>Ga0335070_10000001_pt1 | contig 778343 bp, 767 predicted proteins | sample Lox_Sample_13_FD_206722 | JGI IMG/M metagenome (GOLD analysis project Ga0335070, IMG submission 206722) | Soil microbial communities from Loxahatchee National Wildlife Refuge, Florida, United States - Lox_Sample_1.3 | ecosystem: Environmental > Terrestrial > Soil > Wetlands | place: USA...
GACGGCCCCCTGGGTGTCGAACGGATGCGGAGTTTCTATGGCGGAAGCAAGAACCGCGGCTCCAAACCGAATGCTTTCCGGAAGGGCAGCGGCTCGATTCTGCGAAAAGCCCTCCAGCAGCTGGAGGCCGCAGGCCTGATCATCCACGACAAGACCGGCCGCAGGGTTTCTCCTGCCGGCATGGCGTTCCTGGACAACATGGCCCAAGAGGCACTCACCCACCCGCCGGCCCCGATCCCGAAGAGGGCAAAGCCGGTCGCCGAGGAGCCCAAGAAGGCAGAACCCGGCAAGAAGGGCGGCAAGGCGCCAAAGGGCGAGAAGGCCGAGAAGTCCGACGATGCGAAGGCCGAGAAGAAGCCTGCCGCAAAGAAGGGCGAAGGCAAGAAAGATAAAGCTGAAGGCAAGAAGCCTGAAGCATAAGACTGGTGACATTCCATGGGAGACGACGAGCTGAGTGAGATCCGGAAGAGAAGGATGGCACAACTCCAGCAGCAGGCAGGCCAGCAGCAGGAGGAACTCGAACAGCAGCAGCGTCTCAAGCAGCAGATGCAGATGGTAATGATGCAGATTCTCGAGCCTGACGCACGGGAACGCCTCAATACGATCAAGCTGACCAAGCCGGATTTTGCTGGTGCCGTGGAACAACAGCTGGTGATGCTTGCCCAGAGCGGGCGTCTCCGGCAGAAGATCACCGATGCACAGTTAAAAGAGCTGCTCCGGCAGCTTGCGCCGGCAAAACGGGATTACTCGATCACCAGAAAGTGATGAAAGCAGGAGTGCTTTACAGCGGCGGGAAGGATAGTTCCCTTGCAGCAATCATGCTGGGTACGTATTTCGAGGTCGAACTCAACACCTTTGTGTTCGACCCCGCCCGCCTAATCCCGTCAATAGAACGTGCCGCGCAGGCGCTGGGGTTCCCGTTGAAAAAACGGGTATTTCCCCATGGTATGGCAGAAGAGATGGCAGAGATGGTAATTTCGTGCGGTTATCCCAACGATGCGATCAACCGCATCCACCGGACTGCCATCGAGACCCTTGCCGGTGAGTACGAGGTTGTCGGCGACGGCACCCGGTTTGATGACCGGGTCCCGATGCTCACCAGGGAGCAGGTGCAGAGCATCTGCGGCCGGACCGGGCGCACGTACGTGCGCCCCCTTCTCGGCTATATGCGGACCGACGTCGACCGGCTGGTTGACCGGTTCCTCCTCGTGGAGTACGGGGAGACCGGGACGATCGCAAACGGCGACTACGAGTCCGAGATCCGGGCGGCCGTCCGTGCCCGCGGGGCCGATCCCGCCGCCCTCTTCCCCCCTCATCACGAGCAGTCGCTTGTTGTGGGAACAAAGAAGGCCATAAACAACTAGGTGAAGAACATGAGCAAGCTCAGCAAAGGAAGGAAGGTCCGGCTCGCCAAGGCATGCGACCAGAACCGGCGCGTGCCCCAGTGGGTCATGATCCGGACCAAGAGGGCTGTGGTGAACCACCCCAAGAGACGCAACTGGCGCAGAAGCAATCTGAAGGTGTAATCATGGCAGAGCAGATGAAGGAACACATCTACATTATCCCCCTCCGGGACGCCCGCAGGATGCCCCGGTGGAAGCGTGCCAATGGCGCGATCAAGGATATCCGCAAGTACCTTGCCAAGCACATGAAGACCGAGAACGTGAAGCTTGACAAGACCATCAACGAGAAGGTGTGGAGCAGGGGAGCCGAAAAACCGCCCTCAAAGATACGCGTCCGCGCCATGAAGATGGAAGACGGGCAGGTCCAGGCGGAACTTGCCCCGGAATCGTAGGCATATGGAACGCACCACGAACTTTACCGGGGATCCCAATATCGGGGTCTTTGCCCGGGTAGCAGGCGATATTGCGGTGATCCCGCCGGATGCCCCGGAGGAGTTCCGGGCGGCAGTAACGGAAGCGCTCGATGTCGAGCTGGTTGTTTCCACGATCCAGGGCAGCTCCATTGTCGGGTCGCTCGTGGCCGGGAACAGCCGGGGGCTGGTAGTCTCCGGCCTTGCGACCGAACCCGAGCGTGCGGTACTCTCCGAGTACCGCAAGGTGATGCTCCTCTCCGAGACGATGAACGCGGCAGGTAATGTGATCATGGCCAATGACTCGTTTGCCGCGGTGCATCCGGATCTTCCGGCAGATATTGCTGCAAAGATCGGGGAGTTCCTGGGCGTTGAGGTGATCCACCTGACGCTTGGGGGTGTACGGACGATCGGCATGGCCGGTGTTGCAACCAACAAGGGTGTGATTGTCCACCCGCGGGCAACGGCTCAGGAGATCGCCCGGCTCGAAGCAGTGGCCAAAATTCCGGTCGGCACCGGGACGATCAACATGGGCAGCGGTCTCGTGGGCACCGGCCTTCTCGTGAACGACAAGGGATACCTTGCCGGCAACGCGACGAGCGGGTTTGAACTGGGCAGGGTCGAGGACGTATTTGGATTTCTGGAGTGAGAATTATGGCAGCAGAGCAGAAGTTTGAAGTGAAAGGAACTTTCTTAATGGGCGAAGACTGGATGCCCTACACGAAAGTGATCGAGGCACCCAATGCAAAGCAGGCCGAAGAGCGTGCCTTTGCAACCATCGGGAGCAAGCACAACCTCAAGAGACGCTACATCAAGGTCTCCGGCGTTACGCCGGTCAAAGCAGAGTAAATCTTTTCTTTTTCACGGAGCCCGGTGATTGTCACCGGGAGATCCGGGAACTTTCGTGAATCTGTGGGTCTGATAATATCGTGGGGGCTGTCGCCCCCACACCCCTACAAACGATGCTCCCCGCCGTGCCCCGTGAGGGGCCCTGAGGCAGGGAGGACTCATATAAATATTCTAGGAACCCTTCACCGCGAGAGTCATCACAATATCCTTTTTCAGATCATCCCCGGCCCTATCCCACCCTCATCGTTCTGGTAGTCCGGATGGATCTCCTGCCGGACCACCAGCGCCAGGGCAAGGATGATCAGGCCCAAGACAAACGAACCGAAGAAAGCGAGGTCAAAACCGGCCGTTGCTACCTTTATCTGCAGGTCGACAGGGGACTCCATCGTCACGTTATGATTTGCCGCGATCGAGACAATCCCCCATAAAAAGATTAGGTTGAACAGGGCGATCCCCATTGTGAGCGGGACAAAGCGCTCGAGACTGGTGAGGCTCGAGACCATGCCCTGTTTTGCTTTTGCCACCGAGTTCATCACCAGGTTCGAGGCCGGGGTAATGACGAGGCCCAGCCCTAGGCCGATAAGAACCAGGCAGATCACCACGTACCCCACCGGCGTATCGGGGTGGAGCTGCATGATGAAGAAATAGCCGGCGCAGAGCAGGATACCGGCCCCGATACAGAGCAGTCGCGGTCCGGTCCGGTTGAAGAGGAGGCCGGCGAGGATGCCTGCCCCCATCATCGCAAAGGAGAGCGAGGTCATGACAAGGCCGGCGGTGGAGGTGTCGTAGGCGCTGATATACTTGAGGTAGAACGGCAGGAGGTAGTTGATCCCGGCAAAACTGAAAAAGACGAGCGAGAGCAGGAGGTTGACGGCAAGGAAGTTCCTGTTCCTGAAGAGCGAAAAATCGAGGAGCGGGTCGGCGATCCGGCATTCGTGGCGAACAAACCATGCGAGCGTCACCACGGCAAGGACGGCGAGACCAAGGATCACCGGCGAGGTCCAGCCCATCGTCTCCCCCTCCGAGACCACAAAGAGCAGGGAGGCAAGGCCGGTGAAGACCAGGACTGCCCCGGCCCGGTCGAAACCGGCCAGGGACCCTTCCCCATGGGATGCCGGGATCACCCTGGCGCCCAGCAGCACCGCCCCGATGCCAACCGGCACGTTGATGAAGAAGATCCAGTGCCACGAAAGGTACTGGGTCAGAAATCCCCCGATGGTCGGCCCCAGTGCCGTCCCCAGCCCGGCGAGCGTCATGACAATCCCCATCGCCTTTCCCCGTTCGCTCATCGGGATGTAGGCCGTGACCATCGCCGGTGCAATGGCCGTGATCATCGCCCCGCCGACCGCCTGCACCATCCGGGACCCCACCAGCAGGTTGAGTGAGTGAAAGAGGTCAGGGAGCGTACCGCAGGCAAGCGAACCCAGCGTAAAGATGACAAACCCGGACAGGAAGATCTTCTTAAAACCGATGATGTCCGAGATCTTCCCGAAGACCAGCACACAGCCGGCCATCACGAGCAGGTAGGCGGTAGCGACCCAGCTCACGGTCGTGGAAGAGACATGGAATGACTCGGAGATCGTAGGCAGTGCAATGTTGACAATGGTACCATCGAGACCTGCCATGAAGGTAGCAAGCGAGATGGAGAAGACCAGAAGAAAAAAACCGGATTGGGCGGTCCCTGTGCCGTACTCACGCATATGCAGGAGATTACCGCCCATCTGTCATGAGAATTGTGATCTGGTCTGGCATTGTGTGGGTGGGATAATGGTCCGGATGCAGATACGCAGAACGGGCAGAATCCGGCCGGGATAATGGGAGGAAATGATGTGCCGGAATGGGTTTTTTAGTCAGCACGAACCGCGTCTTATCAGGAGGTATTTATGCTCCCTGCGGACAAACATATCAGAAAGACCCGGCAACCCGGAGAAGAAGGGGAGACAGGAATCGTGGCAGCAGCACAACCCATGGACCAGCGTGAGATCGAGACACTCCAGTACTACTTGAAGGAATACGGACAGCAGGCAGAAGTCTTTGCCGGCCAGCTCGAACTGATGGAGAACGGGCGGATGGAAGCACTTGCCGCGATCGAGGCGCTGGAGGCGCTCGCCACATCCGAGGACAGGACCGTCCTCCTCCAGCTGGGCGGAGGGACGAGCCTGAGGGCAAAGGTCCTCGAACCGGAAAAAGTCCTCCTCAACATCGGCTCCGAAGTGATCCTCGAGAAGACCAACGCGGATGCGGTCGGGTATCTCAAAGACCGGATCACCGAGATGGAAGCCTCGCAGAAGAAGGTGGCCGAGGCGCTGGAGAAACTCCGTGTCCAGATGAACGAGATCGCAAAGCGGCTTGAGCAGGGATACCGGCAGGCCTCCGGTGCCGGCCCGGTCCCCCGCGGCCGCGACAGCGAAGACAACGATGAAGAATAAGCAATAGGAACCGCACGATATGTTTTCGGGGCTCAGGGAACGGCTGCAGGCTGCACGGGACCGGCTCGGCGCAAGCATCGGCGCAGCGGCGGAGGCAGCAAAGCCGGCAGCCCCGCCACAGCCGGTTCCACCCGCCGCACCCGGAAAGACCGGGGAGGTTCCCGCAGCAGGCCCGGTAAAGAACCCGACCCTTGCCGATAAAGTAAAGATTCTCATCATCGACCGTGAACTGGTGGTCTCGGAGAAAGACGTCGCCGATGCCCTTGCGGAACTGGAGATGACGCTTCTCGAAAGTGATGTGGCTCTTCCCGTGACCGATGCGTTAATTGCCGATATCCGGGCCGGCCTTGTCGGAAAACACCGCAAGATCGGGGAGTCCGTGGATTCTCTTGTATTCCACGCCCTCAAGTCTGCACTTTTAAACGTCCTTGGCACGGGTTTTGACCTCACTGCCTATATCAAATCCCACGAGCGGCCGGTCAAGATCCTCTTTACCGGGGTGAACGGGACCGGCAAGACCACAACGGTGGCAAAGATCGGTGCCTACCTCAAGAAGGAGGGATTTTCGGTCGTTATCGGGGCCGGAGATACGTACCGTGCCGGCGCTATCGAGCAGATCGGCGTGCATGCCGAACGGCTGGGCATCAAGGTGATCGAGCACCAGACCGGTGCCGACCCGTCCGCGGTGCTCTTTGATGCGGTGCAGTACGCCATGGCCCACAAGACCGATGTGGTACTTGCGGATACCGCCGGCCGGTTCCACACCAAGGCAAACCTCATGAGCCAGCTCGAAAAGATCCGGCGCGTGATGAAGCCCGATCTTATCGTGTACGTGGACGAGGCGGTCGCCGGGAATGATGCGGTGGTCCGGGCAGCGGAGTTTGACCGGACCGTGGGTGCTGATGCGATCGTACTCACCAAGGTCGACATGGATTCCCGGGGTGGGGCGGCGATCTCGATCGCCCACACCATAGGTAAACCCCTCCTCTTTCTGGGCACCGGGCAGGCATACGAGGATATCGTGCCTTTTGAGCCCGGGGCCGTTGTTGAGGAACTGCTCGGGGGTGCTTCCTGATGATGGACAGCCTCTCTGATGCGCTCAAGGACGCCCTCAAAAAGCTCGCCGGTAAGGCCGTGGTGGACCGTGCGGCAGTCGACGAGCTGGTAAAAAATCTCCAGCGGGCTCTCCTCTCGTCTGATGTGAACGTCAAGCTGGTCATGGAGCTCTCAAAAGCGATCCGGACCCGGTCGCTGGACGAGGAGCTGCCCAAGAACACCAATGTCCGGGAACATGTCCTGCGGATCGTGTACCAGGAACTGGTCCGGCTGGTCTATGCCACCGCGGACTTAAAACTTGAGCCGCAGGTCATCCTCATGGCCGGTCTCCAGGGGAGCGGCAAGACCACGACCACGGCAAAGATCGCCCGCTTCTTCCAGAAGAAGGGGATGAAGGTTGGCGTGATCTGTGCCGATACCTTCCGCCCCGGTGCCTACGACCAGCTTGTTACCCTCTGTGAAAAGATTAACGTGCCCTGCTTTGGCGATCCCAGGGCTACCGATGCACGGCAGATCGTCCGGGCTGGTCTTCTTGCCGTTAAGGACCAGGAGGTCATCATTGTCGATACCCAGGGCCGCCACGCACTGGAACCCGACCTGATCCAGGAGATTATCGACTTAAACGTGATCACGAAGGCCACCCACCGCTGGCTCGTGATCGATGCGGCACTTGGCCAGCAGGCAAGCGAGCAGGCCCGCCGGTTCCACCAGGCAATCGGGATCGACGGCGTGATCATCACCAAGATGGACGGCACCGCTAAAGGCGGCGGAGCACTTTCGGCCGTGGCCGAGACGAAAAGCGGGATCGTCTTCATCGGGGCCGGGGAGACGATCGAGGACCTCGAACGCTTCGACGCGAACGGTTTCATCTCCCGGCTCCTCGGCATGGGCGACCTGCAGGCCCTTGCCGAGAAGGTCCAGGAGGCCCAGGTAGCTACCGAGATTGACATGGATGCGATGATGAAGGGCCACTTCACCCTCCGCGACATGTACAAGCAGCTCGAGGCCCTCAACAAGATGGGCCCCTTAAAGCAGATCATGAGCATGCTCCCGATGGGGAACATGCAGCTCCCCGAGGGGGTCTACGATGTGACCAGCACCAAGATGGTCCGGTACCGGATCCTCATGGACTCGATGACGCCCCAGGAGCTCGACGACCCCTCCACCATCAACAGCTCCCGGATGCAGCGGATTGCCCGGGGTGCGGGGGGCACTCCCGAAGAGGTCCGGGAACTCTTAAAATACTACAAGATGATGCACAAGACCCTCAAGGGCCTGCGGGGTGCCGGTGGCGGAAAATTCAATATGCAGCGCCTGATGAAACGCTTCTCCGGAATGCAGTAAGATGACCTCGTTTGCCATTGTCGGGCACCTTGCCCGCACGAACGGGGATTTTTCCTTAAACGACCTCCCCGGGGCAGGGCGCATGGATGTGCTCTGCCGGTGCGTCAATACCTCACTCTTCCTCTCGCACGACCTGCGCCGGGACGTGGAGTGCTCCCTTGTCCTTCTGGGTGAACCCAAAGCCCCAAAGACGGTACTTTTCCGGGGGAACGGGCTCTGTTCGCTCTCTCCCGATGAACGGAGCGCGGGGGCGCTGATCAAAAAGGCGCTCTCCATCCCCTGCGGGAGCGAGTTCCGCGAAGCAGCGCCGGGCGTCTTTGTGAGAAACGGCGGGCTCGAACGGCTCCTTGCGGAGCAGGCATTTGCGGTGCTGGACGAGAACGGCACCGATATCCGCACGGTGCAGGCAATGCCGGGGGCGTTCCTTCTCTCCGACCACCAGAATTTCACGGAGGCCGAGGAGGCGCTCATAAAAGATGCATCCCGGTACTCGGTCGGGCCGGCCTGCCTGCATGCCGACCACACGATTACGGTACTCTCAAACGAGATCGACCGGAGGAAAAAAGGATGGAAATAAACGAACAGGTCGAAAAGATTCTCGCGTACGGGGACTGCTGCGATCACTGCCTGGGCCGCTTCTTCGGGAAGCGCTCGCATGGCCTCACGAACGATGAACGCGGGCGGGCGCTCAGGATTGCACGGGCACTTGCGGCCAACCAGCCGTACGAACGCTTCTCCGGTACCTGCTGGGTCTGCGGCAACTTCTTTGAGAGTGTCGCTGAATGGGCCGGGAAAGTTGCAACAGCCCTGGAAGGCCATGAGTACAAGACGTTCCTTGTCGGTTGCCGGGTCCCCCCGCTTATCGCGGAGAACGAGGAGATGGTCTGGAGTGATCTCTCCCTTGGGGAGCCCGAGCCGTTCAAATCCGAGGTGAACCGTGAAGTGGGAAAGGCGGTCTCTGCCATTACGGGAAAAGTCGTGGATTTCAAAAAACCCGATATTATCGCCCTGCTCGACCCCGCGTCCGGGATCGTGGATATCCAGGTCAATGCCCTGTTCTTTTACGGCAGGTACCAGAAGTTCGAGCGCGGCATCCCGCAGACGCACTGGAACTGCCGGACCTGCGGGGGTGCCGGTTGTGAGAAATGCAATTATACCGGCAAGCAGTACGCAGATTCGGTAGAAGAACTGATCGGGCGCCCGGTCATCGGACTTTTTGACGCGGAGGATGCCGTGCTGCATGGGGCTGGCAGGGAAGATATCGATGCACGCTGCGTGGGAACCGGCAGGCCGTTCATCCTGGAAATTGTGGCTCCAAAGAGCCGTTCTGTCGATCTGGCTGCCGTAGAAACGGAGATCAACCGGACGGCTGAGGGACGGGTTTCGGTTGCCCTCTCGCGCTGGAGCGACCGATCGGAGGTGGAAACCCTTAAATCAAGTAAAGCGCATAAAAAATACAGGATCCTGGTCGAGGTTGAGGGGCAGATACCCGCAGAAACGCTGGTAAATGCCCTGAATGCCTTAAAGGGCGTCACAATACAGCAGCGCACGCCCGAACGGGTCGCTCACCGGAGAGCAGATAAGGTCCGGGAGCGTAAAGTCCTGGATATCGAGTACGTGGGGGAACAGGACGGAAAGTTCATTCTTGAAGTCCTCGGCGAAGCTGGCCTCTACATCAAGGAACTCGTATCCGGCGATCAGGGAAGGACCACCCCAAGTCTTGCCGAGATCCTGCAGCGGCCGGCACACGTCACCAGCCTTGACGTTGTGCAGGTAGAAGGACCACAGGAGGGAGATTAAGAATGGCACACCACAACGGACCCAGAAAGAAAACAAGGTATAAGTTCAAGAAAGAATTGAGACAGCGCGGGCTGCCGCCGGTCACCTCCGTCATCCAGCAGTTTGAGGTGGGCGACAAGGTCCATATCGTTGTCAACTCAAGCGTCCAGAAGGGCATGCCCCACCGCCGCTTCCACGGGCTCACGGGCACCGTGATCGGCAAGCGTGGACGGGCCTGGATGCTCTCAATCCTCGACGGCAATGCGGAAAAAACCGTCATTGCGCGACCGCAACATCTAAAAGCACAAAAGTAAACTCAATTGTCAGGTGATTGGCATGAAAGTGAAGGGTATTCTTAGCGAAGAGAAGGTTACGCTCCCTGAACTCCGCGCCGCTCTTATGGGCGTGGAATCTGAGAGGATCGCTGCCGAGAAGGAGTTGTCCTATGAGTTCAGGCGGAGCATGGATCATGCCAATCAGCTTGCCAGGACCTCGCCCGAGAAATCCAAGGAGCTTGTGGAGAAACTCCTCAAGCTCGAGAAGATGAAGCCGGAGATCGCCTACCGTATCGCTAATATCATGCCCAAGAGCCGGGATGAAGTGCGGGCGATCTTCGCAAAAGAGCGCTTTACTCTCTCTCCCGAAGAGATCGATTCCATTATCGACCTGGTCATGGCACACTTCTGAGGTGTTTTTCATGAAGGCCGAGAAAAAGGAGGTCAACGCGATCGTACTGGACGTGCTCATGAAAGGGCATGCCGAAGACCCCCGGCCCCAGTTCAAGCGCGAACCGCTCGTGCAGGCCATGGGCCTTGAGCAGTTCAAGCTGCTTGAACTGATCCCCAAGCCCGGGGTTGCCATCAACCTGCATGACAAGGTGTATATCGGTGACTCCGAGCGCGATAAAATTGAGCGGGTGAAACGCCGGATCGGGTATGAGGAGCTCACGCCCACGGCAAAGGGGGAACTGCCGTTCATGATCGAACAGGTAGTAAAGGAGCGGGAAGCCGATTTTGTCACTTTCTTTAACAAGGCGATCTCCATCACCCCGAAGCTCCACATGCTCCACCTGCTGCCCGGTATCGGAAAGAAGCTGATGTGGGAGGTGCTTGAGTCCCGGAACCGCAAGCCCTTTGAGAGTTTCGTGGATATCTCCACCCGGATCAAGTCCATCCCCCACCCGGAGAAGATGATTCAGGCCCGGATCCTTGAAGAGCTGCAGGACAAGGACGTCAAGTACCACCTCTTCACCACGAAATGAAAGCCCGTCACGACCAGCACTTCCTCATCGACAAGAACGCGATCAACCGCATTGCGGACAGTGTGGAAGTAAAGGGAAAGATGGTTCTCGAGGTCGGGCCGGGGAACGGGGCCCTGACCCGGGCCCTGCTCGCCCGGGGCGCCACTGTCCATGCGGTGGAGCTGGACCGGATCCTCTGCGAGGATCTTAACGACCTTTTTGCCGATGAGATCCAGGAGGGGACGCTCACGGTCACCCACGGGGATGCAACCCGGTGTGAGCTCCCGCCCTTCCAGATGGTGGTCTCCAATCTCCCCTACTCCGTTTCCTCGAAGATCACCTTCCGGCTCCTCGATGCCGGGTTCGAGACGGCAGTCCTGATGTACCAGGAGGAGTTTGCCCGGCGCATGGTGGCCCCGGCCGGTACCAAGGACTGCGGGCGGCTCTCGATCATGGTCCAGACCTATGCGGTGGTGCAGCAGTGCTTTACCCTCCCGCCCACCTGTTTCTCGCCCAAGCCCCAGGTCCATTCGATGGTGGTGAGGATCACCCCCCGCCCGCCCATCTTCGGCGTTAACGACAAAAAACGGTACGCGGACGTGGTGCGGGCACTCTTTACCCACCGGAGAAAGACGGTGAAAAACGGCCTGAAAGGTTCCTCAGGCATCCTCGATCATGACTGGGCAGAGCGGGCAATCGCTGCACTCCCCGATGAGATCCTCAAGAGCCGCCCTGAGGAGCTGTATCTCGAGGATTTTGCAACGATAGCCAATCTCGGGTAGCTCCCGGGCGTATCTTCCTGCCTCTTCGGCTTGCAGTATTCATATTTTTTTCGTTTGGTAAGAAAGCGGGGCCATTCCGGACCGTTCTTCCTCTTCCGTCCCCTCGTGAACATTTCTTCATCATCTCTTTTTCCGTTTTTTCCCGCGCCCGGTTCACCGGGCTTCCCTATCCTCTCCATTCAGGAATTTTCCGTCTATAAATCCCCGGCAGGTTTATGATATGCGGGACCATGAACGGGCAGCAGTCCGTTTATTCCCGGGAGAACGCCCGGTTCAGTGCAGGTTCCCGGAGAAGCCCCCTCACAGAGGTGGCGTGTCGGCTGTTCGCGAAAAAAGTGCCCGGAACCTTAGCCCGTTCCTGTTCAGGACGGGTTTTGCTAAAAAAGAAGAGATCAGTCTTTTGTCCCGCTCCGGGCAAGGATCTTTTTTGTGGTGGCAATGATCCACCGGCGGTTCAGGAGCAGGTGGAGGAAGACAAAGAGCCCCATGAGAAGACCGGTCCAGTCATGGAGATCGGAGATCAGTGCAGAAGGAAGGATCACGTTGTTGAGCCCGGTCAGCTGGAGGAGGACCGGGTACTTCAACAGGCCGGTGATGAAACAGACCAGGAACGAGATCCCCATGAGGAGGTCGATAAGCCATTTTACCTTTATGGTGTCCATTGGATCAACCTTTTTCCTGACTCCTGATATTGGTTTGCGATTGATGCGATCCCTTTTTCCCTCTTTTGTCCCAGAATTCATTATCATGTCCTGTGATCCCGCCCAGGTGTACCAGCCCGAGGCCGATACTTTCCTCCTCCTCGAGGCCGCACAGGCCGAGGTGAGGCCTGGTGACCGGGTGCTCGAGGTCGGGACCGGCTCCGGCCGGATCGCGGCGGCGCTGGTGCGGGACTGCGCTGTGGTGGCCACGGACATCAATCCCCATGCGGTCTTCTGCGCGAGAGAGGAAGGGCTCGATGTGGTCCGGTGCGACCTCTTCTCCGGCATCCGGGGCACCTTCGATCTGGTGCTCTTCAACCCCCCCTACCTTCCGACCCGGCCCGAGGAGCGTATCGATGACTGGCTGGAATACGCGCTTGACGGCGGGGTCACCGGCAGGGACGTGATCGGGCGGTTTGCCGCATCGGCAGGAACAGTGCTCGCCCCCGGGGGCCGGATCCTCCTCCTGGTCTCCTCGCTCACCGGGCTTGCCGAGGTTGTCGGGCTCTTTGCCGGGCACGGGTTCGCAGCAGTTCCGGTGCTGCGGCGGACCGTGGAGGACGAGGAGCTGGTCGTGCTCCGGATCACCCGGAATGAACGCTAACTCCTCACCCGGAGGATGAGCACTCTCCCCGTATGACCATATTATTTAAAGAACCAGCGGCAATATCACCGGCAGATTTTCAAAAGTATTCTTTCCCGCTTTACCCGCCTTCCTGCACAGGTAATCCCATGGACACGACCACGACCGACGATATCACCCGCCGCCTGCACCGGTTTGCCACCGCTGTGCAGGAGACACGCACCCATGCTTCTGAACGCTGCACTTTCGGGAGGTACCGGGCCGGAGCGCCGTATTTCGAGGAATATCCTCTCCGTTCCCTGATGGACCCCGTACGGGAAGATGCCCGGATCACCCCGGTGCACCGGGAGGAGTACCGGCGGGCCCTCGCTGACCTTGCGTCCCTCGAAAAAGAGGGGGGGAGGGCGTACCGCGAGGAGCTCCTCGCCGACCTTTCCGCGTACACGGAAGCGTACCGTACCCTGATCTGCTGCCATGAACTGGGCCTCTGCTCTCCTGACAGCATCCTGCAGGACCCGCTCCGGGAGGAAATTGCAGTTCTCCTTGTGGAGCTTTCGGGAGAGTTCCCCTTACGCGATATCAGCGCCCTCGTTGCAAGCCTCGATGAGACGCTCTGTATCCTCAGGCGTTCGCCCGTTACCGGGTCCTGCGGTGCCGATCCTGCTGTCGGGGCAGCACAGGACGTTTCTCTCTGGCAGCCCCGGTGCTCGTCCTCCCCGTCGCGGGAACGGACCCGCCCTCTCTGATCTTTTCTCGTTCTCACGCGATCAGCCGGCGCCGCATCAGGTTTATGGAGATGATGCAGAAGACGACCGTAGCCACAAGCATCCAGGTAATGCTGACGGGCAGCAGCATTCCGGCCGTGGGCAGGGTGGCCATCCGCATGAGGATCACGAGGTGGGTGAGCGGGAAGCACGCGAGGGTGATATACTGGAGGAGCACCGGGAGGATGGTGAGGGGAAAGAACGTTCCCGAGAAGAGCATCATGGGTGTGATGAGCAGGAACGCGGGATAGTTGAGCGTGTCGATGATGGGGGTGATCGCGGTAAAGCACATCGCAAGGCCGGCAAACATCAGGCCGCCGATGAATGCCAGGGGTATGGCAAGGAGCGAGAAGGGCAGGGTGACCACGTTGAACACCACGAGCACCGGCAGCATGATCGCCACCGAGATCACGCTCCGGGTGGCGCCCCAGAGAAGCTCCCCGGCGATCACGTCCTCGATGGAGAGGGGCGTTGCGATCATCGCGTCAAAGCTCTTCTGGTAGTACATCCTCACGTAGGAACCATAGGTGCACTCAAAGAACGCAGAGTTCATGGTGGTGATGGCAAGGATGGCCGGGGCAATGTAGTTGATATACGGTACGCCCCCGATGGCACCGACGTAGGTCCCGATCCCCAGGCCGATGGCCGAGAGGTAGAGGAGTGCCTCGATAAACGGCGGGAAGAAGTTCACCTTCCAGGTCTTCACAAAGACGTCGAGGTTGCGCTGCCAGACCCTGGCGGCGCGGCGGGTGATCCGGGGAAACGACCAGATGTGCGGCATCTCACTCACGCAGCGTCCTCCCGGTCAGTTTCAGGAACACGTCCTCGAGGGTTGCCGGCCGGGTACTCACCCGGCTCTTCGTGCACCGGTCGAGCAGGGTCTTTGCGAGCTCCCGCGAGACGTCGGTCGCCACCTGCACCTGGTCGCCGGCGGTCTCGTACGGCACGCCGAGCTCCGTAAGGCATGCGATCACTTCCAGGGTGTTATCCATCTCAATGATCTCGCTTCCCACCTGCTCCCGCACCAAGTCGGCGGGTGCACCCTCCACGAGGAACGTGCCGTGGTCCATGATCACGAGCCGGTCGCAGAGCCGTGCCGCCTCGTCCAGGTAGTGGGTGGTGAGCACGATGGTGTTCCCCTGGGCCCGGAGGAGTCGGAGGCGTTCCCAGATAAGGTGGCGTGCCTGCGGGTCAAGACCAATGGTGGGCTCGTCCAGGATGAGCAGGTCCGGGTTATTGATGAGCGCCCGTGCCAGGATAAGCCGGCGTTTCATCCCCCCCGAGAGCTTGTCGATGGCGGTCGTGCGTTTCTCGGTCAGGGCCACGAACTCGAGGAGGTTTTTGACCCGTTGTTCCGCCTCGGCCGGGGGGATATCGAAGTACCGGGCATAGACGAGTAGGTTTCCCGCACACGTAAAGTCCGGGTCAAGGTTGGTCTCCTGCGGGACAACGCCGATCCGCTGCTTGATCTCCGCCGGGTTCGTGTCCGGGTCCCTCCCAAAGACCCGCAGATTCCCCGATGTCCGGGGCGAGACGCACTCGATCATCCGCATGGTAGTGGTCTTCCCGGCGCCATTCGGGCCCAGGAAACCGAAGATCTCGCCTTTCCGGACAGAAAAACGGATGTGGCTGACCGCTGCTACCCCGTTGTAGGTCTTGGTCAGGTCGTCGGCCTCAATGATCGCGGTCATTCCGTCCTCTCCGTACCCCTCAGTTCACCGCCCTTCCATAAAATGCTCGCGATGTTCCCCCATCCCGGGGATGACGGGGGGGCGGTTGCAGTAAAAAAATCAGACCGGTGCAACCTGCAGATCTTCGCTTTTTATGAGCACGATCCCGGCAATGAGGACCGCGAGCAGGGCCACGGTGGCAAACATCTGGGGCGCATCCGTGGTCGCCACATTAAAGACGAGGACGTGCCGGACCAGGCCGGTGAGGCCGGCGATGAGAAGTGCCCGCACATCAACACGCTTGGTCCGGAAATAGACCGTGACTGTCTCGAAGAGGACAATGATGGTGATGGTGAGGAGCAGCGCATTGATCACCTGGACAAGACCATCTGAAATGTTGCGGGAAACAATCATGGTCACGATCTGCTGGGCCGCATCGTAGATCGAGAAAGCGGCGATGATCGTGAGCAGCGCCGCGACGATGATATACATCGCCAGCGGGACAAGGGCAAAGAACCTGACAATATAATCGAGGCCGGGCTGATCTGCCGGCATCGGTGCAGCAGGATTTTTTTCTGTCATGGTAATTCCTCGTGAGGACAGGTACCAGTACGGCGGTTCCCCGCGATTAAACTATCACGGGCCGGCCCGCCTCTTCTTTTGGATGCGGTCAAGGGCCCGTGCTGCCGCATCCCGGACCTCCGCGAAGGGATCGGCTGCGGCCGAGGTGAGCGCCTTTGTCGCCCGGGGATCGCCAAGCCGGCCCAGCACTTCAGCTGCCCCGGCCCGGATCCGGTCATCGGGGTCGGCAAGGCACCCGGTAAGGGGGATGACCGCCCTGCGATCTTTTAACCGGCCAAGCGAGGTCATCACGGCCCCTTTCACGTCGTTATCCGTATCGGCCAGCGCCGCAACAAGGCCCGGTACAGCCCGGTCATCGTCCAGCCTCCCGAGGGCAAGCGCGACCTCGATCCGGATCGCCGGGTGGGAGTCGTTAAGCGCCTGCACCAGCGGCAGGACCGCAGCCGGGTCCCCGGATCGGCCGAGCTCTGCTGCTGCCTCCCGCCGTGCCTTTATGGTTGGGGAGGACAGGGCCGCAACCAGGGGGGTGATATCCGTCATAAAAAAAGGGACCGGATCAGCGTTCGCATTCCCCGCCGGACTCGTAGGCAGCGATAACCTTTTTTGCCATCTCCGGGGAGATCCGGTCGTGGACGATCATCACGAACGCCTCCGCGTCCTCGGGCGCAACGCACCCCAGCCCTTCCTCGCCGGTCAGGATCTTCTCGGTGATATAAGCCAGTTCCTCGTCGGAGAGGCGGCGGATCCGCTCGGAAAAATCCTCGGCACTGTCGGCAAAATGGTTGGAGACCGGGGGCAGGATCGCGTGGAATTGGTGCCCCGAGCCCCCGCAGGTAAGGTCCCCGCATTCGGGAGCAAGTTTCTGGAGAATTGCAATGTCCTTGTCGCTCAGTTCGCGTGCCATCTGTTGTCAGCCCTTCGTGAATGTATGTCTGGGTTCTCCGGACAAGCCGCCTGGACCGCGCCGGACACTAGGAAAAAAAAGACGGGAGATCAGAAGTATTTATTGATCCAGCGCTTGATCCCTGCAACAATCCCCGTGCTGCTGCTGCCCGAAGAGGACTTCCGTGAAGGGGCCCGTGGCGTCTGCGGCTCGGGGCGGGTGGCCTGGATGGGCGGCGGGTGGGCAATCGTGCGCCTCTGCATCGGTTCCGACCGCTGGGGGATATCCTGCATCGTGCTGTGCGGTGCCTCAGCCTCGGGCTCGAATCCCCACGAGAAGCCGACCTTGTAGGCGTTCTCGTTGTTGCGGATCCAGTTGGCAGCCGCCATATACCCCCGGTCTTCCGCCCGCTTTACCGTGTCCTGGGTATCCAGCGTGAAGTGGATCTCGCGCTCCAGCGCGACCAGCTCTTCGTATACATTGCCTGGGACCTTGATCTTCTCCCTGCTCATAGTACTTCACATAGGGATATGCAGGGATACGATATTTAATGCTTCCCCCTAAAAAGCGCAGATATGCGTTAATTCCAAAAACCGGCTCAATAGAAGCGGGCTAACTGCCGTATCCCCCCATCCTGTGCGCACAAGGTTGATACCCGCCCCCGTCCAAATATCATCTCCAGCGAGGAATGCCCGGGAATCCGAAACCCGTGGTGGAGGATACAGTATGGCGACAGTGGTTTTTGTAGATGATGATTTCCGGCGGATGCCCCGTGCGGACATGGCACGGCTCCAGCGTCTTATCGATGCCGGGAAATTTGGTACACACCGGGTACCGTTCAAGGACCGGGAGATCAACGTGGAGATCAAGAAGCAGGGTGACAAGGTTACGGTCAGGATTAGCCGCACCTCTTAAATATTGATGGTGGATAAGTTTGTCCTCCATCACAATATTTATACACGTCGGGCGTGTAAAATAAAAGTAACATAATGGAATAAAGAATTGGGAGAATGCATGCCCGGCCGGAAAGTGCACTATTTTACCGACAAGGAAGAGGAATTTTCCCGTATCCTCATCTCTATTGGTATCCCGCGGATCGTGGCAAAGGTCCTCGTGTTTCTTGCCAATACGCCCGAAGCATCGTCCCGCGATATTGAACGGGGAGCGGACCTCCGCCAGCCCGAGGTGAGCCTGGCGATGCACTACCTCCAGGAGCAGGGCTGGATCGCAAGCCGGCTGGACAAGACCGATACCATCGGCAGGCCGCAGAACTATTTCCGCCTCTCCCGCCCGATTGCCGAGATCATCGGCCAGATCCAGTCTGAGAAGGAGATCGAGATCCGGCGAAAGATGGTCCTCGCCCAGAAGATCCGCAGTTACGTGGAATAGGCAGGGCCCGTCCTTTCCACCCTGTTTTCAAAAAACGTCCCGTGCGTATCCGGCGTGTTCACTGGCCGTATTCGTGCTCGGCCGAATATAACAGCGCCTTGACCAGAAAATAAGCGGCAACAGCGGCGATGCAGAGAAGGGCGACCGCGAGGAGGATCCGCTCCTGCGGGGGAATCACCAGGGAGAGATAGGCATGGTTGGGCAGCATGGGGCAGTCATCTGCACGAGGCTTGTTCCTGTGCTTTTTTACTGTCTCCATCCTTAAAAACGTGTTGGCCCTGCGCCTCTCCGCGCCGGGATGTTCATGGCACTCCGTACTGGAACGTATCCCTGCAGCGGGCTCCATTCCCGCCCGTTTTCTCCCGATGCCTATTGAGGGATCAGTCGAAAAAAGCCAAGTTCTTTCGCGATAAATTTCCGGGCAGGAGGCGTGCACCCCCGTGATGAAGACCAGGAACGGCTGGGTGGTGATTGATGGCGTGCGGTATGACCACGACGTGGTGATCCATACCGACCGGAGCGTGACCCGGCGGCACAAGAAGCCCTCGAAACCGCTGAAACAGACCTATGGCCATACCCCCCTCTACGGTGTGGAACTGGGATTTCTCATCCACGAAAACCCGGTCGTCCTGTATATCGGTACCGGCCAGTACGGGGACCTTCCGCTCACCCCCGGGACAGAGAAGATCCTCGCCGGCTACGAGACGGTTATCCGGCCAACCCCGGAACTCCTTCCCCTGATGGAGGAAGAACTGCGGCCGTTTGTGGCGATCCTGCACGTCAACTGCTGAATCGTGCCGGTTTTCGCCGGTAAAAAAGAGAGATACCGTCCTTACCTGGCCTGGTATTTCTTGCCGGCCGAGAACGCCTTTTCCAGCTCTTTTCCCATGCCGAAATAGGCCGCCTGCGAGTACACGATCGGGTGGATCTTCGTAATATCGGGCTTGCCGTCCGTCAGGCAGGACTTGTCTGCATGGATCTCCGCGATCTCTCCGACAACCAGGAGGTGGCTGCCGCAGTCTACCGTTTTGAAGAGACGGCACTCGATATTGACCGGGCATTCCTCTGCCAGGGGTGCGGTCTTGAGCTTCCCGTAGAATGAGCGGAAGATCCCGGTCTTGTCCTTCTGGGAACCGGAGACAATCCCGCAGTAGTCTGTCTCGATCACGTGACTGGCAGAGGGGATGTTGAGGCTGAACGTCTTGTTCTCCTCAATCCCGGCCATCGTGTACCGCTGCTTGTTGATCGCCACGCAGACCATCGGAGGCGCCATGCAGGCGACCGTTGACCAGGCCGCGGTCATGTAGTTTGCTTTTCCCTTCACGTTTGCGCCCACGAGCACGGTGGGCATGACGGTCATATACGGCATCGGGCCGATGGTTACCTTCTCCATCTTCTGGTTCACCGGTTTCCGGTTGGCAAGGGAGGGGTTTAAGGATATCCCTGTCAGCGGACAAGGCAGGAGAGGATACCCCGGGACCTGCGGGGCCTTACCCGTTCCGGCCTTTTCCGGCAAGGATCAGGATCGCGAGAGCGGCGGGGACAAGGGCCCCGGAAAACCCGGGCGCCGGGCTGGCTGAGGGTGATGGTACCGATCCCGTGGTGACCACAGGTACTGTCACTGTCAAAGCCGTGGGGGCGGGCGTTGCCTCGGTGGGAGGCAGCGGTGTGGGCGTGGCCGAAGGGGATGCCGCCGGCGCTCCGGCAGGTGCAGTAAACTGGCTGCGTGAAAAACCGTACACGCCGCTGCTGTCCACGGCCACGATCAGGTTCCCGTCACCGCTGACGGCCACCGACCGGGATTTCACCGGGTTTTTTGTGATCGCTTCCCCAAGGAGTGTGCCCTGCCGGTTGTAGATATGGATCCGGTTGTCGATACTGCCGGTGGCAATCGTTGAGCCGTCGTCAGAGACGGCAACACTCGTTGCCCAGACCCCTGCATTCCCCGTCCAGAGCAGGCTGCCGGCACGGCTGATGGCAAGGACCGAACCGTCATCCCTCCCGGCCACAATGGTGGATCCGTCCCGCGAATAGGCAAGGGAGATGATATTGCCTCCGGGGAATCCCTGGTCCCAGAGCAGGGTGCCGCTGCCATGGTACATCCGCACGCGGTTCCCGTTTGCTGCCACAATACCGGTGCCATCGCCGGATATCGCGATGGCGGTCGGGCTCAGTGAGGTGTCCTGCCAGTTCGGGACAAAGGTCAGGTTGAAGGTTTCCAGGGCCTTTGCTGTGGAGACCAGGACCTGGTCCTTTACCGGTGAAACTTTTACGTCCTGGACAAGGTCGGTGGTATTGGTCCCCATGCCGGTCCCCGAGTTGTACCATGTCTGGACAACATATCCGGCACCCGCCGCAACGATCGCCCCGTCCGGTGTGATGGAAACTGCCGTCACCGCTTCACCGCCCGCCGGGTGCTGCCAGAGGAGGACGCCCTGCCCGGAGATAAGGCATACGAACTGGTCCTGGGCCGCGACAATATACTCCCCGTCCCCGCTGATGTCCACGGGAGACCCGCTCCAGCCGGCCCAGAGTTTCTGTCCCTGCGGCGAGATGCCGACCAGCTGGTCTCCCCCGGCAACGATGATCGATCCGCTGTCCGATATGGCGACCGTGGAGAGCGCTTCACCCGGGGTAGCGTTGAAGATCCACAGGGGAGTAACGGCCTGCCCGGCCGGGACAAGCACCGCAAAAAGGAGAACGATCCCGGCAATCTTTACAGGAAGGGAGGTTTTCATCCGACTCAGTGAACCCATCGTCAGGATTCGTTAAGAACCATTGCATCCGTCCCCGGCCCCGCGTTGCAGGGTATGCCCTCTCCGTAGAGGGGCGCGTGCACCGGATGAAAAAAAGGGTTATTCGCTTGCCGGGGAATCGGAGGCCGGGTTTTCCTGGACAACCTTGCGCAGGAGCCTGCGGAACTCTGCGTCATGACGGGCGAGGTTGAAGAGGATGCTGCGCATCGATTCGGTAGACCGCTCGCTGTGCATGTCATAGAACTGGCAATAGTAGGCGCACGCGTCAATGATCACATCCTCGCGGTTCAGGTACTTGATCTGTGCAATCGTATCCAGCTTCTCAATCAGTGCCTTGGGGATGCTTACGGTGACTGCGGTTCCGTCATCTGCCATGATGTGAACTCTTTACTGATAGGTTATGAAACTATTGGCGGAAAAGGGCCTTTTGGGCACAGATCCCCTGCAACCGGGATGGGAGGATACCGTATCTGTGCCGGGATACCGGCGGGCCTCCGGCAGGTACGGGAGTTCCGGTAGGAACCGCTATATCCGATCAGCGTCCCGGTAAAATTATGGATGATGCTCAGACTTTTTTCAGTGAGGGTGTAGCACTCTACGAGAAAGGAGACTATAAACGGGCCCTTGCAGCGTTCGACAAGGCCATTGCCATCGATCCCGGCATGGCGGAGGTCTGGAACAACCGCGGCCTGGCCCTCATCCAGACGGGAAACTACCGGGAAGCACTGGTGTCCGTCAACAAGGCATTGTCCCTCAACCCTTCGTACGAGCATGCCCGGAAGGCAAAGAAGATCCTCCTGGGTCTCATGCAGGAGCCGGAAGCGTCGGCGGGCGCGCCCGCGGCATCTGCACCCCATGCCGGTCCGGCAGGGGATCCTGCCGCACCACAGGAGAAGAGCTCCCGGGGCCTGACGATCGCGATCGTGGTGGTCCTGATGATCGCGGCCTGCGGGATGGTGATCGTCAAGGACACGCAGGGCTCCTCCGGCAGCATCCTGTCCGTCATAATCCCCACCCCGGTCCCGACAACGGTCCCGACTCCCCTGCCGACCCCTGTCCCGACGGCCACTCCGGTCCCGACCCCCATTATACCCATAGTGCCCTCTTCCGGTGTCTGGGTGGAGGTCAGCTATGATCAGCTCTTCTCGGGGAGCGTTGGCACGCCCGGCAGCCAGCAGCAGCTGGCCGGCAGCCTGCAGACAAAGCAGAACACGAGCGATCAGTTCTATTCGATCCCGATGGTAAACGGCGGGGTTGTCACGGCATCGGTGAACAAGAACGACGGGTCGGGGGACAACCTGACGGTTAATGTCTATTCTGACGGCACGCTGGTCCAGAGCCAGTCCACCACTATGCCCTACGGCACGCTGTACGTCACGGCAACGATCCCGACTGTGACCCCGACCCTTATTGTCGTGAACACTACTGCGACTGCATAAGCCGGGACCCCCCCTCATTTTTTGCCCGGCAACCCCTCCCCTCCCGCATGAATAAATGGGACCCCCCTCTTTGATGATCGGGGGGTCCCCCTTCACTATGAGTCAATCAGGTCCGGCTTTTTTTTGTGCGGACACCCATGGTGGGGGAAGAGGGGTACTTTCGATCCGCGAATGGTGAAAGGGACTCCCGCTTGTGATCATAACAAGTGGCTCCCCCTTATCATTGGGGAAAGGGGGACCCCCGATCCCCTCTCGCCTGAAGTTTCAGTGGAAGTGCAGGTCCTGAAACTGGAATAAGCAAAGGGGGTCCCGCTTTATGCTGATCAAAGCGGGTCCTGGTTATTTTTTTGCAGGGACCCCCATGGGGGGAGGGGGGCCGGCGATTTTTTTGAAGGGGGGGTCCCTGATTGTGTAAATGGGTGGGGGCCGATCTTTTTGGAAAATTGCCGGCTCGCGATCCGGACTTTTCTGAAAATCTTTGGCTGCTGGGCCGAAGATTTTCCGGAATTCGCAGCTCACGACCCGAAGATTTTTCGAAATCTTCCGCTGCTGAGTAACACATTTTTAAAATCCTCCGCTGCCTGGCCGGACTTTTTTCTGTAATAGCACAGGGTTCGTCCGGTCTCCGACGGAGTTTTTGATGATTATTAGTGGGTTGGCCGGTTTTGGGAAAAAACCGTGGCGATCTTTTTTTGAAATGATCAGCAGCGTGATCAATCATTTTTGAAAATGTTCCGCTGCTGAGTTGAAGATTTTCCGGAATTATCAGATCGTGACCAGGACTTTTTTAGAAATCCTCAGCAGCTGAGTAGCTCTTTTTCCGGAATTCTCAGATCGCAACAAGGACTTTTCTAGAAATTGTCGGGTCGGGTCGTGTGCTCATGAGGGTTTGGCGGGGATATCGCGGGGGCTGTCGCCCCCATACCTCCACGAACGATGCCTGACCGCGCAAAACGCCTCTTCGGGTTTTGCGCTACGCACTTACCGGGATCCGGAATTATTAATCAAGGCCCTTGCCCAGTGAGGGCCCGGCGAGGCGCCCGAGCGACTCCCTGCGGAGCAGGGAGGGGAGGAATCGTTTGATAGGGACGGATTGAGGTATGGTCTGGTGATAATGGAACACCATTTCCCAAATCAAATAATGATCTACAATTATCTGATGAAGATAATTTATGCCAAGAAAGTAGTGTTACCAAGCAATTCTGGAAAGACTTATACACTAGCTTGAATCAATTTTCAGAAAATATAAAATTTCCAAATCATTGAGGAAATAACATATTTGAGAAAAATCGTGAGTTGAATGATAGAAAAAATATTTGGTTATTATTATGCTTATATAAAAAATAAGCAAATTAATAATGAAAAGAAAATTCATATAAAGAATGTTCATACAGTTGAGTCCCAAAAAAATTTAAAAAAATACCGTCAGAAATTAGAAAAAATTGCATTTGATCTAAATCATCTTATTTACGATTTCAACGATATCGGGAAAATGAGTTTAGAAAGACAATTCGTCCTTTTATCCGCATTAAAATTAAGAGATTTATTTGAATCAATATTGCTTTTAATCGGAATTAGAAAGTATCATAGTATTTTCCCATTAATTCGTACATTAATAGAATCTGAATTTTTACTTATATATGTTCAAAAAAATCCCGATTATGTTAAACAATTTATGGAAAGCGAAGAAATACGTCAGAAATCGGTGCATGAAATAAGAAATGCAATAAAGAATGATAAATTAAACAAAGTTTGGTCTGGTTATTCTGATATTGTTCATATTAATCCGGGTAGTTTTAGACTTACTCAATATAAATGGAAAAAACCTATGGAATTTGGGTTGATAACTCAAGATCCTCTTGACCTAGACAAGAAGTTAGATAATTTCATGATCACAATCATTCCTCTGATGGAAATGGCTATACGTTTGTTAGAAGAAATCCAATCCAAAACGATTACTAAATAATCAATATCTATCATTGAAAAGAAGCATTTTGTGAATAGAATAACCCGTGCAGAAGTGTCCCTATGGTGAATTTCTGGCTTGTGCTCTTTGAAAAGTGAAGTTAGTGGCCAAAATCCTCAGAAAAAAGAGTGCTGCTATGGGGATTCGAACCCCAGTCGCGAGCGTGAGAGGCTCGCATGATTGGCCGGACTACACTATAGCAGCGTAATTGCCTAATACCATGGGCGATGGAGTTACTTAAAGGTTGTCGCATATTGCCGTCTTAGCTGGCGTTTACGGGCCGGGAATGTCGGGAATCCGCCGGGTCCGGCTCCGGCCAGCCCCGGCTTTTATGTTCCCAAAGGACGACCGGACAAGCATGCACCTCCGGTCGATCGGGTTCCTGCACGATACCTTCCCCACGCGGGAATTCTATCCCTTCAACCTGAGGGTCTTCCAGGAGACGGACACGATTGGTTTTGCCACGCCCGTCACCTTCTTTACCGGGGAGAACGGTTCCGGCAAATCAACGCTGCTACGGGCGATTGCACATGGCTGCGGCATCCATATCTGGGAGGAGCACGAGGGCCCCTGCGACCTGCACAACCCGTACGAGGGACAACTTGACCGGAGTCTTCGGTTCGACTGCGGACCGGGGAAGGTCACGGGTTCGTTCTTCGCCGCTGAGATCTTCCGGCACTTTGCAGAGGCGCTGGACCAGTGGGGAAGGGCTGATCCCGGCTGCCTCTCCTATTTCGGCGACCGCTCGCTCGTCACCAGGAGCCACGGCCAGTCCCACATGGCGTTCTTCGAAAACCGCTTCATGAGGGATGGGTTGTACCTCCTCGATGAACCCGAGAATGCCCTGTCCCCCCGGCGACAGCTCGAGCTCCTCCGGCTGATCAGGGGGTATACCGGGAAAGGCGGCGTCCAGTTCATTATCGCGACCCATTCCCCCATCCTCCTCGCGTATCCCGGCGCCGAGATCTGGTCATTCGACACGGCACCGATCGTGCGGATCGGGTACGAGGACACGGAATATTACCGGGTGTACCGCGATTTCCTCCTTGACCGGGAGAAGTACCTTGCAGGCCTGTGAGGCGCCGGGTGACAAAGCACAGGCCCGGGTCCCTGTCCGTCAGCAGGCTGGGCAGGACTTCCCTTTTGTTTACGGGTTGCCATAAACAACTATATCCCGAACGGGCGTCGATTAATATGAGAAATGGCTGGTAGTCTTGAAGAGCAGATAGCCGAGCTGGAAGCGGAGCTGGTAAAGACTCCGTACAATAAGGCTACTTCCAAGCACATTGGGAGAGTCAAGGCGAAGATCGCCAAGCTCCGCGACGAAGCCGTCAACCGTGCGATGAAGTCGGGCGGTGGCGGGGAAGGCTACTCGGTCAAGAAGTCCGGCGATGCAACCGCGGTTCTTGTCGGGTTCCCGTCCACGGGTAAATCCACGCTCCTCAACAAGCTCACCGGTACCGAGAGTGCGGTTGCCGCGTACGCCTTTACCACGCTCACGGTGGTGCCCGGGGCGCTGGAACACAAGGGCGCGAAGATCCAGCTGCTCGATATCCCGGGACTTATCGCCGGTGCTGCCATGGGCAAGGGCCGGGGCAAGGAAGTTATCGGTGTCGTGCGGAGTGCCGACATCATCATCATCCTCGTGGATGTGTTCAACGAGCGGCATGTCGAAGTGCTCTTAAAAGAACTTCACGATGCGGGCATCCGTATCAACGTGCCAAAACCCGATATTACCATCAAGAAATCATCGGTAGGCGGGATCCGGCTCGCCGCGGTCGGGACCCTTGATCTCGATATCGATGATGTGCGATCGATCCTCTCCGAGAGCAAGATGATGAACGCCGACGTGCTCATCCGCGGCAATGCGACCCAGGACGACCTTATCGATGCCCTCCAGGGGAACCGCGTCTACGTTCCCGCCTTTATTGCGGTCAACAAGGTCGATCTCGTGGACAAGGAGCAGTACCTCGAGATCGAGCACGATATCTCGTCCCGGTTCGCAAACCCGCCCATCATGATCTCCGCACACTCGGGCTACCACATGGAGGAGCTCAAGGATGCGATCTACGACTGCCTCGGGTTCATGCGGGTCTACTTAAAACCCCAGAGCGGCGATGCCGATCTCGAAGAGCCGCTCATCATCCGGAATGGCAGCACGGTTGAGACCGTCTGTACCAAGCTCCACCGGGACTTCGTGCGCCGGTTCCGGTACGCCCGGATCTGGGGCAGATCCGTCAAGCACGGCGGCCAGAGGGTGGGCCTGACCCACGAGCTCCTTGATGGTGATATCCTCACCATCATCATCGAGCACTAAAACAACCACTCCTGCCTAGGGCAGGGTGATCCCTTTTTTGTACCCTTTGACCGTTATGCTGCACCGGTGGCAGCGGACGTGAGGGTGACCGACTTTATCATGGTGGTGAAATCGGTGTCCTCCATCGCATTGTACGTGAAGATATAGGCCTTGTAATCCGGTGTGATCGTAAAGACCGCGATCTCGACCGAGTTGTCCGGTTTTACAAAATCAAAGCGGTACGCCTTGTATCCCGAGACCTGGTACAGGGACGTGGGGCGGAGGTTTGAAACAGGGGCATAGTTCCTGCTTAAGGTTGCGGTCGCATCGTTGAAGTAATCCTCAAGGCTTGAGCCGGGCGAGGGGTCGACATCCACGCTGAAGATGCGGTATGCCGGGTTATCGGGAGAATAGAAGTTGACAATATTGCAGGTGGTCCGCCCGTAGTCCCGCAGGGAGCAGTCGCCCGGCTGGGTAAGGACCCAGCCCCGGGGATAATCCAGGGTCAGCGGGTACGTGGGATCGGTGTAGACCTGGTACTGCACCGGGGTTGGGTTCAGGGGAACAATCGCTGTCTGTACGAGGGGGGCGGACGGAGCAGGTGAGGGGACACTCGTAACCGGAACATTCGTTGCTGCCGTCAGCTGGGGGCCCTGCGTCCGGGTACTGCAGCCCGCGGAAAGGACGAGGAGGATGAGCAGGATCCCCCCCGTGATGACGATTATTCTGCCTGCCTTCCCGTTCATGGTGCCTTCGGGAGAGTCTGGAACGGGTCCTCCCATAAACATGCCGAACCGGCTTTTTGCCGGTTACGGCTGACTTTGGCCCCGGATCGCGTCCTCAATCACCGAAAGAGGGGCATCGGTCTTGATCCCGGTCCCGGAGTAGTGCGTGCGGCTTGCGCCATATCCCGCCTGGCGCAGCCGTTCCAGGAGGACCTCAATTTTCGGCGGGGATACCCTGAGCTGTTGGGCGACCAGGTGGTAATCGTAATGGCTGGAGGTGGAGAGTTCCTCCTGGCAGAGGGTAAGGAGTTTTACCAGCTCCTTTTTTGTCCCAAGCCCGCACTCCGGGAGCCGGGCCTGCATCTGTGCCATTACCTCGTCAGAGAAGATCTTCCCCAGAAAGAGCGGCCCGATGGGGTGGAGCGGTTTACCGCAGAAAGGGCAGGCGGCAGCGGCGGGGAACATGCCAAGCCGCTCCTCGCGGTAGGCGCAGGACGGGCACTGCAGGATAAAGCCGAGCCGGGCGATGGTCTGATCCGCGGCCTGAACACCCCGAATGAGCTGGAGATTGAGTCGGACAAAGTGCTCGCGGGCAAAGCAGAAGAGCGGTTCGATGCCCCGGTCGTACTTCACCGTCTCGCGTGCGACAAACCCAAGGAGGATCCGCAGGCCCACCTCCGCGTGGTACCCGGTGTTCGCCGGCCGGGCAAAGTACCGGCGGATCCCGGCCTTCAGGTGCGCCCCGCAGAGCGGTGCAGTATCGGTGGCTGTTACGAGCAGGAACCGCCGGCACCCCCGGATACCGGCATCGGTAAACGGCGCCGGTGTCCCGAAGGGGTCGATGTCTACCGCGTCGAAGGACTGTTCGAAGAGGAGCGAGCAGGCATCCCGGCAGGTGACCGAAACAGGAAGCCCGGAACGGGTCACGTTCTGTTGGATCAGGGGGATTGCATCCGGGTCCCTGTCGTTGATGGTGACCGGGACCCCGCATTCGTTTGCCACCCGGAGTCCCCGGACGCCGGTCGCCCCCATGGCATCGAGATAATCGGAAGGCTGGATTACCGAAAGGAGGAGGACGGTTGCGTCCCGGTTGATCTCCATCCGGCGGTTGAAGAAGACCGGGGCCGTGCCGGGCGGGAACTGGCCGTCGCTGTCCTGGACCGGGACCAGGAACGTTGTTGTGCCTTCCGTTGCCTCGATAACGTCCATTGCGGCAGAGATCTACGAGCGCGCAAAACTTATACATATTCCCCTGCAATTGGTATGAGCAGTGGGCGAGTGGCTTAGTCCGGATAGAGCGTTAGCCTCCTAAGCTAATGGTCGGGGGTTCAAATCCCCCCTCGCCCGTCTGTCCGGCAGCTTTTTTTGCATGTAGCCCCTTCACCTGTATCTGGGATCTCTTATCACGATTTTTTTATGGAAAGAAGCAAAACTATCCGGAAACAGGCAGGAGAAGATCCATGAAGATGGGAATTGTTTGTCTTTGTGCCCTGGTATGTATCGGGCTGGTTCTCGTTGCCGGCTGCACGTCCGCCACCACCGGAACCCCGGGCACCGAAGGAAAGGTTGCAGCCAGTCAGGAACAGGTAGTTACGCTCGTGAACGGTACGTACACCTTTAACGCGAGTATAGACGACATTACTACCACTGCCCTGCCGTCCGGTGGCCATCGCGTAGATATCTTCGTTACAGTGAACAATGTGGGAGGAACGCCCATCCAGCTTCAATGGTTCAGCACTCTGACCAATACAAACGGCGTTTCGTTTGGGGGAGTCGGAGTTTCCCATGGCGGGAGTGGGGCGGAAACTCCTCCTCTCGGGCAGGGTACCTCAGCGACGGGGCGGGATTACGTAACCATTGTCTCCGATCAGGATTACCAGAGCCTGAAAAACGGGGCAACGCTGACGGTCAACTTTGTTACGGAACCCTTCCACAGCGAGAGCCCGGTCAGCTTCTCGACCTCTTGGCCCCTGAATCCTGCGGATTTCACCTAAACTTTTTTTGGTTCTGATTCCCCCGGCACTTTACGTCCTCCCTGACACACGCAGGTTAATATCAGAACGGTCTGATACCTGAGGGTGATATGGGCTTAGCAGGCTTTTTTACGATCACCCGGCCGGCCAACTCCCTTGTGGCCGGGCTTGCCGCGATCATCGCGTACCTGATTGCCACCGGCACTCTCGTATACGGTGTCCTCCTGCTCATGGCCGTGGTCACGCTCGTGACGGCAGCCGGGAACGTGGTAAACGATTATTTCGATGCGGAGATCGATGCCATCAATCGGCCGGAACGTCCCATCCCCTCGGGTGCGGTCAGCCGGAACGCGGCGCTTGCCTGGGCCGGGGTCCTGTTTATCCTCGGGCTTACAATCGGTCTCTTTACCACGCCCCTCTGCCTTGCCATCGCCCTCATCAACGTCCTGCTCCTCGTCGCCTACGCCGCCCGGCTCAAGAGCACACCTTTTTTTGGGAACGCTGCGGTGGCGTACCTCTCCGCGAGTATCTTCCTCTTCGGCGGGGCGTATGCCGGGTGGCATGCCCTTTTCGACATGCTCCCGGTCGCCGCCATCACGTTCCTTGCCATGCTTGCCCGTGAACTCCTCAAGGATGCCGAGGACATCGAAGGAGACCGGGCGCATGGTGCCGATACCCTGGCCATCCGGGTCGGCACAAAAAAGACCGCGGTTATTGCGTTTGCCTGCGCCGTTGCGGCAGTGGCGGCAAGCGTGGTCCCGTTCCTCTGGTGGGGGCCATGGTACCTTGTCGGGATTGCCCTTGTCGATCTGGTCATCCTTCTCGCCGCAGGAAAAGCGCTCGGCTGCCCGGATCCTGCCTGCCTGAAAGCGACCGGGGCCACCACCCTTCTCAAGCTGGGGATGTTTGCCTCCCTAGTCATCTTCACTCTCTCTGCCGTGCTCCTCTCGCGCCTTGTGACATAAGGGCGACAACAAACTATATGCACAAGGCCATGCCTCATCTACCTTGATATATCCATGGCCAACGTCATCTGTAAAGGCACCACGTTCTATGCACCCAGGGGAGCGTATTACGAGGGCAATGTCCGGATTGACGGCGACTTTGTCGTGCCTGCCCGGACCCATTTCTGGGGCCGTCTCGTGGTGACCGGGAAGCTCGAACTGGGCCTGAAGTCGAGCGTGGCCCTCGGTGTGGAGTGCGGGAGTGCAGTCATCGGGAGCCATGCCCGGATAAAAGGGCCCCTTGTGGCAGCCGGGGACGTGAGCCTGCTCGATCACTGCGTGGTCTACTCGGTGAACGCAGGGGGAAGGGTCATGATCCGCCCCAATGTCCGGGTCGGTGACGTGACGAGCGCCGATACCATCGTCGTCCACGGTAAGATCAAGAGCGGGAAGTTAACCGGCAAGAACATGAAGGTCTTCGGGGACTGAGACCGAAGGATCGAGCCCGAGCGTCGCCACCTCGTAGATATCCTGCCAGTTCACGAGCGTCTCCACGCATCCTTCTTTTAAGGTCACCACGCCCATGGCCACCAGGCCGATCTTGTCGGCCATGTCAATGCCTTCTTTTACTTCGGTCAGGCAGCCGACGCCAAGGATCGCCTTGGGTCGGTATTTTTTGGCCATTCTCTTGATAAACGACGAACCCGGGACAATAAAGATCCGGTACCCCATTTTCTCGAGGAGAATCCGGGCTTCTCCCACGGTGCACTGGCCGCAGTTTACACACCGGAGCCCTTCAGGGGTGAGGCGGGCAGGGCACTGTGCGGACCGCAGGCACTGGGGAAAAAAGATTGCCCGTTCCGTGACCGGGATCTTCGAGAACGCGCTCGCGTTCATCGTGTTATGGATCTTGATAAAGAAGGTGAGCATCTCCCGGTCCTCAAGGCCGAGGAGCCGGAAGAACGCCTTCATAAAACCTTCCAGAAAAACGATCCCGGCATTGATGAGCCGGGGGAAATAGAGGTGCCCCCGCCGTATCGAGTACAGGGAGATGACCACAAGGATAAACGAGACGACAATAGCCCCGAGGATAAAGATGATGGTCGCTTCCCCGATGAGGTACAGCAGGCTGTTCCACGGGCTGAGGTCAATATCCATGAGGGCCATGATTAACCAGTACGCTTGGCGCCGGGACGGGATAAGAGTGCGCCGATATCAAGCGGCGGCCGGACAATGCCCTGCTCGGTCACGATCGCGCTGACGAGATCCGTCGGGGTGGCGTCAAACGCGTAGTTCTTCACCGGGACGCCGTCCGGTATCAGGGTCCGGTTCCCCAGCACTGCGATCTCGTCACGTCCCCGTTCCTCGATGGTGACCTCCCGTTCGCTGCGGGTTGCGTCGAAGGTCGAGAGGGGAGCGGCCACGTAGAAGGGGATGCCGTGGTGCCGGGCACAGACTGCATGCATGTAGGTGCCGATCTTGTTGAAGACCGCGTCACCGGTGATCCGGTCAGCGCCCACGATCACGGCATCAATTGCCCCGCTGCGCATGATGTGTGCTGCCATGGAATCGGTGATCACCGTCACATCGATCCCGTCCCGTGCCAGCTCCCACGCGGTGAGCCGGGCGCCCTGCAGGAGCGGGCGGGTCTCGCAGGCGATCACTTTCATTTCCTTTCCCGCCGCAACCGCTGACCGGATCACGCCGAGAGCCGTCCCCCACGAGGAACAAGCTAGCGCCCCGGCGTTGCAGTGGGTGAGCACGGTACACCGGTCGGGAAGGAGGGCGGCCCCGTGCTCCCCGATCGCATGGCAGCAGCGGGTGTCCTCTGCTGCGATCGCCTCCGCCTCGGCAAGTGCGGCCGCCCGGGCGGATGCCACGTCTTTTGCCGCGAGAAACTGCGCCAGCACCCGGTCCACGCCCCAGCTCAGGTTGACCGCGGTCGGCCGGCTCTCCCGAACCCGGCCGGCTTCCTTCTTCACGGCCCGGGTATAGGCTGAAAACGAGGGCCCGGTGCAGGTGCGTGCAGCAAGGGCCACCCCGTAGCCCCCGGCAACGCCCAGAGCCGGTGCTCCCCGGATCTCCAGTCGCCGGATGGCAGTGATCAGCCGGTCCACAGCCGTGCACCCAATGAGGGTATATTCCGTGGGAAGCAGGGTCTGGTCGATATACCGGATCCCTCCGAGGGACTCGTCCCACCAGAGCGTCTTTGTCTCCTTCACCGGGATCGCGCCCTTGCTGTGGTTTTTTTCCGGGAGCCGGCAAACGCCCGCATAGCCGCTGCCCCTCCCGAGGCCACGCTGTCGGGGATATCCTTGGGAGCCACTGCCGCGCCGGCCACGAAGATGCCCGGCCGGACAGTCCCGGCGGTGTCGATCGCGTCGTGCACCGAACGCAGAAACCCGCTCTCCTCGATCGGGAGGCCAAGTTTCTCCGCAAGAGCCGCGGTGGTCTCCGAGGGTTGGATCCCCACCGAGAGCACCACGAGGCCCGGGCGGAGGACCTCGATCTCCCCGGTCTCCGAATTCTCGACCTGGAAGAAGAGGCCGGTACCGTTTTTATCCGCCTGGATATCGGAGGGCATCCCGCGGAGGAACCGGACACCGACGTTCTTTGCCCGCTCGTAATACTCCTCGTAGCCTTTCCCGTAGGCGCGGAGGTCCATGTAGAAGATCGTGACCGCGATCTCCGGGTGCTTCTCCCGGATGAGCATCGCGTTCTTCATCGCCTGCATGCAGCAGACACAGGAGCACCAGGGCCGGTCTAAGGAGGCGTCCCTCGAGCCCACGCACTGGATAAAGACAATGCTCTCCGGCTCCCTGCCGTCGCTGAGACGCCGGATCTTTCCGCTGGTCGGCCCGCTCGCGTTGATCATCCGCTCCAGCTCAAGGCTCGTGATCACGTCGGGGAACTTCAGGTACCCGAGCGGTCCTTTCCTGCGGGCATCGAAGACCTCGTAGCCGGTAGCAACGATAATCGTCGAGGCAGAAATAACCAGCTCCTTTTCTGTATCCTCGTGCAGGATCGCCTGCGGGCCACACACGTCGTAGCAGAGCCCGCACTCGATGCAGTGCTCATTGTCCTTTACCACCCGGTCGGGTACCACCTGCGGGTGGGGCTTGTAGATCGCTTTCCTGACCCCCACCCCGGCATCGAACCGGTTGTACACCTCGACCGGGCAGACCTCAATGCAGTCTCCGCAACCGGTGCATGCCACCATGTCAATATAGCGCGGGTGTTCGCGGACGGTCACCCGGAAACTGCCCGCTTCTCCCTCGACTTTTTCCACCTCGGCAAGGGTATGGATCCGGATATTTTTGTGCCTCTGGACGTCCACCATCTTGGGCGAGAGGATGCACATGGAGCAGTCGTTCGTGGGAAACGTCTTGTCGAGCTGGGCCATGTGGCCGCCGATCGTGGGCTCCCGCTCTATCAGGTGGACCACGATACCATGGTTGGCCAGATCGAGCGCTGCCTGGATGCCCGCCACACCGCCGCCGATGACGACCGCATCACCCATGGGCATATTCCCCGGCCAGCCTGACGTAGGACTGTGCATTCTCAAGGATATGGGTACGCTGGTCCGGGGTGGTCGCTTTGAGCACCTTGCCGGGCACGCCCAGCACAACCGAGCCGGGCGGGACCTGCATGCCTTCGGTCACCACGGCACCGGCACCGATCAGGGAATCTTCACCAACAATCGCCCCGTTGAGCACGATGGCGCCCATGCCGACCAGCACCCGGTCCTTAATGGTGCATCCGTGGAGGATTGCACCGTGGCCCACGGAGACATCGCATCCGATCGTGGTCGGGAAGCCGGCGCTCGTGTGGACCACGCAGTTGTCCTGGACATTCGACCGGTCACCGATGGTGATCTGATCCTTGTCGGCCCGTATGACGGCCCCGAACCAGATGCCGACATCCCTTCCCAGGGTCACCCTGCCGATCACCGTTGCATTGGGGGCGCACCAGAGCGGCGTGCCTGCAATCTTCCCATCCATACCCATAATACCATAGGAACTTAACGTACAGGCAACATGAAGGTTATGGTAGGGGGAACCTTCGATCCGCTGCACGACGGTCACAAGCGCCTGTTGACCCGCTCGTTCGAGCTCGCCGGGCCCGAGGGGCAGGTCGTGATCGGGCTCACGACGGACCCGTTTGCGAGCCGGAAGACCCACCCGATCCACCCTTTTGCAGAGCGCAGGGCGGACCTCGAGCAGTTCATTACCGGCCATATCATCGCAAAGACCCCGGAACGGAAATATGCAACGCACTGGGAGGTCGAACCGCTCAGCGACCGGTTCGGTTCGGCGCTCGATACGGACTTTGACGCGATCGTGGTCTCCGAGGAGACGCTGCCGGTGGCTGTCGAAATCAACAAAATGCGCCGGGAAAAGAAACTGCGCAAGGTGGACATCCACCAGATCACCTGCGTGCTTGCCGAGGACGGCCGCTGGATCTCCTCCACCCGGATCTGGCGTGGCGAGATCGATGTGCACGGGCACCTGATTCATCAGGAAGGACAAAACTAACGCCGGTATTTCAGCGGTTGTAAAAACACTTTTTCGCGACCGGTCCATGCATCATTATAGCGCTCCCGGGGCTTTTGCTCCCTCCGCTTAAGGCCCCCCCCCAATTGCGATAGCGTCGTATTACCTGTACCCAAAAAGGGAACGGGGAAATGGTTTTTTTTATGCAGGTAATACCGGGTGCATCGTATAAGCCCCTGTCTTCCCAGAGGCAGGGCTGGCGTAAGGGGGGTTGCAAAGAAAAATTCTCTGTAATGCAAAAAAGCCGGGAATTTTGGCAAAAACAAAAAAATCAGATAATGTAACTGGTCAGGTCTTTGGTGATCACCGAATCGCAGTAGGTGCAGCGCAGGCCTTTCCCGTCAGGCAAAACCGCAAACCGGCTCCGGATCGGCTCGCTGGTGCGGGTGATGCAGCCGGGGTTCGGGCACCGTACGCTCCCTACGATCTCGGTGGGGATCTCGACCCCCTTCTTCTCGCAGACCTTGAAGTCCCGGACAATGTTGATGGTGGCCCGGGGCGAGATGAGCGCGATCCGGTCGACCTCCTCCTTGGAGAGCTCGCGGTTGGAGATCTTGACGATATCCTTGGTGCCCATATGCTTGCTTGGGACATTGGTGGCGATCGAGAGCGTCTCGGTGGTAGTCCCTGCGATCCCCAGGATCTTGATCACGTTGAGCGCCTCTCCCCCGACGATGTGGTCGATCACGGTGCCGTTCCTGATCCGCCTGACCATGAGGCCCTCCCCCTCATCATCACCGGTATCTGCAGGAGCGATGTGTCTCATCCCATCACGTCCAGGAGCATTGCCATCCGCACGGGCACCCCGTTTCTGGACTGCTCGAAGTACTTTGCATGGGGGGAGGAGTCCAGCCGCGGGTCGATCTCGTCCACCCTCGGGAGCGGGTGGAGGACAATCAGGTTTTTCTTCGCCCCGGCCAGGAGTTCGGGGGTGATCCGGTAGCTGGAAGCGACATTGAAGTACGAGGTGGAGTCGGGGAAGCGTTCCCGCTGGATCCTCGTGACATAGAGGACGTCCAGTTCACCGATCACTTCGCTGATATCGGAATGGCTGATGATCTCCATTCCCTTTTCGGTCAGGCTTTCGGCAAGGGTGGGGGGGAGTTCGAGACCGGGCGGGGAGATGGTGTGGAGCCGGACCCCGTACAGAGAGAGCGCCGAGGCAAGCGAATGCGCTGTCCGTCCGTACCGCAGGTCGCCCACGAGTGCTACATCGATCCCGTCGATCTTCATTGACTGACGGATGGTGTAGAGATCTAGGAGCGTCTGGGAGGGGTGCTGGCCGGCACCGTCGCCGGCATTGATGACCGGGACGGTTGCAAATTCCGCGGCGAGCCGGGCCGCGCCCTCCTTGGGATGGCGGATCACGATCGCATCTGCGTACCCGCTCACCACCCGGATCGTGTCGGCAAGCGTCTCCCCTTTTGCCATGGAACAGGCCTCGACACTGCTCACCGAGATCGAACTCCCGCCGAGGCGTGCCATGGCAGATTCAAAGGACATCCTGGTCCGGGTGCTGGGTTCAAAAAAGAGAACGGCAAGGATCCTGCCGTTGAGAGCATTTTTATCGTATTTTTTCTTTCCAATCTGTTGTGCATGATCGAGCAGCCGGTCAATTGCGCTGCGATCAAAATCCCCGATGGAAATGATGTGATGCGTGGCAACTCCTCCCGCGCGGTGTTTCTTAAAATTATATGCACGTTCCGGCCTAATGTACCTATCTTCATGAGGGCCGCCAAAAAGTCACGACAGGAAAACGACGGCAGGCGGCAAAATGATATTATCCCATCGTCGTCCATGTACCTAGAGGAATATACGATATCGTACAAGGAACGTGAGCCATGCAGATTCCAGTAGCGCGGCCGGTCATCGGCCCGGAGGAGGTGGCGGCTGTATCGGACGTGCTGATGTCCGGGATGCTCGCACAGGGAGAGAGGGTCGCCGAGCTGGAGAGTAAGTTCGCCGCGTACTGCGGTACCGCGGAGGCCATCGCGGTCAGCAACGGCACTACTGCCCTCCATGCCGCCCTGCTTGCATGTGGTGTCGGGCCTGGCGATGAGGTGATCGTCCCGGCATTCTCGTTCATTGCCACGGCGACTGCTGTATCGATGTGCGGTGCACGGCCGGTCTTTGCCGATGTTGACGAGGAGACCTTCAATATCCGCCCGGACCAGGTAAAAGAGCGCATCACCCCGAAGACGAAGGCAGTGATTGGCGTCCACCTCTTCGGCCAGCCCTTCGATGTTGAATCTGTACAGGAGATCTGTGAAGCGCACAACCTTCTGCTCATCGAGGACGCAGCCCAGGCGCACGGTGCCGTGTACCATGGCGCGAAGGTGGGCAATTTCGGACGGTGCGGGTGCTTCTCGTTTTATGCCACCAAGAACATGATCACCGGAGAGGGGGGGATGGTAACAACGAGCGACAAGGCCACGGCCGACCGGCTCCGCTTGATCATCAACCACGGCCAGAGCGAGAAGTACCTCCACACCGTGCTCGGGTACAATTACCGGATGACTGATATTGCGGCGGCGATCGGGATCGTCCAGCTCAAAAAACTGGACAAGTTTAACCTGCGCCGGAGAAAGAACGCGGAGTACTATGCAGCAAACCTCTCGGCAAAGGGTCTGGTTAAGCCCAGGGTTGCCGAGAACGTGCAGCACGTGTACCACCAGTACGTGGTCCGGCTCACCGGGGAGTTCCCGCTCTCCCGGCAGGCGTTCGTGGACTATCTCAGGAGTAAAGGGATTGGGTCGGCGGTACATTACCCCATCCCGATCCACCGCCAGCCCCTCTATGCCCCGGTGGCCGAACCCGATCCCTGCCCGGTGGCGACAAAGCTCGCCGGGTCGGTGCTCTCCCTGCCGGTCCACCCGTCGCTTGATGCAAAGGACCTTGCCTATATCTGCGAAACCGTCAACAAGGTGAAATGAGATGGATGTTGGTGTTATCGGTGTCGGGACAATGGGAAAAAACCATGTCCGGGTCTATTCGGAGTTAAAGAGCGTGGGCCACCTCGGGATCTGCGACGTGAATACCGGGGCAGTACAAGCGATTGCACAGCAGCATGGCGCAACCGCCTATCCCACGGTAGAAGCGCTCCTCGCCCACGTAGACGCGGTGAGTATCTGCGTACCGACACCCTTCCATGCACAGGTGGCAGCCCAGGTCTTTGCTGCAAAAAAACACGTGTTCATCGAGAAACCGATCTGCGCAACGGCCGCGGAGGCAAAGACACTCATGGCCGGAGCCCCCAAGGGGATCACGATCGGGGTCGGGCACATCGAGCGGTTCAACCCGATCATCGCGGAGATCGCAAAGATCGTGACAAAACCCCTGTATGTGGAGATGAAGCGGCATAACCCGGCTTCGGCCCGGGTAACGGGGAGCTCCATCATCGAGGACCTGATGATCCATGACATCGATATTGTCCTCAATGTGTTCTTCCCGAAACCCTGTCACATCTATTCCGTGGGAAATGCCGATCTCTGCAGCGTGCTCATGGAGTGCGGGGGGGTTCCCGTGGCACTCTCGGCCAGCCGCAAGGCTTCAAAGAAGATCAGGATGATCTATATCGAGGAGGAAGACTTCACGGTGGAAGGCGACTTCATGGCCCAGGAGGTCACCATCTACCGGAAGCCCGGGCAGTACCAATTCGAGAACGAGCGGTACGTGCAGGAGAACATCATCGAGAAGGTGATGGTGAATAAGGTCGAGCCCCTCAAGGTGGAACTTTCGACCTTCCTTGACTGTGCCCGGCGGCATGCGCCCTTCCCGGTCACCCCGGAACAGGCAATCCGGAACCTCGAAGTGAGCGAACAGATCCGGGCCGGGTTCTCAGCGGGAATTCAGGCATGACACTTGAGGCATTGATCAGAGACCGGGGCCCGATCCGGAAGATCGGGGTCATCGGCATGGGGTACGTTGGTATCCCGGCCGCCGCCCTCTTTGCCGATGCCCCGGAGTTCTCCCGCGTGTACGGTTTCCAGCGTGACTCTCCTTCGTCGGGATACAAGATCGCGATGCTCACCCGGGGCGAGAGCCCCCTCAAAGGCGAGGAACCGGGCCTTGAAGAGCTGCTGAAAAAAGTGACCGGGGCTCATAAGTTCGAATGCACCTCCGATTTTTCCCGGATCGCAGAACTCGATGCGGTGACCCTCTCCATCCAGACACCGTTTGCAAACAAGGACGACCTGATTCCCGATTTCTCTGCCCTGTACGAAGGGATCCGGAACGTGGGCCGCAACCTCAGGCCCGGGATGCTCGTGGTGCTTGAATCCACGGTCACGCCGGGGACAACCGCGGGCCCGGCCCGGGAGATGCTCGAAAAGGAGTCGGGCATGGTTGCCGGCACCGACTTTGCGCTGGCCCACGCACCCGAGCGGGTGATGGTGGGCCGGCTGATCCGGAACATCCGGGAGCACGACCGGGTGGTGGGCGGGATCGACCCGGTGAGCACGGCCCGGGCAGCCGAGCTGTATACACCAGTGCTGACCATAGGAAAGGTGATCCCGATGACCGCGACTGCGGCTGAGGTCACCAAGACCGCCGAGAACACGTTCCGCGACCTCCAGATTGCGGCGGCAAACGAGCTCGCGCTTTACTGCGAGGCAATGGGAGTCAACTTCTACGACGTGCGGGCTGGGATCGACAGCCTCAAGGGCGAGGGGATCACCCGGGCCATGCTCTGGCCGGGGGCCGGTGTCGGGGGCCACTGCCTCACCAAGGACACCTATCACCTCGAGCGCGGGGTGCAGCAGCTGGGAAAGGACCGGCTTGATTACCCCGCCGGCGAGCCTTCGCTCTTTGTGCTTGCCCGGACGATCAATGACTTCATGCCCCGGCACATGTTCCGGCTCACCGGGGATGGCCTTGCCCGTGCAGGGACGACCCTCAGGGGGTCAAAGATTGCGCTCCTTGGCTGGGCATTCCTTGCCAATTCCGATGATACCCGGAACACGCCCTCGGAACCGTACCGGGACAACCTGGTGGCTGCCGGGGCAGATCTCACGGTACATGACCCCTATGTAACGCATGCCCCGGGCGTGACCCTCTCTCCCACCCTGGAGGAAACGATCCGGGGTGCGGATGCCGTGGTCATCTTTGCCAGCCACCGCGAGTACCGCTCTCTCGACCCCCGGCAGGTAAAGAAACTCTCCGGCAAAAAGCACCCGGTCATCGTGGACGGCCGGAATCTTGTGGACCCGGATCCTTGGATCGCCACCGGTTTCGTGTACAAAGGGATCGGGCGCGGGGACAAAAACAGCCACCTGATCCAGGAGTAACTGTCGCACGGTACATCCGGCCAGGGGCCGGGATATAGGTTTTTATGGCTTGTTACCTGCGGTGTCAGGGGGAATTATCAGAAGAAGGGAAGAGACGGGGAGCCGTTTCCCTGGTATGGGGCTTTTGGAGGAGGCTTGTGCCGGGAGAGGGTTTCCGGCGGTTCCCCGTGGTCTCCTTGTACGCCTGCTGTTCAGGCCTGATCCATGCGTTGGATACGGTACCATTTAAGGGGGTGGAACCGGGAAAAAAAGGGGGTACTTTTTTCCAACCCCTGTCCCCGGCCCCATGCAGCTGCAGGGTGTGTGGCCGGATCGTGCCATCCCGCCGGAACTGTTCCGGAACTTATATGTCGGGTGGTAATGAACGGTTGTAACGAAAACAATGTATCCGGACCGGGCTCTTTTTACCCAGATAGTACAGGAGGAACCGGATCTTTCCGGGGCTGCCAGGGAGACCCTTTACGCACTCTATGACGGCCCCCTCAAGATCCGGCAGATCCTCTCCCGGGTGAACGCCCCCCGGGATGCAGGTGGAAAACAGGACCGGGGTATCACCGAATCCGCGCTCAGGAAAAGGCTTGACCTGCTGGTCAGCCGGGGGATCCTGGCCAGGGCCGGAAACGAACGGACAAATCCCTACTATTTTATCCGCCGACCGTGGCTCTTCAACCGTTATATCCGCATCCGGTGCGCGGAGAACCCCTCCCCCGGGCTTCTCGACCTTAAGGTCCTGCTCGGTGAGATCTCGCGCCAGACCGGGCCGGCAATGCCCGACCCGGTCCAGCCGCGGGTAATCTCCGCCATTGGTGAACGGACCGAGCGCAGCCACGAGGCCGAAGAGGCATACGGGGCATTTCGCCAGCGTCTGGGCGACCCGGCGGGGATCGGCACCTACCTCGAGGAGATCTACGATGATATCTTCTTTGGCAACATTCCTGCAAGCGACATTGACGGTTCGCTTGCGCGGGACTTCCTCCGTTTCGTTGCCACGGCACCTCCCGGTGAGCACGAGGTACGTTTCTTCTTCTGGTACGCAGAGGTCTTCTCAAGTCTTGACCTGTACGAGGCAGCGCTCGCGATCTTCGACCGGGGGGTCGGCATTGCCCGCGAGGGAGGTATCGATCCTGCCGCAGTCCTCGCCGGAACAAGGATCACCAGGGGGAATATTCTCCTCCATCTGGGCAATATTGCCGGGGCAAAAGAGGCGTTCCTTGCCGGTTCCCGCACCGGCACTGCCGGCAGCTATGCCCAGACACGGGACCTTTTCGGTCTTGGTGAAGCAGAGCTGATGAGCGGGGAGTATGGTCCGGCCCGCGCCCCGGCCCGGTTCGCCCGTGCGCTTGAGCTGGCAGAGATGGCGGATCCCGGACACACCGACCCGGACCTGGAGGAACTCCGGGGCGATATCCTGCGCAGGACCGGTGCAGTCCGCCGCCTGGATGGCGAGTATGCTGCAGCCCGGGTGTCCTATGCGGCTGCAGAGACGATCTACGGGGATACGATCCTCCGCGGCCGCGCTGCGCTGCTCGCGGAACAGGCAGAACTGGCACGGGCGTGTGCCTGGACCGCGCCGGAGGGTCCTGCCGCAGACCAGTACCTCGTGCAGGCCACACGGCTGTATGATGAGGCAAAGGATGCAGCCCGGCGCATACGGAGCATCAGCCGGTTTGCCCAGGTGCTTGTCGGGGAATGCGAGCTTGCACGGCTGGCCTTTGGCCGGTTTGGCCGATCCCTGCCCAAAGACCTGGATGCATGGTACAGCAATGCCTTCGATATTTTCTCGCAGATCAACTCGAAGTGGGGGCTCGTGCAGTGTTTTGTTACAGAGGCCCTGCTCTACCACCCCCTGGCAGACGAATACCCGGACCGGTACGCAGACACGGCGGACAAACTGGTGCTGGCCGGGGAACTGGCCCGGGAACTGGGCCTGGCATCAGAACTTGCCCTTGTCCGGCGTATCCGCGGGCACAACCTCCCCGCGTGCGAGATCCACCCGCTTACCTTCCTCTGAACGGGTGTTTCGGGCCTCAGGCAAAGTATGCCGCGAGGGGGCCGTTGCATACGGTGATTGCAACAAGGAGCAGGATGCAGGCAAGGTGAACCGCGGGTGGTATCTTCCGGTGTACCGGTGCGGTCCCGACAGGGTGTAACCGGGATTCAGGGATCGTCATGGCAGAGTTCTCCACTATATGATCCCACATCAGGGTGGGAGCGATATAAAGCGCGGGAAGTTGGAAAATCCGGTGCGGATTTTTTCCTAAAAAAGGCGGGGTGATACAGAGATCAGTATCCCCGCTTACTTTCGTGCTATAGTGATATACCCCGAATGACTCACGCTCGTGGAGGGCCGGGTTCCCCGTTTTGACCGGGTCATCTCCCGCTCGATCAGCTCGTGGGTGTGGACCTCGGGGAACTGTGCCTGGGCTGCATCGACCACGATCGCCATCTGTTCGAGGAACGGCGTATAGCAGGCAAGATATCCGCCAGCCCGGAGGTGATTATACGCGAAATCCACGTGCTCAGACGCGATCTGCATATCGAGGTGCACCACATCGAACGTGCCTTCTGCGGTAAACACGTCGGCCGCGACAGCCTCCACGTTGCCGAGTTTTGCCTCACTGATGTTCTTTACCGCAAGCGCCGAGAACTCCGGCCGGACCTCGTAGGTCTTCACGTGGGCCGCAATCCCGCCAAAATAGATCGCAGCAATCCCGCTCCCGGTCCCTGCGTCGAGCACCTCGTCGTTCCGGTTCATGCCGGTATAGGCAATCACCAGACCGATGTCCTTGGGGAGCATCGGGGCGCCCGAGCGCTTGCCGTGCACGAAAAAGTCGGTCGGGCGCGGGATCCGGAGCACGAACTCCTGCCCGGTGTGGGTGGAAAAGACATCGCCCGGTGTTGCCCCGACAAGGGGTTCGAGATCAAGCTGGCCCTTATCGGTCGAGAGCTTTCCCGGGCCGGCACGGACAAAGAATTCCCGCCCGGCACCGACCAGGAGGACGCGGTCGCCTGGCTCGATCATGGTGAGGAAAGTTTCACGATCGCTTCTGCAATATCGCCTTTGGTGGCCACAAGCGCCTCTTTTGCCTTCTCGAGGGGCACTTGGGCCTGCTCGGCGACCATGGCGACATCCCCGGCCGGGATCTCTACCGCCGCTTCCTCAAAACGTGGCGTACCCGTGACCTGGTAGGTGGTAACCCCCTGCATGGTCATTGTGGTCACTTCTGCCCCGTCAAACACCCAGTTCCCCTTCGGGGTCTTGATGACAATACTCTGGACGTCTTCAATCGGCTCGACCTGCATGCCGAGCTTCTTCATCATCGCCTTCATCTGGCGCGGATTGATGTTTCCCGGAAGCATTCTTCTCACTCCCCTGCCGTACTCTTACCGCTGCACCGTAATTAAATGCAAGCATCTCTACGCCCGAAAGGAGCGCCACACCGCAGGCTACGAGCCGATCGCCGCCCGCGACCACGAGCACGTCGTCCCCCGCGCGGATCTGCGGGTCGGCTGCCACCACGTGCTTGGCAAAGGTGTTCTTACCCTGCGCAACAAATTCCGCCACATCGTCCCGGATCACCACCCGGTAACCGGGAGCAGGTACGGCTGCCAGAAGCCGGCGGGCCCCTTCGATCCCGAGGGTCAGCCTGCCGTCAGATGCCCGGATGGTGGCCAGCCGCACGCCGTTATAGAGGATCTGCCTGACACGTCCCGTGGTCGAGAGTATAAAAGTACAGCCCTCGGGAAAGAGTGCAGTCCCGCAGAGGCTCCCGAACTGGAAGTCAGCGATCGCCTGCACTCTTGCCAGTGAACTGTTCTCCGAGTATCCTGTTGACACGGTTGACAAACTCCTGTTCTGCAGATTTGGGGATAAACGCTCCGGCGGCAATCTTATGCCCCCCACCCCCGCCGCCATACTCGGTCGAGGCATCGCTGATGGCCTGCTGGAGATCGATGCCTTTTCCCACGACCCGTTCGGTGGTGCGCATCGAGACCTTGGTGAGGCTGGTATCCTCCGGCACCTCGCACATGATCAGGATGGGTTTTGCGGCATTGAGCTTGGAGAGCGCCATGCCCGCCCCAATCCCGACGATGGTGTCCGGGAACTTCCCCCCTACGTGGATATACTGGACGTACTCGAGTTCCTTTACCCCGGTCTCAATAATATACTGGAGCAGGTTGCGGATGATGGCCCGGTGGTTGCCCAGCATGTGTTCGGCTTCGCGGTACGCGGTGCCCCGGTCCCCCCGGAGGATCGCGCTCCCGACCATCGGTTTTGTCCAACGCCCGCAGGCATTTAAGAGCGTTGCATACTCCTGTGCGTTCCGGAGCGGGGTTCTTGGGATCTCGTCCGGGAACCGGTAGGTCTCGGCAAGGAGCCGGTCCACGCTCTCGCCATTTGCAATCAACTGCTGGGCAAGTGCGGAGATGATCAAACGCCGGTCATCATCAGAGAGTTCTTCCCAGACGTACCAGCGCCCGTCCGGGGTCTGCTGGACAATCCCGATCTTTTTGAGGAACTGTTTTGCCCCCTCGGGGTTGTTGCTGATCCCCCGGATGAACGGGTCATCGTTGTAAGCAAGCGAGAGATAAACCGGGCGGGTGGCCGTCCCATAGCAGTTGAGGTCCTTTTTGCAGACCTTCACGGACCGGTGCCGGACACCATCTTCCACAATCAGCTCGCGGGCGGGCCCCACAAGCCCGCAGGTCTCCCGCGCCATCATATCCCCGACATTCCCGATCACCGCGAGTTTTGCAAGGTCGATATTTGCGTCGTCCAGTGCCTTGGCGATGAGGTACGAAACCCCGGCAGCGCTCATCTTCGTGTACCCGTACGGCAGGCAGTTGACCTGAGGGTATGTCACCTCGCCGGTCTGGCCGACGTGGTGATCGACAATCAGGACGTCCTTTTCCCTCAGGCCCTTTGCGGCGAGGAGGTTCTGCTGGCCGGCACCAAGGTCGGTAAAGACCTTGAACGATGCATCGTCAGGGACCTGCGGCATGGTGAGCGGCTCGAGCTGCCGGACAAAGACAGAGCGGACGGGAATGCCGTGCCGGGAGATCGCCTGCGAGAGGATCGCCTCGCTCGTGATCCCGTCGGCATCGATGTGGGAGATGATGGTTATCTCGTGCGCAGCCGCGATCAGCTCGGCTGCTGCCTTCACATCATCAGAAAAACCCATTGTCTAATAATTATGGAGGTCTTAACAAATGAAGTGTAGCATCATGCGGCCTGACCTTTCTCCCTGTGCTGAGGAGTTTGCCGAGACCGGCCTGATCTCCCACGAGCGGATGCGGGCGATCGACATGAACGCCCGGGTACTGGGTGTCACCGGTCTCCAGCTGATGGAGAGCGCGGGAAAGGCTCTTGCAGAAGCGGTACTGGCATTCCGCCCCCGGGCCGTGCTTATTCTCTGCGGCAGGGGAAACAATGGCGGGGACGGGATGGCTGCGGCCCGGTACCTCCAGCGGGGGATGGACACTGCGGTCTGTTACCTCGATTATGGTGACCGCAGCCCTTCCTGCGTCCACCAGCTTGCCGCACTCCGGGGTTCCCGGGTCGCGCTTTACCCGTTTGTATCCACTGACGACCTGCGCACCTTTGCCTCTCTCTTCACCAGAGCCGATGTGATCGTTGATGCCCTGCTTGGGACCGGGATGTCCGGGGCCCCACGGGAACCTGTCGCGACCTGTATCGCGATGGCCAACGCGTCCCCGGCGAAGATCATCGCAGCCGATCTCCCGTCCCCGGGGATGAGGGCCGACCGGATCTGTGCCTTCCACCGGCCCAAGGTGGAGGGATCGGAGATTATTGATATCGGTATCCCGATCGAAGCGGAGCTCTGTACCGGGCCCGGGGACCTCACGCTTCTCCCTGCCCGGAAGCGGACCCGGCATAAGGGGGATGGTGGCGAGGTGCTTATCATTGGCGGCGGGCCGTACCAGGGCGCGCCCTACCTCGCCGGCCTCGGGGCACTCCGGGCCGGGGCAGATATTGTACGGATTGCATCGCCGGTCTTCGAACCGGTACCGGACCTTATCTACGAACGCCTTTTTGGCGACCGGATCGGGGAGGAGCATTCGGAACGCCTCATCGCGCTCGCGGAGCATGCAGATGTGGTGGTCTGCGGGAACGGCCTTGGTCTGGAGAGCCACGGTGCGGTTCTCGCGGTTGCCCCGTACTGTAAAAAGGTGGTCTTCGACGCAGATGCGCTACGACTGCCGCTCCCGAAAGCTGCGCAGGAGACGGTATATACACCGCATGCCGGAGAGTTTGCCCGGATTGCCGGCAAACATCAGCTCCCCGGCGATGCGGCCGATGCCTGCGGGAGGGCCCGGGCGGCAAAACCGGCGGCAAAGGAACTGGGTGCCACGATTCTCCTCAAGGGGCCGGTGGATGTTGTAACGGACGGGGCCCGGGTCCGGTTCAACCGGACCGGTGATCCCGCTATGAGCGTCGGAGGCACCGGGGATGTGCTCGCAGGGGTGACAGGTGCGCTTCTCTGTCACCTTCCGGCATTTGAGGCGGCCTGCATTGCCGCGTTCGTGACCGGCCGGGCCGGAGAGTGCGTGGCCGAGGCGCGGGGAGAGGGGATGCTGGCCTCCGATATCGTGGATCACATCCCGGAAATACTGTTTGTGAGGCATACGTAATGGTCGATTTCACCCATATTTCGGAGGGCAGGGCACAGATGGTGGATATCAGCGCGAAACCCGATGTGGTGCGTGAAGCGGTGGCAACGGGGAGGATCTACCTGCGGCCGGCCACCCTTGCGGCAATCCGGGAGGGTACGGTTGTAAAGGGCAATGTCCTTGCTACGGCCCGGGTCGCTGCCACCCTTGCCGTCAAGGAAACACCCCGTATCATCCCGATGTGCCACCCGATCCACCTTGGGGCCATCACGGTGGATTTTACCGAGGGAAACGAGTACATCGAGGCTGTTGTGGCCACAAAATCAACCGGTAAGACCGGGATCGAGATGGAGGCCCTGACCGGTGTTTCGGTTGCTCTCCTCACCATCTGGGACATGGTCAAATCTGCAGAGAAGGACGAGAAAGGCCAGTACCCGGTCACCCGTATCGAAGGGATCCGGGTGGTGGAGAAGAGGAAAGGGCAGTGATCGTTCTTGGGGGCTAACGCCCCCGTCACTGTGGCATCCCCTGTAACGAGAAGATACACGCAAAGCCTCATCGGGTTTTGCGCCAGCTGTTCCTGTAACCTCCTGCAAAACGGATAGTCGGGCCGCCGCGGATGCTTCCTGACGGGTGTAGCGGTAGGTCACGTACAGATGCCGACCTCCATCAAAAGGTTCCCTGAACAACGACCGCCTTCTGGAAAGTGCCCGCGTACTTTAATACCCCTCCTGTCCAATTCTATAGAACCGCGGGATTCGTCCCGTTGAAAGGAATGTAGCCCGTCATGGGCCGAACCTTGAGGTGTAACTGCACATGGTAAAATCGATGTATGCATATGTCCGGGAGGCTTGGGCCCGCCCTGACAAGTCAGATGTAAAAGCCATGCTCTGGGACCGGATGCAGGAGTGGCGCCGCCAGGGCAGCGTCACCCGTATCGAACGCCCGACCCGTATCGATCGCGCCCGCTCGCTCGGATACAAGGCAAAGCAGGGTATTGCCGTTGTCCGCGTCCAGATTCGCCGTGGCGGTCGCCGGGTATCCCGGTATGTCCGGGCCCGCCGGTCTGCCCGCATGGGTAAGAACCGCTCCACCCCGGGCAAGAGTCTCCAGCGGATCGCGGAGGAACGCGCATCCAACCGGTACCCGAACATGGAAGTGCTCAACTCCTACTGGGTTGGACAGGATGGCAAGCTGAAGTACTACGAGGTCATTCTCGTTGACGGTCACCACCCCTCGATCCAGAGCGACAGGAACCTTGCATGGCTTGCAAACTCGACCCACCGCGGCCGTGCCGAGCGCGGCAAGACCTCCGCAGGCCGGAAAGGCCGCGGCATGAGGACCCGGGGCCGGGGCACCGAAAAGACCCGCCCGAGCATCCGCTCTCACGCAAACCAGGGCAAATAATCTTATCTTTTTTTATGGCAATGGTATCTCCATGAAGATCACCGATGCCAGCGTTTTCCCGTATCCGGCCGGTGACTCATCGGTCAGCCGGCTCGCCCTCGAAGCGCGCTCCCTTGGGTACGACAGCATCGTTGCTGACCGGGTGCCAGCAACGACGATCTGGGATATTGAGGTGATCCCGGGGATCGTCCTTACCGGTATGCCTGCAAAGGAGGTCCAGAACCGGGCCGGGAAAAACCGGGGCACGGGGAGTGTGCTCTCTGTGCAGATGGGGGACAACGGCTTCAACCGGGCTGTGGCCGGAACCCCCGGCGTCCATATCCTGCGGGGGATCGGTACTGCTGACAAGCGGGCATTCGACCACGTGGCGGCAAAGATCGCCGCGGATAATGTCACCGCCATTGACATCGATCTCTCGCCGGTCATTTTCGGGCGCGGGCATCCCCGGCAGAAGGCCATCCACCGGTATCGCGATCTTTTGGTTCTCTGCCGCAGGTTTGAGTTCCCGCTTACGATCTCCTCTTCTGCCCGGTCCGTTCTGTGTCTGCGATCGGTTCGTGAGGTTGCCGGCCTCTGTTCCCTCTTTGGTATGGACGAAACAGATGTCCGGGCCGCACTTGGCGGGGTTGAACGGATCACCGGCAGCGGAGAGGATACCGTGAAGGTGATCCCATGAGTATCCGCCCGCCCACGCTCCGGGAAAAGAGGAGGTACGTGCTTGCCCGGATCGATCCGGCCGGCACGAATCCCGATACAAAAGACCTCTATTATGCAGTGTACGAAGCGGTCGTTTCCCTCTTCGGGGATATGGCTGCCGCTGCCATGCAGCCCTCGGTGCTCGCAGCAGAAGACGGGTACGCGATCCTCCGGTGTCGCAGGGGAGCCGAACGGGAGTTCTCCATTGCCCTCTCCACGCTTACAGCCTGCCGGGAGACACCTGTTGCCCTCCGTGTCGTCGCTGTTTCAGGCACTATCGAGAGCCTGCGGGAACGAATCGCGGATCTGGGGCCTGCAGAGAATGCTGCTGACCGCGGGAATGTGGAGACTCCTCCGGCAGAAGGAACATGCGTACCGCCCTCGTACCGGTTCGGTGAGACCCCGGTCGAAGTAACCGGTAGTCACGGTCACAAGGTTGATGCATTAGAAAAGGGATTTAAAAATACACGCCGATTGTTCTTAACAACAGAAGATCTGGAGATTATCCATGCAACCACAATACCAGATGGGATATGACCGGGCGATCACCGTATTTTCACCTGATGGAAGGCTGTACCAGGTGGAATATGCCCGGGAAGCGGTAAAGCGCGGTACCACGGCGGTCGGGATCAAGGCGCAGGGTGGCGTCGTGCTGATCGTTGACAAGCGCGTCAGCTCCAAGCTGCTGGAATCCTCGTCGATCGAGAAGATCTTCAGGATCGACGAGCATATCGGGGTCGCATCCTCCGGTCTTGTCGGGGACGCACGGGCCCTTGTGGACCGGGCACGGATCGAGTGCCAGATCAACCGGGTCTCCTACGATGAGCGGATCGAGGTCGAGGCACTGGCAAAGAAGCTCTGTGACCACATGCAGACCCTCACCCAGTACGGCGGGATCCGCCCCTATGGCACGGCGCTCCTGATCGCCGGGGTCAGCGACGGCGAATGCCGGCTTTTCGAGACCGACCCGTCCGGCACGCTCCTCGAGTACAAGGCGACCGGCATTGGCATCGGCAGGCCGGCGGCCATGAAGGTTTTTGAGGAGGAATATACCGCCGACATGCCGGTCAATAACGCCATCCTTCTCGGCCTCAAGGCCCTGCACTCGGCAACCGAGGGCAAGTTCGACGTCGATACCGTGGAGATGGGGATCGTCGAGAGCAGCACCGCACAATTTAAGAAGATGACCAAGGAAGAAGTCGCATCGTACGTCGGTCAGTTCAAGCAGTGATCCGGTATGATCCCCCTTGAGAATGCGGTGGTAGCCCGTCTGGAAAGTTACGGGGAACGCTTCGAGATCTTAGTCGAGCCCCACCTGGCAGCACGGATACGGCAGGGCGAGGAGATCAATATCGAAGATGCCGTCGCTGCATTAAACGTGTTCGGGAATTCATCAAAAGCCACCCGGGCCTCCGAGGAATCCCTGGAAAAGGTGTTCCACACCACGGATTTTGCAACGGTGGCAAAGAAGATCATCGAGAAAGGCGAGATCCACCTGACCTCGGACCAGCGCCGGGAGATGACCGAGGAGAAACGCAGGCAGGTGATCACGTTTATTGCCCGGAACGCGATCAACCCCCAGACCGGCCACCCTCACCCGCCGCAGCGGATTGCAATGGCGATGGAAGAGGCCCGGGTTAACATTGATCCCTTCAAGCACGTGGACGAGCAGGTCAAGGAGACGGTCAAGGCCCTGCGGCCGATTCTCCCGATCCGGTTCGAGGAGCTCAGGCTCGCCGTCAGGATCCCGCCCGATTTTGCCGCCCGCGCGTACGGCGATATCGCTGCTGCAAGCACCATGGAGAAAGACGAGTGGCAGAAGGACGGTTCATGGGTCTGCGTCGTGCGGATCCCGGCCGGTATCCAGAGCGAGTTCTACGATCTGATAAACAAACTCTCCAAAGGCGAGGGGCAGGTTAAGATCCTCAATCAAATATATTAATTGTGACGACAAATATAGCAAGACAGTTTGGTGGATATTTATCATGGCAGGCTCTGAACATTCAGCAAAAGGAAAAGTGACCGGGAGTGCAGGGCGATTCGGCTGCAGATACGGAAGATTCGTGCGCAAGCGTGTCGCAGAGATGGAGAAGATCTCGCGTGCATCGCACCGCTGCCCCAAGTGTGACACCATGTCTGTGGAGCGCAAAGGTACCGGTATCTGGCTGTGCCGGAAGTGCGGGTACAAGTTCGCCGGCGGCGCATACCAGCCCGAGACCCCCTCCCTCCGCGTTGCCCTCCGTGCGATCGACCGTACCAGTGCAGTCGAAGGGAAGACCCCGTAAGCGGTACCGATAATGGCAAGTACCTACAAGTGCGCCCGGTGCAAACAGAAAGTGGAGATCGACGTCAACGTCCGGTGTCCCTATTGCGGCCACCGCATCCTCTTCAAAGAGCGCGGCGCAGCGATAAAAGAGCTCAAAGCCAGGTAACAGGATCGTGGCCGGGAAATACCGGCAGTTCCCTTTTTTATTCTTGTTCTTCCCATACCAGGATGAGGTACTCCTGTGCCAACCCACGAAGCCCTGTTCCGGTTTACGACCGATCACGCGGACCGGATCTACCGGTCGCTTCTTCCCGAGTTAAAAGATGAAGTCAACCCGAGATCCGTTACGAGCTGCTGGGTGGAGGGGACTGACACGCTCGTCCTGCGTGTTGAGGCACAGGACATCGCCGCGCTGCGTGCGGCACTCAACATGTTCCTCAGGCTGGTCAGTATCGCTGACGAGATGCAGGAGATTGTATAAACCGGTCTTATCTCCCCTCATCTGGCGCCAGCCTGAACCGGCCTGCGATCCCCCGCCGGTAAACAGGTGCGGAATCATTTTTATTGCTGGGGGATGAACCTAGATACGGAAGAGTCAATTATGCAGAATATATCTCCCAAAGTCCAGAACCAGCTCGCGATGCTCCAGCAGGTCCAGCAGCAGCTCCAGACCGTCCTTTCGCAGAAGACCCAGTACGAGATGGCCGTGCGCGAGGCCAAGCGCGCTGAAGAAGAGGTCAAGGATGCCGCGGACGACGCGCCCATGTACATGAACATCGGGACGGTCATGGTCCAGAAGAAGAAGGACTATGTCTCGACAAAACTTGCCGAAAAGGTCGAGACACTCGAGCTCCGGATCAAGTCCCTGGAGAAGCAGGAGACGATGCTGCAGGGCAAATTCGAGCAGCTCCAGTCGCAGATCAAGGCCGCGATCGAGGGCAAGGGAGCCCCGAACGCAGCATAACTTTTTTTGAGATCTTTTTCCGGGATAACGGGATTTTTATCGGATCCGCTCCACTCCTGACGATCGCATCCAAAAATACGACAGGGTTTATTCCCTGCTCGTGAGGTTGATCGCGTTGACCAGTGCATCGACCGAGGCGAGAACGATGTCGTCACCGCTGCCGCTCGCATCGTAGATCCGCCCGTGTTCGTCAGCGACCGCGATCGTCACGTGGCAGATGGCATCCGAACCCCCGCTGATCGCCTCGATGTTGAACTCGGTCAGCTGGATCCGGGCCGGGATGATCCCGACAATCGCCTTGAGCGCTGCATCCACCGGGCCATTGCCCACACTGGAGAAGACATGCTCGGTGCCGTTCACCTGTGCCCGGACGCTTGCGGTCGGGATGACATGGTTCCCGGTCATGATCGCGATATCATTGAGCCGGAGTACCTTTTTCCCGGCCGCGATGCCCATGACACTCTCCGCGATCTCGTAGAGATCGGCGTCGGTAACTCTCTTGCCCTTGCTTGCGATCGCCTTGACCCGTTCGACAATGGCGTCGAGCTGGGCGTCGTCAGGTTCGATGTGGGCATCGACGAGCATCTGGCGTACGGCATGGCGGCCCACGTGCTTGCCCAGCGTGAGCCGGCGCCGGTGACCAACCATCTCGGGGGTCATGATGCCGGGCTCGAACGTCTCGGTGCATTTGAGCACGCCCTGAGTGTGGATACCGCTTTCATGCGAGAAGACGTTCTCCCCGACCACCGGCTGGGTGGGTGGGATACCTATCCCGGAGAACCGGGAGATGAGGCGGGCGGTCTCGACTAAGCGCTCCCTGGCAATCCCGGTCCGGATGCCGTAGATCGACTCCATGATCATCACGGTCTGGGCGAGGTCGGCGTTGCCGGCCCGTTCGCCAAGGCCATTCACTGTCACCTGGACCTGGGAGGCCCCGGCCTCTACCGCGGCGATCGTGTTTGCCACGGCCAGGCCGAAGTCATTGTGGCAGTGGACATCAAGCGGGCAGTCAACTTCCCGGGCGAGCCGGCCCATCAGGGTCTTCATGCCCGAAGGCGAGATAACGCCCACGGTGTCCGGGATGTTGATGATCGTCGCCCCGGCCCGTGCGGCAGTCCGGCAGACCTCGACGAGATAGTCATGATCTGTCCGCGTCGCATCCATGGGTGAGAACATGCACAGGTCAACATGATCCCTAGCATACCCGATGATCTCTTCGGTTATCGAGAGCACCTGCTCACGGGTCTTGTTGATCGTGTTCTCCCTCTGGATATCCGAGGTCGGGATGAAGACATGGATCATGTCCACATCACAGTCTATACAGGCATCCACGTCTGCTTTGACCGAGCGGGCGAGGCCACAGATGTTCGCCGCAAGCCCGAGTTTTTTGATGGCAGCTACCGTCTCCTTTTCGGCGGTCGATGATGCAGGGAATCCTGCCTCGATGGTATGGACACCGATGGCTGAGAGCTGACGGGCAATCTCGATCTTTTGTTCAAACGTGAATGCTATCCCCGGGGTCTGTTCTCCATCCCGGAGCGTGGTATCAAAAACGGTCACGTTCTTCTTCGCATGGCTATCTGTGAAGAAGACGATCCCCCGCAAAATCCTTGCGAGCCATGGTTATGCATATAGGGTCCCCGATTATTTAAAGAAACCCTGCACCACAGGTACCCCTCGTTTTTTTCGCCCTGAAAACGGCAGGTCTTACGATATGTTTAATAGGAAACTGTCCCTACATTATTAGGCAGTGCCCCGCCTTAACTCAGCCTGGTAGAGTGCGCGGCTGTAGTATGGTTTGCCGGTTCCGGCAACTGCGCGGCTACCGCGATGTCCCCGGTCCGAATCCGGGAGGCGGGATATACTGTAACAATGCCCAGGTAGTGTAGCGGCCTATCATGATTGCCTGTCACGCAATCGACTCGGATTCGAATTCCGACCTGGGCGTTCCTCTTATTTTAAGCATTTCACCCTGATACCCGATCCCGGATACCAGGATACTGACAAACATATTTTCAGAACACGTTTCAACATTCCGGGACTCTGCCTTTTTTTTCTGGTCGTCTGCAGGGTGCCCGGGTGGCGGACAGGTGCTGGGATTACATATTGTCAGGAACTCTTTCCGGACATGTTTATTGCAGATGATAAAAAAACGCAGGGGATATGTCATCCCCTGGCAAACAACAGGAGAGAGCGTCATCCCCCGCAATGGGTATTATCCTGCTGCTTGCCATTACCCTTCTTCTGGCCCTCCTTGTCCTCTTGATGTTCCGCCTGCCATTCCTGTATGACACATCCGTCCCTGCGATCTTCAAGATCACGAATATCCGGCACACCAGCGAGCATGGCGCCCTGAATTACGACAGTTATATGGTCATCATGAACACCGGTGCCACGGGATACCCGAACAGGAATCTCTATGCTGAGACGTACCGGAACGGGGTAATCCTGGACTGCCGGATCGAGACGTTCAACGGGCATGATTTTATCCCGACTCATCATTATAAGATCCAGACCCTGGGCGGGCCGGGCTCAAGCGGGAGTACCTGGAGCCCGGTCGAGATGGTTTTTATCGATTTCCGGGACGGGACCTTTCACCCAGGAGACCAGGTCATCTTAGAGGTATACGATAATTCCACAAAACAGATCATCTCACGCCACAGTTACACGGCGTGACAGGATAAAAAAGGAGAACCGGCTGCATTCCGGCAATTTTTAATCTTCGAGTTTTTTAAATACACCCTTCTTGATCTTGACGATCTTGCAGATCGGACAGATCCAGGTATTGGGCAGGTCTTCGAACGCGACGCCCGGCGGAATACCCTGCGACTTGTCCCCTTTTGCCGGATCATAGATATAATGGCATTCAAGGCATACCCAGCGGGCAAGTGTTTCTGTCTGTTGTGTCATGCAAAACCTCTCGTATTTCCTGTTATCCTTCGACCTTGCCAGATATGAAATCTCCTGTGGGGGCAGCAGAGACCGGCAACCCTGTTGGCTATTATCCCGGCAGCCCGGTACAGAAACAGTGAGCAGCCCGGGCAGAGATCCGTGCGACCCGGAGAGGTTCCGGGATCTTCCCCTCACGGGTGAATGCGGTACAGAGCCTGCCGGCATCATCTCCGGCAATACCCCAGCTGCGGAGATAGACGATCTGCCCGCCGGGAAGGGTGTGGGGCATGCGGTCACCAAGGCTATGGTACGCTGCCAGCCTTGATGTGTCCCCGGGGAAATGGTGCCGGATATCGCCCTCCAGCCCTGCCGAATCTTCGTAGGTGACGCAGATCACCGGCAGACCGGTAGAATCCTGGATCTGTTGGGGATTGATAATATTGAAAAAGGCGATGACGCATCCGGAGAGGAAGACCACGTTGATATCTTTTCGATCCAGGGCGTTTATGATGGCAGTAACCCCGTCCGTAGCATCTTTCCCGCCAACGGTCACCCGTGAGAACGCACACCCGTCGATGATGAGATCTTTGCGCATCACTATACCGGCGAGTGTCGAGTACTTTCGGCCGGCGTAACTTTCCGCAACGCCCAGTACCCGCAGGCCCTTTTTCGGGATGTGCATAGAAGCACTTATGACAACCCCGTTAAAAATACTATACCAATGAAATTCAACAAAGATGAGGTCTGCATCCTTATCCCTACGTTAAATGAAAGCCTGACGATAGGCCCGGTCATCAAGGAGTTCCGCAGCCAGGGATACAACCATATCCTTGTCATCGATGGCAAGAGCTCTGACAATACCGTCAAGAACGCACGGGAAGCAGGAGCCATTGTCCGGACCCAGTCCGGCAAGGGCAAGGGTAACGCGATCATCGAGGCGTTCGAGATCATCGAGGAGCCGTATATCCTGATGGTGGATGGCGACGGGACGTACTCGGCCAAGGACGCCGAGAAGATGCTCACGCCTCTCTTTTTAGGGTTTGACCAGGTGATTGGGGACCGGCTCATCAATGCAGAGGAAGGGTCGTTCTCTCATCTCAATCTCTTTGGCAACCACATGCTCAACCTCTTCTTCAAGCTCGCCCACAGCCGGGACCTCCACGATATCCTCTCCGGCTACCGGGCTTTTACGAAGCTGGCCATCCAGCAGATGAACCTCAAGGAGACCGGTTTTGAGATCGAGACCGAGATGTCGGTGGAGGCAGTAAGGAACGGCCAGCGGATCATGGTCGTGCCGATCCGGTATTCCCGCCGCCCGGGAACACCAACCAAACTCTCCCCGTTCCATGATGGGATCCGGATCGTTTCGACCATTTACCGGCTTGCCCGGGTCAACAACCCGCTCTTCTATTTCGGCATTATGGGCCTGATTACAACATTGCTGGGGATCCTCACCGGTGTCTATGTCCTGCTGGAATGGTTACACCATATCGAGCATATCCCGCTTACGATCCTGACGGTGCTCCTGATCGTCGTGGGGATCGAGATCTTCATGTTCGGGATGATCTCGGATATGCTGCTGGTCTTCCACCGGGAGATCATCCGGGAGATCCAGATGAACCAGCCTCCCCGGCAGCCGAAATAAATCCAAACCTGATTTTTAAAAAAGCCACTGTTTAGGATCGCTCCAGGAACATCTTCCTGAATGCGATCACCCGGCAGGCATGTTCGGCAAGGGAGGTGAGCTGGAATGCCTCATCGAGTGTTGCCCCGGCAGCAAATGTTCCGTGACCACGGGCTATCACTAACTTATGGTGCTGCATCATGCCGGCTACTGCATCCGCAAGCCCCTGGGTCCCGGGCTCTCCTGCAACCACCGGGATGAGGGGACAGAACATGATTCCTTCGCTGTCCAGCGGCAGGATCTCATCTGCCACGAGGGAAGCGGCAACGGTATAGGGGGGGTGCGCATGCACGATTGCCTTATATGCGGTCTTTTTGTAGACTGCAAGATGGACACGGTATTCGCTTGAAGCGTCCCGGGGTACCTCGCCGGCAAAGGGCACGAATGCCGGATCTCCCGGATCATCGAGGTAGGCCCCGGTCCTCTTGATATAAAATCCCCTTTCGTTCTCCCGCACGCTGATGTTACCGAAGTTGCCCCCGACCAGATGTTCGGCGAACAACCGCTGTCCTATCCGTTCAATTCCGTGATCCTGCATCCTTCGCACCTCCTTTTCGTACACCATCCTTTGGCGTACTCCACAATATGGGCATGGGTCCGGTGATAGATCCGGGGATCTTCGGCAAGCACGCTCTCAAAGAGGGTCTTGAGGCCAGCCCTCGGGGTGGTGATGCCTGCACACCGGGCTATCCGTTCCGTATAGGCGTCGATTACAAAACTCGTCCGGGAAAACGCGTAGCAGAGAATGCTGTCCGCGGTCTCCTCGCCGATCCCATTCACGTCAAGCAGTCCTTCCCTGAGGATAGCGGTTGGCAGGGCTGCCATGCCGGCGACCCCCCCGCAGCGCTCCATAACAAACGCGGCCAGGGCCCGGAGCCGGCGGGCCTTCATCCGGTAAAACCCGGTACACCGGATGGAGGATTCGATCACGTCCCTGTCGGCAGAATGGAGTGCCGCCATGGAACAGAGTCCCCTTTCCCTGAGCAGGCTGAGCGCCCGCTCCACGTTCTCCCACCGGGTTTGCTGGGTCAGGATGGCGCCGATCATGACCTCGTCTGCATCCCCCGGCCACCAGGGGAGATCCCCGAACCGGGCCGCGAGGATACCGGCCATATCTCGTGCCTTTTTTGCGTTGTTACCGGAACTGGATGCCGACATCATGCATCTTGTTGTACCGGGCGATGTTGAGCACCAAAGGCGTGAGCGGCTCGATCATGGTGGAGACCGAGAGCGGACCGGCGTTGAATGCATGGAGCTTGGAAACCCTGTTTACCAGATCCATCACTTGGTGCTTTGCATCCTCATCATCACCGCAGACCGGCACGGAGTACTCGAGCTCTTCATCAACGGCCTTCCACCGGTTCGCTGCAATGGTGTTGAACGCACAGCAGAGCCGGGCCTCCTTTGGCAGGAGTTTTTTGATGAGAAGCGCTGCCGATCCTTCCGGCGGCGGGACAAAGACAAAGTGGTCCTGCTTCTCCATCGGGTTGACCGGGCTTATCACAATCTTGTCTTCAAAGCCGTGGAGGGTGGAAAGAGTTGGCACGACATGTTTGAACGGAATCGCAAGGATGACGATATCCGCGTTGTCCACGGCGTCCTGGTTGGAGACGCCGTTGAGGGTGCATTCCTGCCCGCGGTTTTTCAGCATCTCACGGGTAGCCGTGCAGCTCGCTTCGGCCTTGTCCTGCTCCCGTGAACCCACCACGATATCGAAGACCGGGGAGAGGCGCATGGCCATACCTTCCCCGATATCCCCGGTACCGCCGACAATGCCGATCTTCACTTATCCCACCAGCGGCCGGAGCAGGTTTTCGAGTGTTGCTGCATCGGTAACGCCTTCCATGGTCTGGACGACCTTCCCGTCCTTTTCGATGATCAGGGTAGGGACAACGCGGATCCCGTACTTTTCCGCGAGATCCATGTGCTCGTCGACGTCCACTTTTTTTATCTCGACGGCGTCTCCCAGTTTCTTTGCCAGTTCCTCAATGATCGGTGTCTGCATCCTGCAGGGGCCGCACCATGTGGCAAAAAAGTCGTACAGAACAGGTTTTGTCATAATATCATTCCCGGTAGAGTAGTCGGTTAAAAAAAAGATAAAGGTATGGTATTGTTACTCGGAGAGGATCTCCATGATGATCCTGCCGTAGGCCGGCCGGGTCACCACAACGCCAACGATCACACCCATCATGGTGATGATTGCGAATCCCTTGAGCGTGGAGAGATCCATGAGTGCGAGAGGGAGCATCGCGATCAGCACGGTTGCCGCCGCGATGACGATAATGGTAAGCGCCCGTGCCAGCCGTTTCAGGTACACGTTCGGCGACGGCACGATCCCCTCGTGCAGGATTTCATCGGTGATCACGACCAGCTGGTCGATACCTGTCCCGAGGACCGCAATAAGACCGGCGATGGTTGGCAGGTCCATCTGGAACTTGATGACGCTGATGAACCCCAGCAGGATCAGGATCTCGGAAGCGTTGATCAGCACCATGGGCAGTACGATCCTCGGCTCGCGGTAGCGGTAGAAGATCACAAACGCGACCATGATAAGCGCGAGGATACCGGCAAGCAGGCACATCTCCATATAGTGCTGGCCCAGCGATGCGGAGGTCGAACCGGATCCAGCGACCGATACATCAACGGGCAGTGCGCCAGCCCGGAGCTGGATCTCAAGGTTTGTGGCCTCCTGCATTCCGGTTGTCCCGCTGCCGGTTGAAGCAAAGAGCTGGCGGGTAGGTTCGGTCACCAGTGAGCTTGCCAGGCTCTGGGAGAGCGGTGCCGAATATACGGTCTGGTTATCCAGGAGCATCGCGAGCTTGTGGTTGGACGGATCACTGGTAGCTCCGTTAGATACGGCTGCGTTCTGGAAGGTTGACGCACCGTCCTCACTCAGGGTAAACCCGACACCCCAGTTCCCGCTCCCTGCCGGCTGCTGGCTGGGGGACTGAACACTGGTGATGGAATCGCCGTAGAGGACATGTTCGGTCTCGTTGCCATTCGTCTGGATCCGGATCTCGAACTTGCCCTGCTTGCCGATGATCTGCTGGGCCTGGTTCATATCAACGCCGGCCATCTCCACGCGGACATACCGGGCAACATTGTTCATGCCGGTGAGCGTGTTGACCTTGGCGTCCTTGGTGCCCATCGCGTTGATCTTCTGTTCGAGGATCTGTTTTACAAGATCAGCGGTTGTCGAGGATATCCCCGGCTGGTACGAGACAATCGTCCCGCCTTCCGCTGCAAAGTAGGGCGCGAGCTCGTCCTGGGTATAGGATTTCCGAATCTCGAGATGGTTTGCATCGACCAGGATCACGTCCGTGTCGAGGCTCTTTGAGAGGTTGGTTACAAAGGTATCGACCGGTTCAGTTGTTGTGAACCCGACCACTTCCGCTTTAAATTCGAGCTGGAGCCAGGCGCCCTGCTGGAGATCGAGACCGTACTGGAGGTTGGTGGTCAGGTTGCCGTTGCTGTCGAAATGCGGGTAGATAGCGATGATCGAGAGGATGATAAGGGCTATCAGGACGAGGACCCGCCAGTCCCTGAACATATCCCTGACCCGTTCCGTCTTCATTTCCCGCCTCCCTTCAGGACGTACCATTTCAGGATACCGACATTCGTGAGCCACGTGTTGAGGATATCAAAGAAAAGGCCCATCAGGAGCACCGCGGAGATCTCCTCCACTACTTCGACCTGACCGGCCCAGGATACGATAAGCAGCACCGTGACCGCGGCGATCGTGGTCGAAGTCATGATGATACCGGTGTGGAATGCCCCGGCAAGCTTGTCGTTGAGTTTTCCCTGCCGTTTCAGCACTCTCGTGGTAAGCAGGATATCGCTGTCCACGGAATAACCGATCAACATGAGCAGGGCCGCTGTGGTCCCGAGCGTGAGCTGGATCCCGATCACGTTCATCAGGGCGGCGGTCATGACCATGTCAGCAAAAGCGGAAAGGACCACTGCACAGGACGGGACAAATGTCCTGAAAGAGACAAAGACCACGATTGCCATCCCGATAAAGGCGATAAACAAGGCAATAAAAGCCTGGTCCTGCAGGGTCTTCCCGAACGATTCCCCGATCTGGTTGATCTGAGCATCAGGATATTTGCTGGAGACGAGCGCAGTCAGGCTCTGGTACTGGGTATCGCTCATCGGCCCAAAGGTGATGAACTTCCCGTTGTTTAATCCCTGGCTGATACTGACAAGCGGATACCCGGCAAAAGTGGCCTGGATCTGGTCTGCGGTATCAGGTGTGATTACGGTGACGGCAGTCCCGCCGGAGAAATCGATCCCCGGCCTGACCGGCATCCCGGACGTAACCGTCACATAAGCAAGTACTACCAGCGATATCGCGAGCAGCACCAGCGGGATTATCACCAGTTGCTTTGGTGAATATTTCTCGATATTATAACGGAATAATCCCATGGTATACTCATCTGTTCATGAACGATAAATAAGTACCAGATACGAAGTGAGCGATTCTCTCCTGTACGGGCGAAGGAGCCCGATCCTGTACGGTTTCGCAGAATATTCCTGTAGCCTTCCGGAATGGCGGGATTTGCGAACAGGGTTTGTAAAACGGAAAAAAGCAAAAAATATATATGGAAAAAGCCGTGACACTAACCCATGAGATCTCAGTTTGAGATCGAACGGATGATTGAGGGGCGGCTCAGGTCATATCTCTCACGGGATAAGACCGGCATCCGCCGCGAAGTGCTCCGGATCCTCCTGCGGATCCGCCAGACAACCATCGCAGATATCCTTGCAGACCTCAGGGAACGGTTCGCAGTATCGTTCCACAAGATCGCATCGATGGTCGGGATCATTGCTTCCCGGATTGGTATCCTGAAAATCAGCAGGAACTCTGGCGGGATCACGACCTACGAACTCCGGGAAAAGTACACTTCGATGGTTGAACGGCTCGTAGGAGCCTGAACGCGGGCACCCCTCACTTTAACCATAACCGTTTTTACCCACGCTCCACAATATAACCGGCATAATGCCCGGTCAGCCTTTTGATCCCTCCGGCACTTCCCGGATCGCTGTTGCACCCGAGGTGAAGGACTATATCGAAAAGAGGGGATGCGATTTCCGCATCTGCACCTCCTGCGGGGGTCCTATCCTCCTTCCCGTGAATATCAAACCCCCGAAAAAGAGCGATGTTATATTCCAGACCGGTGGTCACACCATCTATATCTCCATCCACCAGGTACGGTTTCTTGATGAAATCCGGGCCGACATGATCCCGTTCTACGAAGAAGGGCAGGAAGGGCTCCCGGAACGATGAGTTACGAAGAGCTTTCCCATACCGCCGATGTGAAAATACGTGCCCGTGCACCCACCTGTGAGGCTCTTTTTTCCGAAGCATTCCAGGCCCTGATGCAGGTGATGTACGGGGAAGACCGGTCCGGGGGAACCTCCCGGATCATCGATCTTTCCGCGCCGGACCGGGAATCGCTCCTCTGTGACTTCCTGTCAGAAACACTCTATCTTTCTGAGGTCGAGGGGCTGGTCTTCCGGCAGGCAGACGTACAGCTGGACGGCCTGCAGCTCCATGCTGTCCTTGACGGAGAACCGTTCGATCAGTCCCGGCATGCCAAAGGAACAGAGGTCAAGGGAATCTCGTACTCGGGCATGTCGATCGTGGGAGACGCCAAAGGATATATGCTGGATATCTTATTTGATGTATAGCGGGGGGAAAAATGCCTGAAGGAGTAATACGGGCAGGAACGGACGAATGGGAGATACCGGTCGGGTACGTGCCCGGTATGCGGGTGCCGGGGAGGTTCTTCCTTTCGGACACCCTTGCGGAGATCCTCGAGCCGGGGGCCCTGCAGCAGCTGGCAAATGTCGCCACCCTGCCCGGGATAGTGCGGTACTCGCTGGGCATGCCGGACCTCCACTGGGGGTACGGTTTTCCCATTGGCGGGGTCGGGGCCTTTTCTCTCGATGAGGGCGTCATCTCTCCTGGCGGGGTGGGCTTTGATATCAACTGCGGTGTGCGGCTTTTTGCCACACCGCTCGTGCGGGCGGACATAAAAAAACCCCGCGAACTGATCGAAGCCCTGTACCATGCCGTGCCCACCGGTGTGGGCGCAAAGAGCGCTGAGAAGATCTCCCCTGCAGCGCTCACGACGATGATGGAGAAGGGGTCACGCTGGGCGGTGGAGGAGGGCTACGGAACCGAGCGTGACCTGGCCCGGTGCGAGGAGGGCGGGGCCATGAAAGATGCCGATATCCGTGCAGTCTCGGCCAAGGCCCGGGCCCGGGGGATCCCCCAGGGCGGGACGCTTGGGTCGGGCAACCATTTCCTCGAACTCCAGGAAGTCAGCGAGGTCTACAATCCCGTGGCGGCAGCAGCCTTCGGGATCGCGCAGGGACAGGTCTGCTGCATGATTCACTGCGGCTCGCGGGGGCTGGGTCACCAGGTCTGCACGGATCATCTCAAGGCGCTTGAAACGGCGACAAAGCGGTACCATATCGCTCTCCCGGACCGGCAGCTGGCCTGCGCCCCGGCCGGTTCAACAGAAGGAAAGGCCTATTTTGGCGCCATGGCTGCCGCAGCGAATTATGCCTGGGCCAACCGGCAGATGATCCTGCACGCGGCCCGGAAGGAATTTGTCCGCATGTTCGGGATAGGATACGAGAGTATGCCCCTGGTGTACGATGTCGCCCACAACGTGGCGAAGGTTGAAGAGCACCAGGTAGACGGCCACCGGGCCCGGCTGCTCGTGCACCGGAAAGGTGCCACCCGCTCGTTCGGGCCCGGCGCCCCGGACCTTCCTTTTGATCTCGCCACGATAGGCCAGCCGGTGATCATCCCGGGCAGCATGGGGACCTCCTCGTATGTCCTTGCCGGAACCGGTACAGCCATGGAGCGGACTTTTGGCAGCACCTGCCATGGGTCGGGCCGCGTGATGAGCCGGTCGCAGGCAAAGAAGAAGCTGACGGGAAAGGAGGTGGCGGCAGAGCTGGCACGCCGGGGCATTATCGTCCGTGCTCCGAACGAAGCGGCGATTGCCGACGAAGCCCCCGAGGTCTACAAGCCCAGCAGCGAGGTGGTCCGGGTGGTCCATGATGCCGGCCTCTCCACGCTCGTGGCCCGGCTCTCCCCGATCGGGGTGATCAAGGGGTGAGCTGCCGGGCGGGTTTTGTCTGGGAGACGCCCCAGCATTTTGTCCGGTATATCGAGGACTGCGGCGTTCCCTGCGAGCTGGTCACGCCATACATGCTCGCGGCTCCCTTCTTTCGCGGATCTTTTTCCTGCCTGGTCATCCCCACGGGATTTGCCAACCCTGCCTACTGCCGGCTTCTCCCGGCACTCCGTGCCTCATCGGACCGGATCAGGAAATTCGTGGAGACTGGCGGGAACCTCCTGGTCTTCGGGGCGGCGAGCGACCGGCCGGACACCTACGACTGGCTGCCGTTTGCGGTCACCTACCATCACGAATGTTTCCCCCGTCAGGTCACCTGCAGCCAGTCGGATTTCGGGAGTGCGCTCGTGGAGGATTATGATCCCTCCTGTATTGAGTGCGACGGTTCGTTTCCCTCGCACGGGGGCATAACGGCCGGGTCAGCCGGGGATTCAGCGGTTATTATCGAAAAGTCCGTAGGCAAAGGGTGGGTGATCGTGACCAGTATCCACGAGTACCCCTCCCGGGCATTTGTAAAAAAATTCTGCTGCTCCGCGACACAAACCTTATTTTAGAAAGAAAATTACCAGATTGATATGAGGTAAGTCGGATGGACCGTTACACATTTTGCGAAACAGCGGAGGCAGCAGATCTTGAACCGGTGGTTCTTGCCATCCATGAGATCATTCATCGCCTGCCGGTAACGGCAAAATCGCGGGAGCGGCCCGGCATCCGGATCGAGGATGGCCGGGTGATCGACCGGAACTATTCCGGTCCGGTGCTCGAAGCGGCCATCGCAACGAACCAGGTGATCAAAACCACCCCTGAGAGGGGCGCATACAAAGGGGTGCCGGTGACGGTCTCCCCCATCCGGGACCGTGCGGGGAAGGTGATTGGGGCTATCGGAGTGGTGGATGTCACCGGGATCTTCGATCTTGCAACACTGATGGAACACCAGTCCGCGATCCTCAAGCAGGTCTGCGGGAAGGACCCCTGCCCGCTGCCGGAAGAGGCCAGCGGGTCCCGGAGATGACACCGTGCCCGACTCTGCATTCAAGGTGATGGCGATCCTTGAGAAAGCGGACGGCCCGGTATCGGGCGAAGTCATCAGCAACGAGCTGGGCATCACCCGTTCCGCGGTCTGGAAGCATATCAACGAACTGCGGATGATGGGGTACGATATCTCCTCGTCGCAAAAGGAGGGATACCGGCTGACACGGATGAGCAACAAGCTGCTCCCGTATGAGATCCACAAAAAACTCCACACGAAGTTTATCGGCAAGAAGATGCGGTACCTGGAGAACACGCCCTCCACCATCTGGGCCGGAAAACAGCTCTGTGCCGAAGGCGATGTGGAGAAGATGCACGGGATGGTGATCATTGCCGAGGAGCAGACCGGTGGCATCGGCCGGATGGGCCGGGCCTGGGTCTCTCCCAGCGGCGGGATCTGGATCACGATTGTGTTGAAGCCCCACATCCCAATCGATCACCTCTTTATGATCACCATGGCCGGTTCCGTTGCCGTGGCACGGGCGATCAGGAAGGAGTTCTCCCTTGGGGCCCTGATCAAATGGCCAAACGATATTTTCATCGGGAACAAGAAAGTTGCCGGGCTGCTCCTCGAGCTTGCGGCTGAAGCTGACACCGTGCACTACTGCCTGCTCGGGATGGGCATTGACGCCAACGTCCCGCTCAGCCAGTTCTCACCCGAACTGCAGAACAATATCACCTCGATATCCGCGGAGCTAGGCCACGAGGTGGACCGTGCTTCGTTCCTGGCACGGAGCTTAAAAGAATTCGAGAGCCAGTATCTCCTTGTCGAGAGCGGGGAATACGACACCATCATCCGGGAATGGAAGAGCCTTTCCTGCACGCTCGAGCACCGCGTCGATATCCGGACCTTAAAGAACAGTTTCTCCGGAGAGGCCGTGGATATCGACGAGTTCGGTGCGCTCATCATCCGGAAGGACAACGGTAAGCTCGAACGCGTGATTGCCGGCGATTGTTTCCACCAGTAGGCGATCCTTTTTATCGTCAACCTCCAAATTTTTAGTGGTTGACGATGTTCGGGGATCTCCGGCGCTCGCGCCGTGTAGCGTATACGGCAGCCTTTATCGGCCTCATTGCGGCGGGCGGGTGGATCTCTGTCCCGTTCGTTCCCGTGCCCTTCACCCTCCAGACCTTTTTTGTCCTTCTCGCTGCAGCGGTGATGAAACGCGATGCAGTCATCCCGGTCGTGCTGTACGTGGCACTGGGAACACTCGGCCTGCCTGTCTTCCATAACGGCACCGCAGGAATAGGCGTCCTTCTCGGGCCCACCGGGGGGTACCTGATCGGGTTTATCCCGGCAGCCCTGATCGCCGGTCTTGCGTATGGATCCGATTCTGCGGCGGTCCGGATTGCGGGGCTTGCCTGCGCTGCCGTGCTCATCCTCCTCTGCGGGGTGGCATGGCTGGTCGTTTCTACCGGCATGGTCCCGGCCGTTGCGCTCGTACTGGGGATGGCCGTCTTCCTTCCCGGCGAAGCGGTAAAGGTTGGGGCAGTATACCTGGTGGAGAAGCAGATGTCATGATTACCATTGACTGTTTCCGGTACCGTTCGCTTGCCATTGATACACTGGAGATCCCCCCGGGAATTACATCCGTGATCGGGAGGAACGGCAGCGGCAAGAGCACGTTTCTGAAGATCTGTGCCGGCATTCTCGAACCGGAATGCGGATCGCTCCTCGTGGACGGCCAGCACCCCCGGCAGGTAGATACAGGGTACGTGAACGAGTTCCCGGACCGGAACATCCTGTTTTCGACCGTAAAGGATGAACTGGCATCGCCCCTGCGCTTCCGGTTTACGCCATGCCGGGAGACCGATCGTGCGGTCCGGGTATGCGCGGAGACGCTCGGGATCAGCCGCCTGCTGGACCGGCGTATGCAGGACCTCAGCGGTGGGGAGAAGGTGCTTGTTGCGTATGCCGCAGCGGTCATCACCCGGCCCCGCGTCCTGGTGCTGGACGAATGCGACTCGCACATGGATGCCGGCAGGTGCGTATGGCTGGAGGGGGCTCTGCGTGCATCGGGTGCCGCGTACGTGATCCGGTGCACGCAGCAGATGGAGACCGCAGCGGCCGGTAATCACCTCATCTGCCTTGACCAGGGGCGGGTACTGCACGCAGGGACCCCGGCCGGGGTCTTTCCCCGTCTTTCCGGCACCCCGTTCTACCCGCTCTCATGGAGGTGTCCGGCATGAGGCTGGCTCTCGATCGCGTGGTGGCGGCCCGGCCCCCGTGGTCGCTTGCCGCTGATGGGATCTTCTCCCCCGGCATTCACCTGGTGAGCGGCGACGTCGGCAGCGGGAAATCAACCCTCGCCCTGATGATGGCCGGTCTCCATGCCCCCGGAAGCGGTTCCGTGATCCGTGAAGGGATCGGAGAAGCTATGCTCTCGTTCCAGTTTCCTGAATTCCACGTGACGGGGTTTTCTGTTGCCGACGAATGCGCATCCTGGGGCCTTGCCCCGGAGCTGGCGATCCGGCAGGCCGGTATCGGGGCCGAGCCGGAAACACGCATCCTGTCGCTTTCCCGCGGAGAGCTCAAGCGCCTGCACCTTGCCTGTCTCCTCTCACGTGCATACGATCTGTTGTTGCTCGATGAACCGTTTTCCTCGCTTGACTGTGAAGGAAAAGAAGAGGTCTGCCGGCAGATCAGCGGGCGGCAGGGTGGGATTACCGTGATCTTTACCCACGAACAGAGCATCTTCCCCCGGGTCGACCATATCTGGGAGATCACCGGTGGGAACCTCGTTCACTGCGGCGAGATGCCGGGTGCACTCGGCCGCTGGCAGCATGCGCCGCCACTGGTCCGGCGGCTCGTCGCAGCCGGGCGGACCCCTGACAACCTGACACCTGGTGATCTCCTGGAGGCTGCATGCGGGACCCGCGGATAAGACTTGCCTGTGCGTTCCTGCTCTCCCTTGCAGCCTTCATCAGCATCGCGGGGGCGGTCGCGGCATTTCTCTGGTGGCTGGCCTTTACCCCGCGGTGGAAGGGTATCCGGCATGAACGTGCCGTGCTCGTGACCTTCCTGCTTTTTGCCCTGATCGCTTCGGTTATGGTCCTGACCGGGTCAGATGGCATTTCGTACCTGGTGCGGATGAGTGCGATCCTGCTGGTCGGTGCCTGGGTGTATAACGATTCCCGGCCGGGGGACTTTCTTGCTACGGGAACGTGGCTGTGCGGGAGGCGGGCCGGGTTTGAACTGGGGATGACCGCCGAGATATCTCTCGGGATGGCACAGGGACTTTTTGTGGACTTTTCCCGGGTACGGCTTGCCGCAGCGCAAAAGGGGCAGCCATGGGGAATAAAGAGCCTTCTACCGGCCGGCAGGGTTATTATCTGTGATGCGCTACGGCGGGCAGATGAAACCGCCGAAGTCCTTGCCGTGAGGGGGTATCGCGGTGGGGGAACGCTCTGTGCGCAGTTCTCCCCGGTTTACCTGGAGTTTGTAGCCGGTATTTTCGCAGCTGCTTCGTTTATCGGGGCGTGTTTTCTCCGGTAAGTGAATTTTTTATACTTACCCGGTGAAGTTTTGAGAGGCTAATTATACAACCGGGCCCCCTGTCGAGGCTTTCCATGTGTGCTGCCGTTTCCCGCAAAGTTTTCATCACCGATACCACGCTTCGTGACGCTCACCAGTCACTCATCGCTACCCGGCTCCGCACTGAAGACATGATACCGCTGGCACGCGATATCGATGCGTGCGGTTTTTTTTCCGCCGAAGCCTGGGGCGGGGCCACATTTGACACCTGCATCCGGTTTTTAAACGACGATCCGTGGGACCGGCTCCGGGCGCTCAAGGCCGAGCTCGTGCACACCCCGATCCAGATGCTCCTGCGGGGCCAGAACCTTGTCGGGTATCGTCACTACTCCGATGATGTAGTCGACCGCTTTGTCGATGCATCCTATAAAAACGGTGTGGACATCTTCCGCGTCTTCGATGCACTCAACGATATCCGGAACATGAAGCGCTCGATGGAGCAGGTAAAAAAGGCCGGGGCGCACCTCCAGGGCACCATCTCTTATACCACAAGTCCGGTCCATAATACAAAAATGTTTATCGAGATGGCAAAGGAACTGGCCGCGCTCGATTGCGACTCCATCTGCATCAAGGACATGGCCGGGCTGATCATGCCTGAAGCCGCCCGCGAACTGATTGGGGGGATCAAAAAAGCGGTCGATATCCGGGTCTGCCTGCACAGCCACTCCACGAGCGGCATTGCCCCCATGAGCTACCAGGCAGCAATCGAGGCCGGCGTGGATATTCTCGATACCGCTATGTCGCCGTTTGCCATGGGGACCTCGCAGCCTCCGACAGAGAGCGTGGTCGCCTCCCTTGCCGGAACGCCCCGGGATACCGGTATCGACCTGCTCAGGCTCCGGGCCGTGAGGAATACCTGCGTGCAGATCCGCGAGAAATACGCGGGGCTCGTGAACCCGATCTCGGAACGCGTGGACAGCAACGTGCTCATCTACCAGCTTCCCGGAGGGATGATCAGCAACCTGGTCTCGCAGCTGATGGAGCAGGACGCGCTCAATCGGCTCGATGAGGTACTGGCCGAGATCCCCCGGGTGAGAAAAGACCTTGGCTACCCGCCGCTTGTGACCCCCACGAGCCAGATCGTGGGAACCCAGGCGGTCCTCAATGTGCTCGTGAACGGCCAGCGGTACGCGAACGTGACCAAAGAGGTCAAGGACTACGTGCGGGGGCTGTACGGCCGCTCCCCGTCGCCGGTCAGCGCCGAGATCCGACAGAAGATTATCGGTGACGAGATTCCCATCGACTGCCGGCCGGCCGATATGCTCGAACCCTCATACGAGAGGATGAAGGCGGAGGCGGTAAAGGCCGGTCTGGTAAAAAAGGAGGAGGATGTCCTCACCTACATCATGTACCCGGCAATTGCCCCGGCGTTTTTGAAAGGTGAACGCCAGCCGGAAGCAATCCCCGGCAAACAGCCGGTCTCCCAGCCTGCGGCGTCAGCGTCCGGGGGAATTCCCGACCGGATGGAGGTGGAGGTGGATGGAGAAGTCTTTGCCGTGCGTATCGTCTCTGTTGGTGGGAACCAGGTGCAGGTGACGCAGGCCACACCCCAGAAGGCCCCGCGGGGCGAGATTGCCGGCGGGATCCGGAGCAACATGCAGGGAATGGTTCTCCAGGTGATGGTCAACCGGGGTGCGACCGTGAAGAAGGGCGACACCCTCATTGTCCTTGAGGCTATGAAGATGGAGAACCCCATCCACAGCCCGGTGGACGGCAAAGTGACCGAGATCTTTGTTGATACCGGCGATGTCGTCCAGAACGGCGATGTCCTGCTGGTGGTCCAATGAAATTTTTCGAGAAAATCCTGATTGCAAACAGGGGCGAGATCGCGATCCGGGTGATGCGTGCCTGCCGCGAACTCGACATCGACACCGTAGCAATCTATTCAGAAGTGGACAAAAACGCCCTCCATGTGAAGTATGCCGACGAGGCATTTCCCGTTGGCGAGGCTCACCCGTCCAAGAGCTACCTCAACATGGACCGTATCGTCGACATCGCAAAAAAGAGCGGTGCCGAGGCGATCCACCCGGGTTACGGGTTCCTTGCGGAGAACCCCCGGTTCGCGAAGCTCTGTGCCGATGAGGGCGTGACATTTATCGGCCCGCGGTCGAAGACCATCCAGGCCATGGGTTCCAAGATCGGCAGCAAGCAGATGATGAAGAAGGCCGGGGTCCCGGTGCTGCCGGGGACCGATGATGGGATCCGGGATATCGACATGGCCAAAAAAGTGGCTGCAGAGATCGGTTACCCCGTGATCGTCAAGGCAAGTGCCGGTGGCGGCGGTATCGGGATGCAGATCGTAAACGATGAAGCCGCCCTCGAGGAAGCGATTTCCGGCAGCATGCGGATCGCGCAGTCCGCGTTCGGTGACCCGACGGTCTTTATCGAGAAGTACCTGGTCAAGCCCCGGCATATCGAGTTCCAGGTGCTTGCCGATGAACACGGCCACGCGGTCCACCTCTATGACCGCGAATGCTCCATCCAGCGCCGGCACCAGAAACTTATCGAGGAGGCTCCCTCGGCGATTATGACTGATGAGCTCCGGGAGCGGATGTCTGCGGCGGCGCTCAGGGTGGCGGAAGTGTCGGATTACACGAACGCCGGTTCAGTTGAGTTTCTGTACAGCAACGGCAACTTCTATTTCATGGAGATGAACACCCGGCTCCAGGTCGAACATACCATCACCGAGTTTATCACGGGCATCGATCTGGTTAAGCAACAGCTCGCTGTTGCCGCGGGCGAATCCCTTTCCTTTGACCAGGAGGACGTCTCGATCCGGGGCCACGCGATCGAGTGCCGGATCAATGCCGAGGATCCGCTCAACAACTTTGCCGCGGACCCGGGCAAGATCCTCCGGTACCGTTCCCCTGGGGGCCCCGGTATCCGGGTGGACAGCGGCATCCACATGGGGTACATGATACCGCCCAACTATGATTCAATGATCGCCAAGCTCTGTGCCTGGGACAGCACCCGGCCCGAAGTGATCATGCGGATGCGCCGCGCAATCTCGGAGTATATTATCCTCGGGATCAAGACCACGCTCCCGCTCCATTATGCGATCATGAACAATCCCCAGTTTATCGAGGGCAACACTCATACCCACTTCCTGCAGGAAGAGCACATTATCAAGACTCTCGATCGGTACAAGCTTGACGAGGAGGCGCGGATGCAGACCTTGGCCGGCTCATTCTCGCAGGGCAGCAAGGTGGCTGCCATCACGGCCGCGGTGAACGTGTACCTCCAGCAGCAGAAAAAGGGCTAAAAGAAAGCCCATAATCCCTTTATCAGAACCTTTAAGACTTTTTACCGCGTTGTAATTATGCACTTTCGTGCTGCGGTGGCCTAGCTGGTTAGGGCGCCAGACTCATAGGGTTTGATTCACGCACTCTCTTTTGCGCGTGAGAACTTTGGGACATCTGGAGATCGTGGGATCGTAACCCACTCGCAGCATTCTTCTGATTTTTCTCCGGACCTGCCGTGTCCCCTTTGCCCGAGGCAATCATCTGGCCGGATCACACGGGAACCGCCGGCCGTTTTGTTTGCGTGCATATTATCCCCGGAATGCCGTTTTATCATGGATTCTTTCGGATTCTTCGCCTTCGGCCGGGGATATCTTTATGTGCCGCCTGAACGCACAGGATTATTCAGAAGAGGTATTTTCTATGATTCTCTTGACGGCAATTGTCGGGATTGTCCAGTTGATCGTCGCGGTGATTCTCGCGGCGGTTGCGCTCTACATCGGTTTCTTTGTCTTTGGCAGGATTACCGGGGACGTTGACGAGCAGCAGGAACTGGCAAAGGGAAACGTGGCCTTTGGTATCGTGGTTGCCGCGATCTTCGTTGCCATTGCGGTCGTGATCCAGTCAGGGATCACGGGTCTTGCCGTGGGTGTGGCCAAAGCCTCGGCTGTTGGCCTGATGTCCGTTGACGGCCTGACGATCATCGGAGTTGCGATTGTCCAGCTGGTGCTGGGTGTGGTCCTGGCCATTGTTGCCATCTATCTTGCCCTGACCATTCTCGATAAGCTCACCACGGGACTTCACGAGTTCGAGGAACTCAAAAAAGGCAATATCGCGGTAGCGCTCGAGATGGCAGGTGTCATCCTTGCAGTGGCCCTGATCATCCAGTCCGGCATTGTCGGCATTACGGCAGCGCTGGGCTGATCCGTTTTCTTTTTGCCCGATTCCCGGTCGTTTTTTATCCGTTCACGCGGTATTTCTTGTTGGAGAGGGATGCCGGTTAACGTCCGTGCAGGTTGATAAGCCGGATGAGTTCGGAGAACCCTTCGAGCTCCAGCGCAAGCACTTCTTTTTTGGTCATACCCATGCTCGTTTCGGCATCGGCCGTGAGCTGGTCCGGCCCCCTGACAATAGTGCGGATGGTGCCATCCCGGCTCAGGATCTTTTGTGCTTCAGCGTCATGGACAAAAGCCCTGCCCGGGATAATAACGACAGGTTCGAGAAGGGAGCAGTCGACCTGCCTGAGATCGTCTTCCGTTATCAGGCAGGCAATCTCTTTTTCCACCGGGATCACCGGGGATCCCGCCCCGCGCGAAGACAGGATTTTATTGATAAACGGTGTGGCTATCGAACCGCTGATGACCGAGGCCCTGCGCTGGACCCGGGGGAGCTTTTTGAGGAGCGATGGCTCGTGCAGGATGGCAAACGGCGATCCGATTTCCGGGTCCCAGAGAGGAGTGCCTGAGATCTTCATTTTAAATGACCTGCTCAGATCGCTGACCATGTCACGGAAGGATTCCACGGATTGTACCATCTGGCCTTTGATGACCGGGGCATTTTCAAGGATGAGGCCCTGCTCTGTTGCATTGGCAAACCGCATGAGGATCAGCCCCTTTGCGCCGCGCTCTTCGAGCCATGCGCAGGTGCGTTCGAGTACCTCGCCATCGTTTATCCCCGGGAGGACGACTGCAGCAGCATAGACATCGGCAGCGCTGCAGAGCCTTTCGAGGATTGCCAGCGAGGCATCCGGAGTCGGATCGTGCATCCAGCGCTTCCGCAGGTGCGGGTCGGCAGCAAAGACGGTGAACGAGCACTCGGCAAGACCGTTGTCGATCAGGAGGTCGGCAATTTTAGGGTCGTCCCATCCCTTGCCGCTGGTGTAACCAATATGGAGCGGTGCGTCGGTTGCACCGAGAAGCTCGATCAGGTCCGCAAACTGCGGGTAGCAGCTGGGGTCGCCGCCGCCGGAAATAGTAATCCGGTCGAGATCGCCTGTCTTTGTCTGGAGAGCGGCGAGCGTGTCCTGTGCAATGGACCGGAGATCCTTGAAGCCGGTGTACTCTTCACGGACTCCTTTTGTACAATAATCGCAGCCTTTCTTGAAGGGAAGGCAGTACCGGCAACCGAACGCCCGGGATGTCTTGACGTGTTTGAAGTAGCAGTACTCGCAGAACCCCCGGCAGTCCAAGCCTGCACGTCCCCCGATATCCACGGTCAGCTGGGCCATTCGATGGTACAGTACTTGCCCCGGTGCGTATAAGGTGTTTGGAAAGATGTGGCGTATGGCAGGGGTTTTGTTTTTCGCGCTTTGACGATACCTGCAGGGACAAAAGAATTCCCACAGACGCATGTACTGCAGAGGTTCAACTCCGTCAGCACCACCTTTTTTACCCGTACGTGCGTACTGTATATGGCGCCCCAGTGGCTTAGCTGGCAGAGCGGCTGACTTGTAATCAGCAGGTCCCGTGTTCAAATCACGGCTGGGGCTTCTAACTTTTTGTTCACATCATATCGAAAGGTTTTTGAACATATTTTCACAAGCCTAAAGCATGGGCTTTCATAGTCAGGACAACCTGAAATACGGTGATGCCTCGATAGACAAGGCACTTGCGTCGGGTCAGATCACCCCGGACGATGCTGACCTGATCCGGGCATATGCCGCAGAATACCAGGCGACGCGGCATGTATCCAACCTTCGTATTCTCAAGAGCATCTTTGAACTGGTCAACTGGCGCCGGTTCATCCAGACCCCGTACCGCGAGGTCACCATCACCGAGATCCACGCGGCTCTCAACCGGCTCAACACGGCCAACAATCTCCGGGGAAAACCCTTCAAGCAGAACACCAAGCACGATTACGTCAAGGGCCTCAAATGGTTCCTTCACTGGATGATTGAGGAAGGACACTCAAAGATCTCCAGAGAAAAAGTAGACAAGATCAAGGTTCCTTCCGTGGATACCTGCACCACGACCCCGGATAAGATCTTGCAGGAAGATGACATCCTTGCCATGGTCTCCCAGGCCCGGACCTTCCGTGACAAAGCCCTCCTGTTTGTCCTCTATGAATCCGGCTGCCGGATCGGTGAACTTTCCCGGCTCACATGGAAAGACATTGTCTTCAACGATGACAGCACCATCGGCCTGACCATAACCGACACCAAAACCCGGAAGATCCGGCATGCCCTCCTTGCCGCCTCTGTCGAATACCTTGCCAACTGGCGCAACAATTACCCCGGTATTCCCGAACCTGACAACCCCATCTTCATCTCCACCAACGGTGAGCCCATGGAATACCGGGCTCTCTCCCAGATCATCAGCAGGACCGCAAAGAAGGCAGGTGTTGAAAAACGGGTCACTCCCCACCTCTTCCGCAAGAGTAGGATCACCAGCCTCATCAAACAGAATTACCAGGAGAGCGTCATCAAACAGGCCATGTGGGGCAATCTCGGCACCAACATGTTCAAGACCTACGTGGTCCTGAGCGAGCAGGACATAGACGCAGAGTTCCGGGAGAAAATGGGCATCCAGCCAAAAGAGATCAAAGAAGACAAGAAAATGACACCGCGGCAGTGTAAGTCCTGCTTTGCCATGAACGGCCCACAGAGCAACTTCTGTCATGTCTGCGGAAAGCCACTTATCGATATTGCTGTTAAGGAAGTAACGAAAAATGGCGAGCAGGTTCGACAGCTTCTTCTCGAAGATCCCAAAGCTCAGGCCGTATTTTTAGAATTAATGAAAAAATTAAGCATGTAATTTTTTTGTTTTCAAACGATTCAATATTCTTTTGAGTATTGAATTGTACTTGAGCTTTGAAGAGGTATTATAGCGTTTATGAAGTTCATAAATTACATCAGACATTAGTTTCAAAATTTCGTAAATTTCTCCATTATACGCTTCGAGACTTAAATGATTTGACGTCATTAATTCTTGAGTCTGATCATACTCATCTTTTAATCGGGATATTTCTCCAATTGAATACTTAAAATATTTTAAATTGGTAAAGTCCTCTTTTGAGATAAAATTGTAATAACCCTTTGAAAGAAATTCATCAAATGCATTAAATGATAACGACGGAAAATCTTTTTTATAATACTTAAATTTTTTATCTCTAACTTCAAATGGAATTTTCTCAAATTGATCCAATTGCCAATCAATCTGACCCTTTAATTCCCATAATTTTCCTATTAAATGACTCAAATCATCATCGAGAATCTCTGACAGGGCATTAAATTCGTTCAATCTATTCACATAATTTGTAAAAAAAACGATAAATACACCAATCACTAATGAGCTAAATACCGTTATAAATAGACTTAATAAATTGAAAAATTGGTCAGATGGAGAGAGTTGACAGGTAATATTTTCAATCATTTATTCGTAATCTTTTTTAACAGTATAAAAAAATTGAGATGAACATAAAAGAAATGTATATATAGTAAGTAAACCTCAGTGTACCTCATGTCGAAGCTCATCAAAGTATCAGATGAGGTCTATGACGCTCTCCAGATCTTGAAATCAGTTCCCTCAATATCTTACAACGATATTGTCAAGGGATTGATCGACGAGGTTTTCCCTGGCACTTTCTTCGAAACGGATCACATTGACCGTGAGCTGTTTCGGGAGTCAGTTACTCGTGGGGGTATGTCGACGAAAGAACTTCGGCAGCTTATGAAAATGAAGAAAGAAAGGAGTATGAAACAGTATTATGGAACAGATGAGGAATGAAAACGGGCTGTGGGGCGGGTCCCGGATCCGGCAGCTCGTGAACACCACGGGGGGACAGTATGCAGCAAACTCTACCAATTTGCTCTTCTCAGTCGGCCTCAGGTAAAACGGTACTGACGATCACACGTGCGGTATATCGGGCATTGCATCCGATGGACCAGCTCGCAGCGCGGGCATTGGAAAAAGTGGGAAAAGTCCGGATCATTGACGAGGACCTGACTACCGGGTGATTGCTGTGACGTCCCAAAAGAGTGCTGTAATTAGCGGAGCATCTGCATCCAGCCATCCTGCCCAGCGAAGCCCCGGTGAGGCGGCTGAGCGACCCCGGAGGGGTGGGGGATATCGTACGACGAAGCCGCGCGAAGCGCGGCGAAGGGGGCGCGGTAGCGCCCCCCTTGGCTCATATAGACTAATTGATACCCCCGCACGGGTGGAGAATGATTCCCAATGACAACGGGATTACCTCTCCTCGCCCGGGTGAAAAATCATCCGCGGCTTTCCAAGTATTATTCTTGGTGCGGGCAGTTTATCGCCTATCTCCTTCACAAAGAAGACCTTCAGATCGTTGTGAGAGGTGTAGCTCCGCGTTGGAAAAGAGGGTGGCATAAACGGTCACGGCGCATGTTTATGGAAAGGGTTGTCTTTTTCAAACCCTACATGCACCGCTGGAAAAGCCCGTACATGAAAATGCGTATCGCAAAACTCTACCTCCTTGACCAATGGGCTACAGCGAACCCTCTCCCGCTCACCCTGCTCACCTTCACAACCTATCAGGATTCCGCGTATGCAAAGAGGATGATTGGGAAAAGAAACAGCATAGAAGATTCATGGAAGATCCTCAACACCGGTTTCCGGAAGGCATCCCTTATCATCAGGAACAAAATCCGGCCGGGAGTCTCGTATTTCTGGGTTGTTGAACCCCATCCGAAATCCGGTTACCCTCACATTCATGCGGGATTCTTCACCGAATTTACCGACACTGAAATTGAACGACTTAAGAACCATTGGTCAAAGGTCATTAAAGCCGGGGACAAAAAACACGGCCTTGATATCTCCCTGAAGATACGTCACGCGCGCGGGGAGATCTTATCCTTGCGGGACTACCTCATGAAATACCTGGCAAAGACCTTTCATTCAACAATTCCGGACTGGTCCCCGGAAGAACTGGTCTTTAATGCGATTGCATGGAAAAAGGGTTACCGGTTCTTCGGCTGCTCGCGCAATCTCTCACGAGCGATGAAAGGGATCGTGAAAGAACACCCAAACTTCATCTGGCGGAGCACTTCCTTGCGCTATTCGGACCTAGGGCCAGAAGGAGATGTAATCATTCGGGAAAATCCAAAATTTAAATCTTGAAACTGTCACACCATTTTAAAAAATTTTTTAAATTTAAGGGGCAATATTATTTTGACGACGAACTTTATGGTGAACTTTTTGGACAAAATAAGTGATTGTGGTGGAATAAAAAATTTTTTACGGTCAATATTCGACTATAGGTATTTTTTTCGGACCAAGAAACTGATAAGGGAAAATAAAAAAGAGCATCTTCCTGACACTCATGCTGCTATAATTATTGGATTGACTAATACCTATGAAAAAGATATTCAAACGTATACTCATGGAGTCGATCTATTAATCACTTACTTTAATACAAATCAAAATTTGTTTAACATTTATGAGTGTAAAACGAAGACTAAAGCAATAGAGATAATAGAAAGGAAAAATGTTGACAGAATTTGGATTTTTGGTCATGGGCGAATGGGTGCACTTTGTTTTGGTGAAGATGGGGAATTAGAATACTCAGATTTTAAAACTTTAAAGGAAGAACAAAAGAAGGATTTTGTTGGACAATTTCATTGCTGTTCTTATGGAGAATTAGATTCTTCACTTGCCGCCTATATTTTAAAACCTAACGGGAAAAAATTTATAAAAAAAGGCAATCGTTGTTCTCATCAGAATCGTTTAGCGATAGATTGTTGCAACAAAAGAAATTGGGATTGTAATGAATCTTGTGAGCATTGAAATACTTGCGCGCGTATACTAAATTAACCAATTTTCACGTCGTAGGATTTGAAGGAAAAGAGCCAACCACGGCTGGGGCTTTTTTCTTTTCTTTTGGTGCGTTACTATTTCCATGGGGATATCTTTTCGCGAATCGCCATACTCCCGGTAGCTTTTGCACCTTTTATCTCTGCAGGCTGCTATGACCAAATATACGGATCCGCAGGGCTGATTCGATGGAATGTACCACGCTTACACATCTTCAAAACAGCATACACGAGCTGTTTTCCCGGGTTCCCCCGGAACCGGGCCGGATATCCCGCGAGAACTTCCCTAATTTCCCGGTAACTGTGCGTCTTTTCTCCCGATTTAAAGAATAATATTTATATGTGGTAAAGGAAAATAATCAGATTATACAGTGTCATATCCCCACAAGGATATGGATATTGGAGTGTTTTGTATGGTAATTACCAGAAAGAATGAAGAAGCAGTGTCACCGGTCATCGGCGTCATCCTGATGGTCGCGATCACCGTTATCCTCGCAGCCGTCATCGCTGCATTCGTGTTCGGCATGGCCGGGAACATCCAGAAGACCAAGGTCGTTGCGGCGACGGAGCAGCGTACCAACGCAAACAATGTGACTGTCACTTATCAGGGTGGACAGGATGCCGGAACGTTGGGCTCAATTTACTTCACCGTCGGTGGTGTAAATGCGACCATGTCTCCAGCAATTGGTAGTAATGCATATGGTGCTGGAGGGAAGGGCACTGAAACTCTCCTTGGAGCTACTACAATCTTACCCGTTGGTGCAACAGTTACCATCACAAATGCGCCAACGACGTCTCATATAGTGGGTGTCGGTCAATTCACTGATGGAACAACGCAGGTTCTGATTGATACCACTATTTAATCTTTTTTTGCCTTCGCTCCTGTCTTCTTTTGCACACCCGTTACAGTTTTTCCGGAAGATGGCAATAGGTGTGTCAGTATCATCGCCTATGGAATACTACAGGAGCACGTTCCTGATCTATTCGATCTTTTAAAAACCCGGCATGAATTGCCGGCAACCGGTAACAAGGGCTGTGAAAGTACCAGAAAGTCCTGAGAAAACCTAGCCCTACAGAAAAGCGTATTGCTCGGCTGGTCGTCCTTTAGTGAATACAAAATTCGGGGACTGGCTCTTGTAGGCGGCACCCGGTAGCATGCATGAAAGGAAAACAACCGGAGAATCTCCGCACTGCATGGATCGACTGCGCACATCGGATGGGCTACTTCTGCGAAGAGAACACCGAGACTGCCCTGCCCTTTGACGGCCTGATGTACCGGGACACCAATATGGTGGCAGTCAGACTCAAAAAAACCCGGTACAGCCCGGGAGAAAATTTCCTCCTTGAGAAAAAATTCCCGGGCGATGTCGAAGTGCTTCGTGCCCTTCCTCTCCCGCCATCCGTGTCCCGCGAGCTCTGGCTCCGTACCCAGAATGAGCGGGCGTTCCGGCGGTTCTGGATAGTTCCCGGGCCCACAAGCGTTGAGATCCAGGAAGCCACCCGTGACGGCTACCGGAACCCCCATTACCACGAAGGGTACTGGAAGAAGGCTCTCTACAAGGCTATCTTTTATCTCGCGGATCGGGGAAAGGGGCTCAAAGAGGGAGGGGAGAACGACGCCCGGAAAACCCCGTAAAACGCCCGGATTGTCAAACGGACGATCCTATTTTCCGGTTGGAGTGGAAATGATGTCCATGCGCATGTAAAATCCTTTTATATCGTGAGATTTCTGGAAAACAAGCAGTTTTTATGGTTCTCAAACCTGCAATACCAGGCCGTTTTAACGCCCCTTTTTTTGGAAGGTGCTTTTGGTTACCGGGCCCTCCAAGAGCCTGCTGAAGGGCGGTTATCGCCTTTGTCCGGGGAAGGATTATTTTCACGACGGAGCAGGGGAAGTCCGCTGTTCTGCACGCATTCCCGCCGGGGTCCCGGAAATCACAGGGAACCCCCCGACAGGTATTCTCTCCGGCTGGATCGCGGCTGCCTGGCTTTCCCATACCTTGAAATTATTCTGGATTTTATACTAGGTACGCACGATACATCATGACAAAGAAAGCCTTCATCACCGGGATCACTGGCCAGGACGGATCCTACCTTGCCGAACTGTTGCTCTCCAAGGGATACGAAGTCCACGGTCTGGTGCGCCGGTCATCCACCTTCAACACAAGCCGGATCGATTCTATCTATATTGATCCTCATGAACCTGGCGCACGGCTCTTCCTTCACTATGGAGACCTCTCCGATTCCGAGCAGATTGCTAATGTTATGTACAATATCCGGCCGAACGAGGTTTACCACCTCGGGGCCCAGAGCCACGTCAGGGTCAGCTTCGATACCCCGGAGTACACCGGCAATGTCACAGCTCTCGGCACGACTCGGATTCTAGAAGCGATCCGCCGAAGCAACAACAACCTGAAATTCTATCAGGCATCATCAAGTGAAATGTTCGGCGCAGCACATCCCCCCCAGAGCGAGGTGACGCCCTTCCATCCGAGAAGCCCGTATGCTGCGGCGAAGGTCTACGCCTACTGGATGACCCGGAACTACCGGGAAGGCTACAACCTCTTCGCCGCTAATGGTATCCTCTTCAACCACGAGTCCCCGCGACGTGGCGAGACATTCGTCACCCGGAAGATCACCCGGGCGATCGCCCGTATCCTTGCCAAAAAGGAAAAATATCTCTACCTTGGAAATCTCGATGCCCGCCGGGACTGGGGGTTTGCGCCGGAATATGTCGAATGCATGTGGCGGATCCTCCAGCAGGACGAGCCCGGGGATTTTGTGATCGGTACCGGGGAGACGCATTCGGTACGTGAGTTCCTGCACGAGGCCTTTGCCTATGCGGGACTCGATATTGAGGAACACGTACGGATCGATCCCAAATATTTCCGGCCAACGGAAGTGGAAGTGCTCATTGCCGATGCGAAGAAGTCTGAAGAGGTCCTTGGCTGGAAACCGGCAATACGATTTGCCGATCTCGTAAAGATCATGGTGGATGCGGATATGAAGGCTGCAGGGCTTGAACCCATCGGCAAAGGCGATGCGATCGTGGGAAGAACGTTCCCTCACCGCTGGTGGAAGGGAGATTAAAACGCGGAAGTACGGCAGGACGCACATGAAAGAAACAGCAGGTTGAAACGGGTATTACCCCGGGCTGACAATGCAGGAAACAGGCGTGGTTAAATATGACGTTCTGGACTGGTAAACAAATTCTTATCACCGGCGGGGCAGGATTCTTTGGGTCCCGGGTGGTCGTAGAGCTCTTGGAAAAAGGGGTGCACCGGGATAATATCCACATCCCCCGGAGCAGGGAGATTGATCTCCGGGTCTGGGAGAACTGTGTCAATGTAGTCAGGGATGCTGATATTGTCATCCACCTCGCCGCACGGGTTGGCGGAATCGGGTATAACCAGGCATACCCGGCCCGGCTCTTTTATGATAACGCGATTATGGGCATCCAGATGATCGAGGCCGCTCGGCTGGCAGATGTAGAGAAGTGTGTGGTGGTCGGCACCATCTGCGCGTATCCCAAGTTTACTCCGGTGCCCTTCAAGGAGGAGTCCCTCTGGAATGGTTATCCTGAGGAGACCAACGCGCCGTACGGCCTTGCGAAAAAGATGCTGCTTGTCCAGTCCCAAGCGTACCGGCAGGAGTACGGGTTCAACTCAATCTATCTTCTGCCGGTAAATCTCTATGGGCCAGCGGATAATTTCGACCCTGCAAGCTCGCACGTGATCCCAGCACTCATTAAGAAGTTTGTCGATGCGAAACGTAACGGTGAACCGTCGATCGAGGTCTGGGGTACGGGATCTGCTTCCCGGGAATTCCTGTATGTCGATGATGCCGCACGGGGCCTTGTTCTTGCCGCAGAACGGTACAACAAGCCGGAGCCGGTGAACCTCGGGGCCGGGATGGAGATAACGATCCGGGACTTGGTCGATCTTATCCGGAACCTGACCGGTTATACTGGCACGGTCTGCTGGGCCACTTCGAAACCCGATGGCCAGCCCCGGCGGTGCCTCGATGTGAGCCGGGCCCGAGAGAAGTTTGGGTTTGAGGCTCGGATGCCGTTTTCTGAAGGCCTGAAGCGGACGATCGCATGGTACGAGGCGCACCATGCAGAAGCCGGCCGGTCACAGGATGCCGGGGATCATTGCTGACAGGCATGCATTCGTCCGGCAAGGAGCCCCCCGATCCAGATTTTCAGTGTTCCGTTCTCGTTCCGATTTTTTCGCTCACTGCATGTCGAGCTATATCAATAGGGGGAATGCCATACAGCCGGGGGAAAAAAGCAGGAACTGCCTTTCCCCCAAAAGCGTTAAGAGAAATTTTTTGAGGATTTTTCTAAAAGAGCCGGTTTTTTCCAGGGTTCCAGCTGTAACTCCCGGATGCGATCAACCTTCTCCAAAAATAGGATTTACTAAAGACAAACAAAGAAACAAGTCAAGGACTATACTGCCCAGTTGTAATCACCAGATTATAAGTAATGCAAAAACAAAATTCCTGATTACAACTCATGACCGGGATCCCGTCTCCAGCTCAGGAAGCCGCCGTGCCGACGCTTGTTATCCGTCCGCCCCGGAAATGGGTACCTGTGGATCTGCATGAACTCTGGGCATACCGTGAACTAATTACAGCGTTCACCATGCGCGATGTGAAACTCCGGTACAAGCAGACGGGGCTTGGAATTGCGTGGGCGCTTCTCCAACCGCTCTTGACAATGCTTATCTTTACGATATTTTTCGGCGGTCTTGCGAAGATACCCTCTAATGGAGTGCCTTACCCGCTCTTTGTTCTTGCTGCCCTCCTTCCTTGGACGCTCTTTGCCGAAGGGCTGACGCGGTCTACAACGACCATGGTGACAAACTCGAATATAATGACCAAGGTATACTTTCCGCGTCTGATCATGCCGCTTTCAAGCATTCTCTCGCCGCTTGTTGATTTCGCGGTCTCGTTTATCATCCTCCTTGCGATGATGGTCTATTACGGGTATGTACCAACGATTAACATGGTCTTCCTGCCGCTTTTTCTTCTCTTAGCGCTCGCCACCTCTCTCGGTGTTGGTCTCTGGTTGTCTGCACTCAACGTCAAGTACCGCGATTTCCAGTACACTGTTCCTTTCCTTATCCAGATCTGGATGTTCGCATCGCCGGTCGTGTACGCTTCCAGCCTCGTTCCCGAGTCGCTGCGCGTCTGGTACGGGCTCAACCCGATGGCAGGAGTGATCGAAGGCTTCCGCTGGGCGATTCTGGGTAACGGTGCGCCCAGCGCGATGGTACTCGTTTCGGTGGGGATGGTACTAGCGATCCTTGTCTCCGGCATGTTTTATTTCCGGAGGATGGAGCAGTACTACGCGGACATCGTGTGATAGGATAAAATACTGAGTTCCCTGCATGATGAATGAAAATTTAATTCCTTGTCATAACCTACTATTAACAGAATTATAGGAACGTTCATCCTCATGACCTCCGATCAAATTGCAATCCGTGTCAAACACCTGAGCAAGCAGTACAGGCTTGGCGGACCGCAGGAGCCGTACCACACATTCCGCGATGCAATTGTCAATTCCTTCAAAGCACCGCTGAAACTCTTTCACAAGACTTCTTCCGTTGAAGGTTTCTGGGCGTTGAAGGATGTCTCGTTCGATGTAGAGCCGGGAGAGGTCGTCGGGATCATCGGCCGGAATGGAGCCGGGAAGAGTACCCTGCTCAAGATCCTTTCCCGGATTACTTCGCCCACGGAAGGAATTGTGGAACTGCATGGCCGGGTTGGTTCTCTCCTGGAAGTGGGCACCGGGTTTCATCCGGAACTGACCGGACGGGAGAATATCTATTTATCCGGTTCGATCCTCGGCATGAAACGGCGGGAGATCGATGCCAAACTGGATGATATCGTAAAATTTTCCGAGATTGAAAAATTCCTTGATACGCCGGTAAAACGGTATTCCAGCGGGATGTATGTCCGCCTTGCGTTTGCGGTAGCGGCACACTTGGAGCCAGAGATCCTGTTGGTAGATGAGGTACTTGCTGTCGGGGATGCGGCATTCCAGAAAAAGTGTCTGGGAAAGATGGGCGAGGTGGCAAAAGAGGGAAGGACGGTGTTGTTTGTGAGCCATAATATGGCGGCCATTGCATCGTTATGCCCAAGAACCATTCTTATTGCGAAGGGGACTAAAGAATATGATGGCCCTTCCGCAGATACAATAAACCATTATGTGAGTGGGGAGGTAAACCAGTTTTTCAACAGTGATATTTCATTAAAGAAACGAACGGGTAAGGTTACACTCCGGGCAAAAATAATAAAAATAGATGTAACCACGCTGGATGGTAAACCTATTGAAGTGATGGATAGTACCGAGCCTTTTAAGGTAATTTTAACCGTTGAATCATACTCCGATATACGGGTTGCCGTATATCTCGATATACGTGATTTACGAAATATGCTTATCCTTACATTCTGTTCAGAACATTTTCAGAGGAAGATTTTCCATCTGAAAAAGGGTATCAATACCATTACCTGCGTTATTAAACCAACATATTTAGCTCCAAAAAAATATTGGATGGGCTGCGGCTTATCGATAGGATACAGTGAATGGGTAGACAGTGTCGATGATGGATATTGCTTCGAAGTTAATGAATTGGATCCCTACCATAGCGGATTTGATTTCAATCTACTAAATGCAATATATCATGTTGACCATTCCTGGACTGCGGAATGATTTTTTCAAATAACCATTGGGGCATGTATTTCAAGATCGTGAAATGTGCCCTCTCTTGATCTTAATAAGATACGATAAAACCGGGCATCCCGATTTTAACATGATCACGGCGATTTTCACTCTAAAAAGAGAGCAGAATCATATCCATGAGTCATACAGGACAAAAACAAATGGGGATTTTCCACTCCATTCGCGAGAGTGAGGTGCGGAAAGTATTTTTTTTTTAAATTTTATTATCCTGCAAAATTTTCTGAATCTCATTTTGCTTCAGCGTTGTTACCGAATCTGAAGAATATGAAAAATTTAAAAATCCGGGTTTTTCACTTTTATTTCTTTTAATAACAAAATACTTCCCATGATCCTCAAGTTTTCCCAGCTCGTCATCAGAAATCAATTCTTCTGATATCTTTTCCCCAGGCCTCACGCCGATAATTTCGAGGGATATATCATGCGGGGTGCCGTATATTTCATGACAATACCGGATCATCGCAAGTGCAAGATCCTTGATCCTGATCGACGGCATTTTTAAGACAAAAATATCGTCCCCTTCGGTTTCGATTGCACAATCAATAATCAGGTCGACCGCTTGGGCTATGGTCATGATAAACCGGGTCATGGCAGGATCGGTAATCGTGACCGGTTCCCCGGAGAGGATCTGTTTTTTGAATATCGGGATAACAGAACCCCGGGAATTGAGCACATTGCCAAACCGGACACAAGAGAATTTTGTCGATGTGCTGTAGGTATTTGCCGCAATGGTGAGTCTTTCGGCAACAAGTTTTGTTGCCCCCATTACGTTGAAAGGGCTGACTGCCTTGTCGGTGCTGATGAAGATCAGTTTTTTTACATCATTTGCTATAGCGGCATCGATACAGTTCTGCGTCCCGCGTACGTTGACCTCTGCGGCTTCAAACGGGTTGTATTCACAGATTGGGACATGCTTCAGGGCGGCCGTGTGGAAGACCATATCTACGTTTTGCATCGCCCTCATCATGCGTTTTTCATTGGTGATATCCCCAAGCAGCAGCCGAATCCTCGGATCGCCGAAGTCGAGGGCAACATCATGTAAGCCAGTCTCGTTGTTGTCGAGGACCCGCACTGACCGGACGCCTGTACTGAGAATCTTATTTACCAGCTCCCTTCCAATACTGCCTGCCCCCCCTGTTACAAGGACCGTTTTTCCCGCAAAAAAATCCCTTTTTCCAGCCATATTCACACCGCCTCATAAAAATCTTTTATAGACCTGATGACCGTATCAATCTCTTCATGGGAGATCCCCGGGAAAAACGGCAGGCTGATAATATTCCGGGAGATTTTTTCGGTCGCCGGGAGGGCGCACCGGTACCCGAGAGTATTTTTATAGAAATCGGTCAGGTGGACCGGCGAGAAATAAATTTTCGTCATAATACCTTGTTCATCGAGATATTTTATAAGATTATCCCGGTCTTTTACGAGAACGGAGAATAACTGGTAGACCGGATTATAGCCCGGGGGAATTTTCAGAGGTGTAACCTCTCCCACCGGTGTATGTAATTTTTTTCTGTAATATGCGGCGTCATCCCGGCGGATTTTAATGATCTTTTCAACCTTTTTCATCTGTGCGGTACCGAGGGCTGCGGTAATATTGGATATCCGGAAATTATACCCGAGTGCGATATAGTCCATGACAGCGGATGTGGAAAAATAATCGCAGGTTTCAAGCCGCCCGTGGGACCGGATGAGCTTCATCTTCTCAAAAAGATCCCGTGATTCGGTCACAATCGCCCCACCTTCACCGGTAGTGATGATCTTGTTCTGGCAAAAGCTGAACATGGCCGAATCCCCGTAGGTTCCGACCTTCCGGTTTTTGATATCCGCACCGAATGACTCCGCAGCGTCTTCAATAAGGATCAGGTTGTGATCGTCTGCAATGTCACGAAGTGCCGTTATATCGCAGGGGCATCCCCCGTAATGTACCGGCATAATGACTTTTGTATGCGGGGAAATTTTTTCCAGCACATCATCGGGATTCAGGCCCAGAGTTTTTTCTTCAATATCTGCAAAAACGGGTTTTGCGCCAACGAATTGCGGGACATTGGCAGTCGATATGAAGGTAAATGAGGGGACGATCACTTCATCCCCGCTTCCGACACCATGGGCAAGCAGCGCTGCATGGGTTGCAGAAGTCCCGGAATTGAACGTCAGGCAATACCTGCTCCCGATAAAAGCGGCGATATCCTGTTCAAATTCCGCAACTTTCGGACCGGCTGCCCAGCTCATTCCAGAGCGGATAGCTTCGTTTACCAGATCCACATCGTCCTCATCCCAATACATCCTGAAAAGGGGAATTTTCCAGGTCATGATCTAATCCGCCTCATTTTCCGGGATTATGAGTTCAGCAGCAGTCAGATTACGGATAACCCGTGCCGGAATACCATATGCCAGGACATTATCCGGAATATCTGTATTGACAAGACTGAATGCCCCTATTATTGAATTTTCACCGATCGTGACACCGGGAAGAATGACCGAATGGGATCCGATCCGGCAATTTTTTTTCATGTGCACCTTGCCATCCTTATTGTCTATCGATGATGTTGAATAGACAGAACAATGGGAACCAATCTGGACAAAATCCTCGATAATAACCCCGTTTTTTGCATTGATATAGGAGAAAGCACCAATATCCGTTTTATACCCTAGAGAGAAGTGTTCCTTATTCTGGACAATCCAGTGATATTTTGTCGGAGTTCCCTCGTCAATTCTGGGATATTCCCAGTGGGAAAATCTTGACGGCATTATCAGATGATTTCTCTTATCAGCATAAATGCTTCCGCATACTCTACACCTATTTCCGACCCCCGTTTCGTCGCAAGAGCCGAGATCAATTCTAATGATCGTGGGTGAGGTGCGGCGTTTAATTCGGTTTCATACAACTGCATCGCATCCTTTTTTTGTTCGATAAAGCCGGTAATATCTATATAGACACTAGGCCGGAATTGTGCAATCGAATGCCCCCATTCTGTTTCTGACAGGGTTTCATAAGCAAGAATTTTTTTTACTGGGCTGCTGCAGATCGGGCGTGTTGCAACAAGAGCGGCTTCATGAACAATGCGGTGATCCTTGTTCAGGTCGCCATTGTGGGGAATGAAAACAATATCCGGCTTTTCGTCAGAGATCACTTTCGAGAGGGAATCATTGAGATCTTTTTGAGGGACGGTATCCAATTTTACGGTTGGAAATCCGAGGAAGATAGTATGTGAAATCCCCAGTTTTTTATTGGATTTTTCAATCTCGACTGCCTTCTTTTCGATATATTCTGTCGACCAGTCAGGAGGATATGGTTTTGTAACTATGCAAAGGGCGATAGTATTTCCTTCACATGAGAGCCGGCCGATGGTGCCTCCGCAACCGAGAACTTCATCATCCGGGTGCGGAGCGATCACAAGAATTCTCATCTGCCAAACCTCAATACGTGATTTTTTTCTTTAGAAGATTTTCATCCAGTTCAATGTCTGACAAAATATTTACAATTTTTTTACTTGCCGTACCATTCCCATATGGACTTTTGCATAATTTTACTTTTTTTAGAAAATTTTCATCAGATACAGCAATTTTTATTGCTGAAGCAATAAGAGTGCGGTTGTAGGGAACATCAATCACGTTATCCGCTCTCTGTCGACCTTCCTGCCGAGAACCTATATTTATAACAGGTAATTTAAATGAAGGAGCTTCAATGAGGGCACTGCTTGAATTTCCGATCATGACTGATGAAACCTTCATTAAGCTAAGATAATCCACGTGAGGCATGTTTGTTATAATTTTGATAAACGGACATTTTTTATAACTATTAATTACTTCAATCATTTTTTTGCCGCCCATATCAGAATTTGGATATATAATAATGGTTTGTTGTTGGGTTGAAACAATCGCTTCCATCGTTTCTTTCATCTGATCTGCGGCAAATTCGGCTTCTCGAGTAACGGGATTCTGCACAACCATTAATATTGGTTTTAAAGGATCCAAATCATATTTTTCACATATTACATCCTTATTAGAAAGAGATTCATTCAGGATTGTATCGAGTGCCGGTGCTCCAACAATGAACACCTTTGTTGGATCTTCACCGAGTTTAATAATTCTCTTACCACTTTCTTCTGATGCTGCGAAATGAATATGGGCCATTTTTGTTATTGCATGACGAACATTATCATCTGCGTGACCCCCAATGGATTTATCACCGCCATGAATATGAGCGACTGGAATATTCATATAGGTTGCAGCGATTACCAATGCAAGAGGTTCAATACGATCGCCGGCTATCACGATAATATCAGGTGATATTGTTTCAAGAGCATCCGATAATCCGATTATACCTATACCAACAGATTTCGCCATCCCTATACCCTTGGAAGAATCTATGAGCATGTCCACTTTAGCATCAATTGAAAAACCATCGTTTTCAATTTCGGATACCGTATATCCATACTGGGGTGAAAGGTGCATCCCCGTCGCGATGATTGAAAGTTGAAGTGAAGGATGCTTTTTTATTGAAAATAAAACAGGTCTCAAAATGCTATATTCGGATCTCGACCCTGTTAAAACACAAATTTTTCTTTTCATTTGCTTATCCTTTTCAACGCATGAAAATATTATTAATTTACTTATTACACCAATCGATTATATAGTTTTCAAATTTATGAATGATTCTCCTTGAATCCAGATATTCCATATACATATTTAGTAACTGTAAATTTTTTATTTCTCTGGATTATCTCGTCAATTTCATCTTTAACAGAATCAATCTTCTTTTTCATATCTTGAGGAGTCTGTGAGTTTTCTTTAAACAACAAGGTAGAGGAAAAATAATATAAGAATGTTTCAGAATCAGGAAATTCAATAGGATTTTCAAAAATATCAACAGATACGTTGCTGAATGTCTTTTTTATCAAGGGGATAATTTCATCTCTCATGCGTTCTTCGCGAATTTGAGATATGTTTTTACCCATTATTTTTGCATATACTGCCAACATTTCATGTGCATTTTCAACGGTTGGACCGGCAATAAAGATTCTACCTCCGCGACGCAGGACACGTTTCATTTCAGATAAAGTTTTTTCGACATCGGAGTAGTAATAAATTGAAAAGCAACACGATATCACATCGAATTTTTTGTCTTCGAATGGGAGCGGATTATTGGCATCATGATTGATAAAAATAATTTTTAAAGCTTCTGTTGAGGATTTTTCCTTAGCCTGATCAAGTAAATCCTGAGAGATATCAATTCCATATACTTCTCCGGATTGTCCGATAACCTTTGAGTATGATAAAGCCTGTTTCCCATTTCCGCAACCGACATCGAGGATTTTTTCACCGGGTTTTAACTTTAATTTTGATAGGATCCAATCATTAATTTCATATTTGGAGTACTTGTCATGAATTTCGATTCTTTTTTGAAGTGTTGTCTCAGTATAGCCCCAATCCTGATTTTCTTTCATGCAAAAAACTCCCAATAAAGCATTTCATCTTTTTTAATATCCATTTTAATTCGTCTTCCAACAATTTTACTAAGAAATTTTGGCTCTAAACCCGTTCCAGGTCGTTTGAAGTCTACCATCGATTCATCAAGGATTGTCCCGTGAGTAATATTTTTTTTCGCGACAATGCTTTTACGGGCCATGGCCATTAAATTTCTCTCATTGGCAGAAGGTTCCTTAATTCCATCCCCCATAGCCAATTCAATATTGCGGATTGATCTAACAAGATCTGTTAGCTCTTTTGGATTAAGTGATGCTTTATGATCAGGTCCTGGTTGTTCTTTATTTAAAGTGAAATGTTTCTCAATTATGCATGCGCCTAAAGCCACCGCTGCAACAGAGGCAATGATCCCCGGAGTGTGATCCGAAAAACCTGTTGGTCTTTTAAATGCGCACTGGAGCGTAATTATCGCATTCAGATTAGTTTCTTCAAATAATGCGGGATAATCTGTCGTACAATGCAGTATTGCGATTTTTGAATTACCGGATTCTTTTATGACAGATAGGGCCTCGCCAATTTCTGATAGCGTACTCATTCCGGTTGAAAGGATAATGGGTTTCGTTTTCGATGCAATGTAAGTTAGTAACGGATGATTTGTCAATTCACCGGATGATATTTTATATGCAGGTACATTTACCTTTTCAAGAAGATCAACACTCCCCTTATCAAAAGGTGTGGAGAGAAATATTATGCCTTGATCAGCTGCATAATTCGCCAATTTTTTGAAGTCTTGATCTCTTAACTCAAGTTTTTTAAGCATTTCATATTGTGTGTTACTTCCTGTGCATCGCTCCTGATATTTCGCTTTTTTTGCGTCTTTTGTTACCAGAGCATCTACTTTAAATGATTGAAATTTTACCGCATCGGCTCCGGCGTTTACAGCACAATCAATCATTTTTTTGGCTGTCTGTGGATTGCCGTTATGATTTACGCCAGCCTCTGCGATAATAAAACACGGTTGATTTTCCCCGATTTTTCGAGATCCTATAGAGATACTTTGACTCATTCTGCACCTTGAGGTTTGTAACAATTCCTTAATAATCCACTCCATTTTTCAATAATGGAATAAATCACTCCACTAAAGGTTCTTCTTTAATTCTGGCAAATTTTTTAATCGCCTCGAGATCGTGATTCATCACCATTTGCCGCAGACCGAGAAGTTCGGCATCATTGTATCGGGATAAATTCACTACAATATCCTGACTTACATCATTCTCACATTGAGTTACATAGGTCTGTAGGTCATGGAACTCTTCGATTATCCGGCTTTTGTATTTTTCAAACAGTCCCGTCATGGGATATGGTGTAACAAAGAATGGACCACATTCAATTTCGTTTTCTTTTAAAAATTTTGTCATATCATACACAGATTGACAACTCTCATGTGGTAATCCAATAAGAAAATTGGTCACAGGATATACGCCGGCATCTAAAAGCTCATTAACTGCCCAATTATTCTTTACCGCAGTTGCATTTTTATTGATATCTTTGGAGAGAATTTCATCATTCATGGATTCCAATCCAAGATCAAGATAACTGAATCCCACATCTTTCATCCTGGTGAGGAGTTCTTTGTCAATTGTATTGACATGCGCCGTTGTTCCAAAATAGAGTGGGGGATCCAGATCTGTCAGACCCTCCTTTTCCAGACTGTCACAAAAATGTAAGGCATATTTCTTATTAATGGTGAAATTTTCGTCAGTAAAATTGAGAAAGTCTACTGCATACTTTATTCGGAGATGCTTAATTAATCCAATAACCCAATCAGGATGATAATATCGAACTTTCTTTCGGTCTTTCAAGGAATCAACAAAAAGATCTTCATTATTCGAATATTCCAGATTCCGGGGTGTACCCGTGGGTAAATCAATACAAAAACTGCATTGGAACGGGCAACCCCGGGATGTTTCAATAGAAAGTCTTCGTTTACTGGAAATTGCCTCTGGGGATAAAGGAATTCCACTGTTTTTAAAGTAAATATCAAGAGGGAGAAGATCGAATTTAGGGTAGGGAAGTAGACTAAGTTCATCTTCTGTTAATAATTTCTGGGGGCGCGTTCGACGAATTTCACCTTTTTCCCGATAATAAATACCAGATACGTTTTCCCAGATTTTGCTATCGAAATTATCAAGAATCTGTGTAACTGTTCTTTCTCCTTCACCTACACAAAGAAGATCTAATTCAGGGACCCATTCCATAAGGTCACGCTGGAGACTTGTTGCAAGTCCCCCACCAGCAAGAAGGGTAGCTTTTGGAAAATGTTTTCGTAAAAGATGAAACATTTTCTTTTGCCACATATATGTCGTTATGAGGCTTCCGATGCTGATGAGATCCCAATGAATTCCTTCTATTTGCTTGATCACCTCGGCATGTGACAACCGATACGCATTATTATCAAATACCGCCACATCATGGCCTTTTGCATCGATAACAGCTGCGATGCACGCGAGGCCAAGCGGAATGTTGGCGGGGGGATTTTTCGGTTTTATTGGCGGATTAATCAAAAGAATCTTAAGTTTTTGCATATTTCTGTAACGCCTCCTTCAGAGTCATACTCTGGATTGCTCCACCGTGGATACAGCCGCCTTCCGTTGCATTGATAAAGGAAATCCCCTGCCGATTCATAGTGACAGATTCTTCTACAATGTGGTCGATGTGCGATTTCCAGGTGATGTCTGTATAATAGTGAACGTCAAAATCCGGATTGTACCCCTCGATAATGTAGATTTTCCGGTATTTTTCCGGATTCATTGTAGGATCGGCTTCCTTGATAATGGGATAATACTGGGACTGCTCTATAGGTGTATTTATTGTGTATCCCTGATCCATACCGGTCAGGATAATATTCTCGTATCCTAAGTAAAATGCGAGGAAGATACTGGTGATGCCGACATTGCCCCCGGTAGACAGGATCGAGGTCCGGGTCATGGCACTGATTGCCGAACTGACGGAAAATGGCTGTTCGATATCGTCGATCATGGGGGTGAAAAAACAGATCCGGCCCGGGAATGCAGATACTACATTGGGAGCAACCATGGTCGCCATGACTGCGATTGTCTTGAGATCTTTCGTTATCAGGTCGCTCTGGTAGAAGGGGACGATCAGCTCACGATGGCCATCTGCAGAAACAACGAGATCGGGTACCACATCACCTTTAAGAAGCGGGATAAACATCCGGTCTGTCGATATAATATCAAAGGATCTGTCTTTGAATTTGTTCAAAAGATCAATATGTTTTTTTTCCCGGAAACTGGGGCCGGCGCCTACAATAACCGCTGTCTTCTTTGTTTTCTTGGGGATTTTGGAGATGTCGGAGCTTTTTTTGATTGAAACAATATTATCAGCAATATTTTCCATCCACAGGGCAAAGTTCACCGCTTTGACCTTGGCATTCAGTTGTTCGGCAAAGCTTAGTGTCCCGTCGTGCAGCCCGGATTCCCCGGCAGGTGGTGCAGTGTCTGAAATATCCCTGAAGAGACGCTTGCTTTTTACTACGACAAATGAACCCCTTGCGGCGATGTGGTTCATTACGTCGATTGGGATATCTTGTCTCTTTTCTTTTTCCCAGGATGTTTTTAAAAACCCCATGTATTCCCTCTTGAAGTAGTGTTTAATCGTTTCGGTTTAATTCTTTTTTTGATAGATCATTTACGACGCGGACAATTCATCTTTGTGGGCCATTACTTTTTTTATCGCTGTGACAATATCGTCCATATCGCCAGTCCCTGCAGGAGGGCGGATGACGGAAAACCCGAATGATGATCTGCATAAGGCTTCGGTTACCGGGCACCGGGTTTTCCGGTAATCGATATTCCCGGTATAGAACCCGCATGTGAACGGGCAACCTTTTGTGCCATGAACGATCTTCTCCTTGAAGATCGGGTTCTCGTACAGGGCATGCGGATAGCCGTTCCAGAGAGGGATTCCTTCGGCCGCAAGAGCTTTTGTGAACTGTGATCGCGGAATACCGGTAATTCTCTCATCATATCCGAGTACATAGGTGGAGTACACATGTTTTACGTATGGGGCTTCATGAGCTGGCGTTATCCCGTCAATTCCTGCGAGTTTTTTTGAGAGATAGTGAGAATTGCTGATCCGGATCTCGTTGAACGCGTCCAGTTTTTTGAGCTGTTCGATCCCGATGGCAGCTTCCATCTCGGTCATACGGTAATTCCATCCCAGGACATTTGCGAGATATTCGCGTTTCTGCCCTATGGAAAAGGCTTCGCCGTGGTTCCGGACAAGTCGGCAGCGGTGGGCTAATTCATCATCATCAGTGATAACCATCCCCCCCTCCCCCGTCGTCATGTTCTTCGTCCTCTGGAAACTGAACGCACCGAGATCCCCGATTGTCCCGGTTTTTTTGCCTTTATAGAGCGCACCGGGTGCCTGAGCGCAATCTTCTATGACGGAAAGATCGTGTTCACATGCAATCTCCATGATGGGATCCATCTCGGCAGGATGGCCGAAGAGATGGACGGGAATGATCGCCCGTGTCCGTTCAGTGATTGCCGCTTCGATCTTTTCCGGATCAAGGTTACTGGTGTCCGGAGTAACATCGACAAAAACAGGTACCGCATTATTCATCAGGACGCTGGATGCCGTCGCGGTGAATGTATAGGCAGGGACAATGACTTCATCACCGGGCCCGATCTGCAACGCGGCAACGGCAATATGGAGCGCCGCGGTACCGGAGTTGACAGATATGCCATAGCGGACCCCGTGGTACCTTGAAAAATTCTCTTCAAATGTCCGGACCTTTTCACCACCAAGAAAGTCAAGATCGAACATGGATAATTTTCCGCTGCGAACTACTTCGGACACGGCGTTCACTTCTTCATCTCCGATGAGGGGATACCCGGGGAACGGAGTTGTCCGGACTGCCCTGCCCCCGTTGAGAGCCAGGTGCATTGTTGTATTTTTATTGTCCATTACAGATCTGCCTCCATTGGTTTACGGTCGGATGCCAAACAATTATCCTATTTTTTGTTCTTGCAACTGATAAAGGTGAAGCTGAAATCCAGTTCCGTCCTGTTTTATAACCCTAAAAACAAGAAAATGAGAAGTCACCTTTTAGAAGCCGGGGTGGAAACTTAACCTAAAGAATGTTTTCTGGCGAGCAGCTCGGCAAAATCAAAATCTATCGGATCATCGATATCGACCGATCGTTCCCGGGACATAATCCAGAGTTTGATTTTGTCACCAAATATGGAATTTTTGTCGAACAGTACATTCCTCCGGGTTGCATATATTCCTCCGTTGGGGACATATAACCGGGGGAGTTTCTGGGATATTCCGATATCCCCTGTCATGGCTGAGCCCAGGAATTTACCCGCGTTACCGTCCGCATCGCAATAAAACATCCATTCCGGCCGTTCATGAACCTCGCATGCACTGATCGCGGAATCTGCATCCGAATCAATCAGCATACGCACGCACCCATCCACATCATCAGAGGTACAAAAGGGAGTCGTGGGCTGCATTGTAAGAGCAACACCAACGGGATAATGTTCGGTCGTTTCAAGGTACCGAACTGCATGCTGGGTAACGCGTTCGGATGCAACATCTTCAGCAATGTCAGCTGGTCGTGTAAAAGGAACTTCGGCACCGAATTCCCGGGAGATCCTTGCGATTTCAGGATGATCTGTTGATACAATCACACGCTGAACAAGGTGCGCCGAAAGGGCCGCCGAAATCATGTACGATATAAGGGGTTTTCCTGCAAGCAACCGTATGTTTTTCAGGGGAATCCGTTTCGAACCGCCTCGTGCATGGATGATTGCCACAACATTTTTCTGTCCCGTTGAAATTCCCATCACCTTTTATTCTGTTAAACCTGGTCGAATGATCATTTATCATAGGTGATTCCTGATGATAATCTTTCAGACGCTGGCGGAACGCTTTTTATACACCAGATAATTTGCTGTCATCCCAAAACGGTCCGGTACGACATAATATTTTTTGTGAATCCTTGGATACGACATGCCGGATAAACAAAATCGACGTGTGAAATACCAAAGATCAACCCTCGGAATTTCTACTGAAGAACATGTGCCCGGACTTTTATCGGTTTACTGCGGCAAGCACACCGGCTGTCATTGTATCCACTGCAAGTCCGTCCTTGCCGGAACATAATACTGAAGGAACCGTTCCATCAAGAACATCTGCAATATTGCGGACGGCATCCGCAAAACGATCGTTTTCCCTGATATCTTCAATATCCTGCCCGACAAGTTCACGGTATCCGGAATACCTACTACTTTCCCTGAACCGGAAAAGTTTAATGATATCGCCGTTATTGAGAATTTGCAGGCGTCCCTCATCCCCGATCACATCGATCTCGAATATCAGGTCCTCCCTTTTCCCGGTAGCGATAAAGGAGAAATGGATATCCTGATCGCAGTCCATCCACCCGGAGATTGAAGGGTCCGGGCCGGGTTGAACTATTACAGCACTGAATGAACGGGGCCGGACCTTTGCGATCATGCGGATCGTGTCGAAAAGATGAGATCCGATATTAAAAATCTGGCCGGGATAGTATGCAGTTACAGCACGGATGTTGCCTATCCTTCCCTCGTCGACAATTTTTTTTGCAAGGATGAAGGAGTTTTGCCATCTACGCGTATAATTTACTGCCATCACGATTTTTTTTTCACGAGCAAGATCAACCATTTCCTGTGATTCATGAACTTCTGCAGACAGAGGTTTCTCACAGAAGATTGCCTTTATGTCATGGCCGATGATCTCTTTATATATTGAATAGTGCAGGCGGGTCGGCACACAGATAGAGGCGATATCTATACGGTGTGCAGAAAAAAGATCCTTCACTGTGGGGTATACGGGAATATCGGGGTATTTTAAGTGAAAAAGGTCTATAGTCCCTTTGTCGATTTCAACTGCACCTACGAGTTTCGTTGACGGACATCCGGAATAGGCATCAACATGGGTCCAGGTCCCTTTCCTCTTCTGGTCACAGGAAAATTTGAATCCAATGTTGCCCAATCCGATAACTGCTGCACTATACTGCATAGTTAATAATTTAATCGACAGGATTTGTAATAAACCTGACTTAATCCTTGATCTCTTTCGAAAATGGCCGAACCCCGACAGAACTGCTTTTTTAAAAGCAATAACAGCTAATAAGATATAACAATAGATCCAAATATCAAGAGACTTATGGGATCTACTATAGAAAAAATGCTAAAGCGGCCTGTTATTATCATTAAAGACTATTTTCAGTGGAAAAAATCTGAAGCAGAATTCGCGAAATTTGTGAATAAATGGAAATCCAACTGGGAAAAAACCGATCATGAATTAAAGGGGAGCATCGCTGTTGTTATCCACCCATGGTCAATTACAGCAGTTCCGTGGTTCTTTATTGCCATTGCACTTTTTTTCACTCAGGCAAATAAAAAAGTAACGATTATCCTGGATGATTTTGAATTTGGTAGAGATAAATTTTTTTTTGATATTCAAATCAGGAGCATAAAACGGATTCTCTCGTTACTTCCGCAATCGATTAATGTTATTTACTTGAGTTCCCTTAAGAGGAACGGAAAATCAAATCCTCCTGATAATAAAATAATTGACGAACTGGCAACATTAAATACGATCCATTTCATGAAAGGCGAATTACTCGAAAAGGGAAGGAAGGAGTATTTTAATCTCATCCATCAACAACTGGAAAATGTGTCTGGAAGTATCTGTCAAATGTTTGATGAAAATTCCTTTGACCTCATAGTAGTCGGCGGGGGAATTTGGGGCTCCAGCGGGCTTTATCTGAAACTGGCCAAAAAACACAACATACGTGCAGCTACGCTGGATGGAAGTTTAGGGTCCGTTCTTCTCAGTATTAATGGGGTGGCTTCCTACCAATCCGATATACCCCTTGCATTTCATCAACTGGATGAGATCAACTTGGACAAAATACTCCGTGCAGCACAAACAGAGATGGAAAAAAGAAAACTGGGAATCGATAATGTGGGTACCCAATCACCTACCCACCAAAAAATACCCTACAGTAAAACTGAATATAAAAATGATGTCGGCATTTTGCTCCTCCTCAATGTCATATGGGATTCTGCGGCATTGGGTCTGCATACGGTATTTAAGACGACGGGGGACTGGGTTTTAGAATCCATCCAATGGGTCCTTGAAAATACAGACGAAGTCATAACTATCAGACAGCACCCCTCTGAGCGGACGGTAGAGGCAAAGAGTAACGATGACTACCATGTATTAATTGACCAACACTTCGGTCATAATGAGAGGATTCGATTTATCTCGGCCATAGATGATGTAAATACCTATAATCTCATTGAAAAATCACGATTTGTTATTTCCTTCTCAACAACTGCTTCAATGGAAGCGGTATCCATGGGAAAAATTGTCATAAATATTTCACGTTGTTATTACTCCGATCTGGGATTTGTATATAATTCAAAAACAAAGGAAGAATATTTCACTCATTTAAAAAATGCAGTAAACGGCACAATCGGTGTATCCCCAAAACAAAAAGAAGATGCCTTGAAATGCTATTACTTGGGACAGTGTTGTAATTTGGTGCATACAATCTTTACACCCATACCAGATGATTTTAAAAAATGGGTGAATGAAGATCCGGAAGTTATCTATGATCTGGACGACGTAAAAAATTATCTTTATGCGATAGAAAACGGCATTCCTATCTCCCTCATTCGACATCAGGATAAGATGAGGAAGATGGTTCTCTCATCGGATTGTTTGGAACCCACCTTACCATAGAAGACCATGGGGCGATCACAGTATGCAGAAACAGTTGAAAAAAATATTTGATAATTTTTCTATTGCTGTTTTTATCGTAACGGGAAAAAAACCATGGTCTTTCGGTTACAATGCGTATAAATGGAGAATGATAGAAAAATATCTGAAAAATAACACATTCAAAGAAGGAAATCTAATAAATAAATACGGATTCAGAATTGATGATCGTATCATTGAATATCCCTGGTTATTATCAAGGATGCCGCATGAAAAGGGAAATTTCTTAGATGCCGGATCAACCCTGAATTTCGAATTAATCTTGGATCAGCCCGCGCTTCGATTCAAAAAAATATTTATTTCGACATTGGCTCATGAGGAAAACTGTTATTGGTTCAGGGAGATCTCTTATATTTTTGAAGATTTGAGGAATTGTTGCTATAAAGATAATTTTTTTAACTGGATTGCGTGCATCTCAACTGCAGAACACATCGGACTTGATAATAATTTATTGTACACGACAGACCTTTTAAAAAAGGAAAATAATCCCAAATCTTACCTGACAGCGATAAAAGAATTTTATCGCATTCTGAAACCAGGGGGAATTTTATACATTACTTTGCCTTTCGGTAAACGAATGAATCGAGGATGGTTTCAAGTATTTGACGATCAAATGATTGACGAATTGATCTCTGCATTCGGCCCATCATCGATTATTGAAACGCATTTCAGATATCTTCCTTCTGGTTGGGAAAAATCATCGCGCGACCAGTCCAGAAATGCAACCTGCTTCGATATCCATCAACAATCGGAATATGACGTGGATTTTGCTGCATTCGCAAGAGGAATAGTTTGTCTGGAGATGAAAAAATGAAAACTATCGATAATTTTGTAAACTGGATAAACAATTTCCATTTTAATAAAATATGTATATTTGATAATACAGTGAAATTTTATAAGACGGCCCGGGTATCTAATTGTTTACGTCCCTCTGCTATCATTATTGGCCCCAATTCTCATATAAAAGGCGAATTACTTGTTTTTGGTCATGGCGGTCACATTGAAATTGGTTCGTATTGTTTTATAGGTGAAAATTCAAGAATTTGGTCCGCAAAAGAAATAAAAATAGGGGATAGAGTGCTGATTTCGCATAATGTAAATATTTTTGATAATCTTGTGCATCCCGTGAATCCGAAAATGCGTCATGATCAGTTTGTGGCTATAATAACCGGTGGCCAACCCAAAGAAATAACCACTCTAAATGAGAAAAAAGTCGAAATTGGTGATGACGTCCTTGTGGGCGCTATGTCGATTATATTACGCGGGGTTACTATAGGGAAAGGTTCAATCATCGGAGCAGGGAGTGTTGTTACAAAAGATGTTCCTCCATATTCGATTGTAGCAGGGAATCCTGCACGAATTGTTCGCGAAATACCGGAATGCGACAAATAATGCATGAGCAAACGTTCCCGGCATGCAAGGCAACAAAAAATTTGCTACTTCGCAATTGTACAACCCATTAAAACGGTATAGTAAATATTATGTCACAGATTATTCTCATATGATGGGAGAAAAAATTGAACAATAAACAGGCCATTGTGACGGGGGCATACGGGTTCCTCGGGCGGCACGTTGCCAGGGTATTCTCCGAGAATGGGTACACCGTGACGGGGCTCGGTCATGGAACTTGGCTGCGATCTGAATGGCAAAACTGGGGATTGTCGGATTGGCATTCCTGTAATCTTTCCATGGAATCCCTCAGCACATATGTTCAGCAACCGGATGTTGTTGTACACTGCGCGGGCAGCGGATCGGTTGGATATTCACTCACTCACCCGAAGCAGGATTTTGAGCGTACTGTTTCAACGACACTGACTGTACTGGAGTTTCTTCGGCTACATTCTCCCGGAACTGCTTTTGTATATCCCTCCAGTGCGGCTGTATACGGGAATGTGGCAATCCTCCCAATCACTGAATCGTCCTCTCTTGATCCCATATCTCCATATGGTGTTCACAAAAAAATAACCGAAGAACTTATTCAATCATATGCACAGCATTTCTCACTACGAGTAGCAATTTCCCGTTTATTCTCTCTTTACGGACCTGGACTCCGGAAACAGTTGCTCTGGGACACCTGTACTAAAATTGAGAAAGAGGATTTTGCGTTTTTCGGGACGGGCCGTGAGGTTAGGGACTGGCTCCACGTAAAGGATGCTGCCCGGCTTCTTCTTACTCTTTCACGCTATGCATCCTCCGAACCTGTGATTGTCAATGGTGGGACCGGTATAGGAACTGCTGTTAATGATATAATCACAATGCTTATCGACAAAATGAATTTGTCTGATTGCCCCCGGTTTTCTCAGATCCCGAAAGCTGGGGATCCTCCTGGATATATTGCAGATATCAAAAGGGCGGGAAGGTTGACGTGGGCACCTGAGATTTCCATTGAGCAGGGGATTGATGAATATGTTCGCTGGTATTGCTCAGGTGCGACGTGATCCGGGTAGGTTTTGTTCTTAATTTAAAAAACGACGAATGGTTGGGTGGGATAAATTATTACCGGAATCTTCTCGGTGCCATTTACACAAATCCCGGAAGGACAATAGAGCCGGTGATTTTTACCGGGTATAATTCCGATCCCCGGGTCCTTGAAAATTTTCCTGCGATACCTGTCATAAAGAATCATATCTTTGACTATCCTCATCCATCATACCTTTTTCGTCGTATAATCAAACGATTGCTACACCGGGATATTGTTCTTGAACGGCTCCTGAAAAAAAATGACATTTCAGTTCTTTCCCACTCCGGATCTCTGGGGAGGCAATCCGGCATTCCGACTGTTGGCTGGATCCCGGATTTTCAACATAAATATCTTGCGGATTTTTTTACCAAAAAAGAATTAGCCGGTCGAGATCGCGATTTTCGTATAATCTGTGCGGAATGTACCGCTGTAATCTTTAGCAGTAATAATGCAAAAGCAGATGCGGAAAAATTCTATCCGGAATATACAAAAAAATACCACATAGTCCACTTTGTTCCTGGAGGGATCGATCTTTCCAATATGCCTTCATTTGATTCCTTAAAGGGTAGGTATCAGATCAGCGAACCCTATTTCATCGTCCCTAACCAGTTCTGGATTCATAAAAACCATATGGTTATCCTCGAAGCGTTGTCTCTTTTAAAAAAACAGGGCCATCCGGTCATGGTCATCGCCACAGGAAATACTGCAGATTACCGCCAACCGGATTATTTTTGTACAATCCGGGAAAAAATAAAAGATTACGATATCTTAGAAAATTTCAAAGTGGCTGGAATTGTGCCTTACAAGGATCTGATTCAGCTCATGATACATTCAACTGCAGTAATCAACCCCTCACTTTTTGAAGGATGGAGTACAACGGTTGAAGAAGCAAAAACACTGAAACTTCGGATTATTCTCTCGGATATTCCCGTCCACAGGGAACAAAATCCGGCAAAAGGTATTTTTTTCCCTCCTTGCGATTCTGAACAACTCGCAGATATACTGAAAGCATGCATTTCCATGGGAAAAACAGATTATAGTGAGGAAAATTTAAATAAGGTCTCTTATGAATTGGATGACCGACGGAGACTATTCGCTCAAGAATACGAAAAAATCGTTCTGGAGGCACTTAGTACATTTTAATCAAATTGAACCTAATCGTCCTATAATACTATGGTTTTCAATTTGGCCCCTGGTTTTCTGTATTGAACTTAAATAAATTCTCCCCTGGACCGGATACCTTAGGCCTCAATGCATCTGTTTGCAAGGTCAGCTGGGTTTGCCGGTCCATCCTGCTTTTCTGGCTGAATCTTTATTTTTTATAAATTTTATTGACAGTTCAGTCACATTTTTAATAAATACGGAAGGATTTAAACAAAATGCTTTCCTCAAATACCGAAGACCGTGACTATATTTCTTCAGATGGATACTATCCAATCCTCCTTTGCAATAGATATAATTGAGGACATCTTTTTGAGGGGGAACTTTATCAAGGTCAATCTCCGTCTGTGTGTAAAATTTCTTTATAATATAATCAAGCTCGTCCACTGTCTTATATAATAGTGAAACCGTTTTGGTATTGGCATATATCTTTGCTCCCGCAAGTGGTGTCCCCTCTATATACCCAAACTGATAAAGATACCCTGTCCGAATCCAATAGTCAAGATCCATAGTGAGGTGGAGAGCTGTATCTATGTATCCAATCCGTTCAAGTAATTCACGTCTGAAAAAGACAGTTGGCTGAAAAATAAAATTTCTTCCGTATAATAATTCATTGTAGTAGTAAGGTCCTGCCTTGTGATTACCGATTATCCGACCTGCTTCATCGGTGAGAACTCCGTCCCCATATATTATTTTTGTTTCAGGATGGGTGTTGAAGAAGTCTACTACCGTTTCAATCGTCCCGGGATAATAGATATCATCAGCATTCAGATATGCAAGAATTTCGCCGTTTGCTGATTTCCATCCCTTGTTTATAGCATCTGATTGTCCAGAATCAGGCTCGGATTTCCATAATATATCAGAATCATATTTTTTAAGAATAGAAAGGGTCTCATCAGAAGAGCCACCATCTTTGACAATATATTCTATGTTATGGTAACTCTGATTAAGGACACTCTGGATTGTTTCTTCAAGATACGGGCCTTTATTAAACGATGGGGTTACAACTGTTACCAGAGGTTGCATAGTAGCCGGCATTTTTCTTTCTCTCCATTTCGTCATAATATTAAATATTGCAGAGTGATTTTGAGAGATGTCATTATGTACTGTTATTAAACAATAATGGCTCCTTAATCTATTAAATTACCGGACATCCAAAAGTTCATTGCGGAGGCAGGATGGCATGAAACAAAGGGCAATGGTTCTTTTTCTTATTGCCGATGGTCGCAGCATCCATACCCGGCGGTGGGCGGATTATTTCGCTCAGAGGGGTTATGCTGTTCACCTGATTACCTATGATCCCATGAACCGGGAACTTCCTGGTGTTACGGAGCATGTGTTGAACTCACAGTGGAGAAATCTCTACCTCGCATTCATTCCCCGCCATCTCCGGGTCAGAAAGATCATCCATGAGATCCGACCCGATATCGTCCATGCGCATTTTATAACAAAATACGGGTTTCACTTGTTGGGATTTCGTTCCTGCCCCACGGTGGTCTCTGCATGGGGTGACGATATACTGGCCCTCCCGAAAAAAAGCCGTCTCATTCGTTTTTATACGCAAAAAGTTCTCGATTCCGCTAGTCTCATCTACGCCGTTTCTCAAGATATCAGGAATCATATTGCTGTTGATTTCGGGATCCCGGTGTCAAAAGTCAGGTATCTCCCGTTTGGTATCGATACAGACCTGTTTCGTCCGGATGGGGATCGACGAGAACGCGAAAATAATACCATTGAAGTTTTTTCAAATCGCGGATTCTTCCCGGTATATGATAATGAAACACTTGTCCGGGGATTTGCAAAGGCCTGTGGCGAAAATCCCCTGCTCCGTCTTACTCTTAAGGGAGAGGGCCCTGAAGAACAACAAATCCGCGAAATCGTGGCCAGGCTTGGCCTAACTGAAAAGGTCACGTTCAGGAAAAAAACAGAGTATTCCGATGTCCCTCTTGATTACCGTTTAGCTGACATATTCATCACGACATCGGTGTCTGATGGAACACCGGTTTCAGTTCTCGAAGCTATGGCAAGTGGCCTGCCTTGTATCGCGACTTCTGTTGGTGGTATACCGGAATGGGTGTCCGATAAAGAAACCGGCATTCTCATCAGGCCACGCGATCCTGAACAGGTTGCTGTAGCAATTCTCTCGCTTGCGGCGGATCCGGTGACACGGAGCCTTATGGGAACTGCTGCCCGGGAACGAATACTCCGGGATGGGCAGTGGAAAAACCTGATGGCACAGGCAGAGAAAGATTATCTGGAACTTATCAAAACATATAGACAGGACAGATCATGAAATGGCAGGACAGACCGGTGCTGGTGACCGGCGCCGGAGGTTTCATCGGCAGCCACCTTGTTGATGAATTACTTCACAGGGAAGCAGATGTAACCGCGTTTGTGCATTATAATGCCCGCAATGACTGGGGCATGCTGGAGGGACGCTATAATGATGCAACGCCTCACCTGAAGGTCATTGCCGGAGATATCACGGATTCACAATTTGTAAAAAAGGCTGTGGTAGATAAAGAGTTCGTGTTTCACCTCGCTGCCCTCATAGGTATTCCCTATTCGTATGTGGCACCGGAGTCGTATGTCAACACGAACATCAAAGGCACTCTTAATGTGATGCAGGCCTGCCTAAATGAAGGAACCCGCCGTATTGTTACGACATCTACAAGCGAGGTTTATGGAACCGCACAATACACCCCCATTGATGAGAAGCATCCCCTCCAGGGGCAGTCGCCGTATTCCGCAAGCAAGATCGGCGCCGACAAGATTGCAGAATCGTTTTATTTATCGTTCAATCTGCCGGTAACTACCATTAGACCGTTTAACACGTTTGGCCCCCGCCAGTCTACCCGCGCCGTTATCCCGACGATCATCACCCAGGCACTCACCACAAACAAGATCAAGCTTGGCTCATTGACGCCTGTTCGTGACCTGACCTATGTGGCAGATACCGTTTCGGGATTCATCAGACTCGCGGAAAGCAGAAAAACGCTTGGTAGAACGATCAATACAGGTTCCGGGCGTGGGGTGACCATCGGGGAGCTCGCAAATATTATTATAGAGAAAGTAAACCCGAAGTCGAAAATTATCTGCGAACAGAAACGGGTCCGGCCGGAGAAGAGCGAGGTTATGCAGCTTTTATGTGATAACCGGCTCGCAAACGAACTTGCGGGATGGAAACCGTCCTATTCCCTTGAAGATGGCCTCGATCTGACCATCCGCTGGATGAGAGAACACATTTCTTCGTACAAAACCGGAGTATATACTGTCTAGGTGCATCCATGCAGGCGATTATACTGGCAGGGGGGAAAGGCCGTCGGCTTATGCCGTATACCACGGTTCTTCCCAAACCGCTCATGCCCATCGGAGATTACCCCATCCTTGAGGTAATCCTCCGGCAGCTCAAACGGTGCGGATTCAACCGGGTTACCATCAGTACCGGCTACCTGCACGAGCTTATCCATGCATATCTTGACAGCAACCGCTCACTTGGGCTCGACATTTCCTATGTTCACGAGGAGACGCCACTTGGCACCATTGGCCCGCTCCGGCTGATCGAACAGCTTGATGATACCTTCCTTGTCATGAACGGGGATATCCTGACAGATATCAGGTTTCAGGATCTCATCACCAGTCACAAGAAAAAGAACGCAATCGCAACGGTTGCAACCTACCAGCGGGACGTAAATATCGATTTTGGGGTGCTTGAGCGGAACGAGACCCAGAGGATCACCGCATTCCGGGAAAAACCAACCTTCCATTTTGATGTCAGCATGGGAGTCTATGTTTTTTCAAAGAAGATTCTCGACTATGTCCCAGAGGGTGAACCATTCGGCTTTGACCAGCTGATGTATGCCCTCACTGCAAAAAAGGAAGCAGTGTACAGTTTCCCCCATCCCGGCTACTGGCTGGACATCGGCAGGCCGGATGATTATGCCCGGGCAATCGAGGAGTTCGAGAAGTACCGGGATCGGTTTCTTCTATGAGGGTGCTTATCACCGGAGCTGCCGGGTTCACGGGAAACCGGATGATGGAATACCTGGCAACGCAGGGTGCCATTAAATCGTTCGGGTTGGTCCGACGGCATATTTCCGAAAATGGCTGGAAGCCGGGATCCTTTATCATGGCCGATCTGTTGGATCGCGATTCTCTGCACACCGCAATAGCCCACCTCCGTCCCGATGCAGTGATCCACCTGGCCGGCCTGACCCGTGGCACACCGGAGGCGTTGTATGCAGCTAATGTCAACGGGACAAAAAACCTGCTGGAAGCGACAGTTGCCGCAAATCCGGTATGCCGGATTCTTGTTGTAAGTTCATCAGCTGTGTATGGGTATGCCGGCGACCTCCCGATACCAGAAACTGCACCTCTGCGACCGGTCAGCGATTATGGGAAAAGCAAGGTGGCGCAGGAAGAGCTCTCCATGAGTTATAACCTCGGTGATGCAGCCGTTGCGATTGCCCGTCCCTTTAACCTTGCGGGACCGGGCCAGTCGGATACATTTCTCTGCGGAAAGATCGTGAATCAGGCCATCGCAATCGAACGGGGTGAGAAAGATGCTCTCGATCTATGGGAGATATCATCATCACGGGATCTCATCGATGTCCAGGATGTCGTGCGTGGATTCTGGGCACTCTTGTCCCACCCCGATTTTGCCCACGATTGCTCAGGAAAAGCATTCAACATCGGGTCGGGAACTGCGTACCGCATATCGGAAATAATCAGTATTGTTGAGGAAATCACAGAAGAGCGCTATAAGATTCGGTTGCCGGAGGTCGCTCAAAATGCTGCAATCCCTGCCCAGCGGAGCGATAATTCCCGGATTACAGCTCTTACCGGCTGGAAACCTGCAATCTCCTTTAAGGAGACCCTTCGGGACATGCTGGACTATGAGCGGAAAAAAAGAGCGCAATAAATCAGATCACACCCATTTCTGTGAGCCTTGCCGGCAGATACTTCTTTGTCACAAAGTCCAGTCCCCGGGCCGCGAATGCCTGTTGTTCTGATTTCAGCCCCAGTTCGAGCTGGAGATTGATCTGCTTTTTCCAGTAATCCGTTGCAAACCGCGGATCGGTCAGCTCGGCATTCAAAGCCTCGACATCCTTCTCGGATAATTTGTCCGAAGGCAGGTTATAGTCCCGGATGTCGCTGGGCTGCAACCCAAGGAACTGCGCCTTTGGCGTCGCGAGCAGCTCGGACATATGGGCGCTTTTAATGGCGCCGTATGCAACCGACGCGTAGATCCGGTATGACCACGGGTCCCCATCGGTAAAGACGAGGATCGGCAGGTTCCAGGTGAGGCTTATCCGGTTGAGCAGCCTTCGCGTGGACCGGGCCGGCTGGCCCTTGAGGTGGAGGAGGATCGCGTTGTGCTCCTCGTCAAACCCGTTCTCAATAAGCCGGTCATACATACCACCTGTTTCCATGGCTATGACAAACTTTGCATCGTGATCGACGAGCTCAAGGTTCTCAACATTGTTCGGGATGGAATACCCGGCCGATCCCACGTCGTCCTGGCAGTGGATCAGCTTGAGGCCCCGCCGGGTTGGTTCCCGGATCCGCATCGGGCCATAGATGCTTGCACCGTTTTCTTCGGGCCGGAGATGGAAGCCTTCGCGCGGCACGTCGGAGATAATTTCGAGGTCCTCAACGAGGAAATTGCTCTCGTCCTGCGCGCCAAACTTCGCCCGCTTCCAGCCCTCCGAAATGTAATACATCTCCCTGAGTGTGGAGGACCGGTTCTCGATGAGCTGCTGCTTGACAAAACCGATCACGTAGGCCATTTTCAGGAGGTGCGTCGCGCTCTTTGCCGTCGCCGCAGTCCGCAGGCTCTCCTTGTCCCCGTACTTCCAGACCTCGCTTGCATCGTCATACTCGATGTTGTATTTTGTACGGGTGGGAAGCGAGATCGACGGGATATCCCCGGCCTTCATCTGGTCGTACCAGGTATTGGCGATCGCAAGGAGCGCCTTCATCGACCGGGCATCGAGTTCCTCTTTAGACATCGAGATCCACCACCATCTTCTTGTTGTCCTCTATCCCGCGGATGTCGAGCATACCTCCGCCCTTGCCGGTGTACGTAACGCGCCACACGGTCTGCTTTGGGACTGCCATCTTCCAGACTTTCGTGAACTGCCCGTCCATCTCGGTTGAGAATGCGGGGGGCGTATCGGCACCGGCTGCGTTGTCCGCGGAGATGTCGTATACCGAGATCTCAACATCGGAACCGGTGTAATTATTCACTTCGATGGTCACGTTCCCGTCCCGTGTCCATTTCTTTGCGATCAGCTTCCGCATGAGTTTTCCTTCGATAGGGGTCGTGTCCACAAGCGGCTTTTCCACGATCTCGCTTACCTTTACCGCGATCTCCGGGATCACCGCACAGACCGCACGCGCCCGGTCCTCGGCAAGCTTGCTGCGGTCCCTCCGCGAGAGGAAGGTCTTGAGCTCACGGCCAAGGTCCTGGAGCGCAAGCACGATCTCCTTTTCTATCTCCGGGATGCTCGCGATTGCGTCCTTGCTCTCGCTTGTAAAGGGGACGTTTGTAGAGGCGACGTGGACGAGGACGAGGACCGGTCCCATGGGGAGACCCTGCTGGGAGATGGTATACGCCTTCCAGTTGACGTTTGCGATGCACTCGGTGATCGCGCAGGCGCCCTGCTGGTACATGAGCGGGACCCGGTTTGCGAACCTGAGGATCATCGCATTTCCCTCGGGGGGAAGCCGTCCGCCGTACCCGATCGCCGCTTCGACCACAAACGGGTGGCCCGAGTACACCGAACTGGGGCGGGTGCGGGCCGCGACAAAGTCCATCTGGAACTCCTTATCCAGCCCGCGCCGGATCAGGTCTTCCCCAATGGGAGAGAGGCACTGGGTTGTAGGGGGGGCGGGCACGGCCACTACCTGCATGGCGGCAAGCAGGTTTTTGAGGTCGTCAGCGGGCAGGCTTGCGACTTTTACGGTCTGCTTGAGACTGGCGCGATCGCACATTTCCTGTGCGGTCTTCTTGCCCACCCGGGAAAAGCCGTTTACGAGAAAATCGATCAGTTTTTCATCGCTTGCGGCAGCCATCCGTTTGAGCTGCCCGAACTCGATCCCGTGCGGGTGGGGCTGGATCGCCACCGGGCACGCGATCACCTCCTGGCTCACGCGCTCGAACGTGAATGCCTCGTCGTCCAGTTCCACCCGGAACCGGGCATGCGGGTTGACCACGGACGTGTACCTGAGGTACTCGAGCAGCTTCTTCTTTGCCGACATCGTGCTCTTGAACTCGATCTGGACACGGGTGCCGTGGATCCGGTCCCACTCAAAAGGCTGCTGTGAGATCACATCGGGTTCGTTGGTCTCGATCCTGATCTGGATCTCGAACTTGTGCGCCGGCTCTTTTGCCCCGGTGCGGGAGATGACGACGGTAGGCAGGCCGCTGGTCAACTGCGCGTAGAGCACGGCCGCCGAGATCCCGATACCCTGCTGACCTCTTGTCTGCCGTATCTGGTGGAACCGGGAGCCGTACAGCAGTTTCCCGAACACGAACGGCACCTGTGCGGGAACGATCCCCGGGCCATTGTCCTCGACAATGATCCGGAATACTTCGGCCCCCGTCTTTTTGATGCTGATATAGATGTCGGGAAGTACCTGCGCCTCTTCGCAGGCGTCGAGGGCATTGTCCACCGCTTCCTTGATGGTGGTGATCACGCCCCGTGTCGGGGAATCAAATCCCAGCAGGTGCTTGTTCTTCTCGAAAAATTCTGCTACGCTGATACTGCGCTGCTGCTTTGCGAGCTCCTCAGCGAGCACCATGCGCCTTCACCTCGGCAATCGCCGCGGCCGGGTCGAGCGTTTTCTGCTCCCCCGAATTGAGGTCTTTGAGGGTCACCTGCCCGGCATCTGCTTCCCGCCTGCCGATCACGACTGCAAAGTTTGCAGTTTTTGACGCGTGGGCAAGCTGTGCCCCCAGGCCCCGTCCCATAAGATCCATCTCCGTCCGGATCCCGGCTGCCCGAAATTCGCGGGCAACCGAGAGTGCGAAGGTGCGTCCCTCGTCCGTGCAGACAATGCCGGCAACCGTATCTTTTGCAGTGAGAACTTCACCGAGCGATACCATCACCCGGTCGAAACCAATGGCAAACCCGCAGGAAGCAACATCATCGCCTCCGAAAAGGTGTGCCAGACGGTACGCCCCGCCGCCCAGGATCTGGTTCTCGGCACCGAGGTTCTGGGCAAAGCCCTCGAAGACCATGCCGGTGTAGTAATCCAGTCCCCGTGCTATCCCGAAATTGAAGGAGTACGCAACACCGGATTCGTCCAGGATCCCGGCCATCTGCTCCACGCGCCCCCTCTCCGGGATCGACCCGGCAATCTCGAATGCTTCAGTGAGCGTACGGCACTCCACGAGTGCGGAAAGCGATGCTGCAAGATCCTCTTTTCCCATGCCCGAAAGGGTTGCTGCGAGTCCCTCGAAATCCTTCTTGTCCAGGTGGGCCATCACGCGGCGCTGGGCTGTCTGGTCAAGGTCGGCGAGGAGATTTTTCATGAACGCGAGGTGGCCGACTTTGAGTTCCCACGTGACCCCGGTGGCGTTGAGTGCTTCGGTAGCAAGCAGGATCGCTTCGGCATCTGCCATCGCAGTATCGGCTCCGATCAGTTCGGCGCCGAACTGCCAGAACTGGCGGTACCGCCCCTTCTGCGGGCGCTCGTACCGGAAACAGTCGGCAAAGTAGCACCAGCGCAGCGGTTTCGGCGCGACTTTTGCCTCGTTGATATACATCCGGATCACGGCTGCCGTGATCTCGGGACGCAGGGCAAGTTTTCTCCCCCCCTTGTCCTCAAAGACGTACATCTCCTGCATGATCCCTTCGCCCGACCGGAGCGTGAAGAGATCGAGTTCCTCGAACTCGGGCGTGCAGACCTCCCGGTACCCGAATAGTCGCGCCGCCTCGCGCATCTTTGCCTCGACACTGCGTCGCGCTTCCATCTCCTCGGGAAGGAAATCCCGTGTGCCTCGTGGTTTCTGGATCATGCCTGTAAAATCCCTGATAGTTTATTTTTTGCCGCACCCTTATTTTTTGTCCGGGAACCGGCGCGGTGCGCTGCCCAGGAGGCGCACGAGCGTGCTCTCATCTCCCTTCCAGACCTTCTCTTTCTCGATCCTGCCCTGCAGGTACAGTGCCGCAAGGATAATGGCGAGGCCGAGGAGCTCGAAGGCATCCCCTGCAATCGCGCACAGGACGCCAAACGTCCCAAGAGCCCCGTAGAGCACCCCGTGGTACGCTGCTTTCCGGTATCCGGGCAGGCCGGTCCGGAAGAAGATCCGCGCATCGCGCAGCCAGAGCAGGATCACTACAGCGCCGCCAAAATACGCTACATAGAGCAGGTACGACATGGCAATGAACTAACTTATAACACGCCTCTCCATATCTGTATTATCACACCATGCGCGCAAATCCAGTTCTCTCATCGGTCCTTGAGCGGTACAAGAACGGCGAGATCCCTCTCGAAGCCGCAGCAGAGGAGATTGAAGGGCTCCGGATGGAGCTGGTTGGGGATTTTGCGTGCCTTGATCTCGGCCGGGCGGTCCGGTGCGGGATGCCCGAAGTGGTGCTTGCGGAAGGAAAAGATGCGGCACCCCTTGCGGAGATCGCGGCCCGGCATGCGAAAGCCGCCGGCCGCTGCATACTCACACGCGTGGATGCGGCGCAGGCCGCCGCTGTTGAGGAGCGGTGTGCGGGCACGGGGATTTCCGTGGAGCACCGGGATGCTGCGCGGGTACTCGTGCTCTCGAACGGGATCGCGCCGGAACCAACCGGTGGCGTGGTTGCGATCATTACCGCAGGCACTTCGGACATCCGGGTCGCAGAGGAGGCAAAGGTGATCGCGGAGGAGATGGGCTGCACGGTCAGGACGGCCTACGATGTCGGAGCGGCCGGCATTCACCGGCTCTTCCCGGCATTAAAGCCCATGATGGATGCTGATGTGTTTATTGTCTGCGCCGGCCGCGAAGGTACGCTCCCCGCGGTGGTTGCCGGTCTTGTGGACAAGCCGGTTATTGGTGTCCCCGTAAGCACCGGTTACGGGTACATGGGCAAGGGGCGGGCCGCTCTTGCAAGCATGCTCCAGTCATGTTCGGTCATTGCTGTCGTCAATATTGATGCGGGATTTACCGCAGGCGCCTTTGCGGCCCGGGTTGCAAACGGGGGTGGAAAACCATGAAGCGGGGATTTTATGTGGGCCGGTTCCAGCCATACCACAACGGCCACCAGGCCGTGCTCACCGAGCTTGCCGGGACATGCGACGAGATCATTATCGGTGTAGGGAGTGCCCAGCTCTCCCACACGCTTGAAAATCCGTTTACCGCGGGAGAGCGCGTACTCATGATCACGAGAGCCCTGACAGCGCTCAAATGCCCGTACTACGTCATCCCCATTGAGGACGTGCAGCGAAATGCGCTCTGGGCCTCCCATGTCATGTCCATGACACCGCCGTTTGATACCTGTTATTCTTCCAACCCGCTCGTTGTTCGCCTCTTCTCGGAGGCCGGGATCGCGGTACAGTCACCGGCCATGTACGAGCGCGACCGGCACAGCGGCACGGAGATCCGTCGCCGGATGCTTGCGGGGGAGGAGTGGGAGCACTTAGTACCTCCAACGGTGGTGACCGTGATCCGCGAGATCGATGGGGTGGAACGACTTCGCCAGATCTCGCGGGACGATTGAGGTGACCGCGAACCATTTCTTTGAGTGCGAGCTAATCTCTTCTCCAGTACCCGGTATCCTTGTGCCGGTCCGTTATTGAGGATCCCTATGCTGAAATTTCTCAAGTCTCTCCTTCGCTCGTCCCCGGGCAGCGCGATCACCCTTGCAGAGCGCGATGTGCCCTCGTGGCTCTCAGACCGGGAGAAAGAAGCGCGGGCGGTGCTGGAGGCAGAGGTTGCCGAACCGGTGCAGGCAATCCGCGCCACCGCAGCCCGCCTCCAGCTGACGGTCAATAACCTCCAGGACGCTGACCAGGATCATGAGGCCCACCCCCGGATAAAAAGCATTGCAAAAAACTCGCTCCCGCTCTTTCTTAAGGCAATGAATACGTCGCTTGCGCGGGAGCTGCCGGATGATCCCCGGGAGTTTTATACTGCTGCGGTCGAATGCGTCAGGGGCTGTCTCAATGCCGTGCGCGGCCAGGGCCGGTACCTCACCGTGGCGCTACCCGAGGAAATGAAGGAGATCCGGACCGGAATCGATACGATTGGTCACGAGATCAATGCAATGACCAAGGTCCTGGGGAGGTTCAATGAGGAGATGGCCCGGATTGCGGTGGCCCGGGATATCTGCAGCACACTCTCCGGGGCACGGGCAGAATACCAGCACTCGTTTGCAAAGGAGGAGCGGATCCGGGAACGCCTTGCCGGGATCGTGCAGCGCCTTGACGCGATTGCTGCTGAGACCGCCCGGCTCTCTGCGGATGAGTCCCTCCATGCGCTCGATGACGGCCGGGCCCGCTGTGCCGGACTCGGAAAGGAACGCGATGATCTCGGCAGGCGCTATGCTGCGCTCACCATGACGGCCTCCCATGTTTTACGGAAGGCGGAGAAGATCGCGATACGAAAGAAACTGTCAAAAGAGGTGCGCATCCTCAAAGAGGCCATGGAGATCCTTTCGAACCATGAAATCGCCACGGCCGAAGAGGTCACCGGAGTCCTTGATACGGCCTGCCCAATCGTGCAGAAGATGATCCGTGATGGTGATATCCTCCTGAAAAATCGTGAGGAACGTGCAGTCTTTACCGACACGGCCGCGTTCTCCGCGGAAGTGAGCGGACTGTGCATGAAATACAGCGAAATTGCGGAACAGTACAGGAAAGAAGAGGAGGTCCTGCTCTCCCACCCGGTACCTGCCCGGCTCCTCTCGCTCGAGCGCGAGAAGGGGCAGCTGGAAAGCATGCGTGCCCACGAGGAACAGGAACACCGTGCCCTGCTTGCCTCACGAAAGGAACGTGATGATTCAATCCCCCGGCTCCGTGAAGATCTTGCAAAAAAGTTGGGAGAGATGAGGGGGGAGACGGTGCAACTTCAGGAAGACGAACCAGCGTGAGGGTAAGACCCTGGTCCGCTCCTGGGATGGTATTTTCTCTTTTTTTATGCGAACAAGTCTTCTGTATCTTCGATGATCAGTTCAAGGCTGTCCTGGGTAAGGTCTTTTTCAATACTCCAGCCCGATGTGCCTGCACCCGGGACGTGCCGGCCCGGAAATTCCCGTTCTTCAGGGGAGCCCCCGCCGGCTTCCCTCATCTCCGGGCCTCTTTTCCCATGAAATCCGCGAGCTCGCTCTGGCCGCCCGGGAAGGCGTCCGACCAGCCATAGCATTCGTGGAGCATCTGTGCAATCACATCGCTGAAGGTCATGTTGCCGCGTTTGAGCGCAAGCAAAGCCTCATACACCTCGGGATCAATCCGGATCGATCGTCCCTCGCCTGCACGAGGCATAATTACCACTCTGTGGTAACCATATATAAAAGTATCTCAAAAATCGCAACCGGCTTTTTAAACAACCGCTAAAATCTCGGTAAATCAGGCGTTTCCGGTACGGGCCGTACAGCCTGGATGCCCGGCTCAGGCAAACGGGGCACCGCAGCGGCTCGGGCGGGCGAGCCTGATAAAAGTGAACGCAGTCCCGTCAAGGAACGCAAATTCCGGCCGGTCCCCGTGGCACCCGCCAATCCTGAAAAGGGTCGGCATGTCCATGGGTACCCGGGCCACATCGATCCGGCTGCTGCTCCCTGCAGGGTCCTTCTCCGGGATGTACCGGATCAGGTGATCGTTGATCCCTTCCGGCGTCTTGCGGCAGCAGACCCGGGTGTGCTGATGACCGCAGACCATAAACGAGAGCCCCCGCCGCTCCAGCGCTTCGAAGGCCATCGAAGCCGTATAATGGTAGCCGGTAAAGGAGTCGCCTGCCGTGTGCGAAAGCCGTTGCCAGCACTTGAGCCGGAGTGTCTGGGTGCCGAGATCGAGCGGCCCGCCATGGACAAAGAGCACGCCCTGGTCCACCCATTCCATGGGCATGTCGGTAAATATCCCAAGGAGCGGCGAACCGCGCAATTGTTCGTGCCTGAAGGTGCTGATCTCGTCGCTCCCCGAGACCGGGACGCCGTTGAGATAGGCATGGTCATGGTTGCCAATCACGGAGATGAGCCGGAACTTCCCGGAGAGATCTGACATGAGGCTGAGCGTAGGTTCCGGGCAGTTGCCCCGGTGCAGGAGATCGCCGAGGTTGATGATGGTATCTACAGGCCCGAAGCGCTCCTGAAATGAGGGGTCCTGGATAAAGGCTGCAACGAGGCCGAGGGCATCAGCATCGGCATGTACATCAGAAAAGACAACCGTGCCCATAGATCAGTGGATGGATATTGGTCGTTCATTCTCTTATATACCCGTGATGCCCCGGGTTCAATCAATACCGTTTTAGCGATCGGAAAGGAACGGTTATGTCTGATTTCCGCACAAGTACTATGCACCAGCACGAGGCCTGCTGCAGCGCCTCCGCGCATACAGGAAGCATGAGGAGATACCATGGAGACATTTCTCAAGGATTATATCGAACGGATCCGCCCAGCCTTCAGTTACCTGCCGGAAGAGACCGGGCACACCATTGCGTCGGCGTTCTTCTCGTTCAAGTTTGAACTGTACCAAAAAACACTCCGGGAGTGCGCGGCAGCCATTGCGCAGGTACCCGGTAACGGGCCGGGCACAACCCTGAAAAAAGCGCTTTCAATTATAAACACGTACGCAATTGCCTACGCGAACGCCCAGGTCCGGCCCGAGTCCGTCCCCCGGTTCGATGAAACCGATCGGTCGTATGTTGCGATCAGCCTCGCACCGGAAGTTAACGAGGATCCGCTTACGCTCGATCTTGACAACGCTCTCCTGCTCATCTACGCGACAGCGGTGATCAGCTCTCCTGACGATGAACAGGCGCTCGAAGAGCACCGGAAGTTTGTCATCAGGATGCTCGAAAATTACAAGAGTGCGCTGGGCCTGCATTAAAAAAGCGTAACCCGGCCTGCCTCATGCGGTCCGGCAACAGGCACGAATTTATCCCTTTTTCATCGTAGAGCGATCGTGCCGGGCGGTGTGTTTTTCTGTTTACCGCCTGAACCGGTAAAAAAAATCAGTATTTGTACCAGCGCCCTTTGCTGTCATACTCCCCGCTCATCTGCCGGGCCGGAGGGGGGGTTGCCTGGCCTCCGGCCATACTGCGGTAGAAGCAGGCCTTGTATGCCAGGAGGAGCGGGACAATGAAGAGGAGAGCAATGAAGATAACGGCAGCCGTGACCCACATGCCGTCCGGGCCGATCATGCTGATCAGCTGCTGGGGGGTGACGGCTGCAAACTGGGTCTCGTTGTACTGGGCCAGCGGCGCAAGCTTATCGTAGAGCAACCCCTCCCAGACTATGGCAAAGACAAAGACGTCCGCAAACACGAGGAGAGCGCAGACGACAAAAAAGCCTAACACCGCTCCTGCATTGCCGGCGACAAGCCCGATGCTGCGGCGCAGGGATTTAAAGACCCCGAGATCTTCGAAAACGGCAGCCGTGTCGCAGAAGAACGTGACAAACAGCGTGGGGATCATGACCAGGAAAGCAAGAAAACCTGTAACGCTGTAATCCATTGAATCTCCTCCTGTCATGATAGTCACTGTCATGATTAGCACAAAGGCAAGCAGGAGCGCACCGGTGATCACGATCCACGGCAGCAGCACCCGGAAATAATACTGCACTCCCCCGCGTACCAACTCCCCGGCCCCGGTTCCTCCCGTCCTGATCAGGGCAAAAGTACCGGCAACACACAGGACCAGCACCAGTGCAGCGAGGATGAGGAGCCGGCTCGTAAAAAAGGTGCCATAGGTATTGTACAGGATCCAGAGAAGTGCAGCGAGCAGTCCCGCGACAAAGCCGGGAACCCACAGCACCGGCGCCCGTCCGGTTGTCCGGACAGCCTCCTGTAACTCGGCGAGAACCATGGGTCACCGGACCCGGGGCATGGCAACAATCTCCCGCACCTGGAGATCGAAGAAGCTCGCCGTGTATGCCGGGCGGATCACGCAGACCGTGTCCGCACCGCTTGCAGTCCCGCCAACTGCCACTACCTCCTTTTCGATCCCGATGGCACCCTGATCGGCAGCGATCAGCACACACTCTACGGCTACCTTCAGCCCGACCGCAACCACGCGTCTGAGCGCCTCTGCGATCGCCTCGGTACGGGATCCCCCGCCAACCCGCGGCGACCGGGAGAGTGCCCGTTCGAGACCGGAGAGGGCATGGGTACCGGTTACGATCTTTACCCCCTGTTTGCGGAGCTCCTCTGCGGTCGCGTCCGAAAACTCCCATTCCCCGGCCTTCACAAAACCCCTCACGTGGGTGACGACTACAAGGGAGAGGCCCGTACCCTTCATCGCTTGAAAGAAGACCTGCGCGGTCTCCCCGGAGCTGCTCGCCACCACCACGGTTGAAAGCCCCAGTTCCTTTGCCCGCTCAACGGCAAACCGGGCTGCATCTCCGGTGTTTGCCGGGCCCGGCTTCTCAAAATAATAGCAGGTTTTTGCAGTAAACGCCATAAGTATCTTTTAATAAGCTGCCATGAAAAACTTTGTCAGTTTCTTAAAAAGAACAATACGGTATTATTCCCGTGGGGCCGGCACTGCCGCCTGCGGGTGCCAAAAATTTCCCATCTTTGAGGAGATACAATGATCACCCTCGCGCTTGCAGGCAAACCAAACTGTGGAAAGTCGACCTTTTTCAAGGCGGCCACCATGGCGAACGCAGAGATCGCCAACTACCCATTTACGACCATCAATCCCAACTTCGGTGTCGCATACGTGCGCACCACCTGTCCCTGCCGGGGCCTCGATCTCACCTGCGGCCATTGCGTTGACGGTGTCCGCTTTGTAGCGGTGAATCTTATCGATGTCGCCGGGCTGGTTCCCGATGCGCACAAGGGCAAGGGCCTTGGCAACCAGTTCCTCGACAACCTCCGGCAGGCCGATGCGATCCTGCACATGATCGATGCGAGCGGCGGGACTGACAGCGAAGGAAACCCGGTAGGTGCCGGGAACCACGACCCGGCTGAGGATGTAAAGTTCCTCGAGTATGAGATGACCATGTGGGTGTACGGGATCCTCGATAAGCACTGGTCTCACCTCTCGCGCCAGGCCTCGGCCAAGACCTTCTCCATCCACCAGGGTATTGCCGAGGTCTTCACGGGCCTGGGGATCACGCCCGAGGACGTGCATGATGCCGAACTCCGGTTAAAGATCGATCTTGTCCATGCGCAGATGGAGAGCCTGGTACCGTTCTGTGCCGAGATCGTAAAGATCTCAAAGCCGATGCTTGTTGTGGGCAACAAGATCGATGAGACACCCGATGCCCTGCGGGAGAAACTGGCTGCACAGAAAGTCGCGTTTGTCAGTGCTGCATCAGAACTGGCCCTGCGGAATGCTGTGGCAGCAAAGGTGATCACGTACCTTCCGGGCGATAAGGAGTTCAAGGTAAGCAACGGAGTCACGCTCTCCCCTCCCCAGAAGGCAGGCCTGGTAAAGATCGCCGATGTGATGAAGAAGAACCACGGGACCGGTGTTCAGGATGCGATCAACCGGGCAGTCTTCGAGCTGCTCGACCGGATTGTCATCTACCCGGTGGAGGATGAGCACAAGTTCTGCAACAAGCAGGGAGATGTACTGCCGGATGCGTTCCTGATGAAGAAAGGTTCGACACCGCACGACCTCGCGTTCCAGGTCCACACCGATATCGGGAAAGGATTCCTGTATGCGATCGATGCCCGCACCAAGATGCGTATCAAGGAGAACCATCTCCTCAAGGATGGAGACATTATCAAGATCGTGAGTGCCGCGAAGTGAGCGCCGGCGGACGGCCGGGTGTGACGGGTGTCATACCGTTGTCAGACAACGCCGCCGCTCCTGCGCGAAAATTGCCCTTTTTTTCGCGATTTTGGCCCGATTTGGCCCCCTTTTACCACAAACCTTATAACATGACCCAGTGTATAGGGGAATTACCTGAATAAGGAACAGGAGGTGAATCCATGGGAGGAGAAATCTACCAGGCACAGGTGATCCGGAACTTCTTTGACACCATCACCGGCACGGACAGGAACCTGACACGCATCTACATGTGTGTCATGAGCCTCGCGAAGCTCCGCATGGAATCCCCGGAAAAGATGGCGTCCCTGCTTGACCAGCTCAAGAAGAGCAAGGTCAAAAAGGAGCTCTCGATTGACATCCTCGATTACGTCTGCGATGCGGCAAACGAGCTCGAGCTCGCGAGCGTCCAGACTGCGTTTGGTGTCAAGGATATCAAGGACGTGGCCCAGGACTTCAACGCGGTCAGCCTTGACAGCCTCTAAATTTTTTGGCTCTGGAGAAAATCCCTTTTTAACTATGCCCCCCTCTTGCGGTGCATTTGGTATTACCCGAATAAGTGAATCTTCAATTGTTCCATCTTTGTGTGCAGGTAATACGGCATCATCGCTAAGCGGGGGATGCCAAAGCGGCGGGGGCGGCAGCCCCCGGGAGCGTTTATAATCTCGTTGGAATATCTATGGAGCAAATTTTTTCTTCTCTTTAAAAACAATAATGGCTGCTGCTGAAGAGTGCACTTGTCGCAACTATCTCTTTCCATCTCCCGGGATTGGGATTGCAGTATTGATTCCAACCTGGTTTAGAGGATCTGGATGTACATGGTGGGATACCCCGCACAAGGGCTTCTCCTGACCTGTCCGGAACAGGGATCTTTACCACGCAATACCATGCGTCACAAAGATCCAGTACAATACGACCGCAAAGAGACCGCCGCCAAGGGTAGCAAGGAAGTTTGTCCCTGCATTTCCCAGGAATCCCTTGTTTTCGAGCAGTGCCCCGACAAGGCTGTCCAGGTTGGTGCCCACAAAGCCCGTGATTGTACAGATAACCATCATCCATGGGGTAATGACATGGAGACCGAGTGCAACAAGCGAGACCACGAGACTCCCGCCCAGAGCTACCATTTCCCCGGTCATCGTGACCCCTCCGTTCGTCCCGATCGGTACTTTGCGGAGCGTGGTGATCATATAGGGAATCCCGCCGGTCACTCCAATCTCGCTTGCCATCGTGTCCGCTGCTGCTGTTGCCACGCACCCGACATACATCACGATAAAGACCGGGTGGACAAAAACGCCGTAGAGCACGGCGGCTGCACAGGCCACGATCCCGTTGGCAAAGACATTCCGGTACCCCCGGGCCCCGCTCCTGCCCTGCTCAACCCCGATCCGTTTCTTGTACTCAAATTTGTACCGGGTGCAGACCGAGCCGAGGATAAAGAAGGTGAGCATCACCAGAAGCCACGTGGCGTCTGCAAAGACGAGCAGGATGAGGCCCACAAGGGCAATCGAGAAGAGGCCTGAGAGATCAGCAGTCTTCGCCCGGAACGCGAAATACCCGAAGACAAAAGCAATAACAACAGCAACGATCACGATCTCGATGTCGGCCGTGTAATTGAGCTCTTTTATCAGGTACATTGTCATCGCTATGCCTATCCCTTCGAGCACGAGCGAGTCCTCGAAGCGCAGCAGGATCACCTTGAGGAGCACTGCGGCAATGATCCCGAAGATGACCATGAGAAAGGCATTCTCGTGGAGGTAGACCATGACCAGGATCCCGGCCCATGCCGTGGAGACAATGTAGTAGAAGTACGTGTTGAGATCATCGGTCCCCGACTGGAAGACCAGTTCGCCAAGTGCTATCATGGCCATTGTTGTGGCAAGGACCAGAAATGGCAGGAGGTTGACCGCGTACAGGCCGGAGAGAATGCAAAAGACGTACGCTAAATATTTCAGGTCAAAGAACCGCCAGAGGATGAGGGAGGAGAGAATAATAATAAGGGCCATGAGCCACGAGGACCACAGCGACTGCACGTACGGGCCGGCAAGGATGGCACCACCGGTGAGCGCTGCTGCGTATCCCAGTCCCCGCTGCTTTGCCATTGTCAAGATATGTGATCCCGGATAAGAAGAGCCTTATCGTTTTTTCCCTGCGGTGCATTTCCTTTCCCACGGGCAGGGGACGATCACTATATTTTGTGCAACAACCAATCCGGTACGGAATGGCTTCCTCTGACGAACTTCCCAAAAATTACGATTTTGCCGAGGTGGAGGAGCGCTGGCGGAAGAGCTGGCGCGACGAGGACCACTATTTTGACCACCACTCGAAAAAGCCGCAGTTTGTGATCGATACGCCCCCGCCTTATCCCACGGGCAATTTCCATATCGGCAATGCGCTGAACTGGTGTTACATCGATTTCTTCGCCCGGTACAAGCGGATGAAGGGCTACAACGTGATGTTCCCCCAGGGGTGGGACTGTCATGGCCTCCCCACAGAGGTAAAAGTCGAGGAACTCAACCATATTACCAAGAACGACGTCTCCCGCGAGGAGTTCCGCCGGATGTGCCGGGAGCTCACCCTCAAAAATATTGAACAGATGCGCCTTACCCTCCGGCGCATGGCGTTCTCCACCGACTGGAGTAACGAGTACATCACGATGATGCCGCAGTATTACTCGAAAACGCAGCTCTCGTTTTTGAGGATGCTTAAATCCGGCTACATCTACCAGGACGAACACCCGGTGAACTTCTGTACCCGGTGCGAGACGGCTATCGCGTTTGCCGAGGTCTCCTACGAGGACCGCGAGACGCAGCTCAACTTTTTTGATTTCGATGGTGTGGAGATTGCAACCACGCGGCCGGAGTTGCTTGCCGCCTGCGTCGCGGTTGCAGTTCACCCGGGCGATGACCGGTACCACAAGCTGAAAGGTAAATCCCTCAACGTCCCGCTCTTTGGCCACGCGGTCCCCGTGGTGCAGGATGAGGCGGTTGACCCGGCATTCGGTTCCGGCGCAGTAATGATCTGTACATTCGGGGACAAGCAGGATGTCCACTGGTGGAAGCAGCACAACCTGCCGCTCCGGAAGGCCATCGACCGCACGGGAAAGATGACCGGGATATGCCAGAAGTATGCCGGCCTCTCCACTTCCGAATGCCGGAAAGCAGTCCTTGCCGATATGAAGGAAGCCGGTATTCTCAGAAAGCAGGAGAACCTCCAGCAGCGCGTGGGAACGTGCTGGCGCTGCAAGACCCCGATCGAGATCCTCTCGAACCGGCAGTGGTTTATCCGGATCAAACAAAAGGAGATCCGGGATGCAGCCCACCAGATCACATGGTATCCCGAGCATATGCTGCGGCGGATGGAGAACTGGATCGACCAGATGGAATGGGACTGGTGCATCTCCCGGCAGCGGATCTTTGCAACCCCTATCCCGGTCTGGACCTGTACAAAGTGTGGCGAGATCGTAGTGCCGGACGAAAAGGATCTTCCCTGCGACCCGACGCTCACCAAACCAAAACACCCCTGCCCGAAGTGCGGGGGCCACGAATTCAGGGGCGAGGAGGATGTGCTGGATACCTGGATGGACTCGTCGATCTCGGTCTTAAACGTCACCGGCTGGGACGGCTCAGGGAAGCCGAAGATCTTCCCGGCGCAGATCCGGCCGCAGGGCCATGATATTATACGGACCTGGGCATTCTACTCGATCCTGCGTTCGGTAGCGCTTACCGGCAGCAAACCCTGGGACCAGATTCTCGTTAACGGCATGGTGCTGGGCGAGGACGGATTCAAGATGAGCAAGAGCCGGGGTAACGTGATCGTGCCCGAGGATCTTGTGGGACGATACGGCGCGGACGCACTCCGGCAGTGGGCGGCAACCGGCGCTGCGATGGGATCCGATATCATGTTCTCCTGGAACGATGTGATTGCCGCTTCACGGTTCCAGACCAAGATGTGGAACATCGCCCGCTTTGCGCTGATCCAGTTTGGCAAGGAAGGCATTGACGAGAACGCACCGGTTACCGCGCTTGCCGACCGGTGGCTGCTTGCCCGGCTCTCCGATACGGTGGAGAAAGTCAGCACCGCGATGGAGAACTACGAGTTCGACGAGGCGCTCAAGGGAATCCGGGAGTTTGCGTGGGATGTGCTCGCCGACAACTATATCGAGCTTGCCAAGGGCCGGCTCTATGCCGACGATGCTTCACGAAAGAGCGCCTGCCGGGTGCTCTATACCGCGTACGATGCGCTTTGCCGGATGCTCGCACCCTTCATCCCGTACTTCGCCGAGGAATGCTACACGTACCTCCGTAAGGGAAGCGTTCACACACAACCCTGGGTATCGTTCACCTTTGATGACCCCGCGGCACGGGCAGAAGGCGACCTGCTCGTAAAGGTGGTCGCGGAAGTGCGCAAGTACAAGCACGACAAGGGCCTGGCATTGAACGCCCCGCTCGGGAAAGTCACGATCTATGCCCCGCACACGACAAGCGATGAGAACGACACTGCCCGGGCCTTAAACGCGGATGTCCACTGGCGGACCGACAAGGCCCACCTCGAGAAAGTGATCTCCGGCATCGACTTCAACCGGTCCGTGGTCGGCCCGACCTTCCGGAAGGATGCCGGGGCATTCATGGAGGCAGTCAAAGCACTCTCGCCTGAAGAGCTGGCACACCCGCCAGAGACGATCACCGTGAACGGGAAGGATCTTGCGGTCCCGGAGAATGCGTTTATGCCGAAATATTCCTACGTGGAAGAGGGCGCAAAAGTCGATGTAATCACGGTCGGAGATGTGATCGTGACGATTGCGACGAAGGAATAATTTTTTTTAACATTTGTTATTGATGTTTTGTTGAGTACTCACGAAGCGATGGCTCCCCGCCTCAGGGCCCCTCGCGGGGCACGGCGGGGCAAGTGAGTGTCCGGGCGCCTGCTCTTTTCGCTTAGCAATCCCCGTAACCGAATCCGGTTGCGTGTACGGATCCCGGTAAGTGCGTAGCGTAAAACCCGACGAGGCATTTTCTCGCGTCTGGCATCGCATCGTTTCAGCGGCCTGGAAAACTTCTGCGAAATGATTTCTCTCTCATTTCAAAATTGGTTCTTTCGTTTTCCGGTTGCATGCGTCAGATCATTTTTCCTTCGCCCGCCGCGGGAACTCCTATCGGATGTGGTAACTACCCTCCATGGGGTATATGGGGTCAAAAACCCCGGATCCCACGATCTGAGATACCCTAATCCGGGCCCGAATTGAGCCCGGATGGTCCTTTCCGGGACCCCATCGGAGCCCAAATTGGGCTCCGTTTTAAAACAAGCCCAAATATGCGTTATTTTTGCAATCGGACGAATTTAAAGGTTCTCATATACGCGTTTTGCGGGCCGATCTTATACCAAACGGGCAATTGTCCGATCCCGGAAAAAGGGGCCGAAAAAAGGCCGCCATGGCCCTGTAATGGGCATTATATGGGGCTCAATTTGGGCATATTTTAGCAAAAGAAACGATATAATAAGCCTGATTTGTTTCCAAGTAAATCGGACGGTATTACGGGCGTATTTTCCGGGGGATGCTCTCGTTAAATATCTGAAAACAGAATTCCGCGAGAGCCTGATCGAATAGTGTTCCCCGGTTATTTCCTCTTGTGTTTTTTTCCATCGGCAACTACCTGCCGGATCGCATCGGCAACAAAACCGGCAACCTCATCTTTGTCCAGCAGGGCATCCACGATCACAAACCGACCCGGCTCCGCCCGGGCAAATTCCAGGTACCGGCTCTGGACCTTCTCCAGCACCTCGCGCCGCTCGAAGTGCTCCCTCCCGCTCTTTGTCGAGAGGCGGGCGAGCGCATCATCGACCGGGATTACAAGCAGGAATGTCTTGTCCGGGACTACGGACCACCCGTCATGCATGGCCCGGAGCCAGCGCTCCGGTCCCGGGATAATGCCATCGAGCGTGACCGACTGGTACGCAAACCTGCTGTCCGAGTAGCGGTCCGAGATCACGAGCTTGCCGGCTGCAAGCGACGGGCGCACAACCGTTGCAAGGTGAGCGGCATGGTCGGCGACAAAGAGTGTTGCCTCGGTCACGGGATCGATCTGCTCGGCCACAGCCCTCCGCACCGCTTCCCCCACCCACGTAGCTCCTGGCTCGCGGGTGTAGACCGGGTCAAGATCTTTGAGGCGTTCCCTGAGCGCTGCAAGCAGCGTGCTCTTACCGGTGCCGTCAATCCCTTCGATCGTGACTAGGACCATATGCCTCTCCTTATTGCCTCGGCCGGAATGGTGCCTTTATGGAGGGCGGTTGCGATGATGGCACCGTCAAAACCGGCAGCATGTATCATATCGAGATCGGAGGTATTGGCAACACCCCCTCCATACAGTAACCGGCCCGGGTACGCGGCCCGCCACGCGGCGAGCGGCCCGGTTCCTATCCCTTTTTCGGTTCCCACAAAGCCGAGGTTGAGGATAATGCAGCCCTCAAAATCCCAGGCCCGGGCAGCCCGGAGTACGGTCTCAGGAGGATCCCCGCCTGGGATCACCTTTCCGTTTACTACGTCCACGCTCAGGTATCCTCCATGGTACCGCGAGAGATCGGCAATACTGGTCTCGGTGCCGATGACGTTTTTGATGCCGGGTCCGGCAATCAGATCAGAAGGTGTCTTTACGCCCCGGTCAACGTAGCAGCACTCAACAAGGCCGGCACATTCCCGGACCAGCGAATCATGGTTGCCGGTTCCTTCGATCCGGTCGAGATCGGCAATATAGAGGAATCTGGGTCCGATCGCTGTTACAAAACCGACCGGTTCTGCCGTCGGAGAAAGTCCCCAGTCCAGCGGTTTGTAGGTCGCACGCATCCCGGATTTTCCGTGTACGACCGTATTGCGCCGCAAATCCAACGCAAGCACCAGTTCCATCGGTAACGCAACCACTATTAGTACAAAAGATCATTAAAGCTTATGCAATTGTTGGTCAGCCCCAGCTCCATCTCCGAGGCTCACTGTTCTGTCGCTGCCGATATCATCGATGTCAAAAAACCATCCGAGGGCTCCCTCGGCGCAAATTTTCCCTGGGTCATCCGGGAGATCAAATCGTTTGCGAAAAAACCGGTGAGTGCGGCCATTGGCGATTTTCCCTACAAGCCGGGAGGGGCCGCCCTCGCTGCATACGGGGCTGCGTGTGCAGGGGCTGACTATGTCAAGATTGGGCTTGCCTTTTCCGGCAAAGACAAGGCCCGCGAGGTGATCGCAGCGGTTACCCGTGCCGTCAAGGACGAGTTTCCCGAAAAATTCGTGGTCATCGCAGGCTATTCCGATTACGAGCGGATGGGATCGATCTCCCCCTTCGACCTCTCGCCCCTGGCCGCGGAATGCGGGGCCGATTATGCGATGGTGGATACCGGGATCAAGGACGGGCGGAGTACCTTCTCCTTCATGGACGAGGCGACCCTTACCCGGTTCACGAAGGAAAACCGGGCGCTTGGTCTGGGAACGGCCCTTGCCGGCTCGATCGTTTTCGCCGATATCGATGCCCTCAAACGGATAGACCCTGAGATCATCGGGGTCCGGGGTATGGTCTGCGGCGGCGATCGGAACGCAACCATTCGCGAGGATCTCGTAAAGACTGCACTGGCGAGGATACGCTCATAACAATCAGGTGTGCCATGTACCTCAACAAACTGGATGTTCCCCTCTCCCTCACGTTCGATGACGTGCTGCTGGAGCCACTTGAATCCTGGATAGAACCGGCCGAGGCCACTACCAAGACCCGGTTTTCCAAAAACATTCACCTCAATATCCCCCTGGTCTCGTCCGCCATGGACACGGTGACCGAGTCGACAATGGCAATTGCCCTTGCCCGCGAGGGTGGGATCGGGGTGATCCACCGGAACATGACAGCCGAGCACGAGCTCCAGGAGGTCAATGTGGTCAAGCAGGCCGAGGAGCTCATCGAGCGCGACGTGCTTTACGTAGAGGACACCGCAACGGTAGCCGATGCCGAGAAACTGATGCACCAGTACAGTATCGGCGGGGTCCCGGTAGTGGGTAAAGGGAAGATCATCGGGATCGTCTCCCGGCGTGATGTCCGGGCAATCGTTTCCCGCTGCGGCGAGGAGAGTATCAGGACCATCATGACCAAAAAGCCGATCACGGCACCCGAGGATATTACCCCGGAAAAAGCGCTCGAAGTGATGTACACAAACAAGGTCGAGCGCCTGCCGGTGGCAGACAACAAGGGACGGCTGATCGGTATCATCACGATGCAGGACATTCTCGAAAAGCGCCAGTACCCGCGGGCAACCCGGGATAAGAAAGGAAACCTGCAGGTTGCCGCGGCAGTCGGGCCGTTCGACTTCACCCGGGCGACCCTCCTCGATGCCCATGGTGTGGACGCTCTCGTCGTTGACTGTGCCCACGGCCATAACATGAAGGTGGTCGAGGCGGTCAAAAACATCAAGGGCAGCGTGAACGCGGAGGTTGTCGCCGGAAATATAGCCACCAGCAAGGCAGCAGAAGCCCTGCTGGATGCCGGTGTGGACGGCATCAAGGTCGGTATCGGCCCGGGCTCTATCTGTACTACACGGATCGTGGCAGGCACCGGTGTTCCGCAGATCACGGCTATTGCACATGTAGCCGAGCTCGCGACACCTGCCGGTGTCCCGGTTATCGCCGATGGGGGTGTGCGGTACTCGGGTGATGTGGCAAAGGCCATCGCGGCCGGCGCCGATACCGTCATGATGGGGAGCATGTTTGCCGGTACCGATGAGGCGCCGGGCAAGGTGATCACCATCAAGGGCCGGCGCTACAAGCAGTACCGGGGCATGGGTTCTCTCGGGGTCATGAGCTCAGGGCAGTCCAGCGACCGGTACTTCCAGAAGAAGGGGATCGGGGCCACAAAGTTCGTGCCCGAGGGCGTCGAGGGTGTCACACCATATGTGGGGCACGTGGGCGAGGTCATCTACCAGCTCGTGGGCGGCCTGAAGTCCGCGATGGGCTATACCGGTTCCGCGACAATTGAGGAGATGCACAAGAAAGCACGGTTTGTCCGGATCACCAATGCCGGCATGACCGAGAGCCACCCGCATAACATCCTAATCACCGATGAAGCGCCGAACTACCGGCTCTTCGAGTAACTCTTTTTTTCGCTTCCTGCCTCCATACCGTACATCAAATAGGGGGGAGAGGATAGTATCGTGTATCCCATTCGGGAGATGATGTGCATGGCAAACGAGAAACTGTATACACTTCCCAAGCTGCCGTACGATTACGCGGCGCTTGAACCGCATATCTCTAAGGAGCAGCTTACCCTGCACCACACCAAGCATCACCAGGCATACGTGACCGGTGCAAATGCAATCTTTGAGAAGCTGGACAAGGCAAGGAAGGAGAAAGCGGATCTTGACATTAAGGCTACCTTAAAGGAGCTCTCGTTCCACATCGGGGGATACCGGCTCCACACCATATTCTGGGAGAACCTGGCCCCGGCCGGGAAAGGTGGCGGCGGGCAGCCGAAAGGGGAACTGGCCCGGGCGATCGATGAAGAGTTCGGATCATTCGAGCGGTTCAAAAAGGAGTTTACCGCAGCGGCATCGGGTGCGGAAGGATCCGGTTGGGCAGCGCTTACCGCGAGCACGACCACTCCCCGGCTCCTGATCAACCAGATCGAGAAACACAACGTGAACGTGTACCCGGGTTTCCGGATCCTCATGGTGCTCGATGTCTGGGAGCACGCGTACTATCTGGATTACAAGAACGACCGGGCAAAGTATATCGAGGCGTTCTGGAACCTCGTGAACTGGGATGCGGTGAACAGGCAGTTCATCACGCACCTCAAAAAATAATTCTTTTTTTGTTTTTATGGGCCGGGCAAATTGTGCACAATACTTCGCAATCCCGCTTGATCCCGCATTCAGAGGGATACCTGTTTATCCTGAACCGGCAGCGTGCAACGTTCCACCTTCCAGGATCCAGGGAGGGCCCGGCGCAACAGTGAGAGAATTATTGCGGTAATTTTGTAAAGTCAATCGCCCAGTATGCGTCAAATGGCAATGGATCGGCCCCCTGGAACCGGACGTGGAGGATAGCGTTCTGTTTGAGCGTGTCATAGGTGCCGGGAGGGAGATATATCGTGTCTGTCTCCGTCAAGGCGTGGCCCCCCGTAAACCGGCTGTAGAAGAGCTCCGTTCCCTCATATTCCTCACCGGCCGGATCAATTAATTCCGGCAAGCTTGCGAGGGTCGTTCCCTGGTTTCCTGTATTTTGAACGGTGAGGTCGAGTTTGACCACCGTTCCATTTTCCTGGACATGTATCTGACTGACATACGCGGTAAATGAATAATCGGAGGTTTGAACTACGTAGGGTTGGTTAAGAGGGATCGTTTGTTTGCTCAGGGGAATGGGGGACAAACATCCTGCGGTAAGAAAAACCAGGGTGACCATCCCAATGAGGAACAACCTCATGCCCAATCTTCACCTTGCTGAGATTAAATTATGTTGGATCATCCGCGATATACCGGGGAGCGTGAACGATATACCAACATCAGAACTTCTTTTTCCGGCTCATTGCGCCCATTTTCTCTTTATCAAACCAGCCGTCGCGGCTATAGCTGAGCTCAAGAAAATGTAAGATGTAATTGTTGACGGCATTTCTTCCCGGTATTGTTTTCATGGCTCCTGCTTGTACATAATCTCCGTAAAGGTCAAGGATGACCTCATCCGGCAATGTTTTGATCCGCTCGTCGAAATGATCGATGATCATTTGTTTGGACCAGGCATCCTCAAAATCCAGGGCATCTATTTCAACCCTTCTTGTAAAAAGCGGCTTATATTCCATGATCAACCGGTTGCGCATCGTGATAATCCCCGCGCTGCTGGTAAACAACCGCCTGAGTCTTCTTTTCAGTTTTGCAAACAGGGTAGGCTTACTGAATGTTTGTGTGATAAATTGTGCCTCTTCGGTCCCTACCATACCGGTTCCTTCTCTTTTTCGGGCAATTGTAGTTTTCGGGGGTGGATTTTAAGGGGAAGGAGATGCAGACGTATTACGATTATATCCGGCCCCATCAGGGTATTAACGGAATAATGCCGGCGCAGATGGCGAATATCCCGCTGGATTTAACCGGCAACCGTTGGATGACTATGATCTCGCTCGCAACGGCGGGGAAATAAAATCTAATATATTTTTATATTGCAGTCCCATCGTACAACTATGGACGAGGAGGAGTTTAACAGAACGGTAAATATCTTTAAAGAAATAATCAATAACCCCGATAGGCAGATTTTACCAAACACGAAAGAGTTCTGTAATTTTCGAGCGGAAAAGGACAAAATTTTTTATGATCCGTGTATTGTGCATTATTTAAATTATGAACAAATTTTGTTGGTTTTGCTACACGAAGAGGGACATTTAAGAAATCCACCGGTGGAGATAGAGGCAAGAAGAAATAAAAGGGGTTTGTGGATTTTTCTCCCTATAATTATTGCATTTTGCGTATCCATCGGGTTGGTTTGTTTCCAAGTGTTCCGTGAATTGCCAATTGCGTATCTTGTTTTATTTGGTTGCGGGATGTGGTGCTCTGTTGAATATTACCACAAATCTCACCCGGAACCCTACTGGGATACTGAATATCGTGCCGACGAATTTGCTGTTAAAACATTGACAGAAGTAAACCCTACTGTCATCTGGTATCAGGTTCAAAAAGCTTATTTTGAATTGTCTAAAAAATGCAGAAACTGCAGAAAAGAGTCCTTTTCAAATTACATATTCAGGAAATACGAAGAATTTATTGGATTTGATTCACACCCTCCAGATAATGAAAGAGTGGAGCGAGTCAAGCAAATTTATGAAGAGATTAAAAAGGAGATTATCGAACGGGGAACGCAAAGAAAGCGCCATGATTTAAGCCACGAAGTCACGACAACTTTACAGAACCCCCTCCCAGATTTCTTTATATCCTGACAACACTAACATAAAGTAAACATGGAGGACCTCGCGGAAATCGCCCGGCTACTCGACATTCTCGGGAACCGGAACCGGCGGCGCATCATCGGTCTGTTGCGGCAGAAACCCTGCTTTGTCACCGAAATATCGGAGACGCTGATGATCTCCCCCAAGGCCGTCATCGAGCACCTCCAGCTCATGGAGCGGGAAGAGATCCTCTCCTGCCAGATGGATGACCGGCGGCGCAAGTACTACTACCTTGCAAACGATATCCTCGTTGACGTTTCCCTGCGCAGCCTCCAGGTGGTTACTGAAGAGAAGGCCGGAAGAAATGCGGAGAACGAACGGACCCGGCAGGCCGTTATCATGCTCGCAAAGATGGTGCAGGCCCACGACCAGCTGATCGCTCACTTAGAACAGCTCAACCACGACATCGATACGAAACTGACCGACCTTGCCCGCAACCATAACGATTTATTCAGGAGCGAACGAGAACTATCTGTTGCAGTCGCCCTCTCCCATGAGCCCCTGACTCCCGATGAACTGCGGGAAGTTACCGGGTGCACACCGGATGAACTCGAACCGGTGCTGGACGAATTTGCAAAGAGAGGAATCGTATCGAGATCGAAGAACCGGATTACACTCAGAGGAGTCCATGCAGACCAATCCCAATAACCCCTACGATGAAGTGTTTGGCAACCTCTCCCGGATTGTAGAGGAGATCGTGCGGAATATGCCCGAAGCCGAACATGCCCGTGTCATCGGGTATACCATCGTGACCCGGCATGTCCCCGGCGAACCCGGCATCTTTGTTGACGGAGCTGACAATAGCGACGACGACATCCCGTATGAGGTACTGGAATCCGATACCCACATCTTCATCACCGCCGCGATCCCGCCCGATGCGGAGCACGCTCCCTATGCGGACATCCAGCCGCAGGAGGTCCGGATCTGTGTCGATGACAGTACGACGACCATAGACCTGGAAAAGCCCATCGACATCATCCACAGTACGTACCGGGTGCACCGCGGCGTGATGGACATCACGCTCCGGAAGGTCCCGGACTACCTGTAATCACTCTTTTTTTACGCATGCATTCCTCAGGGGAACGTCTACCGGCGTTCGCCGGATTGCCGTAAATGGGCGCCTCCCAGAAAAAAGAAAGAAAAAAGTTACGCCTTTGCAGGTACATCTGCCGGCATCCACGGGCCTTCTGCCTTCTTTTCCGGCCTGAACTCGCGGAACTGCCGGAGGGAGACCGTCAGGTCCCGGGTGAATGCGAAGTACCCGATCTGCGTATTCCGGCAGAGGTTCATTGCCATGTCCATGAGGCCGCGGGGATCGGGCCGGGCCTCGCCGAGCCAGATGTGGAAGATGTTCCCGCCATCCACGATGGGGAAGAAGACGTTCTCGATCTCCATGCGTCTGGTGAGCGGGATATCGGCGCCCGGTGCCACGTGGGTACCGTTCGTGTAATAGACGGGGAGGTCCCGGCTCCTGCCCAGGTTCCCGAGCGCGTACTCGAGGTCGCCCTTGATCACTTTTGCCGCCGCGTCATGGTAGCGCCGGTCAATGAGGTCGGCCACGGCAAAACGCTGTCCCGTGGTCTCGGCCGGCGTCCGTGCGAGCGCGATCGTCATGTGGTGCTTCTCCGAGAGCGTGCGGGCATAGAGCTCCATCTCGGTCATGGCCCGGACCGCGAGTTTGAACGCGGCCTTTGACTCGTGCACCTGGTTGCCCGTGTGGTGCTGGACCATCTCGTTGACCCCTACAACGCCAATCGTGTACACGAGGCCTTCGAGATCCACGGCAACCGCCCCGCACTCGCCGGTGTTGGGGTCCTTTGGCCGCTGCATGGCAAACGGCATCCTGCCGTTCTCCCGGATAATATCCATCCACCGGCGCTTGATCCGGAAGAGTTCCACGGCCACGTCCATGAGGGCACGCAGCTCGGCAAAGAGCCGTTCGTCGCTCCCTTCCGCTTTGTAGGCCGCCCGCGGGCAGTTCACCGAGACCACCTGCCACGAACCCATCGAGAAGTGCCGCCCGCCCTCGAAGAAGAGTTTCTTGTCAAAATCCGAGTCCTTGTCGGCCACGGCGGAGAACTGGTAGGCGCAGCACTGGTAGCAGGAGATCCCCTTGCCTGCCCCCCGGTAGGCCGGGAGCTGGTTGTCATAGTAGGGCGTCCCGAACTTGGACGCAAGCTCGAACGTCATGAGGTAGAGATCACGGTAGGTGGGGAGATCCGGGTGAGCCGCGTTGAACGCCTCGCGCTCGTTTATGAAATCAGGCTCGATACTGATCTCGGGCTTGGGGAAGTTGAAGGGCTTGCCCCAGTAATCTCCCTCGATCATCACCTCCATGAGCGCCTTGAAAAGGAGCCGGACCTCGCGTTCGAACTCACCGTACGTCCGGCGCGGGGCGAGCTTCCCGTCCCAGATCTTTCCCTTGAAGATGCAGGGCTTGTCCTGCCAGAGCGTGGGAACACCGGGCGAGAGCTGGACGGACGAGAAAACGAGCTGGCCGCCCCGGGCCACCATCATCTGTGTCATCTCGTAGACGAACATCTGCATGTTCTGCTTGATCTCGTCATAAGCCATCCCTTCCATGTACGGCGCAAGGAAGGTGAGGAAGTTATAGTAGCCCTGCCCGCCGGCAAAATTTGTCTGGGCGCTCCCGAGCGCTTTTACCGCGTGGAGGATAGCAACCTCGGCCCGTTTTGCCGGGCCGGCCACCGAGGCTTTCGTCCCGTTGCCATCGGGCATCAGGCCATAGTAGAAGAAATAGCGCAGGTCCCAGTCCTGGCAGAATGGCCGGGTCCCGAAGTACTCGAGGTCGTGAATGTGCATCTCGCCCGAGAGGTGGTGATCGGCAAGCTCCGGGGGGAGCTGGAGGAGGTACTGCTCTTTTGAGATCTTGTCCGCCTTCTTCTTGTGGCTGGTCTCGGCATTCTCCTGGAGGTTTGCGTTCTCGTGGGACTCAAAGCCTTTTCCCACATCGATCAGGTGCGCATCGTACACCGGTGTCCCGACCCGGGTGCAGACATTCCGGTACCGGACCATGCCCTTTTCGAGCAGGGTCATGTTCATGATCTCGCGGATGAGCGGGCCCGAGAGGGACTTGAGGTCCAGGGCAAGGATGCGCTGCTCAATCTCGCGGGCGATCTCCTGTGCGGTCGCCGGGTCAGCCCCCTCGTACCCGTAAAAGGTTTCAACGAGTTTCGTCTCTTTTACGATCTGTTCTGCGATCCGGTTGCGGTTCCACTCAACAATATGGCCGTCAGTTGTCCGGACATAGGGGAGGGCTGGGGAAAAGCCGCCATCAAAGGTCAGCTGCCGGGTCTCCCGCTGCGCAGCCATTACGCACCCGAGACTATCGCACCGAGTTTTTTCTCGTCAAGCGCTCCGCCCGGGAAAAGGTCATCCGTGGTATAGAAGTCATCGCCCCGCTGGAGTACGGGGGCCTCGTTGACAAAGACCCCGTTCACCCGGAGCTCGGTCAGGGCCTCGGCAGTGGAGAGGTCGCGCTCGGAAAATGCATGTCCGCCCTTTTTCAAGGCATTCTTGAGCATGACGCAGTGCGGACAGGTCTCGAGGGTATAGACGATCAACGGCTCGGTGTTCGGCATAAAAAGCACCCTTTGTCTCTATCTAGCATAATGCCGTGGTGGAATAAAATATTCGTGGTTAAGTACGTGTGTACGGCGTTTCCTGCCCCTGCGGGCGATCACCATTTGTAGGTGAATGGACAATGGTACCCTGATGGTCAGGGCGTTTGCGGCATTCGAACTGTCCCCGGAGATGAAGGAACATCTCGCGGCAGCGCAGGCAGTGCTGAGGAAAAGCACGGCCCGGCTCACGTTCGTGGATCCTGGGATCATTCATATCACGGCCAAGTTCCTTGGCGAAGTGGACGAGAAAAAAGTGCCCCGGGTGATCGCGGCACTCGGTTCCGTAAAATCCACCCCCTTCCCGGTAAAGGGCGGCCGGATCACGGTGAACAATCCCCGGCGGCCGCATACGGTCTGGTGCGCGATCGATGATGGCGGGAAGGCCGGCGAGGTAGTATCCGCCATGGAAGCGGTGCTTGCGCCACTCGGGTTCCCCCGTGAGACCCGGCCGTTCACGTGCCATGCCACGCTCGCCCGGGTAAAGGAGGCCGACCCCTCGCTCTTCTCCTGCCTTGAGGCGCTCAAAGATCACTCCTGTGGTGCCTGCGAAATCTCCGGCTTCAAACTCAAAAAGAGCACGCTCACGCCCCGGGGGCCGGTGTATGGGGATCTCTGCGAGGTGGCATGGTGAACAGCCGGCTCCCGTTCGAGGAGAAGATCCTTGCAGAGCAGCTCCGCCCGTCCGCGGAAGAGCGGGAGTACATCTCCGGTGTAGCGGACCGGCTGCTGGCCGCGATCCGGGAGAGCGGGAAAGCAGAGGGGATGGTGGTCGGGTCCATTGCCCGGAACACCTGGGTGAAAGGCGACCGCGACCTTGATGTCTTCCTGCTCTTTTCCCCGGAGATGCCCCGCGAGGCGCTCGAAACAGAAGGCCTTGCGCTCGCACGAAGCATTGCACGGGCATTCACCTCAGCTTTCCACGAGAAATACGCCGAGCACCCGTACATCAATGCAACGATTGATGGAATCGACGTGGATCTCGTACCCTGCTACAATGTGGCGAGCGCGGAACATATCCAGAGCGCAGTGGACCGGACTCCATTCCACACCCGGTACATCACGGACAAGATCAACGGCCTGACCGATGACGTCCTTCTGTTGAAACAGTTTGCAAAGGCCGGGGGGATCTACGGCTCCGACCAGATGACCGAGGGCTTCTCGGGATACCTCTGCGAGCTGCTGGTACTCCACTATGGCGGGTTTACCCCGCTCATTGCAGCCGCAGCCGGCTGGCACCCTCCCACGGTGATCGACATCGGGCAGCATGCGGCAAAAAAATTTGATGAACCCCTCGTGGTAATTGACCCGGTGGATCCAAGGCGGAATGTAGCGGCGGCGGTTTCGCTTGACCGGATGGCGGAGTTTGTCGAGCTTGCCCGGGGCTACCACGATGCACCTTCGGACGCGTTCTTTTTCATCCGAAAGGAGCACCCGTGCTGCCCGGGGGATCTTGGAGCGCTGCTTGCCTCCCGTGGCACATCACTGTATGCTGTCACGTTTGCCACTCCCCCGTTCATCGAGGAGATTGTGGTTCCCCAGCTCAAGCGGAGCACGGGAGCCGTCTGCGAGCTCCTCGCCCGGAGCGGTTTTGTCGTGCACCACGCTCACTACCGGATGGGACCGGAGCGGTGTATGCTCCTCTTTGAGTTTCTTGTCGATGAACTCCCGCCCGTCCGCCGCCATGAAGGCCCGCCGGTCTGGAACCAGGTAAATGCCGGAAAATTCCGGGAGAAGTACCGGGGCTCGTCCCTGCCCGGGCCGTTTATCGAAAACGGGCGGTACGTGACCGAGGTGCCCCGGGAATTTGTCCGGGTGGTCGATCTCCTCAGCTCACCCTCCCTCCTGAACGTGGGCGTGGGCCGGCATATCCGGGAGTCGCTTGCAAAGGACTGGTGCGTGCTTGAGGGCGCCGACTGCTGGCAGGAAGAGTTCTCCGCATTCATTGCCGGGTTCTTTTCCCGGAGGTCGCCGCTCGTCCGGATTGAACGGGGAAAACCGGGACACCGGTGAACCCGCCGGTCCCTGAAGAGCCGGCACCCGGGACCCGGTCTTTGACCCGGCCGTCATGGATCCTTTCCCGGGATGATCTTCGCATAATGGCCGTTTTTACCCTCTTCCCCCTGCAACTGCCTGTCCGGAAAACAGGTGCCCGTACAGGCCCGCTATTGTGCAGGTTTGAATGGCCTTATTTACCCTCTGATTTTAAAATAACGGGCAAAAAGCGGCTTTTTCCGTGGGCGTGGACATCATTTCCTGTGGGGCCGGAAAAGTGGATCCCCGGATCGGCCATCCGGGGCCGTATCGGGCTTATTCGGGCTACGTTTTTCCGGTTACTTGGTATGCCGGGGAGAAGAATAAAAAAGAAGAGTATGGAGCGGGTCAGATCCCCTTGGATCCCCTCTCGCCGGTCCGGACCCGGATCGAGTCCTCGACCGGGAGCACGAAGATCTGGCCGTCACCGACCTTCCCGGTGTACGCCGCTTTCCTGATGATCTCGATTACGGTCTCGGCTGCAGTATCAGCGACCACAATCTCCAGTTCGCGTTTGGGGATCAGGTCCACGATGTATTCTGCGCCCCGGTACTGCTGCTTGATCCCTTTCTGGACCCCGCGGCCTTCAACATCGAAAATCGTCATCGCACCAAAGCCGGCGGTATCCAGTGCCATCTTGACATCTTCGAATTTTTCGGGCCGAATCATTGCCTTGATCATCTTCATGGTAATCACCTGACCGGGGCAGGAGAGGGCATTTCATCATCCTCCCCCGGGAATTTTCCGGTAGTATAGAATGAGGAAGGCTTCCTTTAAAAGAATTCGGGAATCTTTGTGAAAACGAACCTGTCAGGAGGGATAGTTCAGGATAAATCCCTAAAAAAAAATCCCGGCAAAGGACATTTCATAAAAAAAGAGAAAAAATTTACTCTTTTCTGAGGAAAGCCGGATAATATTTCAGCAGCATCTGCAGTGTCTTTTCCTTGTGTACATAGGCCGGGTACCAGACCGTAAAGACAATTGCAATCACCATGAACACCCATTTCAGGTTGTCCCAGAATTCAAGCCCTGAGTTGGGGTTGAGCAGGATGAATTCGTCGATTGCAAAGCCCAGGGTGAACGCAATGGCCCAGACCGCGGTAATGATATAGTTGACCCGCAGGAACAGCGCACTTGCGGCACGTTCGGGTTCCACGCCCTCACGGGAATACTGGAGGGTGAAGGGGAAGCGGAAGGCAATACTCGCCCAGCAGACCAGCGTCAGGACCAGCATGGACAGTACCGAGAGGTAATTTGCGAGATAGTACTGTTTCAGTCCCACGATCAGGATGAAAAAGATGGCAAAAAACGCAATCGACACGACTGACAGGATGTACCCTTTGAGGATCTGCTTATAGCTGGTCAGGAGGGTAAGCACGACGGCCACGATAAACGCGAGGATGAGAGCGAGGAAGGGGTTTCCGATCGGTGCTTCAGCGATCAGGGCAAAGGCGATCCATGGCACAAATGCAGCAAAGAGGGTGAGAATGTTCATGATCCTCGTCAGATACGCTCTGTACACGGATAATTATTGTGAAATATATCCTGCAGCCGGTTGTTTGTGCTGGTCATGGACGAAATACAGGATGCCGGTATCTTTTCCCGGGACTGTGGGTCATCACAGGTTCAAATCCGGTGATAACACCTGAGAATAACAACGGGCGTTCCCGCTAGAAAAAGGGTTTTTCCCGGGTTCCGGCTGTTTCACGGGACAGGTAAAAAAGATACAATTATTTTTTCGCGTTCTTCTTGATCTTTGCGGACGCCAGTTTCTCGATTGCAGCGGTATCTGCAGCCGGGCCTTTTGCGAGCTTCCCGTTCCGCAGGGCGCTCTCTACAAACCCTTTGCCGGTATCGGTACGGACGATAAGCGTGGTGTATCCTGCCGGGCTTCCCACGGCACCGGCCGAGATGTCGGCAGAAAGCGAGGAGAAGTCCGTGCAGATCCGGCAGCCCGGCCGGATCGTGTCTTCGAGATCCGCGAGCGGGACCGAGAGGTGGGATTCGTCCTGTTTGAGGATATCGAGCTTGCCCTTCACGTCCAGTTTTTTAATCTCGTGCGGGGCCAGGTGGTATTTCTTTTCAAGTTTGCCCTGCACGAGCCCGGCATAGTCAAAGGTCTCCGTGCAGAAGAGGCCGATGACCAGCCGGATCGCCTTTGCGTACGGGCGGAGGAGATCGTTTTCACTTGCCCGTATCCGCGCTGCGGCCTGGACTGCGCAGGGGACTCCTATCACTGCTATCCGCGTATACTTCCGGGTTACCGCGGCATCCTTGAGCGAGGCGAGAAGCGGTACCCACCAGCTGTAGCGGCTGCCGGCCTCCCGGATGAGGACATCAGATTTCGTGATGACCACAGACGATGGTTTCAGCGTCCAGGGATCCTCGGTCACCGTAACCACGGCATCGAGCAGTCCCTCGTCCAGTGCATTGGTAAGAATTGCGGTCACCGCACCGCCGCTCTGCCGGTGCGGGATCTCGAAGGCGGCCTTTGCCGTAAACAGCTCGAGATGTGCACCGATCGTTTCGTCCGGCTGCTCGCCGGTCCGGGGGCAGACCGCGTAGCATGCCCCGCAGGGGACGCTGTCTGTTGCCTGCTTGCAGTAACCGTTGCTCCTCGGGCTTGCCACCATCTCTCCTTCCGCAAAGGAGAGGGCATCGGCCGGGCAGACAGCGACGCAGGCACCGCATCCCGAGCATTTCTTCGTATCCCAGACCTCGCTTTTCAAATCGAGATAACTCTTTTCTGCCATCGCCATCACTCCGGAGTATACTTGCTCGCAAACGGCCGTGCGCTCACTGCCGCAATCCTTGAGTAGGACGCAGAGACGAGCGGTGCTGCATCGATCCCGAACACCTTTGCAAAATCCTCGATGATGGGCCTGATGATTGCCATCTGGTCATCGGTTGCCGGCAGCTGTTTTGCCCCAACCCCGAGGTATTTCTCGTCTATTTTTCCGCGGACGTAGATCTCGCCGCCGTGGATCCCGCTGCCCACCCCGCGTTCGGCAACCGGTGGCTGGCCGTTGAGTCCAAGGACGATCAGGAGACCCCCCGCCATGTACTCTCCCAGGAAGGCCCGGGCGGAACCCCCGACCACAACGATCGGGCGCTTCTCCATGTACTGCTTCATGTGGATGCCGCCCCGGTACCCGATATTGTCCCGGACATAGACACGCCCGCCCCGCATACTGTGGGCGGTGGCATCGCCTGCGCTCCCGTGGATGATCACCCTGCCCTGGTTCATCGTGTTGCCCGGGGCATGGTCCGCGTTGCCGTGGACGATCACCGTGGGACCGCTCATGAACATGGCAAGATCGCCTCCGGGAACACCGTTGACGGTCACCGTCACGTCATTACCCTTGAGCCCGTCTGCGATAAACCGCTGGCCGAGCACGTTGTCGATCACGATCTCTTTTACACCCTCACAGACGGCTTTCCGGATCTGCTGGTTGAGCGGCGTATAGTGGAGGTCTTTTGCATCGATCTGTAATGCCGCCATCGTTTACGCCCCCACGGACTTGACGTCCAGCACGTTGAGCAGGCCCTCATCGAGCATGTAGCCCCGGAGCCGGTCGCGGTTGCCCCGCAGGCTCTCGATACTGTTAATGCCGGCCGCACCCATCAGCTCTGCAATCTCGTCCGTCCACGCGTGGATCAGGTTGGCGACCTGCACGGCGTTTGTCTCCGGGTCAAGCCGTTTTGTGAGCTCCGGCCTCTGGGTGGCTATTCCCCAGGCACAGACGCCCCGGTTGCAGGTACCACAGACCCGGCATCCCATGGCAACCAGTGCCGAAGTGCCGATGTAGACTGCATCGGCACCCAGGCAGATGATCTTGGCAATATCGGCGCTCTGCCGGATCCCGCCGCTTGCAATGATCGAGACCTCGTTCCTTATACCCTGCTTGCGGAGTTTTGCATCTACGCTTGCGACGGCGGCTTCGACCGGGATACCCACGTGGTCACGGAAGACCCGGGGTGCAGCCCCCGTCCCGCCACGGAACCCGTCGATGACCACGGCGTCGGCGCCCGAGCGGGCAATCCCTGCTGCGATTGCGGCAGAGTTGTGCACGGCCGCGATCTTCACAAAGACCGGCTTCTTCCACTCGGTGGCCTCCTTGAGGCTGTGCACGAGCTGCTTTAAGTCCTCGATACTGTAGATATCGTGGTGGGGCGCAGGGCTGATCGCGTCGCTCCCCTCGGGAATCATCCGCGTGCAGGAGACATCGGCACAGACCTTTTCGCCGGGCAGGTGACCGCCGATCCCCGGCTTTGCGCCCTGGCCGATCTTGATCTCGATGGCTGCGCCGCGTTCAAGGTAGTTGATATCAACCCCGAACCGGCCCGAGGCAACCTGCACGATCATGTGGTCCTGGTACGGGTAGAGCGACTCGTGCAGCCCGCCTTCGCCGGTCCCCATGAAGGTGCCCATCTTCGTTACCGCTTTGGCAAGCGCGGTCTGGGCATTGAGGCTGATCGCGCCATAACTCATATGGCCGATCATGATGGGAGTTTCAATCTTGAGGTTCGGGGTAAGTTTTGTGAGAAGATCGATGTCGCCGTTGGGGTATTCCTTTACCGAGAGAGCCGCAGGCTTTTTCCCGATATAGGTCCGCAGCTCCATGGGTTCGCGGAGCGGGTCGATGGAAGGGTTGGTGACCTGGCAGGCGTCAAGCACGAGCCGGTCGAAGATCATCGGGTAGGGCAGTACGTTCCCCATCCCGGCAACGATGATCTTCCCTGTCTTTGCCTGGTTGAAGACCGCCTCGCGGATCTCGCGGGTCCAGACCGGGTGGCTCCGGTAATCCGTGGGCTTCTCGTAGATGCTGATCGCATCGCGGGGACAGAAGGCAAGGCAGCGGTGGCAGGAAACGCAGTTACGGGAATTGACGACGATTTTGTCGCCCTCCCTGCGGAAGACGCCGTACGAACAGTTCTCGATGCAGCGCCCGCAGTTCATGCATCGCTCGGTATCGAGTTCCACCTTGAACCGGAGGGGGATGCTCCCGATGCTCATGCGATGACCCTCCCGATCACAGGTTCGCCGGCTTTTGGCATGGCAACGTCCTCAATATCCGGTTCAATGCGCCGGATGGCCGCCTCCTCGCTGGAAATGTAAAGCCTGTCTCCATGTTCACCGCTGACGAGCGGCCGGAGCTTGATCCGATCGGTGAAACCGAGAAGGGTGTCTGATGTCGCCACACAGATGGCAAACGGGCCGTTCATGAGCGCCGGGCCATACGTGAGCCGGAGCGCCCGGTTGAGTTCCTGCTCCTTTGCGGGCATCGCATCGATCTCATCCCAGAACGGGGGGGCAAGGGCACGCATCGCAAGCTTTTCCGAGAGGCCGTGCCTTCGGACCAGCAGGTCGACCAGGTACGCCACGACCTCGGTATCGGTGAACATCGTGCACTCGTACCCGTAACTCTCGATGTAGCGCTGGTTGGTGCCGTACGAGGTGATCTCCCCGTTGTGGACAACGCTCCAGTCAAGGAGGTTGAAGGGATGCGCCCCGCCCCACCAGCCGGCAGTATTCGTGGGGTAGCGGTTATGGGCAAGCCAGAGGTATCCCTGGTAATCCTGGATCCGGTAGAGATCGGCGACCTGTTCAGGCCATCCCGAGGCCTTGAAAACGCCCATATTTTTTCCCGACGAGAAGATCAGGATACCTTTGCGTGCGGTGTTGACACGCATGACCAGTTGCATGACAATATCATCAGCAGTGGTGCCGGGTTTCTGTGCCCGGCTGGTATCTGGCCGGAAAAAAAAGCGCCATGGTGTGTGGACCTTTTTGATCCCGGTCTCATAGACCGGGATCGGCTCATCATGGACGATCTGCCCCCACTCCTCGAGATCTTTTACCAGAGCCGGATGATTCTCCTTTACGTTATCAAAAAAAACATGGAGTGCATAGGCATCCTTGTATTCCGGGTAAATGCCATAGGCTGCATAACCCGCCCCTTCCCCGTTCCCCCGCTCGTCCATCAGGGCAAGCGATTCCCGTATCTTACTGCCGTCCATGGACCGGCGGCGTTTGTCGATAACACCGATAATTCCACACATTGTCAATCACAGTCGGGATATCTGGTTACTCATAGAATTCCCGGGCTGGCAGCTGCCTCTTCGGGAAATTGAAACGTACAGTATTGGTACGTTCCCTGAATTGAATGTAACCATTCTCCTCAGGGAGTTAGTTAAGAAAATATAAATGTAATTGGTAGGAAAATTAATTCCGTTATGTCTGCGGATGTTTCCAAACTGCTCAAGAAGATTGAAGCGGACGATGTAAAATTCCTCCGGCTCCAGTTCACCGATGTGCCTGGCATGCCCAAGAATGCCGCAATCCCGGTCGATATGGCCGAGAAGTCCCTGACCGACGGAACATGGTTTGACGGCTCCTCCATCGAGGGTTTCACCCGGATCGAGGAATCGGATATGCTCTTAAAGGCCGACCCGGCCTCGTATGCAGTCCTGCCCTGGCGGCCCCAGGAAGGCAGGGTTGCCCGGTTCATGTGCGATGTGTACACGTACGGGAACAAGCCCTTTGAAGGCGACCCCCGCTACGTGCTCAAGAAGGTTCTGGCGGATGCCGCGAAGATGGGCTATACCTTTAACACCGGCCCGGAGCTCGAGTTCTTCCTCTTCAACCTTGTTGACGGCAAGCCGACAACTCAGTTCGCCGACCAGGGATGTTACTTTGACCTTGCCCCGAATGACAAGGCAGAAGACGTCCGCAGGGAGATTGTCCTCTCCCTCAAGAGCATGGGCCTCGAGATCGAGATGTCCCACCATGAGGTCGCGGCAAGCCAGCACGAGATTGATTTCAAGTATGCCGATGCCCTGACTACTGCTGACCGTGTCATGACCTACAAGTTCGCCACGAAGGCAATTGCCCTCAGGCACGGCCTGCATGCCTCCTTCATGGCCAAGCCCATTGCCGGTATCAACGGCAGCGGTATGCACACCCACGGCTCGCTCGCAAAGAACGGCAAGAACGCCTTCTACGATGCAAATGCCGAGAACGGCCTCTCCGACACTGCCCTCTATTATATCGGGGGTCTTCTCAAGCACGCAAAGGCTATCACCCGTGTTGCAAACCCGACCATCAACTCGTACAAACGCCTGGTACCCGGTTATGAAGCGCCCTGCTACATCTCCTGGAGCACCACCAACCGCTCGGCCCAGATCCGTATCCCGGCCGCCCGCGGCAACAGCACCCGTGCAGAATTCCGCAGCCCGGACCCGATGTGCAACCCGTACCTCACGTTCGCCTGCCTGCTCGCCGCTGGTCTCGACGGTATAAAGAACAAGATCATGCCGCCCGAGCCCACCAACACCAACATCTACCACCTCTCCGCAAAAGAGAGAAAGAAGATGAAGATCGATATGCTGCCTGGCAGCCTCGCGGAGTCCCAGGCAGAACTGGTCAAGGACAAGGTCATCTGCGAAGCACTCGGCCCGCACATCCTTGAGACCCTTGCCACGATTACTGAAGCAGAGACCGATGCATTCCGCCTCGCGGTTCACCCGTGGGAACTGGACCGGTACCTCGCTACCTACTAATCTTTAAAAATCCCAAAATTTTTCCCGCATGTCGGGACAGGCTGGACTTTTTATCCGGTAACTGCCCGTCACCCGTCTGGATCCGGGAATAAGAAAGGAGAAACGGCCGGTGTCGGCCGGTGCTGTACTGGAATGAACGTCTCACGCAGGCGTATGCATAACCTGTACCCATCCTGCTCCTGCACTCCTTTGGATCCTTCAAGGGTCACCCCACAATTAGTTACAGGAGAAAAAAGATATGGCTCTGGATACCGGTGTTACAACCTGGCTCATGGTCTCGGCGCTTCTGGTCATGCTGATGACCCCGGGTGTCGGGTTCTTTTATGGTGGACTTGTACGGAAGAAGAATTTCATCTCGATGATTGCCCTCTCGTTCCTGGTGCTTTCCCTTACGAGCATCCAGTGGATCCTTGTCGGGTACTCGCTTGCGTTTGGTTCTGATATCGGGGGATTTATCGGCAGCCTCCAGTATCTTGGGCTTGCCGGCGTGAGTGCTACTGCCACCGGCACCGCGGCCTACCCGCCGCTGGTATACGTGGCATTCCAGCTCTTCTTTGCCTCGGTTACGCTCACTATCGTGACCTCTGCAGTTGCTGAACGGATCAAGCTGACGACATTTATTGTCTTCTCCCTTATCTGGCTGACCGTGGTATACTGCCCGCTTGCCCACTGGGCATGGGGCGGTGGCTGGGCCCAGCAGATGGGCCTGATCGACTTTGCCGGCGGAACCGTGGTGGAGATTTGCTCGGGCTTTGCCGCCCTGGCCCTGGCGCTTGTCATCGGGAAACGGTCCGGTTTTGGCGAGTACTCGCTTGAACCCCACAACATCCCGATCGCGCTCCTGGGTGCGGCCCTTCTCTGGTTTGGCTGGTTCGGCTTTAACGCCGGGAGCGCACTTGCGGTGAACGGGAGTGCGGTTACGGCATTTATCAATACAAACACCGCTGCCGCTGCCGGTGCTCTTGCATGGATGTTTGCCAGCTGGTACCAGGGAAAGCCCAGCTCACTGGGTATGGTGAGCGGTGCAATCGCCGGGATGGTGGCGATCACGCCCGCGGCCGGCTTTGTGACTCCGATGGTGGCAATCCTTATCGGTGCAGTGGCCGGTGTCCTCTGCTTTGGCATGATGCTCCTGCGGATCAGTAAACAGCTTGACGAGAGCCTGGACGCATGGGCGATCCATGGCATGGGCGGTGTCTGGGGGACACTCGCCACCGGTCTCTTTGCTGCGGCAGCCGTGGCCGGCTTCTCCGGGTTTTTCGAGGGCAATGCCCACCAGCTGGTGGCAAATACGATAGGTGCCATTGCAGCCGTGGTTTATGCCTTTGTCATGACCCTGGTCATCGCATGGATCCTTGACAGGACCATGGGACTGCGGGTCACGCCCGATGAGGAATATGTCGGGCTCGATATCTGCCATCATGGCGAACGGGCCTGAAATTCATCATTTTTTTTCGTAATTACGCGAAATAATCCCTGATCGTACTGTTTTGGGATTACAGGATCCACAGGTACATGCGCAGGTACCTGTCCTGTCCGGGCGTCAAATTCGTTTTTACGACGGAAATTTTTAGTGCTGTCTCTTTTTTGGTGTTGCCCACGGAGGGGAAGTATAGTAATATTTATAAGTCTAGGAATAGAACTTCCTTCCTACAATCTTAGCAATCATTACGAAAGGTGAGGTCTTCCCATGATACAGGAACCGCAGATTGCAAGGGTGATACCGGACTTTCTTCCCGGATCTGTCACCGGCGTTCTGCCGGAGACCTGTATCCGGGAGAAGTTCCCCGGCAGCCACGTGACCGGAGAGTTCTATGGTTCGTGGCGTGCTACATCTGTCTCATTACAGGTAATCAGGTGAATAAACATGGCTTTGGATTCTGGAGCAATTGCATGGGTGCTCGCCTCAACGGCGCTTGTCATGATCATGACGCCGGGAGTCGGGTTCTTCTATGGCGGTCTTGTACGTAAGAAAAACTTCATCGACATGATCACGCTCTCCTTTGTGGCCTTTGCCCTCGTGAGCATCCAGTGGGTGCTCTTTGGGTATTCGCTCGCATTTGGCCCGGATGTTGCGGGATTTGTCGGGAACCTGAGTAACTTAGGCCTGAATGGCGTGAGCATGACCGACCCCGGCCCGTACAGCACGGTGGTCCCGGGAATGCTGTACATGGTCTTCCAGCTCGTCTTTGCCACGGTCACGATGGCGATCGTCACTTCAGGGTTTGCCGAGCGTATCAAGTTCAGCTCGTACCTGATCTTTGCCCTGATATGGACGACAATCGTATACGACCCGCTCGCCCACTGGGTGTGGGGTGGCGGCTGGACTTCCCAGTTCGGCTCGATCGATTTCGCGGGGGGCACGGTGGTCCACATCAGCTCGGGTTTTGCCGCGCTGGCCCTGGCGCTTGTCATAGGAAAACGCGTAGGTTATGGCAAGTACTCGATGGAACCCGCAAACATCCCGTGGTCGATCCTCGGTGCGGTTCTGCTGTGGTTCGGCTGGTTCGGGTTTAACGCGGGCAGTGCGGTGGCCGCAAACGGCCTTGCCGTGAACGCCTTTGTGACCACCAACACCGCAACGGCAGTTGCGGCCATGGCATGGCTGCTTGTCTCCTGGGCCCATGGTGGCAAACCAAGTTCGCTTGGGTTTATCTCGGGTGCAGTGGCCGGCCTGGTTGCGATCACGCCTGCCGCCGGTTACGTTACACCGATGGCATCCATCGCGATCGGTGCAGTTGCCGGTGTGATGTGCTACTTCATCATGCTCTGGCGGCAGAGCAAAGGTGTCGATGAGAGCCTGGATGCGTGGGCTGTCCATGGTATGGGCGGCCTCTGGGGTGCGATTGCCACCGGTATCTTCGCATCTGCAGCAGTGAACGGCGCCTCCGGTCTTATCGAGGGCAATGTCCACCAGTTCATCGCACAGATTGTTGGTGCCGGGTCAGCAGTCATCTATGCGTTCGTAGTCACGTACATCCTTGCAGTCATCGTGGACAAAACGATTGGCCTGCGTGTGACCGAGGAAGAAGAATATGTCGGGCTCGATATCTCCCAGCATGGAGAGAGGGCCTGAAGGATTCGGGTGTTCATCATGAAAATGATCTCAGCAATCATCAAACCGGAACGGTTCGAGTTCGTGAAAAAAGCGCTTGAAGAAAAAGGCTATGTCAGCATGACCATCACCGAGGTCAAGGGAAGGGGCGAACAGAAAGGGATCTCGCTCGAGTACCGTGGCGGCAAGATGACCGTCGATCTCCTGCCCAAGGTCAAACTCGAGATCGTTGTCCGCGACAAGGATCTCGAAGATGTGATTGCAACCCTTACCGGTGCAGCCCGGACCGGAAAGATCGGTGATGGAAAGATCTTTGTCCTGCCGGTCGAGAAATCCATACGGATCAGGACCGGTGATATCGAGTCGTAGCCAGGGAAGATCAGCACACGAGTACCGTCCAACCACAACAACTACAGCACAATAAACCAGAAAAGCGGGACCTTCTCCCCGCTTTTTCTTATCCTTTTTGTTACGCACCGCCCCGGTTTTCAGGTACTGCGGCCCGTTAATTCACTCGTTTTCGTTTAAGAGTGCACGCAGTTTTCTCTCGATATGGGGTGAAATGTGGAAATGCCCCGGCAGGGTAAATGCCCCGGTATCAAATCTCTGTGCGTGTTCCATATCGTCATCCGATATACCCAACCTCTGGTGGTCGACGATCTCGTGGAAAAAGATCTTCCCGGCCCCGGGAATGATCCGGCAGAGGCAGAGGTGTTCAGACTCCCCTGTACGGATGTAATAAAAAGATCGGCCAATCATCGAGGCGCGGTATTCCTGGATCTGTTCAAGGAGCACTTCGTACTCCGGCGCTGACCCGTCCGCGGTTGCATATCGCGGCAGCGGGTCTGCCCCCGAGGATGGTTTCCTCGCATCTGTCATTGATGGCTACCCCCTCCCCCGTTAATCCCCCGGTGCCCGGGCATCGGGTAATAAGGTGGAAATATATTGCCTTCATATATATACTTAGCCCGGCCGGATTTCCATTCGTTACAGTCAACACGCCCGGTCGCATATTGTTATTTAGCCAACCGGTGAGAAACTAAGGTATTCTATCATGATCCCGTGGCTGAACTCAAATTTTAAAAATTTTAAACCCACTGCGGCCATAGCGCTCAACGCCACGCGCCACATGAACACAATAGAGCGCAAAAAACTGTTCTCTCCCGATATCGAGCCCATGCGGACTGCCGAAGGCCGCTGGTTCGAGGCAATCGTGTACGAGATGTTCCTTGAGATCTCCCAGAAATCCCAGAAGATCAAGTACCTCGCCCGCAAGGGGGCCGATGCACCGCATGCGGGTGCCCAGGCTTACCTGGGCCAGAACGGGATCTTCTACTCCAAGTACGGGGACATCACGTTCCGCGGGAACGGGCAGGACCTTGCTGAATTCGACCTCATCCTGGTCGATTCAGAGGATCATGTCGCATTCGGTGAAGTGGTCACCTCCCCGGCGGACCTCAAGGAGTTTGAAGTCGAGATTGCCTTTAAAAAGCGGCTGCTCGGTTACCTGTACGGCCAGGAGCATGTCTCGTTCCTCCTCGTCTCCTCGTTTGATATCTCCAACTATTCTGTCGTAAAAAGGCTTGCAAAAGACCCGGACAACGCGATCATCCATACGAGCTCCTGCGAGCAGATCAAGTCGCTGGTGAAGCATTACCGCCCCCGGATCCTGTATACAAAACCCGACCGCCATCCCAAGCTGATCCGGGCTACGGACATCCCCCTCAGGCACCCGATTGATTACCGGAAGTGCCATGATGAGTTCCGGAACCGGATCTTCACCGATATTACCAAGGGCCGACCAATAAAGGATCTCGCACCATCTACCGATTCAGAGGCTCTCGTAAAGAAGATCCTCTACGGGGCGCTGTATCCCCGTGCGATCAAAGCGGTCTGCGAGCAATATGGCCTCGTAGTCAGGGGCCGCCGCGTGGAATGCAGCGAATTCTTCCGGTATTTTTCCAAGGCGATTATTGCCACCGACCTTCCCGGTTTTGAGCTGATCATTTACCTCAGGTCCCGCGAGAAGAAGGAGTATCTCAAGATGGTGCAGACCCGGGAGGGCCACTTCCGGTTTGAGCGGCCGACTCCCTCGAGGGTGGGCTTTTTCCTCTGGATCGAATCGCTCGAGCCAACGCTCGGGACCCATATCTCCCTTGAGATCCTCAAAACATTCAGTGTAAAAGAGCCCCCGAAAAAGCAGGGATAGGGGGCCTGCAGCGCCCAGGATTTTCAGGTGTCAGTCCAGCAGGGCGGCCATGGCCTCATCGAACCGTGCTTCCATCACATACGGGATGCCTGAGATACCTGCGGCCTCTGTCGTCAGCGCCATCAGGTCGCCGCGGGTGATGGTGGAGAGCCGGAAGTTGCGGCTGCCTGCCATAAGCTGCTGCAGCCCGGTCCTGAATTTCTGCGTGTACGTGTAGATGCCCACTGCACCCATCGGGATCTCCTTGATCCGCGTTCCGTATTTTTCCCTGAGTTCCTCGTAGCAGACAAAGATCTCATCAATGGTGCTGCCGTACTTCGACACCGACTTGGGGAGATCGCCGGCCTGCAGCCATTTTTCAATGTTTTTGCCAACCATCCCCGGGATCATCAGGCCGCGTCCCATGCAGACGGCCCTGAAATACGGGCTGCCCAGGGCGAGCGCCTTGAAGACACCGGGCTCGTCCGAGAATCCCCCGGCCATGGCGAGATCGGGCACCCGCATACCCTTCTTCTCCAGCTCGCGGGAGAACCGGTAGGCAAGCGACTGGAGGTAGAAGGTGGGGATTCCCCATTCGTTCATCATCGGCCACGGGCTCATGCCGGTCCCTCCGGGAGCCCCGTCGATGGTCAGGAGATCGAGGCCTGCCTCGGAGGCGTAGCGCAGCGCCATGGCGAGTTCGACCATGGAGTACGCCCCGGTCTTGAGCGTGATACGCTTGAACCCGATGTCCCGGAGCCGGTCGATCTCGTCAAGGAACCCTTCCTTGGTGATAAACCCGAGGCGCGAGTGGCGTTCGAACTCCTTTATGGCGCCGGCCTTAAATGCCGCCTGCACCTCCTTTACGGTCGGGTCGGGAAGAACGATATATCCCCGGTTTTTGAGTTCGATGGCCCGCTCGAGGGACGTGACCTTGATCTCTCCCCCGATAGACTTGGCCCCCTGGCCCCACTTGATCTCGATCGTTTCCAGGTTGTGTTTGGAAGATACGTATTCGGCGGTTCCGATTCTCGTGTCTTCCACGTTCATCTGGACCAGCATTTCGCCATAGTCCCCGCGGAACTTCCGGTAGATCTCTATGCGCCGGTCCATCTCGGGGGATTCGATCACCTTTCCTTTTGCGTCCAGCTTCAGGCCCGGGTCAACACCGCAGACATTCTCACCGCAGACAATGGTAATGCCGGATATTGCAGCACCTACGGCAAAGTGTTCCCAGTTGACCTGTGCAATCTCCGTAGAGCCGAGCGCCCCGGTAAAAATCGGGATGCTCATCTTCACCTTCTTCTCCCGCCCGTACTCGGTTATCGTATCCGCCATGGAGAAGACTGCGGTGTCTGAATTGGCATCCGTACCTTCGGGTAACCCTTTCGCCCCGACCGCATATCCCTGGATGTTGAGATGGGAATAGTCAACCGGGTAGTTCTTGTCGGCGCCCGTCGTCATCCCGCCAAACGGGCCGGGGTAGAGAACCTCCCTGCCGCGGAATGACGAGAGCCAGATCTCGCAACTGCCTTTACATCCGTCCATGCACCGGGTACAGATCCCCGAGCAGGGAACCACATTCCGCGATCGGTTGACGGTACTGGTTGCTTCGTTTGCATTGGGTTGTCGTAAGTTCATGATAGTTCACCACCTTCCGTTGCAGGCTCTGTCCGGCGGGTAATCGTATCGGTCGGAATGGCACCGGCCCATCCTTTTCTGGAGTCTTGCCGGAATGGCCGGATCTCCCGATAAGGGGAAGTTTCCTATAGCGGGATATAAATGATTGTATCCGGTAACTGGCAGTACCCAAAAACAGCCGGGATCCCCGGGACCGTTACAGGACAGGAGCACCGGTGACCAGGTACAGGATAAGGAGGATCACCGGCTGGTGGACGAGGTAGATCACCAGCGAGTGCCGGCCGAGAAAGGAAAGCGGTGTTTCAGCAATAGGCGGAAGCCGCGGTACCACCCATCTCCGTTCTCCCCGGGGATATGCATATTCACCGATAGCAAGCCCGATCAGCACGACTCCCATCCATGGGAAGATGGGCGTATAATCAACGCTCACAAACGTGAGCGGATGGATGCCAAAGACAAGAAGTGCCATCGGCCCAGGGACAGCGGCAAGGATCCACCCGATGACAATAAAGAGGATCCCGATCACCGCGTTCCCGGTGCGGAACCGGAAAAAGAGCGGTGAGAGCATGACCGAGATCCCGATGAGGTGGAGAATACCGAAAATCACGTAGCCTTCCTGAAGGTACCACCAGGTGGCAACGGTCACCAGAAGCCCGCAGCAGAAGATCCCCCCGCCCCGGAGAAGGAACTTCTGCACGAGGGCCCGGCCCTGGATTTTCCTGAGCGCCCGGGCGTGGCTGACAGAGAGCGACACCCCGACGATAAGCAGGAAAAGGGTAGCAGTGGCATAGGCAAAGTACCGCCAGAACCCCTCCGACACATCGATCGGGGCGATACGGAAGAACGCGAGATCGAAGAGGGTATGAAAAAGGATCATCATCAGGATGGCGATACCCCGCAAGATGTCAATCTCGGGGTACCGTGCCGGACCGCTCATGGGTACAGGTACATTCGATGGCGGGCGCTGATATGTGTTTGGAAAGATCGCGTTCCGGCAGGGACGGGGGACAATACCTTCTGTTAGGGCAGGACCCCGGGTACTTCCCTGCCATCAGCCCGGACTGCCCGGGAAGGAAGATCGGGCGGGTGCATCTATCCGCTGGTGTTTTCACCGCGTTTCAGGATTATGGAGTACACAAAAAGTTCGATCAGGTACACCATCACACCGACGCCAATAAAGACCCAGCCGTGTGCTTTCTCACCGATAAACCCGAATGCAATCAGGGAGTCCCCGAGAATAACGTTGAATATTCCAATGATGATTAGCGCCCCCGGTACACCAAAAACAATTGCCAGGAGCAGGGAACGGACAAGGCTGTCCTTACCGGTAAGCTTCATGATGGATACCGGTATCGTGGGATAATAATAAAAGCAATCCCCGGCGATTTACAGGCCCGGATCTTTTCAGAAACCATTAAAGAAGAGATTTGACCCTGCGTGGGTAATGCGAGGGATGGGATTCGAACCCAAGAACTCCTGCGAGACCAGGCCCTGAACCTGGCGCCGTTGACCTGGCTTGGCTACCCTCGCGCCTGTATAGATTATGTTCCCGGTTTAATAAAGGTAAGGGGAAATGGTAAGGGCAGATTTTATGCCTTCTTCCCGTTGTTGTTTTCGCTCTGGTACTTCTTCAGTTCGCGTTCACGCAGTTCGTTTCTCCGGATCTTACCGGAAATGGTCTTGGGCAGCGAGTCCACGAACTCGATGGCACGCGGGTACTTGTACGGTGCGGTGACCTTCTTGACATGGTTCTGGATCTCCCGTACGAGTGCCTCCGATGGGGCAAAACCCGGTTTCAGGATAATAAATGCCTTGACAATAAGCCCGCGGATCTCGTCGGGCGAACCGACCACGGCCGCTTCCTGTACTGAGGGATGTTCGATGAGTGCACTCTCCACTTCGAAAGGCCCGATCCGGTACCCTGATGCCTTGATCACATCGTCGTCACGCCCGATGAACCAGAGGTACCCGTCCTCGTCGCGATATGCCTTGTCGCCGGTATAGTACCAGTCGCCGACAAAGGACTTTTTGTTTTCCTCGGGGTTGTTTAAGTATTCCCGGAACATGCCCACCGGCCGCGGGTTGACCCTGATCGCGATCTTTCCTTCCTGATGGACTGCGACTTCCTTCCCGTTGTCATCGTGCAGCTCAATATGCCACCCGGGGGAGGGTTTCCCCATGGACCCGAACTTGGGGGTCATACCGGGGAACGTGCCCACGCAGAGCACCGTCTCGGTCTGGCCGTACCCCTCGTAGATGGTCAGGCCGGTGGCGTCTTTCCAGGCCTTGATCACTTCGGGATTGAGGGGTTCTCCCGCACTCACGCAGTGCCGGAGCTCGGTAAAATCGAACTTGTCGAGGTCGGCAAGGATCAGCATCCGGTAGATTGTCGGCGGGCAGCAGAAGGTGTTGATGCCATACTTCTCGATCAGCGGGAGGAGCTCGGTGGCATTGAATTTCCCGCGGATATCATAGACAAAGATCGCGGCTCCCTCGATCCACTGCCCGTAGAACTTGCCCCAGGCGCTCTTGGCCCACCCGGTGTCGGAGTTCGTGAAGTGAAGGTCGTTTGAACGGACATCGTGCCAGAACCGGACCGTGACGATATGCCCCAGCGGGTAACTCTGGTCGTGGAGCACCATCTTGGGCTCCCCGGTTGTACCGGAGGTAAAGAAGATCACGAGCGGGTCGGTGCTCCGGGTCTTTTTTGCCCCCGGTATGTTTACGAGCTTTGCAGAGACCGGCGCCGGGTAGTCCATCTCAACCGGGTAACTGATCCAGCCGTCGCGCTTGCCATCGACCAGCATCTTGCAGGTGAGCGAGGGGCACTCATTTGCGATTTCATCGATCTTGTCGGCGTGCTCCACGCTCGTGATCACCATCTTGATATCGGCGAGGTTAATCCGGTATTTCAGGTCTTTTGGGGTGAGCATGGTGGGGGCCGGGCAGTATACTGCACCACGCTTGATCAAAGCGATGGTAAACGTCCACCATTCCGGTACCCGCGGGAGCATGATCAGGGCCCGCTCTCCCTTGTTGAGCCCGTACTTGATCAGCATGTTCACGATCTGGTTGGACATTCTCTTTAAGTCCCAGAACGTGAATTTCTTCTCCTCGCCTTTCTGGTTCACCCAGATCATGGCGAGTTTGTTCCGGTCGCGGTCCGCCCATGCATCGATCACATCGAACCCGAAGTTAAAATATTCCGGGACATCGATCCGGAAATTGCGGTAGGTCTCTTCGTAATCGCCGATATTGTGATGCTCGGCAGAATATACCGGGCTGACGAACGGAAGAATTGGTGTACCTGCCACAGGTGCACCACCGGTACCTGCACCTGGCGCTGTACTGGTACCCGCCATCCGGTCTGAACAGGCTTCACTGATCCAGTCCGAGCGTGAAATCTTTCGTTGTTCGCATGCCTTATCGATACGGGTAGCCAGGGTATCGTCCATGGATATTGAATACCGCACCATACCAGTGCTGTTTGTTGGTGCACTTTATCAGGGTTTTGCTTTTTGGTGCACCAGCATTTGTCTGAAAGGGAAAACCCTGCGATCCAGGGAAATCGAGATTTCCTGGTATCAGCACGGTAGTATTCGTGAATCCCCGTTCTTTCGTTGCATCTGGTAAAATTTCGGTATTCCCGGAAAAACGTGAGGGTCTTTCCGGTACGTGCCGGAAAATTCTGGTGCATGCCCCGGCCGGGTTCAGGTGCACCGGATCAGGCTATCAGTTTTTGTTACCGGCATTTCCGATGCACTGATGGATCTCTTCGACCGGCAATGGTTACGCTAAAGAAAAAACTACGGGGGAACTGCTCTCTCCCGCTTACCGGAACTCCCGGTACTTTCGCAGTTCCCGCTCGCGGAGTTCCGCCCGCCGGATCTTGCCGGAATGGGTCTTGGGGAGCTCTGTTACAAACTCGATGGCCCGGGGATACTTGTACGGGGCCGTGGTCTTTTTTACGTAATTCTTGATCTCCTTGATGAGGGTCTCCGAGGGGTCGTATCCCGTGTTAAGGACCACAAATGCCTTCACGATCAGCCCCCGGATCCGGTCCGGTGCACCAATCACCGCGGCCTCCTGTACTGCCGGGTGTTCGAGAAGCGCACTCTCCACCTCAAAGGGCCCGATCCGGTAGCCTGACGACTTGATCACGTCATCATCCCGGCCCACGAACCAGAAGAACCCGTCCTCATCCTTGTATACCTTGTCGCCCGTGTAGTACCAGCCGTTCACAAACGACTTCTTGTTCTCCTCGGGATTGTCCAGGTACTCCACAAAGAGCCCCGCAGGAGGCGGGGTGCAGGAGATCGCGATCCTGCCTTCCTCCCGGACCCCGGCCGGCCGGCCCTCTTCATCATGGATCTCCACGTTCCAGCCGGGCGAGGGCTTGCCCATGGAGCCGGGCCGGACCTCAAGGCACGGGAACTCGGCCACGCAGCAGCAGGTTTCGCTCTGGCCGTAGCCCTCCCGGATATCAAGGCCGGTCCCTTCCTTCCAGACCCGGATCACCTCGGGATTGAGGGGCTCGCCGGCACTGGTGCAGTGCCGCAGGGAAGAGAGGTCGAACCTGTCGAGATCGGCAAGGATCAGCATCCGGTAGATGGTCGGCGGGGCGCAGAACGTCGTGATCTGGTATCTCTCAAGAAGAGGCAGGATCTCCGTTGCGTTAAACTTCCCGGTAAAGTTATAGACAAAGATACAGGCGCCTTCTATCCACTGGCCAAAGATCTTCCCCCACCCGCACTTGGCCCAGCCGGTATCGGTGACCGTGAAGTGGAGGTCATTGTGCCGGAGGTCCTGCCAGAACCGTGCGGTGACGATCTGGCCGAGAGGGTGACCGTGGTTATGGAGCACCATCTTGGGCTCCCCCACCGTGCCGGAGGTAAAATAGATCAGCATCGGGTCGGTGCTTTTGGTCCTCTGGTCGTCCGGTATGCTCGGGGTATGGTGCGAGACCGGCGCCGGGTACAGCAGCTCGTAGGGCCAGCTCGCCCAGCCCTTGCGCTCCGCGTCAACAAGGAACCGGCAGGCAAGGGTGGGGCATTCGTTGCAGATCTCTTCAACTTTTTCCGCGTTCCCGAGATCGGTGATCACCATCCGGAACTTCCCCTTGTTCACCCGGTATTTGATATCCCGGGGGGTGAGCATGGTCGGGCAGGGGCAGACGACCGCCCCCAGCTTGATGAGCGCAACGACAAAGATCCACCACTCGGGGATCCGGGGCAGCATGATCAGGACCCGGTCGCCCTTGTTGATCCCGTACTTCAGGAGAACATTTGCAGCCTGGTTGGAGAGGTTGGACATGTTGAGAAAACTGAATTTTTTCTCAACACCATTCTGGTCAGCCCAGATCATGGCAAGCTTGTTCCTGTCCTTCTTTGCCCAGGCATCCACGACATCAAAACCGAAGTTAAAATGTTCGGGGACCTCGGTTGAGAATGCTGCCTTGACCTGGTCGTAATTTTCCATGTTGTGCTGGTCTTCGCCCATAAAAATCAGCCTGGATGCGTGCGGGAATATTGACGGTGTTCCCATTTCAATCTGTCTTTCAGGCGTTGCCGCCGGCATTTTGGTTGTTCATACCCATTTTCCCCAGCCCGTCTCCGTCAGAGATGGCAGGGACATAAAGATTCTCCATTAGTATTATGATTCGACAGACTGCATAGTATACAGGATGGCTGACAAACGGTACGATTCATTGAAAATTGAGAATGTCGTGGCTTCAGGGGTCATCGCCGAATCCATCGACCTCAACGAGGTCTCTGCCAAGATCAAGAGCTGCGAACTCAATACCAAACGGTTCCCCGGGGCGGTATACCGGATTGAGAACCCGAAGATCGCATCCCTGATTTTTTCCTCGGGTAAAGTGGTGCTCACCGGTATCCGCGATGACAAGGCGCTGAAAGACGGCCTTGCCATCATTATCAAATCCCTCAAGGAAGCGGGCGTCGAGACGCTGGATAAACCCCGTGTTGCAATCACCAATATCGTATGTTCCTATGACATCGGTAAGTACATCAACCTCAACAAGGTCGTTGTCACCCTCAATCTCGAAAATATCGAATACGAACCCGAGCAGTTCCCGGGCCTTGTGTACCGGATCAAGGACCCCAAGATTGTTGCTCTCCTTTTTTCCTCGGGAAAGATCATCTTAACCGGCGGGAAAAATCTCGACGATATCAAAAAGGGCCTCGATTTCCTGGAACAGAAACTCGAAAGCATTATGTAACTGCCGGGACCGTCCCGACCCCCGATCTTTTTTTGGCATTTCTGCAAAAATTCCTGTCCCTCGCCGGCAACCGCATCTGGTCAGATTTTCCTCGTGGATCTCCCACGAAAATCTGATCCTGGATGGGGAGATCCGCGGCGATCTGCATCTCATTCTGCCAGGTACTGTGATAGTACCCCTCCAGGACAGAGGGAAAGTCGACAATCCGGACCTCCCTTATATATGTGGAAACAGGGCCGGAGCCATGGTCTGCCGGGATCTTTTCTCCGACGGAGGGTGGGAACGTGTGGATCCCTGTAGGGAAGGTTCCAGTGGAAGGGGTGCCAATCCACTCCACGAATATGCTTTTAAATCGTTATTTTGGCAAACAGACAGTTTTAAGCGGGAACAGACCGTGCAATTTAGCAGCGTTTTATGAGGCCCGAAAAAGGGAACGAGCAATTGGTCACCCGGTACTGTTTCGGGCACCAGAACGCTGATACGGCCTGAAAATTTCGGGGGTCCGGGACAGGGAGCGGTGGTCTCTTTTTTTGGATACGTTCCTGCGATCTGCCCGACGGGGCCTTCCGTGAGGGGAAGAATGGCCTTTTTGCAGGGGACCTGCAGCAGTTTTCCCTAAATATCCCGTCGGATCGCCGGAGATGAACCCTGGAACAAGCTTCCTACGCCCAGTACCGGTGCGTCTGGATAAAATTCCGCTCTGCCTTGAGGATTTCGCGGTAGAAAGCATCGCCATCCGCCAGGGTTGCGAGGATCCGGGACGCGTTCTCCGGTCCTACGCCCCGGGCCGAAAGGGCGATCACTGCCTTCTTCCCGCTCGAGAGCACAATGTTGGCATTCCGGAGCAGGCGTTGCTCGGTGGTCCGCTCCTCCTCTGATTTACTTTTCTTTGTGACTGTCTCGTACCCGTCCGCTTCGTATGGCTTGAGCGCAGCAATCAGCCGGGCCCCGCACTTCGGGCACTGTGGGATCTCCGGGACCCGGGAGACCACCGTCCGGCTCTTCCAGTTCCGGCAGTTCATGCACGCGAGCACCACTTCATCCTGGTCAAGCCGGCGTTTCAGGGTGGCAAGTACAGCCTGGTCCGCTGTAGGGGGTGGGATCTGGTCGCGGGAAGAGAGAATGCCATCCGCGCCAATGATGGAATGGGGTCCGATGGCTACCTCAATATCACCGGTTTTTACGAGACGCACGATCTCAGCTGCAGCATCCACGTCCATGTAGCCGGAGAGGAGCTCCCGGTATGCCTCCCGCTGCACCACCGTGTTATCGAAATACTCGAGCAGCCGATGGATACTGATCTTTTCGTAGTCTGCATCCGGGTCGATCGCACCAAATTTTTTTGCGATCTGCACGAGTTTCCACTTGAAGAGCGCCGTGCGTTTGAGAGCGAGCCGGAGGATGCCGGGCATATGGGCGGGTTCGAGCGAGAGGAAAAAGTCGCGGACATCGGCAGCCCTGACCTCTGAAGGAAGGCGCAGCAGGATCCGGTACGCGTCCAGCTCGATCCCCACTGTTGTACCGTACCGTGCCGAGATCAGGATCGAGAGCACGCGGCCGAGCGCCTCGTTTGCCTTGTGACCGGCGCAGACATTGCAGACCACGCCGTCATCGATGTTCTCGAACGTAATGAGCCGGTCAGTCGGGGTTCTGCACCGGTTCTTCTCCATCTCGGAAAGGACATGATCCGCAAACGCGATGCTCTCTTTTTCCTGTGTATACTTTCCCGTGGTGCGTTCGCGCCGGATCGCCCCGGCCTCCCGTGCCACCGCAAAGGGGACCGGGATCTGCTCCCCCTCCCATGAGGGGAGTTCGCCCATCGCTTTTTTGGCCGGCTCGACCGTGAGCCTGCCTTCGTTGATCTCCAGGACCCGCCAGAGCTGTCCCTTGGTAATGAAGACCGCACCGGTATGCACCCATCCCACCACGAACGATTCATCGAGTGTGCCAACGGTCCGGCGCGAGACCATGTCAAAGACCGGGATCTTGCGTTCGTCATGGATCATCGAGAGGTTGCCCGAGAGATAGCGCCGGGCCCGGGCCGTGGTAACGATCCGGCTGCCATCGATCCGGATAAGCCGGTGCTCTTCGAGCTGGGTGCAGACATCGTCAAGGAGCGTTCCGGCATCAGCAAAGAGGGAGGTGCGCTCCACGATCGTGCGGATGCGGCCCCGCTCGATCTCGCCGTACTCCACGGCTATTGCCGCGATCTGGTTGGCAAGCACGTCAGCCGCGTTTGCCTCCGGCACTACCGGCTCGATCTCGTTTGCCCGTGCCTTTCGCGCGATCACGAGCGATTCCAGCAGGTCGTCAAAGCCGGTGGTAAGGATTGTACCGCGCGAGATGGTGTTGAGCTGGTGGCCGGCCCGGCCCACTCTCTGTACCAGGCGGGCCACTTCGCGGGGGGAGCCGAACTGGATTACATGGTCAACTCTCCCGATATCGATCCCCAGTTCCATAGAGGAGGTGCAGATGAGTGTCCGGATCTCTCCTTTCTTGAACCGGTCCTCGGCATCGATACGGATCTCTTTGGAGAGTGAGCCGTGGTGCACCTCCACGTCCCCCCGGGAGTACAGGGCATGACCGAGCGCTTCCGCGGTTACCCGCGTATTGACAAAAACGAGCGTTGATCCCTCCTCCCGGTCCAGTGCCCGTTCGAGTGCCCGGACCTGGTGTTTGAAATCATCGCCCACAAAGCTGGTTGCAATCTCCAGCTGCTTTGCCACGGGTACCTGTACGATTGCGCAGGGCCGGGCTCCACAAAGGAATTGGGCAATGGTCTCCGGGTTCCCGACCGTTGCGGAGAGCCCGACGCGCTGGAACTCGCCGGCGTATTCCGCGAGACGTTCAAGTGCAACCGCAAGCTGTGCCCCCCGCTTGCTTGCGGCCATCTCGTGGATCTCGTCGACGATCACAAACTCCACGTGTTCCAGGTGTTTGCGGAGCCTCTTTCCCATGAAGAGTGCCTGGAGCGTCTCCGGGGTGGTGATAAGGAGATCGGGCGGCGAGAGCGCCTGCTTCCTGCGCTCGGCCATGGGCGTGTCCCCGTGCCGGACACCGACACGCAAACCCAGTTCACGGCACCACCACTCCATCCGTGAGAGGATATCCCGGTTAAGGGAGCGCAGCGGGGTCACGTAGATCGCCCTGAACCCACCGCCTGCCGGCATCTTCAGGAGGGCATCGAAGACCGGGAACATTGCGCTCTCGGTCTTACCGGTGCCGGTCGGGGCGATCAGCACCAGGTTCTTCTTTTGCAGGATCAGGGGGATGGCCTGCTCCTGTGCAGGAGAAAGTCGCGTAAACCCGCGCTTTCTGATGCAGGTGCGGACATGGTCGCTGAGCAGTTCAAGTGCCACGGCTGACCCTCCCTGCCTTCCCTTCGTCCCCGTCATCGTCCAGCAGCATGGTAAGCGGCCCGATGAACGTGCCATCGGCAAGGATAACCTCCGCTTCCTCTTTTTTTATGCACCGCGAGATCGGCGAGAACGGGTCTTTTGCGATCCTGACAATATCGTATCCTGCGATCTCGTTGAACGAGGGCACGAAGAGGGCCCGGGCCGGCCCTCCCCCCTCTTCATGGGACAGGCCGAGTGCGGGCGCATCAATTAATGCCCGCAGGTAGGCTGGTGCCACAAGCGAACAGCCCACCTCGTCGCGCAGGCTTACCTGCGGGTGATGGTGGCCGGTGACGAGGAGGCTCCCGGAGAGACCCGGCGCCGGGTACGTATGGCCGTGGAGGTACGTGACGCCGTCAATCACTGCCCCGTCCTTTGGCTGGAGTTCCCCGGGAAGGAGGAACCGCTCGATCCCGATATCGTGGTTTCCCGGAAAGACGAGGACCGGGACGCGTTGTCGGATCGTCTCAAGGATGCCCGGGATTTCAGCCCATTCCTGCCGGGTGAGCGAGGGAATGCTGTGCTTGACGTCCCCCAGGAGGACGAGCCGGTCGGGTTTTGTCGCATCCAGGTTCCGCATCAGCCGTTCGAGGCGCTCCCGGCTGTGGCTCCGGAAATGCATTCCGTGGGCGGCAAGATCGGCTTCGATCCCGAAATGGAGATCGGCAACGATGAGCAGGCGCTCGGTGTTCTCGATCACAAGTGCCGGGCCGTCACGGATGAATTCCAGTCTCATAATGGCTTGACGTACCCCTTCTGGGGCTGGTAACAATCGTCATTGGTCACGAGCGTCTCGATTGCAGAGAGCACCGCTGCCTGGGAATGGCCGAGCAGGGCAGCCTTCTCGATTACGTCCTGCACGGAAACTCCTTTCAGGCCGCTCCCGGCGCGGATGATCTCCATAATTGCCCCACAGATATCGGGAGCGGAAGCGGGTGCCGGCCCAGGCTCCCGGGGAACGCCGGCCAGAGCACTCCCGATCATACCTGTCATTGCCCGGAGTTTTTCGCGGGAGGTACCGTAGTGCCGGATGACTGTTTCTGCCCGTTCATCAGCCATCCTGCCTTCAAGAACCGTGAGGAGCCGGTCGAGTCGGGTCATGGTCATATCTGCCGTTGCAACGATCCACCGGTTCCGGACGTTTTTATCGACCATGTGCACATGCTCTACCCTGACAGAGACCACGACCCCTCCGTTTTTCCGGTACCCTTGGGCGGTTCCTGTTACTGTGACAAAGGATGGCACCGGGATTGCACGGATCTGTTCTGCAATTGCCCCCCGCCGTCCTCCGGCGACAAGGTCAAACGCCCCGGTCGGATCGGCAAGACGGCAATATAGGACATCAGCAACTTCTGTGACCTCGGTGAGCACACCGCAGAGGTAGAGCAACCGGCACCAGGCCCCGCCCGGTGTTACCACCCATGCCGGGCTCCCCGTATCTCCTGCAGGTACGGTAAGGGTCGCCTCCTTGAACTCTCCGGCAAAAATGCGGGCTGCGCCTTCCATGTTTCTGCTCAGTACTTGCAAAAGAGAGATATTCAAGGTATAGGCGTTGATAACCGGCCCGCGAAAATAAAGGGGATCAGGAGGTGCATTGCCGCGTGACGGAAGATGGATAATATTACGGGTGTTTTAGGGTTGGATCGAGTGCCGAAGCATTCGCGTACGCTGCATCTGCATCTGCATACCGCCCCAGCGCATGCAGGGCGTTTGCCTTGTTATAATACGCCACGGCCCGGAGCGTGGTCAGGTTGCCTTGTGCGTTGATCGCTGCATCTGCTGCATCAATCGCATCGTTGTACCGGCCCAGCTCCACGAGAATTCCTGCCCGGTTGGACTGGATCAGCGGGTTGAGCGAACTGACGTTTTCTGCAAGGGCTGCATCGGCATCCGCAAGCGCCTCCTGGTAACTGCCGGCATTTGCCAGGTCAACGCTCTTTGAATACAGTAAACCGGCCGACTGGAACGTGGCGGTGGCATTTGTGGTGGTTGTGGCTGCAGTCCCCGGTGCCCAAGGCCCCTGATGAGTCAGGACAAGACCCGCAATGACCGCGATGCAGATCGCAAGCACCACCCCGGTTACAAGGACATACTTACGCGGGATTGCAGGCCGGGTTTTTCCCGTAACCGCCGGTACGTTTTTCTTACGGCTCATAGCGTACAAAAAGGAGAGAGTGAAGATTAATACTTCCGCCGCAGCGCAACCGCGAGCCCTGCAAGGCACAGTCCAAGAAGGGCAATGCCGTCAGGCAGCGGGGCAAAGGTGGTCTTCTTCGGGATCGCGGTTGAGGTCGGCTGGGGAGTTGCCTGCCCCGTGGTCGGGACTGCTGCCGTGGTTACGGCTGCCGTGGCCGTCCCTGTCGGAGCAGAAAGTGACGGGAGAACGGTGGCAGTGGGCGTAGGTAACGCTGTTGCCACAAACGTGATGGTCCGGTCCCCGCTGGTGACCGTTCCAAGGGACGCGATCTGGTCATAACTGCTGCTCATGCCGTTAAGGTTCTGGCTGGCCACGAAGGTATAGGTTCCCGGCGGGTACACGTTACTGCCATCGGTGCTTTTCGCAGCGTGATCCCATGCCGGCCCGTTCTGCCATATGTAGGGCGAAGAGAGGATAACCGGATTGCTGTCAAACGGGATGACCTGGGTGGCGGAGTCTCCAACGTTTCCGGTAAGGATGCTTGGAATATTCTTTCCGTAAGGCGAGGTCAGTGTCACGGTAAAGAAGGCGTCAGAAGGATTATAGCTGGGGCGATAGGTGTAGTTGAGTGCCATATACAGGTTTGTATCGATACGGTACGTGATGTTTGCCGACACCGGTACGGACTGGCCGGTGACATCGGTATTGGTGTCGGTGTCCCAGATCGAGAGGTTGATCTGGGGCTGGTACACGACAAAGGCCGGGATATCCGGTTTTACGTCATGCGTGTACCAGGTGCCGGTATACCCGCTGAAAACTGCAGGATCCATATAATAGGCCCGCGAATTGCCGGAGATCGTGACCGTCTGGTTGGGGGCCTGGCTCCGGTCGGCGCCCGGGGGCCACCATGCGATGACAGAATGCCCGTTCAGGCCCGAGGAGATGTCCACGTTTTGCTCGCCAATGAATACCGGGGCACCGGCAGCGATCTTTGTGATACTTGCATGGACTGGTACCAGGCAGAGGATACCAACGAGAAGAAAAACAGGGAAAATCCGGCTCCGTAACATGAAAAGTAATTTCAGAACTCTTATGATAAAGATTATCCCGGTCCTGCACAGATATCATGGGACCTTACGCTCCTCTCTGTCCCGGCACTGAAGGTTGACCGGATCATGAGGAAAAACATCATTGGGAAGACAGATATTGTATTCAAGCAACAACCTAGAAAGTACCAACAGGGTGAATTTTGTATGGATGAGTCCCACACCATCTGGATAGAGAAGTACCGGCCGGCCAGGCTTGCCGATATCGTCGGCCAGGACGATATTGTAGAAAGGCTCTCATCCTATATAAAGTCCGGCAACCTCCCCCATCTCCTCTTTACCGGCAGTGCCGGTGTGGGAAAAACAACCGCGGCAGTCACTCTTGCCCGGGAGTTCTTCGGGGACTCCTGGCAGATGAACTTTCGTGAACTCAATGCCTCGGATGAACGGGGGATCGATGTGGTGCGCAACCAGATCAAGCAGTTTGCCCGGACCACTCCCCTGGGCGATGCAACTTTCAAGATCCTCTTTCTTGACGAAGCTGACGCACTCACGACCGACGCCCAGGCTGCGCTGCGCAGGACAATGGAGAGCTATGCCAAGACCTGCCGGTTCATCCTCTCCTGCAATTATTCCTCAAAGATTATCGACCCCATCCAGAGCCGGTGCGCGATCTACCGGTTCCGTCCGCTCGCATCCGCCGCGGTAAAGGAGGAGATCGCCCGGATTGCAGCAAAGGAACACCTGACCGTGACAGAGGAGGCAATGGACGCGATGGTCTATATCGCGCAGGGCGATATGCGCAAGGCAATCAATGCCCTGCAGGGTGCGGCGATCATCAGTACGACGATCGAAGCCCCGATGGTGTACGCCATCACCTCCAATGCCCGGCCGGAGGAGATCGAAGAACTCCTCCGGCTTGCGCTTGCCGGCGATTTCGAGGGAGCAGAGATCCTGCTTTCCCAGCTTCTGCGCGAGCGGGGTATTGCTCCCAACGAACTGATCAACCAGTGTTACCGGGCGCTCACGAAACGGGAGATGGACCGGGCACTCAAGGTGGAACTGATCGATGCACTCGGGGAAACCGACTTCCGGCTCTCTGAAGGGGCGAGCAGCGATATCCAGATGGAGGCGCTGATCGCCCGGTTCGTCCTTGCGAGCACCAGGAAGCGGTGAGGTGCAGCCATGGAGAAGGCATCCGAACTGCACCAGGGCGACCGGGCCGAGGATTGGGGGAAGTTCTTAAAAAGCCGGTACAAAAAGGAACTCGGCGAGCTCTCACGCCTGTACCCCCACAAGCGTTCCCTGTTTATCGATTACCGCCAGGTGGAGCGGTTCGGGAAGGCCGGTATCACCCTTGCCGACGAATTGCTGGAGAACCCGGGCAAGGTGCTCGAGGACGTATGGGACGCGATCAAAAACAACCAGCTGGTCCGGACACGGGACGGCAAGGAGCCCAAAGCGCTCAACATCCGGTTCACCAACCTCCCGAAAAAGACCGCCATCCGGGAGATCCGGTCTGACGACATCAACCGGTTTGTCTCGGTCGAGGGCATCCTTCGGAAGACTACCGAGGTCCGCCCCCGGATCGTAGAAGCAGTCTTCAAGTGCCCGGCCGGCCACTTCACCAAGAAGACCCAGAAGTACGGCAAGTTCATCGAACCCGACGGCTGTGCCACGGACGGCTGCACCTTCAAGAAAGTGGAGCTCGTCCCCAAGCGCTCTACTTTTGTCGACTCCCAGAAGCTCCGGGTCCAGGAATCCCCGGAGGGCCTGCGCGGCGGGGAACAGCCGCAGACCCTTGATATTGATGTGACCGATGACCTCACCGGCAGGGTCGCACCCGGGGATCGTGTTGTGATTAACGGGATCCTCCGTTCCATGCAGAGGATCGTGAAGGGGGAGAAGAGCACAGTCTTCGATATCTTCCTGGAGTGCAACTCGATCGAGATCGCCGAAAAAGAGTTTGAAGAGGTCGAGATCGATGAGGAGGCCGAAGAGGCGATCAAAAAACTCTCTCAGGATCCGATGGTCTACCGGATGGTCACTCATTCGATCGCCCCGACCATCTACGGGAACGAGGATGTCAAGGAGGCGATTACGCTCCAGCTCTTCGGTGGGATCGCAAAGGAGATGCCGGACGGGAGCCACCTACGGGGCGATATCCACGTGCTCCTTATCGGGGATCCGGGGATTGCAAAAAGCCAGCTCCTGCGATACATCGTAAAATGCTCTCCGCGTGCGATCTACACGAGCGGCCAGTCGTCCACATCGGCGGGTCTGACTGCAACCGCGGTCAAGGACGAGTTCGGGGAAGGACGGTGGACGCTCGAGGCCGGTGCGCTGGTGCTCGCTGACATGGGTATTGCAGCGGTCGACGAGATGGACAAGATGCAGAAGGAGGATCGTTCCGCCCTCCACGAGGCCATGGAACAGCAGTCCATCAGCGTGGCAAAGGCCGGCATCACCGCCACGCTCAAGTCACGATGTGCCCTTCTGGGTGCGGCCAACCCGAAGTACGGGCGTTTCGATATGTACGGCGACATCGCCGACCAGATCAACATGCCCCCCTCGCTTCTTTCTCGTTTCGACCTCATCTTCATCATGACCGACCAGCCGGAACAGAAACGGGATCTTGCCATTGCCGAGCACATCCTCAAGGCGCACGGCATCGGGGAGCTGATTGCCCAGCACAAGAAGACCCCGATCCCCGGGGTCACCCAGGAGTTCATCGATCAGCAGCTCAAACCGGTCATGCCCGATATCGAGCCCGCGCTCTTCCGGAAATACGTAGCCTACTCCAAGCGGACCTGTTTCCCGATCCTTTCTGCGGAGGCAAAAGAGGCACTGGTCGGCTATTATCTCCGGCTCCGTGGGATCGCCGAGCCCAACAAGCCGGTGCCGGTTACCGCCCGTCAGCTCGAGGCACTTGTCCGGCTTGCAGAGGCAAGCGCCCGGATCCGGCTCTCGGACAAGATCGAGGCCGGCGACGCAGAAAGGGTGATCCACATCGTGGACGCCTGCCTGCGCCAGATCGCGTACGATGCAAAGACCGGGAACTTCGATATCGACAAGGTGGCCACCGGCATCTCCAAGGAGAAGCGCGATATTGTCCGGGTGATCAAGGATGCGATCCGGGACATCGGTGGCGAAGGCCGGCGCGCTGCCATCGATCAGGTGATCGAAGCGGCCGCGGCCAAGGGCTTTGCCCACGACAAAGTAAGGGAAGGCATCGAGATGCTGCTGCGGCACGGCGAGGCCATGGAGCCAAAGTCGGGGATCATCCAGCTGATCTGAGGGAAAGGACATGGAAGGTGCACAAGTACACGGCGGGCCAGCGGACCGGGAACGGGCCATCTTCGAGGCCGGGATAAAACTCGGGGCGCTCTACCACCAGTGGGTGGGGACCCCGATCGCGCAGGAGTCTGCCGCAAGTGTGGAATCGGCGATTGAAAAGGCGGTCATCCTCCAGCCCTTTGTCGAGGAGATCACGGTGAGGCTGGACCGCTCCCTGATGCAAAGGAATGTATTCGGGTACAGCGAATTGTCCGGCCTGATGTTTGATGTGGAGATCGTAACCCGTGTGGGCTTTTCGTACTGCCGGGCCGCTCTTGCACCGCAGAATGGCTACCCCCTCATGAAGATCCTGGAGTGTCATGAGATCGCGGCTTTTTCCGATCACTGACGATCATATCCATTTCGACCCGAATAACGGGCGCGGGGTGGAGGCGGCAAAGGACTTCCTGCATGCGGGAGGAACGCATATCTTTCTTGTCTCGAAACCTTCGTGGTCGCTCGGGGTTGAGCCGGGAACGGGGATTGACTACGCCGGGGTTTTTGATGAGACCCTCCGGATCGCCGGGCTGATCCGGGAGACCGGTCTTGTGGTCTTTCCCATCCTTGGTATTCACCCGGCGGAGATCAGCCGGCTTTCCGAACGTATGTCCCTTGCCGATGCTGTGGGGGTGATGAAGGGGGGCCTCGACTGTGCTGCAGGCTATGTCCGGGAAGGAAAAGCCGTGGCACTCAAGAGCGGACGACCGCATTACGAGGTCAGCCCCGAGGTGATGGCTGCCTCAAACGAGGTGCTTTCCTACGCGCTCTCCCTTTCCGCGGGGTACCGCTGCGCCCTGCAGGTCCACGCGGAGAGCGGGCCCTGTGCCGATATCGTCGATATGGCGCAGGCAGCCGGCATGCCGGTCGGGCGCGTGGTCAAGCACTATGGCTCCCCGGAGACCCCCCTGCACCCGTCGCTTGTAGCCCGGCACGAAGCGGTGCCGGTTCTTGCCCGCGAACGCCGTCCCTTTACCATGGAGAGCGATTTCATGGACGAGAACTCGCGGCCCGGGGCCGTTACCGGCCCCAAGTCCGTCCCGAGGATCACCAAAAAACTCCTCGAATCGGGTGCGATCACCGAGGAAGACTGCTGGCGTATCCATGGCGAGACCGTCGAGAAGGTGTACGGCGTCCGCATCGTGCTGTAGGTCCGGGCCGCCTTCCCACCTTTTATCTGGTGCCATTGCAAACGATCTGGGTAATGTTTCTCAAAATCCACCATTCGCCGGAAGCCGGCGACGTGGTCGCGGTCTGTGACTGCGAACTACTCAATACCACCATCACCCACGGCGATCTTAACGTCACGGTGACCGAAAGTTTCTACGGTACGACGCATGTGGATGAGGCTGCAGTCTGCGAGGCGTTAAGCAAAGGCGACAATATCAACCTTATGGGGGAACGTGCAGTCGGTGTTGCGGTAAAGATGGGACTGATTACCCGGGCCGACTGCATCATGATCGGCACAGTCCCGCATGCACAGATCTACCAGTTATGACAACGATTAAGGATCGGTTCTGCCCCAAGTGCGGCAAACCTTCGGATGCTGACGGGCTCTGCGCTGCCTGCCGGGTGGCGGATACGCCATGGGCTGTCTGCGACACACGGGTGACAAGCACCCACTGCCCCGGCTGTGGGGCCACAAAGCAGGTGAATACATGGACCGATACGAACCGGGAGCGTGCCGATCTTGCTCCTGATCTTGCACGGAGCGCGGTGCACTTCCACCCGGATGTGAAGCGGCGTTCAATTGCGGTCAGTGTCCGTGACCTGAGTGCCAACCGGTCCAGGGCATATCTCACGATTACCGGCATCCTGTATGGGCAGCCCGTGGAGAAGGAATGCATGGTGGAACTCGCCTGGCACCGGGAGCAGTGCGACCGGTGCAACCGGATCACCGGGAGCTATTACGAGGGCATCGTGCAGGTGCGGGCAGAGGAACGTGATATAAGCCCGTTTGAGATGCAGAAGGCCGCGGCGATTGCTACCCAGATCGAGGATTCGCTCCAGCAGGGCGGGGAACGTCTCTCTTTTATCTCCGACATGACCGAGAACCGGGATGGCCTTGATATCACTGTCGGCTCCCAGCATATCGGCCTCCTGATTGTCCAGGGAATCACGGCGCAGCTGGGCGGGAGGTACACGACCCACCCGAAACTGGTGGGGGAGAAGAACGGCAGGCAACTCTTCCGGATCACTTACCTTGTCCGCCTGCCCCGGTACCAGCGCCATGATGTGGTGAAACTATCCCGAACCTATGCGGAGGTCGAGCAGGCAGACTCCCGCTCTGTGCGGGTATTCGACCTCTCGGAAGGCAGGAACCGGGCGATAAAAGAAGAGGAGATCGTCCGGCTGGTTGGCAATGCACGAAATGCCGAACCTGCACTTGTGGCATACGTGGCGCACGGGATGCTTGGGCTTCTTGAGCCGGCAACCGGGGCAACGATCGAGATCCAGGAACGCCCGTGGATGGCGGTGCGCGCCGGGGAGAACGTGCAGGTACTCCGTGATGGCGGCACGCTGGTCGTGGTGAGATAGTCCCCGGGTTTTCCTATGCGGGTACGGGAAGTCCGGACAGACCAGCTGGGGTCTGTGCGAGGTGAGGCATGGGTCGATGAGGCCCGGCATCCCTATGTGGAAGGAGAGACCGCATGGGTGCCGGTCAGGGACGGCTTTTCCTTCGACCGCGAGCTCCCGGAGCGCCACGTATATACCGGCCGGGGTTATTTCATGCTTGGCGACGTGGCGGTTGTCCACGGCGACCGGCCTTCTGCGGAAGGGGTTGAGGAGATTGTCCGGTTCCGACAACCGCGCGGGGTGCTCTGGATTGCATCGCTTGCCGGGGTGACCCGGACTCCTCAGTCAGAAGTTTTGTGGGGAAATGTGGACGAGGTCTGCCACCGGGAAGAAGGGTATACCTATTACCTTGATCCCCGCCGGGTGATGTTTGCACAGGGCAACCGCGAGGAGAAAATGCGTATGGCGGGAATTATCCGGGAAGGTCCTGCCGGTGCACGCGTAGCAGACATGTTCGCTGGCATCGGCTACTTTACCATACCGATGGCCGGGAGCGGGGCGAACGTCCACGCCATGGAGATAAATCCGGTGGCCTGTGAGTACCTGGAATGTAATATCAGAGCAAACGGCCTTGCAAAACAGGTACAGGTTTCCTGCGGGGACTGCCGGGCGCACCTTGCCGGCATTTATGACAGGATCGTGATGGGGCATTTCGATGCAGTAACGATGCTGTCCATGGTATATTCCCATGTCCGGGCAGGAAGCGTGATTCACGTCCACAGCATTGGCGATGTCTCGGAAACGATCCGCAAATCCGCCCGGGGCGCAGGTTTTTCTCCCTCCATCCACGTACATAAGGTTAAGAAATACCGCCCGCACACGTGGCATATCGTGCAGGATGTGACCCTTTCATGACCCAGGAGACCCTTGCCGGAAAAGAGATCGTGCTCGCCGTAACCGGGAGCATTGCGGCGGTGGAAACAGTAAAGCTCGTCCATGCATTGCGCCGGAAAGGGGCCACGGTGCAAACCGTGATGAGCGCAGCGGCGCAGGGCATTCTCCATCCCGATGCACTTATGTATGCTAGCGGCAGGCCGGTGATCACCCGGCTCTCGGGTCTGGTCGAGCACGTGACGTACTGCGGCGATGGCGGAAGCGCCGGGCTCCTCCTTGTGGCACCCTGCACGGCCAACACAATCGGTAAGATCGCGTGCGGGATTGACGATACACCGGTCACGACCTTCGCCACGACTGCTCTGGGAAGCGGAATACCAGTACTCGTGGTCCCGGCCATGCATCACAGCATGTACCGGCACCCGGCGGTGGTAAAGAATATCGAAACCCTGGCATCATGGGGTATTGGTTTTGTCGGTCCCAGAATAGAAGAAGAAAAAGCAAAGATCGCGGAGATAGACGAGATCGTGCTCCGGTGCGAGCGGGCTCTCATGGGAAAACCGCTTGCCGGAAAAAAAGTGCTCATCACGGGCGGAGCCTGCCGGGAACCCGTGGACGATGTCCGGGTGCTCACCACCCGGTCGAGCGGGCGGATGGGCGAGGAGCTCGCGCTTGCAGCGTACCGTCTCGGAGCAGAGGTCACCCTTGTTCACCATAATTCTCTTCCCTGCATAGAGAATGTGCCCGTGGAAACCGCCGGGGATATGCGGGAAGCGGTGGGAAAATATCTCAAAAAGAAGACCCCCGACATCTACATCAGCGCGGCGGCTGTATCGGACTTTGCCCCCAAAAAAATTGACGGAAAGATCAAAAGCGGGAAACCGGTTACACTTGACCTTGACCCGCTCCCGAAACTAATCGACCGTGTTCTTGAAAAGAAGGGGACCCGGGTCGTTGCCTTCAAGATCGGGAGAGACCCGTTGCCAGAAGCCCGTGCGCTCCTTTCCCGCGGCGCGTGGATGGTAGTGACCAATACCCCGGAGAGCATGGGCACTGCCACCGGTTCGTACCGGATCCTGGCCGGTACGGCAAAGACCGGTACCCCGGCCTCCGGCACCAAGGAAGAGATCGCATCGCGAATCTGGCAGGAGATCCTGGCCCGTATGGGGGAAAATCAGGCCGCCCGTATCCCCTCTTCCCGCAAGCACAATTCCTAATAGCGCCGGGCGACCAACAGATATGACAGGTACCAGACTGCCATGACCGCGGCATCCGTGACAGCATTCTGTCCCGGCCATATCTCCGGGTATTTCCGGAGGGTGGACGGGAGCGATGCGGCAACCACCGGGAGCGTCGGCGCCGGCATCGTGATCAGCGAGGGGGTAACTTCCACGGTGAAACGGGCGGCCCAGACCTCCGTTGTCGTGCGGATCCTATCTCCTGAGGGGATTGTCAGGGATCTCTCATTCGAGTCCCCGCCTCTCATGTACGCACTGGACCGGCTGGGTGTCACGGTTGCTGTGGAGACCCTCTGCCGGCTCCCGATCAGTGCCGGCTTCGGGCTCTCGGCCGCCGCGCTGCTTTCGACATTAACGGCAACAGATCATCTGCTGGAGATTGGCCTTGGTGCGGACGGGATTGCGGAACGCGCCCATGAGACCGAAGTCCTGTTCCGGACCGGCCTCGGGGATGTGGCTGCATGCCAGGGAGGCGGGCGGGTTGTAAGGACCGGCCCGGGGATCCATGGACGGATACATCGCAGCTTCGATCTCGATGCCCCTGTTTGTGCGGTCAGCTTCGGCCCCATCCACACGCCGGAGGTGCTCGGCTCCCCCGCCCGGATGGCTCAGGTGGCTGCGGCCTTCCCGGAACGCCAGCCAACGACCGTTACGGAATTTTTTACCTGCTGCCGGGAGTTCTCTCTGGCGAGCGGGCTTGAGACACCCTCGGTCCAGCGGGTACTTTTGGCATGTGACCGCGAAGGTGTCCCGGCCGCAATGACAATGCTTGGCGATGGTGTTTTTGCCTATGGCGATTGCGCCGGCGTTGTGCTCCGCTCATTTGGCGAACTCTATACTATGGGTATGGCCAAAGGTGGAGTACGTATCATGGAGGAAGTCGCATGATACCCCGGGACCACCCGCGGTACCGGTCTCTGGTCACCCGGGAGCATCTCGCAGAGTGTGCACGATCCGGGGTAGTCTCCTGGGAGGGGCTCATCTCCCATGGTCGCGGCGAAGCGTTCGATTATCTTCTCGGGGAGAAGACCAGCGGGAGTGCCCGCCGGGCTGCACGGATGGCTGCAGCCCTGCTCCGCACGGCCCGCCACCCGGTAATCTCGGTAAACGGCAATACCGCCGCCCTTGCCGCTAAAGAGATCGCGCTCCTCCAGAAGGCAAGCGGGGCACTGGTTGAGGTCAACCTCTTCCACCGGACCCCGGAACGGGTGGCACAGATCGAGTCACTGCTCCGAAATGCGGGGGCGGAGGTCTTTTCAGGCGAGGCTGAACGCCTCCTCCCTCTCTCACACGACCGTGCATGGTGCCGGCGCGAGGGGATGTATACCGCGGATGTCGTGCTGGTTCCCTTAGAGGACGGCGACCGGTGCGGGGTGCTTACAGGTATGGGAAAGAAGGTGATCGCCATCGATCTCAATCCCCTCTCCCGAACAGCACGGACTGCGACCCTAACTATCGTTGACGAGGTGACACGGGCCCTGCCACTTATCGCTGAATCCTGTACTTCCCTGACTTCAGGAGAGTGCCGGGACCTGATCGCCGCACTGGACAACCGTGCTTTCCTCAGGGAAGCACAGGATGAGATGACCCGGGGGTTTACCCATGCTCTGGACTGAACGCTACCGCCCCCTCCAGCTGGCAGATATCGTGGGACAGGACCGGGTTATTGGTCTCCTGTCATCCTGCGTTGTTTCAAAAACGACACCTCACCTGATGCTTGCCGGCCCGCACGGTACGGGCAAGAGTACAGCAATCCGGTGCTTTGCCGGACAGCTCTACGGGCCGGAATGGGAGGCGAACACTTCGATCTTCCAGACCGCGGACATCTTCTCGCTGGGAAAAAAGATCTTTGAGGATGACGAACGGTACGCACACCTGTACCAGAAAGGCCAGAGCCTGATCGTGAATTTCAAATATATTCTGAAATGGTACGCCTCGCTGCGCCCGCTCGACGCCGATTTCAAGCTGATGGTCTTCGAGGACGCGCATGCCCTCACCCGCGACGCCCAGCAGGGGCTGCGCCGGATCATGGAGCAGTACAGCGGTACCTGCCGCTTTGTCTTCTCCACCACAAACCCCAGTGCTATCATTCCCGCGATCAGCTCCCGCTGTCTCCCGCTGTTCTTCGCCCCGTTGCCGGCACGGGTCATTGCGACACAGCTGGCCACCATCCGGGAGCGGGAAGCTGCAGGTATGCATGCGTCATGCAGCAGTGACGATATCGAGCTGATCGCGGAGGCCGCGCAGGGGGATCTTCGCAGGGGAATCCTGCTGCTTCAGGCCGTCTCCCAGTCGGGCACCTGCAGTAACCTTGCCTCCCTCTCGCAGTCAGAGACAGAAACGGTTGCGGGAACCGCAATAGGGCTGATCAAGGCCGGGGACGTGAGGAGCGGGCTCCGTCAGCTCGAATCCCTCATGATCGATTACGGGCTCTCGGGCCGGGAGGTCCTTGCGGAAATCCGGTCCGTGGCCCGGCGGGAGTACAACCACCCCCTCATTGCTGCCGCTCTTGCCGATGCGGATGCCCGGCTCGGGCATGCGAACAACGAATACGTCCAGATCGACGCCTTTGCTACCGGAATAAAGGAGATCTTTTCATGAGCACCGCGAAAAGAGAGAAGATCCAGCAGCATTACGATGAGATTGCGGATGTCTATGATCTCCATTATGACCATCCCCGCGGCAGGACCTACCATACCCGGATCAGCCGCCATGTGATGGAAGCCCTCCCCCGGGGTGGCGCCCTTCTCGATATCGGCTGTGGCACGGGTCTCTTTGTCGAAAAGTATCTCCACCATGGGGGGACTGCTACAGGTATCGACCTGAGCAGGAACATGATCGAACGGGCGCGCAGAAGGTGCGGGTGCTGCGATTTTGTGCTTGCCACCGGGGAATCGATTCCCTTTGGCGACAACTCGTTCGATGCAATTGCAAGCCTCCTTGTCTTCAGCTATGTGCGCGACCCGCAGGCAATGCTCGAGGAGGCGTACCGCGTCCTGCGCCCGGGAGGGGCGATCTCGATCTGCACACTGGGGAAAAAACTGCTGACCAGCGGTATTCCGGTCATTTACAAGGTGAGCGAGAAGATCCGGGTCCGGCATGTGGTTATGAAGGATTTCGGGGAGCACTATTACGATGAGAATGAAATGTACGAACTCTTCTCCGGCGCCGGATTCTGTGATGTAAAGATCGGCTGGTGTTCGTTTGCCCACATAGACATGGGAGATCCGCTTTTTACTATCGCGCAGCGGGTGGAACCGTTCATCGAGCGACGGGTCCCCCAGCTCACCTACAATATCTGCGTGGATGCCAAAAAACCCCGGACGTGAGGCCCGCGCAGGGAAGACAGGGGCCCGTCTCTCCCCAACATTTATCTGCCGCACGGCAGAATTGAATAAGGAGTTTAATACATGGGCAAGACAGGTACAACCCTCTGGTCACAGGTCAAGGGCGTCAAGGGCCAGATCCGGCTCGTCCCGAAAAAGGAAGGGGAGCGCAAGAGCCCGGGACCCAACCAGCGGTTCAAATCCAGTATCAACTTAAAGAAGATGGACCAGGCTGCAGCCGAGGAACAGCGCGGTGGCCGTGGCGGAAGGCGTGGTGGCCGTGGCGGAAGGCGTGGCGGTGGCGACCGGTCCGGTGGCTCGGGCATGAACGAGTCCACGGCAAGCCCGCTCATCCGCAGGCGCATGCGCCGGGCAAAAGTCTCTGCTCTTGGGGCAAAGGCAAAGTCCGCGCGGTAATACCATAGAACATTCCTGCGTGATCAGCACGGGATAACCGGGGCAGAGTCCTGCCCCGGGAGGGCTGTTTTTTCAATCGTTTTTCTTAAGGAATAATGCCGGATCTGTCCTTGGAGCCGGTTCCCCTGAATCATAATTATCATTTATCTCCAGAGACCATGGTGAGTATGGATCTTCCGACCGCAGTGAAAAGTTACCAGTTCGGTGAACGGGCGAAGTCCGAACTCATAGTCGTCTCGCAGCTATGCATGGCGCTGAGTGGTTTTGCCGATACCCAGAAAAGCGGCGGCAAAAAGATGCTCCTCCTTCTCATGGAACAGGTGAGAAGTGAAGTGGCATTCGCGGAGAAGAGCACGGGCATAACTGATTTTGGAAAGGCGATCAATGCCCTGAATGAGGCGATCTCGCTCGTTGAGAGCGACCGCCCGGAACAGGCCGCAGAAAAACTTGCTGCGGCTATCAGTGCATCAACCACCCCGGCGCAAAATGCGTGGCAGGTACTCTCGGAACATGGACTCCTCTGATTTCAAAAAGTTCGTATCGGCCCGCTGCTCGGTGCGCGAATACGCTGAGGCCCCGCTTTCCGAGGATGAGATCGCGTATATCGTGTCCTGTGCCGGCACGGCGCCGAGTGCCGGCAACCTTGAGGCATGGGACACTGTTGTCGTGACCGATAGTGAGGCCCGTTTTGCGCTCGCCGACGCAGCTCTCGGACAGGAGCACGTGGGAGCTGCACCTGCCCTCTTTGTGGTCTGCGCAAATTATGTGCGTTCTATGTCGAAATATGGGGAGCGGGGCATCCTCTACGCGGTTCAGGATGCTACGATTGCCTGCACGTACATGATGCTTGCTGCCCATTCCCATGGCCTGTCCACCTGCTGGACCGGTGCATTTGATGAGGATGCAGTACGGGAAATTCTCGATCTTCCCCCGCATGTGCGGCCGATCGCGATCCTTGCTGCGGGATATGGTCATGAGCCGGCACAGCATACCGGACGTATGGAGATTGCGGAGCACCTCCACCATGAGGTATGGTGAGAGATGGCAGGATCGATTGGGATCAGGAGATATCTATGCCGGACTATCTGGTGACACTTGAATCAGCGTGGTATATTAAAGAAGCAAAGACGCTTGACGACGCGATCGGGATCGCGATCAGCGAGGCGGGAAAACGGCTCAACCCCTCGGCAAAATTTGTCGAAGTCGAAGCGGGCATGCTGGCCTGCCCGTTCTGCGATCAGACCCTCTCCAGTGCCATCGTGGTCGCTGACACCGCGCTCGTAGGCCTGGTCCTGGAGATGAAGGTGTTCCGGGCTGAATCAAAGGAGCACGCCAGCCGGATCGCAAAATCCGTGATCGGAAAGGCGCTCCACGAGATACCCTTAAAGCTGCTGGATGTGCAGGAACTATGATCCACGTTGTTGGGCATACTGCTGTCGACCATATCTCAAAGGTCCACCACCTCCCCCTGCCCAACCAGTCCACTCATATCACCGACCGCCAGGTTTTTTTCGGTGGAGGTGCCGCCAATATTGCGGCGGGGATCGCTACTCTGGGGGAGAGTGTCACGCTCCATTCCTGCGTGGGCGACGATTTTCGCGGGAGTGAATACGAGAAATGGATGGACCGGCTCGGCGTCAGCAGGCAGTTCTTTGAGGTGCCCGGCACCCATACCCCGACAGCGTTTATGTTCACCGATGAGACGGGCAGCCAGATGACCTTCTTTGAATGGGGGGCATCCAAAGCCTTTGCAACCTCCGAGGCGCCGGCGCTCCCCCTTGTCCACATGGCTACCGCTGACCCTGAATTCAACTGCCGGGTGGCGGAGAAGAGTGAGTTTGTCTCGTTTGACCCGGGCCAGGATGTTTTCTGGTACACAAAAGAACAGCTCGAATCCATCATCGGGAATGCTGACATTCTCTTCGCCAACCAGCATGAGGTGCAGCAGATGTGCACAACGCTGAACGTGACCCGGGAGGCGCTCATCCGCGAGGTTTCAATGGCAATCTTTACCATGAGTGGCGAAGGCAGTATGCTCTATGCAGGAGGAAAGGAGCACTTCGTCCCGGCAGTGCCGGTCACCCTCTGTGACCCGACAGGTGCCGGCGATTCGTACCGGGCCGGGTTCCTCTCTGCGTACGTGCGGGGTTATGATCCCCTGACCTGCTGCAGGATCGGGACGGTCACCGCTTCCTACGTAGTTGAGCATGCCGGTTGCCAGACCCACCTGCCCACGTGGACGCAGATGCACGAACGGTACCGGGAACACTTCGGCACTCCCGAACCCGTGCCTTCGCGGGGGTAAGTGGATGAAGAAGGGACGCCCGGACCAGCTCGCGGGAGGTTGTGCCTGATGGCAATCGCAGGTGACGTTAAGCTTGGACAGCTCACCAGGTACCTCTTCACCGCACCCTCGTGGCCGGTCTCCCTCCTTATCCTTATCATCCTCGGCATTGTGATTGATGGCGCGAGTGCCCGGGCCTGGGTATACCTCCCGTTCTCGGGCACCCTTGCCTTCACCCTTCCCGCTATCGCCGGGTTCCTCTTCACCAAACCTATCATCGAGTATTCCGGCAAGACGATGACCTGGAACCGATCTGCACTCCTCGCCCTTGCCTGCACGGTTTTTGCGGTCATCATCACGTTTGCCTCGCTCGCCGGCGGAATTAAATACCTCCCGCTCTTCTACGGTATCTCCCTGGGTTTTGTCTTCGGCCTGCGCCTCTTTGTGCTTGTTGCTATCTCGGATTACCGTCTGCCCCGGATGATCCTGCCTGCGATCACCCAGAGCGGCGTGGGGGTTATTGCCGGTTTCTTCCTCTTCTCTCCCGGATGGGCGCTCTTTGCGGTCGTTCTCCACCTTGTCTTCGGCCTGGGCTTTGCGATCCTGATCTGGCTGATTGAACGGCCGCTCTACCGGGCATTCCATATCCGCGGACTGGCATTCGTAAATGCGTTTATCGCAAATATGACCGATGGCTCCAAGAGCATGGAGAATTTTTTCAGGGAGATCGGCGAGGAGATCTTCGTCCCGCAGGTCTGTCTCTTCTTCCGCCGGCAGAAGAAGACCCCTCTCCTCTTTACTGTCCCCAATCTCCACCCCGGCCCGATGGGCGAGATCGGGGGCGGAAACCTGCCCCGGGTTATCCACGACCGGATGGAAGAGGAGACCCTCGTGCCTCACGGCTGTGCCTCCCACGATTTTAACCTGGTATCCGGGACCGAGATCGAAAAGGTGACCGATGCAATCGAACGCACGAAGGGGGACCGCCGCTATACGCAGGGAGCAACCCCGTCAGCCCGGCTCTCGTGCGGCACCGTGCAGATCCTGTACCAGCGCTTTGGGGACTCCATCCTGATGGTCTCGACACGGTCACCGCAGATGACCGAGGACCTCGATTACTCGATTGGCATGGCGATCATGGCAGAGGGCCACCGCTGGTTCCCGCACGTGGCGTTTGTGGACGCACACAACTGCATGACCGACCTGTCCTCCGCGGTGCTCCCTGCCACCCTGACGGCGATGGAGTACCAGCATGCCGCGATCCAGGCGATGGAGGAGAGCCATGCAGCCGATCTCCACGCGTACTCGGTCGGGTATGCCCGCGAGTCCCTGCCATTTTCCCGCGAGCAGGGCTTTGGCGATCTCGGTGTACAGGTGATGGTTGTGGAGACCTGCTGCCAGAAGACCGCGTATGTTCTCTTCGATGGTAACAACATGGCCGCAGGGGTCCGTGAGATCCTGCTGGATAAGATCCTCTCGCTGGTCGATTCCGCGGAGGTGATGACCACCGATTCCCATGTAGTTAACACCATCACCGGGAAGAACCCGGTGGGTATGGAAGTGCCGGTCGAGTCGTTTCTTCCCTTTGTCCTCCGCACCGTGCAGGCCGCGATCGACGATCTCGGTCCCGCCGAATGCGCGGCCACCACGGCCCAGTGCGAGCATGTCGTGGTTTTTGGGTCCAACCGGATCTCCCAGCTTGCCAGCACCGTGAATGCAATGCTGATCTTTGTCGCCCCCCTCTCGCTGGCGATGCTCCTCCTGGCGTTCGTTCTCTCTCTTGCTGCATATGTACTGATGGTGTAACAGAAGCCCAGGGGTTTGGTCCAGTTCCCTGCCCCTGTGTCAGCGTTACGGAGAGATCACTTACTCTCACCGTACCGGGTCATCTCCCCCTGGATGCAGGCCGGCGTTGCGTTCGGGCAGGCTATGGGGCAATCAGGAGATCGCCATATTCTTTCCGGGCTGTCTCTCCGACGTGAGAATGTCCGGGAATCCCCAGAATATTTCCTGTATACATAATTCAGCACGATTTGTCATCTCTTTTTCAAATCCGGGCGTTTGACCACAAGATTTAAAGGAAAAGCCTGCCTAATTTCGGTTAAGGAAGGAGGACAAGAAACCAGAGCAGCATGTACCGTGTATAGGCAGTTTGTACCGCAGGCGAACTTGGGTAGGGAAAGGTGATTGAAGTTCATCTGAGCACACACACACCTGCCCGCTGGATAGGTGTTGACCTCAACACGACCGGTCATGCGGCCGTTGCCGCAGAACCTGACAGCGGGAAAATTCTCAAACTGGGAAAAAATGTACACTATGTCCGCAGCAACTCCATTAAAAACTGCACGAAACTCTACAAGGAAGGAAAACTCTGGAAACTTAAGAAAATAAAGAGCCGTGAACGCAAGGCGTTCAAGGCAGCCGTCAGTAAAATCTCCCGGCAGATCGTCTCCTTTGCGGAGTCGCTTGGCTCGGGTATCAAGTTTGAAAAACTCTTCTCCAGCCGTTACGCGCACTCCCACGATGCCGGGGGTTTTATCGAGTTCTCGTTTGGGAACGGATCGTTTCTCTCGCTCCAGCGTCTCGTGGAAAAGCTTGCCGAGAGACGGGGCATTCCGGTCCTCTACGTTAACCCGGCCTACACTTCAAAAAGGTGCAGCCGGTGCGGGAGTATCGGCAGGAGGAGCCGGAAACGGTTCGAATGCCCGCATTGTGGTTTTGTCGCCCATGCGGATGTAAATGCTGCATTTAACATCGCACTTACGGCGCACCGTCCGGCCGTGCAGACCCTCTGCGGGGAAGAGCGGGAGGAACTGGTCCGGCTTACCAAAAAAGAGATGCGCCGGCGAGCCCGGGAAGAGATCTTTATCCCGCATCCCGGAGTAATGGGCGGTATGGTCCAGAACCCGTGCGAAAACCTGCTCGCAGTGCTGGAATAAAGCGGGGTCATCCTCAATTTTTTCCTGTAAAAATCGGGCAAACCGGTGCCGGATCCCCGGGGCGGGGAGAAAACATTTCCCCTTTACGAAAAAAGATCTTTTTATGACTGAACACAAGGGCCTGCTCTTCCGGCTCGCGCTCTTCAAGCAGAGATACACGAGGGGATCTTCGTGGACCCAGATCCTGATCAGCTTCGGGATCATCACGGCAAACGCCAAGCTCTTCGAGGATTTCTTTTACATCCACCTTGGGCTTACCCTCCCCATGGTTATTGCCATTGCCGTACCCTTCTACATCCTGGTCTGTTATATTATCGGCCACTATGACGAGAAGATTGGCTTCTGGCAGATCGAGAACAACATGAGCTACCGGTACACCCCTTATTCCGAAGAGATGCTCAACAGTATCCGGGAAATCAGAAAAAAAATGGACAAAGAATCCTGAAGGGGTTCCGGTGAGATCAGTTCCGGTATTGTTCTTTTATCCGTGATGTACGGAGCCGGGAATGCTGCGACGGGATTCCGGCACCTCCCCCTTATCCTGCCCTGTCATTATCGATCACCGGCCGATTCGCTTATACTCCGGCTTCTTCATACAGTTCCGGAAGACAACTGCCTTACAGGGATGGTATATCACGCCGCTGACTGACGAATCCCTCATAAAGATTGCCGTGCTCCAGAAAAACGAGATCACCGAGCACAGTATCTACCAGAGAATTGCGCAGGTAACCCCGGACACCCACAACCGCGATGTCCTGACCCATATCGCCGGAGAAGAGCTCCAGCACTATGCCATCTGGAAGCAGTACACGGGCCGGGATATTGCTCCCGATCGTTTCAGGATCTGGTACTACTATCTCATCGCCCGCCTGCTGGGGATGACCTTTGCCATCAAGCTGATGGAGGGTGTGGAACAGGGAGCACAGGCCGGTAACGCAGCACTCCTTGCAGCAATCCCCGAGTTCCCGTCCATGATCGCGAATGAAGCAAAACATGAGCGGGATCTTATCGCCCTGATTGATGAAGAGCGGCTGAAATACGTCGGGTCGGTGGTGCTCGGCCTTAATGATGCTCTCGTGGAATTCACCGGCACATTAGCCGGCCTGACCTTTGCCATCCAGGACTCCCGGATTATTGCTGTGGCCGGGCTGATCACCGGAGTTGCCGCATCGCTTTCCATGGCAGCTTCCGAGTACCTCTCGCAGCGATCTGATACGACTACCGGTACAAGCCCGAAAAAGGCCGCACTCTATACCGGGCTGACCTATATCGTGACTGTCGCCCTGCTGATCCTGCCTTACCTCCTCCTCGCAAGCCCGTACGTGGCACTGGCATTCACTCTCGCCGGGGCGGTCCTTGTTATCTTTGTATTTACCTTCTACATCGCTGTTGCAAAGGATCTCCCGTTCTGGCGGCGTTTTGCCGAGATGGCTGCGATCAGCCTCGGGATAGCGGCGATCTCCTTTGTGATTGGTCTCCTGATACGGGTACTGCTGAACGTGAACGTATGAGGGTCAGCAGTTCCACGGTACATCTTTTTTCCTGTTCCCCGCTATCCTGAATCCCTGGATACACTCCGGCAGCAGAAACCTCTCCTGCCAGCAGGAGAGAAAAAGAGATGGGCTTTTTACCGATTACGACATTCTTGAAATCATACCGGCCCCAATGGCGCCCGCGGTATCCGTATGAAACAGTCCCTGCTCCCCCGTTTCGCGTTCACCATCAGAGTAAAGATCCTTATCCTCTTTCTGGCACTCTCCCTTGCGGCCCTTGCCATTACCGGCTATTTTGCGTTCTCTGCGATCACCAACGTGGGTACCTACGCCCAGGGGAGCAGCCAGGCTCTGGGTGAGGGTGTGATCAACAACAGCTCAACTGCCCTCCTCTCGCTCGGTGAGCAGTATCTTCTCCGGGTGGCAGCCGACCAGGCAAACGTTACGGATGTGCTCTTCTCCGATACCGACACCGAGATGAAGATCCTCGCTGCCCAGACCGCCGAGCTCCAGTACAACCCCCCGGTCAATCCTTTAACCCCGATATACCTGGCGACCAGCCCGCCTGCCAATTCCACGGACGGGGCGGTTCTGGTCTTTGCAGCCAATGCAACGGCCACCCCGGGCTCTGAAGAGGCACGGAGGCTTTCCGGCCTTGCTGACAGTCTCAAGGCAGTTTATTCCTCGGATGAGGATATGACAAGTGTCTATATCGCGACCGATTCCGGCATGATGCTTTACTACCCGGGTCAGGGAAACTTTCCCCCGAAATATGATCCACGGACCCGCCAGTGGTTCGTGGATGCCGAGAGGCAGAAAACCCTGGTCTGGTCGGATGGACCGTATGTTGATGCCGGGGGTAACGGCCTCATTATGACCTGCTCTGAGGCCATACCCAGCCCGGCCTACGGCAGCTGGGTGATCGCATCCGATGTCTCAACCGATACCATCAACCAGGATTTCATCGGCGGGACTCTGGGTGGGAAAGGGTACGCGGTGCTCATCAACCAGGATGGGGATATCATCAGCAGTCCCGGGCTGTCTGCCGGGAACGTAACCTGGGACGAGCCGTTCGATAAGGTGAATGCATTCTCGAGCAGTGATCCCGATCTCCTGGCCATCGTTACCAGGATGACCGGGGGTAAAACCGGCATTGGCAGGGTAGTGTTCAACGGTACGGAGATGTACGTGGCCTATGCTCCGGTAACTTCGATGAACTGGAGCCTCGCCATCTCCCTGCCGGTCAGCCAGATCACACAGCCGATCGATGCATTTACCGGCAGGATTCAGGGTGCCACCGAGGATACCGGCATGCACATCACAGCCCAGACCGAATGGCTCAGGACGGTCTTTGCCATCCTCTTTGTGGCGATCCTGCTTGTGGTGCTCCTGGTCTCGATCGTGCTCAGCCGGGTAATCACGCGTCCGGTCGAACAGCTCAAGGCAGGTGCCGAGGCCCTGGGGGAGGGGGACCTGGATTTCCGCGTGGAGATCCAATCGGGGGATGAGTTCGAGGATCTCGCCCGTTCGTTCAACTCCATGGCAGAGGCGTTAAAAGAGAACATCGAAAATCTCCAGAGGACGACGGCAGAAAAGGAGCGCTATTCAAAAGAGATGGAGATTGCGCGATCCATCCAGACCAGCTTCCTGCCGGAGAAAATGCCGGAGATTCCCGGCTATGAGATCTCTGCGGTGATGCTCCCGGCCATGGAAGTGGGCGGGGACTTTTACGATATTATTCCGGCAGCTGACGGGAAGTGCGTGTTTGTGATCGCTGATGTCTCCGGTAAGGGTGTCAGCGCAGCACTCTTCATGGCAATGTCGCGTACCCTGCTCCGGGCCGGGCTTGAGGGCGCCGGCGATCCCGCAAAAGCGCTGGGCACCGCTAATCGCATGATCGCACAGAATGCCCCGTCCAGCATGTTTGTTACGGTTTTTTCGGCCATTCTCGATCCGGGAGATCGTACCCTGACCTGTATCAATGCCGGCCATAACCCGCCTGTTATCGTTCGGGGGAAGAGCGGGGAATGCCTCTTCCTGCGGGAAGGCGGGGTAGCGATGGGAGTCCTTCCGGAGATGGTAAGCGTTCCGGAGCACGTTCAGCTGCAGGACGGGGATCTGGTGATCCTGTATACTGACGGGGTGACTGAGGCATTCGATACCGGGTTTAACGCATTCGGGGAAGGCCGTCTGGTTCGTACCGTACAGGAATGCTGCGCCCTTCCGGCGAGCACAGTACGGGACCGGATTATTTCGGAGATTCGGTCATTTGCCGGGAGCGCTCCCCAGTCGGATGATATTACCCTGATTGTAATCCGGGTACTTGGCGCGAACCAGACCGGGGGAGATCCTCCGGCGCCATAACCCTCGCCGGAGTTTTCGCGATTTCGCTTGCCGAAAGGAAAAGGAATATTCCCCCGGTTACCGGGGATTGGTGAATCTGTCCGGGATTTTTACCTTTTTTATTAAAGAAAAGGCGTGTTGTCGGAATATTACGTGTCCTGAGGGACCTCTTCTTCCACGGTAGCCGGGGTAGTCCAGACCTTCCAGCAGAGGCCGGCAACAGATCCAAGGACAAAGATGATAAGGAGCACAGCGCTGATGATGTTCTCTGCAATATCGATCCCGACCGGGATATTCATGCCCATCCAGTTGTTGAACATGCCGATAAACAGCGTGACGATCAGAAAAAGGATGAACCCGATAATGATACCGAGTATAACTGCAGCTGCAAGCCGCAGGACGCCAGGTGTTGCGGTCCTGTTTTCCATACATTGGATAGCAAATCCGCTCATAAGAACCTTTTTACTCCTCCGGATTGCCAAGAAATCGCAGTAATTGCATAATTTGGAGCGGAGAATGCCGATATTTATATTCCTGTACGTGTAAAATGCATAGAATAGGGAAACCATGAAAAAAAATCTCTTCTACCTGTGTACCGGAGTTATAGCAGTTGTCCTTCTTGCGATCTTCTGGTATTCAGTAGAAAATTTCACTCCCCTCTATATCACGATCGCATTTGTGATCAGTGTAGTCCTTTTGTACCTCGCCTACCGCAGGGTGGATGATTTTGTCGAGGATGAACGGCTTGCCCGGATTACTGAAAAGGCAGCGATGCGGACCCTTCAGGTCTTCTGGGTATGCTTCTGTGCATTTTCCATTCTTGCCGTGACGAACCTGCTGGACGTTTCACGGTTCTCCCGGGCATTCTGGCTGAATCACACGTCAGGCGTAGTAGCGCCGGAGATCGTGCCATTGCGGATGATCGGATATTTCCAGCTGGCACTTCTCTGCCTGATGATCTTCCTCTATGTCGGGTTCAGGCTTTACTATGCACGAAAGTACGGGGAGTGGGAGACCGATGAAGAATAAGATCAAGGTCTACCGCGCGATGCACGATCTCACGCAGGAAGATCTTGCCCAGGCAATTGGCGTGACCCGCCAGACCATCCTTGCCATAGAGAAAGGAAAGTACGTTCCTTCCCTTGATCTTGCCTTCAGGATCTCACGTTACTTCAGGGTGAATATCGAAGAAGTGTTCTCGTACGATGATGGCGTGCGGACTGTTGATATCGACTGAACGGCCGGGCGAAGGGTAATTTTACTGTAAACCTGTTCGTTGTTTTCTCTGCCAGATTTGAATTTTTGATTTTCCTCTTTTTCCACTCCTGAAAAAACCGTACAAAGTGTGTCCGGCATTATTGGTTTGCAGACTCCAGTGCAGATCTGGAGCAAATGCTGAAATACTAATGTATAAATTACAAAATGTCTAATTAAGATTACATTACTGTAAGGATGAGATCCCTTTTCAAATCTGGCAGGTACCGATCATGAAAGCTCCGGTTGTCTATTACGCTGCACTGGCTCTCTTTTGTATCTTCGTGTTCTCTGCAGGTGCCCTTAACCATCTGTAATGAAACGGATGCGCGACCTCACGTTCTTTTCCCGGTGGGGCAATCCGGTAATTTTTCTTCGTCGTGGCAGGAGCAGGCCATTATTGCCCGGTGAGAAACGTTTTTATATCCTTCAGTATTAATTAAATTACAATAAGTAAAATATACATTACATGAAAGGCGCCTTGTTCCGGCATTGGACAGTCTTAAGTGACCGTATGGTCTATCTTTGACTATCAGGTATCCGGCTCTGCAGGTGCTTTACCAGGAAAAAATGGAGGTATTATGAAGATTCAGACCGCTCTCATCGGGATATTAGCGATATTTCTTCTGATTGCTGCCGCAAGTGCAGCAGGCAGCACATCTACGACAAGTACCGGCAGTTCTTCCAGTACAAGCTCTGTAAGTGCATCAACTACCGTTTCGGCTGAAGAAGCCCTGTCACAGGTGTACGTCAGCTCGGTTACGGTTGATCCCCAGGTGTTTTATCCGGGTGATCAGGGAACGATTACCGTTCAGCTGACAAATACCGGCAGTCAGGACGTGGCATTTGAACACGGGGACATTCTCAACTCCCAGAATGTCTACATTCCTGACGAGACCCACAACCCCTATCAGGTAATGACGTTTCTGGGACCCGGAAATACCATGACCTATACGTTCAATGTTGTGGCAAAGTCACCTGATGGATTATATTATCCCGACTTCAGTGTTGCTTCACGGGATGCCGGAAGCATCATCTATCCCATCAAGGTCCAGGTGGATTCAACACCTGTTCATGAGGCAATTTCCGTGCGGCCGGATAACTTTGCCCTTGATAATACCGATACGGTCAACCTGACCATCACCAACCCGCGTAACGGTGCCATCAATAATGTTGAAATAACTCCCTCGGGTACCGGATTTGGAGTTTCCCCCCTCCAGTCTTTTATTGTCTCTATTCCCGGGGATTCGTCCGTTGATGTACCCTTTGCCATTACGCCATACCAGGCCGGATCCAATGTGACCTTTATTGTCCAGTACAGTAACGGGCAGACAATCCAGAACCCGCATACAGACACTGTGGTCATGCCCCTCAACATTGGTTCGAGCAAGACTGCCGCATCCACGGTCATCAACGATCTCGCGCTCACCGTTTCCAACGGTGCATACCAGCTGACCGGTGATGTCACGAATACGGGTATCACGGATGCAAACGGTCTTGTGGTCTCGGTTGGATCGCCTGCCCAGCCCATTGAGCCCTATTCGAGCTACGCGGTCGGTTCACTCACCTCGAATGACTTCTCCAGTTTCACACTTACCTTTACCGCTTCCGACCTCTCAGCAATTCCGATCACTACCTCGTGGAAGGACTCAAACGGGAACACACTCTCTTCCGTTCAGACCTTCGACCTGCGGCGCCTTGTCACGGCCGGTTCGACCAGCCGGAGCGGATCAGGATCATCATCCGGATCCTCAACATCCGGTGGACCCGGCGGTTCCTATCGTGGCGGTGGCGGGTTCCTCGGCATGGGCGGTGGCAGCGGACTTGCAGCGTTCTACCCGATTATCATCGGTGCGATCGTGGTCATCGCAGCAGTTGTGTTATACGTCAAGAGGAAATGGATCCTGGGAAAATTCAGGAAACAGTGACCAGGTGTCGCACATGAGCGATATGCCACTTATCCGGCTCAATGATGTCTCAAAAATATACCATCTGGAGAGTGGTGACTTTACCGCGCTTGATCACGTAACTCTCGATATTGAAGAGAACGAATTTGTGGCGATCATGGGGCCGTCCGGTTCGGGCAAATCAACGATGATGAACCAGCTGGGCATCCTCGATGTCCCCTCAACCGGGGAACTCTATATCGCAGGGGAAAATGTGGCAAAAATGTCCAGTCTCGAACGGACTCACATGCGCCGGGATATCATTGGCTACATCTTCCAGAAATTCTATCTTATTCCCCTTCTTTCAGCATACGAGAATGTGGAGTATCCCCTCATCCTCAAGTACAAAAAACGGGACACCACCGGCCGGGCTGCCGGGTATCTCCGTGCGGTGGGCATTGATGAAAATATGAGTGCCCACCGCCCCAACCAGCTCTCCGGTGGCCAGCAGCAGCGTGTGGCCATCGCACGGGCACTGGTCAACGATCCCAAGATCCTCCTCTGCGACGAACCGACCGGAAATCTTGACAGCAAGACCGGTCTTCAGATCATGGAGATCCTTTGCGACCTGCACCGGAAGGGAAAGACGGTTATTATTGTGACGCATGACCCGAAGATCGCAGAATACGCCCACCGGACGATCCGCCTTGCAGACGGACGGGTCGTGGAATCATGAGAGATATCTTCTTTGATCTCTCGGTAAGAAGCGTCAGGCTGAATTTCCTGCGCTCACTTCTCGCTTCGATCGGGATCGTCATTGGCGTGGTGGCTATCTCTTCCATGGGAATGCTGGGCACAAACATGCAGCTCTCGGTTAAAGACCAGCTTTCTGCCGATGTTAATACGATCATGCTCACTTCCGATGCGGTGAAAGTAAGCACGGGTCTCGGTGCCGCCCCGGTTTCAAGTACGATCGATACGAGTACGCTCAATGACATCAAGGGATCAGCGGGACAGAACGATGTGGTTCCCATCCACCATACCAGTACGCAGTTTAGTGTCGGTGACCAGAATGGCCGGGGGTCTATTTACGGGCTTGACCCGAGTGATGTTCCCAAATTCCTTACCATAGCGCAAGGGTCGAATATCCGTGGCAGTGATGTGCTCGTAGGTGCGACCATTGCAAGCAACTTCAACCTCGTTGTCGGAAGCACAATTAAGATCGGGCAAAACTGTGCAACGATCTCACGTCCGGTCGTCAGGGTCGCCGGTATCCTCCAGGCACGGGGGATTGCTGCGGACGGGGTCAATGTGGACAACGGGATCGTAGTCGATGATACGTGGTATACGGATCATTTCGGTGGCCTTGACCAGTACGACCAGGTGAATGTGATCGTTGCCGATGTCTCCACGATCAACCAGACCGAAGCAGCCATCAACGCAAAAGTGAACAGGAACAGCGACGTGGTGAGAGTCTCCGATGCCAGCTCCCGTTTGTCGACCATATCGAGTACGCTTGGCACAATCACCACGTTCATCATGGCAATCGGCGGGATTTCACTGGTGGTTGCAGCGGTGAGCATCTTCAACGTGATGATGATGTCGGTCAAGGAACGGGTGCAGGAGATCGGTATCCTGCTCTCGATCGGGACAGAGAAGGGCGAGGTGCGCAGGATGTTCCTGTACGAGGCGCTTATCCTTGGTCTCATCGGTGCGGTGGTGGGTGGAATCATGAGCTTTGTTATCGGGTATTCGGTGGTGAACGCCATGATCGGTACCACCCAGTACTTCTTCCGGCCTGAGAGCCTGATCTTCATCCCGTACGGTATGATCATCGGTGTGGTGGTCTGCGTGGTCTCCGGGCTGTATCCCGCATGGGCCGCCTCGAATATGGACCCGATCGATGCCCTGCGTGCCGAATAAGAATTATTTTTTTTCAAATCAGCAGGTCGTATCAGCCTTTACCGCAGCGGCAGGCAAAGCCGGTTCCCGTCCCGTGATGATACCTTAATGAAACGTTTCGATCAAGTATTTCCCGTGTATGTTTCATGATCCCCGAACAAAAAATCGGATGTATCGGTCTTGGTCACCTGGGTCATACGATCGCGCGCCACCTTATTGACCTGGGTGTACCCCTGACCGTGTGGAACCGCACCGCTTCAAAAGCCGGTGATCTCGGTGTGCCGGTAGCCACATCTCCCCGGGATCTCATCGGACACGCCGATATTGTCATTATCAACCTCTTTGACAGCGATGCGGTCGAAGGCGTCCTCTCCGGTACGGAGGGTCTTTTCTCCGGCTCCTGCTCCGGGAAGATCATTATCGATACGACCACCAACCACTTCGGCCGCGTCGGCGCATTCTATGCCCATGCCCGCGAGCATGGCTGCACGTATCTCGAATGCCCGGTGCTCGGGAGTGTCGTACCTGCATCGCAGGGCAAGCTCACAGTCCTTGTCAGCGGGGATGAGGCAGCCTACAAATCCGTAAAACCCCTGCTTTCCCGGATAGGATCGACCCTGTTCTACCTTGGGGAACCGGGGCTTGCGACTAAGATGAAACTTGTAAATAACCTCGTGCTCGGCTCGTTTATGGCAACCTGTGCCGAAGCGGTTGCACTTGGTGAGGCCGCAGGCGTCCCCCGGGGCGAGGTGATCGATATTCTCCTCGCCGGTGCCGGCAATTCGATGGTACTCGCGGCAAAGAAGGACAAGCTCAAAAACGGGGAGTTTTCAGCACATTTCTCCTCTGCCCTGATCTATAAGGACCTCCACTATCTCCAGGACCTCTGCCGTACGCTCAGGAAACCCCTTCTCGTGGGAAGTACAGTAAAGGAGGTCTTCGCCCTTGCACGATCAAAAGGCATTGACGACCTGGACTTCTCCGCGATCTACGAGGTGTTCAGGGAGTTCTGATCTCCCGGGCTGCCGATCCCGGCAGGCTTCCGGTACCGGAGATCAAAAACCCACCGGCTTACGGATGGTGCCACATTTCCGCACCGGCGCCGGGAGATAACGCTATATCCTGTTTTTTTGAATTCCTGTTCCAGCATCCCGGCTTGTGCCCGGTTTTTGAAGGTATAGAAATGGATAATCCCATCACGTCTGACCAGGCCGGCCATCACTTCAAGGATCTCGTCTCTGTTGTAGGGTGCCGGGATGATGACCCGTTCAAAGGATCCTCCGGGGAGATCGTGAGGATCAAATGCATCACCCTGGATAACGGTGACCTGACCGGAGACCCGGTTGTCCCGTATGTTCCTGTTCAGCCACCGGCATGCCTCCGGGTTCTGCTCAATAGCGGTTACCTGCGCTCCCCGTGCGGCCGCAGGGATAACAAACGGACCGACCCCGGCAAACGGGACAAGAATTCTCTCTCCGGTCTGCACCTGCCGGGTTATCCTCCCGCGTTCATAGGAAAGCCGGGGGTTGAAAAAGCTCGTGTTCAGATCGAGATAATAGGAAAACCCGTTCTCATGATGGGTCGTTTCTGTACTCTTGCCGGTAATTATCTCATAGTACACCGTACGATATGTCCCGGTCACGTTAGCACTCTTCCTGACGACCGTCCGGATCCCGTGCTGGTGCCTGATGATCGCAGCAGCGATTACCTGATCATACGATCTGAGGGCAGGGGAAAGTGTAACAATCGCAATATCGCCAATCACATCATACCGGCCGGAAAACTTGCGGAGAGTCCCGGCGGGGATCTCACTTCTCAGATAATCTGCGAAGCGCATGGACAGATCATCGTACGCCGTGCCCCTGTAAAATTCCTCCTGCCTCTCCGGGCGCGTACCGGTGACAGCGTGCCAGGCCATTTCTTTGAATAATGATGAGGGCCCCGTATCTATGAGGAAGGATTCTGCATGAATAACGGATCCGGCCAATCCGGGGCGGGCATAATCCTGCGTGAAGGAATCCGGTTCGCTGTACGGTCAACGCCGTACCGGCAGATCCTTGACGTTCCTGAATACCAGACAGGGGATATGGGAAAAAATGACCGTGTCCTCGACATCGGGGCCAATGTCGGGGCATTCTGCCTGCGGGCTGCCCGGATCTCGGCGCACGTGACTGCGGTCGAGCCGTTGACGGCAGACCTCCTTGAGGAAAACATTGTATTAAATGATGAAGCCATCCGTGTCATACGGGGTGGGCTGGGGACCGGACAACCGGCGGAGATCATCTGGGACGAATGCCGCATGACGGTTCCCACGTACACCCTCAGGATGCTCATCAGTCTGGCCGGAGGCTGCGATTTTCTGAAATGCGATGCCGAGGGCGCTGAATGGCTGATCCATCCCCACGATCTCGAAGGTATCCGCCGGATCGAGATGGAACTGCACCTGCCCCCCATCTGCCCGCCCCCGAATCCGGCGCTGCTGGATTACATCGGCGAGCACTACACGTTTTCTATTGACCGATCACCTGTCTATTCCCCTCTTGGGGTCATGGGGATCCTGCATGCCACTAGGGAATAGCCGGTACGTGCGGGAAGAGCAAACAAAAAAAGAACGGGATGCCGGGTTGTTAATCCTCAATCTGGATCGTGGTCAGTTTCACCGATTCGACCCCTTTCTGGGACATCAGCCGTTCGGCAAGGGCCTTGAGTTGTGAACCATCCCCATGGACAAGGATCACTTCAAGGCAGCGGTTATGGGTGACATGGGAGTGGAGCGATGCCTTGATGATCTCATGGAACTCGTGCTGGACATCGGTGATGGTAGTCAGGAGCCCGCGCTGGTCGTGGTCATAGACCATCGTGATTACTCCTTCCCGCTCACCCTTGACATCAGCCATCCATTTGTAATAGGTGATATAGGTACGGATTGCATCCCGGATGCCTTCCGATCGGGAGGAATAGCCCCGTGCATTGATAATTTCATCGAACCGGTCGAGGAGATTTTTGGGAAGGGATATTCCGATACGGGAGAGATCATTGTCGAGGGTCATACGATCAGGTACGTGAATATCATGCCTGCTCCTTTTTTAACTTTTTTAAAAAAAAGCGGGTTTGTGTAATACTTTGTAAGAACTACAGGTTCTTTTTGTTCAGGACTCATCCGGAGAATCACTCCTATCCCTCGGGGAGTAGTCCTCTTTAAAAGGTTCAGGATTTTTCCAAAGATATTAACTATTTTTAATTAATAAAACAAAAAATAAATTACATTAACAAAACTTATAACCTTGCAGGAACAATCAGAAGATGATCACCATGGGTGTTGCTACCGATATCATGCAGACGTTCGCCGTACGAGAGATCCGGGCGCAGTTCCGCGAAGGCGAGGGCTGGGAGTGCCGGCAGGAACAGTCGCCGTTTCCAGGTTCCATGACCTTTGTTCTTTCCCGCGAGCTGCGGGGGAAAAAACAGATCATACCTCTTGCAGTCTCATACGAGGAGACCCCATCAACAATTCCACTCGAGCACCTGATCGGTACCCTGACCGGGAAAAAACTGACCGGGAAATGTATGCTCGTTCCCAAGGGTGCCAATGTCACTGCACTTCCGGGAGATGTCCGGGTCTTTTTCATGGATTCGTTCGGTTTCGTAGATGAGAAACTCGTCTGGCTTACCAAGAAAAAGAATACAAAACAGTACTGCCGGTCTGAAGTTCCCGCTGCACCAGAAACTGCTATACCGGTATTCCCGTCACATACGGCGTAGATAAGAACCGGTTTCACTGCTCTCTTTTTTTTAACCACAGGATGTCAGGTCCCGTACAATTAGCATCATCCCGACCGGTCAAGGTCTCTTGTCATTCCCGATCCCTGACGCAGCGGGGCTTCCCCGGGAAATGATCCGGGCTGATGATACACTGGCAGAGTCTTGTACGGTGGGAAAACCGTCGCAGGATTTTTCCTGAAAAAACAGATCACCCGGGGACTTCTTCGCAGAAATGGCGGATTTCAAAACAGGAAGGTGCCATTGTACCGTCAGAGCAGATATCTGACACCGGTCCGCAAAGGAGGATGGTGCTTGTGAGGATACTTGCGGTGGTGCCGGTGTCTGTGACGATACTCTCTCATCTGCTGTTTAGCGCGAGGCTCAAATATTTTCTATTGTTCCTGTGTCTGTGTGCATGTGTCCTTTGGTTTCGTGCTTCCTCCAAGGGACATCTTCTATATTGGATTCCGGGCAATATAATTGTTTTCTTTTAACTTTTAATTTAAGTTAACCAAAACTGTTAAAAAATACCGGGGGAGAACAGGCTGTAACGATCTCTGTATCAGGGAAATGGCCTTCGGGAAGATCCTGTCGTTACTGAGCAGGGATTCCGGTCGTGCCGGATTTCCTTTTCCCGGAATGCGACCTTGCGGGGTGTGCCGGAATTCACAGAGACAGTGTCTCCTGATGTAGTCACTGGCGGAAACGGATACCAGGATGAGAAAGAAAAAAGATTAATCGATCGCGATCATCACTTCGCTGGACTTGATGACCGCATATGCCTGTTTTCCCACGGAGAGTCCCAGTGCGGCAACCGACTTCTTGGTGATGATCGAAGTAATCTCCTGTCCTCCGGGAAGTTCAATAACGATCTCAGAGTTAACGCTGCCGGGGGTGATTGCTTTCACCGTACCTTTCAGGATGTTTCGTGCACTGATCTTCATGGTTTTCACCACCGGGAACTGGTCTTGATCATTATAAGTAACTTTCGAAGATCTCTGCTACCTTTGTGGGGGGATCATTCCGAATATTCATTTCCGCAGGATCGTAAAGAGCACAGGGAATCATTCCGGGAGCCGGCAGGATTCGGGCCCAGGTTGCCGATACATGGAGGGTCGATGAGATATTCACAAAACCATGGATCCAGGGGATAGCACGTGCTGTGTGGAAAAAAGGGATTTTTAAAAGGATCAAAACTCTTCAGCGATTCCATATCCCCATGCGTAGAGGCGGGCTACAGGATCATTATTCGGAAAAAGGGTGCAATCAAGACCCCGGTTTTTCAAAAACCGGTTAGCCATCGATGGAGATAAGGGCAGAATCTTTTCCTTAATGGCCTTACCCTTTGACCAGAGATGCAGATAGTACGTGATGCTTTTTTCTCCATCAGTGTGGACGTGCATGTAGAGATCTTTACCGGTTGCTGTTACATCCTTTCCATCGGAAGCCGGCCGTGATGCGTGGTAGAGGCATTCATCATGCCGCGTATTAACGGTCGTCTTCCGGCTGCCATCATACAGTGTTGTCTTCATAGCTGTCACCTGTCTGCTGTTTTCCGGAATCATTCCCCAATGATCCCGGTTTTTCGGCTGAAAACAGCTCAGCCCGAGGCGATAATTTTTTTTAAAAGGGGGTATCCCGCGAATCCAGGGACATACCCTGATGGAGCATGGGCTTTTCAAGGTATTAAAAATTTCTATTTTAGTAGCAATTATTATGTAAATATAACATAATTGTAACAATAAGCAAATATCCTTATCAGAGGATCTTTCCCCGTATGTTTGGTCCGCCAAATTCCGTACTTAAATAAAGCCGGACTTTTGACAGGGACCTCTGATCATTAACTGCCTCTCAAATAGTTCCGAGCTGCGTTCAAGTCAGGAAAAAATGTCCGTGTCTTTCCTTTGCCATAATAAGGGAACCCCGTTGTATGATGGAGAGAATGCAGTTGAGATGTCTGTTTTCCACACTAAACGGATCCGGTTCATAGAAAATGTGCACAAAAGAACGATCGGCAGATCGATTTATTTTACCGTGTTCTATTGTATTGCATTCTTTTCGCTACCAATGTACATATTGATCAAACGGAATCGCAAATACCAACTATTTTTAACTACTAGGTATCACTATACAAAATAATCGTAACAACATTATACGCTCATTCCCCGGCATCTTTCCGACAGGGAAAGATCTGATGGATTTGAATGGAGTTCTGTCGGTTCCATGTTACCTGAATGGATGCAGAAGATCGAAGCCGGTCCCTGTGCCTGCTGCACAATCAGTACCGGCAGGAAAAAAGGATTCGTCCAGAAAGCGATCTCTGACATCTTCATATTCTTTGAGGAATGCCTGTTAAATGACAATATTGCACAGCGCAAGGGTCTGTTGCAAAGTCTTGATCCCCGGGTAAAACTCATCTCGATGGTAATTCTCATCTTTGCAGTGGCAATGACGCGCGATATCCGCCTGCTTGTGGTAGTGTATATCCTGACGCTGATTGTTGCTTACTTAAGCAGGATTGAACTCTGGTTCTTCCTCAAAAGGGTCTGGGTTTTTATCCCGATCTTTGCCGGGATTATCATGATCCCGATCCTTTTCAATATCTTTACTCCTGGAGATACACTGATAACAATCGCTAACCTGGGACCGGACGCACATCTCGGCCCGTTTGCCCTGCCTGCCGTTATTACCATCACCAGACAGGGCGTCATGGTGGCATCGCTTTTTGTGGTGCGTGTTGCTACCTGCGTCTCGGCAGCTGTTCTTCTCTTCCTCACGACTCCAAGGGATCTTCTCTTCAAATCGCTGCGTTCACTCAAAGTACCGAAAGTCTATATCCTTACCCTGGACATGTGTTACCGGTATATTTTTCTTTTCAGCGATATGATCAAAGATTTTTATACGGCAAAGAAGAGCCGGTCCATCAGGGCCCTGCCCTTAGTCGAGGAACAGAAATGGGTTGGAAGCCGCGTTGGCTATACTCTTGTTAAGGCCCTCAGTATGAGTGAGAAAGTACATGGGGCCATGATCTCGCGGGGATTCAGCGGCGATATCAAGATCATGCACCAATATGCGCTGCACCGGCGCGATTATGTGGCATGTGTAAGTGTATGTGCGTTGAGTATTGTGCTTCTCCTTGCATCCCAGAATCTGATAAAGTTTTAACGATAACGGGAACGGTTTGCCATGGAAACGATCTTTGACCTGCGGGATGTGTCTTATACCTACATGAGAAGGTTTGAGGCCCTTAAGGATGTGACCCTCTCGTTCCGTTCGGGTGAGCAGGCGGCAATTCTTGGGGCAAACGGGAGCGGCAAATCGACACTCCTTTCAATCTTAAACGCGCTGACGTACCCCTCATCAGGGGAGTTTTATGCATTTGGGAACCTGGTTAAGGAAGAACTTTTCGATACCCTTGAAGACAACGAATTCAACCGGTTCTTCCGGAAAAGAGTGGGTTTTTTGTTCCAGAACCCGGATATCCAGCTCTTCTCCTCTACGGTCTTTGATGAGATCTCTTTTGGTCCGCTCCAGCTGGAGTTGCCCCCTGATGAAGTACGGCAGCGTACCGAAGATGTCATTGCCATGCTCGGGATCGAGAATCTCAGGGATCGGGCTCCTCACATGCTGAGTGGTGGGGAGAAAAAGAAGGTCTGTATCGCTTCTATCCTCTCTACAAATCCCGATGTCCTGCTCCTCGATGAGCCCACCGGTGGCCTTGATCCGCGCAGCCAGGTCTGGCTGGTCAGGTTAATTCAGGATCTTGCCAAATCGGGGAAGACTGTTATTACCGCAACTCACGACCTTGATATTGTCGAACAGATCAGCACACGGGCCATTGTAGTTGGTGAAGATCACATGATCAAGGCAGATGCTGACTGTGCATGCGTCATGGCAGATCAGGATCTCCTGATGTCAGCAAACCTTGTCCACCGCCATATTCACCGCCACGGAAAAGTTCTCCATGAGCACCTGCATGCCCATTCCAAAGGACATGATCATGTTCACAGTGATGTATCCTGATGTCAGGGTAAGCGTCCCGTTCTTCCTGGTGCAGGAATTTTCGCCGCGAGAATTCTTTGGAAGGAGTGCATCAATGATGATCTTTTTTACATTTCATGAGTTGTAATCCGGGAGATCGCTTATAGCCAAATGTCGTTTTCCCCACTCACATCTGCTGTTTGGGTAATGATCGGATAAGGGCAATCCGGGCCCATTACGGGCTTTTATTGGTATCTGACAGATCCAAACGGGGTCCAAATCGGGCTCCGCTTTAAAAAAGCCCAAATCTGCCGTATTTTGTCAAACGGACAAAATAAAACGTTCACTTAAAGGCATTTTCCCGCCCCGATCTCACCACAAACGGGTATTTCTTTAATTCCAAAAAAAGAAGCCAAAAAAACACCTCTGCTGCCCAATTATGGGCATTATATGGGGCTCAAATTTGGCGTATTTTTGCGAACGGGAGTAATTATGGGCTCTGATTTTTTAGAGTGGGAATCGGACGGTTTTACGGGCCTTTTTTAGCCTTTAGAGGAACTTTAAGGTAGAGATCCCACCTCCAACCGGCAAGGGTTACCTTCGGTTCACAAACATTTGCCGGTCCGGCAGACCGTTTGATGATCAGAAAAAATGCATCCGTTGAAGGATTTGCCGAGAATAACCGGTCAGAGATCATCCATAAGGAAGGATCTCTGTGTGAGGAAATCACTTCCCCTAAGCCCACCATCCGGAGTACTGGCCGAGTTTGTACAGAATAGTGACGGACAAGCAGAACCCGATAATTGCAATGTAGATTAGGTTTTTATTTTTCTCAACAAACATCGTGGCCTGTGCAATCCCCGCATGCACTTTTTGCAAACGGGTCTGTTCCGGTGTTTTTGTCTTTTTTGGCATGAATATCCTGTTTTATCCGATCAGAATTTCTCGGTCATTTGATTCCGCAGAACCAGTAATATCTCTATCGAATTGCATGAGCCAACAATCGAATGTCATTTTCCCTGTCGTTTTTGTTTGAAGAGACGGGCACAAAAAAATTTAGATGTTAATTCAGTCCCTGCGCACGATAATGAACGCAATTGCCCCAAGACCAATGAGTGCAACAAGTGCACCAAACCCGGGCGACTTTGTCGTCGTGGGTACTACGGTGGTCGGGATCGGGGTTGCGATCGTTGTCGGAGCTGCAGTGGTCACGGTTGCAACCATAGTGGGGGTTGCAGTCGGGGCCTGTGCCTGGAGGACGTTGAACAGTGCAGTACCGGTGGGTACGTTGTTCGTGTCCGGCAGGCCGACAGCGGTTGCGGTAACGAGGTACTCGTCGGGCTTGAACGTGGATGCGTCAACATCGAACGAGGCCTGGTTAAGACCGTTGGTGCCCTGCGTGACTGCTACAGTGCCTGATGCGCCGCTGAACTGGCCGCTCTGGGTCTTGTCAGTCGGCTGGAATGATGATGAGTAGACCGTGAAGAGGATGTTGTCACCGACTGCGAGGTTGGTGGTTGCCGTGATGGTGAACTTGTCACCGACGTGCCTGTCGCCAACCGGGTTGACGGTGATAACCGGGGTCTCAATGAGGAGCTGGAGCTTGGTGTAGGTATCATCGACATTCGGGCTGTTGATGGCCTGTACCAATGCTTCTGCTGCATCGGATCCCTGTAAGCTTCCTGGGCCGGTGAGTGCAAAGTCTTCAGTCGGGTTACCTGAGCCTCCCTGCGGGACGCTGGTGTTGACGATGGTGTACGTGTTGGCACCAACAGTCATCTGTGCCGGGTAGACATCGAATACGCCGTTCTGCATCGGGTGCTGAACGACGATGAAGTACTGGCCTGCATACATGCCCGAGTTAGTTGCGCCCTTGACTTCGTACGAGAACGAGGAGTCAGAGTTCACGGCTTCAGTGGCGTAGTTCTCAAAGTTCTTGCCGAGGATCCAGATCGCAACACCGAGAGAGGGCTGGCCCTCTGCGGTACCGGTGATGTAGACCGGGTCTCCCTGGGCAACAGTGGACTGCGAGGCAGTTGCACTGACGAACGGCTTCTTGATGATGATGGAAACCGTGCCGTAGGCTGCATTGTTCAGGTTGTTTGCATCGTTGGGCTGGCTGACTGCATAGACCGTGTAGGTTCCTGCGTCAAGCGCAACGTCCGCGGTTCCCCAGTTCCAGGACCAGGTGTTGTCGCCATTGACTGCAACATTCTGGAAGGTGGTCGGGTCGCCGTTAACGACAGCATTGTTTCTCGGGTCAAGGGTTCCGATCTGGGCACCGTTGGTGGGCAGGTTCGGACCGGTGATGAAGAGGAAGGTGGTCTGTGACTCGGTGTTGGTACCGGAGAACTGGACCTCTTCGCCGAGGTAGTAGCTCTGTGAGCCGGCGGCCACGATGGTGACTGCGCCCTTCTGGACCTGAACCTTTACCTCATCGTACTTGTAGCCGGTTGCGCCACCGAAGTACTGCTCGACACGGATGGTGTACTGCTGGGCCTTGGTCCAGTTGGTCGTGGTGAACTGGACGGTCCTGGTACCGGTCTGGTCAAGGGACACGTTGGCGTACTCATAAGTACCGTTACCAAGGGCAGCGGACGTGGTTGCACCGTTGGTGTAGGCACCGTGTGCAACATCGTTCCAGATTGCAACACCATTCTGGTAATAATATCCACCGTTGTCTGCGATCGGAGTTGCATCGGTTGGATCAAGGACGGGCGTCCATAAGGCACCAGTGGTAATTGCTGGGTCCTGCACGATACCTGCCTGGTTCGGGGTGATGATGGGCGGCTGGTTGTCGTAGGTGCCGTCCATCGAGCTGGTGCCCTTTACCCACAGGTGGTAAACCGCGTTGGGCTTGCCGGTGATCGTGACCGAGAAGGGCTTGCTGCGGACAACAGAGTTAACGTTTGATGAGATCGAGACCGTGTTGGACACAATGGTGACTGTTACGGGCTGGCTGTCCGTCTTGCCGGTGTAGGTTGCGCCACCGTTGAGGTAGTTGTCTTGCATGCCGTTGAGATCGGACGAAGCATCAATGGTATACACGCCGGCCGGGTAGGCGGGCTGTCCGGTTGCGTCAACTGCACCCGTGGACCAGTTGGGTGCGATGTTGGCTGCGGTTGGGACGTTACCATCGGTTGTACCCCAGAACCACGAGGGCAGGGTAACATTCTGCTGGGTAAGCGAAACCGTGTTGAGAGCGCTGTCATTGTACACGGAGGTGAATGTGGTTCCTGAAGGGCTGACCAGATTAATATCGATGTTACCGGTCTGTGCCGCACCGGGGGTAATATCATTGTTACGAGTGGCCGGATCGAGTGCAGACTGCATGTTCGTGTTGATACGGAAGGCGAGGTTGTCCCCTTGGATCGCGGTACCACCGGTTACAACGGTTCCGGTGGTGAGATCCCAGACATCGACTTGGATACTCGGGTCCTGTACATTGAAAACTGCACCCTTTCCATCATATACTCCGGCCTTTACGCCATACCAGTTGCCCGGGTAGTTGCCGAAGGCAGTGGGTGAGACATAGAGAGAGCCCAGGTTGAGGGAACTCAATGGATAAGATGTTGTCGGCGCGGTTGTGCTTAGATCTGCAGCTGATGCCCACCAGCCGATCGAGTCATCTCCCGCAAGGGTACCTGCAATGGGAGTGAGGTTCAGTTGCTGTTCTCCAATATATACCACTGCACCCCTGCTGATAATCGTGTTGTTTACATCGGAGTACGATGCCGAAACCGGCAGTACTGCAACAAGTACAAACGCGACGAGTGCAATAAGTGCAATCGTTAATCGCTTGGTCATTCGTTTTCCTCCAAAGGTTACATCCTACATTTCAAGTCGGAGAAGATTTTTCGAAATATCCGAATAACAATTCAGTGAGATCCATTCCCACGTTAAAAAAAAATGTGAAAAATTTTCAATCATCTCTTTTGATGATGACCTTGCCGACCCCATATGCAATCAGGCCGGCGGCAACAACCCCCACAATCGCCGAGACATAATACCCGGGGGTCTGGGTTGGAATGGTTTCATGATCGCCGGGTAAATCATAGCCGTCTAAAGGAGCGCTCCAGAGACCGGTCATCTGCTGGAGTCCTGCCGGTACAAATCCTACTGCCTGCTGGAGTTCATCGGGGCCCCATTCCCCAAAGGCAGTCCCGCTTGCGATAAGTCCGATGGGCACAAGTACTATAAGACCAATCAGGGCAATGACGAGAACTTTAAAGGTCTTGTCCATATTGTTGAATACACTCATAACATCCATTCCCATCACCTCACGCCGGTGCCCCTCCCGGGCTGGCCTCCATTTTTGAATTTTTTTCAATTTCTTTGTAATTGAAGATGACCTCCGGACTGTTTTTCGCAATGTATGCAAACGCAAGGCCGGTAACGAGTAATTCCACCCAGCAGAAGAAACCGAAATGATCAATCAGCATTGCGGGTACGGTAACGTTGAGCCCGTAAGGCATGTAGAGAGGAACCCCGTCAGCCGTGTGTTCCAGGATTGGCTGGATGCCCATCTCAAACCCGGCAACTCCTGCGGCAATGCCTAATCCAAAGTACCCGCCAAGCGCTGCGGCGATGATCCTCCGGGTTGAGGCGATCGATGACTTCCCGGCGATAAGTTTATAGAGGAAGTATCCTACGAACGGGATAACCGTGCCCATGTTGAAGCAGTTCGCTCCAAAAGCCGTGATCCCGCCATCCCCGAAAACGAGGCACTGGATGAGGAGCGCGACTGAAGTTGTCACAACAGCCGCCCAGGGGCCAAGAATAATTGCAACGAGTGCACTTCCCACCGCATGTCCTGAGCTTCCCCCGGGCACCGGGACATTGAACATCATGATCACAAACGAGAACGCGGCTGCCAGTGCCAGGTACGGCACCTGTCGCGAACGAAGAGATTTCTGTACCCAGTACCCGGCGTACAGCCAAATCGGGATCATAATCAGGTACATGACGATAAAAGTCGTTGGTCCTAAATACCCATCCGGAATATGCATAACATCACCTGAATAGTATACTCATAGGGAGTTATAAAAAACTGTCGATTTAGTAACACTGACTACTACAAAATATCAAAAAGGTATTACTTATTGGGGGATTCCTGAGAGACGCATCGTCGTTATTTCTTTCATTATTTTATCAGGAATCGTGGCATCATTGTTTGTTTTGTACAACTTCCGGGTTTTAGGGATTTGTTCGCGAATGAATGTTTACCCCCTGTAATAATAGTGGATGACCCTGTACTTTTGGGGCGGACCACTATACTGGTCCCGGTAAAAGATTTACATCATTTTTAATACTGGTAAACCTCTTATGAAGAAACATAAGGCCGGGGGGATAAACAATCCCGTTCCCGTGCAGTGGTGTGCATACCCTATGAGCTCCCTTGAACTACGGAAATTTGTCGCTCCCGAACTGCTCGTCGGTGTTGGCGCACGCCATCTGGCCGGCAGGTATGCAAAAAATTTCGGGACAAAAAACGTACTGCTTGTCACGGACCCGGGAGTGAAGAAGACCGGGCTCGTCGATGGGATCTGCAATGACCTCCAGATGGCCGGGATAGAGTACGAGATCTATTCATCAGTCCAGCCCAACCCACGGGTTGAAAATGTGATGCAGGGCGCTGAGATCTTTTCGCAGGCGGGTTGTACTGCCCTCGTTGCCGTTGGCGGGGGTTCGGTCATTGACTGTGCCAAGGGGATCGGCATTGTCTCTTCCGAAAACCGCCCGATCACCGAATTCGAAGGGGTCGACCGGATCACCCTTCCGCCCCCTCCGCTGATCTGCATTCCCACGACTGCCGGCTCAAGTGCCGATGTTTCCCAGTTTGCCATCATCTCCGATCCCGTACGCAAGGTCAAGATCGCAATCATCTCCAAGGCGCTTGTTCCTGATGTTGCCCTTATCGATCCGGAGACCCTGCTCACCCTCCCGCAGGATCTCACCGCGTATACGGGTCTTGATGTGCTCACCCATGCCATCGAGGCCTACGTGTCCAATGCAAGTTCGCCGCTCACCGACCTCCATGCGCTCGAAGCGATCCGGCTCATCAGCAGGAACCTCGAACCTGCCGTGAAATCTCCCCACGACCTGCAGCTGCGGGTCGAGACGATGCTTGCCAGCCTGTATGCCGGCCTTGCGTTTTCCAATGCCAGTCTGGGTGCAGTCCATGCCATGGCACACAGCCTGGGCGGGTTCCTCGACCTCCCCCATGGCAAATGCAATGCCCTGCTGCTTGACTGTGTCATGGAATACAACTACCGGTCGGCATCCCGCCGGTATACCGACATCGGCGAAGCACTGGGACTTCCTGTCCACACGATGGCCGAGGAGGAACGGTGCACGGCGATCTGCCAGGAGATCCAGCGGCTCCGCAGGTCACTGGGGGTGACAGAAACGCTGGGATCCCTCGGTGTCACCGGCGATGCGATCCCGGTGCTCGCCGACCATGCCATGAAAGATGCCTGCATGGCCACCAATCCCCGCAACCCCCTCCGGCAGGAGATCGAGGCACTCTATGAATCCGCCCTCTGAACCGGCCGAAACCCGCGACATTCTCCGGGAACGGATCATCGGGATGGGGGAGACTTCGCTTCACAAGAGTTACTACCCTCTCCTCCAGCAGCGCCTTGCCGATCTCGAACGGTTCCGGGCGCTTATCGATGAAACAAACGATATGATCCTCGTAGTGCAGATCCCTGAAAACCGGTTTGTGGATGTCAACCATGCCTGCAGTGTCCGGCTGGGGTATGCAACCGCCCGGCTGCTTGCCATGGATCCGTTCAACCTGATCGCCCCCGCAAAGCGCGAACCGTTCCGTGAGGCCTTCTCCCGTGCAGCAGCAACCGGCGACCAGGAGAAGATCGAAACAGACCTCTGTACCTTGCATGGAGAGACGATACCGGCAGAGCTCCTGATCCGGTTTGTAACGTTCGATCGTCACCGGTACGGTGTTATTGTCGCCCGGGATATCAGCGAGCGGATACGGTACGAGCGGGAGCTTGTGGCCACCCAGAAAAAACTCAACCTGATCAATTCCCTCACCCGCACGGAGATCAAAAGTCAGGTCTTTATTGTCCGGGCGTATCTCGATGTCCTCCGCCATATCGCCAAACACCCCGAGGAGATTACGATCCTGGACAAGCTCCGGGATACTACCGGCGAGATACAGACGCACATAGAACTGGCCGAAAACTACCAGAAACTCGGGGTGCAGACCCCCCGCTGGCAGAATTTCAATGAGATCCTGCTCTATGCGCTCTCTCATCTCCCGCCAATCCCCCTTACCCGTACTACGGGTACGGACCGGCTGGAAATTCTCGCCGACCCCCTGCTCGAAAAAGGGCTCACCCACCTGATGGAATATATCTATACCTGCGGCGGGATTGCAGAGCCGGTGCGGATTGCAATCCGTGAAGCCGGTAACGGGCTTGTTATTTCCCTGCAAAAGGCGGGCACCGGTATCCTCCCGGAACAGAAGGGATCCCTGTTTGTCTGGGCGCCTGCAAAGACCGGGGGCCCCAACCTCTTTTTTATCCGGGAGATCCTCGATATCACCGGTATCAGTATTGCAGAGACCGGGGACCCGGGCCTCCTCTGTTTTGAGATCCGCGTTCCCCGGGGCGGGTACCGCATCTCGTGATCTCCCCCTTTTAAGAAGTCAGGTTTTTTTATGCCGGAATTTCACGCCGGATCTTCGGGATGAACAGGATTTTAATGTCGGAAAACCAATAATAATTGTGATAATCTCAGGGAATTTTTTATTGATTTTTACGAGGGAGGTTTTCCTTGACTGATACTTACGATGCATCCCACATCACGGTACTTGAAGGGCTCCAGCCGGTACGCGAGCGCCCCGCCATGTATATCGGGAGTACTGATACCCGGGGGCTCCACCACCTTGTGTATGAAGTCGTCGACAATTCCATCGATGAGGCGTTGGCCGGGTTCTGCAACCGTATCAGCGTTGTCATCAACAAAGACGGGTCGCTCTCGGTGGAAGATAACGGCCGCGGTATCCCGGTCGACACGATGGAGAAGAACCACAAGAGTGCCCTCGAAGTCGTCCTGACCGTACTCCATGCAGGCGGAAAATTCGACAAGGAGACCTACCAGGTCTCAGGCGGTCTCCACGGCGTCGGCGTCTCTGTCGTGAACGCCCTCTCGAACTGGCTCTCCGCCCGGGTGTACCGGGACGGCAATATCTACGAGATGCGGTTCTCGCAGGGAAAAACCACGTCGCCCCTCACGACCCGGGTAGAGACCCTTGCCGAACTTCTCGCACGGTACCAGCAGTGGTATGGCGAACCGGCACCGTTTGTCCGGGCCTCACCGGTATTGGCCGCCTCATCTTCCGGTGCTGTCACGGGCCAGGTTCCTGTTACAACACCCGGCACCATTACCGGTCAGCTCGATCTTACGACCGCCACCAATTATCCTCCCGGCAATGAACAGGAAGACCGGGCATCGCTTTTGGCGACCCTCGGCAACAAGCTGACCGGAACCCGGATCCACTTCGTTCCTGATGCTTCAATCTTCGAGACCACGACGTTCGATTATGACGTCCTTTCCCACCGGCTCCGGGAACTTGCGTTCCTCAATGCCGGCCTCACCATTATCATCACCGATGAACGGACCGGCGACTCGGCCACGTATTGTTACGCGGGCGGGCTTTCTGAGTTCGTGAAATACTTAAATGAGGGCAATGAAGTCCTTCACCCGAATCCTATCTACATCACCAAAAAAGACGCCGAAAACAAGCTCGACCTCGAAGTCGCGATGCAGTACACGACCGGGTACGACGAGAAACTCTATACCTATGTCAACTCGGTCAACACCCGTGAGGGTGGCACCCATCTCGAAGGGTTCCGGAGCGCCATTACACGGGGCATCAATGTGGTCGCGAAGAGGAACGGCATCATCAAGGAGAATGCCCAGATAACGCTCAGGGGCGAGGATGTCCGCGAAGGCCTGACCTCGGTCGTCTCGGTCAAGATGGCCAACCCCCAGTTCGAAGGCCAGACCAAGATGCGCCTCGGGAACAGCAGCGTGAAAGGCATTGTCGACTCGCTCGTTTATGCTGCACTTACCGAGTACTTCGATGAGAACCCGAACGTTCTGAAGATCATCATCGAGAAGGCACTCTCGGCAGCAAAGGCCCGTGAAGCCGCGAGGAACGCCCGCGAACTCGCACGGCGCAAGAGCTCGCTCGAATCTGCCGGCCTGCCCGGGAAGCTCTCGGACTGTTCCGAGCGCGACCCCGCAAAAAGCGAGATCTATATCGTAGAAGGGGACTCTGCCGGCGGCAGCGCCAAGCAGGGCCGTGACCGGAAGTTCCAGGCAATCCTCCCGCTCCGGGGCAAGATCCTCAACGTGGAAAAAGCCGGCGAGCACCAGATCCTGAAAAACGCCGAGATCCAGACACTGATTAACGCTATTGGCACCGGGATCGGGGAGAAGTTCGATCCCGAGCGGGCCCGGTACCACCGCATCGTCATCATGACTGATGCCGATGTCGACGGGGCGCATATCCGGACGCTCCTCCTCACGTTCTTCTACCGGTACATGAGAAAACTCATCGAGCTCGGGTACGTATACATCGCCCAGCCTCCTCTCTTCCGCGTCTCGAAAGGAAAGGAGGAAAAATACGTGTACAAAGAGGCCGAGATGCAGAAGGTCTCCGCCGCCATGGGAGAAAAGGGTGTCTCCATCCAGCGGTACAAGGGTCTTGGTGAGATGAACGCCCAGCAGCTCTGGGACACGACCATGGACCCCGAAAACCGGATCTTCCTCAAGGTCTCGATCGAGGACGCGTACGAAGCGGACGAGATGTTCAAGACCCTGATGGGCAAGGACGTGGAGATACGGAAAAATTTCATCATGCGCCATGCAAAGGAGGTGACGAACCTTGACATCTGAAGTCCCGCCAGCAGGCACCCCCGAGACCCACAAGACAGAACCGATCAGCATCGAGCAGGAGATGAAGACATCGTTCATCAACTACGCGATGTCGGTCATCATCCAGCGTGCCATTCCCGATGTCCGTGACGGTCTCAAACCGGTCCACCGCCGATCGCTGTACGCGATGTGGGACATGGGCAACACGAGCGACAAGCCCACGAAAAAGAGCGCGAGGGTGGTTGGTGACGTGATGGGTAAGTACCACCCGCACGGTGATGCATCCATCTACGACACCATTGTCAAGATGGCCCAGCCGTTTTCCTACCGGCACCCGCTCGTGCAGGGGCAGGGAAACTTCGGTTCCGTGGACGGGGATGCAGCAGCAGCGAGCAGGTACACTGAAGTACGGCTCTTCCCCTATGCCGAGGCGCTCCTTGAGGATCTCGATAAGGAGACGGTGGAATTTGTCCCCAACTACGATGAGTCGTTGAAGGAGCCGACAGTACTTCCCTCGAAGATCCCGAACCTTCTCGTCAACGGAACGGATGGGATCGCGGTCGGGATGGCGACGAAGATGCCGCCGCACAACCTCCGCGAGGTCTGTGCAGCGGTCAACCGGTTCCTTGATGAACCAACCGTCCCGGTAGAAGAACTCATGAAGATCATGCCGGGCCCGGACTTCCCGACCGGCGGCATCATGATGGGTATCGAGGGCGTGAAGAACATCTACCAGACCGGGCAGGGCAGGATCGTGGTCCGGGGTGTGGCTGAGATCGAGGAGACTGATGGTGGAAACCGGGGCGACCGGATCATTGTTTCCGAGCTCCCGTACCAGGTCAACAAGGCCCAGTGGATCACGGCCATCGCCGATATGGTCAAGGATAAGAAACTCGATGGGATCAGCGACATCCGTGACGAGTCTGACAAGGACGGGATCCGCGTCGTCTTCGAGCTCCGCAAGGGCACGATCTCGGCAGTCATCCTCAACAACCTGTACCGGTTTACCGCGCTTGAGTCCAGTTTCTCGGCATATAACCTCGCGATTGTGGACGGCACTCCGAAGCTCCTCAGCCTGCCTGCCCTCCTTGGGAACTTTGTGCACCACCGCATCGAAGTCATCCGGCGCAGGTCAGAGTTCGATCTCAACAAGTGCCAGGAGCGGGTCCACATCTTAAACGGCCTCCTTGCCGCTCTTGCAAGCATCGATAAGATCATCGCAGCGATCCGCGGTTCTGACACCGTGGACAACGCACGGCTTGCGCTCATCTCCGGGTTCGGGCTCGATGAACTCCAGGCAAACGCAATCCTCCAGATGCAGCTCCGCAGGCTCGCGGCGCTTGAGCAGCAGAAGATTACGGACGAGAAGGCCGGGCTCGAGGCCGAGATCACGAGGCTCAAAACAATCCTCGCAAGCGAGGAGAACATCAAGGACGAGATCCGGCGCGAGACCTCCGAGATCGCGCTTAAGTTCGGCGATGCGAGAAGAACGGAGATCGCGCTCGACTCAAGCGAACTCTCTACCGAGGATCTGATCGAGGACAAGATGGTGCTCGTCTCGATCACCAAGACCAACTACATCAAAAGGATGGATCTCGACACTTACCGGAAGCAGAAGCGGGGCGGTCACGGAATCACCGGTATGACCACAAAAGAGGACGACGTGGTAAGCTCGGTCTTCGCGGCCGGGATGAAGGACTTCCTTCTCTGCTTCACGAACATTGGCCGGGTGTACTGGCTGAAGGTGTACTCCATCCCCGAGAGCTCGCGGGTGGCCAAAGGCAAGCCGATTGTCAACCTCCTGAACCTGAAAGACGAGGTTGTCACGACCGTCATCCCGATCCGGGAGTTCCGGCCCGACCGGTACCTGCTCTTTGCGACAAAGCTGGGGCAGGTAATCAAGATCCCGCAGTCCGAGTTTGCCAACCCGCGGTCTACCGGGACAAACGCCATCCGGCTCAGGGAGGAGGACCAGCTCGTGGACGTCATCGCCACGGACAACACCAAGGAGGTTGTCCTCTCGACCCGTTTCGGGTACGGTCTCCGGTTCCACGAGGACACCGTACGGATCGTCGGCCGGGGTGCGTCAGGTGTCATCGGGATACGCTTACGGGAGAAGGCTGACACCGTCTGTGCCCTTACGGTTGTGGACAAGGACCACACCCTCCTCACAGTCTCCGATGTAGGGTTTGGCAAGCGGACCGAATTCGATGATTTCCGCGGCCACGGCCGGGCCACGATGGGTGTCAGGATCATGGTCCTCGAGCGCGAGGCCGTGGTGATCGAGTCGCGGGCCGTTGCCAATACCGACGAGATCTTTGTGATGACGGCCTCAGGTGTCGTCATCCGGACACCGGTCAGCGATATCCGTATCATTGGCCGGGGAACCAAGGGTGTCAAGGTCATGCGCCTTGGCGAAAACGACAAGGTCATCGGGGTTGCGATCGTGAATCCGGAATCCAGTGTCGATGAAGACAAGGATCCTCTGGCCTCCCCCCCGCCGGCCCCGTAATTTTTTCCTGCCGGTTGTTCCGAACCTTATCAGAACCTTTTTTAATCTCTCTTTTCCAAGCATGGTTGACGGAATGATCTCTTGACTCCCCGGCATCGCGACCATGGCATTACGGAATTCTACACCATCGTCCTGATCATCGTGCTGATCTGCATAGGCGTTGCTCTTATCCTGTCCGTTTCCAGCGGGTTTGTTACCGTGGTTCTCCAGAAACCTCCGGTCTTTGCCGTTCAGGCAAAAGCATCCTCACCCCTTCCCGGTAAAAGTGTTATCACCCTGTATCACCTGGAAGGTGACCCGATTGCCCTGGTTAACCAGTCCGCAACAGGCTCGTCTGCAGGAGTTTTTTTTACCCTCGAATCCCCCGATGGCGTAAAAGTTGCGGTACATCCCTCCCCGGGGATGGGCACAAACCTGTGGACCGAAGGAGGGACGGCGACGATTTATTACGACGGTTCCCGCTTCTGGGTCGCCGATAACCTTACGTCCCTGATCGCAAAGAACGGGTCCGGCGGAATCACCGATATACCGTCAGGGATCTGGATCATTTACATTACGGACCAGCAGACGCAGGTTGTCGTCAACTCACTGGCGGTGACGGTCTGATCAGACCCATTTGTCAAAAAGACGGTGATTCTCATGTTCCGGAAGATCATCAGCATATCAACACACAGCGAAGGAGAGATTGTTGACCTGACCGGGCAGGTAACTGCGGTAATCCATGAGAGCGGGGTACGGGAAGGTCTGGTCCATCTTTTCGTCCGGCACTCGACGGCCGCACTGACCACGATCGAGCATGAACCGGGCGTCCTTGCGGATCTGTCACGGGCCTTGTCCGTACTTGCCCCAGATCGTGAAGAATATGCCCATAACACGAGATGGGGTGACGGTAACGGGCGATCGCACGTGAAGGCGGCACTGGTCGGCCCGTCGCTGACCGTGCCGGTGACGGGCGGAGCCCTGGGCTGCGGCACGTGGCAGCAGATCGTGCTCCTGGAACTGGACGTGAATGCCGGCCGGGAGCGGCAGGTCGTGTGCACGGTGACCGGAGACTGATACCCGGGGAACCCCTGCGTGAACCTCTTTTCGGGAAGAACGTTTCCGATCACCAGGGCTCGCTGCTGCCGCAGGAAAAACCCTCTTTACCTTTCCCATGCAACACGTATTCCATGAGCTCGATCCTCCGGCGTCAGATCCTCAGGAAATGCACCAGCATGGATGTTCCCCTTGTCGGATTTGCGCCGGCCGATCGATGGAATCACCCGCCGTTTGAACCCTGGGTCCCGGAACCGTTCCGGCCTGCCGCCATCTTTCCCGGAACAAAGACAGTGATCGTGCTCGGGTTTCCGATCAGCCTGCCGATCCTGGACACTGCCCCGTCCATCTGGTACCACGAGCTGTACCACGTGGTCAATGAGATGCTTGATTCCTGCGGCTACCGGCTTGCGCTGTTTTTAACCGGGAAGGGTTATCCCTCGGTCTGGGTGCCCCGTGACGGGTACGGATCGATTGACGTCCTCAAAGAGAAGCCTGTTGCCTTCTTCTCGCACCGGCACGCGGCCTTCTGTGCCGGTCTTGGGAACTTCGGGGAGAATAATATGCTCCTCACCCCGCACTACGGCCCGCGGGCCCGGTTTGTCTCCATCCTCACCACTGCCGAGATCCCCGGCGACCCTCTTATTGAGGAACCACTCTGCACTCACTGCCGGCGGTGCACCACGATCTGTCCGGTCTCGGCGATCGGCGGAGGAGAGTACCCGGAGAACCTTACCGATAAGCATGCCTGTGCTGTCCGTGCCGGAACCCTCAAAGAGCGGTATCTCTCCCCCTGCGGCTGTTGCATCAGGGTCTGCCCGGTAGGGGATGACCGGCATCGGTATAACCGGGAGGATATGCGGATGTATGATGACAACAGTCCCCTGTCCGGACCGTACCGCAGCATCCGGGACCATGTCCGTTCCTACGGTTCCCGGTAAACCTTTCCAGGCCCGGTTTTATCCGGCGTTCATGACGTACTTTCAGGCGGTCCCGCACGGATGGACATAAAAAGGAAGTACCCGACAATGGCAAACGTGATGACCGGGGATACGTACGCCGGGATCTCTGCCCCGAAACTGTCGAGGAGCATAATCACGCCAAGGCAGAAGATCGAGTACATGGCCCCGTTCTTGAGATACCGGTAATTCCGGATGTTCTCCGCGTTCCTGACCGTGAGTTCCCGGACTATCAGTGCCCCGATCCCGTTTCCGATGATGATGAGCGGGACCGACAGGGTAAAGGCAAACGCTCCCGTTACCCCGTCAATGGAGAACGTGGCATCGATGATCTCAAGGTAGAAGAGCTTGCTGATATCGGACAGGTCTCCTGTGACCATCTTCTTTTCCTGCTCCTCAGCGCTCTGGCGGAAACCGTGGACAATAAAGAATGCGGAGGACCCGATCACTGCCCCAAACGCCATCAGCGGATTTCTCCCAAGGGCAAGCCAGACAATCGCTGCCAGAAGGATCGAGACCACGGCGAAGAACCAGACCCCTTTCGTGGCGATATAGCGTTCGCCCCGGATCCCGAACTCTTTTTTTTCCAGAAAGAGCCAGTGGAAGAAGAGGAAGACCAGGAACGTGCCTCCGCCAACGAGAAGGACGGGGGCAGCCTCTGCTACCGCGGCGATGACCGCGGGATCGCTTGAAAATGTTGCCGTAAGTGCCCCGACCGGCCCCAGTGAAGGTGCCGAGGCCCAGACGATCAGCCAGGGCAGCATGCCCCGGATGACAAAGACGGCAAAGAGAAGACCCCAGACCAGGAACCAGCGCTTCGCCCTCTCCGACATGGTCGAGAGCACCTCGGCGTTGATGATGGCATTATCGATGCTTGTGATGGTCTCAAAGAGACAGAGCCCGGCGATGGTTAAGAGGATCGAGAGGATCTCCATGCAACAGTATCCATTTGGCGCCACACCGGTATTAATCTTGGCAGACCCCCGAAGGTTCCCCCAAAACAACCGTGCAGGTCATCGGGCATGACCCGGCGTTACCGCTGTTATTAAAGCGCCGCATGGCGCAATCCGGTATACAGCAGGTCTGGATATGGTCTTCGACTGCCAGCAGTGTGGGGAGTGCTGCAGCCACCTTGGTCTGGTGCACAGTATCACCGCGGATCACGGGAACTACGAGTTTGTCGTTTTCAACCGGTACACCAACGAGTCTGACGTGGTTGTGGTGGACCCGGACAAGCATGCCCTCTATGACGACCGGAGCATTTTTCTTGAACTGCCCGAGGCCTGCCCCTTCTTCCGGCACCAGCCCGGATCGGAAAAGGCATTCTGTACCGTGCACCTCACCCGCCCCGAAATCTGCCGGGACTACGGCTGCTGGCGACTCCTGATCATCTCCCGGACCGGCCGCCGGGCGGGCAGGATCATGTTCTCCCGGTTCCTCTGTTCGGAGGATCCGCTGGTGAGCCGGATTTTCGAAGAATGCATTGATCCGGTACAGGAACCCGACGATGCAAAATGGGATGACCTCGTCATCAGGGTGCTGATGGAACGGGGGTACACGGTAAAAAAATAGGTCTGCTGCCGCGCCCGGGCGCATACCGCTCTCAACAATATGAACCATACTCATATTTGCGGGGTGGATCACCAAAAGATACATTACAGGGCCTCTGCTTATAGAAGAAAAGAGAAGAAAACCCGGCGCTTGAGCCGGATTAGTGTTGACCATGACCGTTTGTGTCAGCAACGATGACGATGATGAAGAGGATAAACGGGTTGCGTTCTCTCCTCTTTTTATGGTAAAACGCTGTGCCATTCCTGCAGCGATCAGGGTTTGTGAACTGTCTTTTCTCCGGGCTGCTCCTGCTGTACCGGAACTACCCGGCCCCCGGGGAAGATCAGCGGGGATTACCTGCGGGCTGATCTGCCGATGAACGATAGGCTGGACGCTTCAGCAGGGAGCGGATCCCTTCCTGAACCCGGGGACACCCCACTCTCCGGCCCGATTGCCCGGTCCGCCCTGAGAAAGCGGGCAGGGATGCCCGATGCCCCGGCGCAGGTTCATCCCCGGAAGGATCGCCCGATGGTCCGGGACTCGCTTGCGGTGATCCGGAGGGATCATGTCAGCCATGTGGTGGCGGAGGATTATTCGTACAAGTCCGAGGCCTATTACACCATCCTTGCCCGGGAACAGGCGGGCGAACCGATCCGGCCTTCCAGCCGCGACGTGCTCGATGCCTTTGTCGTGCCGGTCTGCCTCGAGCGGGCGGAGCGGGCCGGTATCCCGGTGGTCGAATGGGGGATCTCCCAGGCCTATGTTCCCCTGCCGGCCATCCTGTATGGTATCAACTACTTTGCCACGGCAACCGATTATGCCGTGGTCCGGGATGCTGATCAGGCAAAGGACGTGATCAAGCACATCACCAACAAGGGCAAGTACCCCTTCTGCTACCAGAAGATCGAGGACGAGGCTGCGATCAGCACCTGCACGGCGGTCTTTGGCAGGACCACGGGGAGCTGCGCACCGATCGCCGGCTACGCGGAGAAACTTTATGAGATCTTTTCTCTCCCCCTCGTCAACATGGTCTTTGTGCGGACCGGCGAAAAGTTTGCCCTCTCCTCCCTCGCCCCCACGCGGTACACGCGCCTCTCCCCGGGCGAGCGGGCCTTCCTTGCCGCATACCGGGATCACCAGGAGTTCCTATGAGCCGCCTTGGCATCTTCGTGGACCGGAAAACCCTCTCCAACGCGGAGCAGCTGACGGCCCTTATCCACTGCCGGGACGTGGCGGAAGCAATGGGGCACAACGCTGAGTTCCTCTTCCCGGTGGACATCAGCAAGATCCCGAGGATGGACGCGCTCTTCATCCGTGCCCGCACCGATCCCAAGAACATCACCTACGTGGCGGCACGGATGGCGGAGTTCCATTGTATTCCCGTGATCGATGACGCGAATTCCATCCAGGTCTGCGGGGACAAGGTCAACATGTACTCCCACCTGCTCAACAGGAAGGTTGCCCTCCCCAGAACCGTGTTCCTCTCCAAAAACGATCTTTCCGTCGAACGGGTCACGGAACTCTTCGACACACTGGGAACGCCGCTCATCATTAAGGAGCCGTCGACCTCGTTCTCGCTCCGGGTGGAGAAGGTTGCCGATATTGCGGAATTCTTCCGGGTAGCCCGCCGTTTCATCAAGTTGTCGGACCGGATCGTAGTCCAGCAGTACGTGGAGAGCACGTACGACTGGCGGGTGGGGGTCTTGGGCGGGAAACTCCTGTACGCCTGCAAGTACACGATCCCCTCGGTGACGTTTAAGATCCAGGCCTCGGTGAACGGCCATATTGTGTACTGCGGGGTGGAGAGCATGCCGGAAGCCTCCGTCCCGCCCCACGTGGTGCAGCTCGGGATCGATGCGGCCCATGCCATCGGGAACGGGCTGTATGGTGTGGATATCAAGAACAACAATGGCGATGCCTGCGTGATCGAGGTAAACGACAACCCGTCGCTGGAGAGCGGCGAGGATGCCTGCTACCCGCGGATCTACGAACAGATCATCAGCCACCTTTTTGCAGCGTGATCAGCCATGACGGAGAACTGGCTGCTTCGTGCTGAGGCTATCTGCATGGCCTGCGGGGGACACTGCTGCGATGAGGCACATCCCCCCATTACCCGGGACCGGTACCAGTCCCTGATCGCTGCCGGTATCCCGGACACCTGCTTCGAACACGAGGGATACCTCCGGCTCCGCGCCCGGCCCGATGGCACCTGTATCCTCATGAAGGAACAGAAGTGTACCTGCCATGCGGTCAAGCCCGAGACCTGCCGGGCCGGGCCGTTCACGTTCGATGTGGAAGGTGAACGGATCCGGATCTTCTTAAAACATGCCTCCATCTGTCCCCTCGTCCCGCTCCTCAAAGAAGAACCTGCTGCATTCCGCCTGCAGTACGAACGGGCTGCAGAAAATATTGTGCACCTCGTTACCGGCCTGTCGGGCACAGAGATTGAGGCGATCAACCGGATCGAAGAGCCGGAGACGGAACTGGTTGCAGAACTTCCATGGGGGCAGCGGTTCTTATGACGGTCGGGACAGAGCACGAGTATTCGATCAACGACCCGCACTTTACGGCGCTTCCGGTCTCCGACCAGATCCTGAAATCGATCAGCGGACGGTTTGAAAGCGAGATCCGTTTCGGCGAGGTGAACCTGGGAAAGGAACTCCAGAAGACCGTGCTTGAATTTGTCCCGCGGACCCCGGCGGCCGGCCCGGCGGCGCTGGAGGCCATGCTTCTTTCGGGTATCGCCAAATTCTACCGCGTCTTTCCTGACCAGTACCACCTCCTCGGGCTGGGGATGCACCCTGCCCTTACCCTGGACCGGGCCGTTGTCTGGGACCATGACGAGGGAGAATACTACCGGACCTACGACCGTCTCTTCAATATCCGGCAGCACGGGTGGCTGAACATCCAGGCACTCCAGATCAATCTCTCCTATGCCGGGGAAAAAGACCTGCTTCGGCAGTACAACCGGATCCGCAGCCTCCTCCCGTACTTCATCGCCCTTGCGGCCTCGTCGCCCATGGTCGAGGGCCGCCTGACCGGGACCATGGACAACCGCCTGGTCTATTACCGGGAGAACCAGAAGGAGATCCCGGGGATCTGTAACGGGATCATCCCGCCCCGGCTCCGGTCCGTCAGAGAGTACCGGACAGCGCAGGAAGAGATCTACGCACAGCTCCGGGCACGGGACGCCGGGATCCTCTGCGAGGAATGGCTCAATTCGAGCGGGCTTATTATCCGGTTCTCCCGGGGCTGCCTGGAGATCAAGGCGCTGGATGAGCAGGAATGCGTTCGTTCCGATATGGCCTTTGTCGCATTTGTTTCCTCCCTCCTCCGCTGCCCGGCGCTCCCGGTGGAGACCGATCAGGATGCCCTGCTTGCCCTTACTGAGGCTGCGATCGGGAAGGGTACTGCCGGTCTCCGGGAGGAACTGGAGGCACTCTACCGGCACGCATGGCAGGAGGCAACCGCCGAAGAGCGACAGTACCTGCCGGTCATCCGGCACCGGATTGACCATGGCAGCCTCGCCGAGCAGATGGCCGGGCAGTTCCGGGAGGAGCAGGCAACCGGACCGGTCCTAGCCGGGATGGCCCGGTGCCTCAGGCAGAACAAGCCATACGGGATGAGATAAGATCCCGCCCCTTTTTGGGAGTATCCTCACATCAGGGACAATCCTCTTTTACCCTGCCCCGGCAATACTTTCCTTAAACGGAGACCTGCTCTATGACACGCACCCTGCTCTCGGAAGCGGAAGGTTACGAACTGCTGAAACACTACGGGATCCCGGTACCCCGGTTTGCGGTCGTCACCACCGCGGATGAGGCAGAGAAGGCAGCAGCAGGGATGGATTTTCCGCTCGTGGCAAAGATCCTCTCACCGCAGGTTGTCCACAAGAGCGATGCGGGAGGTGTGGTCACCGGGATCACGTCAGCCCCAGCCGCACCGGCAGCATTCCGTACCATTGTGCAGAATGTAAAAGCAGCGTACCCTGACGCGGAGATCCGGGGGATTATTCTCGAAGCGCAGCAGGACCCCGGCCTGGAACTGATCATCGGCGGGAAGACCGACCCGGCGTTTGGGAAGGTCATTACGATCGGCATGGGAGGAACGCTTGTGGAACTGATCCGCGACGTGGCCATCCATCTCCTCCCCGCGAGCGATGAAGCGATCCGCTCCCTGGTCCTCGGCCTGCGGGGATATCCCCTGATCGCTGGTTTCCGGAACACCCCGCCCCGGGACGAAGCAGCACTCCTTGCAGTCGCCGGGGCGCTCGGGCGGATGTTCCTCGAGCACCCGGAGATCGAGGAGTTCGATATCAACCCGGTGATCCTGTATAAGAAGGGTGCCTGTGCGGTGGATGCCCGGATATACACAAGCGATCTCCCGGTAACGTCCCGGGAAGACCCGGCCGATGCGGTGCCACGGGACAGCCTGTTCCGGATCGGATCGGTGGCCGTCGTCGGTGCTTCCCAGAACCCGGACAAGGTCGGGTATGCCATCTGCCGGAACATGCTCGCCTTCCCCGGCGCCTTATACCCGGTCAACCCCGGCAATGCAGCGATCCTGGGGAGGACTGCCTACCCGTCGCTCTCTGCCATCCCGGGACCGGTAGATGCAGCGGTTATTGCGATCCCGGCAGCCGGCGTTCCGGCGATCGTCGAGGAGGCGGGCAAGAAGAAGATCCCGCTTGCGATCATCGTCTCCTCGGGCTTCCGGGAGACCGGGCCGGCAGGAAAGGCACTGGAAGACCAGGTGATCGCCGCTGCACGGAAGTACGGTATCCGGGTGATGGGCCCCAACTGCCTGGGCTTCATGCTCCCGGCGCAGGGCATCAACACCACCTTCGATCCTGTCTCTCCCCGGACCGGTTCCATTGCGTTTGTCTCGCAGAGCGGGGCAATCATAACCACGATCGTTGACTGGAGCCTGCCCGAAGAGATCGGGTTCTCCGCGGTCATCTCGGTGGGAAACCAGCTCGATCTTACGTTCGAGGACTTCGTTGCCTGGACGGGCGCCGATCCGGCAACGAACGCCATCATCCTGTATGTCGAGGAGATCCGCAACGGGCGGCGTTTCCTGGACGTGGTCCGCCGGATCACCCCCACCAAGCCCGTGATCGTGATCAAATCCGGTTCATCCGCGATCGGGCAGAAAGCCGCCTCGTCGCACACCGGCTCCCTCGCCGGCAGTGCGGAGGTGTACCTCGCGGCGTTCCGGCAGGCGGGGATGATCCCGGTCCGCTCGATCCGGGAGGCGTTCCAGGCTGCAGAACTCCTCGCGTCCGAAGGCTACCCCACCGGTACCCGGGCCGTGGTCATCTCCAATGCGGGCGGGTTTGCGGTGCTCTCATCGGATTATGCCGAACGGTTCGGGATCGAGCTCGTGCACTTCCCGGATGACCTTGTCCGTGAACTGGACGCGGTCCTTCCCCCGGCATGGAACCGGGCCAATCCCATGGACATGGTCGGCGATTCCCACCCGGACCAGTACGCAAAGACCTTTGATATCCTGATCCGGCACCAGGACCTCTGGGACATCGCGTTTGTGATCGCGGTCCCGACCGCGATCTCGAACCCCATCCGGGTAGCAAACGAGCTGATCCGGTTCTCGACCCACACGAACAAGATGATCGTGGGCTGCATGATTGGCGGGGATTCCATGAAGACCCCGCAAAGAATCCTCCGGGAGGCAAAGATCCCCAACTTCCCCGACCTCGAGGATGCCTTCCGCGCCGTGGGAAACATCTGCCGGTACACCTGCCGGAATGCAAACGGGCATCCCGGGTGCCCGAAATAATCTCGTCCCTGAACGGCCGGGCTTTCTCTCCCGTAACTCCAGCCATCCTATTATCATATATACCGGAGGGGATCATGTTCACGCATGAACCTCCGACTGTTCCTCGTTCCCGTCCTTCTCCTGGTGCTGGGGCTGTGTGTTGCCGGCTGCACCCAGCCGGATACCACCCCGGCAGTGCCTGCTACGCCCACCGTGATTCCCGTTACCGCCGTTACCGCAGCCGCGGCCACCCTGCCCCCGGATTCCGCCACACCGGAGCCGACAGGGGTCCTTCCCTCCTACTGGAGCGTGAACGTGCAGGCCTATAGCAACGGCATGGCCATCAACCCGGAGATCATCATCGCTTTCCGGGGCGGGCAGGGCATGAACCTCGTCCCGCAGATCAAGCTCAAGGTAACGCGGTCGGATGGTGTTGTCGAGACCGGGGAGATGGACGAACCGTTCTCTATGGGCCAGAGTGTTACCTTTGCCGCAACCACCGGTTACCAGGACCGGGCCGAGGCCTGGGCGATCACACCGCAGGGAGATGCGGTCAAGATCCTTGACCAGTATGTGCCGTTCCGGTCCTATAATACCGGATAACGGGTCTTGTGAAAAGCCGGGGAACATCTTTCTTTTTTTTAATTTCCTGCCGGGTAATCGATCCTTTTCCGGAATCTTTTCGCTCTTGACCCGGGCGTTTCCGAAAACTGTGAGTCTGGATGCTATCATGGGGGTCCCCTTCTGTTTTTGCGAGGACCCCCATTGGGATAAAGGGGGTACCTTTGATCTGCGAATGTTGAAAGGGACTCCCCCTTAGGGTCCAATCAAGGGGGTCCCGCTTATCATTGAGGAAAGGGGAAGCCCCGATCCCCTCTCACCTGAAGGTTCAGTGGAAATACAGGTTTTTAAACTGGAACTGGTAAAGGGACTCCCGCTTTATGCTGAGCAAAGCGGGTCCCGGTTATTTTTTTGCAGAGACCCCCATGGGGGGTAGAGGGGACCCACGATTTTTTCGAAGGGGTGCCAGTTTTTTCAGAATTAACCGTTCGCGATCCGATCATTTTTGGAAATCTTCCGCTGCCTGATCGATCATTTTTAGAAATTGCCGGCCCGTGATGCGATCTTTTTTACAAATCTTCAGGTCGTGACCCGATCTTTTTTTGAAATCCTTCGCACCCTGGCCGGACTTTTTTACCGAACTGGCGTACGGTTTGGCATGGCTCCGCCGGAGAATGTGATAATTATTCGTGGGTCAGGGCGTTTTTCCGCAAAACCGTATCGATCATTTTCAAAAATCTTCAACTATTGAGTCGTTCATTTTCCGGAATCCTCCGCTGTCTGATCGATCATTTTTAGAAATTGCCGGCCCGTGATCCGATCATTTTCAGAAATCCTCAGCAGCGTGATCGATCTTTTTTTGGAATTGCCAGCTCCTGAACTGATCTTTTCCGGAAAAGTGCGGGTGGCCGTACGGAGCTGCCGGATGGGGAAACGGATCCAGAGCATGGGGGCTGTCGCCCCCTACCCCCACGAGAGAAGAGGGGGTAGAATCGCGAATGAGATAATTTCAGTATTCTGCCTAAAAAAAGCCCGTAAAACCGTCCGATTCCAAGGGGAACTTTTTTGAGCCTTTATTGCGCGTTATTCGTGAAAATAAACCCAAATTGAGGCCCATATAATGCGCATAAACGGTCCATAAAGCCATTCCGGCAGCCTCTTTTTCCGGGATTGAACAAACACCCGTCCGGGCCCAGGATCGGGCCTTAGAATCGCGATACGTGAACGCTATATTTTGTCCGATTGCAAAAATACGGCTGATTTGGGCTTATTTATAAACGGAGCCCGATACGGGCTCCGATGGTCTCCCGAAAAGGGTCATCCGGGCTCAATTCGGGCCCGGAATAGGGTAGGTCGGATCGGGTGGATTGGGGGGGTTATGCCTGCATCACCTTCGATGTAGGATACCCTGTGGCGGGTGAGAGATATTCAAATGCATGGGGCAAAAATGTCGAAGATGCCAGCGTACGGAATCCCTTCAAGATTTTTTCCGGGCTTTGGGGCAGAGCGATGTCCAACGCGCAAAACGCCTCGCCGGGTTTTGCGCTACGCACTTACCGGGATCCGGATTTTGATCAAGGCACTTGTCCGGTTGTTCCCCCTAGCGAGACGGGTGTGGCTGTGCCACCCGTCGAGCGCGAGGGGGCGGAGGGGGCGCATGCTCGCACAGTAATATCTCGGCTCATCAGTTTAGATCTATAAGTTCATTTAAAAAGTCACAGCTAAAAAAAATCATTGTAACTGTAAACTATTTTCAGGCATATAATCAAAAATGAGGGAAATAACCAAGGAGATAGAAAATACTGTTAATGCGGTACTTGCTCCAAAAAGGACGGTGTTTGTAACCATGGTTGTAAGTGAACCATAACTAACAAAATAGGAGAAAAGACATGCAAATAGACTAAATGATGATGCTAGACTTATTTTCAATATAGATTTTGATTTCGATTCCTTGAAATTTGGATTTATTCCCATAGCCGCAAATGCTACGGCAATTATTGCTAAATTTATCGTTATATATGCGTTTAGGATATTCCGTATACCATCGATAGGTGGCGTTTCGACAATTATGGCGCCTATCATGAATATGATTACGGCAATGAAATATGTCTCGATCCATCGCTTTGAAGGAAAGCTCATGTGGGTTATTGTCTTAATGTCAAATGATTAACTTTGTCATTGTATATTTATCACAATTTGCCGTGTATTCTTTTCCCCAAACCTCATCCCTCACAACGTAATCTTCTTCAAGATCTGCCCGTTCTTGAAGATCGTGATCCCTCCCCCGCTCTGCGAGACCACGATGCCCACGGCCCGGGTCACGCTCGTGATGGCGGCAACCGAGTTGTGCCGGGTGCCCATCCCCTTGGGGAGGGTCACCTTGCTTGAGTCCACCGTGATGTAGCGTCCTGATGCCTCGATGAACCCGTCGCCCGAGACCACAAATGCCCCGTCGAGCTGGGCAAACTCCTTGATGTTCTCCTTGAGGTCGGAGTTGGTGACCATGCGCATCTCGGGGACATGGCCCTCGAATGCATTGAGCATGATCTGGCGGGACTTTGCGAGCACGTTTTTCGTATCCCCGATGAGGAAGGTTGTTCCAACCGGTTTTCCTTCCCTGCCCTCGATCGAGATCTCGGTGCAGATGTGGAAGACGGAATCAAAGACCTCTTCCCGCACATCGGTATCGGCTACGACCTGGTCTTTCCAGGTATCGGTGCTGATCCGCACTTCGCCGGTCCGTTTGCGGTCGGTGATGTCATGGCCGATGCAGAGCACCTCTACGATATGGCCCTGCGAATCGCGGATTGCCTTGTTGATCCATGCAATCCAGACAATGTCCCCGTTCCGCCGGATATTCTCGCTCACGTTGATCGCGTACCCCTCGGCATTGAACCCGAGGTCGTTTGCCATCATCGAGAGGTCGTGGCCGCCCCGGTTCTTCTCGGGAGCAATGGTCCCGACCACGTTCTTCCCGAGAAGGCCGGCCTCGGGATAATCAAAGAACGCCGCCGCATAGGTGTTGACATACGTAATGGTGCCCTGCATGTCCATCCGGACGATGATGCTCTGGGTGTTCTGCATCATCTCGCGGTACTTTGCCTCGCTCTCCTTGAGGGCATCGCGCATCTTCTTTTTGTCGGAGATATCGGTGACCACTACGGTGCCGCCTTTCTTTGCATCGAGCGGGTCGAGGAACCGGGCCTGGAGGGTGCAGGCAAGGATGCTCCCGCCCGGGCGGACGAGTTCGCAGTCGGCACAACCGTTCCCGAGCACGTCCCGGTGGATCTGGAGGTCCCGGCAGACCTGCCCGTATTCCTCGTCGCTCACAAAGAGCGAGCGCACCGGTTTTCCCACGATGGCAGATTCCGGGACACCCAGGAGTGCCGCAAGCGGGTGGTTGACCCATTCGATCGTCTCGTTGCGCATCTGGAAGATGCCCAGCGGTGTTGCCGAGAGGATCGCGGTCAGCTGGTCGTTCTGGAGCTTGATGTCCCGCTCCGATTTCTTGCGCAGCGCCGCCTGCTTGATGAGGGTGACCAGATCCGCTGCCGGTGACCGCAGATCGGCTGCACGGGGGAGAGCGATCTCGGAGCCGTTGCTGACCTCTACAAAAGCAACCCGGCTCTCGCCCTTCCGGTGGAAGAGGATGACCGGCGTAGGGTTGCCCATGGAACGCAAATAGCGCAAAAAGCCGATGCCATCCATGTCCGGTACAAACTCGATCCCGTTGACCGGTGAGATGTCCTCGTAACAGACAATGACATCGTAGGTCCGGCTCTTGAGCTTCTCGATCGCCTGCTTGGTGGAGGCAACTATCTCCGGCCTCATCTCCCCGGTCTTTTCAAGGACCGGGCGGAACTGGGCGAGGAATTCGGTATTATCGTCAACAAACAGGACAGAGATCATCGGGTACCCGCGGGACCCGGATTTTCACCGGGGGTGTATACTTATGAGATGGATGGTGGAGAAATAAATAGTTGACTTTCGCGGGGGGAAATTGCCGATATGGCGCAATTTATGGCCGGAATACCCGGGGACTCCCCGTCCGGGCATTATTTCCGGGTATCTTCGTCCTGCCCGGTTTCCCCTTCCGGCCCATCATCGGAATTGTCCAATTCGGTCTCCCCGGTCTCGAATGTTCCGTACATGAGCCAGAACCCGGTAACCACGATCACCGGGATGCCGACCGGGACCGAAGAGCCGTGACTGTTGGCAAGGGCAGGGCCGTACTCCACGATCACCGCGGCAAAAAACAGGATCCCGCAGAGCACCGTGAGCACCCCGGCAGGGAAGACAAGGTTAGACTGATGCCGGAACGCAGCGACGGCAAGGGTTATCGCCGCAGCAACAAGAAGGAGCGCCCCGAGAATCCAGACAATGGTCGAATACGCACTCGCTCCCTTCAAAATACCGCCAGTCACATAGTGGAGGTCCTTGTGGATCAGGATCAGGCTGTTGCCCATGGAGCTCTGCTGGTACCGGAAAAGCGCCCACTGCACGCCCTGGGCCAGGTTGTCACCGATCACATAGATGTTGAGGGGGATGCACAGGAGCAGGCACTCGCAGATCAGCGGCAGGGTCAGGCGGGTCATGAAAGAGAAAAGGAGGTATTACCGAAAAAAAATCTGTTCACTTGTTGCTGCTCCCGACAATGGCAAGCTGGTACATCCAGTCCATCAGGGGATGGCACTCTTCCACAACGCATTCAAGGTCGCAGGCAATGCAGGGGATGAGCTCATCGCCGGCGAGCAGGTTTTCCGGGTGGACCGGCTGTCTTTTTGCCTTGAGAAGGTAGGTCTTGATGCCTTCTTTCTTGAACTCCACCCGGTCGATAAGGCCGCTGTCTTCGAGTTTTTTGACGATCCGGGAGCACTTCCGGCTGTCCACCCCGAGTTCCTTCCAGAGCTCGCTCTGGAGGACGCCCTCAGGATGCGACTGGATCAGGGTGAGTGCTTCGTCTTCAGGTTCAGGCATTGCTGGTACTCGCTCCTTTTCCTTTACAGGACCGGGGCAATGGTAAGAATATTGTTGCCCCGGATGACGACCGTGCCCAGGCTTCTCCCGCGCTCGTTGTTGACAAACTCGATCGTCTCGTCCATGTGGATATTGAGGTACTCGTCGACTGCGATAAGCCGGCCCTGCAGCTTGCGCCCCTCATCCTTGATCTCGACCAGGATCTTGGAATCCACGAGGGCAAATACTTTCTTTATCGGCAAAACAATTCCGTTAACCATCTGTGCTGATTTGGGCCGTAAGATAATTAAAGTTTGCGCGGGGTAAAAAGGAGGAGCGTATGCCGGCATGGAACACGGCTATTATCGCCGGCCCTGTGCCCTTATTTCTCCAGGGGCTCCCACCGTTTTTCCAGCGCCTTCTCCACCGCCGGCAGGGTTGTGTACTCCATCTCCGAGAGAGAGAGCCGGTGGGGCTCGAAGGGCCCCTGTGCCCGGATGGTGTCGGCCAGTTCGTTGCACCGTGCCCGTACCCGGTCAAACCCGGGGTCGTCGAACATGTCCGCGGGGCCGATCAGCTTGCCGTCAGTGACCTGGAACCCGAAGCAGACCACCCGGGGAGGGCCGTCGAAGCGGGTGCAGTTGGCATCGCAGAGGCCGACCGGCATGAACGGCCCGTGGTGTGACCCGCGCATCCAGCCGGCCACGAGCACCGGGATGGTGAAAGGCTCCAGCACCTCGCCTACTGCCGGAAGACCGCTCTGGGCCCGGACGATCATGACGGGGTCGTCCTTGCCCACGTACCGCCCGGCCATCATGTTGAGGCGCTGGGTGCTTGTCGAGGCTGCGATAGTCCCGTCCTTTTTGAATACATGCTTGATCACGTAGCGTGACGGCGCCCCGATGTAGGCAAGCAGGCTGTAACTCTCCTCCGGGCAGGAGAAAGAGATCTTCCGTTTCCCGACAAGGTCATGGACCTCGAAGACAAACCCAGCGGTAAGGGAGGGATCGATCACAAGGCCTGCGGTATTGAAGGGATCGGCAAAGATCTTGTACAGGTAGAAGTTCCACGCGCCGGGCTCGGTCTTGTCTGCCGCAAAGATAAGGACGGGATCGGATCCCCGCTCCTCGAATTCCATCTCGGCGACGCCCGGGCCCATGCCCCGGACGTTCCCGCAGAAAGCATCGGCGAGCATGTCCTGTCCTGCCCCGTACAGCCTGAGCTCCTTTGCCACCTTCGTGCATGCGAGGAAGACGTTCCATGCGAGTTTGTGGATTGCTTCGCTGTCGACCCCCTCGCGGTGGGTCATGACCAGTTCGAGATCATCCCCGCAGTGGGTGACAAAGGAATCGACGAGGAGCTTCCCCCGCTCGGCTTTCAGCATCTGTGCTGCCGTTTCGAGCAGCTTGGGATGGGTGCGGGAGTGGCCGGGGAAACTTCCCACATCCGCCTTAATAATGGAGATCGTGGTCCGTGGCATACGTGTTCACATCTATCTGATCACACGGGGATCCTAAAAATGGTTGGGGGAGAAGGAGACTAAAACAATCTGCAAAAAAAGAATCAGTGCAGGGACTTACGGATAGCCGATGCGGTGCCATAGGCGCTGAACGCCTTAAAGAATACCAGGCTTTCTGCATAGGCCATCGCCTGCATTGCCTTGTTCGTGGCATCGTCAACCGCGTAGATCTCCTTGTAAAACTCTTTTATCGCCATCTTGCAGTTGCCGTCAACGATCTGCCGGTCCTTCTTGCCCGGGTTTGCGGGCCGGTACTTCTCCAGCGTCCAGTCCACGATGCTCTTGTAGAGATCGGGCTCGTAGATCTTCAGGACCCCGAATGCTACGTCCTGCCAGAAGGTCCCGACATTTCCCTTGATGATGTCCCCCTTGGGGAAGTGCAGGTTGATGAGGTCACGCGGGGTGCCGGTGATACCATGCTGGGCGATCCCGACGTTCAGGTGGTTGTCGCGGAGCGCCCGGGCAATCTCCTTTGTGCGGTTGATATCGATCGAGAGCTGTTCCACCACGTTGCCGTTCGCATCGTACGCATGGCCGTGCGAGCTGCCGTTTGCGATCGCGATCACGTGAGGGTATACGTCGTTCTCATTGAGGGCCCTGATGAACCCGACCGCCTCTTCGGGCCGGGTCAGGATCAGGCCTTCGGTATCCTTTCTCCCGATCTCGCCTACCTCCACCTCAAGGCCGAACTCCTTTCCCTTCATCTGCTGCCGGATGTAGCGGGCGAGATCGGTGGTGACCGCGATGTTCTCGGCCAGTTCCTCGCGAACGGTCTTTCCCTCGAAGTTGAAGAGGTGCGAGGCATCGATGGCAAAGGAGGTGTAGCCGGCCTTCACCTGTGCATCGATCAGCTCCTTTGTCCCGGCGATCTCTGCGGCATCACCCTTCTTGATGGTGATGTGATCGGCGTGCAGCGCCCAGATGTCGCAGCCTGCCGCCGCTGCTGCAGCCCGCATCTTCTCGCCAAAGACCTGCGGGGTCATCCCGGTGTAGCCACCCTTGAGATCGGATTCGGACCGGGCCAGTTCCATGAAGACCGCGGAGTCGGTGTCTTTTGCTGCCCTGAAAATTCCCTCGGCAACGGTGGCGATGCGGACGTTTGCTGCCATGACAATGGCTTTCTTTCCTGCAATCCCCGAAAGGATCGTTGACCCCGGGATTGGATCGTACCTGTGTGCTCTCATCGTTTTGCTCCTTACCCTTATCCTTCTCTCATGCAGGATTCAATCTTTGCGATCTCCTTTTTGCCACCGATATAGATCGGGGTGATCTGGCCAATGGCGGAGGGGAGGATCTCCCGGTAATCCCCGCGCCCGTCGCTCACTGCCCCGCCTGCTTCGCAGACGATCATACCCATGGGGTTTGCCTCGTAGAGGAGACGGAGTTTCCCGGATTCTTTGCCCTTGTAGCCGGGATAGGTAAACACTCCCCCCTTATGGAGGATCTGGTGGACATCGGCCACAAAGCAGCCGGAGAACCGGAGCTTGTAACCGTCGTTTTCGAGGCAGGCGATCCAGCGTGCATGGGGGGCGAGGTAGTCCTTGCGCAGGGCCCCGGGGGACTGGATCTTCCCTTCGGGGATCTTCAGGTTCTCGTGGCGCAGGACAAATTCGCCGTCCTCGCACTGGACGAATTCATGGACGCCGCGTTTCGTGGTGAACGTGAGCAGGGTCAGGGGCCCGTACAGCATGTAGAGGGCGGCGATCATGGTCGTGCCCTTCGCGAGGACATGGCCCGGATAGATGCCGATAATGGAACCCACGCAGAGGTTGACGTCAAGGAGGGAGGAGCCGTCCAGCGGGTCGATGACCACGCCGAACTGGTTCTTTGCCCCGCTCACCTCGATTACCTGGTCCTGCTCCTCGGTTGCGATGTACCGGACCAGGCGGGATTCCGTGAGCGCATGGATGAAAACGTCATCCGCGTACTTGTCCAGGGGCTTCTGGTCCTCCCCGAACATGTTCCGGGTACCGCAGGCCCCGGTGTTCATGCAGGTGGAAAGAAAGCCCTTTCTGACCTCGCGTGCCTGTGTACTTAAGAAGAGGATGAGCTCTGCGAGGTTCTTCTCCGTTCCCTCTTTGTCCAGAAACTCCTTGAGCAACATGGTATATTTCCTGACACGGCTGCACGCGATCTTTTCTCATACGAGAAGCACGGGGTGATCGCAGGCACCGGGTTCGTGGTTAGTCGTTGGATTTCGGCCTTTATCAGGATTGTTGATCGGGTGGAGTTATGGATCCGGCAGGAACTGGCAGGACAATTACGGTACGGTCAACCGATCATGGGTCCGGGCAGGATCCCCCGGGTTTTAAAAAAAGGAAATGTGTCAGGTACAGATGAGAGAGATGCCCGATATTACACCGTGCCTGATGGTCGTGTGTAACTCAGGTTCAGTGAGGCCGTGCCCAGGGTGACCGGGGCGATAGCGCTGGTGAGCACCGGGCCGGTTACCTGTGCTGGATCAGCCGGTAGTGAAGGCGATCCGGACAGGGCATAGAGCGTGAAGGTATAGGTCTTCAGGCCGGGCCCCTGCGAACAGGGCGGATCATACTGCATAACCGTGCCGTGGCTTCCCGTCCCCAACGTTCCGGTACCTGTACTGTTTTGTGCAAGACTCGTCGTAGTCCCCGGTATGCCGTAGAGCACCCAGTTCCACCGGGTGGTTCCGTCACCGGGAAGGGTGGTCATCATCAGGGCATACTCTTTTGTTCCGGTCGGAGCCCCGGACCATGAGAGTTCGGGAGTATTTCCTGCACCGTCACACGTGTATGCAGCTGACATTGTGCCGCCATCGGCACCGGCATCACTCATAAGCGTGAAGGTGCCTGCACCGGTACCTGCCGGAACCGGGCCGTTCTGTGGTGTGCCGGATGACTTTGCGCTCCAGAGCGACTGCCAGAAGTCAGCGAACCATGAATTGACCGGGTTTGAGCCGCTGGTACCGGCAGGCTGGGGCTGCCCGCCTGATGGTGCGGGGGATGATCCCGACCCGCCGTTCCCGTTCTGGCTGTTTCCGGTCCAGTTGGCCTCGATGGCCTCAACCACACCCGGGTTGCTCTGTTCGAATGTGTCCAGCCATGCCTTTTGCGCCTGGCGGTCCCCGCTCTGGATCGCCGCTGTTGCTCCGGAGATGTCGTACCCCTTCTGCCCCAGCTGGGTAATAATCATATCAAGCGGCATACGGCGCTGCTGGCCCTGGCCGGTGCTCTGGCCCGGTGCAGTGGAATTTCCCGCAGGGGACGTTACGCTCCCCTGCGTGGTCTGTCCCTGTCCGGAACCCTGCCGGGAATTCTGGCCATTACCCTGATCCTGGGAGGAGAGCGCCTGCTCCTGGCCCTGTACCCATGCCGACATCTCCGTGGCATTGTATGTTCCCACGCCAAAGAGGAAATCCGAGGGGATATTCTGTGGCATACTGATGGGTTGGGAATACAGGAATGCACCGGTGCAGGTGTAACCGGTCAGGTTACGGAGGGCTACCATCTGCTGTTTCTGGCTGTCGGTCAGGGTAGCATCCACAGCAGCAAAGTGCGTTGCATAGTAATACGAGATCTCGCCGTCCAGTTTCCCGTATTTTGCCGACAGGCTGCGCACATCCGTTTCATCGATGGTATTGCCGGAAAGGGCAGCCCTCAGGTCGGTTGCAATTGCCTGCCGTGTTGCAACAATCTCGTTGAGGTCAGATTTCTGGAGGTCCACAAGACCCGTGACCTCGCTTCTCTGGGTATCGGTCAGGAGATTGAGGAAATTTGCTCCGGAATCTCCGGTCAGCGTTGTGCTGATGGAATAATCCGCATTGCCCATCGCCGGGAGGTCTTTCATATAGAACGACCCGAAGTAGGTTGCCTGCCTCTCGGGGCAGAAGTAGGTGTCAGCCGTGACCGAGCCTGCATACCAGGCAAACATCTCGCTTGCATAGGTTCTCATGGCTACCGAATTGCCCTGGCCGCTGTTCGCGAGCACGGATGACGCATCCACGACCGGATAGTCGGCCTCACCTTCAGATTTCAGTTTGTCAAGGTACGCCCGCTGGGTCTGGTTGAGCGAATTAATGACACTGGCATAGGTCTTTGCACGGGCGATGCTGATACTCGCATCAACGTCATAGAGTTTTGCCGAGTACGCCATCACCGCAGACTGATTGAGCCCGCTGCTCCCGGCGGGGATGTTGCCCTCAAGGTTATCGCGGAACGCAGTCGCGAGCGGGAACCGCATGAGCGCATACTGTTCCTGCAGCGAATTCTCTTCCTGCGCAAGGGTGACAAACTGTGCCAGCTGGTCGGTATTCAGCATAACCAGCACATTATCCGCAGTCCGGGTGACAAAGTCCGTGTTGTGTCCCATGCCGGTGGGATCATTGTCCCGCAGGTACTGGAACCCTGCATAGTCTGCCACTTTTCCGGGCGGAATGAAGGTGTCACTGCAGGCACTGCCGGTCATGAACGCGAGCCCGTCAAAGGCAATCGTATCCTCCTGTGCCTGGTCCGATATTGTCTGGCTGATCGTGTAGTTCTGGATGCTGTTTTCTCCCTGCCCTGAGCCCTGTCCCGGTCCTGTCAGACCGGACGTGCCCGCTGCACTGGCCGCGGTACCCAGCAGAAAAAGGATACAGATGGCGGCAAGCGCGTGGCCAATCGTGGATAAACGCTTCATGGTTGTATTCTCCTGTATTACAAACCCCTCCTTTTCCGGGGTTACCCGGTTGCTTTTACGGAAAAAGAGATAAGGAAATCCCGGAATCAGACCCTGATCCCACCCAAATCTCCCCGGAGTTATTCCGGAAAGAGGGCTTTACTCAAGGCTGATCCGGACCAGGATGATCAGGGCAACTGTTGTACAAAGGTCGGGTATGATCTGGAAGATCCCGATGTCACCGGCTCTCCCTCCCAGGAGACCGATGAGTAAGGGATTGGAGGTAACCGCGTACATGCCGAGTGCAAATATCACGGCCAGCAGCCCGAGCGTGAAGGAGCTTTTCAGGTCCCGGTAGATCCCCGCGTAGATGATAAAGAGCGGGATGAGAAGACCGAGATTGATAAAGGAGATCACGGTCTTGAGCTGTTTTGCCTCCTCCTGTCCTGCGGGTTGCGCCTGCTGACCCTGGCCGGCAGGATTTCCGCCGGCAGGTTGCTGCCGAAGGGCCTGCCCGGTTCCGGCCTGTCCCGCCGGCATCAGCGCCGGGACGGCAAAACTGATGATCACCAGCAGAATGACCGTGATCAGTATGATCCAGATAAGATTCTTCTTCTCCATTTAGTCCTCCGTTTTGTGCTCAGGTACATCAACCTGCTTCCAGATTTCCAGGAAATCATCAAAGTTTGTCCGTAGCTGGTCCGACAGGAAATACATGGTCCCGTAGTCCTCGCCCATCGCCGTGATCACGTGATGCCTGCGCAGGACATCGAGATGATGGCGGACCGTTTTATAATCAAGAGAAAACATTCGGGTCAGCTGGTTGGCGTTGTACGGCCGTGTATGGAGGGCAAGGATAATCCGGGCCCGGTTCATGCCGCCCCTGGACCCGGCTATCAGCCACCAAAGTACCTGTTTCACGGGATACCCACCAGAATTCCCTGATAGTTATTCTGTAGTGGTCGTCTGGTTTAATACTTGACGCCATCGCTTCGCCGGAACCGTATGTACAGGTTACCGATACGTTTCAGCCGTACCATCCTCTCACGGTTCTTTTACAATCGTCAGTCAACGGGTATTTTTCCCCGTGATCCCTTCGCGATCTTTTTGAGATGGACTTCCAGCACGCCGTCCTTAAACGTTGCAGACGCTCCATCTTCAGTCACCGGTTCAGGGAGGGGGACGATCCGGGTCATCGATTGTATCGTATGCTCACGGTGATAATACCCCCCGTTTTCCTGTGTTGTCTCATCCGTTTGTACACAGGTAATTTCCAGCGCCCGGGAATTGATCAGTTCAAGCACGATGTTTTTTTTCGCGATACCGGCGATCATCCCGGCGGTAATCACCACTTCGTCATCGTTCTCGGAAACATCCACCGGGCGAATTGTCGGTTGCACGGGCAGCATTTTTACTACCGACCCTCCGGCAGCGGGTAATAACGCCACCGGGGTGGTCCCGTATATCTGCTGGTTCAGCACCTCCAGGTATTTTCTCATGTCTTCAAGTTCGTCAAAGACAGACCGGTAATACCATGTTACCATAGGTTTTTCCCCGCACCGGGTTGGGAATCAACAGCACCTGGACCCTGTCCCGATCCTTTTTGCCGGTCCAGACCTGCTGCCGGTTCTTCCTCCCTGTTTCCCCTTTTGGTCCGCGCTCCCGGGAGACAGGCATGCCGGGACAAACACCGGTAATGAACCCCCGTGTCAGCAGTCCGTATCATGGTTCATCCCGAAGGTGCGCCCACGAACGCTTCCTTCATCAGCTGCTCCTGCCTGCTTGTCAGGTTTGCCGGGATCTTCACGATTACCCTGACAAGGAGATCTCCGCGGTTCCCGGAATTGATGGACGGCATGCCCTGGCCCCGGAGCCGGAAGAGGGTATGGCTCTGCGTTCCGCGGGGAATTTTTAAGGACGCACTTCCGGTTATGGTCGGTACGGTGATCTCCCCACCCAGGAGCGCGGTGGCAAGGCCGACCACTGCCGTGGTCTGCAGGTCGGCACCGTGGCGTTCGAAGATATCATCTTTCTTTACATGAACCACAACATAGAGGTCGCCGGGAGGACCCTGGTTTTCCCCGGGTTCACCTTCCCCGGCAATACGTAAAAACTGCCCGTCCTCAACGCCCCGCGGGATCGTCACTTCGATCCGCCGCATTTTCTGCACAATTCCTGAACCTTTGCAGTTACTGCACGGCTTGTCAATGATTTTGCCGCTTCCGCCGCAGTCCGGGCACTGGGCGATACTCATCATCGTACGGTTACCGACTTTCCGCGGATTCCGGATCTCACCTGTCCCGTGGCAGGTCGGACAGTCCTTCACGTGACCGGGTTCTGCACCCGTTCCATGGCAGGTGCTGCATTCGTAATCATGCGGTACGGCCACGGTATTCTTCGTCCCGTTGAAAGCATCGGCGATCGATATTTCGATATCATAGCGGAGATCTGCCCCGGCCCGCTGCCTCATCCCCCGGGATCCCCCGGAGAACGCATTGAAAATATCCCCCAGGCCGTAGTCGCGGAACAGGTCTTCGTAACTGGGCGGCCGGTACCCGGCCGTATCCCCGGGAGTGAACTCTACATGGCCCCCCTGGTCGTACTGGGCTTTCTTCTGGGGGTCGCTTAATACCTGGTACGCCTCGTTGATCTCCTTGAATTTTTCTTCCGCGTCCTTGCTCCCTTTATTCAGGTCAGGGTGGTATTTTCGTGCGAGGTGCCTGAATGCTTTTTTGAGATCATCTGCTGAAGCATCCCGTTTTACGCCAAGGATCTCGTAATAGTCGCGCGCTGCCATGGGTCTTTTTTTAGAAAAAAATTATTTTTCATCCTTTACTTTGAAGTCGGCATCAACAACATTCTCGCCGCCGGGACCGCCGGCATTTTGCGAAGGCTGCTCCGTGCCCTGGGAAGCGGCCTGCTGTTCTGCCTGCTGCCGGGCTGCTGCCTGGTACGCCGCGGTACCTGCTTCGCCGAGGACTTTCTGGAGTTTTTCCGTTTCTGCCTTAATGCTGGAAGTATCCTTGCCCTCCAGTGCTGACTTGACTCCGGTGATAGCGGCATTCAGCCGTTCAACCAGGTCCGGGTTCAGTTTATCCGCAAGATCGGTCTTGGTTTTTTCCGCTGTGTAGACAAGGGAATCCGCGATGTTGCGGTTTTCAACTTCCTCCTTCCTCTGCCGGTCCTGCTCTTCAAACTGTTTTGCCTCGTCGACCATCTTCCTTACATCGGCATCCGGCAGTTTTGTTGATGCCGTGATGGTCATCTTCTGCACTTTTCCGGTTCCTAGATCCTTTGCAGAGACATTGAGGATACCTGATGCGTCGATATCGAAGGTAACCTCGACCTGGGGGATTCCCCGGGGCGCCGGGGGCAGGCCGACCAGGTTGAACTGACCAAGGCTCACGTTATCGGCTGCCATGGGGCGCTCACCCTGGAGGACATGGATCGTGACCTCGGTCTGCATATCCGCCGCCGTTGAGAATATCTGGCTCTTCTTTGTCGGGATCGTGGTGTTCCGGTCGATAAGGGCGGTCCTGACCCCGCCGAGGGTCTCAAGGCCAAGTGTCAGGGGAGTGACATCGAGCAGCACCATGTCGCTTATCTCGCCGCCAAGGATCCCGCCCTGGATTGCGGCACCCATGGCCACGCATTCCATCGGGTCTATACCACGCTCCATCTTCTTTCCCACGTTGTCCTCGATAAATTTCTGGACGACAGGCATACGGGTGGGTCCACCGACAAGGATCACTTTCTGGATATCGTTCTTGGTCAGTTTTGCATCCTTAAGCGCCTGCTCGAACGGTTTGATACACCTCCTTATGATCGGGTCGATCAGCTGCTCGAGTTTTGACCGTGACAGTTTAATGTTGAGGTGCTTGGGACCTGCCTGGGTCGCGGATACATAGGGGAGGTTGATCTCTGTCTCCATAACCGTTGAAAGCTCGATCTTGGCTTTTTCTGCGGCTTCTTTTACCCGGTTGATGGCCATCTTGTCATTCCGGAGATCGATACCTTCCTGTTTTTTGAACTCGTCTGCGATCCATTCAAAGATGGCATTGTCCATGTCCGTGCCGCCCAGCTGGGTGTCCCCGGAGGTCGCAAGAACGGTAAACGTCCCGCCACCGAATTCCATGATAGTGACATCAAGCGTTCCGCCACCGAGATCAAAGACCAGGATCTTGAACTCGCCGCCTTTATCGAGACCATATGCCATGGACGCTGCGGTGGGTTCATTTACCAGCCTGACCACATCGAGACCGGCGATCTTTCCTGCATCCTTCGTCGCAGTCCGCTGGTTGTCGTTGAAATAGGCAGGGACGGTGATGACGGCCTTGGTTATCTTTTCACCCAGGAATGCTTCGGCATCGCGCTTGATCTTCTGGAGGATGAATGCTGAGATCTGCTGGGGGGTGTATTCCTTCCCGTATATTTTGTAGACGTGGTTTGTCCCCATCTTTCTCTTTGCCGCGGTAATGGTACCCTCCGGGTTGCTCACTGCCTGCCGTCGCGCCGGCTCCCCAACGAGAAGCTGGCCATCCGGGGTAAATGCCACATAGGAGGGGAACATTTTCCCGGCAACCGTTGCTCCTTCCGCGGACGGCACAATAGTCGGTTTACCGCCGACCATCACGGCAGCTTCGCTGTTTGAGGTACCAAGGTCAATTCCGATGATTTTTTCTTTAGCCATTGTTCTCACCAACTTTCTCTGCTACATGTTCTGCAATCTTTACTTTCGAGGGCCTGATGACTTTGGATTTCAACTGGTAGCCTTTCCCGAAGTCTTCCAGAATCGTATTCTGCTCTTTTGGACATTTTTCTGTACATAATACTTCGTGATAACGGGGGTCGAATTTTTTTCCCACGCATTCTATCGGTTGCAACCCGTAGTCTGACAGGATTTTTGCAAATTTTTTATAGATCATGGTCATTCCTTCCCGGTTTTTCTCCTGCTCTAAGGAAGGCAGGGCACGTTCAAAATCATCCAGGATAACGAGGAGATCGTGGATCAGTTTCTCGTTTGCAAGGGCGGTGATCGTGTCCTTTTCCTTTGCACTCCACCTGCGGAAATTGTCGAAATCTGCCTGGAGGTATTGCAGCTGATTGAGACGTTCCTCAGCGAGCCGGGTCTGTTCTGCGAGTTCCTTTTTGAGCTCTTCGATATTTTCCATGATACTCCCCATCACACAACTGCATTACCACAATCGTTCAGGTTTCAGGCATTCCCGAACACCAGTTTTCCTCCTTTCTCATCAACCACGATCTCCTTGTCCTTCTGGACTTTTCCCTCAAGGATCATTTTTGACAATTCATTGAGCAGGTTTTTCTGGATCACGCGTTTGATCGGCCGTGCACCGAACTGAGGGTCAAAGCCCAGGGCAGCGATAAACCGGATGGCTTTCTTTGTGGCCGTAAGCCGGATATCGCTCTTTTCAAGCATCTTCTGCACGCCGCCCAACTGGATCTCGACAACCGTCCGGATTTCATCCTCGGTGAGCGGTTTGAACATGATGATCTCGTCGATCCGGTTGAGGAATTCGGGACGGATGGTCTTCTTGAGCAGGTCAAAGACCTGTTCACGGGTGCGCTCGAAGAGCTCGTCCCGGTTTTTGTCGGTGGCCTTTTCCATGTTTTCCTGGATGAGATGCGACCCGATATTCGAGGTCATGATGATGATGGTGTTCTTGAAATCCACGGTGCGGCCCTTGTTGTCAGTCAGGCGGCCATCGTCAAGAACCTGCAGCAGGATGTTGAACACATCCGGGTGGGCTTTTTCTATCTCATCGAGCAGTACCACGGAATAGGGCTTTCTCCGGACCGCTTCTGTCAGCTGCCCGCTCTCTTCGTACCCCACGTAGCCCGGAGGTGCGCCGATCAGCCTTGAAACGGTGTGCCGCTCCTGGTACTCCGACATATCGATCCGCACCATGCTGTTCTCGTTATTGAACAGGAATTCTGCAAGGGCTTTTGCCAGTTCCGTCTTTCCGACACCGGTTGTCCCAAGAAAGATGAACGAGCCAATCGGGCGTTTTGTGTCCTGGAGCCCGGCACGGCTCCGGCGGATTGCGTTTGACACTGCTGCGATAGCCTCGTCCTGGCCGACAACACGCCTGTGGAGTTCGGCTTCGAGGCTGAGCAGTTTTTCCCTCTCGCTCTGCAGCATCCTGCTCACGGGAATTCCGGTCCAGCGCGAAACAACTTCGGCAATCTCTTCGGCATCCACCTCTTCGTTCACGAGCGCGGAATCCTTCTGTAGTTCGGTGAGTTTTTCCTTTAACGCCACCATGCTTTTTTCATTATCCGGGATACGGCCATAGCGGATCTCGGCTACTTTCCCGAGGTCGCCGTTGCGTTCGGCATGTTCGGCCTCGAATTTTAAGTCCTCGATCTCGGTTTTCCGTGACTGGATCTGCTCAACGAGCTCTTTTTCCGACTGCCACTTTGCCTTCAGGTCTTTTTGTCTCTCGGTTAAGTTTGCAATATCTTCATTTAACGATGTGAGTTTCTGATCGTCCTTTTCCCGTTTGATGGCTTCCCGCTCGATCTCCAGCTGGCGGATCCGACGGTCGATGCCTTCCAGTTCCTCCGGCTTCGAGTTGATCTCAAGACGGAGCTTTGCGGCAGCCTCATCGATTAAGTCGATCGCCTTGTCAGGAAGGAACCGGTCGGAGATATAACGCTGCGAAAGTTCCACGGCGGCGATGATCGCCTCATCCTTGATCCGCACATGGTGGTGGGTTTCGTACTTCTCCTTGATTCCCCGGAGGATGGAGATGGCATCCTGCATATCCGGCTCATTGACCATCACCGGCTGGAAACGCCGTTCGAGCGCTTTGTCCTTCTCAAAATACTTCTGGTATTCCTTCAAGGTTGTTGCGCCGATGACATGCAGTTCTCCCCGCGAGAGCGCGGGCTTGAGGATATTTGCAGCGTCCATCGCTCCTTCCCCTCCCCCAGCCCCGACAAGGGTGTGGATCTCGTCGATGAAGAGAATGATCTCACCGTCAGAGGAAGTCACTTCCTTGACGACACTTTTTAGCCGCTCTTCAAATTCTCCCTTGAACTTGGCCCCGGCGATCAGGGCCCCCATATCAAGGGAAAAGAGCTGCTTGGTCTTCAGGTTATCCGGGACATCCTCGTCGATGATCCGGTGGGCGATACCTTCGGCGATCGCCGTCTTTCCCACCCCGGGTTCCCCGATGAGGATCGGGTTGTTCTTTGTTCTCCGTGAAAGGATCTGCAGTACCCTGCGGATCTCTTCGTCACGGCCGATCACCGGATCGAGTTTTCCCTTGCGGGCAAGATCGTTGAGGTTCCGGGCATATTTTTCCAGGGCATTGTAGGTCTCTTCGGCGTTCTGGCTGTTCACGGTCTCACCTTTTCGTAACTGGCTGATGGCAGTTTTGAGGTCTTTTTCCGTTACCCCGTTTTCTTTGAGCAGCCGCGAGGTGCTGTTGTTTACCGAAAGAATTCCAAGGAGGATCTGTTCCAGGGAGACAAATTCATCCCCGGACTCCTGGGAAAGTGCGGTGGCTTTCTGCAGGGCTTTTGTGGCATCACTGGAGAGGTGCTGATCCCCGCCAGTCACCTCGGGATACGCATCGATAATCCTGTCGAGCGCAGGAGTAAACCCGTTGAGGTCTACATTCAGCTTCTTCAGGAGGTACGGGATGACATTCTCGTCAACGAGAAGCATTCCCTTGAGGAGGTGCGACGTCTCGATAGACGGGTTCTTTTTTGCCGTGGCTAATTCGATTGCCTTCGAAACGGCTTCCTGCGATTTGAGGGTAAAATTATTGAAGTTCATGGTTATCGTTGTTTGATTCGTTGTTCGTAGTCCGCTACCGGTAATTCGTAATAGCGTTTCTTCCTGTCAAATAGTTTGGCAATGCGGAAGTTTCAGTCCTGTAACCATAGGGAGCGATCCCCTTTGCATCTGGTGAATTGCGCTAAGGGTATCCGCATCGACAGGTGTTTGGCAGGGGTGACCTAAGACACGATGCCCCTTGCAGTCTTCACGGTTGCTTACGGGATCGTCGGGGCTTCCCCGATACCGACCCCGGCAGCACGTCGTGTTTCCCCATCGATGTGGATGAAGCTTGTCCTCTGGCCGGGGTTCGCGATCGCATAGGTCTTGTTCAGGCCCTCGATCTCGATCACGTCCCCGCCTGACACGTTCAGCCGGTCGATCACCCGCCAGGGCAGGATCGCAATGTTCCGTCCGGGATATTCGTTGCTCAGTCCTTCCACAGTCAGTTTTACGCCTTTGGAATCTGTCATAATCGTAAGCCTCCCTTTCGAGGATTAACCATAAGTTAGTATAAAATAGTATATAAAGATATCCCACAATGGTTCTGTTAACTTGGTGGGGGGTAAGGCACCTCTGAAAGTGCTGTCAAAAGGAGGGAGTTATCCGGGGGTGTGGTGATCTGTTATGGTGGATTGGTAAAATCAACACTCCATACCGCATCATCGGGAACCGGAGTACCGATTTCAAACCTGATTTTGAGGGTTGATCCCTGACTGAGCTGGTCGAGAACACCGGCGGGGAGATAGATCGCTCCCTTTTGCGCTACCTCGTGGTTGGGGGCAATCTCCCCGAAATAGAGAGCGGGGCCGGGGTATGACTCACCAACGGGATTTTGGAGCGAGGGATATGCAAAAACAGTTACGCCGCTCGTCCCGGTGTTGACCACTCTGAGGGTTACTACGATTGTCTGGTTATCCTGTATCCCGATACGATCAATCCCTGCCTCAAAGGTATGCCCGTTATTCGAAAATTTCGCCTGCTGGCCGAGAGTAAGCGGTTGTTGTAAGCCGGGAAGTGACGTACACCCTGCTACTACGATGAATGCCATGAGGACAGGCAGGATGTAAAGAATTTTCATGGATTAATAACTGGCAGGCGAACATATAAAACGTCCCTGAGACGCGTTCCGGTTGTTGCCTGTTGATCACCCCCCTCACGGCCTGAGCTCGAAAACCTCCACGCTGTTCCGGCAGGTGACAGGTCTCCCCCGGGGGGATATTGAAGGTCAGGCTGAAGAGTGCTTCCGGACAAATGCTTCCAGAGTCTTCCGGAGCGTTCCCGTCCGCTCCCGGATCGTATCGAACGACCTCCGTTGCCAGTACACGAGATCCCGCAGCTCATCTGCCTGCTGCACGATCCCCTTATCGAGTGCGTGCTTCCCTTTGAGGTACTCGACCTGGTTGACAAGGCTGACAGCCTGGTACAGGATCTCGCGCTTTCCTTTCGCGTACAGGAGCTCCCAGGACTTCTGCTCGTACCGCTCGAAGTCCGTCCCGTCCAGAGTCCCTTTCACCCGTTCGAGCGCAGCTGCGAAATGCCGGGGGGTAATCCGGATCGTCCCGGGTTCTGTCTCCTCCCCGGCTCCGCCCTCCCCGGTCAGCTCGTCGATCACGATCGCCTTTGCCTCCCTCACCAGCGCTTCTAGATCAGCGCCCACAAAGAACCGGGTCCGGGCAGCAAGCTCATCGACATTCACGTCAGGGTCCAGGATCTCTTCCAGCCCCTTGAGATAAGTAGCAAGGATCTCCTTTCGCGCTGCCTCATCGGGCGGGGCGATGTACAGGTGCTTTTCGAGCCGGCCGGGACGGAGCAGGGCAGGGTCGAGCAGGTCGGGGCGGTTCGTGGCCCCGATCACAAAGACCTCCTTTAACTCCTCGATGCCGTCGAGTTCGGTCAGGAACTGGGAGAGTACGCTCTCGGTCACATGCGTGTTGTCGGCCACCGTGCCCCGTTTGGGGAAGAGCGCATCGATCTCATCAAAGAAGATGATGCACGGCGCTGACTGCCGGGCCTTGCGGAACGCCTCGCGCACGTGCTTTTCGGAATCCCCCACCCCTTTTGAGAGGAGCTCGGGACCCTTGACCGAGATAAAGTTGAGCTGGCGCTTGCTTGCGATACCCTTTGCAAGCAGGGTCTTTCCCGTCCCCGGCGGGCCGAACAGGAGGATCCCCCGGTGGGGCTTGTAGTTCAGTTTCTCGAAGATCTTCGGGTACCGCAGGCGCCCCTCGATGATCTTGATCAGGGTGTCCTTGGTTTCATCCAGCCCCGCGATGTCCTCCCATGCCACATCCGGGACCTCGATGAGCACCTCGCGGAGGGCGCTTGGCTGGACAAGCTTTCGTGCCGCATCAAAATCGTTTTTCGTTATCTGGAGCTTCCCAATCACCTCGGTGGGGATCTCCTTGTTGATGTCGATGAGGGGGATGATCTTACGGATCGCGTTCATTGCCGCTTCCTTGACAAGAAGCGCGATATCAGCGCCGACAAACCCAAACGTGGTCTCGGCAAGGGCGGCGATATCCACGTCTTTTGCAAGCGGCACGCCCCGGGTGTGCACTTGGAAGATCTCGAGCCTCCCCTTCTTGTCGGGAATCCCGATCTCGATCTCGCGGTCAAACCGCCCTCCCCGCCGGAGCGCCGGGTCAATGGAGTTGGGGAGGTTTGTCGCCGCAATCACCACGACCTGCCCCCGGCCGGCAAGGCCGTCCATGAGGGCCAGGAGCTGTGCCACGATCCGGCGCTCTACCTCGCCCTGCACATCCTCGCGCTTCGGCGCGATCGCATCGATCTCATCGATAAAGATGATGGACGGGGCGTTCTCCTCCGCATCGTGGAACTTATCCCGCAGGGCCTTCTCGCTGTCCCCGTAGAACTTGCTCATGATCTCGGGGCCCGAGAGCGTGCTGAAGTGGGCGTCCACCTCGTTTGCCACGGCCTTTGCAATGAGCGTTTTTCCCGTGCCCGGCGGGCCGTAGAAGAGGACGCCCTTGGGGGGCTTGATCCCCAGTTTCTCGAAGATCTCCGGGTGGCGCAGGGGGAGCTCGATCATCTCGCGCACGAGCTGGAGCTCGCGTTCGAGACCGCCGATATCCTCGTACTGGGTGGTGGAGATCTCCCGTTTTCCCTCGTCGGGGTTAAAGGGCTCGTCCTTGAGCTCGATCTCGGTATCGTCCGAAACGATCGCTATGGCCCGGGGCGAGACCCGGACGATCACGAACGTGACGGAGTTCCCGATGATGTCCACGCGGAGTGTCTGGCCCTCCACCACTGACCGGCCCCGGAGCACCCGGGAGAGGTACTGCTCCCCGCCCACAAGCCGGGTGGTCTGGGCCGGCTGGATCACCACTTTTGTCGCGTACACTGCCTCGGACTTGCGGATCTTCACCTTCTCGTCAATGCCCGCGTTTGCGTTTGCCCGGATGCTCCCGTCAATCCTGAGGATTGCAAACCCGATGTCCTCTGCAAAGCCCGGCCAGACAATCGCTGCGGCGTTCCGCTTCCCCACGATCTCAATGACGTCACCGGAGACAAGCCCCAGTTTCTTCATCACATCCACGCTTAAGCGTGCGATCCCCCGGCTGGCATCGTTATGTGCCGCCTCCTTGACCGTTACCTCGAAAAAGTCTGAATCCGCCATCGGGGCCTCGTACTGCTTCCTACCCTCTGTTTGGGTGCGGAGGGGTATAAAAACACCCTTCAGGGCAGGGAAGCCAGGCGCATCCGGAACCTGTTCCATTGATGGTTCATTTTTCTAAACGCAATTTTACTTGTTTACATAACAAGCCAGATTTAGTCCAGAAATGCAAAACCGAGCCTTTATCTTGTCATTTCGTGGTACTGTTAAGGCATGAGTATCATTGAGGATGCCAGGCACGGCATCATAACCGAAGAGATGAAACAGGTCGCAAAACAGGAAGGCGTGACCGAGGACTTTGTCCGGCGTAGCGTTGCCGAAGGCCACATCGTGATCCCGGTCTCGCCCTACCGCAAGGTGAAGATCTGCGGTATCGGCGAGGGCCTGCGTACCAAGGTGAACGCCTCGATCGGGACCTCCACCGATATTGTCAATATCCCTGAGGAGATCGAGAAGGCACGGCAGGCAGAGCGTGCGGGGGCCGACACCCTCATGGAACTCTCCACCGGCGGGGACTTTGCCGATATCAGAAAACAGGTGATCGCCAATACCACCCTTTCCGTGGGGAGTGTCCCGCTTTACCAGGCATTTATCGAGGCCGTGAAAAAGGACGGGGCTGTCGTCCACATGAAAGAGGACGACCTCTTCCGGATCACGGCCGAGCAGGCAAAACTCGGCACGAACTTCATGGCGATCCATACCGGCATCAACTGGGAGACAGTAAAACGCCTCAGGAACCAGGGCCGGCACTGCGGGCTTGTCTCCCGGGGCGGTGCGTTCATGACCGCATGGATGCTCCACAACGAGAAAGAGAACCCGCTCTACTCCGAGTTTGATTACCTCATGGAGATCATGAAGGAGCACGAGGTCACGCTCTCGATGGGAAACGGCATGCGTGCGGGGGCCATCCACGATGCCACTGACCGGGCCGGCATCCAGGAACTCCTCATCAACGCCGAACTTGCGGACAAGGCACATGCACAGGGCATCCAGGTGATCGTCGAGGGTCCGGGCCATGTCCCGATCGACGAGATCGCCACAAACGTCCAGCTCATGAAGCGGGTTACCAACAACAAGCCGTTCTACATGCTCGGGCCCATCGTGACCGATATCGCACCGGGCTACGATGACCGGGTATCGGCCATCGGTGCAGCGATCTCCTCCTCACTTGGAGCCGACTTCATCTGCTACGTCACCCCTGCAGAACACCTGGCTCTCCCGACCCCCGAAGAGGTGTACGAAGGCGTCATCAGCTCGCGGATTGCAGCCCACGTCGGGGACATGGTCAAGCTCAAGAAAGTCCGGGCCGCAGACCTCGAGATGGGCCATGCCCGGCGCGACCTCGACTGGGAGCGCCAGTTTGCAGTAGCCATGAACCCGGCCCGGGCACGGAAGATCCGGGCAGAACGGATGCCCGCCGATACCGACGGCTGCACCATGTGCGGCGACTTCTGTGCCATTAAGATTGTCAACCGCCATTTCAAATTTTAAGACAATCCTTTTTTTCCCGGTCTTTTCCTGCAGATTGAACTCATCTCTCTCCTCAACCACGCATACTAAATAATCCCGTCTCACAATGATCCCTAACGGTGATGCTATCAGGCTGAATTTTGGCGGTTTTCTCCCGCTCTCGACCGTGGACTGGCGGGGCCGGTCGGTCTGTACCGTCTTTTTCCGGGGCTGTCCGCTCCGGTGCTCGTACTGCCAGAATGCCGCGATCCTGACCGGTGAGGACCTGCGTGACACAGAAGAGATCATTGATCTTATCAAAGGTTCGAAGATTGCCGCAAGCGGCGTGGTCTTCTCCGGGGGGGAGCCCACGATGCAGAAAGATGTACTCCTGGTGCTCGCCCGGGCAGCAAAGGACCTCGGCCTTGTCGTGGGTATCCAGACCAACGGGCTCTTCCCCGGTACACTGGATGCGCTCATCCGGGAGCGGCTCGCGGACCGGGTCGCCATCGATTACAAGACACAGTGGGAGGGCTTCTCCTGCACCGGGAACGGCACCGGGCTCTCGTCCGCAAATTACCAGAAGAACGTGCGGCGGTCGGTAGAGATCGCAGCCGGTGCGTTCCGGGAAAAATGCCTTCCCGAGTTCGAGATCGTAGTAACCGTATTTTATGAGAATGCGAAATACTTACAGGAGATTTCACGCATGTTTGGCGACATCCCGCTCGTCCTCCAGCAGGGAGAGCATAAGATCCCGATGGTCCCGGGCGGGGTAACCAACGCGTCCGCCTACCTGGCAGAGAAACAGGCCGGCCTCGGGCAGTATACCCCTCTTTCCTTTGCAGAGATCAAAACAATTGCAGACGGGCTCAAGAGAGATGTACGGATCCGGACCCGAGAGATCGGTGAGATAGCATATAACCGGAGGTACCTCCTGTGAACGTGATCGGTGTGGTCGGGCTTCCCGCGAGCGGGAAAGGCGAATTTTCGAAAATAGCCGAGGGCCTCGGGATCCCGGTCGTGGTCATGGGGGACGTAATCCGGAACGCGGTAAAGAAGGCCGGCCTGACCCCGACCGATGAGAACCTCGGGGCCATGGCCAACCGCCTCCGGGCCGAGAGGGGCATGGACGCGATTGCCATCCTCTGCGTGGATGCGGTAAAAGAACAGAAGGCCCCGCTTGTCCTGATCGATGGCATCCGGGGCGATGCGGAGGTCAGGGTCTTCCGGGATCACTTCCCCGGCTTCCGGCTTATCGCCATCGAGACCACATTTGAAAAACGGCTCTCCCGGCTGTGCGAACGCAGGCGGAGCGACGATGTGGGATCGGCAGAAGGGCTTCTTACCCGGGACAAGCGCGAGCTGGGCTGGGGCCTGGGTAACGCGCTCAAACTCGCCGACATCCGGCTTAACAACGACGGGACTCTTGAAGAGTTCACGGCACGGGTCACCGATCTGATCCACACGATGGAGCGTGACCCGTGACCATCCGCCCGTACTTCTCCTCCTCGGCCAAGGTCTGGGATGATATCACGTGGGTGTACGGGATCGAGGAGGCCGGCTATGCCGGCTGGGAGATCGTAGCGGATGGCAACTACCGGTTCGAGCAGCCCGAAAACCTGGAGAAGATTAAGGAAGTGCTTGCCAGTACCGGCCTTAAGGCCACCGTCCATGCGCCGTACGGCGACCTTAATCTTGCCACGCTCAATGATCCGATCTGGCGCGAGTCCATCCGGCAGATCGAGGTCTGCATTGCCGGGGCCGGGGACCTCACCGACCGGGTCACGATCCACCCCGGCTACCTCTCCCCTGCCGGCAAGCTCCTGCCCGGGAAGGTCTGGGACCTCCAGAGGGAGGCCCTGCGCCGGATCGGGAAGTGCGCGGTCGAACACGGGGTGCTTGCCTGCCTAGAGAACATGATCAGCGCAAAGGAGTTCCTCTGCCGGGACGTGGGAGAGCTCATGGGGATGGCCGGGGGGATCGAGGGCATCGGCCTCACCTTCGATTTCGGGCACGCGAACACGGTGGGCAAAGTCCCCGAGTTCCTCGCACAGGTCGGCTCGGCCAACCACATCCATATCCACGACAACCGCGGCGTCCTGGACGAGCACCTAATGCTGGGTGCCGGGACGATCGACTGGAAGAGCGTGGGAAAAGCAATCGCTGCCCGGTACAGCGGCGTAGCCGTGATTGAGGGCCGTTCGGTTGAGGAGGCCAAAAAGAGCCTTGCGGTCTTTCAGGAGTGTTTCGTATGAGCGGCGAGACCCTCCAGGTGTACTTCCTTGGGACGGCGGGAGCGCTCCCAACCCCGGTGCGCAACCCGTCCTGCATCATGATCCGGCGCGGCACCGACACTCTCCTCTTTGACTGCGGGGAGGGGGCCCAGCAGCAGATGATGCGGGCCCGGTGCGGGTTTACTGTCGATGCCATCTTTGTCTCCCACTGGCATGCCGATCATTTCCTGGGGATCTTCGGCCTTGTCCAGACCATGTCCTTTAACGGCCGGACCGAACCCCTGACCATCTACGGCCCCCTCTGGGTGCACGAGTTTGTCGAGACCGTAAAGAAGGTGAGCCGGTTCAACCTCAAGTTTTCCCTCGATTCGGTCGAGCTCGAGGAGGGCTCGTGGGTACGTTTTGACGGCTACACGGTGACCGCTTTTGCTGCAAGCCACGGCCTGCCGGCGCTCGGATACGTGCTCGAGGAAGACCCGCGGCCGGGACGGTTCGATCGCGAACGTGCCATCGAACTCGGCGTCCAGCCCGGCCCACTCTTTGGCCGGCTCCAGCGGGGCGAGATGGTGAAAGTCACCAAAGACGGGCAGGAGTGCGAAGTACTTCCCTCGGACGTGATGGGAGAGCCCCGCTCGGGCCGGAAGGTCGTGTATACCGGGGATACCCGCCCGATCGTCCCGGCCCTTGTCGCGTACGCAAAAGACGCAGACCTTCTTATCCATGATGCGACGTACGATGAGAGCGAGAAGGTACGGGCAGCGGAGTTCTACCATGCCACCGCAGCGCAGGCCGGGCAGGCAGCCGCAGCGGTAAATGCCCGTGTCCTCGCCCTCACCCATATCAGTTCGCGGTACACGGATACCTCGTGCCACGCTGCTGAGGCAAAGGCTGCGTTTGCCGGGACGATTGTTGTCCCTGACGATCTGGTTATGCTGGATGTTACGTACCGGAACTGAGCGGAGTCCGATTTTTTTGCTTGGGGAACCCGGGCATGAGCTAAATGCATTTGCACTAGGATTCGCCAAAACGGTAAACACATGCGAATAAAATACGAGGGCTCCCCGCCTCAGGGCCCCTCCGGGGCACGGCGGGGTGAGTGCGGTTTTATCCCCCCGATCCGCCACGGGGGCTTCCTGTCGGGGGCGGCTGCACTCCTCGCTTGCGGGGGTATGGGGATGACAGCCCCCACGATATCCCCACAACACAATCATGAGCATACTTTCTGGTTCAGGCATTTCCGGAAAAGTCCGGGTCACGAGCTGAAGAATCAAAAAAGAACGACTCCGCGTGTGAAAATGAAAAGAATCAAACCCGCCAGTATCCTCCACCTACACCCATCACAACTAACATAACCCTCCGGTGACCAATCATGGTACACGCTGGCACTGCTGTGTGCCGGTTAACGAGAAAACGATACAAATACAAAAAATAAGCCGCATACCATATCGTTTCGTTTCGCCGTATCGCGTGTGGAGAGAGAAAATGCAGAATGATACTGAAGTTTTTCGCCTGGCCGCCGGCTGTGACCTGTCCGATGTCGAGGAGGGCAAGATCTACCTCGGCAAGGTCCAGGGTTTTGCCACGTTCGGGATGTTTGTCCAGCTCAATGACCGGATCAAGGGCTTGGTGCACAAGACCAGCATGAAGGCCGAGCACAAGGAAAAGGATTCCGTCCTTGTACGGGTCCGCCAGATCCGGCCCAACGGGAATATCGATCTTGAGGAACAGCTGATCCAGGTGTACCAGGTAAAGCAAGTTGAGCGCACGTCAACCACCGTGAGGATCGCGGATCTCGGCACCAAGCAGGGAAAAACTGTCGCCATCGAGGGAGAGGTCGCCCAGATCAAGCAGACGAGCGGCCCCACCATCTTTACTATCGTTGATGAATCCGGGACCCAGAACGTGGCCGCGTTCGTGGAAGCCGGTGTCCGTGCCTACCCCGAAGTGGAACTCAACATGATCGTAAAGGTCATCGGGGAAGTCATGATGCGCAACAACCAGCTCCAGATTGAGGCCGATGCGGTTGCTGCGCTCAGCGATGAAGAGGAAAAAACGGTCCGGGCCCGGATCGAAAAGGCGCTTGACGAGCGTGCAGAGCCCGAGAACATCAGACCGCTGGTGAAAAGCGATGTCCTCGACAGCCTCATGCCCGAGATGCGCAAGGTGGCAAAGATCATCCGGCGGGCGGTCTTTACCGCCCAGCCGATCATCCTCCGGCACCATGCCGATGCCGATGGCATCTGCTCCGCGGTTGCGATCGAGCAGGCGGTTGTGTCGCTCATCAAGGAGTCTGGCGGGGACTTCGACGCCGACTACTACCTCTTCAAGCGTGCCCCCTCAAAGGCGCCCTTCTACGAGATCGAGGATATCACCCGGGACCTGGACTTTGCGCTCAAGGACCATGCACGCTTCGGCCAGAAGATGCCCCTTGTGATCCTCACCGACAATGGCTCCACCGAAGAGGACGAACCGTCCTACAAGATCGCAAGCGTGTACGAAATCCCGTTTTTGGTCATCGATCACCACCACCCGGATGCGACCATTGACAAGTACCTGGTCGGCCACGTGAACCCGTACCACGTGGGTGGCGACTTCGGGGTCACGGCCGGGATGCTCGGTACCGAGGTGGCCCGGCTGATCAACCCGCGTGTCGAACCGCTCATCCGCCACCTGCCGGCAGTTGCCGGGGTCGGGGACCGGAGCGAGGCGCCCGAGCGGGCCCATTACCTTGCGCTTGTCCGCGACCAGTATCCCGAGCAGGCATGCAAGGATATTGCGCTTGCACTTGACTACGAGCAGTTCTGGCTCCGGTTCAACGATGGCCGGGAGATCGTAAAGGACATACTCGACCTGGTCGGGAAACACGAGCGGCACGTAAAACTCGTCAGCCTGCTCGTTGACGGTGCGAACACCATGATCGAGGACCAGATGAACGCCTGCATGCCCCATGTCGTGGCCCGCGTCCTCAAAAACGATGCCCACCTGTTCCTTATCGACGTGGAGATCCATGCCCACAAGTTTACCTTCCCGCCTCCGGGCAAGACCTCAGGCGAGGTCCACGACCGGCTCTGCAGGCAGAATGAAGGAAAACCGGTGGTCACGATCGGCTTTGGCCCGGACTTTGCCGTGCTGCGCTCCCGGGGCGTGCACATGAACATTCCACGTATGGTACGCGAGCTCCACAACGAGATCCCCGGCGGCGGTATCTCCGGCGGCGGGCACCTGGTCGTGGGCAGCATCAAGTTCGTCGAGGGAATGCGTGACGTGGTCCTTGAGGCCCTGATCGCAAAGATTGCTCAGGCACCGGTCCAGCAGTAAGGTACCCTCTTACTTTTTCCGGTCGAACCAAGGGACATACCCGGAATTCCAAAAAATAATGAAAAAATCCCCCGGTCACGAATCTACCCGAAAATTTTTTGATTTAAATAGTTTCTTGTCAAAATTATGTCAATCTTGCCAAAAAAACCATGTATCTTACCGCAACCATCAGATATTTATATATAGGGCCTGATCTATATGAATTCGTATTGCTAAGGTGACCTATGTCAACAGGCAAAAATATACGTGAAAAATACAACGAAACCCAGCACAAGATCGTTACCTATCTTCATTCTGGGATTGACAAAGGCAAGCACTACTTCAAGTCCAAATACATAGCAAAGGACCTGGGACTGTCTCCCAAGGAAGTGGGAACGAACATGGCAATCCTTGCCGACATGTGCAAGGAACTGTCCATCATCCGGTGGAGCTATTCGAACAGCACGACGTGGATGGTCACGTCCCGTGCCCTGTAATTTTTTTACCTATCACCTCCTTCTTTTATTATGCCAAAATCCTCTTTCGAAGCATCCGTTGAATTCGTTGCTGACATCAACAATGCCAAGGACTGCCTGATGTCCCAGGATCCTACCCAGGACGATCCCGGCGCCCTCTGGTTCAACATCGATCTCCCCAAGGGCCATGGCTTTGTGGCCGGCGACCGTGTGCGGGTGACCGTAGAAAAGATCTGAACAGGTCCTGTTTTTTTCAGGCCGTCTGCCCGGCCTGGACATAATACTGGAGCGGGGTCTCCAGCGTGATCCGGAACGAGTCGACATAATCGACGCTGACGATCATGTACATCTTCCCGCTCGTCCGCACCACCTTGTACATGGTACCGCCGTTCTGGATCTCCGAACCCGTGATGATATTCCCGGTCTTTGCGTCACAGAGCGCCATCCTGAACATGGCATACTGGGGCTGGGTGGTGGCCGTGACGCTGATATTGAGTGCCCAGGCCTCGTAGGGGACCGAAAAGACTGAGGTCAGGCCGCCCTTTGACTCTTCCATGTATGCGAAGGTCACGGTCGTATTTGCCCGCAGGGGCGTACTGGAGACACCATAGATCTCCATGTGATCGGGGAGATGGATCGTGGGATAGGCAAACGGGTTGCTCGTGTACGTGATCCGGTACGGGGGCGGCAGGGGGGTGGGGGTGAGGCTCACTACCGGGGCAGGCGTGGCCGGTACTGTAGATACCAGCGTTTGTGTCCCGGAGGGGACAACTGTTTCCTGTACAGCAGGACCACTTGCCGGGCCCGGAAGGGCCTTTGCAAGCAGGCCGGGGTTTACGATCACTGCGATGAGCAGGATCACCACCATACCACCGGCAACGGTAAGAACATCCCCTTTATCCACAGGTAGTTCTGGGCGGTTTTCTATAAAAACCGTGGCGATCCGCACCCGGAAGGGAACCGGGCGTGCGTTCGCATGTAACAGGACCGCGTGGGCGGCAGGAGCGGGTGCAGGTAAAAACACATTAGTACTGCTGTGGAGTACAATGATGTTATGGAAGTTCCCGGCCTGCGGACATGGATCATCTTTTACCTGATCTCCTTTGTCGTCCTGCTCTGGGCTGCGTTTCTTTCAGTCACCGGTATCATGCTCTGGGTCAGCCTGATGCTTGTCATCGTTGTGGTCGGCATCAACTTTGTCACTGTCTCCAACCAGTTAAAAGCCCAAGCCTCGCGCAAAGCCCTGCAGGCCGCGCTGACCAAAGATATCGGGAAGGATCCCAAGGGACAAAAAGACGACCGCCAGCGGCACTAAAAAAGGGTGGTTACTCTTTTTTCCGGTAGATCTTCTGGATGGAATTGACCGGGATAAAGAGTCCTTCCACCTCGCGCCCGAGGTACTCGGTCTTGCCCATCACATAGTACCCGCCGGGCACAAGGGCCGTATAAAACGTCTTTGCCAGTTCGTCTTTCTGTTTTTCGGTAAAGTAGATGGTCACGTTCCGGCAGCTGATCATGTCCAGGAACCGGGAGATCGGCTGGCCGCTCATGAGGTCGTGGGGGCGGAACCGGATGAGTGACTGGAGATGCGGCTTGACCTGGTATGTCCCGTCCGCGAGCTTCGTGAAATGGCGGTGCATCTGGGTCTCGGAGAGTTTCCCCATGGATTTTTCCGAATAGATCCCGTCCTTTGCCTTCTTGAGCACCACCTCGTCGATGTCTGTTGCAAAGATCTGGCCGGAGATGGATTTATCGGCCGCCATCATGTCAGAGAGGATCATGGCAAGGGAATAGGGCTCTTCACCGGTCGAGCAGCCGGCGCACCAGATGCGGATGGTCTTCCTGCCCTTAAAAAGTGCGGGGAAGATCTCTTTTCTGATCAGGTCGTACACGTCCGTGTCCCGGAAGAACTCCGTTACATTGATCGTGAGCGCTTTTCTGAGAACATCGTGCTCGGGTTCGTGTTCGCGCAGGTACTTGAGGTACTCGTCGTACGCTGAGGTGTTGGTCGAACGCATGCGGGAGAGAAGCCGGCGTTTGATGTAGTCCTCCTTGTAATTGGAACACTGGATCTTCAGGTTCTGCTCTATGTACCGCTTCAGGGCGCCAAAACCGTCGTCTTTTTCTGGTGTCATGGAATACTCCGGCTCATGTAAGTACTGGTGCAAGAGGGAAAACGGGACAAAAATTCCCGCACTCCCGCTTCCGCGTTTTTAGGTCTGGAACTCCTTCATCATCCCGGTGCAGCGCTCCGCCATGTGCGAGAGCTCTGCAGAAGCGCTTGCGATCTCCTCGGTCGAAGCACTGGTCTCCTCGGCAAGGGCAGCCATGTCTTCCATGCGCTGCTGGTTGTTCTCGGTCATGGTCCTGACCGACTCGATCCCGGCCATCAGGCCGGAGGTGGCCTGGGCCTGGCTCTCGGTGGCCCGGGTAATCTCGGTGACTCCCTGGGAGACCACATCTGCCTCGGCGATGATCCGGTTGAGTGATTCGACGGTCATGTTTACGCTCTCGATGCCGCCTTTAATCTGGACAAACGAGTCCTGGATGGACGTGGCCGTCACTTCGCTCTTTGCCTGGATGGACTTGATCAGGGTCTCGATCTGGCTGCTTGCCTTCTTGGACTCCCCGGCAAGGTTTTTCACCTCGCCGGCCACGACCGCAAAGCCCCGCCCGTGCTCTCCGGCTCTCGCCGCCTCGATCGCGGCATTCAGGGCAAGGAGGTTGGTCTGGTTGGCGATATCGGTGATCAGGTTGACAATCTTTGAGATCTGGTGCATCTGCTCGTTGAGGGCCGTGATCTCGTTGACGCTCTGCTGCGAGATCTTCTCGACTGCCTGCATCTTGTCCGTTGCCGTCTTACCGACGGTTGCAGCACGGGCGCCCTCCTCCGCTGCCTTGCCGGCATGGGTCATGACATCGTGGGAGGTGCTCGCAATCTCCTCGACAGAGGCCGAGATGTCCGATATGGTCCCGGAGATCTTCTCGATGCTGGTGAGCTGCTCCTTGGCATTATCGGTGGCCTTCTGGGAGGAGATGGCCACCTGTTCGGTTGCCTTTGCGATCTCGTCCGTGCTCCTGATCGTATCCTGGATGGTCACGTCCAGCCGGCGGATGGACTGCACAAGCTCCGCGATGACCGCGCGGATTGCCGAAACCGAGGAATTGTAATCCTTCTTGAGCTGCACCAGCGGATCGGCTTCGTCGATACTGAGCTGGCTCGTGAGGTCGCCTGCAGCGATCTTCGCAAGGCCGGTCTGGAGCTCGGTCGCGCTTGCCGTGAGGAGCTCGGCGCTTGCCGTTGCTTCTTCCATCATCGCCTGGATCTTCTTTTCCTGTTCGCGCCGTGCGGTTATGTCCACGTACACGCAGAGGATCGTCGAGAGGTTCTGCTGGGCGTCCAGCATGGGTATGCCGTACTGCTCGAGAATGCGCAGGCCCCGGGGAAATTCTATGGTGATTTCCCCGAAACTTCTCGCTTTCTCGGCGATCACTTTCTTGAGCCCTTCGCCGGTCTGGGAGAGGATCTTGAACTCCCGGGCATTCATGCCATGCAGCTTCTCTTTGGAAAGCCCCGTGAGGTTCGTATAGGCCTCGTTTGCCATGAGGATCTTAAAGGACGTGTCCATGAGCATGATGGGCATGGGGTTCTGCATGACAATGATGTCAGAACGCTTCTTTAAGGCCGCCACCTCTTCCATCTTCTTTGCAAGGTCCTGCTGGCTTGCCCGCTGTGCGGTTACATCGTTATACACGAGAAGGAGGTGCTCGATCTCGTTTTTGGCATCCAGGAGCGGCATCACATACTGTTCGAGGATCTTTTTGCCGCTGGGAAGGTCCACGGTAACTTCACCGAAGGCCCGGCGCTTTTCCCGGATTGCCACTCCGGCGCCCTCGCCTTTCTGCTCGAGGATCTTGATATCGCGCAGGTTCATGCCGGTGATCCGGTCGAGGGAATACCCGCTCATCTTTTCGTATGCGGGGTTGGCCGAGATCACCATAAAGGAGCGATCGGCCGTTAACAGGGGGATCGGGTTCTCCCGGATGATCGTCTCGGACATGCGCCGGGCGGAGAGCACCTCTTCCATCTCTTTTCTCTCCCCGGTGATATCGTTGTAGACCACAAGGATACTCTCGACTGCACCTTTCGCGCCGGGAATAGGGATGCCGTACTGCCGGAGAACCCGGCTGCCGGTCGGGAATTCCACCACCATCTCACCGGCGGAACGGGTGCCGGTCTCGATCACTTTCTTGAGGCCCTCCCCGGTCTGCCCGGAGATCGCAAAGTCGCGCAGCGACATGGTAAGGAGCCGGCTCTTCTCGATTCCCGTAAGTGCAACATACGCATCGTTCACCACGCGGATCTTAAAACCGGTATCGGCCACCACGATCGGCATCGGGTTCTGCTGGACGATCGTCTCGGACCTGACCTTGAGTCGTTCAATCTCCTCGTTCTTTTTCCTTTTCGTGGTGAGGTCGTCGTAGAGGATGACAAGCGACGTGACCTCGCCGGAACTGTCAAGGACCGGGATACAGTACTGTTCCAGGGTGTGGACTCCCGAGGGGAAGGTAATGGTGAGCTCTCCTACGGCCCGCCGCTTCTTCTCCAGGGCCACAGCCGCATCCTCCCCTGAGTGGGTGGTGATGGTAAAATCGTGGAGATTAGTCCTGACGATCTTGTCCTCGGGGATCCCGGTCATGGCCACGTATGCGGCATTGGCCTCGGTGATATCGAGGGCCGGTGTCGCGATCAGCATGGGCACGGGATTATTCTTCTCCATGAACTCGAGCCGGCGTTCCAGGACATCGATCTTCTTCCCGTACTCGGCAAGCCCCTCCGGTGTGGCCCCTGGCGCCGTATGCGGTACTTCTCCTGCCTGTGCAATCTGCGCTGCCGCGGCATTGACGGCATCCACGAGCGTTGTATACTCGCTTCCGAAGCGCCCTGCATCCAGGGGTTTTACCGTCTTTCTTGCAGAGGCACCCTTGAGGGTGAGGGCCAGCTCCTCGTTTAGTTCCCGCACGTGCTCCGAGATCCTCTCGTCCGGTGCTCCCCGTGCGGCCGGGGCCTGTGCCCCGACAAATAATGCCTTCCGTCCCGGTCGTTGTTCGGTCATACCCGTATCCTTCATCCTCTTGTCCTATCCGTCGGCATCGCGACTGCCCGCACCCGGTGAGCTCCCGGACCGGCTGCCCAGGTCCGCGATCACCTTTTCCATGTCCAGCCAGATGATAAGGTCCTTCTTCTTTTTCTCCGCGTCGTCCCCGGAGATCTTGATGATACCCTTGACGAACTGGGAGAACTCGGAGGATATCCCTGCCCCTATGTGCTCGATATCGGCCTCGGGCACCTGGCGGACGCTGGAGACGTCATCGACAATGACCCCGATGTTGTTTCCTTTTGCCGCTTCGGGAACAAGGACAATGATCTTCTGGTTCTCCCGCACGTCCTTCCCCGGGAGCCCGAGGAGGGTATTGAGGTTCATGATATTGGTGATCTCCCCTCTGAGGTTGATGACACCGGAGATGTACGGCGGCGCACGGGGGATGGGGGTGATCGGCATCATCTCCACGATCTCCCGGGCAAGGTTGATATCCAGCGCATAGCGCTCCCCGCCCAGCTCGAATTCCACGACATCGATGGTTCCGGCCATAACTCACCGAAGTTTGAATTTATCTGTTGCTGCTTTGAGCCTCTCCGCCATGTGCGAGAGCTCGGCAGATGCACTGGCGATCTCCTGGGTAGAGGCACTGGTCTCTTCGGCAAGGGCAGCCATGTCCTCCATGCGCTGCTGGGTCTCGCGGGAGAGGGAGTTTGTCTGCTCCACGCCCTGCATCACCCGGTTGGTGGCCTCTGCCTGGGCCTCGGTGGCTTTGGTGATCTCGGTCACTCCCTGCGAGACCACGTGGGCTTCGGAGATGATCCGGTTGAGCACATCGATGGTCTGGTTGACGCTCTCAATTCCTGTCTGGATCTCCTGGTAGGAGTTTTTGATGGCTGTCGCGGTCTTCTCGCTGTTGTGCTGGATGGACCCGATCAGGGTCTCGATGTTATTGGTGGCGCTCTTTGATTCGCCGGCAAGGTTCCTCACTTCCCCGGCCACGACTGCAAAGCCCCGCCCGTGTTCTCCGGCTCTTGCCGCCTCGATCGCGGCGTTTAAGGCCAGGAGGTTTGTCTGGCTGGAGATATCGGCGATCAGCTTGACAATATTGGAGATCTCCTTCATCCGCTCGTTCAATGCCGTGATCTCGTTGACACTCTCGGCCGAGATCTTCTCCACGGTCTTCATCTTTGCCGTTGCCACCTTGCCCAGTTCTGCAGCCTGGTTGCCCTCGGTTGCCGCCTTCTGGGCATGGGTCATAAGATCGTGGGAGGTGCTCGCAATCTCTTCGATGGACGCGGAGAGGTCGGAGACATCGCTTGAGACTTTCTCGATCTCGGTGAGCTGCTTTTTCGCACCCTCTGCAGATTCCTGGGTGGAGATCGCCACCTGCTCGGTGGACTTGGAGATCTCCTGGGTGCTCTTGCCGGTCTCGGCGGTGGTGACATCGAGCTGGTGGGCAGCCTTTACGATCTCATCGATCACGGTCTTCACGGACTGGGCAGCCTTGTTGTAGTCTTTCTTTAAGGCTACCAGCGGGTCGTCTGCCGCAATTTCGGCGACAAAGGTGAGGTCCCCCTCGGCCAGCCGGGAAAGCCCGGTCTCGAGTACCCCCGCGCTCTCGGAGAGTGCCTGGGCCTTCTTTTTGGAGTCCTCCATAAGGGTATGGATCTCCCCTTCCTGCCGGCGCCGCTCGGTGATATCGTTATACACCACGAGCAGGCTCTCGACCGCCCCGGTATTGTCGATAAGCGGGATATAGTAGTAATCAAGGATCAGGGTGCCGGCAGGGAACTCTATCACCGACTCGCCCTGGCCGCGCTGCTTGGAGGAGATGACTGCCTCAACGGTTGCTCCCTTGTTCTTCTTGTACCGGAAGCTCTTCATCGAGAGACGGCCCGCGTCGTCCCGGGAGTAGCCGGTCAGTTTTAGGAATGCGCTGTTTACGGAGCGCACGGTAAGGTCGGTGCCGATGGTAAAGAGTGCGTACGGGTTCTCCTCGACGATCCGGTCCGCCCGCTGCCGGATCTTTTCTGCTTCGTCTACCTTGTCGTGGAGCTCGGTATTGTCAATCCAGAAATAAAATGCCCCGTCTACTTCACCGGCAGCATCGAGCATCGGCATTGCCTGAAGGTTCAGGTACTTCTGGGTGCCGTCCGGCCATTTCACCCGGCACTGGCTGACGGCAAGCTTGCGCGTCTCGAAACAGGCATAAAGGTGATCCCCGGAAGTGACCGTGATATCGAAGTCATAGAGCTTCTTCTTCATCAGCTCCTCGCGGGTCCCCCGCCAGAGCGACTCGTATTTCTTGTTGATGTTAACGATTGCCCGGTCTTTTTTGAGGATGGCGATGGCAAGCGGGTTGTACTTGATCATCGTATCGGCCCGCTGCTTTTTCTCGGTCATGTCCGCTGCCCGGGCCACCAGCCGGTTGACCTGCTGTGCCAGCGGGCGGAGCTCTGCTTCGGTACGGTTCTCGTCAATGCGGACCTTCAGGTCCCCTTCTGCGGCCTTCTTTACCGCCTGTTCCAGTACTGTTACGTCCATCTCAAAACCTCATCTGCAATCGTTTTGTAGGCGCTTCCGGCGCTGCACCCGGGAGCGAAATGCGAGAGCGGTATCCCGCGTTTCTGGGCCTCATACACCTCGGGAGAATACGGCACGGTGTGCACATCAGAAAACTTCTTTTCAATTTCAGAAAGCATCCCGACCAGTCGTTCATGCTCTTTTGCACGCTCTTCTTCTGCCCTCTTCTCGTCCTCGCTTGGTTCATGCCGGGGGGTAAGGAGCGACCGAAGCCAGGTGACCAGGTCCTTTTTTCCCTCCTCCTCCGGCGCCGGGGATTCCATGTCCCCTCCCTCGCCCCAGCGGGAGATGATGGCCATGTCCACGCGGAGATCCTTTCCCAGGTCTTCTTTGATGTCCCCGAAAATGGTGAGGAGCGGACCCACGCCATTGAGGGCAAAGGATCCGGAGTCGAGCGTGACAATGACATGGTCCGCGGCCACAAGGCCGTTTATCACGAACTGCCCCATGCTCGGGGGCGTGTCGATCAGGATCAGGTCATAGCGCTGTTTTACTGTCCAGAGTGCATCTTTCAGGACCTCTGCCCGGGCGGCAATCCCGTAGAGGTAGGGCTCTGCACCAACGAGGTCGAGGCTGGCCGGTGCAAGATCGATGCCGGACTGGGTAGAACAGATGATATCGGTGATTGGTATCTGGGGAAACCCATCCACGCGGCTCATGAAGACATCGTACATGTTCTTTCTGGCAGATTCAGGACTGATGCCCAGGCCGGCCGTTGCATTGGCCTGGGGATCGCAGTCAACCACCAGCACTTTTTTTCCCAAAAGAGAACAGAACCCGGCGATGTTCAGGCAGGAGGTGGTCTTCCCTGTTCCGCCTTTATGATGGCAGAACGTGATGGTTGTTATGATATCACCTGACTGAATTTTTATAAAGGTTACTTATAATAACTTTGCTTTGCCGGTATTTTCGCCGGAATAGAGATTTAATTATTTTTTTCGTGATATTGAACCATTTTTGGCAACAGGGCCTTATTTGACAGGTACGGTTCCTGCACCATGGTTCCCGTGAAAAAAGAGATCATGGTACCCCCGGGATCCCGCCGGCGGCAGGCAAGAGGTGCCTGCTCTTCCCGTCTCCGGGTATAGGTTTTTAAGGATGAACTCCGACAAGAGAACTATGAGCGGACGCGGTTACCTGTTCCTCGGGCTTTTCCTCCTCCTCTTCCTTGCCGCTGCCGGCTGCACCACGTATTCTGTCGGGGATGTCTCGTACCAGAACGGCACACTTGACGTAGCAGTTGCCGGTCCGGGAACACCTGCCGATGTGACTGTCCAGGTCACGGTATACTCCCTGACTGCATACTCGCAGCAGGAGCTCCTCACCACCTGGGCCACTGCCACGCTGACGGGAAGCAAAAATATGGTTGCGGTCCCGCTGCAGCTGGATCCCGGGAATTACAAGATGTACGTGTACATCACCGAGAACGGCAGGCGCGAGGCTGCCGTGATCCGGGACATTACGGTGTGACCGCATGGAATGCCCGCCGTTTCACCTGATCGAGGCAGCCCGCGGTCTCCGGCCGGCGGACCTTGTCCTCAGGAACGCTGAGCTCTTCGATGCTTTTTCCTGCACGTGGGAGCGGGGCGATCTCGCGATAAAGGACGGTATCATTGTCGGGACCGGTCCTGCGTACCGTGGCGTTCGCGAGCGGGACCTCCGTGGGGCCCGCGTGGTACCGGGCCTGATCGATGCCCATGTCCATATCGAGAGCTCGCTTCTGTCTCCTCCGGAATACGCACGGCTCGTCGCCACCCACGGGACCACAACCGTGATCGCCGATCCCCACGAGATCGCAAACGTGGCAGGAAAGGACGGGATCGCGTTCATGCTGGCCGGGCGGGCCGGCGCCCCGGTGGATATCCTGTACATGCTTCCCTCCTGTGTTCCGGCAACCCCGGCCGATGTCGGGGGAGCCGTGCTCGGGGCCCGGGACCTTGCCGGTTTCGTGGGCCAAAAGGGCGTGCTGGGGCTGGGCGAGATGATGAACGTTCCGGGAGTACTGGCCGGCGATAACGGGATCCGCGACAAACTTGCACTTATGCCCCTCCGGGACGGCCATGCCCCGCTTCTTTCCGGTCCTGACCTCAACGCCTATGTCCTTGCCGGGCTGGAGAGCGACCACGAATGCACCACGCAAAAAGAGGCCGAAGAGAAACTCCGGCGGGGGATGTACCTCTACCTTCGCGAGGGCTCGACCGAGAAGAACATTGTGGCACTTGTTCCTGCGGTCACCCCCGTTACCGTCTCCCGATGCAGCTTCTGCACCGATGACTGCCATGCCGACCTGCTGGTCCGTGACGGCCATATCGACCGCTGTATACGGAGGGCGGTGGAATGCGGCCTCGAGCCGGAGCTCGCAATAAGGATGGCAACGCTCTCGCCGGCTGAACGGTTCGGGCTTTCTGATCGCGGGGCACTGGCACCCGGTCGCCGGGCCGACTTCTGTATCGTGGACAGCTCCCGCAGTTTTATCGTAAAAGAGACCTTCTTTTCAGGCCGGCCGGTGGCAGAATATACGGCCTCTTTTGCCGCACTTCCCCCCGTCCCCGCCATGCGGTGCACCTTACCCGCAAAGGAGCAGATCCGGCTCATCGGCAGCGGAAAAACACGGGTGATTGGCCTCGTGCCCGACCAGATCCTGACCGAAGCGCTCACCGTTGATCTCGATGCTGGCGGGATCCCCGATACCGGCCGGGACCTCCTCAAGGTCGTGGTCTGCAACCGGTACGGGAGCGGGCGCGTTGGTACCGGGATCGTGCACGGTTTCGGGTTTACAAAAGGTGCAGTCGCCGCGACCGTCTCCCACGATGCGCACAACCTTATCGCGACCGGTGTCGGGGACGAGGCGATCCTTGCTGCGATCGGTGCAGTGATCCGGGCCGGGGGCGGGATGGCCGCAGTCTGCGGACCGGAAACGGAAATCCTCCCGCTTGACTGTGCCGGCCTGATGTCCACGCTCCCGGCCCGCGAGGTCGTGGCCCGGCTCGACGCCCTGCACCAGACAACCGGAAGGATGGGCGGCATCCGCGACCCGTTCATGTACCTCTCGTTTCTTGCCCTCACCGTGATACCGGCACTGCGGGTTACGGACCGGGGCCTTTTCGACGGCGTGGCATTCCGGGATGTGCCGCTCTTTTCCTGACAGGGTATTCCCTGGCGGCTTATGTTGCGAACAGCATAAGGTTGATAATATACTATACCTATCAGTAATATCATATGCATATCCCCAGTCCCGAGGAGCTCCGCTCCCGCCGCGAAAGCCTGGGGCTCCGGCAGACCGAGGTTGCCCGCAGGGCAGGGATCAGCCAGTCCATGGTGGCCCGGATCGAGGCTGGCAGCGTCGATCCCCGGATCAGTACTCTGGGTAAGATCATCACGGTCCTCAATAACGCCGAACCAAAAAAGATCACGGCCGGCCAGATCATGCACACGCCAGTCCTCTCGGTCCCGCCGCAGGCGAGCATCTCGCAGGCCCTTGATATCTTCGAGAAGAACAATGTCTCCCAGCTCCCGGTGATCGAGCGGGGTGCACCGGTCGGGTGCATCTCGGAAGCGGTGATCGTCAAGGCGATCGGGCAGCAGCGCCTCCATCCCTCCCAGCCGGTACTGGTGCGGGACTTCATGGAGCCCGGTTTTCCCACGGTCCCCCCGGACATGGACGTGGAGACCGTGATCGGTATCCTCCAGCAGAACCACGCGGTGCTTGTAACGGAAGGACGGCTGGTCAAAGGTGTGATCACCAAGCACGACCTGATCACGCTCATCGTCTGAACCGGGGCCTTTTTTGGCCTCCCCGGGCCAATCCGGGCCCGATCAACCGAAATATTTATGAGGGATGATAATGGAGTTCTTCTTGTTGTGGTCGGTGAAAAGCCACATCAGAGGTATGATTCATGGCAGAAGAAAATGAACCCAAAGAGATCAACAGCATGACTGTTGTCGGGATCGGTGTGGTACTTTTCATTCTCATTATCGGGGTCTGGTACCTCTTCCTGAAATAACGCCGCTTCCAAAAATAGTATTTCTCTTTTTTCTTAGAGTTTTGAGACGAGATCACGGAGCACGGCAACCGGATCCGGGGCCTTTACCACGCTTGAGGCAAGGAGCACCCCGTCGGTCCCGAGGTCCACGGCAATCTTCACGCACTCGCCGCTCTGGATCCCGGCACCCGTGAGGACCTTTACCTTCGGGTTTATTGCGTGGACTGCCGCAACCGAGCGCCGGATGATCTCCGGGTTGGCCTTCGAGACCGAGACCCCGCTCCCGATCAGTTCCGGCGGCTCGATGGCAACATAATCAGGGGAAAGTGCCGCCGCGCCGGCGCTCGTGATATCGTTGTTCGTGCAGACCACAGACGAGAGCTTGTGGGCCTGGAGTGCCCTGACCGCAAGCTCGATCTCGGCAAGGGTGAGCCTGCGCTCGGAGTGGTTGACCAGCGATCCTGCTGCCCCGGCCAGCTTGATCGCATCGACGGTCATATGGCCGGTCTTTGCCCCGGGTTCGTACCCGTCCACGTGCTGGGCGTATACCGGGATTGCGAAATGGTGGCAGACCGGGTGGAGGTCGATGTACCCGGGTGCTATACCGATCTGCGTCCCGCTCTCTTTTGCCACCAGCTGTGCGGCCGTGGCGATGTTGTGGGCCCGGTTGCCCATGCCTTCCTTGTAGGTCTTGAGGTTTACCAGGATCAGGGGCGTTGTCATGTGAACATGTTCCTCGTGCTTGAGGTGTTTATTCCCGGTTCCATTCAACCTTTCGCTATAAGGCCGGGTTACTCTTCTGCAAGCCCCCGCGTGTAGTGGCCCGCGGTGATGCCCCCCAGGGAGATCTCCCGTGCCCGTTCCTTCAGGGCCGCGTACCCGCTCCTGCTGTTTCCGGTGCCGTGTGCCGCAAGCCCGAGGGCCTCCCGGTAGATCCGGACCATTTCTTCTGCGTAGGCAGGGGTCCGCCCCCGGGCATCGATGATAAGGCCGTCAATCCCGTTCCGGACAAGGTCCGGCACTGCGTCCACAAGGCAGGTCTCCGCAGAATTAAAGATATGGCCCTGACAGGTGCCGTCGGTCCGGACAGGCAGGAGGTGGCCGGTCCCGTCCCGGATCCCGTACCAGGTGCCCCCGGAACAGCGCCCGTGCCCATTGCTGCACCGGTCCGCGGGGGCAAGGAGGCAGTCCCCGGTGACCATGGTCTCGAGGCTGCCCTGCGCGAAAACGGCGAGCGCTACGCCCTGCTCCTGCGTTTGGACTGCCCGGGCAAGATCCGCAATCTCCCGTGAGGACAATTCCGGCGAGAGCGTGAGCAGCGTAAACGGCAGCCGGCCAAGAGCCCGGACCGTTTCCGCGTTGAAGACATTGAGCCCGACAGAGCCCGCAAGCTCCATGCCCGGCTCTGCTTCTGCGACTGCCCGGGCCGCGCCCGGGTTGTCCACCATGCAGGCTGCAAGGCCGGCCGCATACAGCCGGGGCAGGGCCAAACGCACCCGGGCGATCTCCTCTTCCCGGGTAATCCGGGGCAGTTTCCAGATGAGCCGGCTGGTATAGGCCCTGCAGAATTCCAGAGCAGGCCCGATCGCGGTGACAGGATCCTTCCCTGCCGGGTCCTGGCAGGGTTCATAGCAGACTGCCTCCGCCCCGGCCCGTATGCCGGCCTCCACGGTTTTCCGGCTGTCGGCCCAGAGGATGATGCCGGTATTTTGGTGCGGGATTTTCGGTAACAGGTGATGCTCGCGGGAATTATACGCGCTGAGGCGGGTCCGGGCTGCCTCCACCTCGTCATGCGCGGGGAGCGAGGATGCGACCAGGGTGGCTTCGGCCCGGGTAAAAAATTCCCGCCGCACCCGGTTGATCTCCCCGACCGGGGCAAAGCGGGTGCTGTCATAGTCAAGCGAAAGGCTGGTGACGGCAAAGGGTGTCCCCCCGGTCTTTTCGAGCTGTGCGGCCAGCTGCTCCCGGGTGAGGGGGCGTGTCTTTGCCGGTTCGAGCAGGAAGCCGCCGGTTGCATCCATCACCACCGGCTCTTTTCCCGGAGGGTACAGCGTCCCGGCGAGGATGAGTTCTCCTTTTGGACTGACTGTTGCTGCAAGATCTACAGGCACCGGGTGGCGTAATGTGGGATCCACCTGGCGGATGATCTGCCTGGCCCGGGCTGCAAGATCCATGGAGGAGGTGAGAAAGACCCGGTCTCCCTTCTCTGCCGGGCGGGGGACAAGGACCTCTGTTCCCTCCTGCCGGATGGCCGGTTCGGTATTGAGGGAGAACCCCCATTCCTTATCCGGCCGGCCCGGCGGCGTGAAGAGGAGGCCGTCCCCGGGACGGAGGGTGACGGGCTGGTCCGGGCGGATGATCGCCACCCCCTTCGTTCTGTTGTACCGGGTGACGGTCCCGATCCGGACCCCGCGGTTGTCCGGCCGGTCCCGTGCCATGAGTTTTTCCTTTTTGTCCCCGAAGAGGTAGCCCCTCGTGAACCCCCGGTTGAAGGCGAGGGCCAGGTCGCGTACCTCCCCTTCATCCGGGACAAAGGTACCGGCTGCCGCAGCATCGAGTGCCCGCCGGTACATGGAGACCACGATCGCCACGTACTCCGGTGATTTCATCCGGCCCTCGATCTTGAGCGCGGCAACCGGGGAATCCACGAGCCTCGGGATGTCCCGGTACGTGCAGAGGTCCTTTGGCGAGAGGAGGTACGGGCCCGGCACGGGCAGCTCCCGGGGATCGGCGGGACGACCGTACCGGTCGGTGGTCTTTGCCGCAACCAGGGCATAGGGTTTCCGGCACGGCTGGGCACACATGCCCCGGTTCCCGCTTCGCCCGCCGATCACGGACGAAAGGAGGCACTGGCCGGAGTAGCTGTAGCAGAGGGCCCCATGGGCGAAAACCTCGAGTCCCACCCGTGTATCCGCGGTCGCCTGAGCAATTGCCTCCACCTCGGTAAGCGGGAGTTCCCGGGCAAGCACCACCCGCGCAAACCCCGCCTCATGCGCCCACCGCTCCCCTTCGGCATTATGGATCGTGAGCTGGGTCGAGGCATGGAGCACAAGACCCGGCACGATCTCCTTTGCAAGCGCGGCAAGGCCGATGTCCTGTACCAGCACCGCGTCCACACCCGCCGCGTACAGCCGGACCATGTACGCGAGGGCCTCAGGAAGTTCGCTGTCGTGGATCAGGGTATTGACCGTCACGTACACCCGCACGCCCCGGGCATGGGCATACGCGATCGCTTCAGCGATCTCTTCCTCGGAGAAGTTCTGCGCGAACTTCCGCGCCCCGAACTTCCTGCCGCTCAGGTACACCGCATCGGCCCCGGCCGCAATGGCGGCGGCAAATGCCTCCTTTGACCCGGCCGGCGCGAGCAGCTCGGGGAGCCGTCTTTTCCCGGGAACCTGCGTGTCGCCGGTCATCACCATTGCTGCTTCAGCGGAAGAGATAATGGATCACCCCCAGGGTAGCCATGGCTGTCACTGCTGCAGCAACGCAGTACCCGGCCATGGTGATTGCAAAACTGCGCCACTTGTGCCAGCCGGTGAGCCACGAGGCGGGTGCGCAGAGGTATACCCCGATAATAATTTCGGCAGGAAAGAGGCCGTAGATGCCGTACCGGTCAAACATCCTCGAGCGCGTGACCATGCCATGGGTCCAGGCCAGGAACCGGGCAACGCTCCCGGAGGCTGTCCCGATCGTGTCCAGCAGGCCAAAGAGGCCGAGGAAGAGCCCGGCCTCGATGCTCGTGGCTGCGGCTACCACGTACGGCACGGGCAGGCCAAGGCCGATCCCGATCGGGATGGAACCGTACTCGATCACAAAAGCGCTCGCGACCAGCGCCCCAGCTGAAGAAAGGGAGAGGTGGAAAAAAAGTGCGGCACCCAGCGGCAGGACCAGTGCGAGGAGGGCACACCACCCGATCGCCCCGCACGCAGGCCGGAGCACTGCCATGACTGCCGTACGTTCCATAGCGTTAAAGGAGAGGTTCGACCCGGGAGGGGATAAACCGCTCCCTCCTGAACCGGGATCCGGGGGCATGGCGCATCTTTTTGTTGCAGGGCGGCCTACCGGAAACTACATGCAGATCGTTGCTTCGCTCACCGATCCCTCGCAGGCCGCCGCCGCTCATGCAGCAGGAGCAGAGATCCTCGAGCTCCGCTTTGACCTCATGGGCGGGGAACCGGCTGAGATCGTGCAGCAGTGCCGGGCGGTCTCTTCCCTTCCCCTGATTGCCACCTACCGTTCGGTACAGGAGGGCGGGAAATACTTCGGGAGCCCTGGGGAATGGCGTGACCGGATCGCTCCCCTCATTCCGCTCGTGGACTATGTGGACGTGGAGCAGCGGTTTGCCCGCGAGTCGGGGGCGGTGAAGGCAGCCGGGAAAACCATCATCGCCTCGCACCATGCGGCGGAGATGCTCCCGCTCCACGTGCTTTTTGTGCTCGAACAGGAGCTCCGGGCCTATGGCGATATCCCCAAGATCATCGTGACCCCAAACAACGAGGACGACCTTATTGATCTTATCGCGTTTACCCGGGCGGCCAAAAAGCCGGTCTGCACCGGGGTGATGGGATCCGCGTTCCGGTACGCCCGCGCCATTCTTCCCCTCTTTGGCTCCGGGCTTGTGTACTGCCACGCCGGGGTGCCGGCTGCGGAAGGGCAGTACTCGGTGGCGGAGTTTGTGGCGCTGAGAAAACTTCTCTTGTGATTTTTTTCGGGTACGGAACCCCTACGGCCCCTGGCAGCCTTCTTGTTGTGTCGTGATCGCAACAGATCTCTGGACAATCCCGGGAGGCTGCCACCGGCCCACTCCTGTTGTTACAGCAGCCCCGCGTTGCGATGACGACCGTATACCGGTAACCGGCCACAGTTGTCATTCATGCAAAGGAAGTCTTATTAACCGGATTATGAAAACAGTCAGACTGGCAGCTTTATGCCGGACCCTTACACTCAGACTGACTACCTCTCGATGATCCGGGCTGCTGAAATGTTAGTGGAGGATGGAAAATGAGTAAAATGGTCATGGTTGCATTGTGGTTCCTGGTCGGGCTCTTCCTGCTCATCGGTGGAATCGCGGGTATGGGAACGCTCTACGTGACAGGAATCTGCCTGGTCATTGCCGGTCTGCTCATCATAGTACTGGCAATCAAGAAGGCGATGTGGAAGAACGCGGAAATGTCAGCGCCGGCAAAATAACCGGCACCTCATTTTTAAAAAGATGGAGTGGTTTGTTCCCTTATGGAACCTTACGGGGCCCACTTCACCGGTATCCGGTGACCTGTCTGGGGAACTTTTCCTTCGATGTTCTGTGCAATCAGGCGTTCAGGAAACGTGGACTGGCTGATCGCAACATACGCTTCATAGGTAACCGGGCTGTAGGAGCGGCGGATACCGTCGTTGCGGTTGACCACAAGCGTTTCTTTGTCGAGATCGTAGCCCAGTTCCTGGATCTGGTTGGATAAGCGGTGGTGCCAGACTAAACTCATTGTTTCACCTTGTCTTTGACCGGAGTGATCAAATCCTCGTTCTGGTTAACCCGGGGGTGATAAAAACCTGCTGAAATCATCCGACGGGACTCCCTGCATGGACGTGAGAACCGTACCCTGGTAACAGTCCGGGCCGTTCTTTTTCCTTCTCGCAAAGGAATGATTCGCTAAAAAAAGGGTTACCGGTATTTTTCCTGTTCCAGCACCGCGTCGGTGATCACGAGCGCGAGCATGGCCTCTGCCACGGGGAGGATCCGGGGCACGATGCAGGGGTCGTGTCGCCCGCCGACCCGGATCTCTGTTGCGTTCCCGTGGATGTCCCGGGTCTGCTGGACTTTTGCAATGGACGGCGTGGGTTTCACCGCAATGCGCACCACGATGTCCTGGCCGGAGGAGATTCCGCCGAGGATGCCGCCGGCATGGTTGCTCTTGAAACCGGCCGCGGTCATCTGGTCGTTGTTCTCGCTCCCGAATTTAGCCGCCACCGCAAAACCGTCGCCGATCTCGACTCCCTTGACCGCCCCGATTCCCATCATGGCCCCGGCGATCGCCGCATCGAGCTTCCCGAAGACGGGGTCGCCAAGACCCACCGGGCAGCCGGTGGCGAGGATCTCTGCGATCCCGCCGACGGAGTCCCCTGCCGCCCGTGCTGCAATGATCTCCGCTGCGATCTTATCGGGATCGGTTTTGTTGTGGACCGAGAGGATCCGGCCGGTAACCGCGATCCCCCTACCGGCCAGGAACTTCAGGGCCACCGCTCCTGCCGCCACCCTGCCCACGGTCTCGCGCCCCGAGCTCCTTCCTCCCCCACGGTAGTCCCGGATGCCGTACTTGGCCTGGTACGTGAAATCAGCGTGGCCGGGCCGGAACTTTTCCCTGATTGCCTCGTAGTCGTGCGAGTGCATATTCTGGTTCCGGACCAGGAGTGCGACCGGTGCACCGGTGGTCTTTCCCTCGCAGACGCCCGAGAGGATCTCGACAGTGTCGGTCTCGTCCCGTGCCGAAACGAGCGGTGAGGTGCCCGGCCGGCGCCGGTCGAGCAGCGGCTGGATGTCGGTGGTGGAGAGCGCGAGCCGGGCCGGGCAGCCGTCGATGATGCAGCCCACGGCCGGCCCATGGCTCTCGCCAAAGGTCGTTATCCGGAAATTCTTGCCAAACGTGTTCATGCCAGTATCTCCCGTAGTGTGGTGTCAGGTATCTCGATCCCGAAGAAGAGCCGGAACTGCTCCTGTGCCTGGTAGATGAAGATCTCGGTGCCGGTAATCGTGGTGCATCCCGCTTTCCGTGCGGCCGCGATCAGGGGGGTGACCGGAGGAGTGTACACAAGATCACATACGGTCATCTCCTTTTTGAGCTGATCGTCCCGGAGCGGGCTGTTTGTGTCCGGCTGCATCCCGACCGGGGTGGCGTTCACCACGAGATCCGGGTCTGCCTTCTCAAAGTCATCCCACGCCCCCCACCGGCAGCCGGCCCTTCCTGCGAGGGCGCGGGCCTTCTCCGGCGTCCGGTTCAGGATGGTGACCTCCATGCCGAGGTCCATGAGCGCATAGGCTGCCGCTGCCGCAACGCCCCCGGCCCCAAGCAGTACTGCGCGGGTGCCGGTAAGTCCGGCAAGGGGTTTTCTGATCCCCAGCCAGTCGGTGTTCCAGCCGTACGCAGTCCCGCAGGCAAAGACCACCGTGTTTGCCGCCCCGATCTGCAGCGCCGCATCATCGATCTCATCCAGGCAGCTCATGATGTCCTGCTTGAAGGGGATGGTGACCGAGAGCCCTTTTGCATCGATCGCCCGGGCAGTCTCCATGATGGGCCCGATGGCCGGCGCTTCAAACCTCGTGTAGTGGCAGTTGAGCCGGTAGCGTTCAAAGAGGGAGTTGAAGAGATGGGGACTCCTGCTGTGGCCGCAGGGCCAGCCGGCAACGCCGAGAAACCGGGTCTGCGGGTCATGACCGGGACCGGTGAGCCGGGCCTCCAGCTGCACTCGTTCCGGTGCCGGGAGCGGGGTCTGTGCGAACCACCGCACTGCCGCCTCGCGGGCTGCATCCGGGATATTCCCGTTCCGGAGCAGCCCGAGGATCCGGCGGGCCGCCCCGTGATTCGTGGTCTTACCCGTTTCCACGCAGAAGTCGGCCGCCGCGGCATAGGCCGGCCTCCGGCGGGCGAGCATCTCTGCAACCTCCGCTTCCGGAGGGAGCGTGGTGAGTGCCGGGCGGGGTGCCTGTGCGAGGCGGCGGCCGATAATTTCGGGATCCGCGGTCAGCAGGACGCATGTGCTCTCCTTTCTCAGGTGCTCCATGTTTGCCGGGTCCATGACCACTCCCCCGCCGGTAGCAACCACGACATCGTGGCCCGGGAGGCTGGCGATTACCTCGCGTTCCCGTGCCCGGAACCGGGCCTCGCCCTCATCCCGGAAGATCTCCGGGATGGGCCGGCCGGCCTGCTGCTCGATGAGAGCATCGGTGTCGAGAAATGGCACACCCAGATCCTGGGCAAGTACCGAGCCGACCGCGGTCTTGCCGGTCCCGCGGTAGCCGAACAGGACGATCCGTCTCATTCCATCACCTGGGCGAGCACGTCCCAGAACCCGGGGAAAGACTTGTTCACGCAGTCTGCACAGGTGATCGAGACCCCGCCAACCCCCAGGCCGAGGACCGCAAAGCTCATCGCGGTCCGGTGGTCGTTTGCCGGGTCGATCCTCCCGCCATGGAGGGGAGCGGGCTGGATCACGATCCGGTCGCTCTCTGCGGTTACCTTCCCGCCCAGCTGGTTGAGGCGGTCTGCCGTGATCGCAATCCGGTCGCTCTCCTTGTACTTCAGGTGGCCGATGCCGGTAATGATAGTCGGGGTCTTTGCCACGGCCGCCACCATGCAGAGGGTCTGGACGGTGTCGGGGGCCGAGGACATATCTATGGTGATGCCGTCAAGCGGGCCCTCGTGCTCTATTGTTACGCCGTCATGCGCGAAGATCACCTCGCAGCCCATCTGCTGGAGCGCGGTAAGGAAGAACCGGTCGCCCTGCACGGAGTCAGGCGAGAGGCCGGCGACCGTTACTTTGCCCCCGCAGATCGCGGCGAGCGCAAAGAAGTACGAGGCCGAGGAATAGTCTCCCTCGATCACGAACGTGCGCCCGGTGTAGCGATCCGTATTACTGACGGAAAACCTCCGGTAGCCCTCGCGCCGGATCGCCGCGCCAAAGTCCGTCATGACCCCGGCCGTGATGTCGAGGTACGACTGCGAGGCGGGCTGGCCGGTGATTGCAAGGTCCACCGGGTGTTCTGCATAGGGGGCCGCCATCAGGATCGAGGAGGCGAACTGGCTGCTCGCCGACCCGTCGATGGTGGTGCGGCCGCCGCGGAGGGTCCCCCCGATCGTGACCGGGGGAAAGCCGGGCTTTCGGGAAAAATCCACCCTGGCCCCGAGGGTTGTGAGGGTGTCTGCGAGCGGTCCCACCGGCCGTTCCTGCATCCGGGCGCTGCCGGTCAGGGTGACCGGGTGGTCGGCGAGGAGCGCGAGCGTGGCAAGCAGGCGCAGCGAGGTGCCGGAATTATCCAGGTCGAGCTCTGTCCCCGGCGGGCAGGAAAGCGAGCCATTGCAGCCAACGACGGTGATATCGTCCCCCTCTGCCCGGATCGGGACACCGAGCTTTTCCAGAGCAGCGGCGGTGAGCCGCGTGTCATCGGCCATGAGCGGGTGGATGAGCGTGCTCGTCCCCCGGGCCAGCGCCGCCGCGATCAGGGCGCGGTGGGTGTAACTCTTGGAGGGCGGGGCGGTGACCGAAAGGTCGATGTTGCGCCGCTCAGGAAGGGTGACGATCATGGCGGCACCCCGATCCTCGGGTAGCACCCGAGGTTCCGGACCGCCGTGATCGCTTCGAGTTCCCGGAGCGCCTCGTCCGCCGGCCCGCTGATGGCATAATCGAGGAAGAAGACGTACTTCCCCATCCCCCGTTTTGACGGCCGGGACTCGATCCGGGTGAGGTTGATCTTCCTTTTTGCAAAGACCCCGAGGAGGTCGTAGAGCAGCCCGGCCCGGTCCGTGTCGGGGTCGATGAGGATGCTGCACTTCCCGGACCGGCAGCCCGGCCCGGGGTGCTTTGCTATCCTGACAAACCTCGTGGTGTTCTCCGGGTTGTTCTCGACATGCTCCACGATCACCGGCATGTGGTAGATCGCGGCCGCCGAGACCGAGAGGATTGCGCCGGCGTTCGGGGTCTTTTTTGCCTCGATGGCACTCGCGGCATTGCTGCTCGTGTGGATCACGGGCACCTCCATGATCTCGAGAAATCCGCTGCACTGCTCGTGGGTCTGCGGGTGAGCGTAGATCACCCGGATCTTGTCGCGCGGGACAAGCGAGGCCAGGTTATGGTGGATGGGCATGTACATCTCGCCGGTGATGAAGAGAGAGTACCGCAGGAGGCCGTCCAGTGTCTCGCCCACCCCGCCGGCCTCGGAGTTCTCGATCGGGACGATCCCGTCGCCGTTCTCGGCAGCCACGCTTGCAAAGATGGAATGGATGGTGGGTTCGAGCACGATGGTGTCACTTTTGAGCCGGAGCGCGAGCTCGTGGGAGAAGGTCCCCTCGGGACCAAGCGTGATGACCGTCATTTCTTCACCATGCATTCGATCAAAGCGTCGGTGAGCACCTGTCCGCGCCCGCAGTAGGCGCCGAGGTGTTCGGTGTCGCGGGAGAAGAATGCTGCAAACGCTTCCGGGTCACCGGACGCCACGATCTCCGCGAGTTCCCCGGCTGCCGCCCTGCAGGCGTCGAGCACCGGGGGTACGAACGGGTTTTCCTGGAGGATATCGCCGTAGAGTGCCGGGTCCTGCGAGAGGAGCCGGCCCACGAGCGAGAGCTCGATCTGGTACACCGGGCTCATGAACGGCCCGGTCTTTTCTATATCCACGCCCAGCCTCCGGATGGAATCGGCCATGCAGATCGTGACAAAGTGGGTGAGCCCCTGGACGATAGCCATCATCCGGTCATGCTCCTCCGGTGTCGCAATCGTGCAGACCGCCCCTTCGCTCGTGAAAATACGCCGGAGATCGGAGAGCGTTGTCCCGTTAACCCGTGCCGGGCACATGACGATCGTCTGGCGGGCAATGGAGGAGACGGTGGGCCCGAACATGGGGTGGAGCCCGATCACCTGCGCCTTTGACGCAAGCATCGCTGCCACCGGCCCTGCCTTGAGCGAGGTGAAGTCGCAGAGGAGCTGGTCTTCTCTTAAGAGCGGGGCTATTTCTCCTATGACCCGGATCGTGTCCCGGATGGGGACCGAGACTACCACGAGGTCGCAGGTCAGTGCGATGTCTTTACTGGTGACCGGCGTTGACCGTCCCGATACCATCACGCTGTAGCCCGCCCGCTCAAAGACGGGTGCAAAAAGCTTACCCATCTTCCCGGTGCCGCCGATGATGCCTGCCTTCATGCTCACTTCTCGCGGATCGTCTCTTTGACGGCCATGCCAAAATGCCTGCCGCCTTCAAGGGAGCAGCCGAGGATCTTGTTGCCTGGTGCCAGGTTCACGACCGAGATCGCGTTCCCCTCGGGAGTCACGAGCCGGATCGTCTCTGCGTTCTGGAGGATGAGGCTTGCCTTTGCGCCGCCTTCGCCCTCGGCCTCCACAAGGAGGAGAGGCCGGCGCTCAATCTTGGTGCGGCCTACAATCGCGGACCGTCCCGCGCCCTTGTGGTCGGCCACGAGCACCTGGCCCCCGATGGCAAGATCGGAGAGGTACGCGGTCTTGCCGTCGGGCATCAGGATGTAGGCATGCACTGCGCCGGCGTTTACCCGGAACGGGCGGGGGGCCACGTACGGGTTTTCCAGCGTCTCGGCATGGACAAGGAGCATGGCAGAGGAGGTGTTTCCCATCAGCATCCCGTCGCCGTCAGCAAGCATCGAGCAGGTGTCCACGCAGACCCGGTCGCCCATGCCCACGGGGACGATCTTTGTCACCGTGAAGGGCACAAGCCGGACGCTGCCGGAGGCGTTTTTTATAAGCGCTGCAACCGCTTTAACGACCGCAGGGTCCGTGGTTTTGAGGAGGATCCCGTACACGCCTTTCTCGAGGACGTGGAGCGCGAGCTCCGCCTCGTGGACGTTTTTGACCGCCGCAATGATCTTATCCGACTGGGCCACGAGGTTTTCGAGCGGGATGACCGTCCAGTCGCTCGTGGTCACGATCACGATCCTGTTTTTGCCTTTCTGCGCTGCCTCGTTCTCGCTTGCCTTGTCCGTGATCGTGCACTCGATCACATCTTTTCCGGGCACGAGATCGCCGTCCGGGGCAATGGTGGTGATCCTACCCAGGCGCCTGACCTCGCCGGCCTTCTCTGCCACAACCGCATCCGCTCCGCTCTCGATCGCGGTGGTCACGACGTTCTTGTTCCACGGCCGGGCATCCACCCAGAACTGCTTCATTTACTGCTTCTCCAGCGCTTTTTTGGGGTCAACGTTGTGGTGGACAACGCGGCAGATGGACTGGACAAAGGCCCGGGTGTTGTCACGCTGGAAGGCGTTCCTCCCCATGCAGACGCCCGCTCCCCCAGCCGCTACCGACTCGCGGATCATTTCGAGGGATTCAAGGTCGCTGCACTTCTCACCGCCGGCAACAAAGACCGGCACCGAGCAGGCTTTCGTGATCCGGGAAAAGGCCTCGGCACTGCCCGGGTAACTGGTCTTGATCATGTCAGCGCCGAGCTCTTCAGCCACCCTGACGCACTGCCCGATGGTCTGGGGCGAGGTGGGGTCGATGCCCTTGCCCCGCGGGTAGATCATGACCAGGAGCGGCATGCCCCAGCGGTTGCAGTCCCGGACAATCTTTGCGCCTGACTCCAGCATCTTTGACTCGTTCGGGGCGCCAAGGTTGATGTGGATGGAGACCGCATCGGCCCCGAGGGCAATCGCCTCTTCCACGGTGCAGACAAGCACCTTGTCATTGGGGTCCGGGTTGAGCGAGGTGCTCCCGGAGAGGTGCACGAAAAGCCCGATGTCCCGCCCGTGCCTGCGGTGTCCTCTCTTGACCATGCCCTTATGGAGCACGATCGCGTTTGCGCCGCCCTCGCTCACGTCTGTAATAACCTTGGTCATGTCAAGCAGGCCGTCGATCTGGCCCATGGAAAACCCGTGGTCCATGGGGATGATTACGGCCCTGCCGGTGTTCCTGTCAATGATCCGTTCGATCCTGATATCTTTTCCAATCATGATTTCCACCTCACTTGAGAATTTTCAGCGCTTCCTCGACGCTCTTGTTCTGGTGCACGATGCATGCCGCTGCACGGACAAACTTGTCCGGGGTCCGGTGCTGGAAGGCGTTCCGGCCAATCGAGATCCCGGCCGCTCCCCCCGCCATGGCCCCTTCAATTAATTCCAGTGTTATGCGGTCATCCGTCTTTGAACCTCCGGCGACCACCACGGGCACGGGACAACCGCGGGTCACTTCGCGGAAGGACTCAGGGTCACCGGTGTACACAGTTTTTACGATATCGGCGCCGAGCTCTGCTGCCACCCGGGCCGCGAGCTTCACATGGTCGAGGTCGTTTGCCACCTTGATGTTCTTCCCGCGGGGATACATCATCGCAAGGAGCGGCATCCCCCACTCCATGCATTCGACCGCGACCGTCCCGAGATCCGTGAGCATCGTTGCCTCGGACTCCGCCCCGATGTTCACGTGCATCGAGACCGCATCGGCGCCCATCTTGATCGCGTTTGTCACCGAGTTCACGAGCACCTTCTCATTCGGGTCCGGCGCAAGCTTCGTGCTTGCCGACAGGTGCAGGATGAGCCCGATGTCCCGGCCGCCCTGGCGGTGTCCGTGCAGCGCAAGGCCCACGTGGCCGATCACGGCATTGGCCCCTCCGTCCGCGATCAGGTTCACGGTCTGGCCCATATCGATCAGGCCCGGGATCGGCCCGTCCGAGACCCCGTGATCCATCGGCACGATGATCGTTTTCTTCGTATTGCGGTTCATGATCCTTTCCAGACGAATTTCTTTACCTCTCATAATCAACAACTCCCCCTTCAACGCGAACAGAATGGTAAGCAGCGAAGGGAATTACCGGTACCGGGGATAATACCCGAAACCGAACCAGCTAAAGAAGCTAAAATAGCCAAAGACGCGATAGCCGATGCTCCTCGCCTTGGTGTTTTCAGAAACGGAACTTAGTATGCTCCGGACGGGTGCAACGCTCTCAGAGATAAAGACATTCCCGAGGGAAAAAACCCTCACGGGTGCGGGTGCATCCTTCCTGCATGATTATTGGTTGGAGCCGGGGGTATATAATTGTGTGTGCTAAGGAGTAGCATGGTTGGGGGAGGGGGGTAAACCTAAAATCAAATTTATGCGGGGAGAGTGAAGGGAGCAAACCTCAAATTAAAAGAGTTAATGATTTTTCGAAAGAACGACAATTTCGAACTATATCAATCGCAATATTTCTTATTCGGTCTTTTTCAATTATTTTCTTCTCTTCTTTTGAGTACCCGATTTCTCCAACACTTTTCAATACCTCTTCAAGAAAAGACACATCGACATTTGCCCAATCTGTGAATGACGATACACCACATTTTTTTTGAATTTTTGAATAATTTTTAATTAAAAAATCTTTTTCTGATGGAAAAATACCGGGTACTAAAATGTTGAATGGTAAAACTGACAATATTTCAGAAATTCCAATTTCAGATTGATGGATTACATTCCATACGTCTTGATTCGATAATGAGGCTCCTTCAATAAAATATGAGGAAATATCATAGCCCCTTTTTAAATTTAAATTTGTAAAGTCTCCATTTTTGGGGATAGACATCTGTTTGGCATTGATTCCATCGATTGGGAATATTCCGATAAATGATTCTTGAGCGAACCCCTCTGATAATTCCTCAAATTTTCTCATTAAATCCTCGCTTGAGTGAAAATTCTCATTTGGTCTAAATATATAAGTGGAGAATGAATGAGATTCTTTGAACCATGGGATATTGCGGGGATATATTCTTCCCCCAGTAAAACCCGGTTGCAGTTTAATGTAAGATTCGATCGAAATTGGCAGTTTATTTGCAATAATAACAAATGTTCGTGAATATTTTGTCCTCTCTCGTAAATCGCGTTCCAATCTTCTTAAGGTCTCTTGATTTACACCATATGTATCCAGCTTTCCCTCTTTGATGAGTTTTATTAATGTATATCGAAGTTCTTCGGATTGTTTTAATTTTTCAATCGCATACTGAAAAGCAATAATATCTTTGTTAAATCTCTTAGAAAATTCATGTAAAAGGACGAAATAGTCGCAATTTTGGTTTTCGAATAACTCGTTTAGGGTATACTTTTTTTCAGAATGGAATAGTCTATCGTAAGCATTTAACATCATTTTCACATTAGGTGAAATATCTTCAAAAGAGATATTGAAGGAATCAAGATATATCTTTAGAGCCACATTAATTTCAGGCTTTTTCTTTTGTTCGAATTCATGGCATAATGCCATTAAAACCAAAATATTTTTTTGAGTTGGAGATAATTGATTGAACCCTGTCTGGTTTTCAACCCAATAACGGAAAGCTTGCTCTTGATTTAAAAAATTGCTAGAAGAAATCTTTAAAAATTTTTGATCAATTCTAGGATTATAAAAAGAAAAGATTATGTCAAATTTATTTTGATTCTCTTCTCTTCGCTTTAAGGAATCTCGGATATCTTTGATTATATCTCCTTGTCCGAAATATGCTAGTATTCGCTCAATTATCCATAGAATTCCATTTAGGATTCTATCGAAAAATTTCATTATTACAAATACTATCTTCTTATTAAGAATAATGTTTCCGTTATAGTGTATAACTTTTTCAAAATAATAGTAGATGTCACTTTACTGGATCCTTTTTGGGCAGATTCACTGCACACTCTTCTCTGTAATTGATCCGCCGCGAGCCCTCCCACCCTTTTTTATTGTCAATCTTCCAATGCCCTCTTATGAAACTCATCGCATTCAACGGCAGTCCCCGGAAAAAGTGGAACACCGCAACGCTCCTTGAACATGCGCTCAAAGGCGCAAAATCCGAAGGGGCTAAAACCGAACTCATCCATCTCTACGACCTGGACTACAAGGGCTGCACCAGCTGCTTTGCCTGCAAGAGGATCGGGGGAAAGAGCTATGGGCACTGTGCCATAAAGGACGATCTCCATCCGGTCTTTAAAAAAGTCGGGGCCGCGGATGCAATCCTCATTGGTTCCCCCATTTACTACGCAATTACGACCGGCGAGACCCGGTGCTTCCTCGAACGGCTGATGTTCCAGTACTCGGTCTACGATAAAGAGCGGACTACACTCTTCGGCCGGAAGATCCGGACCGGGTTCATCTACACAGCCGGGGCAAAGGATGAGATGGTAAAGGAGATGGGCTTTGACCGCAATACGCAGCTGACCGAGATGGCGATGGCCCGGATCTTCGGGTCCTGCGAGTCGATGTTTGTCACCGATACGCTCCAGTTCAGTGACTATTCGAAGTATGTCTCCACGCTCTTTGACCCGGTGGAGAAGAAGAGACACCGGGACGTGCAGTTCCCAAAGGACTGCAAAAAGGCGTACGAGCTCGGTGCCCGACTGGTCAGGAAAGCGGAGTGAGCTTTTCCGGTAATTGCTCCTCCGCGGGGGCATCCCTTCGGAAGCGGCGGCACTCCTCGCCTGTGGGGTATGGGGGCATTAGCCCCCATTCTCTAGATCAGACCTGCGTTATTCCGGGCCCGTATTGAGCCCGGATGGTCTCTTTTTGGATACCATCGGAGCCCAATTTGGCCTCCGATTTAAAATAAGCCCAAATAGGCCTTATTTTGGCAATCGGACAAAATATAGCGTTCACGTATCGCGATTTTAAGGCCCGATCTCAGGCAAAACGGGCATTTGTGCGATCCCGGGAAAAGAGGCCGAAAAACGGCCTTTATGGGCCGTTTACGGGCATTATATGGGGCTCAATTTGGGCTTATTTTGGCAAACGGGGGCATTATTGGCATTTAATTTTCAGGACGGGGAATCGGACGGTTTTACGGGCGTATTTTCGTGGGTACTCCCTCTGCCGTTAACGGTCCCGGCATTCGACACGTTCACCATCTGGTACAGCTGTGCAATTGCCGTCAATGTCTTGAATCCCTTGTCCGTGATAATGTAATCCCCCCGCTCGTGCCGCTGGAGGATCATGCCCGCATCGGCAAGTTTCCGGATATGGAAAAGGAGATTTCCGCCACGGAGCCCGGTCAGCTGGGAGATATCCGAGAACGTTCGCGTCCCGGTGGAAAGTGCCCTGAGGATCTGGAACCGCGGGGGACTTGCCACGGGTTCGAGAAGATCTCTTACCACTGCATCATCGGGTACCCCGGAAAAATCGGTATCGGTTTCGTTCTTCTTCCGGTAAATTCCAAGCGTCTGCATCAGGCCGACCTGGTTCTCAAAGAGCCGGCCAAGCTCCGTAAAGCAGGTGGAGCACTCCTCTTTTTTGCCTTTTTTCCTGAGTGCCGCCATTTTCTCGCGGTATGACTGGATCAGCTCTTCGGAGACGGTACCCTCGGCAATGTGCCGGGCTGAGTTCTCAAGGAACTCCGTAAATGCCCCGTAGCAGGTCGTCTTCATGGGACAGTTTTCCACCATCCGAAGTGAGAGATCTGCTTTGGCAGAACCGATCTGCTGGTCCGCAAATGCCCCGGCGTACTCTTTCCGGATCCCGCCCAGCACTGCGTCCACGTGCTGCTGGTTTGCCCGTTCAACGAACCGCTTGAGATCCGTTCGGAGCCCGGATATCTCCGCTTTCAGCTCGCGGATCTCGGTCAGTGTCCCTGCTGGTGTGCCCATAATCTTCCCATCCGTATCGATCCTGTCGGATAATGACCGTGTGGGTCATTTTTCTGTACCGGGAATTGTTTGTATATTTTTCTGACGCTCATGTATATATTCATAACTTAACAATCGTTAACCGGTGAAACAAATGCCTACATGGAAACACACAGGAAAAGAAGTATCGATGGCAAAGGCTGAAGAATCCCTCAAGGCGATCAAGGGCGCATGTTTCGGATGCGGAACTCACAATGCTGATTGCTCGATCGCAAAGGCAGCCGGCGAGATCTCCGGCATGATCGGTAGCGAGCCATCAGTAAAGGAACAGATCCATGCACAGATTGCCGGTGCACTCAAAGGCGCGAAGTTCCCGGTCAAGACCCCAAAAGACCTGATCGCGGCGTTCCCGGATGGGGCCAACACTACCTGCCAGGTTGGGGATCTGAAGATGACCGCAGGTGAAGCGGGAAAACTCCTCAAGGCATCGGACTTCCCCTTTAAGAGTGCAAAGGTTGTCGCTGACGTCATTGTCGAGCGGGCAGGACTGTAATCCCATCAAAAGATCATTCGGAGTGAATTTACCATGGTGAAATTAACCGCAGAGATGAAGGAAGCATTTGGCAAAATGAAGATCTTCCCGGTTGCAACCGCGTCAAAAGATGGTACCCCAAACGTGGTCCCCATCGGTGTTGTCGAACTTGTCAGCGATGACACGATCTGGATCACGGACAACTTCATGCACAAGTCGCTTGAAAACCTTACGGCAAACCCGAAGATCGCGCTCTACGTCTGGGGCCCGGAGATCAAGGGCTGTTTCCAGATCAAGGGCCATGCATCTGTAAAGACCAGCGGTAAAGATTTCGATGCGATGAAGGCAACGATCAACAAAAAGAATCCGGCCTTACCTGCACGTTCCCTTATCATCGTGAAGATCACCGAGGTTTTCGAATGCCAGCCGGGCCCGAACGCCGGCAAAAAAATCCTTTAATCTTTTTTACGTTCCGTTTAATGAAGGACAGCCGGGGCTCTGTAAAGTCTGCGGGTGGCGACATATTTTCCTCGACGAAGGCTTAATGCAATCACCATAAGGCTTGACAGAACCTGAGCAGGCCCCGGCAGGGGTTTCGCATGATGAGCCCGCACAATACCCCCGCCTCACAATACGGGCTTCCCTTCCGGCGCTTCTTTCCGGCCACCGGCGCCCACTTCACAACCGGAGATTGTGTCGGAGAGTGCTATACTATAGGGAGATAGATCAGCTTCAAGGTGATGAAGAGAAACAGGGAACCTGTCGCCGCGATAATTGCATATCTCTGGGGGATTGCATGGACTTTTTCCATCGCGGCCATCCAGATGTACCCGTTCCAGACAAGAAACACAACAAAGAGAACAAACTCACCGTAAATAATGGCCATTATCGCCCAGAGAGGGATCATCATGACAGATTGTGGAGAAAGAAAAGGACTGGTAAGAACTTCAATGAGTGTTACCAGGGCGACGGGCAGCATCCCGTAACCGGCACACCTGAACGTTGCCGGAAAGGTTCCCGTGCCGGAAAAGAAACTGCAGATCGCAAACAGGCATAGTGAGACCAAAAACCAGGTAATAAAGGGACCGGCCACGTTCATGATGATTTCAGGCAGGGTGACAATGACCGTTACCGGAATGGTATGCGGGAGGATGAGGCCCGGAAAATAGGGCGCTATCAGCGAAAGCAGGCTGATGCTTCCGACAATAAGGGCCGGGACAAGATAATCCGGGGTCTCCGTGGTTTTCCGTGCAAAGAAAGTATCGGGATGGAAAAGAAGATCAAGAAAATCTGACGACATGGGTACACGACATATTCACTCTCATTTATTTTATTTTATCATGTACGGGTGAACTGGCAGGTTCCTTCCCGGTAATACTCATCCCCTCAGGGAAATGCTCCCCGTTTTTAAAAAAGAGGATCCCCTGGTCTTTCTCACCGGTCCCCGACCACTGCGTACACGAACGATGACGTGGTGAGGAGTTCCCGTCCTTCCTTCTTCCTGATGAAATACAGGCGCCGGTAATCGTCCCCGGGCACAATCCGGATCCGGGAAAAGCCCCGTGCGCGGAGAAACGCTCCCGGGCCTTCCTTTGGCATCGAAAACAGGATCGGTTCGCCATGGCGGGCGGTATGTTTCCCGAAATCTTCTCTTGTCTTTCGGGATGAGGAATCCGTATCGTCACCGGTTTCCTCGGGATAATCGAAGAGCACGGCGCTGTTTTGTCCGGAGTTATTGACCACAAAGGACAGGATCGCGTCAATGGCCCGGGGGGTAAGGTACATGATCACGCCTTCCATGACAAAAAGGGTCTTTTTCACCGGGAAATACCCGGAATCCAAAAGAAGGCTGCCCAAATCCTGCGTCTCAAGATCAACCGGGACATACACGACATCTTCGGGAAGCCCGCCAAAAATTTCCGCAATCTTCTCTTTTTTTACCTGCTGGGTATCGGGATGATCGACCTCAAAGACCCGCACGCGGCCCTCGAGTTCCTTGATCCGGTACGGCCGGGTATCGTACCCCGCACCCAGGATCACCAGCTGGACAAGTCCGGTCTTTGCCGCAAGCGTGATGACATCGTCAAAATGCCGGGCCCGTGCAACGACATAATTCCGGAGCCCGGGGAAATGGGTGTCGGTATATTCGGTCAGGTCGTCGAGGCGGTCGGGATCGGTAAACTGGATCGCGTACGGATCGTAGCATACCCGCTGGTCTACCGGCAGCATCGATTCGGCTGCCCGGAATGCGGCCACCCTCTCCGCAGTCAGGCTGGGCCCGGAGCGGGTGTGGTCCCGGGGGGGATCACGGGCTCTGTCTGGTTGTTCCATACAAGAGCCATTTTTTCTGGAAGATTATGAGTTTTTTTATTGTGCCATTCCCGGGGAGACATCCCGCCGGCCCCTCAGTTTTTTCCCGGCAGGGGACCCCCCACGCAGGATCTAGAAATACATCCTGCTCCCGAGAAATGCCAGGTACAGGCAACCACCGACAACCGTCAGCGTGGTAAACCCGGCAAGGAGCACCGCGAACCATACGATCCCGCCAAGGATGATCTCCATCTCGTTTAATGCCTGCCCGTGTACGCCTGGTCCATTTTTTATTACCTGTGTATTCATGTCAGATGAACTCCGATTGGCACGTATCTTTCCGGCTCCAGCCTATATATTCCTCAGATGGCCCGCGTGAAATCATTGAACCTGCAGGTTAGTACCATCAGGACCAAAAAGATCGCGGGCGTCATGCGTTCAGTCTTTCATCCGTCCCGTTCCGCATGCACCGGTCCATGGGGAAACGCTCCGGACCGGGGCCCGGATCCGGGCCATTACTGCAATAAAAACTGCACTCAACGACGGATATATGGGGTGTAGCGGCAAGTGTTTTGTATTATGGGATGCTGGGCCTATCCGTACCTGTGTCTGTGCTGCAAGTGGGCGTGCCTCTGTCAGGCTTCCTGGGTCTGCATTTAAGCAGCAGGAACTCCCGTCCCTGCGGGGCGGCAGCCACTGCAACAGGAGAGGGGGGGCAGATCCTCCCTCTCGTTTTCTTTGACCGTACCGGATGGGGGCGTTTTCACGCGAAAAAACCATTCCATGAGCGTTGCCGGAAAACGCCCGGGTTTGTTACCGGTACCCGTGCGAACAGGTCCCCGCAGATCCTTTCCGTAACCAACGATTTTTTTTCAGGGAGTATCCGGGGCCGTCCTGTTCTGCGGGCGGCCCTGCTCCCGGCCCGGTTGTTTCATAAGGATCCCGCAACCGGCAAACGTAGGGTACCTGCGCAGTACCGGCTTCCGCATTTCGGTGTTCCCGCACATCATGTTATACGCTGGGACAACCTATTCTCTTATACATAAACGGTTTTGGGCATACATACGATCGCGCCCGATCCTGGTGATCGATCAACAGCGATCCTTGACCTCCCCTGAGAAACCTTTTTTGTAGTAAGGATCGATAAAATCCCGGATCTGGCAATTGTTGCCGCCGGTCGAATCAGTATATCTAAGAGTAGTAAGCAATGGCCAAACAAGCATTAAAATCGGTAGTTGTGGGAACACATTCCGGCTATATCATCCGCTGGACCTGTCCCCTGTGTTATTCAGACAATGTCATTATCAACCGGACCCCGGCGGAGTTTTTCAAGGCCTCCCGGGATTCCTCGTGCCGGCAGTGCAGGAAGCGTTCAACCATCGCAACTCCCTGCTTTCATAAGTAACCGGCATCACCCTTTTTTACCCTTGAGGCTTCCGGGAAAATCCGCCCCCTCCTTTCTAGAAGCCTTTTGTAGTAGCACCGTCTACAGATGATACATCATATCCCGTGATTATCATGACAGAAAAGAAAGGGCACTTTGAGAAGGGGCTCTGGGTGGAAGACCCCGCCCCGGCCCCGGCAAAGGAGGAGAACCCGATCGATCTCCGCCTGACCGCCGCCACCAAATCGGTCCTCTCCGCAATGGATGATCTCGCAAAGGTCACCCGCGACCTCGTGGCTACCGATGAGGGCAAGAAGCACATCGAGAAGACCGTAAAGGACACGACAACGCATGTCCAGAAGTCCTTTGACGATCTCCTTACCCGGGCGAAAGCTGAAGTGGAGAAGGCAAAGGCCGAGCTGAACAAACCCCCCGTGGTAAAGAAGTAACCCGGTACCCGGGTACTGCCCCCGGGGATACCCCTGGCCACCTTTTTTCCGAACGCTGTTTTGTACCCTGCGGGATAACCCGCAACAAAGGATCGCCCCGGATTTTCTCTTTTTCCCGGATAATTGCCCGGACTTCCTTCGGGGTGCACAGAGATTTATCGTAAACCGGCTCGTGGCGGTGGACAGGGTGGGATGAGGTTGATCTTCCTCATCCCGTGTTCTTTTGGATCCACGCTACGTACTTGTCCATCCAGTTCTGGAGGTAAGCCCTGCTCCCGGCCCCGATGTTTCCGTCAGGATCAAACATGCCCTCCCGCATCTGGAGATAGGCCTCGGGCTGGCGCATCACTGCGACATCGAGGTAGGAGAGGACATTACGGAGGTGCTGCTGGGCCATTGCCGTCCCGATTGCCCCGGTGGAGACGCCTATGATCCCCGCCGGTTTTCCCGCCCACGCACTCTGGCCGGTGGGGCGGGAGCCGCAATCGAGCGCATTCTTGAGCACGCCCGGGATGGAACGGTTGTACTCCGGGGAGACAAAGAGCAGGCCGTCAGCAGCCTTAATCCCGTCCTTCATCCGGACAATTGCGGCAGCCGGGTGGTCGTCGTTGTCCTGGTTGTACAGCGGCAGGTCGGCGATCTGCACCTGCGTAAAGGAAAATCCGGGCGGAGCGAGCCGGGTGAGGCCGGTGGCAAGTTTCTGGTTAAGTGAGTCCTTCCTGAGACTCCCGACAAGTACGGCGATCTGGTACTGGCTCATACAACGTACATTTTCGTCCCGGGATATCTAGGTGCCTTTTGAGGATGGCGAAAGGGGGGCGGGCAGGTTCTCTTTTGATCCTCTCCGTTCCGGAGATCGCCCGCACGGCCAGACCATTTTTCAGAAACGATTCCTTAATGGCAGCGATCCCTTATCTTACAAAAGAAGTAGGCAATGCACATATAGCAGTACCAGCATGTCTTCGGTTGTGAACCGCCCGGACAGTGTTTCATAGGATTGCATCATCACGCGATCGGCATATAGCTGGCGATGAGTGAAAAAATTTCTGCAGTCGAAAAAAAGGGGTTGACCGATCCTCTGCCCCACCCGGCCGGCGCGGGTAATGGCTGCAGCAGGAGAGGTGGCTACCGGTCGGGGGAATCCGACCCTGCCCCGCAGATCCTGGGATCGGCAGCCGGGCTTTTCCCGTTTGCACTGTTTTTTATCCCGAAGACAAAGTAGATCGCAAGGCCGACGAGCATCCAGATCACAAAACGTACCTGCGTTATGGCCGGCAGCACGAGGATCAGGACAGCGCAGGAGACAATGCAGAGGATGGGGACATACGGCATGGCCGGGCACCTGAACGGCCGTTCGAGGTGCGGCTGGCTCCTCCGCAAAAGAATGATCCCGAAGGCAACGACCATGAACGCCGCGAGTGTGCCGATGTTTACCAGTTCCGCGATCAGGCCCAGCGGCAGCAGGCCGGCAACGAGCGCGGTCGAGAGGCCCACGAGAAGCGTCACTTTCGCCGGCGTATGGAATGTCTTGTGGATATCGGAGAAAAACGCCGGGAGCAGGCCGTCCCGCGCCATCGCAAAGAAGATCCGGGTCTGGCCGTAGAGGGTGACAAGGATCACTGACGTGATCCCGCAGAGGGCGCCCAGCGAAACGAGCAATGCTCCCCCGTGGACCCCGATCCGGGTCAGGGCATCTGCGACCGGGGCACTGGTGCCCAGTTCGCCATAGGGGATCACGCCCGTAAGCACGGCGGCAACGCCCACGTACAGGAGGATGACCACGGAGACCGACCCGATGATCCCGATCGGCAGGTTCTTCTGGGGATTCTCGATCTCCTCGGCCGCGGTCATGACCGAGTCAAAGCCGATGTAGGCAAAAAAGACGATCGCGGCCCCGGCAAAGACCCCGGTCCAGCCAAACGGCATGAACGGGTGCCAGTTGACCGCATCGATATGGGAGTAACAGAGGAAAAAGAAGAGCAGGATCACCGCGATGTTGACCACCACGATGATCGTGTTGAGCCGGATGCTCTCTTTTACCCCGACAATCAGGAGGGCCGTAATGGCAAGGATGATCAGCATCGCGGGGAGGTTGAAGAACCCTCCCCCGGTGCCCGGGGGATTGACAAGGGCCGGGGGGAGGAGGATGCCGATATCGGCAAGCAGGCTCGTTACGTACGCCGACCAGCCAACCGCGACCGCTGCGATCGAGACCGCGTACTCGAGGATCAGGTCCCACCCGATGATCCACGCCCAGATCTCCCCGAAGCTGGCGTAGCAGTAGGTATAGGCGCTCCCGGCCACCGGCACCATCGAGGAGAACTCGGCATAGCAGAGGGCCGCAAGCATGCAGACGATACCCGAGATAACAAAGGAGAGGATGATCGCAGGGCCGGAGTAGTCGGCCGCGGCAACGCCGGTGATGACAAAGATGCCGGTCCCGACCACGGCCCCGATCCCGAGGAGGACCAGTTCCAGGGGGCTGATGACCCGGTGGAGGGCGTGCTCCCCGGAACAGTGGGCCACCAGTTCGCTGATCGGTTTTTTCTTAAACATCGCGTGGTCGCGGAGCGACTGGAGAAAGGTTGCCATGTTCTGTCCTCGGTGTGCCGGTGCCGGTTGCGGGAATGGATGCGTTACTGCCCCTGCCCGGCCCCGGCACAGGGAGGTTGGGGGTGCTCATGGCGATCATTTGCCAGAAAAAAGACAAAAGATCCAGGCAGGCACCGCGGACCGGTTACGGGATTGGTAAAGGGTAATTGACAATAAAATCGCATAAACCAAGCGATAACTGAAAAAATAATTGCGCTTATGCCCCGGTTTAGCATACCGCCGGTCCCCCTGGGCGGATAATTCCCCGGGAGATCCTGCCGGGAGAAGTGTCCGGAGCAGGAACGAGGGCAGCAACGGGTGAAAAAAGTTCTGCACACAACACCACGGCATTTGCCCGGAACCTTGATGATACCCGGTGGGAAGATACAACGCTATGTGCATCCGGTACTCGCTGGTATGCATCGATAACCTCTGCGGGAGGTTCCGGGTCGTCGACCCCGCGATCGGGTTTGGGCCCCACTTCAGCATTGCCCCGGGCAGTACCAACCCCGTGATCGTGGCGCACGAGCGGGCAGAGGCAAGGATGATGCAGTGGGGGCTTGTCCCGCACTGGGCCCGGGACATCATCTCGCTGCACCGCCCGGCCAATGCCCGGGCCGAAAATCTTGCAGAGAAGCCGATGTTCCGGGAACTCCTCCATACCCGGCGCTGCCTGGTACCAGCGAGCGGTTTTTTCGAGTGGAAGGAGCAGTGGGGAAAGAAGATCCCGTACTACTTCCATAAGCCCGGCGATCCGGTCTTTGCCTTTGCCGGGCTGTACGACATCTGGCAGAACCCGGCGGGCATGACGCTTGCCACCTATACGATCATCACGACCCCGGCAAACAGCGTGGTTGCCCCGGTCCACCACCGGATGCCCGCGATCCTCCGGCAGGAGGACGAGATCCGCTGGGTCTCCCGCGAACCGATCCCGCTGGAGGAGATACACCGGATCCTTGCGCCGGCACCTCCTGAGAGCCTCGCGGTGTACGCGGTCTCGGAGCGGGTCAATGACCTGCAGGTGGACGACGAGCGGGTGATCGCGCCGGTACAGGGGTTCTAAGGCTACCGGGGGCTGTCCCCAGAATCCTGTTTTAGAGAAATTCTCAAAAGCAACAGAACAACGCTCCGGGGGGCTCCCGCAAACCTCCGTCCCCGCCGCTGTACCCTCCCCCGCTTAACAATGATGTTGTATTACCTGCACTCCTGAATTGCCCGGCGGTTCGTTTGCATGTACGGGTAATGCCGGGAGCATCGCGATTGCGCCTCGCCCCTCCCGGGGGACGCACCGGCATGGAAGAGGGGGACTCTCATCTCTTTCTCATGTGATCTCTCCAGAGCAGAAAATTCCGTCCCGTTCCCCGGAACCGCAAACCAAAAACCATGTGTGCCCTGAAAAGAATATCCCGGTACCATGCTGAGCGGCGATCTCTTCGGGACCCATGACTATGTTGCATTCCTCCTTGCCGGGATCGCCCTCAACCTCGTGCCCGGCCAGGACACCCTTTACATCATGGGAAGGAGCCTTGCACAGGGGCGTACTGCCGGCATCGTTTCGGTGCTGGGGGTCGGTTCCGGCTGCCTTGTCCATATCACCGCGGCGGCACTCGGGCTCTACGCCATCCTTGCCCTCTGGCCGGTTGCATTTACCGCCGTCATCATGCTCGGCGGGCTGTACCTGGTCTGGCTGGGGATCAGCACGTGGCTGCACCGGAAGGGTGCCCGGCCTGGTGCCGGCCGCATCCCGGGAGGACCTCCGGGTGGTGTACCGCCAGGGCGCCCTCACCAACCTCCTCAACCCGAAGGTGGCGCTCTTCTTTTTGGCGTTTTTACCGGAATTTATCGATCCCGCCGCCGGCTATGGGGCGATCCCGTTCCTCTTCCTGGGCGGGACCTTCATGCTCACCGGTACCATCTGGTGCCTGATCGTTGCGCTCGGGGCATCCGCCTTTGCCGACGCCCTGCGGGAAAACCCGAAGATCCAGGCCGGCTTCGATCTCTTCGCAAGCCTGCTCTTTGTCGGGCTGGGGGCCGGGATCCTGCTGACCCACCTGTGAGCCGGGTTAATGCAAAAGTTACCGGCCCGCCGGATCAGGGTTTCCCGTCAAACCGGAACGAACCCTTCGGGACTGCGATCTCGAAGCGGGCACCCTTCCCCGGCTCCCCGGTCTCCCTGATGGTGATCCCGGTCAGCGAGAGGATCTCGCGGGCCAGGAAGAGCCCCAGCCCGGTGTTCTTCCCGAACCCCCGGTCGAAGATCCTCTCCTTGTTCTCGTACGGGACCCCGGCACCATCGTCCTCGCAGACGATGATGTTGTGACCGTCCCGGTCCACGAGGTAAAAGCGGAGGATGGAGAGGGTGGATCCCCCGTACCGGACGGCATTTTCCACGAGGTTGTAGATCACCTTGAGGAGCATCGGGTCGGAGAAGATCTCGACCCCGGTCGGGATCTCGTTTTTCACGGCAATCTTCCCCAGGGAGACCTGCCGTACCGCGGTCTGGACGAGCGTATGGAGATCCTGCCAGACAAGGTCGGGTTTCCGCACGGTCTCGTACGTGCTCGCGAACTGGATCATGGAAGCGATCCGGGTGCTCACCTGGGAGAGCCAGGCAAAGTACATCTCGAGCGACGGGTCCTTCACCTTCTCGTGGAGGAGCTCAAGGAAACCGTTCAGGGCCACCAGCTGGTTGTTGATGTCGTGCCGGGTCACGTTCGTGAGGAGGGCAAGGCTCCGGTTTGCCTGCCGGAGTTCCTCCTCGGCACGCCGGATCCCGGTCACGTCGCGGAGGGCGCCGATCAGGACCTCCCTTCCTTTGAGGGTGGTAGCGTTTACCGTGATCTCGACGGGGAAGACGCTGCCGTCCTTGCGCTTGTGGTACCGGTCGCGGATGGACGGGGTGGCCTGGTTGATCGCAAGCTTTGTGGCATCCGACTCCGCCGAGAGGGCGGTGATGGGTTGTCCCAAAAGTTCCTCGCGCCCGTACCCGTGCATAAGCGCGAGTGCTTCGTTGCAGTCGAGGATGGTCCCGGTGGCCTGGTCTACCACGGCGATCCCGTCGGACTCTGCCGCAAAGATGCTGCGGTACTCCGCTTCGGTCTCCCGGAGCGCCTGTTCGGATTTTTTCCGGTCCGTAATATCATGTGCCGACCCGACCAGGTGGGTACAGGTTCCGTCCTTGTCAAAGATAGGTGCGATGCTGATCTCACCGGTCAGCATCCCTGATGGGTACATGGAGGTCTCCTCCCAGCGCACCAGCGCCCTGGTTTCAATGGCCTTGTGGTATTTTTCCCGGACAAAAGAGAGGGACTCCGGTGGGATCACCTCCTCGACCGTTTTTCCGATTACCCGCCCGGGGGGAATGCCCGTGATCAGGGAAAAGGCCCGGTTGACCGATGTGAAACGGTACTGCCCGCCGGGTTCTACGGCCAGCTGGAAGATTGCGTCAGCCACCGTGTTGTAGATCGAAGTCAGGCACTGTTCGTTCTCGAAGAGCTCCTGCTTCTCTTTTCTCTTTTCGGTGACATCGGCGCCAATGGAGAAGAGGCCGGCAAACTCCCCGTTACCGTCAAAGAGGGGCCGGTTGTGCCACTGGATCCAGACCCGCCGGCCATCGCGGGTGATGTTCTCGTTCTCGTTTGTGGTATAGCGTTCGGGGTGGCGGATGATGTCAGCGATCATCTGCTGTAAGTCTTTTTCCGACCCCGACTCCGTGGGCGGGACGATGGTTCCCATAACAGGCTTTCCCACGATCTCGTCCCGGGAATACCCGAAGAACTGCGCCGCGTATCCGTTTGCAAAGGTGATCGTCCCGGTCTTGTCCCATTTCAGGATAATATTGTCCGCAGTCTCGACCAGGTCACGGTACTTTTCCTCGCTTTCCTTTAGCTGCTGCTCGGCCCGTTTCCTCCGGGTGATGTCCCGGAGGATGACCAGGCCCGCCGGCTCCCCGTGGTACCGGAACGGCGCTATCGAGGATTCGATATCGATGGGCGTCCCGTCCATCCTGATATACACCGTCTCCTTGAGCCCGGCCGGCCTGCGTTCCTCGATCACCGTCCGGGCCCGCCCGTGGATATCCCCGTGGCACGACGGGTGGATCCGGTCGAACAGCGAGGTATGGAGCAGCTCTTGCGCTGACGCTGCCCCCATCAGGCGGACCATGGCGGGGTTGACGTAGGCGAACCGGTCCCCGGCGATGATATAGATGGGATCGGGTGCTGTCTCTACCAGTTGCCGGAAATTCTCCTCGTTCTCCTGGATCAGCTGCGCACTCCGGGCCAGCTCCTGGAACTGGCTGCGCTGCTCCTGTTCGGCAGCGGAGAGCTCATCGTACGCGGCCCGGAGCTCCTTTTCTGCCTTCTTCTGTTCGGTGATGTCACGGATGGATTCAATGGCGCCGGCGACCAGCCCGTTCCCGTCCAGGAGGAGGCTTGCCTTCCCCCAGATATGGACCGGCGTCCCGTCAGGCTTCTGAAACGTGGTCTCGGCGGTCAGCACCCGGTTGCCATGGATGGTGTAGAGATAATGCTCTTCCTCGTACCGGGCATCTGGAGAAAGGATGAGGTCGGCGAGCATCGGGCGGCGTTCATGGTAGAAGGCCATGGCGTGCTCGTACCGGTCCTTCCCGAGGATCTCCGCGGGCCGGATCCCGGTGATCTCCTCCATGGCCCGGTTCCACGTGATCACGGTCCCGGCCTTGTCGATCGCAAAGGTGGGATCGGGCAGGAAGTTGATAATGTCCGCCTCGCGCCGCTCGTGCTCCCGGAGGCGTGACTCCGCCCAGCGCTTCTGGACTGCGTGCCGGACCTTAAACGAGAGCTCGGTGAACTGGGCGAGCGGCTCCCCGCCTTTCTGGAGGTAGAAGTCTGCCCCTTCGTTTAAGGCCTGGATGACAATCTCCTCGCGGCCCCGGCCGGAAAAGAGGATGAACGGGATGGTCTTTCCCGACGACCGCACCTTCTTTAGAAACTCGATGCCGTCCATCACGGGCATCTGGTAGTCGGAGATGATCGCATCGTACTCCCGGGTGGCAAGCAGATCCAGCGCCTCCGTGGCCGAGGCAATAACGTCGACGGAGAACTGCCCGCTCCGTTCAAGGAAGAGCTTGCCTACCTCAAGCAGGCTCTCCTCGTCATCGACATAAAGGATAGAGATCATACCTATCGGCCCGGGCCACTCCGCGGTACTTCCTGATTAGTGATTGGATTATATGGGTATTTGTCTTTCCTCCAGAAGAGCGGCGCCTGGACAAAGAGGATTGCACCGCACCTGCCGGCAGAAGGATCCGGTCCGATATAACGGGATACAACAAAAAAACGGGGGTGATTGGCGGCACCGGGGAGATGCGCCGCTATTTCTTTGCTTTCCGGATAATGGTGAGATCGCCCAGCGTCTGGGTGATCTTTGCCTGGGTCTTCTTCTCCGCATCATCGGAAACCAGGTCCACGAGCTTGATGCCGAGCACTTTTTCCAGTTTCTTTCGTACCTCTTCTTCCGGGACGAGTTCGCCCTTCTCGATCTTTTTGATGAGCAGCTCCCGTACCATCAGCTGGAGGGCAAGGTCCTTCTGGGAGAGCCCTTTTTCCATCCGGGCATCTTTTACCCTCTTTGCATAATCCTCGACGATCTCCCCTTCCATGTAATCAAACATGTCCCGTTTCCGCTGGACCGGGGCGGTTCCTGTCCCTGCCCGGGCTCCCGGTGCAGCCCGGCCGGCCACCGGCCGCTGGATATCTGCCCGACGGGGCTGCTGCACCTCGGTGCCAAACTTCCCGCACTTGGTGCAGACCTGCAGCTCAGCACCCTCAACACGGATCAGTTTCGGGGGGCCGCGAATGGTTTCGCCACACATTTCGCACTGCATATTCTCACAAACACTTTATATGGCGATTTCCCTATATACCTATTTGAGGAACCCCCGTGGGTGACATTCTTCGCGATACAGCCGAGCCCCAGACCCCTGAGGAACTGTGCCGGCTGTACCGTTCGCTCACTGAGCAGCTGCGCGACCAGCTCCAGAGGATCGAGAGCGACAAGCAGGATCTCGAGACCCAGCTGCTGGACCGGATCACAAACCTTGAGTCACGCAACCTTGAGCTCCGCGAGCAGGTCAGGCAGGCAGAAGCGGACAAGCGCTATACCGAGACGCAGAAGATCCGGTACGAGCGGGAGGTCCGGAAACTCAAGAGCGAGAGCGAGCAGCTCCGAAGCCCCCCCCTTATTATCGGGACCGTTGTGGACGTGGTGGATACCAGCCGGGTGATCGTGCGCAGCAGTGCCGGGCCCCGGTTCCTGGTGCGGAGCTCGCCGTCCATCAACCCCGACGACTTAAAGCCCGGTGCACGCTGCACGCTCAACCAGCAGTCGCTTGCCATCGTGGAGCTGCTGCCCAGCTCCTTTGATGCCCAGGTGTACGGCATGGAACTGGTGGACTCTCCCATGGAGAGCTATTCGGATATCGGGGGGTTAAAGGAGCAGATAAACGAGATCCGCGAGGCGGTCGAGCTCCCGCTCAAACGCCCGGAGCTCTTCACCCAGATCGGGATCGAACCCCCCAAGGGGGTGCTCCTCCACGGGCCCCCGGGTACGGGAAAGACCCTGCTTGCAAAAGCCGTGGCCCACGAGACCAATGCCCATTTCATGCGGGTGGTGGGAAGCGAGCTTGTCCAGAAATATATCGGGGAGGGGGCCCGCCTCGTCCGCGAGCTCTTCGACCTTGCAAAGAAGAAGTCCCCGACCATCATCTTCATCGATGAGATCGATGCGGTGGGTGCATCGAGGACCGAGGCAAACACCTCGGGCGACCGCGAGGTGCAGCGGACCCTCATGCAGCTCCTGGCCGGCATGGACGGGTTCGAGAACCGGGGCGACGTGAAGATCATCGGGGCCACCAACCGGATCGATATCCTGGACAAGGCCCTGCTCCGTCCCGGCCGGTTCGACCGGATCATCGAGATCCCCTTACCCGACGAGGAGGGCCGGCTTTCCATCTTAAAAGTGCACAGCCGGACCCTGACCATGGACGATTCAGTCAACCTGGCCGAGATCGCGGGCATGACCGAAGGAAAGAACGGTGCCGACCTCCGGGCGATCTGCATGGAGGCCGGGATGTATGCGATAAGAAACGAGCGGCCGTCGATCACCCGCGAGGATTTCCTTTCGGCCATCGAGAAGGTCCGGCTCGACTTCTCCCGCACCCTGCCCGATGCGGAAGGGCGGATGTTTGCCTGATCATCCTTTTTTTGCCGTAAAGGTGCGACAGTTCTTTTTTGCTGGTTCTTCGGTATAGTTCGGGGCACCACCTGCACTCTCCCGTAAGAGACCGCGACCTTTTTCCTGTACCGCAGCAAGATATACCGGGGTTACGATACCTGTGCGGAGGAAATGTGTATGAGCGATCCAGAACCAGTAAAAGAGGAGATCACAGAACAGGCGGCAGCACCGGTGGAGGAGACCACGGCTGCGGAGACTGCGGGATCACCGGTACCGGATGACGGTACAAAGAAGAAGCGGATGACCCGGCTGATCCTTGCCGGGGTGGCAGTCATTGTAATCCTTGCGGTCGCAGGTGCCTGGCTCTCCTTTTCCGGCCCGGCAGCGGTCAAGGGCGATACCGTTGCGATCTACTATACGGAAGCCTTCGAGAACGGCACGGTCTTTATCTCCAACATGAATACCACGACCCCGCTCGTCTTTACTCTCGGGAACTCCAGCGTGATCTCCGGTGTCCAGAACGCGGTGACCGGCATGCGGGCCGGGGAGACCAAGATCGTGAACCTCATGTACACCGATGCCTACGGGGCGTACGACCCGGGCCTTGTCCAGACCCTAAACCGCACCGGCCCGCTCGCCAATACCAGTTTTGCTCCCGGTGAGCTGTTCACCATCCACTATAAGACCACAAACGCGATCAGCACGGTGAAGATCCTCAATGTCACGGATACGACCATCACCTGGGATGCGAATAATCCCCTTGCCGGCCAGAACCTCACGTTCACCATCCGGCTGGCAGAGATCCTGCACGCCAATACCACGGCAAATGCCACGGCAGCAGCATAACCTGCTCTCTTCTTTTTTAATCCGCGGGCATCAGGGGAACATGCCCTGAATCCTGCCAAAAAAAAGTCTTTTTATCTATCCCGATCACGGCCCCGGGCTGTCTGCCGGGCCGGGCTCCTCCCCGGCTTCTTCGAGAGTGATGAGATCGCCGATGTCCTCGACCTCGTCTTCCGTGCACCAGACCTCGATTGTCCGTTCTGCCCCGGTAAGATCCGCTGCACAGTCCTGTGCGGCTGCGCCTGCGGCCATAACCAGCCGGCGGGCCGGCTTCCCGGCGATAAAGCCGTAAAGCCGGCGGAAGGCCCAGGGCTTTGCAAGGATGGCAGTGCGCTCGTAGTAGATGTCCTGCGCGAGATCATGGGTGCAGAAGATCCCGGGCTCCACCTCGAAGAGGGTCTCCCGCACGTAGCGCCGGAGGTACCAGCGCAGTTCTGAGACAAGCGAGAGGGCGCTCCCGAGAGATGCGACCGCAATGATAACGCCGCAGGGTATTTTCTTTGGGTGGTAAAAACGGAGCGCGTGCCGGCTGGTCTCGGAAGAATAGAGGGTGTGGTGGAGATCGGTGCCTTCCCGCTGGATCAGGAGAATGTTCATAGGGCCCCTTTTCCCCGTACCGGCCTTCTAGGTGAGGCGGGGGGTTTCAGGTATACATCCGGGTATCGGTGATCGTCTCGGACCGGACTTTTTTTACCGCATCGGTCAGGTCCTTCATTTCCACCGCGGGAGCGTCACGGCGGACTGCCATCATGCCGGCCTCGCGGCAGACGGCCTGGAGTTCTGCCCCGGTTGCCCCGTCGGTCATGGAGGCGATCACATCGAGCCTGACATCGGTAAGGTGCATCTTTTTTACGTGGATCTTCAGGATCTCGAGGCGTGCTGCCTGGTCGGGCAGCGGGATCTTGATCAGCCGGTCGAACCGGCCGGGCCGGAGCAGGGCGGGATCGAGCATGTCCACGCGGTTGGTGGCCGCCATGATCCGGATATCGCCGCGGTTGTCAAAGCCGTCCATCTCCGCGAGGAGCTGCATGAGGGTGCGCTGCACCTCGGCACTCCCGCTCGTCCCGTCGTTGGTGCGCATGGAGCCGACCGCATCGATCTCGTCGATGAAGACGATCGCCGGCGCCCGTTCGCGGGCAAGGGTGAAGAGCTCGCGGACGAGCCCGGCACCCTCGCCGATGAACTTGTGGACAAGCTCGCTCCCCGACATCCTTATAAACGTGGCCTTTGCCTCGTGGGCAACTGCTTTTGCGATCAGGGTCTTTCCCGTGCCCGGGGACCCGTAGAGCAGGATGCCCTTGGGCGGCTCGACCCCGATCCTCCGGAAAATCTCGGGCTTCGTGAGCGGGTATTCCACGGCCTCGCGTACCTCTTTTATCTCGTCCGAGAGGCCTCCGATCTGGGCGTACGTGATCGACGGTGATTCCTCGAGTTCCATCACCCTTACCCGGGCATCGTACACGTTCCCGATCACCTTTACGATCGAGAGTGCGTTGTTGACTGCCACCTTGGTGCCGGGTTTTAAAAGCGGGCGGAGTTCTTCGGAGGCATGGGTCAGGTACTCCTGGTTGTTTCCCTGCTGGCGGAGATAGATCTCGTTGTTCTCCAGAATATCAACAATAACCGCAACAAAGAGCGGCATGCGCTTGAGCTGGTTATTCTCCCGTTTGAGCTGCGCGTTTTCTTTCTGGAGATCTTCGGCTCTGACCTTCTGTTCAAGGAGCGCCGCCTCGAGCTCGTTTATCTGGATCTGGTATTTGAGCTCGTTCGCGGCCGGTGCATTATCGACCGAGGTCTCTTCCATATTACTCATATATCTCCATCTTCAACCATTTATGTGGTGTGATATTGCTCATTACCGGTCGCAGCATTTCCGGGGGAAAGGGCGCAGGCAGGCTGCTCGTGAGCCCCGAGCCCATCTCGTTTCTGTCAGGTGTCGATCCCGAATCGGGGATCGTAGTAGAGAAGGGACATCCGCTCGAAGGCAAATCGGTTGCCGGGACCGTGCTCGCCTTCCCGTATGGCAAAGGGTCGACGGTCGGCTCCTACGTGATCTATGCCCTCTCGCGAAACGGCCATGCCCCGGCAGCCATTGTCAATACCGAGGCCGAACCGATCATCGCCACGGGGGCCATCATCGGCAACATCCCCATGATCGACCGCCCGGCGGTCCCCCTTGACCGGCTTAAAACCGGGACAACGGTCAGCGTGGACGGCGACCGGGGCACGATGGAGTACGAGGGTACCCCGGCGTAATTATCCGTTTACCGGGTGGCGGGATCCCCGCCGCCGTTCTGCCCGTCCCCGCCGCTGCGGGGGGCAATGACCTCTACCTTAAGGCGTTTTCCAAAGACCTTCTCAAACGCCCGCTGTTCCGCTTCCGCTCCCCAGATCTCAAGCTGGCAGTCGTTCCCGGCAAGGATGTCGAGGATAACCTCTCCTTTTTCAGCCCGGACAAACTGCGCATGCTGCACGAACCCGGCATGGCTCCGGTCCAGGCTCTCGGCAAGCCGGACGAACATGGCGAGCATGAGCACCGTTCCCTGTTCGTGGTCGGCCATGTCGGGGAGGTCGAGGCGTTTTTTGCGTGGCTTCTTCTTGCGGTGGAACCGGGCGATGTTTGCCATGACCTCGATCTCTTTCTGGTCAAAACCGAGAAGCTCGGAGTTTTTGATGATGTAGTAGGAATGTGCGTGGTGGTTGGTGAACGAGATAAACGACCCGATGTCGTGGAGAAACGCGGCGTATTCGAGGAGTTCGCGTTCCCCGTCACCGAAGCCGTGGATCTTTACCTCCTTTGCCGAATCGAAGAGCTCGAGCGCGAGCCGGGTTACGGTCCGGGCATGCGCCTCGTTGATCCCGCAGGACCGGCCCAGCTGGAGGACGCTGCGCTCGCGGGGGGAGAGCGTCCCGAACAGGGGGAAGTCCTCCATGCGCGAGAGGTAGTCCATAAGGAGGCCGTCCTGCAGCCCCCGGCCCGTGGTGGTAATGGACTCGAGGGCGAGCTCCTTCATGAACGTATCAAGGATCGCGGCTCCGGCGATGATGATGTCGGCCCGCTCGGGGTTGATCCCGGGCACCTTCCGGCGTTCCTCGAGCGGGAGCGCACAGATCAGGTCGATGGCCTTTTTGAGATCCCGGTACGTGAGTATCCCGGACGGGACACCCCCCTCAGGATGAAGCGCCCGTGCCGCAATGTCCGCGAGGTTCATGATGCTCCCCGAACTCCCTACGGCAAGGTCGATCTTCTGTTTTTTTATCTTCTGGACCGTGTGAATGATCGCGTTTCTCACGTACTGCTGGACGACCTTGTACTGCTCCGGCCGGACCGGCCCGGCCGGGTTGTCGGCCAAAAAGAGGTTGGAGAGCCGGATCGCCCCGAGCCGGAAGCTCTCAAGGAGAGTAAACTGCTGCTGGCCGCCCAGCGAGATCTCGGTGCTCCCGCCGCCGATATCGATAAAGAATGCCTGGCGCTCGCCAAGGTGCAGCCCGCTTGCCACCCCGAGATAAATGAGACGTGCCTCTTCGAGGCCTGAGATCACCCGCACATCGATCAGCGCCTCGTGACGGAGGCGCGTGAGCAGGGTCTCCTGGTTGGCAGCCTCACGTGCAGCCGAGGTGGCGACGGCAACAAACTCCTCGGTGTTGAAGGTCCGGGCGAGATCCACGAACTTACGGCAGACCACGCAGGCCCGGTCAATGGCCTCGGGCGTGATCTCGTCGTCATCGAACTCCCCCTCACCCAGGCGGATCTGCTGCTTTTGCCGGGTCAGGATGCTGTAGGAGTGGTTGGGGTTGAACCGGACCACGAGCATCCGGACGGAGTTCGTCCCGATGTCGATGAAGGTGACGACGCGACCCGCCTCCCCGATCTTTTTCTTTGCCTTCATGCGATCACCAGCGGCTTTTCGAATACTTCGGCAAACAGGTCGCTCTTGCGTATGGCCCGGGCCTTCTCGACCGAGAGGTCGCCGCTTCCGGTGAGTGTGCAGAGAACATTGTTTGCCCGGATCGTGCAGGACAGGCCGGTCACGTTCCCGGCATGGAGATAATCGAGCCCGTCCGCGATCCGGAGAAGGGCCGCAAGGGACCGGACACGTTTTTTATCGGGAGGAGTAAGGAGGGTAAAGAACCCGTCGGGGCGTCGTGCCACCTTCCCGCCGTGGAGCCCGGCAACGAGGGCCACGATCCCCTGCTCCCGGACCGGCACCGGCAGTGCCGGCGCCGCAAGGATCATGGCAGAGCTCTCCTGCTGGTGGCCTGTCTGCCCCTGGATCCAGCCGATGTCATGCACAATGGCCGCAAAGGAGAGGAGGGTGCGGTCGCGGCGGGAGAGACCGTGGAGGGGGACCAGTTCATCGAAGAGCCGGAGGGCAAGTGCTGTCACGGCGCTCGTGTGGGCTTCGTGCCCGGGGACCGTAGCAGCGAGCCGGATAAAAGCCCCGCGCTCCTTTTCTGCGGGGAGCATACGGGTGTGGCAGAACCCTGAGCGCTGGCCCGAGAGGGCCGTAACCGCCAGTTCATCCCAGAACCCGTTCCGGGCAAGTGCATCCCAGTACCGCACGAACTGCCGGTACAGGCGCGTGCGGCGTTTCTCCCGGTTAAAGAGCAGGCGGCGGAGGGGTGCAACAGCAGAGACTGACGGGCCCGACCCGGCGGCCTGCGGGTGGCGCCGGGCCCGCTGCTTAACGATGGCAACCGACATCTCCTCGATCCAGACATCGCAGTCATGGATATCCCCGAGGATGTCCTGCAGGCGCTTGATCCGTGCCAGCGGTTTTGCGAGATCTCTCCGGTAAAGCGGGGCATAGGCCTCGAGAGTGTACCGGAGTTTCTTTGCTGCGATCCGGAGTGCGTGGTGCTCGAAGATCGCATCCGGGTTGTGGACAAAGGGTTCGTACTGGTGGATGGCCGCAAGGCGCCTGCCCATCCTTTGGGCAGCAACCGGAAGGATGCCGGCAAAGCGCTTCCGTTTTCTTCTTCCTGCCGGTTCCGGGGGCAGGCTGCAGGCAGCACGCAGGGAGACGAGCGCCTGCGAACGTTCCAGTTCATCGAGGACTGCGACCACCTGCTTCTGGAGGGTCCCGCGCTGTTTCTGGAGCTGATGGAGGTGGAGCGCAAGCGGATCGCCGGAACGTGGCTCTCCTCCCGGGAGGCGGTCTGCGCCCTGCGGTCCGGCCTGGGCTTTTAAGAATTTTTTTAAGAATGCGATCTGGACATCGGTATCCCGGGCAGCGCCCAGCGCACGGGTGATCTTCTTTATCTCCCGCAGCCAGGCACGGTACTCCTTTTCGGGGAAACATTCAGCAAAGAGGGGGAGCGCGGCACGGAGCCGGCGCGAGGCGACCCGCATCCGGTGTACGTGTTCGATATCATCATCGGCACGGACCCCGGCGACCTCTGCAGTGAGCACATCGATGAGCGGCAGCAGCCGGCCCATGCCGAAGATGCAGGGCCCGGGAATGGCCGGCGCCGGTTCAGGGGCCTGCATGGTACCAGATCCCTTTATGAGCGAGGAACCAGGCCTGGGAATCGACCGGCGCTTCATCCGGGGCCGGATGTTTCCGCGTATAGGTCCCGTCCCCGGCCATCAGCCGGAGCTGCTGGTTATCGCGCAGCTCGGTATCGAGGATGATCGCGAGCAGTGCCTTCTTCATCGCCGGGTCAGTGACCGGGAAGAGCACCTCGACACGCCGGTCCAGGTTGCGGGGCATAAGATCGGCACTCCCGAGCAGTATCTCATCTTCACCATTATTCCGGAAGTAATAGATCCGGGCGTGTTCGAGGAAACGCCCGACAATGGCGCTGACCGCGATCTGGTCGCTTATCCCCGGGATGCCCGGCCGCAGGCAGCAGATACCCCGGACCTGGAGGTCGACTTTTACTCCTGCCTGCGAAGCGCGGTACAGGGCGGCAACGCACTCGCTGTCCACGAGCGCGTTCATCTTGAAGATAAGGTGGCCGCCGCCGTTCTTCCTGTGGTTCCCGATCTCCCGGTCAATGCGGGATAGGATCGCCGACCGGAGCGTGACCGGGGCCACGGCCAGTTTCCTGTACTGGTCGAAACGGGCATAGCCGGTCAGGAAGTTGAAGAGGTTGGCCACGTCATCCCCGATCTCCCGGTCGCAAGTGAACATCCCGAAGTCCGTGTAGATCCGGCTCGTGGTCGCGTTGTAGTTGCCGGTCCCAAGGTGCATGTACCGCCGGATCCCGTCCTTCTCGCGCCGGACCACCATGCAGAGTTTTGCGTGTACCTTGAGGCCCACGACCCCGTACACCACATGGACGCCCGACCGTTCCAGTGCCCGGGCCCAGCCGATGTTGTTCTCCTCGTCAAACCGTGCCTTGAGCTCGATTAAGGCGGCTACTGCCTTGCCGTTCTCCCGGGCCTCCATGAGCGCTTTTACGATCGGGGAGTTGGAGCCCACCCGGTACAGGGTGATCTTGATGGCAAGCACGCCCGGGTCATGGGCGGCCTGCCGGATGAAGTTAATCACCGGCGAGAAACTGTCATAGGGGTGGAAGAGGAGGATATCCTTTCGCTGTATGGCAGAGAAGATGTCCTTTTCCTCGGCAAGCTCCGGCGGTACCGAGGGCTGGAAGGGGGTGTCTTTCAAATCGGGGCGGTCAAGGGAGAGGAGTTCCATGAGATCGGCCATGCCGACCGGGTGGCCGATCCGGTACAGCATATGGGAACTGGTGCCCAGTTTGCGTTCCAGCATGTGGCAGGTACTCTCCTGCATCGAGCAGTCTACCTCGATCCTGACCGGGGTGCCCTTTGCCCGCTGCTCCATGATCTCCTCGACCGTGGTCAGGAGATCGGATGCCTCGTCCACCTCAATGTCGAGGTCGGCATCACGGGTAATCCGGAAGGGCGAGGCGCCGATCACTTCGAGACCCGGGAAGAGCAGGTCGAGATGTGCGGCCACGAGGTCTTCCAGGTAGACAAGGTGCACCTGCTTGTCGTCACGCCGGCTGGCGGGCTGTGTGTCCGGGATCCGGATAAGGCGGGGAAAAAGACCGGTGGGTACCTTGATCCGGGCAAAGAGCTCCTTTCCCTTTGGATCGCGGATGGTGATCGCAAGGTTGAGCGAGAGGTTGGAGATGAAGGGGAACGGGTGGGCCGAGTCGAAGGCAAGCGGGGTTAGCACCGGAAATACTTCCTCGACAAAGAACGTGTGCAGGGCCTGCTTCTGCGATTCGTCCAGTTCTCTGTAATCATGAATAAAAATACCGGCTGCGGCAAGCCGGGGCAGGATCTCGCTGTTCCAGCATTCGAACGAGAGATCCAGTTCAGGAATGAGCGCCTTTTCGATCGCAAGGATCTGCTCGGATGCCGTCATCCCGTCGGGTGGGGCCTTGAGCACGCCTTTTGCGGCCTGCCTCTGGAGACCCGAGACCCGGATCATGAAGAACTCATCGAGGTTATTGGCAAAGATCGAAAGGAATTTCACCCGTTCGAGGAGCGGGTGCCGTGGGTCCTGGGCCTCTTCCAGTACATGGTGGTTGAACCGGATCCAGCTCAGTTCGCGGTTGATGTAAAGGGACGGGGAATCGAGTGTTGGTACAGTATCGGTCATGCGATCACCGGAGGCGAGTACAGGGCGATGTTTCCGCACAGGGTAGTGTACTGTGATGGTAGGGAGGCCGGGCATATCAATCCTGCACCCGGCAGGAGACCTATTGAGGGCACAGGAGAGCAGCGACAGGATGTTTTGTAAAGATGTGAGGATCAGGTTTAACCTGTCATTGAAAATGTTCGGCTGATCCGGATCAGATCTTTTTGTATCGTAACCCGTCCTCATGCAGATGGGGGCTGTCGCCTCCAACCCCCCACGATCGACAGATGCCGCCGCCTCCACGGCGGATCGGGGACAAATAACCTGAAGCGTATTACAAAAAACTTCCTTGCCCCGCCGTGCCCCGGATAGGCCCTGAGGCGCACGAGGCATCGTCCATTTTCACTAAATATCTGAATAAATCTATGAATGGCAATGGCCTGCATCCGGTCCTGAAAGGAGACAGTATGTCGGTTTTATCCGAATGAGATCTCATTTTCTCCACAGTGACATCCGCATCCCAAGCTTTCATCGTGCACGAACAGCCATGTATATCCATGACCGATGCCACGTTTGGCGCAAAGCTCCAGCGCGACGGGAAGACGTACGCGATCCAGACCCGCGTCCCTGCGGGAGTCGTGACCCCGGACGAGCTGGAGACCATTGCCCGGGTTGCAAGGACCTACTCTATCCCGCTCGTGAAGATCACATCAGGCCAGCGTTTCCTCCTTGTCGGAGTGCAGGAAAAAGATATCCCGGCCGTAAGAAAGGCACTGGGCCCGCTTGGGGCCGCATCCATTGCCCCCGGCGTCCGCTATGTCCAGTCCTGCCCGGGCATCTCCTACTGTAAGAACGGCACGCAGGACTCGCTCGCCCTTGCACGGGCGATCTCGGATGAATATGCCGGCAAGGATTTCCCGGCCAAGATCAAGGTTGGTGTCTCCGGCTGCCCGCGGTGCTGCGGGGAGAGCCGGGTCCGGGACGTTGGTATCATGGGGTCTGCCAAGGGGTGGACCGTGTACTTCGGCGGGCACAGCGGGTTTAAGTCCAGCCAGGGTGAGCAGGTCGCGACCGGCCTGACCTCAGATCAGGCGCTTTCCTGCATCCGGTCCCTGCTTGCCTATTACCAGTCCCATGCGGAGCCAAAGGAGCGGTCGTCCCGGTTTCTCGAACGGGTGGGCACGGCCTGGATCGGGGATGTTCAGAAAGAATAGTGTCGCGGGATCCGGTTGGGGATACCCAGTCCTCCTGCCCGGAGTTGCACCCTATAGTGTTATATAGGCAGAAAGATAGTGTAAAAAAGAGAGGCGTTACCGTGGAGGAGGGGACATGTTACTCAAATTAGGGGACAGAAACATTCTGCTGAAATGGACGGATATACTCTTTATATTCGGGGTCACGTTCATCAGCATCTACCTCATCATCCTGAGTATCTTCATGGTTCTGGGTGATACCACCTACTCGCTCACCACGTATATGCTGTCCATTGCCATGATCGGCGCAGCCTGCGCGCTGATCTGGTTTGCCATCACGAATTTCGAGCTGCGGGCACGGGAAGAAAAACTGGTTACCCTCAATGCAAAACTGGACCTCCTCATTGAAAAACTTGAAAAGAAGAAGTAGGCGTGAACAGGGAACATCCGGCCTTTCGTTTTTTCCCCTTAAAAAAAACGTTTTTCTTTCTTACCCGTTGAAATTGTGGTACCGGTAGCAGTTATCGATAAACTCCTGCTTCCGGTGCTCGCTTGCGTTCACCGGGGGTTTCAGGTACCCGACTGCCGGGGTCTGGTGCGCCGGGCAGAACGGGCAGAGAGCAGCATCCACGTCGTTTGCCTTCTCCCGCACCGGGCAGTAATACACCCCATCGATCCGTTCAACCTTATCGCCGCCGGGAAACCGCATCCCCACCGGGTGGCCCGGTTCCTGCCGTACGATCATGCAGTACCCGGCGAGCAGGAATTTCAAAAACCGGAGCCGGAGATCGCCCGGGCCTGCCTTGCACTGGGCGGCCACCATCTCCCAGTAGGAACGTTCATGGGCCGTGACCGGCTCCTTCATCCTCGCAAAAGAGCCCTGCTGCTCCGCGAGCCGGATGTCCTGGTATGTCCCGAGCAGGTGGCCGGTGATTGCCGTTTCAAGTTCTGCCCGGTACTCCGGGGAGATGTCCCGGATCGTGTTCCCGAAGTTTGTCATCATCTGCCGGATATCCCGGGGCGAGTACGCCAGGACCAGGGCAGCGATCTTTTTCCCGAGTTCCCCACGGGTTTTGGCAGATCCAAGATCCCGGCATGCCTCCGCTACCGGGACCGCTGATGCAAAGGTTTCGGAGATGTTTTTTGTCTCTTTGGAAAAAAATGACATGAACGGGGACCGCGTTTTTTACTACAGGGTACATTTTTGGCCCTAAAGAGATTTCTCCACGACAGGTTGGTGCTGTGTAAAAACAGCGTTCTGCAGAAATCCCTTAAAATATATGCGAGCCCCCCTCACGCCAGCCCTGCCCCCGGGGGGGCGGGGGCGTGTGCGATGGAGTCTGTATTACCTGTAGCATAAGGATCTTCAATCGCTCCATCATTACACACAGGAAATACGGCATTAAGAACAAACGGGGGATCCTGCAAGCGTGCAAGGAGCGGAGGCTTGCCGGAGACTTAAAAAGAGCGTTATTCTTTTTTTTGAGGAATTCACCAAGAGCCAAAACAGCGCAATTTCATGCTCTGTCCCTGATACCGGGCTTGTGGTGCAGCGAGATTTTTTATATGCACCACTCCTATAATGGTGCATGGTGTCTGCCATGAGTGAGTGTTTTATTCGCCAGTAAAGTGCGCTTTTTTGATACCACGTTACGGGACGGGGAACAGACCCCGGGTGTATCGTTAAACCCGGACCAGAAATTGGAGATTGCGACCAGGCTTGCAGCCATTGGTGTCGACGTGGTCGAGGCCGGTTCTGCCGCAACGTCCGCCGGGGAGCAGGATGCCATCCGGCTCATCTCGGATGCGGGACTGCCTCTTGAGACCTGCACCTTTGTGCGGGCGGTAAAATCAGACATCGATTATGCCGCGGACAACGGTGCCGACTCCGTGCACCTTGTCATCCCGGTCAGCGACCTGCACATCGAAAAGAAGCTGCGTAAGACCCGCGGGCAGGTTGCGGAGATGGCATGGAGCTCGGTGGAGTACGCGAAGAGCCGGGGACTTATCGTGGAACTCTCGGGTGAGGATGCCTCCCGCGCCGACCAGAGTTTCCTCAAAGAGATCTACACCGGGGGAGTAGAACGCGGGGCCGACCGGCTCTGCTTCTGCGACACGGTGGGGCTTCTCACCCCGGAGAAGATCGCGGCATACATTCCGCCACTGGCCGGGATCGCGCCGCTCTCCATCCACTGCCATGACGATCTCGGCTTTGCCCTTGCTAATACGGTGTCGGCCTTAAAAGCCGGGGCCACCTGCGCCCATACAACGGTCAATGGTCTTGGCGAGCGGGCGGGGAACACCCCCTTCGAGGAGCTCGTGATGGCACTTGAGGTGCTGTACGGGTATCCCACCGGGATCAAAAAGGAGGAGATCTATGCGCTCTCCACGCTCGTCTCGCGTCTCACGGGAGTCCCCCTGCCGGTCAACAAGGCAGTGGTGGGCGAGATGGCGTTCACCCACGAGAGCGGGATCCACGCGCACGGCGTGATCCGTGAACCGGCCACGTATGAGTCCATCCGTCCCGAGCAGATCGGGAGGAAGCGCCGGATCGTTCTCGGGAAGCACTCCGGTTCTGCGTCCGTCGAGGCAGCGCTCAACGAGATGAAGTATTCTCCCAACGAGCAGCAGCTCAAGGCCATCGTGGCAAGGATCAAGGACCTGGGTGATTCCGGGAAGAGGGTGAGCGACTCCGACCTGATGGCCGTGGCCGACACCGTGCTTGCCATGGAGTGCCGGCCCACCATCAAGCTCCGGCAGTTCACGGTGGTCTCGGGGAGCAGCATGATCCCCACCGCGTCGGTCACGCTGGAAGTCAAGGGAAAGGAGATGACCGGGGCTGCCACGGGTGACGGCCCGGTGGATGCTGCCATGCAGGTGCTTGCAAAGTCGGTGGCCGATGTCGGGGACATCCGGCTCGAGGAGTACCACGTGGACGCGATCAGCGGCGGAACAGACGCACTGGTCGAAGTGACCGTAAGGTTAAGTAAAGACGGGAAGATAATTACATCACGCGGTGCACGCACCGATATCATCATGGCGAGCGTCGAAGCGATGATCGCCGGGATGAACAGACTACTCGAGGAACGAACATGAAAACCGGGGCAAAACTCCTCATCGAATCACTGCAGCGCGAGGGTACCGATACACTCTTCGGTTACCCTGGCGGCTCAGTGCTGCCGATCTATGATGAACTCTACGATTCACCATTGCGGCACATCCTGGTACGGCACGAGCAGGCAGCTGCGCATGCCGCCGACGGGTATGCACGCGCGAGCGGCCGTGTAGGGGTATGCCTTGCGACTTCGGGGCCGGGTGCCTGTAACCTGGTCACCGGGATTGCCACGGCCTACATGGACTCGGTCCCGGTGGTGGCAATCACCGGCCAGGTCCCGACCACGATGCTCGGAAACGACGCCTTCCAGGAATCGGACATCCAGGGCATCACGATGCCGATTACCAAGCACAACTACCTGGTAAAGGATACATCGGATATCCCCCGCGTGGTCAAGGAAGCCTTCTACATCGCGGGTACCGGGAGGCAGGGCCCGGTCCTTATCGACCTGCCAAAAGATGTCAATACCCGGTCGGTGAAGGAACCCGTGGTGCCGGAAAAAGTGGTGCTCCGGGGTTACAACCCGACCTACAAGGGGCACAAGCGCCAGATTGACAAGGCGATTGAACTGATCATGGCTGCCGAGCGGCCGCTCATCTACGCCGGCGGCGGTGTGATCTCGTCCAATGCGTCACCGGAGCTTATGGCATTTGTCTCCGCCCATGGCATCCCGGTCACGACGACCCTGATGGGGATCGGGTGTATCCCGTGCGACCACCCGCTCAACCTGGGTATGCTCGGCATGCACGGCACCGAGTACGCGAACTTTGCGGTCACCGAGTGCGATCTGTTGATCGCCATCGGGGCCCGGTTCGATGACCGGGTCACGGGGAAGATCGAGACCTTTGCCCCGCATGCAAAGGTGATCCATATCGATATCGACCCGGCCGAGATCGGGAAGAACAAGCGCGTGGACGTGCCGATCGTGGGCGATACAAAGGCGGTGCTCACGGATATGATCGCGGGGCTTGCGAAAAAGAATGTCTGCGAGGCCTGGCAGAAGCGGATCAGGCACTGGAAACAGCACCACCCCCTCCGGTACGGGAAGGAGAACGGCTGCCTGCACCCGCAGTTCATCCTCCAGCAGATGAACGAGCTCTTGAAAGGCGATGCAGTGATTGTCTCCGAGGTGGGCCAGAACCAGATGTGGACCGCCCAGTATTTCTGCTTCCGCCACCCCCGCACCTGGATAACGTCGGGAGGCCTGGGCACGATGGGCTATGGCTTTCCCGCCGCGATCGGTGCGCACTTTGCCCGGCCCGATGTGCCGGTCTTTGACGTGGCCGGCGACGGGAGCATCCAGATGAACATCCAGGAGATGGGCACGGCAGCGCAGTACAATATCCCGGTGAAGATCGCGATCCTCAACAACATGTACCTCGGGATGGTGCGCCAGTGGCAGGAGCTCTTCTACGACCGGCGCTATTCCTACACGGAACTTCCGCCGGTGGAGTTTGTGAAGATTGCCCAGGCCTACGGGATCGAGGGGATCAAGGTGGAGTCCTGCGATGAGGTGATGCCGGCCTTAAAAGCCGCGGTGGACCATGACGGTCCGTTCGTGCTGGACTTCCGGATCGAGCGGGAGGAGAATGTCTTTCCCATGGTGCCGGCCGGGGCTGCCATCAACGAAATGATCGGGGGGCATCCGCCATCATGAAAGCGCACACGTTATCCATTCTCGTGGAGAACAAGGCCGGGGTCCTCTCCCGGGTCACCGGCCTCTTCTCCCGGCGCGGCTTTAACATCGAAAGCCTTGCGGTCGGGACCTGCGAGGAGCCGGACATGAGCCGGATCACGATCGTGGTGATCGGTGACGATGCACAGGTCGAGCAGGTGATGAAACAGCTCAACAAGCTCATCGATGTGATCAAGGTCTCGGACCTGACCGACAGCGAGCGGGTGGAACGGGAGCTTGCCATGTTCAAGGTGACCGCGGATCAGGGAACCACCCGGGCAGAGATCATGCAGATCGCGACCATCTTCCGGGCCCAGATCGTGGACGTGGGCGCAAAGTCCGTGATCCTCCAGATTGTCGGTGACACGGACAAGATCGATGCTATGGAAAAACTGCTCCGACAGTTCGGGATCAAGGAACTGATCCGGACAGGCCGGATCGGGATCATGCGCGGCACGAAAACCGTGACGAGCAGTAAATAATTCTCTTTTTTGTGCTTTGTAAAATCCTAAAAGAGGTATGATCGATCTTCGTGAGCTGCCGCCCCCGCCGCGTGGGCATTCCCTGCGTAGCGATGATGCCGTATTACCAGTACTCTGGGCAGCTCCGGATTCAGGTAATACCCACGCCATCGCCCCCGCCCCCTCGGGGGCAGGGCTGGCGTGAGGGGGGCAGATAGTTTTGCAAAAATCCTTTGGCAGAGCACTTTCTCTCTTTTCGTGCATGATCGACTATAAAAGACAGGTAATGCAAAAAAGCGAGATTGTTTTTGAAAATTATTTCTCAATCAGGGAAAATCTGTAAAAAAAGGGAGAAATGTCAGAGATACAGCATCAGTATCAGCATGACGCCGGTAATGAGGGTGAGCACGATCGCCACCGGCGCAACCTTGCGGACCACCTCGCCTTCTATGCCGATCTTGTCCACGACCGCCGCGGCATTGATGATCTTTGCCACCGCGATACCGGACGCGATACCGCCGGCCACCATGTGGGCTGCGTAGACCTTGATAAAGTCAAGGTTGAGCATGGACGACGACTGCTTGAGGATCCCGTAGAACATCACGTTCGAGGAGGTCTCACTTCCCGAGACAAAGCCGCCGAAGAGACCCAGCGAGGGGCTGATCAGCGGGAAGGCAATGCCAAAGGCAAGTGCAAGCACCGTACCGATCACGATGTTCATGTTGAAGCCGGAAGCACCGGGTGCAAACGCGAGCGCACCGTTGATCGTCGACTTCCCCGACCAGTCCATCACGTAGGCAATGGCAAAGAAGACCATGGCGGCAAGGGTCGGGCTCCACGCACGCCTCATCCAGAGCGATGTGATCTTGGTAAACTCTTCCTTTGACCTGACCAGGAGAGGAATAGTGATCACCGTGCTCACCAGCACCCAGAAGTATGCCTGCGTGAGGAGTTTGAGGTTCACGATCTGGTCAGCGAGGACCGGGATCTTCTGGTAATTGCCCAGCATCGAGAGCAGATTTCCCTGGATAATGGGAATACTGATGATTACGCAGAAGATCACAAGCACGATCCAGGGCATCGAGGCCTTCCAGAGCGGCATCAGGTGTTTGCGCTCCTCCTTTGCCTCGGCAATGGTCGCGGGTTCGGAGACGTCAAGAGGCCTGCCCCGGAGCTTCCGCATCAGGAGAAGGACGATCACGGTCACCAGGCCCGAGAAGACTCCCACAAGGCCGATGGCCGGCGCCGGGAGAATATGGACAAAGAGAATCGAACATAACCCGAGCGTGACCCCGGCCACAAGGGCGGTTGCAAATCCCTTCTTAACACCGGCAAAACCGTCGGCAACCCAGAGCATGGCAAGCGAGATCCCGGTTGTTATCACCGGCAGGAACCACGCGACCGTGATCCCCAACGTGCTTACGTTCAGTCCGAAGGCCGAGGCCGGCAGCGTGATCGGAACCGCGAGAAGCGAGAACGAGGTGAGCGGGTCATAGCCCATACAGGGCAGGGCAACTGCCGCAAGGGGCGAGAACCCGAGGGCGAGCATGATCGGCGGGAGCATGGTCACCGGGGTGGCGCCGATCGAGACAAGGAATGTCCCAAAGCCCACGTTCAGCATCATGATCTGCTCGTACCGCTCCGCGGCAACGGTCTTGACATACGCCGTGATGCTCTTGATTGCACCGGTTACGTCCATCATGGTGACCTGCAGGATGGTGAATAGCACCATCAGGGAGATCCCAAATGACGAGAGCACACCGTACCACGATGCAGCGAGCGCAACGGGAATGCTGGTCTGGAAGAAGACGACCGCAATAATTACTGTCAGAATCCATCCAAGGATCCCCATCAGTGTCCCGGACTGGCGGAAAAAGACCAGTCCGATAAAGATGAGGAGAATGGGCAGGATGGCCAGAATAAACTGAATGATAAGGTCCACTTTGATCTACCCTCCGGGGTATGAAAGATGTGTCTGCCATGTTATAGCATAACACTATCGTTTTGATCCTGCCCGGCAAAGGGCGGAGATTGCGTATCTGCCCGGACCGTATCCTGCCGGAAAGATTTTAACGTGAGTTCTATATGATCCGCCCGCAAACATTTGAGGCAGTGAAGACTGCAATCCTTGGGGGCGGCCTGTCCGGCCTGACGCTGGCCCGGCTCCTGTACAAGCAGGGCGCGGACATCGTGGTCCTCGAAGCAGAACCGGTCTATGGCGGGCTCTGCCGGTCCCGCACGAAGGATGGTTTTACCTTTGATACCGGTGGCTCGCACATCATCTTTTCGCGGGACACCGAGGTTCTCTCGTTCATGCGGGAGATGATCGCGGGCAACATGCAGGAGAATGCCCGGAACACGAAGATCTTCTACAAGGACCGGTACGTGAAGTACCCCTTCGAGAACGGCCTTGCGGACCTCCCGGCGGAGGACCGGTTCTTCTGCATCTCCGAGTTTGTCAAAACCCTCCTTTCCGTGGAGAAAGGCGAAGTGGCACCTCCCGAGACTTTCCGTGACTGGATCTATTACACGTTCGGGAAAGGGATTGCCGAATGCTACATGGTGCCGTATAACGAGAAGATCTGGAAGTATCCCACGCATCACATGTCCCTGCACTGGGTAGACGGGCGTATTCCCCGGCCGCCGGTCGACGATGTGATCAAGTCAGCCATCGGTATTCCCACGGAAGGTTATACCCACCAGTCGGTCTTCAGTTACCCGCTGGACGGCGGGATCGAGGCACTCGTAAAGGCGATCGCCCGACCGGTAGAACCCTTCATCCGGACAGGTTTTGTCGTCCGCTCGATCCGGAAGAAGGGTAAGGCATGGCTGATCAGCGATGGCAAAGAGACGATCGAGGCGGACCGGATCATCTCCACCATCCCGGTCCAGCACCTCCTCGCTGCCCTCGAGGGGGTGCCGGAGGACGTGAGGAAGGCCTGCGGTGCGCTCACGTACAACTCGCTTGTCTGTGTCAATATCGGGGTCCGGGGGACAGTCCCGGACTACTCGTGGCTCTATATCCCCGACCCGGTGCTCGGGAAGACCAACCGGGTCTCGTTTCCCTCGCAGTACAGCCGGCACGTGGCCCCGGAGGGCTGCAGCGCGATCCTTGCCGAGATCACGTACCAGCCCGGTGATCCCGTGGCGCAGATGAGTGACAATGATCTTCTCGCCGAGGTAACCACGACCCTGGGAACCATGGGCCTTGTCACCCCGGACCGGATCATCTTCTCCTCCGTGGAACGCCAGCCGTTTGCCTACGTGGTGTACGACCGGGACTACCAGAAGAATATTGCCATTGTCCGTGATTACTGCGCATCGATCGGGATCCCGCTCGTGGGCCGGTTTGCGCAGTTCGAGTACCTCAACATGGACGGGTGCATCCGGAGCGTGCTGGATTTCGTGCAGGCGCACCCGGCATAGGCTGGATGCGGCAGCACCCTTATTATTACGCGAACCCAAAAAAAGTACAGGAGTTTTTTGCCCCGCATGATCTCGGTCATCGTCCCCTCCTTTAATGAAGAGGAGAACATTGCCCAGTGCCTTGTATCGCTCTCGCACCAGACCCTTGCCCGGAGCGAGTACGAGGTCATCGTGGTAGATGGAGGCTCAACGGACAAGACCTGCGAGATCGCCCGGAAGTACGCCGACATGGTCTTTGTCCAGACCAGCAGGAAGGTCGGTGGCGCCCGGAACGACGGCGTGATGGCGGCAAAAGGCGAGATCATCGCCTCTACCGATGCCGACTGCATCCTCCCCCCCGACTGGGTGGAGCGCGTACAGACGGACTTTTCCGATCCTGCAGTAGTCCAGCTGTACGGGCCGGTGTACCCTATCGAGGACACGCTCGGGAACCACTTCTCGCTCCTCCTTGCAAACACCTTCTCCCGGATCGGGTATTACAGCCGCACCTTCTATTACACGCTCGGCTGCAACACGGCGTTCAGGAAGGATGCCTTCCTCCGGGCCGGCATGTACCGCTGCATCGATGCCGGGGACGACCTTGAGATCGCGATGCGCATGAAGGACCAGGGGAAGATCCGGTTCGACGGGAAACTTAAGGTCGGCTTTTCCATGCGCCGGTACCAGCAGTACGGCACGTTCAAGTCCCTGTACGAGTGGCTCTATATCGTCGGGCATGGCGGGGAGTCCCAGAAGTATGCCTATTCCCAGAAAAAATACAACAAGTGATCCTGACCCGGGAGATGTATGACCAGGCCAGGGAAGGATCGTAACGAACCTGCACCGGTCTCTGTTGCTGACCGGATTACCGAGTTCGAGGAGAGCGGGTTTGGCCGGCTCCTGGGGCTGCACATCACCGAGGCCCGGGACGGCTATGCCCGGGTCGAGATGGACTGCGAGGGCAAGTGCAATCCCCATGGCGTTGCCCACGGGGGGGCGATCTTTGCGCTCGCCGACCATGCGTTCGGGATCGCCTCCAACTGCGGGAACGTCCATCGCACCGCGGTCTCCGTCCACATCCAGTATGTCGCCCCGGCAAAGGGAAGGCTCGTGGCGGTGGCCGAGCGCGTGGGATCGAATGGTACCTGCGAGACGCACCGCGTCACCGTGTACGAGGGCGAACGGATCATTGCCGTCTTCGATGGTGTGGCGTTCCGGGTCTCCCCGTAGTTCCTGCAGGGGACCTTCCTTTCCCTGCGGCAACCTATCCTTTTATCGCTCTTTGGCATCCCATATTCCCGTATGACTGCTGAAAAGGATGCGGTGGCCACAGTCGCCGGGCTCATGGCGCTTGCGGCCCGGACAGCGCCCAAGGCAAAGGGGCAGGACGAGATCATCATCACGGTGCTCTCCGCTGCTCAGAAAAAGAAAGTCGCTAAGGCGATGGAAGAGTTTGGCACGAAAAACGGTGTCGGCTTTTTCCTGCGCGATGCGGGCAATGTCGCTGCAAGCGATGCCTGCATCGTGATCGGCGCCCGGGGCAGGGTCTTTGTCGGGATCAACTGCGGGGCCTGCGGGTACCCCTCCTGTGCGGCCTTTGCAAAGGCAGCAGGTGCGGTAAAGAAGCAGACCACGCCGTTTGCCGGCCCGAACTGCGCGGTGAGGATGGCGGACCTCGGGATCGCGGTCGGCTCCGCGGCCAAGACCGCCCAGATCCACAACGTGGACAACCGGGTTATGTACTCGGCCGGGTCAATCGCAATGGCCCTTGGGTTCCTCGGGAAGGACTGCACGGCGGCCTACGCGATCCCGCTCTCGGCATCGGGAAAGAGCATCTACTTTGACCGGCCGTCACCGAAATAAGGAACCTTTTTTTTGGGATTTGCGCGGGGGCAGATCTCCGATCACCTTTGCATCGCCTTTCTTTTAATCCGGGAGCACAGATCCTATCAGAAGGATTTCCCATGTACACCATTGTCCTGCTTCGTCACGGTGAGAGTACCTGGAACCGGGAGAACCGGTTCACCGGCTGGACCGATGTCGACCTGTCAGAGAAAGGAAGGGAGGAGGCAGCGCGGTCTGCCCGCCTGATTGCGGAGGCCGGTCTCTCGTTTGATCTCTGCTATACCTCCATGCTCCGCCGTGCAATCCGGACCCTCTGGATCGTCCTCGACAAAATGGACCTGATGTACCTTCCGGTCCACCACTCGTGGCGGCTCAACGAGCGCCATTACGGTGCCCTCCAGGGGCTGGACAAGCGCGAGACCACCGAGAAGTATGGGAAAGAACAGGTTTTGCTCTGGCGGCGGGGGTATGCCGTACGGCCCCCGGCACTTGCCGACAGCGATCCCCGCCATCCCCGGTTCGATCCCCGGTATACCGGCATGGGGCCGGAGGCGCTGCCGGCCACCGAATCGCTCGCGGATACGCTTGCCCGGGTGGTACCGTACTGGGAGGGGACCATTGCCCCGGCCGTACGGGAGAAAAAGCGGATCCTTGTCGCGGCCCACGGGAACAGCATCCGTGCGCTGGTCAAGTACCTCGACCACGTGCCCGATGACGAGATCACCGGGCTCAACATCCCGACCGGTTTCCCCCTTGTGTACGAGCTCGACGACCACCTGCACCCGATCCGCCATTACTATCTCGGTGACGCCGAAGAAATCCGGCTGGCGACCGCCTCGGTGGCGGACCAGGCCTCCGCAAAGAAATAGGCGGGTGACGTGATTTTTATGACCGGTATCTTCAAGGCGTACGATGTCCGTGGTGCATACCCGGTCGAACTGGACGAGACTGTTGCCGAAAAGATCGGCGCTGCTTTTGCATGCCTCCTCGACCGCGGGGAGATTGCGGTTGGCCGGGACTGCCGCCCCTCATCACCGGCGCTTGCAGCCGCGTTTATCCGGGGATATACCGGGGCAGGGGGGGCCGTCACCGATTTTGGCATGACAAGTTCCCCTCTCCTCTACTATGCCACCATCAAAGGGAAATTTCATGGCAGCGCAATGGTGACCGCCTCCCACCTCCCCCCGGCAACAAATGGCATCAAACTCTCAAGGGAACATGCTATCCCTCTTTCCGGTAATGAGGGGTTGCCGGTGCTCCAGCGCATGGTTGGAGAAATGCACGAGGGCGCACATCCCGTCCAATCTCCCGGCCCGTACCGGACCGGGGATATGAGGGACGAGTACCTTGCCATGGTAGCCCGCTCCGTCAATAATCCGCGTCCCCTCAGGATTGCAATCGATGCCGGCGACGGCATGGCAGGTCCGGAGATCCCGCGGCTGTTTTCTTTCCTTCCGATCCTTGTACCCCTGGCAATCAACCTCCAGCCTGACGAGCGGTTCCCCCATCACGGCCCAAATCCGTTCCTCTCTTCCGCAACGGATGATCTTACAACCCTTGTCCGTGACGGCAAGGCAGATTTCGGAGTTGCATTTGATGGCGATGCAGACCGGTGCATCTTTGTGGACGAAAAGGGGGAACGTATCCCGGCTGACCTTGTCACTGCCCTAATCGCAGAAGCGTTCCTTGTACATTCACCGGGCGCGACCTTTCTCTATGACCTGCGTTCGAGCCGGGTAGTTGCCGAAACCATCACCCGCCTTGGCGGGCGGGCGGTGCGCTGCCGGGTGGGCCATGCATTCATTAAGGAGCAGATGCGGCAGGAGAACGCCCTTTTTGCCGGCGAGCTTTCGGGCCATTATTACTTCCGGGAGACGGGGTTCTGCGACAACGGCATCTTTGTCATGGCCCAGATGGTAAACCTCCTGTCGATAAAAGATCAGCCGCTCTCTCAGCTCATCGCACCGCTCAAAAAATACTCTTCCACCGGCGAGATCAATATCCGGACCGACCGGTGGGAAGCCATCACCGCTGCTCTCCGGGCTGTGTTTCGCGATGCAGGCACCGATGTTCTTGATGGCCTGACCATGGAATACCCGTCATGGTGGTTCAACCTGCGCCCGTCCAATACTGAGCCGGTTGTCCGGCTCAATCTTGAGGCCGGCACAAAAACTGCAAGGGACGAGAGGCTCAACGCTGTCCTTGAAGTGATACGGGATACGGACCCGTCAATGGAAATAGAACCGGGATAGGCAGGAGAAGGCTGATCCGGCGCGCCGCCCTTATACAACCGGCTTGTACCACCGTTTATCCTCTGTCGGGGTATAAAGCCGGCGGGAACATTTCTTTTCCGGCATGGTTATGATGGTCCGGCATCACCGTCCTGCACCGGGAGAAGTACCGAAACCTTTTCGTGCCGGGAGGGATCATAACCACTGACAGACCATGCCAGTGATGATGATACGTGGCGGCGATCTCGATCTCGTGGAATACGAATTCCGGACCTTCCTCCCGGGTGAGATTGTAAAAACGCTCGGCCTTGAGAAGAACACCTACAAGCTCCGGCCCAAAAAGGGTAAGGTTGTGGTCAGGGCCCCGGCCCGGATCCACCTCACGGTCCTTGACATGAACCGGTTTGCCCCGGACCATGCCGGCGGCGGGGGTGTCGGCTTTGCGATCCAGTGCTACTGCACTGCCGAGGTCGAGTGCACCCGGCAGGGCCTGACCATAGACTACAACCGGTCGGCTATCATCGAGAATTTCGTGGCGGTCTTCACTAAGGCCGTCGGTTACACCGGCGGATTTTCGATCAAGGCGGTTGACCACGAGCGCAAGCACGTGGGGCTCGGATCAACGAGCACGGTGATGATCGCGGTGGCGACGGCCTTAAACGAGGCGGTCGGTAACCCGCTCACGAACGCGGAGCTGCGCTCGCTCATCGGGCACAATTACGTGGAGGAGACAGCCGACGGGACCATCGCGTTTGGCTTCGAGACCGGCGTTGGTCCGGCGGCGAGTACCCATGGCGGCATGGCAGTGATGGGCGACGAACTCGTGCTCGTGTACCACCACCCGTTTGCCGAAGGAAAAAACGTCTTTATCGTGGTCCCCCCGACCGACATCTCCTCTGCCGGCACAAAAGAGTTCGATCTCCTCATGAACCGGGCACGGACGCTGGATTACCGGGACCGGGAACTCAAGGCATACCTGTTCCTGATGGACCTTGTCCCGGCGCTCGAACGGCATGACTTAAAAAAGATCGGGGATGTCATCTGGGAGATCGAGTTCCGCGGCTCAAAGCGGGCCGAAGTGGAGCACCACAGCTACCGGATCTACCAGTACATGAGCACGCTCCGCGAGGCCGGCCTCGAGTTCGTGGGCATGAGCTCGGTGGGGCCGTCGATTGCGGTTGTCACGGACAAGAGCAAAAAAGAGATCCAGAAGATCCTCTCGCCCCTTGGCCTCTCCATTGCGATTGCCACGAAAGTGGACAACAACGGTATGACCATCACCTGCGAAAAATAAGTTCCTCTCTTTTTTTGCACCCTGCCGGAAACGTTTTTTCGTCAGTCTTCCTTCTTCTGCTGCCGGCACGAGGAGATGATGCCGATAACGAGTAACAGGATCGTGACCGCCATGGTCGCAGCCGCGAGAATGATCAGGATACTCATGTTCTGATGCACGATGGGGACACGGCCCAGGTAAAAGCCTGCCATCACGACGGCCAGGGTCCAGGCCACCGCACCGAGCACGTTGTAGAACAGGAACCGGTGGTACTCCATGTTCCCGACACCGGCAAGGAAGGGCGCAAACGACCGTACAACCGGCACGAACCGGGCCGCGAAGATCGTGGTCCCGCCGTACTTTTCGTAGAACGCATAGGTATCGTCCAGGTACTCTTTTTTGATCAGGTTCGGGAATCGCTCCCGGAAGACGTGGAGCCCGATATAACTGCCCAGCCAGTAGTTGACGGTATCTCCAAGAACGGCTCCCAGGATAAAGGCCGCAAGGAGGAGGTGGAGGTTGAGGATCCCGCCGGCGGCAAGAACCCCGGAGACAAAGAGCAGGGAGTCGCCGGGCAAAAAGGGCATAATGACGAGGCCGGTCTCAAAGAAGATGATGGCAAAGAGGATCAGGTAGGTCCAGAGACCGTAGCTGTGCACGACACCGGCAAGATGCTGATCGAGATGGAAGATCAGATCGACGAGCGGCTCCATCATGGATAGTACAGATATGGGGTAACCTGCCTATATCAACCTGAGGTACCACGGTCGGGAAGGCTTTAACAAAAGAACATACCACTGTATCATATCCTATGTTTCCGATTGCCCGGATATCCTGCGTGCTCCTCTGCCTTGCGTTCCTCTCCTGCGTCCCGGCGGCTGCATTTACGGCGGACTCCCTTGCCATTACGGTAAAAGCAAACGGCGATGCCACCGCGGATTTCCACTTCACGCTCCAGGGTGTTATCGAGAACGCGATCCCGGTCTCGGTGCTCCAGGACCAGGTGACCCGGGGCCTTGCTACCAGTAACGAACCCCCTCAGGTGCTCTCGTTCTCCACCTCCGAGGCTGTCCTGCTCCTGAAGGACTTTGCCGATACCAGTGCCGTGCCAACCGGGACGGAATACCGGACAGCGTCGATGAACTTTACCAATGCACAGGCTGCACTCCGGAATTCCGCGGTGAGCAGCGTGATCTCCGCGGACTTCACACCCCGGATCACTACGGTGACCTTCCCGGACGGGTACTCCCGGGAGTTTGACGATTCATCGCTCCTGCCCGGTATCGATCATATCGTAGTCAACCCGGCACAGGCCGGATCTGCCTCCGCTGCCGGGTCAACCGGGGCCATTGAGGTGAATTCCTCGCCGGAACATGTGCAGGTGTTCATCGATTCGGTCTATGCGGGTGACAGCCCGTACACCTTTACCGGCATTTCCCCCGGGGTACACCAGGTCCGGCTTGAGGCCGACAATTTCCTTCCCTTTTCCGGGAATGTCACGGTGACTGCCGGCCAGACCGCACGGGTGGTGGAGAGCCTGGAACTCGCTGCCCCCCCGACGCCACGGTCGCCTGCCCCGGGTGCCGGTGAAGTACTGGGAGTCCTCGTTATGGCCCTGGGTTGTTTTGCGTTCCTGCGCCGCAGGTAACTCACTTTTTTCCGGTGCCGGATGACCGTATGGACCGGTCAAGATTGTCCCGGATAGAACGGTGCAGTCCGCGACGGGCTCCCCTGTTCAGTGAGCGGGCTTTCTTAAAAAAAAGGAAAAGTTGAAATTACTTTACCGCCGTGAGCGGATCGCAAGGATCCCGAGCACGACAAAGGCACCGCACGCAGCAAACGGCAGGCTGCCGGCGGTGGTCGGGGCCGGGGAGACCGGGGCTGCGGTGGTAGTTTCCGGGGTTACGGCTGCGGTTGCGTTTGACTGGACTGCAGTCGTGTTAGCCGCGGCGAGCGGGACAAGCGTGACCGGGATATCCACGGTCTCGTTCTTTCCCGGGTACTGGGTTATGTTTGCAGTGTAATCTGCATAGCCGGGTGCTTGGACGGTGATCGTCCGGTAGGGCGTGCCGGTCGTGTATACGGGTACCGCGAGCTGGCCGCCGGTAATGGCGCCCTTGTAGTCGGCGTCAAAGGTAACGTTTGCCCCTTCGACATTTGCGGTAACGAGGTAGGTTCCCATGTCGCCGCCGATGAGCTGCGGTGCGGTCGTGACATTTGCGGCAACCGTCTGGTTACCGGCCGGCGTTACGGCCATGGCGCATCCAATCAGGGCAATACACACAAACAGGACAAGAAGGAATACTTTTCTCATAGAAGCACTTCCATGTGCGAGAGAAAAGAAGGTTGTGTGCCCATTTAAGGATTCCTTCATGATGCGTCGGCAGTTTGCGTTTTTTCCGGCGAAATCAGGGTTTTTTGGTAAACGCAGCCGCAATCTCGGCCCGGGGGAAGGCCTTCCCGCGCACTGTCAGCGCCCAGCGCCGGGTGGTGCAGCCGGAGGGGACCAGTTCGCCAAACAGGGCCAATACCTCGCTCTCGGTAAAATAATGGGTCGCGATCCCGTTTTTGCGCAGGAACGTGCCGGGCTCTGTCTCGCACCCGTTACCGGCCCGGAAATCCTCCTTTGAAAAACCGGAAAAATACAGGGTGCCTCCGTCGTTGAGTACCCGGGCTGCCTCACGTGCGCACCGTTCACGCTCTTCCCCGGGCAGGTGCCCGATCACGTGAAAGGCGATGACCGCGGTAAACGAGGCGTCGGTAAACGGCAGGCTCCGGGCATCGGCCAGGGCAAACTCCCCGCCGGTCTCCCCGGGGGCATGGTGCCGGCAGAGCCCGATGGCGGTGAGCGCAGGGTCTATCCCGACAACCTCGCACCCGCGTTCCAGCAGGGCCCGGCTGGTCTTCCCGTTTCCGCAACCGAGTTCGAGGACCCGTCCTTTGCGGGGGATCGCCGGCAGGAAATGGACCGCTCCGCCCCAGAGACGCCCCTTCCGGGCATATTCCCCTTCCCAGGGCCCTGCTCCGCTCTCCTGCTTCACTCTTCTGCCTCCGCTCGTGCAAAAAAAATTATTCGAGAAGGTGGTGGGTCAGGTCCATCACGTCACGGTACGGGATGGCCCCGATCAGGCGCTCCTCGTCGTCGGTGACCGGCAGGGCCCGGAAGCCGTACCGCTCGAACTCCTGCGAGGCCTCCTTGAGCGTGCTCTCCGCGTTTAACGAGATCACGTTCTCGGTCATGATCGCAGAGAGCGGGGCCTTGTCGTCTGCGATCAGGAGTTCCTTGAGGTCAACCACACCCAGCAGGCGATCCAGCGTATCCACCACGTAGATGTACATGATCACGTCCTTTCCCCGGGCATGGTTCGGGTAATCGTTCTGCACGTACTCGACCAGGGTCTCCGGCTGGAACCGGAGGATCTTCTGGGTGGTGTAGTGGATCACCTTCTCCTCCTGTTTCTCCGTGATCGCCTTCACCTTCTTTGCCATCTCGGGGCTGAGGGCCTCGAGAATGTCCTCGGCCTGGGAGTGGGGAATTACCGAGAGGATGTCGGCCGCCTGCCCGGGAGTCATGGCGCTGATAAGAGGGACTACTTTTGCAATATCGAGCGAGCCAATAAGGTCCCGCTGGACATTGGGCTCGATCTCTTCAAGGGTGTCCGACGCATGCTCGTTGTCGAGCGAGGCAAAGACTGCCATCCGCTGGTCATGGTCGAGCTCCTCGATGATATCGGCGAGGTCCACCGGGTGGATCTCTGCCAGGTTCTCCTTTAAGACCTTGAGCTTCACGTCTCCCTTGAAGCTCCCGATGTTGTTGGGGAGCGGCTGGATATAGGTCCAGGAGATCATCTGGTCTTCCGCCGTATCTGCGGAAAGGACCCGGGTCAGCTTTCCCAGGCCGAACCTCCGCAGCCGGGCGGATTTGCCGGTGTCCACGTCGGTTACGTAGAGTTTCCTGTTCCTCTGGACCAGGCGGATATCGTACACGACCTCCACCTCGCTCTCCTCGAGGTCAAGGACCTTCTTGTCCATCACGTAATCCTTGAGGAGGAGGGCATCCTCCGGGGGGTTTGCCTCGAAGGGTTCGAGGGCCGTGATATTAACCGTGATCCGGTGCCCCAGTTCCACTACGTTCTCCCACGGGATGATCAGGCTGGGGTAACCAAACGACCTCTTGACATAGAGCGACTTCACCTCGGGGATCCGTGCCGTTTCAACAATGATCAGGTCCCCGAGCGTACCGATCTTCTTTTCCTTAAGAACGACCGGGACACCGAGGATCTCGGAAAGAAAGGTCTCCTTGTCCGCGGGTTTTGCCGCACCTGCGGCAGCCTCGTTCTGTGTCATAATGAACCCCCCGTGATGATCGTATAGAACTTGTAGGCGAGCAGCAGTACAAGGAAGATCAGGTAGAGCCGCAGGAGAAGGAGCGCCATCTTTACCCCCGGGGACATGGTAATCCGGGGGTGCTCGTACTTTTTGTTGATCGCCCGGACTGCTGCCACGCCGTTACTAAAGACCGCCTTTACCGGTTCGATAATTCCGTTCTGCAAGGAAAATGCCATGATCTTCACCCGCCTCCGAACAGGTTCGGGAATAACGTGCTGATGCCGTAGAGGGATGAGACGACAATGATGCACGTGACTATCGTTATGTTCGCAATATTGTCAAAGAGGGTATTTTTGTATTTCCCCATGATCTCTTCGTTGTTGAGCAGGATGATCAAGAACACCAGCGCTGCCGGCAGGAGCGTGACTGCCACCACCTGCACAAAGAGCGTGATGAGCACCAGCGGCGCCCCGGGGATCAGGACTACGCAGCCGGCAGTAACAAGGCCGAAGAAGTAGAAGAGATAGAACCAGATGGCCTCCTTGACCTTGTAGTTGAGGGAGTGCGCCCACCCAAATACCTCGCCGAATGCCCAGGAGCTCGTGAGTGCAATGCAGAGCGCACCCAGGAACCCGGCATCGAAGAGACCGATGGCAAGGAAGGTCCCTACCCACGGTTGCGTGGCCATCATGATCCCTGCGGCCTGGGCAGCGCTCTCCACGTTCATGCCCTTGAGCAGCGTGCCGGTGACGATAATGATGAAGACCGCCACAAGGACCGTGAACATCGCCCCGACCACCGTGTCGAATTTGCCCCACGGGATGTCCTTCTCCTTCATGTTCTTGTCCACGACCGCGCTCTGCTGGAAGAAGATCATCCAGGGAGCGATCGTGGTCCCGATGTTCGCCATCAAAAAGAAGAAGAGCTCGCCGTTAAACCCGCCCGGGAAATTGGGAATAAGACCGTTATGGATCACCTGGTACACGGAAGGGTGCACGAGGAACGCCGCGGGTATATAGATCAGGTTCACGAGGCAGAGCACCATGGTGATCTTCTCCCAGGTCCAGTACCGCCCGGACACGACAATGGCCATCATGATGCAGATCACGATCAGCACCGTGAGCGCCGGTGGCATCCCAAAGATCGCAAGGCCTGCGGTCATCCCGATAAATTCGGTCACGAGCGTCAGCCAGTTCACGAGTGTCAGGTCGCAGAGCGAGAACCATCCCCAGAACGAGCCGAATGCGGAAAAGATCGCCTCAGCATGCCCGTGCTTGGTTACGGCCCCCAGCCGCACGGTCATCTCCTGGACAAAGTAAGCAACCGGCCCGAGCAGGATGAGAAACCAGATCAGGTTATACCCGAACTTTGCCCCGGTTGCCGCATACGTGGTGATACCGCCGGCATCGTTGTCCGCAATCATGACAATAAGACCGGGACCGGCCAGCAGGAGGTAGATCTGGATGGTCTTGATAATTCTCCGGTAGTTAAAATAGACCCTTGACAAAAAATCCATACGTCACCCGCGAACTTGTTTCTGCTCTAGTGCATTGTGAATGTCATCCCCCCATTCGATCCGAATGGCAGCATAAAAAGGCGCGGAGCAGTACTCCTGCGGCCCGATGTCTAATTGATGGACGCCGGGCTCATATAATAATATCGCTTCAGGCGGGCGTTATTTTGCGTTTCGGGAATATCATGGGCATCAATTCCTCTCAATAGCGCTATTCTGGCGTTTTTAACCAAACAAAATCCAGATTGGGCGATTTAAAACAATAATCCCGTTAAAACGGGTTTTTCAGGTACCCGGTGTCCCGTGCCTCCGGTGCCCTGCGGGCATTGAATCCTAATAAGGAAAGAGGTTGAACACTGTTACAGGAATGCCCCGGCCGGAGAATATCCGGCACGTATGGCCGGCGGAGTCCTGGGGAGAGGTGCGAAGAGATGCTTGAAATCAGGTTTGTACGGGCAAACCCGGAGATCGTAAAAGCCGACCTGCTCAAACGGAATGCACAAGAGAAGATTGCATGGGTGGACGAGATCCTGGCAAAGGATGCCCGCTCCCGCGAGCTCAAGGTCCAGACCGATGAGCTGCGGCGCCGGAGGAACACGATCGCCCGGGAGATCAACGAGGCACGGAAGGCGGCAAAAGACCCGGCGCCGCTGATGAAAGAGGCCGCCGAGCTCCCCGGAAAGATCAAGGCAAACGATGCCGAGCAGGAGGAGATCACAGCCCTCATCCAGACCCGTCTTATGCGCCTGCCCAACATCCTGCACGAGAGCGTGCCGGTGGGAAAAGATGATACGGAGAACGTGGAGCTCCGGCGCGTGGGAACACCGCGCTCGTTTGATTTCGAGGTAAAAAACCACGGGCAGCTCGCGGCCGACAACGGGTGGGCGGACTTCGAGCGTGCGGCCAAAACCTCCGGGGCAGGGTTCTACTTTTTGAAAGGGGGCCTGGTCATGCTCGACCTTGCGCTCCAGCGTTTTGCCCTCGACCTTCTTGAAAAGAAGGGATTTACCCCGGTAGTCCCGCCCTTCATGATCAACCGCAGCTCGTACGAGGGGGTGACCGATCTCGACGATTTCGAGAAGGTCATGTACAAGATCGACGGCAACGATGCCTACCTGATCGCAACGAGCGAGCACCCGATCGCCGCGATGTACCAGGACGAGATCTTCGAGGAAAAGGACCTGCCGGTGCGCCTGTGCGGGCTCTCCCCCTGCTTCCGGCGCGAGATCGGGGCGCACGGCCTGGATACCAAGGGGCTCTTCCGTGTCCACCAGTTCACCAAGATCGAGCAGTTCGTCTTCTGCAGGCCCGAGGACTCCTGGCAGATCCACGAGGAGCTGCTGGCCAATGCCGAGGAGGTCTTTACCCGGCTCGGTCTTCCCTACCATGTGGTCAACATCTGCACCGGGGATATCGGGACCGTGGCCGCAAAAAAGTACGACATCGAGGCCTGGATGCCCCGGGAGAATGCGTACAAGGAAGTGGTCTCTTGCTCCAACTGCACCGCATACCAGGCGGCAAGCCTCAATATCCGGGTGCGGGACAAGGAGAATTTCGAGTCAAAGCGCCTGGTCCACACCCTGAATTCGACCGCGATCGCAACCTCAAGAGCGCTGCGGTGTATCCTGGAGAACTACCAGAACCGCGACGGGTCGGTGACGATCCCCGAAGTCCTGCGGCAGTACATGAACGACCGCGAGTTCATCTGAAAAAAATTCTTTTTTATTACTTTTCCGGGTCATCGGCATTGCACCTTTTATCCATACCTATTTGTCAGAGTTCATGCAAGATTAGTACAACAAGAACGTGGTAATCATGGGCTATCCCGATCTCAAAAGCGATGAGTCCATCGTGCTGACGGCACAGCATGTAAAGGTCAAGTCCGTGCCGTTCGAACTGGTGCTCACCAATCGTCGTCTTATTATTATCGATAGCGAGAAGAATGTCGTCCCGACCCAGCAGATCCAGCTCTTCACGATTCGGAACGTTATGGCAAGCGAGAACGCTATCCGCGATCCGGTGATCACGCTCACCATCCTGACCGATACGGCTGATACCCGGGAGATGGCGCTCACCTTTGTCCGGCAGACTGCCGGTGAGCGGAGGCGCGAGGCCGATGAATGGACAAAGGCCCTCAGGAAGAATATTGCAGAAGCTGCGGCTTTTGCTGTGGAAGCGTCTTCTGATACCCCGACTGCGGCAGGGAGTCACCAGGATCATGCTGCCGGCGGAATAAAAAAGAAGATCGAGGGAGCCGGCCCCATCAAGAAGATCACGGTGGAGACCGGCCACCTGCCCCCCAAGCCTGTCGAGACCACGTCCCTTCCCGAAGGTTCGTTCTGCGGCCGGTGCGGGAACCGGATCCCCCCGGGTTCGACTTTCTGTAACCGGTGCGGGACAAAGGTTCCCGGATCAAGCGAGGAAGCCCCGCCTGCCGCCCCCCAGATTGCCACTGCTCCCGCAGCACCTCACCTCCCGGGAGAGCGCAGGGTTGGACGGCCTATCGAGCAGATCATCCACTCGATCGAGCCCCTGATCGCAGACTCGGTGCCCCGTGCAGAGTCTGCTCCGGTTGTGCCTTCCCCCACAGCCCCGCCCGCCGAACCGGCGCCTGCCCCCGCGGTACCGCCTGCGGCTGAAAGCCCGGCCCCGGCCGATGCACCAGCTCCCGCAGCAGCCCCGTTACCGGATACCTTTGCAGCCACGCTCCCGCCCATGCCGCCGATCCCCCCCATCCCCCCGGTGCCCGAAGCACCAAAGAAGAAGAGCCGGAAGATCCTCGCGGCAGCGATCATCATCGTGATCATCCTTGCGATCGTGGCCGGGGGATTTGTGGTGATGAACCTGCAAAAGACAACGGTGGTCCAGCCGGTCACGACACCGGTACCGACCACGGCCGTTCCCACCCCCACACCGACGCCGACCCCCGCGGTCACAGCCGTTGTGACCACGGTTGCCGTTACGACCACACCTCAGTCACTCATCCCGCAGAGCGGTGTCTGGGCCGAGATCACCTACGACAAGACCTACTCCGGTCTCGTGGGCATACCGGGTTCCCAGGCCGCAGTCAGCGATACCGGCGACCACTTCTACCGGATCCCGACGGTTGACGGCTCCGTGGCCATCTCCGTACAGAAGACGGACGGTTCCGGCGACCAGCTCACGGTCACCCTGTACAAGGACGGCAGCATGGTAAAGACCGTCTCCACCACCACGCCCAACGGCAGTGTTGACCTGCAGATCACTCTTGCAACCCCGACTGCCACCCCGACCCCGGTGCTGACGCCCATGCCCACCCTGCCGATCTCGAATACGACCACGAGCCTGAACAAGACGGGCAACACCACCTGAAGGCTGCCCGGGAAATCCCCCCTTTCATATGGAACCTCTGGCAGCCTGCAAAAAATCCCGGCCCGCTCCGGTCTGCCGGGTCATCTGGGCCGGGCTCCTCCTTTGCGTCCTGCTTGCCGGTGCGGTGTCCGCCGGCTCCATCCAGTCCTATATCGGCGACACCGTGAAATTATCCGGGTACTGCTACACCAGCCAGACGGTGTACCTCTTCCTCACCGGCCCCAACCTGCCGGCAAACGGCGTGGCGCTGGACAACATCAACTACCCTGCCGACCAGGGCGGGTTCACGCAGGTGAGCGTAGACAGCAACAACCACTGGGAGTACGACTGGGGGACGGGCGCAACCGGGGGCCGGCTCGATGCCGGTACCTACACGGTCTGGGCGGTGGACGGGCCAAACTCCCTTGCCAACTTAAACGAGGCCCAGTACAGCACGATCTCGGTGACGCTTTCCAGTCCGGGAATCGGCTATGTGACCGCCTCCTCGTCCCCGCCGGGAAGCGCTATCACGACGCCGGTCGAGGCCGTCCCCGGCATCCTCAATGTCAGCTCGGTGCCGGAGGATGCATCTGTAGTTGTCAATGGGAATTACCAGGGCAGGTCCCCGATCAGCATCCCGGGCCTAGCTCCCGGCACGTATCTCGTAAACGTCTCGCGCTTCAACTACGAGACGCTCTCCACCTCCGCAACGGTCGAGGAAGGTGCGACCACGGAAATGACTGCCACGCTCCGGCCAAAGACCGGCTCGCTTGCCATCAACACATCGCCAGAGGGGGCGAATATTACCCTTGACGGGACCGCTGCCGGCATCTCCCCGGTGACCCTGAACGGGATCGCTGCCGGGAACCACACGGTCAATGCCACGCTCGCAGGCTATGTCCCGTTCGAGACCGAGGTGACCGTAATCGCTGACCAGCCGGTAACGACCACGATCGTGCTCTCCCGGCCGGCCTCCCTGATCCCGGAGATCCCCACACCCCTCCCGGTGCCGGTGACCCTTGGTGCCTGCATTGCCGCGGGCCTTCTCTTTGTCCTTATCCGGCCGCGGTCCGGTGCATAACACACTCTTTTCCGGGAGTCCTGTCCAGCCCTTGTCAGGGTCTGCCGCTTTTTTCCCGCAGAAGAAACGCCGCCCAAAAAAAGTGCCCGGTTATTTTTCCGGGAAGAATGCCCGGAAGAGGAACCAGAGTCCGAGAAGGATGATGAAGAGCGCCGCAATGACCGGCCAGTCGGTGAACGGCTGCCAGAGGACACCGAAGCCGATGACCGTCAGGAATATGCCGACCAGGGCGAGGATCCCCGATCCCCTCCGGCCCCCCGCAACTGTATTGGCATCGGGACCGGTCCGCGTGTACGGGAAGAGGGCTGCCCCGATAAACCCGAGGCCGAGGCCGATCAGTACCCCCGCCCCGGCATGGCTGAATATCAGGCCGAACCCGAGGCCGAGAAGGACCCCGGCCGGGATCAGCATAAACCCGCGGTGGCGGTGGTGCCTGGGCCGGTCATTGCGCTGCTGGGTCTCATCTGTTTCCATAGATTTTTGGTTGACGCGGGGGACAATAAAGGATCTGCACCCGCTCCCGGTTGTCGCTAGGCTGTAACCGGGATTACAATGGCTTCAAAATTTTTGAAGAGATTATAATATATTGTTTTGTTTTAGATCAGGGTAATTGAAGGAAATGGTTCTCTCCTGCAAAGAGCCGGTAAACGCTGCCAGTACAAACGCACCTGGCCCTGCGGGAAAGGATCCTAAAACAGTATCGGGAAATCACGCCCAGGAAAGAAAAACCATGGCACCTATCAACACCCTGCTTATCAATGCCCATACGGGGGAACTGAAGTGCAAGATCTGTGGCACTACGTTTTACTCCCCGGTAAAGCCGATCGTTGGCGAAGTCTACTACCACTCCTCATTCAAATGTCCGAACGGATGTACCGGCGACCACGTCCCGGGCCCGGATCCGGACCTGCACGGTCCCGGCCGGGAAGACATCAGGCTTTGAACCGGCCCAGCATTGCCCGGTTGTGCTGCTGCCCGTAGGGTTTCGTACCGCAGATTATTTTCCTGCCCCTGATTTCTCAACTCTTTGGCCGCGGAGCCGTTCATTTTCCGGATTTCTTCTCTTGTGATCCGGCGTTTCCCGGGATCAGTGGGCCTGATGCTCTCGTGGGGGGCCATCCCCCATTAGGCTAACACAGCAGGGGGGACCCCTTTTGCATTGGAGCAAGTGGGTCCCGGTATTTTTTTGCGGAGATCCCCATGGGGGGGAGGGGGTACCTTTGATCCGCGAATGTTGCAAGGGACTACCCCATATGATCGTGATAAGGGGGTCCCCCTGGTCTTTGAGTAATGGGGGAGCCCTGATCCCCTCTCGCCTGAAATTTCAGTGGAAACACATGTTCAGAAACTGGAAGAAGCAAAGGGACTCCCGCTTTATACTGCATAAAGGGGGTCCCGGTTATTTTTTTAGAGAGACCCCCATGGGTGGGAGGGGGGGTCCCTGAAATTTTTGATGGGGGGTGGGGGGTCGATCATTTTTGAAAATTGCCGGGTCCCGGGCCGGACTTTTCTGAGAATCTTCAGCTCACGACCCGATCATTTTTGCAAATCTTCAGCTGCCCGACCGATCATTTTCCGGAATTATCCGCTCGCGACCCGGACTTTTTTAAAGTTCAAAGCCCGGCTGATGGTATTTTCCTGATGGGTGCTTACGGGTTTCTTCCCCATTTCAGGTTGTACCGTGGGACCCAGAATGCGAAACTTATCGCTATTATTACGACCTCCAGGATGCTGACTTCAAGAACAAAGTCCAGAGCAAGATGCATTATGCCATAAAACTCTATCAGATTCACGACAATAATTGCCACGGTAGTTACGACAAGCATCCGTGCAGGAAAACTCAATGCATATTGCATTTTTTGCTCGGAATCAGATGTCATATAATTCGCCCAAATCCTCATGATTTTACGATAATTTTGATTGCAATGCCAGATCTCTTTCTTTATTCTATAAATAATTCCAGCAACCTGTGTGAGGGGAGAGATTCCGGAAGGCATGGGGTGGCTGTCATCCTGACCTGAAAGGGCAGCCGCAGCCTCAAAATACGCCCGTAAAACCGTCCGATTACCCTGGCGAAAAATCAGGGCTCAAATATTGCTCCATTTGGGAAAATACGGCCAAATTGAGGCCCATATAATGCCCATAATCGGGCCACAGCGGCCTTTGCAGGGCATCTTTTTCCGGGATCGACCGAAAACCCATTTGGGTCTGAGATCGGGCCTTAAAACCGCGATACGTGAACGCTATATTTTGTCCGATTGCAAAAATAAGGCTTATTTGGGCTTATTTTTAAACGGAGCCCGATACGGGCTCCGATGAGATCCAAAAAGGGTAATCCGGGCTCAATTCGGGCCCGGAATAGGGCATCTCAGATCGGGTTATTCAGGGGAACCGTTATGTTTGTCTGGCTTGTGGTTTATCCGGTGTGTGAGGGGGAGTCCCTCCATATGTGTTATGCGGTCAGAGACCCGGGACGGAGATCAGACCATTAATCCTCTTGTGTCTGCTTCGTGATCGCTGAGCGATGCCGGACGCTCAAAACGCCTCGTCGGGTTTTGCGCTACGCACTTACCGGGATCCTGGCACGTGAATGAATTCGATGAACGGAGTGGTGAAATAAGTGAAGCGGGCGCACAAACACTCACTTGCCCAGCGAGGGCCCGGCAAGGCGCCCGAGCGACTCCGAGCGCAAGCGAGGAGGGGGAGGAATCGCTGGTTATTGGAGTGAGATGTGGTCTGGTCTCGCAACGATGGAACACCATTCCCGAATCTTAACGGCGAACCTGATCCAGATCATCTGGCTCCTGAAGGAAGTATGACAAAGCAGTTCTGGAAGGATCTATGTTGGAGTAGGGATCTCTATCGAAGAGAATTACATTATAAGTGAGGAGTTCAGGACAATTTTAATACTGGATTCTTGATAATTTCCTAAAGGATAGGATATGGTGGAGCAATTTGGGTTTATTGCTATATTGGATGCATTAGGTGTTTCAAATTACAAACTTAATGAAGCACAGACATTTATAGATGGGAAAAATGCGTTAATATCTGAATTAAAAGAAAAGGCGGAGGTTATTGGGAAATCTTTCAACGAAAACGCCGAAGGGAGATATCAATTTCCTGAAATGACAATCTCCACTTTTGGGGATTCAATTATCATCTGTTGGCCCACAGGGCGAGAAAAAGAGGCATTAGTAAAATTTCCCTCAATCGCGGAATGGCTTCAAAGTGCTATTGTATTTGGACTTAAGCATCAAATTCTATTACGTGGATCTCTTTCCATTGGTGAATATCTGATTGATGATGGAGATAGAACTGTCCTTGGCCCTGCAATTGCAGATGCTCACGCTTGGGCAGAAGAAGCAAATTGGTTTGGTGTAATACTAACACCTCATTGTCAAATATATTTAGGGCCTGCATTGGAAAATAAGGCCATGAAAGAAGCGATAAAAATTAATAATGATATATTGTGTGTAAAATACAGCATCCCTCTTCGTGATAGAGAAAAGGAAATGTATGCAATATCCTGGCCATTTTTTTTCTTGGAGCATTATAAGAAGAACACTGTTACTGGCCCTGTGATTTTATCCATCCTCCTATCTAATTTTACAATTCCAAAAGGAGTGGAAACAAAATATGAAAATTCCATTCAATTTTTTAAATTCTATGAGGACTCAATTTATCCAGTAGTAATCGAAGGTGTGCGTGAGATGATTGCAAAAGCAACATCAGTGAAATAACGTTGTTCTAATTTGTTCCAGAAGAAAAGAGCATTGTACCGTCAGTGCTAAAGTGCTGCTATGGGGATTTGAACCCCAGTCGCGGGCGTGAAAGGCCCGCATGATTGGCCGGTCTACACTATAGCAGCGCGTTGCTCTAACTAGTTTTACTCTGCCTGATAAATAGGTTATGGAAACGGACAGCCGGAAGGCTCGTTGCAGGTTCCTGCCGCCGTGGGTAAAAAAGGGTTATTTCTTTCTGGCCGCGGTTTTCTTTGCCCTGGCCGGTGCCGCCTTCTTTACCGCGGTTGTGGCTTTTGGTTTTGCTGCTGCCGGTGCGCCGGTCTTCTTATTGATGGGGTATCCCTCTTTCTTGGTGATCGCCGTAAACGCCGCCATCAGCTGCCGGGTAACGGGGCCGGGCTTGCCGGTACCGATGACCCTGCCGTCCACCCAGGTGATCGGAGCGACTTCCGCTGCCGTGCCGGTGCAGATCAGTTCGTCCGCGGTGTAGAGATCGAAGTACCCGAGGTTCTGCTCCTTCACCGTGATTCCCAGCGATTCGGCAAGTTCGAGGACCACCATGCGGGTCACGCCGCGGAGGTTGTTGAGGGTGTGGGGGGTTAAGATCTCGCCGTTCTTGACCACGTAGAGGTTGTCGCCCGAGCCCTCGGAGATATAACCGTTCGTGTCAAAGAAGATCGCCTCGTCCCCGCCCTTGTAGTTCGCTTCGATCTTTGCAAGGATGTTGTTGAGGTAGTTGAGGCTTTTCACATTCGGCGGCAGGCATTCTGCCGGGTTGCGCCGCACCGAGACCGTGACGGCCTTGAGCCCCTTCTCGTACAGGTCGCCGTACATCGCGCCCCAGGTAACGGCGATCACGATAACCGAAGCCTTCGGGCACTTGCGGGGGTCAAGCCCGAGGTCGCCCACACCGCGGGTGATGATCGGCCGGATGTAGGCATCGGTGAGCTTGTTCCTGCGCAGCACTTCGCAGATCGCTACGATCATCTCCTCTTTTGAGATCGGCGGGGTGATATCGAGCGTCTTTGCCGAATCGTACATACGGTCGATGTGCTCCTTGAGCCGGAAGACCCGTCCGTTGTATGCACGGATCCCCTCGAAGACACCATCGCCGTAAAGCAGGCCGTGGTCGAACACGGAGACCTTTGCGAGGCCTTCGGGGAGGTATTTCCCATCGATATAAATGATCATATAATCTGAATTGGGGTGCCGGTGCTTTTGTAGTTTTTCTTTAACCCTGTTCCCGGGAATGCGGTGTTTTCCCGTCAGAACGATAACCTGCCCCGGACACGGGTTCAGGTCGGGATCAAAAAAAGGTCTTACCGCCGTTCCCGGCAGCGGTCAACAAAGTTCCGGAACATGTCCCTGCTCCCGACCGGGTGGAGGTGCGTGTAGCTCCCCAGCGTGTTGTCGCGCACCGCACCGTCATTCGTGTCCGCAATCCCGATCCCCCGCGAGAGGCGGTACGCATACTTCGTTGAGGGATCGAGCGTCACACCCGAGTAATGGAACTCGTGGCCCCGGAACCGGGCGGCCCCCATCGGGCAGGTTTTGCTGCTCGTTCCCTCCACGTAGCTGACCACCCTTTTCGCCGGCATCACCGTCTCCCCTTTGAAAACCCCGCACATTGCGCCGGACAGTTCCGTCTTCCTGCCCTGCCATCCCGCTTTGAGCACCATCCGGTCGGTAAGGTACATGAGCCCGCCGCATTCGGCATAGACCGGGGTACCGTTCCGGGAGACTTCGCGGATCGCCTCCCGCATCCGGTCGTTTTTCTCAAGCTCCGGGACAAAGAGCTCCGGGTAGCCGCCGCCGATGATATAGCCGTCCGCTTCCGGGAGGCTGTCATGGACCGGGCTGAACTGCACGACCGTTGCCCCCAGTGCCGGGAGGAGATCGAAAAGGTCTGCGTAATAGAAGTTAAACGCCTCGTCATACGCGACCGCGATGCGCACGTCCTGCTCCGGTGCAGGAGTAAAAATCTGTTCCCGTGAGGCCGGCATATGCTCCTTTGCCAGCGCAAGGAGGCGGTCGAGATCCACGTGGTCCCCGATGATCCCGGTGATCGTCCGGATACGCGTGTCAAAATCCCCGCGTCCCGAGCCTTCGCGGTACGGGACAAGGCCGAGGTGGCGCATGGCCAGCTGCATCTCCTCCATCCGGGGGATGGCGCCGATCACGGGGATGCCGCAGTAGTGCTCGATTGCCCGCGTTGCCTTCTCCCGGTGCGACCCGCCCTTGACCTGGTTGAGGATAATGCCCCCGATCCGGATATCGCTGTCGAATGCCTGGAAGCCCTTGACGATTGCAGCAGCGCTCCGGGTGATGCTCTGGGCCGAGACCACGAGCACGACCGGCAGGTCGAGGATCTTTGCAACGGCGGCGGTGCTGCCGGTGTCGTCCAATGCCTCCGCTCCCTCGTACAGCCCGCGGACTCCCTCCACGAGCGCGATATCGGCACCCTGGCACCCGTGCGCAAAGATGCCCCGGATCTGCCCGTCGCCCAGCACAAAGTTGTCCAGGTTCCGGCAGGGCCGGCCCGAGACCGCGGCGAGGTACGAGGGGTCGATGTAGTCCATCCCCACCTTGAAGGTCTGGACTACTCCCCGTTCCCGGAGAAGTGCCGCGAGGGCAAGCGTGATGCTCGTCTTCCCGCTGCCGGACCGGTCACCGGTGATGAGGAGGGATCTCATCGCGCAAGGCTCCTTATCACGGCCCCAAACTCGCTCTCCACGATATCCCGCACGCCCAGTGTCCGCGGGTGGAGGTCGATCTCCACGAGCACGTGCTGGTGGCCGATGGCCTTGAGCGGCGCTACCTGCCGCGGGCCGTTTGTGACCGAGAAGCACTCGATCCCGTCAGTATATTCGGGGGGGATCGCGTGCGGTACCCCGGCGATCAACGCAAAGGAAGGGGCGATCTCTCGGATCCGGGCCCCGAGGGCATCGCCATTTGCGCCGTACTCGTCCAGCGCACCGATGAGCTCAAACCGGACCCCCCGCCTCTCCATCTCCTCCCGGATTCGTTCTGCGTCGGCCCGCACCTTGGGCAGGCCGCGGTTGTCGAGGTTGACAAGATACGTGATGTCCGCATCCGGGCAGGTATCGTGGAGCGCGATCAGCTCGTCGGCGAACATGTAGGCGGTCTCCTTTTTCGCGTTCAGGACCGCGACACCTTTTGACCCGCTCCGTGCGCATGCGATGAGGCGCTCTGCGGCAAGGTGCTTGAGATCGCCCCGCGAGGGTTCAAGGTATTCCCGGGATGCAGCGCCCCGGAGCTTCTCCACCTCGTTTGCCTTCTCCATGAGCCGGTGCTGCCGGGCCAGTTCGTCAGCGCTGATCCAGCCTGCTTCCGCGGCAGCCTCGAGCGTTGCGAGCACACCGGCAATGTTCTCGGTAAAGCCCGCGTGGATATCGACGGCTATGGTCGGGGTCGCGATACCGGCGCTGTCGATGGCCGCTTCCAGGTCCTCGCCGATGATCATGGAAACGCAGGTCCCGATCACGGCCATCCTTTTCGGGGCAAACTGTTCCCCGGCGTACCGCAGCACGCCTTCGAGCGCCTTCTGGCCGCCGAAGATAAACTCGTTGTCTGCAAGGGCAGTGGTGAGCACCCTCATCCCGTCCTCTTCGAGAAGCCGGGCGTGCTTGAAGGAACAGCCTGAGGGGCCGTGCAGGATGGCGACGTCCACTTCAAGGTCACGTGCCGTATAGAGGGCGGCGACAATCGAGCTCGGGCGGGGGTGCATGAATCGTGAGGGCATATCTATCTCCAGGTCTTGACCGCGAGCACGACAGCTCCGGTATGCGTCTTTGCGAGGGCGCAGCGTTCCGCCTCATCAAGGGTCGGGCAGACTGCATCGATGGCGGGCAGGTCCGGGAGGTCATCCCTCTCCGGCGGGTCCCCCACCCAGATGAGCGTGCTGGGCCGGATAGTCAGTATGGCCGCCCGGATCTGGTCGGGTGCAAACCCTTCGCAGACCGCCCCGTCACCTTTGACTGTCCCGATGACGAGCGTGATCGCCGGGGAACCGGCGCAGGAACGGGCGTACCGGGCAGCCTCGATGGTGGTCGCCGCATTCGTCCCGCTGTTCGCGTTGTCGATGATAAGGACCCCCTCCTCTTTTCGTATCTCCATCCTTCCGGGGACCCCGGGAAACGCGGAGAGCGGTGCGGGATCGCACCCGAGGAGCACGGCCGCGGTCCCGGCGAGGGCAAGCGGCACGCGGTATCCCGGCAGGGCAAGCAGGGGGTTGGTAAATACCCCTGACCGGCCGGCTGCCGCGATGGTGCACCGGTCCCCGGTGACAGATACAACGTCATCCAGCTGCACGGCATCCGGATGACCGCCGGACGGGACGCCCGGGGCACAGAGGAGCTGCCTGCTGCCCTGCGATGATGCCACCTTTGCGGCAAGCGCACTTTTCCGGTTGCCGGCACACCGGTAATCGCCGGGAGAGGTGATAATGGCAAGCTCGCCGGCGCCGGTTACGCCCAGCGACTCCTCGGCCACCAGCCAGCCGTCCAGGGCCAGAGCCTTTTCTGCTGCTTCCAGCACCGAGGCCGGCGTGATGCTTTTCCTGAAGAGTAGCCGGTGGCCGGGCTTTGCGTACGTGCCGGTCGAGGTGTGCAGGACACCGGCGCCGGGAAGGATGGAAGCGAGCGCACAGGCCGTGGTGGTTTTTCCCTGTGCACCGGTGATCTCGATCATCGGCCGGGGCACGTTTTCGGAAAGAAGCCGCCGTACGGCCTCGTGGTGGGTGATCACCGGCTCCGTGCGGCCGGCAAGGAGCGGGTGGGCCGGGTCGAGATGGACCGGGGCGGCCACCAGGTCATAGGTGGTGGCTGCGGCCCGGTCCGCTGCATCCGGTGTGGTTCCCCGGTACACGTCCACGATGTCGACAGAGTGCCCGGCACGGGCAAAGGCTGCACCGATCTCCCTGCCGCCATGGATCGTGTCGAGGACCAGGACCCGCATATGCGGTCAGACGAGTGCAAGGGCCTTGTGGGCGTTCTTGACCATCAGTTCGGCAAGGAGCGGGTCGATCCCGATGGGATCGGCGTACACGAGCGGGACGGTTTTCCCGTTGAGCGCAAACGTGCCCTTCTTGGATCCTTCGGGCAGGCCGATCTCTCCGGGAATGTCTTTTTCAATGTGGACGCCTTTTGCAAGAAAGAGCGGGACAACCACGAGCACATCGATATTTTCCCGGGCAAATTCGGCCAGCGCCTCCTTTATGGAGGGCTTATTGATATTCATAAAACCGCATTTGACGACAAATTCGGGGGTCTGCGCTGCGATCATCTTCCCGGTGGATTCGATGAGCTCCTTGTTGTAGGGCATGGTGCTGCCATGGCCTACCAGTAACATTCCCTTTTTACTCATGGGGGTAACTCCGATGTTGAGATCGTCATGTGTTTATGGAAAGTTCGTGTACTTTTGCTCACGATAACACATTACGTATGAAAAATGGGATGCAATCGTAATAATGGTTTGTCATTTGGATCACGGCAGACGAAAAAATGACCTACAGTCTGGCCCGGGCGCATCACGCTCTCCCGGATCGGATCCAAAGAATATTTCAGGTGCCCGCCGCAACTGATATGAACTTATGATGGATGCGTTCGAACGTTTCGGCCTCATCATCAATGACCACGTGGTAAAGACTCCGGTGGCCATTGCATCCATGGCAGGGATCGTGGATGCCCGGTACGTGCTCGAACGCAAAAACCACATCGGAGCCGCGTTCATTGGCGGGTACGCGATCGACCGGCCCACCATGGATGCCGCAAAGGAAATAGCGGCGCGAGGTGAGCGAAAGGAGTTCCTCTATGATGACCCGATCGCGGCGCTGGGGGCCGAGATCGAACTGCTCAGGGATTCCGGGGTCGTAGCCGGCATCAACCTCCGGGGTGGTTCCCCGGAGGCTTTTACCGCGATCGCAGATGCCTTCGGTGATGAGGTCGTGTACGAGGTCGACGCCCACTGCCGGCAGGCCCCCATGATCGCTGCCGGGGCCGGGGAGTATTACCTGAAAAATCCCGGTGCCCTGGTGGCGGTTGTAAAGGCCCTCAAAGCAAAGAATGTCACGGTCTCGGTCAAGATCCGTGTCGGGGTTTCCGGTGACGACCAGAAGCTTGCCCGGGCGCTCTGGGGGGCCGGGGCGGATATCCTCCATGTCGATCTCATGGATGCGGGCAGTGCAAAGCTCCGCCAGATCCGGAACAGCTGCCCGCTCATGCTCATCGCAAACAACGGGATCACGGGATTCGACCGGATGCGGGAGATGCTCTCCCACGGGGCCGATCTCGTCTCGCTTGCCCGGCAGTCCGATGTCGGGACCCTTGCGGGACTGGACGCGGCCATCTCCCGGTTTGCAGATGACGAGGGCTGGTACAATTCCCCCAAGCAGCTCTGCCGGGGCGGGGACATCCGGGCGCTCACCTTCTGCTGCATGCCGGTCAAGGAGTGCCCGCTTCTCCCGGCTTTAAAGAGGATTGGCATGTCCAAGGAAGAGTATGTGCGGATGAAAATGGACGCGGTAAAAGGCACCCCTCTCGAGGCCGGCCCCAATACCTGTTTTGGCAGCCTTGCATGGTGCTGCAAGACCTCCTCACCCTGCATGTTCCGGGACATGACGCTTGCTTCCGACAAGCTCTCGAAGAGAGAGTATATGCGCCGGAAACGCGAGCTCTCAGATACCCTGATGACACGGGTGTTCCATGACGTCCCATCTCCTGAGTCCGGTTGAACGCGCCCAGCTGGCGATGATGCTGGAGGTCTGCGCATTTCCCAAGCCCGGAAACGTTGACCGGTGCCACGACTATCCCGACACCCGGCTCGAACACTTCCTTGCCTCGGTGATCCTTGCCCGCCCGGCGCTTGAGGAAGCGGCCTCCGGCAAGGGACGGATCGGCGAGATCATCGGCCATGCCGTCCGGCAGACGAACCAGCATTCCGGGGGAAACACGCATTTCGGGGCGTTCATTCTCCTTGTACCCCTCCTGTACGGTGGTTCCCTTGAGGGTGCGGCAACCGCGGTCACAAAGACTGATGTCTCCGATGCGGTGGCGTTCTACAAGGCCTTTGCCCTGACCCGCGTCCGGATGAACGATACCGACGACCTCGATGTGAACGACCCGCGGGCCCTGGACGAGCTCCGCGAGCGCGACATGACCCTGCTCGACGTGATGCAGCACTCTGCGCCAAACGACATGGTGGCCCGGGAGTGGATCAACGGGTTTATGCTCACCCGGCGCGGGGCTGACATCCTCCGCCAGATCGGGCCCGGCCGGGGGGCGATCGTGGAGATGTTTCTGACCCTCCTTGCCACCGAGCCGGACACGTTTATCATCAAGAAGCACGGCCGGGCCGTGGCGGAGCAGACCATGGAGAATGCAAGGCTGGTGCTGGACGGGAAGAAGGTACTGGAGACCTTCGATGCCGAGTGCATCGGGGCCGGCATCAACCCGGGGTCCATTGCCGACATCACGATCGCGGCGATCTTTGTCGCCCTTGGGGAGGGATGGGAATGGGACTCCTGAAGACCGGCATCAACGAGGTGATCGCGACCACCGCGTTCAACGCAGCACCTATCGGTGTCCATGTCCGTGACGGAACGGTGAGCATGATCCTTTTTAGCGGTACCCATACCGCGGAGAATATCCTGCGTGACGGCTGGGTGGTGGCTAACCTCGTCCACGATCCCCTGCTGTACGTGAAGACCGCCTTTGAGGACCTCCCCCGCGATGCCTTCGTGGAGGAGCCGGTGGCAGGAAAGACGATGTGCCGGCTGGCGGAGGCAGAGGCGTGGGTGGCCTACACGGCGCAGGTGGAGAAGAATGCTGCCGGGACGCTCCGGGTCGTACTTACGCAGGAAAAAGAGATCATCGAGACCGTGGCCGTCCACCCGGTAAACCGGGGGTTCAACAATCTTGTCGATGCGACCGTGCATGCGACCCGGTACCGGGAGAACCGGGACCCTGAGCTGAAAAAACTCCTCGAATACCATACCGGGATCGTGCGGAAATGCGGCGGGAAAAAGGAGCTTGCCGCCCTTGACCTGCTGCAGCAGTACATCGGGGACGGGTAACAAAAAGCCGCCACCCGGCGTATCTGTCCGAGGAAACTTCTTTTAAAAAAGTAAAAGTGGGCTGGATCGACATCCCTTATTTTCAATCATAATGCAGCCCCCCTTGCGCCAGCCCTGCCTCCAACGGGGGCGGAGGCGTATGCGATAGTATGGGTATTATCTGTACCTGGAATTACCTGAAATGAGGCAATACGGCATCATCACGACCGGGGGATACCACAGTGGCGGGGGCAGCAGCCCAGGAAGTGCGGTCCTCCTTCTTTCAGGATTTCTACCGTGCAAAAAAAAAAGAAAATCAGCAGACCCGGGGCACCGGGTCGCCCATGGGCGGTTCGATGAACCGTTCGCCACCGATTGCCGTCTCCATGATCACGTGGGACCCGGCAACTACCCGGCCGACGATTGCAGCATCCTTCCCGTATTTGTGGGCGTGCAGGGCAGCGAGGATCGCGTCCGCATCAGCAGCCGGCACTCCCATCACGACCTTGCCCTCGTTTGCCACTTCGAGCGGGTCGATGCCGAGCATCCCGGCTGCGCTCTTTACGCTCCGGCGCAGCGGGATACGTTCCTCCTCGATCCGGACCTGCACCCGGCTCTTTTTTGCCATCTCATTGATGGCGCTCGCAAACCCGCCCCGGGTCGGATCCTTCATCGCATGGATGGTGCCGGCGGCAAGGACGCCCTCCATCATTCCCCAGAGAGGGGCAACATCGGAGTGGATCTGCTCGCCCAGGTCGAAACCCTCGCGGTGGGCCATGATTGCAATGCCATGATCGCCCAGTGTCCCCGAGACGATGATCACGTCGCCGGGCACAAGCCCGTTGTCCCGGACAATGGTTTTTGCAACGCCGATCCCCGCGGTGTTGATCACGATCCCGTCGAGCGAGCCCCGTTCAACCACCTTGGTGTCTCCTGTCACCATGCAGGCTCCTGCCTCGCCCAGCGCCTCGTCCATTGAGGCAACGATCCGTGCAAGGTCGGCCACATCGAAGCCTTCTTCGATGATCATCCCGCACGAGAGTGCGACCGGCCGCCCGCCCATCATGGTGAGGTCGTTTACCGTGCCGCAGACCGAGATCCTCCCGATATCCCCTCCCGGGAAGAAGAGCGGGCGGACCACGTGGGAGTCCGTGGTAAATACGATGTTCGTGCCGTTGATCGGGATCACGGCCCCGTCGTCAAGGGATTCAAGCCCGATCCCCCCGGCATTGTTGTGGGAGAACTTCGTGAGCGTCTGCAGGAGTTCGCCCATCACCTCGCCCCCGGCGCCGTGCATCAAGTTGACCTTCATGGGGAATCCGCCGCCTCGATCTCGATATTGGTCACGACAATCTCCCGGCCCCGGATCACCTGCGGAAGGGATCCGCAGCGGGGGCAGACATAGATCTCGTTTCCCCGGTACCCGCAGGGGCATGTGGTCTCCGGTTCCACCTCATTGCAGTCAAGAACGGCACCGGAAAAGAGGGGGTCGTCCTCTTTTATCGTATCGAACAAAAAAACCACCTGTTCCGGGTTTACCATGGCCATCTTTCCCACATCGACCCGGATCCGTTTTACCTGGGTTGCCTTGTTATCCAGCGCTGCTTTCTTTGCGGTTGCGTACAGGTCGTAAGCGATGCTGTATTCGTGCATCACTCCTCCAGTGCGGCATAGACCTGCTTGAAGATCTCGCGGGTCTCGAGACCGTCCTCGCGGGAGAGACGCTGGATTGCAAAACCCACGTGCACGAGGACGAATTCCCCAACCTTGACATCCACGAGATCGAGCCGGACCTCCTGTTTGAGGTCACCATAGTCCACGACCCCGACATTCCCGTCTTTTATCTCAAGCACTTCGGCAGGAACTGCAACACACATCGATGGCTCACACCTGTATCCGGTTATCTACTATAGCATGTTCTCGCTCATAAAAACAGTGATACGGATCATCCGCCCGGGGTTCGGACTTCCCAGCAGTACCCGTTGTGGAGAATGAAAAAACAGGCAGAATAAGCGTCCGTTACGCCGGGGAAGAGATTTGAACTCTTGAGGTGCAGGGCACCAGTGGCTTTCAAGGCCACCGCCTTACCGGACTAGACTACCCCGGCATGTGTTTCTATTCTTTTCGCGGTGGAATATAAAAAAGGCTTCTTTGGATCGCGCGGTTTTGCCGCCATTCCCTCGTGCCTGTCAGGTCTTTTTCCGGTGGATGACGAGGACTGCCGTTCCCGTAGCTATGATACAGAGGATGGCAGGAACCGGTGATGTGGTCGTTTCCGCCTGGGATGCCTGGGCTGCCGTAAACCCCCCGGGAACCTCGGGGCTCACCGCGATCGATGCAGCGTTCTCTGCCGTGAGGGTGACATCATCCGTGACCGAATACTTGTAGGGGTAGACCTTGAAGTACAGGGGCTTGTCCGATTCCTGGAGCACGATCATGTCGGGTACGGAACCTCCCTGGTCGTTGACCGTCTGGAGGTTTCCCTCTGCATCCACGTATTCCACAACCCAGTCAACCGAAGCGGAGGTAAATACGGTCACCGGGCCATTTCCCGAGGGCTGCACGATGAAATAGATCGGATTGTCCCGGGAGGATTTCCCGTGGGCGGAAAGGATATTGGCAGCGGTCGTCTGTCCCGGGGTGATGGTTGCCGTCTCCCCGATAATAGTGACGGTCTGGGTGGTGATATATCCCCGTGCATCGGTAAAACTCATGTCATAATTTCCGGGCTGGCTGATGGGCACGACAAGGCTGAACCGTCCCATGCTGTCCGTTGAGACAAACGTAGGGCCGAATACCACGCCGTTGTCGGGGCCGATCACGGCAACCTGCACACCGGAACCGGCATCCACGGCGATCTGCCCGGAGAGGTACAGCGAGTCCGACAATGCCTGCGTAGTCTGGGAGGTCAGGACAAGATCGGCAGACCGGTCAACAAGGAGGACCTGCCGCATGGTAATGGAATCCCCGGTCCCGCTTGCCGGAACCTCGACTTTGTAGGTGCCGGGGGGAAGGCGGGTAGTGTCAAAGACCACGCGGAAGGAATGGTCCTCCTGCACGTAGGCAATCTGGCGATCGATCTCGGTACTGGTGGTCACCTGCTGGTACAGCACCACGTCGATCGGGGTCCCGATGCCAAAGGTGGTGGTCCCGTTGACAACAAGAGGAAGACCGATGGTCAGGCTTCCCGGGGCATAAACGGTGACCTGGTAGGCCGAAACCGCAGAAATGAGGAAACCTATCCCCAGTACAAGGAGGACGATCTTCTTCATCTATGTACAAGATCAACAATGAGGCTGTTAATGATTTCTGAAACCCTCAAAAAACCCCTGGCATGCTGGCGCGGCAAGGAGCGGTACAACGGCACGACCGTTGAATGCCTCACTATCATCTTTGAGTCCGGCGGTTGCTCGTGGGCACGGTGCCGGATGTGCAGTTACCGGTTCGAGAAGTTCCCGGACCGGTCCTGTGAGGGGTTGGCACGCCACCTTCATGCCCAGCTCTCCTGGGTGCGTTCGCAGTTTTCCCTGGATGAGGTTGCAATGATCAAGGTCTTTACCTCGGGAAGTTTTTTTGACCCCGCCGAGGTTCCCCCGGCATTTCTGGCAGAAGCTGCAGCGGCATTCCGGGGAAAGATCGTGATCACGGAGACGCGGCCGGAATATATTAACCGTGAAACCCTGGAACGTTTTGTGGCGGAGATCGACAATGGCACCCATGCGACCCCGCTCTACTGTGCAATCGGCCTGGAGACCTCGAGCGATCCGATCCGTGAGAAGTGCATCAACAAGGGTTTTTCGTTTGCGGATTTCACTGCAGCTGCCCACACGGCCCATGCCGCCGGGGCGGGAGTGAAGGCGTACCTCCTCTTCAAACCACTCTTTTTGACCGAGGCCGAAGCGGTCGCCGATATGCGTTCCTCGTTTGCGGATCTTACCGGGCGCGTGGAAATGGTCTCCATGAACCCCTGCACGGTCCAGAAGCGGACCGAGCTGGAGCTCTACTGGCGGCAGGGGGCCTACCGTCCCCCGTATCTCTGGAGCGTCCTCTCCCTGTTAAAGGATGCCCCCATGGAGGTCACCTGCGATCCTCTTGGGGGCGGGCAGAAACGGGGACCGCATAACTGTGGGACGTGCGACTACGAGATCGTCCGCGGTATCCGCGACTATTCCCTCACCGCGGACCGGGACCTGATCGGGGCACTCCTCGACACGGAATGTGCCTGCAAGGCCGAGTGGGAGTACGTGCTCGCCCGCGAGCAGCCGTACTGCATGCCGCTGACCCGGTAACCTCCTTTTACGGTATGGTTTAATTTCGGGATCAAAAAAGAGGCGGGGGCTTTTCACATCCCCCGTGCATTTTTTTACTTCTTTCCCTTGCTCTGGCGCTCGATCTGCTCAGCAAGGAGGGGGAAGAAAGTACCTGCATCCGAAACAATACCGATGGCCTGCGTGGTGCCGCGGTCCATCAGCTTGGTGACGGAGGCGGGGTTGATGTCCACGCAGACTGTTTTTACCCCGGAGGGCAGGCAGTTGCCCACGGCGATCGAATGGAGCAGGGTAGCCACCATCAGGACCATCTTGCAGCCGGGGATATACTTACGCATCTCGTCCTGTGCCACCATCGTGTCCTGGATCACATCGGGCAGGGGACCGTCGTCACGGATAGAGCCGGCGAGCACGAACGGGACATTATGTTTCACGCATTCGTACATGATGCCACCGGTAAGAACGCCCTGATCCACCGCGTTTTTCAGTGAGCCGACCCGCATGATCTCGCTGATCGCGTAGATATGGTGGCGGTGTCCGCCCATGACCGGTCTCCCGGTTTTAATGTCCATACCCAGCGATGTGCCAAAGAGGTTGTACTCGACATCGTGCGTTGCAAGTGCATTTCCCGCAAAGAGGACATTGATGTACCCCTTACGGATCATATCGGCAACCGCCTTGTCCGCCCCGGTGTGAATAATCGCCGGGCCCCCGACAAGGATGATCTTGCCACCGGTTTTGTGGACCTCGAGGATCTCTTTTGCAATCTGGGCGATCAGGGTCTCGCTGGGCCGTTCCGACGAGACTGTCCCGTGCATGAACTCGAACGTGCTGCTCGTGCGGGGACGGTCGGGATAGCTCACGAGCACCCCTTCCTCCCCGATGACTACGAGATCGCCTTTCTTAATCTTTCCCAGCGGTACGCACCGTGCTTTCTTCTTTGCAGGATCGACCACGATCAGGAAGTCCATCTCAATACCGTCGACCGGGATCCATTCTTCCGCGAGGCGCACCTGGGTGGGGTGGTTGGTGGTGGTGTAGAATTCCTTTGGGGCGTTCCGGTCGCCTGCTGCCGGGACATAGTGGACAGATTCTACGGGAGGAAGCCGGGCGCCGAGCCGGTGGAGTTCCGAGAGGATGGAGCGCAGTTTTTCCCGGTCCTGGGCGACAATTTTTAAGCGGGCGTAACTGGGATCGGTCTTTTTCTTCCCTACGTCAAACGTCAGGATCTCGAAATTCCCCCCCATGTCCATTACCCGGTCAAAGAGCTGGGTCATGATGCCTGAGTCAATGATATGACCCTGCAGCTCTATCTCCTGCGCCTCCACCATAGTACAGATCTATCTGTCCTCGCACCTTAATATGCATTCGTATTAAATACGGCAGGATCTGCCTTTTTTTGGGTGGAATGACGCAGATTGGGGCCAGTTGACCCGGGCTTCAGGAGGATCTGCCGGGTTGTTTCCGCCTTTCCCGGTGGTGCATGAGGTACCTCTCCGCGGCATCCCGGTCTGCCCGCGTATTGACGTTAATGGCCAGGCGGGGGTCGTCCAGCACCAGCTGGAATTCGTCCTGGGGTTCCGTGATCCGGTCGCCCCGGAGAATGTTAAGGCCGGTGGGGCAGGATTCGATATCCTGGATCTTCGTGCGGTATGTCGGGCCGCCCCGGCAGGAGGTAACGGTTGCAGAAGGGACCCAGGTTGAGCAGGCGTTTTTTCCCGAGGCCCGGTAGGCCCTGTTAACCGAGGAAATAATGTCAGGATCGATGCAGGGGATATCCGAAACACTCACGAACAGGGGATCTGTCTCTTCAAGTGCCAGAACGGCCTCCTCCATGTCCGGGATATAATCAGCACCTCCGGCTGCGTAAGCATCGATGCCGTTTGCCCGGCACCAGTTCATGGTCATGGGGGTCCGGGGGGAGGTTACCACCACAACGCGGCATCCGGCGCCGGAAAAAGCATCGGTGATGTACCGGATCATCGGCTGGCCATTGATGAGGATAAGGGGTTTTTCCCCGAGGTTGAGGCGGCTTCCTGCCCCTCCGGCCATGATCAGCGCACGCATGCCGAGAGCGCCTCCACAAGCAGGGCGTTCTCCTCCCGTGTCCTCACAGCTACACGGATGGCGGCGGGAAGGCCAAAGGAGGTGCAGTCGCGGACAAGGATACCATGGGATTCAAGTGCCGCAGAGAGCGGGCCCGCATCGCGGGCACAGTCCACCAGCAGGTAATTGACCGAGGATGGCCGGCACTGCAGTCCCAGATCCTGGATTTTTTGCCGGAGGTGTTCCCGCTCCCGGTGGATATACGCACGCGATGCATCCAGATCATCCATGTGGGAAAATGCTGCAAGGGCAAATGCCTCGGCATACGCGTTTATGCTCCAGGGGGGTCGTGCGGTCTCAATCTTTGCGACCAGCTCAGGGTTCCCGAAACCGTACCCGAACCGGATCCCGGGGACTGCAAAGCACTTCGTGAGCGACCGCAGGACAAAAAGGGAGTCTTTGGGCTCTCCGACAACGGATTGCACGGGATCGGCAAGTTCGATAAATGCCTCATCAGCAAAGAGGATCCCCCCGCGGGAGGCAGCTGTCCTGATATGGGAGAGCATTTCCGGGCGGGAACAGAGTTCCCCGGTGGGGTTGTTGGGGTTGCAGACAAAGGTCACATCGGCCGTCTGCGGGCTCTTTGCTGCTGATGCCCCGGCAAGCCTTGCCGAGAGATCGTATTCCCCAAACGTAGGTGGCCGGATATAGCAGGTCTTTTTGCCGGAGAGCGCAACTGCGCAGAAGACCCGGATCAGCTCAATGGAACCGTTTCCTACGCAGATCTCCTCAGGATCGCGGTGGAAAATATCAGCGACACGCTCCTTGAGCTGGCAGTAGTCGTTGTCAGGATAGGAGGCAAGGTCACCCGGATCGCAGGACCACGCGACCCGGGGAGGCAGGGGATTGAGGCTCGCGCTGAAATCCAGCAGGTTTTTTCCCGTTTTTTCCCGCTCCCGCTTTCCGGTTCCACCATGGACAACGGGTTTGGGAAAATCAACAGCCATCAGATTGCCCGCCTTTTTTCAAAAATACTTGGCCGGGAAGTCATAAATGCGTTTGGAGGGCGGGCGAAAAGCGAATAAGAAGGTATTTATAGCATTATGTTTCACTTTGGTTTATCTGGTTAAGTCAGACACAAGAGTTCCCCTTGTCAGACATATAGATGACAAAAAGCAGACATATGTCTGAAATGGAGATACCATGATGCAACGAATCACGCTCCGGTTGCCCGAACAACAGATTGGCCTGCTCCAGCAGATGGTGGACGCAGGCGAGTATCCCAATGTTTCAGAAGCGGTCCGGGCCGCTGTTCGTGATCTTGTTGAAAAACGAGCGGGCCGTGTCTTAAAGGATAATGACCAGGTTTCATTCAAGGTATGAGAGGGTAGAAATGCAGAGCATAATTAACGATGCACTCAAAAATTCCGAACTTGAAAAAGAGGTTAGCAAGTCCGGATCCAGCGCACCGGATGAAGATTTCCTCGGGCAACCGAGAATCGTGATCATCGGCTGCGGTGGTGGCGGTAACAACACCGTCAACCGGATCCACCACATGGGCGTATCCGGCGCAGAAACAATTGCGATCAACACGGACAAACAGCACCTGGACATGATCCAGGCTGACAAGCGTGTCCTTATCGGGAAATCCCTGACCCGTGGTCTCGGTGCCGGCGGTTACCCCGATGTCGGTAAACGCGCAGCCGAGATGGCCCGCCCGACTCTTGAGGCACTGCTTGAATCGGCAGACCTGGTGTTTATCACTGCCGGTATGGGAGGAGGTACCGGTACCGGCTCCGCTCCGGTCGTTGCCCAGGTGGCAAAGGAGCAGGGCGCAATTGTAGTTGGGATGGTCAGCTATCCGTTCCAGGTTGAAAAGGCACGGCTTATCCGGGCAGAGGAAGGACTTGAAGCACTTGCCGCATCCGCAGACTCGGTCATCGTCCTCGATAATAACCGGCTCAAGAACTTCGTTCCAAACCTCCCGCTGGGCCAGGCATTCTCCGTTATGGACCAGCTGATCGGTGAGACCGTCAAGGGCATCTCCGAGACCATCACCGAACCCTCGCTCATCAACATCGACTACGCCGATGTCCGGGCTATCATGTCCAAGGGTGGCGTGGCCTCCATGCTCGTCGGTGAGAGCAAGCAGCAGAACAAGGCAGAGAGCGTTGTCCGGGAATGCTTAAGCAACCCGATGCTCGACATCGACTACCGCGGCGCAACCGGCAGCCTTATCCACATCACCGGTGGTACCGACCTTACCCTGCAGGATGCAGAAGAGGTTGCAACCTCGCTTACGTACGAACTCGACCCGCACGCAGATGTGATCTGGGGCGCCCGTGTCCGGCCCGACATGGAAGGCAAGATCCGCGTCCTCGCCATCATGACCGGTGTCAAGAGTGCACAGATTCTCGGGACCCGCCAGTCTTACAAGACCATGGTCCAGGAGATCGATGCCAAGAGAGCCAGCCCCAAGCAGGTCGAGATGCCGCAGGCGCGCAAAGTCGCTCCCCGCGACCAGGCCAGCGGCGGCGGCGTTCTTGAATGGGTCGGCTAACACGCTAAAAAAAAGAGATAAAATACATATCCGGGGGAAATGGGAAAATCCAGTCCCCCGGATTTTTTAAGGTACGCTGTTTTAACCAGTTCATTTCCGGGCCGGCATGGTCTGCTCTCCCCCCGCCACGGCGAAATGCTTAAGTGGACTCCCTGCCTTTAAAATATAGTACATTCGACCAGATCATCTGAAGGGAGAATGGTGGGCGATACCCTTCGCGGGTGTCATCCGTGTACCGGGAGTTGAACATCATGAATAGAGTGTCGAACAAAGGCTTCGCTTTGAAGTCTTGCAAAACAGATACGCAACGATCCTTTTCTGATGTTTTTTGCCCTGCACCAGCCATGCAGAGCTGTCATTGCCGGGAAGCGCCCGTGTTACGGGTGCCCCAGAAGGCTCATGCCTCTGGCCCACGGGCCTGTCCATCCCTTCCAGGAGTCAGGATGAGGAGTGGTACCGCATGTTGAATGATTTGATGGAAAAGCGAAAGAAGATCCTTGCCGAGTCTGAACAGCACAAGAACAGAAGGAATGAGCTCAACGCCACCGCGAGCAAAGCAGCGCGGGAGAGGAACACGCTCAATAACCAGACCCGGGAATTTGTGGAAGAGGCCCAGAAGAACAAGGATCTGCGGGATAAGTTTAACCAGGAAGTCCTTGACCTCAAGGCCCAGCGCAATGACCTCAACGACAAGGCAAACACGCTCTTCGAGGACATCGAGGCCTTCAAAAAAGAACACGGCTCGCTCAAGAACCGGGGGATCAAGGAACTCCAGAAACAGATCGAGTACATGGAGTACCGGCAGCAGACCGAGGTTTTCACCACCGATAAGGAACGCGAGCTCATCGAAAAGATCAAGCAGATGAAGGGGCAGGTCAAGGAGCAGGAAGCCGAGCTCGAACAGAACAAGGAGATGCGGACCAAGATTACCTCTGCCCGCGATTTTCGCAAGCTGGCATCCGACCTCCATGCAAAGGTGACCGAGCTGGCCGAACTGGCCCAGAAGCACCACGACCTGATGGTCGAGTCTTACCGGAAGGCCGACAAGTCCCGCGAGGCAGCCGATGCGTCCCATAAGAGTTTTGTTGAGGCACAGGAAGCCGCAGACTCTGAGCACAAGTTTTTTATTGCCTGCCAGAAGGAATTGCGCGACTACGACAAGGTGATCTCCGGCCTGCGCAAGAAGACCAAGAAGGTCAAGGTGACAAAAGAGCAGAAAGCCGTCCGCCAGGAAGCCGAGCACCTGTTCAAGAACTTCCGGGCCGGGGAGAAACTTACCACGGACGATATCCTCCTGCTCCAGCGTTCAAAACTTATTTAATTCCCTCATCCGTCATTTTCTTTTTTCTCACCGCAGGTAATAATTAATAGATTTACAGTGACTCTATTATACCAATGACAAAAGAGCGGACGCTCGTCCTGAGCGTGGACCGGGACGATGATATCGGGTGGAAGGCAAAGATTGAAAGCCCGGTCGTCGGCAGGCAGGAATGCCTGAAAGCCGCTGACAGTCTTGCGCTTGCCGATCCCGAAGACTCTGATGTCAATGCGATCTTTTCTGCAATAAAAATTTATGATGAGCTGATCGCAAGAGGGGAAGAGGCGGTTGTTGCGGTGATTGCCGGCAACCACCTCCATATGATCGAGGGTGACCGGAAGATCGCTGCAACGCTCGATGATGTAATCAAAGCCACACAGCCGACGTCCTGCATCCTTGTTTCGGATGGTGCAGAAGACGAGTTCGTTGTTCCCATCATCCAGTCCCGTATTCCGGTGGCAAGCATCCGCCGCGTTATCGTCAACCAGATGCCAAACCTCGAAGGAACCTACTATATCCTTAAAAAACTCCTGGACGACCCGAAGGTGTCACGGGTGGTCTTTGTTCCCCTGGGCCTGGCAATGCTCTTGTATGCAAGCGCGTACATCCTGGGATACCCGGGCACTGCTACGATCATCGTGGTCGGGGTTATCGGGATGTACCTGCTGTATAAAGGGTTTGGCCTAGACGAGGTCATTCACGGGGTGATCAATGCCCTCCGGGCATCGATGTCCCGGGGCAAATTTTCTTTTGTCACGTACTCGACCACGATTGTCCTTGTGGTGATCGGGTTTACGATTGGCTTTTTCACGGTTCTTAATTATTACGCCGCAGATAACAGCCTGGGTATTCTTCTCTACATCATGAGTTTTATCTACGGGGCGATCCTCTGGCTGATTGTTGCAGGGCTGGTTACGTCCCTAGGTGTTATTACTGATGTATATCTCAATGAACGGGAAAACCTTGCAAAAGTTGTCGTGTTTCCCTTCTTTGTGACCGCGATCGGGCTGATCCTGTACGGTGCAAGCACGTACATCCTTGCGGTCAGCAGTGTCACGGGTTTCCCTATCAGTTCTGCAGCCGGCGGGATCTATATCATGTACTCGACCCTCTTCGGGCTTGCCTGTGCGATTGTCGGTGTCTTTGTCCAGTTTATCATGACAAAACGACAGGCAGAAGCGCAGAAAGAAGCCATTATTGAGACTATCTGAATAGCCTGCTCATTTTTTTATCTGCTTATCCGCCATATCTGCGGCCTGTACGAATCAGCAGTTGTTCTCCGCGGAGTATAGATCGGATGAGCCACCCTTCCGCATCCAACCTTCTTCACAGCAGGGACAACGTGATATAAGTCTGGCCGGGTTTCATCCCGAATATCTCATGTGAGAAAAACCTGCCGGGAAACGCTCTCACGCCACCAGGATGTTCAAAGGCCGGAGGATGGTTCCGTTCTGCTGGCGGTACTCCGTTTTACGGAGTGGCAGTCTGGGAAATGGCCGGCGGAACCGGTGGCTGTCCCTGCACCGGGGGGAAGAGCGGGGCATTTTCAAAATATCCCATGCCGTCAGGGAAGAGATTGGTATTGGTATAATTCCGTACGATCTGCGGAGAGGTGACCGTCAGTTTCGGGATAACCACGTTGAACTGGTGGGTCGGGAACCAGTATATCCCGTTCCCGTACGAGTACGAGGCCTGGTCTACCACGAACTCCGCATCGGAGAGATTGACGTACTCCATCTGGGCATTGTTGTAATTGAGGATGGTCGTAAGCTTGTTCCGGAGATCCTGTTTTCCCAGTAAAAAGAAGATGATTCTCGTTCCCTCATCAACGGTATAGTGCATATCGACCAGCGCTGTATCGTTATGGAGCTGAATCTGTACGGAGTCGAGGGTAATATACCCATAGCGCTGATCATTGGCCGCTGCAGCCGGCGCTATACAGAGTATGATCAGAAGGAGACTGATACACGCGGCAGCACGTGCATTCATAACACTATCACTGTGAAGGCACCAGTTAAATGGTTTACGGTATCCATAATGCCTGGTTTTACCGTCGGTAAATTGCACTTTCGATATGCCAGGGTTAATATATAAAAAATTATTTTTTGGCTGAAAGGATTATCTCGATGCTCGAGACATTGGTCTTGCCGGTATCGGTATCGATCACCTCAGTCGAGGTCACAATATCCTTCTTGGTGACACCGTCAAGGAACCGGTTCAGAGCAATCTCTGCTGTATCGACCGCCCGTGAGATCGCCTTGCCCCGGGCCTTGATAGCGACCTCCCCGGCGCCGTTGTTAAACTGGGTAACAACAGCCAGTACATAGTTCATGACCGGCTTGTTCCCCACAAACACGGTGTTTTCCTTCATCGGCTGCATGCTCGTTTCCATAGGAATCACAGGTACTTCTTCTTGGCAATTAGTTCAGCATTCAGCACGCTTGCGCCCGCTGCGCCGCGGATCGTGTTGTGCCCCATGGCAATGAACCGGAGCCCTTCACGGATCCGGCCAACCGATACGGTCATGCCGCGGCCACGCATCCGGTCGAGCCGGGGCTGGGGCCGGTCGTCCTCAGCAAACAGGTGCACGGATTCCGGTGGCTGGGTGGGCAGGCCCTTGATGGGGGGTTTGTAGTCCGCGTAGGCCTTTTTTACCTTCTCGACCGGTTCCCTGATATCGATCCAGACCGCCATGGTGTGACCGTCAATGACCGGAACACGGTGGCAGCTGGCGCTTACGCAAAACGGCGCATTTACCACTTTCTTTCCTTTGAGCGTGCCCATGATCTTGAGTGTCTCGGTCTCCATCTTCTCCTCTTCTTTCCCTATATAGGGAATGACGTTGTCGTAGATGGACATCGCAGCCACACCGGCAAAACCAGCACCCGAGATCGCCTGCATGGTGGCGACCCGGATATCGGTAAACTTAAATTTCCGCAGAGGGGCGAGGGCCGAGACAAGCATGATCGTGGAACAGTTCGGGTTGGTCACGATAAACCCGTCCCTGCCTGCATCGCGCTGGACATCGATCAGCCCCAGGTGTTCGGGGTTGACCTCCGGTACCACAAGCGGGATCATCGGCTCCATCCGGTGCGAGCTTGCATTGCTGCAGACCGCGATGCCCGCATCGGCAAAGGTAGTCTCCACATCCTGTGCAATTTCAGCAGGAAGCGCGGAGAAGACCAGGTCCACGTCCTTCATCGCAGAAGGGGAGATCGTGGTGACCTTGAGTTTTGCAATCTTCTCCGGGAATGGCGTTTCAAGGCGCCAGTTTACCACTTTTCCATAGGGTTTTCCCGCACTTCGTTCAGAGGCCGCGAGCGTTGTCAGATTGAACCAGGGATGATCTGATAAGAGTTCGACAAATCGCTGACCAACCGCGCCCGTAGCACCGAGCACTCCAACATTGATCATAGCTGACAGGTCCTGTTATGTAGTATGTCTATCCCGTTTGAGATGATGGCGGGTTGTAAAATCCCATTTCACCTGTGATAATAAAAACATTGTTTTTTTTAGTTTCCCGGGCGTGACACTTCCATAACGACGGTATTTACACCCTCTTACGGGGTGGAACAGTGCACGTGGAGGAGAAGGGACAACCCTTCCGGTGCTTTCCGATAAACAGACCGGTAAGGCCAGAAAAAAGTTCTCGGGAATTTTTCAGGATTATTCCATATGGATGGCTTCGGACGGGCAGACATCTACGCAGGTCTGGCAGTCCACGCACATGTCCTTGTCGACCTTGGCCTTTTCGTTTTCCATGGAGATTGCAGATGCAGGACACTCACTCACGCAGGTCTCGCATCCGGTACATTTCGTCGAATCAACTACAGCAACCAAAGAGTTCACTCCATCGTAATAATGAGGTCAAAGATAAAAAATAGGTTTCGATTTATCCAATTGGAATACGGTCAGTTTTTCTGCAGGCCCAGGACATCGTTCATACCGTAGATGCCGGGTTTTTTACCTGCAACCCAGCGGGCGGCCCGGAGTGCCCCGCTCGCAAAGACCGAGCGGTCGTATGCACGGTGGGAGAGTTCGATTGTTTCGAAGTTCTTCGAGAACATGACCGTGTGATCTCCCACAATATCCCCGCCCCGGATTACGTGGACGCCGATCTCGTTCTCCCGCACCATCATCCCTTCGCGGCCGTAGAGTTTCCTGCGGGCACCGGTCTCCTCATCCAGGATCTGCAGGATGGTTTTTGCGGTCCCGCTCGGGGCATCTTTCTTGTTCCGGTGATGGGCTTCAATCACTTCAATATCGTAATCCCTGAGCAGCTTCCCGGCTTCCCTCACCAGCTGCCAGAAGATGTTTACCCCGACCGAGAAGTTACTCGATATCACGGCAGGGACATGGCCGTTGATGGCATGTGCCATGACATCGCGCTGTTCCGGGGTAAACCCGGTAGTGCCCACGATCAGGGCCACATGGTTCTTTGCAGCGACCTTGACATTTTCAACTGCCGCGCCTGCAACGGTAAAATCAATCAGGACATCCGGTTTTTTGCTCACCAGGAGCATCTCGATATCCTTTGATGCCACAATCTCGGCACCGAAGAAACTGCCCGGGTGCAGGTCGATTCCGCCAACGAGTTCGAGATCCGGGGAATCCGTTACCATTCTCCCCAGGGTCTGGCCCATGCGGCCGGAGGCGCCGCAGATAACGACTTTTACCATGCTCCGTTCACCGCCGGCTGCGCTGTGTGGCAGGTCTCTTCTTCTGCACGGCCTTTTTTGCCACAGGGATGGTTGCAAGGACCTTTTTTAAATCTGCGGTTTTCTTCTCATCGAGGTTGTCCAGCGGGAGCCGGACCGGGCCTCCTGCCATACCCACCAGCTCCACGGCCTTCTTGACCGGGATCGGGTTGGTGTCGATAAACATGGCCCGGAAGAGCGGTGAGAGGGCATAATGCAGGGCAAGCGCCTTTTTCCAATCTCCCTTTTCTGCTGCTTCACAGAGGGCAACCATCCGGGAGGGGTCTACGTTCGCTGCAACCGAAATCACACCTTTCCCACCGAGCGCCATGATCGGAAGAGTGAGGTTGTCGTCACCGGAGATAACGGCAAAATCCTCGTCCTGCGTCATCTCGATGATCCGTGAGACCTGTCCGATATTGCCGCTCGCCTCCTTGATCCCCACGATACTCGGGTGTTTCGCCAGCTCGGCGATCAGATCGGGCTCAAGGTTCTGTCCCGTTCGGCCGGGGACATTATAGATGACCACGGGAATGTCGAGATCGGCAAGTTTTGTATAGTGCTTGACAAGGCCAGCCCGGTTGGGCTTGTTGTAATACGGGCTGATGACAAGCACGCCATCGGCGCCGGTGTCCTTTGCCGCCTTCGTGAGGATGACTGCTTCTGCCGTATTATTCGAGCCGGTGCCCGCAAGGACCGGTATCTTGCCGTTGACCTTGTCAATGGTGATGCTCACGACCTTCTCGTGCTCGGCAAACGAGAGTGTTGCCGACTCGCCGGTCGAGCCGCAGGGTACGATCCCATGGATGCCACAGGACAGGAGGTACGCAATGTTTCGTTCAAGGCCAGGGATGTCGAGGCCCATCGCGGAATTCCGTTGAAAAGGGGTAATGATAGCGGGAAGGACACCTTCAAACATACAATGCGTTATGAGTGTCTTTTTGTATTAATTTTTCTTGTAATATAGCCGGCGATACGGTTCCGGACCCTTTTACTATCAATAGATGCTGATGTGGCCAGTTGCTGCTTGTTCACATCAAAGTTATTGCTGAAGTTCTCTTTCTGGGTGGAAAGGAGTGCCGTGCCCATGGTCTTTATGTAGGATGGTTTGATTCCCATGAAATATTCCTCAAAGTGCTGTATCTAGTATGCGGTTCGACAACATAATAATATTGCCCGCGATATCTGCCGGTTTCTCCCCGAAGAGATGGATCCTGGGAGGATCTCCGGACAGGCCGCGGTCTATCATTGCTTCCGGCACCCCGTCCCTGCAGCAGGAAGCAACACCCCAGTCCATGGTACCGATCCCCGGGGCCGTTCCGCGCCGGTCGATTGTGCAGCATTCCAGGAACATGTCGTTAAGGATCCGGCCTTCCTCTTCCGTATACCGGATCGTTGCAGCCGAGCGCATAGCCGGGTCAAATTTTGCTGAAGTCAGGATAATCGCTGCAAGTGCATTATCAGAGCCAAACCCGCAGGGGCCCGCGGCCCTGACCATAGTGTCCTGCACCACGAACCCTCCGCTGACTGCGGCGACACCCGCGCTGTCCCGGGCTCCCCGGAGAGCAAAGCCGATGTTGGTCCCGCTCTTTGTTACAAGCACCGGTGCCATCGATCCCGCGAGGAGATCCACAGTGCGCGAAAGCTCGGCAAGCACTGCCTCTCTTTCCTGATCAGGGCTGATCATCGTTCCTGCTCCTGTTGTTGATCCGGGCGGTTTTTATTCCCTTCTCTTATTCGGCACCTCAGGTGAGCCCCAGTTCCGTGCGTATCTCCAGCAGACCGGTGATTGCAACAGCGTAGAATTCCGTTATTGGCAGAAGGTGTTCAATGAGGGCGATCCGAGTCCGGTCACAGCCCGCCGCAAAGGACTTCTCTTTTGCCTTTTTTGTTACGGTCTGTGGCGTAACTTCGGAGAGCCTGCGGCCTTTGACCAGCGCACAGGCAATCACGAGACCTGAAGCGCTGTCCGCGGCCTGCAATGCAATCTCGACTGGTTGTTCATAGGTCCCGGAAAAGAGATGATGGTTATGCTGCCGGACGATCCGGACCAGCCCGGGATCGACACCGGCCGCTGTCAGGATCTCAGCTCCCTTTATTCCGTGGATTTGCATATCCCCCTGGATCAATTCGAAGTCGATATCGTGCAGAATCCCGATCGTTTCCCAGGAACCGGTATCCCCGCCAAGACGCAGGGCAAGAGCCTTCATCACGGCACCCGTCGCAAGGCAGTGCTTTTTAAGGCCCGGGTCGTGAACGAATTGATCCAGCAGGGCGAGTGCAGCAGAACGTTCCATGGCATGAGATGTACCTGCCGGGTCATCAGCCTGACTGCTGCGTTCCTGTGGATATGCATATAACCGATAAACACCCAAATCTTCAGGATGGATGCACGACTGCTCGATGTTCTTATCGGCGTAACGGGCTTTGCGATCCTGGTTGTCTGTCTTGCGGTACTCCCGATGATTATTTCCGTGACCGGAGCTGCCTACCTGATCGCCATAATTGTCTTTATCCTGTTCCTCTCAGGAGCCGGTTATATGGTAAATGAGAAGATCGCTTAGGCAGATTTACTAATTTTTCAGGGATTATCTGCTGAAGGAGCTGGTTTTGGCTCATCCTTCTGCGCTGCATTTCTACGGGGGACCCGCGATTTTTTCAGCTTGTAGTAACTGAGCGGGTGGCTGATTTTTTCGCAGATGGCATCCCGGTGCACACACAGGCCGGTGGTCTGCATGGCGGCACAGGCCGGCGTTGTATACTCAGTTGAGGTACCCCCGCGACCGGTGATGTGCTCGACCTGGTACATGGTCTTCTCGATATCGAAGTCCGGTGACCGGGCATAGAGTTCTGCTATCCCGGTAATGTCCATGCCAATGTTGTGAAGGAATGCGGTGAGCGAGAACCTGCCGGCATGCGTAAGGTTGGTGCCCGCCGCGAGAGCCGAAATTAGAGCCTGCACGCAGGGAGGAAAAGCTCCCTCCTCCACCTTACCGAACTGCCGGAGCATCTGCTCCTGATATATCTTCTTAATCTCCGCTGCCTTCGGGGCGAGCTGCTCGCAGATCTCCTTTGGCACCCGGTGGGGGAGATCGCGGCGCAGGAGCACGCGGACCCGCTCCCGCAGCAGGTCGTAGCGCTCGCTCTTGTCGATTGTTACATACCCCTGAACCACATGCCGGTTGATCAGCCGGTACCGGTCATCGTGCAGGGGCGCGACAAGCTCCACATAATCAGGGACGGGCATCCGGTCATTCTCGATCCTGATCCCCAGCTCCTCTGCAATCGCGTCCCAGAGCCGGGAATATTCGCCCTCACCCTGTCTGTAGCGGCTGTTCCACTCCTCTTCGTTGACCAGGAAATAATAGGCCCGTTCAGCCTCGTACCGGGTGAGCCGGTCGATCAGCTGTTTGTCATTGACGCAGGAGACAATGATCCGGGCGAGTGCATAGGCAGCGATCTCATCCTCCGGGGACTCGTGAACTTCGGGCGCCCGGGTTTTTTTCTGGGAGAGCGCATCCTGGATGCGGGCTACTGCAAACGCGACAATAGCCTGACCCTTGGGCGTAGAAAGAAGCGAACCCAGCGAAGCAAAACGGGTACGGATAGGATCCTGGGCTTTTTTTAAAAACGGAAAATGGGAAATTTCCTTGCCGGAAGGCACATATTCCATTCAGTCAGCCTCAATACGGGGTGCAAGCAGGTACTCCACGTGCCCGTTGCCGCCCGCAATGTCAAAGGAGAACCGGACCGGGTGGTCGATCCCAAGGCAGACCTCGATCTCGGGTGCCCGGGACATCACCTTGCCCATGTCCCTGAGGTAGTCAAGGGAGAAGAGCGAGCGGGCCTCGACCGGGGCAAGCGACTTGAGTTCGTCTTTTCCGAACTCGCGCTGGATATGATCGGTATCGCCTTCGGCAACCATATAGAACGTCTGGTCCTTGGGGTTGATGCCCATGGCAATCTTGTCAGAGATAACTGCGGCAGCTTTGATCGCATTATTGAGATCCTCTCCGGAGATCACCACTTTCCCCGGGAGATTTATGGTCGGGGAATTGGGATCCTTCCGGATCGTATTGGTATCCAGGAGTGTGATCGAGTAGTGGTAACCATGGACGCTGACGGCCATCTTCTGGGCATTATCCGCAAGTTCGAGGCTGATAAGATCGCCTTTGCCACCCATATTGAAGATGTTCTTCATCTTGGTGATGTCAACACCCAGTTCACTTTTTGTGGCTTTGAATGTGTCAAATGCCTCTTTCTTGAGCTTGAAGGCAATCATAGCGACATTGGCGGTATCCACGGCCCGGGTGGATATCCCGTCTTCCGCGGTATGCAGGCGGCACTCGGGAACGAGTGCCGAGATCGCTTCAATGGCCTCCCGGAATATCTCTGCGTCAATGGTTGCTTTTAACATCGCGTTCCCCTTAACAACTGTCTTATACAGTATATCGTCATACTTTAATTATAGCGTTTTGGGTAAGATTTCCCGGATTTACGGGGGTGTTTCATGGGTTCACAATGGTCACGGGACAAGGTCTATCTCCGGGCAAAGCACGAAGGGTTCCGGTCCCGTGCCTCCTTCAAGCTTATCGAGATCCAGGAAAAGTTTAACGTCATCCGCCGTGACGACAACATTATTGACCTGGGTGCCGCACCGGGAAGCTGGCTCCAGGTGCTGCGCACGCTCACTGATGGCCGGGTCCTGGGGATTGACCTTAACCCGATCGCCGCCCTTGATGGCATCGAGACTCTTGAAGGAGACCTCACCGACCCCGCCATCCAGAAGCAGGCACAGGAGATGCTGGGCACAGTCAGTATTGTTGTCTGTGATGCGGCGCCGAAACTGTCTGGCCACAAGAGCTATGATCAGGCACGGGCGATTGCCCTTGGCGAGGAAGCTCTTATCTTTACCTGCAACGTGCTCAAACCCGGTGGCAACTTTGTTATCAAATCCTTCCAGGGAGTGGATTTTCCCGAACTTATGGCACTCATCCGCGAACACTTTTTTGTGGTTAAGACCTACTCCACCAAGGCAACACGAAAAGGCAGCACGGAAATCTACATCATTGCCAAGAATTTCCGGGGGTAAGTGGTAATTCGATGGTACAGGTGCTCAGGGATTCTTACGGTCGGCCCGTGACCAACCTCCGTATCAGCCTCACCTCCCGGTGTAACCTCTCCTGCATCTACTGCCACGCTGAAGGGGAGAAGGACCCGGATTCCGAGATGAGCACGGAAGAGATCATTGATATCATGAACGTAGCGGCAAATTTCGGCATCCGGAGTATAAAATTTACCGGGGGAGAACCCCTGATCCGGCCGGATATTCTCGAGATCCTCCGCGCCGTTCCACCCGGTGTCGAATCGTCCATTACCACAAACGGTATCCTGCTTTCTGAGATGGCAGAAGACCTCAAAAAGGCCGGTCTCCGTCGTGTCAATGTCAGCCTTGACAGCCTGAATCCGGAAACGTACAAGCGCATCACCGGTTGTGACCGTCTGGGAGATGTACTAGCCGGGATCGATGCAGCGCTCAGGGCCGGTCTTACCCCGGTCAAATTAAATATGGTCGTGCTTGCCGGGATTAATGACCACGAGATCGACGATTTCCTGAACTATGTGCGGGGCAACCGGCATCTCGTCCTCCAGCTCATCGAGCTGATGCATTTTAAGGACTGCGATTATCACGGCGACTTGCGCGGTCTCGAGGCGATGCTGGCTTCACGTTCAAACCAGGTTCTCACGCGCCGGATGCACCACCGGAAGAAATACTGCCTTGATGGTGCTGAAGTTGAGGTGGTGCGACCGCTTCACAACACCGAATTCTGCGCCTATTGCAACCGGCTCCGGGTCACTTCGGATGGTAAGCTCAAACCCTGCCTGCTGCGGACCGACAATCACATTTCGATCCGGGGAAAAAAAGGTGCCGAACTCGAGGCTCTCTTCCGGCAGGCAGTTGAGCAACGGGAACCGTTTTTCAAATAAGCTTAGTATCTTACACAAAACAAGGGCCGGTGCCCGGTTACGGGGATTTATTTACAATTCCGGCATACACTAGGATCGTATGAGCGCTGACCCCGAATACCTCCATGTCCTTACCCACCTTTACGAGAAATCTCTCATCCTCCACGATACCTCCCTTTTTGACAAGACCCTGTATTTCTATTTCCTTGATGCCCTTGCCCATATCGATTATACCTGCAGCGTCTACGCCTTCAATTACCAGTCACCCAAAAACATTATGGGCGCCGAGTACATGCGGTGGCGTATCGATGAAGAGAAGAAGGGTGACCGGGTGCATTTCCCGGCATTCATGGCCTGGCTCAAGGAGAAAAAGCCGGAAAAATTTGCAAAACTACCGTCACTCTGGCAGATGATCTATGATCCTGAAGACCCTGCAAGCTACCGGAGTTTCCGGATCGTGCCTGACCCGGACAGCAGACAGGCTTTATCGCCCGGTTTCTTTCTCATTATCATCGATGAATTTTTCGAGCAGGAGTTCCTCAAGAGCCTGTATGAAGAAGCCTCTCTCTCCCGTCTCTTTGCCGAATTCCTCTCCCAGAAAAACTCCTGAATGGTGACAGGGAGAAATCTTCATGATCGAACCTGGGAAGATCTGCTCGGACCTGGTTGCGCTCAAAAGCGAGAACCCGCCGGGCGATACCTCCGGTCCCATCAGGTACATAAAAGATTTCCTGGATGCCCGTGGTATTCTGTCGGATGTTATCTGCTCACCGGGCGGGCGATGCAACCTGGTGACGCGGGGGGAGCCCCGCCCGCTCATGCTCTGCGGGCATGTGGATGTGGTGCCGGCTCAGGGAGAAGGATGGACGCATCCGCCATACTCCGGAACCATGGAGGGGGGGTATATCTGGGGCCGGGGATCGAGCGATATGAAGGGTGGGATTGCTGCGATCCTCTCGGCCTGCGATGCACTTCTTGAGCAGGGAGAATCCCTCCCGGCTACCCTTGTTTTTGTCTGCGATGAAGAGACCGGAGGCGAAAACGGGATCAGGTTCCTGCTGGAAAAGAATCTCCTTTCACCCTGTGACTGCCTGATCGCTGAACCCTCTCCTGCCTTGCATCCCTGCATCGGGCAAAAGGGGCTCTGCCGGCTGGATCTCAGGTTTACCGGTACACCAGGTCATGGGTCCCTTTACCCGCTGGTTGGTGTAAGTGCAGTGATGGAAGCAATGCATTTGCTCGAATATATCCGTGGTCTCCATGAGCAGGCATTTCCTGTGGACCCTCAACTTCGTGAAATCATTCAGCGTTCATCGGATGTTTTTGCCGAGGAATTCGGGATTGAAAAAGGCACTGAGATCCTTGAACGGATCTCGTACAATCCCGGCCTTATTAACGGGGGTGAAAAGGTTAACATCGTGGCCCAGTACTGCAACCTCGATCTTGAGCTGCGCATTCCCTGGGGATGCGATATCCATGCGCTGGTCCGGGGAATCCTGGCGCATGCCCCCCACGCGACTGTTCTCGGAGAGACCCTGCATGAACCCTCCCTGACCGATCCCGCATGCGATTTTGTTTCGGTGGTCTGCCGTGAGGTCGGGGCAGTTTACGGGAGATCTGCCTCGCCGATCCTCCAGTGGGCGGCGAGCGATGCCCGCCACCTTCGTGCCGCAGGTTTCCGGGTGATTGAGTACGGCCCCGGGGAGCTTTCTACCCTGCACGGTACAAATGAGCGTGTCGCGGTGGCAGCGCTTGAAAAAGCAACGGATATCTACCTGCGGATTATGCACGTATATGGCAAAGATCTGAACTAACAGGCGAACCCTGGCTATCCCGCTCTGCAGGGTGTATGTACCAATCCTCCCTCCTTTTTTTATCCCCTTCGGGATCGGACAAATAAAAACATTTTTCAGGAACCTGAATGTCCGGGCGCCCGTCAGAAAAAAAATAAAACGAACGAGCTGTCCAGTCCGAAAAAAGTCGGAAAAAATTTACTCCAGTGAATTACCGGCCCTTTCTTTTGCCAGCCCGTGCAAGGAACATTGCCGCGGCACCAAGCCCCACAAAGGCTGGGACCGGTGACAGGGGAGCAAATGTGGTCCGGGTCGGGACCGGTGTTGCTTGTGTTGTCTGGGGAACGCTGGTGGTCTCTACTGTCGGTGTTCCTGTTACGCTAAGGGTTGCAACCGGCGTGGGAGTTGCACTTGTTGGGGTAACCCCCCCCAGATACCAGGGTGCCTGGGTCGGAGTGGGGGTATTTGTATTGATGGATATCTGACCTTTGCCATTGACAGCTGCCTTGTTTTCCTGAGCAGGGGTATAATTCGGGTCCAAGCTGAGTGCCGTGTTAAAGCAGTCGATAGCGTCCTGGTACCTGCCGAGAGCAACAAGTGCCTCCCCCTTATTGTTCCAGATATCAGGGTTGCTAATCGTGATACCCGTTGCCTTGGTATATGCATTCAGGGCATTGGAGTATTGGCCGAGCGACATATACACAAGGCCGAGCTGGTTCCATGCAAGAGGATCGGTTGAATTGAGGTTCGTACACTGGGAATATGGTGTAAGCGCGTTGGCAGAATCATTCACCTGGACATATGAATACCCAAGGTTGCAGTACGCAGATGCATGATTGTATACCACTGCTGTATAGTTCTGGTAGGCCCCGACTGCATCGTTATACCGGCCGAGATAGAAAAGTGCATCTGCCCGTGCCCCCAATGCTGTCGGGCTTGAGCGGATGGCAAGGGCCTGGTTTGCTGCAGTAAGGGCTGCAGAGTACTGGCCCAGTGCATTGAGCGCCGCGGCATCGCCGGCATAAGCGGCATCATAGGTGGGATTGAGGGCTATCGCGTTGTTATAATAGGTCACTGCATCCGTATAATCGCCGGTTGCTGCAGCATTCTGGGCTTTGGTGTACCATTCCGTTGCATCTTCTGCCGCCACTGAAGCGACGAGGAAGAGAACAAGGATGGCAAGAATGCCCACTTTTGCGCTCGTCTGCATAACCGAAAATTCTCCTTGAAAACAGATGAAGGTATTGTTGATTATGCTTCAGGGGCAGTACTGGCAGGTTTTATCGTACCGGGTGCGGTGGGCATCGGGAGAGGCTGCAGATCGTGAGAGCCACGGTCCCGCCAAGAATTGCTGTAAACAGGAATGCCAGGTAGTACCCTGCAGCAGCGGCAATAATCCCGGCGATGAACGGCAGGATCGTCATCCCTAAGTAACTCGATGTCGAGAAAAGACCCATAACCAGCCCCTGCCGGTCACGTTCTCCGGCAAGGACTGACATCTGGGCAACCATCACGACCCCGGCAAGAGCACCGAGCACAATAAAACCGAGCGGTGATACGTACGCAAGGATAACCCCGCCGATCATGAGGGCCGCCGACCACCGGATAGCGGCCCGGGGAGGGATAGGGAACCGTGAGACGGCAAGGACCGTGATGATCGTGGCTACGCTCATGGCTGCGATCCAGTAACCGAGCAGATCCGCAGTCATCCCGGAGAATCCCGGGTAAAGCGAGGATACTACTCCGGTGATGCCCACGAGAATAATCGCAGAGTACCACAATCGTCCGTGAGTAAAGATAAGGTCTGCCATCTCGCCGAGATCGTTTTTGTCTTCTCCGGAACCCCGCTGGAGAATGGCTCCAGCCAGTAAAGGTTGTGTCGGCATCTCACGAAAAAAAAGGCTTGTGACCAGAGCCATAAGGGAGAGTGCGGTAAAGACACCTATCCCGAGAGCAGGGTACAAAAATCGTACTGCAAGCCAGCCGGACACGGCAAGTCCGGTTACCAGGCCGACGTTGAGCATCGCAAGGTAATAGCCACTCAACCGGGTGTGATCCTCCTGCGAGTTGACGTACGACATCCCGGCTGCGATGAAGAGGCCGGCGCCGATACCCTCGACCAGCCGCAGGAAAATTACCGGAACCGGCCCGGTGGTGCAGAAGAGCAACGCACCACTTGCTACGGTAAGAAGAAGACCCGTGCGGATTACCGGTGTCCTCCCGTACCGGTCAGAAAGGATCCCTCCCGGGAGTGTCGAGAGGAAAGCCCCGAGAAAATAGGCAGCATAGATCGCCCCCTCCCATGCAGCCCCGTTTGCAAATGCCGGAAGCACCGGGACGATTGCGTTTGAGAGCGCCATCAGTGCAAAGACGCCCAGGCAGACAACAACGAGATATGCCTTCATCGAAAGTCCGGGTTACACCATCCGGTATGTCTCGAGGTTCATGGGTGAATGTGTCTGGATGTGGTAGCGCTTGTAGATGGAACTGGCAAGGTCGATGGTGTTGTTCTCGTCACCATGGATGCAGAATATCTTCTCGGGCCGGGGCTGGATCTGGCCGATATAGTTCATCAGCTGCCTCCGGTCAGAATGCCCCGAGAACCCGTCGATGGTATCGATCTCAAGGTTAATGGTGATCGTCCCCTTCCGGCCCATGGGCACCTCGCGCCAGCCTTTCTGGATGCGCCGGCCCTGCGTACCCTCTGCCTGGTACCCGACAAAGACGAGTGCGTTCTTCTCGTCTTCGGCAAGGTTTGTCAGGTACTCCATGACCGGCCCGCCATTGAGCATACCACTCGTGGAGATGATCACGCAGGGTTCGCCATTGATCACCTTCTCGCGGAGCTCAGAGGAGTCCACCTGCTGGAAACACTCGGCCAGGAAGGGGTTCATGCCCTCTCTGAAGATCAGGTTGCGGAGGTCATTATTGAGGTACTCCGGGTAGGTGGTGTGGATGGCCGTGGCCTCGCGGATCATGCCGTCAAGATAGATCTTGACATGGGGGATCTTCCCGAGGCGCATGCCCTCTTCGAGAGCCAGCATAACTTCTTGGGATCTCCCGACCGCAAATGCGGGGATAATGACCTTACCACCCCGGGAAAGTACCTTGTTGATGGTCTCATAGAGTTTTAGTTCTGCATCCGAACGGGCAGGCTGGAAATCGTTCGAACCACCGTAGGTGCTCTCCATAAAAAGTGCCTCGAGACGCGGGAACTGGTTGATAGCCGGGTTGAACAGACGGCTCTTGCTGTAGTTGAAATCACCGGTGAATGCGATGTTGTAGAGCCCGTCCCCGATGTGGAAATGGGCTATTGCAGAGCCGAGGATATGCCCCGCATTGTGGAACGTGAGCTTGATGTCGGGAGCGATATCGGTCACACTGCCGTAATTGAGTGTGATCGAATGCCTGATATACGTCTTGACTTCGTTTGAGCTGTAGGGGATCTTCCGGTCCTCTTTGTTGATGACGTCCAGGTAATCCAGCTGGAGCATGGCGGAGAGATCCCGCGTCGGCGGGGTGGAGTACACCGGGCCCTCGTAACCGTACTTGTACAGGAGGGGAATAAGCGCACAGTGGTCGAGATGGGCGTGGGTGAGGACCACGGCATCGAGCTGGGCAAGGGGGTGGATCTCGGGGACGTAAAGGTAGGGGGTACCACCGGCATTGTCCGGCTTCTCCCCGCAGTCGATAAGCACGCGGCTGTCCGGTGTTGTGAGCAGGAATGCAGCCCGGCCAACCTCGCGGCAGCAGCCAAGGGTGGTGACCCGGACCCACTGGTCCTTCCGGGTCGCGTCCTTGTTTGTGTCGTCACGGCCCGGGATGTCGCGGTGGATCCTCCGCCCGATGGTGCGCAGGAATGTCTTGCGCTCCTCGTTGACCGAGCGCAGGTACTGCCGGATCTGCTTGACTGTACTGCTCTCGATGGGTGGGGTGCGGACGACCTTGGGTGTCCAGCCGATGTGTTTGGTGATCTCGCGGAGCGTGATGCCGTTCTTCCCGATGACCACCCCGGGTTTCTCTGCCTCGATCAGGACTTCCCCGGTATCCGGATCAAAAAAGATATCCGTGATACCGGAGGATTCGGGGACCACGGCACGGATCTCGTTTGCCGCTTTCTCGGGATCTTCAAGAATGGTAGGGCGGACAACGATGCGTTTCCGCAGGTCGCGGGCCAGGACCCGGATCAGGTCAGCTTCATCGGCAAACCGTTTGGGGTCATCGGTATAGATGACCAGTTCGGGCCCTTCGAATTCAACTTCGGTTACCCGGATCCCTGCAGGCACCCGTTCGTTTATTTTGTCCCTGAGCTCTTTGAGCCGATCTTCAATCAACATAACAGTAAACGTCCCAAAAAGAGATTATGCGGAATTTTTGGCAAGGTGTTTTTTAATGACATCCTCGTCAACATCCTGGTATTTATCCTTGGTAATAACAATGACGTGGATTCCTTCACCGGAACCAGCGTCACGTTTCATGGCTGATCGCAGTGCACGGACCGCAAGTTCAATCGCCTCATCCTCTTTCATGCCGGGGCGGAACCGGTCTTCCAGCACGCCGTATGCCATGGGGGAACCGGAGCCGGTCGATACAATATCCTCTTCTTTGGTGGCCCCGCCCATTGCGTCTACCGAATAAACGCTTGGCCCGTGTTCGTCAATACCGCCAACGAGCAACTGGACATAATAGGGGAAGTAACGGTTCTGGTTCAGGTAATTGGACAGGAGGGTTGACGCCGCTCCGACCGTAATAGGGCGCGACCTGCGTATCTGGTACAGGTTGCATTCCACGGTGATGATCCGGGCCAATTGCTGGGCATCCCCAACACCGCCTGCGATAGTCATGCCAATCCGGTCGGCAATCTGGTACACCTTTTTTGCACGCTTGCTTGCGATCATGAGCCCCATAGTCGCACGCTTTTCAGTGGCAAGGATCACCCCTCCGGCAAATACCAGACCCACCGTTGTCGTCCCTGTCATCGATTCCTGGTACTGTTCAGGCATGTCACACCTCAAAAATAAATGAACGCTAAAAATCAAATAAAAGCGTTTTATGGTATAAGATGATACCGGGAAACTTAAAGGTTTTTATTCTGCGTCCTCTTTGCAGAGGACTTTGATGAGATCCCGGTCATAGAGCATGGCCACGAGGCGTTTGTCCCCGTTGATCACCGGGAGCTGGTCTACTCTTGATCGGCGCATTTTGAGTGCACACTCACTGACCTCGGAATTCTTGGGAACCGCCACGACATTTTTCACCATGGCAAGTTTTACCGGCCGGTTGGGCAGCTGTACCCGCGAGATGCCGAAGCTGATGGTGTGGTTGTCCCGGATGCTCTCCCAAGTCCACTCGTCGTCGTCGGTACCATTGGAAAAGTCACTGACTCCGACGGAATCCTCGATGCTCGAGTGCCGGATCAGGTCGCGTTCCGAAATAATTCCCTGAAGGACGCTGTCGGAATTGAGGATGGGGATCGCATCCACACCGGAGATCTCCATAACACGACCGACCAGCGGGAGCGGTGTGTCTTCCCAGAGCGCAAAGGTGGTACTCGTGTATGCATCCTTGATCTCCTCTTTGATCTTCATCTGGGCGATCGCGTGGATGAGATCGGCAACGGAGAGCAGACCGATTAACTTGTTGTCCTCTACGACCGGTAGTCTCCGGATGCGGTGGCTGACCAGCAACCGGGCTGCCTCCCGGATGTCTGCATCCGGATCGATCGTGATCGGCTTTGATGCCATAAGCAGGCCGAGCTGCGTCTCCTCGGGCTTGCGCAGCAGGTCCTTTCTGGTGATAATGCCGACCAGTTTCTTGTTCTTGAGAACAGGAACACCGGAGATACCGGTTCGTTTGAGAATCTTGAGGACATCATCGCGGTTACCGGGGATGTCGACGTGGACGACATCGGAGGTCATGTAATCTTTAACAATCATGTCTGTTATGATCTCACCACCATGGTCGTGACCGTGCTGTGTGTGGCAATGTAGGTGCTGACACTTCCCAGAAGAATGCTGTCGGTCTTGCTTTTTCCGTGTGAGCCGGAAATGATAAGATCAACTTTCTCTTTCTGGGCCAGAGCAACGATTTCGGTCCCGGCATGACCCTGTTTCAGGTGCGTAATCAGGGCCACACCGTTTTTCGCTGCGGTCTTCTTTGCTTTCTCAAGAGCGGCATTTCCCTCGTTTTCGAGAACGCGGTACATGATCTCTACGGTATTATCTGAAGGGAGTGATGAGAAAAGACCTGTCTCTACCACGTAAATTGCGTGGAGCCGTGCGTTCCATACCTTTGCTTCGTCGACGGCCCGTTCGATTGCCTGATCACTCGCCTTTGAACCATCGATGGCAACAAGTATGTTAGTAAACACTGGCATCACCCAAAACAAACATGCCATTTTTATTGAGTTTTCAAATTAAAAACGTTATTCCCGCGCATGCCCGATTGAGCACGCTTTACCAGCGAGGTTACAGGATCATGGCTGAATACGAGCCCGGATTGGGTTGGATCAACCGTAAAAAGGGCTGCGCGGGCCCCTTTACGGATAAAGAATGGCGATCCGGTGAAATGTGACCCCTCCATGGCGGACCGGAGAATAATCTTTGAATCGAGATGGTATACTGCTGAAACAAATGCCATTTCTGAGAACATATCCGGCGGGACAAACATCACGTTGTCCGTGCCCAGCATAATCGTGCACCCAAGGTCAAGCATGGTCTGGAGGGGTGGACGCCTCGCCGATGTTGTCACGCCCAGCACCCAGTTGGACCGGGGACAGACTGCAACCGGGATCCCCCGTTCGGCGCATGTTTTGAGTTGTTTTCTTGTTGCATGAGTCATATGGATGAGGAGATCCGGTTCGTAGGCAAGAGCAGCGTCAACATCCCCGCTGTCCTGCTCACCTGCGTGGAACGCGATCTTTTTCCCTGCGTTCCGGGCCGCCCTGACCTGACTCTCTACCCCGTGAATGTCCCGGGTACTGCTTATCCCAAGACCATCAGCGATTGCATCGCCCCCATCCCTGCCGAAAATAACCGGCTGGAAGGAAAGGCCGGCAGCTGCTTCCCGGAGTACGAGAACACCCTCCCGGCCACCTTCCCGGAAATCGGCGCACCCGCATGTCCCGGACCGTATCATCCCGCTTATCGACGCCCGCATCCCGGCCACCAGGTCCTCTCTTGCAACCGCAGCCAGCAGCCGGTGCTTGAGGCCGTCAGGAGGGGTGACGAGGCTTTCGAGATCACCGTCAGCTCCACAGTCCATGGCGATCGTGTCCCCAAGATGGGTATGGGCATTAAAAAAGGCCGGGCAGATCCAGAGCGGGGGGGACTGTAACCTCTCTTCGATCGCCGTAATACGGCCTTCTTCGATCACGATATCCACTGGTCGGAGTTCGAGTTCCTCACCGATCAGCGCTTGTCCTGAAAGAACCTGGGAGGATTTCATCGGGTACCGTGACTCTCTTTTATATAGCGAAAAATGAAATATATTTGCATGGCAAAGAAGCAAGGCGGAAGGTTACTTTCATCGGCAGGTCTCGTCAATTACTACGAGAGCGAAGACCGGCGGGCAGTCCATATCAGCCCCATTGCTGTCATGGCTATCGCCGCAGTCGTCGGGATCATCATCATGGCGTTCAATCTCCTCTACTCCACCCATGCATAATCCCGGTCCATGGACCGGATCATTTCTGATTTTCTATTTTGGATTGTGCTCTATGAGTAGCTTACGGGTGATATCCTCCTCCTTTGAGAAGTAAATCTCGTCGTGCCCTTTCCATGCCGGACAGTTATGAAAGAGCACCGCAGGAACACCATTGTTGCTCTCGCCCATGACAAAGTTGGCAAATCCAGCGATCTCGTCTACCACTGCCTCTTCCGTGATCTTGAGCTCATGGCCGAAAAGATCCACATCTCCCCGGAAGTCCCGGATAGCCGTAAACCCGCTCCAGCCGATAGCATGCCCGGTCTGGCCCCTCCGGAACGAGCGCCCGCAGGTATCGGTAATGATCACACCGGTCTTTTTCCCGGTACGCTGCCGGATCTCTTCCCTGATCTGAGCTGCCGCATGCATGGGATCGGGAGGGAGGAAGATCACCATCCCATCGTCGATATTGCTCTGATCGACACCGGCCCGGACCCCGATATGGCCGAACGGGAGCTCGGAGAGGATGAACGGGTATTCCATGAGAATATCTTTCGAGGCGTCAAGGACGGCCTGGACAAATCGGGGGTCTTCCTTGTTGAGCCTGCCAAGGCGCACCGCCCGGTCCGATGGCGTAATCTCAGCGAGAGCTTTCGTATGTCCCTTGGACTTGGAGTAGATTGTCGAGGCAATGCAGAGGATATCGCCATGCTCTATTGTGGCACGTTCACAGATCATTGCTGTAATATTATCGCCGGCCTTGATCAGGGGAAGCCCCTTGATGCCCGTGACAACAATATTTTCCATAGTACTGGTTCTATGGGTTGATCTCCCGATATAGGGGTTTCGTTTGGCATGTTGTCCTGAAACTCCGAAAAGGATAAACTCCGGAACTGTTGCCCGTACCTCTAACTATTCCCCAATATATTTTTATATTGGACAGACCGATGACCTCATGTTAATGTACCATATCCTCCGGTGTCCGGGGTGCAGGGCGTTTACCTATGTGGATCGTTTCCAGAAATGGAAACTCTGCCCTGTCTGTGGGCATGCCTATGAGGTGGCGCGGGTGCCGGCGTACTTGGAGGTTGAGGATTACCACGATGCAGAGCATATCATCCGCCAGATGGAAAAACACCTGCATGCTCACAAAAAAAAGGATTTCACCCCCGAAGAATCCGAGGAATTACGCATGCATTATGCCGAATGGTTCCGGAAGAAATGCCATTAGACCTGCCATGCTGTGAGATTTTTAAAACGATATTTATTTTCCGGAAAGACCTTACGGGAGAATCCGGCAGGGCGCATGGTAGGTTCATCTGCCGGAAAAGCAAGTACTGTCCCTGCAGGTGACCTGTGGAGCAGTGCGATACATTCGTAATCGGTGCAGGCCCGGCCGGCCTCTTCTGCGCGATCCATGCGGCAGGCCCGGGGAACCGCGTGCTCCTTGGTGAGAAGAATGCAGAGCCCGGAGCGAAATTAAGGATTTCCGGGACCGGCCAGTGCAACATTACGCATGCCGGTGACATCCGGACCTTCTTTTCCCGTTATGGTTCACACGGGCAGTTCCTCCGGCCGGCTCTCCACGCATTTACTAACCAGGATCTCGTCAGGTTCTTTGACGACAGGGGCCTTTCCTGTAGGACCCGGGACGATGGAAAGGTTTTTCCGGCGAGCCGCGATGCCGGCGAGGTACTGGCCCTCCTTGTCCGCGAGTGCCACCTGCGGGGTGTGACACTCCGGTGCAGGGAGCCGGTACAGCAAGTTGAGTACCGGCATCCCGGTTTTCTCGTTCATATGCCGGGTGGGACCATCTTCTCGCGGCACCTTGTCCTTGCCACCGGTGGTGCCTCGTACCCGAAGACCGGATCGACCGGTGACGGGTACCGCATTGCCGCATCACTGGGCCATTCCATCACCAAGATTGGCCCGGCACTCGCCCCGGTGACCATAGCTGCATTCCCCTTTGTCTCACTTGCCGGGATGACGTTTCCCGCGCTGCCATTTTCGGTCTGGCGCACCGGCCGGAAGGTTATTTCAGCGGAGGGAGATCTTCTTTTTACCCATGCCGGTCTCTCCGGCCCCGGTATCCTCGACAATTCCCGCGACATCCGGGCAGGTGACGAGATCCGGCTCTCGTTTGCCGGGCCGGTCCAGCGCGATGTGCTGACCGGGAAGATGGTTGCCGCCATTTCCCGTGCACCTACCATGATGGTAAAATCCCTTGTTTCAGGCCTTGGGATCCCGGAACGGCTCGCAAAGATCCTTCCCGACATGGCAGGGGTCCCGGCCACGTGCACCGGGGCGCACCTGACAGCCACCGCCAGGAACCACCTGATCGATCTGCTCATGGGATGTCCCTTGACGGTCTCATCGGTGGGCGATCTCTCAATTGCAATGGTTACCCGGGGTGGTGTTGCCCTCAATGAGGTAAATTCCCGGACCATGGAATCAAAACTGGTGCCCGGGCTCTTTTTTGCCGGGGAGGTGCTTGATATCGATGGCGATACCGGCGGTTTCAACCTCCAGGCTGCGTTCTCTACGGGGTATTATGCCGCACAGGGAATCCGTCTGAAGGAGAGAAAATCCGCAGAGCAGGGGCCCGGAAAGGGATGACCGTAACTTCCCCGAATGCCAACCTATTTATTGGCGCAGGATCGAGCCACTTCAGTACATAGAGTGATGAGGTGCTCCGGCTGGTATGACAGACGAGGATAATGAAACCGGGCCCCAAGGCACCGCGGGAAACGGGGTTCTCCGGGAGGACTCAGCGGGGCCTTCACGGCCAGATTCCCTTACCGGCATGACCCTGGAGCAGATCATCGATCTGACCGGGGAGTTCTCTCACCTCAATGATCTGGTGACGATCCATATTGAGCGGGCCGGGGGATTTGCCGGACCAGATGCCTATTTCCGGATTGTCCAGCCTATTCTTGACCTGCTGGAAGTCGAGATACGGATCCGGTGCAGCAATAGCATTACCCAGCAGCAGATGAAACTGGTGGTGCAGGACTGGATAGATGAAGAGATCCGGGCATGCAGGGAGAGCGACGGGAAACATCTGATATAATGCTCTCATGGCCGGTCGCATTTACCGGTACCGTATCATAGGATGAGAAGGTTCGCAAAAAGGAGGTTTAGATCAGCCCGGTGACCCACGTATACATGTTGTGGACACCGTTTGAGATCACGGTTGCCGGGTCGATGTGGAGCAGGGGAAAGACAAGGAAGAAGTACAGGATCGTCCCCAGCAGGCTCCCCAGGTTTGCCAGCGCTGCCACAAGTACCACTTTGAAGAGCGGGATGCGCGCCATTTCCCGGAGCGATTCTGTCTCATAGATCTTCCGGAAATCCGAGACCGGGGGTTTCCTGACCTTTGCTTCAACGTACGCAGCAAACCACCCGGCATGGAGCAGCGGGTTAAGTGAGGTCATCCATGCTACGGCAAAACAGGTAAGCGCAGAATAGGGATGACCACCGGCAATCAGGGTAAACAGGGCCGCAAGCACTCCATGGATGATCACCCAGAAAAGGAGTGCATACAGGAGCACTGTCCAGCCGACTCCGGAGAAAGCGATTGCAGCCAGAAGAAAGGCAAAGAGCCCGGTGACCGCAAATCCAAAAATCTTTGCCCAGGGAAAAGATTTTGGTTCTTTGACGAGTGTGTCGAACGGAGGGAGGGTCTGCGGCCGCTCGACATAATTCGCAATTCCCTGCAGGTGGCCGGCGCCGACAATGGCAAGGATGCGGGCATCCGGTCGTTGTGTTTTGAGAATAACGAGCTGGTGGGCGATGAATGCATCCCGCTCATCGATCAGTGCATGAGCCCCGTTAGGAGAGAACCTGCGGAACTCCTCCATGACGGCATCGATAATGTTCTGGTCCTTAAGCGATTCGATATCGATCTCTTCGCCCTTGTCTATTTCGGCAATAGAGAAGATCAGCGCAAAGACCATCTTGATCTTCTCGACGATTCCCATGGATTTCCAGAACCGCATGAGGGTGAGCCGGATATCCCTGTCCACAAGCGCTACCGGGATATTGTGGCTCTCTGCCTCAACAATGGCCGCTTTCATTTCGGCGCCGGGTTCAACGCCAACATCAACCCCGATCTTCCGCTGGAGATAGGAAAGGAGCCACTGGACAAGAAGCGAGTTAAAGTTCCTGACTTCGAGAACATCCTCTACGGTTGGGTCGCGGGCCTGTTTTTTGAGGGCAGAGAACCTAGCCGGGTCAAGCTCGATCGCTACGATATCCGGCCGAAACTCCTCAATCGCAGCCTTTACCTCATCTACACTTTTCTGGGAGACGTGTGCAGTCCCGACGATCTTCAGCTCTGCCATCTGTCACCGTACTTCCGTTGTTATTGGTCTTTGAGCCACATTAAGGTAAGGGAACCTTAAAGGAGAAAGGCAGGATCTTTCCGGTCAATTCTTCACCAAATCTGTTTTTTCCCTTTGCAGTACGGCAACAGGGAGTATTGGTACCGTAACCGGGTTCTTAAACCGGTTGTACCAATATATCAAAAACGGAGAATGGTGCGGGATGAAGATTGCAGTGGCCGGGAAAGGCGGGTCAGGAAAGACGCTTCTTGCCGGTAGTCTTGCCTTTCTGTTTGCCCGCGCCGGGCGCATAACCCTTGCCATAGATGCGGACTCGGCCCCCAATCTGGGATTCCTGCTCGGGCTCACTCCGGGTGGGGCGGATACACTCGTCCCTGTTTCAAAGAACGCGGATCTTATCGCAGCAAAGACCGGGACACCTTACCCCGGTGTCTATGCATTGAATTTTTCTGTAGACGATGTGGTAACCAAGTATGCCGTGTCCACCCCGGCCGGGCCCCACCTGCTGGTCATGGGTACCGTGACCTCGATGGGGGCCGGCTGTACCTGCCCGGCAAACAGCGTGGTCCGCGCCCTGCTGCGCCATCTGCTGGTGGAGCGGGATGAAGTGGTGATCCTGGATATGGAAGCCGGCGTGGAACATATCGGGCGGGGGACCGCGGAGAGCGTGGATGTGATGCTCGTGACAAGCGATGCCCACCGGCAGTCGCTTGTCATTGCAGGGAGGATCGCGAAGATGGCGCAGGATTCGGGTATCCCACGGGTGGAACTGGTGGGGAACCGGATCCAGGAGCCGGGACAGGAAACCGTTATTCGGGATTTTGCCCGGGTCAATGCGCTTACTGTTGCAGGCATGATCCCCTTTGACCCGGCAGTCACCCGTGCGGGTGTTAACGGGGATTCGATCTCCACCCTTCTGGGATCGGCCACGCTCGAAGCCATCAGTGGGATCCTTACCCGGATCTGCCCGGGTCAGAATGTGCATGGAGAGAACGTATGAAAACGCTGGTGACGATGGGCCGGGGCGGTACCGGCAAAACGAGTTTTGTCGCACTGCAGACCAAGTATTTCCTTGATCAGAATGAGACCCCATTGTTACTTATCGATCTCGATCCCGACCAGAACCTTGCCGAGATGGTGGGGGTAGACCTGGAACGTGAAGGCGTAAAGACTATCGCTGAACTCGTGACCGAGACCTTCATCAAAAAAGGCGGGACGATGACAGGAATTGCACCCGCGGAACGGATCGAGAGCCGGGTGCTCGTTGACGGCCTGTACGAGGGCGAACGCTTTGATCTGATCGCGGTGGGGACCAAGTGGATCGAGGGTTGCTACTGTATGCCGGATGCAGCACTAAAAGGGGCTCTCTCTTCTCTCGCAAAGACCTACCGCTACGTGCTGGTTGACTCCCCGGCAGGCCTCGAACATCTCAACCGCAAGGTAACGGCCAGCGTGAGCGATCTCTTCGATGTTCTGGGGCCGTCCCACAAGTCATTCCTCCATGTCAAACGTGCCGACCGGATCGCACGGGAAGTCGGGATTGCGTTTGACCGCTTCTTTGTGGTGGGGGGCTGCCTTTTCCCACAAGAGCTTGGTGCACGGGCAGAAGAAGAGACTGGACGGGAGTACCTGGGAAAGATCACCTTTGACCCTCTGGTCCAGGAATCGGTTATTGCCGGCCGGTCGCTTCTTGACCTGCCGGTGGATTCCCCGGGGTACCTCTCCGTCTGTGCACTGATGGAGAAAGCCGGTTACGGAAAATCCGGTTGAGGGTGATCACCCGTCCCTCTGCTATCCCGGTCGATTTGGTTAAAAACCTGCAGGTGTACATATATACCAGTATCCTGTATTTTAGGTGACAATTTACCCCGGTTGTGCTGCTGGTGACAGAAAAGAAGGTCTCTTTGTCGATAAAGGAACTGGATGCCGGTTTTGGCCGGATACGGGACCTCTCGGTCTCTATCGGGAAACTGTCTGCAGGGGACTGGGCGGAAGAAAAAGGCCCGACACCGTATCCCTCGCTTGCCACCCTCCGCGACTGGGACCATACGCTCCTCTCACGGTATCAGCCGTTCTACATGCCCTTCTGTGATCTCTGCTGCCTGTGCACGTACGGCAAGTGCGACCTCACCGGCACAAAAAAGGGCGCCTGCGGGATCTCGATGCCGGCCCAGCAGGCCCGGACCGTGCTTCTTGCCGCTTGTATCGGCGCTGCCACCCACACGAGCCATGCCCGGGAACTGGTGACCTATGCCATCAGGCGATCAGGCCGCAACCGCGAACTTGACCCGGGCGGGAACGCAATTGGCGTGGAGGCTCCCGTTATCCGGCTCGTTTGCGGGGAAAAACCGCAGACACTTTCAGATCTCGAAACTATCCTCGATTACTGTGAGAGCCAGATCACCGCGCTCCTTGCGGCGACCCATACCGGGCAGGAGGGCAATTACCTCGATTTCGAGAGCAAGGTGCTCCACGCCGGCATGATCGACCAGGTAGGTATGGAAGTAGCGGACCTTGCGCAGATCTCGGCCCTTGGGTACCCGAAAGCCGACCCTGATGCCCCGCTTGCGGCGCTGGGTATGGGAACGGTCGAGACCACAAAACCAGTGATCCTTGTTATCGGCCATAACGTGCCGCCAGCTGTTGCCATCGTCGATTACCTTGCACAGGAAAATCTTACCGACCAGGTAGAAGTGACCGGTATCTGCTGCACCTCGATCGATGCCACCCGCTACTCCCCGCGGGCAAAGATCGTCGGCCCCATGTCCTGGCAGCTCCGGTACATCCGGAGTGGTATTCCCGACGTTATTGTGGTAGACGAACAGTGCGTCCGGACCGATGCGTTTGACGAGGCTGTGGCTGCCGGTACCCCTTTTATTGCCACATCGGATAAGAACTGCATGGGTCTGCCCGAAAGGACGCGAGACCCGGCGGATGCCATCGTTGCCGATCTCTCCTCGGGCAGAGTGAAGGGTGTCGTAATCCTTGATCCGGAAAAGGCCGGCGAGGTTGCCGTCCGGGTTGCCCGGGCCGTGATGCCGGAGAGGAGAAAGTTGTCTCAGATTCTCTCACCGGATCTCATCCGGGAAAAAGCATCGGACTGCACAGCGTGCCGGCTCTGCCAGCGGGCCTGCCCCAATGATCTTGCCATCCCTCGGGGTATGAAAGCGGCAGCGGAAGGTGATCTTTCGCTCCTTTCTTCCCTGTACGATACCTGCGTGGGATGCGGGCGGTGCGAGCATGCCTGCACGCAGGATATCCCGGTCCATTCCCTGATCGTAGCCGCAGCCGCAGAGAAGATCAAGAACGAGAAGTTCGTGATCCGGACCGGGCGAGGTGCGATCCAGGATGTTGAGATCCGCAATGTCGGGGGTCCCATCGTACTTGGTGAGATACCCGGCGTGGTTGCATTTGTCGGCTGCTCCAACTTCGCCAATGGCGGGAAAGAGATCGCCGAGATGAGCGTGGAGTTTGCAAAGCGCCGGTATATTGTCTGCACCTCGGGTTGTGCCGCGATGTCGATCGGGATGTACCGGGACGAGGAGGGGAAGACCCCGTACGAGCAGTTCCCGGGCAGTTTTACCGCAGGGGGCATCGTGAACGTCGGGTCTTGTGTCGCAAACGCCCACATTGCCGGGGCAACCATCAAGATCGCAAGCATCTTTGCCCGGCGCAACCTGCGCGGGAACTACGCCGAGATCGCTGACTATGTTCACAACCGGGTAGGTGCGGTCGGGGTTGCGTGGGGAGCAATGTCCCAGAAGGCAGCGGCAATCGCAAGCGGCTTCTGGCGCCTTGGGATCCCGGTGGTAGTCGGCCCCCACGGCACGAAATACCGAAGGATGCTCCTTGGCCGGGCCGACCATGATGAGGACTGGTATGTCCAAGACCAGCGGACCGGCGAGAAAGTCTATGCCGGCCCGGCCCCGGAGCACCTCTTTGTGGCCGCGGAGACAAAAGAAGAGGCGATGGTGCTCGTGGCGAAGCTTTGTATGCGGCCTAATGATACGACCCGGGGCCGCGCAATGAAGCTCACGCACTATATCGACCTGTACCAGCGCAGCAACGGCGCAATGCCCGAAGACATCCCGCGTTATGTCCGCACCCATGCGGATATCCCCGTGACTCTGAAAGGTGAGATCACCCGTATCCTTTCCCAGTCCGGCTGGAAGGAAACGCCCATCCCGGATCCGACCCTGCTTGCCCGTGATGTCCAAGGGGAGGGCCAGCCATGAGTTCGGCAGATCCCTGGCAGACCGCAGAAGTGGGTGGCCCGAAAAAAGCTGCCGTTATCACCAAACCGGCCATGGCAAAAGCCGTGATTGGCCGTGCCCGGTTCCCGGTGCTCCTGCTTGGCAACGGTGCAGCATCGAGAGAAATCGGTAACCGGAAACTCGTTGATTTCATGCTCGATCTCGCCCGGGCGCACCGGATCCCGGTCATTGCCACCGGGCATATCAACCGGGCTCTCCGGGAGAGGGGATACCTGAACGCTACGGTCTTACCGGCAGTCGAGGCCGGCCAAAGGATCGCGGATCCCTGCTGGGAAGGACCTGAGGGAAAAGGCCCTTGTGACCTTGCTATTATCGCCGGTCTTCCCTACCCCATGGCATGGACGCTTCTTTCCGGTCTCAAGAACTTTGCCCCCCATACCAAGACGATCACGCTGGATAATACCTACCAGCCCAACGCTACCTGGTCGTTTGCCAATATCTCCGAAAAGGACTGGCAGGAGAACCTGGAGGCCATCATCGCAGGAACAACGGGAGGTGCGGCAGATGTTTGAGGATATGCCGGTGGATGTCGGGCTTGTCCACGTAGGAGAGAGGATCCGGAAGAACGATATGCACGTCGAGCTTGGTGGTCCCTCGGTGGAGAAAAAGTTCGAGCTTGTAAAAGTGCGAAAACCCGGGGCGATCCGTGATGGGGCGATCACGGTGACCGGCCCGGACCTTTCCGAAATGCAGGATGGGGGTAAGTACCCTCTCGGTATCCTGATCGAGATTGCAGGCCCCCAACTCGAAGAGGATATCGAGGGCGTAATCGAGCGCCGGATCCACGAGTACACCAACTATGTCGAAGGGTTCATGCACCTCAACCAGCGTTACGATATCTGGGTGCGGGTGTCCCGGAAGGCCTATACAAAAGGGCTCACCACCCTTACATACGTGGGGAAGGTCCTTATTGATCTCTTAAAAAACGAGCTTCCGATCATTGAAAAGATCCAGGTCACGTTCTTTACCGACAAAGAGAAAATTTCTGCCCGGTACGCCGAAGCGATGGCCTCGTACGAGGCACGCGATGCCCGGGCCCGGGGATTGACCGATGACGATGTGGATGTCTTCTATGGTTGTGCCCTCTGCCAGTCATTTGCGCCCAGCCACGTCTGCGTAATCACACCCCAGCGGTACGCAAACTGCGGGGCCATCAGCTGGTTTGATGGCCGGGCAGCGGCCCGGATCGATCCCAAGGGCCCGATCTTTCCTATCAGCAAGGGAGAGTGCCTTGACGCGATCAAAGGTGAGTACTCCGGGATCAACGAGAGTGCAAAGAAGCGGTCGCTGGGCACAGTCAGCCGGATCTTCCTGTACAGTGCCTTCTCCTGTCCGCACACCTCCTGCGGCTGTTTTGAGGGGATCGCCTTTTACATCCCCGAGGTCGAGGGATTCGGGATCGTGATGAGGGGTTACAAGGATGTGACCGTGAACGGCCTGCCCTTCTCGACCATGGCGGACTCAACTGCCGGTGGACGGCAGGTGGACGGTTTCCACGGGATCTCACTCGAATATATGCGATCTCCACGGTTCCTTGCTGCGGACGGGGGATATGCCCGGGTGGTCTGGATGCCCTCGGATCTCAAAGAGCAGATGAGGGACTTCATCCCGGCGGATCTCTTCGCGTGTATCGCTACGGAAAAGGATGTAAGCACGGTAAGTGAACTCCGTGACTTCCTTTCCGGCAGGACCCACCCGGTAACAGAACGGTGGAAGGCAGAGGAGATTGATCCCCTGGAACCGGTAAACGGTGCCGTCCAGGTATTCTCCGGCGGGGATTTCCCGGTCATGGCGGGAGGGTTCAAGATCATCTTCAAGAACGCAAAGATCACCGCTGACAGGGTTATCATCGAACCAATACAACCCAAAAAACCGGGGGAAGGTGCATAAGATATGCCGGAGAAAAACCCGCGTAAAGATATACACATATATGAGCCACAGGAAGGGCAGGAAGCGATCTCCCGGCTCCTTGCCCTGCTCTCCGGCAAAGAGCGCCTTGAGCTGGAAAACTTTTCCATGGAGGTAGGCAATTTCGAGTTCTGGATCCCCACCGGATCTCCTGCAGCCCCTCAGGGCCTGCCTGCAGTCTCCCAGAAACCGACCGCCCTTCTGGCAGAGACGTTCTTCCCGCACAAGGAGGAGTTCGTGGGCAGGATCCACGAAGTGAATCTGGGCGCGACGAAAGCCGGGGGAGGCAGCCGCGGTAAAACGCTCGTCATTGGTGGATCGACTTATCCCCCGTTTGTCAGCGCAGATCATCCCGCACCCCGCCCTCCGGTCTTTGCTCTTGATGTCTTTGATATGGAGACACAACTTCCGCGGGTGCTCATGGAGAATGTCAAAGACGTCATCAGCGATCCGGCCGAATGGGCGAAAATGAACGTGAAGAAGTATGGCGCCGACATGATCACCGTGCACCTCATGTCCACAGACCCGCTTATCCGGGATGCATCACCGGAAGCGGCGGCAAAGACCGTGGAAGAGGTGCTACAGGCCGTAGATGTCCCGCTCATCATCGGGGGGTGCGGAGACCCGAAGAAAGATGCACAGGTCTTCACAAAAGTATCCGAGGTTGCCGATGGCGAGCGGCTTCTGTTGAACTCCGTCACCCTCGGTATGACCGAGACCAAGACGCTGGACGTAGTAGCCAGGTCGGCAAAGGAGCATAACCACGCGGTGCTTGGCTTCACCGGCCTTGAGCTCAACAAGGCAAAGGAGCTCAACCGCCGGCTCTATGAGTACCTGCCTCATGAGGACATCGTGATGGATCTCACCACGGTCGCACTCGGGTACGGCCTTGAGTACTCGTTTACCATCCACGAGCGGGCCCGGCACGCAGCGCTTATGGGCGATACCGAGCTCCAGCATCCCACCATCTCCGCCTCCACCAATGCATGGGCGGCCCGTGAGGCGTGGATGAAGATGGACAAGAAGTATGGCTCACGGGGGCTTCGCGGCCCCCTCTGGGAGACGATAAACGCACTCACGCTCCTCCTTGCCGGGGTGGATATCTTTATGATGATGCACCCGGCCGCGATCCGGACCTGCAAGGACACCATCCGGATGTTTGCCGAGAAGGACGCGCCGGTGCCGGACGGGATTGCCCGCTGGGCGACCATGAAGATCTAGGGAGGTGCACGATGTCGGAACGCGAACCCCGTAAAACGATCAAGGAGATCAGCCCGATCGACGTGTACAAACTCCTCCCCAAGACCAATTGCAAGGAATGCGGGGAGGCTAACTGCATGGCGTTTGCCACGAAAGTGGTGAACGGAGAGCTTGCGGCTGACAACTGTCCGCCAGTTACCAAAGAGGAGTACCGGGTCAATTTTGCAAAACTCGAAAACCTCATGGCCCCCCCGGTCAGAACCGTTGTGGTCGGGACCGGTGACCGAGCCATGAAACTGGGCGGGAAATATGTCCTTTACCGCCATGAATTCACCTACCACAACCCGACCCCGATTGCCATCGATATCTCTGATGACCTTGCCGAAGGGGAGCGGGACGCACGGGTGAAAGCGATCGCGGAGTTCTCCTACAACTACATCGGGCGCGAACTTCGTCTGGATGCGATCGCGATCCGCTCCACCCGGCACGACCCGGCTGCATTTGCCGCCGCAGTGACTGCGGTGGCTGCCCAGACCGATCTCCCCCTTATCCTCTGCACCTACGATGCAGCCATCATGGCGGCGGGCCTAGCCCATATCCGCGAACGCCGCCCTCTTCTCTATGCGGCCACAAAGGACAACTGGAAGGAAATGGCCAAACTCGCCCTGCGGTATACCTGCCCCCTCGTGGTCTCGGCCCCCCACGACATCGCACTCCTGCGTTCGCTGGTAAAAACCCTGGTAGCCTATGGGGTGACCGATCTTGTGCTTGACCCGGGGACCGCGGTTGAACCCGGCCTCTCGGGGACAATCCATACCTTCTCCCAGATCCGCAGGGCGGTCTTTGCTGACGGGGACGATCTCCTGGGATACCCTTTGATCGGGACGCCGATCACCGCGTGGCTTTCCCCGGAGATCTCTCACGAGCTGATCCAGTGGAAGGAGGCGTGCGCTGCATCCATGCTCCTCTCCCGGTACGCCGATCTGTTAATCCTCCATTCCCTTGAGGGCTGGGTTCTCCTGCCGCAGTTGATCTGGCGCTTCAATATCTATACGGACCCCAGGAAGCCGGTTTCTGTCGATACCGGCATCAGGATCTTCGGCACCCCCAAGAAAGATGCTCCGGTATTGATCACCACCAATTACGCGCTCACGTATTTCACGGTTGAAAGTGATATCAAGGCAGCAGGGATCGATTGTTTCCTGATTGTGGTTGATACCGGTGGGAACAGCGTGGAAAGCGCAGTGGCCGGCAGGTACCTGAACGCGGAGACGATTGCAGCAGCTTTAAAGGAGACCGGTATTGCCGACCGGGTCAACTATCGGTACCTGATCATCCCCGGCCTTGCCGCCCGCCTGAGCGGTGAAACCGAGGAAGCAAGCGGCTGGCATGTGCTGGTCGGCCCGAAAGACTCTTCGGGTATCCCGGCCTTCTTAAAGGCACACTGGCCGCCGAAGAAATGGTGACCGGGCGATAACCCCCCCAAAAAAAGGTGGCCCCGGTCTTGCAGGTATCCGAAAAGGAGGAAGACAACCCATGCAGAAGCCGGACGTACAGGAAATCAGGGTAATTCTCCAGCCGATGAACCGGGTGGTCACAGTCCCGTCCGGGACCTCCCTTCTTGTAGCAATCACGCTTGCCGGGCTCTCTATTGAGAGTATCTGCGGGGGGAAGGGGACCTGCGGGAAATGCCGGGTCATCCTGGACAAGGGAAGCTGCTGGGATGCGCCGGAGATCGGCACCGGGTGCCGTCTTACGCAAGAGGAACGGGAAGCAGGGTACCATCTTGCCTGTCAGGTTACCCTTGCAGACGATGCGGAGTTCACGATCCCGGTAGAGAGCCGGATCGATTCCCCCCAGATCCTGGTAACAAGACCAGCGGCTATCGGGACGCCCGAACCCGTTATCAGGCGGTACCGGGTGGAGCTTTCACCTTCAGAGGGTCTGCCGTTTGCGTCCCAATCGATCCGGTTTGCCGGGTACACCGGCCTCAGGCCCCGGATGACCGATGAGCAGTACCACGCACTGCTGGCATCCGATCAACCGCAAGTGGCTATCATCTCTGCACTCCACGCCCCGCCTACCATGCTTGCGCGCTCTCCTGCTGACGGCACCGAGCCTCTTTATGGTGTTGCCATCGATCTCGGCACAACCACAGTTGTTGGCTGCCTTGCCCGGCTCGATACCGGGGAGGTCCTCGCTACTGCCTCCGTTCTCAACCGCCAGATCACGTATGGCGAGGAGCTGCTTACCCGGATCGGGTACGCAGCATCGCCCGCAGGGCTTGCAGCACTCCAGAAGGCCGCAGCCACCAGCATAAACGATGTCATCGGTACCCTGGCTCTCAATGCCGGCATCGTAAGGACCGCTATTCTCGATCTCTGCATTGGGGGAAACACGGTGATGAATCACCTTCTCTGCGGCCTCGACGTCCAGTATCTCGAACTCGCGGATACCCCGGTTTTACGGGCACCACTGGTCAGGGCCGCACGGGACCTTGGTCTTGCCGTGCATCCGGCAGCGGAGGTGTACTGCCTCCCCAATGTCAGCCGGTTTGTCGGAGGGGATGCAATCGGGGACATGATCGCCGCCGGGATGTATGCCTCGGATGAACTCTCGCTCTTGGTCGATCTTGGGACTAACGGGGAGATTGTCCTTGGCAACCGGCACTGGGCTGCCTCGGTCTCCTGCGCCTCCGGCCCTGCCTTTGAGGGGGCCGGTATCCGTGCCGGCATGAGGGCGATGAAAGGGGCGATCGATCACGTGGAGGGCGATCCGGTCACCGGGGAGATACGGTGGAGCACGATAGGATCTGCCCCGCCCCGGGGTATCTGTGGTTCGGGGATCGTGGATCTTGCAGTGGCCATGGTGCAGACCGGCGCCCTTGATTTTGCCGGCAAACTTAACTTTTCGCACCCCCGGGTACGGACTGATCCGGAAGGGGCCGGGTATCTCCTTGCCCGGGCGTCCGAGACAGGCACCGGCCGGGAGATCGTTATTACCCAGCAGGATATCGATTACCTTATGGATTCCAAGGCCGCAGCCTGTGGCGCGATCGCGGTCCTTCTTGCACGGTACAAGTATGTGGTGGGTGATATCCGGCACCTTTACCTTGCCGGGGCTTTCGGAGCCTACACAGACATCAATAATGCGGTCCGGTTCGGGATTCTCCCGCGATTTCCGGCTGCCGCGGTTCATTCGATCGGAAATGGTTCGCTTGCGGGAGCGTATGCGTGTCTCCTCTCGCTTAAGAACCGGGCCGCTGCTGAATCCCTGGCCCACCACATGGTATATATCGACCTGATGGTGGACACTGCTTTTGCAGAAGAGTATGCAGCGGCATTGTATATCCCGGGGCGGGCTGATCTTTTCCCGCCTGTATCCTGAACTTAGGGTTGCAGGATCGGTTCAGCCGGACTCTTCTGTTACCGATGTATACGGGTGGGAGCCCTGCCCCGGCGGTTCGGTGAACAATTCATCCCGGACTCCTTTTGTAATGCCCAGGACCATGATGATCACGGGCACGATCTCCAGTCTCCCCAGCCACATCAGGACAATAAAGATCCATTTGATAGCAACCGGGCTGGTGGCAGTGATAAACCCAACCGTGATGCCTGAATTGGAGAGGGCAGAGATACATTCGAAAAGCACCTCATCAAGCCGGAATGACGTGATATAGAGGTGGAGGCAGAGAATGGTTGCTGCAAATATCGTGATGACGTACAGGGCGATCACGAGCATATTTTTGGAGATCTCCATCTCCGACATTTCCCGCGACAGTGTCCGCTTCTCGTACCGGAATGGTACGATCACCCGGTTACTGACAAAGAACCGCCGGAACCACCACTTCACTCCTTCATAGGCAAGCATGAGGCGGTTGATCTTGATCCCGCCGGCCATGCTCCCCATTGCACCGCCAATAAAGATCAGGAGTGCGATAACGGCTAGAGGAATTGCGGTCCAGACATGGACATCTGCGTTCTGGAGACCGCAGGTACAGATAGCGGCAACTGCGGTGAAAGCTCCTTCGCGGAGTGCCATTGCGGGAGCAAAACCATTGAAGAGGTATAACTCCAGTGAAACAATCCCCGACCCGGCCAATGCAAGAAGGAGCAGGAGACGGACAGCATGGTCCCGGAAGAGTGCCGTCACCTTGCCGCGGTATAAAAGGAAATAGATTTTAAATGGTATGGCCCCCGCAAGCATCACCGGGATAAGGAGTGCCTCGAGTAAGGAGTTGTTATAATAGGCAAGGCCTGCCGAATGGAGGGTAAATCCTCCGGTAGCGATTGCGACCATAACTAGGTTGAGCGCATCCCAAAGCGGGATACCGGCCAGCATTATCAGGCCTGTAAAGAGCAGGGTAAGGAAGATATAGATCTTCCACATTCTCCAGCCCGTAGACATCAGGTTGGGCATGAGGTCATCGGGTTTTCCCTCGGACCGGAAGATCTGGAAGAGCGAAAACCGGCTCCTCCTCCGCATCGATATCCCGAATGCAATGATCCCAATGCCACCGATCCACTGCATATAGGTCCGCCAAAAGAGGAGCGTCATGGGAACCTGCTCAAGCGACGGGATCATGGTAAAGCCGGTGCTTGTCCAGCCTGACATTGCCTCGAAGATGCTGTCAGTATAAGACATGCCCATGCCCAGGACAAAGGGCAGGGCGCCGATGAGCGCGATCAAAAACCATGCAATGGCAACCGCAACCAGCATGATCGAGACGGGCGGCTCGTAGTCCCTGACCTTCACCCGGGTCAGAAGGTACCCAAGGCAGAGGAAGGCAACGGGGGCACTTGCCATAGGTATGATCATGTCCCATTCCTGGAAAATGACAAGGACCACAAAGGGCAGGAGCGAGAGAAATCCCAGAAACCTGCAGATGCGTCCCACATCGTGGATAATCATGGCAAGGTGATCGAGTCGCTTCATGGGAATGAGAAGATAGTTGGCATCTCTCCCTTGTTATGGGTTCTGTTGCATTACCTCCGCCCTCACACGCATATATTTACGTTCATGCCGGCAACCATCTGATCTGTTATGGAGTGTCCTGACCGGGAGTACTACCCGTTTTTTGTGGTTGTTTTTCTCACCGTGGTTGCCCTGGTCATATTCTGGCCGGTCTTTGATATGGCGGTGATAGGGGGATCGCTTGCAGTGGTCCTGATGCCGGTCCATAACCGCCTCTCCCGATCGATCCGCCCGTCAATATCGGCGGCTGCCATCACGATTGGCCTTTTTGTGGTTTTTGCACTTGTGGCATACATTACCCTGTTGATTTTGCGGGCAAACACCGGTCTTATCAACCAGATCTTTGTTACTATCGGCTCGTGGCTTGCCAGCCCGTCCACCCGGCCGGGGGCATTCGGATTTACCCTCAACAAGGACACGCTCGAAGTATGGCTGGCAAAAGGAGACGCCCTCTTTGTCAATTACTGGACAACCCTTGCTGATAATCTCCTGTTGATCGCATTCAAGGGAATTGTCCTCTTCCTCTCCTTTTTCCTCCTTCTCCTGAAAGGGACTGCCATAAAGGAGCGGATCTTCCGGCACCTGCCTGAACCCATAAAGGGGTACTGCGACCAGCTTGTACCCGTGACTGTCGATACACTTTATGTGATCTACATCGTCCAGTTCGCGATCGCGGCCCTCACTTTCTTTATTGCTCTCCCGGTCTTCTACCTGCTGGGGTACGGGAACATCTTTTTTTACTCGTTTCTGGCCGCTTTCTGCGAGCTCATCCCCATTCTCGGTTCCTCGGTCGCGTTTCTCATCGTCGGTGCTTATGCACTCGCACTCGGGGACCTCCGTGGCCTGCTTATCATGATCATCCTGGGGTATGTCGTGGTTTCGGCACTTCCCGAGATCTATATCCGCCCGGTGCTTGTGGGCCGCCGGGTGAAGATCAACCCGGTGATCATGTTTGTCGGATTAATCGGGGGTCTTCTTACCCTTGGTCTGGCCGGGTTCGTTCTGGGGCCGCTCATCATCGTCCTGGTGATGAAGAGCTACCGGATCTGGACCGATGAGCGGAAAGCGGCCAGTGATCAGGTGGAGCCGGCACTGCCTGTCGATACCATTCCCTGATCCCCGCGGTTTTCTGGTTTTCTAGGACCGAAAACCGGGGGCAACCGGACGTTACCGGCGCTGAAAAGAGAAAACAATATACCCTCATTATCCCCACGGGTAAAGCAGGAATGCTCAGGGATTATTTTGTGATGCCCGGGATCGTCAAATCGATGGGTCTCGTGTTTGGCGATATCGGGACGAGTCCCATCTATACGCTCACCGCTATCTTCCTTTTGATCCCCCCTACGCCCCAGAATGTGATGGGCATCCTCTCCCTGATTTTCTGGACACTTACGATCCTTGTCACGATCCAGTACACCTTCCTCGCAATGCACCTGGGAAAGAAAGGTGAGGGCGGGACAATCGTGCTCAAGGAGATCCTGCTACCGATGTTAAAGTCTGGCAACCAGATCGCGTTTGTTACCCTTCTCTCCATTATCGGTATCTCTCTCTTTATTGGGGATGGCGTAATAACCCCGGCGATCAGTATCCTTTCAGCGGTCGAGGGCGTACTCCTCATCCCCGGCTATGAGCAGACCGCCCGGATCTTTTTAATGCTTGCAGCCGCTGTCATCACCATCTGCCTCTTTGCATTCCAGGCACGGGGAACCGAGAAGGTGGCATGGGCATTTGGCCCGGTGATGGTGGTCTGGTTTGCGGTGCTTGCAGTCTCTGGTTTCATTGCCCTGTTCCTGGCCCCCCAGGTGCTTTTTGCAATAAACCCGGCCTATGCCCTCGATTACCTCCTGCACAACGGCCTTGCGGGATTTCTTATCCTTTCGGCCGTCATCCTCTGCGCTACCGGTGGCGAGGCGCTCTACGCGGATATGGGGCATCTGGGCAGGGACCCGATCGTAAAGGCATGGTACCTGGTATTTTTTGCCCTGGTGATCAACTACTTCGGGCAGGGTGCGTTTCTCCTCGCCCACCCGGGTTCCCAGAACGTCCTCTTCGACATGATCTTTGCCGAGGCAAAATTCCTTTACATCCCGTTCCTGCTCTTAAGCATTGCAGCGACCGTGATCGCTTCGCAGGCAATGATCTCCGGTATCTTCTCCATTGTGTACCAGGGAATCACGACCCGCATCCTGCCGCTCCTGCACATCGAGTATACCTCGCCTCATCTCCGTTCCCAGATCTACATCGATGTCGTGAACTGGATGCTCCTCTTTGCCGTCCTCTTTATTATCCTGATCTTCCAGTCATCCAATAACCTGACACATGCGTATGGCCTCGCCGTCTGCGGGACGATGATGATCACAAGCATCCTGATTCTCTGGATCTTTGTTTTGCGGGGAGAGATCATTAAAAGCCTGATTGCGGGCGGGGTGCTCATCGTTACGGGTACGTTCCTGCTCTCCAACTTCCACAAGATCCCGCAGGGAGGCTTCTGGTCCCTCCTGATCGCCTCGATCCCGCTCGGCATCATCCTCATCTACACCAACGGCCAGCGCCGGCTTGCCACCTCCCTCAAGCCTGTACCGCTCGATGAGTTCCTCCCGAAGTTCAATACTCTCTACAAAACGGTGAACAAGATCTCCGGTTCTGCGTTGTACTTTGCCCGTGACTTCCGTCAGATCCCACAGTATATTCCCCGCACGATGTTTGTAAACAACATCGTATACGAGGAGAACATTATCATCTCGATCATCCGCACAGAGCAGCCGTTCGGAGTGACCTGGGGCGTGACCCGGGAGCTTACCAAGGGACTCTCGATCTTCGAGATCTATCTGGGATACATGGAGATCGTGGATATCTCGACCATTTTAAAAGATGCCGATATCGATGAGAAGACCATCTTCTACGGCATGGAAGATATCGTCACCAACCACGTGGTCTGGAAGATCTTCGGGGCCATCAAGCACCTCACCCCGTCGGTCGTGCAGTTCTACCGCCTGCCCTCGGACAAGATCCACGGTGTTGTGACCCGGGTGGAGATGTAGGGTGGCCGCCCGGCCCGATATGCTCTTTATTTAACCCGATCAATAGTGTCAGCAAGCGAGGATCGCCGAGCCAGGTCAAAGGCGATGGATTTAGGGTCCATTCCCGCAGGGGTTCGCCGGTTCGAATCCGGCTCCTCGCATATTGAATCTGGGTGGTAGGTATCTCATAAAATACCACCCCTCTTTTCTGGTATCACTGTTCTATAAGCCGGCTCACGACTCGGCAATTGCCAAAAGAGATTGTCCTTACATTTCATCATGATCACGAATCCCCTTTTAAAAATATTGATCACCCCCATACCCTCCATGTGGGCGTCTGCAAAAAAATAACCGGGACCCGCTTTACTCAACATAAAGCGGGAGTCCCCTTACTTATTCCAGTTTCTGAACCCCCATTTCCACTGAAACTTCTGACGAGAAGAAACAGGGGCTCCCCATTTCCTCTATCCTAAGGGGGACCCACTTATCATGATCATAAGCGGGAGTCGCTTTTAATATTCGCAGATCAAAAGGACCCCCCGCCGATACTTTAGGGTCTCTGCCAAAAATAAAGGGGGACCCCCATAAGACACAAAGTGAGGTGGGGTACCTCATGGTCCCTTTCATCTACCTGAGCTTTGCGTGGAGCAGAGCGGTTAACGGGATCGTTAGTCTAGATCCCAGACGCAGGGCAGAAAAATCAGAATCTCTTATCGAGAATATTTGCACGAACCGACAAACAGCCGGAGCGGTATATAGGATCCTGGGAACTGTCCCGGGGAGTATCCACAACCCGGTTTTTGAGGCTAGCGGGATAGGACGTGAAGGGTCTGCCTCAATACGGGGCATTCCCTGATTTGGATAAGGCTCCCTTTATGGGAATGGACGGCAGCCGTGGGAAAAAAATATCAAAAAATCAGTTGGTTTTTGGAAAAAATCAGAGGGTCTTGTCGAGGATAACCTGCTGCGAACCGTCTGTAAAGACGGCGATACCCAGTACGCGATCCTTCCCGGGATCCGGGGCCGCAAGCAGTGCGTTTGCACCGATGGAAAGGATACCCCCGCTTGCCGGGCGATTCTGTATGCCGGCCGTTACGCTTGATCCGCCGATCCAGGTTGCCGGCGCCCCGCCGTTAACGGTCCAGTTAATCCCGACTACCGATCCTGCGTTCTGACCCCCGGCAAAGGTAACTGTCACGAACGACCCGTTTACCCGGTTGATCGTCGATGTCGCAATCTTGCCTTTCTGTATATTCCCGGTCATGCCCATTACAAACGCTACGATGACTGCGGCGAGGATGACCGTGATCGCAACCAGCAGGATAGTACTAACTACCTCAGAAATGGCCTCATTATTCTTTCTGTATTGCACCAAATGTATCACGCACCAGAGATATGCGCCACTTTGCGGGCGGAAAAGGATATGCGTTGTATATTGCTGTGAAAAGTTGATAAGCGTTCGTTCAGGATGTTGGCTTTTGGATCCCTATTGGCTGATGAACCTTGCTTTTGTGAAAAGGACGGTTCGTGACGCAAATGAAAAACCAGCAGATCTCAGGACACGCCTTAAGGCAAAGCAATTAAAGGTTTTCTTTTCCTATCAGCAGCTGAGCATGAAAGTCGCTATTCTCCAGCATATCGCGTCAGAACCGGCCGGTTTATTTGAAACGATCTTTATCGAACAGGGTGTCCCGTACGAGTATCTCCGGCTCTATGAGACCGGAGAAATACCGTCCGCTGCGGCCGGTGCTACCCATTTCCTGCTCATGGGCGGCCCGATGAGCGTCAATGACGAGAAAGAGCTGACCTACCTCAAAGAGGAGAAGGCGCTAATCCGGGATGCCATCGGCAGGGGTCGCCCGGTGCTCGGGATCTGCCTTGGAGCCCAGCTGATTGCCTCGGCTTTTGGTGCCCGGGTCTATCCGTACCAGCAGGAGACCGGCTGGTACCATCTTTCACGGACCCCGGAGGCACCCGGGATCTTCTCCCGGTTTCCGGGCCGGTTCCCAGCCTTCCAGCTTCATGGCGAAACCTTTGATCTCCCCCTTGGTGCCTGCCTTGCCGCCACCGGTACCGCCGTGAAGCATCAGGCATTCGTGTACAAAACCGCCACCGCCCTGCAGTTTCACCTCGAACTTACCGAGAGGATTATCCGGGACTGGATACGTGACCTGGACCCCGCACAGCAGGAGGCGATTGAAAAGGATACCCCTGCCTTTATAAGGGAAAGCAACCGGCTCTGCCGGCTGGTTGCCGGGGAGTTTATCACGTAAACCGGAAATGGCCCCGGCAACGAACCTTCCCCTTATTCAGGCAAACGGCTGTGCCGGGTCCAGCTGGATTTCATGCGGCAGCCGGGCCAGCGCTATGGCACCCAGGGCCCCAATAACGCCGTTGCCCCCGGTAAGGACGGCCCTGGCCTGCTGTGCGGTCTCTTCTGCCCGGGCACGGTCAACAACAGCGCACCGTACTGCTCTCCCATATTCCCTGAGCACCGGGGGAATCGTCATCCCCTTGAGAAACGCGAGCCCCCATTCGGGTGAAAGGGACTCGTTCTCGACAAATTCCCGGCTCTTGGCCATCACCCGGTCGATCCGGGATGGGTGCACAGCCACCTCGATGTAGCTTGATGAGTTGCCGGCTGTTTTATTGTCGATCTTATCGTTGAGCATCACTACATGATGGCTGATAGGGAGCACGCTCTTCCCCGCTGAAAGCCGGGTCAGCAGCGCAAGGGCGAGGGCAAATGTTGCCCCCCCGGCATTCGAGTCTGTATCGTCGACACCGATGGTGAGGTGGGTGAGCGCCTGGGTCCAGACCTTTCCCTCGACAATTCCCCCCACGTGATCCAGTTCAACGCGTGCCACCCCTTCAGCGCGTGCCATCATGTCGGTGAGCGAATACGCCGGCCCGCCGATACAGCGGATCCGCTGGATAATATGGTCGCCTGTACAGGCAATACCGGAGATCCCGACTGCAGCATCGGGCGAAAGACCGATGGAGACCGGCGCGTCCCCTATCCGGGCACACTCCCGCAGGAGCGTCCCGTCGCGTGTCACGGCGTTTATCACGCCACCGGCGCGGAGGTGATGGTACCCGCAGAAGGCTGCACACGCCCCACTCATGCAGTCGTGGAAGATCTCGACCCGTCTGCCGTCCGTGGTGGTGAAAATCCGCCGGCAGGTGCTCTCGGGTATGGCGGAGAGGGCTGCATAGCGGGCGGCCATCCTCCCGGACTTCTCCTTCTTTACGAGCACGCAGCCCTCCCGGACGAGCCTGGTTACCCAGTCCTGTGCCGTGCTCCGCGGGATACCTGCGGCTTTCTGGATATCGGTAACGGTAAAAAAACCGGCGTCCTGCGTGAACTGGCGCATCAGGCGCAGGTATTCCCGCCGGTGTTCAAGCACGCTTGCCATAATGGTCGCGGATGTACAGGATATCGCCGATAATGGCGCTCGCTGTCTCGATGGACCCTGCGCCCTTCCCGATCAGTGTGATCTCCTTTGCCATGTCGGTCTCCAGGGTGAGGGCGTTTAAGGTACCCTCGACCACAAGCGGGTGGTTTTTCTCAATGAGCCTGGGCGAAACCCGGAAGATCTTCTTTTTCGGGATTGCTTCAGCAATGAGCCTGATGGTAAAGTCCCCCTCTTCGGCAAGCCGCAGGGCATCCGGGGTCAGGAGGTCGATCCCGGTCATATCGATATCGGCCAGTTTCGTCCCGTTTCCCCAGATGGTGTTGGCAAGGATCACAAGCTTGATAGAAGCATCGATGCCTTTCACATCATAGGTGGGGTCCGCCTCGGCATATCCCATCTCACGGGCCTCCATAAGAGCTTGCTCGTAGGTAAGCCCCTCGGCCGCCATCCGGGTCAGGATATAGTTGCAGGTGCCGTTGAGGACCCCGTAGATGGCGATGATCTCGTTCCCGCAAAGGCCGCTCTCGAGCGTATGCATGATGGGGATCGCCCCGCCCACGGTGGCCTCATACCGGAGGGCCACACCCTTCTTTTTTGCAAGAGCAGCAAGATCGTGGTAGGCAAGGGCAATGGGGCCCTTGTTGGAGGTGACAATATGCTTTTTTCGTGCCAGGGCTACCCTGATGTATCCGAGCGCAGGTTTACCGGTCAGGGCATTGGTGGGTGTGACCTCGATAAGGACATCGTAATCGGCCTTTTTGACAACGTCCATTGCATCGATCGACCGGTCACCGCACATACCCGTCTTTTGTTTGTTTTGGAGTATCTCCGATATATCGATCCCTTCATTGCAGATGCACCCGCTCTTCGAATCGGCAATCCCCGTGATCGTGACACCGAGGTCTTTTTTTGCGATCATCTCAAGAACGCCGCGACCCACGGAGCCAAGGCCGAGCAATGCTGCTTTCATGCAACTTCCTCCAGCGGTTCGATGAGGAGCAGCGATTTTTGTGCTGCAACTTTGCGCAGGATGGCGATGGCGGCATCCATGTCCGCCCGGTTGGTGGCCTTGAGGGTGACCCGTGACGTTGAACGTTCGTTGATCGCCGGCATGCTCATCGAGATCTCGCAGACCTCGGCAAAACCCGTGGAATCGATCTGGTCCACGGTATCGGACAGGTCGGTGTGCATGAGATGGCCGATCAGGATGACCGATCGTTGGTAGAGCAGGCGCTCCTTTCCTATCCTCTGGATGTGGACGCCCTGCTCCTTGAGGAGTCCGACCAGCGTATCGAGCCGCCCTTCAGGAAGGGCGAGCACGATCTGGACGTTAAGTGTCCGCGAGCTGGATTCCGGGTCGCGGTGGTGGATGACCGCAATGATGTTTCCCCCCACATCAGAGATCGGTTTGAGGGCTGCAACCAGCTGTCCGGGAGAATCCTTCATCTCAAGCTTCATCGAGATCTGCACGCAAACCACCTTACCAACAAGAATAGCACCGCATACCAAGAAAAGACTTGTTCTTTATTGTGGGCAATCGCAAAAGGGCAGGCTAGAGTTTCCTGAGTTTATTGTCCACTTTCTCAAAGAAATTCCGGTGGACGTTGACAAATCGTGCCGGTTCGCGTGCCCGCTGTACCACCAGCGATGCCGAGCTTCCGAGCTCCACTGTCTTCTGTCCGTCGAGGACAAGCTTTGCCGGCTTCGAGCTCTCCAGCCGGATCTCCAGCTTCCGGCAGCTGGAAATAACATGGGGCCGGGACGAGAGCAGGTAGGGAGCGAGCGGAACTAGGAGGAATGCCTCGATCCGCGGGTCTACAATCGGCCCACCGGCGCTCATCGCGTACGCGGTTGAACCGGTGGGCGTGCTCACCAGCAGACCATCGGAACGGAACTGTTCCGTGACTACGCCGTCAACCAGGATCGAGAAGCGTAGCATCTTTGCAGGACGGGTGGTGACAATAAGTGCCTCGTTGAGTGCGTCCCCGAGAATTTTCCCGTCCTGGAGGAGGGCGAGCCTCATCCGCTCCTCGATATCTAATCCCGGGGCAAGCGATCGTGCGAACTTTCTGGCCTGGGCCGGTTCGAGGTCTGCAAGGAACCCGACCTCCCCATGGTTTATCCCGATGACCGGGATCTGTTCATGCATCTGCTGCACGGTGCGCAGGATCGTGCCATCTCCACCAATCACCACCGCGATGTCCGCATCAGCCTGGTTCAGGGACTGCCCGGTTCTGCCCAGAGCTGATGCAATGTCCGTATCGAGAATGACCGTATGGTCTTCCTCTTCCAGTACCGCCATCATCTGGCGGGCGCAGTCAAGAGCTTCGGGCAGGTCAATCCGTGAGACAAGAAGGCATTTCATGGAATTTCACCGCAGGTATTCGACTACTTTATGATGCAGCACGCTGTTGGTGGCAACAATGCACCGCCCGACAGTTACTTCTTCGGGAAATTCGAGGGGGTCCCCATTGATATCAGAGACGGACCCCCCGGCCTCCGTGCAGATAAGCATGCCCGCAGCGGCATCTGTTACCCGGAGCGTACCCCGGAGATCCACAAAGCCGTCAATCCTCCCGGCTCCAACATAACAGAGCTCAAGGGCAGAGGCTCCCAGCAACCGCCACCGCCGGATCTTGTGTCCGAGCTGCATCATCCGTGTCGGGTCGAACTTCCGGCCATAGATGCTCATAGCGCATTTGTCCAGCCGGGCTGTTGAGGATACATGGATGGATTTCCCGTTGCAATGGGCAAATTTTCCCTTTACGGCTGTAAAGGTCTCCCCCGTAGCCAGGTCCTGGACAAATGCCTTCCGGATAATACCGTCCTGTGCCCATGCAAGAGAGAGGGCATAGAACGGGATGCCGGTCACCGCATTGTAGGTCCCATCCACAGGATCGAGGAAGATGGTGCCCTTTCCGCCGTCTATTGGGACCTTGCCGGCTTCTTCGCTAATCACCTTTGAACAGAGTCCGTGGTCGCGGATATATCCAATGATGCAATCCTCTGCGACCTGATCTATCCTCTCTGTCGGTGTACGATCGGCACCCATCCGGATGATCTCTCCCCCGGCGGGAGATGCGACAAACGGCCGGATATTCTCACGGACATGTGCGGCCATTTCAGTGCAGGCAGAAAGGAAATTCATTGCAATACATGCCTCTCTATGGGGCTACCGTTGTATTTATGTACGGCAATAAAGATAAATTACTTCTGCGCTTAAGATAAGGATACGTTTTAGGTTGTGAAAGAGAATGAAGGAACAGACAGAAATCGGGAAGATAAAGGAAGGCCGTTATATCGTTATCGATGATGAACCCTGCAAGGTGGTCGGCCTTGCCACCTCAAAGCCCGGAAAGCACGGCGCGGCAAAGGCTAGGATCGATGCAGTCGGGCTCTTTGACGGTGTCAAGCGTTCTATTGTCTCGCCGGTCTCCGCAAAGACCTATGTACCGGTCGTCGAACGCAAGAGCGGTCAGGTTATTTCCATTGCCGGCGACATGGCGCAGCTCATGGATATGAAAGACTACTCCAACTTTGAGATTGCGATCCCTGCGGACAAGAAAGGTATTCTTGAAGTCGGAAAGGAGATCATGTACATCGAGTCCATGGGCAAGAGAAAACTCGACTGAATTGGTCGGGAAAAAGAATCGATACTTTTTTTGCTGGTCCGGTGAGTTTTAGAATTAGATAAACAGATTAAGACCTGCATTCGGGTAAATGAATAGGTTTGTCGGTCTCGCCCGATAGCATTATTTCCATGCCTAAATCTGGTTATCCGACATTATTAAAATCATTTTTGTAAAGGGATTGTATATATTCCGTCAATATTGGCCGATATACCGTGTGGGGACAAGAATAGTGATGGTATAGGACCCAATATTCTGGGAATTAATAACGAAATAGTAGCCTCTCCCACCTTCGTAGAATTTTTCAAGCCAAGGGCGGGGGTCCATGGAAGGGGTTGTTGCTGTTGGCATGATTGTCCCATACTTTGCCGGAGTCAGTGTTACAGAAAGTGTTGATGGTGTTGTCGGTGTGATGCCTTCCCAAAGATTAAAGTCTATGCCCCCGGGAGGTGTAATTGTCCTAACGATTCGGTTGGGATCGGTTGCATCCATGACCTGGATGGAGAATTGTGGTTGTACCGTTGAATAAGAGCCCTGAAATCCACTAATAGATGCTCCTTGTCCATACGTAGGAGTGATTGAATACGAAGGTAAGGCAGAGTCATAACCTTGGGGGGGAGTTATTGAATAGGATAGTTCCCAATACGGGAATGGAATGGTTACCACTTGGGTAGTCCCGCTGTATGTTCCCGAGATAGTTGCATACACAGTTCTGCGGTTGTCAGGCAGGCTTGCATTGATCGGTGTTCCCTGCGGCAGTGACTGGTTAGTGGAGATTTGATAGGTCGCAGGATTGACGAATCCGATTGTCTGGACTTTCTGGTTCCATGTGGGGGTGGGTGTAGGGGGGGTTGTAGTCTGTATTGTTGTCAGATTTGAATAAACGACTTGGGGAGTTGATGTTATAGAAGGTTCCGATATGGCCTTGGGAAGGCCGGTATTGACTGGTTGGCCAGTGGCTATCGGTTTTACTATAAATGCGATGACAAGAATGATGCAAAAAGCCGCTATAATATAAGTAATATCCTTTTTATCCATAAGTACGGTAATTTTCTATAGGTTTGTCCTTACATAAAAAATGGTTATGTTCAGGATGATATTATCATCTGGGCGAGCATGAAAATACTGGATTGTTTGTATCATAAATTTTCATCGTATTTTCTGTCAATTGCATTCAATGACCGGAAAAATTTTGAAAAAACCTTCAAATGGCTTTTGAGATTTGGAAAACTTATTTATACAATGAATACCTTTTAACACTGTAGAGACGCTGGTACCGACTAGTGTCTACTAAATTCACGAAGGTGAAATTATGAGTTCGTCGAAACAGAACGATTCAGGGTTCACCGGCCTCGAGGCAGCGATTGTGCTTATCGCATTCGTTGTCGTAGCGGCGGTGTTCTCGTATGTGGTACTCGGCGCCGGGTTCTTCACGACGCAGAAGGCACAGCAGACAGTCCACACCAGTGTCGAGCAGTCTAGCTCAACGTTGGAGATTGTCGGAAATGTGTATGGTACAGGGACTGGAAATGGTGGCTCTGGTAGCACCATTACCTACGTTAACTTCAGTATGGAGTTAGCCCCGGGTGGGACACCAATTGACTTTTCAAAGGTAGTTATGGTATTCAGTAATTCAACTACCCTGCAAACGTTGGCTGCACAAAGTACCGCGGCAACAGTAGTCACACAACCAGTTGCGGGTGGGTGGGCAATCACTTCCGTTCAGAACTCTCCCAGCACAACCCTCTCCATATTACTTCAGCCTGATGAGCAGTTCCAGATAAGCTGCCAGCCGACAAACCCGATTCCTTCGAACGATGTGTTCACTATTGAGGTCCGGCCGTCTGTTGGAGCAGCATTTAGTATTACCCGGACTGCTCCTGCCGCAATATATGCAGTCAACACTCTTTACTAATCTTTTTTTATAAAATTCAGATATCTGTTGAGTAGTATTCATGTTTGAACACTTTTCTATCATGCACCAGTTAGACAATTTTGGAATTCAGAAGAGTTTATCGAAGTTTTCATAGATTGCCTGTTGTGAAAACGCACAAATTAAAAAATATACCATATTCTGTCGTGTTTTGTGAGGAAAGTATATTAATCCAAAATAGGATAATAATTAAATGCTATGGCGGTAAATCAGGCACAGGTTGACCATATCATCACCGCGGCTTCCGAGGACGACCCGGAAGTCAAACTCCAGAACCTCGAGCGTGAAGTTGACCTGATCAAGACCTCCATCAAACGCCTTCTCATGGATATCAGGGAACGGATGAACGAGATGGAGAACCCTTTCACCATTTCTTCCATGTCTGGGAGTACCGATTCCGAAAAGTCAAGTGATTCAACAAATGCTGCAAAAAAGGCAGCACTCGATGCGAAGGAGGCGGCGCTGGAAGCAAGGGAGTCTACGCTTGATGCTGCAAAGGCCAAACAGGAGGCAGAGGCACGGGACTCCGCTGTTAAACCGTCTGAACCCGAAACAAAGCCAATTGCAGCCCCTGGTGTCTCTCCTGTTGCCGCTTCTTTACCCTTTGTTGAGGAAAGACATGTGCCGGATGAGCAGATGATATCGCTATTAAAATCCCAGCTCATCACAAGTGGCAATAAACCCGGCCCGAATACTCTCGCAAGCGAAAAACTCCGGCTCCAGAAAGTATACAAACTGTTCAAGTGGACGAATGCCGCTATTCGCAAGTTTGGTCACGATCGTCTTGACATTATCCTCGAATCATACCGTATCATGGGGTATATCTCGAGAGAATCCTGTGACGAGATAAAGGAGATCTCCCGCCTTATGCCTGCCAACCTTGGGGACGAGCATGAAGTAGGACCTGACGAGTTTGTCTCCGAACTCTATGCTCTCAATCGTATTCTCTCGCCCAACGATTCCTCGCTTGACCGGGATATGATTGAGGTCATGATGGAACAGCGCCAGCAGGTAGTGCCGGGAAAAGAAAGATCAGGGGCTCCTGAACTACCGGCCAAAGAACGGGAATCTGCCCGGCCAACAAGAAAAGATGAAGAATGGATGAACCTGCCGGACAGGATATAGGGAGATCTTATGTCGGCCGATACCTTCACGACAGCTATTTTTCTCATTACTGCGGTTATTGCTGCTAGCGTACTGGTAAGCGCTATTTTTCCCGTGGTATACCAGATGTCAGGGACTTTTGCGGCCGCGGGTCATGCGGCGGATCAGCAGATCCGGACCAACGTTCAGATCATTCTTCCTGTGGCATACAACAATAAGGATCCAAATTACGAGACAGTCTGGATAAAAAATACCGGGAACCGCCAGATTAGTACATCTGAAATCGCTCAAGCCGATATCTTTTGCGGTGATTCCGGGAATTTTAAGCATATGACTATCCAAAATTCCGCTGGGACTTTAACTTCGGATTATTGGACCTACACCAGCTATTTTGCAAATCAGAATTCTTGGGCCCCGGGGGAAACACTGGAGGTTGTTTGCTATCCCAGCACAATAATCAGTACAACAAATCAGGTATATTTCCAGTTCGTACTACCGGATGGCATCTCGACATCGGACCAGTTTACCGTGAGCACAGCTCCCTGATAAGGTGATCTGGTATGGCAGTTGCAGATCTTATTGGTGCGGCTGTCGGGGTGATCCTCCTCGTGATTGTTGCTTACATGCTGGTAGGAGGCGTTATTTCCACGGCTCAGATTGTCACAAGCGCCCAGAAATCCGCCACACTCCTTGAGGAAAACCAGTTAAAAACCGATTTTTCCATCACCAACGTAACAATGATAGACAGCTCGGATTTTAGTTTCACGATTAACAACACCGGAAATGAGCCGATTTCTGATTTCACGCATATGGATGTTATTGCTTATGACAGAAGTTCCAATGCCTATAGTCTCTATCCGTACAGCATGTCTGCGAGTACCGGAAAATGGACGATTGTCAGTCAGGGCAATGATCTTATCCACCAATCAGAATTGTATCCCGGGAACTCCTACATAATAGAGGTTATGACAACGGGTTTATCCCCTTATTGGTTCCAGATTACTACGGGAAACGGGGTTTATGCATCGGCATTTCTGCAGTGAGGAAAGAAAATATGGCCGTTGAACTTTCCGATCTGATGGGGGGTGAGGACCGGCAGATTATTTCGACCGGCAATAATGAACTGGACAAGAAGATTGCTGATGGCCTTCCCGTTGGATCCCTGACCCTCATCGAAGGGGAGAATGATACAGGGAAGAGCGTGCTTACGCAGCAGATCGTCTGGGGCGCCCTGAAACAGGGTATGTCTGTCGATTTGTTCTCTACGGAAAACACCAGCAAGAGCTTCATCAAACAGATGGAATCGATGAGCCTTGACATCTCCGATTATTTTGCCTGGGGCTATCTCAAGGTGTTTCCTCTCCATGTTGTGGGGTTCGAATGGAAAAAAGAGGAGATGGAAGGGATCCTGCAGCGCCTGATCACCTATATCAAAAACAGCCCGTCACAGGTTGCTATCGTTGATTCACTGACACTTTTTACCGAGTACGCCGAGACGGATACCATCCTTACGTTCTTTACCAACTGCAAATCCCTCGTTGATCATGGTAAGACTATCCTCGTTACCCTCCATACATATGCATTTGAGGAAGACACTCTCGTGCGAATCCGTTCCATCTGCGATGCCCACCTGAATATGAAGAAGGCACTTGTGGGAGACAAGTACGTCATGGTCATGGAGGTGGTCAAAGTCAGAGGTGCACGGAAGACTACCGGAAACCTTGTCAGCTTTGAAGTCCATCCAGGGTACGGGATGAAGGTTATCCCGATGAGCTTTGCGAGGATCTAACTATGGGCTCCCTCTCTGTTGCAGTCAACCTCCCATTTAAACCAGAACCAGTAGATGTGGATGTGGACCTCTATGCTGATCTCGAGTCGGATGCGCTTTATAAGATGCTGCCGGCGAACGCCAAGGAGTACGTACAGAACAGCCCCCACCTCCTCGAATATCTCCACACCTTCCCGGTCAATACCTATGGAATACCGCTCTTTTTGTCGGAACTCAAAAAAGATGTCCGGTCAATGAAGAACCCGAATATCATCTACCCGGTCAATGATACGACTTTTGTCCATATCCTGCCTGACCCTGATGACGTGAGGAATTTCTATATCCCCATCGAACCCTCGTTCCTCCATAGCGTCAGTGATATCCTTCCCGTCATCGAGACAAAACTGATCGACCTAATCGATGGACTGGATACGGATCCGACCACAGACAAAGAACGGACTGAGGTCATAAAAAAGATGCTTGCCTCGGTGGCCATCATCAAGCCTCCGGGAGTGGACATAACCAGTCTGGCTAGGAGTTCGGAAAAGCAACAGAGTGCCGGAGCAAAGCTGGTTACGTTTCTCAATACTGATTTCACCGCACAGAAAAAGATGAAGTCCGGTAAGAAGACCCAGAATATTCCTCTTACCCCGGATGGCAAGATTATTCTGACCCATGTCGAGTACAAGGCCATCGAGTATCTGCTTGTCCGGGACAAGATCGATATGGGGGTTTTAAAACCGTTCCTCTCTGATCCCTATATCGAGGATATCTCCTGTGATGGTGTCGGGCCTATCTTTATCGAGCACAAGGTATTCAAGGGATTAAAATCGGTTATCGAATTCAAAGTATCCAGTGAACTGGACGAGTTTGTGGTCAAGGTGGCTGAACGGATTAAACGGCCTATCACTTACCGGAGCCCTGTTGTCGATGCCACCCTTCCCGATGGATCGCGTATCAACATTGTTTATGGTACCAATATCAGCAAACACGGGAGCAACTTTACCATACGAAAAGTCAACGATATTCCGCTCTCCATTCTGAATATTGTCGAGAGCAATGGTATCGATTACGTTGCTGCAGCCTATCTCTGGATCTGTGTCGAGTATGGCATGTCGCTCTTTGTGAGTGGTGAAACGGCGAGCGGCAAGACTACGCTCCTGAACGCTATCACGACATTCATCCCCCCGGAGAACAAGATTGTCACTATTGAGGATACGCCCGAGCTGAACGTGCCGCACCGGAACTGGATCCGTGAGGTGGCGCTTGCCAAGGGGAAAGGAGAAGGGGGAGGTAGCGGGGGGGAGGTCACCATGTTTGATCTCCTCAAGGCTGCGCTGCGTCAGCGTCCTAACCAGATCCTTGTCGGGGAGATCCGTGGAGTCGAAGGAAGCGTTGCATTTGGTGCAATGCAGACCGGTCACCCTGTGATGAGTACCTTCCACGCTGCGTCCGTGGAGAAACTGATCCAGCGTCTCTGCGGAGATCCTATCAATATCCCCAAGACCTATGTTGATAACCTCAATCTTGTTATTATCCAGAGCGCTGTAAAAAGGCCGGATGGACAGACCGTGCGCCGGATGATTAGTTGCAACGAACTGGTAGGATACAATGCGGAGACTGGTGGGTTTACGTTCGTTCAGATGTTTACCTGGGAACCGGTGTCCGATACTTTTATCTGGACCGGGAAAGGCAGCTCATTCCTTCTTGAAAACAAGATCGCCACCATGCTGGGGATCCCTGATAGCAGGAAAGCGGAGATTTATCTTGAGGTGGAGAAGCGTGCCAAGATCCTTGAACGCCTGCATAAAGCCGGCTATGTGAAGTTCTGGGATCTCTTCCACATGATGACTAAGATCAAAAAACAGGGTTTGCTCACTATTGGTTCCTGATATGCCAAACGAACCACCCCCCGCGGATCCATCCAAACCCGAGTCAACCCGGCAGCTCCCGTTTATCTCTATGATCAGCAATGTCAAGGGAAAGCTTGCCGCTGTTCAGGAGGGTAAGAAGATGGGGGCGGATCTTCTGTTTATGACGACCTATATGGCATCGCTCGCGATCGCCGATGCAACCCGTCCCGAGATCTTTTCTTTTTCGGCAAATCGGCAGGAGTATATTTCAGCGAAGTACATCGCAAAGGTCGACACGTTTGTAAAAAAATGGAATTACAGCTATGCAGAGAGCCTCTCCATTGTAGCCGAACGCACACAGAACGAGATCCTCAGGAGCATGCTGAACAGGTATTCCAACTCGATCGATTCCGGTGTCCCGGATGAAGATTTCCTGGCAAATGAGCTTGCAACAGTGCGCAGCGTTTATCGTAACCAGCTGGAGCAGGGGATGTCTATGCTGCAGAAATGGGGGGATGCCTATGTGGCGATGCTCCTGTCAGGAACAGTTATTGCCGTTATCGTTATGATCTCGGTGGTCATCTATTCCCCGAACGATATACAATCATCGTTCAACATGTCGTATGCGGTGATCCTGGCCATTTCTGTCTTTGGTATTGTACTTATGTACACATCTGTTCCGGATGATCCCAAAAGCCATGGACTCAAAGAACGTACCTCAAAAGAGCAGAGTACGATCCATGCCATGGAACGGATCATCGTTCCGGTTACGATTGCCATTGTCATTATCCTCGCAGCTCTCGGTATTGCAGCAAGTCTTATCTTTATTCTTGTGGGGATTCTGATGGCCCCGCTGGGCATTATCGGGTTTATTGATGACCACAACATCACCCTGCGGGACAACGATTTTTCCGTTTTTATTCGCAGTTTCGGTGCCATTATGGGTGGACAGGGGACTACCGCCGTATATGCATTGGGGAGCATCGACCGGAAATCACTTCCTGCCCTTGAACCCCTGATCAATTCCGTATATTCAAAGCTTAATCTTGGTCTCGATGAGAAGCAGATCTGGGACAAGTTCATTGGAGAATCCGGTAGCAACCTGATCTACAAGTATCTCAATATCTACCGGGATACCGTGGCTCTTGGCGGACCACCGGAACCCATCGGCACAGTCGTAGGTGCATCCATGCTCGAACAGACTCTCCTCAGGGAGAAAAAGGACATGCTTGCACGTGGTTTCATTGTGCTCCTGGTACCGATGCATCTCGCCATGACTGGCCTCTTCGTTGCACTCTACCAGATCCTTCTTGTACTCACCAGTTCAGTCACGACGATGATGGGCCAGTTCCAGAATATTTCCGCATCGTCTGGCGGACAGAATATGGGGGGTGTCTCTCCCGGTGCAGTGTTTGGCGGCGGGATGAACTTATTCTCCAACTTCCCGGCAGCGGCCATGCAGACATACGTGATTGTCACGCTGACCATCATTACCGCGTCCAACATTGTTGCGGCCCGTATCGTTGGGGGTGGCGATCGATACATGTATTATTTCTACACGGCAATATTCTGCACATTGAGTGGACTTGTACTCCTGCTGGCCCCCAGTGTTGTTGGTCTCTTCTTCAGCGCCTCGGCGCTGACGAATATGGGCGGCGGAGTAAGCGGAACGGCGGTGTAGCATGAAGGATAGTCTTCGCAGGATAATTCTGTTTATTGCGATTGTTGGCATTGGCTCAGCCCTGATCTTTTTAGATATCCCTCTCATCTACATGCTGCTCTTGATCGTGGGAGTCGGATTTATCCTCCTTCTCGTTCTCGGAACGATCACGATTGGGGAGATAAGAACTGCCATTTCCGCATTGAACCTTTCCACCATCCGCAGCCATCTTACCAAGGGTAGGTTTTCCAAGAAGCCTGAAAAGAAGCCGGTAACTGCAAAAGAAACCGAAATACGGAAAACCGAAAAACCCGCCCTGAAAAAAACACCCGAAGCCTCCCGTGGGATCAAGGCACACCTTTCCCTTCTGGTCTCGTCCATAGGATCAGTGGGAAAGATTTTCACCGATCGCAGCAGACCGAAGAAAAAAATTGAGGATATTGACAAGCTCCTCGATCATACCATCACCGAGAAAGTCACCCGGAGCTCGGCGCTCGAAAACGCTGCCACGGTGCCGGCTGCGCCGGGGCCTGCAGCGCGGGGAGGGGCAGGAGGTCAGACTCCTGCGGAGAGCGGAAAAGAGTCCGATCCATTCCTCTCGCTCTCTGGTGAGGAACTCGAGGTCGGGCTCCTCGATGGGTTGGACGAAGGTGACCTGTCCGCCGCCCCCTCACCACAACCTTCGCCTCCGTCGATGTCTCCGGATACAGATTCCGGCCTCTCCATGCCGGATCTCGAGATGCCACCCCTTCCCGAGGAAACCGCTGATGACGCGAGTGCCATCCTTGCTGCGCACGCTGAGGAGGGAGCTGAAGATCTCGGGGGACTGGATGCCAGCGACGGAGCCCTTGATACCAGCCTCGGGGACCTTGACAAGATCAACCTGGATGAGATCGATCTGGGGGATGACAGTGCCATGCTGGAAACCCCTTCCGAGCCAGCCCCGGTCCCGTCTTCAGGTCCGCTCCCGGGATCGGGTAGTCTGGTTCCGGCGACGCCCATCACTCCCGCCGGTGGTTCCGAAACCGGGGAGGACTCGTCCGATATCTCGTCCTTTGCCGCAGGAACCGCGCAGGGTAGCGACGATGATATGCTCAGCTCGCTTGCCACCGATATCAAACAGGTCAAAAAGGAAAAAGATGTCAGCCTGCTGCGGGAATTAAAAGATTTTAAGGCTCCGGCAACTGATATAGAAAAGGAACTCTCCGACATATCGGAACAAATGAATACGGCAGTAAGTATGGGCGCAAAGAAACGAACCCCGCCCGCCATGAAAACGAAATAGCCGGAAAGGATCCAATTCACCGGCTCCTGTTCCGTCTCCAGACAAAGATCGTAGTGTGTGTTTCCCATGACCGAAGTCCCCCTCAAAGTCGAGCACGATGGCAAATGGGTCGTCGTCAAGGCGGTGGTTGGTGAGGACCGGATCACGCTTCCTGCCCCTGTTGACAAGGAGATACTCTTCAAATCCGTCATTGACCTGGAAGAGAAAAAGAGTGTGCTCGTTCTTACGGTCAAGGGGAACCCGGATCTCCTCATCCGGATTGCAAGTGTCGAGAAAGTCCTGCTCGTCTTAAAACGCCTGATCCTTGCCGGCTGCAATGCCTACCGGCTGATGGCCTATTTTATGTCGCCGGCGATTCGCGGGGGTGTGCTTGCCAAAAATGCCCAGTGGGAGAAAGGCAGCATCGTGGTGGTAAAGAGCGGAATATGGTTTGTGAGTGCCGCAAAACAGATCTGTGTACCCTTAAAAGATGTAGCCGCCATCGAACTGACAAAAAGGGACGTGCAGGGCAAACAGACTGATGTGGTCCGGATCGATCACGTGGAATCCGGAGAAGTGGTGTCCAGCCTGATTCTCTGCCCCCTCTCGACACTTCAGGTGCTGGCCAATTTCCTTAAGGATGCCACCAAGGGGATAGATATGGCCGGCACCGAGCTGGACGCCATCGCCCAGCAGGTGGCGATGCTTGTTTATTCCGGCATGGACTCGCACGCAATAGAGAACATGCTGTCTATTCCCCACAAACAGCTTGATGAGATTTATGACCGGCTCATCAAGCTTGAGATCGCTGAGGTGATCATTATCCGGCGTGAAGTCCAGCTGACCACTAAAGGAGTTCGCTATATCTCTGATGCCACAAAATCCCAAACAAACTAAAATTCCGTCGGTTTTCATCTCCACTACTCATTTATAGCATGATACTCAAACACTCTGTCTGATACTCCATGGGAACCATTCTGATCGTGGACGATACACTTTTCATGAGGACCCTTCTCAAAAATATTCTCTTTTCCGGGGGCCATACGATTGCAGGCGAAGCTGCTAACGGTGAAGAGGCTGTTGCGAAGTACAAGGAACTCAAGCCTGATCTTGTCACAATGGATGTCGTAATGCCCAAGGTGAACGGGATCGAAGCGTTAAAAGCGATCAAGCAGCTGGATCCTGCCGCCCGTGTCATCATGTGCACGGCTGTCGGGCAGGAACAGATGGTGAAGCTTGCCATCAAGACCGGTGCTAAAGGGTATATCGTAAAGCCCTTCCAGGCACCCAAGGTGCTTGAAGAGGTCAAAAACGTACTTGCATCCTGACGACCATGGCAAAGGTTCTCATTGTCGATGACTCCGTTTTCATGCGGACGGTCATCAGGGACATGCTACAGAAGGACCCCTCGCTTGAGATAGTGGGAACCGCTTCGAACGGGGTTGAAGCACTGGAGAAGATCAAGACCCTCCACCCCGATCTGATCACGCTGGACATCGAGATGCCCAAGATGAATGGTCTTGAGGTATTGCGCGAGCTCAAGAGTGCTGCATGGCATCCCCGGACCCTCATGCTCTCCTCGCTTACCTCGGAAGGAGCAGAGATGACCACGGAGGCGATCCGCCTTGGTGCAGATGATTTCATGCTCAAACCAAAGGATGTCCCCCGGCTCAGGCTTATCGCCGATGAACTGATCGCAACAATCCGCCATCTGACAACTGCCCCCCCCACCCCCAGAAAAGAGCCTCCACCGGTCACTCCGCGGAACGGGGAAGCCGAACGTGTCGTCCTGATTGGTTCCTCAGCCGGCGGCCCGCCCATGCTCGATGCGATACTCTCAAAATTACCTGCGGACTTTCCTGCGAGCGTCGTGATCACCCAGCATATGCCGGTCGGGTTTACTGCTCCACTCGCGGCCCGTTTCAACAGGCTTGCCCATATGCCGGTCAAGGAGACGGAGAACGGCGATATGCTGAGGGAAGGTTCGATCTTTCTCTCCAAAGCCGGTGTCCATACTATGATCGGTGCCGCGATGACTAGTGCGGGGAAAAGGACCGGCAGGGTTATCCATTCCAGTGCGCCGCCGGTCCACGGGGTACGGCCAGCGGTCGACAAGACCTTTGAATCTGCTGCGCAGGTTTTCGGCAAGAATGCGATTGCCGTCATTCTGAGTGGTATGGGAAACGATGCCGGGGCCGGTGCAGCAGCCATCAGGGAGGCAGGCGGGACCATTATTCTCTGCGATCAGAAGGACTGTCTCGTCTACGGTATGGCGCGATCCGCTATCCAGCATAACGCGGTAAACGAGGTGCTCCCTCTGGCAAAGATCCCCGGAGCGGTGGAGCGGATCGTACGGAAAATGGCGATGGAGGGTGGCCATGTCTGAATTTGAGCAGTACCGGTCTCTCTTTGTGGCCGAGTCCCGGGAGAACCACGAGAACCTGGTCAACAACCTGCTGGTGCTGGAGAAAGGAGAGGACCAGAATGCCATTGACGAGATCTTCCGCTCGATCCATACCCTCAAGGGAGCATCGGCATCCATGGGATTTGCCGACATGGAGCGCCTCTGCCATACGATGGAGGATGCCTTACAGCTGATCCGGAGCGGGAGTGCCGGGATGACTGAGGATCTCGGAAATGTGCTCCTCTCCTGCACCGATCTCATCGAGGAGATGCTCGATGACATCGAGGCCGGCGGGGATTCATCGTCCAAGAATCCTGACAAGCAGATTCAGGCGTTGCATGCCTGGCTGGACCGGCAGCGGGGGAGCGGTGAGCCTGCTCCTGAAAAGAAAGGCCGACAAGAGCCTCAGGAGGAGGGTCCGGCAGAGGAGAGCCCGGCAGAAGAAGTCTCTGCAGAAGGTTTGGGGTCTGCATATACCATGACGGTCGTGGTTGCTCCCGACTGCATGATGAAGGACGTTCGTGCAATGATCGCGATCCAGAACCTGGAGGCACTCGGCACAATTCTGTCCATTCAACCCTCGAAAGAGGAGATCGATGGAGGGAAGTTTGACGGGACATTCCGTCTCACCATAGCAAGCGATGCCGGGGAAGAAGCACTGAGGACCGCTGCCCTTGGGACCGAGATAGCGACTGTCGATATTCACCTCATGGACGGGCCGGTAACAGATACAGCAGCGGAACCCGGCACGATAAAAAAGGCGGCTGAGCCTGAACGAAAGCAGGCTGCAGCGACACCAGACAAGAGCCGGGAGGTCAAAAACCTTCGCGTTGATATCACCCAACTCGATCACATTATGAACCTGGTCGAAGACCTGGTGATCAACCGGGGCCGGCTTAAGCAGATCGCTGAGGAGCAGAAGATCAAGGAGATGGATGAGGCGATCAGCATGGTCGAACGGTCCGTCTCCGAGCTCCAGAACCTGATGATGGCTATACGGATGATCCCGCTCTCGCACATCTTCAACCGTCTCCCCCGGGTCGTCCGCGATGTGGCCCAATATGATCACAAGGAGGTTGAGTTTGTCATGGAAGGCGGGGAGACCGAACTCGACCGGAGCGTGATGGACGGGCTGAACGACCCGCTGCTCCACCTGATCCGGAATGCCGTGAACCATGGTATCGAGGATCCGGAGGTCCGTATCAAGGCCGGAAAGCCCGCAAAAGGGCTCGTACAGCTCAGTGCCCACCGGGACCGGGACAATGTAATCATCAAACTGACGGACAATGGTGCCGGTATCAATGTCGAGAAGGTGAAAAAGAAAGCCATAGAAAAGGGGCTTATCACTGCCGATGCTGCGGCCGTCCTCACCACCGACGAAGCGATTGACCTGCTCTTCCAGCCGGGCTTTTCCACAGCGGATACCATAACGGACATTTCCGGCCGCGGTGTCGGCCTGGATGTGGTGAGACGGTCGATCGAATCGCTCAAAGGCACCATCAAGGTCGAAACAACCCCGGGGCAGGGGAGCACCTTCGAGCTGCTCCTTCCGCCAACCATGGCGATCGTGGATGTGATGATTGTCCGGATCAACGGTAAGCGCCTCGCGATCCCCATCAGCAGTATTGTCGAGGTCGCCAACTTTAAAAAAGACGGACTGCACCGCATAGGGAAGGGCGATGTGACGCTTATCAGGGATGAAGTGCTCCAGATCCTCTGGCTCGATGACATGGTCGGGAGCTCGGACCGGTGCGAGATCCTCATTGTCGTCCAGTACCAGAAACGGAAATGCTGTATCCCGGTGGATGCAGTTGAAGGAAAGCAGGAAGTCGTGGTAAAGCCGTTAAGCACTTTCATCGGGACCACCAAAGGGATCAGCGGGGTCACCATTCTCGGGGATGGGGATGTGGTACCGGTCCTTGATGTAAATACGATGCAGGAGTGAAGGAACCATGAAACTATCGTCAGTTCAGATAGATGCGATGCAGGAACTGGGAAACATCGGGGCAGCGCATGCTGCGACCACCCTTTCCCAGATGCTGTCAAGCACCGTTGAGATGAGCGTGCCCAAGATCAAGGTCGTGGACGTCGCACAGCTGGCAGACCATATCGGGGAAGAACCGGCAGCACTCGTAGTTTTCGAGTTACAGGGCGAGATACCGCACGGGGGGTATATTATTTTCTATATATCCCGAAACTCTGCCGTCCGCCTGACCAATACGATGCTTGGCATGACCGAGCCCGACCGTCCGCTCAACGAGATGGACGAGAGTGCCCTCCTTGAAGTGGGAAACATCATGGCTTCGGCATTCCTCGACGCCACGGCAGAACTCCTTGGCCTGGTGATGCTTCCCTCTCCCCCGGCGCTTACGATTGATATGGCACATGCCGCTATGCAGACGCTTATTGCACAGATGCAGGAGGAGATCGACGAGGTCATGCTCTTCTCCACCGAGCTCATGTGCGAGGAGCACAAGATTGACAGCGACATCATCATGATGCCGGAAGTAAGCATGCTCAAAACGTTTGTCGAACGCCTGGAAAACCTGATGAAATCAGGCTGACGTGGCCCGGAATGTCTGATCCCGCACTCCCTACCAAAACACCCGTGATGATTGGTATCGGTGAGTTCTACGTGGGATCCGATCCTATGATGACGATAGGTCTTGGCTCCTGCATCGGCCTTACCTTCTATGACCGTGACCTCCACATCGGCGCCATGGTCCATATTATGCTCCCTGACAGTTCCGGGCGGACGGACCGGCCGGGCAAGTACGCAGATACCGCCGTTCCACTCCTGATCCAGAAACTTACCGAGCGGGGCTCCCAGCGGACATCAATTGTGGCAAAGATGGCCGGAGGGGCATGCATGTTCGAATATTTCGGCACCAATCTCAATATTGGGGAGAGGAACGCCGAACGGGTGCGTGCCATTCTCTCCGAACTTCATATACGGCTGACCGCGGAAGAGGTTGGCGGAAAGACCGGCAGGACCGTAGCGTTCTACCCGGGTGAGGGCGGAAAAGTAACCGTCAGGAGCGCGGATGGCGCTGCCCACGAGATCTGATTGCATCTTTTTTGTCCTTTTCATTCTTGTCCTCATGCCCGTTTCAGCGGCTGCGGATCAGAACACGACCACGGGATCCGGCCAGCAGCAGGAGACAGGCCAGATTTTCCTTTTTCGCCCGGCATCTGACTCCATTCCGTCTACCCAGGTCAATGCCATCATCAATGGTCTGGATGGGAGTGTTCTCGTGGGCACCCCGCTGGGGCTTTCAACATTCGATGGCAGCTGGAGCACCCGCCATATCAACCGGAACAACCTATCCAGCGGGTTGCTGGACAATTTTGTCACCGCGCTTGCATACGACGGCGAGGGGAACCTCTGGATAGGATATGCCGGCGGGATCCAGGTCTACAACGGGCATGATTACCAGCTCATTGCCGACCAGCAGCTCCTTAAAAGCCTCCAAATACGGGCATTTCAGCGGTGGAATGATGAGATGTGGATCGCGACCGGGAACTCCGGCCTGAGCCGGTATTCCCAGGATACCTGGACCTGGTATGCACCGAACTCTCCGGGTGGCCCGGGGTTCTATGAGGCAGACAGCATGGCTCTGGACCCGGTGTCCGGTACCCTTCTTGTGGGCACCCGCGATGAAGGCCTTTGGGCCGTGACCAGCCCGGATACCACGGCCCGTTTTACTGAACTCCAGAGCCCGTACGACACGTTCGGCCTGCTCGGGCAGGTAAGGCAGGATCCCCTGGGTGGTGTGTATTTCTTTAATACAACGGAAGTGGCGCATTACAGTCCGGCATCGGGATTCATCCCTGTTCTCTCCGGGAACGATTTTTACGGGGGCCCGTATGCCATCAATGATGTGGCTGCCGGGCCCGGGGGTGCGGTCTACGTGGCAACAGAAAATGGTATCTATGTCTGGAAGAACGGGGCGGTGACCCGGCACCTGGGGACGTTTGAGGGCTTTGGCACCAATGTGCACAACGTACGGATGGTCTTTCTTGATGCCAAAGGACGGCTCTGGTTCTCCACGCTGGATATCGTCGGGTATTATACCGGGGACGAGCCTGCTGCATCCCTGATTGCCGTTGAAACGGTGACACCAACCCCTGTGCCAACACCCGGGCCGGTAAACGCCACACCGGTGGTTACCCTGTCAGGAACCACACTCCCGCAAAATCCCTCGTTTATCGACAGTATCTCTGGTTTCTTTACGGGACTTTTACACCTGGGCCATTAATCCTGTGGGTCTTTATTCCTCGTCAGCGGCGTAGTAATAATACTCGCCTCTGCTCTTCTGGTCCCGGTCAAGGAAGGAGTCGGGCTTGTTGATACGAGGCCGGCCGGTCTGGTCGCGCCGGAAGGTTACGTCCAGAGCTTTGAGGAACCGGTTCATGCCATCCCGCATGGCAAAGGGACCGGCAGCAGTACCTGCCACCCCCGGTTCGCCATCGAATACGAGAATCCTCTCGCTGATCATATCGATAAGGTAGATGTCGTGGTCGATCACGAGAATGGCAGCATCCTTCCCCTCTGCATGGTGTTTTATGAGCCGTGTCGCCTTCACCCGCTGCTCGACATCAAGATGGGCACTTGGTTCGTCCAGGATATAGAGATCAGCTTCGCGGGAGAGGCAGGCAGCGATGGCCACCCGCTGGAGTTCTCCCCCGCTCAGGGTGTCGACAGGTGACTGGAGAATGGCCTGCAGGGACAAGGGTTCGAGGATCTCGTGCTGGTAATAGGAGCTGTCAAATCTGGTTGTGCACGAGCGGAGGTACATCTCTACCGAAGCCGAGGTCTCTGGTTTGATATACTGGGGTTTGTAGGAGATCTTCAGGGTCGTGCTCATGCTGCCCGAATCCGGCTTTTCCACACCGGCAAGGAGTTTTGCAAAGGTACTCTTTCCCATGCCGTTTGCGCCGATAACCCCGAGCACTTCTCCGGACTTGAGGGTCCCGCCCGCAATGGTAAGGTGGAAGGTATCGTAGTGCTTGGTCAATGCCGGGATGTCGACAAGGTCATCCCGTTTCGATCCTTTCTCGTGCGCCCGTTTCTCGAAGACCACCTGGGAGTCACGGAAACGGACATTCTCCTCGGCAAGATAGCCTTCGAGGTACTGGTTGATCCCGACACGGACACCTTTTGGGCGGGTGATAACACCAAAGACCGCCGGCTTGCCGTATCCGATATGGACCGTGTCGGCCAGCATGTCGAGGATAGCGAGATCGTGTTCCACGATCACGACCGGTTTTTCCGTGGCAAGTTCACGGATCAGCTTTGCTGCGGAGATGCGCTGGTAGATGTCCAGGAAGGGAGTGATCTCATCGAGGAAATAGAGATCGGCACTCCGTGAAAGACAGGCCGTGATGGCAACCCGCTGGAGTTCTCCCCCGCTCAGGGTATTGATCTGGTGATCGAAGATGGAGTCAAGCTTGAGCGCGGTGACCAGTTCGGCGAGTTTTCCCCGTTCATCCGTGGTCCTGAGGAGGTCCCGGGTCGTACCGGTAAAGACCTTCGGGATAAAATCGATGTACTGGGGCTTGACCGCGATCTTCTTGCTCTTTTTCGAGACGGTCTGGAGGTAATCGAAGAGCTCCGTACCCGCGTATCGCTTCAGGATCTCTTCCCACGCCACCTCGGCATCAAAATTCCCGAGATTGGGGCGGAGCTGGCCGGAGAGGATCTTTACCGCGGTACTTTTTCCGATCCCGTTTGCGCCCAGGATACCGGTGACCTTTCCCGGCATCGGGATGGGGAGACCGTACAGGGCAAACCCGTTCTTCCCGTACCGGTGGGTGGGGTGTTCGAGTTCCTCAGGGAGGCTGACGATATCGATAGCCTCAAACGGGCACTTCTTAATGCAAATGCCGCAACCGACACAGAGTTCTTCAGAGATTACGGCTTTGCCGTCCTCACCGACAAGGACCGTCTCGTCCCCGGTCCGTACCCTCGGGCAGTAGATGATGCATTCGGTCCCGCACTTCTTTGCGTGACAGCGATCCTTGTGGACAATGGCGATTCTCATGGGGGATCAGGCAGGATCAGGAAGGTACGGCGGGAAGAACGGAGATATACCCGGTCTTTGAGAGCGTATTTGTCCCATAGGTATTCTGGACGGTAAGGTTCACCGTGAAGTTTCCTGCAGAGGCATAGGTTTTTTCGGGGCTCTTTACCTCAGAATACGTGCCGTCGCCGAAACTCCAGTTCCACGCGGCGGGTGTGTTGGTGCTGGCATCGGCAAAAACAACATTGAGCGGTGCAGTCCCGTTGGAAACGTTTGCTGAGAAACCGGCCACCGGTACCGTGGTCGAGAGGAGGATGGTCCAGGTCATGATCCAGAACGCAAAGGTCATGAACCCCTGGTAGAGCCAGTCTTTTGCCCCCATCTTCCCGGTATCGATATGCATGAGGACAAAGATATGCCGCTGGAGGACAACGCCGGCAAGCATCAGCATAAAGGCCAGGAGACCGATGTCGTTTTTTACCGTAATCTGCAGGTACCAGGAAAGGCAGCCGACAAGGATACCGGCAATGCAGGCTACAAGTGTCTTTTTGATCCGGGCTATATGTTCAGCCTGCTTCTCCAGTTTTGTCATCTTTTTCTTGGGAAGAATGGCCTGCTCTTCTTCACGTACCTCGTCGGTCATCAGATTTCACCCAGTAGTCTTATTTTTTAGTGCGCAAGCCATATGTACCTTGGTATAATCCATGGCGACAGCGCAGGGAATGAGCGGGATCGATGTACGGGCGGTCATGTACGAGCTTACCGGGAAGCTGCCGCTCTGGATCGACAAGGTATACCAGTTCGATTCCCGCACGCTTTCTATCCGCCTGAACGGAGAGGGGCATGCGAAGTACCAGCTGTTACTGGAAGCCGGCCGGCGGGCGCACCTGGTAAAAACCGCCCCGGAACCGCCCAAGAACCCCCCGCAGTTTGCCATGTTCCTGCGCAAGTACATCTCCGGGGGCAAGGTGCTTGCAATCCGGCAGCACGGGCTGGAACGGATCCTTATCTTCGACATCGGGAAAGGGGCACTTACCTGCCGTCTTATCATCGAGCTCTTCGATGAGGGAAACGTGATCCTCACGGACGAAACGTACCGGATCATCAAACCGCTCCGCCACCACCGGTTCAAGGACCGGGATATTGTTCCCGATGCTATCTATGCGCTGAGCGGTTCCGACCCGACCGGCTCGCAGGTGAACCTTGCTGCAGCACTTGCCGGGGATGACCGGGACCTGGTGCGGGCTCTTGCGATCTCATGCATGCTGGGCGGTACCTATGCCGAGTGGGTGTGCCGGACTGCCGGGGCCGATAAGGCCCAGCCGGCGGCGCAGGCGGATCCGGGACCGCTGTTTGCGGCGGTCACTGCACTTTTCGACATGGTGGAACATTATGTGCACCCGGTGATCTCGAAAGCGAGCTGCGAACCTGTCGTGCTTGCAGAATCCCCTCCGGATAACGGGAGCCGATTTATTAATTTCTCAGATGCGCTCGAAGCCTTTTATCCGATGACCAGAGCCGAGAAAGTGAAGGTGGCAGCAAAACCCAAACTCTCGGAGGAGGAGCGGATCCGGAAGTACCAGGAGTCTGCGATCAGGAAGTTTGACGAGAAGATTGCAAAGGCCGAAGAGATCGTGGCAGCGATCTACGAGAACTACCCGTTTATCTCTCAGGTTATCACCTCTCTTGCAGCCGCAAGCAAGCGTCTTTCCTGGCAGGAAATCGAACACCACCTTAAAGATACCTCATCGACCGATGCAAAGCGGATTATCGCCTTCTTCCCGGGTGAGGCTGCCGTTGAAGTCGATATCGGCAAAAAGGTGAAGATTTTCACGAATGAGACCGTGGAGCAGAACGCGGGCCACTACTACGATCAGATCAAGAAGTTCAAGAAGAAGAAGGAAGGCGCCCTTCTTGCGATGAAAACGGTAAAGCCAAAAAAGAAGGTGATCCGGCGTGACCTGGTCCCGATGAAGAAACTCTGGTATCACCGGTTCCGGTGGTTTATCACCAGTGACGGCGTGGTTGTGCTCGGCGGCCGGGATGCCGGGCAGAACGAAGAACTGGTCAAGAAGTACATGACCGGCGGCGATCTCTTTGTCCACGCGGACGTGCACGGGGCGAGCGTGGTGATCGTCAAGGGCAAGACGGAGAAGATGGACGAGGTGGCCCAGTTCGCCGCATCCTACTCCGGTGCCTGGAGAAGCGGGCATTTTACTGCTGACGTGTACAGTGCAGGGCCAAACCAGGTGAGCAAGACCCCGCAGGCCGGCGAATTCGTGGCCCGGGGGTCATTCATCGTCCGGGGCGAACGCACCTATTACCGCAATGTTCCTCTTGCCGTGGGGATTGGCCTCGTACTGGAACCCCATGCGGCAGTGATCGGGGGACCGCCGGCCGTAATCCATTCGCGGACCAAGGCCTTTGCCGAGTTAAAGCCCGGCAGGTTTGAGCCAAACGACGTGGCAAAGAAGGTGCTGCGCCAGCTCCGTGAGAAGATCACGCCGGACGAGGAGAAACAGCTCAAGGGCGTCCTCAATACCGATGCGGTTGCGGCCTTTGTCCCGCCGGGCGGGTCCGATATTGCGGGGGCACCATGAAGGCGGAGTACGGCGAGATCCGGGATAATTACGGCGAGATCCGGCTCTTCCCGGAGAGCATCGACGACCTCTGGCACCTCCAGCATCTGGTTGCCCCCGGGGACCTCGTCTTTGCCACCACGTTCCGGAGCGTGGAAGGGGCTACCGATAAGATCCGGCCGGAGAAGGTGGAGAAACGCCCGGTACGGCTCGGTGTGCGGGTGGAGAAGGTGGAGTTTTCCCAGCACGGGGTGCGCCTGAGGATCTCCGGGATCATCGAGCACGGGATCGATACCGGGGCGTACCACTCGATCAATGTGGAGACCGGCTACGAGATCTCGGTGATCCGGCGCTGGCGGCCCGTGGACCTCGAACGCCTTGAGCGTGCAATAAAAGCCTCAGTCTATGGTGTGATCCATATCCTGACCATTGAGGAAGGGGAGGCAGAACTCTTCCGGCTCCGGCAATACGGCCCCGAGAGCGTGATCACGATCACTGCGGGGAGCGGGAAAGGTGGCGAGACCGAGACCCGGACTGGGTTTTTCGATGCGGTCATAAAGAGCATCGCGGAGGTCGCCGGGCCGCTGGTGATTGCCGGGCCGGGGTTTGTAAAAGAAGACTTTGTCCGGTATGCAAAGAACAAAAACAGCGTCCCGGCAGGCCGGGCAATTATTGCCGAGACCCGGAGGATTGGGAGAGGTGCGGTGCAGGACGTGATCGGGGCGGGCACGCTCGAGAAACTGATCGGGGACCTGCAGCTCTCCCGCGAGGTCCGGCTGATGGACGAAGTACTCCTGCGCATCTCCCAGGGGGGGGCAGTGGCCTACGGGCATAAGGATGTCTCTACCGCGATCGAGTACGGGGCAGTGGACGAGGTGCTTCTTGCTGACAGCCTGCTCCGGGACCGGGCGATCGTGCCCCTGATCGAGAACGCAGAGCGGATGCAGGCAAAGATTGTCGTGCTCTCCACGGAGTTCGAGCCCGGTGAGCGGCTTGCGGCACTCGGCGGCATCGCGGCGCTGCTGCGGTATAAGGTGAACTAAAAAAAGTGAAAACCGGGTTTGCTGGCTTATTCTTCCTTCTTTTCCGGCTTCTTGTAGGTCTCGACGAGCGTGATCTCGTTAATTCCTTTCACGTTCTCGAATCCTTCGTGGATGATCCGGCCGCGCCAGAGGAGCCAGCGCCGGTCATAGTTGATGCCGGGCGGGAGGGTAATCGTGGCCTTGCCATCGTCAAGGGCGATCTCCATGTCCTTTCCTGCATAGAGCCGGATAATTCCCTTGAGCTGTTCCAGGGGATCGGAGACTGCCTCTTCGATCTTGTAGTGGTAGGTGAGGGTCTGGCCGGCAAGCGGGGCATTGAAGTCCACGATAACGCGGTTGCCGATCACGTCCACAACCACACCTTCGCCCTCTTCCCCGAGAGAAATCCGCATCCCCCGGACCGGCTTCTCGGTGAACTTGTTTTTCGGGTAAGACTGGACCTTTTTCGGGTCGCGTTCCCCGAAGGCCCTCTCGGGGGAAACGGTGACATCGGCCTCGGCGCCGATCTTCTTGCCCACCAGTTCCTCGTCAAGTCCGGTGATCACGTGCTTCTGGCCGATGCAGATCGTGACCGGGCCATAGATCGCTGCCGGGCTGTGGATCCCGGCTTCCTTTGCGGCAGCCTCGTCGGTCGTATCGAAAACAATACCGTTTGCGCTGCCTGTATAACTGAGTCTGACAAAATCTCCTTCTTTTATCGCCATATCGTCACCTGACTATATTAAATCGCAACAATGACAGATAAAAGTGTGGCACGACCATGCTCGAAATAGAACTCAAGGTACGCGTAGATGCGCTCGATCCCCTCCGGAAGAACCTCCTTGCCCGGCACGCGGAATTTACCGGGAAGCAGCACGAGCATGATATCTATTACAATGCCCCGCACCGTGACTTCGGTACGACTGACGAGGCACTGCGGGTCCGCTACACCGACGGCCCTGCCCTTGTCACCTACAAGGGTAAAAAAATTGCGGAGCTTGGGCTCAAGGCCCGGGAGGAGCTCAACACCACGGTGGAGTCCGGGGAGGTCTTCGAAGCAATTCTCGACCGGCTCGGGTTCACCAAAACTGCCGAGGTGAACAAGTTGCGGGAGAACTACCGGCTGGGAAATGCCTCGTTTGCGCTGGATACCGTCGATGGCCTGGGTACCTTTGCCGAGATTGAGATCATGGCCGAGAAAGACGGGAAAGCCGCCACAGCGGCCATTACAAAACTAGCAAAAGAGATGGGAATTTCCGGCGAGCCTATCCTCGCCTCGTATCTCGAGCTGCTCCTTTCTACACGGTGAGCAGTTCGATTTTGATGTCTTTTGGTTCGCTCCCGAAGTGGAGCATGGCACAATAGCCGTCCATTGCTGCACCCGGATTGACAATCTTCACACCGTCAATCTCCTTGACGCCACGCTGCTCGTGGATGTGAGCACAGCAAACAAGGTCGAAGCTCTTCATGTGCCGGCGCACGCTCTGGCTGCCCACATGCTCGCCATTGATTGCATCGAGGGTCTCGAACGGCGGCGGGTGGGAGATGAGGACATTGTGCACGGATTTCTCCATCTTGGCCATGCCCTGGTGGAGCAGGTCATCGATCTGCTTGTCGGTTAGCTCGAACGGTGTGTTGAATGGCGTGGGGTTGGATCCACCCAGGCCCACAATTGTCATGGAGCCCAGGTTGATCCGTGCCCCGTGCAGGCAGACAGCGTCCGAGTGTTCGAGTGTATCGAGGATCTCTTTGGGGTCACAGTTGCCCGGTACCGCAAAACAGGGTACATCGATACGGGAAAGTACATCATCAACCATGTCCACAGGACCCATATTAGTAATATCGCCGGCGATAAATACCGCCTCCGGATTCAGTTCCAGAAATGAATCAATTTTACCGAATTGACCATGGAGATCTGCTATCAAAAGCACATCTTTCATGGTATATCATTGAGAACGGCGTCTAAAAAACCTTATCTCAGGGTCGTTCCATGCACCGGTCAGTTTTCCGCCGAGAGCGAGATCGCCGCAGGTTTTTTCGGTCGCATAAAGGAGAGACCGCGCACGGGTTCCTGCCAGCGGCGTGCCCGGGAGCGGGATGAACTGGTGGACGTGGATCTTCCCGATATGGGAGAGGTCTTTGATTGCGGCCACGGTGGCCTCCTGGTCGGCATCGGTCTCGAACGGGAAACCGAAAATAAAGTCTATCACCGGCGTGATCCCGGCACCCGCACAGAGCTCCGCTGCCCGGATCGCATCTGCCACCGTGTGCCCCCGGTGGAGCTGTTCGAGGACTGCGTCGCTTCCGGACTGGGCCCCGAAGTGCAGTTTCGTGTTGGTGCAGTAATCGGTGATCAGAGAAAGCGATTCTTCGCAGACAAATTCCGGCCTGACCTCGCTTGGGAAGGTCCCGAAGAAGATCTCGTGGGTAAGTTTGCGCAGGAGATGTTCGATCTTGTCAAACCGGGGGTGGATACCGTCAGAGCCGTAGGCGAACGCATTGGGGCTGACGAACCGTGCCTGCCCGTAACGGTTGGCAAACTGTACGATCTCATCGATCATGCGGTGCCGCATGCAGTGCCCGAAGATCTGCGGGGTCTGGCAGTACCCGCAGGCAAAGGGGCAGCCGCGGGAGATCTCCACGTACCCTTTTACCTCGGAAAAAGCCGGGTAGGCATCGAGCCGGACACTGCTCTTCACCGGTGTGTAACCCTCCCGGGTGGCAACACCGGGGATCATGCCGTTCCCTCCCGATTCGAGATTGGCGAGCAGGGCGGGGAGCGTGTATTCCCCCTCCCCGACAACCACATAATCCGTGTAGGTGGCTACCTCGCGCCAGCAGGCCGTTGCATGGGGCCCCCCGGCGATGGTAATGCAGCCGGCCCCGGCTATTTCCTCCCGGTAGCGCCGTTCATTGATCGAGTTAAGCGAATAACAGGTGATATCGGCTTCCGGTTCCGTCACCGGGTCCAGGTGCCAGCCAGTGGTTCCACAGGCCGCCTCAAGTACCGCATAAGAATTCCGTGCAGCGGGGATCTCACGCCAGTTTACCCGCATACAGACACCACCTAAATTGAAAGTTCAAAGGGGATTTATGTACCTGTGTACCATTTCTGTAGTGATTTCAGGATCTTAGGACATCAACGATATTGTAGGTCTGGCCGTTATTCATGGAAATGGAAGCCTGAACCCGATCCGTTGCGCCTCTTAAATCTCCCGGTGTCCGCGGTGTACCCTCCATAGTTACCTGATCGCCAGCATCAAATCCAAGCGATTTAGTCTCAATCGAGCCGTCAGCCCGGGTCAGGGTGACTGTCGCCCCGTTTACATTAAACTGCCCGGAACCTCCGTTGAACGTCACCTGGATCTTCCCCTGATCATTTTTTTGCCCTACGGAAATCGTTACAGCCATATTTGATGGCATCACATCCGTGGTGCTTGTGGTAAGGGTTGGGGAGGCAGATGACGAGGCAGCAGTCGGGCTGGCCGAAGAACCTGCAGAAGAAGCAGTCTGGGAGCTGGTGCAGCCGGCAAGAACTACTGCCGAGCAGACAAGGGCGATCAGTACAAGGATGGTGCTGGCTTTCATACCAGATGATGATTGGTGGAATTATTTCTGGGTTGCGATCCATTTCCCTGAATAATTATTCAGGGAAGATCCCACGGAATAAAAGGGAACAATTACCCGGCGATCTTCCTGAGTGCCTCTTCGGCTGCCTGCACAGCACCGCTGTCAGCGTTGCGGACCAGGTCCATCAGCGGGGTTGTTGCCCTTCGGTCGCCGATCTCACCAAGAGCCCATATCGTTGCATCCCGGACCACCTGCGATCGTCCGAGCAGGGGAATCAGGGATCCTACAGCGTCCCTTGCCCGCAGGGCCCCGAGAGCGAGGACGATACGCCAGGTGAGCCCGTCCGGGGCTTCATGAAGGGCGTCGGTGAGCAGGGTGACTGCCCGGGTCCGGGGATCGCACAGGACATCGAACGCGGCGCCCCGCACGGCCCAGTCGTCGTTTTCCAGGCTGGAGATCAGGAGCCGGATGTTCTCGCTTTCCGGTGTTTCCGCCAGGTTTGCGATGATACCCAGCCGTACCGGGCGACTTGCCCTGGCCAGGTCTTCTGCCCAGTGTGCACGGAGGGCCGGGTCTGTTCCCGCTCCCGGCGATACCTCCGGGACTGTACGGGTCGCGTGCGGCGCTGGTGCCGGGTCGGCACGGCCCAGCGCCTCGGCCCAGCTGGTGACCGCCCAGCGTGCCACATCGTTCGAGAACCCCAGTTCATCCTCCAGCCGTTTCACGAGGAACGCCTCGGTCAGGGCCAATGGAAGCGTGTGGCGGGGGGTGAGCAGGTCATCGGTCACGTGCTGGCGCACGGCATGGACGAGGACAAAGATCTCCCGGCTGCACTCCGGGCAGGTGTCCCGTAAGAGCCCTTCGCACCGGTTGGCATCGTGGGCGATCGAGACCCCGTACAGGGCCACGAGGCGGGCTAGCATGGTCCGGGCCGTATCGTTCATGGCAGATCCCGTGACGTTTGCATGATGGTACAGGTTACGCCGTCAATGGTTATGGAGGTTTTCGGGTTAAGGGGCACTGCCCGTCCAGGGAGCACGCTCGCGCTTGTCCCGTCAGGAAATGTCACCTGCCAGGTACTGCCGGAGATGTTCCGGATGCCGGCTGCGCCCGGGATAGCCGGGTGGGGGACGACCCGGCCGATCTCGCTGTTACCGTCATCGGTCCCGTTCCCTGCAGCAAGGTGGACCGGCCGGATGGTCACTCCCATGGCAAGCGCGAGGGACCATGTCCCGCCCGCCCTGCGGATCGCAAGAAACGGCGGCGGGGGGATTGGCCGGTGGCAGTGCCAGCAGGAGAGATCTTCCCGCTGATCAGATGCCACATTTTCTGCATGGCAGGAGGGGCAGGGTACCAACCGGTCTTTGAGGGAGAGGAAGAGGTTCTGCCATTCCCCTTCAGTAACGCGCCGTGCCGGGCTGGAAAGACCCTCGGTGAAGGCCCGCGTAAACATCGCTTTAAGTTCGGGAGGACAGAATGCCCAGCGGTCCCGTGCGATCGTGTAGTCCGCGTCCTGAGGCAACCGGTTTGCCGGGTTCTCCGGGTCGAAGACAAAGACCGGCGAGACCCCGTACACCTGTTTCTTGGCCGGGATATCCCAGCAGTGATACCGGTACTCCATCTCTCCGTGGAAGGGGTGGTGCCAGACCCAGAGGTAGAAGAGCAGGACGGCAAGGGCATGGAGGTCGGTTTCGGTCGAGGGATCGCTCTCTCCCCGGATAAGCTCGGGAGCCATGTACTCAAGCGTGCCCCAGACCTGGCTCTGTGACTGGCGGTTGACACCCACGTTGTCGTTGTCACAGATGAGCACGTCCCCGGTCTTCGGGTCAAACATCAGGTTCCCGGCCGAGATGTCCCGGTAGCAGTGACCCGAGAGGTGGAGTGCCCGGTAGCTGTTCGCGAGCTGGTAGGAGATCTCGCAGAGGGCTGCGATCCCCGGAACCGGCTTGAGATGTGCCCAGACCTCACCCAGCTCTGCAAACCTTTGCGTATCGATACGCGTCATCAGGTACCCGAACTGTTTTGATCCTTCCGCGGTGACGAGATCGAGCGGCCAGATAAACCGTTTTCCCGCCGCCCCGTACGGCGGTCCGCTCCGGACGAGATAGGCGATCGCGTCTTTTTGTTCCGGCGTTGCCTGCTCGGGCCGGTACCATTTCACGGTCTGGTATCCCTGAGGGCCGTCCACGAGGTACACCTCGCCCTGCGTGCCCTCACCGATCTTCTGGATAACCTGCAGGTCGGTCTGGAGCTGGCGTGCACGGAGGCGCTGGCCTATCAGGAGCGGCATACTTACCACCCCTCCCCGGCAGAAATGGATGCGTCCGTCTTCTCTTCTTCCCGCGGGCGGATGCAGGCCCAGACCAGGGTCATGTCGTCCCCGCTCGCGATTGCCGAGAACCGGTCCAGCCAGTTGCCCATGGCGGTTGCCACGGCCTCGTTCCCATAGGTACGGATCCTGTCTGCAACGCTCCTGACAAAGACCGCGAATTCCTCGCTCTCCGTACCGGCAAAGGAGTCCGATATCCCGTCGGTTGCACAGAGAAGAACGCCACCGTTACCGCGGTCTATCGTTGCAGTCCTCCAGAGCAGGTGGGCATCGGCCGATGAGAGCGAGTATGTTTCGTTTCCCGCGAGCACCGGGTCGTGCGGGAGGGGAAACTCGACCTGCCCGCCCGGCCGGACCAGCACCATGTCCCCATCGCCGATCTGGGCAAGGAGGATGGAATCGGTGACCACCAGGGCCGCCATCAGTGTGGTCCCGTAACGGGAAAAGACCGGTTCTGCCGGATCAACCCTTACGTCCTGCCGCTGGCTGTCCTGCATCACGAGTTCCCGCCAGCGCCGGGTGGCAATCCGGGGAAAATCAGCCTTGAATGCAGCCCGGAACTGCTGGCCGGCGACATTCCCGATTGCGTACGAACGGTGGAATGCCACCAGTTCACCGGTAGCCGCATCCACCGCGAGGGCAGATCCGGTCCTGCTCCGGTCATGGCGGGGGTCCCCGTGGCCGTCAGCAACGGCAAGAGCGATGCAGGGTTCTGCCCCCGCCGACCCGCTCCAGAGGGCATAGGCATCCTCACAGGGCCGCCCGGCCCGGAGGTGTGATGCCCCGGTCCGGCTGCACCCGAATGCCCAGCCTAGGCCGGTCTCGCAGGTGCAGGAGAACTCTTCCGGCGCGGGCATAGGGCAAAATTAGAACAGATCTGTGTTGGACGTGATCATCTGCGGCGGGGAATCCAGGGCAACATTGGAGGTGTCCTCTTCGGCCGGGGCTCCCCGGCTCCGGCCCCGGGAGGATGCGACCGAGGCGCTGATCGAGGCCCACTTGATATATGCCACCAGCTCCTCGGGGGAGTGAGCCTTTAAGAGGCCGACTGCTTCCTGGTTTGCAAACTTGAGCAGTTCGGTTGCATTGTAGTCCGATTCATCGCCTATAGCGATTGCGAGCCGGACTGCCTTGATGCCCCAGGGGATCTTCCCGAGCTCGGCAATCGCTGCGTCGTACTCCTCACGGGGATCGGTACAGAACCCGTCAGAGATAAGGATACAGACCGGGGGGAGACCACGACGGGGCATGCGTTCGATCGACAGTTCGCCGGTGAGGAGCCGGATGGCTTTTGCGGTGGCCGTCAGGCCGCTGGTCTCGAGTTCCGGCCAGACAAAATCGTTTAAGGGGACCGGATCCGGGCCAACATGCCACGTGGCATCGTTGGAGAATTTTATCGCCCGCATCCGGATATCGACCTGAGGGTAGGCGCCAACCGCTTTCTGGATCTCGGGCAGGGCCTCACGGATGGCCTGGTTGAGCGTTGCAATCTTCTTTCCCCGCATCGAGTCGGAACAGTCAGCAAGCCAGAAAAAATGGAGCTGCTTACGGGCTACCTGGCCGTCAGGGATAGGAATCGCATCTTCGATAAAAACTCCCCCTCTCCTAGGTACACAATCTATCCGGCTACCATATAAGATCACCGGTCAGCCGGGCTGTCCAAAAGGCTTGAAATGACAAGGCGTCCGCACAGGGAGTCGCAAAAGGGGAAAACAAAAATTTTACTGGGAGGGGGTAGTGGCGCTACCCGCGGGAACCGAGCTCTTGATCATCGCCTTGACCGGCTCGGGCAGGTTCATGCCGTCAACGATCTCGGGGAGGATGCTCATAATAACCTGCTGACCCTGGGAGGATGCAGCAAAGCTCTTGAGCAGGTTCATACCATCAGGGGTTGAAAGAAAGTTCTTTACCGCAGCCTGCCCGTCGGGGGTTGCAATAAATCCGGCCAGCGAGCCGCCAAGGCCGCCAAGATTTCCAAAGTCCATTTTAATACTCACCTTGTAATGTTTTCTCTACATATTGACAATATTTGTTCTTAAACATGTGGGAGGGTTTATAGAGAAGAGAGGAGTGGCCCCCTCATTTTACGAATTTTGTAGGGGAGTCCCCCACCCGTTTGCAATACTTGGGAGAAGGGGGTACCCCCCTCGCGTGAGGACCACATGGCGGGGGGTGGGACCCCCCGTATAAATTATGAGGGGTGGGGGGTGACCCGCAACCCGGGCTTTTCATAGCACGAAAAATACTCCTCTGTTTCGACGTGAACTTTCCAAACATTCCCGGATTTTCCGGGCCAAAGCATGGGTGGTATACCTCCACTGTTGCGGACAAAGGGGGAGGGGGGTGATCCCCCATTGGCCCGACACATGGGTGGGGGGGTGTGGGGTACCCCCCTCCGCCAGATTCGGATCCGGATGCCAAAACCGGATAGTCTTATCGCAAGCGTCGTTAAACTACAGTCTTATTCTAATGAAAAAAGTCCAAAAAATATGTTATCCCCGGATTTCCCGGAGACCCTTACAGTTTCTTCAGTGCCGATACGATCTTTGCAACGGTTTCCTGCGCATCGCCGTACAGCAGCCGGGTATTGTCCCGGTAGAACAGGTCGTTTTCGATACCGGCAAAGCCCCTGCCCTGTCCTCGCTTGAGGACAATGACGTTCTTGGCCTGCTCCACATCCAGGACCGGCATGCCATAGAGCGGGCTTCCCTGCCGGTGCGAGGCGGGGTTGACCGTGTCGTTTGCCCCGATCACGAGGACCACATCGGTGCCGGTAAACTCCGGGTTGATCTCGTCGCGGTCAAAGAGTTTGTCGTAGGCAACCCCTGCTTCTGCGAGGAGCACGTTCATGTGCCCGGGCATCCGGCCCGCCACCGGGTGGATCGCAAATTTTACGGTAATACCCCGGCTCTCCATGAGATCGGCAAGTTCCTTGATCTTCTGCTGGGCCTGGGCGACTGCCATGCCGTAGCCGGGAGCGACTATTACTTTGTTGGCGTAGGCAAGCATCACGGCAACATCATCAGCCTCGATCGGTTTCATGCTGCCCTGGATGGTTGCACCGTCCTCCTCAGTTGCACCGAATGCCCCGAAGAAGACGTTGGTGATCGAGCGGTTCATTGCCTTGGCCATCTGGAGGGTTAAAAGCGAACCCGCTGCACCGACAATGATACCGGCGACCACCATCGCGTAGTTGGGGGTGCCAAACGAGAACCCGTCAAGGGCTACCGCAAGACCGGTAAAGGCGTTGTACATCGAGATAACGACGGGCATGTCCGCACCACCTATAGGCAGCGTCATGAGCACGCCAAAGGCAAGGGCCAGCACAAAGAAGAGCGGGAGGTACGCGGCTACCCCTAGCGGGAGCCATGCCGGGGTGAAGAGAATAAACGCACCCGAAAGGACCGCCAGGACAAGGATGGCCATGTTTACGATCTGCTGGCCGGGGAAGGTGATCGGCCGCGGGCGGAGCCAGCCCTGGAGCTTTAAGAACGCGATGATGCTGCCCGAGAACGAGACGGCACCGATCAGGCCGCCGATAATGGCAAGGGTGCTGGTGGTTGTGTCAGCCGCACCAAGTAGCGCGACTGCCGAGATCGCCGCTGCCGCACCGCCGCCCATCCCGTTGAAGAGGGCCACCATCTGGGGCATTCCCGTCATCGGGACACGCTTTGCAGCAAAGTAGCCAAATCCTCCGCCGATCACGATGGCGATTGCCATCAGGGCGAAGTTTGAAAGGGCCGGGGTGAGGAAGGTAACGAGCGTTGCGATGAGCATCGCAGCGCCGGCCCAGACGATCCCGCTCCGTGCTGTAAGCGGATGGCTCATCCGGTACATGCCGATAATAAAGAAGAAGATTGTCACGATGTAGATCGGGTCGATAAGCCAGGCAACGTCGATCATTTCCTCGCCTCCTCTTTGGTTTTCCTGTTCGAACGGTCAAACATCTGGAGGATCCGTTCGGTAACCACGTAGCCGCCGGTTACGTTTGCAGCCCCGAGGACAACGGCAATAAAGCCGATGACCTGCTGGAGCGGGGTGGTGGCAAGACCGAGTGCGACCATGGCGCCGACAAGGACAATCCCGTGGATGAAGTTCGAACCACTCATCAGGGGCGTGTGGAGGAGTGCGGGGACTCTGCTGATTATGACATAGCCGGCAAAAGCGGCGAGCATCACGATATAGATCGCGGTCCAGAGCATGGTGGTGTCGATCATGGTTTTGGCTCCAGGAGATCTCTGGTGGGCTGGTGCCTGACCTGCCCGGCATGGACAAGGAGGCTTGCAGTCAGGATCTCATCGGTATATTCGGGAACAAGCGAGCCGTTCTTGTCAATAAGGAGGGTCAGGAAGGACTGCAGGTTCTTTGCGTACATCTGGCTTGCATGGAACGGCACCTTTGCCGGGAGGTTCTTTGGCCCGATAATGGTCACACCGTTCGCCTGGATGGTCCTTCCGGCCTGCGTGAGCTCGCAGTTGCCGCCGGTCTCTGCGGCCATATCGATAATGACTGCGCCCGGCTTCATGGTGGCGACCGTCTCTTTCGTGACAAGGACCGGGGCCCTGCGGCCGGGAATGGCTGCGGTAGTGATGATAATATCAGCCCGGGCGACAGCAGCTGAGACCATCTCCTGCTCCTTTACTTTCTCCTCGGCCGTGAGCTCGCGGGCATAGCCGCCCTGGCCCTCGGCATTGATCTCGAGTTCGAGGAACTTCGCGCCAAGGCTCCTGACCTGTTCGCCTGCGGCCCGCCGGACATCATAAGCCTCAACAAGGGCACCCAGGCGCTTTGCGGTGGCAATCGCCATAAGACCGGCGATCCCTGCACCAAGAACCAGCACGGTGGAGGGGCGAATGGTGCCGGCTGCGGTGGTGAGCATCGGGAGGAACTTGGGGCAGTGCTCGGCGCCAAGGATAACTGCGACATACCCGCCGGCAGTTGCCTGGGAGCTGAGCGCGTCCATACTCTGGGCACGGGAGATCCTAGGCACCAGTTCGAGCGCAAATGCGGTGATCTTACGGTCACGCATCTTCCTGATGGCCTCAAGGTTGCCTGCCGGGTTCATGAACCCGACAACAATGGTGCCTTCCGGCAGCTGCTCCGCCTCGGCCACGGTCGGCGGCTGGACCGCAAGAACGATCCGGGCACCGGCAAACAGTGCATCCCGGTCGGGGACTATGGTAGCTCCCGCAGCGGTAAAAGCGGCATCGGGATAGTAGGCCATTGCCCCGGCATCGTGTTCCACCCGGACCTCGCAGCCCGATTTTTTCAGGATCCGGACTACGTCCGGTACGGTCGCCACCCGCTGTTCCCCGGGTGCGAGCTCCTTGGGGACAGCGATCACGATGGATGATGTCATGGCATCCACCGTGCCTGTCTGGTCATATCAGAGCACAACAAGTACTTCACTCCATAGGATGATCTGCAGTTGTATCCTACAGGTTCGTTTTACAGCTTCTTTACCTTACGCACGCGGACGGCCACGCCGCGCCTGGAGCCTTTCATCTCCGCCGCGGTCATTGCGGCCTTTCCCGTGGCCATGGCCTGCGACCCTACCACGAGCACTTCGTCTCCTTCACGGATGGCGGGATCAGCGTCAACGACGCCCGGGACGAGCACGTCCCCTTCGGGAATAAAGTCACTGATGGTCACGCGGTAACCCTGATTGACAAGACCCCATCCCTCAAACGTGGGGCGGAGCAGGCCGGTGCCGGTATCGATCGAGAAGAACTGCTGGTTATTTTTGGAATAGAAGATCTCCGGGAAGTGGCCCCGGGAGAGCATGCCCCGGGTGTCAATGTCACACCCGAACTGGTACGAGAGCATGCCGTGCACCCGGTCGTCTTTTACCCTGCGTTCGCAGGCCAGGGCCTGGCTGAGCCGGTTCAGTGCCTCTTCCCCGGCCGGGTGGTCCCGGCAGGAATACTCAAGCGTGATACCGCAATGTTCTGCTGCCATCTCCGCTACTTTGAGTGCCCCGCCCTCGAGGTGGGCGATCACCCGGTCGTACTTGTTCTTTGCCAGGTACTTTGCAAGGGTGTCCGCGATATACGCGCACTCCTCTGCATCCCAGTAGCCGGTGACCGGGACATCGTAATGCATGGCAGGGTATACGCATTCGAGCTCCCGGGGCACGAGGCCGAGCGGGGAGGTGACGATCAGCTCATGGGCCCGGCCGGCAATCGCCATCTGGAAGCGGCGGTGGCTCTGGGAGAGCGAGTAGGGTTTCTTTGCCGAGCAGGGCAGGAGAACGGCCACCGTGGCCTTCGGCGGCTTATACCGGGAGAGAAGGCGTTCTGCAAAGCGCCGGACCTCCACCCGCTGCATGGACTCACCGGAGTTTGCCCGCATGACACCGCTCCGGGCCACCGGGGAGAACGGTTCGGACCAGGCATAGTCCTGGTCAAGGTGGCGCATAATAGCCACGCTGTTTGCGTTCATCCGGCACCGGGCCTCAACGAGTTCGCGGAGCTTCTGCTGGCCGGTAAAGTACCGGGCTATGGCCACTTCGTGCTCCAGCGCGAGCCGGTTGTGGAGTGTGAGATCGCCATTGCGGCAGCCCTCGCATCCGCAGAGGCCGGCTGACTGCACATCCGCGGGAAATTCGCCCTCGGAAGTACAGAAAAGCCCCTGTGCGGATTTAAGGTCCACTCCCGTGTAATCAAAGAGGGTAAACCCTGTGTAACAGAGGATATGGACGGTCGAGGGAAAGGCTGCGGCCGGGGCGTACCAGAGTGTGTCGGGCGGGGTCCTGTCCCTGAGAGCCTTGAGCCATGTTACGTACTGCCGGGGATTGGCAAGCGCCGTGTGCCAGCCTGCCACCATCACCACGTCCCCACTCATTGCGGGGTTTTCGAGCGCCGGGTGAATGATAACCGGCTGGCCTGCCCCTTTTGGCACATGCTCTGCGGCAAAGGCCGGCGGTGCGGAGAGCGGAACATTGGTGCCGCCCCGGGAAGAGAGGGCCGGAAAGACTGCGACCGTGTCGAGCACGGCAGGGAAGGGGAGCGGGGAACACGGCAGCTCATCGCCAGCCATGGTGCCGGCCCGGGCAAGGCCGTCCCTTTTTTTGATCTCGAACCGGATCATCTCACCAGCTCCGCCGTATCGCCGGCTTCTTCAGTAAAGATCTCCTCCCAGTTGGCAAGGCCCGAGACCGTGATCCTGCTTTCCCTGTGGCTCTCGGCAAGCATCCGGATCCCCCGGCAACCCTGCCGGACCATGGCCTCGTCCCATTCCGGGATCTCGGACGGTCCGACAGGGAAGGTCTCTTTTAAAGCCTGCGGGTAGGGTCCGAACGGCGGCTTGAAGAACAGGATGTCATCATAGCCCTCGCGCTCCTTATTGTCGCAGGCTACAAGCACGTTTTTCCCGAGGCGCACCCGATCAAGCTGTCGCTGATACCGGAGCACCTCCGTCCGGGCACAGCTCTCATCGCCCCGGTAGAAGAACCGCCTTTTCGTGGCCCGGTCATAGGGTTCGAGGTCTGCGGCTCTTGAGAGGAGCCTGCGGTATCCCGTGAGGAGTTGCGGGTGGTTCCGGCACCGGTCGTCCACGAGCTCCCAGAGTGTCCCGTCCGCGATCGCCTGCCGGATCCGGGCGATCTCGGCCAGGGTGACGGCCAGGTTGTGATGGGCGAGGAGACGTGTCCGGTCCTTTGCGGTGCGGAGCTCTTCAGCCGTGTGGCTCCGGCAGACCGCGCAGGCACAGGGGAGATCGGTGAGCTCGTCAATCTTGAAGCTCCCGTGGGCGGTGAGGTATCTCCCTTCCTTGGCATAGAGCGCGTATGCGGCAGAGTCGAAGAGGTCACAACCCATCGCGGCAGCAAGGGCAAACATGGCCGGGTGGCCGGCTCCGAAGAGGTGGACGCAGGCAGAACGGGGAAGGGTGCTCTTTGCAGCCATCACCACCTCCACGAGGTCACGGTACCGGTAGGCCTCCATGAGCGGCACCACCGCACCAATGGGGCAGAAGGAAAAGCCGAGATCGCCGACCTCTTTTCCCGCCCGCACGCGGAGGTCCGGGAAGATTCCGCCCTGTACCGGCCCGGCCAGCGGGGCATCGTCCCCGAAGAGTTCCTTTGCCTCGCGGAGGCGTTCCATGGTGATGGCCAGTTCCCGCTCGGCCGTGGCCCGGTCTGCGTCCGGTGAGGTGGGGATATCGAGCGGTACCCAGATGTCGCTCCCGATATCCCTCTGGTAGGTGAGGGTCTGAACGTTCGTGAACGAAACCTGACCGTACACCGAGAGCTGGAAGGAGCCCGAATCGGTCATGATCAGGCCGTCGAAATCGAGAAGTTTGTGCAGCCCTTCCTCCCTGACCCGCTCGCTGTATTGCCGGCTCTGGGAGAAGATGTAGGCATTGGTGATCAGGGCCTCGACCCCCATGGTCCTGAGTTCCTTTGGGGAGACCAGCATCAGGTGAGGGTTGATGACCGGCAGCAGTGCTGGAGTCTTTATGATCCGTTTTCCCGCTCCCAGTTTGCCGGTGCGTCCTGCGATATCGCTGTCCAGACTCTCGAAGGTGATCGCCATGCCCAAATGGACTCCTGTGCCTATTAAATTGGCCGTTCCGTCTGTTAAAGTGATTCCTTAAACGAGCCGGTAAAGATCTGGCCCTCGAAGGTGAGGATCTCTATGTTGTTCTTTGCCCAGCAGTTCCGGGGCAGGCCCGCCTTCTCACAGGTATGGTCGAGGAAGACCTTCGCATCCCAGCCGTACTCCGTTGCCACCTGGGGGAGCAGAAGGCCGCTCGTGCCAAATCCCCGGGCGATGAGACCATGGCGCCCCACTTCGATGTGGGCCGGGCGGTCTTCCGGGGCGCAGTCAAGCGGGACCGGGACGGTGAGCACGGTCACCTCGAACTCGAGGGAGGAGAGCTCGTCCTTTTTCACGCCCGGGAACCGGGGATCCTCGAGAGCGGCTGCCACCGCGGCGTCCTCGATCGCGTTCCCAAGCGGCATCACCGGGTAGGGAAACCCGATACACCCCCGGAGCTGGTGGTTTCTGGTCAGGGTCACAAAAACCCCGCGTTTCTCGGCAAAGACCGGAGTCAGGTGTACCATCGGTTTTGGCTTTTTGGTAATGGTATATTCGATGGCCCCGCGGGCAAGCCGCGTGGCAAGAATCCCTTCTTCGGGTGTCAGGAGCTGCATGGTGTATGCCTCTGTTGTGACACATTCTGCAGGGGGCGTTAAAGTAGTTATCCTTCACGGGCGCCTCTGGTTCCGGTACCAGCGTGCGCTTATTAAGGACCGGTCACGCATATGTTCTCGTGAGAGGGAGAGAGCGGCTGACGGTGGCCCATAGTGGCCGCTGAGGAAAGTCCCCCCACCCACCGGGCACGCAGCCGTACGCAAGTACGGGTGGCGAGAGTCACGGCAATGGCACAGAAACGACACGGCCTGTTCCCAGTCATGATGCGGCTGAGCCCTTCGGGGCGAGAAGCACGGGGTTAACCCCCCGCGCGAGTAACCCGCTGAGCGTTTTAACGGAACAGGATACGATGAAACGGCGAATCCCTGCGGGTGCAAGCCAGAACAGGGTAATGGATCGTCCGGTATCCGCCCGGGTTTGGCGCAGAGCTGAATGCCGCATGAACAGAAGGAGGCTTACTCCTCCCACTCACCTTCCTTTTCCAGCACATGGGTAAAAACGGTAGTTTTCCGGTGAAGCCTGCATATCCCGGCATCGTAACCGGTATCCAGTCAGTCTTCTTGCAGTCTAGGGCACCCTGTCCGGAGTAACCGTTGGCGGCGTTTCCGGTCTCTCTTCGTCGGGGTTATCGGACCGCGTATCGCTGAAATAGTGCTGCAGCAGGAAAAGACAAATCTTTTCGGACTCCGCTCACTCCTGATCGAGCTTCCTGACGAGGTTATCGATTACGCGGATCTGTTCCAAGATCTGCAACTGGTTCCCGTTGCAATCGAGGTTTAAGTATCCAAGGAGGGCCTGGTGCGGGTATCTAATCTGGTCATTGAGGATCTGGAACTTTTCCATGTTCTGTTCGATCTGCGCAAGCCCCTGCCGGCCACGTAAAAAAAGGCCGTGAGTGCAAAACCCCCTTCACTCACCGACGGCTATATCCCCCGGTGGGGTTCAGGGAATATCAGTCAGTTAAGGAGGGAAGATGCAGAGGAAGGCAATCCTCGAAAATGATCTCACCCGTCAAGCAGTCTTTATCCTGTCTGTGGTGATCCTTTCGGCAGTCATGGCCCTTGTGGTCCAGGTTGTCATCGGCATAACGGCTGCCCACGGGCTCCCGGTCCAGTACTGTCATTTCTGGTGCAGCGAGTACGGCCAGTGTTTCTGGGTGTGTGACTGACGGTCTCCAGGATCCGGGCCCCGCCATGCCCCATGAGGAGCCCATAGCTGGAGAGTGTTCGTGAGTTTTTTCAATTGTACCAAATCTCTTGTGATGGTTTAACGCACATCATCGAGCAGGAACCGGATTTCCCGTTCTCTATGGTATAAAATCAAATAAAGCCTGTCAATGAAAAAAAATTCAAATCTGTTCAGATCTTCTCGTAATATTTCATCGGCCCGCAGGCGCCGCACTTGCCGTCCACCACCAGGTAGTCCGGCACGGTTTCGCCGCAGCACGGGCAGGTGACCGGCTGCCAGTGCTCCTTGATCTTTACGGGTACCCGGACCTTCTCGAACGAGAGAAATCTGCGCCCGGTCTTCAGGATCTGCTCTTGGAGGGTATCACCCATGGTGCGCTTGACAAATTCGGGGCTGTTCGCAAACCACTTGTCGATGATCGGGAAGGCCTTGATCTTCTCCTGGTCCACGTAAATCCGGAAGCCCTCCGTGGTGGCCTCGGTCGAAACGCGGTTCATGGTGATCGCAAAGCGCCCGATGGGGACCACCTTGAGACGCCCGTTGCCGGTGGTGGCATGGGCAATTACCTGCGGTGCGTCGGGGAGGCACTTGGGGGTCTCGCAGACCGCAAAAAGTTTCTCGTCCGGGGTTGCTTTCAGGAGTTCGAGGGCATAGTCCACCATGAAGGCGCCAATCAAAAGGCCGGGGGCCGGCGAGGAGTGGAAACGTGCGCACTGCGAGAGGTAGGTGCGGACCGGTTCGGCAACATTGCATGCCGCAAGGCGGGCCTCGAAGTCCCCGCCATGGTGGTGATGATGTCCTTTGTCCATGAGGATCCGTTGGCGCTGCAGGCCATTAAACATTTATTTCGGGGACCCGGGCTTTTTGGTCTTCTGATGTGGGCAGGCGATCCCCGTGGCAGTCCGGTCCGGATGGCCGCTCCACGCATCATTTCCGCTTGGTATTTCAGGGATCCCGCCGGATTACTGGTAGAGCCGGCCACACCTGCCCATGGCCGGAAAAGATACTGCCATTCCAAGGAGTCGTACCATGAACTACCGTCCACTTACCGGGAACCCCTACCGGACTGCCTGCTTCGCTCTGCTGATCTTCGCGCTTGCTGTCCCGTGCGTATCAGCGATCACGCTCACGCCCGGAAGTCCCGGGTCTGTTGCCACCATTGCACAGGGCGACCCGGTCACCATCAGCGGGATCGCAACCGGTCACCCTCAGGTGGGGCTCCAGATTTGGTTTATCGGCTACAATTTTGTCAAAGTCACCACCGTCCAGGTGAATGACGACAATAGCTACGTCTATATCCTCAGGGAGGCTGATACCGTAAACCTTGCCCCCGGCCAGTACTTCGTGATCGTCCAGCACCCGATGGAAAACGGCAGGTTTGACATCGTCTATGATTCAGCAACCGGGACGGTAAAAAATGTCCAGACCGGCCAGACTGTCTTCCAGCTCACGGGGAGCGGCAGTCTCCAGAGTCCCGATGCCGCAAACGCGCTCCTGACGGCGATCGGGAGCCAGAACATCGATGATACCTTTGCCACGGTCTCCTTCTTCGTCAGCCAGCCGATCGTGGGGATCAATTCTATCGGCACCATCCCGCAGGGCACACTCTTTATCCTGAACGGGACGACAAGCCTTGCTGCCGGCGATAACCTGATGGTGGAGGTCACCTCGTCCTCGTTTGGGCCGACCGCAAAGACCAGCTCTTCCGGCTTCTCGGGCACCGCGGGGATGGTCACGGTGCAGCCCGGCAGTGGCGGACAGAATGTCTGGTCCTGCGGCGTGGATACCTCCACATTTACCCCGGACGAATACCTGGTGACGGTGAGCGGGGTTACCCAGTCGGTAACCGCCTCCGCAAAGTTTACGGTTGTCCCGGCATCCTCCTGCAACGGTTCCGGGGAGATCTGCCCCATCCCCAGTCTTGTTTCCGCTAACAGTACCACGCCTGCTGTCACCGCCTCGCAAAACAGCACCGTGGTACCGGTCATCACATCCCCTTCGGCGGCTACTACAAAACTCCCCTCTACGACACAGGGTGCCTCCCTGCCGGCGGCACTGTGCGTTGCGGGAATTACCGTGGCGGCCCTGCTCTGCTGCCGGCGGCCCTGATCTTTTTACCAGCCCAGAAACAGTGTCTTTGTCTGGGTATAACTGTCGATGGCGTGGAAGCCGTTCTCCCTGCCCATCCCGCTCTCGTTGGTCCCGCCAAACGGTACCTCGGGAGGCACCGTCAGGTGGCGGTTCACCCAGATGATCCCGGCGTGCACCTGGCCAAACACCTCTTTTACCGTAGAGAGATCCCGTGACCAGACCGATGCACCCAGTCCGTACTGCGACCGGTTTGCCTCCCGGATGGCAGTGGAGAGGTCCGGGACGGTTATCACCGGGAGTACCGGGCCGAAGATCTCTTTTCTGAGCAGCGCAGCATCTGCGGGTACATCCGCAACGAGAGTAGGCCGGTAGAAGAAACCGTTTTCATACGCTTTCCCCGTCACCGGGCCGCCGCCGGTCAGGACGCACCCCTCCTGCCGGTCAACAACGTCCTGCATCACGCCCGCGATCCGGTCCCTCTGGCCGGCGCTGTTGAGAGGCCCCATCTCCGTTACGGGCGCAAGGCCGTTCCCGATGTTGGTACCTTCCACCTTTGCCGTGAGCAGGCGCATGAACTCTCCGGCAATCTTTTCGTGCAGGTACAGCCTCTTTACCGCAGTGCAGATCTGGCCGGCATTGTAGAACCGGCCCCGGAATGCCCCCTCAACGGCTTTGGGGATATCGGCATCCGGCATCACGATCATCGGGTCGGAGCCCCCGAGCTCCAGCGTGAGCGCCTTGAGCTGTTCTCCGGCAAGGGTGCGCACCCGGTGGCCGGTGGCGCAGTTGCCGGTGAAAGAGATCTTTTTTACCCGTGGGTGTGTTACGAGCGCTTCACCGGCCGTCTCCCCGGCGCCGGTCACCACATTGAGCGCGCCCGGGGGCAGGCCGGCTTCCTGGAGGAGGCCGGCGATCTTCAGGTTGGTGAGCGGGGTAGTTGAGGCCGGTTTGAGGACCAGGGTGTTTCCGGCGAGGAGCGCAGGTCCCACCTTCCAGCCCATGATAATTACCGGCATGTTCCACGGGATGATCGCACCGCAGACACCCAGCGGGACCCGGGTCACCAGGCAGTCCCCGGCCTTTCCCAGGCTGACTACTTCGCCGGCCGGCTGGCCCGCAATTGATGCGTAATATTCAAGGATGTTTGCGCAGCCCCGGACCTCGTCAGTAGCCTCCCGGATTGGCTTTCCCTGCTCCCGGGTCAGGAGCTCGGCGAGCGCTTTGTGGTCCCGGCGGATCAGTTCTGCGGCCCGGGCAAGGACAAGGCCGCGGTCCCGCATGGTCTTCTCCGACCATGCCCCAAAGCAAGCATCTGCGGCTTCAACTGCTGCAGCAACATCGTCTTTTCCTCCCCGTGGCACTCGGTCGACCAATTCACCGGTGGCCGGGTTTTTTACTTCGATCCAACCGTCATCGGCTGCCACCGCCGTTTTCCCGTTGATGAGCATCTCCATAAAAAATCCCTCGCTCCTCTATGCAGGATCTGTCCGCCACGGGCCTATAAAATGGCAGCGGTAAGCCTTGGTGGCTGCCGGGATTTACGGTGTCCCGATCTCAATGGTTCCGGAAGAGAGGCTCCGCAACATGCCGGTCTGGGTAGTGCGGTAGGCACCGGTCCGGTCAAGGTGGGCCTTGAACTCCGGGCTCCGCACGAGCGAGACCAGGGTCGCGATCCGGGGATCGCTGAGCATCTCCCGGCGCATTACCAGCTCATACAGCTCCTCGGCAATGGGCAGGAACCGGAGCCCATGGGAAGTGGCGAGCCCTTCAGAACAGATCCCGGCATCTGCCTGCCCTGCCCGGACGGCGGCTGCCACCGCCCCAGGTGTGGCTGCCTCGTTGTCATAGCCCCGGATCTGCGTCAGCTGCAGGTGTCGGGATGCAAGCATGGCGTCGAAGAGGAGCCGGGCCGGGGAGTCCCGGCGGGAGTTGACCCAGCAGAGGGCACCGAGGTTATCCGGGCTGACCTCTTTTGACGAGACGATCCCCTGCTCCTGCGTGGCGATGTTGAGAAATGCGAGATCCATGGATTCCAGGTAGGGAAGGAGGGCGGTGCGCTCCCGGACAAGGGAGAATGCCGGCAGGCTCATCGGTGCCGCGTGGCAGGCATTGCGTTTAAGCGCCAAAAGGGCACTCGTATTCCCGGCGCTTGCCGTGTGGATGAAGAGCCCCTGGTCGTGGGCGAGGTTGCCCAGCTCCTCGAGGACCGGGTCAATGGCGCCGGAGAAAATGAGCGTCCGCTCGATGTTGGCCGGGTCGGTGGTCAAAAAGACCTCTACTTCGTGCTCTGCCTCGTATCCCTCTAACGGGGCCGGAATGTGTGTGTAACCGTTTGACCTGAGGGTTGCCATCTGCACCACGGCCCCCCGCGATCGGGCAATCCCCCAGTACTTGTCATGGATCCTGCCGACAGAAACGGGGATAAACTCGTCAAAACCAAGATCGGAGGAGAGCGGGGTGGCGAGGCGGGCACGGACAACATATTTCGGGAACGGTGCCAGGCCCCAGTATTCGAGAAGCGGGACGGCGAATTCGCGCAGCACCGTCTGGGCGGCGAGCGGGTAGCCGGGAAGGCCGATGACCGGTGTCCCGTGGATCTTCCCCAGCATCATCGGTTTTCCGGGCTTGACGGCAACACCATGGAAGATCAGTTCGCCAACCGCTGCGATCGCCCCCGCCGTGAAATCCCGGGTTCCGGCCGAGGAGCCGGCCGAGATGATGACGAGATCGCTCTTCTCCGCGGCCGTTTTTAGTGCCTCTTCAATGAGCGCGGGTTCGTCGCGGACAATGGGCAGGCGCATGCAGGCCGCCCCCATAGATCCGAGGAGCACTTCTGCCATGATGGTATTGCTCTCTACAACCTGACCGGGCTGTGGCCGGGCCCCGAGCGGGACAAGTTCGCTTCCCGTGGGGATGATCCCGACGCGGGCCGTGGTCACCGCAAGCTCCGCGACCCCGTACGTTGCCAGTGCCCCGATATCGAAGGCCCGGATCACGTGCCCTTTGGGGAGCACGAGCCTGCCCTCCCGGATATCCTCCCCTGCCGGGCGTACGTGCTGCCATGGGACGGCCGCTTTGCGGATCTGGAAGGAACCGTTATTTTCCCATGTCTCCTCGATCATGATCACGGCATCAAACCCGTCCGGGAGGACATTACCGGTATTGACCCGGGCCACATCATTGAGCGTGATCGGGTTCTGGTCCGAGGCGCCGAGCGTGTCCCGGCTCCTGACCGCAATCCCGTCCATGGCGGCAAGGTTTACCTCGGGTACCGAGTACCGGGCATAGACCGGTACGGCTGCTGCCCTTCCCAGGGCCCTTGTCACCGGGATGATCTCCGTACGCCCGGGTGCGGCAAACGATCGTTTCAGGATACGGAGTGCCTCATCGAACGAGACCAGCGAAAGGTAGCGTTTTACCATGCAGCATCACCGGGAAAGGTTCTCTTAAAAGGGGCGGGGAAAACGGGAGTAACAAGGGACATATATGGTGATCCTGTCGCCGTCCGGCGGGTTCAGTACCCTATCCTGATCATCCACAATAAAGAATTCGGTACTGCCGGATTATAAACAGGAATTATCCCACGGACTTTTCCTTCACAATCAGGCAGGAAATTGTGGTCAGGAATAATTCATCCGGTTACATATATTCAATCAAAAGTTAAATATAAAAGAAAAATATTTAAGGTGTCCCCCTTTTAAATCTACTCAATGAGTACTGATGATATTGACGATATTTATGAACACCTCTCCAAATATGAATCATTAATTGGAGTGCGTCCTTCCCAACGGGAACCCGGGAAAGCACGGGTTTCACAGGAAGCATATGGGCGCAGGCATAAAAAGCCGTTAGTCCTCCTCCCCAAACGAGAAGCGTTCACCCTGTCCCTCCGGTGGCAGTCTGCCGTTGTCCTGGCCGGGATCCTTTTTGCCGTTACCGGGCTTGTCTTTATCGTCGGGGGAATCAGTACTCTGGGAAGCGGGAATATCTCTACCGGGGAGCTGACGGTTACCGGCGGTCTCGTTGTCTACAGTCTGGGACTGGTCGCATTTATTTTCGGTACCGGGAATATCCTCAAGGGGAGATCCGAATCTTCCATGCAGAAGAACCTGGAGGAGATCCGGGAGCAGAACCGGATTATCATTGAATTACTCCGCAAGATCACAAACGAGCTGATCTTCGGCTTCTGATCGCTTGTCCGGAACACCACCCTTTTTTTGCCCTGCTTTCACGGACCTGCAGGTCATACCGTTTTTTCGTCCGGATTTACCCGGCAGGACAAACTATATGTTTGCCCTTTTCAAGATCACTGGCTAAAGGGGTGTAGCATGGATAGTACAGTGTCCCCGGAACCGCTTCCCGATGCATCTGATCTCACCTGGGAGGCACTTGTGGAGAAGGCAAAGAAACCCGTTGCGGTCATGTTTTATTCCCCGACCTGCGCATTCTGCCACCAGATGGAGCCCTACTTCCGGAACTATGCAACGGAGTTCCGGGAGACGGTTGCGTTTGTCCGGCTCAATATTCTTGAAAGCCCCTGGACAGCGGAACGGTACGGGGTACGGAGTACACCCACCTTCAAGTTTTTTTGTGATGGTAAACCTGTGCAGGAGATGGTGGGCGCGGTATACCCGGCACTCTTAAAAAAGATGATCGAGGAGGTGCTCCAGCACGGGAAGGAGTGCGCAAAGAACTCTACCGCCATCGACTACGAGATCACCGGCTATGGCTGATCCCTGAAAGATCCTCCCTGCGATCAGATTGCCCGCCGGCAGCCGGAAGACTCCGCGGCCTGCGCCACGGCGGCGGCCACCGCTTTGGTCACGCTCCGGTCAAGGATGCTGGGCAGGATATGGCTGCGGTGCGGCTTTTTCACGCACCCGGCAATTGCATGGGCCGCGGCTACCTTCATCTCGTCCGAGATCCGGGTAGCGCAGGCATCGAGCGCCCCCCGGAAGATGCCCGGGAAGGCGAGGACATTGTTGATCTGGTTGGGGAAATCGCTCCGTCCTGTGCCGACTACTGCAGCGCCCGCTTCGGTTGCCGCATCCGGCCAGATCTCCGGGACCGGGTTTGCCATGGCAAAGACGATGGGGTCCTTGTTCATCGAGCGGATCATATCCTGGGTAATGATGCCCGGGGCCGAGACCCCGATCACCACGTCTGCCCCCACCATTGCATCGGCAAGCGACCCGGTCTTCCCTGCACGGTTGGTCTCTTCACTCAGGATAAACTTGTACTTGTTGCGGTACAGTCCCTCGCGCCGGCGGTGGATAATTCCCTGCGTGTCGCAGACCGTGATCTCGTGCACCATGGTGCAGACCAGGGGATCATACCCGATGCACTTGAGGAGCCGGGTGATGGAATAGCCGGCCGCCCCCGCCCCGCAGACCACGATGTTGAGATCCTCGTACTTCCGCCCGGTGACCCGGCAGGCATTGAGCAGCGCTGCGAGGACCACAACCGCGGTGCCGTGCTGGTCGTCATGCATCACCGGGATCCCAATGTCCTGCAGGGCATCTTCCACCTCGAAGCATTTCGGGGCGGCGATGTCCTCGAGGTTGATCCCGCCAAAGACCGGCGCAATATTCCTGACCTGATCCACGAAGTCAGTCTCGTAGTTCTCAAAGCAGATGGGGAACGCATCGATACCGGCAAATTCCCTGAAGAGGATTGCCTTCCCCTCCATCACGGGAATGGCGGCAAGGCCCCCGATGTTTCCCAGGCCGAGCACCGCCGACCCGTCGGTTACGATGGCGATGGTATTTGCCTTGAGGGTATAGCGGTACGCGAGGTCCCGGTTCTTCACGATCCGGCGGCAGACCTCTTCAACGCCGGGGGCGTATGCCCGGGCGATATCGTCACCATTCCGGAGCGGGACTTTGGGCCGGATCTCCAGCTTCCCGTGGTGCCGTGCGTGCAGGGCGAGGGACTCGCGGTAGATCTCATCGCGGTCGGTAGCGTCCGGCATGGTCTTTCTTCCTTAACGAAAAGAGCGCCCCACAACGTAATCAATCTTCTGAGCGGGGAGCACGGTGCAGGGATGTCCCGGGATTACTCCCGCGTTTGTCTGTTATTGTTCCTGTTCCCGGTTTGTACCGCAGAACACGGACAACTTCCCCTCCGGCGCGACAAAGTTACATTTTAATACATCAATGAACAAAATTATACATAAGGTACGATACGGCCGCCGCGTCCCGGCGATGGGGCGCAGACATGCGTGTTCCCCATGGTACCCATGCATATTACCGGTGTGAAACCATCATGAAGTCAAAAGACATTGCCATTGTCGGCATTCTCCTTGCGATCGGCGCAATCCTGCGGTACTTCCTTGCCATGCTCCATACGCCGCTTACTCCCAACATGATCATCGCGTTCTATTGCCTTGCGATCATCCTGATCCGCCCGAAGGTATACGAGGCCCTTGGGATTGGTATCGTTGCCGGTCTCCTCTCGATGCTGATATCCAGTTCCATATTCCCCCCGGCAAACCTGATAAGCGAACCGCTGGGCGCCCTTGCCTGCTTTGGCCTGTACGCACTCCTCTCGGCCCGGACCAAGCTTGCCCCGACTGTTACCACGTTCCTTGCAACGCTTGTGAGCGGTTTCTCCTTTGCTGCGATTGCGATCATCTGCGTCGGCGCTACGATCCTATCCAAGTACAATGGCAGCATCGGGGCGTTTGTCGTGGTCTTTGTCCCGATCGTGGTCATCACAGCAGTGTTTAATGCGATCATTGTCCAGATCCTCTACCTCCCCGCGAGCCGGGTGCTTGTACGAGGACCTGAATGATCGAACTCTCCGATGTCAGTTATACCTACCCCCATACGGTGCAGGAAGCCCTGCACCGGCTCTCTCTTGTTCTTCCCCGGGGCCGCTGTATCCTGGTGACCGGTCCCTCCGGGGCCGGGAAGACCACGCTCTGCCTTGCAGCCTGCGGGATCCTTGCCCACGAGTATGGCGGAAAGAAGGCCGGTATCGTAACGATCAACGGGAAAAGCGTTGCCGATTACCCCGGCCTCTCCGCGATTGCCCGGACCATCGGGATCGTCTTTGACGATGCCGAGGCGCAGATGATCTTCACGACCGTGGAAGAGGAGATCCTCTCTGCGCTCGAGTACCGGGGCCTCTCCCCGGAGGAGATCGAGAAACGCCTTACCGAGATCCTGGATGTCACGTACCTCTCGGCATTAAAAGACCGCTCCCCCCATCACCTCTCCGGGGGCCAGAAGCAGCGCGTGGCCCTTGCGGCTACGCTTGCGCTCGGAAACGAGGTCCTGATCCTCGATGAGCCTACTTCGGAACTGGACGAGCACGCCACCCGGCGGATCGTTGCGATCCTCAAAAACCTCAAGGAGCAGGGAAAGACGCTCCTTATTGTGGAGCACAAGTTCTCGCATTTCCGGGAGATCGTGGATACGCTTGTCGTGATGGAGCGTGGTGCCATCTCCGCTATCGGGATTCCGGATGAAGTGCTCAAAAACGACCGGATCCGGGAGATGGTGATCCCGGACTTCTCCGGGATCCGAAACGGACCCGCTACGGCGTTGCCGGCAGGTACCGCAGTCCCTGCCATTGACGTCCGGCACCTCTCGTACTCGTATGGCAGTGTCCCGGCCCTGCACGATGTGAACCTGAACATCGCTCCCGGTGAGTTCGTGGCTATTGTCGGTGAGAATGGTTCCGGTAAGACCACGCTCGTGCGCCAGTTTAACCGCCTCCTTACCCCCACGGCCGGCGATGTCCTCATTCTCGGGAAGAACACGAAGGACTGTACCATCGCCGAGCTTGCCCGGGACGTGGGCCTGGTCTTCCAGAACCCGGATCACATGTTCTTTGCCGACACGGTAAGAGATGAAATCGCATTCGGTCTTGCAAATCTCGGGATGGAGAACCGGGACGCCATTATCGATGCAGCACTCACCGAAGCCGGCCTCCTGCAGGCAAAGGCGCTCTACCCCCGCTGGCTCTCCCGGGGCGAGCGCCAGCGGCTGGCCATCGCCTGCGTGGTGGCCATGCAGCCGAAGATCATCGTGCTTGATGAGCCCACCACCGGCCTTGACGGTGACGAGGCGCGGCTGGTCATGGAGATCTTAAAGAATCACCAGCAGCGCGGGCATACGGTGGTGGTCATCACCCATAACAAAGAGATTGCCCGGGATTGTGCTGACCGGGTCATCACCATGGACCAGGGACGCGTTGGATCGGACATGCGTGCAGGATGTGCGGAATAATGGCGGAGATCCTGCAGTATGTCCACAAGGACGGTCTCTTCCACCGGCTCACGCCGTTTTCAAAGATCCTGCTCATCATTGTTGTAGCAGTAATGTGTGTGATTGCCACCGGTATACCTTTCCTGCTTCTCATGGTCGCAGCCCTGCTCGCCCTTGCATATGCAAGCGATCTGCTCCGCGAACTCCTCCAGCAGCTTCGGCTCCTCCTGGTCATGAGCGTGGTCTTTATCGTGATTACGGTACTGACCATGCCCAATGGCGCAACGCTCGGGACCCTTGTCCCGCCGGGTGTGCCCGTGATCGGAGGGGCGATCCCGGTGACGACCGGGGCGGTAATAATCGGGATCATCCTTGCCCTCCGGTTCATGGTGCTGATCTTTGCATTCCAGCTCTTCCTCATTTCCACCCAGCCCCGTGACCTCGTGCATACGCTTGAGCGGCTGCACATGCCGGTCGATTATATCCTGATGTTTATCATTGCCCTCCGGTTTATCCCCACCCTGCAGATCGAGGGAACGCGGATCCATGAAGCGCAGCTGGCCCGGGGCTATAACCCGGGGACCGGCCTGCTTGGCAAGGTACGGAGCGTCCAGCCCATTGTCGTCCCGCTGGTCTCAAATGCACTGTTGCGGTCAACTGTGCTCGGCCTTACTATCGATATGCGGGGATACCGGACCGGGACCCGGACCCGGGTACGGGAACGCCGGTTCGGGACCGTGGACTATCTCCTGATCACCAGCATTTCTGTCGTGGCAGCAGCATTTGCCGTGGCGGTCTTCCTTGCGCCGGGTCTTGTATTCTGATATTTTTTTACACGGTTCTCCCGAGGGTTTCATCACGCAATATCGCAGTGTCCGGGTCTTCGTTTTCTGTATGCAGATCGCGTAGACGGGGAATACCTTGAGTGCAGCGCTGTACCTGGTCCTGCCCATGAGAACTAACCTCATCGAGCGGATCGTGAACTGACCATGAAAAGGGGAGGTCTTTGAGGAAAACCTCACGTCCATGGAAAAACGCGAAAAACGAAAGCGCCTCGGCCGGGACTTGAACCCGGGTCAAAAGCTCCGGAGGCTTCTAGGATGTCCACTACCCTACCGAGGCAAAATTTACCTTACTTAATCTTGTGTACTTCCTTATAAAAGAGAAGGTTTGCCGGGACGTTACTGCTTTTTTATCTGGTACTGGTGCCAGATCTTGCAGGCACCTTCATGGCTGACCATGCAGGGGCCGACCGGTGTCCTCGGGGTGCAGATCTTCCCGAAGAGCTTGCAATCGGTAGGCTCAGCAATCCCGCGCAGAACTTTATCACAGATACAGGCCGAGTGCTTGCTGACCTTTTTGTACACGATACCGAATTTCTTCTGTGCATCGTACTGCTCGAATTCGGGTTTCAGCCGGAGCCCGGACTGCGGGATGACGGGGAACCCTCTCCACTCCACGTCGGAGGGCTCGAAGACCTCGTACATGATCTTCTTTGCCTTGACATTGCCCTCGCGGGTGACCGCACGCGGGTATGCATTGTCCACCCGGTGCTTTCCTTCCCGGATCTGTTCCACAAGCATGACCAGGCCGAGCAGGATATCCTCGGCCTCGAACCCGGCCACTACCTGGGGCACCGGGAACTGCTCGTACTCTTCGTAGCCCATCACGGTGCAGACATGGCCGGGGAGCATAAAGCCGGAAAGTTTTGCTTCGCCCTGTTCAAGCAGCCACTTCATGGCCGGGGGGACCACCCGGTGGCAGGACAGGATCGAGAAGTTTTTGGGCGGACGACTTAAGATGGACGCGGCAACAGTCGGAGCGGTGGTCTCAAAGCCGACCGAGATAAAGACTACCTCCCTGTCGGTTTTCTGCGCGATCTCAACAGCCTTGTGGATCCCCTGAACAACCCGGACGTCCCCGCCACAGGATTCGAGCGACCCTTTTGACCCGGGCACCCGGAGCAGATCCCCGTAGGTGGCGATAATACAGTCTTTTTCCACGAGATCGAGCGCTGCATCGATCTCGCCCTGCGGCGTGATGCAGACCGGGCAGCCGGGTCCCATCACGATCTTCAGCTGCGGCGGCAGGATACTGCGCAGGCCGGTTCTCGCGATCGCTGCCTCATGGGTGCCACAGATGTGCATGAAGGTCATATCCCGGTCCACCAGGCCGCGGAGGGTGTCTGCAATCTCGTTTGCCGTCGCCATAGTATCTTACATTTATTTACCGCCGCCAGTCATAAGAGTACTCATATGGATAACAACCTGCTCTTCGCCATAGCAACCATTATTGCGGGCTTTGCTGTGGCGATCATCGCACGGATCATTGTGCGGTGGCTGGAGAAGTTCGCCGAGACTACCGAGACCAAATGGGACGACATCATTGTTGCCGCGATCGGGACGCCGGTCCAGGTCGGTATCGTTGCTCTGTCGATCTACATTGCCCTGAAGTCCTTCGATGTCGTGCCGGCACAGTACGCTTGGGTGCTTTCCGGCAAGGTGCTTGACTCGATCTACATCCTGCTCGGGACCTGGATCGCTGCATCCCTCCTCCATGATATTGTCCGGATCTACGGGCGGCAGATTGCCGAGTCGACCGAAGGGGACATGGATGACCGGATTGTCGACCTTCTCGAACTTGCGGTCCGGTATATTGTCTGGTTTGTCGGGCTTATGCTCGTCATGGTCAACCTGGAGATTAACATCACTCCCTTCCTGGCCGGTGCAGGTATCGCGGGTATCGCGCTCGCGCTCGCAGCCCAGGACCTGATCTCCAACTTCTTTGGCGGGGCCATTATTACCGTGGACAAGCCATTCAAGGTGGGCGACCGGATTGAGGTGGACACCCATTACGGTGATGTGCTTGCCATCGGGACGCGGAGCACCCGTGTCCGGACCATTGACGGAAAGATCGTCACCATCCCCAATAATAAGATCACCTCGAACAGCGTCGTGAACTACTCGGAGCCCGACATCCGGCTCCGGTTTACGATCCCGGTCACGGTGGCATACGGGAGCGATATTGCCCGGGTCAAGGAACTCCTCTTTGAGGTGGTCAACGATGCAATCAAGAATACGGACTATTTTGCGAACGAACCGGCCCCGAGGATCTTTTTTTCCGAGTTCGGGGACTCTGCCTTAAAGTTCGTGATCTATGTCTGGGCACGGGCCTACAATGTCCCGGACGAAGTAAAAGATGCGATCAATACCCGGATCGCGGCACGCTTTGCGGCGGAGGGCATCGAGATCCCGTTCCCGCAGATGGACGTGCATATGAGGAAATAATTTTTTTGTGCATTTCAAAAGAGACACATTTTCCCGGAAGCAGGCCCAATACGAAGATCAGATGGGGTGTCTCCTGATTAGGAAAGGTTCGGGTTCATACCCCTCGCTTGTGCGATGAACGCCGTTCCCGAAGGGGCACCCCCGCGGCGGGCGAAGGACTAATGAACTATTACCGGAACCGTTCCTCACACAGATATGATATGCCAATTTGGAAAAACCTCCTCCCCCACCGTGCCCCGTGAGGGGCCCGGATGCGGGGATGCTCGCATTTTTCATCGGAAAGAACAACTGTGTCTCTGGTTCGGATCTGACTGGCTGTCACTTCCTCGTTAATATTGGTCCTTCTCCTCTCCCCGTCCTGAATCAGCACGTTTATGCCCCCCTGCCTGTACATCCTCTTCTGACATGCTTGGCATATCCACCCTCTGCCTCCACCACGAACCGCTACCTGTGGCGCTTGACCGGATCGCCGAGCTGACCGGGGTGATCGAGGTGATGGATGAGGGCCGCCACTTCCTCAAAAGCGCGGAGCCGCTCCTCTCCCATTCCTGCACGTTTTCCATCCATGCGCCTTGTCGTGGGACAAACCTGGCAAGCCTTCTCGAACCGATCCGGCGGGCAAGCGTTGAAGTGATGGCGGAGTGTTTTGCCGTTGCTGCAGAGGTGGACGCCCATGTAGTGGTCCATCCCGGTTACTTTGCGTGGCCCGATGAACGGAGGGAGGCAGCAGATCAGCTGGTCCGATCGCTTGGGGAGCTTTTGGCAGCCGCACGTAATTACGGGGTTGCCTTCTCGGTCGAGAACATGGGAGACTGGGAATATTTCTTTTTAAAGACCCCGGCCGAGCTCTCCCTGATCGGGGACTGCGGTTTCACGCTTGACGTTGGTCATGCGCACCAGAACCACTGCCTTGCCGGTTTCCTGGAACGCCCGGCACAGCACTACCATCTCCACGACAACGATTCCACGGCCGATGCCCATCTGGCGGTGGGGAAGGGGACGATCGACTTTTTACCGGTGATGGCTGCAGTACAACGAAGCGGTGTCCCGCCCATCATTGAAGTGGCGGATTTCGACGACGCAGTAACGAGTCTCCGGGTACTGGGAAAGATGTCCTGATCCGGCCAGATGGGGGACTGCCGCCGGGAGAAAAAACCGGGGCCGGATTGGGCGCGGTTTGTGTGGTGACGGCGTCGTTCTCCGCAATATTTTATAACCTGTACCTACAATGTATCTAGGCAATCTGCCTGTGTGGCTCGGCCGGTAGAGTACTTCCTTGGTACAGACAAAGGAAATATGACTACTTCCTCACAGGGTGGAACGCAAAGACAAATGCCTAAGTGACTCAGCCCGGCAGAGTACCTCCTTGGTAAGTCAGTAATCAAAGTGATTAATTCCTACCAAACGAATTCCTGCCCCACGACGAAAGTTTAAGTTGAAAGAAAGGAAATTAAAATAACGTGCCTATGTGACTCAGCCCGGTAGAGTGTTACCTTGGTAAGGTAAACGTCGAGGGTTCAAATCCCTCCATAGGCTCTTCTTCTGTTTTCCTGTCAAGGTTGAACATTTTTTGGGATTTCCTCTCTCCCGGCGTTGCAGTAAGATACTCCCTGTATCAAAAATAATGAGTACCGGCATATTGAGGTTCTCCGGTTCCGTCATCCGTTATTCGAAGAATAAAACCCGGTGAAACAGGAGTCCGGGGCACTCAGGAGGCCATAGATAACCCTCCTTTTTCCGGCCAGATGATCCGGGAGCTGTCCAGCCGGTTTTGGAGAGAAAAAGGAGATCCGCTCTTTCTATATCCTACCGCATAAGGATCCCGCTCAGGTAAAGAGCATCAGTTTGGTAATGTCGTCTTTTAAGTCACCGCTGCAGTACTCTATCCCGCCGACAAGGGACGTGACCAGCCGGGGGTCGAAACTGCCTTTCGTATACCAGCAGGTCATGTTCTTTCCTTCAAGCAGTGTCTTCATCTCCTGCATCTCGCTTGCGTTCAGCTGTACCAGCGTCTTTGTAAGACTGCAGTTTGTGGTGGAGGTGTACCGGAATGTCCCGACCGCATCGGTGATAGTGACGCTCGTTTCTGTACAATTGTTGGCTGCAGCAATGATTGCAGCCTGGTCCGGCGTAACGGTACCCTGCTGGGGACCGGCCGGACTGTTTGCTGTACAGCCGGCAGCGATGATCAAAAAAATGAACACACACAGGACCCCGGCGCCGGTAAGCCCGGTAATATACTGTCTTTTGTCGTTCATAACTGCCTCAATACCCGAAGACCGCCTGGTTTACCAGGTTACCTGCCCGTGACGCTTCTTTCGGATCTGCATACATCATGAAATCCTTCAGGGTGGTCAGCGTGGACGGCTCACCGGATCCCTGCCGGATGTTTGTGCCATAGACGTTCTGATCGGCAACGGGAAGGGTGGTTGCTATCGTGGCAACAAAGTTGCTGTTCCTTGGGTCCGGGTACGAGGTGAGATCGTTTCCTTCCGCAAAATCCCTCCTCATGGCTTCCGCCGCGGAACCGGCAAGGTTGCTGTTGATAGCGGTGTTGGCAAACCCAATCCCCTCCTCGATCTGCCCTTCGCTCTTCTTGAGCTGGGCCATGTCCCAGTTTGCCTGGAAATTATTCGGATCCTTCACCAGCACCACAGAGTACTCCTTCTCGATCGCCGGTCCTTGTTCACTGATCCGGGCCCTGATCTGCGCAAGCTGTGACCGGTCCGCGGTAATCTCTGCAGGCTCCGGCAGGGCAGTTCCCTCCGTCCGTTGGTTCAGGCTGCTCTGTGCCTCAAATGCCGTGATGGCATGGTCAAGCTGGTCCCGCTGGGTGCAGAGGTCGAGATAATTCTGGAGGTCCGCATGCGGGCCGGTCAGCATCGCAGCATAGGAACTCTCGGGAGGCTGGGCGGGTGGAGGGGTGGTCGTTGTGGTGGTAACCGCTGCTGCCGGTACCGGGCAGCCGGTGGTGCTTGCCCCGTTTAATGTGGTGGTACCGCTGCATGCACCGTCTGGACCAGAATAGTCCCAGGTGTATTTTGCGGTAAATGCCGTGCAGTCCCCGGTGAAAAACACATCATATGCCGACAGGTCCGATGATCCCGGTGGGTCGGACACGGTCCTGCCTGAGATATGCAGGATGTTTCCTGAGGTAAAGGTCCCCGCGGCTGATCCATGGCCGACATCTCCCATTACGGCAGTCGAACCCCTGTACTGGATGGGAACTGAGTACTGGTTGGTGTAGACTCCTCCCCCGCAGCCGGACTGGTCTTCGGTAACCATTACCTGCCAGAGGTACGTCCCGGTGTAGGTGTTCCAGGTCCAGGCCTGCGGCGTAGTATCTGCAGTAACGCTCACAAAGAGTGAGAAGAGGAGAAGAACTGCCCAGATACTCCAGGCATGTTTTGACATACACTAGCATCCCTTAAAAGATAATAAATAATTTTGCACTCCGGGTTTTCCTCTCTTTGCCGTGATCCGCTTTCCTCGCTGGATTGCCGGCACAGATCCCGGGATATGAGATCAGGAATCTCCGGGGAGTGTCCTCACGCTGTCAAGAGTATACCTGTGAAGTCAGGATACGATCCCTGATCCCTTTTAAACCGCGTGGATACTCTGGGGGATTAAAAACCGTGCACGTTTAAAACAGAGTTATCTCTTCTCGGCAAATCCGCCCAGTCTCTCATGGGAATGCGGGGGCAGACCCTCATGGGTGTGCTCCGGGATACCATGATATGCCGGTCCCGACGCAGTTATGGGATCCACGTGAATTGTTGCATCCGAGAGGTACCTGAGGTGATGGAGGAGTTCGTGCCGGACTTCTTTTGCAATCTCATGCCCTTGCTCGACAGAAAGTGACGCATCTACCGTGATGCTGATCTCTGCATGGAGCCGGTGTCCCAGCCATCTCACTTTCACATCAGTAACTTTACGGAGACCGCTGACATGGTGTGCAGCGTGGAAAATTTCCTTTGGGATCTCCGGGTCAACTCCATCGAGGAGCCGGGTGAAGATAGTTTTCGCTGAATCCCAGACAATCCAGAATATTGCGATCGTAATAGCAAGACCGATAATCGGATCGGCAAGCGGGAACCCGAGATAAACCCCGATGGCTCCAAAAAGGACCGCCAGACTCGTCCACCCATCCGTCCGTGCATGGTAGCCGTCCGCAACAAGCGCCGCGCTGCCGATTTCCTTTCCCACGCGGAGACGGAGCTGTGCAACAGTTTCGTTTCCGATAAATCCGATTACTGCTGCCACTGCAACCGCCCAGAGAAACGTCACGTTCTCCGGGTGAATAATCCGGTCGATGGATTCATACCCGGCAACAATTGCGGATATAAGGATCATCAGGACAACTGCCACTCCGGCAAGATCTTCCACACGTCCGTACCCGTACGTAAACCGGTAAGTCGGTTTTCGCGAGGAAAGCAGAAACGCAAACAGAAGCGGGATCGCGGTGAGTGCATCGCCGAAGTTGTGGATAGTATCGGCAAGAAGTGAAATGCTGCCGGAATAATATACGACAAAGACTTGCAGGATTGCTGTGATAAACAGGCCGATAAACGACCACTTAACCGCCCAGATACCCCGTTCTGTTGCAAAGATTGAAGGATCGACAACGCCGTGCATTTGGCCATGCCCATGGCCATGACGATGATCATGATGGTTATCATGACCTTCTCCATGATTATGTTCATGGCCGTGATCATGGTCGTCATCGTCATGATGTCCGTGGTTTTCAGCGGGAAAGATCATTCTGTCTGACCTCGTTCTGTCCTAGCCCGGGTGCGGGAGATGCTGTTTTCGTGCTCATGGGGCCAACCGCAATCGGATTGCCGCTCTCCCGGCAGTATGTTTCAACCCGCCGGAATACATGCGGCACCATCGACGCCGGTGTCAGGAGCACCGAGCATTCCCCAACGAGTGCCCGCAGGATGCCTTTGTCGATCACCCCATACGTGAAATCGAGCACTATTGATTCGCGTTCGGCAAGATTCTTCGCCCGGGTTCCCATTGCACCACACCTGAACCCCGGATGGTCTGCTATCCATGCGGTGATCTCATCTGCCCCGGTTGTATCCACGTTGCAGACCACGATGGTCCCAAGGGCCCTGTCCCCTTTTGGTTTCCTGAAATTCTGTTCGAGTGAACTGACCAGCTGCAGGACAGACTTTGGTGATCGTGTCTTTTTCACCATCTGCCGCGAGACAAGCTCCGTGTAGACTTCCAGTACCGCAGGCATCCGGAGGTTCGAGGACGTAACAAGCGCGGGATCCGTAAACACGTCTTCGGGAGTTCCCGCGTGGAGCACCGTCCCCTTGTTCATAAGGATGATCTGGTCCGCCCAGAGATATGCCAGCTCCACATCGTGGGTGGAGATAATGATCGTTGTCCCCTTTGCATTCAGTTCGTCGAGCAGTTCCATAAGGTCCGCTGCCCCGGCAGGGTCGAGCGAGCTGGTTGGTTCATCGAAAACAAGAACTTCCGGCTCCATGGCAAGGGTTCCGGCGATTGCGGCCCTTTTCTTCTCACCGCCGCTCAACTGGTGGGGGGGCCGCTTCTCGTACCCGGTAAGCCCTACAGCTGCAAGGGATCGTGCGACTGCCGACTGGATCTCGTCCTGCGTCATCCCGAGGTTAAGAGGCCCGAACGCCACGTCCTGGTAGATGGTGGGGGCAAAAAGCTGGGTATCCGAGTTCTGGAATACCAGTCCGACTTTCTTGCGCACTTCACGGAGAGAGCGGCTGTCATACCTGAGCGGTTCGCCATCGAGCAGTACCCGCCCCTTTGTGGGCTCAAGAACCCCGTTGCACATCAGGAGCAGGGTGGTCTTCCCGGCGCCGTTCGGGCCGACCAGGGCAACCTTTGCTCCTTTTTTTATGGAGAACGATACACCGGAAAGTGATTCCCGGCAGTTCGGGTAGGCATAATGAATATTGTCAAATTCGAGCAGGTTTGTCATGGGTCACCGGAAAAGTACCATCGTACTCGTAATGACTGCAACGGCAATGCAGAGGCCAAGATACGCTACCACAGAGATCACCGCTGATGTTTTCATGGGTTCCTGGCGACCCGGGGGTTCCAGTTTTCCGTCGTAGCAGCGTGAATCCATGGCAATCACCAGGTCCTCTGCTTCCTTCCATGCCCGGATAAAAAGCATTCCGCCGAGCATGGCCATCGAGTTTATCGAGCGCTTAAAGGACGTGTAGCCGTGACGGATGGCCTGGGCATTGTGGATCGCAATCGCCTGGCCGATGAAAACGAAGATGAAGTGATAGATCAGCATGGAGAGATCGATGAATACCTGCGGCATGCGCATCGCGTGCATGGCAGCAAAGATCTCGACCATGGGCGTGGTGAGCGAGATAAAAAAGAGCCCGCACATACCGCCGAAGGTCCGGACAAGGACGAGAAGCGCAAGATTTGCAGAGCCGGTAGTCGCGGTCAGGGGAATGCCGAACACGGTGAAGGTAAGGATGGGGGTACCTCCCCCGGAAAGGAAGAGGATAACAATCACTGAAGAGAGCGCAAAGATGAGCGGGATATGGAGGAGTTCGATGTATACCCGCACCGGGATCTTTGCAAAAAGGAGGGTGATAGCAGAGAGTGTGACCAGGATAAAGAGCGGGGCGATTGGGCCCGGCGAGACAACGCAGATGAGGATCGCTCCCATGCCAAGGAGGAGCTTTACGTAACAGTTCACATCCCGTAAGGCATTGGTCTGGGCATAGTATTCCAGGTTCTCTTCCATGAAGGACATATCAGGCAGATCCTTGAGAGGATTAGGATAACGGGCTTGATAAAAAAATTATGCTAATTTAGCGCCCTCCCGTTTGCCCCGGTAGTACCCGAAGAAGTACCCGATCACGAGCGCCCCTAGCCCGGACTGGATACTGAAAAGCAGGGATTCGACTTCAGTGCTGGGGGGTGTCCAGAGAGGCTGTATCCAAGGAGTGTATCCCGTTGCCTCAATCGCAGCGCTGCCCATATCGTCCGAACCCTGCCAGGTCTCCTGCCCTGGCTTGGCACTTGCCTGGATATTGGCGTTCTGGATAAGAAAAGCTGCTGCGAAGATCACGACAACGATGACAAAGAGGATCTCCAGCCGGTATTTCCTCACAATGGCGGGGATCATGAGAAACTCCCCATGATCCTGTTGACCTGTTCCTGCGAGAGAACGCCAAGCTTGACCAAAATGTCTCCCCGGCTCTGGATGATATACTTGAATACGAGCGCAATCAGCACACCTTCAAGAATGGCAAGGGGAACCTGCGTCACCGCGTAGATGGCAAAGAATGTCATCCACGAGACCATAAAGCCGCCGTGCGCTGCCGGGAATGCGGCTGCAAGCTCGATCGAGGTAATTACATAGGTAAAAAGATCTGCCACAGCGGTAACGAGGAAGACATTGACAAAGATATTCAGGTTCACCGCTTTTCCCAGCCGGTACACCGCATAGCCAAGGAGCGGTCCGGCAATTCCCATCGAGAACACGTTGGCACCCAGCGTCGTGATGCCGCCATGAGCCATGAACAGTGCCTGGAAGATGAGCACAATAACACTCAGTACCGCCGTTATAATCGGACCGAAGAGGACGGTTGACAGGCCGGTACCAGTGGGATGGGAACAGCTGCCCACCACGGGAGACGGCATTTTCAGTGAGGAGAGCAGGAAGATAAAAGCGCCCGAGACTGCAAGGAGCGAAAGGGTCTCGCGCCGTTCCTTTACCTGTTTGTTCAGCAGATAAATTCCATAGATAATGAATGGCGCTGATACGATGTACCAGAACACGCACCATTGCCAGGGGAGATATCCTTCCATAATATGCATAATACTACAAGATCAGTTTTACTTGTATTATCTAAATAAGATTTGCTAATTTGGTGCTTTGCCGGGAACCGGTACTGCTGCATAAATCATGCGTTATGTCGGAAATTTCCTGCCTGCAGATGCTGGATCGTTGCTGGTGATCGGGGCTGCCCCCGAAAGCCGGGGTGATCGTTTTCCTGAAGTGTCCTCCCGGCATTCCCGGAAGGGCAGAGCGGCCCGGTCCCGCAAAGTTACCCGGAAAAGAAAAGATTGGTCTGCACCGGACGCACGCAGGGACTGCCGTGGACCGGTTTATGGCTGCTGCTTTTTCCGCAGCTCGTCTGCAAAGATATGGAGGAACCAGCCGTTGAGGCTGTAGGTGAGGTTGACCGAGTTGCAGAAACTGGCGAACAATTGCTCCCGGACTGCAGGAGATCGCACCTGCTCGATCCGTTCCAGTTCGTCGTGGAGCCGGATCAGCGCATGCCTGGGCAACGTGCGGATCCGCCTCTCAAAGTACCGGGCCTGCAGCTCCGTCATGAACGTATCATGGGCTGTCATCCTGTTCATATAATCAGCAAAGTACGGCCCGGTCTTCCGGATTAGTTCCCCGCGGTAATTTTCCATCGTTGCATTGCTGATAAAGAAATTCCGGATCTTCGTTTTGATCTTTTGCGTCAGAGAATAATCCCGCAACTGTGTTTCGACAAAACCGGCATATTCTTCCTGTTCTTCGCGGGAAAGCATACCCGGTTATTGCCGGCCTGTCCCCAAAATGTTTTCGAAAAGTAGGGCTGCCCTTCTGTTCTCCTCATCCCGGTGCCTCTTTTTCCGCAAAGAGGGGATCCAGTCCGAGCAGGGTATTGATCCAGGAAAGCTCGTCGCTGAACTCAAAGAGCGTCACGGTCATGAGGGTGAAGGGGACGGAAAAGAGCATCCCGGCCAGCCCGAGCAGCCAGCCCCAGAAGATCACGGAGAGGATCACCACAAGCGCCGGGATCTCGAACTTACGTGCTGCAAGGAACGAGAATACCGGGTTCTCCACGATCAGGTTCAGCACGCAGACAATGGCGACCACGGCAATCACTCCCCAGATCCCGAACTGGAGCCAGGCAAAGAAGAGGGCCGGTATCGCGGCAAGGATCAGGCCGAAATACGGGATATAGCCAAGAACAAATGTCAGGACTCCCCAGAGGATGGCCGCGTGCACCCCCATCAGGGCAAGCGACCCCCCAAAAAGAACGCCGTGGACAAAGTTTGTTTCGGTGCGTACCACCATGAAATCCACGACAAACCCGCTCATCTTTGCCAGCTGCCGGCATTTCTCCGGGCTTCCCGCGAGCATTGCTTCTGCCCGGGCAATGATCGGCGGGGCCTCAAGCAGCATAAAAAAGGTTGTCACTGCCACAAAGAAGACGTCCATGAGATCGGTGCCGAAATTGAGAATCGATGAGAGAAGCGCCGGGATACTTGCCGCAAGGTTGGGTACGGTGGAGAAGAGATCTCCGGTGCTGATGCCATGCAAAGTGAGGAAACCGGTGAGATCGGCCAGGCGGAGCGCAAGCTCGCTCTGGTACAGCGGCATGTCGGCGATAATCACGTTGAAGGAGACAACGGTCAGGTACACGAAGAGGACAATGCAGAGCGCTGCCGCGATGGTCACTGCACCAACCGACGCCAGCACCGAAAGACCCCTTCTTTGCAGCCATACCGTTGCCGGGTAGAGCAGGAGCGCGAGCACCAGCGCCACGAGCAGGATGGTGGCAACCGACCCGATCATCCGTATGCCGAAGATGATGATCACAAAGAGGGCCAGGCAGAGCAGGACACGCTCGGTGGGGGAGAGAGCGGGAAGCGTCATTATCCTGCTCATCTGTTGTCTATCGATAGAAAGGTTGCTAAAAAAGGGATCAGAATCCCGGCTGCTCCCGGGCCTCCCATTTGGCAAAACCCAGCCGGGCAAAGAACGCGGCAGGCAACAGGAGGATGACCGCGCCAAGGGCAGCAAACGGGTTGGAGAACGCAACAGCCGAGAGGATGATCAGCACAATACCGATCAGGACAAGGTAGGTCACCATCACCTTCACGTTATACACGAGCACGCTGGGCGAGAGGCCGGTCAGCCAGACCGTGATCCCCATGCTGTAGAATGAGACCGAGAGGCAGAGCACCACCGATGGAATGAGGTAAACTGCCTGCCGGGAGAGGAGGGCGGCAAGCGCAACGAAGACCGCGGGAATGATCTGGAGGACGGTAAAGCTTGCGATCTTGCTTTTGATAAGCGTGCGGACACTGATCGGGAGGCAGGCATAGGCCCCGAACGTGTCAAACATCGTCAGCCACGTGTACATCGTCGATGCGATGATACCTGCGACAATGGCAAACTCAAGGAGCACACCATAGGAGGGCAGGTAACCGTTGAGGAGGGACAAAAAAAACCAGATCACAACGAGAGGGATGACAAAGGAAAAGAGCGTCTGGCCCACCATCCCGCCGCTCCGGTACATGTCGATGATGTCCTTTGCAGTAAGGGGCGGCGTGGGAAAGAAGGAGAGTCTCCGGGAGAGCGGCACAAGCATATCGGGATAGTGTTTTGTCGTGTCGGCGATCTCGGGAGTAAAGAGCCAGATCGAGATGGTAAAGAGGATCGCGATTGCGGCACAGCAGAGGAACAGGTTCAGCCACGAGAACGCGTTAAAGAGCATGACCGGCGGGAAAAACCGGGCCGGGTTCTTACCGGTTACCAGGGCAACCGCTCCCGCGAGAAGGGCAAGGATACCGAGGATTGCAAAAAGTGCCGGTTTCGAGCGCGAGTAGAGCGAGGAGAGGAAAAAAACCAGGCAGAGGCCGGAAAGGAAGGAGAGCGAGAGGGTGAGGGCAAGGAGGAGCGGGAGCGTGATCGGCACGCCGATGAAGGGAGAAGCGAGCAAAAACCCCAGCGCGAGCGGGAGCACCCAGAGGACAAAGTAGTAGAGGGTATCCTTGACCACGAAGTTTGCAAAGATAAAGCGCTCCGGGAGCGGGAGGCTCCGGGCCGCGTAGGCGAGCAGGCTTGCCTGCCCGAAGCGCCGGTTCATGGCCTCGGACCCGAGAAGCCCGAATGCCCCGACCATGAAGCCGAGCATCAGGTAATTGGCGTGCAGCACCATCGAGAGTTCCCCGGTCGGGAGGGCCTGGCGCATCAGCGGGAGCAAAAAGGATCCCATGAACGCGATCCAGAAGATCAGGATGGGAAAGAGCGCAAACGAGATGCTCCCGAACATGGTGGAGTGGATCCGCCACTCCTCTTTTACCATGGCAATAAAGAGCTCAAACATTCCGGCTCCTTTGCACGAGTTCAAGGAAAAAGTCGTCCAGGTGGCGGTGCTCCGCAACAAGGTCAGCGACCCTGCCGGTATGGAGGATGTTTCCCTTGTGCAGGATCAAAAAATCCGAGCAGATCTCCTCTGCCACTTCAAGGATGTGGGTGGAGAGGAAGATGGTATTTCCCTTCCTGGTATATTCAGCCAGGTAGTCCTTGACCTGGTGCTGCATGATGGGATCGAAGTTGATCAGCGGTTCGTCAATGAGCGCGAGCGCGGGCTGGTGGATGAAGGCCTGGGCAAACATCAGCTTCTGCCGGGTGCCGCGGGAGAGGTCCTTGCAGAGCACGTCTTTCTTGTCCCCGAAGTCCATGAAATCGAACCACCAGGCAGCACGCTCATCGATATCGGGGATTTTCCGGATTGCGCCCACCAACTGCAGGTACTCGCTTGCCGTAAGGAAGCTGGGCGGGGTTTCCTGCTCGGGGATAATCCCGACCCGTTCCCGGACGCCGACGGGGTCCTGCTGCACATCGACACCCAGTACCGTTGCGGTCCCGGCGGTAGGCCGGATCTGTCCGGTCAGCATCTTGATCATGGTCGATTTGCCGGAGCCGTTGGGACCCAGGAGGCCGCAGAGTGCGCCCTTCTCCACCGCGAGACTGACCCCGTTAACGGCGACGAGGTCACCGTATACCTTGGTGAGGCCGGATGCGGTAATCACCGGGGCGGTCATAATCCTGTCCCCGCGGATGATGGGAAGCAGTCTGGGATCGGTTCAGGGATCCGGGGCATACGCCCCGGGTGATATTCCGGGATGGGAGAACGTGCAGTCATGAGTGGTTCACCATGAGGGGATTTGGTATCGTTAGGTATTCTGTCAGGAGAATCATGGTCGTGGGCTCCTCTTCTTTTTTATCGTTCTTTCCAGGGATGCGCAGGGCTCTTTTGCCCCGGGTCCGGCGGCAAGGCCGTTCCAGAGGAACGTCAGGCCCTGGCGGGTGAGAAATTCCTTTTTTTCCGGGTCCTTTTCCGCCAGGATCCGCGGGGTAAGGCCGGAGAGGGAGGCGGCGAGGAGAGAGCAGAGAAGAATCGGATCGTAGTCCCGGATAATGCCCTCCCTGATACCATCCCGGACCAGGTCCAGGAGAAAGAGGAAATGGGACATGCCCTCTTCGTGCGCGGTGGAGGAGACAAAGGGCGAGTGTGCGAACTGTTCCATGAACCGGAACTTGGCCGGGTTCTCTGCCGCCCACGCGATCGCGTTCTCCCAGACCCGGCAGAGCTTCTGTTTTACCGAAGGCTCGTTCTCCACGCCGGCTTTCAGGGCCGCGGCTGCCTCACCCTTGACCTGGCGGTACAGGGTGTCGATCAGATCCTCTTTTGTCGGAAAATAGAAAAAGAGGGTTCCGGTCGCCACCCCGGCCTCCCGGGAAATAAGCGAGGTCGGTGTGCCGAAAAACCCGCGTTCGCAGAAGAGGACAAGGGCAGTTGCGAGGATCGCATCCCGCTTCTCCAGTGCCGGCTCCATGGGTTTCATTGCAGGAGCGCCTCCACGTCACTGCCGGGGAAAGGCCCGCCATGACCGGCGTATATGGTTGCCGGGGCGGTGGCCAGGAGTACACGGATGCTTGCCTTTACCTCTGCTGCATCCTCGGCAAAGATCGGGAGCCGGGCCCGAAGAGGAGGAAAGAGCCCGGTCACCAGGTCCCCGGCAATTACCTCGCCGGTTGCAAGACTGACCGAGAGCGATCCTTTCGTATGGCCCGGTGTAGGCAGGATCGCGCCGTTAATACCGAAGGCGTCGATCCGGTACGGGGCATTGATACGGATCACAGCCTGCACGCCGAGATCCGGTGCCGGGGCGTGTTTTCCTATCATCAGCCGGAGGAACCGGCCGGTAAGAGAGGCCGGGACCACCGGTGCGCTTGTTCCTGCCGCAAGGTAATCTGCTTCTGCCGTATGGACAAGCACGGGTGCGCCGGTTGCCCCTGCCAGCGCCGCTGCGCTCCCGGTGTGGTCGAGATGGGCATGGGTGATAATAATCAGTCCGAGATCCCATGGACGGTAGCCCTCCTTTTGGAGAACGGAAAGGATCTTCGGGGCACTGCCGGGAAAACCCGTATCCACGACCACCGGGCGGGTGCCCCGGATCAGGAATGCATTCACGTGGCCAAGAGGGATCGGGATAACCGGGGAACCGGATCCTGCCGTCACGGGGTACCGCCCCGCGAGAAGTACGAGCGCACCCGGGAGGCGGCGTTCATGCACCAGAGGCCGCCCCTGAGGACCGGGACAATGATGCCCATCATGCCTTCCATGTCACCTTTTACCTCTTTGAGGAGCCGGGGGATCGGCAGGTGCTGGGGACAGGCCTTCTCGCACTTCCCGCATGCCCGGCAGAGGCCGGCATTCGAAGGTTTGTTGAGGAGACCGCCATGGTGGCCGATGTACTGGAAGCGCGGGCTTTTGTCCTTCGGGAAAAGATGGTGTGCATTGTAGAGCGCAAAGCAGCCCGGGATATCGACCCCGGCCGGGCAGGGCATGCAATACCCGCAGCCGGTGCAGCCCACTTTCATGAGCTGCCCAAAGGTCGCCTTTGCCCGGTCGATAAGGGCCCGGTCATCAGGAGAAAGGGACAGCGGAAGGGCAGAACCGGCAATGCGGATATTTTCGTCAATATGGGCCTCGTTGTTCATTCCCGAGAGAACCACCGTTACTTCCGGGTGATCCCAGACCCAGCGCAAGGCCCATTCTGCCGGGGACCGTTTTACCGGAGACTCCTCATAGATTTTCTGCACCGCTTCGGGCACATGCCCGGCAAGGCTGCCCCCCCTCAGTGGCTCCATTACCATGACGGCAAGCTTCTTTTCTGCGGCATACCGGAGCCCGGCCGTTCCTGCCTGGTTGTGCTCGTCGAGGAGGTTGTACTGGATCTGGCAGAACTGCCAGTTGTACGCATCTACGATCTGCTTAAAGGTCTCCAGATTACTGTGAAACGAGAAACCGACATTCCTGATCTTTCCTGCGGCTTTTGCCGCATCCAGAAATTCCAGCACCCCGAGCCGTACGAGCTTTTCCCAGCTCTCTTTTGCAAGGCTGTGAAGCAGGTAATAATCGATATGATCGGTCTGGAGCGTGGCCAGCTGTTTGGCGAGGATCCGGTCCATATCGGCACGCTCACGCACGGACCAGTGCGGGAGTTTGGTTGCGATCTTCACTTTGTCGCGGTACCCGTCCTGCAGCGCTTTTGCTAAGGTCGGTTCACTCTTCCCGAGATGGTAGACCGGGGCGGTATCAAAATAGTTGACGCCGGCATCGATCGCGTGCCGGATCTGCCGGATGGTCCGCTCTTCATCAATACTCCCGTTCTTTGAGGGATATCGCATGCAGCCGAATCCGAGGACAGAGAGTGAGTCACCGGTTTTTGGAACAGTACGGTAGAGCATAAGTACACCTGCGTTATAAATTGACTGGTCAGTCAATATGTAGATTGTACCGGTTCTTTAAGGTACGCACCGGTGTCAGAAAGCAGGTTCCGGATAAAAGAGGTGACCGGGATCGGTCAGGCCTGCGGGTGGGCAGGGGGGAGTGAAGGGCCGCCATAGCGGCGGTAGAACCAGTACTTGACTACCTCAACAAGCGCGATGTACCCTGCTACAAGCACCACGAGCATGGCAAAGAATGCGGGCGGTGGCGGGACAAAACCAAAGAGGGCCCCCACGGGCGTGAACGGGAGGATGCACGCGATGATCACGATGGCCAACGTGCTTGCCACAAGGAGCCGGCTCGGGCGGCTCTTCCAGAACGGGATGACCCGGGTCCGGATTACAAAGATGATAAGCGTCTGGGTGCAGATCGACTCGACAAACCACGAGGTCTGGAAGAGAGCACCATCCGCATTGAAGACGAGAAGCAGGATCAGGAATGTGAGGTAGTCGAAGACCGAGCTGATGGGCCCGAAGATCATGATAAACTTCTGGATAAACCCCATGTCCCATTTCTTGGGAGTGCCGATGTACTCCTCATCCACGTTATCAGTGGGGATGGTCGCTTCCGAGAAATCATACAGGAGGTTGTTGAGCAGGATCTGGATCGGGAGCATGGGGAGGAACTTCAGGAAAAGGGAGGCCCCGGCCACCGAGAACATGTTTCCGAAGTTGGAGCTGGTCCCCATCAGGATGTACTTCATCGTGTTCCCGAAGGTTTTCCGTCCTTCGAGCACACCGTCATTGAGGATGCGCAGGTCATTTTCCACAAGGATGATATCGGCCGACTCCTTGGCGATGTCCACCGCGTTTGCCACCGAGATCCCGACATCAGCCTCACGGATGGAGGGCGCATCGTTGATCCCGTCGCCCATGAACCCGACCACGTGGCCGTTCTTTTTCAGGGCGTTCATGATCCGGTTCTTCTGGACCGGGGTCATCCTCGAGAAGATGGTGATGCCGTCAACGACCCGTGCCAGTCCTTCGGTGTCAAGGTTCTCGACCTCTGCCCCGGTAAGCACGCCCCTGACAGGGACGCCGATCAGCTCGCAGGTCTTGCGGGTGACCAGTTCGTTATCCCCGGTCAGGATCTTGAGCTCAATCCCCGAACGGGCCAGGAGCTGCACGGATTCGCGGGCGCTCTCCTTGGGCGGGTCAATAAAGGTGACAAGGCCAACGAGGACCATCTCTTTTTCGTCCCCGACCGAGAACGCAGCCTGGGGACCGGCCAGGTTCCGGTAACAGACCGCGAGCGCCCGGAAGCCCTGTGCACTCTGGTCCTCATAGATCTTCTGGATCCGGGCCCTTGCCGCCGCATCCAGCGGCCGGACCGAACCCCCGGACTCTTCCGCGGTACAGACCCGGAGAACCTCCTCGGGAGCTCCTTTCCCAATAATGACCGGCCGGCCGTCCTTTTCTACCACCACGGAGACCCTTTTGCGGATAAAATCGAAGGGGATCTCGTCAATCTTTGTGCAGTTGCCGATCTCCAGGTGCCGGAACCGGAGTACCGCCTCGTCGAGCGGGCTCTTGAGGCCGGTCCCAAACAGGCTGTTGATATACGAGTAAAGGAGCACGGACTCGCTGTCGTTCCCGCTGGTATCCAGGTGCCGTACGAGTGCGATCTGGTTCTCGGTGAGGGTCCCGGTCTTGTCGGTGCAGAGCACGTCCATGCTGCCGAAGTTCTGGATCGATTCCGGGTGCCGGACAATTGCGCCCTTCTCCGACATGGCGATCGCGCCCTTGGAGAGGTTGAGCGAGAGGATCATCGGCAGGAGCTCGGGCGTCATACCGACAGCGAGCGCTATTGAGAAGAGGAGCGAGTCCAGGAGCCCGTGCCGGAAAAAGGCGTTAATAAAGAAGACGACGATGACCAGCGCAAAGATGATCCGGGTCATCAGGTAGCTGAAGTGGCGCAGGCCCCGCTCAAACTCGGTCTCCGGGGGCCGGCTGACCAGGCTCTTTGCCACGTGCCCGAACTCGGTGGACAACCCCGTCATCGTGACAACCGCGGTTGCCGTACCGCTCACAACCGAGGTACCCAGGAAAAGATAATTTCCGGCCTCGGCAAGCGGGCTCCCGGGTGCCTCCATGCCCGGTGCTTTCCCGACCGGGAAGGGTTCCCCGGTGAGCGCTGACTGGTTGACAAACAGGTCTTTTGAGGAGAGGACGCGTGCATCGGCCGGGACAATGTCCCCGGCAGAGAGGATGATCACGTCGCCGGGCACGAGCACGGTGATAGGCAGTTCCTCCTTTTCACCGTCGCGCAGGACCGAGGCCCTGGTGATGATCTTCTGCCGGAGCAGTTCGGCCGCGTTCCCGGCCTTATATTCCTGGAAAAAGTCCAGCGTGACACTCGCAATCACGATCACGATAATAATGATCGCCGATGTCGCGTCGCCGGCAAAGATCGAGATTGCTGCTGCCAGTATCAGGATGATGACGAGCAGATTTTTGAAATGGGACAGGTACTGGACAATAAGCGGCTGCCTGCGGATCCGTGAGACATCGTTTGGCCCGAACTCTGCCAGGCGTGCAGCCGATTCGGCAGAGGAGAGACCTTTCGCCGAGGTTCTTAGCGTGCTCAGCACATCGGCTTCCGGCGTGGTATGGAACGGGAAAACAGTTGTTTTCCGGTCACTTCCCTGCCTGTCCATACTATCGTTTCCCATGCCCGTTCCCGTCTCCTGAAAGTTTCCGATTCTCCGGAAGTGCTTTTGCATTCTCCGGAAAAAATCCGTTAGCTGATGTTCAAAGGTAAGTGTATTAATATTGCCCTTTGTCTTCCTGCACAAATTGTACCGGGGCGATCCTACACCCGGGAAAAACCGGTCTGATTGCGATTTTGCCGGGAAGGTCATATCCAGAGGAGCCACGAGAATACACCAAGGCTGTCACCTGGAAAACCGCGGAAAATAAGCCCGTATAACCGTCCGATTCCCCGTGGAGTAAATCCGGGCCTTTAAATTGATTTATTTGCCAAAATACGTCAGAATTAAGCCCCATATAATGCCCCAAAACGGGCATTGGCGGCCTGTTTTTGGGCATCTTTTTCCGGGATCGGATGAAAACCCATCCGGGCCCGGGATCGGGCTGTAAACCGCGAATACGTGAACCGTTTATTTTGTCCGATTGCAAAAATACGGCCAATTTGGGCTTTGTTTTAAACGGAGCCCAATACGACCTCCGCTTATACCCCGGAAAGGATGATCCGGGTTTAAATCGGGCCCGGATTAGGGTACGTGATGTGGGGTGATCCGGGGGTGGGAGGTTGACCATACTCACGGGCAAGGTGATCATTTACAGGATTTGCCGGATCGCGGACCGGACTTTTCCAAAAAATCCTCAGCTGCGATGTCGCACAATTTTAGAAATCGTCAGCAGCCGATCCGATCTTTTTTGAAAATTCTCTGCTCGTGATCCGTTCCTTTTTGGAAATCTTCAGCCACGAAGTTGAAGTTTTTCCGGAATCCTCAGCTCTGGGCCCAAACATTTCTTGAAATCCTTGGCCGCGTGATCAAACATTTTTTAGAATCTCCGGGTCCGTTGCCGGATTTTTTTCTGAAAAAACAGAGGGTTTGCTCAGCCTCCGTCTGAAAATGTGATGATTATTCGTGGGTTGGCCGTTTTTGCTGCATAACTGTCTCGATCTTTTCTGAGAATCTTCAGCTGCCGGGTCGATCCTTTTTAAAAATCTTCAGCTGCTGAGTTGAAGATTTCCCGGAATCTTCCGCAACTGACCTGCACTTTTTTCAAAATTATCAGTGGCCGTGTAAAACTTTTTTAAGAAATTCTTGGCTGCTGATCCGATCATTTTTGAAAATCCTCATCTCATGACCCATACTTTTCCGGAACTCTGCGGGTCGGTTCGGTTCGGTTTGTTCCGGATTATGTTGGGGGATATCGTGGGGACTGTAGCCCCCCACCCCCACAAATGAGGGGGGTGGAATCACAACGGGATTTTAGGGAGTATGAAAATAAAACGATGCCAGACGCGAGAAAACGCCTTGCCGGATTTTGCGCTACGCATTTACGGGATCCTGATGTGCGATTGAATTTGATGGGTGGGGTGATTATTTATTGGCCTCTTTACTTTCCCAACATAGTTCATTCCTTTTATGAGGCGACAATCGAAAAAAAATCCTTAAGGATTATCCAATAGGATTCCTTGATCTCCTATTAATGAGTAAAAATGACTCTTTTGTAATGGCGATTGGTGATCATTGAGCCTTACCTTACAAAACTCCCGGGAACTCCCAGTGTACAATGTAGCATGGATGCCGGAAAAAATTGTCCTACCCACCCAGTACAGGATAGTCCGTGTACCCCTTTTCTTCACCGGTATAGAACGTGGCCATATCTTCACGGTTCAGCGGGGCATCCCTCATGAACCGCTCGGGAAGATCCGGGTTGGCAAGGAACGGGGTACCAAATGCGACAAGGTCCGCAAGACCATCTTCAATTACCCGGGTAGCTCTCTCTTTGTCGTACCCACCATTCAGGATCAAGGTCCCGTCAAATTTTTTGCGGATAAGCGGGGCCATCTGTGCATCAGGAGTTACTGCCCCGAGTTTGCCACCGACCGGTTCAACAAGGTGAATGTACGCGATGCCGAGTTTACTGAGCCGGTCTGCCAGATGCCCGAAGGTTTCCCGGGGATGTGTATCCGACATTGCGTGAAGGTTAAAGTGCGGTGAGATCCGGTAGCCCACCTTTTTTGCACCCCAGACTGCAACCACCGCTTCTGCTATCTCGACAGGGAGGCGGGCGCGGTTCGCCAGGCTTCCCCCATACCGGTCGGTACGGTGGTTTGAACCGTCCCGCAGGAACTGATCCAGCAGGTACCCGTTTGCCCCGTGGATCTCGACGCCATCAAATCCCGCCTCTTTTGCACGGGCCGCGGCGTCCTGAAACTCCCGCACGATTTTTAGGATCTCTGTAAGCCCGAGCGCATGGGGGACCGGGATAAACTTCTTTCCCGCGGGCGTGTGAATCGTCTCATTGACCGGGAGTGCTGATGGAGCAACCGGGAGGCTCCCTGACAGATAATCCGGGTGCGACATGCGGCCCACATGCCAGAGCTGGAGAAACATTTTCCCCCCGGCCCGGTGGACGGCAGAGGTTACCTCCTTCCAACCGGTAACCTGTGCATCCGAATAAATCCCGGGCGTCCGGAAAAAACCCACACCCTGCGGGCTGACCTGGGAACCTTCAGTAATGATGAGGCCGGCTGATGCTCGCTGGACATAGTACAATACCGAGAGCGGGCCCGGGACGTTAACGCCGATGGCCCGGCACCGGGTCATGGGTGCCATCACCATACGGTTCGCAAGCCTGAGATCACCTAAAACATACGGGGAAAACAAACTCATACGATCCTTCCTTTTGATCCCGGCGTTGAATATTTGTACCCGTATTCACGTCCTGCCGCGAGAACCGTGAGCATACCCGCACGCTTCACCCGCACACCCTCGAATAGGTGTCTGCCATCCGGTGCGCAATCGGGCTCCAGAGGAATTGCCTGTCTACCTTTGCCCGTCCCCGCCGCCCCCGCACCTGTGCCGTCGTAGGATCATCGATCATTGCACCGATGCCCCATGCAAGTGAATCCGGTTCCGGCTGCACCTTGATGCCGTTGATAAATGTATCGATGTTCTCAGAAAGGCCGCCTACATCGCAGGCTACCACCGGCTTTTCCGCGCTCCATGCTTCCAGGAGCACAAGGCCAAACGGCTCGTTCCGGCTTGGGATGACCACGAGATCGCAGGCGTTGAGGAGCCGAATGTATTCAGAGTCCGGGATATACCCGACAAAATTGACGGGAAGGTCCTGTGCCCGGTGCTGGAGATATTGCTTCATCCCACCATCCCCGGCAACAATCACCTTTGCATCCCAGCGGTTGCGGCATACCTTTCGCAAAGCCTCGATAAAAAGATCCGGGCCCTTCTGGTACACCAGACGGCCGATGAATAGAATAAGGGGAGCATAGGGATGGATCCCGTATGACCTCTTCACGTCCCCGGGATCGATGTCGGATCGGTACTGCTGAGGCACGATGCCATTTGGCACCACGTCGCATTTCCAGCCAGGGACGTTATAGAGCTGCATTACTTCCTGTTTCATAACGCTGGAGACAGCAGTTACTTTCTTTGCGATAAGCCCACCATACCATTCTTTTCCAGAGATCTCCTTATACTCCCACCAGTCGCCGTACTGGTTTCCGTTCCTGCCGTATTCCGTTGAATGGAACGTAAGGATAGTGTTCCTGTCCTGCAGCTGGTGGAGCGCCTGGACCGGATGCCAATCATGGAAATGCAGGATATCAAATTTTTCTTTCTCTTCGGATTGCCGGAACAGGTCAACCATCTGGTTGCTCATGTCATCGCAGTACTGCACGGTGTTATTCCCCTGTGGTCTGCAGTAATGATACGAGACACCGTTGATTTCCTGGTCTTTCATCCACCCACGGGTAAAGAAGTGCACGGAGTGGTCTTTTGCGAGGCTCTCTGCAAGCCGTGTCGCTGCGCTTGCCAGCCCCCCCACACGTTCTGCATAGAGCGATTCCCAGCAGAAAAATGCTACGTTAAGCGACTCCATAGCAGTTTCCTCCTCTCGTCGAGTATCGTGATGAGATCCTGCCGGTCCAAAAGGCCATCGATATCCATGGCTAACTTCTGGTCTGAAAGGACATGTTCGATCCAGTGCGCGATGTCTCCCCGGACCTGGTGGTACATGATCGAATCTGTCGGTACTACGGTAAGCAGGTTGCAGAACTGGTCCAGGCTGTATGCGGCATACCCGACATAACCGGAGGGCGAGGCAAAATGGAACGCTTCTTCCGGGGTCAGGGTTCGTAGCGTCTTTGCCGATCGCTTGTTCTTCATGATCCGGACTGCCCTCCTCTCAAAATCGGCAAGAACGGCCATGTAGATCTTAAAAGCGTCGTCGGCCTCGTGGTGACTGAAATAGTTGTGCACCTCCCCACAGGTCCCGTACTTGGAGGCCATGTAATAGAAGTGGTCGCTTGTCTGGAGATACCGCCAGATCTTTTTGTCCTTCGCGAACGCCGCTGCTTTCTGGATGGCCGAATATGCCGTATGCTGCCGCTCGTTCCCCATCCACGCGGACACGTCCTTTTCAATGTCGGCCCAAGAAATGGTGTCCGTCACATCGATCGTACCAACCGGGGGGTATCGTTCCAGGACCTCTGTGGGCAGTGTTGTCCTGACCCCCCGTTTCTCCAGCTCTTCGGGAAGGTAAGAGAGGAAATTAAAGATCCCGGTCTCTTTCCAGAAATGCTCGCCGAAGGTCTCATAATCGAGGAAGATGTTCACAATATCCCCGGATGTGCCGCTGATCCAGTCGGCATACGTGTCCGCGGTCAGCGGGTACTTGTCCCAGCCCTGGTTGCCAAACCGGAACGCGATGTCGTCAGAGAGCTGGATGTCGCGGAGGAGAACGGGCAGATCATTGCAGGAATAGATATGGTGCGGGCTGCGCCAGTCAAGGATCCGGTCTACTCCCTCGGTGAAGATCCCGGCATATCCCATCTTTTTTACACAGGTGGCAATCTGGTTATTGAAGGTAAACTCGGTATTTTCAAAGACATTCGGGCGGATGGCAAAAAGGTCATACATCAGGTCGGCATGCATCCCGGCCTGCTCGATAAATTCCGATTTGTCGCCGAAGCAGCCGGAAATGCTGTGGTAATACGTCTGCCCGAGGATCTCGGAGTTTTTATGCCGGGCTACCTGGTCAAAGAGGGACAGGATGTCGGGTTTCCACATCTCCAGCTGTTCGATGAGCGTACCGGAAAAGGAGAATGTACAGCGGAAGCCTTCGTCGAGTTTATCAAGAATGATCCGGGTGGCCGGCAGGTAGCATTTTTCCGCAACCCGTTCCAGTACTTCCCGGTTGAGTTTGTCAAAATAGAGCGATTCGAGATCCTTTTCTTTCTTCTTTGGATCGGGTGAAAAGTGCCGGTTCAGCCGGAAAGGCTGGTGCACTTCAAATCCAATACAGACATCTGGCATGTATTTCGTCCTCCACCACTTTTTTTACGGGGTAAATGTTCCTTTTTGACTGCTCTTTCTCCGGAACAGACTCTGTTTCCATGGCCGGCACACTTTCCATGAAAGAACATTCCATGGTCTGGCAGGCAGGGAATTTTCCAGTAAAGCGGACATTAAAACAGGGGAGGTAATAGAAGCTTTCTTAAGATTCATATTTTGAAACATGGTTTGAAATGGTCGTTTGTGAAAATGGAAAGATTCCCGGCAGGGCCGCGGCATCTTCCGTTCAGCGATCAGTCCCCACGGCCTCCTGCAAAGAATTTACCCGGTTCTGATAAATGACCTGGCGCATATCCTGCAGGTTCATCTTCCGTATGAGGAGTTTTTTTTCTTTGAGTTGTTGTAACGCATAGCGTACTGTCCTCGGGGAGTAGGTCATTTTCTCTGCAATCTCCTTGTGGGTCAGGGCACCACAGGTGCCAAGAATCTCGAGAACTTTTTTTTGTGAATGAGGTAACGGTTGCATAATCTCACTCTTATTCCCGGGTGTCAGCTGCAGCTGGCCCCGCATGTCCCCTCTTTCTGGTCTGCCGCTTCCTTGTCAGCCAGGATGTGGGGAATTGCTTTTTTCACAAAATCGTCGATCGTTTCCATTGTTCCCCAGGATTCCGCAAGATACGCTTCGGAATTATCGGGGTCAGGAATGACAAGGACATTACCGTCCTGGTTTGGCCCGGATACGTACTGCCTTCCTTTGTGTAGGTTGTGCACTCCCTGAGCCCCGCCTTTTGGAATCCTCGCATGGATGATCCAGTAGGTCAGTTTGTCGGTCGCGCTCACGTAGACCTCGTGATCCTGCTCGAATTTTTTCATGAGCTCCAGTGTTTTTTCTTCCATGATCTCACCAGTTCCTGTTTTTCGTGCCCTTGCCTGGAAGGGATGGTTCTTTAACGGGCCGGATATTTACCGGTGACTTTTAAAGGATCTTTCCCGAAAATCAGATTTTGAAACACAGAATGAAATGATCTGCAGGATCCTTGGCCCGGCCGGGGGCGGCAGGATCCTGTCAGTACCTGTTCCACGATCACTTCGTGTAATTCACCGTAATGATCCCCTCTTGGAGCCGGAAGTCCGGCCTGCTTTCCGGACACTGCCCCGCCCTTTCACGATTAAGTTCCCTGCAGGAACTGGTCCAGTTTTTTCCGGTCAAAGCCGAAGATGAAAGTGTCATCGACCTGCACATACGGGGAACCGATGTGGCCGGTTTTTTCAATGACCAGGTTCCTCGCTCTCTCATCTGCGGCGATATCGATCTCCGTGAACTCTACGTTCTTCGATCTGAGGTATTCCTTGACTGCACGGCAGCCGGAACACCCCGGTGTCGCGTAGACCCGGACAACGCGAGGTTTACCCCAGAGTTTCCTGATGAATGATTCGCGGCCGGACAATGCCTTGTACTGCTGGTATCTCCCGGGGTTTTTCTTATCATAGTCCTGGTGGTATTCTTCGGCCGGGTAGAAATTCGTGTACGGCCGGATCTCGGTTGCGACAGGATGTGCAAACTTTCCAGAAGCATCGACCTTCTTTTTCGATGCTTCAGCCAGCATTTTTTGTTCATCGTCGTGGTAGAATATGGCTGTTTTGTACTGTGACCCCTTGTCCGCGAACTGCCCTGCCGGGTCGGTCGGGTCTATCTGTTTCCAGAACGTGTCAAGCAGGGTATCATACGAGATCGTATCCCCGTCATAGGTCACCTGCACCGATTCGAGGTGCCCGGTTGTCCCGCTCGAAACCTCCTCGTATGTCGGGTTCTCTGTTTTTCCGCCTGCATATCCCGAGACCGCATCGATTACGCCATCGAGCGCCCGGAACGGCGGCTGCATGCACCAGAAGCAGCCCCCGGCGAAGGTCGCTTTTTTTACGTTTTTTCCCGTTCCCTGTTTTTCATCCATGGTACTATCTCTCCAGCTTCCTTTTGTTATCACCCGAAGGTAAATGTGTACGCATTCAGGCCCGGCTCCGGAATATCGAGCTCCAGGGTATGCAGCCCGTAACCAGATCCCTGCACAAGGGAATACAGCCGGTCAGCCTGGATCGTGACGGTCCCGTTGGTGACATCGGGACCCGCCATATCTGTAACCGGTTTTCCGTCCAGCAGAACCTGTACTGCCGTGGCATTTTTGGCACTGGCAACGAAATAGACGTTTTTCGCGTCATACGGGAACACGATGCTCGCAGTCCCGGTGTTTTCTGCGTACTGGTCGGCAAAATTCCATGTCCCGGACAGGTACAACCCGTTCAGCTGCACCTGTGGGGGGATCGCAAGCATCTGGAGCCCGGTCACCGAGGCATTCCCGTTTGCCAGGTACTGGTTGCGTGCTGCACCAAAGTACGTCTCCGGACTTCCGACATCAGAAAAATTTACGGCAACGGCATTGGACGGGACACTGGTCGCGTTTGAGATACTGATATTGAGACCGAGCGCCCCTGCCCGTTCCCTCAGGAGATCCTGGATCTCGGCCTCGGTCTCATTGTAATTGCCTTCGCCGATATGGTGGTACACGATGAAGCCGTCAATGTCGATGAGGTAGTCCTCGGGCCAGTACTTATTCCCGTACGAATCCCAGGTCGCGTAGTTGTTGTCGAGCACAACGGGGTACTGGATACCGAATTTCTGGACCGCCATCCTGACATTGTCGATGTCGTGCTCGAACTGGAACTCCGGGGTATGGACCCCGATGATCTCGAGGCCCTGGTCGTGATATTCTTCGTACCACAGGTTCAGGTACGGGATCGTGCGCTCGCAGTTGATGCAGCTGTACGTCCAGAAGTCCACGAGGATGACATCCTTTCCGACAAGGCTTGCGATAGTGATATTGTCAACGTTCACAAACCCCGACGGCTCTGCAATTTCCTTTGCATAGGGGTACAGTTTCGCCTTTTCTGCGTTTATTGCGGTCCTGTTCCCCGGCGCTACCGCTGTTCCTGTGAAGGACCTGTTGGGGGAAAGCGGCGTAAGGACAATGATGACCGCTGCGATGAGGATGAGCGCCACGATAAGTGCCAGTGTTCTTTTTTCCATGGTTTTTTCAACTCCCGAGAAGGAACCCGTTGAGCTCCGGCAGGTTTGCGATGAGGGAGAGCGTCTGCGTGAAGATCAGGATACCGATAACGATCAACAGGATGCCGAAAACAATGTTGACGTAATGCAGCACCCGGGAATATTTACTGATCCAGCCCACTGCCTGCGACGCAAACAGCCCGGTGATAATGAACGGCACGCCAAGCCCTGCCGAGTATGCAAGGAGGAGGGTGAACGCAACCGTCGGTTCCGTTGCGGCAAGCCCCAGGATTGCCCCGAGTGCAGCCCCGACACAGGGAGTCCAGCCAGCCGCGAATGCAACACCGAATACAAACGAGGTAAGATACTTCGATTTTATCCCGGTCACGGCAAACTTGTGCTCCTGCTCGAGCCAGCCGATCCGGATCAACCCGACCAGGTAGAGGCCAAAGAAAATGATGATGAGTCCTCCGGCTCTCGACAACCAGAGCTGCACAGTGTACGTAACAGAGTTCAGGATCGTATTCAAAAGGACCCCGAGGAGAGCAAAGACCAGCGAGAAGCCGGCGACAAAGAGAATGCTAGCAAGGAGGATGTCCCATCGTTTTCCCGCGCCCTCCTTCACTGAGGTCCCGGCAAGGTAAATGAGAAAACCTGGTACAAGTGGCAGGACGCAGGGTGCAAGGAAAGAGACAATTCCTGCAAGGAATGCGACGATATAGGAAACACCGGCCATGTACAGCCTCCGGGATCAGACATACGATCGATTCATGGTTTCACGATCGGTGACATCTGCCACGAACAATCCGGTTCATCGCCGGAAAACTTTCCCTGCCGGATCTCGCCGGCAACAACCTCAAGAAGCAGCGCTACTGTGTCATTGCGGTCTTCATTTTTGATAGTAATGTTAATTTCCCGGGTCATGATCCCCAATCTCCCTGCTTTTCCTGAATTTCTCCCGTACGGTGAGCGAAGAAGTATCTTCCCTGACAGGAAAAATACCACCCGTGGCAAGTATTGAAAAGGAATTTTTTATAGAAGCTTTCCTGAAAAACAGATTTTGAAACATACGCTGAAACAAACCTGCACCTGCGAAAAACAGGAGTGCTCCCTTCCTGCACAAAGAGGAAAGTACTGCCAGTCTGCGCCAGCACCCGGGCAGGATCTTGGAATCGTTCCAAGGGATCCGTCTATATGGTCACTTTTCCAAATACCTCATTGAAACCCTGCTGGCTTACCTGGGATTTCTCGAGGCAGTGCTGGTGCCATATTTTCAGGGCCAGAAGGGTACATGCCATTTCGAATTTTTCCCAGTCAATAACCGGTGCATCATCGGAGGACCCGGGATGCCAGCTGAACCGGCCCAGGATCTTTTTGTTTTTCCTGATTGGAATTCGTAATAAATCATCAGAATTCTTTGGAACATGGTCGTCCTGCTGCCCGGGATCCGGTTTTCCAAAAGGTAATGGCGAATACGGGGACTTATCCGTAGGGTTTACCCCCGTCCCTGTCCTCTCTGTGGCATTCGATGTATGCCAGCAATACGAGCACCTGAACTCCTCCACACCCTGGATATGAATGTCCAGGATGCATTTGTCGGAATTAAGGAGCAGGTTCATATTCTCCAGCGCCCACGGAACCAGCACTGCGCATGGCTCCCTTTCATTCACCTGGAGGCGGGTCAAAAAGTCCCGCAGGTAGTTATCCCATGCTGAAGGTGCATAAGGTAAAGAAGCTGTTTCAGCCAGCTTGGATTTTACTGTGCGGAGTACGCCTATAACGGCGCCTGTATCCATATAGGGTATCCATCCAAGGTGGAATGAATAATTCCCTGCAGTTTCCGTTTCCCTGCCTGCCAGTGAGATATCCATGGGCTGGGCGATCGAACCGCTTCCTTTCCTAATGGAGGAAATGTGTTTTTCAAGATCCTGAACGGATGATGCCTGGAAGAAACGCTTGATATTACGCCCTTTTATCGAATCGAGGGGCCTTCCGATAAGCCTCAAAAACGACTGGCTGGCGTGGACAATATGCATGTTCTGTAAAATAATGACGCAATCATCAGACGGTGGGCTGCTTTCATCTGAAGAAGGAGAGGGACCGCTCCATGAGCCAAAAGCCGCTGTTTTCCAGGATTGCTTCGTATATACTACGACAAAAGGCTCCATTCCCCCGAGAGGAATGGGAAATGCCCGGTACGCAAGCATCATAGCTTTGTTGGTATCGTCCGTCTTTTTTATTTCATAAAGGGAATGCAGTGGTCCTGAGGCGGTTTTTAACCCGGAAAACCATTGGAGGAACTGCCCTGATTCAAGAACCGCAGCGATCTCCTGGGGGAATGGCACCTCCTCAGTTCGTTCGGGATTAAGGCTCGATATCGAATCTTTCTCGTATATTTTATCAAAAATCAGGACAGAACGTGAGGCATCGAGAATAAGAATACATTCGCGCTGTTCATCTCCGGTATGGCTGGATAAATCCTGAGAGGGAATGTAAAATTTTTTTGCCATTCCATGATGGATCATGGCGACATTGCCCTGCTGTACCATTCCCTCAAGGTACTTTGAGAGCGTATTCCGTGAAATACCAGTTTTTTTGGCGAGACCGGCAATAGAAACCGGCTTACTGGTTTCCTTCAGGATGGATGTGATGGTATCACGTATTTCAGATGATCCTGCCATTAAGTTTTGACTTATATATAAAACAAGTATTTAATAGTATTTTCATCGCTGTGCAATTTCTGTGGGTTTATCTCATCGTGGTAATGATACCTCACTCCTATACCTTGAGAATGCCCGGTCCGGGGTATATATGGTCAAGGTGACGAACAGCGCACCGTAGAGGAGAAAACGAAGCGGAGTGTATGATCTCGGTTGCCTACATCAACGATGATCAAGCCATGCTGGAATATGGCAAAAAATCTCTCGAATACCTGGGGGCCTGCCAGGTTGAAACCTTCGAGAACCTGAAATATTCTTCTGACTGGTTCATGTTTCATACTTATGATGTAATTATATTCAAAGAGGATAGTACCAGCCCCGGTACGGCCGACAGGATCTTATCGGTACTTCCGTATGGGGATACGACGCCCGTCATCATGCTGATGGACTTCGTTTGTTCTGTACGGACTCCCCGGAATCAGACGCCTCTCCAGCCTGTGATCCTGTTCAGGATCCACACGAATCTCCTCGAATTTTTCTTCGAACTGCATCAGTTGATTGAACAGGTTGTCAGCAGACAGAAAATAACTGATAGTATGATGTCTATCGACTACCTTCTCAAACGTTTCGGACTCTTACCGGAAAACACCCTTGAGGAAAATATCGGGGTTGTGGTAGAAACATGCGGCAGGTGCCTATCGGCAATTTTTACTGCATATCACCGGACATCTGACTGGACCCGGACCCCGGTCGCCGTATGGTATGCCGGAGAGCTCCCTCTCCGGTTTGCACTGACGGATAATGCACTGATTGATACAAGGTCCCGAAAAATTGGAAAAGGAAGGTTTTCGTCAGGATGGACCTGTTCACCTGAAGGCAGGATCGAGTGGGCCGGAAAGGACGGGATGTTTTCTATCGTGCTGTACCCGGTTCTCAGGCATGAATGGCAAAAAGGCGTCCTCAGTATTGTTTTTCCTTCGAACCGTACCCCTGCCGATCATGAATTCCTGATGATAGAGACCTATGCAGACCTGATATCATGGAATGAGCGAATGGCACCCTGGCCTAAAGAAGAAGTGATTGCATGACAGGGCCTGGTGCAGATCAGGTGGTGCACGCCAAAGGGAAGCTGGCCGTTTACTGCCCCGGGAAAGAAACAGCGGAGACCGGGAACATCCCGCGACACCGGCTGACGTTGGAGAGAGGAACATGATGAACGTTGCAGCGGACAGCGGGAAAAAACTGGACATACATACCAGTGCCAGATCCGGAAAAAGTGCCCGTAACGTTTCTTCCTGCACGCCGGAATACACCACGAAAAATACATCGTCGCTTCCATCGACTCGCTGGTTACATTCAACACGCGGTGCAGCACCGGCTGGGATATCCCGTATATTGTACGTTGACGATGAATCAGCGCTGCTTGACCTGACTCGTATTTATCTTGAGGGAAGTGGGGAATTCAAGGTTGACACGGTGCTTTCAGTCCATGATGCGACGGAGGCGCTGATGAGAGAATCGTATGATGTTGTCGTATCAGATTACCAGATGCCTGATATGGATGGCGTTGTGTTCCTGAAACAACTACGACACCAGGGAAATCCCATCCCATTCATCATTTTTACCGGCAGGGGAGAGGAAAATGTCGTTATCGAGGCCCTCAATGCCGGTGCGGATTTCTACGTACAGAAAGGAGAGGACCCAAAAGTGCAGTTCGCCGATCTCGGGAATAAGATCCGGCAGGCGGTGAGAAGAAGCACGGCGGAACGCTCGCTCAGGGAAAGTGAAGAAAGGTTCCGGAACGTGGTTGAAGACCAGACTGAGATCATCTCACGCTTCAGGCCTGACGGGGTATTTCTCTTTGTAAACGACGCGTTCTGCCGGTATTTTAATGTTCAGCAGGAGTATATCCTCGGCAGAAGGTTCGAAATGCAGGTTCCTTCCGAAGATTATGCCCTGGTGGAATCCCATCTCAGATCACTGACCCGCGAGCACCCGGTAGCGACCATTGAGCACCGGATCATCATGCCGGATGGGTTCCACCGGTGGCAGCAGAGAAACGACAGGGCTATTTTCGATGATACCGGTACCCTGGTTGAATACCAGTCGGTCGGAAGGGACATAACAGACCTGAAGTGTGCAGAAGAGGCCCTGAAAACATCACTCGAAGAGAAGAATATGCTCTTACGGGAGATCCATCACCGGGTGAAGAACAACATGCAGGTCGTTATCGGCCTGCTCCAGTTCCAGGCATCGACCGTCTCGTCTCCTGAAATCGCACGGATCGTTCTCGATACCGAAACCCGTATCCGCTCCATGGTTCTCATCCATGAAATGCTCTACAATTCCGACGATTTTATTAATATCCCGCTGGAGTCTTATATCCGGGACCTTATTGACAGTCTTATCTATACATACAGGACGAAAACATTTATTGATGTAGAATATAATATTGAAAAAATTCAAATTGATCAACCGATGCTGATTCATCTGGGACTTCTCATCACGGAAGTAGTTTCAAATTCCCTTAAACATGCGTTTCCTGACCGGGAAACTGGTACCATCTCCCTGTCTTTTTACCGGAAAGAATGCAACAATCTGACTCTCTCCATCCATGACGACGGCATAGGCATTCCCGATTCCTGCCTGCGGCAAAAACCTGTTACGATGGGTCTGCAGCTTATCTACCTTCTTGGCCGCGACCAGCTGAACGGTACCATCCTGATTGAAGGCAACAACGGGACGACGTTCACCTTTACCTTCAACCCGGCACTTCATGAGGAGGTATGATGGCCCCTGCTGCATCCTCCCAGGTTATGCTCCTTGACAACAGGGTATTCCAGACGATGTTTGAATTGTCACGGGATGCAATTCTGACCATCGAACCACCCTCGTGGGAGATTACGGCCTGTAATATTGCATCCGTAAAGTTGTTTCAGGCAGCACGTAAAGAGGAATTACTTTCAAAAAAACTCCTGGAGCTCTCCCCGCTGTATCAACCGGATGGACAACCGTCTGCTGAAAAATCCCGTACGATAATCGAAAAGGCGATTTCGGAAGGCCAGCTTGTTTTTCCGTGGAGATGCATGCGTTTGACCGGCCAGGAATTCCCTGCGTCCATCCTGATTACCCGCATTGAAATAAACGGTGAAAAACTCCTTCAGGCCACGATCCAGGATATCACTGAAGAGGAACGTCTCAAAGAAACCCACCAGGCAACCCAGCAGCAACTCATCGCTACAGAGGAAGAACTGCGGGCCAGGTACAATGAGCTCAAGCATATTGAAAACGAACTGCGTGCATCAGAAACAAAATACAGGATGCTCACAGAAAACACCCATGATATCATTTATTCCATGGACCCCAGAGGCACAATCACCTATATCGGGCCACAGGTGGCCAGGTACGGGTTTACGCCGGAAGATTTCATTTCCCACAATATCAGGGAGATAATTTTTGAGGAAGATCTCTCGAGAGTCCTGGAGACTGCCAAAGGGATTCTTTTTACCGGTAAACCGATACGGACTGCGTTCCGCACCCGAGATCATGAGGGAAATATTGTCTGGCTCGAGGATAATAGTTCATTTTTGACGGATCCGGCCGGGAAAGTCATTGCACGAACCGGAGTCCTCCGCGATATCACAGAACAGAAAGAGACTGAAGAGAGGGTAAGAAAGAGTGAAGAACTCTACCACTCCCTTGCAGAAACGTCTCAGGATCTAATCTACGTTATTAACGCACAGGACCGGATCGAATATGTCAACAGCTGCGCGGCCGCTGCACTCGGGAAAACCTGTGATGAAATTATCAACATGGATCGGGACACAGTCTTTCCCCCGGGAATTAATCTGATGCAGCGTGAACATCTCAATCAGGTCTTCATGACCGGGAAACCCCGGCGGTTCGAAAGCCGGATACCGCTTCATGGAGTGACACGATGGTTCGATCATATCCTTAATCCATTGAAATATCCGGATGGAACAATCAGGGCAGTTCTCTGCATATCGCGCGACATCACCGAGCTTAAACAGACAGAAGAGGCGCTGACAGCATCACTGGAAGCAAAAAATGCTCTCCTGAGGGAGATCCATCACCAGGTCAAGAACAACATGCAGGTTGTTATCGGCCTGCTCCATTTCCAGGCATCGACTGTCTCGTCTCCTGAAATCGCACGAATCGTTCTCGATACCGAGACCCGTATCCGTTCAATGGTCCTTATCCATGAAAGGCTCTATAAGTCGGACGATTTTATCAATGTCAGCTTGGAAACCTATTTAAGGGATCTTGTTAACAGCCTGATATACGCATATGGGACAAAAACGTACATCAACGTTGAGTATTCTATCGATAAAATCCAGATTGACCAGTCCACCCTGCTTCACTTAGGACTGCTCATCACTGAAGTCATTTCCAATTCCATCAGGCATGCCTTTCCCGGCCGGAGCGTCGGAACCATATCTGTGGCATTTCGCAGGAAAGACAACAACTGCGTCTCCCTTTCCATCCATGACGACGGCATAGGTATTCCCGAGTCCTGCATGAGAGGCAAGGCTTCGACCGTCGGCCTGGCTCTCATCTACCTGCTTGGCCACGATCAGCTCGACGGGAAAATCCAGATTGAATGTAACAAGGGAACGATATTCACCCTCACATTTCATTATTCATCGCCAAAGGAGGAGAAATAATGTCTCAGAAAAAGATTCTGATTGTTGAAGATGAAGTCATAACCGCAAAGATTCTCGAGGACCTGCTGATTTCCCTCGGGTATAACGTAGTAGCGCGGGTGAAAACCGGCGAGAACGCCGTAAAAACCGCGGGCAAGCATCGTCCGGATTTCGTCCTGATGGACATTGTCCTTGAAGGGACGATGGACGGGATTGATGCTGCGGCTGAAATCAAGAAACGGTTTGGCATTCCGGTTATTTACCTGACTGCATTTTCTGACGATGCTACCATCAGTCGTGCGAAAGAGACGGATCCGTACGGGTACCTGGTGAAACCTTTTGTCAAGGAAACGATTCATTCGACAATCCAGATTGCTGCTGCAAAAAAATTATTCGATGACCGTATACGGACAGCATCTGTCTGGCTCAACCGTACAATCCAGATACTGGACCGGGGGATCATCACCATAGACCGGAATGGAAGGACGATCCTGATCAATGCCTATGCGGAACAGCTGACGGGCTGGAACATCCACGATGCCTATATGAAACAACTTGACGATATCCTGCAATTCTATGACTCCATCACCGATCAACCCTTTATTCTCCATATTACACCCACACTGAACAAGGGTGTCGTATCGGTCTTCCCTTCAGACGTGTACATCATTTCCCGGAAAGGTGGGCGGCAGTTATTGAAGGACTGCGTCCTTTCCCCGGTGATTGACACGAAGGGCATAATAATTGGCGCACTGATCGCATTTTCTGCGGTTGACGACAGCCGCGCAAAAGGGGAAATAACCAGTACATATCTGAAGATTGCCCAAAAAGAACCGACGCACGAAGCCATTAACCAGAAAGAGCCTGCCGCTCCGGGAAATCTGAAATCGCTGTCCTCAGAACGGATAACCAGGATCCTGGAAGAGATCAGCGACCTTATGCATCTTGAACAGGCGAACACACTCTCGGTCATGGGAAAATTCGAAGAGGCGATTCTTGAATACCAGAAGGCGCTGAAGATCCGGTCAAGTAACATCCAGGCCTGGCACAATATGGGAGTTATTCTTGAGAAGCTCGGGAGGAACGAGGAAGCTCTTGACGCCTTTAACAAGGCCCTGGAAATCAACACGCGTTCTCCCGAAACGCTCCGCCACAAAGGGGAGGTGCTCAAGAAACTGGGGAAGGTCGCCGAATCACAACAGGCCTTTCAGCAGCTGGAGCTGTATACGGGCTAATCCTTCCGGGCGCCCCGGTATCATCACCGGTTCCGTAAAGGAGGTTAATCTCGTATTCCAGCCGGGTCCTGCGGAGCTCAGTATCGGGGAGGTCTCGGTTATTGCCGGGGTATCTCTTCCGGCCATTCCGGAAAATGATGCACATACCAGTATCACCGTATCCGACTTCATCCCGGACGAAACAATGGAGGCGTTCCAGGGTAGTGCGGCACGGCAGGATCTAGCGATCACATCGGCAGGGTACATGGCTGCATTCCGGAAGGATGGTATAACAACCACCGGCCCCGGGGTTATCCGGATGACCGTTTCTCCCGGATGGGTAGACCGGTACGGCGGTAATCCAACGGTCCGCATAGTACACATGGGGGATGACAACGTGGCCGAAATTCTCGGGACTACGTATTCCGGGACCGATTCATCAGGAAACCGGGTGTTTGAAGCCGATTCACCCTATGGACTTTCGGTATTCGCCCTGATCACTGTGAAAAGCGAGGCTCTCCCTCCAGGTACGGCCAATCCGCAGAACAAAGGCCAATCCTGGAATATTCTGGGGGTGCAGGTACCTGTTCTTCCGGGGATCACACCCGGAAATTTCCTGATCCTTGCCGCATGTCTCATTTTTTTTAGTGTAACTATTATGGTCATGTGGAAACGCCGGAAAAAGTACGACTGGCTTTTTATGAAGTGAGTCCCGGCGGATCTTATTGCAACAACTGCCATCACGCGAAATTCGACCTGTGTTTCAATCGCTGTGAATGAATCATCGATATACCTGCCGTTAACCCCGGGTTCAAGCGCTACGAATACGTCGCTGGGATCACGACATCGGTCTTGGGATTTGCATTCCCGGTCGGCGATTCATTCCGGCCCTTATGGTTTCGGCATGTCCAGCGCATTCCTGATTGCAGTAAGAAGATCCTCTTCGGTCACCGGCTTTATGAGGTATTCAACGGCCGACAGCTCCTTTGCCTTCTCCATACGGTTCTTATCAGAATATGCGGTCAGGAAGATGATCGGGATGGTATACTGCTGCCGGATCTTACGGGCCGTCTCGATTCCGTCAAGTGATCCTGTAAGCCCGATATCCATAATGATGAGATCAGGTTTTTGAGATTTTTCGAGTGTCTGGAGTGCCATCTCTCCGGAGTGAACCGTGCCGATGATCCGGAATCTCCTGTTTTCGAGGGTCTCTGTCAGGTGGAGTGCGATCAGCCCCTCATCTTCAACTATCAGTACCGTTTTCTCCGTCATGTTTCATCCCCCGGTATTTTTCAGATGGAAGCTAAATTCTGTTCCTTTCTCCGTCCGGATCCCGATCTCCGCGCGAAGCTGGTGGCGGGCAAGGAAGGTCACCAGCTTGAGGCCGAACGATTTCGTTGCCAGGGGATCGAATCTCTCCGGTAATCCGCGGCCATTATCAGCCACGGTGAGTACATCCGTCCCATCCTCATGGGCAAGCGAGACCCGGATCGTACAGGATTCTCCCCGCACAGCCATACAGTCGAACCCCGGCGGGAATGCGTACTTGAACGAGTTGTTCACCAGTTCGTTGATGATCAGGCCGGCCGTGGTGGCCCGGGCGACATCAAGTGCCACTCCATGAACATCGACAACGATCCGGACATTTGCATTCTCTTTGTAAGAGCTTGCGAGCTGGCCGACAAGGTTATTCAGGTAGACCTCCATATCCACGTTCGAGAATTTTCCGGTCCGGTACAGGGTCTCGTGGATGAGGGCCATGCTCCGGGCCCGGTTCTGGAGGTCTTTTTTAAGGGCTCGGCCCGCTTCGGTGTCCTCATAGGAACCATCAAGACTCAAAAGCGAGATAAACGCGGTCAGGTTGTTCTTGACCCGGTGGTGGATCTCTGAGAGGAGTACCTCTTTTTCTGCGAGGGCATCCCTGAGATCTGCCTCGCTTCTGATCAGTTCCTCTTCACGGAGGCTGAGTTCTTCGATATTCTGGTGAAGTTCATCATGAGTAGCGGTGAGTTCCTCATTGACCGCGTTGAGATCTTCGTTTTTCTGCAGCAGTTGGCGTTCGTTCGCCAGAAGTCCTTCGTTAGCCTGGCGCAGTTCTTCCTCAATTGCGGTAAGTTCCTCGTTCATGGCGCCGAGATCTTCGTTTTTCCGGACCAGTTCCTGCTCGGCACGCTCAAGTCTCCTTCCCATCGCACCGGAAACCCGAGCCACCACAAAAGCGGTAACGAGAATAAAGATCACCAGAGTTGTCGAGAGCAGGACCGCATCGCGGACGTCAAACCAGGAAGACAGCCCGACAAACATGATATTTTCGATAAGGATAATGCCGACAACGAGCGGGACAAATACCCGGAGGAGGCCGGCGCTGGTGGAATTGCCGATAATGTACCTGACCGGGACTGCGCCGGGGCCGGCGGCAGCTACAAGGGCTGCCCCGGCGAAGATGGAGGCGAATGCTGACAGGAATGCGATGGGGATGAATTGTGTTCCATACAATAACGGATTGCCATAGAAATAGCTCATGACAAAGGTGAAGCTGATAACAGAGATCGCGATCCCGGCGATACTGATTGCATCTGCTGTCCGACTCGAGTGTCCCGGCAGGTCTTTAACCCGGAGAACAAACACCAGCGCAATTGCCGCGAGAACTATAAGACCGGCAGCTACCGGGGAGATAGGTGAGGATGTGGGCCCGAGAACAACCGTCCCGGCCCTGACAAAGAGTGTCTCTATGAAAGAATGACTGCCCCGAACACTGAAAATAAATTCGATGGCTTCAATGGCTGCGATGAGAACAAGGAATGCCTGCACTACCCGCAGGGAGATCCGCCGGAGCGGTTGTGCAACCTGGTATGCGAGCACGGATCCGATGAAGATCCAGATCAGGGCTGCGCTGAGTGCCATTGTCCGGTAATTCTGGTTCACGCTGCTGAAGAGAGTGATACCGAAATGCGCCGTGAATATCGCAAGGATGCTGATAAAAGCTACGATAAGGCCAAAAGCGATGGTGAGTCGCCTGAGCAGAAGTTTTTCGGACATTATATCCGTGGTAGGGTGATGTATCCCGTTTTGTAGTGATCCAGGTTCGATTGCCACGGATTTTTCCTTCCGCCCTGCTCTCCGGAGAGAATTATCGTTTATGGGTATATTCACTATGTTTAATTAATAGTTGTCGGGATGGTTCTGAACGGATGAATGGGCCTTTATGAAAAAATCAGGAAACTGTTGCATTTTTACACAGGAATTATTGCAGGGAAGCATCCGTACATCCCGGTACATTGGGAGGTCAATACAGCCAGAGTGACGCATGGTAACAACAATCCTTTTTTGGTCAGTACCCGGGGATATAGTGATCAGGCACCTTCTTCCAGGTAAAACGTTCATAGACCGTGGACCAGTAGAACCCGAATGCACACGCAAACATCAGCTCCTCAACCGGGACGCCCCTGATTATGGAAATGATGAAGACAACACTTACGAGAGAGACGGCAAGAACAATCAGGTAATTCCCGATCCGGACAACTGCCTGCTGGATAATGGCTGAGAGGAGAGCCGCGACTTCGATCATCCAGGGTATCGGGCCCCAGAAATACCTGAAAAACCTGAGGAGCGGGTGCTTCTTCTCTTCCGGGATATCATTGAACCCGTATTCCTGCAACCGTACCTGGACCTCGGTCTGGTTGAGGCCGCCCGCCCCGGTTTTCAGGATCCTTTCCAGTTCTTCATCGGACAGGGATAAACCTGTGGTTGCCGGGTTGTCCTCGTGGATTTTGCCATTCTCCAGGCTCTTTTCCGGGTCCATCATAGTCCGTTGGTTTTACCTATGCATCATCCCTGACCATCTCAAACTGATCTTTTCCTGCCCCGCACTCCGGGCAGACCCAGTTATCCGGCAAGGCATCGAATTCCACGCCGGGTAAAATTCCGGCCGTCGGATCGCCGACTTTCGGGTCGTAGATATATCCGCACACCAGGCATTTGTAAGGAACCATCTGATCTGTCATTTTTATCACCTCCTGTTATCACTTCAGGATGTCTGTGATACCCCTCTCTCCTCATGCTGCCCATTCATCATTGAAGATGAGCGTCAAGAAATTCTTTTAATGCCTCGGCATTGTTGTGCAACTCATCATGGGCGGCAAACAGGAATGTGACAGTCTTTTCCCGGGCAAGGATTTTATCAAGTTCCCTGATCACCTGAGGCCTCCCCCTGATCTCTTCAAAATACATCGTCCTGAAATCTTCCCATTTATCCGGGTCGTGGCCGAACCAGACCCGGAGCTCCTGGCTTGCCCCGGCGTCCTTCATCCAGAGATCGACGTGTGCCCGCTCCTTTGCTACGCCACGGGGCCAGAGGCGCTCGACAAGCACACGGTATCCGTCATCCACTGCCGGGGGTTCGTACACCCGTTTTAGTTTAATGGGCATGAGTTTTCAGATCCAAACCTCGTACAGGTTTTTCTCCTTCCCGTTACCGGAAGGAAATTTCCTCATATTTGCGCGATTTCGTCTGCGTTAACGCGATGTAACGAAAATAACCGACAGAACAAAAAATAAACCCGTGGGGCACGTCACATCTTCCGCAGTTCCTGTTCCGAACCCCGGATACAGTAATGCATATTCTTGAGCCCCATCATGGGTGTCACCGGGCAGGTCGGGCAGATACAGGCTTTTTTTGCCGGCGAACAGCCGGTCTTTCCGGTTGCGCAGAAGAGGAGCTCCTCTTTTCCTTTCATGCAGTCATTGTAGGTCGGGCATTCCGGACAGGTGCACTTGGGTTTAACGCTGTCGAGCATTGCTTTCCTTTCTGCAGCACTCATCTTCTGCATTTTCTGCATCATTTCCTCAAATTTGTCCATAGCACGTCACATCCTTACCTGTCTCTTGGTCAGAACCGGTTTGTCAGGGATTATATCTTCTAAACTCCCGCGACCGGTTATCGCAGGGGACCTTTTGCGAAACGCTGGTCCTCACCCGGTATGCTCCTTCAACGGTGAGCGTTATAGAAACTTTCACTCAGTTCAGATTTTGAAACATATTTTGGAACTGGAATGAAGGAACAGGGGTGAGATAGATCTTTAAAAACGGACTTTTCTTTGCCGGTAATAGGGCGATGCCGGTTTTTCAAGGACGATTTCCAGGATTCCATCAGAGAACTTTTTCCTGAAAAGCCGTACTCCTTCCGGAACCTGGATCACTTTCCGGAGCGTCTTTTCATTCTCCGATATGGATAGGGTAAGAGTTGTTTTTTCAAGGTCTATACGGATTTGTTCTTCTACCACTCCCCGGAGCTCGATCGTGAGGTAGATAAGCCTGCCAGTATATGACTTGCTGATCAACGGATCAAACCCGCTCTCTTCCTGAGAAGTTTCTCGCTCTCTCATTTCTGTCAGCGTCCTGTACTGGATCTTTTAACCCCGGTCTGGTTTAAGGGAGGTTTGTGGGGATTTATTGTCCCCCGCCAACAGCCATTACCTCCTTACTGGGAGTCGACATCGTCATGGATTCCTTTCTGCCATGAGGGAAATCATCTTTTATTTAGTAGGGAATTTTCCCCGGCAGCACTGCCTTTTGACAGGGAACCTGCAGATACTGTTGTTGGACTAAGCGATTTGTCTGCAAACAGTTTTACTCAGATAATTTTCTGGTGCGTATGCGGCTGACTTCCCCATCCCATTCTCTTGTTCGGTCTCCTCCCCGCATGGTGTTTTTCGAAGATTGATGAGGGTTGATTTTTTTTTGGCATGGCATTTGCCTGAATGTGGGTACATCGACTACCCACACATCTCCCCTTTCTTTTGTCCACTCCAAATAAGTTACCGGATATTTCAGGTATTGTTTCATATTTTGTGACATAACATCCCTGTTTCTGATCCCGGAAAGCGGGCCGGATATCCTCTTGTGGCAGGGAAAATACCGGTCCTTTTCGGGCATTCTGGTGGGAACGCGGATATCTTTAAAAAATTGTCCGATGATTATCAAAAATCAGCCCCAATACGGTGAAAAATGTATATTTTAGTCTGTAGAAAAGTGTTTTCGGGTGTCCTTTTTGCCCCCTCTTGCGCCACCAGTCCCCGAGGGGGACGGGGCGCATTGAGATAGCACCAGAACAGGTACTACTACGGCACTATCATGAGGGGGTGCCCGGGTGGCGGGGGTTTAGCTCCCGAGAGCAAATTCCTCATGCTTTTGCATCTTTTACCATCAATTGATTGAGTCTTTGATTTTCCCATTATCTTTTTGTGGGCTGATATTTTACAATTATTAAAAAAGGTTATTTCTTCTCGAGGGGAGTGATGGCAGGGGCACTCTCTCCCATGATATGCCGGAAAACAAACTTAAACTCGTTCAACCGATTATGGATATACTTTTTTCCGGCGTCTGTCGGCGAATACAGTTTCGATTTTCCCGAGGTCTTCATCAGGAGGTATCCTTTCTGTTCGAGATCATAGAGGTAAGTGTAAATCCGTGCCTGGGGGATGAGGACATTATAGCGGTTGTGGATTTCGTGGACGATATCATAGCCGGATATGGGTTTTTCCAGAAGCGAGAGCACCACCGGTTCAAGCGACTTTTTCACCACATCGTCAATGGTTGCCTGGGGGACAACGGTGACCGATTCTGAGGGGAAAGAGAGGTTGGCAAAAGAGAGGGTCGTTTCTTTACCGGTGGAGATGATGATCTTTGCAATGCCGTCGGAGAGCAGTTTTATCTGGTTGTGATCGATATCGGCCATATTCACGGCAATGATACCCGAGAGGGGTACCCCCTGGCCCTTCTTTGAAAGGATAAGATCTTTTACGGTGAGAATATCGGAAAACTCGTCCGTTTCGGAAAAATCAAAGAGGACCTGGAGCGTGCCGGCCGGCGGGGCCGTGGATAATGATCCTGAACATTTCTCGAGAATGCCGGGCAGGAGGTACACCTCGCCCTTCTTTACCCGTCGCATGAAAAGGTCGCCGTGCTGGATCTCCTTTAAAAAATATTTCTGCAGGGTGGACCGGTGATAGGCAAAGAAATTGCGCCCTCCTTTTTTGAGCCCGGCATCGAGGGCAAACCTGAATATCGGCTCTTTTAAGGTCGGATCGGCGTACAGGAAGAGGACGATATCGGTAAAAATATCTTTTAAAAGGACCGTCTTGATCTCCGGCAGGTCAATATATTCTGCCCCGCCATCATCCTCGGCATCACTTCCCGGGTGGCGGGCACCCTTCTCCTGCGGTGCATGAGCGGCTTTGCGAAGCTCCTCTTCCGCAGTCTTCCGGAACAGGGCGACCTCGATAGCAGCCTTGATCTCCAGTTCATTGAAGGGTTTTACGATATACCCGTAGGGCCTGACCTGTTTTGCTTTCTCGATGATTGAATCGTCTGCGTATGACGTGACAAAGACCACCGGGATGTCGAGTCCGGCAATGGTCTTTGCCGCTTCAATACCGTTGAGCTTTCCCGGCATGACAATGTCCATGAGGACCAGGTCCGGCTTAAGCCGTCGTGCCTTCTCGATGGCATCCTCACCCGATGATGCCATCCCGGCAACGGTATATCCCATAGCGCTCAGGCGTTCTTCCAGCTGCATGGTTATAATCGCTTCATCATCAACAACAAGGATCTTTGACATGGCTATGTACCTCCGTCTTGGACCGGGAATTTCACCGTCACTTCCGTACCCTGTATACTTGTAACCGCAACAGATCCGTTCAGCTGAGTTACGAGACTGCGGATTAGTTTGAATCCGAGGCTGGTTGTCCGGTAGACATCCATGTCGTTGGGAATCCCAACCCCGTCATCATGGACGATGATACCGATGTGGTCATCTTCCTGTGTTGCGGAAATCATCAGATTCCCGTGCTTTTTTCCCCTGAAAGCATGCTTGAATGCATTGGAAAGGATCTCGTTTACCACGAGAGCGCAGGGGATGGCCTGATCAACCGGCAGGTAGATATCGCCGGCATCGATCTCGCAGGAGATCTCGGCACCTGCCCGGCCGTAAATGTTGGACAGGTCTGAAACCTGGTCCCGGATCTGGACACCCATGTTGATCTTATCGAACTGTTTGCTCTCGTACAGCCTCGTATGGATCTGTGCCATGGTCTTGATCTTCAGCATCATGTCGGTCAATATATTGTTTGTTGTAACATCCGTTGTCCGCATCCGTGTCATATCCAGAAGGCCGGATATGATCTGGAGGTTGTTTTTGACCCGGTGGTGGATCTCCCGGATAAGGGTCTCTTTTTCCTGGAGGGAAGCGATCAGTTTTTCCTCGGCGTGCCGGCGATCGGTGACATCCCGGTAGCTCATGACCCTGCCGATGATTGCAGCGTCCATCTTCTGAGGTTTTGAATATCGTTCAAAAATCCTGCCGTCCTTAAGTTCCAGCATGTCATAGGTCTCACGATCCCGGGGAGGGTTGTATTCATCATCCCTATCCATAAACAACCCGGGATTTTTTACCTGTTTTTGCAGATATCCTGACACCTTACGATCATCACCGCTCTGTAACAGTTCGTCCGGGATCTTCCACATGGATGTAAAATTCTGGTTATACCGGATGATTTTCCCCGCCGGGTCTACGACATAAATTCCGTCGGCTGTCGATTCAATGGCTGCATACAATTCGGATACAGTTTTTTCTACCAAGGATTCCGCCAGCATGCGCTGGGAAATTTCTTCCTTGAGCTTAACATTGGACTGTATCAGATCTGAGGTCCGTTCTTTCACCCTCTTCTCAAGGAGATCTTTTGCTTTCTGGATCGCCTCTTCGGCTTTCCTCTGCTCGGTGACATCACGTGCGGCGGCAAAAACACCGGTGACATTCCCTGCCGCGTCCCGGTACACGACCGCGTTGTAGAGAACCGGAGTCACTGTCCCGTTCCTGTGCCGGATCTCCAATGCATAATCAGTCACCGACCCGTCACGAAATACACTCTCGTATCCTGCCTTTGCCTTTTCCGGTTCCGTGAAGTAATCCGAGAAATCGGTCCCTATCAGTTCCTCCCGGGCGAAACCGGTGACACGGATCGTTGCTTCGTTGACGTCGCTGATCGTCCCATCCGGGCTGATGGTGACCAGTGGGTCGACGCTCGCCTCGATCAGGCTCCTGTTATACGCGTTCGCTTTTTTCAACGCTCCTTCGGCCTTTTTCTGTTCCGTAATATCGATACCCATCTCGAGTATCATGAAGGACCCGTCTGCATCAGTGAACGGGAAGTCGTAGATATCGTAGTCCCTGCCGTTTGGGCCGGTCCAGTACCAGTGATGAGGCGCACGGGTCTTCATGACAGTATATGTCTCGCAGGTCTCACAGGGTTTTTTCCGGTTAAAAAGGAAATCAAAGCAACGGCGCCCTTTCGGCTCCCTGAAGGTTTCCCGGAAATACCTGTTGGCAAATGGCATGCGGTAGTCCTTGTCGAGGAGGCAGACATACGCAGGAAGCGACTCAAGAACATCGTAAAGCCGTTGGCGTTCGGTACTGGCAGATCGTACCGCTTCCTGGAGCTCGGCAGTGCGTTTCTCAACCCGGCTCTCCAGTTCGTCACGGGCTTTCTGCAGTGCTTCTTCTGCAAGTCTGCGCTCGGTGGTGTCCCTGTTTGAACCCCGCGTGCCCAAAAATCTCCCTTCCGCGTCAAGGACCGGCTGGCATACATGCTGGATCCAGCGCACCTCGCCATCCGGGCGCACGATCCGGAACTCTATGGCAGACGGACCCTGCCCGGCAAGATCATGAGCCATGTGCTCAAGCAGGGTGCAGAGATCATCAGGGTGCGTTACATCCCGGAAAAGAGAATCTGCAGAGGTGTACTTGCTGATCGGCCTGCCCAGGATCTTTTCGGCCGATGGCGAAATGTAGATAAAACGGCCATCAGGATCGATCCAGAACTCCCAGTCATACGTGAAATCGGCCACGGTGCGGTACCGTTCCTCGCTCTCACGCAGCGCGGCTTCCGCACGCCTGCGATCCGTGACATCAACTGAAGCTCCCAGGATCGCCTCGTTCCCGTTGAATCTGATGCGGGCAAACGATACAGAGATCCAGAAGGGGGTCCCGTCTTTTCGTATAACTCTTATCTCGCGATCCCGTATCTCCCCGTTTTCACGCAGGATATCAATGACCGCATCACGTTCGGCGGGATCGTAAATCAGGTTCTTTGCAGGCATCCCGATAACTTCGCCCGGAGGGAATCCGAATGCACGATCATAGGCAGGGTTGGTAAAAAGGACAATACCGTCAGATACACTGCTGACCGATAACAGGACGGGGGATGTTTCAGCAATGACCCGGAACCGCTCCTCACTCTCCCGGAGCGCATCCTCTGCCTGTTTTCGTTCAGTGATATCCTGGACGATTCCCGTCATTTTTCCCAGCGTGCCGGAACCGCCGGTCTGGTGCCGGCCGGCCGCCCAGATCCAGCGGATCTCACCATCAGTGCGCCGGATCCGGCACTCAAAGTTCCAGTCGCCCCCCGTATTTACGGCGTGGCGGAATTTCGCATCCACAAGAGCGCGATCCTCCAAAAGCACATGATCGAGAAACATTTCGTACGTCCACGTGGGGAGCATCCCGGGATAACCAAAGATTCTGTCATGCTCCGGCGAGCGGTAGGCGATATGGTCTGTCAGGTCAAGATCCCACGCCCCGGTGTGGCTGATCTCCAGCGCGAAGCGCAGCCGCTCTTCACTCTCCCTGAGGGCAGATTCGGCCCGCTTGCTCTTGGTTATATCAAGAACAACGTAAGCGAAACGGGGGTGCCCGTGGGGAGGTGTCCCCAGGTAACTGACGGTGGCAAGAAGCCAGGCTCCCGGTTCCTGGCGGTTGTCAAGGTACTCGAATGACTCCGGCTTCCCGCTTTTCCTGCTCTCGTTATAATGGCCTATCCACGTTCGCAGGATATCGGGCGGTTCGCCCAGTTCAGAGCCACGTTTGTTCTTCATATCCTCCGGTGTCAGGCCAAGAAAAGAAGCAGTCACCGCATTGTCGACGATATGGCGCACATCATCCTCTGCGATCACTTCAACAATGCCCCGCATTGCACCCGAAGAATCAAAGAAACTGCGAAGGATGGATTCGCTCTCCCGGGGCATTTCCTGCGCCTGCTTCTGCCCAGCTGGAGTGCGCCTGGATTTCGCACGACCGGCAGCCTTATCATTTTCGGGGGCAGGCAACTTGTGTGATTCCGGCAGATCCGTTTTTGTTTTTTTACTGCTCCCTTTTCTCATCTGCCAATATCACCACCGGTAGTACCGGCGAAAGATGCGCGTATTAAAGCGACTAACCAGCTGCCGGTATATACGATCGATATAGTACGACAATAAAAACCCTTTTAAAGACTTAAAAAACATTTTGCCATATTACAAATTTTGAAAAGATCCGGTAATATCTTTGTTTCATATTTTCCCGGGGTTCTGGTACAAAGAAGGATCCGGGTACATCGTGCATGGTCTTCATAATTCCCACAAAAAGGGAACCTGTGCAGGAACTTCAAACTTTGTTACACCCGATGAAAGATGGACAATATTTTATTTTCCTGTCCATGAAAAACACGGTCGATCCGGCCTGCCGGAACAAGGAGTTGAAAACACCATGCACGAACAGGGAATGACGCAGCATGAAACCCCCATGATTGAGATGTGGGAAATGTTAAGCGATGACCAGAAAAAGGCCATGATGAAGCGCATGATCGACGGAAAGATCATGATGAAAGAAGGGATGATCAAGCATTTCCAGTTCAAGATCGAGACCATGAAAATGCTCAAAAAAATGCTGGACGAATGCTGAAAAAAAGACTTTTTTTTGATTTTTCTCTTTTTATCTCCCCCCGGCTTTATGCCGTATTCTTCATCCTCCGTGAATGCCCGGCTCCAGGGATTTCATCTTGTTAAAAATAGCCGGCCCGGAGGTTTTCCCCCGCTCTTCCCGTATCTCCTTTCCCTTTTGTTAAAAAAATCAGTGGATGGAGCACTCGTTTTCCGCACATGCAAGCAGGGAGGGATAATATTTTGTCACGTACTCCTTGACCATGCGGCGGGCGGAGAATGCTGCACTGGTGCTTTTTATGGATTCCTTCATCTTTTTTACCCAGCCGTGAGGTATCCCGTCGAGATAGGCAGAGTAGTAAAGAGGCGCCACTTCGTTTTCAAGCAGGGTATAGAGCGCAGCGGCATCTGATGCATCCCGCGTTGCAGGGGACGGATCGCCTTCAAAGGCCCAGCCGTTCCTGCCATTGTACCCTTCAATCCACCACCCGTCAAGGATACTCAGGTTAAGTACCCCGTTTAATGACGCCTTCATACCGCTCGTCCCGCAAGCCTCCATGGGGGGGATGGGATTGTTCATCCAGACATCCACGCCATGGACCAGGTACTGGGCCATCTGTTCCCCGTAATCCTCGACAAACCCGATCCTGCCGCCGAATTCCGGCTGCTGGGCGAATTCGTAGATCCGTTGCAGGATTTCTTTCCCCTCGTTATCGGCAGGATGCGCTTTCCCGGCAAAGATTATCTGCACCGGGCGCCAGGGATTGGTCAGGATCCGCCGGAGACGGGTCCGGTCATGAAAGATCAGGTCTGCCCGCTTATAGGCAGAAAACCGCCGGGCAAACCCGATAGTGAGGACAGAGGGGTTGAGCATCAGGCCTTCTGCCACAAGGTTGCCGGGCTCGTTTAGCTGGCTTCCCCATTTGATCCTCTTTTTTTCCCGGATCCTGTTGAAGAGTTTTTGTTTCAGCCAGATATGTTCCTCCCAGAGCGCTTTATCCGGAATTTCATCGATCATCTGCCAGATCTCCGGGTTATCCCGGTTCATCTGCCACTGGGGATCAACAGAGTCGAAGTATTTTGAATAGAGAATTTCCATCCGGGGGTTCAGCCATGTCGGAATGTGAACCCCGTTTGTGATATGATCAATGGGGATCTCCTGTACCGGGAGGCCCGGCCACATGCAGCGCCACATCTCGCGGGCAACTGTGCCGTGTTTCTTTGACACCCCGTTATGGAACTGGGTGAGCCTGAGGGCGAATGCGGTCATGTTAAAGCCGGTACCCGCATCGCAGGGATGGTGGCCGAGCTTAAAAAAGGTTTCCTCATCGATACCCAGCTGCGGGTAATAGCCGGAAAAATATTTGCGCATAAGATCCAGGGGGAAGATATCGTTCCCGGCAGGAACCGGGGTGTGGGTGGTAAAAACGGCAGTCCCCTTCACATGGTTCATGGCATCCGTAAAGCTCATGCCTGTCGCCACCCGTTCCCGGATCTGCTCCAGCTGCGCAAACACCGGATGCCCTTCGTTCAGATGCAGGGCAGAAAAATCTATGCCCAGATCACTGAGCACTTTGCGCCCCCCGATCCCGAGTACTATCTCCTGTTTTAAGCGCTGCTCGGTCTGCTCTGCATAAAGCCGGTGGGAGATGGTCCTGTTTTCAGGGATATTTGCGGGAATATCGGTATCGAGCAGGTAGAGCGGGATCTTGCCCACAGCGACCTTCCACACCGCAACATGGATCGGGGGTTCGATAAAGGGGACCTGTACTACCATCTGCTCGCCGGAAGTGTTCAGGACCCGGGTGATGGGCGCTGCATCGCGATCCAGCACTTCGGTAATATTATCCTGCCAGCCATCGGGACGGATATGCTGGTGGAGGTACCCTTCGGAGTACATGAATCCCACGGCGACCAGCGGAACCCCGAGATCGCTGCATTCCTTTAAATGATCCCCCGCGAGGAACCCGAGACCGCCCGCATAAAAAGGCAGCGAATGGTGCAGGCCGTATTCCGCTGAAAAATAGGCAATGGTGAGCGACCTGCCCTGGGGATATTGCTCCGAAAACCAACCGTTGTTGTTGGTCATGTACCGGGAAAAACGGTTCATGATGATATCATAACGACGGAGATATTCGGGATTTGAGAGGACGCTCTCAAGGAATTCGGGGGGGATGTCTTGGAGCATCTTTACCGGATTATGGACGCTTTTTTTCCATGCCTGCTGGTTGATCTGCTTAAAGAGCACCCGTGCCTCCGGGTGCCAGCTCCACCAGAGATTGTATGCCAGATCCACAAGCCCGGATAACTGTTCAGGCACATGGGGGAACTTGTCCATCAGCCCGTCCTTATGGTCGGCCATATGGTAAACCTTCCTTACCGGTCATTTTGGATTAAGCCATGGTTAATACTATGGGAAGTACCTCTGGACAAATAAAAGGACAGACAAAAGCACCTTTATCATCATCCGGCAGCTAATCTGGCGTGCGACAAGGTAGGGTTATTTGTGGACACCGGCATGTGGGCGGACCTGTACCAATACCTGCAACGACCGGAGCCGGGCCCGGTCATGACCGGGTTCAATGCGAATATCGACAGGGTTATACCGGTCACCCCGGAGTTGCTCGGTGATCTCAGGAAGCAGGCCGGCCCGGGATTCGAAAGCCTCCTCAACCGGCTGGAACATGCGATGCGGTATTGCGCAGCCGATGAGATGGTTGTCGGTGATCCCTCGGTTTTCCATGCCCTTTCCGGATTTTTTTCAACCTCGGGTTCCCTTGCAATCGGGGGGCAGGCGGGGATTGCCGCGATCCAGATGCGCAGGCTGAATGCCGCACCGGTTATCTGTGTTGTCCCCGGTGCCGGTCCCCATACGCGAGCTCTGCTCAAGGATGCCGGCATCCTTCCCTTTACCTTTGATCCGAAAACCGGTGATAATCCCGACATTACCCATCTTATTTTTGAATTTTCCCCGGGCCTTGTACCCATGGCCGAGGGGGTTGTGCCCCGGAGCAACCGGTTTATCGTGTCCCCGTTCCATGACGCGTCCACAGTTCTCATCCCGGGGGAAAAAGAGGCTGCATTTCTGGAACAGATCGCCAGCTGCCGTCGTACATTCCTGTCCGGCTACCAGTACCTGCGGACAGAAGAGGAGTTTGTCACTGCCGCACGGCAGCTGGTGCGGATCCGTAACGTTCACCCCCGTATGCGGACTCATGTTGAATGCGTTTCCGGGATGGCACCCCGGGTCCTTCCAGTGATGCTCGATCATATCCTTAAAAATACGGACAGTATCGGGCTCAATGAACACGAACTGGCCCTGTTCACACAAGCACTGGGGGAGCCGGGCCAGGGGCCGCCGGCAGTACTACCCGTAACCCCGGTCACACTGGTGCGTGATGCTCTCGCCTTTGCCCGTGCCACGGGTGTTCCCCGGCTGCACCTGCACACCTTCGGGTACTATGTCCTGATCCTGAAACCCGGGACCGGGCAGCCGGAATTATCCCGGAATGCCCTCCTCTTTGCTGCCCGGGAGACAGCCGGTGCAGCGGGAGGGGGCGGCCCTGTCCTGTCGCAGGAAGGCCTTCAGGCATATGCGGATATCCGGGCTGTTTTTGGCCCGGATGAATCGCCCGGGATTTTCAGGACCGGTGACCGGATCGTGATGGTCATCCCCACCCTGATTTCCCACAATGTCCGGAAAACCACCGGGCTTGGCGACATCCTGTCATCCACAGCGTTCGTTGCAGATCCGTTCTGAGGGCACAATCTTCCTGGTATGAGGAGAGAAAGTGCCTTTCTCAAAAATTGCAAAGAACGATCATTTTTATATCCTGTCTTTTGGAATCATAAAATCACTGAAGAGCATTCCGGAGAGCACCAGACGGCTCCGGGGCTCTGAGGGAACCATGCTCGGCCGTGTTCCCTGCAGGGAATGATCAGGGAAGCTTCCACGAACCTGAGGAAGAAAAGCCCGGGTACCGTGAGCCTGATACCGTGATTGAAGGATTGTACAGAACGAAAGGATTACAGGTACCTGGTTTTTAAACGGAGGGAATGTTTTTGGAGTCACTCAAGATAGCCATCTTCTGCTGGGAATCGCTCTATGCCGAACGCGTGGGCGGTCTTGCCCCTGCAGCAACGCACCTCGCCGAGACCCTGGCACAGAAGCACGAGGTTCACTTCTTCACCCGTGGTTGGATCCCGGACCAGACGATCAACAACGTCAGTTACCATTACTGCCAGCCGCAGGGCAATAACATCGTGGAGTACTGCAACAACATGAGCCTTGGGATGGTGGAAAATTTCCACCGGTTCGATACCGGACGGAAATTCGATTATCTCCACTTTAATGACTGGCACCCGGTCCAGGCTCTCCACCTCCTGCAGGACCGGAACACCATCCTTACGTACCATTCCACAGAATACGGCAGGAGCGGCAACCATTTTGGCGACTGGTGGGAGTTCAAGGAGATCTCCGGCAAGGAATGGTACGGGGGCCTCATCGCAAAGCGCGTGACGGCCGTATCTGCCACGCTTAAAAACGAGGTCATGCAGCTCTACAATGTCCCGGACTGGAAATGCGATGTTGTGCCAAACGGAATCGTGCCGCGGCAGTACCAGGCAGAGGTCAGTGCAGACGAGGTAAAGCAGGCCTACGGGATCGGGGCGTCCGATCCGTTTATCCTCTTCATCGGCAGGCTGGCCTACCAGAAAGGCCCGGACCTGCTTGTCGGGGCAATCAAAACCGTATGCCAGGAACACCGGGATGCACAACTGATTGTTGCCGGCGAGGGGGACATGCGGGAGCAGCTGGTGGAGCGTGCATTCGATCTCCCGGTCAATTTCATCGGGTATATCCCTGATTCCGAGTATATCCGCCTCCTCAACGCCTGCGATCTCGTGGTCATCCCGAGCAGGAACGAGCCATTCGGACTGGTGCTGCTGGAGGCATGGAGCGCCGAAAAAGGGGTCGTGGCATCCAACGTGGGCGGGCTCTCGGAAAACATCGATTCATTCGTTGATGGCATCAAGGTGGAGCCTCAGCCGGATGCCCTGGCAGAGGGAATGAACGCTGTCATTGGCAGGCCAAGAGAGGCCGGTGCGCTCGGGAAACGGGGCAGGAAAAAGATCGACCGCATGTTCCTCTGGGGCCCGATCGGCGAGAAGATGACCGGAACGTATTCCCGGGTGGTTGCATGAAAATTGCCTATTTCGTCGATGAATTTCCTCCCTTTTTCCGGGGGGGCCTGGGTACGTATGCTGATGAGATCTCCCGCCAGTTCATCCGGAAAGGACATTCCCTCTCTGTTTTTTCACGGAATACCGGCAACGATCCTACGTCTGAGAGCCGCCAGGGCATAGATATCCACCGCCCGCTGCTGATGAAATTTTCCGATATTATCTCCATCATCAACCCGGCCGAGGTGAAGACATGGGACGAGAACGGTCAGGAGTTCTTTGCCGAGACCCTCCTGTACAACCTGCTTTCCGCATCGAAACTGGTCAACCAGCTGGTAGAAAAGGAGAACCAGCACTACGACCTGCTGGTCTCCCATGACTGGCTCGCGGCCCTTGCCGGTATCGTGGCCAGAAAAAACCTCCGGGTACCGTTTGTCTTTCACTTTCATTCAACGGAACAGGGACGAAACCCTACCGGCTCCCCGACAATCAAGGATATTGAGCGACTCTCTGCCACCATCGCAGACCGGATCGTTACGGTCAGTTATGCCATGAGGGACGAACTGGTAAGCTATGGGTACACGGAGCAGAAGATACGGGTCATCCACAATGGCGTCGATGAGAAAAAATACGATCCCGCACGGTTTTCGTCCCGCGAGATCGAGGCGTTCCGCGAAAAGATCGGGGTCGGATATTCCCCGATGATCTTTTTCATTGGCCGGCTGACATGGGTGAAAGGAGCCGACACGCTCATCCGGGCAATGATCCATATCGTAAAAGAGATCCCCGACGCAAAACTGGTCATTCTTGGTCTCGGGGATATGGAGCAGATGCTCGTGCATATGGTGCACAACCATCATCTTGAAGAGAATGTAATTTTGCAATTCCGTATGGCCCCGGAAGAGGAACGCATCCTGTACTATGCGGCGTCGGATGTTGTTGTCCTGCCCTCGAAATACGAACCCTTCGGCATTGTCTGTACCGAGGCCATGTCGATGGGAAAGCCGGTCGTAGTCGGGGCACGAGGGACTTCAGGTTTCCGCGAGCAGGTGATTCCCTCAGGGGAAGGGATCTGTGGCTATCATATTAACCCGTACGATCCCCTCGATATTGCAAAGTTTACCATAGAGATCTTAAAGCACCATGACCTTGCTGAAACAATGGGCAGGAATGGCAGGAGCCGGGTGATCGAGCACTTTACGTGGGACACTGCGGCGGAAAACACCCTCATGGTCTACCGGGAACTTGCCGACAGTTAAAAATTACACGGAGTGCTTCAAAAGTGTTCCAGTACGGGCGGGAGGTCCAAAACCCCGAAACTGCCCGGAGCCTTGAATTTCTCCTGGCATCGTACCATGAGTACGTTTCCTCAACCCCTGGTGGCAACACCAGGAAATACCACGGGCTTTTTGTCCGGGAAGGGCGCCTGCTCCTTGCCGGGCTTGATGAACGGGTGAACGGCATCCAGCTCTCCACCCAGCAATACCGGGGAACCGCAAACGACGGGGGGCTCCGGTACCTTAAGGCATTTTCGGCATACCCTCCGTCGTGGGTTTACTGGATCGATGATATCATCGTAAAAAAGACGATCACGTTTGACGGGAGCCTTTCGGTGACCTACGATATCACCGGCGATGCCGACCTGTGGGTCCGTCCCCTCATCACCGACCGGCCGGTACATGAGGTCATGAGGGACCCTGCCCCGGGCTGCACGCACGAACCGGGCGGGTTCCGGTGGGGAGAACTTTTTTTCCATGGGGATCTGCCCTGTGAGGCCAGCCCGGTCACCTACCGGAATCTCTGGTACCAGCGGGAGTACGAACGGGGGTACGAACCGGTGGAGGATCTCTATTCACCGGGAGTTTTCCAGGGCCAGGTAAGGAATGCTGCCATCCTGTTCCGCTGCACCGGCGAAGCACGCGATCCACCGGGTCCGACCCGTGCACGGCCACCCCGGACCATCCCCGGCTGGCTGGACCGGGCAGCGGATGCATTCTGCCAGGGAGACGAGATATTCGCCGGCTACCACTGGTTCTGTGAATCATGGGGGCGTGATTCGGCCATCAGCGTTGCCGGCCTGCTCATCGAACGCGGGATGCGTGATGAGGCCCGCGCCGTGCTCATGCGGCTTTCCACCCTGATCAGGGATGGCGTGATCCCCAACAGGTTTCCTGACAATTACCACACCAGCGATGCGTCGTTATGGTTTATTCAGGCCCTCGTCCGGTACCGGCGCCGGTGGGGAGACGATCCCTTCTTGGAAAAGATGAAGCCGGTGATGGAAAATATCCTGGCAGCATACCCGTCTTCACCTGTTGCCACGCTGGACCATGACCTGATTGTCGTTGTTCCGGGGAGTACCTGGATGGATACCGCGTTCACGCCCCGTGCGGGGAAACCGGTCGAGGTCAATGCTCTCTGGGTACATGCCCTGGCAGAAGCCGAGGCCATGGGGATCCCGGTGCCGGTCAGTTCCGAATCGGCACGCAGGGAATTCGGGCGGTTCTGGAATAAGGAACAGGAGTGCCTGTATGACGTGATCGATCCGGTCGATCCTTCTGTCCGGCCAAACCAGGTGATTCCACTCGCTCTTGGCCTTGTCAGCCCGGAGCAGACCGCAACTGCGCTTGGCACAATTTCCCGGGCGCTCCTGACACCGTACGGGCTCCGCACGCTTTCGCCGTCAGACCCGAACTACCGGGGGCAGTACACCGGCGACAGCAGCTATCATAACGGGTGTGTCTGGCCCTGGCTTACCGGTTATTATGCTGAGGCACTCCTCCGGAACGGCGTTCCCCGGGAACGGGCAGCACATGTCCTCGTTCCGATCCTTTCGCACGGAAGGGAGGCAGGGATAGGGTTCATATCCGAGATCTTTGATGGCGACCCGCCATTTCATCCCAACGGGTGCATTGCCCAGGCATGGAGCGTGGCAGAGATTGCCCGGGCGTACCGGATGCTCTCCGAATAAGTGTAAAATTACAGAAAATAATTAAGAAGCCCTGTTGCATCTGCGATAGAGATCAAATTGATCACGGCGGTGATAATCCCTCATCAACGATCACTCCATTGGGACGCTGGAACCGCCATGTTATTTGGAACAATAGTAATCGCCGGTAAGTTTGTACCGTGTGTGCACGCCGCATTTCGGGCAGTTGCATCCTTCCCTTTTTATTTCCTGGGCTCTGGAGGATCCACCACGGCCACAGAACAGAAGCGGCGGATTACCGGTTTTCAGGTTATTTGCTGCATAAGTCGGGCATGATCGGCAAAATCTCCCGCAAACATCGAGATTTGCCACGGATTCATCCACTTTTACCATTCAATACTTCCTCCGCGCACTATTAACAGGAGAGACCACATCAACATATCGGTAGATCCCGGAAAATGAAAACAGCGTTTCCGGGAAAAACCTTCTCTGCACGGATATATGATCGCTCCCGGAAGATTCCCTTTATTTCTTCCCAGAATGTCCCGGAGAAAAGGTGGCAGGCTTGAAAATATTAGGACCTTAAGAACCCGCGAGGCAAAAATTCGCTCTTTTATCCAGAGCACAACAGGACTCCCGTCCATAACTATCACTTCGCCCCCGTGGCATGCCATACATCTGCCGGCTTGTATAAACATGTTTCAAACAATGTCACAAATTTTGTAAATCCGACATAGGATTATGGAGTGCCGGAGAGATTCACGGTCATCTTAATATCCCCCATTATGAAAATCGAAGGGGTGCAGGAGGAGCATATGTATGGAGAACGAGAACCTTTTCATCAGTATCGATTTTGACAAAGGAAATTTTCCAAAGAAGCATACTTGTGATGGCGAGAACATCTCCCCGCAAATCAATATCGACCGTATCCATTCCGGGTACCTCGCAGTCATTGTTGATGACTGGATCGGACCTTCCGAACGTTTCACTCATTGGCTGATGTGGGATTTCGAATCCCGGCCCGTCATACCAGAAAATATTCCCAAGGCCGCACTGATAACCGCGCCGTTTGCGGCTGTCCAGGGGACAAACGATTTCGGCTCAACGGGATACCGGGGCCCCTGTCCACATCCCGGTGAGGTGCATACTTACTATTTCAACGTGTACGGACTTGACACGATACTGGGTATTCCAGCAGGTTCGAAGCGGGATGTCCTTGAGGATGCAATGAAAGGGCATGTATTACAGTACGGCGGTCAGGCCATTGCAACATACAGCCGGTAACCGGCGTTCCCTGTTTTTGATCTTCGTCGAAATTCAGCCGCCCTGTGGCTGAATGTGTGAAAGATGCCTTTATCCTGCCCGAATTGCATCATTCCCCGATAAGTTCCAACGGCGCCACCAGCCCCGATCACTGCGGTATATCCGGTCAACCAGTTTCATTGACTTCAGGGCATCGGCGGAAGATCCCATTTGAACTATTGTACCGCTCCTGATGCAATCGACGAATGTGTCAACCTCCCGATCCGTCGCTGCTGCAGTATCAAAACAGGTAATCGATTCTTCGAAGAGCCCGTCCAGATGGTTCTCATGCCTGTCGGGGCGGGGGGATACGATCAGCGTTTCCCGGGGACCGTAATCCCCGGTCGGGGTAAGATTTCCTCTGATGGTAATGAACCCCTTCTCAAGACAGATTTCGAGGGTGAACGTATTTTTCCAGTGGACTGAGGATGCGTGAAGCATCGCAATCTGGTTTTGGGAATTGCGTAAGAGAGCAAAGGCGTTGTCGTCAACCGGGATATTCCATAACGATGTGGAGACAATACTTTTTACCTCGCTGAAATCTCCTGCAAAAAACAGGAACAGGTCGATTAACCGGATCCCCTGGTCGAGCAGGATACCTCCGCCGGCCCACTCCCGGTTGCTCCTCCATATGCTCTCAAAATCATCTCCCCCTGACTTACCGTGGACACCATTCATCCACAGGATTTTTCCGTACTTTCCTGAATCCGTGATCTCCTTTGCCTTGCTCACCGCACTATGGAACCGGTGGGTAAACCCAAAACCGAGCACAGCCCCACCTGCCTTTTTTTCACAAGCAATAATATCCTCCATATCGTGAACGCTCCTGCCTGGGGGGATCTCGCAAAAGACATGAATGCCCCGGGCCAGGGCATCGGTTACAACTTTCGGCCGGTACTTGTTCTGCGGGGCAACAAATACTGCATCCACACCGGAATCAAGGAGCCTGAGGTAATCCTCGTAATAACGGTACGTCTCGTGACGGGTGATGTTTGGCCGGTGGACATCGCTGACCGCGACAAGATTGAGCGCCGGATTGTTCTCGACGATCCTCTTCCAGAGAAGACCTCTGCTGCCCAGCCCGATTATTCCGATATCGACAGTGTCCTGCATGCGTCTACCCTTTATCCGGAAATATCAGCAGGCTGTTTTCTCGGCCACCCGTCCTTGTGGGCCAGTATATATTGAGTGGCAGAAATGATGACAATCCAGCCATCCGCCTTACTCGCGGGATTCGAAATACTTCAGAGCCCGGGGCACGTGCTTTTTTACTTCCTCAAAGAAGTAACCAACCACTTTCCTGTCCGAATCTGCGATCGAGCCATTGATCGTTGATATCAGCCAATTGGGCAGATCCTGATTCCTGTCAAGGACATTCATGATCACCACAATAGCTTCGTCCACATCGATCTTTGTTTTCCATCGGTACGGCATATCCCTGTCCTCCCGGTTATTCCGGCCGCTTTTTTACGGCCGTGTCAAACACCATCCAGTTCCGTTCCCATTCAGGATTTTTTGCCTTGAGTGTCACGAGCACCCTTTTTTTGATCTCATTTGTCGCGATACCGTCAACGGCAAGCCTTTCAATCTCCGAGGCAATCATCCGTGCGATATCCGGCGGTGCACCGGATTTAATCGCGCTTACGACGATCTTTTCGGCAACAAAGGGTTCTTTGCGGCCGTCTCTTTTCTTTACCATAATCATATTGCTGTCACCTGAAGCGAGATCTGACCCTGTCCCGGGTAATCCCCAAATCGCATTTTTGCGTCAGGGATCCACCATCCTCTCCCGCTGGTGAGCCCTTATCCCGCAGCATCATAGCATTTGTCCCGGTTGTCATTTTTTGAGACATTCCCTGAAACAACCGGCCATATGCTTTCTGATCTTTCTGCACAACGGTTTCCGGGAGGATGTGCACAAATTCTTAAAAAAACCAAAAAAAGTTGGGAAAAACTCAGTGGCGGTGCCCATGGACGAGGACAAGCGTAATGGTCCGGTCGCTCCCGGCAGAGAGTGCCTCTTCCACAAGGAACTCAGCGGATGCCTCGACATTTTCCCCGTTCTGGCGGACAATCTCCGCAATACGGTCTTTTTTGACAAAATCGTGCAACCCGCCGGAATTGAAAAGCAGAAACCGATCCACGATGTTTACCGTTATGAAATCGGTAGTTGCAAGGATGCGGGGCTCGCCAAGGGTATGGGAGATCATGCCTTCCCGCTTCTTCTCTCCGTTATTGCCCCGTTCGGGAAACTTAGGCGCCTGCAGGTGATGGGATATTGCGTATTCCCGAGGAACCTGGACACTGTCGTGGCTGATAAGGTAGGCATTTCCTTCACCGGTATCGAGGATCGTGCATTCCAAGGTATCGTCGATAAGACAGGCACTCAGGTGTGTTGCATCCGTTGTCCTGCCAGGGAAGTCGGATGCATGTGCACTGATCCGGGCATCGGTTCCGTGCACGGCCCGGGCAAGGGTTGCAGCCGGTGAATTTGCCGGGCTTTTTGCTGACTCCCTGAGACAGGACATGGCAGTACTGCTCGCTACTCCCTCGTATGTGGGATCGGCCTCTCCCTCAGCTACCCCGAAGACAAAATAATTCCCAATCTTTTCAGCACAGAATGCATCATTGTTGATTGACCGGATCCCCCTATCCGATAAAGCAGAGAAATGCAATTGGGCCATATCCTCAAAGAAGTTTTGCCGATTCTTAATACTTATGATTGAGGAAGAGGTCATGATTTTCCGGTATCAATGGAATGTTGATCCCTGGTGAAATAACCGGGTTCATAAAAATCGTTTCATGAATGGTCAACCTGTATTGTGACCGAAAAATTCCTCCTGCACGGTGGCTGGAGTGAAGACTTTACTGAGGATCTGCCGGCAGCATACGAGTGAGCCTGGCTGATGAAGGATTTAAATATCGAATGGGTAATCAAGACATTATGGCGATGCCGCAGGATCCCCACAGACATGCCATCAGGCTCTTATCCGACCAAATGATACGCGAGGGTTTAGGCGATTACCTCTTATCCGAGCAATTTTCCCGTTTCTGCAGAAAATATGACATTTACGAAATATGGACCGGCCTTCTCGGTGCTTCTCTGGACAGACCGGATTTGTATGGACCAGACATACTAGGCAATGCCGTTTCCCTTCTGTTGCAGCATATCTACCGGGGGAGGAATGCAGAATTTCCCCGGATTCTTGCAGGGCTTCTGGCGGATTATACAAAAAAACCTCTGAACCCCTTGTTCGTTTCTACAATAAAGCGGGATTTAATTCAGTTGGGCTATAATGAGATCGACGTGGATAATACGTTTTCTGTAAAGGGTTTGTAAAGGATCAGGTACACCCGCAGCCATGGAATCACATGTTCTCGGGAAAACAGGATTTAACCTGTATTTCCCCGGAACAGGACTGTATCTGCCCGGGTTGCCCAATTACCGGAGAGATAGGGCTGAAGAATACATTCTATTGTGCGCGAGGATCTGAAATGGCGCAACGCTATGATCACGCGCTCCATGGAAGAAAGAGCGCCTGAACCAGTCTCGTCAGGGCCGATCCGGGTTTTACTGACAGTATGATACAGGAAATGGTCGGCGTCCGTAAAAGATGGCCCTGTTTCTACCTTGGGGAACCCTCGGGATGAAAATAAAAATTTCTTTTTCAATCAATTGAGCATCTCAAAAAAAGTATATTTACCCGCCGCGTGCAGGGCTGATGATCCATGATAACGAATTTTTATCAGTGACGTGTGCCGAGCCGCCAGACAGGATGCGTATTCTTTCCTTTGCCAACGTTGAGCAGGAGGATTTACCGCACTTCGCGATATTCGGTCATTCAATATCCGCCGTACGATGTCACTGTTGTCGGAACCGGTGTAGGTTCGGCAGTAGGTACTGCCCTGGATTCGGCCGGTATTGTACCGGTGATATTTGCCACGTACCAGAGGTTGTTGAACCCCTCACCGTTGGTATCACCGGGTTGCGTATCGTTTGCGTAATAGTAAAGCGGCATGCTCATGAACGTGGTCTGGTTCCTGCCGTCCGCGCGGGTCACCGTGCCAAACGCAGCCGGGTTAAGTACTGACGGGGCACTGACCGGGTTCGCGTAGAATGGGGGCCATTTCGCAAGGCATGCGCCGGTACAGGCACTCATATCCGGGGTATCCTTTGCAAAGTAATACAGGGTGTTTCCCATCCGGTCGGTGAGGAACAGGCCAAGAGTGCCACGCTGGGCGATCATTACAGTCTCATCCGGCTTGACTACAAACCAGTTATTGTTCACATTCTCTCCCGAAACATTCCCGGGTCCTGTATCTCCCTGGAAATAGTAGAGCGGCCATCCCCGGTATGCGGTTTGGCTTGTCCCGTCAGCCCGGATAAAGGAGGAAAAATCGGATGCCCCAAGTGGAGGCGAGACCGTGACTGTATCCCGGTAAAAGACCGGCCAGAGACCGGTGCACGAGCCGCTGCAGGTACTTGCACCACTTCCCGGTATATCAGCGGCAAAATAATAGAGCGTCTTTCCCTGCGCATCTACAAGGATATTTCCCAGCGTGCTCGGGACGACCCTGATCGTATCGGATGCCGGGGCAGTCAGCTGCTCGGTTACCTGTTGTGGCGCCTGCACAGGTGCCGCGTTCTGGGTACATCCCATCAAGAGAAATGCAGTGGTCAATATCAGGAGTACCCCAATGACAAAACGATCACACATACAACAACTTCACCGTACGAGCGTCTCTTCTCAGGAGCGGCAGATAAAAATTCTGTTGATTTACAGATTTTAGGACAATTCTTGAAATGATTGGCAGGTACCGGAATTTTAGTTCTTTTTTTCAGGAGCCTTGATTTATCATCCGGAACAATCCCCGGTATGCGCCAGAAGGCCGCGGGCACATACCGCAAGGGCTTCTGTCGCTGTAGGGAAGACATGCGGTAGTTCTGCAAGATCGTCTGCAGTCAGGTATCTCGTGACCGCAATGACCCCTTCCTGGATCATCTCGGTGGCTAGAGGAGCGCAGACATGTACTCCCAGTATCCGCCTGCTCCTTTTGTCGGCGACAATCTTTACCATTCCCCGGGTGTCCCCGTCAATTGAGAATTTTGCCATCGAATCCGTGCGAATGCTGTGCGATACCGGGTTCAGGCCGGCCTTTTGGGCTTTTTCTTCGGTCATTCCCACCCCTGCTACCTGTGGTGTGGTGAAGATCCCATGCGGGAGAAGGGCGCTGTTGTATGATCGTTTTAGATCACGGAGGGCATTGGATGCCGCAATCTCACCTCCATACCGCGCTGCCGTTTCAAGCATGGGTTCGCCAATCACATCGCCTGCTGCCCAGATATGCGGGGCCGAAGTCCCAAGCATTGTATCTACGACAATGGCTCCGTTCCTGTTTACATCAACTGCTGCGACACTGCAATTGAGTTCCTGCGTGTTCGGGGTACGCCCGGTTGCAAGAAGAAGTCTATCAGCGGTGACGACCTGCTGTTCACCTCTGATACCTGCAACGACGCTCACAGAATCCCCCATCTGTTCAACCCGCTTTATGTCAACCCCGGTCAGGATCTCAATACCCTCCTGCGCAAGATATCGGGCCATCAAATCCGCAATCTCTGGTTCTTCATCCGGGAGGATCCTCGGGCTCCTCTGGAGAATGGTGACCCGGGTCCCCAGGTGGGTATAGAGCTGGGCAAACTCAAGGCCGAGGGCTCTCCCGCCAATGACGATGAGTGTGGCAGGGATGTGGTCCGGGCTGAGTGCGTCCGCGCTTGTCATGAATGGGACCGATCCGATTCCTTCCACTTGGGGAATCGCAGGAGTGGAGCCGGTTGCAATGATAAACCGTTTTGAGGCAAGTTTTCTGTCACCGACCTGCATTGTATGAGTGGAGAGAAATCTCGCTTCTCCTTCAATCAGCTCAACGCCGAGTCGGTCAAAAAGGGTCCCACGCTTTTTTTCCCTCAGGTGCTCCTGCAGCGCATTTTTTTCGGCAAGTGCCTGACCGAGATCGAACCGACTTTGCATGCGGACCCCGGGATGACCGTGTCCGCGGTAATAGTCGTATCCAGCCAAGGTGAGAAGGAACTTGCTCGGGATGCAGCCGGTATTGACACAAGTACCCCAGAGCGGGCCCCGCTCAACGATTGCGACGCGGGATGCACCGAGATGTACTGCAGCAGTAGCAGCTGCTACCCCGGCTGCACCGGTCCCGATAATAACCAGATCATATTCCCCATTCATGCTTTGTTCACCTGGACCTCCCCCTTTCATTATCTGGAATTAAAGGCTGGGTGTCCGATTCGTAGGAGTCCTTTTTTTGTTTTTCATTTGCGGATCTGGTCAAACCGTTTGCCAATCTCGTCCCAGTTTACAATATTCCAGAAAGCATCGACAAATTTTGCCCGATCGTTCTTGTAATCGAGATAGTATGCATGCTCCCAAACATCGAGAACCATGATGATACCAAAACCGGGGAAGACGTTCGTGTTGTGTTTTTCTATCTGCATGATAAGCGGTCGTCCGGTTTTTTTACAGAGGGTTAGTGCGGCCCATCCCGATCCCTCGGCACCGGTTGCAGCCTGGGTAAATTCCTTTTTGAACCGGTCAAACTTCCCGAACTCTGCGTTGATTGCTTCCGCGAGGGCCCCTTTTGGCATTCCGCCTCCGCCTTTTCCCGCGGGTGCAAGGTTCTCCCAGAACAGGTTGTGGAGTTTGAATCCCCCCAAATGGAATGACAACTCCTTTAGTGTTGCCTTGACATCGAAGTCTGTGTTCTCTTTACGCGTCTTGTCAAATTTCTCATAGATGGCATTTGCCCCGTTGACATAGGCCTGGTGATGTTTCTGATGGTGCAGTTTCAGTTGTTCTTCGGAAATATAGGGTTTCAGGGCCCTATAGTCGTACGGCAGCTTGGGTAATGTATAGAACTTGTCCGATTCCATGTCCAAAATCTCCTGATGGCATAAAGGACACTTCCGGCTGGGAATAGTCCTTCACCGGCCGGGTATTCACCGGTGAATTTTAAAGGATCTTTCCTAAAAATCAGAATTTGAAACACAGGATGAAACGATAACTACTCTTGGATGTAGTTGCGTTAACGGGGGTTGGTGAAACTGATATTGTCATGCCTCGACCCATGCACCATGATCCTGGATAAGAGTACGGTCGTCTTCGGTAATCTGACCAGTCTTAACCGCTTTCGAGAGCGAACGGGTTGCGTACTCAGGCCTGATGTGGTGAAACCGAACTGGTTCCGGGATTCGTGCACCCGAACCTGTTCCGCTGAACACATTTGATTCAGCTGCGATGCCATCTTTAAAACTTATCAGGGAATTTTCAATTGAAGAAGAGATTTGACCCTGCGGGAGAAATGCGAGGGATGGGATTCGAACCCAAGAACTCCTACGAGACTAGGCCCTCAACCTAGCGCCTTTGACCTGGCTTGGCTACCCTCGCCCTGTTAAGAATTACTGCACTTGCGACTGCCGCCGGAGAACCCGGCGCGCCCCGCGTCTGTGCCATAACAAAAAGGTTGTCTATCTAAAAGAATGTTATGGCCGATCGGGCCCCGTTCACGTCAGGAAAGGAGGTTTGGGATCACCTGCACGACCGGAATTTCCGGGTCAGCAGGGACAGGGAAATGCCCGCCCCTTCTTTTGTATACGCTGATGGCAGGCATGATGCATACATGTATATTTTCCTACGTTATACCCGTTGAACATATGTGGTCAGATATCATCCGCGAGTTTGCCGACTCGCCGTCCCAGGGCCGTGTGGTCCGGTTCCTCCTTGAAAACGGTTTTGGCGTCAATGATGAGGGACGGATCTGCTGCAATGAGATCGAGATCCCGGCCACCGCGGTCGCAAAGGCAATCGGCTCAGATCGCCGTGTTGTGGACTCCACAGCCCGGCGGATTCTCGACCGGCCGTTCCTGCGCGAGATCTTCCTCAACATGCGGGCCACCCCTGACCTGAGCCGGGTAGCAGAGTCTCTGGGGTTCTCGGTGATCATTGTCATGCCCAGGGACGCCAGCGAGCGCGGGATTGTCGGGGCAGCGGTCCGGGTGATCGCGGAACACAGGCTTGCCATCCGCCAGATCTTTGTCACCGATCCCCAGTTCTCCGAGGATCCAAAGCTTGTGATCATTGTCGAGGACCCTCTCCCTGCCGGCCTCGTGAGCGAGATACGAGCCCTGCCCCAGGTCCGGCAGGTCATCATTTAAGAAAACAGGTGTGCTTATCAGAACGGCCGGGTGAGTAATTCAACTTCGTTTGCGAGCCGGTACATCCGCCTGCGGATCTTTTTTGGCAGGTGGATAGCTGCCGCAATTTCTTCGTCAATCGTGACCCGTGTCGAACCTGCGATCAGGTTGTCCGCGTGGGTCACGATCTTTTCCTCAATGGTCTGCGGCATGCAGTCGCGGGGAAGGAGGCCAAGAAGCGTGCACTCGTCCGCGGTCAGTCCCGCCCCGGTATGGCATTCCACGATCCGGACGAGCCGTTCAGGGAATCCTTTTTCGCGCAGGATATCCGCTCCCTCCTGCGCATGGCTGATCGAGTGTGTTCTCCCCCGGCCAATGTCGTGGAGCAGTGCGCCGGCAGTAACAAGTCCTGGATCGGCAAGCGGGGTTTTTCGGGCATACTCACCAGCGCAGGCACAGACTGCCCGGCAGTGGGCGATCACCTTCGGTCTGCACCCTGACTCCCGGAGAAGAGCGATATACGGGTCCGGGCTCTCAGGCATGGCCGAGGGTCTTTTTCATATTCTCGATGCGCTCGCGGAGCGCTTTTACCAGCATCTCGTTCTCGAAATGAGAGAGTGGCTGGTCGCAGTTGGGGCAGGTAAAGTTACCGCCTATGGCCACGGTGAAGGTATAGATGTCGTGGCATTCCTTGCAGATGTAGAAATCGTTCTCTTCCTCGAACCGTGACCGGCGTTCGAGTTTGGCAAGCACCGTTTCCATATCCTCGCGGATGGCATTGTGGATGTTATCGATCCGGAGCTGCCAGAGATAGGTCAGCCAGCCGGTCTCGTTGTTCTTGATCCTGTGGTACTCGGCCAGCCGTTTCTCGTAAAGGGTGTAGAGCGTGTGGCGCACGGAGTTAAGGTTGATCCCGGTGTTGGCGGCAAGATCCTCATCACTGTATTCGCCGTCTTTGGGGAATTTCTCCAGAAGATCGAGCCCCTCGTCACCGATTAGCCGGTGAATGTATGCCCGCATTGCCGGGTCGTTTAGTACTTCTTCCACAGGATCCATCAGCGCATATATTGTCGGACAGTGCTAATATTCTTATCCAGCGCATCCAGGGCAGCTGCCCGGGTCGGCCCGGTGCCGGCAACGCTTACGATTGCCTGCTCTTCTTCAAAAAAAGTCCCCGGCCACGGGATGTCCGAGACCGCAGGGGCTAGTGGAGACAGGTCCGCTTCAAGGGTCATGTCCCGGTCTGCAAAGAGGATCCTGCGTGCAGCGTACTGCTGTGGGCAGGAAGTGTCGGGCAGGGTTCCGGCACAGGCATTGACATGGTAACTGAAAAGGTTATACCCGTACGCTGCTTCAACGGTATCAAGCGTCCCCTGGAACCGCGGGTTTACTTCTATAACCACGGGTGTTGTGCTGCTTACCACGAAGTCGATGCCAACCGTCCCCGTGCAACCGCTTGCTGCTGCGATCTTCTCGGCAAAGACAGTCATGGTCACTCCCATGGGATGGTCAAAGGGGGTGATCGAGCCGGAGAAGCCAAACGCGGCCTCACCGCTGCCCCGGAGAATCTGTTCGTTTATGGCAACTGCCCGTGCAGCCGTGCCGTTTGCAATGCAGCAGACACTCGCGGGAATACCCCCGGCTATTTCCTGCCGGATATATGGCACGTCCGGGTACAAGGCAGCCCATGCCTTCTCGGTCACCGCATCGGGAATCACGGCATTCCTCCAGCCTCCTGCACCCCGGACCGGCTTGGCCATTACGGGATATTCACCGTCACGGGCGATACGGGGCACCGGGACACCAAGGTTTTCGAAGAAGCGCTGCATCGCAAGCTTGTCCAGAAAACGTTCTACGCGCTCGCGGGGTGTGCCGCAGAGCGGGACAGGAAAGGTAAGACTCTCGGCTCCCGAAGAGGCTATGGCAAAATCGAAGGAATAACGCTCTCCCATACGGGCAATTGCATCAGGGAGGCCGGCAAGGTCCTCGAAGCGGATCCGGTCCCGGGTATACCACGCGAGATCCTGGTCGCAGAAATGATCGACCGCACAGACCTCGTATCCCGCCCGGGCGGCAGACTGGGCCACATGGCGCGTGGCAAACCCGGCAACCAGGACCCTTCCTTTCACAACTCCTCCGTCTGCTTGCCGGCACGGGAGGGGATGATACGGATCTTTGCGCCGGGGAATTCGCAGGAGAACTCAGATCCCTCGAAGAGCCGGTCCAGGAAGAGTGCGAGGCTTGCAATCTCCGAGTGAGGCTGGCCGGTCACCGCGACATTGAAGTCCGCAAGGCCGTACATCTCCCCGGGCACCTTCTCGGCCCCGACCACCACGAGGATCTTCCTGCCCGGCCGGATCTCCTCGATAATGTCCGGCAGGTTGATCCCGTACATCGTGAGGTGGACAACGGTTCCCCCGGCAGCCTTCCAGTCCTTGATACAGGTACGCCACTTGATATTGTCCTCGCAGAAAAACTGCCCGCCCCACCGGTCGGCAACGTCTGCAACGCTCTGTACTACCCCCTTGTCGCTTGCGGCAAGGTACATGCCCGATGCACCCAGGGCCCTGCCGGTCAGTGCAACATGGGTGGTCACGCGCTGGTCGCGCTCGGGCCGGTGGCCGATGCGGAGGATGGCTACTTCCCTTTCCGTCATGGTATCATTTCTTTCTGGGTTTTATTACGCCGTCTTCGAACATGTACGGGAGCGTATCGTCGTATTTTGCCTGGCATTTCAGGAGCGCCTCTCCGACAGAGAGGGCCCGGATCTTCCCTCCGGTCCGGTCGATGAGGAGCGCCCGATCGAGCCGGTCAAGGGAGGCCGCAAGGGCAGTCCCGTCAAGCCCGGTTTTTCCTGCAAGGGCCTCCGGGGTCATCCCCTGCTCCTGCGCGATAACGTGGTAGACCAGCCAGTCGGTGTCCTCGTCTTTCACCTGTACTCATTCCCGCCCGGCCTCATTATAGTTTATTGCCCGGCCCTCTCTCCCGGCACCCTTTTTACGGAGCATGGCTTACCTGGTACCATGGACAGTGAAGGCCCGGCTCCCTCCTTTCCCGAACTGGTCAGGATTGCAGACTGCCTGCTCGAGGAGAGTGGCGAGGATGAGGACGCGCTCGTGCGCCGTTTACAGGTGCTGCCCGGGCCGGTGCTTTCCGAGCTGCTGGTCTCGGATCTCCTGAATGCCTGGCAGGTCTTCTACTATTTCTTTCGCAGTGTGCCCGATGAGCTGGTGCGTGAACGGCTCGACCTCGAACCGGCGTCTTCTCTTACCGATGGCGTGAAGATCGACGAGATCGAACTGCTGGAACGGGTGTTCCGGGTAAAAGACGGTATCCCCGAGATCCTGGTAACCGATGGCAGGACCATTATCAGGACATTTTCCGGGGCAAGCGCAGTAGCTGACAGCCTTTCCTATATCGAGTCAACGTTATAACCGGTCCCCCGCCGCGATCAGCTGCTCATCGACCCGTGCGGGAACAACCGGGGGGACCTCTCCCCATGCCACGATTGTCTCTCCCATGATGGTATAGACTCCTTCCACCCGCTGCCGGTCGATCGTTGCGAGGACCTGCCGGTCATCCGGCCGGATCCGGTTGCAGACTGCAGTGGCCCAGGCATCGGCATCAAGCGGATCGCGTGCAAAGATCGTCACCGCGTCTGCCATCCCGAACGAGACCGATGGCCCGACCGTGGCAGAAGATGTGCAGATGCCGAACGGCCGTTCCTTTTTGGGCACTACAAAAGCGATCCGGTCGGAGACCGGTGCACAGCCGGCATGCACGCCCACCCTCACTTCCCGGTCGCTTACGAGCGCAATATCGCCCCCGTTGTCGATCACCCCGAACCCGGCGCCGGCTGCGACCATGGCGTCGATACCGGCGGCTGCAATGGCCCCGGCAACAGTTGCCATCGGCCCCACTCCGGCACGGGCAGCCGCCTTGGCCATATGAAGGATCAGGGTTTCATCTGTCTCCGGTTCATAGGGAAAAAAGGTGCTGGCAAAAAAGGGATCGCGGGCGATATACGCCTCGAGCACCTGCCGGGCAGCGATCATTCCCTGTTTTGCTGCCTCTGCATGGGCAGGGTTTTCGGCGAGGATGACGGCGAAGGTCTCCCGGTACTGGAACGGTTCACGGATCATAGGGGGAGCGAGAGCGCCTGGTGCGGGCAGACCGGCACGCACTTGCCGCAGACAATGCAGCGGTCCTCCGCCACGACAAGTTTCCAATCTGTGTCAAAGGAGAAGACCTCCCGGGGACAGATGGAGATGCAGGCCCCGCAGTCCACGCACTCGCTCGTATTGAGATTGATCCCGTGCTCAAGGAGACGGACCGAGGCGCCGTGCCGGGTCATGCTGCTCCGGACGAGCGTGCACTGGTCATCGGGCACTTCGATGAGCGCTTCACCCTCAGACGAATCGATCACGGCCCGTTCCACGCTGATAAGGACACCGGTCTCTTTGACCACCTGTGCGATAATCGGGGCATTCTCCCTGCCTTTCCTGAAGTTCACGAGCAGTTTCATTTCAGCCACCTCCCGCCAAAGAGCTTCCCGAGGTTTATGGCCGTGAGCATACCGATCACGTGCCGGTCGGTATCGAGCACCGGCAGCGCACTGATGTTGTTCTGCTCGAGTTTCCGGACTGCGACATCGACCGCCTCATCGGTCGTGGTGGTCACCACCTTCTTTTTCATAATATCGCTCACGGTGCCGGCCTTGCCGGGATTTGCGACCGCCTTTGAGATGTCAAACGTGGTCACGATCCCGACCAGCCTGCCATCGCTCCCGATCACCGGGAGATGGTTGGTTTCTCCCTTGAGGAGTTTCTGCGCTGCAGTCCGGATCTCCTCGTTTTCTCCTACGCTTACGACCTGCCGGTCCATGATGTCCATCACGCGCGGGCCCCGCGTGGTCTCGTGCATCGGGTGGACGCGCTTTGTGGGATCGATCGGTCTGGTCGGGAGAGTAAGAGTCATCTTACCCTTCTCGATCCAGGTCTTGAGCTCCGCAGCGACTTCGCGTGCCCTGCGGAAACTGGAAAGGGAGGAGGTGCGCACCTGCTCCCCGTTGATCTCCACGGACCCGGAACGGAGCTCGGCATAGGTCACGCTCCTGACCATGGGCCGGGCGCGGCTGGGCACGCCATAATCGAGCAGGTCGACCGAGATGTCTTCGTCGCGGACTGCGGTTGCCCGGACCACATCGAGGTCAAGCACCGGCAGCGGCACACCAAGCCCGACATAGAGCGTGACGCCATAGCCGGTCATGGTGGCTGCCCGGAGGAAATCGGACGACATTTCCTTGAGGTTTCCGGTCACCATCAGCGTCCCAAAGCCGCCGGCCGGGGAGTGCTGGGTCCCCTCGCCGATAACCATGCCCTGCGCCCCGCACAGGAAGATCGGGACTCCTCCCCCGATGAGCCGGAGGTGGGGATCGTTCGAGAGCGGGTTGAGGAGCCCGGCGCCCGAGTACGTGATATTGCCGGTATTGGGGAGGAGGGTTCCCATGTAGGTATGCAGGAGCCGGTCGGTAGTATTGGTCGCCGCGTTGTACCGCTGGTAGGCATTGCGCGGGTTGCACATGATCGCCTGGTTGAGGTTTTCGAGCAAAAGCTCGGTCGTGATCGTCCTGCGCGGATAGCAGTCGGTACCCCGGGACGACGCCCGCAGCTCCACAGATTTTCCCGAGATCAGGTCCTCGATCACGTGCGCCCCGCCATACCGCTCGTCCAGCGTCTCTGACTGCTGGGTGGCCCCGATGTAGGTATCCACCGCGGCAAGGCCGCCATATGCCTCGACATCGTTGAGCCAGATCCGCTCCATCCGGATCGGGGGCTCCGAATGCCCGAAGTTCAGGAACGCTCCCGAAGAACACATGGCACCGAACGTACCGGTCGTGACCACGTCCACTTCCTTTAATGCGCCCTCCTCTCCCAGCTCACGAACGATCGAGGGCATCTCCTCCGCGGTGACGACGCGGGCACTGCCGTCACGGATCCGCTCGTTGATCTGCCCGATGGACTTGTGCATGTCTGGAAATATCGTTTTATGAATATTAAAACTCATTGCTATTACCTCGAGTAATATATGGTATTTATCTCCCCCCGCCCATATTCCGGTATATGCAGCTGCGTGCCTTTACAGATGAGATGGAGGCGCTCGCCCCCCCGGCGCTTGCCGAGGAGTTTGATACGGGGCGGATCGGGCTTGTCATCGAGGGAACACCGGAGATAACAAAAATCTGCTGTGCGCTGGATCCAACCCCTGCGGTGGTACGGCAGGCTGTAGCCGCAGGTGCGGACATGCTTGTCGTCCACCACACGCCCCTCTGGACACCGCTGACCAGCCTGACCGGCCTGACCGCGGCACTGATGCGCGAGATCCTCAAAGGGGAGCTGAACGTGTACGTGATGCACACGAACTTCGACCGCGCAGCTGGCGGGGTGAACGATGCTCTTGCCGGACTCCTTGGCATGACAGACTGCCAACCGCTCTCCCTTGGCCTTGTGGGGCAGTGCACCCTCACGGTTCCCGAGATCGCACACCGGCTCGGCGGGAACCTCCGGATATGGGGTGATCTTCCTTCCTTCCGGCAGCTTGCCATCGTTGCCGGCAGCGGGTTTGATCTCACCCTCATGGAGGAAGCACAGGCCCTAGGGGCCGAAGCGTTCCTCTCTGCCGAGATGAAGCTCCCGGTAGCCCGTGCGGCCCCGCTTCCCTGTATAGAATCAACCCATTATGCGCTCGAAGCTCCTGCCATGCGCAGCCTTGCCGCAGAGAAAGGCTGGCAGTATATCGATGATCCGCCCCGTATGTCCGTGTACCCATGATCGATCCCTGGCAGCGGATCTGCGAAAAAAAAGTGCTGGACGATGAGGGTCGGGCCGCAATCGTGGCACAGTATGGCCCCCGGGGGAAAAAAGCACTGGACGCGGTAGACCGGGGCCTGGTCCAGAAGTACCGTGATTTCTTCGTGGTTACCGGATCCACGGGGGATCATGTGGTCAGTGAGGGCGTATGCACCTGTCCTGACTTTGCCTTCCGGCAGAAACCCTGTTACCATATCATTGCTGTCAGGATAGCCGAAGCCACCGGCGGGTTTGAGATTGTGGACCGGTGGTACCAGGAAACCTGGAAGATGTGACAGGAAGAGCCGGACTTTTTTTACCACAGGATGACATCAACTGTGCTTCCCTGTTCGAGACCTTCACAGCCTGCGGGGATACGAATGAGCCCGTTGCTCAGTACAAGGGTGTTGAGGAGTCCCGACTTGCCAAAAACCGGGTGAGCGATCCCGTTTTCCAGCCGGACCCTGACGTATTCCTCGCGGCCTTTCTGGGAAGGGATATTGGTGCCAAGAGTTGCCCGGGTGGTGACGAGAGGGGTCTCTGTTTTTCCAAGCATCCGGGCAACAAGGGGCCGGACAACTACGAGCAGTACCACGTACGCCGAGGCCGGATGGCCGGGCAGACCGAAAACCGGGATATTCTTGATCCGGCCGATGATAGTCGGCTTTCCCGGGGCAATGGTGATCCCGTGGACAAGAACCTCGCCGCTGCCGGCAATGATCCCCGCCGTCATATCCCGGTCGTCCTTGGAACTTCCGCCGGACAGGAGGATGGCGTCGCACTCCGGGAGTGCCTTTGCGAGGGCTTGCTCGAACGAACTGCGTTCATCCCGGACAATCCCGTACAGCCGGGGGATGCAACCGAACTCCTGGAGCCAGGCTGCGATCATGGGGGCATTGGCATCGCGGACCTGCCCTGGTCCCGGGGTGGCGCTCACGGGGACAAGCTCGTTTCCGGTTGAGATAATCCCGATCACCGGTTTTTTTGCAACGGTGACCATGGTCCTGCCGCTGGCAGCAAGCACCCCCGCATCCTGCGGGGAGATCCTGCGACCGGCCGGCAGGATGACCGCACCGCGCCGGTAATCCTCGTCATGCATCAACACGTTCTCGCCATGGGCCACCGGCCGCTTTACAAGCACCATATCCCCGGCAGTATCTGTCTGCTCGGTCATAACGACCGCATCCGCCCCCGCGGGGAGCACGCCCCCGGTCGGGACGTAGACACACGTACCGTTCGTGACCGACAGGGGGCTTTCCGGATCCCCCATGGAAACCCTGCCGGTATTCCGGAGAAGTGCCGGGGCTGCATCCCCGGCGCCGGCAGTATCATTCGCCCGTACAGCAAACCCGTCGACAATGGATCGATCGAAGCCGGGAATATCCTCCCCGGCGATCACATCGGCACAGAGCACGCGGCCGGGGGCCTGATCAGCCGGGATCTCTTCCGGCACCGGCCCCGGGGCTATGCGGATTGCGGTACCGACCGCGTCGGAAACATCAACCACCTGAAGAAACCGGTTCATACTACTGTATCACCACCGACCTGTAATCCCATATGCCCTGATATTATCAGCGTGCCAAAACGGGACAGGACCCGGTGTTCTGAAGGTACAGGTTGCACCATGAGATCGCGGTACCCTACCCAGAGCAAACGGCTGCTCTTTGTGTCCATTGCTCTCAGGGCGCATAATCAGCTCTTTTCATTTACTTGTTTATTTTTTTACTTCTTCTGGCTCTGGAGAAAACCTTTTTTTTGTGCAGCCCCTCTTGCGCCATCAGTTTCCCAAGAGGAACGGGGCGCGGTGCAATGTACTCTGTATTGCCTGTACGTGTAAATCCTCATTCGTCCCATCATTGCGCACAGGTAATACGGCATCATCGCAAGCGAGGGGATGCCCGGGCGGTAATGGCGCCAGCCCCCGGGAGAGATTATCATTTTCTTTAGGATTTCTCCAGAGTATTTCTTTTCCGGTTTTTCCGATAAGGACCAGGGATGCGTTCGGAATATGCAGGCGTCCCCCGGATGTTTAGTGAGGGCCATGGAATTCTCTTCGCCATCGCAAACCATTTTTCCTTCGCGGGATAATAATTGATGAATGAAGATCCTTCCAGTATGCCGGACAGGAGATCCGGGAATATGGTTCTCTCATGGACCCACCCGGGAAACGTTTGATCTGTCCACACCGGCAGTACTGGCCTGCACAGGCACCGGGATATTCCGGGCTCTCTTACATGGACGTGCGTTTGATGCTTGAAGAAGAATACCAGCTCGATTATTTCAGGGAACAGGGCCTGACCCGGAAGATCTGCAAAGCCTGCGGTTCTGCATTCTGGACACGTGACAGTTCCCGTGAGGTCTGCGGGGATGCCCCCTGTGAACCGTACTCTTTCATCGGCAACCCCGTTTTTACCTGCCATTCTGTTGATGAGATGCGCGAAGCCTACCTCTCCTTTTTTGAGAGGAACGGCCACACCCGCATCGAGAGGTACCCGGTTGCAGCACGCTGGAGGGACGATATCTACCTGACCATCGCATCCATTGCCGATTTCCAGCCGTTTGTGACCGCCGGGGTCGTCCCCCCGCCGGCAAACCCCCTCACCATCTCCCAGCCCTGTATCCGGTTAAATGACCTGGATTCTGTAGGGCGGTCGGGCCGGCACCTGACCACGTTCGAGATGCTCGCCCATCACGCTTTCAACACCCCGACCGAGGAGATTTACTGGAAAGACCGTACGGTCGAGCTCTGCGACCAGTTCCTTGCCTCAATCGGCGGAGACCTTAACAAGGTCACCTACAAGGAGCACCCGTGGATCGGCGGCGGGAACGCAGGCCCGAGCGTCGAGGTGATGATCGGTGGTCTTGAAGTGGCCACCCTGGTCTTCATGAGCCTGGGCCGGCAGAAGACAAACCACCCCGGCTATGACCTCAACGGGGAGAAATACTACCCGATGAAGCTCCGGATCGTGGATACGGGCTACGGTCTCGAACGGCTGGTCTGGGCCTCGAAGGGTTCCCCGACCATCTATGATGCGGTCTTCCCGGACATGGTCAGCCGGGTGATGAGCTCCGCCGGTATCTCCCACCTCCTTGAGAATAAGGACTATACCAAGATCCTTGCCATGAACGCCCGGTTTGCCGGGCTCATGGACATCTCCGGGTCCAATCTCTTTAACCTCAGGAAGAAGGTCGCGGCGGCCATCGATATCTCGCCGGAGAAGCTCGACCGGATGATCACGCCCATCGAGAAGGTGTATGCGATCGTGGACCACACCCGGTGCCTGGCCTACATGCTCGGTGACTGCATTGTTCCCTCGAATGTCCGGGAAGGCTACCTTGCCCGACTTGTCATCCGCCGGACCCTGCGGATGATGAACGAGTTCAAGATGCAGGACACCCTTGCCGACCTCATCGAGGAGCAGATGAAGATTATCGGCATGAACAAGTTCGAACAGGATATTGCAGTTGTCCGCGAGATTGTTGACCGCGAGGTCGAAAAGTACGCGGTAACCCTCGACCGCGGGACCCGGATCGTCCAGAAAGTGGCCAGGACCTACAAGGCAAAGAGCCAGCGTGTACCGCTCTCCGAGATTATCACCCTGTATGATTCCCATGGCCTCCCCCCGGAGATGATCAAGGACATCGCGACAAAGGAAGGGGCGGTCATCGACCTTCCGGATAACTTCTATTCCCAGATTGCGGACATGCACTCCGAGTCCAAGAAGGAAGCGGTCGTGGACAAAACCGCCGCGTACACTGACCGGGTCAACAGTCTTCCCCCGACAAAGAAACTCTACTATGAACAGCCCGGGGATACCGAATTCGGGGCCGTGGTAATAGACTTCTTTGACGGCTACGCGGTGCTCGACCAGACCCTCTTCTATCCGGAAGGCGGAGGCCAGCCGGCGGATACGGGCAGCCTTGTCGGGGCCGAGAGCATGGCCCGGGTTGACGATGTCATCAAGGTGGGGGAAGTTATCCTCCACCATGTCAGCGGTGGCGTCCTGCAACGGGGCGAGCGCATTAAAGGAATGGTGGACGAGGAGCGCCGCTATTCACTGATGCGCCATCACACGGCCACCCACATTCTCCTCCATGCAGCAAAGGAAGTGCTCGGTGTCCACATCCACCAGTCGGGAGCACAGAAAGGAGCCGAGAGCTCGCGCATTGACATCCGGCATTTCAAGCATATCACCCCGGACGAGCTGCACCGGATCGAGATCGCGGCCAACCGGATGGTGATGGCCAACCAGCCGGTCGAGATTTCCATCGAGAACCGGACCCGGGCCGAGCAGGAGTACGGCTTCTCCCTGTACCAGGGCGGTGTCCCGCCGGGCAAAGACATCCGTGTTGTCAAGGTGGCCGGCGATATTGAGGCCTGTGCCGGTACCCACTGCCGGAGCACCGGGGAGATCGGGGCGATCAAGATCCTCCGTGTCGAGCATATCCAGGACGGGATCGAACGGATTGAGTTCGCGGCAGGAACGGCTGCAATCTACTACATGCAGCACCTGGAGCAGATCGCTTCCTCGTCAGCGGATGCCCTGTCAGTCCAGCTCGAAAACCTCCCGCCGACCGTAACCAGGTTCTTTACGGAATGGAAAGACCAGAAAAAAGAGATCGACCGCATGAGCCAGAAGCTCGTGGACCTTGAGATCAAGACCGTCCAGGCCGAGATGATTGGCGGGATCCCGGTGGTGATAAAACGCATTGATCTTGCGCCACGCGAACTTTCCACGATCGCGACCGCCTTCTCGGAGAAAGGCGGTGTCGCCCTCCTTGCCACACTGGGCGATACCGCCCGGGTTGTCCTTTCCTCCGGTGATGCACGGGTCAATGCCGGGGACATTATCGGGCAGCTCTGCGGCCTCCTGGGCGGCAAAGGTGGCGGGAAACCCCAGATGGCACAGGGTGGAGGTCCGGATGGGGACAAGCTCGATCTTGCCTTAAACGTGGGGCGCGAGCGCATCATCTCAGCCCTCCAGAAGAAGTGATCATGACCGGGGAGGTTGTTGTCCTGGAACCGGGTGACGAGCAGGCACAGAAGATAGCAAAAGCCATGTCGAGCCCGACGGCAAACGATATCCTTGCGATTCTCGCCGCCGGCACCCGGAGCCTTTCCGACATCACCGAGCAGCTCAACATTCCCCTGACCACGGTCAAATATCATGTCGAAAACCTGCTCGACGCCGGCCTCATTAAGATATCCGAGACCCGCTACAGCATCAAGGGACGCGAGGTGAAGATGTACGCACTTACTGACCGGCTCCTGATCGTTGCGCCAAAGAGGACGAATGTCCGGGATCTTCTCCTCAAATACAGCTCCCTTTTTGGGTTCGTCATTGCCGGTACCCTTGCGATCATTGGTCTCTCTCCCCTGCTCTCCCTGCAGGAAGCACCGGCAGCTGCGCCAAGGATGATGGCTGCAGGTATGGCAACGGAGGGCGGGATGAATGCAGCAAAAGCCGTTTCAGATAATACCGCAGCAATCCCCGCGGCTGGGGCACTCGACCCTGCCGTTGCCTTCTTCCTTGGCGGGGTCCTGGTCATCATTGTCCTTCTCTGCTACGAGGCCTGGCTCTGGAAGAAGCGGCGCTGATCTGATATCAGAAGAAAGCGGTAGTATCGATTTTTTTATTGTTTTTTGCCCTGATGAGATCCTGGAAGAGAATTATATCAGCGCTTTTTTAGATCCCCGGGGCACCTTCGTCCCGGCACGCTTGTGGCATCCCCCGGTTGCGACAGCGTTGTATTACCTGCACTCATGTCGGCACCCTGGCACCGGTAATACTGCATACGCCCCCGCACTCTCGGGAGCAGGGATGGCGTAAGGGGGATAAATATCTCTCAAAACAGGTTTTCTACGGAGCACTTTTTTTTAGGAATCCAGGTGGATACCAGCGGGTGTGGCTGGTTGTATCAGCCAAAAGAGAGTGTGGGTTTATTCCTTTCTTACCCGTGCTGCGAGCAGGACGCCGATCCCTACAGCGCCGATGACCAGGAGAACCGGCAGGGGGGATGGCTTTGTGGTGGGTTTCAGGATGGGGGTATAGGTCACTTTGGGAGTTGACGATGTCGGGACGATGGTGGTGATCGTGGCAATGGTCGGGGCGGTGGTGGGGGCGGTGACATGGAAGACCACGGATGTGATCGCACCGTTTGAATCAGCAAACTTGACGGTATAATCATCCGGCTGGGTGACCGCTACGGTCTGGGAGAAGACACCGGCACCGTTCTGGACGTTATTGGTGGTCGGGATAAACTGAGGGCCAAAGACCCTGCCGGCAGATGCCCCGTCAACCTGGATCTGGATACCATTGTTTCCCCCGCTCTTAAGGCTGCCGGCGATTACCAGTGCGTCAGCAAGGTTCTGGGTGGTTGGCGAAGTAAGGGTCAGGTCGCCGGACCGGTCCGTGAGCTGGATGATCTGAGCGGTCATGGAATCTGATCCCATTGCAACGACACCGTTCCACGCGATCTCCACATCATAGGTCCCACCCTTGAGACCTGTGGTATCAAAGAGCGCGTACTGGGTGAGCTGGTTGGGCTGGATGGTCATGGCCTGGCTGGAGATCAAGGTCGATGTATACTGTTTCTGGTAAAAATTCAGGGAAAAACTGGTGCCGGCGGGAAAATTGGAATCAACGGAGCACTTGATGGTCTGGCCCACCGGGATAGTAAGCGGGGAGCAGTTCAGATTTATATTGTAGGCTGATGCTGATCCCACGAGGGCAAGCGAGAGCAGGATGAGGATACACAGAAACTTTCTCATGCCTAGTTGGTCGAATCGCCGGCATTAAAAAGGTTTTCAATATTTCTGCACGGATCCTGCGGCAGTTCTGCTATACCGGGTTCAGCCCAGGCCGATAAAATTCCTGAGCAGCGCGAGACCGAACGCCCCGCTCTTTTCCGGGTGGAACTGGACGCCGTACACGTTCCCACGGACAATGGAGGAAGCAAAGGGGAGGATATAGTCCGTGGAGGTAAGGGTGTACTCGTGAGTGGTATCGGCATAGTAGGAGTGGACAAAGTACACGTACGCTTCGCGGGGCAGGCCGGCAAAGAGCGGGGTTTCCTCCTTTGTGAGCCGGATGGTGTTCCAGCCCATGTGCGGCACCTTGATCCCGGGAACCGAGGGGAACCGCCGCACATTTCCCGGGATGAGACAGAGGCCCTTGTGCAGTCCGTGCTCCTCGCTTGAGTCCATGAGCATCTGCATCCCCAGGCAGATGCCCAGGAGCGGGACATCCTTTGTGGCCGCACAGACCGTTTCCCGGAGGGAGCCCAGCTGGTCCATACCCTCGTGGAATGCGCCAACGCCCGGCAGCACGATCCCGTCCGCCGCCGCGATCTCCTCCGGGCTGCCGGTGATAACCGCCCGTGCCCCGGCAGCCTCGATACCGCGCATCACGCTGCGCAGGTTTCCCAACCCGTAATCAATGATGGCGATGGTCTTTCCCATGTTTGTCCTCCCGTAACCTCCATGCCCCGCTTTCTATCCAGTCCCCGGGGAGATCCCGGCTCTTTTGCCAGACGGCGAGGTGCTCCCTCCACCCGTTCCAGAGACCGGCAAAATCGGCCTCGATCATGTGGATCAATGCCATATCACTGGACGGACACATGAAACATCCGATCCGGTCCAGCCGGTGCTCATAGAGCCGGTTATAGGGGGCACCCTCCTTAAAAATATAAAGCCAGACATGGAGCGCGGTCCAGTTCTGGAGCGGGGCCGCGGAGACCTGCACTTTGACCGTCGGGTTCCTCCAGACCCGGTCGCTCTCCGCCCGCGAGAGCGACTCGTACCGGCGCTGCCCGATAAAGGAGAGACACTCACCCCAGGTTGAACGGATCATTGCTGCCACCGGCAGCAGCTTGCAGACACTGCAGCACCACCGTGCGTTGACCGCCGGAGGGCCTTGGCGGGCAAGCGTGGTCCAGAACTTTTCCGCGGCAGGGGTCCGGATCACCTCTGCATGGTACATCCTCTCCACCTCGTCCACGTTTGCATAGGTCTCGGGAAACTCGAGGCCGGTATCGGCAAAGAGGAGGGGGACATTCCCGAGCGCCTTCTGCACCACAAGCAGGGTTGCAAGGCTGTCCTTTCCGCCGGAGTACGAGATGGTGGGCTGGAGCGGATAACAGGCGGCAACATCCTTCACAAACCGGACCGCCTCGTCTTCCGCTTCTGCAATTACTGCCGCGTTGGACCGGACTGCATCCTGCCACGTGGCCGTCCCGGGCACGATTACCGAGAGTACATTTTTGCGGTTCCGGACCACCTGGCCTTTCTGCATGGCCCGTGCCTCACCGGCACCAACTTTTGCCCTCCCGACCCCGATACATTCCCCGTCCTTAGCGAGAACAAAAACCTCGTCTCCTTTCCGGACCTCATCATCAATAGAGTCCAGGCCGGGGCGCAGCACACTCATTCCCTGGTCCCGGATAAAAGGCACCGCGGTATCATCGACAATTACCCGGCGCTTTTCGGGCCGAAAGATCCTGCAGGCCTCAGGGCGGGGGATGGGCTCCCACCGGCGCTCACCGGGGATATACCGGATGGACCCCGCAATCCCTCCGCCAACAATGATCTCTTCCATGCGGTCGGTGTCCGGGACCTTGTTGAGGAGGACCAGGTGGCCGTCGGGAATAAGCGGTGCGCCGAAATGCTCCTGAAAGATGCTGTTGACAAGCGCGATATCTGCAGGAAAGGCCGGCCGGGCATCGCCGGGGGGTGTCAGCGGTACCTCGCGGGTAACCGAACCGCATACAGCACAGGTCTTTCCTAAAACCGGTGTATGGCACCGGTCGCACCACCGCAGCAGGATCCGGCCAAGATAGGATGGGCGCATTCCCTTACCGGTTCGCGCCCATGAGATAAAATAATGAGCGCGTTTTCTCCGGGGTGGTACTAAAATAGGGAGGATAACACCTGGGGCGGCAATATCGGTAGATTTGATATGTACGCCCGCCATTCTTGTTACGATGACAACCGGACCCCCGGCGAGACCGGGGGTACCGGGAGACGATCCACGATGACCATTGATATCTGGTTCTTTGCAGCAGTTGCTTTTTTTATTCTCGCTTTCTGTGCAGTCCTGCGTATCCTTCCCGGCCCGACGCTCAATGACCGTCTTATCGCGGTCAACGTGGCAGCCACCCTTGCCTGTGCCGGTGCACTCTCCCTTACAGTGTCCGCGGGCAGCCTGCTGGTTCTTCTCATTGCGGGGCTGCTGGCCTGTATCGTCTTTGCAACAACGATCCGGATCTCCCAAGTGAGGAAAGGTGCGGTATCATGAGTGCCGGGATCCTTGACTGGGTGATCTCCCTCCTGCTGGTGGTTGCAGCGGGGTTCGGGGCTATCAGCGTCATCGGCCTGCTCCTCTTCCCGGATATCCGGAGCAGGTCCTTTACCGGCATCCGGGCCGGCATCCTCGCCATCGCTCTTGTCACGATCGCATCAGTCTGCTATGGCCTGTTTAAATGGTCTAACACCGGAGACCTGCAGTATCCCTTATTCATCCTTGGTGCACTCATCATGCTCGCCCTTGTGATCGTGCTCAACCGGATTGCAACGGGCGTGGTATGCCATTCTTCCATGCCGGCACAGCCACCCTCGCCCGGGGCAGAAGACCGGCACTGACCCGTTTTTATACAGCCGGGGTGGTCTATCCAGCACCGGCAACATACCCGGCGGCTTTTATCCGTTCGCCACCCGCGGGTCAGGAGGTTTCGGGGACGGTTTCGTCCTCTTCCGGCTCCATAAAACAGAGCACTGCAGCAGCCCCGAGGACTATGATGGCCGGCGTGTACCAGTACAGCAGGTGAAGTGTGCCGGCGAGCGGGACCGACAGGGTGATCCAGACCGCAGAGGAGAGCAGCATCCAGCCGGCAAACCGGGTCTCGGAATTTGCGATGGCCGCACCCATCAGGCCGAGACTGGAAAAAAGCGCTGCCTGGACACCGGAGAGGGTCATATCGGTAGAGTTCGATATCAGGATAACATATAACGCGACAGCGATCCCCAGGAGCCCTCCGATCACCCCTACGATAAACTGCTTCTTCATCAGTACACGATGGGACAACGCTCATTCATAAAGGTTCCCAATCTATCTGGCCGGGTTGAATACATTACTCCAAATGAAGGCGCGTGAGACTTTTTTTTGAAAATATCCGGCAAATTGCCGTTTCCACCCGCATTCCGGGCAAGTTTCGGGCTGCATTATTCCGGTTTTAATGCGTTTTTTTCCCAATCCGGGCGATATTTTCATGATTGCGCATTTCGCTACGGATCGGTCTGGAAAACCGTTCTATTCCGGAGCCTCCCGTTTTGCGCTGAATAAAAGTAAGGTTTATGGCATTTCTTTGCGCGAAAATACCATTTCGACCAAAATATTTATTTATTCGTAGAATAATGAAAATTATAACCCTTTCCGGTGGGAGGTGGAATATAAATGGTTGCAGCAAAGAAACCGGCCGCAAAGAAGGCCCCAGCAAAAAAACCCGCCGTAAAGAAGGCAGCCCCCAAGAAGAAATAATCTTTCGGGGTAAATCAATTGTTTTCTCTCTTTTTTTGCATTGATCCTGCTTTGAGAACAGATCAAGAGGTATGGATTGCGGAATCCGCACCATGCCCGGTGTACCGATCCATACTGATTCCGGCACACCGGGGTTGTCCCGGTTTATTCCAGCCAGGCCGTGACCTCTTTTTCTGAGGGCCGGATCGAAGGTGAAAGCGTTCCGGCAGGGTGCCCGATGGCACACCCCATGAGGGCCCATTTTCCGGGTTCGATCCCGAGAATGTGGCAGAATGCCGTGTTCTCCGCCATCTGTGCCGTGATCGAGACGACCTGGAATCCCAGGCCGAGTGCCGTGGCTTTCAGCCACATGTTCTCCATGCAGGCAAACAACGATTGCGCTTCAACGGGAGGAAACCCCTTCTTTTCGGCAACAACGAGGTACACCGGGGCTGTGCCAACGCCCGGTACCATGCCCATGCCCCGGATCATGGCCAGCCGTTCGAGGAAACCGGCTGCCTGTTCCCGCAGGCCCGCATTGCGGGCGGTCTCGCGTTCCAGTGCATCGGCCATGGCAACTGCCTCCCCAAAGACCAGCGGGATGAGTGCCTGCATGGCCTTTGAATCCTTACGGATCACAAAAAATCTCCGGAAGTAATCCGTGCCGCTGCCGATCGCCGCTGCAGCGTACGGGGCGTGGAGCCCGGCATGGATGATACTCTCGATCATTTCATTGGACGGGATCCCTGCGGCAAACTTCCGGTGGGAACGGCGTTCCCCGATAATCCTGTCCAGGACTGCGTTGTCCTGGTCTGCAGATGCGGTCATCGTACCCTCACACAACACTTGGTATGCCGGATATATCAGGGTGCCCTTCCCGCACGGGTGACGGGTGGGTCTCCCCCTCCGTTCATCCCGGAAGAGGGAGAGAATGAATACATTTTATCGGGGCAGTACAGGAAAAATATCACCGCTTTTTTATGCCCGTCACGCCCATTCCTGACACATGATTGATGCGCTCATCGGGAATGTCCGGGGGATCCTTACCCGGCCGCTGGAGACATTCCGGGCCGTGCGGGATGAGGATACACGAGCCGTTTTCCGGTATTTCCTTGCCCTCCTTCTTGCCGATGCGGTTTTCACCGCGATCGTCTCCCTCTCCGGCGCCGGTACCTTTGGCCTGCTCTGGCGCGTCTTGCGGGTCCGCCATCCCGTGCTCGTCTTTTTTCTCGTGCTCGTGGGCGGTCTCATCCTCGTCCCGCTCTTTTCGGCATGGCTGCACCTCTGGGTCCGGCTTGTGGGCGGCAAAAACGGGTTTTCCCGGACCCTTTCAGCGGTGATGTACGGCGCCACCCCCGCCCTCCTTTTTGGCTGGATCCCTTTTATCGGGATCCTCTTTTATTTCTGGGCCATGGTGCTTGTCATCTTCGGACTTTATGCGATCCAGGAGATCGAAGGCGAACGGGCAGCCTTTGCCGTGATCGTTGCGGTCATCATCCCGCTCGTGCTCCTCGTGCTTCTTGTGGCATGGCTCCTGTTCTCCAGCCCGGCCATGACCGTGACGACCGGACGGGCGGTTTTCCTCTGATCTCCGGACCGCTGCCCCCGCCACGATCGCGTCCGTGCCCGTGAGCGGCCGGCCCGGTCTCTCTCAGTGCAGCCCTCTTTTCACTCATCGCGCCCTTTATTGCAGTCCTATGCCCCAGTACTGTCATGGAACATCTCCGGAAGATCGGGATCATTATCGGTCTGGTTCTCCTTTCGCTCGCGCTTCTCCTTATTACCGCGCACATCACCCATGCTTCAGATACATCAGCCTGCACCCGCTGTGCGGCAGCAAACCAGAGCGTTACACCACCGGTCACCCCGGGCACGGTCCCGCAGACCCCGGTAGCGAATTGTACCGGCAGCGAGACCTGCCCGCTCCCCTCAATCCCCGGGACGCCATAACCTCAATCTCCCCTTTTTCCCGGCATACCCCCGCCCCTTGTCCTCTCGCAAACCTATATCGCCGAGGGAAACGCACCAGAACCTGATACGATCGGTGACGTGATGGAGCAGATGCGAGGGGCACCCGGGACGCCCGCCGGTTACGAGGCCATGGGAACCGGTGAACTGGTGGCCCTGCTTGGTGCGGATACCGGCAAGGGTCTTTCCTCCGGCGAGCACCGGCGCCGGATTGCTGCGTACGGCACAAACGAGATCCCCGAAAAGAAGGCAAACCCTGTCCTTGCTTTTGTAAAAAAGTTCTCCGGCCCCACGGCATGGATGCTTGAGGCCGTCATCGTCCTCTCCCTTGTCCTGGGCAATTATACCAACGTTTACATCATCCTTGCCCTGCTTATCCTCAATGCCATCATCGGTTTTTACCAGGAGCAGAAGGCATCGAAGGCCGTGGACGCGCTCCAGCAGCGGCTTCAGGTCAATGCCCGCACACTGCGGGACGGTACCTGGGTGATGGTTCCTGCCCGTGAACTTGTGCCCGGAGATATCGTGCGGATCCGGGCCGGCGATTTCGTTCCCGCGGATGTAAAAATCCTGGACGGGGGGCTTTCCGTGGACCAGTCGGCCCTGACCGGCGAATCGCTCCCGGTGGAGAAAGGACATTCCGGCCTGCTCTATTCCGGCTCCATTGTCCGGTCCGGCGAGGCAACCTGCCTTGTTGCCCTGACCGGCACCCGGACCCTGTTCGGGAAGACGGCCGAGCTCGTGCAGTTCGCCCGCCCGCGCCTCCAGGCCGAGGAGGTGACCACGCACCTGGTGAAATGGCTGTTTGTGATCGTCGGCCTCTCGGTTGCTGCTGCCTTTGTTGTCGCCGCGTTCTCCGGGATACGCATGCTGGACATCCTCTCGCTTGCGCTCGTGCTCCTTGCATCAGCAATCCCGGTGGCACTGCCCGCCATGTTCACCATCACCTTGGCGCTGGGATCGGTGGAGCTGACCCGGCGGGGTGTGCTCGTCACCCGGCTGAATGCGGCGGAGGACGCGGCCACCATGGATGTGCTCTGCTCGGACAAGACCGGCACGATCACGGTAAACCGGCTCACCCTAGCCGGCATTGTCCCTGCCCCCGGGCGGAGCGAAGAAGAGGTGATCCTGTACGGTGCACTTGCCTCCGAGGCGGCAAACCATGATCCCATCGATTGTGCACTCCTCACTGCAGCCCGGCAAAAACAGGTCCGGACTGACGGATTTACCCGGCGATCGTTTGTCCCGTTCAACCCGGCAACCCGGCGGACCGAGGCAGTCGTGGAGAAGGAGGGCAGGACTTTCCGGGCGGTCAAGGGTGCCCTCAGTGCCGTTACCAATCTCGCCGGCACCGATCCGGCACCGATCCGGGAACACTCCGCGGAATTTGCGGCCAAAGGCTACCGCACCCTCGCGGTGGCGGTAAGTGAGGGCGGGGCAACGCCGGAGATTGTCGGGATCGTGGCCCTGCACGATGCGCCACGGGAGGATGCAGGACGCCTGATCGGCACGCTGCAGGACCTCGGCATCTCGGTCCGGATGCTGACCGGCGATGCCCAGCCGATTGCGCAGGAAACGGCACGGCAGGTCGGCCTTACGGGCACGATCCTTTCCGCGGAAGAGTTCGAGAAGGTGCGTGCGGAGGATCCCGGGAAAGCTGCCCGCATGATCGAAGAAGGGGCCGGCGTTGCGCGGGTCTACCCGGAGGACAAGTACGCGATCGTAAAGAGCCTGCAGGAGAACGGCCATATTGTCGGGATGACCGGTGACGGTATCAACGATGCTCCCTCGCTGCGGCAGGCAGAGGTGGGGATCGCGGTGGCGAACGCCACCGACGTGGCCAAGGGTGCAGCAAGCGTGGTCCTGACCGGCGACGGGCTTGCCAATATCGTTGACCTTGTCCTTGTGGGGCGCATGATGCACCAGCGGATGCTGACCTGGATCTTCAACAAGGTGGTCAAGACCTTCCAGGTCGCCATCTTCGTTGTTGTCGCCTTCCTCCTTACCGGCCGGTTCATCGTATCGGTCTTCGGGGTCGTGCTGCTCCTCTTTGTGGTCGATTTTGTCACGCTCTCGCTCTCCACCGATAATGTACGGGGGTCAAAACACCCGGACAGCTGGGATGTGACGGATCTTGTGCGGTCCTCTGTTGTGGTCGGTATCCTCGTGGTCCTCGAGTCCCTTGCCATCCTTGCGACAGGTCTTGGGCCGCTCGGCCTTGCCGCTGATCCCGCCGCGCTCCAGACGTTTGCATTTGCGATCCTCTTTTACTTCGGGATCATGACCGTCTTTGTGGTCCGGGAGCGGGGGCATTTCTGGGACTCGCGCCCAAGCTGGCCGCTCCTTCTGGTCTCTTTCGCGGACATGTGCATTGTCGCGGTGCTGATCACCACCGGTATCCCCGGCCTTGCGGCACTCCCACTCCCGGATACGCTTGCCGTGATCGCCATGGCCGCGATCTTCTCCTTCGGGGTCAATGATGCGGCCAAGTACCTGCTGCTGAAAAGACGATGACCCGGGGACCGGGCCTGGGAATATTCCCGAAGGGATTTAATTGCGGGCGGCTCCCCCCGCCCATGCCTTCTGCACGTCCTCCACAATCTCCCGTACCACCGTTTCGGTATCCTTGCCGGAACCGTGGATGACATGATCGGCAAAGCGCCCGTACAGCGGCACCCTCTGGTCGAACATATCGCGGAGGGTCTGGCCGGGGAGGAGGACAATGCCCCGGGTCCTGATGTTTGCAAGGCGCCGTTCCATCTCACAACAGGAGATCTCCAGGTACACGATCACGCCGTCTTTTTCCAGGTGCGCCATTGCCCGGGGGCTCAGGACCACGCTGCCCCCCGTGGCAATGACAGTCCCTGTGCAGCGCAGGGAGAGGATGGCGGCCTCCTCGGCGGCAAGAAACGCCGCGGGGCCCTCGCCATCGATGATCTCCTGCAGGCGTTTTCCCGCCCGCTTCTGGATCAGGAGGTCGGTATCGACAAAACCCATGCCGAGTGTCTTTGCAAGGATCACGCCCGCGGTGCTCTTCCCGGCGCCCGGCATGCCGATGAGAACAATGTTTTTCACAAAAAGCCCCTGCCCGGATCAATATCGGATAAACGCTATTGCTCTTTATGGCCTATCAAATGTACCGCGGTGTGCGCCATGACCCGTTACCTGCTCGATATCCGCCAGATGGGCCCGGTCAGGCACCAGATCCATGCGCTCTGTGCCCGGCTCGAAGAGAAGTTCCCCATCCGGGACAAGCAGGTGGTCCCGCATATCACGCTCGCCGGGCCGTTCTCGACCGATGACGAGGAACGACTTGTCCGGGACTTTACCCGCATCTGCGAAGACCAGGCCGGGACCCCGAAGTACGAGGTCGGGGGATACGGTTTTTTTGATGCCTCACGGGTTGTTTTTGTCTCTATTCTTCCGGACGAGACCCTCCGGCAGTTCCGCGCCGAACTGGCAGAGGCCCTCTGCTCCTACTGCACGCTCCGGGCCTACGACCTCGTGCCCGCGGACGAATTCCGGTTCCACTCCACGCTTGCCATGAAACTGGACTGGCTGACGTTCCAGAGAATAAAATGGTATTTCCGGGACCAGGAACCCGTTCTTCACCGGCCCCACCCGGTCCGTGCCACCCTGCTCCGGGACTCCCGGGTTCTCTGCGAGTACGATTTTGCCCGGCGCCGGATGCTTACCGGGGCCCAGGCGCGGAGCCGGGCCACGTTCATGCGGGACCGGGACAGCCTCCGGCTCTGGGGCGACGAGCCCGGGACGTGAGGGCAGATCCGGCCGGACCCGGTTTCACTTTCGCCCCCCGCGCGGCCGGCCCTTTATCACCCCCTCTGCAGCAGTGATCCGGTGCCATGCAGATCGAGATCCGCAGGGGGATTTCCCTCCAGCCGGGGAGTTTCTCTGCTGTTGTTTTGCCCGTCAAACAGATGGTGGGGGCTCTCAACAGCAGCGCAGAGATCCGGCGGTTCCTTTTCCTGTACATCGGGGGCAACTACTCCCGGGTCCTGCCGGGTCTTGACCGGACCTCGCAAAACCTCGAGATCTGCCGGGCGTTCACCGCCCACCAGCTCCTCGCGCTCGTCCGGGAGGCCGGCCATACCGTGATCTTTGTGGAGCACGACCCCGGGCTTTTCGATGGGGCAGAAGAGATGCTCGACCCGGTGGCAGGTGCGCTTGCCGATGCCGGCCGGGAGTCGCTTGTCCTCCTCTACACGCCGGTCCCTGACCGCCCGTTTTTTGCACTGGCACGGAGGGCCGGCCGGTATATCGAGGTCTATGCTGACGATGAGGCAAATCCGCTGTCCCGTACCTCCCGGCACTACGGGCTGCGGCCGGCCGGCTCCGGCCAGCGGACACTGGAGGTGTCGTAGACGGGCAGGAGTTTTGTGAGCGTCCGGCAGGGGGCGAACAGCACCGCGGACCGGTGGGCCCGGTCCGCCCGGGCGCTGAAAAAAGAGGACCGGCGCTATGGCGAGCGGCTTGCAGAGCTTGCAAAGATGCACACAAGCGAAGCGTTTGCCGGCTGCGACGATGCGCTCGAGGCGGTTGTCTTCTCGGTGCTTGTCGAGATCCTGAAACGCCAGGAAGCGCTCGAACGGCAGGCGGGCGGCCATGTGGATCCTTGACTCCGCGTACCGGGACGGCGGTGTCGATCTCTGGATTAAGGAGGATGCCACGGTAAAAAAGGTCCATTATGCCTATGACCCGCCGTTTTACGTCCGCTTCCATGACCCGGCAGCCTGCCACGAGATGATCGCGGCGCTGGAAGAGCAGTACGGAGCAGAGGAGTGTTCCATCCGCACGATCTTCGGGGCACTCCCGGGGTACGCGGTGCACGCGGGCCGGGAGGTGGCTGAGGCGATCGAGCGGCAGGCACAGTACGGTGCCGACTTTTTTAACGTGGATGTCCGTCGCGACCAGCGTTTTATGGCCGAGCGGGGGATGGTGCCCTGTACCGGGGAGAGAGAGGACCGGTTCTCCCCGGTCGTGGGGCACGACCTTCTGGTCCTGGAACTCCGCGTACGGGACGATCCGGCCCCTGCCGCACCGGTGCTTGCGATTGACGCAGCGTGGGATGGGCAGGAGAGCCGGATAGAGGGGAAGACCGAAGATGTCCTGGACAACCTTGGCCGGTTGCTCGCATCGTGCGATCCCGACGTGATCCTTATGCCCGACGCCGACATGGCCATGCCCCGGCTCCTTGCCCTTGCCCGGCAGCACGGGGTCGTCCTCCCCTTCTCCCGGAACGGGAAGTACCGGAAACGGACTGCCCGGTCGTACTGGAGCTACGGGAGGATGGAGCACACAGGAGCGGCGCTCCTTCCCGACGGGCGCATCCTTATCGACACCGAGCAGTCGTTTGTGTACCGCGAGGGCGGGCTTCCCGGGGTAATCATGGCCGCCCGGTTATCGGGCATCCCTCCCGGCCCGGCCTCCCGGTTCACGCCCGGCACGCTCATCAGCAGCTACGAGGTCAGGGAAGCAGTCCGGCAGGGAATCGCGGTGCCATTCCGCAAGAACGATCACGAGCAGGTCCGCAGGATGGCCGCGCTCCGTGCCGCGGACCGGGGCGGGCTGATCTTCCAGCCGGTGCCGGGAACTTACGAGGCGGTCGGCGAGATCGATTTCACCTCCCTGTACCCTTCCATTATCGTGCACGAGAACCTTTCTCCCGATACCTTCGAGCACCGGGAACAGCCCGGGTTTTTGCCTGCCGTGCTCAGGCCCGTGATCGAACTGCGCCGCACGGTAAAAAGGCAGAAGAAGACCGACCCCCGGCTTGCCGGCACCGATGCGGTCCTCAAGTGGATGCTCGTGACCAGTTTCGGGTACACGGGGTACAAGAACGCGAAGTTCGGGAGGATCGAGGTACACGAGGCGATCACGGCTGCATCCCGGGAGATCCTGCTCCGCACCAAGGAGATCGCGGAGGAGATGGGGTTTTCTGTCCTTCACGGGATCGTGGACTGCCTCTGGGTGCAGGGGAACCTGCCGGTCGGGGCACTTAAGGAAGAGGTCGAGCGGGAGACCGGCTATCCCCTTGAGATCGAGCACTTCGACTGGATCGTCTTTCTGCCGCTCGCGGACGGCTTTGGTGCGTACAACCGGTATTACGGGAGGCTCCCGGACGGGAGCATCCGGGTGCGGGGGATCGCGGCCCGCCGGCACGATACGCCCCCTTACGTAAAGGAGATGCAGTGCCGGATGCTGGGCGTGATGAAGCGGGCAAAGACCATCGCGGAGCTGGCGGAGACAAAAGGCGAGATGGAGGAGATCTTTTCTGCATCGCTCCGGGCACTCCCCGCTGCCAACCCGGAGCAGATGGCAATCGGCCGCCGGATCAGCCGGCTGAGCTACCGGCACCAGTGCCTGGAGGGGGCCGCGGTGCAGGCGTACCGGGAGCAGGGGATCGCACTCGCGCCCGGCATAAAGATCCGGTACGTGGTGGAGGATGCCCGGCGCTACCGGGCGGTACCGGTCCGGTCAGCGACAACGTTTGATCTCCCGTTCTACCGGACGCTGCTTTGCCGGGCCCGGGATGAGATCGTCGCGGCCTACCCTTCAGCAGCGCAAGAGAAGCGGGTGCCGGCATGGTCCGGTGGCGGCCCGGTCCGGAAATCCGGGCCGGAGAACGCGACGCTGTTCTGAAATAGGTGGAGGAGCTTTCTCTCACTTGAGCACGGGGGCTCCTCGTACGATCCTGAAAAGGGGGTATCCAAAATCCGCCCTCATACCCCTTCCGCCACCCCGGAGGATAAATACGGGCCAATAATCTCGCGTTAATCGTCAAAATACGCTCAAATTGAGCCCCATATAATACCCTAAATCGGGCTATAACGGCCCTTTTTTTGGCATTTGTTTTGCAGATCTACCAAATGCCTATTTTCCCTGAAATCGGCCTGTAAAACACGTTTACGTGAACGCTATTTTTCGTCTGTTTGCCAAAATAAGGCTTATTTGGGCTTTGTTTAAAACGGAGCCCAATCTGGGCTCCGATGGGACCCAAAAAAGGACCGTCCGGGCTCAAATCGGGCCCGGATGGGTTGAAGTGGATCAGGGTGTTTCGTGCAGCGCGGGATGGTGTCTGCCACGCCTTGGCCGGGATCCTGGTCAATACGGCATTGCCGGGCGTCATATCCACGGCGATAAAAACAGAATACTTATATGGCGATTTATAAGATATACATTACATACGTACAATCGTATGGACGTTCACCGTCAGGATCCTGGTGTGATGGCATGAGATCGGAAAATGTGATGTATTTTACCGATAAGGAGGAAGCGTTTGCAAACCTCCTCATCGAGATTGGGACAAAGAAGTGCGTGGCAAAAGTGCTGGTCTTCCTGGCCAATACCCCCCAGGCCACTTCGCGGGACATTGAGCGTGGCACCGATCTCCGCCAGCCCGAAGTGAGCCTTGCCATGCATTACCTGAAGGACCAGAGCTGGATTACCGCCCGCGAGATCAAATCCGAGAGCAAGGGCCGCCCGGTCAAGATCTACGAGCTCGCCCGGCCCATCGCCGATATCATGGACAGCATCGAGAAGGAAAAACACAAGGAAGCAGCAAACCAGCTCGAGATGATCCAGAAGTTGCGGACCTTCATCGCATAACGCAATGGGGTTTGGGTAAATTCTTTTTTGATTCGCCAATTTTTTTATGAATATAGAATTTCTTCACAATGTTTTTTTCCGGTGCAATTTGCAGTAATGATGTCAGACGCGCAAAACGCCTCACCGGGTTTTGCGCTACGCACTTACCGGGATCTTGGCGGGAGATCGGAAGAACTCAAGCCGGATTAAAAGAATCGGGAAACGGGATTTGGCAGATCTGCACTGGGCATAATATTCTCATAATGCCGGGTATCATTCCGAAACCAGCGATGACCCCACATTTTTCATCACAGAGACCAGCTCTTTTCGTTCGTGAGCCGGTTTCTCCCGCATGCCGGCAATCACAACTACATCTTTGACATCAAATTCCAGGATCTGGAACATTTTTTTCGTATAATCGAAATACTCACGGAACATGCCGGGATCCGGATTCCCCTGAGTGAACACCAGAACCAGCTTTTGTTTTGTAACTTTTTCTTTGTAATGCGGTGAGAATCGCGGAGAGATTTTCGCAAATAACCGGTCGGTGAATATCTTTGCCTGGGCACTCATCTGCCCCATGTACACCGGTGAGCCAAGGATAAGGGCATCTGCCTCATCAAGTGCGTCATAGAGTTCCTGCATATCGTCATCGATCACACAACCCCGATCGTTCCCATTGTGACAGCAAAGACAACCACTGCACGGGCTGATATCCAGATCGCTGAAAGACCATGACCGGGTTTCCGCGCCCTGTTCTTTCGCACCTTCGAGTATTTTGTTTACGGCCCAGGCAGTATTGCCCTCTTTGTGCGGACTTGCGATAATTCCGATGATTTTCATCTTTCCTCCCTGGCTTAGGTATTCAGTTACTTATTCGGGTTTACGGGATAAAGAATTGTCATCGCTTTTGTCCGGGCCGGGGAAACGGAAGTGTCTGATCGGCTTAAACAAAACGATGCCAAACGCGCAAAACGCCTCATCGGGTTTTGCGCTACGCATTTACCGGGATCCTTGGCCGGAGAGAGTTCGGTTAATGGGACGAAGCGTTGTGTTGTGGAGCAGGCGCACAAACACGCACTCGCCCAGCGAGGGCCCGGTGAGGCGCCCGAGCGACTCCCTGCATCAGCAGGGAGGGGGTGGAATCGCTTTTTACAAAGATTCGTTGGCTATCATGAAAAGAAAAATAGAGAGAAGGCCGAGAAATGCCTGATTCTGCAAATCTACCCCTCATCCAGACCGGGGAGCTGGAGAAGACAGAATTATTCGGAAGAATCTAATATGGAATGACAAGTTAATATAGAAATAATTATTAAGAAAAGCCTGAATTAGGCCATTTCTTGAATCTTTTTTCGTTTTACTTCCCTCTTTTTTATTTCTTCAAAAAATTCCCTCTCGCTTATAGGTTCTGAACAAAATTTCCGGTTCTGAAGATAAATTTGTATTAGATGTTGACTTTCATCAGAGGGATTTGCTTGTTTATTCCTTCCAAAATCTGTAACAATGTTAGTTTCAAAATAACTTCGAAAATTTTGATTCAAGTTATTTTTATAATAAATGTAGATGGATAATGTAGCTGAATCGTGTTTAACCTCTTGTGCATTTTTCAATCGTTCTTCATTTAACTCGTTATTTTTTTTGAAATTTAACATTAAATTTTTTGCAAAAAGAGAATCATAAAATTGTGTCACACTAATAAAATCAGAGTTTTGAGATAATACTTCCCCCGCACGCAAAAATGGGTGAAATGAGAGTCCATCAGTAGAAGGTATTTTCTCATCACCATATTTTGAATATTTTAGTTTTATTTCAGAATCTACTTTAATTTCGAGTGCCGGTACAGTACCTAAATTTGATATTTTTAAAATAACTTGAAGATCACCCCCATATTTATCTTCGTTAATATACATATCATCAATCTCAATTCCAATAATAGGAATTTGCAATAACCCAATTTGTCTTTGGGTTAATTTTAGAATCTTCATGTTGAGTCCAACATAAATTATTGTTACAAATACCAAACATAAATTGGCAAGAACCAAAAGCAAATTTGAATTGTTATTTAAGAAATCTAAAATACCCATAGTTTTTTTATTTTCTTGTAATATAAAAAATCATTTGGGTAAGATTGGTATCGACATAAATGAGACTATTTTTGAAAATTGCACAAAAAGAAGACCGCACTGCCTCATCTCTTCAAGGCAGCAAAAGAAGTGCGCCGACCGGGACTCGAACCCGGGTTTAGGCGTTGGCAACGCCTAGTGATAACCACTACACTATCGGCGCAGTGTGCTCTACAATGTGGGTACTCCTACAATTTAAGTATATCGACCTGCAGGCTCCCGGAACACGCGGACGGGACTGCTGCTGCCCCGGATGCAGCGGGATCGGGATTGCGGGGACGTACGGTGGGCCGGAAAGCAGAGGGGTTCTGCGCTCAGACCTGTGGCGGTGCAGCCCTCCGGAGATAGTCCCGGGACTGGTTTCCCGCGAAGCCCGGGATAATTTCCATATCTTAAAGTACGGCATTGCTCTATCATATTGATCAATGATCCCGCTCTTCGTGGAGTGCGCAGGCAAACGGGTGGTTGTCTTCGGGGGAGGAGAGGTGGCCGCACGCAAGGCCGGGCATTTCTCCCGGGAGGCCGACGTGCTGGTGGTGAGCCGGACGTTTACCCCCTCGGTCAAGGCGCTGCCGGTCCAGCTCCAGGTGCTCAATACGAGGGAGGCAAACGATGCGGATCTCGGGCTGCTGATCGCCCCGGCGTTCCTGGTGATCGGCGCTCTCTCGGATAAGGCCGAGAACGACCGGATCGGTGCGCTCTGCAAGGAGCACGGGGTGCTCTTCAACAACGCGGACGGGACACCGGGCGACGTGGTGATCCCGGCGATCTCGACCGGAGAGTTCTACACGATCGCGGTCAGCACGGGAAGCCAGAGCCCCGCGGTCTCCCGGTTCATCCGGCAGGAGATCGAGAAGAGTTACCCGGCGCTCGATGCCATGGTGCTGCTCCAGCACCGGTTGCGCGAGATGTTAAAAGAAGGCAACACCACCCCGGAGACACGGCGGCGTATCCTCTGGGAGGTGCTCCGCGACAAGACGGTCTGGACGCTCCTGTCCGAATCCCCGGAACGGGCGTGGGAACGGGTGAAGGAGCGGTATCTCCATGAATAAGCACCCGTCACGGCTCGCCATCGCCGGCGTCAGCCACCATACCGCGGACGTGATGGCCCTTGAGGCCTTCCGGTTCGCTGACGAACCGGCGTTTCTTGCCGCTGCACAGAAAAATTTCCGGGGTGTCCTTCTCCTCCAGACCTGCAACCGGGTCGAGGTGATCGTGGAGGGGTCAGCAGACAGCCTGAAGGAGTTTCTCGAACGGCAGGGAAGAAAGGGTTTCTTCCTGTTGGAAGGCCGCGATGCCCTGCACCACCTCCTCTCGCTTGCGGCGGGAATCGACTCAATGATCGTGGGCGAGGACCAGATTATCGGCCAGCTCAAAAAGGCACTCGCTGACGGCGAGGCGGCCGGCACTGCAAGCCCGTTTCTTGCACTCTGCATCAACAAGGCGGTCCATGTCGGTGTGGGAGTGCGCCAGACCACCAGGATCAACCGGGGGGCGGTCTCGGTGGGTTCGGCTGCCGTCCTTCTAGCCGAGGCCGAGCTGGGCACCCTTGAGGGCCGGCACATCCTCGTGGTCGGGAGCGGGGAGATGGGCCTCCTGGTCGCCCAGGCACTTGCCGCAAAACAGCTGACCGCGATGTATGTTGCGAACCGCACTTTCGGGAGGGCGGTGAAACTTGCAGAGAAGATTGGCGGAAAAGCCGTCCGGATGAGCGAGCTGTACCACTATATCACCCTCTCGGACGTGGTGATCTCCTGCACGTCCGCCCCGCACCCGGTCATTCACAAGGCCGAGCTCAAGGAGTCCATGAAAGCCCGGTGCTGGCCGGTGGAGGGCCACCCCCGCCCGCTCATTATCGTGGACATTGCGCAGCCCCGGGACGTGGAGGAAGGTGCCGGCGCCATTGACGGGGTCAGGCTCTTTACCATCGATGACCTCCGGCAGGTCAACGAGCAGACCATGAGTACCCGCAGGGCAGAGGCAGAACGGGCAGCCGCGTACGTGGACGAGGAACTCGAGCACTTTGTCCGCCAGCTGCACCGGAAATCCGCGGACGACTGCATTGCCGCCCTGCATTCCTGGGCCGAGACCGTGCGGCTCCGGGAACGGGACAAGGCCCTTGCACGGCTGGGGAGCACGGATGAACGGACAACGGAAGTGATCGATGACCTCACCCGGGTGCTCACCAAAAAGATCCTTACCGATGCAACGGCCTCCATCCGCGCCTGTGCCGAAGAGGGAGACCGGGATGCCGCCGAAGCGCTCGTCCAGGCGCTCACGCGGGGCATGGCCGCGGATCTGCAGAAGGGAAAAGAGATCCCGGAGTAGCGGCCCGGATCCTATGGGGGTTAACCCTCCTTTTTTGTGTGAAACAATACACTGCGGATACGACCGTGAACGTATCCCAGCTCTTGTAACGTAAGGTCCCGGAACACCGGGTTTTTAAAAAAATCTGATATCCGGTGATCCTTGGCCCGGGGATCAGCCGAGTTTTGCGTACGCGGTCTCTGCGAGTGTTTTGAGGGTGGCGTAATCTGCCCCGGGCCCGGTCATGCGGACAACCTCGAGGACCGGTCCCTTGGCAAAGATCACTTCGATGTACCCCTGTGTGGGGGCAGTCGACGCTGATCCGGACTGCAATGGCCCGAATCCCCCGGCAGGAGTGGAGGCCGGCGTTGCGTTCACAACTGCAGCGGAAAGGGCATGGGTATCAGGGCCGGTGGCCGGCAGGGGCAGATCGGAGAACGCAAGTCCTGCCTGCTGCTGCTCGTTGGAAGCAACGAGAGAGACCAGGGAGGACTGGTTCTCTGCAGTGTAGACCGTGATGGTCTGGGTGATGACAGTCGATCCGGCAGTCCCGTTCGCGGGCGTAGTCCAGGAGGCCACGTAACCCTCCTGCCAGCCGAGATCTTTTGCCATGGAACTCATCTCATCAGGAGATTTCTCGCGGGCTGACTGCAGGGTAAAGCCGGCCGGGATATCGGCCGGCGTGAGGGCAAGGGGGGCAAGCGCAATCGTGGCTGCGGGGGTAGTGGAAGCCGGTGACGGGGTCGTTGACGTGCAGCCGGCGCCAAGGAGAAAAGCGCAGGCCAGGAGGGAAAGGATCAGGAACAGAGAACGCTGCATAAAAAAAGGTGACACCGGCAACGGGATATAGGTTTTTACGTCCGGCCATGAAGACCGGAAAAACCGGCGGTACCCGGATAATATAACCATAAATACGATGCACCAGCAAACTGTTAGTAAGCGTCAAAGTGTGGTGCGCATGTTCCCCGAGAGACGAATGCGGCGGGTCCGTTCCCGCACGATCCAGCCCCTTCTGTGTGAGACTAACCTGACTGCCAATGATCTCGTCGCCCCGCTCTTTGTGGATGAGACCTCCTCTGCTCCGGTGCCTATCAGTTCCATGCCCGGCCAGTCGCGATACCCGATCGGTGAGATCGCAAACGTGGTGGGGAAGTTCCAGGAACGGGGCATCCGGGCAGTCCTCCTTTTCGGGATCCCGGCCCACAAGGACGACATGGCCACCAGTGCCTACGATCCTGAAGGTGTTGTCCAGCAGGCGGTCCGGCGGATCAAGGCAGCCTGCCCGGACATGGTCGTGATCACCGATGTCTGTGCCTGTGAGTACACCAGCCACGGCCACTGCGGGATCGTGGGTGACAGCCGCTGCGGGGGACCGGACCTCCTCAATGACGAGTCCCTCCTCCTCATGGACAGGATTGCAGTGAGCCATGCCGGGGCCGGCGCCGATATCGTGGCTCCGTCCTGCATGCTTGATGGCATGGTCCGATCGATACGGGCGGCACTGGACGATGCCGGTTACAAGGAGACCCTGATCATGTCATACTCGACCAAGTTCTCCTCTGCCCTGTACGGGCCGTTCCGCGAGGCAGCGGAGTCAGGCTATTCCTTTGGCGACCGAACCACCTACCAGATGAGCCCGGCCAATGGCCGCGAGGCGTTCCTGGAATCACAGCTCGATGCACAGGAAGGGGCCGACATCCTGATGGTCAAGCCGGCCGGCCCATACCTCGATGTGCTTGCTGAGATTACGACCCTGGGTCTCCCGGTTGCCGCGTACCAGGTGAGCGGGGAGTACGCGATGATCAAGGCGGCCGCGGAACGCGGCTGGATAAAAGAAAAAGAGACCGTCCTTGAGACGCTCACCTGTATCAAGAGAGCCGGGGCCGATCTCATCATCACCTATTTTGCCTACGATGCCTGCGGGTGGCTGGCATGAAGAGCGAGGACCTGTTTTCGGAGGCCCGGGGGCTGATGCCCGGCGGTGTCTCAAGTCCGGTCCGGGCAATTAAGCCCTATCCCTTTTACACGGCAAAGGCTCTCGGATCCCATATCACCACGGTTGACGGTGCAGACCTGATCGACTGCTGCATGGCCTACGGCCCTCTTCTCCTCGGCCATGCCCACCCGGAGATCAAAAAAGTGATCGCCGCCCAGCTGGAAAAGGGGTGGCTCTACGGCACACCTACGCCATACGAACCGGAGTTTGCCCGGCTCATCACCGGAGACCACCCGGGCATGGACATGGTACGGTTCGTATCGAGCGGATCGGAAGCAACCATGGCCGCGATCCGGCTCGCCCGGGGGTTCACGGGAAAATCAGATATCATCAAGATCGAAGGGGGTTTTCACGGAGCCCATGACGCGGTGCTCGTGAAAGCCGGCTCGGGCGCCACCACGATGGGAGTTCCCGATTCGGCGGGAGTCCTCCCCGCTCTGGTTGCCCATACCCGGCAGCTGCCCTACAACGATGTCGAGGCACTCGAAGCAACGCTTGCCTCGCACCACGACATCGCTGCGCTGATCATCGAGCCGGTTCTCGGGAACATCGGGCCGGTCCTGCCGGAAGACCATTACCTCAGGGAGATCCGGGAGATCACGAGCGCCTATGGCGTGCTTCTTATCTTCGATGAGGTGATCACCGGCTACCGGCTCGGGATTGGCGGAGCACAGAAGATGTTCGGGGTCAGGCCGGATATCACGACACTTGGGAAGATTATCGGCGGGGGCCTGCCCATCGGCGCCTTCTGCGGGAGAAAGGAGATCATGTCCCTTGTGGCACCGCAGGGCCCGGTGTACCAGGCCGGCACGTTCTCGGGTAACCCTCTATCGCTTGCTGCCGGGATCGCCACGATCCGTTATTTACACGACCACCCCGGGATCTATCCCGACCTCGCGGAGAAGGCCCGGGCCATCAGGGAATCCATCGGCAGCGGGGCCGGCGGCTCGTTTGTTCAGCTCGGCTCGATGTTCAAGTATTTCTTCCGGCCTGCAGCCCCGAAGAATTATACAGAGGTAAAAGAGTGTGACACGACTGCCTTTGGCCGGTTCCGGGAAAAGATGCTTGCCCGCGGGATCTTCCTCCCTCCTTCCCAGTTCGAGACCAACTTTTTGTCCACAGCGCATACTGCTGACGATCTTGCGACCATTGCCGGGGGGTACACCGCATGTCTCTGAGGGTAGGGACCCGGGGCAGCCGGCTTGCGCTTGCCCAGACGGCTATCGTAATAAAGAAGATCCAGGCCCTCGGCATCGAGGTGGAACAGAAGATCGTCAGCACACAGGGGGACGAGGTAACGGGTGTCCCCCTCCACGCGATCGGAAAACAGGGCGTCTTTGTGCGGGCGCTTGATGATGCGATCCTGAATGACGAGATCGACTGCGCTGTTCACAGCATGAAGGACATCCCGGCGATCCGGCCCTCGGGCCTGTTTACGTCCGCGATCCTCCCCCGGGACTCTCCCGCGGACTTCCTTGCCTTCTCCGGCCCGGTCTCGGCCGTCAGGATGATCGGCACGTCCAGCACCCGGCGCCGGGCCCAGCTCCTCCGCCACGACCCCTCCCTTGAGATCAAGGATCTCCGGGGGAACGTGGATACGAGGATCCGGAAGATGAGCGAAGGGCAGTACAACGCGATCGTGCTTGCCGAGGCCGGCCTTACCCGGCTCGGTATCCGGATCCCGGGCGAACGCCTGCCCCCGGAGAAATTTGTTCCCACCCCCAACCAGGGAACGATAGCGGTCGTGAGCCGGGCAGACCCTTCGATCATGGAAGTGCTCTCCGGCCTCGACCATCCCGCGACCCGGCGGGACGTAGCGATTGAGCGTGCGGTGATGGAGCAGGTGGGAGCCGGCTGTTTTACCCCCATGGGCATCTTCTGCAGGGACGGCAACCTGATCGCAGAAGTCCTCTCGCTGGACGGTACAAAGACAGAGCGGATTGAAAAGAAGATCGGGACGCTCGAGGAGGCCCGGGCAGAGGGCACGGCCCTCCGGGCACGGGCCGGCGACCTGATCGCGGATGCATACCATACCCTGGGGATCTCCTTATGACGGGCATTGTCTATCTGGTGGGCTCCGGCCCGGGTGGCACGGGACTGTTGACACAGCGGGCAGCGGACTTACTCGAAGCGGCAGATGTCATCCTCTATGACCAGCTGCCCGGTGAGGAGATCCTCTCAAGTCTCCCCTCCCGCGCCGAGAAGATCGACTGCGGGAAATACGGCGGCCACCACACGCTCAAACAGAACGAGATCGAGGCCCTGATGGTGGACCGGGCCAAAAAGGGACACCGGGTTGTCCGGCTCAAGGGCGGGGATCCGTTCCTCTTTGGGCGGGGCGGCGAGGAACTGGAGACGGTCCGGGCAGCAGGCATTCCTGTCGAGATGGTGCCGGGGATCTCCAGTGCGCTTGCAGTCCCCGCATCGGTGGGGATCCCGGTTACGCACCGGAAGTATGCCTCGCAGGTGACCATCCTTACCGGTCACGAGGACCCGACCAAGCCCGCACCGGCACTGGACTGGAAACTGCTGGCACAGAGCCGGGGCACAATCGTGATCCTGATGGGCGTGGCAAACCTGCCTAACATTGCAAAGGCCCTCCTCTCCCATGGAAAAAACCCGGAGACACCGGTCGCGATCATCGAGCGCGGTCTGCGCAAAGACCGCCGGATCACGACCGGCCCGCTCTCCGGGATTGGCGAACTGGCCGTACAAGCCGGGGTAAAACCCCCGGCCGTGATCGTGATTGGCGACGTTGTCCGGCTCTACGATCCCCGGCGGCCTGACCTGATTCCCCCGGAGGCGACGTAGCGATGCTTGACGAAATCAACAAATTTGAACGGATTGTGTACACGGTTCTGATCATCCTGCTGGGTGCGGTCCTGATCTGTGCGATAGCAGAACTGGTCGCGATGATTGTCTCCTACCTGTTCATTCCCTCCCTGAACCTGCTCGACAGCCGCGAGATTGTTGCCGTGCTCGGCGCTTTCCTGCTCGTGCTCATTACGGTGGAACTGCTGGACACCATGAAGGCCTATATTGCCGAGAACGTGATCCACGTGGAGATCGTGGTACTCCTGGCCATTATTGCGATTGCCCGGAAGGTGATCCTGCTTGACCCGGCGTCAACGGATTCCGGGGAACTGATCGGGATTGGGATTATCATCGTCGGTCTTGCGGCTGCATATTACCTGATAAAACAAGCCGGCGTGGTGATCGGGAGCGGGAAGGACAGGAAAACTGTCGATATACCGCAGGAAAAATCCTGAAAAACAGCTTCGGGCAGGTTTTCCCTGCACGGTCCCTTTTGCGGCAACCATTCTGACGGTTGTACGACAATTTTAAAAATATCCGCACGAAAAGCCGGGGATTGAAGGTATTTTTACCTGGAGTCCCTGTTGATTTCCTTTAGGTGCCGGCTGGAGCGGCGTTCCCGCCAAACCGGTAACAGTCCTCCGGGACCACGATCTCGAACCGCACCCCGGCACCCGGTGTCCCGTGCTCGCTAATCGACAGATCGGTAATTGAGAGGATCTCGCGGGTGATAAAGAGTCCAAGACCGGTGTGCTTCCCAAAGCCCCGTTCGAAGATCTTCTCTTTTTCTCCTGCGGCGACCCCCACCCCATCATCACGGTAGATCAGGAGAAGGCCGGAGGCACCTCGTTCGTACGATACCGAGATACGTTTAACATGTTCACCGTGCCGGAGAGAGTTGTCTATCAGGTTCTCAAACACTTTTTCCAGCAACGGGTCGGCATAAACTTCAAGATCTCCGGTGGTGATCTCAAGGGTAATACCGGCAGACCTGACCAGCGGCAAAAGGAGCGCCATCTGCTGCGCCACATTAATCCACAGGGGAGCCTTGACGCCAATGTCTTCGTAGGTCCTGGTAAATTCAATCTGGCGGAGGATATTGTTGGCAACAACCTCCTCCTTGTCGATGGTTGCGGTCATCTCGGGATCCTGCGGCATCATCCGGGTAAGCTCAATATAGGCAAGGAGTGCGGTCAGCTGGTTCTTGATATCGTGGCGGGTGATCCCGGAGAGGAGGTTAAGTTTTTTGTTCGCCAGCAGGAACGCTGCCCGGGAGGAGTCAAGCTGGACATTGACATTTTTCAGCTCGGTATTCTGGAGAATAACCCGTTCATGATACCGGGTCATCTCCTCCACGACCTTCCAGATGACCGCCGCGACAATGACGAGCATCAGGGCCCGGAGGATCGCTTCGTACGGGATCGATCCCGGGGCAAGCAGCCAGCTGACGATCACTTCGAGAACACCAAAGAAGAGCGCAATGGCAACTACGGTCCTGCCGTACCAGAGCCCGGCAATCACGACAATAAGATAGTAAAACTGTGTGTACACGACCGAGACATGATACGTGTAGTGGACGATACACTCAAGAAAGACTCCGGTGAGCACAAGGAGTATCAGAACCAGGAATTTCAGCTGGTCGGGCGGGTTATAAAAGGTACTCGTCAAATTGCTTTCGCTCATTCCTTTCTCCGGGACTGTTTCTACAATAACTTCCAGAATATTGTATATATGTCCGTCGATAAGGTTCACCAGGGCCAACCGCTTTCTTCCGGCCGGGCGCAGGAAATCCGAGGATGTCCTGTCAGGCCTTCATCGCCGGGCTGACAGTTCTCCACGGTTAAACAAGGATTAATACATTACCGCAACAAAAGTTGTGGAGATGGGCGACGCAGTGCCTGCCGGCGGTCCGACACAGGACGAGATCATGGCGGTCTCTCTTTTTAAGATGGGTATTGCCGCCGGCGATACGGTCCTTGACCTCGGCTGCGGGACCGGCAAGGTGGCGATTGCTGCCGCAGCCCGGGCAAAAAAGGTGTACGCCATTGACCGGCGCCCGGAAGCGATCGCGTACGCGAAAAAAGCAGCTGCGGAAGCAGGGCTAATGAATATTGAATTCTTCTGCGGGGAAGCAACGGATTTTCTGGCAACGGCCCCCCTCTTTGACTGCGCCTTTGTCGGGGGATCGCAGCAGATCAAAACAATTCTTCCTGTCCTCGCACAGAAAGTCCGGCGGGTGATCGTGGTCAATGCTGTCCTCGTGGACACCCTTGCAACTGTAACGACTGCCATGCAGTCATTAGGGATCTTCCGCGAGACCGTGCAGGTCCAGGTGGCCCGCTCGCATGCACTTGGAAAGAGCATGATGTTCAAGCCTATTGACCCGGTCTACATCATCGTGGGGGCTGGTGCAGCATGCTCGTAGGCCTTGGTCTTGGCCCGGGAAACCCGGAACTCTTAACGCTCCGTGCCGTCCGGCTGCTGAAAGAGGCCGACACGGTCTTTGTCCCGGGCCGGATCGCTGCAGATCTCGTAGCCCCCTACCGCGAATCTGTTATGCTCGATTTTCCCATGACCGATGATGAGGACCGGATACGGGCATGCCTTGAGGCCAACGCAGAGAAGATCGCACCCGTGGCACAAAAAGGACTCGCAGTCTTTGGGATTCTCGGCGATCCGAACTTCTTCTCCACTTTCTCCCGCCTCTGCGGGATCCTTGCAGAGCACCACCCGGGGATCGAGTACCGGACAGAACCCGGGATCAGCTCGATCACGGCCTTTGCCGCGGCAGCCGAAGTCCCGCTGAACGGGGGTTTTCTTGTCTCTGACGGTGCAGAACCATCAGCCCTTATACGGCTCAAGGCCCGGCGCCCGCAAAAGATCATTGCCGGTCTCAAAAAGGAAGGCTATAGCGAGTTTGTCCTTGTGGAACGGATGTTCTTTCCCGACATGAAAGTGTACCGGGATGACGAGATCCCGGAGAAGAGCGATTACATGAGCGTGCTGTACGCGAGGCGCCGGAAATGACCGGCATAAAAAAATCCCGCAGAAAGACCGGGGCAAAGGTCTGGTTCGTGGGCGCCGGACCCGGCGATCCCGGGCTTATCACGGTCAAAGGACAGGATCTCGTGAATACCGCAGATGTCCTGATCTACGCCGGATCGCTGGTTAACCCGGTACTCGTGGACGCATCGAAAGCAACGGTAAAACAGGACAGCTGGGGGATGCACCTCGATGAGATGGTCGATGCCCTGGAGAAGCACGCAAAGGCAGGTAAAAAGGTAGTACGGCTCCACTCGGGTGATCCTGCATTGTATGGTGCGATTGTCGAGCAGATGGAACGGCTCGAAGACCGGGGGATCGAGACCGAAGTCGTGCCCGGTGTCTCCTCCCTCTTTGCGGCCGCAGCCGCGCTCAGGACGCAGCTGACGCTCCGGGGTGTCTCGGAGTCAGTGATTGTCACCCGCCCGGCCGGAAAGACACTTGCAAAGGACCAGATCGCGGAGTTCTCGCGCCTGGATTCAACGCTGGTCATCTTCCTTGGTACCGAAAAACTCGAAGAGATCACCGCAAGGCTCGAATGCGATAACAAGACCCCGGCAGCCGTGGTGTACCATGCCTCGTGGCCGGACCAGAAAGTAGTCCGGGGTACGGTAGCTGACATCGCGGCAAAGGCACGGGCGGCCGGCATTGAGCACACGGCCCTGCTGCTCATCGGCGGGGTCGTTGGTACGGAAAAAGAGGGGCACGTTACCTCGTACCTCTATTCATGACAGACACGGTCGTGATCGCTCTTGGCCGGTTCCTGCCGGATGCCCGGCGGATCGCGGCATTCCTCAATGCGGAGGTAATCGAGTACCAGGCCGGTATCTTTGCCGGGGTTTTCCCGAAAGCCCGGCAAATCGTGGCCCTGATGTCCATGGGTATCGTGGTGCGGGGAATTGCCCCGCTGCTCTCGGACAAGTGGACCGATCCGGCCGTGGTCGTGGTTACGCCGGACTTTTTGTACGCCGTCCCCCTTGTCGGCGGTCACCACGGGGCAAATGCGCTTGCAAAGAAGCTTGCCGGCCTTGGCCTCACCCCGGTCATTTCCACGGCCACCGAGGCTACCGGGCATGATTCGGTCGAAGGGATTGCCGATCGTTCCGGCTGCGATATCGTGTGCCGTGACTCAACGCGGGCGGTGAATGCCGGCATCCTGGACGGCACCACAAAGGTCTATGCCATTCCCGGCCCCGGGGTTGTCCTTGCCGGCCCGGATGTCTCGATCCTGGTGCACCGGGGCGAATACACGGTAGGGATTGGCTGCCGGAAAGGGGTGACGGATGTCGAGGTGACCCGGGCGATAGAAGAGGCGCTTGCTGAAGCAGGGATACCAAAGGATAAGGTCATGGTCTATGCCACAACCGCGAAAAAATGCAATGAGGCCGGGCTCTGCAATGCGGTTGCCGCAATCCCTGCCAATTTAATATTCCTGGATGATGACACTATTAACGCGCAGGTGCCAGCCACGCCTTCCCGGGCAAAAAAGATCGGCCTGGTCGGGGTGGCCGAGCCGTGTGCGCTTGCAGTCTCAAAACACCGGGAACTGATCATGAGAAAGAAAGTTTTTTCGAAGGTGACCATTGCCATCGCCCGCTGAGTCCCCGGGTCTCTTTATTGTCGGGATTGGTCCCGGCCGCACGGAGTACCTGACCGTCCGGGCAGCCCACGCGATCGCCCGTGCAGAGTACGTGATTGGAAACGACAGTTACCTTGACTCCATCCGTCCCTTAATCGAAGGCAAACAGGTGATAAGGAGCTCGATGGGGAAGGAAGTGGAGCGGGCAAAGAAAGCGATCGAGCTTGCACAGTCGCATCCGGTCGCGATCGTATCGGGCGGGGATGCCGGCGTGTACGGCATGGCAGGGATTGTCCTTGAGGTGCTCGAACATTCGGGAGCGGAGATCCCGGTCGAGATCGTGCCGGGGGTAACTGCCGCAAATGCCGCAGCATCGCTTGTGGGTTCGCCCCTTTCCGGCGATTTTGCGGTTATCTCCCTCTCGGACCTGCTCACCCCGCTCGAGATCATCGAGAAACGACTCGATGCTGCCTTCTCGGTTGGGATCCCGGTCGTACTCTATAACCCCCGGAGCCAGGGCCGGCCGCACAACTTTGCGCTCGCCATCGAGCATGCCCGGAAGTACTACCTGCCGATCGTGCCGGTTGCAGTGGTGAAAAACGCCCTCCGGGAAGGGCAGGAGAAGCCGGTGATTGTGACCCTGGGGGAGATCGAGAGTGTCATGGACGCAATCGATATGCACACGACCGTCATTATCGGCGGAAGCGAAAGCAGGATATGGAGGATGGGTAACGATGTCAAAGGAATCATCACGCCACGCGGATACCAACGCAAATACGTATATTGACCCCGGTGCAACCACCCGCGAGGCCTACGAGATCTCCAAGACCTCAAGGACGCTTGCCCGAAAGATGGTGGGAAACGAAAGTCCCGAGGACCGGGTCCGGCAACGCTGCTCTGTTGCGGTGGGAGACTTTGCGATGGCCGGCCTGCTCCGGTTCAGCCTTGACCCGGTTACGGCCGCGGTAGCAGCGCTCAAATCCGGCGCCCCCATTATTACCGATATCCGCATGGTCCAGGTTGGCATCCAGAAAAAAGGCCATCATTCGGAGATCCTCTGCGCACTCGATTTCGGGGGAGAGATCGCACGCGAACGGGGGATTACCCGGAGCTCTGCCGGCTTTGTTGCCCTCCGGGAACGGCTCGCCGGTTCCATTGTCGTGATCGGCAATGCGCCGTCTGCCCTTCTTCTGGTCTGCGATATGATCCGGGAAGGCGTCCGGCCCGCAGTTGTTATCGGCGCACCGGTGGGTTTTGTCAATGCAGCGGAATCCAAGGCCTTCCTGCGGACGCTTGCGATCCCCTCCATCTCCACGGAAGGGACCCGGGGCGGTACCCCGGTGGCGGTGGCGGCCATCAATGAATGTATCACGATCCTGATCGAGGAATCCGCGTCATGAGGGACCCGGTTACCGGTTTTTTGTACCCTGCAACCTGGGAGGCAAAGGCAACCAACCCTGCCGGCCTTTCCCTGGCAGCCCGTGGTTTTGCGGTGCTCACGGCATCAGGCACCGTCCTCCTTCGGGGATATACGACCGGGACCACGGCTGCGGCAGCCTGCAAGGCGGCGATCCTCTCCCTGTCCGGTAACATTACTGAAGTCCGCATCCGTCTTCCCTGCGGGCTTGAAGCGGATCTTCCGGTCACTGCCCGGGACGGGCGGGCGTCCTGCAAAAAGTACGCCGGGGATTATCCCTCGGATGTGACGGCAGGCCTCGAATTTGTGGCAGAAGCCGCGAGAGCACCGGAGGGTATTCTGCTGGTACCGGGAACGGGTATCGGACGGTATATCCGGGATACCCCCCGGTACAAAAAGGGTGAGCCGGCCATCAGCGAGGCACCGCTTGCCTGTATCCTCTCCTCCATGGAAGAGGCGCTTGCAGAGACCGGCCTTTCTGGCACCACGGTCACGCTCTCGATCCCGGACGGTGAGCGTGTTGCGAAAAAGACCCTCAACCCCCAGGTCGGGATCGAGGGCGGGATCTCGGTACTGGGATCCACCGGCCTCGTGGAGCCCTGGGACGACCACCTCGAAGAATCGGTGATGGCCCGGGTTGCCGGGGCAGAAGATGTTGTCATCACCACCGGCAGGATCGGACTCCGGTATGCCCGGCTGCTCTTTCCTGATCACGAAGTGGTGCTTGCCGGGGGAAAGATCAAAGAGGCGCTCTCTGCGGCAAAGGGAAACGTTACGCTCTGTGGCCTTCCGGCCCTGATCTTAAAATACATCGAACCGCATATTCTCGATAGCACCGGGTTTGCGACCGTAGAAGAGCTTGCGTCTTCGCCGGCATTTTTTGCGGCAGTCACCCCTGTTCTTGCAGCGTATAAGAAAAAGTATCCCCGAATCAGGGTAGTACTCGTGAACCGGGAAGGGACCATTATCGCGGAGAGTCCATGAAGATTGTAGGTGTGGGATGCGGGCCGGGCCTGCTCACGGAGCAGGCAGTACAGGCAATCCGTACGGCACGCCTCATCTACGGGTCCAGCCGGGCCATCGACATGGTGCAGAAACTGATCCCGGCCAACTGCACCGTGCGCTCCATCAGCGATTACCGGAACCTCTCGGCGCTTCCCGAGAACGCGGTCGTGCTCTCCACGGGCGATCCTATGCTTGCCGGTCTCGGGTACCTGCCCGGCGAAGTGATCCCCGGTATCTCCTCCCTGCAGGTGACCGCTGCCCGCCTCCATATCCCGCTCTCCCGCGTGGCCGTGATCGTGGCCCATGGACGGGGCCATGACCGGGCCATGCAGGAGACCATCGAGGAACTCAGACGGGAAAAAATCGTCTTTCTTATTGCCGATCCCCGGTTTGACGTCAACGAACTGTACCGGCGTCTCGGTACCATGGGGCTTGCTGCAACGGTCCGGATCGCGGTCTGTGAAAACCTCGGCTATCCTGACGAACATATCCAGACCGGAGATCTTGTCGCTCCGCCTTTCCCGGATACTGATCTCTATTCCCTCGTGATCGGCCCGTTCGCGGAAGCTGCTGCAAAAAAATCCTGAGGGAAAACTCATTACTGGCCGGGTTTCGTTGAGGACTGAAGGAACCTGATAGAGGGATCCTATTTACCTGTCCTGACCCCATAGAATGGTATGAAGATCCAGCGTCTTACGGCACCCCGGATGAAAGGGATCCTGCTTGGGATCCTTGTTGCGGTTATCGTTACCGTGATCGGCACCCCACCGGGGTTTGCCGTTGTCGTGGGCATCATCTTCGGCCTTGTGGCATACCTGGTCCTCAATGACCGCACAAGGACCGGCTGAAGCCAACGCCGAACCTTTCCCTGCAAAAACACTTTTACGGATTGCGGTCATACGCTTGGATACGGGGCATACACCATGAGTTCAGCAAAACAATCACCGATCTCAAAGGTCCAGCTCAGCTACCTGTTCTTCATTATCGGCATAATCCTGATGCTTATCCCGGATCTCAACGGTCTTGGGTTCCTCCCGGCAGATGTCCGCCAGTATTTTGGCGTGCTCTTCTACCCGGGAATCATCTGTATTGTCATCGGGTATATCCTGAAATAACGCCGTTGACTGATACGTGAATCAAAAAAGATATTACTTCTTTTCCGCGGCCTTTTCCCCGCTCTTTGCGGCCGGGGGCTTTTTCTCGATCTTCATCTCGCACTGCCGGTCCCCGGTGCACATGGTCCGCACGTACCGGGCAGTATAGTCTTTGTTGAGGAGCGGGACCGCCGTAAGCGTGAGTGCCATACACCGGGAGAATGCCCGCTCATGGTCGTTTGCAAGCGTGTAACTATGGATCAAAAACGGGCAGCGCTTAACAATGACCACTGCCCCGTCGTTTGTGACCTCCATCGTCTCCCCCCCGTACTCCGGCCCGAAAAGGATGATGGTAGCATTCTGGACTGCAAGTGCAATCTCCTTTGCATTCCTGACCGGAAAGGAGCTCGTGTGGACGATGTCTTTGACCATCTTTGCGATCTCCATCCAGATCTCCTGTTCGAGTGTGGCAAACTGCGGCCCGAGGGCTTCGCGAAAGGCGATCTCGTACAGCGCCGGGAGTTTTGCAGCGCACGCGGCAGCGTACCGCCATCGCACATTGTCGGGAATATCCTTGAGGTCCGGCATAAGCATCCTCACGCAGATGTGGACAACCGGATATATCAATATGGTGATGGGAGCAGGATGAAAACGGCCTATTCCGCGATCCGGTACCCGTCCTTTCCCTTCCGGAGAAAGCCCTCGTTCTGGAGTGCTGCAAGGATCCGGCGCACCCGGGCGGGTTCTTCGGTAAGCGCAGAGATGATCGCCTGCTCCCGGGCCGGGGCATTTCCGATCACGTATTTCAGGATCAGGCCCCGTATCCGCCGGTCCGAGCCGGCAAACGGCGCCTGCTTCACGTACGCAGTGCTTCTCCGGTTGGGGTTGGGCACGCTTTTTTTGAGTTCCGTCCCGAGATCCATGAGTGCCCAGTACCATGCCCGGGGGTTTCTCCGGTCAAGTGTTCGTTCCACAAGGGGCAGGATCTCCGCATCGGTCACCGCTTCGGCATCGGCAAAGAAGAAATGGATAAAGACCCGGCGGATGTTTGTCTCGATAAAGATCACCGGCAGGTTGTAGGCAAAGGCGCAGATGGAAGAGGCAGTAGCAGGCCCGATACCGGGAAAGGTGGCAAGGACTTCCGGGTCGCGGGGGAGTGTTCCACGAAATTCATTTACCATCTTTTCGGCACATTTTTTCAGGGCCACAGCCCGGCGGTTATATCCCATACCCTGCCATGCGGCAAGGACATCGGCAAGAGGTGCCCGGGCCAGGGCAGCGGCGTCCGGGAATGCTGCAACAAATGCGGGATATTTTATTGCAACCCGGTCCACCCGGGTCTGCTGGAGCATAATCTCCGATACAAGGATCCGGTACGGGTCTTCTGTGTGGCGCCAGAGCATATCGTGCCGGCCGCGGGAAGTATAGAACGCGAGCACAAGATCCCGGAATTGTGCTGCTGCCTCATCGGTCAGGTTGTCCCGGGAAAAGGCCGGGCCGATCGTTTCAAGGCAGGTCTGGGTACTTTTCTTCATGGTGTGGCGGCGGGATGCGTTTTCTCCCTGATACTCTCATCGTGGTTCTGGATAAAAACTGGTATTGCTGCAGGCAGAACGAGCCGGGGGGAAGGATGCAGCGGAGGTATCGGATGTATTATGTCCGCCCAAAGAGCTCGTCCAGTTTCCCCCGCGTAAACCGGATCATGGTGGGCCGGCCGTGCGGGCAGGTGAACGGCATCTTTGTGGCCCGGAGCTGGGAGATAATCCTCCGGCACTGCTCGATGGTACAGACCGTGCCGGCCTTGATCGCACTCCGGCAGGCAATAATCCGCGTGAGCCGCTCCCGGTCGCTGACCGGCCGGTCCATGTCCTTGTGGAGGAGATCGCTTACCAGGTCATCGATCATTGCGGGGCCCTCCACCTTGCCCATCAGGGCAGGGACAGCCCGGACCAAAAAGGACCCGGCACCGAACTCTTCAATGATGACGCCTTCCTGCGCAAGCGCAGGGATCAGGCTTTTGAGGATCGCGGCGTCTTTGGGTGGGCGGTGGATGATTGCCGGGACAAGCAGTTCCTGCGCCTGCCGGGCCGCCATGCTCCTGCTCACCTGCTCATAGAAGATCCGCTCGTGGGCTGCGTGCTGGTCAATGATAATGAGTTCCCCATTGGCAGCTTCAGCAAGGATATAGATCCCGCCGATCTGCCCGATCACGTCCATCTCCGGCACAACAGCAGTGACCGGGGGGATGCCGCTGGCAAGCTCGGTCTGCCGGAGCCGGGAGTCAGTCAAGGCCGTACCGCTATGGGTCGGTTCTGTAAAGGGCGAGAGTGTGCCTGGTACTGCCGGGACTGTGATCGTCCCGGCGCAGTAGGGATCCGCGGGTTCCGCTACATACGGCACAGGCAGGGTATCGCTCTCCCCGGCATCCAGGTTTTGGTACACCGGTTGCGGGGCGGTCACCTCGGGGATCAGGTCGCCCGTAGCAAGTGCTGCGCGCACTGAGTCGCGCACACCCTCTGCGATCTCTTTTTCTTTGGTGAGCCGGACCTCCTTTTTTGTGGGATGGACGTTGATGTCCACGAGCCGGGTATCGATCGCAAGCGAGAGGAAGGCGACAGGATACCGCCCGTGGGGGAGGAGAGTCCCGTACCCTTCGCGGATTGCGGTGGTCAGGGAAGGCGCCGTGATGTACCTGCCATTGATCGCGATTAGAATCCGGTCATGATCCTTGCGTGAAAGGGCCGGTCGGGAAACATAACCGGAGATACGCATGAACGGCAGGTCGGCTGCTACGGGAATAAGTTCGCGTGCATAATCGTTCCCAAAGATCCGGGCGATCGTGTCGAGGGATCGTCCGGTCCGTTCGGTGACCAGCTGCTCCCGGTTGTTATGGAAAAACCGGAACGAGACCTGCGGGCAGGCGAGGCAGAGTCCTTCGAGGATCCCGTGGATCCGCGCGATCTCTGTTGTCAGGCTCTTCTGGAACTTCTTCCGGGCCGGGGTATTGAAGAAGAGTTCCTCCACGAGCACACTGGTGCCCTCCGGTGCCCCGGTCTTGCCCCGTGTGGTGATCTCTCCCCCGACCACGACAATCCGGGTGCCGGGCATCCTGCCGCTGCCCTGGGGCCTGGTAACGAGAGTTACTTTTGCGATCGCGGCAATGCTCGCCAGTGCTTCGCCCCGGAATCCCAGGGTATGAATCGAGAACAGGTCATCGAGTTTGCGGATCTTGCTCGTTGCATGGGGAACAAAGGCAAGCTCTGCATCGGCCGGCTGCATCCCGCACCCGTCATCGGTCACTTTTATCGCTGCGATCCCGCCCTGCACGGACGTGATGTCGATCCGTACCGTACGGGCGCCGGCATCGATCGCGTTCTCCACGAGTTCCTTTACCACCGATGCCGGCCGTTCGATCACCTCGCCGGCCGCGATCTGGTTGACGGTTGCCGGGTCAAGCACCCGTATGACAGGGGAATGCTCCTCTGCGGTCATGCATCCCTCTCTTTGGGGGATCTGCCGGATGTCCCTGCACGTCTTTTGAGCTCGGCCAGTTTTGCAAGCGCCTGCATCGGGGTCATGGCATCCGGGTCAAGACCGGCAATCTCTGCGATCACCGGATCCGGCACGGGGGGTGCGGCCCGGGCCGGCAGGCTGTCATCCACCAGCAGGAGCTGGGTGTAGCGCCGGGCTTTCGCGCCCCCGGAAGTATCGCGGCTCAGGGTATCGGAAAGGATCGCATCGGCCCGTTCGGTGACTTTCTTCGGGATGCCCGCAAGACGGGCTACGTGAATACCGTAGCTCTTGTCGGTTGCCCCGGGGATCAGTTTCCTGAGGAAGACGACCTCCTTTTTTGTCTCCTGCACGGCAAAATGGTAGTTTTTCACCCGTTTTAACTCTCCCTCCATCCCGATGAGCTCATGGAAATGGGTGGCAAAGAGCGTCTTTGAGCCGGCTGCCGATTTCCCGTGCAGGTATTCGAGCACCGCCTGGGCGATCGAGCATCCGTCCGCAGTACTGGTGCCCCGCCCGATCTCGTCAAGGATAACAAGGCTTTTTCCTGTCATGTTGTTGAGGATGTTTGCCAGCTCGAGCATCTCAACAAAGAATGTGCTCTGGCCGCTGGCGAGATCGTCAAATGCACCGACCCGGGTGAAGATCCGGTCAATGATGCCAATCCGGGCCGACCGTGCAGGGACAAAACTTCCCGCCTGTGCCATAATACAACAGAGCGCTATCGAGCGCATGTACGTGGATTTTCCTGCCATGTTTGCGCCGGTGATGATCATGATCTGGGTCTTTGACCCGGAGAGTTCGGTATCGTTGGGGACAAATCCCCCGGCAAGGCTCCGTTCAACCACCGGGTGCCGGACATCCCGGCAGGTGATGGCATCTCCCTTGTCCAGCAGGGGGCGCACATAGTCGAAATCCACTGCCACGTCCGCCAGTGCTGCTGCGACATCGAGCGCGGCGATTCCCTGGGCTATCCGCTGGAATGCGGAAACTTCTTTTCTGATCTCATCGATCAGGCTGGCATAGAGCGAGCGCTCGAGTGCAAGGACACGCTCGTCAGCATCGGTAATCAGGGCCTCTTTTTCCCGGAGTTCCGGGATCGTGTACCGTTCCCCCGTCGCCGTAGTCTGCCGGCGTTCATAGCGGGCCGGGACAAGCGAGAGGTTGCTCTTGCTTATGTCAATGTAATAGCCGAAGATCCGGTTGTACCCTACTTTGAGGGATTTAATACCGGTCTTCTCCCGTTCCTGCTGCTGGAGCTCTATGATCCAGTTCTTCCCGGAGTGCAGGACACCGGTCATACCGTCCAGCTCCAGAGAGAATCCCGGACGGATAACGCCGCCGTTCTTTGCGATCGCAGGAGGGTCATCAATGATCGCTCTCCGGATAAGATCGATAATGGCCGGGAGATCTATCAGGCAGTCCAGGGCCGCTGTAACACGATCGGGTATCCCGGTCCCTGATCCCGTCGTGGACGAGGCAAGGAGATTCCGGATCTCCGGGAGAGTGGCAAGCGAGTCCGCGAGAGCAACGAGATCCCGGGGGCCGGCATTCCCGTACGCGATTCTCGCGGTTATCCGTTCGATATCGGCATGGTGCGTGAGGAGCTCCCGCAGGGACATGCGCATCGTGGCCGAGGTGGTGAAGTATTCGACCGCATCAAGCCGGGCATTGATCCGCGCAATCTCCGTAAGCGGCCGGGTCAGCTGCCGGCGCAGGAGCCGGCTGCCCATCGGGGTCTTCGTCCGGTCAAGGGTGGAAAAAAGCGTAGCGCCCTTTGCCCCGCCCCGGATACTCTCGTGCACCTCCAGGTTGCGCAGCGTGATCGCATCAAGCATCATTCCTGTGGCCGATGAACGTGTGGCAAGGGCACTCACGTGCGGGAGCGCAGACTTCTGGGTCTCCGCTGCATACGAGAGTGCCGCTCCGGCCGCACCGATCGCCGCGGGCATGGCATCACAGCCATAGCCGGCAAGGGAAGTGACCCCGAAATGGTCACAGAGGGTACGGCTGGCCCGGTCAGGGAGGAACCGGTCATCGGCATAGGGAGTTACCACCACGTCGTCCCTGCTCATCAGGGCCCGCATCTCTTCATCAACCGTGGAGGGGACGATGCATTCGGCCGGGCGGTACCGGGCGATCTCGGACCGGATACTCCCGGAAACGCCCTCAGCCGGGATGGCAACCACAAAAAATTCGCCGGTGGAGATGTCCAGGAGTGCCATGCCCCAGTCTGCCCCTTTGGCACCGGGCGACAGGGCCATCAGGTACGCGGCAGCTGATGAGGGGAGCATGGCCGGGTCGATCACTGTACCGGGGGTGATCACCCGGACCACCTCGCGCTTCACGAGCCCTTTTGCGGTCCTGGGATCTTCGGTCTGCTCGCAGATCGCGACCTTGTAGCCTTTTGCCACGAGCCGGGCAATATACCCCTCCCCCGCGTGATGGGGGACACCGGCGAGCGGGATACGCTGGTCGCCGTTTTTCGACCGGGAGGTGAGCACGAGATCGAGCTCCTTTGACACGACCACGGCATCATCTTCCAGCGTTTCAAAGAAATCCCCGATATGGAAAAAGAGGATGGCATCGGGGTACTGCGCCTTGATCTCCCGGTACTGCCGCATACCCGGGGTAAGATTTTTGCCATCATCGGCGCATGGGCCGGTGCCGGGGGAAGGCGCAATAGTCATCAAAAGTACTATGGGCGGCAGGAGATTAAACCGTACGGATCCGGCGTGACCGTATCAGGAGCTGGAACGATAGAAGATAAGGGCAGGAAGAGAGACAAGGAGCGCAACAAGACCGAATGCGAGCCCGATTGCAAGACCGGTGGCAAGCAGGCCCAGGAGCACGAGAAATCCCCCCTTGATAACCGGGATATTGATAACAAGAATACACAGGCCGGCAAGGATCAGGATAACCAGGCCGGCAACAGCATTTCTGATATCCTGCACACTGGGAGAGAAGGAAATGGCAAGGCTCGTTACCAGGTACAGGTAGAGGATAAACCAGGGGTTGAATGCAATGATAAGATTCTGGTACAGCGTGGTACCGATCGCTTCAACCATGCTGAACAGGGACGTGATCGTATCAAGAGAGGGCATTGCTGAGGCAAACGAGCAGCCGGTGTACGTGCCAAAGAGCCAGGTAAGTGCAGCAAGGACCAACGGGAGGAAAAAGAGCGGGGCAGTGTTGATAATCAGGTTTCCGAGGACCGGGATTGCCGGCGGAGAGTACGAGACACTCCCTCCCTCTTTTGAGAGAAGCACAACGTCCCGGACTTTTGCACCAACAAGAAGGCAGCCGATCACATGGGCACATTCGTGGACGATGACTCCCGGGGCAGTAAGGATCAGATAGAGCAGGGGATACCGGAGCGAATGCGCCCAGATATGGTCGAGCAGCCTCGAGAGTCCCATGATAAGTAGACCGGCGCCGATGACCGTGACAAAGGTCTCCAGGGCCGGCGTGATAATGCTGCTCATTAAGATGTATATCCAACAGGATTGGTAAAAAACGCATGCTGGGGGATACTGCAGGTTCCCAGGTATATCTGAAAAGATAATATGGGCAAAGGAACGATGAAACGGTATGCATCCCGCTGCTGAACAGGATCCCGGCACATCAGGTGACAGTCCTTCGCACCGGTCACCCAACAGGCTGGCCCGTGAGAAGAGCCCGTACCTGCTCCAGCATGCATACAACCCGGTTGACTGGTACCCGTGGGGGGAGGAGGCATTCTCCCGTGCAGCAAGGGAGAACCGGCCGGTCTTTCTTTCCATCGGTTATTCCACCTGCCACTGGTGCCATGTGATGGCGCGGGATTCGTTCGAAGATAAGGGTATAGCCCGGATTCTCAATGATCATTTTGTCTGCATCAAGGTTGACCGGGAAGAGCGGCCGGACATCGACAGTGTATACATGGGGATCTGCCAGCAGCTGACCGGGCAGGGGGGCTGGCCGCTTACGATTTTGATGACCCCGGAAAAAAAGCCGTTCTTTGCCGGGACGTACTTCCCGAAAACGGGCAGGGCCGGGATGCCCGGTCTATCGGATATCCTCCTCCGGATCGCCAGTCTCTGGGAAACAAAACGCGATGAGCTGTACGCTGCGGCAGACCGTGTCCTTTCCGGTACCCGCACAGAGAACGGGAAACCGGCAGCAGCGGATCCCGACCGGGATCTGCTGGATAAGGGGTTCCAGGAACTTGCAGGGCAATTTGATGAGGTAAATGGCGGTTTTGGCCGTGCGCCTAAGTTCCCGGCCCCCCATACCGTAATCTTCCTTTTGCGGTACTGGCAGCTGACCGGAAAAGATCGGGCGCTTGCCATGGCAGAGCAGACTCTTGATGCCATCCGGCGCGGCGGGATCTGGGATCATGCGGGAGGCGGACTGCACCGGTATGCGACAGATGCCCGCTGGCTGGTCCCTCACTTTGAGAAGATGCTCTCTGACCAGGCACTGTTTGTTCTTGCCTGCACCGAGGCATATGCAGCAACCGGAAAGATCCGCTATCGCTCCATAGCGGAGGAGTGCATCGCATACATGCTCCTCGAGCTACGGGATCCGGATGGAGGGTTTTACACGGCGGAGGACGCCGACAGCCCTGGTGGAGAGGGCGCGTTTTACCTCTGGACAGATGAAGAGATCGCTGGTATCCTTGGCCCGGATATGGCATTCTTTTTGTCTCTTTTCACCCTCACACCGTTGCCCGGTTCCAAAAACCATTCCTGCGTCATTTCCGCGAAAGGGCCGGATCCGGTTCTTGCACAAAAACATAAGATCACGGAGCAGGAGCTGGCGGTCCGTCGGGATACCTTTCTTGCCCGCCTTGCCCGGGTGAGGGACAAGCGCCCGCGGCCGGCCCGTGACACCAAGATCCTGACGGATACCAACGCTCTTGTCTGCACTGCCCTTGCCCGGGCCGGGAGAATCTTTGGCGACCCCGCATATACGGATGCGGCAATCCGTGTTCTCCGGTTTCTTGAACAACACCTGAGGGATCGGGATGGCCGGATCCTGCACCGGTACGGGGACGGGGAAAGTGCGATCCCTGGTTTTGCCGATGATTATGCATGGCTTATCGCTGCAAACATTGAACTCAGTCAGGCAACATTTGAGATCGGGTACCTCAGGGAGGCCATCAGACTGAATGATATCCTCCTTGCACACTTTCGCGACCGGGAAGGCGGCGGATTTTTTACTGCTGCCGATACCGCGGCAGATCTCCCGTTGCGAAAAAAGGAATGGTATGATGGCGCCATACCGTCCGCAAATGCGACTGCTTTTGAAAACCTCACCCGGCTCTTTCGGCTTATCGGAGATGATGGACTTGGGAAAGCGGCTGAAGAATGCGGCCGGTTTATTTCAGGGGCTGCCGCCCATGCACCCTCTGCCATTACCGGGTTCCTTGCAGCACTTGCCTGCTCTTCCTTTACCGGAAATACCCGGGATCTGGTGATTGCCGGCGATCCGGTTGATCCTGGTACCCGTACGCTTCTTGAAGCATTACACGGGCACTACCTTCCCGGGCTGCTGGTCCTGATCCGGCCCCCGGGAAGTGCGGGAGAGGTGGTGGATACAGTTGCACCCGCGGCACGTGGCAGGATTTCCCGCGAAGGCAGGGCAACGGCGTATCTCTGTACGGGTTCTGCATGCCTTCCTCCTGTCAGTAACCCGGAGGATCTGCGTAAAGCGCTGGATCACGGGAAAACCCAGATTACCCGATGAAAAAAAGTTTACGACGGTGTTTATCCGTATACCGCCGGAACCGTTACAGGTTTTTCAACGCAACCAGATCGCGGACACCAACAAGTTTCCAGACAAGCGAGCGTTCCTCTTCAGCAATCTTGGCGGCAGGATCGGCAGGTGAATGGCCGAGGGCTGCAAGGATGTTGCACGAGAGCCTGCGTTCCACGATCAGGTCGACAAATTTCTCGCGGATAATTTTTTTCTCGATGGAATCGCTTACCTCTTCCAGATACCCCTGAAGCGTGACAAAGGTATAGGAAGAAAGATCTTTTGTATATTTTTCGATCTCCACCGAGACGTGGGGGCTTTTCCGGAAATATTCCTGCTTCTTGCCGTATTTGGTGGAAAGGAAGTACATGAACGATCCGTCAAACACATACAGGAATGGCGCTATATACGGATATTTTTCGCCCTGGAAAGCGATCCGGCAGACATAGCCTTTCTCGATCAACCGGTCATATTCCTGCTTGTCCATACGGGGGATCTTCACGACATCCATCCAGACGCACCAATCTGGATTCAGGCAGGAAGATAATAAATCTTCGTAAATTACGCCCACCGGCTATTGATTCCATTTCCCGGGGAATTTTTCCCCGGTTATCAGTTTGATGTATCCGGTGTGTCCAAAGGCAGGCAGGGGTATCTCAGGAGGAGGGATTCCCCTGAAGGGATGACACTGGTTTTGAGAGTCTGGCATATCTCCTGAAGACTTACCGGGCAGTACCCAATGACTTCAATGCTCACATTAATCCTTTTTCGTACAGGATCCATGAAGGGAAACGCGCGTAGATCGTTGTTGTGGTGGTGGCCATGAATGATCCAGCCGGAATATCCTGCCGGGGCGTTAGCCGGATCGTGCACGAGGAGAAATTCCATCCCGTCCCAGGTAAGTGTCGCAGAAGTGATGGTTGTTTCTTTGGATCGGTCGTGGTTCCCGGCTAAAAAGGTAATGTTGCCGTTCAGGAGAGTCTTGTATTCTGTCTCCGGACGAGCCTGCTTCCCGTAGCGCAGATCCCCGAGGAAATAGACCTTGTCATCACCGGAAATACAACAATTCCAGTTTGCAATCAGCACCCGGTCCATCTCGGCAACATCGGAGGGAACGAAGGGGCGCGAACAGTAACGGATAATATTGGCATGCCCCAGGTGGAGGTCCGAGATCAGGAATGCCTGTCCGGGATCATGGGGGACCGGGCCGGCAAGTTCAAATCCTTCCGCTCTCCGGTACCGGGTCATGCTTTCCTGCCAGACACCGGGTGCCCGGATCTCTTCCGGAGTAAGCCACCGTTGCATAAGCAGGTCATACTCCCCCAGAATTTCCGTGTTTTTCATCACCGTGATCCGGAGCCCGGCATCATCAAGCAGGATAGGCCGGATCGGGTGATCGTGATGTCCCCGAATAAATCTGCGCAGCCGATCCCACCCGTTACGAAATGCGGCAGGGAAAAAGTTTGGCAACGATCCACCATGATCTTTAAGGGGGAGAGCAGCGAGACCGCTGATAATCTCCCCGGATTTTTTGGGGGGAAGACGGTTGGCAATGGTGACATGAAACCATTTTTTATCGGGATACAGGTCCCAGGCGTTCAGGCTGATGGTAAAGCCGGAGAGAGCCTTTGAGAGCGTTTCCGTAAGGATGAGAAGGGAAAGTGAAGGTCTGATTGAAAATGCCACAACCCCGCCATGCATCCCCTCCCGGCTTTCCCATCCCTGCAGAGTAAACGGGATCGCACCACCACGTGGTGCACAGGCAGCAACCGTGTCAAGAAGATCCTGCTCGCGACAGGGATCATCAAGACTGAACGGACCGAACAGGGTTATGTGCGGGTGATGTTCCCGGTACTGTTCTATTTTGAACTTCCGGGCAATGGCCCGGGTGGTTTCCTTGATGCGCCACCGCGTTCGGGCGAGGCGGATCTCGACAAGATAAGTATCACTCACGCACAATCCGCCTCCTGTACTGAATGGTAGGTGGCAGGGAGTTAAAATCCTGTTCCGGGTTTTATCGAATCCTGCACGATGAGGCGTACCGTGTTGGACACATTTTCGGTTCAATCAAAATATGCACTCATCATTTTTCTCTATGCGAGTGTAATCTGTGACAGCATTCTTGCTTTCGAGATATATTGTTTCAATAATTTACTAAAGGGATTTTTATTCTTCAATAGAAATCACCGATTCTATTATGCGCCGGGTGAATATTACGAGCAATACAATACATTTTATAAGGTCGACAGTTAATATACGCGAATTGGTAATGCATTATGAGATCTACATCTGTTGCATGTCTGATGGGAGTTGTTCTCCTTCTTATTTTGATAACTCCCTGTATTGCTGATTCCGGCAGCACGCAGGCCAGCTACATCGTAGTCGGCCAGGGACCGGTAGCACAGTTCGGCGCATATTACGCCTACCCGGTTGTTCCGACGCAGGTAATCTTTAAGGATTACTCCACGGGATCCACCCCGATGACGTACCTCTGGAACTTCGGTGACGGGCAGAGCTCCACCGAACAGAACCCCACGCACACATACACCCAGCAGGGGCTCTATACGGTCTCACTTACCGTAACCAATGCCTATGGTTCAAACACTGCGGTGAAAAACAACTATATTGCCATCGGGGTAAGCCCGGTAGCGAATTTTGTCGCAACACCGACAACAGGAACTGCACCGCAGATTGTCCAGTTCACGGATCTCTCCGGTGGTGGGGCGACCAGCTGGCTCTGGGACTTTGGCGATGGCCAGACCTCAATCCAGCAGAACCCAACGCACACCTATTATGCCGGAGGATCCTACACGGTAATCCTTACGGTCTCCAATGGCTTTGGATCATCCGCTGCAACAAAGAACCAGTATATTGTGATCGCAGGTGCTCTCCAGTCGAAATTTACCGCAAATCCCAGCCAGGGAGCCCCACCTCTCGTAGTCCAGTTCACGGACAAGTCTATCGGAGCGCCGACCACATGGAACTGGGATTTCGGCGATGGTGCTACATCGGCGGCCCAGTACCCGACCCATACCTATGCCAATTCAGGAGTATATACGGTCAAACTCACGATCAGCACCGGCAGCACGTCGGATACTTCTAGCCAAGTGATAGATGTCGGCGGGGTTCCAGTCGCTGATTTTGTGGGTGCCCCCACGCAGACAAACGTGATGAATCCCATCCAGTTTACTGACGCGTCAAGTAACGCCCCCACCTCATGGAAATGGGATTTCGGCGACACGGCCACTTCATCTGCCCAGAACCCGACCCACTCTTACCAGTTAAAAGGCCTGTATACCGTTACACTGACTGCAGCGAACAGCAACGGCCAGAATTCGGTAACAAAAGTGAATTACATTAACGTAGGTCTTGCACCGGTCGCTGATTTCCGCCCGGTCATCAACCCCGCCCAGATCTCCAATGTTCCCCTGGTGGTGAGTTTTGTCGATCAGTCGACAAATATGCCCACCTCATGGAAGTGGGACTTCGGTGATGGATCCACCTCTACGGACCAGAACCCGTCACACCTCTACTGGCACGCGGGAACGTATACCGTAACCCTGACGGCCACAAACCAGTTTGGCAGCAATACTATCGTGAAAGCCAACCTGGTCAACGTGGGCAATAACATTGCCATTGATTTTTCCGCCGACCAGACAACGGTAGGTGTCGGGCAGGTAGTCTCATTCACGGATCATTCAACCAACAACCCGACAAACTGGGTATGGGACTTTGGTGATGGCACGGTAGGAATGGGATCAAATCCTGATCATGGCTACACTGCCATCGGCGTGTACAGCGTCACGCTCACTGCTTCAAATCCCACGATGACCAACAGCCTGACCAAGACCCAGTATATCACCGTGCTGGACCTGGCTCGCGCAAACTTTATTGCAATCCCGACACGTGGCGGAGCTCCCCTGACCGTTTCATTCACGGACAAATCCACTGGTACCCCAACCTCATGGAAGTGGGACTTCGGAGATGGCTCTACCTCGACTGCCCAGAACCCGACTCATACCTATAACCAGCTTGGGACATACTCGGTGACCCTCACGATTACTAACCAGAATGGTTCCGATACTACGACGAAGGCAAACTACATCGTGGTAACCCTTGCTCCGGTAGCGGACTTTACGGTCGATCAGCGGATAGGTAATGCACCGTTTATCGTGCAGTTCAGGGATCTCTCTACCAATAACCCGACCTCCTGGCTCTGGCAGTTCGGCGACGGAACCTCATCAACCGAACAGAGTCCCCGTCACAACTATGCCTATGTGGGAGCGTATAACGTCAGCCTGACGGTAACCAACCAGTACGGAAGCGATACCACGTTTAAGGCCGGCACCACAACCCCCCCGACACCAGTCCCGACACAGACTACCGTCCCGCCGACCACCATGGCACCGACAACGGTTATGACAACGGTGGCGCCGACAATGACAACTCAGGCACCGGTAGGAGCAGTTATCCCAATCATTGCCGTTGTCCTGAGTATCCTGGTTCTCACCGGAATCTACAGGCGGAAATAACATTTTCCCTTTTTTCCGGATTTTTCAATCCCTGATAGTATTTTCTCGGAATGGTATCTGGACAAATTTGTGTATCAATTCAGGCTACTGGTGGAGATATCAATCAGTATATATCATAAAAACAGAAGAAGAAACTGAAAAATAATATCAATTTTTCTTCCTGACAGCAGTATACCAGAACGTTGCAGCAGCAATGGCAACGAAGAGCATGACAATCTCTGCCGCATATTTCACATAGAACGGAGTTTCCGTTGCTGCCAGTTGTTCTGCCTGTGCCAAGTTTAACTGGAGATAGGGATAGTTGGGGTTCAGAGTCTGTACTTCCTGGAAAGCAGTTATCCCTTCGGTACACCTGCCCATGCCACAGAGTGCGTACCCCTTGTTGAACCACGCTTCTGCATTATTGGGATCCACACTGATCGCCTGGTTAAAGGCATCCAGCTGTTCGTTATAATAAATTTTCGCGGTGGCCGGGTCCCTGAGCTGGTCCTGGTAATAATAGCCGATATTATAGAGGATCTGCCCACGGTTTATCCACGAAGACGGCGAAGAGGCATTGAGTGCCAGTGACTGGTTGGATGCCTCAAGGGCCAGTTTCAGAGTGGCCAGGGGATCGGTAGTGTACTGGTTCGCACGGTTGAGGACATCGGCAAGGCCGTTCCAGGCCTCGGCATTGTTGGGATCGAGAGCAATTGCCTGTTTGTAGGCGGATTCTCCGGCAGAATAATTCCCTGTGTCAGTAAGGCTTTGTCCGGCAGCAAACCATCCTGCTGAATCGGTTGGTTCCGATAAGGCCGGAGGCAGAACCATGAAAGATGCAGCAAGGATGAGCAGAATAAGAACAAGGGAGTGGGATCTCATATACCCGGATATATGGGATATAATTCCCAGATAAGAATTGCCTCACCTCATTAAAAAAATCTTTAAGTTCCGAGTACAAGGATATGGCGGGTCAGGCTCTTGTGCACCCGCTGGGTGTGGTGCTGGAGTAAGGTCATATGCTGCACAGCGATAGAGGAGATATCGCGGTGTGTAACGACGACTGCGCGGCTGCCCGGTTTCAGGACACGTCTCATCTCGTCAAGTGCATCATGATACAGGCGTTCCATGGTGTCCGCTTTTTTAATACAGACCGACTGGCCATAGGGAAAATCGGTTACTACTGCATCCACCGTCTGGTTCCGTACAGGGAGACGGGTAGTATCGGCAATGAGGAGGGAACTTTTTTTTGTGTTCCCGGCACATCCCTGGATCATCAGGGGATCAAAGTCGCTGCCCATTACCTCCATCGAGAGCATCTCTGCCTCAATCAGGATACCTCCGGTCCCGCAAAATGGATCGAGAAGGACTGACCCGGCACCGCAGAGCGAGAGGTTGACAAGCGTCCGGGCCATGCGGGGCATCATGACCCCGGGATGGAAAAATTCGCGCCTGCCCGGGTTGCGGCCGTCATAGGCCCCGCGATCGATCCGGAACAGGACCCTCCCAAAATAACACCGGTCTTTCGAAAGGATGGCCCGGTACTCCACGGCCGGGTTGTTCAGGCAGACCGGCCCGGTGATCATTGTCCCAATCAATTGTTCAAACTCTCTCTGGGAGCACGGATTTCTCTCTTGGCATCCTTCATGAACCATTTTGGCCCGGCCGGCAAAGGGTTGGTCAGTTGAAAGAGAGAGATCTGAAAGGAGATGACGGAACGAAGTAATATCCGGTAGACATTCCCCTAGATATTCCAGAACCACGTGGGTCATGGCCAGGCGCCGGGCATCACCCGGATGGGGGCATTCAGCAACGGCTACCTGTGAACGGGAGTCAATAACATTACCGATACATTCGAGTTCGGCACACGGAAGGGTCGGGTTCTCACCCGAGAGCTCGAAGAGGAGCTTCATTGTCTCAGGTTGATACGCCGGATACCCAGAAATACCTGTGCGAAAGGGAGGATGAATCCGGTTGGGGCATAAATGTGTAACAATAAGAGGAAAACAGATCTCTGCAGGCATATAGTGGCAGGGTAGGATGGCACACCGTAAGACAACAGACCCGGAAAAAAGAAGACTACAATATCAGAGAAAACCGGGTAAAAAAAATTACTTCTTTCCTTTTTTCTTTCCCATGATACCGGAGAAGATACCTCCCGATTTGCTGTCACTGCCTTCCAACTCTGCCAGTTTCTGGTAGAGATCCTTTGCTTCGCCCGATATGTTCTTGGGAGTGGTAATTTTCACCCGGACAAGGAGATCACCATGCTTGCCGCGCCTTTTGACACCTTCACCGGCAATCCGAAGAGCGGTGTTGTACTGGATACCGGCCGGGATTTTCAGGTCAATATGACGTTTATCGATAGTTTCAATTTCAACACTTGTCCCCAGTACGGCAATTGCAGGAGAGATCTCGATTGAGGTCTCAAGATTATCGCCACTGCGTTCAAAACGTTTGTGGGGGAGTACAAACATCTCAATAAAGAGATCGCCGTTGGACGCACCGTATTCCCCGGCTTCGCCATAGCCTTCCATACGGAGGCGCATCCCGCTGTCAACCCCGGCCGGGATATGGACCGTAACCTTCCGTTTCACCCGGGTATGACCGGAACCGTGGCACTCGCGGCACTGACGCTCCGGGATCTTACCCCGGCCCCCACACATGGTACAGGGTGTCATGCGGACAAACTGGCCGAAGACGGACTGCTGGGTCTGGCGCATCTGGCCACTCCCGCCACAGCGGGGACAGACATTGGTCTTTTTTGTTTCGCTTCCCGATCCGCCGCAGGCTGAGCAGGCTTCACTGTGCAGGACCTCGATCTCCTTATCCGTTCCTGCCACCGCCTCTTCAAGCGTAATCTGCATACGCATCAGGAGATCGGCACCGGGCTGGGGCCCGGATCTTCGCTGGCCCCCGCCAAAGAAATCGAAGATATCCCCAAAACCGGAGAAATCTGAGGAGAATCCCCCGCCGTACCCGCCAGAACCGGTATAAGATCCCTTCGAGGCATTGGTAAATGTCTCGTGGCCCATGTTATCGTACTGGGCCCTTTTCTGGGTATCGGAGAGGACGCTGTAGGCCTCGTTAATGGATTTGAACTTCTCCTCTGCTCCCGGATCCTTGCAGACATCCGGGTGGTACTTCCGGGCGAGGTTGCGGTAGGCTTTCTGGATCTCCTTCTCATCCGCCGTCCTCGGTACTCCGAGGGTCTCATAGTAGTCGCCCGAGACCATGGATCTTCACTCGTCTTTGACTTTGTAATCTGCGTTGACTACATTATCATCTGACTTTTTCGGTTCAGCGGACGGGTCAGCACCGCCAGCCTCCTGGGGGCCCTGCTGGGAGGAGGTCTGTTCGGCCTGCATTTTCTGGTAGATCTTGGTGGTCGCCGCGTATACTGCCTCGGTCAGGGTCTCCATGGACTTCTTGATCTCGTCCGGATTCTCCCCTCCAAGTGCTGCCTTTACTGCGGTAATTCCGTCCTCTACTTTCTGCTTATCGGCAACATCAAGCTTGTCGCCGCTCTCCTTGAGCATCTTCTCTGCGGTAAAGACTGCAGTATCCGCCTGGTTACGGACCTCGATCTCTTCGCGCTTTTTCTTATCCTCGCTCTCGAACTGTTTGGCGGCTTCCATCATCTTCTTGATCTCTTCATCGGTGAGCTTCTTGTCGCCTTTGATGGAGATGGCCTGTTCGTTCCCGGTCCCAAGATCTTTGGCCGAGACATGAATGATACCGTTGGAATCAATATCAAAAGTAACCTCGATCTGCGGGATACCGCGGGGTGCAGGAGGAATACCGGTGAGCTGGAATTTGCCCAGCGTGAAGTTATCCTTGGCAAGGGCGCGTTCTCCCTGGACAACATGGATCTCTACACTGGTCTGGCCGTCTGCAGCAGTTGAGAAGATCTGGCTTTTCCTCGTGGGTATCGTGGTATTTCTCTCAATGAGCTTGGTAGCAATCCCCCCGAGAGTCTCGATACCGAGCGTGAGTGGCGTTACATCCAGGAGCACAATGTCCTTGGTCTCCCCGGTCAGGACCGCACCCTGGATGGCGGCACCCAGAGCAACGCATTCATCAGGGTTGAGGCCCTTGTCCGGTTCTTTACCCAGGAGTTTCCTTACAGTGTCCTGGACAAGCGGGATACGGGTAGATCCGCCAACAAGGAGAACATGGTCAATGTCCTTTGAGGTCATCTTCGCATCGCTCATGGCCTGGTTAACCGGCCCGACGGTGGAGTTTACGAGATCCCCAATGAGCTGTTCGAGTTTTGCACGGGTAAGATCGAAATTAAGGAACTTGGGACCGGTAGCGTCAGTCGTAATATACGGGAGGTTGATGTTGGTGGTCTGGCGCTGGGAGAGCTCGATCTTTGCGTTCTCCGATGCATCGCGCAGGCGCTGCATGGCATAGATATCGTTTTTGAGATCGATCCCCTCTTTCTTCCTGAATTCGTCGACAAGGTAGTCTGTAATGAGCTTGTCGAAATCATCGCCACCAAGGTGGTTGTTGCCAGCGGTTGATTTTACTTCGAACACACCATCGCCAAGCGTGAGGATGGATACATCGAATGTTCCTCCTCCCAAGTCATAAACAAGGACCGTGACATCGTGTTCCTTGTCAATGCCATAGGCAAGAGCGCTTGCGGTCGGCTCGTTAATGATACGCAGGACTTCAAGGCCGGCAATCTTGCCGGCGTCTTTTGTGGCCTGCCGCTGTGCATCGTTAAAATATGCGGGAACGGTGATAACCGCCTTTGTGATCTTTTCCCCAAGATATGCCTCTGCATCGACCTTGAGTTTCTGGAGGATCATTGCGGAAATTTCCTGAGGCGTATATTCCTTATCGCCAATTTTCACCTTTTCGGTGGTTCCCATCTTCCGCTTGATGGACTGGATCGTGCGCTGGGGGTTGGTCACCGCCTGGCGTTTTGCAAGGCTCCCGACGAGACGCTCGCCTTCTTTGGTAAAAGCAACAACTGAAGCCGTTGTCCGACCGCCTTCGCTGTTGGGAATGACGATAGGCTTGCCGGCCTCCATGATCGACATACAGGAGAATGTGGTACCAAGGTCGATACCTAATATTTTCTCATTTGCCATGATGTATCAGTCCTCGTTATCTTTACGCTTTTATTCAGATCTTCGTTTCCTTTTATGGCTGGTTTCCTTTGGAGACTGCAACCTTTGCGTACCGGATTACCTTATCGTGCATCCGGTATCCGGGAGAGACAACATCCACTACGACCCCCTCTTTTTCATCAGACGGGATGTGAGCAATAGCCTCGTGAACCCCGGGATTAAAGGAAGTTTTCAGTGCATCTATGGGTGTGACACCATGCCGTGCAAGCACGCCGGCAAGCAGCTGCCGGATCTGGTCAACACCGGTCCGGAGATGATCTTCATCGGCCATGAGCGCCCGGTCCAGATTATCCGCGATCTCAAGAATGTCAACGGCGAATCGTTCGTTGGCAAGCCGTATCTGGGCTTCATGGTCCCGTGTGACCCGTTTCCGGTAATTGTCGAAATCTGCTGCAAGCCTGAGATACCGGTCGTTAAGATCCTCATACTTTTTCTTCTGTTCGGCGAGTTCATCGCTGGCGAGAGAAGAAGGAGGACCCGAGGTCTCGGGACCTGCTGCATTGTCGGCAGGTACAGGCGTGGTGTCGTGATCTTCCATAGTACATCCCATTCGATGTTCCATTATCTATTGAATTGTGGTTCTATATAAATATTGAGCTAATATCTTCGACTGTATCTGTCGGATTTCCTGCCTTTTTGAAGAGCGCATGCGTATTCGCGCGAATTCCCGGGATTCGACGCAGGTATCACCAGTTATCAGAAATGACCTGCTTCTATACTGAATAATAATTAAGCAGCCCGCATTTCTCACTTCTTTGTGTGGGATCCTGTTTATCCGGAATGGTATGAGCGGCATATCTTTTTTGGCCACCATCAGCATACATTAACCCATGAAATGGGCGCTTCTTTCTGTCTGGGATAAGACCGGAATCGTGGAACTGGCACAGGATCTGATCAAAAACAAGTTCAGTATCCTGAGTTCCGGGGGTACCGGTTCGACGCTTGCCGGTGCCGGTGTTCCCTTTACTGAAGTATCAAGCTACACGGGCTTTCCGGAAATGATGGATGGAAGGGTCAAAACGCTCCACCCCAAGGTGCACGGGGGCCTTCTGGGACGTCGTCAGATAGATGATGCGGTCATGGTGAAGTATGGCATTAACCGGATCGACCTGCTGGTGGTGAACCTCTACCCGTTCGAACGAATGTCCGGGGAATCGATGCCTCTCGACAAACTGATCGAATATATCGATGTGGGAGGGCCGGCCATGATACGGGCTGCAGCAAAAAATTTCAAGGATGTAGCAGTGGTGGTCGATCCTCATGATTATCCTGAGGTAATCTCAACCATCAGTTCTGGTGGCTTTACTCCGGAGCAACGGCTGATATTTGCAAAAAAGGCATTTGCGCGGACTGCAGCATATGATGCCGCTATCAGCAACTATCTTTCAAACCTGGATACGACCTTCCCGCCCATCCTCTCCCTCCAGTTTACCAACGGCCGGATGCTCCGGTATGGCGAAAATCCGCACCAGCAGGCCGCCGTATACGGCACCACCGGCATTGCTGGTGCAGAACCACTCCAGGGTAAACAGATGTCCTATAACAATTATCTGGATGTCAATGCCGGCACCGCACTTCTGGCGGAATTTGAAGAACCGGCAGCCGTGATCGTTAAGCATAACAATCCCTGCGGAGTCTCTGTGGGAACTGACATTCTTGATGCATATCTTTCTGCCCGTGAAGTAGATCCGGTATCAGCGTACGGATCCGTTGTCTCTCTGAACCGCGAGGTTGACGGGAAACTCGCTGAAGCAATAAACTCTACTTTTGTTGAGGTGGTGGTCGCTCCTTCCTTTACCCGGGGTGCGCTTGAAGCAATGAAATCCAAAGAAAATATGCGTGTGCTCATCCTTCCGGCACGCGTAAATGCGGAGGAAGTGCGGACCATTGACGGAGGCATTCTTGTCCAGCGGACGCCCTCCTACCAGGAGAACTGGAACGTTATCACTGATCGTGATCCCACTGCTGATGAGATGCAGGCATTGAGACTTGCATGGAAAGTCTGCAAACACACCAAAAGCAATACTATCATCTTTTCTGACAGGAAACGGACACTGGGCATTGGTGCCGGGCAGATGAGCCGGGTAGATTCGGCAAAGATAGCAATCGAAAAGGCCTGTGCCCCACTTGCAGGATCTGCAGTAGCCTCGGATGCATTCCTTCCGTTTCCTGATACCCTTGAGGTTGCAGCAAAGGCTGGTGCAACAGCACTCGTTCAGCCCGGAGGATCTATCCGGGACAAGGAGGTTATTGAGGCCGCAAACCGGCTGAATATGGCAATGATCTTTACCGGCGTAAGGTATTTCAGACACTGAATATTTATCCCGCTTTTTGGATTTCCGCCCCTATTTTTGAATAAATATATATTCTGCGAAGTTACTATACCTTCTTTAAATTGTTTGTGGCAGATGAGGTCACAAATGATTCAGAAATGTGGTGAAGGTTCATGGATTTAGGAAATGCACTTAGTGAATCCTTTGCTTATGCAAAGGAGGGTCTTGTCGGAAAATGGCTGAAATGGGTACTGCTGATTGTCCTTGAGATCCTGCCCTCAATACCGATCATTGCTTGGGCCGTCATGTTCATTGGTTCGATGATGAATGGAACCCCGGACTTCCCGACAGTTATCGGAGGATTTATCATCGCCTTTATCATTGCAATATTGCTCGGTGCCTTCTATCAGGGATTCCTGCTGAAAATATTACGGGGGGAAAAACCCTTGCCGGAAATTACTAATTATGGTGCGCTTTTCGCGGACGGCATCAAGTATGTCATTATCGAGATCATATACATGATCCCGGTGATAATCGTCCTTGCAGCCGTTGCAGGGGCCTCCCTCATGGCAGCGGTCGCAAAGGGAATTGCACCCCAGAACCTGGCAGCAGCGCTGTTTGGACCTGCACTTGTCGGTATCATTATTGCAGGTATCCTGGCAATCATCCTTGGCCTTCTTGCCCTTATTGGGGTTATCCGCTTTGCCCGAATGGGAAAAATAGGTGAAGCCTTCAATTTCGCAGCAATTCTTTCCACGATCGGCAAGATCGGATGGGGAGGTTATATCCTTGCCCTTATCGTTCTGGCCGTGATCCTAGTGATAGTGTACGTAATCCTCGGATTAATCCCCATTGTTGGAGCGATCATTGAGATTATTATTGGTCCGTTCATCTCAATCTTTGCAGCAAGGTACATCTGTCAGTTATACGACAGTGCCGGAACTGTGTAATATCTGACGTTTCTTTTTTTTACAAAAATGCTGGAATTTATCTTTGTACTGCGCCAACGTTTGCCTGCTCTACGGTTTTAGCATACCGGGCAAGGACACCTGCTAATGGTCTGTTTACCGGTTTCCATTTTTCTTTACGGGAACTGAGCGTCTGGGAGTCTACCAGGAGGTCAATTGTCTTTGTAAAAAGATCTACGGCAATCCGGTCACCATCCTGAACAAATGCAATCGGACCTCCTACCGCAGCCTCAGGGGAGACATGGCCGATGCAGGGGCCGCGGGTGCCCCCGGAGAAACGGCCATCGGTAATAAGAACCACATTTTTATACCCAACACCCATAAGGGCCGATGTGGCAGCAAGCATCTCCGGCATACCCGGGCCACCCCGCGGGCCCTCGTTCCTGATGATCACTACATCTCCTTCATGGATCTGTCGGGAAAGTATCGCTTCCATTGCCGGTTTCTCCGCTTCAAAGACCCGTGCCGGACCGGTGTGTTTCCAGATCTCTTTGGGAACAGCTGCAGACTTGACCACCGATCCGTCGGGAGCAAGGGACCCAAAAAGAATGCGCAGACCTCCGGCCGGGCTCACCGGTGAATTCAGGGATTTGATGACGTCTTCATCTTTGATAACTGCATGTTGTGCAATCTGATGAACCGAGAGACCTGAAACGGTCGGACACTCCCCGAGATGTTTTTCAAGGCGTCTGAGCACCGCAGGAATACCCCCGGCCCTGTACAGGGCCTGCATTGAATGGGGACCGGCTGGAAGCATATGACAGATATGGGGTATCTCTTCGGCTATCCGGTTAAAGTCTTCAAGGGAGAGTGGGATTTCTGCTTCTGTTGCGATCGCCATAAGGTGAAGGACGGTATTTGTCGATCCTCCCAGCGCCATATCCACTCGTATGGCATTCTCCAGGCTTTTCCTAGTAATGATCCTGCGCGGGGTGATGTTCTTTTCAACAAGGGATATGATCGCTTCGCCACTCTCGCGGGCGATCCTGAGCTTCGCTGCATCCACGGCAGGAATCGCCGCACAACCCGGCAGGGACATCCCCATGGTCTCGGTCATGCATGCCATCGTATTTGCAGTGTAAAGCCCCTGGCAGCTGCCGCATCCGGGCATCGCGCAGCATTCCAGTTCCTTTAAAGACGTCTCGTCCATTGTGCCGGCAGCAACTTTGCCCACCCCTTCAAATACATCGATAAGGGAGAGATCCTTACCGGCACTTCTTCCCGACAGCATGGCTCCGCCAGTCACAACAATCGTAGGGATGTCAGTCCTGACCGCGGCCATAAGCATCCCGGGAACAATCTTATCGCAGGTCCCGACACAGACCAGTCCATCGAACCGGTGGGCTTGGGCCATGAGCTCGATGGAGTCTGCAATATTCTCTCTGGAGGGAAGCGAATACCGCATCCCTTCGTGACCCATCGCGATTCCGTCACAGATGCCGATGACTCCGAACTCAAAGGGAACGCCTCCCGCAGCAGCGATACCTTCGCGCACTTTTTCGGAAAGCTGGCGAAGGTGGATATGCCCGGGGACGATGGTATTGTAAGCATTTGCAATACCGATAAACGGGAGATCCATCTCCCTGTCGGTGATCCCAAGAGATCGCAGGAGTGAACGGTTTGGAGCCCTTTCGTACCCTTTTCGAACCATATCGCTTCGCATATCCATCATTACCCAAAGATTTCCCTGCTGGAAAGATGAATCTGTTGCCAAACCTGTGTTCCACAACCAAATCCAAGAAATTTTCGCAGGAACGGATAGGTCGGGGTTAAAATAATGCAATGACATTTTTTCAAACAGACATAAATAAAAGAAAAAACTGTACACAACAATAATGAAAAATCAGATCTGTTATGCGATACTTGCGTTGAGTATAATTTTGATGCTCCTTGCAACCGGATGTGTTACGCCGCCGAAAGGAACAACGACCTCATCATCAGCATCAGGGAGCTATTACGCCACAGAAACAAATGCCGGAGAGACGCCGACATCTCCCTCATATGTTGCCGCAGCAACGCCATTCGAGACCACCAATGCTGGAGTCCAGGGTAATAGCCCGGGCAGTAACCCTTATTCAACACCAACTCCAATTCCGACCGATCAGTCCTGCCTTATTTATCTCAACACGCAGCCCTTTTCGTATAATACAACAGCGATCTCGTTCGACCTGAAAAATCCCCCGATGTATATCAATTATACCGTTATACCCACAAATATAACGGTGACGAAATATGTAAAGTCAAACCAAGGAGGGAATAATTGGGTAACGTTGCAGTATTCAGATTATGACCCTAATTCATGGTTCCAAGTCACTGTCCTAGATAAAACAACGGGGACAATTTATAATCAGGCCGGTTTTGGAAAAGCCCCGGGAATGTCCAATCTCTCTCTTTATACCAGTGCGACAATGGGACCAATTTTGAATTCGGGTAATCTTCAGATCCAGATGACAGGCAATGAAATTACGGCAACAACCGGCGTCTGGGTAAAACCGCTGGGCAATTTTGACGATCCACAGAATCAGACATTTCCCGAATGTAAATTCTGGGGTGGAACACAGCAAAATTATTTGAGCTATCCGACAACTACAGCAACACCTACATGGACACCAGTAAACGTTCAAACACAAGGTTATTAAGATAAATTATATTTTTATATTCAGAAAGATAGGGATAGATATTGTTAATTAATTATACGTGAATGATATTTCGTCTATGAAACGGTGAGATATTTAAACGAAGAAAGCGATGTAAATAAGGCAGGCACCCAATTAACCAGTCCCGGTGGGGTAGTGGACATCCTAGAAGCCTGCGGAGCTTTTGACCCGGGTTCAAGTCCCGGCCGGGGCGTACCTCCTTTTTCTTTTTGCGAACATATCTTAACTCTTTCCTTATCGAAGAGTATGGATCATTCAAAGTAAAAAATTGGTTAATACCTAAAATTTATACGATATCCATAGTATATTACAAAGAAGGTGGCTTTATCGCATAAATTAACGAAGAAATAATCAATATGTTTCAATTTGGAGATTTTCAATAATCCTTTGAAAAAGGATGATTAAGAGAAATTATTGAGACTAACATTACAGCGCCGGTTTAGTCTTGAGCGCCGTGACCAGCAGATTGACACCCGCTTCGATATCCCCGATATCCAGTACTTCAACCGGAGAGTGAATATACCGGGTGGGCGGGCTGATGGTAGTGCTCGGCACACCGCCACGTGAAAGGTGAATGGACGTTGCATCGGTTGTTCCCCCGGTACCAACCTCGAACTGTACCGGGATATCGTTGGTTTCAGCAGTATTTTTCAGCCATTGGACAACCTTACGGTTTGCAATAAGTCCTCTTCCGCTGCTGTCCACAATCGTGATGACCGGTCCTTTCCCCATCTCAACGGCTGCATCTTTCATGTCGATGCCCGGATGATCTCCGGGAATGGTGACGTCGGTAGCAATGGCCCAGTCAGGATCGATGGTATAGGCACTGGTTTTTGCTCCTTTGAGTCCGACTTCTTCCTGGACGGTGAAAACAGCATAGACCGTAAAGGGGGACTTCATCTTCTGCATGGTCTTTACGAGCATTGCAACCCCTGCACGGTTATCAAACGCTTTACCGGTGACGCGGTTGTTTGCAAGCTCCGTAAATTCCCGGTCAATGGTAACGGGTGTCCCCACCTCAATACCAAGCCCGGCGACCTCTTCCCTGTTCTGTGCGCCGACATCGATGAACATGTCCTCTGTTTTAACGCCTTTCTTGCGCTCTTCTTCATCCATCATGTGCGGGGGCTTGCCACCAATAACCCCAATCCGGTCGCCTTTTGTCCCATGGACAATGACACGCTGGTTGTATAACGTTGGTGCATACCACCCGCCGAGTGTGATAAACCGGAGGAATCCTTTGTCATCGATATATTTGATCATCAGCCCGATCTCATCCATGTGGGCAGCAAGCATGACCTTCGACTTGTTGCCATGCTTAACTGCGATAAGGTTCCCCATGGGATCTTCAGTGATCTCATCAACGTAGCCTTTAAGCTCCTTTCGGATTAACGAAAAAACGCTGCTTTCACTGCCCGATACACCGTGGGCATTGGATAGTTTCCGTAGAAGTTCCTTGACCATATTATTCTCCTGTTGCAATTCTGATCCTATCAATGGCTTGTATAAGATTCTCACGCGATGCAGCATAGCTGAGTCGTGCATAACCCGGGGCGTTTGTTCCAAAGGCCGATCCCGGTGTGAGGATCACACCGTGGTCAATTACCTTCTGTGCCAGCGCTGGTTTCATCGGCACAAAAGCATAGAAAGCTCCTTCCGGCACCGGGAAGGAGAAGCCGATTTCAGACAGGCCTTTGCAGAGCAGATCACGGCGTACGCGGTACTCATCCCTCATCTGGTGCACCAACGTCTGGTCACCCGTATATGCTGCCAGAGCTGCGTACTGGGAAATTGATGTGGCACAGGCCTGACAGTACTGATGGACCTTGAGGCACTGGCCGACAATCTCCTGAGAAGCCGCAAGGTATCCGAGCCTCCAGCCGGTCATCGCATAGGTTTTGCTTGCCGCATTAATTGTAATTACATTATCTCCGAACCGCGCCGCACTCACATGCTTTTTCCCGTAGACAAAATGTTCATACACTTCATCACTGACTACCGTGACACCGGCGTCGCTTGCATATTCTACGAGTGCCCGAACAGAATCACTGCTCTCTACAGCCCCGGTAGGGTTAGCCGGCGTATTGAGAACAAAGAGTCGGGCACCATCCATCAGTACCTGGGCTTTTTCGATATCAATATGATGGGATTTATCCAATGGGACTCCCACAGATTTTCCGCCCGCGATTGTTGCAAGCGCAGCATATGAGACAAAACCCGGGTCAGCACAGAGTACCCGGTCACCTTCACTCACAAGCGCCTGCATGACGATATGGAGCGCCTCGCTTGCACCGGCCGTAACAATAATTTGATCGGGAGCATACTGCAATTCGTTCTCTTTTCTGAATTTGGCGATAATGGCTTCCCGTAGTTCGGCAATACCCGTGTTCGGAGTATAGCCGGTTTTTCCTTCCCGGATCGCTGTAATGGCAGCATCCTTGATGTGTTGCGGCGTGTCAAAATCCGGTTGACCCAGGCCAAGATTGATGGAACCCGGGCCGGCCGCTTCAAAGATCTTTCGAATCCCCGAGATTTCTATATCTCTGACGCGGGGTGAAAATTTTTCTACCATTGTTGCCCACCTTTCATCCTTGTCTATTCGATATTCGCATGCCGGTTCTTGAGTGCGGATTCGTCGGTTTTGGTTATTTCCATCAACCGGGAGATAACAGCATCGGAAAAGATCATCGAGGTTGTCTCAAAGAGCGTGCCCAGAGGTGCAAACGACTTGTGATCTCCCAGTACCTGCCGTATCTCAAACTCTGCCGCATCATCGCGAACATCGTCGCGCTGGTTTTCAATGATTACCCTGCAATCTGCTATCCTTCCGATCCGGGAATCCGCATTCGATGTAATCAGGCAGATATGTGCTCCGATCTCTTTCCCGGTCTCAGCAATATCCGCCACGGTCTTTGTTTTACCTGACCCGGAAAAGATGACAATGACATCCCCCTTCTGGAGTGCCGGGGTGATTGTCTCGCCAACGACATACGACTGAAAACCGAGATGCATCAGCCGCATTGCAAATCCTTTTGCTACAAGCCCCGATCGGCCTGCACCCATGACATAAATACGCCGGGCGTTCAAAATCTCGGTAAGGAATGCCTCCACGTCAGAATCTGATATGGAGTGAGCAATAGCCCGGATCTTAGATGCCATCAGCTGCATCATTTCCTGAACCCTGTGGTTTTCCATCCTACTCGCAAGAATGGTGCATTCCCATAGTAGATGAGAATATCGTGCCTGTGCCGGAATTACGTGCTGAATGGATTTTACACAGAGCAGTCAGAAAACAGAATCAAATTAATTGTATGTCTGTTTGTAACGGATAACGTCTCCAAAGGCTGCCAGCTTCCCGTTTTCCACGACTGATACTGCACCATGCCCCCCGCAGATCCTGCAGCGTTTCTGTTTCGTGGAAAGGTATTGATCGGTATCTGCGGCAAGTTCCAGGAGTGCCTTTCGTTCCCGACGCGCAAGATCGCTGTCAACGTTTACCGAGGTAACGAGGAAATCAGCCAGAGAGTTGTAAGCCGCCCTGTCCGGTGTCAGACTGGAAAAATTGATCACCGCATCTGCGGTGAAAAGTAAACCCTCGTTGCGGGAATAGAGGTAAATCTGACCATGGGTATGCCCTCCAAGACCTTCAAGTATTTCGAGACTTATGTCACCAATGGTGACTGTCCCGAGTACAGGAAAAATGCTGCATGTTTCGGGCCCCGCGGGTGGCAAACAGTGTATTTTTTTGGGTGGGCAAAACCGGGAGAACAGGTTGATCATCTTGGTGTAAAAAGCCTCAAGAATAGAATGCTCGCTCCGGGAGCCATATGCCCGGTTATTCGTTTTTATAATATCCCGGGTACCTGGATGCATAAGCGCACCTGCAGAATAGAACCCCCCGGCACCGCAGTGATCTGCGTCGGCGTGGGAAATAACCAGTTGCGTAAACCGGTCTTCGTCACCAAGGCCATAATGTAAAAACATTGCCCTGACATCATCATGATAGATCCCATATCCCGTATCGATCATCAGGTTCTCCTTTTCTGAGGTAAGAACGTAAATATTCCCTCCACAGGGCAGCTGGAAACAGAAGAGATCGACCGATGAAGTAACGGAAATCTTCTGGATATCTGCATAAAAAAATTTTCCCGTTGTGGCACGCAACGTCCTGCCCGTTTGAAGTACACTATCAAAAACCTGTTGGGGGTTATTTCCACGATTCATCAGTTCCTGTGCAATGTGGTTGGTGTCTGCAAGAAATGACAGGAGAAAGGTATTTTCAGATTCACCAATCAGGTCACGTATTTCCTGGGCAAACCTCACGTAGAAAATGGTATCGTCGAGATGTTTACCCGTAATATCGTATTCGAGGATTTCCAGGTGGTACCGGGACTTCAGCTGATCAAGGAGCTGATCAACCGCTGCCGGATTCTCGAGATTCAGGCTGACCGTAAGTCTGTCGGGATACCGACCGGTGTCATCAAAATCGATGAATCCTATATTAGCACCGGATTTTGTTGTATATTTCAGGAACCTGCTGAGTGATCCTGGTGTATGGGGCAGGTGAACAAAAAATTTGAGAAAACTTGCCGGTTGTAAGGAGTTCTGGAGATACCCTAATTTTTCAAGATCGCTCGTGATCTTTCTATAATTTGCATCAGTTGTCGTTACCTCATAAAAAACCGTACAGGGATCGATCCTCCGGTCGTATTGAATGCGATTGATGTTGCCATCATATTTCGTGATAACATTCGCAGCTCTCTCAAGAGACCCTGGTTCGTCAGGCATATGCGCAATAAAGCCCAATTTTTTCACAAGTGCCGACCCCGTATGCAGGATTAAAATAGATATTTGATCAGGTTATAGATTACGGAAAAATCTCCTGAATGCCGCTTACCGCGGCATTTGAGAAATTACCTTTTAAGAACCTTTTTTCCGTGATGCAACGATCAATGCCGCCGCTCCAAGACAACCACCAATTGCTGCAAGCGGTGAGAGGGGAAGTCCGAACGGTGCTTTTACCATTGCAGGGGAGATCTCCGTTGGCCTGTTTTCTGATACTACGACATCCATCGAGACTGTCAGATACCCGGGAGATTTAAGTTCCACTAGATGGGTTCCGGAAGCGACATCATTCAGTGTAACCGGCGATGTTCCAACTTTCATGGAATCCAGATAAACCGCAGCTCCGGAAGGTACTGATGAGATGACCAGGGTTCCCGCCCCGGAGACAATAGCCGGAGTAACCTGGGGCGTCAGAGTGGTGGTGCCTGACACGAGTTCAGGTATGGCAGTTGGCGAAGCCGTGACAGAAGATTCACCAGAAGTCAGGTTGGCGTTGGAAGATACGACAGTCAGAGTTTCGGTCAGACTATTGGAGAGTGAGGGGCTGCTTACCGTAACCGCATATGTCCCGGGCTGCATATCAACATGGAATCCATACTGGAAATATCCCCCGGTACTGACCGGAGATGTGAACGTGTGCACTTTGTTGCCAGCAGCATCCAGCACATCGATCTCAATGGTATCAGCGGGCGAATCAACCCTTCCAGTAACCTGAACATAGTTATTGAAGACAGAGGGATTTGGCGAGATAGTTGCATAAAATTCAGGTTGTCTCACGAAGATGGAAGCAGACGCATTGATCTGGGGATTGCTTTGATCAAATACAGTGAAGGTATATCGCGCATTGTCCAGATTTCCCGCACCTGTTGCCCGGGATGAGTCCCAGTAAAACGACCAGTCTCCAGATGAATCCGTAACAACCGTATTGCCTGTTCCCGCAACGTCGGTCAGGTTATACGGGGGGACACCGGCTGCCGGAAGGCCCGGACCAGTAACGGTAATCACCGTAGAATTACCCACCATGTTCTTTCCGTCAAAGATGACATGGTCCCCGACATAGTATACCTCCGCACCACGATAAGCGATTGAAACTGTATCATTCTGGGCATGTGCCGGTACGATACAGACAAACAGAATAATCAGAAGAAGGAGCCCGGAAAATAATTCCCGGCGTTTCCTGGAGTACATTTTTTGTCTTCACCTTAAAGAGAATATATTCGTAAGAGAATAAACATTGTTATCCTTATTTTTTTTATAACTACCAAAAAGCACGCATTTCAGTAGAATTTCCTCGTGTTTGAGACCCGATCCTCATAACGAAACTATATCTATAGTTGCGCAGATACCCCATACACAGAGAGAATCGCATGACCGACGTCAGCTCTGCAAAAATAACCGGGAATGAACAGCTAAAAAATAAAATCTCCCGCATTTCCCGCGAATTCTCCTATGATGAAACAGCCTACCACCTGCCGATCTCGTTTGCATTAACGGGAACAGCCGTACACGATAAAAACGCGGCAATTGAAGTTTTTGCAAAAACCGGTGAGAATCCGCTTGTAGCATCTGAATGCCTGCTTGCCGAGGCAACTGCGACTGCCGGAAAAGAGCCGGCACCCTACACCGGATTTATCAGCGATACCGTGATCCGGAAACTCGGTTATTCGCTTGTTGATGGTAGTATCCTGGGTCTTGCGCTTATCGTAGGTACCCCGGCAAGTGCCGGAAGTGCCGCGGCAATATGCCGTGAGCTGCAGGAAAAATACATGCTCACCTTCCTTGCAGGCGGAGTTATTCCCTCCCTCTCAGCATCCGGCGTAAAACTGGGACTGGATTACCGGCTTATCCCTCTAGGGTCCCGCCCCCTGCATGGCGTTTATTTTGTTGATATTATTGCACGGGTAGCAATGATGTTTGGCGGGGTCACCCCAGGAGATGCCGGGAGACTTCTTTCGTATGCGGCTGAACGGGCAAAGGCCATTGTTGTTGTTTTCCCCGGCTTGTCCGATGAAGAAGTTGCCTTTGTCGATGGGATGAGAGTACTGGGATTTCCCATTCTCTCACTTGAGGGATACGATGGTGGAGAATGGACGCCATCCACCCCGGATAATATCGTCCGTACCGGAATGGATATGAAAGGCATCCGGGTTACCGTTACTGCGATTCCTATGCCCATGGGATGCTCCCCCGCTTTTGAGGGAAAGAGTATCCGCAAGGAGGAGATGCAGATCGAATTTGGAGGGGGACGTTCTCCCGCTTTTGAACTTCTCAGAATGAAAAATCCCGGGGAAATTGAGGATGGAAAGGTAACCGTCATCGGCCCAGAGATCGATTCCTTAAAAGAGGGCGGTGCATATCCCCTGGGCATCCTTGTCGACGTAGCCGGAAAAGCAATGAAGAAGGATTACGAGCCTGTCCTCGAGCGGCGGATCCACAATTTCATCAACTATGGCGAGGGGTCCTGGCATGTCGCCCAACGGGATCTCATCTGGGTCCGTATATCTAAAGAAGCGTTTGCAAAAGGCGTAAAGATCGAACACCTGGGTAAACTTCTTGCCGGAAAATTCAGGATGGATTTCCCTCAGCTCCTGGATGCAGTTGCGGTCACGCTCATCACAGATAAGGAAAAAGTCCTTGCTGCAAAGAAGGAGGCAGAGAAGATCTATGAAGAACGCGATGCCCGTATCAAGGGGATGCGGGACAATGACGTCGGCACCTATTACTCCTGTACTCTCTGCCAGACCTTTGCTCCCAATCATGTCTGCGTGATCACGCCCGAGCGCCCGGCACTCTGCGGAGCGATCTCCTGGCTCGATGGAAAGATCGCATATGAGATGTCTCCCTCAGGTGCAAACCAGCCCGTCGAGAAAGGGGCACTCATCAATGCCCAGAACGGGGAGTTTGAAGGAGTGAACCGGTTCGTCAAGAAGGCTAGTCACGGCGAGATCGAACGATGCTCGCTCTACAGCGTCATGGAATTTCCCATGACCTGTTGCGGCTGTTTTGAAGTGATTGCCCTGATGCTTCCAGAAGTGAATGGCATCATGGTAGTGAACCGGGAATATAAGGGCATGACACCCTCCGGTATGACTTTTTCTACTCTCGCCGGTACAATCGGTGGCGGAGCACAGACACCGGGTTTTGCCGGGATCTCGAAAAATTATATCCTTTCGGACAGGTTTCTCCAGGGTGAAGGAGGAATCGAGCGTCTTGTCTGGATGCCGGCACAGTTAAAAGAAGAACTCAGACCTCGTCTTGTTCCGTTCCTTGCTGCCAAAGGACATCCCGATCTCTTTGATAAAATAGGGGATGAAAATTCAGCAGCAACTATTGAAGACCTGACCGCGTTTCTTGAACGCGTCGGCCATCCGGCGCTTACGATGAAACCCCTGATGTGAGGTGAGCGATGATACCCGAACCGAATTTTGGCTGGACCGGCACGGTAGACGAAGTAGTTCTTGGCGCAACGCGTTCAGAAGGAGGGACACGATCACGTTCGTACCGGATTGGGGGAGGCACCACACTTCCCTTCCTGGAAAAAGGGAGGATAACTCCAGCCCCGCTCATAGCGTTTGAGATCTGTGACGATCCCCGGTACTGGTCACCGATAGTCAACGATTTCTGCGGGGATCTCGTTCATGACCCTGCGGGTTGGGCAAAAAGGGCTGAGACCACGTATGATGCAGATCTTATCCGGCTCTGCCTTACAAGCACCAGGCAGCGTAATTTTTCCGATATCCCCTCGCTGGGAAAAATTACTGAAACTGTCTTATCGTCAACGTCCCTTCCCCTGATCATTGAAGGGAGTAATGAACCAAAAATTGACAGTGAGGTTTTCCAGAAATGTGGCGAGGCCGGACAGGGTGAACGCCTGCTCCTGGGCACTGCTGAAGCCGGACGTTACCGAAGCATTGCCGCAGCAGCACTCGCGTATAACCATGCGATCATTGCCCAGTCCCCAATAGATATCAATCTTGCAAAACAGCTCAATATTCTCCTCAAGGAGATCGGTGTATCCCGGAATCATATCGTTATCGACCCTTATACGGGAGCCCTCGGTTATGGCTTTGAATATTCCTATTCAGCCATGGAACGGATCCGTTTCTCGGCGCTCAAAGGTGATGCAGATCTTGCGATGCCCATGATATGCGCTCCTTCGGACACTCTTACCATAAAGGAGGTGCGTGAAGCGGATGCGGTCACACGGGATGCTATGGCTGTTGAATGGGAGTTTACCACCAGCCTGGCAGCAGCCGTTGCGGGGGCAGAAATTATCTGTGTCCGCCACCCTGATACGGTAAAGCGGCTTAAATCTGCCCTGACAGGACTTACCACCAGGAACGGAGGCCTGTAGATATGCCACTCAAAGCCTTGGATATCTATAAACTCCTGCCTAAGAAAAACTGCAAGGAATGTGGCGATCCTACCTGTCTGACCTTCGCAATGAAACTGGCTGCCGGCAAAGCCGATATTGATCTCTGCCCTTATCTTGATGATAACGCGAAATCTGTCCTGGGAGCAACCACGCGGCCTCCGATAAAACTGGTGAAACTCGGCGTGGGCGAACGCTCGTTTGCTGTTGGCGAAGAATTTGTACTCTATCGTCATGATAAAACCTTCTACCATCCGCCGGGTCTTATGTTTGCAGTTGCAGATACCCAGAGTGATGAAGAGATTGCCGCAGTAACTGCACGGGTACGGGATGAGACCCTGACGCGCGTGGGGGCCGACCTGAAATTTAATGGGACCGCAATCATCAACACAAGCGGTACGGTAGAGAGCTACACAAAAGCGGTGGCTGCCGTGGAAAAGACCGCCGGCCTTCCGGAAGTTCTGGTCTCGGATAACCCGGCTGCACTTGCCGCAGCACTGGTAATGTGCGGGAGTTATCGTCCCCTGATCTGTGCTGCCACCCCGGAAAACTACCGGGAGGTCTGTGGACTGGCAAAACAGTACGGCTGCCGGCTTGTTATCCGGGCACCCACCCTTGAAGGGCTTGTCCAGCTCACCAAAGACTGTACCGCTGAAGGTGTTCCAAATCTTGTTCTTGATCTCGGTGCCCAGACGCTCGGGGATTTCCTCTACCGGTCCACGGCAGTCCGGCAGCTTGCCATCACCCGGGCAGTTCCTGACCTTGGTTACCCGGTGTATCTGGATGCAACGAAGTTTGAGGACGAAGATGCGGCAATAGCTCTCGGAATCGTCAAGTACGCCTCTGTTATTGTTGCAAAACCCCTCCCTCCGGCATCGGCAAAAGCAATGCTCACCCTGCGTCAGAATATCTATACCGATCCCCAGAAACCCATTCAGATGAATCCGGGCCTCTACCGTGTGGGGACACCGGGAAAGGATGCACCGGTGCTCATGACGGTCAACTTCTCCCTGACCTATTTCACCCTCCAGGGATATCTCGAATCTACCCGGATACCCTGTTATATGCTGATCGTTGATACCGAGGGGCTTTCTGTCCTCACCTCGGTGGCTGCAGGCAAGCTAAATGAATCCCTCGTCCGTGATGCGATAAAAAAATTTGGTGTCGAAGGAGAGGTTTCACATCGGAAGTTGATTATCCCGGGCTACGCCGCACCTCTGTCTGGAAGGATCGAGGAAGTAACAGGCTGGAAGGTAATGGTCGGACCGCGGGATGCTGCTGAGATCGGTGAGTTCCTCGTTCAGGAATGGAAAGCATAAATGCGCACCGTTACCTTCCTCCCCAGTTATCGTAAGATTGTTTCCCCCCGGGGAACGACCATTCTTGACGCAGCACAGCGGGCCGGCATTAATATGAATGTGGTCTGCGGGGGTGTGGGAAAATGTGGGAAATGTGTGGTTTTTGTCCAGTCCGGGAAGATCGAATTCGACCGGCAGAAATACGGACGATTTTTTACCGAAGATGAGTTAAAGAAAGGAGCATGCCTTGCCTGTGTCACCACGATCCAGGGAGACCTCCAGGTTTTTATCCCGGAAAATACGCTTATCCAAGATCAGAAGATCCTGATCGAAGGGGTAGAGACAGAGATCGAATTTCACCCATCTGTGAAAAAATACTACGTGGAGCTCCAGCCACCCACTCTTGCCGATCCGTCTCCTGACCTCTCCCGGCTCCTCTGGGGGATCCAGAAGAAGGGTGGCCCGGTTGCGGAGAAGATGTACGCCCCCCTCGAGGTAATGCGTGAGATCCCTGCCCTGCTTCGACACAGTGACTGGAAAGTGACCGGAACCATTGCACTTGTCCCGGGAGGATACCGCCTTATCGATCTCCAGGAAAACGATACATCACAGCGGCTCTACGGGGCGGCAGTAGATCTCGGCTCCACCACGGTGGTTGCCTATCTCTGGAACCTTATCTCCGGGAAGGTAGCCGGAGTCGCCTCCAATTATAACCGCCAGATCAGCTGTGGTGAGGACATCCTTGCTCGGGTTAATTATGCCCAGAAAAACGGGATTGAAAAACTCCAGACGCTTGCCGTGGAGAGCATCAACGCCGCACTTACATCAGTTGCTAATGGCGCGGGCATTGACCGCGAGGATATCTACGAGGTTGTAGTAGCAGGCAATACCGTAATGACGCACATGTTGCTTGGTATCGACCCGGCCTATATCATCAAGGAACCCTATGTTCCCGTTGTTCAGAGGGCACTCTCTGTTGCAGCAGGGCGAATTGGGATCACCTGCAACGATAACTGCGGGCTCTTCGCATTCCCTGCGGTAAGTGATTTCATCGGCGGCGATATCATTGCTGACATCCTTGCCTGCCAGATGAGCGAGAGAGAGGAGATCTCCCTCCTTGTCGATATCGGGACAAATTTTGAGGTAGTCCTGGGAAACAGCGAGTGGATGTTCTCCTGTGCCGGGGCAGCGGGACCGGCACTCGAGGGTGGCGAGGTGCTCTTTGGCATGCGGGCAAACCCCGGAGCCATTGAACAGATTACCATCGACCCGGTAACTCTTGAACCCACATACACTACGATAAACAAGATCAAACCCCGGGGGATCACCGGATCCGGTCTGATCGATATCATGGCTGAACTCCTCTCTGCGGGAGTCATCGACCGGACGGGAAGGATCAATACCGGAATAACCAACCCCCGGATCCGTACCGGTTCGCATTTCCCGGAGTACGTGGTAGCATGGGCCCGCGAGACCGATATCGGAAAAGACATCGTGATCACGGAAAATGATATCAAGAACCTGATCATGAGCAAGGCATCCATCCACGCTGCCTGCGTGACATTGATGAAAGAGGCCGGAGTCACGAGATTTGACATCGCTACCATTTATTTTGCCGGGGCCTTTGGCAACTATATCAGTAAAAAGAACGCGACGACGGTTGGCCTGATCCCGGAGATCGATCTCAACCGGATCAAGAACATCGGGAACGGGGCCGTTGCCGGGGCCAATATGGCTCTCATCAACCGCAGGCAGCGTAAACTTCTGGATGGTATTGCCGGCCGGATCGCGTACATCGAGCTCAATGCGGAATCATCGTTTATGGACGAGTATACGTCAAGTGCATTTCTCCCGCACACGGACCTCACACTCTTCCCCCGTGTCCAGGCCCTGCTCGATTCCCTGCGCGAGAAAAAAGAGGGTTAGTAATGTCAAAGATGATCCCGTCCCCCTACTCCCGAGCCACCGGTATCGGAGCACTCCCGCATACTGATCCGGTGCTTGCGTGCAATGATGTTCTCGATATCTTCCCGGAGTTCCCGTATGCTCCCACTCTTCCGGATCGGGGATTTCTTGAAGGCATAGTCTTTAACGACTCAGCCCAGCTCCCGGGCCAGATTATCAGGGAAGGCAGGCTGCTTTACGATAGTAGCCGGGACAATACTGCAGCGATGGAGCAGATATACCTAGATTTTGTTGAAGAGAATTTTGCTCCCTACGGCCTTGACGCCTTACACGCCTCCGCGTTTATTGAGATGATCGGTCGTCCACTTCCTGGTGCCCGGGTCCTTAAATGCCAGGTGACCGGGCCGGTCACGTTCGGGATGCAGGTCGTGGATACCGAGAAAAGGCCGATCTACTACGATACCCAGATGGCAGATGTACTTTCCAAGATGATTGCACTCAAGGCCCGCTGGTGCGAACATGAGATGCAGGCTCGGACGGGAATCAAAGAGACACTTGTAGTTCTCAATGAACCTTATTTTGCGTCGCTTGGCTCATCGATAGTCCCCCTTGACCGGGCAACAGTTAAGGCTGGCTGGCAGGATATTTCATCTCTTGTGAAAGGCGGTCTTGGTGTCCACTGCTGCTCAAATACGGACTGGAGTTTTGTCATCGGTCTCGATCCCTCCGTCATCTCTCTTGACGCCTATGCGACTGCCACGGAGTTTTTACTCTATTCCGACGCGGTTGCAACATTTATGGAAAGGGGAGGTGTTGTCGCATGGGGGATCGTCCCGGCCGAATACAAGCTCTTTGCAGCCGAAACTGTCGATGCGCTTTATGCGAGGTACTGCGCGATACGAACCCAGTTGACAAAAAAGATCCCCATGGACCTCTTTGATGCCCAGTCCCTGATCACGCCCAGCTGCGGTATCCGGTTCGCTGACCGGAACGGTGCCTGCGAGATCCAGCGTGCTGCAGCCGAGATCTCCCGGAGAATCCGGGCAGAAGCAAAGTTACCATGAGGGGACCATGACAACGCACCCGTTTACTATTGCACTTTCCGGAAAAGGGGGGACCGGAAAGACAACAATCAGTTCCCTTCTTGTCAGATCTTTTATCGATGCCGGCGAGATCCCGGTCCTTGCCGTGGATGCAGATCCAAACGCAAACTTCCATGAAGCACTGGGTGTAGAAGTCAAAGAAACACTGGGGAGTATGCGGGAGGAAGCGTTTTCCCGTAATATCCCGCCGGGGATGAACCGGCATGATTATGTACGGTACCGGTTCCGGCAGGCACTTATTGAGGCAAACGGTTTTGATCTGGTTGCAATGGGCAGACCCGAAGGAACCGGCTGTTATTGTTTTGCCAACGATCTCCTCTCTGAATGCATGCAGCAGCTCGAGCGGGATTATCGGTTTCTTGTGATCGATACAGAAGCAGGTATGGAGCACATCAGCAGGGGGACCATTGGAAAACCGGACGTTCTTCTGATCGTAAGCGATCCTGGTGCCCGGGGGCTCCGGACAATCGCACGGATCCGGGAAATAGCCACTCAGCTCGGACTTGAGCCGGAAAAGATCCATGTGGTCTTTAACCGGTATAAGGCAGGTACGGCCCCGGTAGATATCGGAAGTGAGACTCCTTTTGCTATTATTCCGGAAGACCCTGCAGTTGAGGCAGCAGATCTTGCGGCTACACCCGTTTCCCTTATCCCGGAATCCAGTCCGGCCCGGCGGGCAGTCCGGGAACTTGCGGAGAAAATGATAACAATGGCGCATGCGAGAGCGGGGGAGTAAACGCGGGTATTCGGGCAGGAAACTCCTAAAATAAAATTCGATACCTCCCCCTCCTCGCTGATGCTCGGAGTCGCTCGGGCGCCTCGTCGGGCCCTCGCTGGGCGAGTACGTGCATCCGGGCTTCTCCGCTGCTTACTGGTCCGTACCATTCACTGAATTTAATCACGTGTTCGGATCCCGGTAAGTGCGTAGCGCAAAACCCGACGAGTCGTTTTGCGCATCGGGCATCATTTCATTTCAGTAGCCCGGGAAAAATCCCATTTCACAATCTCACGTTTCCGGTGAAATGATCTTTTTGTTTTCTTCTGCCGCAATCATTTGATCTTTTCCCGTACTCTGTAAAAGTACCCTCCTCTCGATGGGGGGTTTAAGTAATCACCCCCCTACCGACCGATCAGACCTACACTATTCCGGGCCCAAATTGAGCCCGGATGACCCTTTCCGAGATACCATCGGAGCCCGTATCGGGCTTCATTTAAATCTAAGCCCAAATAGGCCGTATTTTGGCAAACAGACAAAATATAAGGTTCGCATAAACGCGTTTTACAGCCCGATCTCAGGCCCGGATGGGTTTTCGATCGATCCTGAAAACAAAGGCCCGTAATGGGCCGTTATTGCCCGATTATGGGCATTATATGGGGCTCAAATTAAGCGTATTTTGACAAACGGGGCCAATATAACACACATTTTCCACACGAACCGAAAAGAAGCGTTTTACGGGCGTATTTTTTAAGTACGAATTGGGGGATTTGATGAGAGAAAACCCAGTACTGGACAGCGGCAGTCCTCGTTTGGGGGGGTGCGGGGGTGACAGCCCCGCGATATCCTCACACACAACCAGAAATCTTCCGGCCCGATCCGAAGAGTTCCAGAAATGTCCGAAACACGAACCGAAGATTCCAAAAAATCTCCGGCTCGGCCGCACAAAATTTTTAGTGAAAATCTGCCCCACCCACCCCACCGCAAAAAAATTGATCGCCCCCTACCCCCCACTTCCCGCTCCGCGAAAAAACCGGTCGGGGCGATCTTTTTTGTTCCAGTACCCCAACCTGATATTCCACAGGAACTTCTCACGAGACATGATGATCGATCCGATCATTTTCAGAATCAATCGGTCCGGCCAATTTCAAAATTGATCGGGGCGACCTTTCACGCACACAGATCTGAGGTAGCCCCCCTCCCTTCACTTTATGCACCGCAAAAAAAATGATCGGACCGATCATTCTCAAAATCAATCGCCCCCACTCTCCCTTGTCCGTAAATGATATGAGGATACCTCCATGATCATTTCCGAAAAAAACTCAGCTCAGTTGCTTGAAATTTTCAAAAACGATCGGGTCATGAGATTTAAGGAATCAAAAAAGATGAGATATAAGTTTCAGGAAAGTAAAAAATCAGAGAAAAACCGCGACCGCAATTACCGTAGTCCACAGCCCGTTCTTGTCGCCCTGTGCCGACTGGCAGACATGTTTTGTCCGGATTATTTTGCCACTTGCCTTATAGGTCTGCTCGCGTTCCTGCCACGCGGCATTGGCATCGAATTCGATACCAAGCGTGGTCGCGAGCATCGTTGCCGCCAGATCTTCGGCATATTCTCCTGTCCGTTCCTGGGTTTCACCAAAGGCATGGTGCTCCGAGAGGTAACCGTACTCTTCCACATCTTTAGGAAGAGCAAGGCCAACGGCCGCTGAAACCAGCCTGTTGGGCTCATTTGTCTCGTTTCTTGCCATCACACAGAACGTGATGCCGCCAGACTGGAGTTCACGCAGGCCGGTGCGACTGGGGATCTGTTTACATTTCGGGGGAAAGATACTCGATACATACACAAGGTTGCATTTTTCGATACCGGCTTTACGCAACGCCAGCTCAAAAGACGCCAGTCGATCTTTGTGTATTCCCACCCCCTTTGTGAAAAAGATCCTCGATGGAACAAACATAATTTTTATACACCCTGAGTCCTTTTTTAATTTTTGGTCAGGATCCTCTGTACCGGGGCCGTGAGTTTGTTGAAGATTCCGTATATTATGGCCCGGACAGTGATCCGGAAACCGGAATGTCCTCAATAATGGCGAGAAGCTCGTCCATGCGATCGATCACGAAGTCTGCGCCGATAACATCCCGGGTCTTTGAAAAGCGATCCCCGTACCGCGCATAGACCGTCCGGATCCCCAGTTTTTTACAGGGTTCAATATCCCTCCGGGGGCTGTCCCCGATAAAGACCGCCTCTTCCGGCCGGGCGCCTGTTGCTGCCAGAGCAGAAAGAAACGGGTCAGGAGCCGGTTTCTTGATACCGACCCTGTCGTATGTTACCATGCAATCAAAAAAGGAGGTGAGGCCGCACTTGCCCAACCGTTGTGTTGCATCCGGGTGTTCTGCATCGGTTACCACTGCCATCGCATATCCCTTTTTGCGGATAGCAGCTAGGGTATTTGTTACACCGGGATATGGTGTAATATGGCGGAGCTTCTCGTTTGCATAGATCCGGCAGGCCCGTTCGAACATACCGTTTGTGGGAATCCGGCGTTCTTCCATGTACTGCCGGATATTTTCCGTTGACTCAAAACCGTGGGAACCGGTAAGGAAATACAGAAAGAGCTCGTCCCCATCCGCATAGCCCAGATGACGCACAACACTCTCGCAAGCGGCAATCTGTGCCCCGACGAGATCAAAAAGAGTGTTATCCATGTCGAATAAGAGAGCACGGGCCGCTCTCGTGCGGTTCTCATTCCTGAGGAATACCTGATCCACGCAGGTACGTTCCGTGCCGCAAGACCAAAATAGGATCGATAGGGGTAAGGTTTTCTTTATCACTTACCCGTTTCCTTATTGAAAAGACTCCGAACCAGCAGGACGGATCCTGTTATTTCCGGGCCACGAGGGTATGTGCTTTTGGGTCCACTTTATAGGATTTCGGACGATCAAGAAGATCGAGAGCATTGATCTTCATGTCAATGAGCTCGGAATAGTTGAATGATTCGTTGACCTTTTCACTGTTTTCTTCCCAGAAAACAACGATTCCGTTCTCCATCTTCTTGCTGCTGACAATATCGTGCATGTAATCCGATCAGCAACGGAAGGTAATGAAGATTACTGCCATCCTCCCACGGGAATCATGGCTGTTCCGGCTGCTGCCGATTATCAGAGGGATCCTGATCCTTTGAAATGGTCTTTGCAAGCGCGATTGTCCCGGTCATTTCCCCAAGATTCATGGTCTCAAGCGCCGAGGCAGGGACAAGCACTATCGTCGATTTCCCGGCCTTGAGCCCTTCATAGAGCATGTTCATTGCCCGTAAGTGGAGAGCTGTAGGATTGTTTTCATAACTTTTGGCAGCCTGCTCGAATTTCTCAGCAATCTGGCGTTCCGAATCTCCAAGGATAACCCGTGCCTGCCGCTCGCGTTCTGCCTGCGCCTGCATGGACATGGCGTCCTGAAGGGCACCGGGGATGATCACATCCCGAATCTCCACGGAGAGAATTTTAATGCCCCAGCCCCTCACCCGGCCACCTATCATGTTCTGGAGTTCGGCATCGATCGCTTCCCTGCCGGTAAGCATATCGGAGAGAATGGTCTTTCCGATCACATCCCGCAGCGCGGTCTGCGAAGCAAGGGAGATGGCGTCGCGGTAGTCCTTAACCTCAAGTGCAGCCTTCTCGACATCGACAACCTGCCAGAACAGTACCGCGTCCACATTGACCGGGACCGTATCCTTGGTCAGGGTCTGCTCGGCATTGAACGAAGTCGTGATAACCCGGAGATCGATCCAGTACGCAACCCGGCTCAGGAACGGCACGATGAAAAAGATGCCCGGTCCCTTGATCCCGACGAACCTGCCAAGGAGCAGAACAACTGCCCGCTCCCACTGGTTGGCAATCTTGATCGCCATGGCGCAGAACACGACCACGATAATCAGGACTACAACCCCCGCAAGTACATAAAAAGATGTGAAATCCATACCCTGCTACCTTCCTGTACAAGATCCTGCTATAAAGTAAGATATCTGCCGCTGCTTTTATGCATAGTGATCAAATAGACGGGATCCGGAACTTCATACAGGATCATGCCGGATTCTGTGCCGCATCTGAAAATGAGATCTCGGGGCGTATCAAAAGAAAAACGTCGTACTGGTGCCGGGCTCATGAAGGGAGAAAACAGGGTTTACAATGCCTTCTCATAACAGATCTGAGCTTCTTCGTGCTTGCCCAGCTTGTCGAGCGTTGCGCCCACATCGTTCCAGACCTCTTTTCTTGAGGGATCGATCTCAAGGGCACGTTTGAAGGAGGTCAGGGCTTCCTGGTATTTCTCCAGTTCCTGCAGGGCACGACCTTCGTGGATCCAGGCATCCACAAAATCCGGCTGGAGCGAGATCATGGCATGGAATGACTCTGCTGCTTCCTCGTACTGCCCGAGTGCCTCAAAGGCACTTCCCCGGGTAAAGTAGGCGATGGAGAACGAGGGATCGATCGCCAGCGCCCGGTCATAGGATTCAATCGCGGTTTTGTTATCATTCATGCCGGCAAAAGTCATCCCCCGGCGCGTCCAGCCGACTGCGTTTTCCGGATCGCGTTTGAGTCCTTCATCATATGCGTCCCGGGACTCGGCAAATCTCCCGAGATCATAGAGAACATTACCCTTGCCAAACCAGGAGGCCGCAAGCGTCGAATCTTTTTCAAGCGCCTTCTCAAAAGCCTCAAGCGCGTCACGGTACATCCCGAGTTCGGCAAGGGAGGTTCCCTTATGGGAGAATGCATCGGCACCATGTGTGTCAAGTTCCAGTGCCCGATCATAGGACTGGATTGCCTCACGGTACTGTTCGATTGCTGCATAGGAAAGACCGCGATCCCGGTAAAGATCGGCCGAATCCGGTTTTATTGCTATCGCCCGGTCATACTCGGTAATCGCTGCATCATAGCTGCCTTCGTCATACAATGTCCTGGCCTTCCAGTGATGCGCCTGATAGCACGAGGGGTTGACCTCGAGCGCCCGATCGAATGCCCGGATCGCTCCGTCCGGATTCTGGAGCGCGATGTAGGTTCTTCCCTTCTGGAATATCGCCTCTGCATAGCCAGGATTTACTGACAATGCCTGATCGTAGACGGTAAGTGCGTCTTTGAATTTCTCCAAGTGGAAGAGGGCCCGGCCTTTTTCGTACAGGGCTTCAGGATAGTCGTTTCTGATCCGCAGGGCAGCATCAAATGCTGCTACGGATTCCTCGTACTGCCCTTTTCCGGCAAGAGCAACTCCCTTGTAAAAGTGTGCCTCGGAAAACTGACGGTTGATCGCGAGGGCCCGGTTAAATGCATCAATGGCATCATCAACCTGTTTTCGCTTCAGGTGGGCACGCCCCTTGTAATAAAACGCATCTGCGGATTCCGGCTGAAGGGTGAGTACCTTATCAAGGACCGTGAGCGCTTCGCCAGTACGCTCAAGGTGGATCAATGCCCGTCCTTCATTGAGCAGGGCGGCAGCATAGGAAGGATTCAGGGCAAGGGCACGGTTATAACAGTCCAGTGCTTCCTCGTACAGGTCAAGATTGGCTTTTGCAATCCCGCGGTGAAGCCATGCCTCCGGGAACTCAGCCTGTTCGGCAATTGCACGGTCGAAAGACGAGATGGCCTCATGGAACATCGATACACCGCAAAGGGCCCGCCCCTTGGCATAGAATGCACGGGCACATTTCGGGTACTGGACAAGTGCTGCATCAAAGCTCTTGATAGCCTCCTGGTACCTGCCCAGTGCCAGAAGAGAAAGACCTGACTGGTAATAGGCACGCGCGTCTTTCCGGTCCAGACTGGTGGCCTTGGTATAACACGCAATGGCATCTTTATGTCGGTCAAGTGCGGCAAGCGCCATCCCTTTCCCGGTCCAGATATACGCGAAGTTCGGCCGGAGCCGAAGTGCCTGATCAAACGCAGAGACCGCATCCCCGGCTTTTTGCAACCGGAGAAGGGCCAAACCTTTGTGGTACAGTGCCTCATCATACTTGGGGCGGAGGACGAGCGTACTGTCAAAGGAAGCGACTGCTTCACTATACATGGCCATTTCAAAGAGAGTCCGTCCCTTGTAGTAATATGCGTCAGCAAATCCGTCCTGAAGATCAAGTGCCCGATCAAAGGCGGCAACAGCCTCATCGAACGTATGGAGCGCAAAATGTGCCCTCCCCATCAGATACCAGGCACTTGCATTTTCTGGGGAGATCTCCAGGGTCTTTTTATACGAATCAATGGCATCCTTGTATCTGCCAAGATCAAAGAGTACCATCCCCCGGTGAAGCCACCCTTCTATCGAATTAGGATCTGATCGGATAACCTGATCGAACGCTTCTATCGCATTGTCCAGTTTCCCGGTTGCAGCAAGGGAGATACCTTTCCGGTAGAATGCATCTGTATTGCCTGCATCGAGATCAATATTCTTGTTGAATGCAAGGACTGCCTCATCATGCCTCCCCAGTTCCGCAAGAGCGAGTCCTTTGTGGAAGTAGACACTGGCATAATTTTTATCGATAAGAAGGGTTTTGTCAAAGGTCTTGACCGCTTCCCGGAACATACCAAGTGCAAAAAGGGCCCGACCTTTCTCAAAATGGGCATCTGAAAAGACTGCGTCAATCTCCAATGCGGCGTCAAATGCCTTTACTGCATCCTCAAAACGGCCATTCCGGCTAAATGCAACACCCTGATAATAGTGGGCTTTTGCATCTGATGGACGAAGTGCGAGAGCTGCAGAATAGCAATCAATGGCATCCTGATACCGCTGGAGTTTATCGAATGAACGGGCTTTTTCGAACAGCGCATCGAAGTGCTCGGGGACAAGGTTGAGAACATGATCAAATGCAGTAACAGCCTCATCAAAATGCCGGAGCCGGGCAAGGACACAACCCTGTTCGTACCAGGCATCCGCGTTATCCGGTGTATACACTAAAAGGCGTTCAAATGTTTCTGCCGCTTCATTATACCGTTCCAGTGCAGCAAGTGAAGCTGCCTTGAAATACAGGGCGCCGGGATTTTTAGGATCACCATCAAGAGATGCATCGAGAGCGGTAACGGCCGCTTCATACTTCGCCGCATAAAAGAGCGCCCTTCCCCGTTCGAAATTCGCCACGGGATCGGAGGGTTCAATTTCGAGGACATGATCGAAGGATTCAATCGCGTCTTCGTTTTTCTGGAGTGCTGCCAGAGCCCGGCCCCGCTCAAGATATGCTCTGGCATCATCCGGCCTGAGAGCGATAGCACGATCAAACGCTGATACTGCCCCTTCATACTGGCCGGAATGCATCAATGCCTCTCCTTTGTTGACCCAGATTTCAGGAAGGCCCGGATTTAAAGCAAGGGCAGCATCGAATGCCATATCTGCCTCCTCAAAGCGTTCGAGAGCGAGAAGCGAGAGCCCGCGGAGGTATGCAGGTTCGTAATTATCGGTGATCTGGGTGAATGCAAGACGGAAGGTTTCCTGTGCTTCTCCATGACGCCCCAGTGCAGCCAGAGCCTTTGCTTTCTCAAAGAGAATCTCGCCATTTCCGGGCTCCCTGCCGAGGGCTATGTCAAACAGATGGATAGACTCATCAAACTGACCAAGCCGTGACCATGCCTTTCCTTCATTGGAGAGGAGGGCAAGATCGTGAGAGTCGATTTGGCGGGCTTTCTCAAATGCCTGCACGGCATCGTCATCCCGCCCCAGCTGCACGGCAGCAAGGCCGCTGTGGTACCAGGCTCCAAAATGATCCGGCTTTTGGGAAACCATACGGCCGTATGCAGAAATCGCATCCTCGAACCGGCCAAGATGTTCAAGTGCGAGGCCAAGGAAATAGGCGGTATCTTCAAATGAGGCGTCCAGTTCCAGAGCCCGGTCAAAAGATACAACTGCCTCCTCATAGCGTCCAAGTTCCAGAAGTGCCCGTCCTTTCTCGTAATACCCTTCCGTTTTCTTGTCATCCCGTGCAAGGGCCTCCGTAAAAGCAGCAACTGCCTCTTCGTAATTTTTGGTATGGACAAGTGCCACTCCCTTTTCGTACCAGGCCAGGTACCGGCTTTGATCCCGTGCAAGCGCATGATCAAACGCCTCAATGGCAGCGTCATACTGGCGGAGCCGTGAATGTGCATATCCTTTGGCAAACCATGCCTCATAATTTTCAGGATCAAGCCTAAGAGCTGCACTGAATGCAGTGATCGCATCGGCATACTTTTTCAGATTAGCCAAGGCCAACCCCTTGTTCAGGAACGCCGGGACACTGTTGCTGTCAATTGCTAATGCAGCATCAAATGCAGCGACCGCATCCTTGTTTTTAGAGAGTCTGGTAAGGGCAAGGCCTTTTTCGAAATAGGCAAGGGAAAAGGTCGGGTCAATCGAGGATGCCATCTCGAATGTCTCTATTGCCTGTCGATCACGTCCAAGACGGGCAAGTGCACATCCCTTGTCATAATAGGCACCGGTATATTTCCGGTTGAGAGAAAGAGCCCGGTCAAAGGAGGGGATAGCCTCTTCGTACCGCCCGAGTCCAGCGAGAGATACTGCCCGGTCATACCAGCCATTAGCATTGTCAGGGCGGAGTTCAAGGGCCTTGGTGAGAGCATCAATAGCAGCCTTCAGATCCCCTTCGGAGAGAAGTGCACTGCCCTTCCTGAACCAGGCCGCAGAGCACCCGGGATCAGCCGTAATGACCCGGTCAAAGCATCCGATTGCATCCGGATAGCGGTGCAGACCGGCAAAGGTCTTGCCTTTGCGGTACCATGCCGTACTGTTCTCCGGTATCAGGGCAAGTGTGCGGTCGAATGCTTCCAGAGCACCGTCAAGCTGTTCCTGTTCGAGAAGAACGGTCCCTTTAAGGAGCCAGACATCAGAAAGGTTGTTTTCAATTGCAAGAGATTCATCAAGCGCCGCAAGAGCTTCATCCGGCCGGGCCATTTTTGCAAGCATCCTCGCCTTCTGATAGAGCACTCCTGCATTCTGTGGCTCTGTTTTAAGAATCGAATCAAACGCAGACAGTGCTGGTGAGTAACGGCTCAACCCGGCATAAGCAAGGCCGGTATGGAACAGTGCATCGGTAATCGTTGAATCGTGTTCGAGTGCATGGGCAAACGAGCGGATTGCTTTTTCATACTTGCCCTGATCAAAAAGTGCCATTCCCTTCCGGTAATGCGCCTGAGCGTGGGCAGGAACAAACTGAATGGCCTGGTCGAACGCATCTATGGCTCCGGAATAATTCTTCAGTCTGGAGAGAGCGAGCCCTTTTTTAAACGCTGCCTCAGGGTAGGTGGGGTCAAGCCCGAGAACCGTGTCATATGCCTGAACAGCCTCGTCATCGTTTCCAAGCAAGGAGAGTGCCTCTCCTTTAAAGAAGGCTGCATCCACGGATTTTGGATCAATCTGTAATGCCTGATCGAATGCCAGAACCGCTCCTGTACCATCCTTCTGGGTAAGCAGCACGCTTCCCTTGGCAATCCAGATGAATATGTTTTCCGGTTCCAGTGCAAGTGCCCGGTTAAACGAGTCGAGCGCCGGTGAAAAATCATTGATCTCCTTAAGGGCGCGACCACGGTAATACAGGAGAACCGCGGTCTCGGAGCCAAGAGTCAGGGCCAGATCAAACGCGTTTACTGCATCCTGATATCGTTCCAGCATAAAGAGGGCAAGAGCCTTCCGGAACGCATAATCCTGTATGGTGGGAGCAAGATCCAGTGCCCGTTCAAATGCCGGCAATGCCTCATCAAATTGCTCCTTTTCAAAAAGAACAAGCCCCTTCTGATACCATGCGGCTGCACACTCTCCATCCAAGTTAAGAGCTTGTTCGAATGATTCCTGCGCTTCGTTGTGCAGACCCAGGTGCGAATAAGCAATGCCTTTATAGTAGCATGCAGCGGTGTTTTTCCCGTCAAGTGCCAGCAGCTTGTCAAAGATCGCAATTCCTTCTTCCCACTTCCCGTTATGCAGGAGGGATTTGCCCCGGTACATCAGGGTAAAAGGATCGTTTGCTTTTCGTTTTTGCGCCTTTGCAAAAGATTCTGCTGCTTCTTTGAACCGGTTAAGCCGGTAGAGGGCATATCCCTTACAGGAATAGCTTTTCGCATTTGCGGCGTCTACTTCTATGGCCCGATCGAGGGATATCACGGCATCCTCGTACCGGGCGAGACAGACAAGCGCCGTACCCATGACAAAATGGGCTATGACGTTCTCAGGATCGAGGGCAATAACGCGCTCAAACTGGGTGACGGACTCTTCATAGCGCCGGAGCATGACAAGGGACTGTCCTTTTTTAACCAATGCACCGATGTGGTTGCTGTCCAGCTCCAGTGCTCCATCAAAGGAGACAATAGCATCCTCGTACTTTTCAAGAGCAAAGTATGCACATCCTTTCTCGTAAAGAATAACCGGGCTCTTTATCCCCAGGTTCAGATACCGGTCGAAAACTTCTACGGCATCCTCATATTTTCCAAGGCGGGAAAGAACAAGTCCTGCCTGTTCCAGTGCATCAGCATTTTCGGGATTAATCTTGAGGGTTTTTGCGAAAGCACCGATAGCCTTGTCCTCGCGGTGGAGTTCAACATACGCACGACCGAGATGATAGAAATTATCAGCATCTCCAGGATCTGCCGCACACGCATCTTCGAATGCCGCTGCTGCTTCTTTGAAGCGTTTCAGAGATTCAAGGGAATGACCTTTTGCGGATAGTATCGTCGCGTCACCCGGGGTGATCGCCAGAGCATTATCAAAAGCGATAATGGCCTCTTCATTTTTCCCTCCAGCAGCAAGAGCCCGCCCTTTATGGAAGTATGCCGGGGGATAATCCGATACCTGCCCAAGGACATGGTCAAATGCTGTGACTGCTTCTTCATACCGCTGGAGCTCAATCAGGCCTATGCCCAGGTCAAACCACGCATGCGTGTTGACGGGATCAAGTTCAAGGGAGCGGGAGAAGGCCGGTACAGCATTCATATATTTTTTCAGCGATGAGAGAGCCACCCCCTTATAATACCAGGCCTCAGCAAATTCAGGCTGAATGACAATAGCCATATCTGATGCCTGAACTGACTCGTCGTCCTGTCGCAGATTGTGCAACGCTATTGCCTTATTGAGAGCCGACTCTGCACTTTTTGGATCGTACCGGAGTGCCTGCTCGAATGAAGTGATGGATTCCTGATACATTCCCTGTGCAGCAAGGGCGACACCCCGCAGATGCCAGGCAGCACCATGGTCTGGTGCAAGAGTTAATGCCCGGTCAAAAGCCTGTATCGCCTCTCCATATCGTTCGAGTTTTAACAGCGACGCCCCGCGATGATAAACGACTTGTTCGAGATGTGAATCGATCCGTTCCGCAAAAGTCAAAGATTCAATAGCATCATCGTACCTGCCGAGTTCATACTGGGCTAAACCTTTGTACTGGAGAGCATCAGCAGAAGACGGGTTTAGCTTCAATGCATGATCACAGGCATCAATCACTTCATCGTAATCGCCAAGGTCGAACTGTGCCCTGCCTTTCAGGAGCCATGCCTCGGTATTATCAGGGTGATCAAGAAGAATTTTTTTGAATTCTTTTACCGCATCGCGGAACCGGCCCTGAGATGTGAGGATTTCGCCCTTATGTATACGTGCCTGAATACAGTCCGGCTGCAGGGTTAGCGCCCTGTCATAGGAGAGAATCGAGTTTTCAGACTGATTCATTCCCTCGAGTGCACGGCCTTTCAGATAATGAATCTGCGCATTTTCCGGATCTCCCGCAAGCGCCCGGTCCAACGCATCAATTGCCGCCAGGTGCCGTCCCAGATGAAGAAGGAGCAGTCCCTGATATCTCCATGCATCAGGGAAATCCTGACGAATCTCTGTTGCCCTTACGGTAGCGGTAAGGGCATCCTCATCCTGCCCAAGGTTATGCAGGGACATTGCCTTGTTGAGTGCCGATTCAGCGCTTCCCGGATCACATTCAATGGCGCGATCATACGCATAGATAGAATCCTGGTATAAACCCTGGGCTGTAAGCGCAACACCCCTGAGGTGATGCGCCGGAGCATAGCGGGGCATGAGAGCAAGAGCTGCATCGAATGCCTGTACCGCTTCACGATAACGTTCCAGCTTCAGAAGCGAAGCTCCACGGTGGAAGCGGGCAAGATCGAGATGAGGGTCATTCTCAAGGGCCTGATCAAAAGAGAGGAGGGATTCCTCATATCGCCCCAGTTCATACAATGCAAGGCCTTTGTGATACAGCGCATCCGGATAGGTTGACTCGATTTCGAGTGCATGGTCGTATGCATCGATTGCATCAAGATACTGGGCCGAGTCAAAAAGTGCCCGACCCTTCTGGTACCATGCGTGGAAGTTATGGGGATTCTCACCAATAGTCCGATCAAAATCACGAATGGCATCGGCAAACCTGCCAAGATTATAAAGAGAGATGCCCTTTCGCATCCGCGCCTCGGAATACCGGGGCTTAAGGATAAGAGTCTTTTCAAAAGCGGCGACTGCTTCCTGATGCCTCCCAAGACCATCCAGTGCCCGTCCTTTCTGGAAATAGACCAGCGCATTCTCAGGGTCATAGACCAATGCGCGGTCAAATGCTTCAAGAGCATCCTGATATCGTCCGAGTTTGGAGAGCGCGACGCCTTTGAAATAATACCCGGGAGAATTACTGGTGTCTTTTTCAAGATTCTTCTCAAACGCTTCGATAGCTTCCGCAAACCTTCCGAGTTTGGAGAGCGCGACGCCTTTGGAATAATAGACTTCGGTATAAGCCGGCTCCTTCTCAAGGGCTCGATCAAATGCGGCAATTGCATCCTGGTACTTCCCAAGGTCCAGGAGCATTTTTCCCTTGTTGTACCATGCTGGTGCATAGGATTCTTGTATTTTTAAGGTCGCATCGAATGCAGTCAGTGCATCTTTTGACCGACCTAAGCTTGCCAGGGAAAGACCCATATGGTAATGGGCTTCGCTGTTATTGGGATCAATTTCAAGAAGTACTTCAAAAACATGGAGTGCTTCTTCAACCCGGTTAATTTTCTCAAATGCTAATCCCTTGTACAGGAAGGCGACCGTGCTCCGCTGGTTCAGGGCAACAGCATTATCGAATGCATCAATGGCATCCTGATATCTTCCCAGTTCAAAGAGAGCCCGGCCGTTTTTGATCCAGCCTTCTTCATGATCCGGATCAATCCTCAATGCCTCTCCAAATGCATCCGCTGCCTCCCCGGTCCGTCCCAGCAGTCCAAGGGCATCTCCCTTCCGCATCCAGATATCACCAAGTCCCGGATTGATCTCAAGGGATCTGTTAAATGCAGTGACTGCATCAGGAATCCGGCCGAGATCAAAGAGCAAGTTTCCCTTCCGGGCCCATGCGTCCGCATTGGCCGGGCTTATTTCGAGAACCTTCGTATAAACTGCAAGTGCTTCCTGTTTTTTTACCAGATGTTCAAGTGCAGCCCCTTTTTGCATCCAGATGCCGATAATATTCGGGTTTAACGACAGGACGCGATCGAACGTCTCAAAAGCCTCGGCATACCGCTGGAGTACCATAAGTGATTCCCCGCGGCAGAGAAGTGCCTCCATCTGTGACGGATTTGCAGCGAGACTACGGTTGAGAGCAGCAACGGCCTCATCGTGGCGCCCGAGCCGGGCCTGAGCAATCCCCAGATACATGAACGCATCGGTCTGCGAGGGATTCATCATTATGGCGGTATTGAGTGCTGCAATTGATTCTTCGTACCGGTGGGACTGCAGATATGCGATGCCCTGATAATAGTACGTTGCGGCATTTGTCGTATCAAGAGCTAATGCATCGGAAAATGCCTGTATGGCATCATCGTAACGGTCACATTCAACCAGCGATATTCCCCGGTAATGATGTGCAAGTGCATTTGCCGGATTGAATTCAAGAGAATGCTCAAATGCTACGATGGCCTCATCGTACCGCTCCCTTCCCGCATATGCAATACCGAGGTAATAGAATGCCTGGGAGTTCTCCGGTTCAAGGATAACCAGCCGTTCGAACGTTTTTATGGCATCTTCATATCGTTCGCGCTGGGCAAGAGCAATCCCCTTCTGATACAGGATCCGGGAATTATCAGGTTCAATTTCCAATGCCTGATCGTAGGATATGACTGCTTCCAGCTGCTTGCCGAGTCTGGCGAGAGCATTACCTTTCTCAAAGAACGCTTTGGCACACCTGCGGTTGAGCTCAAGAACCCGTTCGAATGCCCGGACTGCTTCCTCGAAACGTGAAAGTTCGGCAAGCGAAACACCCTTGTAATACCATGCCTGATCATCGCGTGGTACCGCTTCCAGGGCGCGATTAAGAGTGGTAATCGCATCCTCATACCTGCCAAGAGCAACAAGCGCAATTCCTTTCCGAATAAGCGCCGGGCTGTTTTTGGGAGAGAGTTCAATAACCCGGTCATAGGCCTCGAGCGCCTCATGTGCTGAACCGAGCCGGGCATAGCAAAGTCCTGCAGAGAGCCATGCATCGATAAGGGTGGGATCCTGTTCCACCGCAGATTCAAAGGAGACGACCGCCTCCTTCCAGCGCGACAGCTGCATGAGGGCCACTCCCTTTTCATAGAGAGCCGAGGTGTTCTGCGGTGAGAAAGAGAGCACGGCATCGTAGGCTGCAACAGCATCAGAATAGCAGCCCTGTTTAAAGAGTATTTCCCCCCGGTGGTACAGGGCAAGGGTGTGAGTCGGATCAATTGCTATTGCATGATCAAATGCGAGGAGTGCGTCGTCAAGCATTCCTTGTTTTGCAAGGGTAACTCCCTTGTTATAGTATGCATTGACGTAATTGGGATATATTTCGGTAGCCTGATTGAACGCTTCAATGGCAGGTTCGAGCTGATCAGCCTTTAAAAGGGCACAGCCCTTATCGTAGTAAACCTGCGCATTATCTGGTTTTAAGGCAATGCTCTTGTTGAATGCTTCAAGTGCATCTTCGATCCTGCCGGTCCTGACCAGGAGCTGCCCTTTCTGGTGATATGCCTGCGCATTTCCCGGATTTTCGTTCAGGGTCCGTTCGAATTCCTGAAGGGCATCTTCACTTTTTCCGAGTTTTGCAAGAGCAAATCCCTTGTGATAGATGGCATCTGAATAATCCGGCCGGATCTTCAGTGCCCGGTCATACGCGGTAACAGCATCATCGAAGCGGCCGAGACTGGTTTCGGCAAGCCCTATCTGGTATGCCGCCGATGCGCAACCAGGATCAATTCCAAGAGTATGTTCAAAAGCACTAATTGCCTCATCCAGCCGGCCGAGACGGGAAAGCACGATACCCCGGAAATAGGAAGCGCCCGCGTGATCCCCCTGCGCAGCGATGATCCGGTCAAATGATCCGAGTGCGTCTTCGTACCTGCTCAGATGGATGCAAGCGACACCCCGGCTGTATATGGCATCAGTATTTTCCGGTTCCTTTGCAAGCACCCTGTCGAAATCTGCTACAGCCTCGCGGAATCTGCCAAGATGCTGGTTTGCCTTGCCCCGTAAAAAATTGACTCCGCTATTCTGTGGTGCGAGCTCTGCTGCCTTGTCCAGTGCATATTTCGCATCATCGTAGCGTTCCAGTTCGAAGAGCGCAAAACCCTTGTAAATCCAGGCATCCGGTGCAAGGGGATTCTGCTCGATTGCATGATCAAGTGATGTGACTGCGTCGGCAAACTTCTTTATCCGGAACTGGGCGATCCCCCGGATCACCCATATATCTGCATGATCCGGTTCAGATGCAAGGAAGGTCGTGGCTGCCTCTACAGCTCCGGGATAGTCCTCCTGTTTTGCGAGGATGAACGAGCGGTAATACCAGACCCAGGGGTCAGATGGGTCAATTGCCTGAGCCTGTTCAAAGGCACCAAGTGCCTCGTTGTACCTCCCAATCTCGTACAGGGAGATACCCATGTTATAGAACGCCTTTGCGTATTCTGGTACAATCTCGATTGCCTTTCCGTACGCGACAATCGCATCCTCGTGCCTGCCGAGATCGGCAAGAGCGATCCCCTTATTGTAATAGACTTTGGCATGGGTTGGATCGATAGTAAGAGCATGGTCATATGCAGAAATTGCATCCTGATAACGGCCCAGTTCATAGAGTGAAATCCCTTTGAGGATCCATGCCTCCGCATTATCAAACTTCAGGGCAATAAGGCGGTCGCAGGCATCCAGCGCCTCCTTGTTCCTGCCAATCTGGGCGAGAGTTGCGGCTTTGTTGTACCATGCATTGATATCGGAGGGATCAAGGGCAAGGGCGTTGTCATAAGAATCGATAGCTGCATCGTATCTGCCCAGATCGTAGAGGGCAATTCCCTTGAAATAATGGGCTTTGGGTAGTCTGGGGTAGAGCGTAAGAGCCCGATCAAACATTACCACAGCTTCCTGGTGCCTGCCGAGATCATAAAGTTCGATACCCTGCCGCATCAGTGCTTCAGCATCACTTCTGCTCATGGATTATTGTCGCCCCTCTCGTCACTCACAAACATTTTTTTGCGCCGCATGACGTATATACGCGTGGGAAAACGCGGCTTATACCCTTTCCGGTATTTATATGTACATCACTATTTATGAATACTATTTTTAAGCCCCCCTTATATGGCATTATCCGCAGGTTGTCTGTATCTACTTGCGAAGGGTTTGCATAACCTCTCCCAGCCTCCTGATCCCTTCACAAATCTGATCCGGGTTGCTGTTGGAGAAATTCAACCTGATAGTATCTGTTCCTCCACCGTCCACATAAAATGGAATTCCCGGAAGTACTGCCACTCCTTTTTTGAGTGCATGGCTGAAAACATCCATGGAGGAGCTGCCTTCGGGCAGGGTAATCCAGACAAACATACCTCCCCTGGGCTCGGTCCAGCGCACATCTGAAGGCATTTCTTCCTGAATCGACGCGATCATGCACTCAGCCTGGCTGCAGTACGCGGAGCGAATTCTCGCTATATGAGCGTCGAGATCGTTCTCTTCGAGATAGCGTGACACAATTCTCTGTGAAAGATAATTAGAGTGGAGATCAGAAGCCTGCTTCGCAACAATCAGCTGTTCCATAATCTGCCTTGGGGCGCAGACCCAGCCAAGACGCATACCGGGAGACAGAATTTTTGAAAACGAGCCGGTAAGTATGGTCTGGTCCGGCAGGTAATGTTTGAGAGGAGGAAGGGCATTTCCTGAAAACTGGAGTTCGCCATATGCGTCATCCTCGACAACGATAGTGCGAGTTCCCTGAAGGATGTCAGTACATGCCTTACGATACCCGGCTGAGTACGTTATTCCGGATGGATTTTGTGAATTGGGGATACCATAAAAAAGTCTGATGTCATTCCCGGTGATAGCTGATTCAAAGGCATCCAGATCGGGCCCTTCAGAGGTAAGGTCTAACGGGATAAAGGAAGGTTCATAAAGCGAAAAAACCTGAATCGCACCCAGGTATCCCGGTCGTTCGATTGCAACCTGGTTCCCGGGATCGATCAAAATCTTCCCTATGAGATCCAGGCATTGCTGCGAACCGTTGGTGATAAGGATCTCATCAGGAGAAATCGTAAGATCCAGACGCTTTTTGTACCTGTCTGCGATAAACTGCCGAAGCGGGTAATAGCCTTCAGTAGTAGAGTACTGAAGAGCAGTTCTGCCGTCGTTCTTAAAAACATCTGCAGCAGCACGAGCCAGCCCGTTGACATCGATCAGAGCGGGGTTGGGAAGACCGCCTGCAAAGGATATAATCTCAGGATTTTCTGTAACTTTCAGGATCTCCCGGATAAATGATTTCGGGGTTCTCTGCATCCTGTGGGCAAACTGACAGATCCCGGCAGAGGATCCATCTTCGAAATTATGCATGGATACTTCTTTTTTTTGCATGAAATGCGGTCCCTTCTCGCAATTTCTGTCAATATTATTGCACGAATAAAGTAATAAACCCAGAAGATGACGGAAAATTTTAAAAAGATATTTTGCAGAACACTTTTTCCCCGGAGAACACTTCAAAAGACTTTTTACCCTGAGCTGCGCACCGTTTCACAGGTACGTTGTATGACCATCATAAAGAGTATTGATATCATCTCATGGGCAAAGATCCATGCGTTATTCGGTATCGTGTTCGGCCTGATCTATGGGATCCTGTTTGCTATTATGGGTGCCGCAATCGGGGCCAAATACAGTCTGCCGGGTGCAACAACCCTGGGTCTGCTCTCTATTATTGTCTTCCCGATCATCTTTGGGATCATGGCATTTATCTGTGGTGCGATTCTGGCTTTCCTGTACAACATATTTGCAAGCAACATCGGTGGAATCGAGATCGAACTTGCAGAGAAAAAAGCATAATCCTCTTTTTAACTTTCACATCTCAGCAAAAACCTGATGGCAACAGGGCTCGACCAACATTCCTAAGCAGTACATTCGTTTTTCGGGAGAATCCGATCCTTAAAGTGTGGTATCCCACCAAACTTTATGTACAGGCTGTTCCGGAACACTCCTATGGATGTTGGCGATGGTTGCGGGTTATCACCCCGCAAGGTCGAATACCTTAAGTTTCTTCACGGGAAAGGCAGGCGGGTGCGGACTACAGATATTGCCCGCGAGTTCGCAGTTGATCCTTCAACGATTACCAAAATGATCGCAGAGCTCTGCGCCGATGGACTGGTGACTCATGAGCCTTACCATGGGATCGGCCTCTCTGGCGAAGGTAAAAAGTATGCGGACTATCTTGTCAAACGCCACCGGATACTAAGCCTGATGCTCACCCACTATGGTTTCACCCACGAACAGGCCTGTAAAGAAGCCTCGCGCTTTGAAGCACTGGTAACAAAAGAAGCCATCGACAGGATCTGTACTGCGATGGGTCATCCGCGCCTGGGGGTCTGTGGGGCGATCACCCATGATGAGGGCTGCCTTGGAAAAGAGTCGATACACTGATCTCATGGCCCCGCCCCCTTTTTTATTTGATAAAACATGGAGAGAATTTTGGGGAGAGACCACATTTTTCATAACTGTTATATGATCGCCATGCGAACTTCCCTCCACACTCCCGTCGGGGAATAAAGGATTTGCATGACTCCCTTATCGAAGAAAACAATGCTGGCAGGTGCACTGATACTGGCAGTCCTCTTTTTTGCCCTTGTCATATACCTGCTCTTTTTCTCAGGCTTACCGTCAACATCTGCCCCGGCCATAGGGCCATCGGGTAAACTCCAGGTGATCACTTCATTTAGGCCTATCACCCTGCTCGTTGTTCCTGTTGCCGGCGATTATGCGCAGGTTACCCAGATTCTCCCTCCCGGTGCAGAACCCCATGAATATGAACCCACACCCGCTGACGCGATAACGCTGGCTCGCGGAAAGATCCTTTTTTATGACGGCCCCACAATGGAACCCTGGGCCGAGAACCTGGCCACAGCAGCCAACCCGGACATTACCCGGGTATCTTTTATTTCTGCAATACCCCCGACGGTCCTCGCGCAGATGAATGGTACCAACCCGGAGTTTCCCGATATGGCGCAGGATCCTCATCTCTGGCTCTCACCTCCGCTCGCAGAATATTTCGTCAGCTCCGTGGCAGATCACCTTGCAGCAGCTGATCCCGCCAACGCAACAGGGTACCATCGGAACGCTGATGCTTTCATTGCCCGGCTCAAAAACCTCAACTATGATTATGCAACGGGTCTCTCAAATTGCACAACAAGGACATTTTTGACCTCCCATGCATTCCTTGATTATCAGGCAGCGGCGTACAACCTGACAGCACTGTCCATTACCGGCTTAAGCCCGGATGCTGAACCTTCGGTGCGGCAGATGGCAGAGATCCTCAATGAATCAAAGACGGATAATGTCCAAGGAGTACTTGCCGAAACCGACGAGGTTCAGGCACTCAGCCAATCCGTAGCAACCGAGCTTGATCTTCCGGTATATTCCTACGATACCATGGAAATCCTGCCGGCCGGCCAAGAAGACCAGAGTAACAATGACTACGTGAACGTTATGGAACATAACCTTGGGCAGATGAGGCAGGCACTTCAATGCCGGTAATTGTAGCGCATGATCGGCCGGTCTGCCTCTGGGCAGAAAACATCAGTTTTTCCTATAGCGGCGACCGTGTCCTTGAAAATATCTCGCTTGCCATTCGCCAGGAAGAGTTCGTCGGGATCGCCGGCCTGAACGGGGCGGGAAAGACCACACTCTTAAAGGTCCTTGTCGGTCTGCTCCGGCCGGATACCGGTACCGTCACATTTTCCTGCCATCAGGGAGACTGCAAAGGCAGGTCCCCCTGCCGTCCCTGTATCGGGTATGTTCCCCAGCAGGCAGCGCTGCGCCAGCAACAGTTCCCGGTAACCGTTCGCGAGGTCGTTGCGATGGGAACCTACGGGCAGTCCGGTCTCTTTTCCCGGCCGACAAAAAACGATCTTAAAGCCATTGATGCTACGATAGCAGAGGCCGGGCTTTCCCGTATATCCGGGGAGCTCTTTTCCGATCTCTCCGGCGGTCAGCAGCAGCGGGTACTAATCGCCAGGGCCCTGGCAGGAAACCCTCACATCCTTGCACTTGATGAACCCACGAGCGGCATCGATGCAAAAAGCAAGGAGGAATTCTATGCACTCCTTTCCCATCTTCATTCCACACACAAGCTCACCGTTCTCCTCATCCTCCATGATCTCACAGAACTTTCACGGACAATGGAACGGATCATCTTTTTGCATCATCGGATCCTCTTTGACGGACCCGCCGCTGAGCTTGGGGCGGATGGGCTCTGGAACCTGATGGTACAGGCAGGTAAAGGATAAGGAGGGAGATGGATGGTTCTCGAGTTTTTGATGTTCAAGTTCGGCATACGGGCACTCATCGGAGGTCTCATTGTAGCGGTTACCTGCGCAGGCCTTGGGGTCTTTATCGTGTTGCGCCGGCTCTCGCTTATCTCAGATGGCCTCGGCCACGTAGCTTTCGGAGGAATTGCACTTGGATTCTGGACCGGGATCTATCCCCTCTACACCGCAGTCGCTTCGGTTATCGCGGGGTCACTTGGCATTCACGCTCTTGGAAGACTCCGCGTTGCCTCCGATGCGGCAATTGCCATCATGTTCTCTGCCGGCCTTGCGATCGGTGTTGTCCTTATCAGTCTGGCCCAGTCCGCACCGGCCGATCTTCTTTCCTACCTCTTTGGTACCATCCTTGGGATCAATGACAACGATGTCTACCTTGCAGCAGTGCTGGGCGTCATCGTGCTTGTTATTCTAGCCCTGCTCTGGAAGGAGTGGATCGGGATCACTCTCGATCCGGACTTTGCCCGCGTCGCCGGTAACCGCCCTTGAGATTCTCTTTACGATCCTTGTCGGCCTCACCGTAGTTGTAGCTACCCGCCTTGTGGGAGTGCTCCTGGTCTCTAGCCTGATGGTGATCCCGGCGATTGCGGCCATCCAGCTCCGTCTCCCTTTCCGGCGTACAGTCCTTGCCGCCATCAGTATTGCCATCGCTTCAGTTATCATCGGACTCCAGCTCTCGTTCTCTTATAACCTTGCATCCGGGGGTGCAATTGTCCTTGTCACCATAGGGTTTTTCATCATCACGGTCCTCATTGCCCGCCTCTGGCCAAGGGTAAAACGGGAACTGCCGGTTGAACCATGGGTGCATCAGTGTACAGCGGACTGCAGGCAGGCGGTCGAACCGGGCACGCCCGGAAAAGATTGACTACATGGATACATCCCAAAAAAGGGTCAACGGTTATCACTCGTAATCTAGAGAAAGGAGCGGATGCCGGAGAGAAGGAGCGGTGAGAAGAACCGGATCAGTGAGGGATGGCGTATCAGGATCCCCGCAATCTTTGCCGGCCGGTCCATATCCCCGTACTGGTGTATCTCGTTTACAATTTCAGGAGTGCTCATTGCGTGGATGATACGATCGACCGTCTTCTCAGGCAGGTGCTGCCGCATGAGAAAAAGGCGATAGCCAAGGGCAAGTTCCTTCCCTATATCCGCCTTCCAGCGCTGCTCGTACTCCGCGAGCGCGCTATCAGAGAAGCAATTCTGTTCGCAGCAGGAAGCCGCCACCGCTGCGGCATGACGGGCCGATCGGATCCCGGTGTAAACACCGCCTCCTGAAGTAGGCTTGGCAAACCCGGCCGCATCCCCCACAAAGAGCGTCCGGCAACCATAGGTCCGGGGCATTATGCCAAGTGGGATCGTACCGGTGACCAAGTGCAAATCGGAGCGAAGGCCAATCCTTTTCATAAAAGCAACGAAGCGTTCCTTTACCTGCAGTGTCCCGCAAAGCCCGACCCGGGCCCGCCCGTTCCCGGTGGGGATAACCCATCCGAAGAACTCCGGCGAAGCATCCGGGTACAGGTCCACGAGATCGGTATTTCCCTGCAGAAGTCCCTCGGCCTGAATACCGGCAAGAAAAACCGGGGATCGTGCCATCCCCAGCGATCGCGCTATCGTGCCCCGCGGTCCATCTGCAGCGATCAGGATCTGGAATAAGATCTCTTCATGCCCGTTTATCCCCCGGGTGATCACAGAGGTATCCTTTACACCGCAGACCGATGTCTTGAGCCGGAATTCTGCACCCGCTTCCGCCGCTGCCGCGGCCATCTCCCGGTCAAGCATACCCCGATCAACCACATATGCCTTCGGGGAATGTGCGTTAATGACCAGAGCCGGCCCTTCAGAGGGATTAACCCGTGCCCCGGTAACAGTATTCTGTATTGGGCGGCGGGAAACGTTACATTCGTTAAATGCGGAGAGGGAGAGTAGCCCGGCACATTGCACCGGGTAACCAATGCTCCCCTGCTCCTCAATGCAGAGTACCGAAAGTCCTGCCTCAGCGCAGGAACGGGCGGCTGCACATCCTGCCGGCCCGGCTCCGGCAACAACAACATCATAAGCCGGCGACATAGCAGCAGTACCGAAAAAATTACTTGGGATCTTTATCTTCCGGCCGGATTGCCGGATTGATCTGGATTTTGCAGCTGTTGATGATGAATGTATGTGGCGAAACGGGCACTGCATCACCTTCTTTCAAGGTAAGGCCAATGAAGACCGCAAAGAGCCCCAGGATAAACGAAATGGTCCCCACCACTGTCATGACAAGAAAAGAGCGCATCGAAGGGACAAAAGTCAGAAAGACAAAGAGAAGGATAATGCTGCTTGCGATAACGGCACCAACCAGATAATACTTTGTTTCACTCCGGGTCAGTGCACATGATATTCCTGTATAACCGGCATAGAATGCGAGCACGGCGACTGCGAGAACAAATATAAACGAGAGAACAGAGGGAAAGATCATTTCCGCAATCCCGATAACCAGCAGTGCTGCAGCACACAGGAACCAGAAGATCGATTCATCAGAATGAGCGGTAATGGCAATGAGTATGCAGAGAATCATCCCGGCGATGAGAAGGATCCAGAATATCCCGGTAAAGAAGGCAAGGACGGGACCCGGCATAACCAGCGCGAGGCCCCCGAAGATTACTCCCACCAGACCTTTCAGCTGGCAGGATGTTTTCGCATCCATAAATTTACGTCTCTGTGATCGCGTTAATAGTTTCGTATGTATATTGAAATTTAATGTCATTTCCCCGCAATAATTCCCCATAAAAAAAGTTTAGATACGATCGATCTTCCCGAAATTTTTCCTGATCCGGGGATTGTTACGCTATTATATTCCACACAACTCCTTGTGACAGGATTACATGTGCTGAAAATATTACAAAATGGAGGGAGAGGAATTTTATTTGCGCTCAAACCCGAAAAATTCTATTCCTGCTACCTTCTCCAGCACATAGAGTATGGCAAAGAAAAAAACCGCGTACAGAACAAAGCTTACGATAAAATTAACCCAGCCGGTCAGGCCGGAATAATTCATAAGGAGATTGGAGAGCGCATCCGCGATTACGATTGCAACGAGGATCCCAAGGAAAAAGATCACCCATTTCTTGACATCGGCAAATTCCATACACAGTATTGGCCTTCATACCTATTAAAACACTCAAAACCTTCGTCATAGGGTTATCATTGTCCTCTTCGGTAAGATTCCACCAGATCCTGCTGGTTACCCAGCCTGTGATGATAAAGTGCGCCGGCCCTGCAAATCCGATCTTCTCACAGGAATTTCCCTTGCGTACTGCCACATGGACTCGAATACATATGCCATTGAAGGCATTGTGTATGTACATGGATCAGGATAATCCCGGTTCCCCTGACAATATATCTCCTTCTCCTGCCCCGGATATCGTGCCAATCCCTGCTCCCCCCATGAGCCGGGGATTCTGGGCAGTGATGGCGCTGATCGGCGTACTGATTCTTCTTATTATCTATGCACAGGTTCAGGGTGTTATGCACCCGATTGTCGTCAATCTGACAGGTTCCCGTTGGACGGTTATATCTTATGCAGATAGGGAAGGGTCGATGATCCCTGCCCCAGCCGGGGCTGAAGCAAATCTATCATTTGGTCCTGCCGGAAACGAGGGTCTCATCGGATATACCGGATGCAACTGGTATTCCTATACCTACATCTGGAACAATGCTACTGCACTTCATCCCACCAACAGGACAACAACCCTGCAGGTTTGTGATACTCCCGGGGTGATGCAGGAAGAGACATCTTACCTGGCAGATCTTGATAATAGTTCTATCGTGAGGTTCCGGAGCGGGCAACTCACCTTTTTCGATGACTCTGGCAAACCCCTCCTTATATTCAGGGAGACTGGCGGCGAGTCCTGATCTTCCGGTCGATCTGCATGGTAAGCGCATGGCCATCCATTGCGATATACGAACATTAAAAATGGCAGGTGTAAGAACTATTAACCGGGAGTCTGAACAGAAATCATGGACGCAAAGAGCGAACGGAAAGAAGGCGTGCTCATCTTTTTTATCAATGGAAGGCTGGACGCGTTTGGTGCCCAGCAGCTTGACGAGTGGATCAAAGGAGCGCTGCATGATGATGACAAGGAACTGATACTGGACCTTTCCGGTTCCACGTACCTTTCAAGCGGCGGACTGCGCACCTTCAACATACTAAAAAAAGAGATGAAACGCAGGAACGGCCGTTTTGCTCTGGCCGCAGTGGGGGAATACCCGAAAAAAGTACTGGACATGGCCGGGTTCTCAACAATTATTGAAATGTTTCCAACGGTAGATGCCGCGGTTGAGGATATGAAGAAGAAGCGTAAGAACCCCACGCTCTTCAACGAGATCTTTTATAAGAAAATTGAGGAGGAGGGAATTTCGCTAACCATCGAACCGGGCTGGATGACATCCCCCCCGGCCCTTCGGGTAACCGGAGATATGGCAAAGGTCCTGAACGCGCGGCTCACTGAGGCAGATATCAAGACCAAAAAATTTTCTGAGATTACCTACTCGCTGGGCCTTGGAGCGCTCGGCGCTGACAAAAAAGAAGCGATGCCCCTGCTGGGCGAGATGATCACGCTGTACGGTTCCATGGTCTGGTTACCCACGGACGGCAACAATACTCCGGATTTCCTTACCCCGCTCGATACAGAATCTGACGTTCCCGTTTACACCGGATATAATGTGACTTTAGACGGGCCGTTCAACGAATACCTGACTCTCTCGACCGGGGACGCAAAAAGCGTCAGTATCGCGGATATCTACCGGATGATCTTTTCCGGGGCGAAAAGCAGGGTAAAGAGCTACAAAGGGATAGTTGCCGTTGCTATCTGGGGTGTACTCGAGGGTCTTTCAAGTTCCGGGATCAAAAAAGCACCGGTTGCCGGTTCAGGACTCCCTGCGGGATCCTCGATTATGGATCCGGCCAACCAGTCACAGTGGATGGCATCCGATACCGGGATGTCATACAAAGGAGATACGCTCGTGAGTTTCGGTTTTGGGATCGATCTCACCGGCGATCTTTCCGGTTTCCCCAAAGAGGATCTGGATGCACTCTACTCCACAAACCCGGCAAGCCGCGGTACTTCCAAGGTCATGGCACTCCACAACCACGGTGTGGTCTTCCGGGGTGTGCCCTACGACGCCTCACTTGATCTGAATTCACAGGTAAAAAAGATAGTAAACGATGCAACATTCGTCGATATGCGCCATCTTCTGGACAGCACCCGCCTCAGGCGCGCCAAGATCGGGGTTGCATATATCCAGGAAATTGTCCGGGAATCCTGAACTGCAGAGTTAAGGTCAACCGGTCTCTCTTTTTTTTATCAGCGTAAGGATATTTTTTCCCTGGTCGTACCGGTACGTGACTGCATCGGTTACCCGCCGGATAAGATAAATGCCCAGTCCACCCGCTTTGCGCTCTTCTAAAGAGGACGTAACATCGGGGTCGGGCATCACAAGCGGATCAAATGCGGGAGCATCATCAGTGATTATCACCGTCATATTTTCTGGAACAATTTCACAGTGAATGGTGATCTGCCCTGAATGCCCGCGGTACCCATGACGGATTGAGTTGGTCACGGATTCCTCGATCGCAAGCTGCATGTCAAGGACCTGTGAGTCAGAGAAACCGGCTTCATGCATGAACCGTTCGATCTCGAGGGAGAGGCCGGGCACCGCGTCTAACCGGGCCGGGATGAGGATCTCATTTGTCGCCACCAGAGTCATACCTCCACTCCAAAGACCAGATCCGGCATGCCGGTATCAGTCCGGCATAACGGAAACCGTTCTGCAAACACCCCTTATCGGGCATGAGAGTTTTCCTGTAATGATATTTAATAGATCCACCATAAAAAGACGGCCAATAAACGGGAGGCTACCCCGAAAATTCTGCGACACCGGGGAGGACTAATTACTGACTCTCTCAAATCTGAAATAACCGTCGGGACAGGAGAAGGATTATCTCTGTACAAAAAGGATATTTGTAAAAAGACACCCCGCAACGAGCAGGTCTTAACGGAGACATACCGATGGATATAGATACCACGATTCACGATGCGACCGCAGTTCTTTCCATAACGGGCCGCGTGGATGCCATGACTGCCGGCGAGCTTGAGGGCGCCATTAACGGCCGCATAGAACGGGGGGACCGCAAAATTATCCTTGATTTTACCGGGCTTGCGTATATCTCCAGCGGAGGCCTCCGGGTGCTGCTTGCGACTGCAAAGAAACTGCATAACGAGGGAGATAGATTTGCGCTCTGCGGTCTTTCTGTAGAAGTGCAGAAAATTATGAACCTCGCCGGGTTCACCGCGATCTTCTCCATCTACACCACGGCGTCTGATGCGCTGGCTGCGGAAAAAGAGACAAAAATCTCCCGCCAGACCTGAATTTACTCTTTTCTACCCCGTACTCAACCTGTAAGCAGGGCAGTTCATCGGTCTCTTCCGGTTTTTCCCACGGTTGCCATATAGATCAGGAACTGAGTTACTCCATCAATCCCAAGGATCGATGCCATCAGATCATCATCAAAGGCCGCAATCGCACAGACTCCACAACCGACCGCCAATGCGGCAAGATACAGGTTCTGGCAGACATGCCCGGCATCGAGATGAAGATCCCGGTATCCACGCTCGCCATATCGCCATGTCATCCGGTACGGGACAGCTGTCCAGAGAAAAACAACACCACTCCGCATAATAAAATCCTGATCCAGAGCTGCATGGGCAATATCGATATGCAGGGCAGGATCAGAGGCAACCAGTTGCAGACAATGGGAAAGTGCTAGGTATCGGTACAGTCCCGGAAGGAGACCTTCGACATCGTTTACCAGCAGGTAGGTCTCGAATGCATGGCGAGCGCCGGCTGACGGGACTGTGCGAAACGTAGCTACAGAACCAGAGATCTGCCTGACACCCTGTGTACACCAGAGAAGAAATGAGAGTTCATCGCACCGGAGCGGAATCTTCTCATACGACCGAATACTTCGCCGACGTTCAATTGCAGTACGAAGATCCATGGACGGAATGTCGAGATCGACAGGTCTTTTGAGCTTGAACACCGGTTTACCCGCCGTCATGGGGAGTTCAAGCGGGGGCTGCGGAATGCCCTTTTCCTGATCGGAACGACCAAGGGAGCGGTACTTGGTATGCTCCATGAACTGCCGGCCGATCTCCTCATGGATCTGAATATGATCTGGCATAGATACCCTTTCAGGACCGCTACAGATAGTCCTTGTGGAAAACGGAAAATATCAGTCCTCACCACAAGGATTGATTGTATTCAGGAATACGGATATCTGCCAAAAAACGAAATATTGTTCCAGTACAGGCAGGATCGATGAAAGAGCATTTATCAGGAAAACAGGCCTCGCAGGAACTCCCCCTTATAGAGTTCAAAAATGTCACCGTAATGAAAGAAAATTCACGTGTGCTTGACCGGGTAACACTTTCTCTCTATGAGGGTGAAAACGTTGCCATTCTTGGACCCAATGGGGCGGGAAAATCATCGCTCATCAAGGCCGTTATCCGCGAATACTATCCGCTGATTACCGGGGAGCCCGGGACATTTCGGTTTCGCGGGGAGGAGGTCTGGGATATCTTTGATCTCCGATCCACTATCGGCATTGTCTCCACTGATCTCCAGTATGCCTTTGCCCGCACCATTACCGGCCATGAAGTAATCCTCTCGGGCTTCTTCTCAAGCATCGGTCTCTTCAACCGGGAGATAACACCGGCGATGGAGAAAAAATCAGAAGAGATCGAGCAGATCCTTGGGATCAGGCACCTGAGAGAAAGGCCTATGATTTCGCTTTCCACAGGAGAAGCCAGGCGTTTTCTTATCGGCAGGGCCCTCGTTTTTGATCCAGCCACACTCCTTCTCGATGAACCGGCAAGCAGTCTCGATCTCTCAGCATTACACATATTTCGCCAGACCCTGCGTACAATTGCCCAGTCCGGAACAGGCATCATCCTGGTAACACACAATCTTCATGATATTATCCCCGAGATCACGCGCGTAGTTATGATAAAGGAAGGGAGGATCATCGGGGATGGGGAGAAAGCAGCCATGCTGACAGATGAGCGGATTGGACAACTCTTCTCAGTCCCGGTCCGTATACGCAAAGAGAATGGCTGGTATTATGCGACAGGGTACTGACCAGGCCCACCCTATTCCAAGGATCCGGTAGGTCCGGGAAAATTTTACTACCGGACCGTTTGAAAGAAAAAGAAAATATTTCTAAGATTACGCAACCGGTACTTTCGGGGCGGCTTTCTTTGCGGCAAACGATGTCACGATAGCAATGATTCCAATAACAACCGCAAAGATCCCGGCAATAAACGGCACAAGAGCTGCTGAAATCAGGGGGAAGATCAACAACAGGATCCCAAAGAGAAGACTCAATACCCCAAGGACACCGTTCCCTGCATCCTTGGTGGAGAAAGCCTGGTACAGGTGGACACAACCGGTGATGCATGCCCATACACCGATAATAATAACAAGGAACGTGAGAAGAAGGACGGTACTGTAAAGCGGATAGGCAAGAATAATAATACCGGCGAGCAGGTTAAGAACTGCAAGGAGAATCTTCCATCCCATATCCGTCCTGTCAACAGCAAGTCCGGCTAGGGAAAAGATTCCGCCGACCAGCCAGTAGGCTCCAAGGAATGTCACAAAAACGATCGTTGTAATCCCCGGCGAGGAGAGGAACATAATCCCGATAACAAGGGAGAGAATTCCCCACAGGAGAATGACCCACCAGGGAAAGAGTCCGGGATTACAGCACCAGCACGACTGGGGAGAAGCAGTTGTTTCAGCCATAATACTATACCTCAAATTTTATACGTCAATTCTGCCAAAGCGATATTTGAAGTTTCCTTTCCGGTTCAGGAAATCCGCAGGTCCCATTAAAGGAGATTCAGGAGGATCGAACCGGAATGAGGGAGAGCCCCCATGTAGGAAGATTAAAAAAGTTATTCTGCTCTCGCCAGCCCGGTTACTTTCCTGATCTGACCCTGCGTTTCCTTTGGCGTTCCGGTAGTGTTGATCAGGTAACAATTCGTCCGGTCGAGGATGTTTTTGATATATTCATTACGCAGCGCAGTTTTGCGGGCATCCTTCACCAGCAGGTGCGGGTTGAAATAGCCGTTGGCGGAAAAAAGGGCATACGCCTCATCCTTTTCGAGCGGAGAAGCAATCCGGAGATCGGAAGGATCACGATGCAGGATAATAAGCGTCCCCAGTGTTGTCAGAGGGAGAAGGCGGCCTTTTCCCACCACCCACCGTATATCAGCAACCGCACGACCTTCGGCATCGTATTCGTTTGCTGGAACCAGCCCGTCAAACTCTTTCCAGATTGCAGAGAGATCCTGACGGATGTAAAAATTCCGTTCCGATCCATAGGCAAGGATCTCCGGGCCGAAGATGCGGGTAAAGAACCAGTCATCGGAGATGATCCGGGCCTGAGGATCGCGAAGGAGTCCGTAGGTTTGTGTGGTTTTTCCTGCACCAGAGACTCCCACGATGCCAATACCTTTTCCTCCGATATCGACACAAGCTCCATGGATCGATGATATCCCGTGTTCATCTTCGAGAATATCCCCGCACAGGCCGAGTGCGATGGACTTGATCCATCCATAATAGGTAAAATTTGTAAGGAAGACCGTCTTGGAGTACGGGTCAAATCTGACACTGTTTTCACTGACGGACGGGTCTTTAAAGACATAGAGCCTGCCATGAGACCGGATATTCTGGGACATAGGAGAGAAGTTTTCCTGCCAGGTTTCAATGAGACTTTTCTCATCTGTGATCAGTTTGATACAGCATCCAAAGATCTCAGATTTTATCTCGTACCGTACCCGTGGTGTGCAGCATGCAGTAAGGCGTTCCTTTTCCTCTGTCGGGATCAGGTCGACGGTGTAGGTCATTCCATGACCCCGTAAATAATACACATCATGGTTGATATTCCGGCATACCGGGATAGGATGTTTTCGGTTGTCATCTCCCATACCCGGATAATTGAGAGAGACAAAACGTTTTTTGGCGGCAGGCATACATGCAGCCGGGCACAGAGAATCGAAGATTATCCTGCCTTATCTTCAACGAACCGATCTCCAACATGCTCAAGTACGTGTTCCCTGAAGGAAGGCGGGGCAAATGTACAATCTCAGTTGACCGGCAGGGTACGACTTTGAGTATGGCCATATGTGACAGCTGTATCGGGATACCTGCAGGTCGTAACTGGCTGAATTTCTTTACGCCGGGGCTGAAACGTGTTCACATCCTTACCGAAAAGCTGAAGGGAGAGATTATCTTTGACAGGACAAACGGGACATGGTTTATCTTCCTTATCCCGATCCATGTGAAGAGATTCATCCCATAAGAAAACCAGGGACCGGGATAACGGCGATGAAAGGGAAACAGTAAAAAATCCGGTTTTTCCGATACTTTTCACCATCATCACGGAAGTTACCGGTGTCTTTGGATACCTTTTGGCTCAATTAACAAATTTCTTTGTCTGTCCGGAGAGGCACATTTTGAAAAGTGCAGCCGGTTACCGGAAGCAGGTCGCTTTTCTCTCAAGGATCTGCAACACTGCCGCATCCACTGGTGCCATAGCACGGGAGATCTTTTCCAGCGTACGGATCGTTCCTTCAGCAGTCCGCTGGATGATCCCGTTCTCTGTCGGGATCCTCATGCCCCCGGCGGCGAGAAAGGCACATTCCGTTGCAAGACCTGCAGCCGTGGCAATCTTTAAGGAACAGGCCGGCTTTGCGCCATCGCAGATCGTACCGGTGATATTTGCCACCATCAGGTTGATCGCGGTCGTAATCTCTTCCTCTCCCCCGCCAATAAGGTAGGCAACTCCGGCAGCGGCACCGATACCGGCCTTGATCGAGCAGCCGCAGAGCGCAGAGAGGTGCCCCGCGTACCGGTCTGCCTGCTTGGTCATCATGTGGCTGATAAGCGCCGCACGGGCGATATCCGCTTTTGAGAACCTGCATTCCCGTCCGACAACACCGACAGGGATAAGGGCAGTTATTCCCTGGTTTCCAGATCCCGCGGTGCTCATTACGGGATACGGTGCTCCACCCATGCGGGCGTCGGCTGCGACCGCGGCTGCGATCCGCACGTTGTCGATGAGACTGGTGGTCCCTTTCTGGCTGGAGAGAAGGGCCTTGAGTGTATGACCAAGGCCCAGGCCGTACGCCTGGTCCCGGCAACACTCGGACAGGGTCATGTTCATCTCAACGCCACGGAATACCGTATCGATCTCCTCTCCATCCATCGATTCGGCGATCCGGATCAACCAGATGACTTCCCCGGGAACACGTTCATCTGCGGAGTCCGGAGGAATACCCGGGTTTGAATAGATCTCCCTTCCCTCAGCGCTGATTGAAGCGACATGGTTGTGCTGACCGGTAATGTGTGCCTGGGCTTTTTTGATGCCATTTTTAGTCCCAGCAATAATCCCAACGGTTATATCCGGGGTTATTCCCGATCCCGTCCCGGACACGGTAGAGCAGGAGATCCGGTCACTGAGTGCAATGACCACGGCTTTTGCTCGTTTTTCCGGAGTCATACCGGAAAAAAGATCGATACCATCACGTGGATCGAGAAAGATGCCCGCGGCTGCAGCTGCGGCCGGACCCTTCCTGCCTTCCATACCCGGGATGAGTGCGCATGCGCTGTTTTTAGAGACATTCCGGTCAAGGGTGATCTCTACACTGAGAATATCACGCGTAGAATATGCCGGGCCGGTGGATCCGGAAAAATCCGGGGGAATACATCCCGATATGGCATGGTATGCGACGGCTGCTGCATAGGCAATGGCAGCCGGCTCGGAACACCCGGTAACGGGTATTACGTTTCTCTGTAAAAACGCCGCAATATCCACAACCGATCTCCACCTGTACCTGCTTTCAGGACATCGGTACAGACAATGAAATAGCCAGCGATAACCGCAGAAAAAATTTCAGTTATCACAATGTTATAGGGCACGGGGTGTTCATACTCACGTGAGGTAATTAGGATGGTTTTTTGGAAAATCCACCTTGGGCGGATTGGACCTTCTCGATTGGGCTTCATGGGTTTTGGTCCAGTCCACCCTGCGCGGAAACTGTTCCGGAAAACATATCCTCTGTGTTGGATCTGATCTCCAGTCTTTTATTGCGGGGTATCACCTCAGCCCCGCTTCTTCCGTACATGATACAGGATCCTCTGTTTTTTCAAAATCCGGCAGATATACACGCCTTCATCGAGCAGCCATTTCAGAAAGATTGGAGGCACAAGGAGCCATCGGGGCGGTTCGTAATGCCAGAGTCCCTGGAAGGATGAGGGGATACCGGCAGTTCCCAGATAAACAGCCGCAATCATTTCTGAATAACTACGACCATTTTTTCACTTATCGCCAGAGTTATAGCGACCTCCGCCCTACATGATCGCATCCAGAATCGATGACGGTTATGACTGTTGCTTATATCCAGCCAAAAACCGGGAATCGATCCTCACGCAACGGTGATGTTATGAAACCAAAAACACTCGTTATTGTGTGTTCCGCCCTGCTGATCCTTACATTCTGCATGATTCCTGCCGGCGCGGTAATACTCGAAGTAACGGTCCGGGGAACAATAGCGGATCTCTCACCGGCCGATAATACCCTGACGATTGCCGGTCCCTCGCAGTACGGCTGTGACTTTGGTTCCGGTACTTCCGAACCGGTTTGTTCGTGGACGCCGATGAACATAACCACACTTACCGGAACAGTCCCTGATGCAGCCGCGTTTCAGGTCTTTGCCAGAAACGATACAGTTGTAGCAGTGAGCCTGGGAGGCACCGGGGGAACATGGATTGCTCTTGCAAAGACTTACAGCACCGGTACTGCCACAGATTACGCTACCGATGAGGTGGGCAACATAGGCAGTCTCCCCACTCCGCTCATTGGTGACTATACAGTCAGCGCCGTCACCGTACCGGACTGTTCTGCATGCACCGGGACCTCCTGCACTGCGGTCTCTTCGAATGTAACGATCTCGAGCGGGCAGATGACGGTTGCACAGAAGGTACTCCGCCCCGGGGAATCGCTCTTTTTCAAGGGCAGGAACGATGACTCGAGTGTGAACGTGACCTTTGTAAACGGTCAGGCCCTCGCGGACGCCTGTCCCGGAAACGCCGGACTTATCGGCGGAGTTCAGCCTGTCTCCGATTATATCGTGCGTGTTGTACCACCGGTTGGGATGAACACGGCAGCAATGGCCTCTCCGGCAGAACCTGTATCGGGGGTTCCGTCAGCCACGACCACAACCCCTCAATCATCCCTGCCGTCTGCAGTACTCAGCGTCCTCGGGTTGGCGATTGCCGCCATTGCAGCCTGCCGGATTAGAGAGTGATCCAGGTACAGACGGGAGTACGTGAGGAACAGATACCCCGGGTTGACACCCGGTATTCCGGCCTCGTCATGGACCCGGATATTTCACTTTTTCCCTCAGGGACCCACTCATCCGGCTGGAACAGGCATGAATTCCAGACTCCCGGCCGATAAAAAAGATAATTAATGCCCGAACTGGACATCGAAGTAAATGCTCTTGCCCGATGCCCTGAGGGGGATACCGTAAGCAACACTGCACCCTTTAAGATGCCCGGCTTTCATGGCAACGAATCCTGCGGTGTACATGATCCTGTTGTCCACATTGTTAATTTGGGCGGTCTTTGCTGCAGAGCCGACAGCAATTCCGAGATCGGATATCTTGAGTACACAATTGGGACCGGTATAAGCCGAGTCCCTGCCCTTTCCGGCCTTCTGCGCCTGTATCATTTCCGCGCAGCTTGCATAACCACACCCGCCGCAATTGATACCAAGTGTCTTGGTCCCTTCGACGCCAATAAGGACTGTCGCATCGCTTGCCTTTACCTGTTCCCCGTTAATCCGGAGGAAATCCATACCAGTCTCCTTTGCTGCTGCGATAATGTTATCTCCGAGCGCCTTCTGTTCTTTACCGATCAGGATCTCGATCTTTATCGAGTCGAGTCCACAGGCTTTTGGTGCGGTCCGGGCGGCGAGAGCCATCAGCCCGGCAACAGTTTTTACTGCATCCGATTCGCTGGTCATAGCCCAAAATTGGCTTCTTTTAGTAATAAATCAGGAGCCACAGGAGATATGATCAGGTGGCGGTACCGTAATTCACATGAAAGGCATAGCGAAAACCATGGGCAGGCCGGGCGGTGTACGGAATATACCGGCGCCGTTCGTAGTCACGAAGGCAGTCATACACACCACCGGGAAATATCCGGTGCGAAAGGTGCATAGGCCGGGTTGTGGCGTTGTCCTGCCGGCGGGTATATTGCCGGGTGATATCGGCAAGGATCCTCTTCATCACCATTAATTCTCCGAGTGTTGCCGGGCATTCTTCATCATTGATCACGGTTTCAATCTGGTGGATCACTTCATCAATTCGGGTCATGGCATTCATTCTTCCAGGTGCAGGTTCTGCTGATCCAAATATCAGCGGGGGAGATTATATATTGGAAAAATCGCCGGGGTTTGTTTTTGTATGGGGAATGTATCATGGTTGAACCATGCGGTTCAATGAAAGACCGTTCTGTGCCCCGGAAAATAACAGACTACGAGTAAGGGTTCAATGAGTCACATGACAGGATAATCTTTGCAGCCTCGTTTCCGTTTGAAAGAGTAGTAAAGATAGTTCCAGCATCAGAGACTGATACAGCACTACCCTGCTTATCCATCACTTTTACGGGCAAACCTATAAGCGGGATCAGGGAAAACTTATGAAAACTCTTACCACCTTGCCAGATGAGTGAAGTTCCTCCGGCTCCGGTGGATATCACGCGGGGAGAATGCGAATACGTCCGTACTGTCACCAGAAACACAAACGGAATCTGCAGGGGAGGATGCCACCCTGCTCACGCTCTATGCACTTGCCGGAGAGGAATGCGGACGATTTGTCACGCTCCATCCCCGGATCCTTACAAGGATCCGCCGGCACATTCTCGCTATCAGCCAGGTTGTAGCAGCCCGGCCATCTTTCGGAGATGTGGCAGTCAGGGAGCTGCCCGTGCATGAAATGCGCCGGGCCGAGGAGGAACTCTGGATCCATGACCAGCATCAGAAAACAGACATGGCCACCGACCGGCTCTTTGCAGCATTCTCCGGTACGCAGTTGATCGGGGTTGCCCGCTGCTCCCGCCATCCCGACGGGTGCGAGGTGGATGGTGTGTACGTGCTCGAAGAGTACCGGCACCGGGGATTTGCAAAGAGGGTCATGCAGCAGCTGATCGAAGAATGCGGTCGTAATGAAACGCTGTATCTGCATGCAAGACCTGATCTTGTAGATTTCTATCGGAAGATGGGGTTTGTGATAGTTCAGCTGCCTGACCTTCCGGCCTCCATCCGGTCTGCGACCACTCGTCCCGGAAGCGGGACCGTGCCGATGAAGCGTGATCCTGCACGGGTTCCTGGAGGCGGGCATGAGTAGCGGTGCCGAAGGGACGAGAACCTGCAGCCGGCTGGACAGGGAGACTTGCCGATGGTAGAACTGTTCTTCTGGATCGCGATCCTCCTTTTCATTATTAGTACGTTTATTGCTCTAGCCGGCGCGGCACGGGATAACCGGATCGCACGTACACTCTCGCTTGCATGTACTGGTATGGCCTCAATATTCCTCGTTGCCCTTGCGATGTTTATTCTGGTCACAGGTATCCCCCTTTTGCTCCCTGCATGGCAGCCGTTCCCCGGTATATCTGTCTCATTTTTCGTAGATCGCCTGGCGGCATTTTTCCTTGTCCTGATCGGTGCCGTCGCAACCTGTGTCTCCCTTTACACGATCGGCTATGTTGAGCACCTGGAGGGTGGCAGCCGGCGAAACTTTTTCTGTGCGTGCATTGCGCTCTTCGTTCTTGCAATGGTGCTTGTGGTCGTCTCGGCCACCACAATTGCCTTTTTGCTCTTCTGGGAACTGATGGCCGCGGTCTCCTTCCTGCTGGTCACGTATGAATATACCCGTCACGAGACCACCCGGGCCGGTATTTTCTACTTTGTGATGACGCAGCTCTCCACTCTTTTTATAATGCTGGGATTTGTTGCGCTCTTCCTCGCCACCGGTTCCTTTGCCATCTCCCCGGCGCATGTTGCAGCCAGCGCCACACCCCTCGTTACCGCTGCGTTCCTTGCACTCTTTGTAGGATTCTCCATCAAGGCAGGAATCATCCCGTTCCACAAGTGGCTTCCCCATGCCCACCCGGCAAGCCCCACCCCGGTCTCGGCACTGATGAGCGGCGTGATGCTCAAGATCGCGGTCTACGGTCTCCTCCGGTTCCTGATCGCAGTCTTCACCCCGGATCTCTGGTGGGGTGTTCTGATCCTCTGCGCCGGTATCGCATCCGCAGTTCTCGGCATAATATATGCAATCAAGGAAGATGATATCAAGGGCCTCCTGGCCTACTCGAGCATCGAGAACATCGGCATTATCTTTGTGGGCATCGGACTCTTTGTAATCTTCTCCTGCTCCGGCCTTACGTTCCTTGCAACCATCAGCCTGCTAGCGGCCCTCTTTCATTCGCTTAACCACGCTCTCTTCAAGAGCCTCCTGTTCCTTACTGCAGGTTCTGTGGTGCATGCCACCGGAACCCGGGATATTGAACAGATGGGAGGCCTTGCCTCCCGTATGCCGGTAACCTCTGCTCTTTTTTTTACAGGAGCGGCCGCGATTGCTGCCCTTCCCCCCCTCAACGGGTTTGCAAGCGAACTCCTGCTTTACACCGCATTTTTTCAATCGGTCACTCTCGTCGACCCGCTTATCAAGATCCTCCTTTTTATCTGTCTTGCCCTCTTTGCGCTGACCAGTGCCCTCTCCGCGGCCTGCTTTGTCAAGGCCTTCGGCTCTATCTTCCTTGCCCGCCCACGTTCACAGGCAAGTGAACAGGCGCACGAAACCGGATGGACGATGCTTGCCGGCCCGGCGCTTCTTGCTGCAGCCTGTGTGGTGCTCGGTGTTTTCTCATACCAGATCCTCACCGGTTTTGGCTATATACTCCCCATTCCGGACCTTCTGGTCGTGAGCGTCCTCCTCCTGCTCATGGGTGCACTGACTTATATTGTCCTGTATTTCACCGCGTCACACAGGATCAGGATCAGCGAGACCTGGGGCTGCGGCTCGCTTTCGCTCTCTTCCTCAGCAGAGTACACCGGCCATGGCTTCTCAGAGCCAATTGTCACGATTTTTGCTTCGCTGTACCGGACAAAAAAGACGGCCACCAAGAAATATTACGATCAGCATGACTGTATCTTCGCCGAAGGAACTGCAGAAATCCGGCTCCTGAAGTTCTTCGAGGAATACCTGTATCTCCCTGTTGCCCGCAATGCAACCCGTGTCGCAGGAGTGATCGCACGTATGCAGAACGGCTGCCTTGACACGTATCTCCTCTATGTCTTCCTCGCGGTGGTCGCAGTCATCATCTTTTTGGGAGTGACCGCATGAGTTACGAGTTCATTCTCTATGGCATCATCAATACGTTCTGTGGGGTGCTCATTGCCCCGCTCTTTGTGAGCCTGGTAAAAAAAGTGAAGGCCTGGACCCAAGGGAGGCAGGGGCCGTCAGTCTTTCAGACATATTACACCCTTGCCAAGCTGCTCAAAAAGGAGGTGCTCTATTCGCCGGACGCATCAGGGATCACCCGGTTCACCCCGTGGGTCTGCATAGCCGCGATCCTTGTTGCCTCGCTCTTTGTACCCCTTGTCTATGTAACAGTCCCGTCCGGAGGAATCGGGAACATTATCCTCTTCCTGTATCTGCTCGTGCTTGGCAGGTTCTTTATGGCACTTGCCGGTCTTGATGCCGGAAGCACATTTGGCGGCATGGGAAGCTCGCGTGAGATGAGCATCGCCGCGGTCATCGAGCCTACGACCATCATCGTCTTTGCCGCACTTGTCTTTGTTTTCAAATCCCTCAACATTATCGATATGGTCGGTGTTGCTGCATCCACCGGCACACCGGTGACCCCGACGCTCATACTCCTGGGGATCTCGCTTTTCATCATCCTGATCGTAGAGACTGCACGCATTCCGGTTGATAACCCGGAGACCCATCTGGAGCTGACCATGATTCACGAGGGTATGATCCTCGAGCAATCAGGCAGGAACCTCGCAATGATGGAGCTCTCAGCAGCGGTCAAGCAGCTGGTCCTGATGGCGCTGGTCATCAACCTGATCGTCCCGTGGGGGATAGCAACCGTCCTTACACCGGCAGCCATCGGAACAGCACTTGCTTTCTTTGTGGTAAAAGGTGTTATCCTTGCACTGGTGATTGGCCTCTTTGAGTCCTCCATGGCAAAGATGCGGTTCTTCCGGCTGCCCAGCCTTTTTGCAATGGCGTTCTTCTTCTCGACCCTCATCATTATTATCGAGGTGTTCGCATGAGTGAACCCGCATTCTTTGACGGTATCATCAAGATCCTCTTTGTCTGCGTGATCATCACGTCCGCGTACATCATCACGACGAAAAACCTTATTTCACTGGTTAAGGTCTACGCACTCCAGTCACTGGCCCTTGTTGCCATCGCCCTCTCCCTGGCCTGGTACGAGAATGCTGCGATCCTCCTTGCCATAGCGCTCCTCACGCTGGTTTTCAAAGTGATCGTTATCCCGTATTTCATCGCAACCGTCCAGGAAAAGATCCGGATAACGCAGGACATCGAGTTCCATTTCCTCAGCCCGACCAGTTCCCTATTAATCTCGCTTGCCCTCATGATTGTCGTATACATCACGCTCTCCCGTATCCTTTCCCAAACACCACCGCAGGGCAGCCTCTTTTTCTTCGGGGCCGTGATCGGGATCTCGCTGGTCATGATGGGCATGATGGTGATGTTCTCACGAAAGAAAGCGATCTCCAAGGTGCTCGGATACCTCTCAATGGAAAACGGTGTTCTGCTCTTCGGGCTCTTTGCCACGGAACTTCCCTTCATCATCGAATTTTTAATTGTGATCGATCTGGTAATCCTCATCCTCCTTACCACCATCCTCACGGTCGGAATCGATTCCACGCTCGAGGAGTACCATAACCGGCTCCACCGGTTTTACCTCTGGGAAGAACAGGAGGAATCCTCATGATCCTCGTGGCTTTTGTACTTACTGCGCTGGTGGGGATCGTGCTGGTTGCCATCAGTCGTACCCATGGGCAGATGAATGCAGCCGCCGTCGGCCAGGCCATCGTCTTTGCAGCAATCGCCCTGTACGTCCTCCTCTTCGTGCAGGTGCCGGTCAATACATTCATCGTAGGCAGCGGCTACTTCTTCATCGATCACCTAGGACTCCTGGAGGTCCTTATTGCAACCGTGATCTTCGTGCTCGCGGCCGTATATGCCCGGGGATACGTGGGCAACCTGCTGACAAGCCACGAACTCGAAGCAGGGAGCCTGAAGCTCTTCTATGCCGCATGGTGCCTGCTTGAACTGGTCATCATCCTTGCCTTCTTCTCGGATAACCTCGCACTTTTCTGGATCTTTGCCGAGATGACAACCATCATCTCCGCCATGCTTGTCGCCATCCTCTCGGCACGGGAGAACATTGACGCGGCGCTCAAATACATCTTCGTTGCCTCGGTGGCGATGATCTTTGCCTTTATCGGCCTCATCTTCCTCTTTGAAATCTCACGGTCAGTCCTTGGCACCGGCACGCTCAACTGGACAGCGCTCATGGCCCATGCCGCCGCTTTCCCGCACGGGATGACAATCGCGGCATTCCTCTTTATCTTCATCGGGTTTGCTGCAAAATCCGGCATCTTCCCGTTCCATACATGGCTCCCCGAGGCCCATGCCAAGGCGCCATCAGCAGTGAGTGCTGTCCTGTCGGGAGTACTCCTCAACGTGGGGATCTACGGGATCTTACGGGTTTTTGCTATTGTCCACGAAACCGGCGCTGCAACAGATGTCACACCGGTCATCCTTCTCTTCGGCATCCTGTCAATTGCTATCGCGGCGATCTCGATGCTTCCTGAAAAGAACCTCAAGAAACTGGTCGCGTTCTCGAGCATCGAGAACATGGGTATTATGCTGGTCGGTATTGCAATCGCAACACCGCTCGCGATCTTCTGGGTGCTTGTCCAGGTGATTGCTCATGCATTCACCAAAGCCTCACTCTTTTTCTCGGCGGGCATACTGCACCGGCAGTACCGGAGCCACATCTCGGCGGATGCACCCGATGAGATGTGCGATGTTTTCCGGTTCCAACCGCTTGCCGCGTGGGGATTTGTTCTGGGAGGACTGGCAATTATTGGTATACCTCCGTTCCTTGCGTTCTTCTCCAAGTTCTTTATCCTGCTCTCGCTCGGATCGTTCTCGTTGTGGGTGCTCGCGCTGGTCCTGGTACTGCTCTTTATTGCGGCCACAGCGCTCGGGTATTTCGTGATCAGTATGTTCGGGCAGGTCATCCCGCCTGGAGAGACCTGTGATATTGTTCCCTACCGGACCCCGCTCTCCATGAAGTTACCCATTGTGGTCCTCCTTGCACTGGTGCTTATCCTTGGCCTGATGTTTCCGCCGGGAGGATATGCATTTATTACGCAGGTCGTAACGGAGCTGAGGTTCTGATGAGTGTAACGGATATGCCCAATGATGATGCCACCATTGCAGCAGTACGAGAAATTGCTGGCGCTGCCGGTGTGTCCGCCCGGATCACGCCCGGGTTCAGCGGCGAATGTATTGTTCATCTCGATGATGATGAGATTTTCCGGCTCGTTCCCGCGCTTGCGACATGGAATTTTGTCCTGATCGGCCTGTTTGCCACCCCCGTTTTCAAAGGGGAAGGATACATGCTACGGTATGTTTTCTCGCACGGGAAAAGCATCCTTGTCTTCCAGGCGGAAATTACGGGAAAACGGGCAGCCTCCGTTGCTACGATATATCCCTCGGCCTCTTGGCCGGAGCGGGAGTGCCGGGATATGTACGGGATCGAATTTGAGGGAGCCTTCGATACCCGGCGCCTTGTCCTGCACGAGGTGTATCCTGCCGGGTTCCACCCGCTGGAAAAGGCATTTGCCAACGCGCCGGTCTCGACGCTTAAAACGATCGATCCGGCGGACGAGTACATATTCCAGAACATGCACGGGGACGGGGTGTACCAGGTACCTGTCGGGCCCGTCCACGCCGGCATCATTGAGCCCGGCCACTTCCGTTTCAGCGTCATCGGGGAAACGGTGTTCAATCTCGAAGTCCGCCTCTTTTACACCCACCGTGGCATCGAGAAGCTGGCAGAAGGAAAAGACCCTGCAGAATGCGTGCGGGTTGCAGAAGCGGTGAGCGGGGATGAATCTGCTGCAAATGCGACCGGGTACTGTATGGCGGTGGAACGGCTCTCAGGCATATTCGTGCCCGACCAGGCCTGGCATATCCGGACGATCCTCTGCGAATCGGAACGGATCTGTTCTCATCTCGGCGATCTTGGCGGCATGCTGACCGATGTCGCCTTTGCCCTCGGTGCCAGCCAGTTTACCGTGCTGCGCGAAGAGATCTTCCGTGAGCACGAGAAGATGACCGGTTCCCGCTTCCTCCGTGGCATGATCTGCCCCGGAGGGGTCAGCAGGGATATTCCAGTCGCTACGCTCGCCCTGTACCGCGAGTACCTTGAGCGGTTTAAAAAACAATTCCGGACCGGTCTCGCCATTGTCCTCTCCACATCTTCCGTAATCGACCGGTTCTCCCGGACCGGGATCATCAGAAAACCGCTTCTTTCTCCGCTCAACATTACCGGCCCGGTCGCACGAGCCTCCGGCAGCGGCCGGGATGTGAGAGTGGATCACCCGTACGGGATCTACGATCGTCTTGTGCCCATGCCCCGTCCCTTAAATGATGGTGACGTCCTCGCCCGGTTCACGGTTAAGGCTGCGGAGATCCTTGATTCGATTTCCCTTATCGAGAAATCACTGGCAACCATGCCGGACGGCCCTATTCGAAGTACAGACCCGGTCTGTGACGGTGCCGCTCTGGCGCTCGTGGAGGGGCCGCGGGGAGAAAACCTCTGCTGGGTGGAGATCCGGAACGGTACCGTCTGGAGATACAAGGTGCGGACGGCATCGTACTGCAACTGGCCTGCCATAGAACACGCTGCACCGGGCAACATCATTGCCGATTTCCCGGTTATCAACAAGAGCCTGAACCTCTCGTATGCGGGGACGGATCTTTAAGGGTGAGACGCGATGGTAAATGCATTTTCCTGCCTGATTAAAAAGAAAGTGACCGGAAATCTTCCCTTAAAGGATGATGAGATCGAGCAGATCGGCCGCGAGATCGAAGCAGAGATCGATGCGCGGTTCGGGCGAAGCCTTGCGGTTCGGGAGCTGGATGCAGGCAGCGACAACGCGGCAGAGATCGAGATAAACAACTTAAACAACGCGTATTATGACGTGGAACGGTTCGGCATCTCCTTTGTTGCCTCGCCACGGCATGCTGATGTCCTGCTGGTAACCGGCGCCATTACCCACAACATGGCAATTGCAGCACAGAAAACGTATGATGCCATGCCCTCACCCAAGTTCGTTGTAGCCGTTGGCGATGATGCGTGCGATGGCGGGATCTACCGTGGGACTTATGCGGTTCTGGGCGGAGCTGATGCACTCCTGCCGGTGGATCTAAAAATACCGGGCAATCCACCGACACCCCTCCAGATCCTTACGGGCCTCCTTGCCCTGATGCGGACGGCTGCAAAAAAAGGCTGATCGGTTTTCCCGCAAAAACAGATTGTGGACAGGGATGCAGGATTCCAGTGATCCTGTACCCTGACGAAAACGGGATCACGATCTTTTCTCACTCTTTACGATCTCATGGGCCCTCCTCATTCACTGCAGGTGACTGAAGACAAAGATCATAACCATCCGAAAGAGTGCCAGTGCCCAGAAGACATACAGGATGCCGACAATGGCAGAAGCGGCAAGCGATCTTCCCCGGGAAAGTGCATGGGTCTTTTCCATCGCACACGTCCAGAGATATATGCTCCAGGCTACCAGCAGAAGATAAAGCACGATCTCGGTGTACAGAACAAACATTTGCAGGTCCGGGGAGAGCGTCATGGCCACACCGGTGAGGGAGAGGGGGCTGGTGACCAGTGCCATAATAGCAATCAGCGTGAGGGGCAGCATACCATAACCGGCCGTTTGCAGGGTGGCCGGAAACTTCCCGGTGCCCGAGAAGATGCGGCAGAGAAGAAATAATCCAAGAGAGAGAAGAAACCATGCAATAAATGGGGCTGCCAGTTCCCATGCCACGCGGTAGGGAGAGAAAATAATATTCACTACGCCCTGCTGCGGGAAGAGGGCATAGATAAAATAGGGGGTAAAAAGGGAGATCAGTCCGCCCGACCCCACGATAAACAAGGGAACGGGAAAATCCGGGGGGTCCTGGTTGATTTGTCCAAAGAACCTGGCAGGATGGACGAGCAGGTCAGAAAGTGCATAAACCATACAGGATCTAATCAGTGTCATTCAATAAATGGGTTTTTCGCGCCCGCATTTTGTCAAGGAACAGAAATTAGCTGCAGAAAAAAATCAGGAAGTGGAAGTGGAAGTGGCCGGGGTTGCCATGGATTTTGCCATGGCTTCCATCTGGTCTGTCTCGAACTCCCCCATCTTGATGACACCGGGCGAGAGTGTCATGACCCGGATCCTTACCCCGATTCCCGGGGCATAGGCAAGCGTCTGGCCGTCGGGACTCCATGACATAAAGCCGGGCTGGATATTTGAGATCCGGATAAGGTTGGTACCATCAGGATTGATGACGCCAAGGTAGTGATCCGCGGAGAATGCCAATCGGGAACCATCGGGGCTCCATGCGATAGCATTGATAGTCCCGTCAGCGGTGAGGTTGGTAAGGCCGGTACTATCCGGTTTTACCACATAAACATCTCCCTTGCGGATGAATGCGATCCAGTTTCCGGCAGGACTCCACCGTGGATAGGTATCCTCCTGCCGGGTAAACTTGTCTCCTTTCTGGCCCACGGCATAGGTGATAGCCTGAATTGACCCGGTAGAGGTATCGATCACGGCAAGCCCGAAATTGTTGGGCATATAGATCGGGGCCACCAGATGGATCCCGTCCGGGCTCCATGAGGTCTCCGTGCGGAGGGAGAGCAGGCCCGTGCTGACTTTTGCAAGGGTTTTTGGTGAACTTCCGTCTGCGTTCATCACCGAAAGCCATGTCCATTCCGTCCCTGTCGGGGAAGGAGCGCTCTTCCCGTCAGGCATGACTTCGGTCATCGGAGTGTCCGACAGGTTCAGGCCGGTCGCGGCGAAACGGTTCCCATCCCGGCTCCACGAGGAGAAGTACTGATACGGGAACGGCCCTGCGATATGCAACGGGTGGGATGCGGTATCATTCTTGATGAAAATGGACATATTCCCATTCGCGTACCGGTCATACGCCATCTTATCCGATGCCGGGTCAACAAAGACTTCTGATATATCGTTCTGCACGGTGAGCTGCGTCTGGTGGTCACCGTTACGGTTCATAATCCAGATATTGCTTTGGAGAGATGAACTGTTGAACGCAGCACCCTGAGGTTTCGCGGAAGGGAACATTGTCTCAATGAAAATAATGGATGCACCATCGTGGGTGAACTGGGGATCGGCAAAATAACTGTTGTTGCCATAGATGCTGATATCATCGTTCTGGGCCTGCTGCAGATCCGCATTGGTAAGAGCGGGGACCCCGGGGATTACCGGCAGATTAAAGCCGGTTGTCAGGTAGATCGGGACGCACAGGATGGCGAGGACCACTACTGCCGTACCGATCCATTTGAGGACATTCCAGGCAGGAGATCGTTTCGCCCGGGGTTCCCCGATGGAGGGAACAGGTGTTTCCGGTACCGGGCCGGGTCCCTGTGCATCATAGACCTCGGACAGGAAACGGTACTGGAAAACCGAGAGGGCCGGGGAAAGGCAGAACGCAATATATTTTCCGACCGCAGGGATGAAATGCAGGAGACTGGTGATAACAAAGAAGACGATACCGGCAATGAGGAGGATAATGAGGGCAATGAGGTAGTTAAACCGTCCGATCCTGCGGATGGCTGCCTTAATCTCAGTAAAAGCAAACCCCTCGCCGATGCTTCCGGTCCGGGCATACCGTATTGAACCGATGATACTGTATACAATCGCAAAAATGAGCACCCCGACGTCAACGATCATAAATGCAGGGATCAGGAAAAGAAATCCCATCCCACCGGTAGAAAAAGCAGTAGTTATCCCGCCCAGCAGGAAGAGGAGAGGGACAAGAAGGATCAGGAGAACCGGGATGATCCAGAGCGCAAGGAGGATATCCAGCTTGATGCCCTCCACGAGAAGCCGGGACCAGTTATCAAACCCGGGAGGCTCGCTCCCGCCACGAAGGAGCCTGACTCCGTAACCGGAAACAAAAAATGAACCCACAATACCGATGACCACCAGCACCGCGACAAGAGGCCAGGGAACCAGATCCCAGTGGATGACCGAACCGTCGATGATACCAAGGCTGTCGATGATATAGTACAGGATCAGCCACGGCAGACCGAGGAGGATAAGAATTAACCACCGTGTCCACCGGCCGATCAGTGTTTCACGGGTAAAATGCAAGGATCCTGAGAGAATTTGCCCGAATTTCATTGTTTACCGGGAATAAATATATTTGATTTATTTATAAATCCATATCTTTTGATATCCGGAGCGCAGGCGGATACCTGACTGCAGAAAGCCACACCTCATTGCCAGTGTCAAAAGAGACGATCCTGAAAACCCGGCCATGACAGGATCACATCCGTGATCTTTTCGGTTTTTTATCCACCCGGTAACCTGCCTCTTGTCCCATACCAAAAGAGTATATACCCCCTTGAAAAATTACCAGTTATCGAACAGCGATGGAGTGAGAGAGATGGCAGAAAAGGAACCCAAACCAGTACTGGTCCGGGAACGGCTCGATGTCTGTGAGTTGGATCGGGCCCGGATGTCCCTGATGAACCCTGCGCTCATCGAGCAGAAGAAACAGGAGCGCACGATCGACGAGAATGCCAAACCTGTTCTTGAGATGGCCATGAAGGAAGGCCTCGAAACGGTCTGGGACCGGTACGAGATGCAGCAGCCACCCTGCAAGTACTGCGAAGCGGGGATCTCCTGCTCAAGGTGTACGATGGGGCCATGCCGGATTATCCCGCCCCACCGCATCCGTGGTGTCTGCGGGGCCGATGCAGACCTAATCGTTGCCCGGAACCTGCTGGATATGATCGCGACCGGTTCAGCAGCCCATTCCGACCATGGGCGCGACATAGTCGAGACCCTCTACCTTGTCGGGACGGGAAAGACAACGGATTACGGCATAGCTGACCCGGACAAACTGCGCGTACTCGCAAAAGAGTACAACATCGCTCTGGAAGGCAAAAGCAATGAAAAACTTGCTGCCGAACTCGGCCGCGCCATGCTCGAAGAGTACGGCATGATCAAAAACACGCTCCAATGCCTTAACCGGGCGCCGAAAGCCACGCAGGATGTCTGGGATGCCGCTGGTATCTCCCCCCGGGGGATCGACCGCGAGGTGGTGGACTGCATGCACCGGATCCAGATGGGCGTAGGGGCCGATTATGTCAACATCCTCCTGCAGGGCCTGCGCTGCAGCCTCTCGGACGGCTGGGGAGGATCAATGCTCGGGACCGATGTCTCTGACGTTCTGTTTGGGACACCAACCATCAAGGAGTCGAAGGTAAACCTTGCAGTTCTCAAGCCGGACCATGTCAACATCGCGGTACATGGCCATAACCCGGTACTCTCCGAGATGGTGGTAAAAGCGATAGCAGATCCCGAACTGGTGGCACTGGCAAAGAAGAACGGTGCCAAGGGCATCAACCTGGTCGGACTCTGCTGTACAGGCAGTGAACTCCTGATGAGAAAGGGAGTCCCGATCTCCGGGAACCATCTCAACCAGGAACTGATCATCATGACAGGGGCGCTCGAAGCAATGATCGTTGATTACCAGTGTATCTTCCCCTCACTGCCCCGTACCGCAAGCTGCTTCCACACGCTTATCATATCCACCAGTTCCAAAGCCAAAATTCCCGGGTCGTACTTCTTTGATTTCTCCCCGGACAAAGGGTTTGTCACGGCAAAGGCAATTGTCCGGATGGCTGTCGAGAATTTCAAAAACAGGAACCCGGCACGGGTTAACATCCCGGGCAGCCCGGTCCCGCTCATGACCGGTTTTTCCAATGAAGCCATCAAAAAGGCGCTGGGCGGGTCGTTCAAGCCGCTCATCGACCTGATCGCGGCCGGCAAGATCCGTGGTGCTGTCGGGATTGTCGGTTGCAACAACCCGCACGTGAAACAGGATTACGGCCACGTGGAGCTTACGAAAGCATTGATCAAAAAGAATATTCTCTGCGTCGAGACCGGTTGTGCAGCGATTGCATCCGGAAAAGCCGGGCTGCTCATGCCCTCTGCTGCTGCCCTTGCCGGTGATGACCTGCGGGCAGTCTGCGAATCCCTGAAGATCCCGCCCGTGCTCCACATGGGCTCCTGCGTGGACAACTCGCGTATCCTTGTGCTTGCCGCTGAACTGGGCAATGCACTCAATGTCCCGATCCACAAGCTGCCGATCGCCGGGGCTGCACCGGAATGGTACTCACAGAAAGCGGTCTCGATTGGGGCATATTTCGTTGCCTCGGGTGTTTACACCGTGCTCGGCGTGATGCCACATATCTCGGGAAGCCCCCCGGTGGTTTCGCTCCTGACTGACGGCCTCAAGGGTGCAGTGAACGCAAGCTTTGCCGTAGAGCCGGACCCGGTTAAGGCAACCGGTCTCATCTCAGATCACATCGAGAAGAAACGCACCGGCCTGGGGATCTGAAGATGCCTGCCGGCAGCCGGCCCAGGGAGAAGGGGATCCGGGTCGTTGTCACCGGAAAGGGGGGTATGGGAAAGACCACCCTTGTGGCACTCCTTTCCCGGCTCTTTGCCGGGGAGGGGAAACGGGTCCTTGCAATTGACGGGGATCCCCAGCAGAACCTTGCGGCTACGATTGGGATCCCCAAGGAGAAGGCAGAAAAGATTGTCCCGGTATCAGAGAGTACCGCCTATCTCCGCGAAAAGACCGGTGCCGGGCCGGATCTCTCCCCGGGCGGGCTGCTGACCCTTAACCCGGACGTCAGTGATGTAGTCGAACGCTTTTCCGTCCCGGCAGGAAAGAACATCCGTGTCCTGATCATGGGTGGCGTAAAAGAGGCCGGGGGGGGATGTCTCTGCCCGGAATATACCCTGCTTGCCGCCATCCTCCGGCATATGCGGCTCCTTGACGATGAAGTGATTATCCTTGATACAGCCGCCGGCCTCGAACACTTCGGGCGGGCCGTGGCAGAAGGCTTTACCTGTGCCGTGGTGGTAACGGATCATACCTATAATGCGGTCTCCGTAGCCAGAAAATCCGCAGCACTCGCGCACCAGCTGGGGATTGGGAATGTGATCCTTGTCATCAACCGGGCAGAGGGTACAAACACCGCCCATAATGTCTGTGGCAGTGATGGAGGCGTTGCGGAGTTTTCGCAGACCATCGTCCTTCCTTTCGATCCCGAGGTACACCGGACCGAACCCTCTGTTACTGCGCTCCTTGGAAGCGATTCAGCTTTTATCGGTAATGTCAGGACTCTTGTTGCGGCCATTGAAGGGCGCTGCGAGAGCTGGTCCCCGCCGGCCCGTTAATCCATGAAGATAATTATCTTCAGCGGGCATTCAGTGACGGCAAATACTGGAGACCGCTGAAAAATCAGCCTCTTTTTTACTTGCGGTAATATCGCCCGGATCGTCTCAGTCCTGTCCCGTGTGTTTATCGTGGACAAAGGACAAAGGAAAGGTACGAAAAGCAGGACAGTCCACCATGAAGCAGTCCAGCCCTCCTCTGGGAACATTACACCACGCGGTCTTTGCCATCTCTACCCTCACTTCACGGTTCCCGGTGCCAGGAGACATCCCTGAAGGTGCTCTCTTTGTGGTAACCGCCGGACAGGGAATTGTTGTCCACACAGGGGATACCCCGCAGATCTACTGGCAGGCAGACGATCTCCCGGCTTCCTGTACTGCTGGCCCTGCAGAATATCTCGGTCACCGGGATCGCGTCCCTGTATATGCGGTGGAGATCGGAAAAAGTGCTGTATTACCTGGGAGCCGGGTTGAGACCACCGTGCGCGAGCTCTATGGCAGGGTTCCGGATGAGGATCTTGCCATAGCTTCCTATGCGGTCCGGATGATCCATTCTGCCGCGGCCAGCCGGTTCTGTGGCCGGTGTGGCCATTCCACGGAGCCGGTCCCTGCTGAACGGGCATGGCGGTGCCCGGATTGCGGCCTGGTTGTCTATCCCCGGATCTCCCCCGCAGTTATCGTCCTTATCTCGCAAAAAGAGAAGATCCTGCTCGCCCGCTCCCCCCGTTTCCCTGCCGGCATGCATTCGGTGATCGCCGGCTTTGCGGAGCCGGGCGAGACGCTCGAACACGCGGTCTGCCGTGAGGTAAAAGAAGAGGTAGGTATCTCGGTAAAGAATATCCGTTACTTTGCAAGTGAGCCCTGGCCGTTTCCTGATTCGCTCATGATCGCGTTCACGGCCGAATACGATTCCGGCGAGATCACCATTGACAACAACGAGATCATCTCTGCGGGCTGGTTCGGGCGGGATAATCTTCCGGCGCTCCCTGCACCCCTCAGCATCTCCCGGGCGCTTATCGATCGGTGGATACAAAAAGAAGGGACCGGGCAATAACCCGGACAAAAATCTTTCTGGAAAGGAAGGCGGAAACAGCAGCGCTGCGGGATTGGCATAACCGCAGGCGATATAAACATACATATAATATAAAGCCTTTAAATTCAGATAGAGAGCAATGGAGATGAATTCTGAACCATCAGGTACAGATACCGACATCCCTGACGGGGGGAACGCCATCGATGTCTATATTCTCTGCAGAGATGAACGGGATTCCCTTGAGATCAGCGGGCAACTCGCGCCGCAGGGATACCGTGTCACCCTTTTTTCCGACAGCGCGGAGCTGATCGACACCCTTCGTGCAGGAAAACCCAATCTCCTCATCTGTGATGCCACCGGTCCGGGGCATGACGGCTACGAAGTCTGCCGCGAGATAAAATCCGACAGCGATCTCTGGAGGATCCCGATCCTCCTTATCACCGGCGTTTCAGGTCTGGGAGATCTCCTGGGTGTCCTGGACAGCAACGCGGACAACTTCATCGCCCGGCCGTACGATCCCCAGTACCTTTTCTCCCTTGTCGAGATGCTGTTGTCCTCCCCGGTTGAAAAGCCGGACCCGGAGAAGATCAGGACACAGTTCAAGATCCATCATGACGACCGCGATTACGTGATCATGGCGGACCGCAGGAAACTGCTGGAGTTCCTGCTCTCCTCGTTTGAGATTGCGGTAGACCGTGCCGGTGAGCTCGGGCAGGCTCAGACTGCGCTGGAAAGCCTTAAGGCTACTCTCGAACGCCGGGTTGCGGATCGCACCAGTGAACTCGGGACAGAGACCGCCCGGCTCCAGATGCTCGTAAACGGCAAAATCCATGAGATCGAAGATGCCGCGAAAGCTCAGGCCGCGCTGAAAAAGGAGATCGAGGGCCTGAACTCCCGGCTGGACGACCGCGAGAGGGTCATTGCCACGCACCGCGAGGAAAATACCCGGCTGACCCAGGATCTCGAATCCACCCGTGCCCGGCTTGCGGAGGCAGAGGACACCGTCCGCACGCTCGGGACGGAAAAAGACGAACTGGAGCAGGCCCTCCGTGGCGATGCTGAGTCCTTAAACCGCGACCTTGGCCAGACGAGAAAAGAGCTTGAAGAAGCAAAAAAGGCACTTTCCGATCAGACCGCACAACGGGCTGCGCTGGAAGGGCAGCTTGCCGAACTGACCCATGACCATCAGGATGCACAGAAAACCCTCAATGCCAGTTCTATCGAGATCGGGCAGCTTAAAAGCACACTTGCTGCCGAGAAGAACCGGGCAGAATCGGCCGAAGTAGAGGTCAAGACCATCCTTCAGGAGAAGGCACGCTCCGAGCAGGAACTCAGGTCGATGGTTGAGGACATCACCGAGCGGGCAAAGCAGCAGTCCCAGGAGTGCCTGAGGCTCGCTGATGTCCTTGAGGCAGAGAAGGCACAGCGGGCAGCCGCTGATCAGCAGTGCAGTACACTCATCCAGGAAGCGGCAAAGAAGGAGGCTGCGTCAGCTGCAGAGAAGAGCACGCTCGTGGAACACCACGAGGCGCTCCAGCAGAAGTATGACGCGCTGACAGAATCGTTTGGTGCCGAGCGCCAGAAATGTGCATCGCTCGAAGCAGAGCTTGCCCGTATTACCGAGGAACGGGACGAGACTGCGGGAAAACTGCAGTCCCTCCAGGATGAGCTTCGTACTGCGGTAGCGGCCGGAGAGGAGGAACGGCACCAGCGCATGGTTGCAGAGAGCAGTGCTGCTGAGACGACCACGGCAAAAGACCGCGAGGTCCAGGTGCTCAACAGCGAGATTGCTACTCTCCGTGACGAACTGGAGAGGGCCCGGTCTGATTATACCCAGACCCGTCAGCAGCTCGATGCGGCAATGGACATGCACAAGGGGCTCAAGGATGAGCTGGCGGCTGCGGCCCTTGCCGGTGCACAGGCCGACAAGCTGGCCCGCTCTGCAGCATCCGAAACAGAGCAGATCCGCGAAGAGCTGGAGACTGAGCGTCGCCTGCACCGTGCTGCCGAGGAGAAACTCGCCGAAATAAGCAGGGAAAAAGAAGAGATCGGACAACGAATCGGGGCCTCTCTTGAACAGGCGGCAGTTCGGGAAAGGGAGCTGCAGGCAAGGATAGAGGGGCTGAGTGAGGCACTTGATGCAGAACGCGATGCTCGGGTGCGAACAGAAAACAGCCTCTCCCGTCTGACCGAAGAGAAGGCGGTGGCTGAGTCGAAACTTCTCGACGCTGCGGATGAGAAAACGGCAGCCCGGGTCAGCGGGGAGCAGGCCGCAGCGCGTGAACGCGAACTGCAGGAAAAGATCCTGGGGCTTACCGATACCCTGGATGCCGAGCGCGACGCCAGGGCGCTTGCAGAGGACCACGCTGCGGGCCTTGCCCGGCAGAAAGAAGTGGCAGACCAGAGGCTCCAGGCAGCAACCGAGGACCGGATCGCAGAAGTCACTCACAAGAACGAGCAGATTGCAACCCTGGAAGCAGACCTGCGGGCTGCGCTGGAGCGCCAGCAGGTTCTGGAGAAGCAGATCAAAGCCGCAGCAGGAGCGCGGGCTGCGGCTGGAGAGCGCCCGGCAGAGGACAAACAGCGTGACGGCCGGTTTGCTCACCTTGAAGAACTGGTAAAGACTGCACTCGACCGCCAGCGATCGCTCGAAGAGCAGCTCCGGGAAACCGAACGGGAAGGTGCAGAAAAAGATGCAGCAATGCAGGCCCTTTCCCGGGAGGTTGAACGCGCGGTGGCTGCCCTGGACGCCGAAAAAGAGGGGCGCCGGGCGGCAGAAGAGGCCTGGTCTGAAGCCAAGGACGCCCTGGTTGCTCTTCGGAAAAAACCTCAGATTCCCTCATCCGCTATTGAAGAGGTCCCCATAGGGGAACACGCAATCGTAGCAAGGGCACCGGACCTTCCTGCCACGATCTGGGAAGGCCCGCATGCACTTGCCAGGAAAGGAAGCGATCTTCCGGTCCCGGTTCACGGGGGTACCCCCGAAGAGGATAGCCCCCATGCAAGGATACGGACGGTAGAGGACCTTTTTGAAGAGCCCAGGGAGATCGGAGCCGAGGAACTTGCGGATGCAGCCCGGAGCATAACCGACGCCGCCAAAAAACATGACGTGCCGGATGACGAAGAGGATTTCTCCCCGGTTCGCGGTGAAGGAGATATTCAGGATACTGCAGGGGATGAGACACCCGCGGAGGAGGATGCCGGTGAGGAGGAGAGCGACATTCCTTCCGGTGAGACCGCAGGCAGTATCCCGCAGGAAGCCGGTATCCCGGCGTTCAGCCGGCAGCAGTGGTTCGACCTGGTGAAATGGGCACACAATGCAGGGACGCTCAGTCACGAGGAGCGCCTGCGGATTGTAAAACTTGGCCGGCTGATCCAGAAAGGCAGGAAACTGACCGGGAGGCAGGAAGCGCAGCTGGCCGAACTGATGCTGCTTGCCCATGCCAAAGGGTACCGTTCCCAGGAATAAACTGCCCGGGACATCCTGTCAGCACTTTTTTAGAGAAACAATAGATCCTCCTTTTGCGGAAAGGATCACTTTTCTGACAGCACCGGTCCTCCTCTGCGTTCCGGACTCCCGGACACGGTCACACACATTTTCTTAGAGTCGGTCCGGGCTCTGTGAAAGAGAGGGCACAACCCTGCCGGCCATGCCGGGGTCCTCCCGGAACGTGACATCAGAGGACACAATCATGGTACCTGCGCAGAGAACGACACCGGCAATACTTACTGGGACGAGAAGGAATGGGGGGAGGATACTGCTTGTATCCATCACAAGGACGAAGATAAGGACCAGGACATGCAGGAGATGGTACCAGGTAATCCGGGGATCAGCTGTATCACAGGGACGAATGGAGCCCGCGACCTTCGCCGGGCTGAAAGGAAACAGGGGAAAAATCCCTTTTCGTGTACAGAGGTCCTCGGACAGGTGCAGGCCCATGCCAAGGAAGAGACCGCAAAGAAAAAGCACGGTCCCGCCGGCAGCGGCAGGTGGTGCAAGGAGAACGAGGGGTGAGAGAACCATGGCTGCGCAGAGTCCGATAAAAAGGATACCGGGAAGGGAATGGGTAAGGCGCTTGTCTGCCGGGTCTTCGACAGGGTACCCGAGCGCAGCGTAGATCCGGCAGAGGATGGAGATACAGAACTGGCGGGGGATCTGAACAATAAGCCAGGCAGGCACGAGGAAAAGAGACCTCCTGGGACGGGACATGTGGATATCCGGCAAAAAGGACCCGATACCCGTACCGGCGCTGATGATAATAACAGAAACGGGCGAAGAGAAAAGGAGGGAACTGCTGGCAATAAGAGCACAAAGCAGGGCAAGTACGATATGGTGCCGGGTAATCATGACCGTTGTTCCTTGTTTTCGCAAAAGCTGCCAATCAGGACACGGTTTTTCCGGTCCAGGCTGAGGGCCGCCTTTCTTTTCCGCCAGTGATAAGGATGGCGGAAAGGTACTATCCCGCGAAATACTCTTGTGACAGTCCCATATATCTGTTAGGATTTTACTTGTTTACAACAAAATATAAATGAAAAACCGTTTACCCACGACCGATCACTGCCAATGTCTGTCTTTACGAACGCCATACCCGATAGCAAGACCCGGATTTGGCACCGCGGGCCGGGCGGGAGCTTGAAACCACCAGTAATAATTATTACGTGATCATCCCCATGATCTGAGCTGCGTACCGGCGAAATCAGGGTAAAAGGGAGTAATTACTCCCGGTGCCCGGTTATCCTCGGAAGAATTCCCGGTACCTCTGCGAGGTGGTATACATCTAGCGATACATGTTCATGCCCCGTTTATCCGGCTGGGCCACCACCGGTTCTTCAATGACCGGAGCACTCTCATCTCTTCCGGATACTTGATCATGTATGCAATATCAGGGTCCGAAAAGTAATGATGATTGATTACTCTTCTGGAAAAATAAATCAATATTTTTAACTAGTATCCTGCAAAAGTATACCTGAACCGAGTTATTTTGGAGGTTTATTTGCTTATGAAAGACAACCTGACCCCAGCACGCCTTGCACTTATCAGCATGGTCATCGGACTCCTGATGATCGCGGCACTCTTTGCCGGGTGCACGCAGAGCACTACGTCAACCACCACCCCGTCTGCTATTGCCACACCGGCTGCAGAGGCAACCCCGGCCCCCACACCGGCAGCAACGACTGCTACCGCTGTCCCGACCACGGTTGCGACTACGGCGACCCCTGCACCAACGTTCACCCCGTCCCAGAGTAACGTAGTTGCGTTTACCGCAGCTTCTCTCACCGGTGCTTCCAAGACCATCGGGCCATCGTTTACCGCTGCCTACCCGGGTACCACGGTCTCCTTTGATCTTGATGGCACGCAGAACCTCAAGGCACAGGTAGAGAACGGGGCCTATGCAGATGTCTTTATCTCGGCGAGCAACGCCTACACGAACACCCTTAACACTGAAGGGTATTTCGTACCCGGCACCGTAAAGACCCTGACGACAAACTACATCATTGTCATCCTCCCGGCCTCGAACCCGGCAAATATCCAGTCCCTTGCCGACCTTGCAAAACCCGGCGTCAAGATTGCAATGGAGGCAAAGAATGTCCCCGCCGGCACCGCAACGCTCGCGGTCCTTAATAACCTTGCAAACGACACCTACAGCCAGAGCTGGATGAACCAGACGCTCGCAAACGTGGTCACCTACGAGACCTCTGAACCTGCCGTTGCCACCAAAGTCTCCCTTGGTGAAGTGGATGCAGGGTTCGTGTACCAGTCCACGGCCACCGCAGCGCCAAGCGGCACCTACCAGTCCATTACCATCCCCAGGAAGGACAACTACCTGCAGACCTATACCATCGGTATCCTAAAAGAGAGCAAAAACCAGGCACAGGCCGGATGGTTTGAGCAGTACATGCTCTCCTCTGCAGGACAGAATATCCTTGCACAGTACGGGTTTACCGCCCCGTAAATGAGAACAACGATCACAACCATTTTTTTCTGTGAGCCGGGCCGGCCGGTACCCTGCCGGCAGCACATCGCGATCCATGATCCCCCGACGCTTCCGGCCAAAAAATTTCCGGCAAAGCCTGACGTACCTTATCGCAGGGATCCTGATCGCAGCGGTCACCCTCTATCTTGCCCTGCCCATCCTCGCCCTCTTTCTCCGGATCACCCCGGAGAAGTTCTTCTCTGCACTCCAGGATCCTGACGTTACCAGCGCGCTCTGGCTGAGTCTTGTTACCACGATTATCACCCTGATCATCGTTATTGCGGTCGGCACCCCGTTCGCCTATTTCCACTCCCGGTTTTCGTACCCGGGGAAGGTGATCGTGGACACCCTCATCGACCTCCCCCTGGTCCTTCCCCCGGCAGTGGCAGGGGTCGCGCTGCTCATGCTCTATGGCCGCGCCGGTCTTCTGGGAAGATACGCAGACATGTTCGGGATCTCGATTGCCTTTACCACGCTTGCGGTGATCATGGCCCAGATCTTCGTGGCATCTCCGTTCTTCCTCCGGCAGGCAAAATCGCTCTTCGAACAGCTGGACCCGGCCTACGAGCAAACGGCTAGGACCCTTGGGGCATCGTCCCTGAGAACAATGACCCAGGTGACTCTCCCCATGACCGCCGGAGGCCTGGTTTCGGGGGCTGTAATGACCTTTGGCCGGGCACTGGGGGAGTTTGGGGCAACCATCATGTTTGCCGGGAACCTGCCCGGGGTGACCCAGACCATGCCCCTTGCGGTGTACGTGGGAATGGAAAGTGATTTATGGATCGGTCTGACCATTTCGATCCTGCTCGTAATCATCTCGTTTACCATTATGATCATAGTACGCCTGATCCAGAAGAGGGAGGCAGATCGTGCTTGAGGCAGTGCTGGTAAAGAAGCTGCGGGACTATACGCTTGATCTCTCTATCCGGGCAGCGCCCGGTAAGATCACGGTCCTTATGGGCACCAACGGCTCAGGGAAATCGACTACCCTCAATATCATCGCCGGTCTCCTGGAGCCGGATGCGGCGACCGTCACCCTGAACGGTGAATGCCTCTGCAGGACAGAGGATGGCACTGATGTGCCGGCCGAAGACCGCCGGATCGGGTACGTCCTCCAGAACCCGGCCGTATTTCCCCACATGACAGTGTACGATAACGTGGCATTCGGCCTCCGTGCACGCCACTTCTCCCGGGCGGATATTGCCTCCCGTACTGCGGACTGGCTCAGGCGTATGCATATCTCGGATCTCGCCAGCGTAAGGGCCGGGCGTCTCTCGGGAGGACAGAAACAGAGGGTGGCCCTTGCACGGGCGCTGGCCATCGATCCCAGCCTCCTCATGCTGGACGAACCTTTTACCGCCCTTGACACGGACAGTGTCCGGACGGTAAAAGACCTCACGCTCCAGTTCGTACGGGATATGCAGATCCCCTGTATCCTCGTGACCCACCGGCTGGCCGACGGCGAGGAGATAGGTGACCGTACCTGCGTGATCTGCAACGGGAAGATGGAATGGGAAGGTATCCCCGGCGAAATGCCGGAGATCTGCACCGTCTGCCACTGCAGGTAGCTCCTGAACACGGGATAATGAAGGAGGAACCATTATTTCCATTCTGCACTCACCGTCAGGCTCCCGCGTGACGCGGGCCGGTTCACTGGTTAGATATTTATAATAGGATCCAGCACGATCCTGTATGACAGACACGGAAAGGCTGACCTGGCCGGTCCGGAGAAGAGGCGATTTCTTCCGTATCGTTTCTTATATTGTCCTTGCCACGGCCCTCATCTTTGTGATCGACGTTATCACACCGCTGGGTGTGGTGATCTGGGTCCTGTACCTCATACCCCTCTTCCTGACCATGTACCTCAGCTGGAAATATGCGCCCCTCCTGATGACCGGAGTGTTTATCCTGCTGATGGCTGCAAGCCTCCTCCTCTCTCCCCGTGATCTTCCCCTTGGCTATGCGCTCATCGACCGGGTGTTCTTTGCACTGATCCTCATTATCGCTTCATTCTTCATCAGGGACTACGTCGCCAGTGTCGAGGAGATCGCCGCAAGCGAGGAGCGGTACCGATCCCTCGTGGAATGGCTGACGGTGGGGATTGCGGTGTGCAGGGAAGACCGGGTCCTGTACCTCAACCCTGCCGGGCGCCGGTTGATGGGCCTTGCTGAAGGGGATGCCACAGAAAAGGCGGATATCACCGGCATGATCGATCCAAAAGACCGGGATCTCTTCAGGGAGAGGACCAGCCAGGCGATCCATGGTGCCCGGATAACCATGGAGAACGTCCGGCTGACACGGCCTGATGGCAGTACGGTTTCCCTGGACCTGAACCTGGGGACTGTGTCCTGGGACCGGAGCACCGCACTCCAGATCGTGATGAGATCTGCCTGATAAAAAAAAACTTTTTTGCCTGTTCCGCGCCCGCATTTTATCGCCGGTATCTTATTCATTGGAGGGGTTTTATTGTTCAGGCGCTGTTCACGCCGGAGAATCCATGGGCCTCAGACAATTCCGGTAAAAACCAGGAGCGATGGCATATTATATCAGGGAAAAAACAACTGATTGCACGACTGCCGGTACGCCCGGCGTCCTGGGAGACATAAAGGAGGGATCATCCCATGACATCCATGCCTCTGGTGGCACTGATCAAAAAACAGGCAAAACCGGCACTCCTGATATTTCTCGCACTTACCCTTGTTGTGGGTATCTGCTATCCGTTTTTAGTCACCGGTATTGCACAGGTAATCTTCCCGGTGCAGGCAAACGGGGACCTTATCACCCATGAGGGAAAACTCGCCGGCTCGGCGCAGATTGGCCAGCCGTTCTCGTCTCCCCTGTATTTCTGGGGACGCCTCTCGGCGACAACACCGGTGCCATACAACGCCGGGTCATCCACCGGCTCCAACCTGGGCCCCAACAACCCCGCACTGGAACAACAGGTCCAGGCCCGCATCGATGCCCTGCACCAGGTCGACCCCGGCAATACCAATCCTATCCCTGTCGATCTGGTCACCGCTTCGGGGAGCGGTCTCGACCCGGACATCTCGGTAGCAGCCGCATACTACCAGGTGCCCCGGATTGCACGCGAACGCAACCTCACCCAGGGCGAGGTAGCAGGACTTGTTACCTCGCAGGTCGAACCCAGAGAATTCGGAATCTTCGGTGAGCCCCGGGTCAACGTCCTCTCCCTCAACCTTGCCCTTGACGATCTCTCCCGGAACAGGATCTCCGTTTCCCCGGCATCATCTCCCCTCCTCCCTGCAGGTCATCCCCCGGATCTTGTCCTTGGCATGCGGATCGCAGACTGGATCCAGGTGCTCCTCTTCATCCTTATCGTTGCCCTGATCTCCATTCCCCTTGGCGGGTGGATGGCAAAGATCTTTACCGGCAAGCCAAACTTCCTCTCCCCGGTCCTCTCGTGGGTTGAGACAAAAGCCCTTACTGCCTGCGGGGTAGCACCAGGCGAGGAGATGGACTGGAAAGAATTTGCCGTGGCCGTCATGGTCTTTGCCGTCCCCTGCATTGCCGCTGTCTTCATCCTCCAGCAGATCCAGCAGTTCCTCCCCCTCAACCCGGCAGGAGTTGGCGCTGTGCCCTGGGACCTCTCGCTCAACACCGCTATCAGCTTTGCCACCAACACCAACTGGCAGGCATATGTCCCCGAGGTAACAGTCAGCTACTTTACCCAGATGGCCGGCCTGGTGGTCCAGAACTTTATCTCGGCAGCCGTCGGGCTCGCGGTCCTGATTGCACTCATCTATGCATTCTCGCGTAAATCGGTCTCGACCATCGGCAACTTCTGGGTGCTCCTTATCCGCAGCGTGATGATCCTCGTCCCCATTGCCTTTATCATCGCCCTGGTACTCGTCTCGCAGGGCACACCCCAGACTTTTGCCGGGCCGGTTACCGTCCCGCTGCTCGATACGGTCAATGATAGTGCGGGGGCACTTGTTACCACCCAGACCATCCCGCTGGGACCCGTTGCCTCGCAGGTCGCCATCAAGATGCTCGGGACAAACGGGGGCGGCTATTACAATGCCAACTCGGCCCATCCACTGGAGAATCCCACGCCCTTCTCCAACTTTGTCGAGATGTTTGCCATGATCATCATCCCGGTCTCGCTCTGCATCACCTTCGGATCCATGATCGGCTCGCGGCGCAAAGGGGTGGCCCTCATCCTTGCCATGACCCTGATCTTCCTGCCGCTCCTGGGTCTTGTCATCTGGTCAGAGCAGGGGGGAAACCCGGCACTTGCTCCTCTTGGCGTTGACCAGACTCCCTCGGTGCTCCAGCCCGGCGGGAACATGGAAGGAAAGGAGGTACGGTTCGGGGTGGTTTCCTCAGCCCTCTTTGCGGTAATCACCACGAGTACTTCCTGTGGCGCCGTTAATTCGATGCACGACTCGTTCATGCCGGTCGCCGGCGGTGTATTGCTCTTTGATATGCACCTGGGCGAGGTGGTCTTTGGCGGTGTCGGGTCCGGCCTGTATGGGATGCTCATCTTTGTGATCATTGCGATGTTTATTGCCGGGCTGATGGTCGGGAGAACCCCCGAACTCTACGGGAAGAAGATCGAGCAGTACGAGATGAAGATGGCTACCATCATCATCCTCATCCCGATCGTCATGATCCTCGCGTTTACCTCCCTTGCCGTCCTCACAACTGCCGGTCAGGCCGGTGTGGCAAACCCCGGCCCCCATGGATTTACCGAGATCCTGTACGCCTATACCTCGGCATCCCAGAATAACGGCAGTGCCTTTGCCGGGCTGAATGCAAACAGTCTCTTCTATAACCTAACCCTTGGCTTTGCGATGTTTATCGGGCGGTACGTGATCATTATCCTGACCCTCGCGCTCGCAGGATCACTTGTCGCGAAAAAGATCGTGCCTCCCAGCGAAGGGACGCTGCGGGACCACCGGCCGCTCTTTATCCTGTGGCTGGTCTTTGTGATCCTGATTGTCGGTGCGCTCAGTTTCCTGCCTGCACTCTCGCTTGGCCCGGTTGCAGAGTACATGAAAATGGTTGCAGGAGGGCTGGTCCATGTCTGATACCAGGAAACCCAAGAGCCCGTCGGCTGTCCCGGGCCTGTACCAGCGTGCGGTTGTGGACGCCGTCCTCAAGCTGGATCCCCGGACACTCATCAATAACCCTGTAATGTTTACGGTCGAGGTCGGCAGCGCGATCACCACCATCCTGTACTTCCAGGCACTCACGGGGGCCGGGGAGGCACCGGCCGGCTTTATCGGCGCCATTTCCGCGTGGCTCTGGTTCACGGTACTCTTTGCAAACTTTGCCGAAGCGCTCGCCGAGGGGCGGGGAAAGGCACAGGCCGAGTCGCTGCGGAAGATGCGGCAGGACACCACGGCAAAGCGGCTGAAGGAAAAATACCCGATCAGAAAAGGCTGCGAGCCGCAGGAATCTGATGTGACCGAGGTCTCCTCCTCAGTACTCAGGAAATCCGACCTCTTCTATGTAAAGGCCGGGGACACGATCCCGGTGGATGGCGAGATCCTCGAAGGCATTGCCTCCATTAACGAGAGCGCTATTACCGGGGAGAGCGCCCCCGTCATCCGTGAGGCCGGTGGCGACAGGAGCGCGGTCACCGGCGGGACGGTCATCCTCTCCGACTGGCTGATTGTCAGGGTGAGCGCAAACCCCGGCGAGGGTTTCCTTGACCACATGATCAGCCTCATCGAAGGGGCCAAGCGCCAGAAAACACCCAATGAGATCGCGCTTAACATCCTGCTGTTAGGCCTGACCACGGTCTTTATCGTCGTCGCCGCAACCCTCTACGCCTTTTCGGCATACAGCGTCCAGGCCGCCGGGGCCGGGACCACCATAACGGTCACCGTACTCGTGGCACTCTTTGTCTGCCTTGCGCCCACCACGATCGGTGGTCTCCTGTCGGCCATTGGTATCGCGGGTATGGACCGTCTGATCCAGAGAAACGTGATCACGACCTCGGGCCGGGCCATCGAGGCCGCAGGGGACGTGGATGTCCTCCTGCTCGACAAGACCGGGACCATCACGCTCGGGAACCGTCAGGCGGTGGAGTTTCTCCCGGTAGATGGCACCACCATCGAAGACCTCGCCGGGGTATCCCAGCTCGCCTCACTTGCCGACGAAACCCCCGAGGGCCGGAGCATTGTGGTCCTTGCCAAGGAAAAATACGGCCTGCGGGGCAGGACAGTGGGGGGATCGGGGCCGGATGCCGGCATGCAGTTTGTGCCCTTCTCCAGCCAGACCCGGATGAGCGGGGTTGACCAGGGCGACCTCCATATCCGGAAAGGGGCAGCCGATGCCATGTTCCGGTACATCCAGTCCAGCGGGAATGCGGTCTCGGACCAGCTCAGGGAGGTTATCGATACTATCTCCCGGGCCGGCGGTACCCCTCTTGTCGTGGCGCAGAACGGGAAGGCCATGGGAGTCATCCACTTAAAGGACATCGTAAAAGGCGGGATCAAAGAGCGTTTTGTCCAGCTCCGGAAAATGGGCATCAAGACCGTTATGATCACCGGTGACAACCGGCTGACAGCCGCCACGATTGCGGCAGAGGCCGGGGTGGACGATTTCCTCGCCGAAGCAACGCCCGAGAGCAAGCTGAAGCTGATCCGTGAGTATCAGGCCGGCGGGCGGATGGTTGCCATGACCGGTGACGGGACCAATGATGCGCCGGCGCTGGCCCAAGCCGATGTCGCAGTGGCCATGAACACCGGCACCCAGCCGGCCCGCGAGGCGGCAAACATGATCGATCTCGATTCCAACCCGACCAAGCTCATCGAGATCGTGGAGATCGGAAAACAACTTCTGATGACCAGGGGAGCACTCACGACGTTTTCCATTGCAAACGATATCGCCAAATATTTCGCCATCATCCCGGTCGCGTTTGCCTCCACCTACCCATCCCTCTCCGCGCTCAACATCCTCGGCCTTCATGACGGTATCCTGTCCGCGGTGATCTTCAATGCCATTATCATCGTTATCCTCATCCCGCTCGCACTGCGCGGGGTGAAGTACCACGCAATGTCGGCAGAAGAGGCCCTGCGTAACAATATCCTGATCTACGGTGTCGGCGGGATCATCGCTCCCTTTATCGGGATAAAGCTCATCGATATGCTGCTTATCTTTTTAGGAGCGTGAGATGCAGATGCCTGTTTCTGCCGATACCATCCCCGGCCAGCGGCCGGACCCCGATGCCCTGCTTGCCTGCGTCCAGAGAGAAGAGATGCAGAAGAAGCGGGGAAAACTCAAGATCTTCCTTGGGTATATTGCCGGTGTGGGAAAGACCTACGAGATGCTCAAGGCCGCCCACCTGCGCAAGGACGAGGGCATCGATGTCAGGATCGGGTACATCGAACCACACGGGCGGAAGGAAACCGAGATACTCATGGAGGGGTTGCCCGTTATCCCGGTCCGCACGATCGAGTACCATGGGGTCAGACTCCCCGAGATGGACCTTGATGCCATCCTCGCAGCCCACCCCAGGCTGGTCCTCGTGGACGAACTGGCTCACACCAATGTCCCCGGTTCCCGGCACCTGAAACGCTACCAGGATGTCGAGGAGCTGCTCGCGGCCGGGATCGATGTCTATTCCACGCTCAACGTCCAGCACATCGAGAGCCTGAATGATGTGGTGGCGCGGATCACCGGCGTTATCATCAAGGAGAAGATCCCCGACCGGGTGATTGACGAAGCCTCCGAGATCGAGGTTGTTGATCTTGCCCCGCCCGAGCTCCTCCAGCGCCTTCGCGAGGGAAAGGTGTATGTTCCCGAGATGGCAGCCCGGGCAATCGAGCAGTTCTTCAACGAGGGAAACCTCTATGCCCTTCGCGAACTGGTGCTGCGCCGGGCCGCAGAGCGTGTTGATACCCAGATGCTTGCGTACATGCAGACCCGCTCGATCCCCGGCCCCTGGCCGGTGGGTGAATTCCTGCTGGTCTGCATCGGGCCTGGCCCCCTTGCGGAACGGCTGATCCGGACTACCCGCCGCCAGGCTGACCGGATCAATGCCCACTGGTGTGCGGTCTATGTCGAGACGCCGGCCCACCACCGGCTCTCGCGGGAAGCAAAAGAGCAGGTTGACCGGTCACTCCAGCTCGCGGAGAAACTGGGGGCAACCACGGCAAGCCTCTTCGGGCTCAATGTCGCAAATACAGTTATCGAGTACGCACGCCAGCACAACGTGACCCGGATCATTATAGGAAAGACCCTGCGCCCGCGGTGGCAGGAGTTTGTCTTTGGTTCGGTGGTAGACCAGCTCATCCATAACAGCGGGCCGATCGATGTGTACGTGATCAGCAGCGGTAAGGGCCTGCCGGAAAAGCCGGTGGACGCAGAGCCCCTGTTGCCGGCGTCGCCCCCGCGTGCCTACGTGGACAGCCTGACGCTCGTGGTAGCGGTCACTATCATCGGCTGGCTGTTCCATCCCCTCATTTCCCCGGTCAACCAGCTGATGTTCTACCTTCTTGCTGTCGTGGTGATCGCATTCAAGTGGGGCCTGCGCCCGGCCATCTTTACCTCTGTGGTCGGTGTCATCGCGTTTGACTTCTTCTTTGTGCCCCCGTACCTGACGTTCCGTATCTCCGATACCCAGTACCTGGTTACCTTCCTTGGCATGATCACCGTGGGAACCGTCATCAGTATGCTCGTGACCCGTGCCCGCCGGCATGCCGATGCTGCACAGAGCCGGGAGAAGGAGACCAGCACGCTCTATGGACTCTCGCAGGACCTCGCGGTAGCCATGGACGCAGAAGCGATCATGAAGGCCGTGGGCCAGCACATCAGGGAGATCTTCCAGTGGGAGAGCGTCTTTTTCCTCCCGGAAAACGGCCACCTTGCGGCCCATGCCGGGAGCCCGGGCCTTGCAATAGACGGGGACGATATCGCAGTCGCGACCTGGGCGTTCCAGCACGGAACCATTGCCGGTTATGACACCGACACCCTGCACGGTTCAAAACTCCGGTACATCCCCCTCCAGAGCTCGCGGGGGGCCCTTGGGATCCTGGCAGTCCGGCCGACCGAGCCAAACGGCGTGATCGCCTATGAGCAGGCCCGTATCCTGGCTGCATTTGCCAACCAGACCGCACTCGCGCTCGAGCGGGTAAACCTGCAAAAAGCCGGATAAGGGCAGACAGGGAGTCCTTCCCTGAAATACGCTTTTTTCGTAGCGCTCCCGCAAATGCCAGGTACTTCAATCAGATGATCTCGATCCGGCGCAGCCACAGGCCCACTATGATGTAGGCAATGACCGCACATACGATGCCGGCCAGAATTACGGAAAAGAGCAGGTAGTTGCCGCTCAGGAACGCCGACGCGATCCAGAGCAGGACCCGGATGATCCCGTACGCGACGACCACGATGCCGGCGTAGAAGACGATCAGGGCAATGGTCCCGGGGACCAGCAGTTCATCCATGGATATACCTCATTCAAGATACCCCGCCAGCAGATCTTCGTACAGCCTTTTTGTGTTTTCCGCGGTCCGGGGCATGGCAGGGAACCCCGCATAGTGTTTTGTCTCTGCCACGTCCTCCACGAGGTCCAGCTTGTCCTGCTCTTCCGAGTAGAACCAGTCCTTTTCACGGTAATACCACGATAGATACTCCTGTTCGGTCTGGCCCGGTGTCGGTATGAGGAGGGCCCGGGTCTTTCCCAGTTCAGCAAGTTCCATCAGGGTGGTGTACCCCGAGCGGCAGATCACGCACTTTGCCCGGTTCATCAGCTCGGTTTTTACCTCGGTCGGAACATAGGGGACGCAGGTCCAGTTCCCGTGCCGGACCGGGGCAGGTTTTGCCTGCGGGCTGCCAAGCAGCACGACACCGGGACCTTCGAGTTCGCCGATCCTTGAAAGGACGATCTTCTCGAGGATGGTCCGCTGGGGTTCGGGCCCGGAGATGATGATGAGGTACTCGAGGTCCTGCCGGCAGGCGAGTTGTCGGGTACCGGAAAGGATCCCCGAGAAATAGGCGCGCTCGCGGGCCACGTCTGTCTGCGGCCGGGAGAGCTTGCCGGCAAGAGAGAGCGGCCCCGGGGGATTGTCAGGAACGATGATCCGGGCATACTGGTCGTGGAGGAACATGTTTGCCGGGATGGCGAGCAGTTCTGCCGGCCAGTACAGGAGCGGGAGGTGGTAGTGCAGCTGGTGGGAGATGAAGATCGAGGGTACGTGGGAGGAGAAGACACCCAGCCGGTTGTCGCTGATGACCAGGTCAAAGTGCTCTTTTGCGAGAATCGATTCAAGGGTTGCGTGCTCGCGGGCCACTGCCGCCAGCATAAACGGCATGGATGCGCAGAACTTCGGGACAAACAGGTGCCCGGCGCTGAAGGGGACCGGGTAATCCGGGTACTCGATAAAGGGTGCATCCGGGAACTCCTGCCGGAGCACCGCAAGGGCATTGCCACAGGCGGCAACGGTAACTTCATGGCCATGATCACGCAGGGTCCGGATCACGGGGATGTCGCGCGTGGCGTGACCCAGGCCCCAGTTCAGCGGAGATACCAGCACGTGCGCCATCAGAACCTTCCCTGAATTATCATTGCCCCCATAAAGTATATTGAGGTGACGTGCCAGGATGCAGGGAAAAACCCGGATCCACCATGCCTGCGGTCAGAGCGTGAGCATCCTCTCGTTTGTGCGGAGCCACTCCCGGTGCTCCCGGTAATCCGGCATCGCTTTTTCCACTTTTGCCCAGAACCGGTCCGAGTGGTCCGGCTGGCGCAGGTGGACCAGTTCGTGGACGACCACGTAGTCGATCACCTCGGGCGGGGCAAGAACCAGGCGCCACGAGAACGAGAGAGTACCGGTGCTGCTGCACGAGGCCCAGCGCCGCCGGGCATCCGTGATCCGGATCTTTTTTGGTACATAATCGAGGATAGCAGCGACCCCGGCAACCCGGACCGGGAGGATCTCCGCCGCTTTCCGGGTGTACCATGCCTGGAGCAGTTTTTTGCATTCCGGTAACTGCAACTCCCCGATATAGAGCCGGTCCGCGAGCGTGATCCCGGCATCGCTTCCCGCGAGCACGGCAAGAGCGAACGGTTTTCCCAGAAAGAGAAACTGTTCGCCGGCAGCAAAGGACCGAGTCCCGGGATCGGGCCGGCTTTTCATCTCGGCCACCTTTTTTTCAATCCAGGTCCGTTTCTCTTCAATGATCTCCTGGATCCAGGTCTCCGGTGCCCGGAGCGGGGCACGCACCACGAGCCCTGCATCGGGCGTGATCTCAAGGGAGACCGTCCGGCGATGGGAGCGGATAATCCGATCGGGGCGGAGAGGAGTCATGACAGTTTCATTCCTCATGTTTGCTCTCCCGCATGATGATATTTCGGGCGGGAGGGGAGAAAGTAAACACCCCCTGAAGACCACCTCCCAACCGGGCTCGATCTGGGCCCGGATAGGCCTGTTTTGGACCCCATCGGAGCCCGTAACGGGCTCCGATTTAAAACAAAGCCCAAATAAGCCTTATTTTGGCAAACGGACAAAAAATAACGCTCTCATAAAGGCATTTTGCAGGCCGATTTTGGGGCCGGACAGGTTTTCGCATTATCCGGGAAAAAGATGCCGCTAAAAACACGTCCATGAGCCGTTAAAGGGCATTATATGAGGCTCAATTCTGGCGTATTTTGGCAAATAATAAGATATATGAGCCCGGATTTTCGGGCAGGGTAATCGGACGGTTTTACGGGCGTATTTTATGGGGAGTCCTGGCATCAGAAAAGCGAAAACCCCTGACACGTTATGGAACGTTTACCTTTCCATACCTATATCGCCTGAACCTGCAAAGAATAGTGCAGATGGTACCGGAGCCCGAATTCAGGTACAAGCAGTGCCTTATTGTGCGAAACGACATCAAGATGAGCTGCGGCAAGAAATGCGCACAGGCAGCGCATGCCTCTATCGGGGCATTCGAGAGTGCCGATAAAACCATGCGCAAGGCCTGGCAGGCAGAAGGGCAGAAGAAGGTGGTGCTTCGGGCAGACTCCGAACGGGCGCTCTATGAGATCAAGGTGATCGCCGAACGCGCCGGTATCTCCACCTCGCTTATCCAGGACGCCGGCATGACCGAGATCCCGCCCGGCACGATCACCGCGCTCGGGCTTGGGCCGGCAAAGACCGAAGACCTCGACAAGATCACCGGGTCACTGTCATTGTTATGAGAGAGAGTCCGTATCCGCTCGAACGCGAGCTCGGGATGCAGTTCTATGCCACCGATACGGCCGGGATCGGCGGGACGCTGCGTACGGTGCCGGATGATTTTATTGTCGAAGAGATCCCGCTGGACAAAAAAGGCGGCTCCTCCGGCCCGTACCTGATCTGCCGGCTCACCAAGACCAACTGGGAGCTCCAGCACGCGGTAAAGGAGATCGCAAAACGGCTCAATATCAGCCACCGGCGGATCGGATGGGGCGGGACCAAGGACCGGAACGCCCGGACAACGCAACTGCTCTCTCTCTACAAGATCACCCCCGAGCAGGTCGCCGCGCTCCATATAAAAGATATCACCCTTGAGGTGATCGGCGAGGCAAACGAGCAGCTCTCTCTGGGCGATCTTGCCGGCAACCGGTTCGATATCCTCATCCGTGACGTGGACACGACCGATCCCGCGAGCCAGGTGTCAGCGGTCACCGATGCTGCGGCCGTTGCCCTTCCCAACTACTTCGGGCTCCAGCGCTTCGGGGTGATCCGCCCGCTGACACACCGGATCGGCGAACTGATCCTCCGCGGCGAGTACGAGCAGGCAGTGGCCTCCTACGTGGGCCAGGCCTTCCCGCTCGAAAGAGAGGAGGCACGGAGGGCGAGGACACTCTACTGGGAGACCCGGGACCCGGCACTTGCCCTCCGCGAACTCCCGGTTCCGATGTCCTTTGAGCGCTCCATGCTGTCGCACCTCCAGGCGCACCCCGGAGATTATTCCGGGGCACTCCGGCAGCTGCCCCCCAAGCTCCTCTCCATGTTTGTCTCCGCGTTCCAGTCGTACCTCTTCAACTGCGCTCTCTCGCACCGGCTTGCTACGGGCCACGCTCTCGCCGAGGCAGTACCGGGCGACCGGCTCATCTTTGCAAACGGGCGCACTGATACGGCAACCGCTGCCAGCCGTGCGGCGGTCTCGATCCACCTTTCCCGGGGCCGGTGCTCGATCGGGCTCTTTATGCCCGGCCGGGACGACACGGGCGCCCAGGCCGGTGACGAGTCCACGCGGGCGATGCTGGCCGATCTTGGGATCACGGCGGACCATTTCCGCCGGGCATCGGAGTTCGTGCAGACAAAGTTCGACGGGGCATGGCGCCCGATCGCGCTGCACACGGCGATCGAAGCCGCAGTACAGGACACCGGCGTGCGCCTGAAATTTACATTGCCCCCGGGCCATTATGCTACCACAGTCTGCCGGGAATACATGAAGGCCGACCCGGTCCGGATGGTCTGAATATCCCGGGAGGGATACCGTTCCCCCTATTACGCCGTCAGTCTCGGGGATTTTTTTTCACGGACCATTAAAAATACGGTTTGCCCCGGGCCGTTTATTCCGGAAGTAACAAAAAAGGAGACCGGGAGAGCCGGTTGTTTATTTTCGTGCATCCGCCAAGGCCTGCGCCCCGTCAATTGCATCGTTGAGGTTGCCGAGCCGGTCGACAAGGTTGATCTTCAATGCGTCGGCCCCCCGGATCACCCGGCCATCCGCAATATCCGAGCGGGAGATCATCCGCTGGGTGGTCACGTCGTCAATGAACCGCTCGAAGCTCTCGTTGACGATCTGCTGGGCATAGGCCTCTTCGGCAGGAGAGAGCGCCCGCGAGGTCGACCCCATATCCTTGAATGCCCCGGACTTGACAACTGTGACATTGTAGCCTTCCTGGTTCATCCAGCCGCTGATATCGGAGAAGGTCCAGATGACACCGACCGCACCGGTCAGCGTGTCGGGATCCGCATAGATCAGGTTGGCGTGAGCGCTCACGTAATAAGCGGCGGAGGTGGCCATATCACCCATGGAAACGACCACCGGTTTCTTGCTTTTTGCGTAATTGAGATCGCTGATGATCTCCTCGGCTGCTGCCGGCGATCCTCCCGGGCTGTCCACCCGGAGCACAATGGCATCGACCGTGGGATCGTCGGCCGCAGCGCGGAGCTGGTTACCCACGTACTCGCTGCCGACACTGTCATCGCTGGTAAAATCCCCTGTCGCAAGCGTGCCCTCCATCCGGATGACCTTTACTCCGGGGTGCTGGGTCTCCGAGATAACGAACACGACCGAAAAGATGCAGATCACCAGGAAGAGGACGCCGATGATGATCAACAGCCATTTCAGGGTGGACCGGGGACCTTGGCCCGGTGTAATCATTGCAGGGTAGATGGAAGGAATATCCATAGGGTAAACTCGTCCTTACGGGTACAGCACGTCAAACTCGGAGACAAGGTTGCTGCCGCACAGGTAGTATTTCTTGAGGTTTAACCGGATCATCTCGTCCTCGGTGTTGATATGCATGCCGCCCACGAGGGAGGGGGTGTCCGATCCCCCGACAATGAACGGGAGGTGGATGAGCCGGATCTCGTCCACGAGCTTCTCGTGGAGCATGTGCCAGTTGAGGGTAGGGCCGCCCTCGATCATCAGCTTCTTTACCCCGTACTTGTCATGCAGGATCTGCATGAGGAGGGGGAGCTCGACATGGTCTTTTCCGGCAACGGCCACGTTCACGCCCTTTGCCCGGATCGCCTCGACCCGGTCCTTCGGGGCCCGCTCCGAGACCGCGATAAGGCTGGGGGCATCGGGGCCGAGCACGTTTGCATCCAGGGGAATGTCGGCCATGCTGCAGGGGATTACCCGCAGCGGGCTCTTGCCGGGGACGAGCCGGACGGTCAAAAAGGAGTTATCGATCCGGATCGTGTTTGCACCGACCATGATCGCATCGTAGGCAGCCCGGGTCTCGTGGAGCAAAATTTCTGTCTCGTGAGCCATGTACTTCATGAGGATCTTGCTGGAGGCACCCTTTTTCAGGGTGAGCTTGCCGTCAGCGGTGATCTCGGACATCATCAACACATGAGGGCGGGCCGGTGCTGCTGCCATTCCAATCAACTCTCTTGTTCTGTTATACGCGTTATGTAAATAATATGGTGACGCCTGAGGCCAGTCATTACCGATAGGATGCTGAGGCACTTTGTTTATCCTGATCATCCCGTAACTTTTAATGGTTCGCAGACGTATGATGAAGATATGAATATTACCGCCCTCCGGCCCAGGTTCAAGCAGTACCTGGAGCCGGTTGCCGGTCTCTTTGTCCGGTGCGGCGTTACGCCCAACCAGTGTTCGTTTCTGGCCCTTGTTGCCGGGATCGCTGCGGCCGTGCTCTTCATGGAGCGCTGGTTTCTCGTAGGGAGCCTGCTCCTGCTCCTCTCTGCGCTCTTCGATCTCATTGACGGCAGCATTGCCCGGCAGACCAACTCCCACACGAACTTTGGTGCGGTCTTTGACTGGATCGTTGACAAGTACGTGGACGCACTGGTGATCCTCGGCGTCGGGCTCTCCGGCATTGCGATCGTGAGCGGGATCCTGCCGGTCTCGCAGACCGCAGACCTTGCCCTTGTCGGCCTTGCGATCACCGGTTCGCTGATGAACACATTCATCAAGCCGGTGGTATACGCGGAGATCGGGTACCGGGAGAAAGTGGAGGGCAAGATCGACGATCCCCTCGAAGGTGTAGGGTTCTTTGGCCGGCCCGAGACTTTCCTTGTGCTGATCCTCGGGGGCGTTACCGGCTTTATCTGGATCTCGATTATCCTGATCGCGGTCTGCACCAACCTCTCGGCCATCCAGCGGATCCTCTACCTGTACCGGACCCTGTCCTGATACAGGAAGTTCGGAATCTTCTTTTTTCGTGAGTGAACATTCCACAATTCCCGGGCAACCGGAGGTATCTTTTCACGGGACTGCGTGGGCAAGAAGAGAGGTTACGCGTGTCCCCATAACAGCCGGCGATTGGGCCATGTGCCGGAAAAAAAGAGATGAAATTCCGCCCGCTAGGTCTGCGGGGGTTCAGTATCCCCTGATGATTCTGCCACGGGTACCGGTTCCGGGGCAGGTGAAGCGGCCGGTTTCTGCGGGCCCTTCCCCCGGATCCGTTCCAGGTCATGGACAATCTCCCCGTAATAGAGCTGGTACAGTTCATCAGCAAAGTTTCCGAGCTGGGGGATGAGGACGAAGAGGCCGTACGCGATCAGGATCAGGGCCACGAGGGCAAGCATCTCCGCGATCACGTTATGGGCCCAGAAGAAACTCTCGTACCCGTACTCGCCGTTTCCCGCGATGTCGGACCAGTACGGGAACCACTGGCCGGTGTAGGCCATGATCACAAAGACGTTCCGGAAGAGGTTGAGGATATAGATAGTTGGGCCAACCAGGAGAAACGCCAGGATCTTCTGCCGGAGCGTGGTCGGGACTGCGGCGGCAACACCCAGCATGATCGCGATGCTCTGGATACCGGTGCAGGCGAGGATGATCTCCACCCGGAAGCTGTTCCGGGCAATGATGTTCCAGGCATCGAGGTTAACCGGGTAGTTGAAGACCTGGAGCAGCCAGACAACCTCGCCTACCACCGCCGAGATCAGCCAGTTGCCGGCCTCGGGAATGTAGGTGAACGGTGCATAGATCAGGAATGCTACCGCTGCCGCACGGGAGAGGTGGAGGACTGCGGTATTCTCCTCGAGCAGGTACCGTATGGTGATGAGCAGGAACGGGACCGAGAGGATTGCCATGACAGGGTAGAGAAAGTTATTCTCGGAGAAGTACTCGGGCAGGTCGGCAAAGAGGAAAGCAACGATAAAGACCCAGCCGATGATCGCGGCATATTTCCGGTGGCGACCGGGTATCAGGGATGCCAGAAATCCCAGGCAGGAGATCAGGACAAGATACTCGATCATCGTATTTCTCTTAGCCTTCTCATCAAAAAAAGGATTCTCCCTTGACATCCCGGTTTTCAGGAGGGCGGGGTCACATCATCCCCCTAAATCGCGGCGGGTTTTAAGTCACCGCCGTGCTGAACCGGCCGGGATACTCACCTTAATCTTGTAGCATGACCTATACTGTTATCCGATGTTTTGCCCGGAATGTAAAACGATGTTAATCTCATCTGCCGGCCAGCTTAAATGCCGCAAGTGTGGGTATATCAGGAAGATCGAGTCCACCGAACATATGACCCGCAAGAAGGAGCGCACGGAAAACGAGATCACCATCGTTGACGACGAGGACGACAAAGTAAAAACAATGCCTACGATCCAGATCAAGTGCCCCAAGTGCGAGAACAACCTCGCTTTCTGGTGGCTCCGTCAGCTCCGGGCCGCTGATGAGAGCGAGGTCAGGTTCTTCCGGTGCACCGAATGCGGCCATACCTGGCGCCAATACGATTAAATAAAAAATAATTACCAGATTTTTTTTGGATTTTTCACTCCGGGAATTTTTGGAGAATTGCATTTTTCCCTTTATTCTTCACCGGTTCAAGCTCCTGATAGAGAACTGTTCATCAGAATACATCGATCAACAGCTCATGAGAAAACAAGGGAACGGCAGGGCACATGCAGTTCTCATACCACTTGCTCCGTCCACATCGCGGTCTCATCTGCCAAACCTCAGCAGGATCAGGGACCCCTTTACTCAGTATAAAGCGGGAGTCCCTTATCGTACACAAACGGGGGACCCTGTTGTCTAACGGTCGCGGGCAAAAAAGTAAAGCAAATCAGCCCCGTCGCATGGCCATCTCGACCGCGACCCGGAGCTGACGGTCATCAAACGGCTTGAGGAGGTACCCGTCCGGCACGGTCCTGCGTGCCATCTCGAGGATCTTGGCCTCATCATGACCGGTCATGTACACGAACGGGATATCGGTATTGTTGAGCAGGTAGTCTCCGATGGCAAGCCCGTCGTTCTGTCCCTGGAGCTCTATATCGATCAGGGCGATGTCGGGCTTGCATTCCTGAATGGAGCTCACCGCGGCTTCAACATTGTTCGCTTTGCCGCAGACATGGTATCCCATCTGTTTCAGCCGTAAGTCCAGGAGCTCGGCCATCTGCTGGTCATCTTCGAGAAAAAATACCTTCAGCGGTGCAATCATACTCGTTTATACATAATGATATCAAGTATAAAATTCTTTTTTATGATGAAATCAGAGGACTCTGGAGAATCCGGTCATGCAAAGAACCCGGACACGTGTCATGAGACACAGGATGAAAGCGGCCGGTAAAAAGATGGTGATCAGAGGAGGCCCGGCGCCTTGACACGGAACATCTGCCAGAGCACGCGGCCCATGACACGGTAGGTGAAGTCCAGCTCGTCGAAACTGGGGATGCCGTGTTCCTTGAGCATCTCGCGGCCCACGTTCATCGAATCGCCGCCAAGGAGGGTGGCGATCAGCCGGTTCTCGGTCCGTTCCGAGAATTTGAGGATCTGTTTTGCCATCTGTTCCGAGGTGAGCACGAGGTTGGGGAAGCCGATCACAAAGGCCATGTCCCAGAGATCGCCGTGCTTTGCGAGCACCTCGAAGGTCTTCTCGAAACGCTTCTCGGTCGCATCGCCCAGCAGGTCAATCGGGTTGCCCTTGTTCCAGAACTCGGGAAGGAAATCGTTGAGCTCTTCAAGGACATCCGCCGGGAGGTCGATGAGCTCGATACCGTACCGCTCCGCGTAGTCCGAGGAGAGCACGGCAAAGCCGCCGGCGTTGGTGATGACCACCGCACGCTTCCCCTTGGGGTAGCGCTTGGGGTGGGCGAGCACTTGTGCGGCAAGGAATGCACCAGTCAGGGTGTGGACGGCGATGACGCCGGATTTCCTGAACGCTTCCATGTACACCTCGTACGAACCGGAGAGCGACCCGGTGTGGGAGGCAGAAGCGGCCTGGCCCTTCTTTGAGGAGCCTGACTTGATGGCAATGACCGGCTTGGACTTGGCCACCTCGGAGACGACCTCCATGAAGGCCTTACCGTCCGTGATCTGCTCGATGTACATGATGATGGCTTTTGTCTTGGGATCTTTTTCCACGTACCTGAGATAGTCGAGGAAATCGAGGTCGCACTGGTTACCGACCGAGATGACGTTGGAGAAACCAATGTTCTTTGCCAGGCTCCAGTCAACGACCGTGTTGATGATGGCACCGCTCTGGGAGATGAACGCGATGTTACCGGGCTTGGGCGACTGGTGGACATACGTGGTGTCGATGCCCCGCGGCGGTACGATAAGACCCAGGCAGTTTGGACCGATGATCCGCATGCCATGGCCTTTTGCTATGGCCACAACACGTTCTTCGAGTGCCTTGCCATCGGGCCCCATCTCCTTGAACCCGGCCGTAATGATGACCGCAAGGGATACACCCTTTGCCCCGCATTCCTCGATTACTGCGGGGACGTGGATGGCCGGGACGGTGATGACTGCCATATCGACCGGCGCCTGGATGGCCGTGATGGTGGGGTAGGCCTTGAGTCCCTGGATCTCTGCACGCTTGTTGTTGACCGGGTAGAGCTGACCGGGGAAGTGCAGGAGGTTATGCATGACCGCGTATCCCATCTTGGAGGAGTCCTGGGATGCGCCAATCACCGCGATCGACCGCGGGGTGAAGTACTCGATCGGGACCGGGACGCGTTCCGGTGCCTCCACCTTGTGGACGGAATCGCTCACGATCACGCGGGCATCTACCGCACAGGCACCCGACTCGTACAACCGGAGGGGGTTGACATCGAACTCCACGATATTCTCGTTCTCCAGGAAGAACCGGCAGACATTGCCGATGATCTTTACCAGGCCCTCCTCGTCACGGGGCTTTGCACCGCGGTAACCGGCAATGAGCGGGTACGCGTTGATCTCCCGGACCATCTGCCGGATCTCGTCATCGGTGACCGGCAGGATACGCAGGGTCACGTCCTTCATGAGCTCGACCATCGTCCCGCCCATACCAAACGTGATCACCTTGCCGAATGCAGGGTCCGTCCGCCCGCCGATGATCAGCTCGAGGCCGGGCTCTGCCTGCTGTTCGACCATGACCCCTTCGATCTGCGCCTCGGTATTGTAGGACTTGGCGTTGTCGATAATTTTTGTAAAGGCGCCAAGAGCGGCCTTCCTGCTCCCGATACCGACCATCACACCGCCTGCATCGCTCTTGTGGACGATCTGCGGCGAGATGATCTTCATCACCACCGGGCATCCCATCTTCTCGGCAGCAATAGCCGCGTCCTCGCCGTTCTTGACGATCTGGTACTCCGGAACGGGAATGTCGTATTTCCGCAAAATGTCGTATCCTTCTGCTTCAGAGAGCATCTTCTGGGTCACAATCTTCACCTCGAATCATGGTCTGGGAACCCTCGCGTCAGGAGGTCCGGGTCCCCGGTTTGTCGTCGGGCATGCAGGCAAAAGGTCCTGATAACGGACGCGGCGCATACCCTGCTGTATGATCTGATTAGAAATTTGGCGATGCCTCATTTAAATGTGCTGAATTGTAAGCAATGCGCGAGATAAGGTAAACGGACGGCTTTACGGGCGATTTTTTCCATTCGGACCAAAAGAATAACATTAATTCATCATTATTGATAATGTAATTTAGAGGAATACAATGGACAAGAGCGCAGAGACCACCGGCACCGCCATCAAATACTATACACCGGACCCCTCCTACCGCGTGCACAGCTGGATGGGTGATTATACCTGGGCATACAACGAGTTTGTTAAGGACCCGGACAAGTTCTGGGATCACATTGCCCAGAAACTCCACTGGTTTTCCCCCTATGATAAGGTCTGCGAGTGGAACTACCCGTACGCGAAGTGGTTTGTCAACGGCAAGACCAACATCACCTACAACTGCCTTGACCGGCACGTGCTGGGCGACCGGCGCAACAAGGTGGCACTGATCTGGAAAGGCGAACACACCGAGGAGGAACGGGTCTTTACCTACCGGCAGCTGTACCGCGAGGTCCAGAGATTTGCCAACGGCTTAAAGAAACTGGGCGTCACCAAAGGCGACCGGGTCTGTATCTACATGCCGGTCATCCCCGAGCAGGTGATCGCCATGCTCGCCTGCACCCGGATCGGGGCGATCCATTCCGTGGTCTTCGGGGGCTATGGGGCAGCGGCGCTCAACCAGCGGATCGTGGGTGCCGGCGCCAAGATCGTGATCACGGCCGATATGGCGATCCGACGGGGCAAGGCAATCCCGCTTAAGCACGTGATCGAGGAGGCAGTCATCAACGCCCCCGCCGTTGAGAAGATCATTATCCTGCGCCGGGAGCAGCGCACCCCGGTCGAACTCCACAGCGAGATGGAGGTTGACTTCTACGAACTCATGGCGGATGTCGGCTCCGATTGCCCGGCCGAGGTCATGGATGCGGAAGACCCGCTCTTTATCCTGTACACCAGCGGCACTACCGGCGCGCCCAAGGGCATTGTCCATACCTGCGGGGGCTACATGGTGGGCGCCTATTATACGACCAAGTACATCTTCGACATCAAGGAGCACGACGTGTACTGGTGTACCGCCGACCCCGGCTGGATCACCGGCCACTCCTACGTGGTGTACGGGCCGCTCTCAGTGGGCGCGACCGTCCTTATTGCCGAGAACACCCCGGACTACCCGGACCCGGGGACCTGGTGGAAGATCATCGAGGAGTACGGGGTCAACATTCTCTATACTGCACCGACCGCGATCAGGATGTTCATGAAACTTGGCGAGGAATGGCCGAACAAGTACAACCTCGGCTCGCTGCGTGTGCTCGGGTCGGTCGGGGAACCGCTCAACCCCGAGGCTTTCGAATGGTTCTATCATGTAATCGGGAAGGACCGGTGCCCCATCGTGGATACCTGGTGGCAGACCGAGACCGGCATGCACATGGTGACAACGGTGCTGGGCGAACCCATGCGGCCGGGCTACGTGGGCAAATCCGTTCCCGGCGTAGTGGCAGACGTGGTGGACAAGGACGGGAAACCGGTCGAGCCGGGCAAGAGCGGATTTTTGGTGATGCGCCAACCCTGGCCCTCCATGATGCGCACGATCTGGAACAATGATGAGCGGTACCGCAAGTACTGGGAGACGATCCCCGGCTGCTACCAGGTGGGCGACCTTGCGATCAAGGATCCCGACGGGTACATCATGGTGATCGGGAGGTCTGACGACCTCATCATCGTCTCGGGCCACAACATCGGCACGGCCGAAGTAGAGAGTGCACTCGTCTCCCACAAGGCAGTGGCGGAAGCGGCCGTGATCGGGAAACCCGATCCCTTAAAGGGGAACACCATCAAGGCCTTTGTCACCCTCCGCGTGGGCCATACCCCGAGCGATAAGCTGAAAAACGAGCTGATCTACCACGTGCGGATCACGCTTGGTCCCATTGCCATGCCCTCCGAGATCGAGTTTACTGATTCCCTGCCCAAGACCCGGAGCGGAAAGATCGTCCGCCGGGTGCTCAAGGCAAAGGAGATGGGCATGGACCCGGGCGACATCTCCACGCTCGACGAATAAGACCGGACCATCACCCCTTTTTTTTGTTTTTATCCTTCCCCGTTAACCCGATGCCTTTTTATACCGCGCTCCCCTTTCTTTATATGCTTTATATATACGGGGATGACCGTCACGCGATCTCCTCGTCCTCCAACCTATTCGGATCCCAAGACTCAGGTGATGATACCATGAAGGCAAATCCAGAGGACTCACTGAAGATAGAAAATATCGTTGCATCTGCAAAAGTGACCGACTACCTCGATTTACCGGCGCTCGCCTCCAAGATCAAGGATGCAGAATACAACAAGAAACGGTTCCCCGGCGTTGTCCTGCGGATGCAGAACCCCAAGATCGCTGCCCTTGTCTTTGGCTCGGGCAAGGTGGTCCTGACCGGGGCAAAGAGCGTGGACAGCCTCTCCAAGGGGCTGACGATCCTAGGCAACCAGCTCCGCAGCCTGGACATCGATATCCCGAAGAAGCTTACCTACAAGATCCAGAACATCGTGACCTCGGCCGATCTTGCGACCGCGATCAACCTCAACAAGATCGCGGTAGGCTTCAACCTGGACAGGATCGAGTACGAACCCGAGCAGTTCCCGGGCCTGGTGTACCGGCTCGAAAACCCCAAGGTCGTGGTCCTGCTCTTTGGCTCGGGTAAGCTAATCATCACCGGGGGCAAGGAACCCGAGGACGCAAAGAAGGCCGTCGTCAAGATCCTCTCCGACCTGCGCAGCCTCGGCCTGATGTAAGAGCCCGGTTCTGCCTTGCGCGGGACATAAATACTACGGGTTTGAATGAAAATCTTTTTTTAGACTATGTGTCAATATTTGACGCCGAAAAAAGTGTCCAATATATAATATTTATGTTAATTGTTCGCCAATCCGAGCTAATATATATCTTTGGCAAGATAAATTGGGGTACAGAATAAAGAAAACCATGGAGTTGTGTGCATGAGAACCGAAAATGTGATGTATTTTACCGAGAAGGAAGAAGAATTTGCCAACCTTCTCATAGAGATCGGTACCAAGAAGAATGTCGCGAAGGTGCTGGTGTTTCTCGCAAACATCCCCGAGGCTACCTCCCGTGCCATTGAGCGTGGCACCGATCTCCGCCAGCCCGAAGTGAGCATTGCCATGCGGTACCTGATGGACCAGGGCTGGATCAACAGCCGCGAGAGCAAGGCCGAGAGCAAGGGCCGCCCGGTCAAGATCTACGAGCTTGCAAAGCCCATCACCGATATCATGGACAGTATCGAGAAAGAGAAGAAGAAGGAAGCGACCAACCAGCTCGCAATGATACAGAAATTACGGGACTACATCCGGTGATGTAAGGACCGAACACTTTTTTTCATTCCCCACAATTATCGTTGTATTTCCCGTAAACCGGGTAAAGAGGCCGCTTTCGATCACACCGGGAATGACCGCCATCTCCGCTTCGAGGCCGGCCGCGTCGGCAATCTCCTCAAAGTGGCAGTCCACGATGAAGTTGCCATTGTCCGTGATGACCGGGCCGTCTTTTTTAACCCCTTCGCGGATAAACGGCCGGCACCCCAGGCCCCGCAGCTGAGCAATTGCGGTTTTCGTGGCAAACGGGAGAGTCTCGACCGGGACGATACCGCCAAGCTTTTTAACCATCTTTGCTTCGTCTACAACGACCACGAACCGGAATGCCGCGGATGCAACACACTTCTCCCGGGTGAGCGCCGCACCGCGTCCCTTGATCATCCGGAACCGGGGGTCCACCTGGTCTGCGCCATCAATGGCGAGATCAAGCACCGGGTTGTCGTCCAGCGTGGTTAAAGGGATGCCGTACTCCCGCGCCCTCATCGCGGTCTGGTAGGAGGTGGGGACGCCCGCAATCGAGAGGCCTTCCCGGATCCGGCCCGAGAGGCTCTCGATGGCGTAGAAGACCGTGGAGCCGGTGCCAAGGCCGATCACCATGCCGTCCTCCACAATCTCCGCTGCCTGGTATCCTGCCGCCCTTTTTGCGGCGGCGACTGCATCTGCTGTGCCAGCCATAGTGATGATAGGATTCGGTGCCGGTATAATTAAAACTGGTGAAGGGAGAGGCGTACTGTCTTCCTGATGATGTCCCTTGGTGCGAATTTTCGGAAAGGGTCGTTGCCTCAAAATATATTGCGATGTCTCCCCGCCTCAGGGCCCCTCACGGGGCACAGTTGGGCAGGGGCCGTTTTCCCCCTTAATCCGATTCTTCTGGTGTTCGTAATTTTTTTTTTTTGGAATGCAAATTTTTAGTCACTGGCCCGCCGCGGGGGCGCCCCTTCGGGGGCGGCGGGAGGTATCGCTATTCCACGGCAATAAAAAACAGGGATGAGAGAAGAGATGTCAGCACAGCCGCATACCGGATGTATTTGTAAAAAGATATGCGATTTTCCGTTGGGACCGTTCTACAGTTTATTTCAAAAAAATCTTCTTTGTCTCTTCTCTTGCCGCGTGCGCCGTGCAGTCAAGCGTGATGGGCGTGATCGAGACATTGCCTTTCCGGACCGCGTGCACGTCCGTGCCCTCCTCCGCGTCCTCGATGAGCGGGCCGTTGATCCAGAAGTACGGCCGCCCCCGGGGGTCAAGCCGTTTTTCCACGCCCGTGTGGAAGAGCTTGCGGGCAAGGTGCGTGACCTCGTAACCACCGCGGATCTCCGACGGGATATTGACGTTGATCACGTCGGCTGCCGGGGGAAATCCCGATGCCAGCACGCGTTCCACCACATCGCGCACGACTTTCTTTGCCGTCTCAAAACTCTGCGCTGACTGGCCGGGATCGTCAAACTTGTCCCCCTGGTCCTCTACCTGGAGCGAGAAGGCGATCCCTTTTGTGCCCTGGTTGGAGGCCTCAAGCGCCGCACCGACCGTGCCCGAGGTCATGATCGACTCGTACGAAAGATTCTCGCCGATGTTGATCCCGCTCACCACGAGCGCTGGTGCCAGCCTGAGGGAGTACAGCCCGATGATCGCTGCGTCGGTGGGCTTGCCGCCGACCGCCCATGCGGGAATGCCGTTGATCTTTATCCGGTTGGCCCGGATGGGCTCGAAGATCGAGATCGATCGGCCCACCGCGCTCTGCTGGGTTGCCGGCGCCACCACCGTCACGTCCGCGATCGGGGCGAGCGCATCGTAGGCCGCCCAGATACCCAGGGAGTTCACGCCGTCATCGTTGGTAAGCAGGATCGCGGGTTTCATAGGATGTACTACTCCTTAGCACCCACCGGTCAATTAACTTCACCGATCCGCATGCAGCCATGCCTGCCGGCACGGGACGGATAGGGTAATTGCCTGCAGGTGCAATAGTACCTGCGATGAAGGTCCTGCTTGCTGAGTATGCCACTGCCTGCGACCCCGCCCTTGCTCCTGAGGGAGCCGCAATGCTCGATGTCCTTGCCGGAAGTTTTGCCCGGTGCGGGTACGACGTTGTCCAGCCGGGTCCGGGGGATTTCTCTGCCGAGATCGTGCGCCTTGCCCCTGAATGCGACATAGGACTTGTGATCGCCCCCGACCACATGCTTGCAAAGCTCACCCTCCCGATCGAACAGTACTCGCACAACCTTGGCTGCGGGAGCATGAATGCCGCACTCTGCGCAAGCAAGGTGGCAACCGGCAGGGTCCTCCGGGGCCATGGGATCCCGGTCCCTGCCCCTGCCCCTTCCGGCCGGCGCGTGGTTAAACCGATCAATGGCTGTGATTCCCATGGCGTCAGGCTCACCACGGATGCACCTGGCCCGGGCGAGTTTGCCGAGGCATATATCGAAGGCGAACACTACTCGGTGAGCCTTCTCTTAAGCCGGGTGGTGGGCGAAGCCTGCCTGTATTTCTCCGGCAATGCACCGCTCGTCCTCTCGGTCAACAAACAGGACGTGACCCTCGACCCCGATGGCAGATTCACGTATGGCGGCGGCGAGACGCCGGTACACCCGCCACGCGAACAGGAGATCCGCGATACCGCGATCAAGGCTGCGACCGTGCTCGGCTGCCAGGGGTATTGCGGGGTGGATGTCGTGGTCGGCGACCAGGTCTGCGTAGTGGACGTAAACCCGCGGATCACGACAAGCATTGTCGGGATTGCTGCCTGCATGGAAGAGGAGATCGCCAACCTGCTGGTTGCCGCATCGCGGGGTTCGGTGCCAAAAGAAGTCCACCTGTCCGGCCATGTGCGGTTCGACCGGGCGGGAAAGGTAACAAGACTATGATCGGTATCGATGTGGGCGGGGCAAACCTGAAAGTCGCTGACGGGCGCGGTGTCCACATCCACTACTGCCCCCTCTGGACCGGCGCCCCGATTGCCGACCTCCTGCGACCGTACGCGGGCACAGGAAACGAGCCTGCCGCGGTGGTGATGAGCGGCGAGCTCGCTGACTGTTTTGACAATAAACTGCAAGGGATTACGTTCATTGTCCATGCGGTCCGGGAGGTTTTTCCCTGCGCACGGTTCTATGGGACCGATGCTGCCTTCCATGACGGTGCGCTCCCGGTCCTTGCTGCGGCAAACTGGCTTGCGGCCGCGGACTACCTGCGGGAGAAGTACCCGGACGCGGTGCTCCTCGACATCGGGAGCACCACCGCCGACATCATCCCGCTCGCGTGTTTCCCCGCGCTGCGGGGTCTCACGGACCTTGCACGGCTCCGGAAGGGATACCTCGTATACACCGGCATGCTCCGGACCCCGGTTGCAACCCTTCTTTCCTCCGTAATACTTGACGGGATCAGGACCCCGGTCAGCACGGAATACTTTGCTGCGAGCGCCGATGCCCACCTGGTGCTCGGCCATATCACCCCGGCAGAGTATACCTGCGACACGCCGGACAAAAAAGAGAAGACACGGGCCGCGTCCTTACGCCGGCTCGCCCGGGTGGTCTGCGCCGACCTCGCGGAGATCGGGGAGGACGGCGCCCTGCAGATTGCGCAGGCATTCTGGGACCGGCAAAAGGAGATTGTCTGCAACACCGTGCGCCGGGTTAAGGAGGAGAGCGGCGCATCCCCGGTGATCGTGGCAGGCCTGGGTGCTGCTCTCTTTGCCCGGGAACTGGTCGGGACCGACCTCAATGGCGTGCTTGGGCCGGTGGCGGATGCGCTCCCGGCGTACGCGGTCCGCGAGGTGGCGTCACGGAACCCTGGAAGCTAAGCCTTGTCCTGCTCGCGGGCTCGCTTGGCCTGACCGGGCTCTTATGGATCCTGCACCTGCCGTTCTTCTTTTTCTTCCTCTGGGTCCCGCTCGTCCCGTTCTTTTCGCAGGGGCCTAAAAAGCGCTGCCCGGTGTGCGGATGGGAAACCGCAGGCAGCGAGAATTTCTGCCCCGCTGACGGCACCCCGCTCGCCCCCTGCCCCGGCGGCGAGAGTGGAGAGCGAGATCACTGAGAGCGGAATGCGTGTCCCGAAAAGCGGGGTTGCAGGGACGGGACCGGGAAATACTTTCGTGAACTTCCGGCAGCTGGTCCGGTCCACGATGATATCCAGTGCGTCCAGCCATGCGGCCGTCCGGTTGACCGTCATCATGGTCGCGAGGGTGAGGCAGAGGTCAACAACCGGCGACCCGATCCGGGTGCCCGGGTAGAACGGCTCGTCCGCGTTTACGATACTTCCGCAGTGTTTGCAGGAGAACCGCTTCACGTTCACGTGCAGCGTGCGTTCCCGTTCGTTCTCCCGGATGATACAAAAGATCTTTTTCCTGGTATCATATCCCGAGACCGGCCCCCCGCAGTCCGGGCAGGCGGCACAATCGCCAAAGGAGACGCCGTCCACGGCCAAAAGGCCGGCCTGGACAATCGTGGAGAGCATGGGTGGGACCCGGGGGGCCATCATGGAGCTGCACCCCCCGGGCCGGTCCCGGCATTCCGGGCACTGCAGTTCCGGGCCGGATTTCCTGCCGACAACCCACTAATAATCATCACTTTTTCCTCAGATTTGATCACGCTTAAATATATTGGACACAGACCCTGTGTGTTCGAGGTTAGAACATGGATTTCAAGTACGTACCAAGCACCTGCCCCTACTGTGGCAACGGGTGCGGTGTCAACCTTGTCGTTGCTGACGGCAAGTTCGTGGGGATCTCCCCGTGGCACCGGAACCCGGTCAACGAGGGTAAGGTCTGTATCCGCGGGAACAAGTCCTACGAGTTCGTCAACAGCCCCGCACGGCTTGTCACTCCTCTCATTAAGAAGGGAGACAAGTTCGAAGAGGCCAGCTGGGAAGACGCGTACAAGGAGATCGCTAACGCGTTCAAGTCCGCCAAAGGCGACGCGATTGGCGTGGTTGCATCCGCACGGAACAGCAACGAGGACTCCTTTGTCTTAAAGAACTTCGCAGCAAACGTGCTCAAGACCGCAAACATCGACTACTGCGGCCGCCGCTGCAATGCCGATGCGGTCAAGGGCCTCGCCGATGCCTTCGGTAACGGCGCGACCACAAACTCGCTTGCCGACCTTTCTGATGCAAAGGCGATCCTTGTCGTGGGCAGCAACCCGCTCGAGGAGAACCCGCTCGCCGGCCGCCGGATCATCATGGCCCAGCAGAACGGTGCCAAGATCATTGTCGCCGATGCCCGTAAAACGGCAACCGCGAAGATCGCCGACCTCCACATTGCCTGCAACCCGGGCAGCGGCGTTGCGCTCGTCAACGGTATCATCACCGCGATCGTCAAGGCCGGAAAGGAGAACAAGGACTACATTGCAAAGCACACGAAAGACTTCGAGAAGGCCAAGGCAGCCGCCGCCTCCTGCACCCCCGATGTGGTCGCAAAGGCAGCCGGCATTGATGCCGCAACAGTCGCGAAGGCTGCCGAGATCTTTGCCGCAGCCCAGCCCGCAGCGGTCGTTACCTCTGCAGGTGCAGGCGCCGGCGACCTGATCCGGGCCCTTGCAAACCTCCAGCTGGTTACCGGCAATGTCGGCAAGGCCGGCGCAGGTGTCAACCTCCTCCGCGGCAAGTCCAATGCACAGGGCGCAGCCGATGTCGGCGCAGTCCCCGGCGAGGGCGGCCTTACCGTCCCGGCCATGATCGATGCGGCAGCAGCCGGCAAGATCAAGGCCCTCTACGTGGTCGGCGAGAACATTGCTTCCGCAGGCCCGCATGTTGCCGATGCACTCGGCAAGCTCGACTTCCTCGTGGTCCAGGACCTCTTCCTGACCGAGACCGCCGCCAAGGCAAACGTTGTCCTGCCCTCTGCCTCCTTTGCAGAGCGCGACGGCACCGTCACCAACGCCGAGCGCCGCGTCCAGCGGATCCGCAAGGCCATCGAGCCGGTCGGTAGCGCAAAGGCAGACTGGCAGATCGTCTGCGAGCTCGCCAAGGCCATGGGACACGAGAAGGAGTTTGCGTTCAAGGACGCAGAAGCGATCTTTAACGAGGTCGCAAAGGCAGTCCCCGCCTATGCAGGCATCACCTACGCGGCACTCGAAAAGCCCGAGGCAGTCCAGTGGCCGGCAGCCGGCGGAAAGTTCGGCACCGCAGTCCTCTACGCGGACAAGTTCGCCACCAAGGACGGCAAGGCAGCCTTTGCTGCAGTCGAGTACAAGGCCGTCGAGGCCGCCGGCGGGGAATATCCGCTCGCGGTTGCCGCAGTCTGGCCCATGGGAACTCTCTCCACCAACTCCGCATCCATTGTGCGCGAGTGGCCCTTCCCCAAAGTCCAGATCAATGCCGACGATGCAAAGGAACTGGGCATCCCGAACGGCTCTGCCGTCAAGGTCACCTGCAAGGTTGGCACGATTGAACTCGTTGCCGATGTCACCAAAGACATCAAGAAAGGTGTGGTCGCCATGGCCGTCCCGGCGGGCATCACGGCTGTGAAGATCGAGATCGCAGGAGGGAACTAACCATGACAAAGAAAGGCGATATGCTCTACGCGTGGACCAACGACGCAGAGATCCAGAAGAAGGCCGAGCTCGGTGGCGCGGTCACCTCCTTGTGGAAACACGCGCTCGAGACCAAGACCATTGATGCAGTGCTGGTCATCTCCAAGGGTAAGGACCTCTACGATGCAAAGCCGACACTCGTGACCGACCCGGCACAGCTCGCAAACACGGCTGGTTCGCTCCACTGCGGTACGCTCCTCCTGCCCAAGCTCATCAAGAAGTACTTAGGCGGCGCTGAGACCATGAAGATCGGTGTCACCGTCAAGGGCTGCGACGCAATGGCGTTCTATGAACTGGCCAAGCGCAAGCAGATCAACCTGGACAACATCTTCATGATCGGTGTCAACTGCGGTGGGTCGGTCAGCCCGGTCCTTGCCCGCAGGATGATTGCCGACAAGTACCAGGTCGACCCGGACACCGTCCACAAGGAAGAGATCGACAAGGGTCAGTTCATCATCGAGTACGAAGGTGGCCACAAGGGTATCACCGTCGATGAACTCGAAGAGCACGGCTACGGACGCCGGTCCAACTGCCGCCGCTGCAAGATGAAGGTCCCCCGCCAGGCAGACCTCGCCTGCGGTAACTGGGGTGTCATCGGACCCCGCGCCGGAAAGGCAACCTTTGTCGAGGTGTGCAGCGATAAAGGCGCACACCTTGTTGACAGCGCCGTAAAGAAGGGCATCCTCGCAACCGAGGGCGCCAACCCCAAGGGTCTTGAGATCCGCGGCAAAGTCGAGGGCGCAATGCTCAAGCTCGGCGAGAAGTGGCGCAAGCACGACTTCGAAGGCCTGGGCAGCGGCAAGGACCGCTTAAAGAAGATCATGGCCGAGACCTCGCGCTGCATCAAGTGCTACTCGTGCATCTCCGCCTGCCCGATCTGCTACTGCGTTGACTGCACCACCAAGAACCCGGTCTATATCAAGCCCGGCGAGGTACCGCCAAGCTTCATGTTCCACCTCATCCGGTTCGCCCACATTGCAGACTCCTGCGTGAACTGCGGCCAGTGCCAGGAACTCTGTCCTGCCGAGATCCCCAACGCTCTCTTCATGCACGCCCAGCAGGTCGAGCTCGAGAAGATGTTCGGCCACGTGCCCGGCGTCTCCATGGAACTCCCGCTCATGGCGTTTGTCGAGGAGCGCGAAGAGCGTGCCCGTCTGTCCAACACCGGCAGCGACATGATCTACGAGAACGTGTTCAACCCTGTCGCGAAGAAATAATCTCCCCTTTTTGGGGAACGTCTTTTTTTAGCATCCATTCCTGGAAAATTCTTCAGATCAAAGGAAGATCCGCTCTTATTTTATCGGTGCAATTCCTCCCGTCGCCCCCGATGGGACGCCCCCGCGGCGGGTATCTGGAGAGGAAGAGGGGAATTACGTCTCGCAAATATTTTCCGGGCCACTAAAACGAAATAATACCCGACACGGGAAAACGCCTCGTTGGATTTTGCACTACGCACGTACCGGGATCCTCACACTACATCGAAATCAGTGAGCGGTTCTGAACAGTGAGAAGACGCCCGGACACGCATTCGCGAGCGAGGGCCCGATGAGGCGCCCGAGCGATCCCCGAAAGGGGTGGGAAAATCATATTGGAAGCCTCTCTCACGCATCCGGTAATTTGTCCTGTTATGTTCCCGAATAGTTACTCAAGGCATGGGCTATCGCTCTTCAACGGTGCAGAAAAACCTCCGACAATCTAAAGAAACTCTCACCCGATCCCGTGGATCTTCCGGAACAGCCGTACCCGGGCCCGGGTTGCATCCCGTGGCGGCGGAACCGTATGGGTCATTCGTTCCCCTTCTGCGGCCCGGAGGATCGCGTTCACGGCAGCCGGGTGCGACCGGCCGTAACCGCCTTCAAGGACAAATGCCGGCGGAAGGCCGGTTGCATCGATCAACAGGCCGGTAAGGAGTCCGTAATCGTCGGGGTGGAGGTCCATCACGCTCAGCGGGTCATCCGCGAGCGAGTCCTGCCCGGCAGAGACAATGAGGAGGTCCGGGTTAAAACATTCAATCGCCGGGATGAAGAGATCCGTAAAGACATGGGCATAATCGCCGATCGTACACCCGTGGAGGAGCGGCGCGTTCACCGTGCAGCCCGCACCGGGACCGGACCCGGTCTCGGTGGCCGCACCGGAACGGGGGAAGAGGCCCTCCGCGTGGACCGAGCAGTACAGCACCCGCTCGCTTTTCTTGAAGGTTTCCTGTGTCCCGTTGCCGTGGTGGATATCCCAGTCAACAATCGCGATCCGGTCCGTAGTGCCAAGCATGTGCGCCGCAGCGACCGCCGCGTTGTTGATGAGGCAAAAGCCCATCGCCCAGGCCGGCAGGGCGTGGTGGCCGGGCGGGCGGACAAGCGCAAAGGCACTCTTTCCCTCATGGGCCATCCCGGCAGCCTGGCATGCAGCACCGGCCGCGTACAGGGCAGCACCGTACGACCACGGGGTAAAATAGGTATCAGTATCGATAAATCCCGCCATGTTCCGGGCAACCGTCACGCTGGGCAGCAGCCCTTCCACCGGCATGGGGGAGAGCCGGTGCAGCCACGCGAGATAGCCGGGCTCGTGGACCCGGGCGAGGTCAGCCTCTGCTGCCGGAACCGGTTTTACCAGGGGCGTCCCGGCCGGCAGGGCTGCTAGGAGAGCATGGAGGCGCCCAGCGGATTCGGGATGACCCGGGCAGTCGTGGAGATCGAAGACCGGCCCGGTGATGACAGCACACGGCATACGGTCCGACCGGATCGGATGATGAGGGAATCTGCGGTCCGGGTGATGAAGCTTGCGGCGGGCACTGGGACAGGAAAACAACATTCGTTAAAACGGAGGGAAAAATAAAATCACACGAAATATAAACGAGAAAAACCAGCTGATCCTTTCAGTGAAGATACCGGAATCATTTAAAAGAACCGTTGACGCATTCTGGGACTGGTTCCTTGAACCACGGCCCTGCATATTTGTGGCGATCTTTTGTATCGGGTGCCTGCTTGAGATCGTCTTTCACCTGGTACTGAATACTTCTGTTGCCTACACGCACTTTTTCTACCTGATCATTGTTCTTGCCGGGCTCTGGTACCCGGACCGGGCTGTCCTGTTAGCGGTTTTCTTCGGAGGCATTTACGGCATCGTGGAATTTATCCATACCGGGACCATCTCCGGGGAATCACTGTTCCGCATCCTGATCTTATGCCTGGTGGCCATCGTTGTCAGCAGTATTGCTCGTCGCATGATGGTACAGAAAAACCAGCTGCAGGACTCCCAAGATGCACTGGCCCTTGCAAACAAAAAACTTAACCTTCTCTCCGGTATCACGCGTCACGACATCAACAACCAGCTTACGGGTCTTTTAGGCTACCTCGAACTTTCAAAAGATACAGGGACAGATCCAAAAATGCTGGAATATATTACACGGGAGGAAGTCCTCGCCCGCACCATCCAGCGCGAGATAGCATTCACCAAGGATTACGAGGAGATCGGGCTCCACGTCCCGCAATGGCAGAACGTGGCAAAGATTCTCCGGGCGGACTGGTCCTCACGGCAGCCGGGGATCGTTATCCTGAATACTGAACTTGACGGTCTTGAAGTCTATGCCGATCCCCTCCTGGAAAAGATCTTCGGGAACCTGATCGACAATTCGCTCCGGCATGGAAAGAAGGTCAGCCAGATCCGCATATCGTATGCAATCCATGACCCGGATCTCGTCCTGATCTACGAAGACAATGGCGTGGGTATCCCGGAATCGGACAAGGATCATATCTTTGAAAAGGGATTCGGCCGGCATACCGGTATGGGGCTTTTCCTGTCACGGGAAATTCTGAATATTACCGGGCTGTCCATACGGGAGACCGGCACGCGAGGGGAGGGCGCCCGGTTCGAGATAGCGCTTCCCTCAGGACGGTTCCGATTCAGGTAACCCGGCCCGGTTTTCCGAGGACCGCGATCCTTTTACACCGGGTTTTTTGAAAAATTCTCCGGGCAAAAGGGAGACTGGTCACCGGCCTGTCTCCAATGGATTACAACCCGCGTTTTATCCACAGGACAAGCGACACGCTGATGAAAACAACAAAAAACGTAAACCGGTAAGCTACCGCCAGGTTCACCGCAATCCCCGAGGGCGAGAAGAGAAAACCACAGATCAGAAAAAGCAGGGTGACAATACAGACTGCGGGAATGGCATAGTACCTGGTTGACCAGTAAGCGAGGATGAGGGGAATGAAATAGAGGAGCCAGACCGGATTGCCCAGCGGGGTTACTATATCTACCAGATAAACTGCCAGGAAGACCAGTAAAACGATAATTACCAGGCCAAAATCCGATGAAAGATGTCTGAGAATCAGCGACAGCCGGGATTTATTATGGTGTTGGATCATGATCAGATATTCCCCCTAAACGAGAACTGGCATTTTCTCCTGCACCTTAACCTATTCGGGCCGGTTTTTAAAAATCATTGCTGTTTTCTCCTCGTTCCCGGTGAAATCCCGGACCTGTACCTGAAAACGAACAGCTGTTACAGGACCGATAAATGCACGTTAACACCGGCGTCAAAGTGTTTTTAATCGATGAAAAGTTACGGTATGAACCGGTACCATTCCTTGGGGACTTATCATTTGAAGCCTTTCCGGCATTTCCTTTATACTCGCTGGAAAACAAAATAGGGGGCTGTATATTACAGGGATAATGGTACTACCAACAGGAATTAATGCATTAAAAAAAAGGGATCAATAGCGAGTCCATAATAACAAGGCTCCTCATCATGACGGATCGACCTACCTCTGATTCAGGGACAGAACCGCCCGCTTCTCTTCCCGCCACCGGCCTTTCTACTGCCGAAGTCGCCGGCCTGAGGGAACGCTATGGGTTCAACGATATTCCCGAAGAAAAGAAAAATCCGCTCCTTAAATTCCTCTCTTATTTCTGGGGTCCGATCCCGTGGATGATCGAGACAGCCGCCCTCCTGTCGGCAGCAATATCGCACTGGGATGATTTTGCCATCATCATCCTTCTGCTGGTAACCAATGCAGTTGTCGGATTTTTCCAGGAGAGAAAAGCGGAAAATGCTATCGAACTCCTAAAAAAACAGCTCGCACCCAATGCCCGCGTACTCCGGGACGGGACATGGCAGGAGATCCCGGCCCGCGAACTCGTGCCCGGCGACCTTGTCCATGTCCGGCTCGGGGATATTGTCCCGGCAGACGCGGTCCTTGGAAAGGGAAACTTTCTCCTTCTCGATGAATCCGCTTTGACCGGCGAATCCCTCCCGGTCGAAAAGAAAACTGGCGATACCGTCTATTCCGGTTCCATTGCCCGTCAGGGCGAAATGGATGCAGGGGTCACAACAACAGGGGGAAACACTTTTTTTGGCAAGACTGCCCGGCTTGTCCAGGCAAAACCCCCGCGAAGCCATTTCCAGGCTGCCGTCGAACGGATCGGGAACTATCTTATCATCCTCGCTATCGTGCTCGTCAGCATAATTATCATTGTTTCAGTCATTCGTTCTGAATCATTCCTTGAAACACTTCAGTTTGCCCTTATTCTCGTAGTAGCCGCAATTCCCGTGGCACTTCCCGCAGTTTTGACGGTAACTCTTGCGGTCGGGGCCGTGGCCCTTGCAAAAAAAGAGGCGATTGTCAGCCGCCTGAGTGCCATAGAAGAGATGGCAGGGATGGATATCCTCTGTTCCGATAAGACCGGGACAATTACACAGAATTCCATCAGTATCGGTGAAATCTGGACATTTTCCGGGATTTCCGGGCAGGACGTTATTATTGCGGCGGCGCTCGCCTCAAAAAAAGAGAGTAATGATCCGATCGACATGGCAATTTTTTCACGGTACGATCATCTTGCGCCACAATCCGGGACTCCCGCCACCGAAGTTCTGGATTTTGTTCCTTTTGACCCGGTCTCCAAATTCTCAAAGGCGACAGTCCATGACCGATCGGGCAAATCGTTCGAAGTGGCTAAAGGAGCACCGCAGGCAATAGCTTCCCTTGTCGGAACAGACGATAATGTAACCCCCATACTGGATACCTGGGTTCTGGATTTTGCGCGGAAAGGGTTCCGTGCACTCGGGGTAGCCCGGACGGACAGCGCCGGGACATGGCGGTACCTCGGTCTGATTGGCCTGTTTGATCCCCCCCGGGAAGATTCCGGGGCAACTATTGTCGAAGCCAAAAAGCTCGGCGTAAATGTGAAAATGGTGACGGGCGACCACGTTGCCATTGCACAGGAGATTTCCGCACAGGTGGGCCTGGACCAGAACATCCTTCCCCGGACCGCACTCGTAGAGGGTGATGGGGATGAATCCCGCAAACAACTCGAGTCGGCCGGCGGATTTGCCCAGGTCCTTCCCGAAGACAAGTTCCGAATCGTTAAGATCCTGCAAGAGGGCGACCATATTGTAGGTATGACCGGAGACGGTGTGAACGATGCACCGGCTCTCCGTGAAGCAGATGCCGGTATTGCGGTTGCCGGTGCGACCGATGCGGCAAAATCTGCTGCAGACATCGTACTGACAAAACCCGGACTCTCGGTTATCATCGATGCGATCGAGCGAAGCCGGGAGATTTTCCGAAGGATGGAAAATTACGCAGTCTACCGGATTGCTGAAACGGTACGGGTCCTGATATTCCTGACTTTGTGTATTGTGGTGCTGAATTTTTATCCGGTTACCGCGATCATGCTGGTCGTTCTCGCTATCTTAAACGACCTTCCGATTATGATGATCGCCTTTGACAACGCCCCTGTTGCAGGAAAACCCGTGCGCTGGCAGATGAACCGCATTCTGACACTCGCCACTATTCTCGGAGTCCTGGGGGTTGTCTCAAGTTTCATCCTTCTCTGGGTGGCAAAAGAATATTATCATCTTGATGCGGGTGTTATCCAGACGCTCATTTTCCTCAAGCTTGCCGTTGCCGGTCATATGACTATTTACCTTGCCCGAACCGGCCAGCAGCACTTCTGGGAACGGCCTTTGCCGGCACTTGCCCTGTTTGGTACAGCAGAAATTACCCAGATTGTCGCGACCCTCATCGCGATCTATGGTGTTTTCATGACACCGCTCGGGTGGTTCCTCGCCCTTATTGTCTGGGGGTATGCTCTGGCCTGGTTCCTGATCAACGACCAGATCAAGGTACTGTTATTCAGGAAGATCCACCCGTACTCGTGATCCTTTTTCAGACGATGCGGCACATCAATCGGAAATTCACCGGTTGGCCCGCCCCCCAATAAATAAATACCACGACCTGCTCAGTACCCTCTTTGAGGTGCAGGAAAAATGCCACCGGTTGTCTGGGATTTGGGGATCTTTGTGTATGAATATCTCAAAATCATTGTAGCCTGTGCTGCGGTTCTCCTCGCAATAAAGTGGAGGAAGAATGAATTCCTCGCAGGCCTGTTCTTTCTCCTGTTGTACACCATCTTTGATGCGATAGATATTTTCTTTGCCGACATTCTCCAGAAGCCGTTTATCGAAACCTCACAATTCGGATTCATCATGCTTGCGCTCATCTTCTTTATCATCGGGATGTGGAAGACCCGGCAGTGCACCGGGGGCTTAACTTCGCCTGAGCCAACCGGGGTTGAAGAACACCCACGATAAGAGCACCATCAGGACAGCAACGATAGTGACCACCTGGATAGGAGACACCTGGTGAGCACTAAAAAAGGAGCAGGCTCACCTAAAATTCAGGAGCGGCAGGAGAAATTTTTGTGATGCAGAAACGGTCGGCTGAAAAATAATAACCTTTTTCCGGTTTTTATGGATAGATCATAACACATATCTTGACCCGGCAACGATATTTTCCTCAACTGTTCGTCCGGAATACCTGTCCTGCACGGGCAGATCCCGGACAACGGAAACCTGGAACACACCGGGACTTGACGATAACAGGATATCCATGACATTTTCGTTCCCCTCCGGTTTTACCCCGACAAAACGGATCGCGGTTATCTCCATTATCGTTGGTGTCATCGCCGGGTTCGGGGCCCTGCTCTTTTACGAGGGCCTCAAGTGGGCAACGGCATTTTTCATGGGATACCTCCTGCAGTATGCATACCCGCAGGAAGGCCAGAGCATGGCGGTGATCAGCCAGTGGTCACAGCCCCATTCGCTCGTCCTCCTTCTCCCGGTCATGATAGTCGGCAGCCTCATCTCCGGGATTCTTGTGACCCGGTTAGCTCCCGAGGCTGAAGGTGACGGTACCGATGCCGCGTTCCGGGCCTTCCACACCACCGGGAGGATCCGGAAACGGATCCCGATCCTGAAAGCCGTAACCTCTATTCTCACCATCTCCACCGGGGGAAGTGCGGGGAGGGAAGGGCCCGCAGCGCAGATCGCGGGAGGGTTTGGGTCCATGGTGGCGGATATGATGGGGCTCTCCCCCAAGGAGAGAAGGATCGCGCTCACCACCGGGATCGGGGCCGGGATCGGTACCATCTTCAAGGCACCGCTGGGCGGGGCCGTGCTTGCCGCAGAGGTCCTCTATACCCGGGACTTCGAGTCAGAGGCGATCGTCCCGGCATTCATTGCATCCGTGATCGGGTATGCCATCTTCGGGTTCTTTGAAGGATATGCTCCCGTCTTTGCACTGATACCCCTTACATGGACCGTGGAGCAGATCCCCCTCTTCCTCCTGCTCGGTGTCCTGTGCGCCGCGTTCGGGATCCTTTTTATCACGGTTTACCACTGGAGCTCCGACCGGTTCTCCAGTCTCTTTAAGGCTTACAACATCCCCCGTTACCTGATGCCCGTTGCGGGTGCACTCCTCCTTGGGGCATTTGTCATCTGCCTTGCGCTGGTCTCCCCGGATGCGGAAACACTCGGGCTTGCCGGCATGGGTACCGGGTACGGCTTTGACCAGCTCATGCTGTACTCCCTCCTCCCCCTTGCAGTCGTCCTGCTGCTGCCTTTTGTGAAGATCATCGCGACTTCTCTTACGCTCGGGTCCGGCGGTAGTGGCGGTGTTTTTGCCCCGGGGCTGACCATCGGGGCTGCTGTCGGGGCGGCACTCGGTATTTTCCTGCATGTGGCATTCCCCGCCTATGTCCCCGTTGAAACGATCCCGGTCTTTGTGGTTGTGGGCATGATCTCCCTTTTTGGTGCAGTGGCAAAGGCACCCATCTCCGTGCTGATCATGGTCGTGGAGATGGTAGGGAGTATCACGATCCTGATACCGGCAATGGCAGCGGTTGCCGTCTCCCACATCCTGACAGGAGAGAAAGGCATCTTCAGGGACCAGGTCCCGACAAGGGCGCAGTCCGGCGCACACCGCGGGGAATACGACCGGGAGACCCTCGAGGGGATCTTTGTCCGGGACGCGATGACCCCAAAAGACATGGTTATCTCTGTCTCCCCGACGGACGATCCGGAAAAAGTGGTCCACCTTATGACCACAACCGGCCATACCGGTTTTCCGGTCATTGAGAACGGCCGGCTGGTAGGGATGATCACCAACCGGGACGTGAGCGCCATGCGGGTGATGGACAAGACCTGCCCCGGCATCCACGAGGGAATGACATCCCCGCCATTTGTTATTCACCCGGACGATACCCTGGAGGCTGCACTTGAAATCATGGTCGGCCATGGTTTTGATCACCTGCCGGTCGTGCGAAAGGAACTCCCGGAAACCCTGGTCGGTTTCCTGACGCGGACCGATATCCTGAGAACCTATGTCCAGGCCAGCCACCTGCTGGCGTGCAAGAAGGAGCACCCGGAAGAATCCGGGGGATCTTTATGAGGGGTCATCAGGATACTTTCTCCCATCGTACCGGTGTTCCGGGTGTTTTGGCCTTTCCTGGATCTTTTACTCTCCCTGATATCCGCCGCAGGCCCCGGCAATAAAATTACATATGCCATGAGCGTCCAATGCACACGCTGAGGCGAGAGGGTGGACCCTGACGGTATGCTGTACTCCTGCATCGGGAGGTATGACGAAGCACTCGCGCTCCATGATGGAGTGCTCAAAGAGCGGCCGGGCGATACCGGTACGCTCCTTGCAAAGGCGGCGACCCTGGACCGCATGGGCCGGTTTGCGGATGCACTCGCGGTGATCGAAGAGGTCCATGCCGCCGATAAGCTCCAGCCGGATGCCTGGTTCTTAAAGGGATTTTTCCTGTACCACCGCGGGGACTTAACCGCGGCGGCCGCATGCCTCGACGAATCCGTGAAGATCTCCCCGCGCCACACCGAGGCCTGGTGCATCCGGGGGAACTGCCACTACCACACGGGGGAGCTTGACGAGGCGCTGGAATGCTACGGGAAGGCGATCGGTACCGACGCGGCGTACCCGAAAGCGTGGTACAACAAGGGCGTGGTCCTTTCCGATACCCGCCGGTATGAGGAGGCCCTGCGCTGCTACGACGAGGTGCTCCGCTTAAACCCCGGGGTGGCTACGGTCTGGACAAACAAGGGATTCTGCCTTGCCATGACCGGGAAATACGAAGAGGCAGTGGACGCGTTTACCACGGCTCTTGAGATCAACCCGGCCGACATCACCGCATGGAATGACAAGGCGGCAGCCCTGCGCAGGCTCGGGCGTGAGGCGGAAGCAGAAGCGTGTGCAGAAAAAGCAATTGAGCTGGGCCGGAACCGCGGGCCATCACTCGTGCTCTAAAAAAAAGGACGGGAGATCTCCCGGCCTCCCGCAATTCAGCCGGGAGTCTTCCGGATCATCCTGACATTCTGGACGATCACCTGGCCATGCTCCACCACGCTTTCTATCTCGGGGAGGACCTCCATGATCTTCTCTTCCGTGTCCACGACCTCGATGGTCACGGGCAGGTCAAGCGAGAGCCGGAGCACGTCCACGGTGTGTATCACGTTCTCGTGGCCAAAGCCGGCCATGCCCCGCAGGACCGTGCAGCCGTGAAAGCCCTTTTCCTTGAAATAGTCCACCAGGTACTTGTACGCCGGCCGTCCTTTGATCGTGGCCGATTCCGCAATATAGATCTTGAGTAACATTCCGTCCATACGCATACTCCCGTTCACCCCGGCTCTTACCAGGGCATGGCCCCCCCGGAGCAGAGCAGGTACCCTGCAGCAACGGCCAGAAGGCCGCCCCCGATACTGATCGCAGTATATGTCGCGAAGGTGCGATAATCATGATCCTCCAGCATCCTGAAGGTCTCGTACGAGAAGGTTGAAAACGTGGTAAAGCCCCCCAGTCCCCCGGTGCCGACCAGGTTGTAGAGGTCGCCCCCCACCCGGCCAAAGACCAGGAGCGAGAGGGCAAAGCTCCCGGTGATGTTGACGAGCAGCGTGCCGGCCGGGATGCCCCGGAGCGGCTGGATCCGGGAGAGGATAAAGCGGAGCACCGAGCCGACGGCGCCGCCGATCCCGACAAGGATGACCGGATCCATTTCAGTCAAACCTCCCGTGGAGGATTGCAAGACGCCCGCACAGGACCGCGGCACAGCCGAGGAGAAGGGTCACCGCAAGGTTGGCCGCCCCAACGAGCGGGCCTGCCGCAAAGGACTGGACCGTGAGGGCCGAGAACGTGGTAAACGACCCGATGATCCCCACGGCGCAGAACTGCCGCGTGGTCCGGGAGAACCGGCCCAGGTACATCGACTCGTACATGAAGATGCCCAGAAAGAAACAGCCGATCGTGTTCACGGCGAGCGTTCCGGCAAGCGGGAGGACAAGGGCATTATCCACGAGGTACCGGAGCGCGGCGCCGATAAACCCGCCTGCAGCTACCGCGGCAAACGGGATCCAGTCAGAGACCCCGCTCATGCCATCCCCTCCCGCAGGAAATCATCATGCTTTTTTCCCCGGCCGGGGCAGCGCCGGGCGTCCGTACGGAGTAAGTCCTTTGATAAGAGTGCCTTGTGCAGGCTGTACAGCGACAACGATTCCTTCCTCCATTGGTCTATGGTAGAAGTCATCAGTCACGGTCGTGACGGTTGGAGGCGGACTTCATCGCCGTTACAAGAGCTGGGATTTCATGGTAATTGAAGATAGCGAAAAGGATCAAGTACAGCCCTTTGGTGCCCGGTTCCGGATCACCGTGCCGAACGGCGAGTACCGGTTCCAGTAAAAGAGTGTTCAGGTAAAGCCAGTGGAGAGGCCGTCCCGGATATCCTTTTTCTGTTCAGTGTTGAGCCGGGCCACATAGTCCTCGAACCGGTGGATCCGGGTACTGACCGGGAACGGGATGCCGATGGTAGAGATGATCGCGTCGCCCTGGTCAAGGGTCTGGATCTCGATCTCCATTTTCGATAAATCCTGCTTGGCACTCCCGATGATCATCTCGCGGTCGCCCCGGTCCCCGAGGCCCATGACGACAAACGTGTTTACCTGGGCAAGCACTTTTGCGTCCACGTTCTTGGGCTGCTGGGTGATCACGCAGAGGCCCACGCCGAACTTGCGGCCCTCCATGGCGCACTCGCGGAAGATCTGGGTGGAGGAGCCGCCGGCCCCGAGCACCCTCTGTGCCTCTTCGATGGTGATGAGCACCTTCTTCTGCTCTGCCGGTTCGGTCCCGGTCCCGAAATCCTCGGCAGATTTCCGGTGCGCCTGCATGATCTTCCTTGTGATCATGGAGAGGACAAAGAGTTCGCTGCGTTCTCCCATCCGGGGGATGTCGATGAGGACTACCTTATTCTCGTGGAGGTACGTGAGGATCTCCGGGACACAGGAACCGGACTCGCGGAAGAACTTCCGGTTGCCCTGCACGATATTTTTGATCCGGCGCTGGATCACCTGCAGGGTGCCCGGGTGGAAGGCGCCCAGTTTCCCGGCAATCTCCGGATACGGCCCGGCATACGTGCCTGCTTTTACCGCGTCCGGGAGAGTGTCGACGTTGACGGCAAGGAAGAACCGGATGATCTCGCTTCCGGTATATTCCTCGAGCGCCTCGATGGCATCCCGCTGGGCCTGCGAAAGGTCGTAGAGCAGGGACAGGTCGGTCATCCTGAAATCATCGTAGTCAAGCCAGAGGCTGTTGAGGGAGTACCGGGCCCGGTCGCTCTCGCTGATCGTAAAGACCGCAAGGCCGTCCCTGCCGGCCGTGTAGTGGATGAGCCCGAGCGTGCGTTCTCCCGTGCTCGACTGGCCCCCCCGCACGTACTCGCCATGGGGATCGACCATCAAAAGGCCGAACTGCTGCTTTTGCATGCAGGAAGCGCAGAACGTCTTCATGAAATTGGACTTGCCCATGCCGGTGGTGGCAAAGACGCCCATGTGCTGGGGGAGCACTTTGCTGTGGATCCGGACCGGCACGTCTTTTAGCACGCCCTGGCCGGTCCTCATGACCCCGACCTCGATATCGCCCATGACGTTTGTCAGGAACGAAAAGTCCGCGGATTCGGGGATCGTGACCGGGGAGAATTTGGTCGGCACCGTGCGGGGTTTCCGGAAGATCCCTTTTTCGTCCACAAACCCGAGCGGTACCGCTTCGACCTCGATAAACACGTCCTCGCCCAAGCCGTAGAACTGTTCGGAAAACGGGCGCGTGTCCCAGTTTTCGTCAGCAAAGTTGCTCCCGTGGATAAGGTCGCTCACCTTTGCAAAGAACGAATATCCCTTTGTCCTGTCGGTGATCTTCAAGATATCCCCGACAAAGAGGGTCTCGATGTGGGGGATGATGAACCGGTACGAGAGAACGCTTGTACCGATCAGCCGGAATTTTGTCGTATCCTTATCTTCAGTATCGTTCAAAGTCACCATGGAGATCACCAAAGAGGTCTTCAAAGAGCCTGTTCTGTATTCCCTGCCGGGCAAGCCCGCCTTTTATGTCCTGCAGCACCTGGGTGATAATTGCCTCATCGATCACCACCGCGCGGTGGGCATCGAAAAGGGGGTAGGGGTACCCGGGGATCCGGCCGTCATCGGCACACGCGGCAAGGGCCTGCATGGTCTTTGCCGCAGTATCTTCACTGATCCCCCGGGGGAGTTCTATCTTCATCAGCCTTGTCATCCGCGGGTGGAGCGAGGCCACGTAGATCTCCCCGTGCCGTCCCTGCCGGTATTCGGTGTTGTCGAGGAGGTGGGGATCAATCTTCGTCCACCACGTGCCACGAACGCCGGACTTTTCTGCAAGTCCCATGAGCGCGGGGAGGAGCGGGTGCCCGTTCCCCCACGTGGCCTTTGTCCGTTTTGCCACGGCCGCAAGGAGAAGACCGCGTTCACCGGCTTTTTTTACGATATCGGAAAGGACCGGCTCGTGGTTCTGGCTGGAGACCCGGAGCGCCCCGTCCAGGAGCAGGAGCGATCCTGCGGGCATGGTCTCGGCGGCCTTTGTGGCCACCCAGTACTCCAGCGTGTCGCGGAGAATATCCGAGGCGCGGACAGGGTCGCTGTTGTCCAGTCCCTTGTGCGGCGGTACGCCGAAACACTCCAGGAACAGGTCCTCGAAGTCCTGGTTGTGGCGCCGGGGGCCGATCGTGACGAGCACGAGGGGCGTGGTGGCACGCCCGGCCCGGGCTGCGCCGTGAAAGGTGGTGCGGGCCGCCCGTATTGCGGCAATGGCAAGAGAGCCCCCTTCAAGGACCATCGCGTTACTCCCGTCCACGGCGCTGACCAAGCCCGGGGTGCCGGGTGAGATCGGGTGGAGATCGTCCTTGGTGATCCCGCTCTTTTCTGCAAACTGCGCCACGATGTCTTCCGGGACATGCGCCGCTATGCGTGCCAGTGCCGACCGCACGGATGCCTCGTACGAATCCCGGCTGCCCATCTACTCCACCGCCCTGACGCGGCTGGCCATGTCTGCGCCCATCTCCACCACGAGCGTGTTTTCGAACTCGGCCTGCATCTCCGCGATATGGGAGATTAACAGGATCTGCGGGAACCGTGATTCCTGGGTCCGCAGCGCCGTGAGCAGGTTGTTCCTCCGCTCCTCGTCCTGGCTCCCGAAGATCTCGTCGAAGATGAGGACCGTGCTCTCGTGGACATGGTGGAGCTCGGCAAGGTACCGGGAGAGCGCGATCCTGAGCGCGACCGCGATGTCGTCCTGCTCGCCGCCGCTGAAACGGTCGATGGCATAGTCATCGTCAACGTCCCGCACGAGCAGGTTAAAGTCCTCGTCGAGGAGTACCTGCTCGTACCGCCCGCCCGTGATCTCGCTGATAATCCGGCTGACCTCTCCTTCGAGCCGGCTCCGCACCACCTGCATGATGTATACCACGTACTCTGCGATCAGGGTCCGGGTCAGCTTCAGGAGCTCGATCTCGTCTTTGAGTTCCCCGGCCTGCTTTTCCAGGAGGGCGATCTGCTCTGCCGTTTTTTTGTACTCTGCGATCTTCTCTTCCGTGAAACGGAGGTCCTTTGTCGTACCGGCAATAAGAACCTCCTCGTTTCGCAGGGCGGCATCGGCCCCGGCAACTGCGGCTTCGAGGTGCGTTGCTTCGGCAGGGTCAAACGCTGCGCCTTTGATCTCTTCGGCCAGTTTTGAGAGTTCGCGCCCGCGTTCCGCGATCTTCGCTGTGATCCCGGCGAGCTGTTCTTTTGCCTGCAGCCCCTGCCCGATCTTCTTCCCGAGCTCGATGAAGCGGAGCTGCACTTTCTGGACCCCGGCACTCTCCCGCTCGCAGGCAAGAAACGCGTTCTCATCGTACCCGAGCTTTTTGAGGGATTCGCCAAGAGATTTCTGTCCTTCTTCCTTTGCCTTGCGCTTTTCCTCAAGGCCCAAGAGCTCCTCTTCATACACCGGCTTCTGCCGGAGTTTATCCGCGATGGTACGGAGCGCATCGAGCGCCGGTTTTAAGGCTTCAATGCGGGTCTTTTCGTGTGCAAGTTTCTCCTGGCGTTCGAGATCGGCGACGGCTTTTTCTTCGAGAGCCTGCAGCTGTGCAGCAAACTCTGCTTCTATACTTCCGAAATGGTCCCCGAGTTTCTGGTGGCACAGGGGACAGACCCCGTCAGCGCCGGCCCCGCGGATTGTCGTCAGGTCGGCCGCGATCTTCTCCCGCTCTTCCCGGTAGTGTTCCAGCCGCGTGGCAAGGGTGCCGGACTGCTTGTTGATCTCCGCGAGCCGGTAACTGACGGCTGATTCGAGCCGGTCCCCGGCAATCTCCCCGGCCCCGATGCCGGCCCGGACCTGTTTTACAAGCCCGTCCTTTTTCTGCAGGTCAGCATCGATGGCCGAGATAAGGGCACGCTGTTTTTCTGCCCGTGCGACAAGGTCGGCGATTTCTTTTGTGGCAAACCCGAGCTCCGCAGTGAGCCGGAGGTGTTCGCCTTTCTTCTCCCGCAGCGCATCCAGCCGCTGTTTTACTTCAGGAAACGAGGCTGCGGTCTTTTCTATGCGGTGGTACTCGGCATCCTCACCGGCTAGGAGAGCGATCTGCGCTTCGAGTTTCTGTGCAGCCCGGGTATCTTCGTCCTTTTCCCGGGCAAGGTTCTGCTGCTGCTGGAGGAGGCGGTTGTACGCGAGTTTCTTCTCGGCAAGGACTTTCTGTTTTGCATCAAGTTCCGCCCGCTGTTTTTTGATGAGGTCCCGTGCCTTCCCGTGCTCCGCGATCGTCTCATGGAACTTTTTTACAGAGGCCTTGAGGCGTGCGAGCTCTTCTTCGCTCTGCTGCCCGGTAAGTGCCTCAAGACGGCCGGCCAGGTTCTGGAGTTCGCCGGTCTTCTCCTCGGCCTGTTTCTTTAAGACCGCGTCGCTCTCGGTTTTCAGGTAATCGATCCCGAGGGCCTTCTGGAACCACTCTTTCCTTTTCGTCGGCGTGTTGTCGAGCAGGGTGAGGAGATCCTTCTGGGCCGCGTAGATCGTGTTCCTGAAATCCACCGGGCCCATCCCGAGCGTACGCTTCACCTCGGCTTCAACCGGGCTCACTTCTTTTGCCACCAGCTGTTTGTTCTTGTAGAACTCTGCATCGTGGGTGACGGTCTTTCCCTTTCTGAACGTCCGTATGACCTTGTAGCTGTCTCCCCCGATCCGGAAATCCAGAACAACCTCGCACTTGTCCTTCGGGGACGCAAAACTGGAGACGATATAATCCGCAGAAATCCCGGTTGCCTTCACGCCATAGAGTGCAAAGAAGATGGCCGTCACAAGGCTTGACTTCCCCGTGCCGTTGTTCCCGAGGATGCCGGTGATGCCGTCCCGGAACCGGATCTCCTCGTGCCGGAATCTTTTGAAATTATGGAGTTCGAGCCGGTCGAGGATCATGGGAGGGCTCCGGAACGATTTTTTATTGACGCTCCTGGGGGCCACGCCCCCGCCGCGTGGGCATCCCCCGTTTGCGATGACGACGTATGAGCGGATCTGGAAATGAACGAGATTCGGTATATGTTCGTGAAATGTGTGAGCACGCCCACCCCCTTCGGGGATCGTGGCCGGGCAATTACCGGGTACGCGAAACCAGTACGGTAATTGAAGCAGCCGCGGGAGCGCCCCCGCGGGGGCGGCGGCAGGAATCTCACCTGATTCGAATTGTTGTCCCGGACCACAAAACAACCTGCCGGAAAACCAATCGGAAAGATCATTCCACGCTCCCCCGGTGCTCGTCCATCGCGGACGCGAGGATTTCCCTACCGTGCAGAAGAACGAACGCCTTTTGCCTTTCGGAGAGCTGGTGCTTTGTCACGAACCCTTCGAACTCCTGCAGGTAATCGATCATCCTGATGTCCTGCTGGGGCAGGACGGGCGTGTCCCCGTCCCGTGCCTTCTCCCGGATCTTCAGGTCGAGCAGGTTTTCCCGGATGCCGGCAAGGGCCTTCATATCGATCCCCTTCCCGTGCTCGCGGGACATGCCGTCGAGCGTCACCTGCGCAAGCGAGTACTTCTCCGGCCGCTTCTTCTCCACCCTTTCGATAATCTCTTCCGTGATCTCGTGGACGTGACGCCCGGCGCAGGCCACCGTGCCGCAGTCGTACATCGGTGTCTTCGGGAGGTCCAGGTGTTCGACCGTGCGCCGCCCGGGATCGACCACGAGCCCGCCCTTGGTGTCCCGGATCTCACCGTAGGTCAGGTACTCGGTTGAACCCGAGTACCAGGCCCGTGTTGCGACCTGCGACTGGTTATGGTAATGGCCGAGCGCAATGTAATCGAAGTTGTCGGAGAGGATCGTGCTGTCGAGCTCGTGCTCCGCAACGGTGGCAAGCCGCTTGTCTTTGATCGTGGTGGCAAGCCCGTGGGTCACGAGCACGTTGTTTTTGCCCGACGCGAGCTCCACCCTGTCGTAGGCCGTGCGGTAATCTTCCACGCGGAGCATGTTCGGGATCAGGTGGAAGATCGTATCCCCGATCTCCACCCGCTCGTACCTGAACTTGTACGCGGCATGGATCTCCGCGGAATAGTAGTCGAGGAGGGAGAGCGGCGAGGTGGTGTACCGGGTCTTGGTCATGCTGTGGTTGCCGGTCACGATCACGAGCGGGATCCCCGCATCGTGGAGCCGGGTAAGCGCGTCGAGCACCGTGGTATAGGCCCGGGTCTTGGGTTTTACCACATCGAAAAGATCGCCCGCATGTACGAGCACGTCCGGCTTTTCCCGGATGATCACGTCTATCGCAGCAAGAAAGTTCTCGTAGATCTGCTTCTCCCGCAGGTTCATCCCCGAGTCCGGGTCGAGCCGGGAAAATGCAGCGAGGCCGAGGTGCGTGTCTGCGATATGGACGAGCTTCATTGTGTCTGATTTTTATTTGGGCGGTTGTGGGATATAAGGAGGAGGGGAGCGGGGGGAAACTATAACAAATGTGCCAAACCCAAAAATTTACATTTATACTGATCTGTTCGAGCTAAATAATGAGGGATATAGAAAAATCTTTACTACAGAATCATTTAATTTTATGAACATTCGCCCCAATCTCTTTTAACATACCAATTAGGTTTCCAATTAACGTAGTCCCTTGGATGAAATTTTTCATCAGTAATTTGAATGTTCAGAAGTTGTTCGGGCAAAATTGAGAGGTTATGAGACCCTTCAGGACTATTCAAATCATAAAAATGATATCTATTGAATCCATCTCTGAATTTTCTGCTTGGGCCAAAATCATACGGCACACATTTTCTTTGGATGACTCCTTTTTCGAAAGAATTTACTTCAATTATTACTATCCTTTTTTCGTGAATTGCCTTCAGAAAAATATCTTGCAGTGTCATAAATTTGTATTTTAAATTAAAGATGATAAGTATTTTTATACTAATTATACTTATTTCAATAAAAGAGGGAGGGAGTTATTTGAAGTCGATTCATTTGAAAAACTTTCAATGTTTTAAAGATAGCAATGAGATACCCCTACATAAAATTACTATTTTTATTGGAGAGAACGATAGCGGAAAAACTGCTATTATAAAAGCGATGGAAATTTTTTTTAATAATCGACCAATGACATTAGATCTTTTTCATAAAATTGGTGACGATATTCAAAGAGAATGTGAAATTCAAATAAAATTTCGTTCCCTTCACGAAAACGATCCTACATTTCCAAAACAATTTATTGTCAATGACGAAGTATGTGTTAAAAAGGTATTTTCATTAGATGAACACTACCAAATGAAATCTGAGGCCCTAATAAAATCTTACTTTTTTTCTCAAACTGAATTAAACGATATAAGTGCACTAAAAGCAGCTCAACTTAAAGAAATACTTCCCACCTTTGATTTAATCTACACAACTGTTGATGAAGCAAGATCATTCCTTCGTGAATATATTCAAACCAACTTTCATACCATTCCAAAAGCCGAAGACTGGGTCCGATTAAATTGGAATGATATTCAAAGTTATCTTCCTATTTTTGAATATTACAACAGTTCAGCAATTGGAAATCCTGTTCAGTTAGTTGCTAGTACTTTAAGATCGGTATATAGATCTTTTTTTTACGATGTTAATGAACAACAGCAGGAAACGCTTAAACCAGAATTGGTTGAGAAAGAGCTCACAATTAAACAAGAACTGGATGAAAAAATTCAAACAGAATTGAAAGAGAAAATTCGAGAGAAAAATAGTAAAATTTTGAATATATCAGGACAATTTTCGATTGATTTTGGAAGTGGTTTTCAACTTAACAGTCTTCAAACGGACTTTGGGCAAGGTTTGCGCGATATAAACAATATAGGGGAGGGTTCAAAAAAACGAATGTTTTTAGCGATTACAGAATGGGATAAAGAAGTACGGTCAAAAAAAGCCTACAAAAAAGTTATTCGTGGATATGATGAACCCGATACAAGTCTTCACTATAAAGCACAAAAAGAAATGTACTATACTCTCAAAAAACTTTCTGAGCTTGATGAGGTGAACGTTCAACCAATTCTCTGCACTCATTCATTATCAATGATTGATCGCGCACCACCTCGTATAATTAATCAAGTTGTAAATAAAAATGGGATATCTTATGTTAATTACCTGAAAGGTGATGAAGATCACGAGATTAAGGAATTTTTAGATAATGTTTCCTCAATCTCTGGTATATCTAATAGTAGCTTGTTTTTTGAAAGGTGTTTTTTAATTGTTGAAGGTGAAACAGAATTCAATGCAATTCCAGAATTTTATAGAAAAATTACTCAAAAAAGTATACATGAAGATGGTGTTGTTTTAGTAAATATTGAAGGAAATGGTTCTTGGCGAAGTTTTCTTAAACTTTTGAATAAAAATAAACAAAAATCTACTTTGTTATTTTTAGACGCAGATATTCAACATGACGGACGAAGGAGTCTTACGAGTCAAGGTATTAGGGAGGTAGGCTTCGATGACGGTTTCATCGGAACAAATGTAATTTTTGTAGGGACAAAAGAATTTGAGGATATTTTTTCAAACCAATTCCTTTCAAAATACCTGAATAAATTTCATCCAAAACTGGAAGGAGCACTGTGGATCGAATCAGATATTCAAAATTTGCGTAATGAAGGAAAATTTTCTGAAAATATTCAAAATATTGTCGGTAAATATCAATACGAAAAGGGGATTCGAAATCGAGATTTTAAAAAATCGGAATTTGGCACCAGAGTTGCGGGCTTGATTACAAGAGATGAGCTCATGGGATTTGAAGCATTTAGGACACTAGTTGAGAAAATATCGAATATTGTTGAATAAAATTGAGATCATTTTAAACAAAATGCCAAGATGATATTAAGAGATAAATACAAAACCACTTAAAGATTCACTCCATAGAAAAATTATCTTTGATAGACTACATTTAAGATTTTTTACCTTCCATTTTTTATATTGATACTTCGAAAATTTACCTTTGTAATATTTTCTGCTAACCCATCTTGAATTGGAAAATATTTTTACAAAAATAAAATCAAAATCTTTTTCGTCTCCCCTCAGTAATCACCCATTATGAAATTCTGCCCTGAATGTGGAACAAAACTTGAGGGCGCTCCAAAGTTCTGTCCTGAATGCGGCACAAAATTTACGCAGACACCAGAGGAAGTGACTCCGCCGCCGGCAACGGAACAACCGGCGCAGGAAATTTCCCTGTCACCACCCCAGCCGGCTACCAGCAGTTACGATCTTGGTGTCAAACTCGAAGAGGTTGTAGAGGCTATCTTCAAGGCTGACGGTTATATGACCCAGAGGAGACAGCGAATACCGGGAGCCAAGGGATACCATAACGAGATCGATATCGTTGCCCAACGGGAAAACGACAAAGTGGCAATCGAGTGCAAGAATTTTTCGCAGCCTGTGGGGATCTCCCAGGTCCGGGATTTTGCAGAAAAGATTATTGATCTCGGACCTGGGTGGAGAGGCATTTTTGTCGGGTACAATGATTTCACGGAGGATGCCAGCCAGTTTGCCGACAGCCGCAATATCGAACAGATCGGGCACGATGGATTAATGGAGCAATGGCTCGCGTTGTCTGTCGGAAGATTCGGAAAACAGGGTGAGAAGATCACCATCGAGCAGACTCTTCCGGTCAATATCGATTTTGTTGCTGCAACATCGCTTGATCTCATTAATAAGGAAAACGTCACGGTAAGCGATGCGAGGCTTGTCTTCCACCCGTATATTCGGTACAAGTACCGCTTCAAGCGGGTCTTTACCGATCCATCCAAAGAGAAACATACATTCGAGGACCGTGGTGTTGTCGTAATCGATCTCCTGGACAACGAGATTGTCAATAATCCCATCAGGAAAAATGTTGAGGGTTTGGCACAAAAACTGACACAAACCTTCACAGCGAAAGGCCGGCAGGAGAGCATAGGCAGGTCCGCCATTTTGCACGAAGCGAACGATAACACTCCCCTCAGCCAGATCACAATTTCTATCGGCCAGGACTACCGGGTAACAAAACTCCCATTTGATCTTGCAAGAAGGGACGTCAAAAGGACCGCGCTTGACTACGTCATAGATAAAAATTCGAAACGAATTACCTACAACGTTGACACGAAATCAGCATTTCCAGAAACCCGGCCTGTCGATTTTATCCCGGATCGAAAAGACATCTCAATCGATATTGGTGAAGTGGTCTGTGTCCCGAAATGGGTAATCCACTTCAACGCACTCGGTACGATCTATACACGCGAAATTTTTGCCTGCTCGGGGAGAAGGCTCGAAGATACCATTGCTTATTGTCCTCATCATTTTAAACTGGGATTTCTTGAAGTGCGCCAGAAAAACTTTGCAGTCTGCGAAAAATGCGGGATTGCATTCTGCAAAGATCATGGGAAAATTTGCGAAGTCTGTAAGATGCATCTCTGCGAGAATCACGCCATTATCTGCAGTTCTTGTGGCAAGGCATTTTGTGAAGATCATATCTCAAAAAAATGTACAATCTGCGGCAACTTTGTCTGCGATGCATGTATCAGGAAATGCCCGATATGCGGGAAGGAAGTCGGAAGCGATCATCTCGTGAAATGCGATGTCTGCGGTAAAGAGGCGTGTTCATCGTGCGTAGTAGTTTCCGGTTTGATCAAAAAGAAAAAGACCTGCAAGAAGTGTCAGTGATTGTTTTTTCAGTGTGTCCCTTGATTAACTGCGAAAAATATATTTTGTTTGTTTAATTAAACTACACCTATGGCTAAAAAAGGACCCAGAACACTCAGTGGTATAATGAATAAAGCAGTCACCGGAGATGGACGAAAAAAACCATCATCTTTGATTAGTGGTTTGTTTGGTGAGAAGAAGAAAAAGAGATGATTTAGATCACTATAAAAAATTTCTAGAGTCAAATACTCAACTGGAAAAATTTGTTTTCTCCCTTCAACTGAGGTTATTCTTAGCGAAAGACTCGCAGGGTTTTCCCCACCTCCCAACACAAAAGGAGAGGGAGGGTAGGGACCCCCTCCGGAAAAAAACAAGGGGTGGGGGTACCCTCCACCCCCTCCCTCCTCTGGCCGTTTCCGGTACTCACGCTCCGGCGGAGGGCTCCGCACAAAATTCTGGATTGTGGCGCCGGAACCCTGGGGGGTACCCCCACCTTCACGCACTGAGGAGGAGGGGGGTGATCCCCACCTGGAAAAATCGTGCGTGGGGGGTGGCCCTCATTTGCTGCAGTTGCCCCTCTTTTCCTGCAGTTTCCAGCACGTTTCCTGCAACTGCTTCAATGAAACGGCAAAATAATCAAACCCAGATTTCTCTTTTGAGCCTGATTAGCAAAGATCGTTTTTAGTTTGCTGCATTTCCGGAATTATGCACACACTGACCGTAACAGACCCCTGTATTGTCCGGACCTGCATAATCCGGATTTGCAGCAAATAAGATCTCCTTAGTAAAAAATTCTATTATAATCTCTTATTTACAGGAACCGGGCGAACCGGTCTGTTTTTCTGGTTTCCTGCAACTGCAGGAAAGCTGCAGGAAACATGCAGCAATGCAGCAAACGACCACGCACCCTGCTGCTGTTCAGCCATTCACCTCCCGGGCTTACACCAAAAAAAGCTATTCTGTCACAAAGGCAGGTGAAGCAGTCTTCGGACTTATCTCAACCGTGAGCAATGCCGGAGCGGAATTCTTCGAGAATGAAATTGCCTTCACTCATGCGTATGACATTCAGGCGCTCATGAACGGCATCCCGGCAGAAATCGGACACAGGCTTTTTCAATTGCTGGATGCGATCGATATCCTCTCTCGGAAGCATGACCCGGATCGTCTGGCTTTCTTCGTTAATCATGTACATGCTTAAATCTTCGAGCGATTTTTTCACCGATTCGGTGTTGAGGATGTTTTCCCAGGATTTTAACTTCTCAATCTGGTCGGAAGTAAATTCAAATTCTGCCATATTTTCCCCAGCCGTAACCCTTTGTGAGTGTCGATTGTTTATACAGTATATTAATTGTAGTATTAAAGATTCCGTTATCCCGGGGCGGGATTAGGAATTTTTTTCAGGCGTTGAAACGCGAATAATCCCATAACCGGTTAACAGGGCCGTGCCATGCACTGCCTGCGGCGGTTCTGCCATGCAATAGTATATTGCAAATTTTATTAATTTCATACCGGTTTGTTTTCACTGGCACGATGCCTTTGCGGACCGCCCCCGGATCCAAGGGAAAGAATTCTCATGCCGGGTGCTGCATTCCCGCAAGAGCCGGCACCCGCGTGTGACGTTCATTCGTGTCAGGCCGGTACCGGCCCGGAGCATCCGTGACAGGAACTACCAGTGCCCGCCGCAGGTACCGGCCAGAGACAAAAAAACGGAGTTGAAATGCGAATGAGTGAATCGGTAAAAAAATTAACGTTCGGCTGGGTCCATGAAAATCCCGACATGAGGGATTACACCCCGTCGCACCCGGAGATCGCCCGTCACTTAAAAAAGCTCAAGATCGACAAGATCCTCAAAGGGCCATCCCTTCCCGCTGCAGTCGACCTCAGGCCCTGGTGTCCCCCGGTGGAAGACCAGAAGAACCTCGGGTCCTGCACCGCGAACGCAGCAGCGGGTGTTGTTGAATACATGGAGAACAGGGCAAACAATCAGTTCATCGATGCCTGCAGGCTCTTTATCTACAAAACAACCCGGGACTTCCTCGGCTATAAGGGAGACTCGGGCGCAACGCTCCGGGGTACGATGGGAGCGCTTGTCCTCTTCGGTGCTCCCCCGGAAAAATACTGGCCGTATACAGACCAGAACCTTGCCTGTCCCCAGGGATGGGACTGCGAGCCTTCGGCATTTTTGTACGCATTCGGGCAGAGTTTCCGTGCACTGAAATACTTCCGGCTGGACCCCGCCGGCTCCACCCCCCAGCAGGTCCTCGGCCAGATCCAGACCCAGCTCGCTGCCGGCTTCCCGGCAATGTTCGGGTTTACGGTCTACAGCTCGATCTCCCAGGCGCAGGCAACCGGGAAGATTCCCTTCCCCGGTCCAAAGGAATCGGTGCTCGGCGGCCATGCGGTGGTCGCGGTCGGGTACGATAATGCAATGAAGATCGTCAATACCAACGGGAATATGACGACCACCGGCGCATTCCTGATCCGGAATTCCTGGGGAACATCGTGGGGACCGATGGGGGGATACCTCTGGATGCCCTACGATTACCTGATCAAAGGTCTTGCCGCCGACTGGTGGAGCGTCATTTCAGAGGACTATGCGGACTGCGGACAGTTCGGGATCTGATCCTGGAACGGCAGGCTGGGAAAAGACCGGCGGGCAAAAGGAAAACCGGTCTTTCCCACCGGCCATACTACAGGATTGCCGTCCCGGTCTCGCATCCACTTTTTGTGAAATTCGCCGGAGAATCCTCCGGCCAAAAGCAAAAATCCGTCTGCCCAATGGCCCGGACCTGTCCCCGGTGCGGATCCGGAGATTCATAAAGATCCCGCAAAGGCCGGGCAGAAGCAGCAGGTTTCTTTACAGACGGTAGAATGACCTGCCGGCCAGTATTTGTACCATGGGCCGGCACTTAGATCCCCATCTCCCCCGCCTCCAAAATACGCCCGATACGGCCCCGGATTCCCCCCAACCGGCTCCGGAAAACCCCGCAAAACGCCCGGATTCGGGAGCTGGCCGGAAGTCGGTTTTACGGGGCTTTTTTGCCAAAATACGCCGTATTTATCCCCTGATCCGGATCGCCAAAAAGGCCTTTTTTTCATTTCCGGCATACACCTGCCCGATCAAAAGGAGATCTGCCAAAAGAAACACGATGGCGACCGTTTCCGGAGGGGTCGGAATCCGGCGGTTTTACGGGCGTATTTCGACGAAAAACTGGCGATTCGGGGAGGGATTTTTACGCCGAAAGCAGGTTTCCGGAGTGAGCCGCCGGGTATTCCGAACCTGCCGGATCCGGCGGGAATAAAATCCGGGCAATGGAGAACGTCGGCCATCCGGTTAAAACGTAATCCGTCGACAGGTTCCCCGTTACGGCGTCTTGTTAGGAGCCCGGCAACAGGGCACGGTCAGGTTACACCGTGCCCCGATTATGGTTTCGGAGCCGGTGTCGCCCATGGCCTCCCCGGTATCTGAAATATGTTTCTCATTTAGGTTCTAGCACGTCTGCCAACGTCTTTGAACGACTGGACCTTATCCGGCCAACCAAACACAAATATCAAGGATTTTTAATTTGGAAGTCTAAATCACAAAATACATTCCGGACAAAATATGATTAATATTCAAGTAGAATGCCCAAAAATTCTCGCCAGATCCTTGGTAAGTTACGGATACACCACAGAAAATCTGAAATTATTGGGAAATGGATCAGAGGGCGCCGTTTACTCAACAAACACTCATATTTTTAAAATTTTTTTTGATTGCCGAAAAACAATTTCAGAAGAAAAACTTGCATTTATATCTAAAAATTTCCGCGCTAATGAGAAAATATCCGGCGTAAGGCAATTGTCTGATATAATCACTGATCACGATGTGCTGATTTTTATCACACCCTATGAATCATATACCCCATATCGTGGAGGAGATGTAGAGAATGTTCTTGCAATTCTTGTTGATGCAAAACACAACGATTACATATACACGAATTTTCATCCCAAAAATCTGATGTACGATACAAGTCACAAGCTCAGGATCATTGATGTAGGGAGATCCCTCGAATCCTATAACGAAAATGGTTATGGTAACATGATCCGTCGTGCGTTCCTTTCAACCTATTTCTTTCAGAGAAGTGATCTTGTCGACCTCATGTCATCATTGCATCGTCCTGGAGAGGTCAGGGAATTAATTGGAATTGATAAATTTCTCGAAAAATTATCTTCAAAACTCCAATCCAAAATCGAGGAAAATTAATCCCGGAGTCTGAACCCCATGGTCTCAAAATCTTTCGGTGTCATCGGTCTCGGGTCGGTTGGGTGGGCAGTTGTTCACGGACTCTCAACGAGATTCCCCTACGCAGTATATGATATCGTCGGCGATTATGTATGGAATAACATTCTGTCGACCGACATCGTTTTTCTCTGTGTTCCGACTCCTGCTAATGAATCTGGAAGATTGGATTGTTCAGCGGTTATTGATGTCCTGAATCATCTCGATAAAGACAAGTATTCTGGATGTATTGTGATTAAAAGCACCGTTTTTATTGGATTCATGGATCGGGTGGTTGTTCAATACCCTGCGTTGCGAATCGTCTATATGCCAGAGTTTTTACGGGAAAAATCTTCATTTACATGGTTTGCCGATCCGGATCGCCTCGTTATAAGCGGGTCTGATACTGATATCATGGAGGTTCTCTCCTATTTTTCATGGGTGGAGAAACATGTTCCGGTTCTACGGATGAATTACCGGTCCGCAGAGGTTGGAAAACTTGCCCATAATGCGTATATTGCGACAAAAGTGAGTTTCACCAATGAGATGGAGGCAATATGTGCAGAATATAATGCTAATGCCTTTGACGTAATGAGCGTAATCTGGGCAGATCGTCGTGTTCACTCACAAGACCACCTGACTCCGAATCTTGGACCTTATGGGGGAAAATGTGTACCAAAAGATGTAAATGAACTGTTGCATTCCGGGAAAAAGAGAATTTTGCTTTCCGCTGTGGAATCCGTCAATGCACAAACCAAGGTAAAATCTAAGGAAACCTGTGAACCTGTTGTTATAACCGTTATCCCCACACATAATCGCCCAATTTTTCTCGACCGGGCAATTTCTTCAGTCTCGTCGCAGAAAAAAAAGCCCAATACCATCTATATCGTCATTGATGATGATGATCCATCATATGCTGCGGTGGAAAAAATTGTTGCCCATTTTGGAACGATTATCTCGGTCAATCTAATAAAAAATAACAGGTCACATAATCTGTCCGGGGCGGTAAATACTGCACTTGAACAAGCCTGTGCTGATTACCCGGATACTTCCAACGTTTTCGTATCCATTCTTGACGATGATGACTGGTGGGATATGTCCTACCTGGCAAACGTATCAAAATATGCTTTGGAAACAGGGGCGGACTGGATTATCTCTGGACTCATCCGCCACGATGATGCGACACAGAATGGGATGATGCAAACTATACCCGCAAAAATAACTCCGAATGCGTTTTTTTACACAAATCCGAACATCCAAGGATCAAATTTGTTCGTGCGATTATCAAATCTCATCGCAATCGGCGGGTTTGATGAAAATCTTGCGTCAACAACGGACCGTGATGTTTGCATACGATTACTCGATATTAATTCGGTTCCGGCAACTCTCAACAATCACCTGGTCCACCATGATGCAGATCACTTGCGAGATCGATTATCATCTGTCGGATCGAAGAAAAAAGGTCAAGGTCTGCAATATTTTTACGATAAATACGAGGAGAGAATGAGTCAGACTGAACGGGAATGTTTCAAGAAACGATCTGAAGATCTCTTCCGGATATGTATTGCGGATCGACATTGACGATTTGTTCTTTACTATCGTTGATTAAACCACTTCCATCTACCGCGTAAAATACGATCTTGGGCCAACAATATTCTCTAATTTGGGAGCTCCTTTGTTATCCCCCCAGATAGTATCCCCTGTAAAAATTGAGATCCCACAAAATCTGGTATAAAAGAACACGAATACCTTTCTGCCTTAATAAATGAGGGTAATGTACTATTTTCACACCTTTGAGCGATTTACCTATACTTGCTTCCGGTTCATGTATGTACATTTGATGAAGTCTCCTACTACTTTGCCGGCAACCTGTACCGATCCGCTGTGCTGCGAGAAGATCATGCTGGACATTCTCCGCCGAATGATCTATCCAAACATCTTGTAAAAATAATACCGGGACTTTTTCTTTGTTAATTCTGTACGTGAGATTGGCATCGACAGCGAAGGGGATTGCGTTGTCAAAAAAAAATCCTTGAATCAGACCGGGAAGGCGTTTGTTCACTCCGATTCCTGGCGTATAAACGACAGGCAGGGAATTTACATAATCCCGGGCTTCCGCAATTTCTCGTGAAAGCAGGTCTGAATTTTTTTGGAATCGTAACGGGGCACGTACAACGTCATACGTATCCAAACCCTGTATCATCGCACGGATACAGTTTTTACCAAATGTCGTATCCGAATCGGTGATAATCACTTTATCCGATGTTGCAGCATCGAAACCGATATTAGAGACAACGGATAGATTTCCCGGCGGAGAAATGCAACAGATGACTCCCAGTCTCTCTAACCGTTGCTGCATCTCATGGTTTTCGTTCATCACAACAACAATTTCGACATCTGCATCAATGCTGGAAATACACTGAAAAACGCGTTCATCGTTATTACATCGAATAACTACAGAAGCTTCTTTTTTCACGATTTCCCCTTCGTTGTTAATATTTTGTTAATGTTGGTTTATTCTTTTGAAACGCTGCATAAGATTTCTTCCAGGACTTTGACATCGGATTTCCGATTATTGTATCCCGCTGGTCTTTCGGAATGAAATGTCGACTGCAGAAATGGCCGCAAAATCGGCATAATTGTTGCATTTGTGGGAAAATATCATCGTGTGAACGAGGCAGGTGTTTTAATCCGATATTAAATCCCATAACCCGGTCGATGGCACCCCCGGGTCCGCAGGGATAGTATCCGTAGATGTTTAATCCAAGTCCACAGTCTTTTGTGGTACTACACCCATTTCGAAAATCGGAAAGACAAAATTTCCATTGATCCCGCGGCGCAACATTAAACGGTTCAAATTTATCCTGATATGCATCCTGCTTATGAGTATTGTTGATCTCCACACCTTTTGGAACCGTAGAAATTGCACTTTTCACATCAGTCCCATATCCGCTTGTAGTAATTTCAATGAGAGATGACGGGGAGTATGTCTCTTTATAGGTGAGAAGAATATCCAATATTTCCAGGAGGTCCGGATGGAGCAGGGGTTCTCCACCCAACACACCGATTTTTTCCCATTTTACCTTCTGTGAGATTGATTCAGATACAAATTTATCAATCTGATTGATTGACATAGCCGCGATATCCGGGGCTTGGGAACAGGAGCGGGCACAATTCAAACAACGAAGTCGGCAATCGTATGTGATATCTATCTCAATCCGGTTCAGATTCGGAGGGAATTCATACCCGTGAACGAGACTTCCCATTTTTGAAGCACGGTATAAATGCCAGAGATTATGCCATCTCATAAAATATCAGCCTTCGATGACACTATATCCCAGTCTCTGTAGTTTCCAACAAGATCAACATGTTCGAATTGAATTTCAGGAATCTGGTTTTCTTCCACCTTTCTTATGACGCCGGTCAAAAAGGGGAGATCTTTTTTAACACTATTCGGCGGGTGGATAAAGAAAGTCCGCCCATCACCCCCGCGTAATGAAACAAGTCCTTTTTCTTTTTGTAACTGATGGAGGGAGCGGTACCAGGTCAGTTTAAATTTTCCTTCAATCAATTCGTTGGGAAATGGCCGCAACGAAAAGAAACGATCTTTCTGAAAAAGACAGATCCTGACTTCTGGAACATACTCTCCATTAGACGGTGATGAATATGGGCAATAGTCATTGGATCTGTGAGCGATATTAAACCCGACAGAAACAACGTTGTGTGCAGATTCTGTGGCCGCGATCATATCCCTGATATAGTTATGATCCCTGTCCCTGCGGCAGATTATTACATCTGCATCAGTCTGAAGAACATATTTTCCGCTTGAAATTTCAAAAGCAAATAATTGCTGATACAAGGGAGATTTAGTAATCGTATGGGTTTCTGCAGTTCTGATACCAAACCACCGTTCATTGATGTCTTCTATTAGACCCGGATTATCCATAGGCGGAACAACGTACTTATCAAGTATTCCGTCATGCAGAAGTTTTTCTGCAATGTCCACCGCCAGCAATTTTGAGGGTTGGGAATATTGTCGAATAAAAACAGATTCCGTAGGATCAAAAACCAGAATAATTTCACAGAACCTTTTGTGTTCCAGCATTTTTACAATATGTCGAATCTGTAGATTGAGCAGATCCACACCCTGATAACTAGCCTTTATAATCAAAGAAACCGTAGGGGTCATTTTCTATAAACAGAATTGCGCTGATGTCTGGTTCGTTTCTCTAATTATGAAAACGGATTTTATCTGGTTTTCGGTTTTTATCACGATATTGCTGGGAAAAAATGACGCTCCTACGGGGAGCTTTTTGGGAAAAATGAGGTGGGGGCAGGGGATCAATCACCTCCACTCCTAAAATATGCCCGATACGGTTCCGGCTTCTCCTCGACCTGGAACACAAAACCCGGGCCGGTTGCAGCTCAGCTCGCCGGTTCCCCTTCAGTTTTCCCGGAAAGCCACCGGTTCAGCTTCAGGCCCAGCCAGAAGATCAGGGCCGCGAGGACAAAGGTCACGCCGAACTGGATGAAGACCTTGTAAATTTCCGGGATCTGCAGCCATTCATAGGGCAGGGACGGAGGAGGAATGAGGATGAGTGAATGTATGGATCGCAGGCCGAGCATGTCGGCGATATACGCGTCAAAGTAAATTTCGATCAGGTAGACCAGCACAGAGTTTACAAGAATCCAGACAGGAAGGGATTTGGTCCCGGGTACTCCGGGAACGACAAGACCGGCCAGGGTTATTGCTGCCGGGAACCAGAGGATGGCGATGAACAGGACGACAATTTCCCATAACGGGGAATTGAGAGAGTCACGGAAATAAAAAGCGATAAACGACAGGATCGTGAGGGCAACAACAGCGCTTACCCGGACGGACCTTCGTTTATCTCTTAACAGGAGCCAGGAAACGGCTGCAGATATGATGCCGACAAAAACCGCAACGATCAGGAAGAGAATAAACTGCACATGGACGTCCGAGTACATATCACACATGGTATGCCACCTTTACGGGACAGGGGAAAAGGCAGTCCACGGCAATGAATGCCGGCAGGCACTTCCTTTTCCGGTTTGTTACTATTTTCCCCGAATCTTAAATTCGCTGGGTTAAGTGAAATTTTTCCTTCCCTTATCGCCATTCAGTTTTGAGCTGCGGGACGGTTACACATGGCTGAAAGGCGATTGTCCTCGCGAAAAACAGCACACTCCCGGAAAAAATCGGAAAAATGAAAGGTTGACCGGGTCAGGAATTTTTGAAACGGGTGAGGATATAGTTAGTCAGGGTCTTGCCGCTGATATTGCGGGTGGATGCGTCAAGGCGGATGAAGAAGAACTCTTCACTGCCGGTATCCACAAAAACCGGCTTTTCTGCCGGGGTGATATGCACATGGCAGAGCGTTTTTTCCGAGATCACCGGGAAGGTGATGTGGATATGCCGGCTCGCTGTTTCATAGATCTCGGGGATGTAGCGCCGGATCACCGAGTCGATCAGCATCCGCCGGTACCCGTCCGGGTTCCGGTCCTTCTCCAGCATCCGGGAATAATCTTCATCGATCCCTACCACCCGGATCATGTTATTAACCCGGTCCTCTTCGATGCCGATGATGAGATCCCCGCCGCTGGAGTTCAGGAAACCGGCAATGGATCGCGCGATGATGAACTTCGATGCATTCGTCCGGTACTTCCGCACTTCCGGTGATTCGCTGGCCTCTGCCTCCTCTTTGGAGACCCTCGTGCTCCAGAGGGCCTTGAACTTGAATTCAACCCGTTCGCTTTCCCCGGTGGCAATCATCATGCGTACGGCAACCACATCGTCCTCGGGCACGGTGATCTTAAGGGTATCCCGCTGTTTTACGACATAGGAAGAGATCACCGCAATACCGATAAACAGCAGGGCCTGGACAACGACACCGCCCACGACAAACACGTTCGGGGTAAGGAAATACACGGAAATGAGCAGGTAGGCAACAGCGCAGCTCCCGGCAACGTAAATCCCGCGGGAAGGATAGAAATACGTGGCATAAAGGATGGGGAAATAGAAGAGCTGCGGGACGATTGATCCATATCCTGCCGCCATGGAGACATAGGTGACGCCGATAATGGAGGCCGTAATGGAGGCGATCACCCAGAACCTGACAAAATCGTTCTGCGTTATCTGGAACGTGTTCGGCAAACGGTAACCGGGGAGGAGGGGTGCTGGTTCCATCGCTGATGATGGCTTGGTTTGCCGGGTAATAACCATATCTGTGGCCGGGGTTCCGGATCAACCGGCACGCGAGGCATCATGGGCCCGGGATAAGAAGCGATCATTAAAAAAACTGCAGAGGCACCGGGAATCCCGGAACGCGGGTGCGCCCGGGTACCCGGATGTTTCCGGCGGGGAAAGATCGCGGGATGCTACGCTTCCGTCTTTTAGAGGCCCCGCCAGTTGCAGCCGTTGAAACGGGAAGATCGTATGTTTCCCGGCCCGGCGGTTCGCATCACGGTACGGGGATCAGCAGTGGAACTGCCCGTAAATCGAGTACGCGGGACAGGTCTGCCGGAGCCGGGGAGGATCACTTCTTTCCAGCGATGAGCCTGTTGAGAAGGAAAAAGCGGTTACGGGGTGACTGTAACGGTGCCGGTCATGAACGGGTGGATCGTGCACTGGTAGCTGTAGGACCCGGTCTTCGTGAACGTATAATGGTAGGTGTCGCCCGTGTGGAGCGTGGGCGAAGCGAGCACGGACGGGGATGAGGTAGAGGTCACCGTATGGGGGGCCGAATCAAGGTTTGTCCACGTGACGGTGGTCCCGGCCGGGACCGTGAGGGCCGAAGGGACATAGGCAAAGTTCTGGATGGCAACCGAGGAGCCGCCCTGCGATGCAGCAGCTGATCCCGGCGTTCCCATGGCGGACATGGACGGGGAAACCTGGCCCGGAGCGGTGGCCTGCGGGAGCGCCGGCGAGGGGGAGACGGTGGGCGAACCGGCGGACGCGGAAGACGAGGAGGTACACCCGGCACACACGACAGCGGCAGCCACGAGCAGTACCACCACGGTCATGCGAAGAAGAGGGGATCGGTCATACATACCAGCACGTATCCCGGGTTCCTCTTAAAGGTTTGCCGGAGGTGCCAGGGACAGACACGGCTCACCGTGGGGCAGCGGACTTCGGCGAATGTTCTCCGGAAAAATGCTTTTTACCCGATCCGGAAGGACCGCATCGACATGGATCCATTCTGGAATCCCTCGAAGATATACCGGACCTTCTCCCCCTCTTCCTGGAGCCCGAGGGCACAGATCATCGGGAGATAATGATCCAGCGTCGGGACTGCACGCACGGCTGTTTCCCCGCCGGTATACGGGTACGTAAAGAGTTCACGGTGCTCCCCGGCAAGGATCCGGTCCCGCATCCATGCATCCGCCTCCTCGGCCCAACCGAACGGTTCCCGTTCCATTTCGGCAAAATCGACCAGTCCGAGGTTGTGCACCATGTTCCCGCTGCCGATAATAAGGACCCCTTCGTTCCGGAGGTGTGCGAGCCGCCGTGCCAGGTCATAGTGGTACTGGATCGGGCGGGGGTGCGGGTCGCCAAACGCGTAGTCAAGGCTCATCTCGAAGACCGGGATCTCTGCAGCCGGGAACAGGTGCCGGAGGATTGCATACGCGGCATGATCCAGCCCCCGGGAAGGGTCGCACCGGATCGCCCCGCCGGACCGGTCTGCTGAATGCTGTGCACAGGCCGGCGCCCCGCTGCACCCGTACGTTACCTGGTAAAGTTCAGGAGGAAAACCGGAGAAGTCATAGATCATCCGGGGGCGGTCAGTGCAGGCAACAAGACTCCCCTTTGTCAGCCAGTGTGCTGAGATCACGAGGATGGCCCGGGGCCGGGGGAGCGAGGGGCCGAGAACAGCGAGGCTCCGGGTAAACCGGTTTTCCATGACCATGTTCATCGGCGAACCATGCCCGATAAAGAGCACGGGCATTTTTCCGGTTGCGTGGGGGCTGCGGTCTGGTTCCATCAGGTACTTCCTGATGAAAAAAGAGAGAGGGAACTATTTCAGGTTTTGTGCAGGGCACCGGCATCCCGTTACTACGAGGTTATGAACTGCAATAAAAACGGTACTGCAGTCCCGGCTGTTACAAGGGGGATCCGGTATGCCCGTTTCCGGGACCGGTTACAGAGCAGAACGGGTCTTCGGATTCGATGCTGCCACCCGTTGCCCAGGCCCGTACCCGGCACCCGCCGCCGCAAAGCGAGAGGTAGGTGCAGGAACCGCACTTTCCGCCAACTACGGCAGGCCGAGTCCGGAACCGCGAGAGCACCGGGTTGTGCGGGTCATTCCAGAGGGATGAAAACGGCCGGTCACGGATGTTTCCCACGAGAAACTCCGGCGACCGGGCAAACTGGCAGGGGTACACGTTCCCGTGTGGGTCCACGTTTGCCACCCGGTCACCGGCGCTGCACCCCCCGTTGAGCGAGGCAAGCAGTTCCCGGGCCTCGGCAAGATCCGGTGAATTGTCACGCTCCATGGACTGGATCAGGTGGATGCAGTCCTGTGGGGCATCGACCGTGAGAAATTCCATCTGTTCCGGCGGGATCTCCTGTGCCGTGCGGTACAGGAGCGTGAGCGCCTTCGTGACATCCCCTGCGCCCAGCTGGAGCCGGGAATAGGCGTCGCTCCCCCGCCCGCAGGGCACCAGCCAGTACAGGCAGAACCGTGTTGCCCCGAGTTCCCGGGAGAGGCGGACAAGGGGGCCGAGTTCGTCCAGGTTCTCTTTGGTGAGCGTCACCCGCACACCGCACCTGACCCCGGCCTTTTTGCACCGGGCAAAGGCAGCAGTGGCCCGGGCAAAAGATCCGGGCGTGTTCCGGAACCGGTCATGGGTCGCGGCAGTTGCCCCGTCAAGCGAGATCCCGGCGTACTCGATCCCGCTCTCCTTGATCTTTTCCGCTATCTCATCGGTGATGAGTGTCCCGTTTGTGCTGAGCGCTGTCTTGATCCCCTTATCCCGGCAGTGTCCGGCCAGCTGCCAGATATCGGGACGGACAAGCGGTTCCCCGCCGGTAAAGATGACAAGCGGGATGCCGGCTGCGGCCAAATCATCGATGAACGCAAGCGCTTCCGTGGTGGAAAGTTCTCCCTGTGTCGGGCTGTCCGGGGCCGAGCGGCTGTAGCAGTGCGTGCAGGAAAGGTTGCACCGGTCGGTGAGGTTCCAGAAGACAACGGGCCTGCGCATCCCGGAAAACGCGAGGTACCGGGACGGGACATCCCCATGCCGGTGCTTCATCACGGCACTGACCGTTCCCTTCCCGTGCAGGCACTGGGTGATCCGGTTCATGATCCCCTCCCGTTCTCGTTGACGCGGACATGGGGGACACGCTTATACTCCTCGGTGCTGAAAAGGACGAGATAGTCCGAAAGGCCGGCGGCACCGGCAATTTTTCTGACCTCGTCTTCAACTGCTTCCCGCGAGCGGCCGTGGTGGACCGTGTACAGGGAATAGTCCCACCGGCCCGGCACGGGCCGGCGTTCGTAGCAGTGGGTGACCGAAGGATACGATGCAAGGACTGCCCCGGCCTTTTCGGCCGGCTCCCCGTTGCAGTGCCAGGCCACAAGGGCATTTGCGGAGATGCCTACCTGCCGCTGGTTGATCCGGGCCCGGAACCGCCGGATCACACCGGACTCCAGCAGTTTTTGCGTACGCTCCAGGACCTCGTCTCCCGTAAGGCCAAGTTTTCTCCCAATCTCCACAAACGGTTCCGGTACAAGAGGAAGCCCGTCTTCAAGGGCTGCAAGGATTTTCATGTCGGCCGGGTCCATCACGAGACCCCCTTTGTGCCCGGCACCAGCGGGAACCGGACATCGATCTTGATCTTTTTTACCGTGGGCAGGTTGAGGATCTCATCCCGGGAAAATCCGGTCCGGGCAAGGATCCCGGAAAGGATCTTTTCAAGTGCCCCCTCATTTTCTGCCGAGAGCGTAAACCAGAGCGAGTACTGGTGGTCCCGCCGGAAATTGTGCGATACCTCCGCGTACCGGTTGATCAGTTCCGCCACTTCGCGGATCTTTTCCGCCGGGACCGGGAGGGCTACGAGTGTTGCGGCAGTGATGCCGAGCGCCCGGGACTCGATGATGGGCGAGATCCCGCGGATCACGCCTTTTGCAGAGAGGTGCCTGAGCCGTTCAAGCAGCAGCGGTTCCGGAATATCCAGCCGGGAGGCGATTGTTTCCCATGGCCGGGCCACGAGCGGGATGTCCTGCTGGAGTGCGTCAAGGATCCTGAGATCGAGTGTGTCTGTCGCTGTGTTGTCGTTCACGAAATGCCTCCCGGTTCGTACGGGCACCACGGGTCCTCTGCACAGAGCTCGCCCGCGATTGCTGTGGGTTTTTCAAGGCCATCGCACCAGCGGGACGAGATTGCCTCCGCTCCCCGGTAGGCCCGGGCCCGGCACCCGCCGCAGATGGTTTTGTAGTCGCATCGCCCGCATTTCCCGGTGAGCCGGCCCGGGTCACGCAGTGCCATAAGGATCGGCGATTCGTTCCAGATCCGGTCAAAGGGAATGTCACGGACATTGCCGGCGCTGACCGGCAGGTACGGGCAGGGCGTCACATCGCCGTTTGCATAGATGCGGCAGTAACTGGTCCCGGCAATGCAGCCCCGGCCAGAGGCCGGTTGTACGATCCCCAGCTCAGCGGCGATCCTCCGGAACTGCGGGGCGCAGGTAGGGCGGAGGTTGACGTCGCTGTCGCTGTACTTCAGGAGCACCTGCCGGATCACCTCCTCGTACTCGCGGGGGTTTGCCGGGCCGGTCCCTCCGGCTCTCCCGGTCGGGATGGGAAAGAAGACCTGGTAGTCGTGCACCCCGAGACTCTTACCGAGCTCCACTACGGATTCAATCTCTCCTGTGGCCGGTCGCACCGCGGTCATGTTGATCTGCACACCGATCCCGGTTTCCGTGCAGTTCCTGATTGCACGAACGGCCCGCTCCCATGCACTGCTCACCCCGCGGAACGAGTCATGCACGGCCGGGTCGGCTGAGTCGAGGCTGATGGCTGCAGCCCGGATCCCGGCCTCTTTGAGACGGGCCGCCATGGGACGGTCAAGGAAGTACCCGCTCGTCCCCATCACCATCCGCAGGCCACGGTCGGTCCCGTACCGGGCGATCGTGCAGAGGTCGTCACGCATCAGGGGCTCACCTCCCGACAGCACGACCACCGGTGTCCCGGTTGCGCGGACCTGGTCGATGACCGCGAGCGCCTCATTCGTGGAGAGCACTCCTGCTGCCTCCTCTGTTCCTGCATCCACGTAACAGTGGGAACAGGAAAGAGGACACCTGAGCGTAAGGTTCCACGAGATAATACGCGGCGCTTCTCTTGGTATATTCACTGCTTCAACCCTTTTGCCACACCCTGCCCATGGTTCCCGGTACTTTTATCGGCGTACATTTACCGACGGGGGATATCGAAGCGGTCAAGGTTCATCACTTTGGCCCAGGCCTGGACAAAGTCCTGGACCAATTTCTCCTCCCCGTCAGCGCTTGCGTACACCTCGGCGATAGCCCGGAGCTGGGCGTTTGAGCCAAAGACGAGATCGACCCGTGTGCCGGTCCATCGTACTTTTCCCGTCTTCCTGTCGTAACCCTCGAACACGTCAGCGTCTGGTGCAACCGGCTTCCACTCTGTGCCCATGTCAAGGAGATGAGTAAAGAAGTCATTGGTGAGCGCCCCGGGAAGGCTGGTAAAAACCCCGTGTTTTGCCTGACCGAAGTTGGCATCAAGGACACGCAGGCCCCCGACAAGCACCGTCATCTCCGGCGCAGAGAGCGTGAGCAGCTGCGCCTTGTCCACGAGAAGTTCTTCGGCCGAGGCGGCATAGCGGGCCTTCTGGTAGTTGCGGAAACCGTCTGCCCGTGGCTCGAGCACGGCAAAGGAGTTCACATCGGTCTGCTCCTGCGTGGCGTCCATGCGTCCCGGCGTGAAGGGGACTTTTACCTTGTGGCCGCCGTTCTTTGCCGCCTTTTCGACACCTGCGCACCCGGCAAGGACAATAAGGTCTGCCAGTGATACTTTTTTGCCGCCGGTAGCGGCGCTGTTAAACTCATTTTGGATGCCTTCGAGAACCGTAAGCACCTTTGTCAGCCGGGCCGGCTCGTTGACCTCCCAGTCTTTCTGGGGCGCGAGGCGAATGCGGGCGCCATTTGCACCGCCGCGTTTGTCCGAGCCGCGGAAAGTGGACGCCGACGCCCATGCCGTCGAGACCAGTTCAGGAACGGAAAGCCCCGAAGCAAGGATCTTTTTCTTGAGGAATGTGATCTCCCTTGCCCCGATCAGCGTATGGTTGACCGCCGGGATAGGGTCCTGCCAGATGAGATCTTCTTTTGGGACCTCGGGACCGAGGTAGCGCGTTTTCGGGCCCATGTCGCGGTGGGTCAGCTTGAACCATGCCCGGGCAAATGCATCGGCAAGCTGGTCCGGGTGTTCGTAAAAACGCCGTGAGATCTTTTCGTACACCGGGTCGAAGCGCAGGGAGAGATCCGTAGTAAGCATGGACGGCGCACGGCGCTTTGATGGATCGTGCGCATCCGGTATGGTACCGGCACCGGCATCACCCTTGGGCTTCCACTGGAATGCACCGGCCGGGCTTTTGGTGAGTTCCCATTCGTAGCTGAACAGGATCCGGAAGAAATTGTTGCTCCACTTTGTGGGCGTACTGGTCCACGTGACCTCAAGGCCGCTGGTAATTGCATCCCCGCCTTTACCGGTACCGAAGCTGCTCTTCCAGCCAAGGCCCTGCTGCTCGATGGGGGCTGCTTCCGGCTCGGGCCCCACGTGGGTCGCAGGGCCGGCACCATGGGTTTTCCCAAAAGAATGGCCACCGGCAATGAGCGCCACGGTCTCCTCGTCGTTCATGGCCATGCGGGCAAATGTCTCGCGGATATCCTTCGCCGCCGCGACCGGGTCCGGCTTTCCGTTGGGCCCTTCCGGGTTTACATAGATCAGCCCCATCTGCACGGCAGCGAGCGGGTTTTCGAGGTTCCGGTCACCGGAATAGCGTTTGTCATCCAGCCACTTGTTCTCGGAACCCCAGTATACGTCTTCTTCGGGCTCCCATGCGTCCACCCGGCCGCCGCCAAAGCCGAATGTTGGAAAGCCCATTGATTCAAGCGCGACATTACCGGCAAGGACCATGAGGTCAGCCCAGGAGATCTTCCTGCCATACTTCTTTTTTATCGGCCAGAGCAACCGGCGCGCCTTGTCCAGGTTCGCGTTGTCGGGCCAGCTGTTGAGGGGAGGGAAGCGCTGCTGGCCAGCACCGGCGCCGCCCCGGCCGTCACCGGTGCGGTATGTGCCGGCGCTGTGCCAGGCCATCCGGATAAAGAGGGGGCCGTAGTGGCCAAAGTCCGCCGGCCACCAGTCCTGCGAGGCAGTCATCAGTTCCCGCAGGTCTGCCTTTACAGCCGCGAGATCGAGTTTTTTAAATTCCCCTGCATAGTCAAAATCCCTGCCCATCGGATTTGACCGGGGAGAATGCTGTGAAAGAACCTTTACGTTCAGCTGATTGGGCCACCAGTCCCGGTTCGATGTGCCTCTTCCGGCAGCCTGTTTGTGTGCTCCGCCCGTTACCGGGCACATGCTCTCGTCAGTCATAACATCATTTCCTCTTTTTCCACCAGGTGGACATCCCAAAGAGGGACCGTTCCACGCATCCCTGCCCCGGAGAGAGTTCGGATTGTCGGTACCCGGAACTCCCGGTTCAACAGTAAGGTTTTCCCGGCAAGGAACTGTTTCCATCCGGTAAATAGAATTTTCGGGATATTAACTTAGGCATGGTACGATGCGCAGAAGCGGAAAGGCAATCGTTCCTTCCCGTTATGCTTTCTTGCCGGCCCTAAGGCTACCGTTCAGAAAAAAAAAAAGGTTTGGTCACCATCGTCCTTTTCCCGTGCCTTTCATGTTAATTGATCGTGTCCCCGTTCATGACCGCTGACTCGGGCACCTCGAAGGTAGTCGACGTTCCCTCGATCTGGTAAGGGCCGGTGGCTTGTACCGGGTACGTGCTGCCGCTGGTGGAGTAGGGAACGATAAACTCGCCATTGACACTTGCCTGCCGGTAGGTGAAATTCCGGCCCTGGTTGGTAACGAGCGGGATATCGATAATCCCGGAACCTTTGATTTGGGCACCCTTGACATACTCGAAGATTTTCACATACTTGAGGTCGGCAGTACCGGAACTTGCTGCATCCGACGGGGACTCGTAAATAAGGCGGTAATGGTCGAGGGCCGGTACATCCTCAAGCGGCCGGTTCAGTGACACCCCGAGGACGGCGGCATGGTACCCGGCCTGGGCATTCTGGTTGTACTGTGCAGCCGCGGCATCCGCATCGGTCACGTTCATACTCTTTGCATCGGTGACAACGGGCAGGGCCTCGTGTGAGACCGAGGGATCCACGTACTCGATATAATAGGCAGTGGTTGCCGGGGTCATGGATCCGTCAAAGTTCTGGAGCTTCGAGACCATGGTCTGGTAATAGGGAGCCTCGTTGAAGAACCCGGACTCATACATTCCCTGGGTAGTCTGGCTGGGGATGAACAGATCCTCCTGGTAGGGAGCACCGGCGGCTGTTGCATTGTACCATGTAGCCATAGCCCAGAACTTACCGGTATCCATCTCGATATCCGTGATCACGTACCGGGTGCCGTCATGATTGAGGATGGCATTTGCTGTATCCTCTGAGGTGGACATAAAATACGCAGCCGATCCATCCGGCCCGGTCACACCCTGCTGGAACGGGTTTGCATTGGGAATGCGGTGCGCAATGTTGGTGATCATGTGGCCGTAATCCCACCAGGACATAACCCCGTATGCAGTTGAGGGATACTGGAATGTCTGCTGGTTATAGATCGTGTAGTAGTCAACCCCGGTATCCGGCGTATTGTTGCCCAGCCACTGGAGTGCTGCCTCCCAGTCCGGGTTCATCTGGTTGACACCCGCCGTTGAGACCTGGTAGTTGTACGAAAGGGAGGTAAATGCAAAGAGGAGGCCGAGCGCAAACACTACGGTCACTGCAGAAAGGACCAGGTAATCCCGGCTCCGCGCATGCTCTGCGATTTTTTTCTTCTTTGCCTTTTTACTCCGGCGCGGACTGCTCTCGTCGTCCTCGGGTTGCTCTGCAGACGGGGATATCAAATCCCTGCCCAGACCCTGGATCTCTTTCCATCCTTTCCCGAAGACGAAATGGATACAGACAGCAGAGAGAAGCGCGATGACCACCGCGAGGTAATATTCGTACCGCACGTGCTGCCAGGTGGCAAACAGGATGATCAGCGCCCAGACCAGCGCAAATATCTCCTGCGGCCGCTCTTCCCGGATATTATTGTAGAGCGTGACCGCGATACCGCCTGCCATCAGCAACAGCCCATAGGAAAAGGCCGTCCAGGCTTCTGCGGGAGTCCATGCCCGTGCATCCATGACGGTCTGGGACACCGCCGGCTGCCCGAAGAAATTGTAGAGATCGCTTACAAACAGCGTATAGAGCTCCGGTGCGGCCACAAAAAGGAGCAGGATAAAACCGATCCCACAGCCGATAATCGCGAGGGGATACCAGTACTTTTCCCGGTTTTTCAGGTACCGGGCAAGAAGGTAGAGCAGCACGGTACCGCCGATAAGGCTGACGTAAGCATACACGTGACCGATCGAGTAGGTGGAGAGATCCGTGCCCGGGCTCTTGAACCCGAAGAGCAGGAGCCCGACGGCGGCGATGGCAAAGATGATGCTGTTTGCAATGAGGAGATACGTGCTCTCCCTGCCGCGGGAAAAATCAAAGATGAACTGGACAAGGGTAAAGACACCGACGATAAAGGCAAACAGGATCATGGTCGGCATCAAAAAAAGGCCGAGCAGGTATGCAATGCCCGCAAGGGCAGAGAGGATTGCCGTCTTTTTCCAGGTGGAAAAATCCGCAAGGTTAATTTTGGTTTCTTTTTCCGAGAGCAGGACAGAGAGATAGGCAAGACAGAACAGGGTGGAAAAGAGCACCTCCCCGTCGCGGTGGTTGAAATAGCCGTACAGGGAATAGAGGAAGAACGTCCCCGAAACGACCGCCGTAAATCCTGATGCAAGAAGGCCGGTCTTCCAGTCCCCGAATGCCTTCCCGACAAAGTACATCAGGACAACTGTAGCGGCCGCAAAGAAGGGGGTCACAAGGAGGCAGGTCCCGATGATCTGCGGGACGGTGACCGCTCCGGTGAGCGTGCAGGCAATATCTGCAATGATGATGGTCAGCGGGCCCCAGTACAGGGAGGTGCCGACAGGGAAATTGGTCATCGGGTCGAACCAGGGGTACTGGAAATGGTTGGCAAGGGAGAGCTCGACAAGCCGGAGATCATACTGGGGGTCATCGCTTGCCACCATGGAAAGGATATCACCATGGTTCCCGGTGAGCATGGGAATCAGGCGAACCCAAAGTGCAACAAGAATAAAAAACGCCACGAGACCGATAACCAGTAATCTTCTGCGATCGGTAAAATACGACAAATTCATGAGGGGACACCTTCAAAGGATGTATGCTATACCTTACAATATTCTGGGATGGATTACCACATATAGGTTGACTTCCCGAACCAGATGGCCGGTGGGATGATCACGACCGGAATTATTTCACGATCTTTAAGTGCACCGGCCTTTAATTTCCACAGTATATGACCATCGTACCCTCTGCTCCCTCCATGGTCGCACAGTACACCATCGTCCTGCTGCTCGCCATTGTCATGTTCATTATCGATCTGTACCTGTGCTACGAGTGCGTGACAACGACGGTGGGGACCTGCACCCTGGAATGGGGCTCATACGTCATCCTTGCATTCTTTGCCGGGGTAGCTCTCCTGAGCGGGTACCGCCTCCTCTCGCTGCGCCGGATGAAAACCGAAGGGTCCTGATCAAAAGAGAATAAGGTCACCTGTTCCGTACAGGATGGAGCAGGAAAAATACCGGGAACGGTCCCGGAGGAGCCCGGACCGGCCGGGTGACTGCCCGATCAGATCGCCTTTAATGCCGTTCGCAGAAATGCCCAAGGGACAGGCTGTGCCCGGTAAAGACTTCGCAGGCCAGGCAGAAGCAGCGGGCCTCCCGGATGTCCGGTGCATCCGAGCCCCCGCGGGCGCAGAAGAGGCAGTCCGGTCGGTGCTCTCCCAGGTGGTTCTTTTTGTAGTTCGGGCATATGCCGCAGTACTTCATGCAGATCTGCCGGTTCTCATCGGTGTCCTCAATGCTGACCGTGGCAATTTTCATGATGAGTGGATAGTGTCGCCGGGATAAGAGGTTTCCCGTAAGGCGGGATCAGACCCTTGCCCGGGGACACGCGAAACCTTGCAGCCCGGCCGGCCCGAAAACAAAAAAAGTATTCCTTACCTTCTTACGCAGAAGTACCCGCCGCGGAGATGGTGTTTGTTGAAGAGCTCGCAGGCCGGACAGAAGCATCCGATCTCTTTCATGTTCTGGCAGGACGAGGGGCCCTGGGCGCAGAAGAGTTCCTTGGGTTCGTTCCGGCGCAGGTCGTGCTTCTTGTAGTTCTGGCAGATAGGGCAGTACTTCCTGCAGATCTGCTTGTTCTCTTCCGTGTTCTCAATCGCGGATGGTTTGGCTGAGTCAAACATGTGAAAAAACGTTGGAGGTGATAATTAATAGATCTTATGGGGAATAGTGACGTGTATGCGGGCGTCCGAGTATCCCGGGCTCACTGCTGCACAGGAAAAGAACGCGAAGCGGGCGGTCGAGGGGACATGCGAACTCTGCTCGGAATACTTCGCCCTCCCGCTCCTTTTAATCCACCGGATCTCCCGGCGCCTGTACCGGGAGATGGTCCGTGACCCTTCAACCCGGATCCTCGTGGTCTGCGGGCCCTGCCACGAGCATATCCACCGGCTGCCCATGCGGGTAAAGGACCAGCGGGAGATCGTAAGACGCCGCCCGTACGTTGTCCGGCAGGACCTCCGCAGGGCGCTCGGGTATATCCCGCGGCCCTATTCTCCCCCAAAGACCGCGAGCACCTCCGAGATGTACGAGGAGTACTTCTACCATTTTCCTCCCGGTTCGTTCCGGCTGGGCGGGTGAGACCACCCTGCTGCTATTTTGCATCCGCCGAAGAACAGACAGCATCAGTGTCCGTGGCAGCCGTTTTTACGCCAGTCAGTAAAGTCCCAGGCAAGGAGAAGGACCGCAAGGATCATGAACACCCCAAAAAGGGTCAGGACCGGCCCCTCCGCTGCCCCGCCCTGAGCTGCGATAACAAAGCCCATCACAAACGGGCCGACAAAACCCCCGGTGGTCCCAAGCGCGTTCACGAGAGCAATGCCCCCCGATCCGTCAAGGCTCCGCATCCGTTCCGTCACCACGGCCCAGAAGACCGGAATACCCGAGTACATCCCGATGGTTGCAAGGGAGAGTGCCAGTAGTGAAAGTACCGGGCCGGTCGTAACTGCTGTCAGGAAAAACCCGATACCCGCGCAGGTCCACGGAACAAGGAGATGGTACATCCGTTCCCCGGTGATATCCGAATGCCGGGCCCACAGGAGCATGCAGGCGAGCGCCCCGGCATACGGGAGTGCCGTAATGATGCCGGTTGCGGTATGACCGGTATCGAAGCGGAACGCATACACGATCTGCGGCAGGAAAAAGACAATCGCATACCCGCAGGCCATCTCGAAGAAGAACGCGATCCAGAGGCGGTTAAACCAGAGCCGGGAAAAGAAGTCCCGGGGGGTCCTCCGTACCGGGACGCCATCAACCTCCCGTTCAGCCCGGATCGTTGCGACCAGCCATGCCCGTTCTGTTGGTTCCAGCCACGCGGCCTGCTCGGGCCGGTCGGTCAGGTACTTCCAGGTGACAAAGCACAGGAGGATTGCCGGGATGCCCTCGAGCACAAAGAGCCACCGCCACCCGGCGATCCCAAGCCACGAGACATTGTCAAGGATTATGGTGGAGAGCGGGGCCCCGATGATGATGGCAATGATCTGGGCGGCATACAGGTAGCTCATGCACCGTGCCAGCTCCCGGTTCCGCAGCCAGAGCGAGAGGTAAAAGACGATCCCCGGGTAGAACCCGGCCTCCGCGATCCCAAGGAGCAGCCGGAGTACTCCCACGTCGAATGCACTCGCGGCAAGCGAGAGGAGGACAACCACGACACCCCACGAGAGAAGGATGCGCGAGATCCAGACCCGCGCCCCAAGCCGTTCAAGCATCCGGTTGCTCGGGTACTCGAAGATAACGTACCCGATAAAAAAAACACCGGAGACCAGGCCGAACATCACCGGCGTGATCCCGAGATCCGGGTTCATGGTAAGCGCTGCAAAGCCCAGGTTTACCCGGTCGATGTAGTTGACCATATAGAGGATAATAATGAAGGGGACCAGGCGGAGGACGACCTTGTGCATGACCCGGTCGCCGAATGCCGGATCTGCGGTGGCGGCCCGGAGCGGCAGTTCTGTGTTCATGGGACGTAGCTCGCTTATCCTTTGTATGTCTGAAAGAATTTTGATAAGCGCAGCGATAAATGAAAAATAATTTGCAGTTATTCCATCGTTTTTTTCGTTATTGGAGACCTGCCAGAAGGTTTAGTGAAAAAATACCTTCATTCATGGCTTTCTTTTTGATTGTCCGGTGCTGAGATCCAGTGATACACAGGAACCATGTGATGCAGATGATGTTTCATACGCCGGAGAAGGGGACAGGGGGCTGGATGGCACAAAGAAATGCGGGAAACCCCCGGCAAGTGCGGGCTTCGGGGTCTCCCGGGTGCCGCCCCGTGGGATTGCAGTACTTTTTTTTTGCTGTTGCCGGGCTTTTTCTGGTATTATTTCTTGCCGGACCTGCAGCAGCTGCGGATGCACAGGCCCCGCTTCCCCGTGTCCACATCCTTGCCACCGGAGGGACTATCGCAGGCACAGCCCAGAACGCCACCGACATGCTCCATTACCAGCCGGGAACGATCGGCATTGACACGCTCATTGCATCGGTACCGGAACTTACCGGCGCTGCGCAGGTCACCGGGGAGCAGGTCTGCAACCTCAACAGTGACGACATCACTCCGGTAATCTGGCTCAATCTCTCGCACCGGGTAAACCAGCTCCTCCAGTCTCCTGAAACCGACGGGATAGTCATCACTCACGGGACAGACACGCTCGAAGAGACCGCATATTTCCTCGACCTTGTCACAAAGAGCGATAAACCGGTGGTGATCACCGGCGCCATGCGCCCGGCAACCGCCCTCTCCGCAGACGGCCCCCTCAACCTGCTTGAGGCCGTGCAGCTGGCGGGAAGCAGGGAAGCGGCGGGTAAAGGTGTGCTCGTCCTCCTCAATGGCGAGATCAATGCCGCACGCGACACCACCAAGACAAACACGCAGTCGACCGGCACCTTCCGTTCGCCGGACTTCGGGCCACTGGGGTACATGGAGGACGGGAAACCGCAGATCTTCCGGCTCCCGGCGCGGAACCACACGACCGGGTCGGAATTTGACGTGAGCGGGCTTTCCATGCTGCCCCGGGTCGATATCATTGCAACCTACCCGGGAATGGACACGACCGCAATCGATGCCTTCGTGCAGGCTGGTACAGAAGGGCTGGTTGTTACCGGGATGGGCAACGGGGAATACCCCTCAACCATCGGCCCGGCCCTGCAGGCAGCAGCAGGCCGCGGGATCCCGGTGGTTGTCGCCTCCCGGACCGGGTCCGGGATCGCGACCGCACACGATCCCCACTTCCTGTCCGCGGGGACGCTCAATCCCCAGAAGGCACGGATCCTGCTGATGCTTGCGCTCACAAAAACAAATGACCGGGACCGGATCGCGGAGATGTTCGCACAATACTAGGGTACGGTCAGCGGGAAATTTCCTGCTTTCGGCAGTAACTGCAGAACCGCTCCACCACGGCATCGTTCCTGACCTCGGGGTGGAACATGACACCGAAGAGCGGGCGGTCCGGGTGGCGGACGGCCTGGACGCACCGGTCCGAGACCGCGGTCACCACCCAGCCGGGGGGAGGGTCGCAGGCAAAGGAGTGGAGCTCGTACGCCTCGAATGCGGGTTTTTCGGGAAGGAGCGGGTCGGGACACGTGACCTGGACCGTGGTCATCCCGATCTCGCACGCCGGCCGGAGGGCGCCCCCGTGCACAAGGCAGAGGGCCTGCATACCGGCGCAGATCCCAAGCACCGGCACAGACGTATCGCGGAGCCAGAGGAATGCCCCTGATTGTTCTGAGAATGAATTATCCGAGAGCGCCGTCCCGCAGAGGATGATCCCCCGGGCATCACGAAGGTCGGCGTTTCGGATTTCCGAAAAGTGAGCTTCGCGCCATTGCTCCCCGGCGCGGGAGACAATCCGGGCCACCGGGCCCACGAACTCGTCACGGGAAAGGGATGCAGGTTTCCACGAGAGATCCACAAGGAGGATCATTTTGCCTCCAGCACGGCCTGTGTTACCCGGAAAAAGCCCCGGTAGCTGGCGTACTCTTTCTCCGCTTTTTTTATCGCGATCCGCCGGGAAAAGACCGGGGCGTCAAGGACAAGCGTCTCGTACTCCCCTCCCTCACCGGTGAGGGTGATCCGGTGCGATCGCACGTACTTCTGTAAGTCCGAGAGTGCATCCGCGTCAATCTCCCTTCCCAGCCAGTCCGCGGAGAACGGGGCGGCAAAGACCCCGGTGATGACCACCCGGAAACCGGCGGCAAGGAGGCTCTCCATGTACGTATCCGGGTCCGTGTACCAGAGCGGGTTGAAGCACCAGAGGCCGAGGTCCCGGCAGATCCGCTGGACCCGTGTAGCCTGGTACACGGAGAGGAGGGCGCCGGTCACCACGCCTTCAATGCCGTACTGCTCCACGGCCGTGCGGATGGCGCAGGCAAGATCGGCAAGCTCGGCCTCCTTCTCCCCCGCCGTCTCCACGGTGACGAGGGGAAGACCGGCGGCCTCTGCCTGGAGGGGTACGAGGTGGGTGTTGGGGGTGTGGAACATGTAGCTCTCCTCGTTTCCGGACCGGATCGAGATGAGGCAGGCGACCTCCTCTTTCTCCATCGCGCGGTAACACGCGTACCACGAGTCCTTACCCCCGGAACAGAGCACCCCGAGTTTCATCCCGGATGTATTCGGCAGTCAAGCCACATGAATCTCTCCCCCTGAAACGGTACTGCCGGTAATAGAGGCAGCCGGATGGCGGGGTTCCGGTTACTGTTAAATAATGACGGATGTAATAATCGTTTATTGCCTGACGCCCGGCTTTCATCAGGTGCCGGATCATGCTCGTGTGCATGGACCCGGTTCTCTTTCCGGCGTTTTTGAGGTTGCATTGTAAACCGCGACCCGGATCGATCGTGCACCCGCAGCCCCGGGAAGGAAGAATCACCATGAGACTGCCCCGCCTTAATCTTACAAGCTGGATACTGGTGGGGTTCATCCTCGGAATACTCACCGGCCTCTTTTTTGGCGACCTCACATCCGTGATGAGACCGGCGAGCGACGCCTTCATCAAGATCTGGCAGATCACGATCCTGCCTTCCGTTGCACTCTCCCTTATTGTCGGTATCGGGAGCCTGAAGCGGGACACGGCAAAACAGATCGCGGTCAAGGCAATCCTGGTTCTCCTCCTGATCTGGGCGATCTGCATCATCGGGTATTTCTCGTTCCAGCTCGCGTTTCCCCCCCGCGTGCAGGCCTCGTTTTTCAGCACCCAGTTCCTGACCCCGGTGACCGATGTCAACCTCCTCGACCTGTTCATACCGTCAAACCCGTTCCTCTCCCTCTCGGACGGGATCATCCCTGCCACCGTCCTCTTCTGCCTGTTCCTGGGTTTTGCCCTGATGCTGGATGACGGGAGCGGGCCGATCGTGAGCATCCTGCGGACCTTGCTGCGTGCCCTCGAACGGATGACACACATCATCTCCCTGACCTTCCCGGTCGGCATCTTCGTTATCACGGCCGTGACGGCCGGGACCCTGACCTTCGAGAATTTCCTGGACCTCCAGGTCTTCATTGTCACCCTCGCGGTTGCCGCAGTCCTGCTCGGCCTCATTGCCATGCCCCTGCTGGTCACCTGTTTTACCACGTTCCGGTACCGGGACATCCTTGCCGCTTCCTCGCGGGCCATGCTCCTGGCCTTCTCGACCGGCACCGAATTCATCACCCTGCCGCTCATCTCCGAAGGGGTGGAGAAGCTCTTCCAGGGCCGGGCCGGGGAGACCGGCAACGGTAATATAGATGACGAGGCCGGTGACCGGGATCGCGGTACACTCGGCGGGACCGGTACCAGCTCGGCCGGAGATCCCAAAGGAGTCCCGGCCCCGGGCAAGGACCCGGGAGATGTACGGTCGCTCAGCGAGATCATGGTACCCGTGGCCTATACCTTCCCGCTCCTCGGCGGGTTCGTTCCCTTCCTCTTCATCCTTTTCGTATCCTGGATGTACAAGGACCCTCTCGGTTTCATCGGGGAGCTCAAACTTATCGCGATCGGGATCCCCAGCTTCTTCGGCTCATCGAAGGCCTCGGTTATCTCGCTCCTGAACCTGATGCACCTCCCAGCAGACGCGAATAACCTGTACGTCAGTTCGGGGATCCTCCGGCAGGCTTTCGTGGCCCCCCTGAGCGTCATCTCGATATTCTCGCTCTCCACCATCACGATCGCCCTCTCCACGAACCGGGCCCGGTTCCGGTGGAAAAGGGCAGTCATGTGCCTCATCGGGGTCGTCCTGCTTGCCGCAATCGCGATCGCCGGGCTGCACGCGGGATTTACCTACCTGCTGGCCGGTACCTATCACGGGAGCGACAAGATCTCGCAGATCGAGCTGCCCCTGGATCCGGCGGGGAACCGGCTGGACAGTGTCATAAACACGACCGTGTACCTGAACCGGGAGGACGTCCCGCCCGTTGCTCCCCCTCCCTCTGTCGGGAGGGACGAGATCCGGGAGATCCGCGATCGGGGCGTGCTCCGTGTCGGGTACAACAGCAACAATGTCCCGTTTGTGTTCTTCAACGGCAAGGGCGAACTGGTGGGATACGACGTGGAGATGGCCTATGACCTGGCCCGGACCTTAAATGTCTCCCGGATCGCGTTCGTCCCTATCACGGGGACCAACCTTGCCGAATCACTCGACAGCGGCTACTGCGACATTGCCATGTCCGCAGTCGTGGTGACCCCGGACCGGCTCGACCAGATGAAATTCACCGACCCGACCGTCACCGTCCACCTGGCGTTCGTTGTCCCTGACGGGAACAAGGATACGTATACGCAGCTGGACGATGTGCAGAAGATGGACGGCCTCCGGGTCGCCGTCTACAACAACACGGCGCTTGTCGGCGTTGCCCACCAGCTCCTCCCCCGAGCAACCATTGTCCCGATCGACACAAAGGAGGATTTCTTCGTGGGCGGGAAGGCCGATGTCCTCCTGATTCCTGCCGAGGAAGGGTATACCCTGACCCTGCAGTACCCGCTCTTCGATGTGGCCATTATCCAGCCCAGCGACTCCTACCAGATGATGTACGCGTACCCGGTAGCCAAGGAGAGCAGCGACTCCTATCTCCTCGCGCTCGATTACTGGCTCCGGACGGAGAAGGACTACGGGATGCTCGATGCGAAGTACAATTACTGGGTGCTCGGAGAGATTCCGTCTGTAACGGAACCCCGCTGGTCCGTGATCCGTAACGAGCTGCACTGGGTAACGTGACCGTCTTCGCCCTTTAGCGGCCGTAATTCGAGCAGCCCCGGACATAAAAGATGCCGCTGCCTCGGGAAAAAAGCGCGATGGCCGGAAGAGTCATGCAAAAAAATTACCGGAGGATCCCGTGCAGGTTTATCCGGTACTGGCCAAGTTTTCCCTCAAAGTTCGAAGCACCGATACAGAGGACATTTCCGGTTGCTGCAGCGGCACGGATCCCCTCCCGCATTGCACCCGCAACGGTCGTCTCATCCATGCCGTTTATCACGATCTCGTACACGGCGCCCACACCATCAGGGACCAGTGAGTCCGGGATCCGGCCTTTCAGGACCGGGCACCAGCGGTGGTTCGTGCTCGCCGGCATCGGGAACCGGTAGTTCCTGCACCCGACCTTCGACCCGCTCCCGACAATGCCCCCGGGAAAACTGGCAATGATCCCGGGCATCCCCGCGATCCTTTCCATCGCCGCCTCCGCCCCGGCAAGTGCCGCGGCCCGGTCTTTTGCCATGACAAGGAAGTTTCCCCCGGCAATTCCCTTCACAAGGCCGAAGCGCTCCTCGCCCGTATACCAGCCCTCCATCACCGGGATCTTCCAGCACTGCCGGCCGCCCACCGTGCAGCGTTCCTCGTAGGTGTCGCCAAAATAGTGCATCCGGGTGTAGAACCGGTCTTTCGCATCCGGGAGTCCATCGAACGCGGACGCGGTCGGTACCGGGAGGATGCACTGGCTGATCCGGGCCGCCACCTGCGCCTTCATTGCCTTCTTCTCCGTGCAGATGAGAATCGCGTACCCGGACCGCCTATCCGGGGTTTCACCCGGGGAGAGTTCCCGCTCGATCCCGGCCTCACAGGGACAGCCGATCTTCGATGTCGCAAACCCCGTGGCCTCGGTCGCGGCTGCGAGCGCCCAGTCCGGCGTCTCCGCGGTCACGAGGACCCGGGAGATCCAGACCGGGAATGCCTCGGCAAAGGTGTCAGTTATGACGGCCCCGTCGATCTCCATGGCGCCCTCCCCCGCCTTCGTACACGATCCCCTCCTCGGTGACGATCAGGTCCATCTTCACATCGTTCTCATCGGTCGGCAGGTCTTCCATCTCCTGGCAGCCGAATGCTACACCTATCTTGAAGAGGTCGGGATGTTTCGACAGAAACCGGTCATAGTATCCGGCCCCGTACCCGATCCTCCCCCCGGCGCGGTCAAAACCGAGCATCGGGAGAATAATGATATCCACGTCTTCGGGGTCAGCCGGGATCTCGTTCCCGATCGGCTCGGGCACCCCGAACGTGCTCGGCACAAGCGCTCCAAGGTCCTTGAGGTACGAGAGCCGGAGGCTCACGTCCTCTTTCTGGATGATCGGGACGACCACGGGATTACCCTGTTGAAACAGCGCAAGGATCAGCGGCTTTGTGTTGACCTCCTTTTCCTTGGAGGTAAAGACCATCACCGTTTCACCTTCCGCCACGAGCAGCATCAGGTGGCGGGTGATGTACCCGCTCTTCTCCCGGCGCTCCTCCGGCGCCATCGCCTCTTTTCTGGCACGCAGGATGGCCCGCACCCGGGTCTTCTCATCGCTCATGGGCAGTTGTACCACACCGGCGTATTTATGGCCTTGGGTTCGCCCGGTCCGGCAGTACCCGGGAGCCAGCCACCGGTCACGGATAAGGTAACAGGACCTGCTCAGGAAGGGCCTGCTCAGGATACCTGTTTTTGAAAAAATGGATTTGCTGGGGAACGCACGATCCCCGGTGCGGATCTTATGCCTTCTTTGTTGCGGTCATCAGGAAAACGGTAAACATCCGGACTTCCCCGGACGGCCCGGGCTTGTGGACGATCGCGGCCGTCCGGTTCCGTATCTCCCCAAAGCCGGCGGCCTCAAGGCACTTCTGCATCGTGCACCGGTCAAAACCGTTGTGGAATACGCCCTCGGGAGAATCATGGAACTTCCCTTCATCGGAATCAAGGTCAGCGATCGCGATCCGGCCCCCGGGCCGGAGGACCCGGGCCATCTCTGCAAGGACCGGCCGGATATCCCTGAGGTGGTGGAAGGTCATGCTGCTTATCACCAGATCTGCCGGCCCGGGGAGCGGGTCCCCCTTCTCCACATCCACAAGAAGGGTCCGGATGTTTGCAAGGTTCTTTGCAGCAATCTTTGCGTCCAGCACCCCGAGCATCCCTTTCGAGCTGTCAACGGCAGTAACCGAGCGGACGGAAGGGAGGAGGGCAAGGGAGAGGAGACCGGTGCCGCACCCGAAGTCCACCACCTCAGTACCGAGACCCGGCCTGAGGGTATCCCGGATCGCACCTGCCACATCGTGTGCCATCTTTACCCGGCCCGGGTTCTCGTCCCACGTTGCCGCTGCCCCGTCAAAATCGCGTTGTTCTCCGGCCATAGGATAGGAAAGAGTTAGCCGGGATATGAGAAATAGCCCATGGATCGGCCGGGAGGCGCCCGAAAAAAGGGCCGGCCCGGAGCAGGGCGGAAACCGGCGTGGGGAAATATATAAGTGCAGGGTATATTCATTATCATTTACCAAAACCCGGGTAATCCTGGACGGTCGGGAGCCGGAATGCCGGAAACTGAAGTCGGGCAAGTCTCTTCGGGAAATGACGTGATTGCTGGAACGGAACAGGGAACAGTACGCCCGGTCTGCGACGGGGATCGCGGGGAGATCCTCTCGATCTTCAACCACTATGCCATCAACGGTTTTGCAGCGTACGCGGATAGACCGGTGAAAGAGGCGTACATTGCCGATCTTCTCCGGTTTGCCCACGCGTTCTATGTTGTCGACTCCCCGGAAGGGGTGATTGGGTTTGGGTTCTGCAAACCGTTCCTTCCCTTCCCGGCATTCTCAAAGACCGGAGAACTGAGCTATTTTATCCAGCCCGAGTACATGAACCAGGGGTTTGGGTCACTGCTCCTCTACCGGCTTATCCGGGAATCCCGTAAGAAAGGTATCACCATGCTGATCGCGCACATGGCCTCGTGGAACGAGGAGGGGATCCGGTTCCACAAAAAGCATGGGTTCTACGTGGCAGGACGCTTAAAAAACATCGGGGTAAAGTTTGAAGAGCCCTTCGACATTGTCCTGATGCAGAAAGCAATTTAACCGGGGCATCACCTTCCGGCCCGCTTTTTTCCCGTGGGGATAACCATCCGGTTATCCGGTATACCCGGGAGGGACGGTCAGAGAACTTTTCCTATCGGCCCAATACATAAAGAAAACCGGGTAACGACTTTTTCAGGGTACCACACCATGACAACACTACCTGTAAAAGGAGGATCGTTCCTGAAAATTTTCCGGTGCGAACACTGCAAAAAACCCTGCATGCTCACCACGCTCGACAGCGGGGAGATGAAGTTCTGCCCGGTGGACCAGAGACCCGTGGACTGGAAGCAGGTCAACCGGGAAGAGACCGCGGTATGCGCCCGGTAAGAAGAAGGGAGAAGAGACCCGGCCGGTTACTTTCCGGCCCGGGCAAACATCGATGTGTTCCTCAAAAAACGGCTGGACCTGATCCCGGAACGGGTGGCGGTCGTCAGCGGCTACGTGAAGGATGAGCAGGGCGTGCTCACGGAGATCACGCGTATCCGCGCATCCGCCCTGCAGGCGGAGAAGGCGGAAGGGAAATCAGGCCGTGAGTGCATCTCTAAAACCTGTCTTTGCACTTGCGGAAAATTACCCGGACCACAAAGGCAAGCGCCAGCTTCCTTGCGCTGCAAAAGGAGCTGACCGCGCTTGAAGGCTAGATCGCGCTCCGTCGGGAATTTTACAACGATTCAGTGATGATCCATAACACCCGGCTCCAGACCATCCCCGGCCGGTTCGTCGCCGGTCCCCTGCGGTTTTTGCCGCGGGAATATTTCACGGTAAAAGAGCCGGTGGAGAAGCTGGCCAGGATCCGGATTGTGACAGGGTAAGAGGGCGTTACCGGCCTGCTCAAAGCCTGACCTGTTGTGCCGAAAGGACCGTGTACACGATGAGATGTATCGGGACCGCGTGGCATCCTGTGGTCCGGGCAAAGTAGTCCTGCATGTGGGGCCGGGCGAGGTGGTCATCGAGATGGCGCTGGCTCTCCCATTCCTCGATAAAATGAAATATTTTCGGATCGGCACTGTCGGCAACCAGTTCGTACCGGGTGCACCCGTCCTCTTTTTCTACAACCGGGATGATCCTTTTTGTCTCCCGGAGAAAATCCTCCCGCCGTTCTGGCAGGATGGTACACTTCGCATCGACAAGAAGCATGTCTTGTTTCCCTCCCCTTTTGGGGCTCTGACCCGGCGCCGGCCTGTTTTTGATCCCGGGCTCTGACCGGTGATCAGGTAGTCCTCTCCCGCTCCATATACCTGCCGTTTCCGGGCAGTTACGGGGGAAAATGTGCAGGAACCGGATCTGTTGCACTTATTACCCGAAAAACGGTACTCCTCATTCAGGATTACCGGGCAGCAGGTCCGGAAGCGTGCAGGAATTGCGGGGAGGAAGATCTGGATGAGCAAAGAGACCACACCGGCATCCGCCGGAACGCCGGACCCGGTAACCGATATGGATGTGGCAGCCCTTGACCGGAAGATCTGGTGGCGGATCATCCCCTTCGCCCTTGCACTCTACGTGGTAAGCATCCTCGACCGGGTCAATATCGGCTATGCGGCCCTGACCATGAACGCGGATCTCGGCATCGACCCGTTCCTCTTCGGGGCGGTCTCGGGGATCTTTTTTGTGAGTTACATTATCTTCGAGGTCCCGAGCAACCAGTACCTGGCTCGGACCGGGGCACGGGTCTGGCTGTTCCGGATCATGGCCAGCTGGGGAGTCATTGCCGTGCTGATGGCGCTGGTAACTTCCCCCCTTGAACTCGGTATCCTCCGGTTCCTTCTTGGCGCTGCCGAAGCCGGTTTTGCCCCGGGGCTTGTCCTGTACCTCTCTTTCTGGTTCCGCAAAGAGGTCCTGGCAAAAGCGCTCGCGGTCTTCTTTATGGCGATACCACTCGCGATGCTGATCGCATCCCCGGTCTCGGCGGTTATCCTCTCCCATGTCGCCTGGTTCGGGATGGCCGGGTGGCGCTGGCTTTTTGTCCTCGAAGGACTTCCCGCCATCATCCTTGGCTGCGCGATCCTCGTCTGCCTCCCGGACCTCCCCGAAAAAGCGGTCTGGCTGACCGGCGCCGAACGGTCATGGCTGGCTCCCCTCCTTGAGGGTAAGCGGGTGCACGACGAGACCGGAACAAAGATCCCGCTCCGGGGATTGGTGGCATTACCCGGGGTCGGACTCCTTTGCGCGGCCTCGTTCCTGGTCGGGCTGTTCCTGACCGGCCTCCTCTTCTGGATCCCGCAGATCGTGGCGTCCTCGGGACTCTCCGGCTCGATCGAACAGACCGGCCTTTTCGTGATGATGCCTTATGCCCTCTCGGTCATCGTTATGTACGCCTGGTCACGCCACTCGGACAGGACCGGGGACCGGCGCCTTCACGTGGCAGTCCCGCTCTTTCTTGCCGCGGTCTTCCTTGTCGCCCTCGCCCTCCCGCACGGGGGAGCCGGGCCCGGTTTTCTCATCCTCTCCTGCGCGATCGCGGCCTGCTATGCGGCCTATGCACCGTTCTTTGCCCTCACCCTTGATCTCTTCCCGCCGGCGCTCCGGGCATCCGGCACGGCACTGGTCAACACCATCGCTTCCGTGGGAGCACTCGCCGGGCCGCTCGTCTTTGGCCTTGCCGGTGGCAGGCTCACCGGGACACTCCCCCTTGTGCTCTTTCTCCTGCTCGGGGCAGCACTCATCGCCTGTGCAATTCTGCTGGCCAAAAACGGGAAGACGGGCACGCGGGGGCTGAAGGTAAACAATTAAGGGTTATTTCCGGCCGGAAACCGGTACACTCCCCGGGGCACGGTGAACTCGAACCGGACACCCTGCCCGACAATACCGGTCTCCCGGATCGTGATACCGGTGATCTCGAGAATCTCCTGCGCAAGAAAGAGACCGATCGCTTTGGTCTTCTGGAAATCCGGCGAGAAGATCTCTTCCTTGATCTTTTCCGGGATCCCGACACCATCGTCTTCGTAGATGAGCGTAATGCTCCCGGGCCCCACGGTATACCGGAGCGTCACCTGCGTTGCCTTCTTCCCATGGAACAGCGTGTTTTCGGCAAGGATCACCAGGACCTGCTCCAGCAGCGGGTCAGCAAAGATCTCAAGGCCGTCCAGCCGGATATCATGTTTAATCGAGAGGAAGTCCAGGTGCGAGATGGCCAGGAGGAAGACCTGGCGTACGTCCTGCCATGCCGGGGGCTTGAGCCCGAGGTTCTGGTAGGCCTGGGCAAACTTCAGGGACCGGGTGATTTTGGAGAGGAGTTCGTCTTCCTTTGCAAACGCCGACCGGATCGAGTCTTCTTTTACCCGCTCCCTGACGAACTGCTGGAACCCCCAGAGGGTAAAGACCGAGTTCTGGATCTCGTTGAAGGTGACATAGTTGAGGAGGTAGAGCTTCTTTTTGGCCTGCTCGAGCGCCTTCTGCTCCCGCATCCGATCGGTGATCTCCCGGACCACATGCACGGCCGAGATCAGGTTTCCTTTGCTGTCAAAGACCGGGTCCACGGTGATCTGGAGCCAGCCGGCGTGCTGCAGTGACTGGAGATCAATAGTCTCCCTCTTTTTGGTTACCAGCATGCGCAGGCGGGGGCACGAGGGAACAGGGCATGCAGATCCGTGAACAAGGTCGTGACATTTTCGTCCGATGGCCTGTTCCGGGGGGATCCCGAGCAGGGGTTCGATACTCCGGTTTGTCCGGAGGATCCGGCCATCCGGGTCGATCAGGCAGATCCAGTCGGATATCGAGTTGTAGGTAATCTCCCATTCCGCCTGGCTGAGGGCAAGGGCCTCGTTCTGGATCCGTAGTTCCTCTTCACGCTCCCGGAGCCGATCGTTTGCAGTCCGCAGCTCCTCGTTTTTCTCCTCCCATTGCCGGGTGAAGTGGCGGATAAGCAGGAACAAAAGGAGCGTGGTGACGATGATAAAAACCGTGCCCTTGATCGAGGAGATGAGGATAAGTTCCTGCCGGGGTACGGGAAGGGAGAGGAAGAGGTTGTCCGAGAAGATGATCCAGAGAAACCCGAAGACAAAATAGACAAGGCATATCCTGACCGGGGCCATGGCAAAGATCCGGCCCAAGCCACCCACGGGGCGAGATATATTCTGACCCGGGCGCTCCTTTTCCGGCGTTTCAGATTCCATTTCTATCCTTCGGGATATTATTTTCAACGGATGAATAATACCTTCTGCAGCCTTCGCTAAAAAGGCTGCCGTTTTTTCCCGGGGTCTGATCCACGGCGGTGCGAGAAACTCCCGGTCTTTTTCGTTCAAAAACGTACCAGGGGTTGTTTCCTTCGTGCAAGGCTTTTGCACCGGTTAAAACAGGTCTCCCCCCAGATCCATGGCTGGTACGTGCAGCACATCTCGGGTTTTACGGTATGGATGCCGCAGAGGTACCGCTCTTTTGCCACCCTGCGCAGGAACGGGCAGACCGTGACATACCCGCCGGTCTCCGGGTCGCGCATCTCGAAGACTGCCACGTTCCCGAGGTCTTCTGCAGAGAGTTCAGTACAGGGGACGGGCGAGTTTCCCCCGGTTACATAGGCAACGAACCAGCGCAGGATATCGGTCCGGCCCTGCTCGATCCAGAGATAGACATTTGCGGCGGTTGGTGCGATACCGGGGCCGAAGATCCGGCAGCAGAGCCCGCACTGCTCGCACGGCTCTTCTTCAGGAGGAGACTCGTCCATTGCGCTTCCAGTTTTATTCACCCGGCCGCAGCATAAGGGTTTGCCGGTCATGCAGGCACCGTGAGAGGGTGGGACAGAAAAGTTCATGACACGGTACACAAAGAAGCGTGCATATGGCTGATGCGCTCAGCTGGTACCTCTCCGGGATGCGCCTCCAGAAAGAGGACCAGCAGGAGGAAGCACTGAGCGCGTTTGTCCAGTCTGTCACCCTTGACCCGTCCAATGCCGGGGCATGGGCCGGCAGGGGCATGGCCGAGGCCCGACTCGGGGAGTACCAGGACGCAATCCGCTCGTTTGACCGCGCCCTGGCTCTCGGAGACGAAAACCCTTTTATCTGGTACAGCCGCGGCCTTGCCTTCCATCTTCTCGGGGAGGAGAACGAGGCGGTTGTTTCGTACCGCCGGGCCATCGCCGCGGACGCGAAAAACCCTCTCTCGTGGACAGGTCTTGGCGATGCCCTGCGCACCCTGGAGCGGTACGCGAGCGCCCGCGAGGCCTACCAGGAGGCACTCGGAAATGCCCCGGAAACTCCTGTCGCACTTCTGGGCCTGGGCATGATCGCGTTCGAACTTGCCGAGTACCCGCAGGCCGAAGAGTTCTGTACGAAAATCCTTACCCTTGACCCGGCACACGTGGCAGCGCTGACCCTGCTGGGCATGACGCTCGTAGAAGAGAAGCACCACCACCGGGCGATAACAACTTTTGACCGGGCCTTGGCTGCGGACCCGCAGTTTGCGCCGGCAGTCTCCGGCAAGGCTGCGGCACTCTGCGAGCTGGGCAGTTTTGCCGATGCGTTGCAGCTCTTCAACAGGGCCCTCGATCTCGACCCTGCCCTCCCTGACGCATGGCTGGGAAAAGGTATGGCGCTGGGAAAACTCGGCAGGCACAATTCTGCCATGCTGGCTTTTGACCAGGTGCTGGCGCTCGAACCGGACTGCGCGGCAGCCTGGTATGCCGAGGGCCCAGTATATCGTTTCGCGGGCCGGCTCGAGGGAAGAGTCCCGGGCATCGGGCGCATGCCGCCACCGGTAAAAGGTGTTGTGGGTGCAGGGGCGAGTCCCGGAGCGGACCTGATGCAATCGGAGCTGTACGAGGATGCGGTCCGCTCGTTTGACCGGGAACTCGGTGAGGACCGGCAGTCCGCGGTCCTCTGGTGCAACCGGGGATTAGCGCTTGATGCTATGGGTCGGCACCACGAGGCAATCATCTCGTACACAAATGCGCTCAACATCGATCCCCGCATGGCAGCAGCCTGGTACAACCGCGGGCTCGCGGAGAGCGATCTCGGGCAGGACGAGACAGCGCTCGAATCCCTCGACCATGCCGCAGCACTCGATCCCGGATCCGCCCTGGTCTGGATGGCAAAGGCAAACGTGTACCATGCGCTGTACCTCTTCGAGGAGGAGCTGGTGGCCTGCACCACAGCGATAGAAAAAGATCCGGACCTGGCTATTGCCTGGCACAACCGCGGGGTGATCCTGTACCGGATGAACCGGATACGCGAATCAATCGATTCGTTCGATCAGGCCGCTGCAATCGATCCAAAACGGGCAGCGGGTTGGTACAACAAGGCCGTTCTGCAATGCCGCGATGGTGCCTTCGAACCTGCGCTTGAGTCATTCGACCGGGCCCTCGCAGCCGATCCCCGGCACGCGCTCTCGTGGTTCTGCGAGAGCCTGGCCCTGGTCAACCTGGGCCGGACCAGCCCCGGGAAAAAGGCATTTATCCGGGCAACCGGGCTCATGCACGGCCTCTCGCTCCAGCGCCGCATCCAGGGCGGGGCGATCTTTGTTGTCCCGAAAAACCATGTCTATGCTCGACAACTCGACCGGCGGGCCCGGCCCTTTCCGGACCCGGCCGGTTACTGGTTCGGGGCGGGGACCAGGCTGTTCCACGAACAGAAAAATGCCCCGGCCATTGCTGCTTTCCGGCGGGCGCTTGCCCTCAACCCGGAGCATGCCCGGGCCTGGTCGTACCTTGCCCAGGCCTGTGCCCGGATCGGCAGGTTCACCCAGGCGCTCGAGGCCTATGGCCACGCGATCGCTATCGATCCCCTCAACGCCGCGGTCTGGAACAACAAGGGGCTGATCCACCGGCGGCTGCATGAAGAGGAGCAGGCCATTGCCTCGTTCCGGCGCGCCCTTGCAATCGATCCGGCGCATTTTAATGGCTGGTACAACCTCGGCCTGGTCTTCATCGACCAGCAGAAGTACGGGGAGGCCGGGGAGGCGTTCGATCGCGCCCTTGCCCTGAGGCCGGGAGATCCACGGGCGTCAGGAAGGAGAAACTACGTGACAGTCGCGGCAGGCCCGTCCGCAAAAACACCCTGATAACCGCATCAAACTCCGGGTCTACCGGTAACGGTACGCACCGGCCGGCACCGCAATCTCGAAACGTGCACCCTTTCCCGCGGTCCCGTTCTCGCTGATCGTAATCCCGGTGATGGCAAGGATGTCCCGTATCAAAAAGAGGCCAAGGCCGGTGTTCTTCCCGAACCCTCTCAGGAAGACCTTTTCTTTCTCCTCATCCGGTACACCGGGCCCGTTGTCCTCGTAGGTCAGCAGGAGATACCCGTCTTTTTTTTCAGCGGCGAGCCGGATCCGGGGATGGGCACCGGCGTAGCGCAGGGAATTTTCAAAAAGATTGAAGAACACCTTTTCAAGCAGCGGGTCTGCATAGATTTCCAGGTTGCTGCAGGAGGCATCAAGGATCACGTCGCCAATCTTCAGCGGCATCCGCGCCCGCTGAACCGTCTGGGTAAGATCCTGCCACTGCGGCGATTTCACCCCGATCGTCTGGTAATCGTAAGAGAACGCGATCTGGGCATGGATCGTATCGATCACCTGCTCCCCCCGTGCAAGGTATTTTTTGGCGGACATATCGGTGGACTGTTCGTCCGCAAGGTCAAGGAGGGAATGCAGGACTGTCAGCTGGTTGAGAATATCATGGCGGGTGATGTCGTTGAGCAGGTTCAGTTTCCGGTTGACCGTTTCGATATGCTTCTCGGCATTTTTCCGGTCGGTGATATCGGATGAGATGATCGTGACAGCAACAACCTCGTTTCTCTCCGGATCAATGACCGGGTAGAATTTTCTCAGAAAATACCCGCCGTCCTTCTCGTACTCATCCTGGAACGGACGTTTTGTGGCCAGTACCGTCTCTATCCCTTTCTCAAAAAGCCGGGTCTCGGCAGGCGAATGGAAGTCCGCATACTTCTTCCCGGCATAAGCCTGGGGTGAAAGACCGCTCCGGACCAGGTGCCGGGTGTTGATGAGGAGATACCGGGTTTCCCGGTCAACAGTATAGATGGAGTCCTCGACCGATTCAACAAAAGAGCGGTACTGCATCTCGGAACGGCGCAGGTTCTCTTCCGCCTCCTGCCGGAGCCGGAGCTCTTCTTTGGTCTTCTGGCGCTCGTGGTACGCGGACCGGAGCGGGAAGAAGACAAGGACAACGGACAGGGCGCTGGTAAAAACGATCGTGACCCCGTGGGATTCCCAGAGGGTAATATCGGGATTGAGGGTTTGCTTGGCAAGCTCGAAGAAGAACATGAGAACGACCATTGCCGCAAACACCATGGCGAGCATCCGGTACAGCCCTTCCGGCTCCTGCGAGCGTGACATAATGACAAAGAAGAAATTGCATATTGGTTACATAAGCGTTCCCCCCGGCATCCCGCCATGCAGATGAAAAATCGGGGGATACCCTCACGGAGAGTAGTTGGTGATCAGGAGTTCGCTCACCGCGCCGCGCAGGGAGCCGTTGCAGTTGATCATCCGTTTTGCCGGGACCCGCCGTATGGTAAAACCGTCGTAGAGATCATCGAAGAAGGAGTCATTCGGGTCCTCACCGGCGGGGTCTGAATTGCTCAGCATGACAAAGGCCCCTTTCCGGTCCAGTTCCCGGAAGAAACGGGACAGGCGCACCTGGTCGGTATCGGAGAATCCGCCCCGGGCATAGGCGGTAAACGAGGAGGTCGCGTTCAGGGGCCGGTAGGGCGGGTCGAGATACACGAAGGTCTGGTCGTCCACAAAACGCCGGCACCGGGTGAAATCGCCGCAGAGGATCCGTGTCGCGGCAAGAAGGGAGGATACCTCCTGGAGATTCTCTGCGTTCAGGATCTCGGGGTTCCGGTACCGCCCGAACGGGACATTGAATCCCCCGTCCCTGTTTACCCGGAAGAGGCCGTTGTAGCAGGTGTGGTTCAGGAAGATGATCTGCGCAGCCCGGGCAATCCAGCGTGAGGTATACCGGGAAAAACTGAGAGCAGCACGCTCCCGGTTGAACGCATCCCGGATTTCGTAATAGTATGCCTCCTGCCGGGGACCGGAAAGAGCGAAATATTCGGATTCAAGTGTTGCAAGCTCACTGACCAGGCGGGGAAGGGAGTTCCGGATCACCCGGTAAGTGAGCACCAGTTCCCCGTTGATGTCGCAGATTGTGGACTCCTCAACGGGAAAGGATCGCTCGAGGGCAAAAAAGACCGCCCCTCCCCCGACAAACGGTTCCACGTACCGGACAATACGCCGGTCCCTGAGCGCCGCACGCGGCAGGTACCGGTCAAACTCGCCGAGTAACTGCGATTTTCCCCCGGCCCATTTCAGGAAGGGCCGCGGCCCGGAAGATCGTCCCTGTCGTGCCATGGAAAGATACGGCTTGTCCGCTGCTCTTTAGGTTGGTGCTCCTCGGTTATCATAGCTGGGATGCGGATCGGCCATCCCTTTCGCCTGACTCCTCCCCCGCTCTGCCTTTGTACCCGGGACAGGTATAGCCGGTTCCGGTTGTACGATGTCCAACCAAAAACCTGATGGGAAGGTACCGTGCAAATGGATCCCTGATGAGCTCATCCATGATATGCCACGCCGTTGTCCCGGTCCGGATGACCAGCCTATTTCTCCTTTTCCTGCTCTGTATTCCTGCGGCCATTGCAGTCTCCGGACCCGGGGTAACGGCCGCCGGGTTGAATGTGACGAACGTGTCGCTGGAGAATGCCACCTTTCCCGCAGAATACCGCCAGACCCCGGCACCGCTCTTTATCGGTTTTTCCACCAGCGGGCCGCTATCCGGCGCCCCGAAAGGGGAGATGGCGGGCGTACCCCGCGAAATCGGTTTTTCGGTGAACCCTGCAGAGATCGTGGCCGCGGTTCTGGTCATCGCGGGTGCGGCTGCCCTGTATTTCGTGAGACGCCGGGGAGGAAAGGACCGGGGCAGGTGATTACCCGATCTCCCTTTCGCCGGTACCCACAAAGGAGATGCTTACCCGGGGGGTGAGGCTGCAGGACGGGTCGCGACCCGTTACGGACCTGCAGCTCTTTTCAGAGACCAGCAGGGAAAACGGCATCAGGCCGGAGTCTGCAGGGGCCGGATCCACCGGAGTCCCGTTTTCGAAAAGGACAACGGAGGGGACAGGGGGATTACCCGGCGCCGGGACCGTCTCCAGCACGAGGGACAGGCCGGAAAGTCCCAGCGAGTCGAACCGGACCTTCCCGATCGCGGAGAGCGCACGATCCGCATCGATCGGAAGGGGGTCGGGAGTCATGCCGGGCCGTTCCGGGTAAGAGAGCCCGTCCAGCCAGCCGCAGGCATCCGGGGTCTTCCGGTACGCGAGCTGGTACAGCCGGCCGCTCCCGTTCCGGGTCCCGGAAATGCCAAGATCGATGGATAACGGGACACCGTCAGGTCCAATCCCGGCCCGGAACATCACCAGCCGGCCCGGGACGGGATCGCTTCCGGCCCGGGCCATCAGCGCCTCCGGATAACCGGAGAGCCAGTCGCCACCGGATGCCGGCATGATGCAGACGCTCTCGCGGGGAAGCACCAGATCCGAGCTGTAGCCGGCCAGCTCCGTACCGGCAATGATCAGGGCGATAAAAGCCGCTGCGCCCAGCACCAGTTCGTTCCTGCCTAAAGAGACCATGAGCGTTCCTGCTGTTCCCCCGTCTCTCTTCCGGTAGGGATAATGCTGGCGTTGGGTGAAAAATATCCTGCAGTGAACGGCGGGTACAGGATTTTTCCATCCTCTGCGCCCGTAAAACTGGAAAAGGGCACCGGAGCAGAATAGATCGATTTTTATCTCTCCTGCCCTCTACACAACAATCAGGAATAATTCCGGGATGATGGCATGGGGCAGCAACGGAAAGACCGGACATCAACCGCATGGATACGTTCGGACCTCCCGGCCCGGCTTCTCCTGTGTGTTCTTGCCTGCGCCCTTCTTATCCTCCCGTCCGCCTCAGCCGACACCAGCATGTCTCCTGGCGCGGCAGGCCCGCACCAGGTCGCTGTGGGAGTCTACGTGGTGGATGTCAAGGAGTTCAGCGTTGCTGACGGAACCTACCAGACCGACTTTTACCTCAGCCTTTCCTCGGATGACAATATCTCGATAAACGACGTCGAGTTCATGAACGGGCATGTATCCTCGGCTGATCTCATCACCGATACACCCACGGAAAAAGACTACCGGGTGTACGCGACCATGACCGCAAACCCCGACCTCCGCCGGTACCCGTTCGATAACCATACGCTCCCCATCATTATCGAGCCAAAGGTTCTCACCGAAAAGGACCTGATCCTTGTGATCGATCGGAACAACACCGGCCTGGACACAGAGGCAAACCTTCCCGGCTGGAGCCTCACCGGCATGTCCGCGGCAGTCACCAACCGGACTTACGTGGAAGGCGAAGTCCCCTACTCCCGCGCCACCTTTAGCAATGGGATCCAGAGGGACACCGCTTCCACCCTGCTGAAATTTTTCCTCCCCATCACGCTGATCGTGATCGTCTCGCTTGCCTCGCTTTTAATGAAGGTCTCCTCGCGGCTGGGGCTGAACGGTTCAATGTTCCTTGCGGCCGTGCTGATCCACTGGCGGATCGCGGATGCCATACCGCTCGTGGCTTACGCGACCTTCCTGGATTTCTTCATGATCATCACCTATGCCACGCTTGTAATGGTCTGCGTCTCCGGGATCCTGATCATCAAGTTCACGGAAGACAAAAACCCAGAAAAGGTTGAGCAGGTGAATTACTGGTCGATCCGCGTTATCCCGGCGATCTCCATCTCGCTCTATATTCTCCTCTTCCTCCTGCTCATCCTCTAGGACCACTCCGGATGGGAGGAGATGAAGGTCCGGCCCTCTTTTTATCCTCCGGTGAGAAACCGCACCAGAAACGATCCTTTCCCACGCTTTCGGAAATAACGCAGGAGACAGGCAAAAGCGCACATCCCGGCAATGAACAGGCAGATGCAGAGGAGAAATGCCGGCAGCGGGAGCATGAGACCGGCAGGCCCGATCACCCATGCAATGATGACCGAATGGAGGATATAGATCGCAAGAGAGCATTCGCCCATCGCGCAGAGCGGGGCGGGGATGCGGGCCGCCGGGATGAGATCCGCGATCACAAACATGCACAGGATGGCGCCAAAAACGCAGAGACAGAAGCCCGGTTCAGGCGGGTAGAAGAGCTCCACATACCCGTACCTGACCAGCTGCGGGCCGGGATGGAGCGCCCAGAGTGCAGCCCCTGCTGCAAGGATCCCCAGAGAGACAAGAGCGGCCTGCCGCGTCCCAAATGTCGTGATCCCGTTTTTCGCCCACCGGACCATTCCCAGCTCGGCCCCAAGAAAGGCAACGCCCAGCCAGGGAAAGAGCGGGAACCAGCCGCCGACAAGCCAGTCTCCGGCCGCCGCAGGGAGGAGCCAATCCCCCACCCCCGCAGGGAAACCGGTAAGAGGGAGCTGGACCGGAAGCACAGGATAGCCAAAAACCAGCTGGATGATCGGCGTCACTGCAAAGAGCGCTACGATAATACCCCACCGGACTGATTGTCGCAGCCCAAGGAAGAGGTACGCGAGCGGGAGCGAGACCCCGATCAGGAAGAGGACGTCCATATCGATAAACGGGACGATTCCCCAGACCGCAGACTGAAGGAGCGCGGCAACGAGAATGACAAGACCGCCCCGTACCAGGAAATAGGAGAGCTTGTGCGGCTTTCGTGACCGCGAGAGGGCAACCATCATCCCCGAGAGCAGGATAAATAACGGGGCAGCAAGCGAGGCAAGGACCCGGAGAGCGAACGGTACTGGCGGGAGGAGAAGGTATGGGACCGTGTTTGCCCCCACCATCAGCACGATCGCAATACCCCGCAGGAGATCGACCGGGAGATCGCGGAACCGGCTGCCGGGTGTCGGGGGATACTGACTGGCCATAGATCTCCTACCGAATAGGGATCCCATAAGGAAAGGGCTTCTCATAACTGAAAGAAAATTTTCAGTGATGAAAGGGCAGGGAATCGTTACGCACTCTTAAAAAAGTGACCACCCGGTGACAAGGATGGGACAGCCACCAGCCCCTTACTTCAGCACGGCGCCGATCAGGTTCCCGGCGATCTGGAGTGTCTCCATCTCGCTGTCCGACCATTCCCGCTGGACCGTATCGGAGAATCCCACGAAGCCCCAGAGGGTATCGTTCCGGAAGAGGGGGAGTACCGCAATGGAGGAGATTCCCCGGTCCTCGAAGAACCGGCCCTCGGTTCCGGGCAGCTTCTTCACGTCACCGGCAATAGTGTTGCCACTCCCGAGGAGCGAGCTCCAGAGAATGGAGGTAAACGTGATAGACTCTGAAGAGGAGAGCGAGATTTTCCCCCTCCCCGTGATACCTGGATCAACCCAGAGGTACTGGACGGTAGCGCCGTCCCGGCCTTCCCGCCCCGGGTTCATCCGGAAAATGCAGACACTTGCGGCATGGACGGCAAACCCGATATGCTCCAGGATCTCCATGATACCCGCCGAGAGGTTCTTCTCGTAGCCGGGATCCTGGGAAGGAACAGAGGCATGCCGGCGCAGGAACCACTCGATGGCAAAGCTGATGGCAAGGAGCAGGGAATCGCGCTTTTTGATCTCCCGGTCGAGCTGGTACCGGTGGAGGGCGAGCTCGATCGCAAACGCCAGCTCACGCTCGTTGAACGGTTTAAGGATATAGGCATACGGTTCGGTGCCTTTCACCCGGGACAGGGTCTTTTTGTCGGAATATGCGGTGACAAAGATCACCGGCACATCCTTCATCTGGCCGATCTTCTTGGCCGTTTCGATCCCGTCCATCGGTGAACCTTCCAGCACGATGTCCATCAGGATCAGGTCAGGGGCAAGGCTGGCTGCCCGCTCCAGCGCCTCGCTGCTGGTCCCGGCAGGTTCGGGGACCTCATACCCCATGCCGCTGAGCACAAGGCGCAGGTTCTCGGCAACGATCAGTTCGTCCTCAACAATCAGGATAGTTGGCGGTCTTTTTTCCATAATCTCACCCGGTTACGGGAAATGTGATGACAAAGTGCGTTCCGCTGGTCCGGTCAAGCGTGATCTTCCCCCTGAGCTGCCGCACGAGCATCCGGACCAGGTTAAAACCGAGGGATTCCGTATGCTCCCAGTCAACCTCCAGAGGTATCCCCCTCCCGTTGTCCCGGACAACAAACGTGACCTGCGATGCGTCCTTTTCCCCGGTGAGCGTGATCTCTCCACTCTCCCGGCCGTCAAACGCGTACTTGAAGGCATTTGCCACAAGTTCGTTTGCGATCAACCCCAGGGGAATGGCTGTCGTAAGGCTGAGGTCCAGGTCCCGCGCATCGGTGATCACCCGGATGTCGGCCAGGTCAGCGCCATAGGCCACCCTGAGGTTACCGGTAAGGTTCTGCAGGTACCGGTCAAAATTGATGGATGCGAGATCGCCAGACTGGTACAGGTTCTCGTGGATAAGCGCCATGGACTTTACCCGGGTCTGGCTGTCGAGCAGTGCAGCTGCGCAGTCGGGATCCCCGGTCTTTCTGGACTGGAGATAGAGGAGGCTTACAATGATCTGGAGGTTGTTTTTCACGCGGTGATGGATCTCTTTTATGAGCACCTCTTTCTCGTGCAGGGACTGCCGGAGGCGTTCCTCGGCAATGGTGCGGGAGCTGACCTCGGAAACGAGCGCAGCATTGGTGCGTGCGAGCTCCGCGGTCCGCGCAAGGACACGCTCCTCCAGCTGCCCGGTAAGCCGGGCGAGATCCTCCTCGGACCGGGTCCGCCGGATAATCTCCTGCAGGAGTGCAAAGAGACCGATCACGACGAGTGCATACCCGCCGGTCCTGAGTGCAAAGAATTCCGGGCCAAGGGGAGTGTTCCCTTCTGTGAGGAGGAGGTAATGGGAGATGGCAAAGAGGGTGTAGGCACCGCCGAAGTACAGCGGCGTTATTTTCCGGATCCGAAAATAACCCCATACGCTGACAGCGACGATGCCGATACTCATGAGCAGGTTGACTGCCACCGAAATGTCGATATCGCTGAACACGGTCATGCCAAACCACGGTCCCGGCACCCTGCCGGGACGGAACTTTCACGTACACCTGTTATGCATGAGCACCGCATAAACACGGCGATAAGTGAAAAAAATACTGCGCTTAAGGGGCCGGAACAGCCCTTGCGGGCTGCATTTCATTTATTCTGCGGGATCATACCCGTACCGGCCGGATCCGGAACCCGAAAGGGCCGGGATCCTGATTTTCCAAGGGAGACACTAATCACGGGAAAAACCGGGAGAACATACCGGATTCGTGTAATTCTTGTCTTATTTTCAAAACAGAGCCGTTTTGGATGAAATAATTTTTTCACTCATCCGTTTCTTTATCAGATGCCGGAGCGGAGAGTACCTCGTCCAGGCATGGTCTGTGCAAAATACCGGGAAGACCGTGCACGCAAAAGGCGGGTCGGTCCATGAATAAAACCTCATTCCTTAACCATTCCATGTTCAAGAAAAAGCCGATCGAACAATCGGCCCCGGATCCAAAGGGCAGCAGATCCCTTTCACGGACCCTGAGCACATTTGACCTTGTCATGCTCGGGATCGGGGGCATCATCGGCATGGGCATCTTCGTCCTGTCCGGTCTCGTTGCCGGCCTCCATGCAGGAAACGCTCTCCCGCTTTCGCTTGTCATTGCCGGTATCTCGTGTCTTTTTGCCGCCCTCTGTTATGCGGAATTTTCCGCAATGATCCCGCTCGCCGGGAGCGCCTATACCTACTGCTACATGACGCTCGGCGAGATCTGGGCATGGATTATCGGGTGGGATCTCATTCTCGAATACGGCCTTGCCGTCTCGGCGGTAGCGATTGGCTGGTCCGGCTATTTCAATGCCCTTCTCAGGTCTGTCGGGGTCACACTTCCCCCTGCCCTCACCAGCCCGCCGGGCATGGAAGGGGGGATGGTCAATCTTCCCGCGATAGCCATTGTCCTGTGCCTTTCCCTGCTCCTGATACGGGGGGCCAAAAAAAGTGCAAGGACCAATGCGATTATCGTTGCCATCAAGATCGCGGTCATCGTCTTTTTTATCGTGCTGGGCCTCTTCTCGCTCAACCCGGCGAACTGGACACCCTTTATGCCACCGAAAGGATGGCTCGGGGTGTTCTCGGGTGCGGCCATCTTCTTTTTTGCCTTTATCGGGTTTGACGCGGTGGTCACGGCTGCAGAGGAGACAAAAAATCCCCAGAAGAGCCTTCCGCTGGGGCTGATAGGATCCCTGGTCATCTGCCTTGTCATCTATATCATCCTCGGCGTAATCCTGACCGGGATTGTCCCCTTCGCGGAACTTGCCGGGCCCGATGCGATCAACGCCCCGATTGCCTACGCACTGGGCAGGATCGGATTTTCCTGGGGAGCATTTATTGTCTCGATCGGGGCGCTCTGCGGCATGACCTCGGTCATTCTTGTCATGCTCTTCGGGCAGAGCCGGATCTTCTTTGCCATGTCCCGGGACGGCCTCCTGCCGGCCTTCTTCTCCGATGTCCACGAGAAGACAAGGACACCGGTCAAAGTCATTCTCGTCACCGGGGTCCTCACGGCCTGTGTAGCCGGGTTCTTCCCCATCGAGATCGTGGCCGAGCTCGTGAACATGGGTACACTCATGGCCTTTGCGATCGTTGCGATCGGGATCCTGCTCCTGCGGGTCCAGCGACCGGACCTCACCCGCCCGTTCCGCTGTCCCGGGGTCCCCCTCATCCCCCTCTTCTGTGTCGGGACCTGTGCGTTCCTGATCTTCAACCTCAGTTCCCACGCCCATCTCATGTTTGTGATCTGGCTTGCCCTGGGCCTTGCGATCTACTTCCTCTATGGGGTACGTAAAGAGACGGCAAGGCAAAAAGGGGATCCGCTCACCGTGCCCGGACCGGGCTGCATCCCCTGCCCGGGACCGGCGCTGGGAGGAGCAGAGTTCCTGGGAGCCGACACGGCCCCGGCGCATTCCCGGCAGCAGGGGCCATAGGAGGCCCCCGGCCAACCGCAAGGTTCTCTATGGCGCGTGCCGCACCGGTACAGTAATGGATGGCAGCGTATCCCCTCCCCTGGTTGCAGCAGAGCCCGCACGGCACCTGCCGGCCCGTTACCTGCTCTGGGGGCTGGTCGCGCTCTGCATCCTTTTCGGGGCTCTTGTTGTCGTCATCCCGCTGCCGCTGTACCGCCTTGCCGGTCACTGTCTTGAAGCAACCGCGGCGCTTATCTGCATGGTCATATGCCTGTACGCATACCGGTGCTGGTCCGGGCGCATTATCCTGCTGCTCGCGGCGTTTGCATTCGGGGAATACGCCCTTGCCACGATCTTCTGGTACCTCTTCTCTCTCCTCCCCCTGACCGGAAGCCTCGGTCGCCCGTTCGTCTATACCAGTGTCGCCGAGCTCTCGTTTCTGGGCTTCATGCTCTTCTTTATCGCGGCCTTCCAGATCGAGGGAAAAAAAGAGCCCGGAAATGCCGCATACCCCTGGCTGTTCCTGGTACTCTTCCTTGCCATGCCACTCCTTGTGATCGGTGAGTATGGCATCACCCTCCGGACCGTGATGCTGCTGGTGCGGTTCCTTATCGTGGAGCAGCTCGTCGTGGTGACAATCAGGTACGGGTTTTTCCGCTACCCGCTGCTCTGGGCCGGGATCTGCATCCGGTGCCTTGCCGCGATGCTCTATGGTCTCCGCGAAACGCTCCTGATCAATTATCCTTCCTGGACCCTGCCCCTGTTGTACCCGTCAGGGGGCGCGATCTCGGTCTACGACCTCTTCAGCATTGTCGGTCCCCTGATCGTGGTCTCTTTTGCCCTGATCGTTCTCGGTCTCCTCGATTACATCGGGGAAGGCGATCGGGCCGGGCAGGCCGCCTGACTGGGCAGGCCTTTCAGCTGCCGCTCTGGTGGACAAAGAGTGCCGGAAGATCGATGTGGTAGCAGGCGAGCAGGGCAAAGAAGAGGAGAACGGGGAAGACAAGGTCTACACAGATCCCGGCCAGCCCGAAAAACGTCGTCCCCAGCGTATTGTAGATCGCGTGCACCGTGACCGCGAGGGTGAAAAATCCCATGATAAGTGCAGGAAATGCCCGCCGGTCAAAATGGCCCGCGATCACGATACCATACCCGATCATCCCGCAGGTACACCCGTGCAGGAGTGCGGTCGAGAACGAATGGATGAGAATGGCCAGTGGATCCGGAGAAGCAAGCAGGCCGGTCTCGATGACCGCAAAACCGATTCCCGAGGCCATGGCGTACAGGAAAATATCCCGGTCCTGCTGCCGGCTCCCTCCGATCGCAAGGATAAGCAGGGGAAGCGCCTTGAAAAACTCTTCAACCAGAGGAGAGATGGTCAGGGGGGCGATCGCGGCCGGGATCTCGCTGCTGACTGCACCAAAGAGGACCGGTTCAAGGAGGACGGCCGGTATGGCCGCTACACAGCCCCAGAGGACAAAGAGAATAAACCGGGTATCCACCCTCCCGATAATGGCTGTGAGGATAATGAAGGGGAGAAGGTAGACTACCGCAAGGACTGGATCCATCGTACCGCCGCTTACCCATCATGTACGCTTACCGGATGTTTAGCCCTTTGATGTGATCCCCTGCAGAATATAAAGTGAAAAAAAAATTTTCGTTAACACGTGCTTTAACAGCCTTGTCATACCATATTCCTCTGCCAGAATCTGGCACATTGGGAGAGGATCTCTCCACCAGGAGAATGGCCAAAACGGGGTTTTGCAGGCAGGGGGCGGCAGATCAGATAATGCATACCCGGATCACCTTGGTGTCATAATGCCGGGTTTAATGCGACCATAAAAGTCCAAAAACCCGCATATATCCCCCCCGGAAAAGATGCTGCCCGGCCTGAGCACATCCCTTCACCGGAGGAAGTGTGCCCCCTTCTCCCCTCTCAATGGAATGCAGGAGACCCTGCAGGCAGGTCTTCACGGCTTTTGCAGGACAGATGATCCCACGAAAACGGTGCCCGCCGGGAGAGTGAAGTTTTTTTTTCAGTTATCCATGAGTTTATAGCCTGTCATCAGCTAACGGGATCATATGAGTGGAACGCGAGAAAACGACGGCGTCACGGCCATACCTGTTCCGGCCTCCCGGTCGAGGGGTCAGGAACATTCAGCCGGTCCCGTGCATCGTGTGGACCACCCGGGGGATATATGGACGCAAACAGCGTAAATGCCAGCGCACAGGCACCTGTCGCCGCCGAGGAAGAGATCATCTTTCTCGAGCCGGGCCAGGAAAAAGCACAGAATATCGTAAAAGCCATATCGCACCAGAATGCCGGTGATATCATGGCGCTCCTCTCGGCAGAGGGCCCGATGAAGCTCTCGGATATTGCGTCACGGATGGAGCTCTCCACCAATGCGGCGAAATACCACGTGGAAAACCTCAAAAATGCGGGGCTTATCGAGATAGCCAATACACGGTATAGTGTCAAGGGCAAGAAAATGAAGGTTTACCGCCTGAAAAACCAGGTCTTCATCGTTGCCCCGGGAGTCAGTTCAGGCCCGGCCCTCCGCGCAGTCCTGCTGAAATACGCAACGCTCTGCGGTCTTTTTGTCGTGTCGTTTGCCATCTTCCTTGTCCAGCCGTTTGTTACCTTCTCGTCCGGGCCGGTCAGCCCGATCTCTGGCTCCCTCCAGACCGGATCCGCTCTCCCTGCCATGTACTCGTCAGAGCTGATTCCCGCACTCGTCCTTGCCCTCATTGTCACGCTGCTTGTCTTTGCCGGGGTGGAGGTGCTCGGGCACTGGAGAGACCGGAACGGAAATATATCCTGATCCCACCTTCCGCTTCTATTTTTTGTACGGATGACAAGAAAAGATCTGTATATTACCGGATACCCGGTTTATAGTCCGGGTCCCGATCCCTCCCTTTTTATGCCGGCCCGACCGATGTACAGGTGAAATACGGCCGGCAGCATACCCATGAGCGTACTGACGCGACTTCGTGAAGCCCGATCCAGGGTAAACCTCCGGCTCTTCTCTTTCTATCTCTCCATCGTGCTCATCATCCCGGCCATCACCATCATCATCGAGTACCTGGTCACGGTCAATCCCGGGCTCCGTAACGATCTCCAGGTCGACATGCAGAACTTCCACCTGTACCAGGTCTTTACCTCCTCTTTTGTCCACCTCAATTTCGATCATTTCGTGGCAAACGTGACCGCGTACCTGCTGATCGCAGTCTACGGGCTGGTGCTTGCCACGCTGGTGAACCGGAAACGGCTCTATCTCGTCCTCAGCAAGATCATCGTCGTGGTCTTCCTCGTTTTCGGGGCATTCTTCGCATACTTTAATGCAACGACTTCATACTACGCCGGTCTCTCGGGCATTGATTCAGCGCTTGCCGGGCTCCTGCTCCTCTTCTGGCTGGTTTACCTCGAACACCTTTCAGGCCAGCGCATGCGCCACTATTATGGCATCGTGCTCTCGGGTGTCCTTGCCCTTTCTGCCGGCATTATAGCACGGTATATCATCCTGTACCATGCCGTACATAACGCGGTATTTGTCGGCGCCCTTGCCGGTATCCTTGTCCTGCTCGGATGTGTCATTCTCCTGTACCGGCAGCAGTTCCTTGAAGTGTATCGCGTCCTTGCCGGATTCACCTGGTCCACCCGGCTTGTAACGGTGGCAATTGTCGCAATCTTTGCGTACTTTGTCTGGAATCTCTTCCCCGAGCGGTTGGCCCCCTCGACAAGGACGGTAAGCATATCGCTCCACGTGGCGGGTATCGTGATCGGCATCCTTGCCGGGTATCTCCTCCTTGTATACCTCGAACAATTCGCCTATTTTTACGGGGAAAAAGAAGTGATCTCCCGCCCGTGAGGGAGAAAGGAGACTTACCCGATCGCGGTCAGGATCTCGTCCGTGCTCCGGACCCGGCCCATCCGCCTGAAGATAAAGTTTATTGCGGCCTGGTGCTGCTCTGCGGTCCTCGAGGCCATCGCATCTTCGGCAAAGATCTGCTGGAAGCCATACTCGTAGGCAAAGCGTGCGGTACTTTCAACCCCGAAATCGGTTGCAATCCCGCACAGGACAATCGTGTCCATTCCCCTCCGCCGGAGCTGCAGTTCGAGATCCGTTCCGTAGAAGGCCCCCCACTGCTTCTTTCCGATAACGATATCGGCGGGTCCGGGAGCCACCTCCGGGATAAACTCGGACCAGTCCGGGGGAATGGGCCCGGTACGGGAGAACGAATCGTCGCTTTTCACCTTAAGCATCGTTTCCGGTGTGGAAACCACATGCACGAGAAAAACCGGCATCGCGTTTTTCCGGAATGCCGTTACAAGCCGGGCTGCATTCCTGATGACCAGTGATGACGGGTGCGGCTGTGTGGGCTGTAAGGCGATCCCCTTCTGGAGGTCGATGACCACCAGCGCTGTTGTTTTCCGGGTAATATCCAGTTCGGGCATAACGCTTACCATGGGAACATAGGGCAGCGGGCGTTATTTATGCACTGCGCTGAGGGTGGCAGGTAACCCGTAAAACAGGTATACGTTCTACCGAGGGGAAATCATATCAGGGCATCCGGGGGGAGCGTTTCCGGGGGAGTGCTGTATTCCTCGTCCGGCACTTCACGGGTCAGGCGGATGATAATGACCACCAGGATACAGAGGGCAAAAGAGACCAGGTACACGGCCTGGTAACCGAGCACGGAGAGGGCGGGGGTCAGCTTCGAGACGAGCGGAGTCCCGTCACGGGGGATGCCGGCCATGTACATGCGGATCGCAAAGACACTCTGGAAGAAGGCAATCCCGGCCACCATCCCCACGTGGCGGACCGTCATCATGACCCCGGAACCGTCACCGACCGAATCGGGGGGACAGTGTCCCATGATCAGCCGGGCATTGGGGCCGAAGAACGCAGCCGTGGAGACACGGGTGATCAGCATCCCGGCGATGATCACGATCACGAGCGTGAGGGGATTGAACGTGAAGAAGATCAGAAAGCCGGCCCCCGCGAGCGCGACCGCAACCATGGAGATCAGGATGCTCCCGTGCCGGTCGGCAAGGCTCCCGGTTGCCGGGGCCACCAGGATCGAGAGGAGCGCGGGAGCGGTCATGATCAGGCCGGCAAGGGCTGCATCGAGATGACGGGAGTTGATCAGGTACAGGGGCATCAGGTACGTGACCCCGGAAAAGAGCGTAGTGATAACCAGGCAGGCGAGGATCCCCAGCCGGAAATCGCGGTTCCGGACCAGCGCCGGGTTGATCAGGGGATCCGGGCTGTTCCGTTCCCGCAGGACAAAGATCACGCCCAGGATCACGCCGGCCAACAAGAGCAGCTCGAGGACAATGTCGGGAGTACCCGGTACCTGGTAGAAGGTAAACGCAGAAAGGACAAGGATAAGGGCGGCAACGAAGATGAGGGGACCGGTGATGTTGAGGGGTTTCTGCTCGGTGGTGCCCGATGCAGAGGGGAGGCAGTACCAGCTCATAAAAAGCGCGACGAGCACGATCGGAAGGTTCAGGAAAAAGACCCAGCGCCAGCCGGCATACTGCGAGACAAAACCGCCGATGCCGGGGCCGAGGGCATACCCGGCCGCGGACATGGCGATGAGGAAACCGAGGGATTTGCCCCGCACGGAGAGCGGCAGGTAAGTCGTGATGACCGCCGGCCCAATCGCCGAGAACATCGCAGCACCGGCACCCTGGAGCACCCGGAACACGATCAGGCTTGTAATATCGGTGGCAACCCCGCACAAAAAGGATCCGAGGCCGAAGAGTACCAGTCCCAGAAGGAAGAGCTGGCGGAACCCGTACCGGTCGCCCAGTTTTCCCATAAAGAGGATGAGACCGGTGATGGTGAGCATGTAGGAGATGATGATAAGCGACCCCACGCCAACAGGGATCTGCCATGACCTGATAATCGTGGGAACGGTAATGTTGACCACGCTCATGTCAAGGGCACCCATGAGCGAGGCAAGGGAGACCGTGGCAACGATGATGCGCTGGCCGGAGGTGCTGGCAGGATCAGGAAGGGTCGGAAAGGACAGGATAACGGACACCTTTTATATTTTACACCTTTTCTGTAATCACAGATAAAAATAACAGGTTTGTGCGGGAAAACGGATTCCGGCAGGAGACACAACAGGTTATGTCCCGCAGGTACGTTTCAGTTTTTCGCCAAGCCACGGGAGGAAATCCTTCTTTCTTGACATCACCCCGGGCAGGCGGACCGGCAGGGGTCCGCCAAAAAGCGAGGAGAGGAGCGCGGTATCCCCGGCCCCGTAGAGATCGCTCGCATTTTCGGGGATGTTGGTAAAGAGGGCAAGGGAGAGGGAGATTCCTGCTTCGGCCCTCGCTCGTTCGAGTGCAGCGGTGATCTCCGTACTCCGGTCCCGGTTCCAGGCAAATGCCGGGACCATCACTTGGGCGATCTGCACGCTCTTCTCCGAGAGGGTGAAGAGCTTGGTGTCGCGGGTAAGCAGGGTATCGAGCGGAACCCCCGAAAGATCCATGCCCTCTTCGAGAAGACAGGCCCCCAGCTTTTCGGCGTCCTCCCCGGCAATACCGGCAAGCCACTTCACCGCCTTTTTGTCCTGGTGGGTGGTCGTGGACATCCGCAGGGCAAGCGTGTCGGAGAGGATGCCGCACAGGAGGATACCGGCGATCTCCCGGGACGGCGTAAGGCCGGCCTCCCGGAATTTCATGGCAATAATCGTGGACGTCGCCCCGACCGGATCATTGAAGAACCGGATGGGCCGCAGCGTGGTGATGGCCCCGAGACGGTGGTGGTCGATGATCTCGACCACGTCAGCCTCCTCGATACCGGGAACGGCCTGGGAGGCCTCGTTGTGGTCGAGCAGGATGACCGGGCGGCGCACATCGTCGAGCAGCGTTGTCCGGGTAAGGATCCCCAGGAGTTTTCCTTCGCGGGAGACCACGCAGGCAGCCCGGAACATGGACCCTGCCACGACCTGCCGGGCCCGGGCAATCGTCTCGGTGCAGGTAAGGACCGGGACATTGGTCTCCATCACTTCCCGGGCCGGCAGGGAGAGGTTGATCATCTTACCCACCCCGAATGCATCGAGCTTTGTCGAGAGCACCGAGACCCTGCGCTGCTGGGCGGCGGCAATCACCCGGCTGCCCACCGGTGCCCCCTCCGCAATGATCAGGGCGGCAATTCCGGCTGAGACCAGCGCGAGCTGGGCCGGTTCGTTGTCGCCCACGATCGCAATATCCTTCTCGGTCATCTTCGCAAGGGTAACGTGGAGCGCATCGATCGCGATATAGACCCGCCCTTCGAGGATTGCATGCGCCGGGACCAGGATCTCCGCGGACAGGACACGGGCGAGGGTCCCGATCGGGACCGGGGTGACCGAGAGGGCGGCGAGATGGAGGGTCCCGATATATGCATTGGCAAGCGCGTGTTCCCCGATCATCCCGACGGGTTTTCCCTCCGCGTCCGTAATGACCACGTTCCGGATCCCTTCTTTTGCCATGAGGGCGGCCACGTCCCCGGTCGGGACGTCATCAGGGAGGGCAAAGACCGGTTTGTAAACAATATCGGCGAGTGTCGGCTCGACCGAGGGAATAAAGGCAGGAGCGGCAACGCCGTACCGCTCGAGCATGAAGCGCGATTCGCTGTTGAGCTCCCCGCACCGGGCCGGGACATACCGGCCCGGCTCGGAGCGGTTTTTGAAATCGGCGTACCCGATCACGCTCGCGATACTGTCGGTGTCAGGCTGGCGGTGGCCGAAGCAGTAGATATGGTTCACAGGAGATTCCTCACGCGCCTGAGAGTAATGCTGCTTTATCATTTGCCTGTCCCGGTTCATAAGGTACCGTCACGATCTTCTCCATGTCACTTCAGGAATATTTATATCTGGCACTGCCAAACACTGATAGTTCGAAATCGAACTATATCGGAACCGAACTACCCATGACAAGCCTCTTCCAGTTTGCATCAAAGAGCGGGAGAACTCGCACCCTGCTTGCCCTCTACGTGCTCCACTCTCTTGACAAGAACGAAAAATCCGGTTACGACATTCTCCGGGAGATTGAAAAACTCACCAATGGCGCATGGGTTCCCAGCAAAGGTACGCTCTATCCCCTGCTTCGCCAGCTTGAAACCGAAGGGCTCATCGCACCTGCACCGGAAAAAAGTGGTGCCCGTGCCCGTACCGGTTTTATGCTCACCCGGACCGGGCGGGACACGCTCAAAAGGATCCGGGCCCACAGCAAAGAGCACCACAGGAAAACGGACCAGTACCGGCATCTCATCACCGCTATCTTCGGCGACTGGCACAGCCCGGGGATGGGTGTGCTTTTTGAAATACGAACGCTTCTGAATGAAATGCCCGAAGAAAAAGAGCGGGAAGCGTTAAAGATACTCCGGCGCTGCCGCGATGAGCTCAAAAAAGGTGACCTGACATGACTGCCGCCATCCATACCGCTGACCTGACCCGCCGATTTGGCGATCTCGTGGCCGTGGACCGAATTAATTTTGACATCGAACAGGGCGAGATCTTCGGCCTCCTGGGCCCCAATGGTGCCGGGAAGACCACCACGATCTCGATGCTCTCGACCCTGCTTGAGCCCACCTCGGGCACCGCCACGGTGATGGGTATCGATGTCACCCGGGACCAGGATGGCGTCAGGAAAGCGATCGGGATCGTCTTCCAGGACCAGAGCCTGGACGAGGAGCTCACGGCATGGGAGAACATGGACTTCCACGGCCGGCTCTACCGGATCCCAAAAGATGTCCGCGAGCAGCGCACCGAGGAGCTCCTCAGGCTCGTGGAACTCTATGACCGGCGAAACGATATCGTCAAGACCTTCTCCGGCGGGATGCGGCGGCGCCTGGAGATCGCCCGCGGGCTCCTCCACCACCCCCAGGTCCTCTTTCTGGACGAACCCACGCTCGGCCTGGACCCGCAGACGCGCAACCACCTCTGGACCTACATCGAGACCCTGGCAAAGGAGAAGAACATCACCATCATCCTCACCACCCATTACATGGAGGAAGCCGACCGGCTCTGCAGCCGTATCGCCATCATCGACCACGGGAAGGTCATTGCCCTGGACACTCCCGCACGGCTCAAGGACTCGATCGGCGGGGACGTTCTGACCCTCCGGTCACCCGAGACAGAAAAAGTCGCCACGACACTGGCCGTACCGTGGATCAAGCGTGTGGAGACCCATGACGGGGAAGTGATCCTCACGCTGGAGAACGCCGAGCAGCGGCTCAGCCAGATCGTGACGCTGCTCAACGAGCAGAAGATCCCGATCACGTCCATCTCGGTGCACAAGCCGACGCTCGAGGATGTCTTCCTCTCTTTTACGGGAAAGACCATACGCGAAGAGGACATCAGCCGCAGGGACGCGATGCGGATGCATTTCCGGATGATGAGGCACTAGACCATGGATATCGTGTACACCATCTGGCTCCGGAGCATGAAGCGGTATATCCGGTCAAAGAGTCGTATCGTAGGAAGCATCGCCATGCCGCTCTTCCTCCTTGTATTCCTTGGCTTTGGCCTCAATTCCGTGGTCAGCACCACCACGCTCGGGCAGCAGTACGTGCTCTTCCTGGTGCCCGGCATGGTAGCGATGAGCGTGCTCTTCACCTCGGTCTTCTCCGGCATCCAGATCATTTGGGACAAGCAGTTCGGGTTTTTGAAAGAAACACTCGTGGCGCCGGTATCCCGGCTCGAGATCATGTTCGGCCAGACCGTGGGGGGCGCAAGCACCGCGGTCTTCCAGGGGATCCTCCTGATGGTATTTGCCGTATTCCTGGGCCTGCGGGTCACCAGTCCCCTGCATTTCCTGATTGCGCTCGGCTTCATGATCCTTGTCGGGATCGCGTTTACCGCCTTTGGGATCGCGATCGCCTCCCGGATGGAGGACATGACCGGCTTTTCGCTGATCTCAAACTTCGTGGTCTTCCCCCTCTTCGGCCTTTCGGGAGCGCTCTTTCCCATCAACTCCATCCCCGCCTGGCTCAAGCCTCTTACGCTGATCGATCCGCTCACCTATGGCGTGGAAGGGATCCGGTACGGGCTGACCGGGACCTCTCCCATCAACCCGGTGATCAGCGCCGTGGTGATCGCCGGGTTTGCCGTGGCGATGACCATTGTGGGGGCCTGGCTCTTCCGGAAAGTGACAGTGTGAAACAGAACCGGGTTGAGAGAGGTTCCGGTTTATTTTTGCACGGGTGAAAACTTTTTTTTTCACGTATTCCATCCCCCTCACGCCAGCCCTGCCCCAAAAGGGTGCGGGGGCGGTAGCCTGAAAAGGGCGTTTATCATTTATTTTGGGATTCCGGGGAGAGCATTTTTTGTTAAGAGATGCCCTTTTGGTCTTGCCCGTCCTATAGCAGATCGAGTGAGAACCATGGAAGACGCGATCGTTATTGTCAGCACGCCGTACCTGCCCGGCCATAAGATTACAAAGACGCTGGGGTTCACCTGGGGCCTGATTGTCCGGAGCCGGGGCCTTGGCCGCAACATCACCGCGGGCCTGCGCTCGCTTGCCGGCGGCGAGATCCATGAATATACCCAGCTCCTCAACCAGTCCCGGGTGGAGGCGCTGGCACGGCTCAGGGAGCACGCACGATCCCTGGGAGCCAACGCGGTTATCGGGGTTGCATTCGATTCGTCCGAGACCGGCGGTGTGATGACCGAGGTGCTCGCCTACGGCACCGCGGTGGTGGTGGAGCCGGAGACGGCAGTCATAAACCCGGTCCGGCTCGGGTAACGGCCAGGTACTCCTTTTTCCCCGCCCTCCAAAACAGGCCTTCTTTTCATTTGCATGTATCTTTGCACGTCCGGAAAAAGGGGGCCAACAGAAGCCCGCTATAGTGCAGGTTTAAGTGGCCTTCTTTTTGACCGGTTCTTGAAAAGAGAGGCAGAATGCTGTTTTTTCCGTGGGCGTGGACATCGTTTCCTGTGGAACCGGAAAACGGGATCCCCGAAACGGCAATCCGGGCTCAATTTGGGCCCGGAAAAGCATAACCCTGATTTGGGTATGGAGATATGATCCTAGGGGGAAAATAAGCCAAAATCAGGCCCGGATTACCAAAAAAAGATCACTTGTTGATATGCACGACTTTTGCCGGAGGAAACCCGTTGAAGTACGTGGATGATGCGATCGAGTAGGCCCCGATATTTTCCGAGTATACCAGGTCGCCGATCGCCAGCTCCGGCAGCTCGGCCGAGAGCGTGATCGTGTCGAACGCATCGCAGGTCGGCCCGAAGACTGCCGAAATGTGGCGCGGGCCCTCCTTGAAGGCCAGCACCGGGTAGGTGCAGTGGTCGAAGACCTGCCCCGAGTACGTGTGGTACACTCCGTCGTTGATGTAGTAGCAGGGCTTGCCATCCCGGTAGGCCTTCCCGACCACCTTTGCGATAAGCGTGCAGGCATTTGCGACAAGGAACCGGCCGGGTTCCGCGAGGATCTCCATGTCAGCCGGGAAGAGCCGGGCGATCTCGGCCTTGAGTTTGACCGCCAGCTCCTCGATGGACCGGACCTCGGGGTTGTACTTCACGGGGAACCCGCCGCCGATATCGAGAATCCGGATCTTCTTTCCCAGACGGTGCTCGGTCTCCTCGATGATGTTTGCCGAGATCTGGAGCGCCACCACGTAGTTCTCGAAGTTGGTGCACTGGCTGCCCACGTGGAAACTGAGGCCCTCCACCACGAGCCCGAGATCAAATGCCGCCGCGATCAGGTCAACGGCCTCGCCCGGGTCTGCCCCGAATTTCGAGGAGAGCTCCACCATGGAGCCGGTGTTCGGAACTCTGAGCCGGAGCACGAGGCCGGCCTGCGGGGCGTGCATGCGGATCTTCCTGAGCTCCTCGATGTTGTCGAAGGTGACCAGTGGCTTGTACTGGTTGAGCTCCTCGAGGGTCTCGATGGGCTTGATCGTGTTCGCGTAGATGATCCGGTCCCAGATGAAATCCTGCCGTTCTTTGTCCGGCAGATCCCTGATGAAATTGTGCACGATCATGAACTCGGGCATCGACGCAACATCGAAACTGGCACCGAGATCCATCAGGGTCTTGACAATCTCGGGATTCGAGTTCGCCTTGACAGCAAAATAGGCCTGTATTTTGGGGAAATTTTTCTTGAATTCGTGGTAGTTTTCACGGATCTTTGCATGGTCGATCACAAAAAGGGGAGTCCCCTCTCTCTTTGCCAAATCCTGAAACATCTGACGACTTCCGCGGTCCATGTGGGATACCGCATCGTCCTGCCTGCATGCGTCTGCTGTCGGGTTCACGTCCGTTCCTCCGGTGTTGTCCGTACTGATTGATTCATCTCACAAATAAGAAGTTTTTGAATTGCCAGACATCTTCCTTGTCGTAATCGTTCTCCGGGTTCTCCCGGAAATAGACCGTCCGGTTCTTGAGCGGCGTCCAGTCCGAGGGCCCGGACCAGAACTCGCCGAGGTAGGGTTTTGCGATGTCCAGGACGAACTGGTGGGGGAGGTCGTCGGGCAGGCAGAAGCCTTTCTTCGGGTTCTCGATCATCCACATCACCGCGGAGACAACCCCGAGTGCGACCTGGATGGTGGTCGCATTCTGGCCCGGCGCGAGCTTCTTTGCCTCATCAATGGAGAGGATGCTTCCCGTCCACCACGAATTGTACGGGTGGCCCATGAGAAGCGCGCCCAGGATATCCGAGCCAATGGAGATCTCCCGGTCGTTCATGATCCGGAGCCGGGACTGGAGCTCATAGTTCCGGCCCCGGAGCTCGTGGAGCGAGGCAATCGTTGCATCGCAGGGCATGTACGCGTAGTTCACGGTCGGGCGGTAGATCGCTTTATCATCCTTCCAGACGGTCCACCGATCCGAGATCCCGAACGCCTCGCCATGCCGGATCACCATGCCCACGATCTCCTGCTTGGGCACCCAGGACCGGATCCAGGTATTGATCCCCATGTGGTGGAGCATGATCGCGTTCTTGGGGCCGGTGGAAGGCACGTGGGCACCGGGCGGCAGCTCCTTCTCGTGGGTGCCCCACCCGATCTCGGCCGGGGCGGTGCCTTCTTCGAGCAGCCCCTCGATGCACCACGTACCGACAAATTCGTCCACCTTCTTTGGCGATCGGGAGATCTGGGTGTCGCGCTCGGAGCAGTGGATCACCTTGATCCCGACTTCCATGGCAAGTTCGTTAAATTTCTGCTCGGTGATCAGGCGCCTGAAGCGTGCCGGGTCCTCTGCGAGACCGTCCGCGATCATCTTGGTGGCGATATCCACGAGGCCCTGCTTGGTCATGTGCGAGATGAGACCCGGGTTTGCCCCGTGGTCGACAACGCAGGTGGTGGAATTCTCCCACTCCCGGGTCATCTCCCGCAGTTTCATTTGCCGGTAGTAGAGGGATTTCTCGACCGGGCTTGCCGTATAGCGCTCGCCCAGCGGGTCCCATGCCTCCACGGACGTGTTCACGTACAGCACGTTGTGGTCATGGCACCACTGGACGATCTCGCCGGCGTCGATGTTCCATGCAAGATCGATCAAGAGACCCCCCTCGGAGAGGGTCTCGGCAAGGATGGTGTTCAGGTTCTCCGGCGTGATCTTTCGTTTCAGGAACCGGAGACCCCGGGTGGTATAGGCCTTGAGGTCCTGGGATTTATCCTTGAAATCAACGATCGTGATATTTTCAAGCGGAATATTAACATGGCGCAGCAGGATCGGAATCGTGCACTTGGAAACAGCGCCGTATCCGATAATAAGTACCTTGTTTTTAAAATCCATCCCAAACCTCCTGGGCTAACCAGGTAACCCGATTTTATTTTACGCGGTCTGACGTAATAAAATCATGAGAGAATTGGCAGCAGTCCTCCGTGCGTCCCTGTTCCCCCAATAAAGCGGTTTCTTAATGGGGGGAAGTACAATATACCATCAGGGTATCTCCTATGTCAAAACGGGCTGTTGACCTGGTATTTTCTGCAACGTACCTGCTCACCGATCTCCGCATGATCCTGCGCGAGACCGCACCGATGCACGAACTGGACGAGCGGCAGCGGGCGGAAGCGGCCCGCCTGCTCGAAAACCTCGAACGGCAGGTAAGTTCCCTCAAACAGGAGATGCTGAAATGAAGTGCGGGAACGGGATCGAGGCAAGGCAGGTAAACGAGCTCTTCATCAATGTCGACCCGATTCAGGCAGGAGGACGCCTGACGGGCGATGCAATCAAGGCGATCATCGCGTACGGGGACGGGTATTCGGTCTGCGATAACTGCCGTAAACCCAACCGCCTCGACTGCATCGCAAAGCCCCCGATCGCGGAGTTTCACAAGGACGTTGCAGCCTGGCTCAACATGGACACGGCACGGATGATGCCCGGTGCCCGGCGGGGTTTCCAGGCGGTGGCCCACACGTACGTGAACAAGGGTGACCCGGTACTCCTTACCTCGCTCTCCCACTACACCGAATTCCTCGCGGTCGAAGGGGCCGGCGGGGTGGCCTGCGAGATCCCGGCGGACAGCAACCACCTTGTCACACCCGATGCCGCTGCGGCAAAGATAGAAGAAGTGAAACAGAAATACGGGAAGGCGCCGGTCCTCGCCTTCATCGACCAGGTGGACTACCAGTACGGGAACCTGCACGACGTTGCCGGAATCGCAAAGGTGGCACACCAGTACGATGTCCCGGTCCTGTGCAATGGAGCCTACACGGTCGGGACCATGCCGGTGGACGGCAAGGCTCTCGGGGCAGACTTTGTCGTAGGCTCGGGCCACAAGAGCATGGCCTCGCCCGCACCGTCCGGGGTCCTTGCCACGACCGCAGAACGGGCAGGAGAGGTCTTCCGCACCACCGGCATCACCGGCGATGTGACCGGGCGCAAATTCGGCGTTAAGGAGCCGGAGCTGATGGGCTGCACGCTGATGGGCGCAACCCTCGTGGGCATGATGGCCTCGTTTCCCCACGTAAAGGAGCGTGTAAAGCATTTTGACCGGGAACTGGAAAACAACCGGATCGTCATGGAGGCGCTCCTCTCCATCGAGGGGACAAAGATCCTCTCCGAGTACCCGCGGAAGCACACGCTGACCCGGGTCGATACCACCGGATCGTTTGACAAGGTGGCCGAATCCCACAAGAAAAAGGGGTTCTACTTCTCGTCCGCCCTCAACGACAAAGGGATCTTCGGGCTCATCCCCGGGGCAACCCGGGTCTGGAAATTCAACACCTACGGGATGACCGCAAAGCAGGCTCGGTACCTCGCTGATGCATTTGTAGCGGTGGCCCGGGAGAACGGGCTTTCGGTAAAATAATTTTTTTGGCGGCAAATGGGTTTTTCCGACCCGTAACCGGCGTCTGTTGCTCTTTTTGGACTCCTCACCACTGCTTTTATCTGAAGGCCCGGTAAAAGGAGAGCATAACATAGGGCCGGTATATGCGTGGAGATTCCGGCACGGGAGATCACCCCATGCTCAAAAATGTCATCCAACCGAAAAACCGGATCGACAAAAAGACGTTTGACAAAAAGATCGCTCCCCTTCAGGAGCGGCTAGGCATACTCCAGAGAAGCCTGCGCGATGCCCGCATCCCGGTCATCATCGTGATGGAAGGCTGGGACGCGGCAGGGATCACCCGCTCAACGCAGATGGTGATCCAATCCCTTGACCCCCGGGGGTTTACCCTGCACACGATCGAGCAGCCCACGGATAACGAGAGGGTGCGCCCGTTCATGTGGCGGTTCTGGATCCGGCTGCCACCCCGGGGCCGGATCGCGATCTTTGCCCGGAGCTGGTACAGCCGTGCAATCTCGGCCGAGATGCAGCGGGCCAGCTGGACCAAGTCCCTTGCGGGCCGGATCATTGCGATCAACAATTTCGAGCGCCAGCTTGCCGATGACGGGACAGTTATCCTCAAATTTTTTTTACATATCGATAAAGATGAGCAGCAGCGGCGTTTTATAGCACGGGAAAGCGATCCCCTCAAAGCTTGGATGGTAACCCCCGCCCTCTGGGATCTCCACCGGAATTATGAGAACTCACTTCCGGTGATCGAAGACCTCCTCAAAAAGACCGATACTGCACCCGCGCCCTGGCATATCCTGGATGCAACTGATGAGAATCACGCGATCCTCGAAATTTACCATACCCTGGTTGCAACCCTGGAAAAGACCCTGGACCACCGGGCAAAGAAAAAACCAAAAAAGCCCGGCAATCCCCTCATCCCGGAGAAACACCCGGTCAGGCGCGGCCAGGGGACTCGTGCCGGGGAAAAGACCTGCACGCGGGAGGGATGCCAGCCCGACCTTGACCGGCTCCAGGAAGAGATGCCCCGGCTTCAGGCGCTGCTGTACAAACGCAAAATCCCGCTCATCATCCTGTATGAAGGATGGGATGCAGCAGGGAAGGGGGGCAACATCACCCGCCTTGCGCGGAACATGAACCCCCGGGGTTATGATGTGATTCCGGTATCTGCCCCCGACGCACCGGAGCAGAGCCATCATTACCTCTGGAGATTTGTCAGGCATTTTCCCCGGGCAGGTCACATTGCAATCTTTGACCGGAGCTGGTATGGCCGCGTGCTTGTGGAACGCGTGGAAAACTACTGCACGAAATATGAGTGGCAGCGGGCTTACCGCGAGATCAACGAGATGGAAGAGGACTTTGTCTATTCCACGGGCGGGGGGATCATCAAGTTCTGGCTCGAGATCAGCAGGGATGAACAGCTCAGGCGCTTTGAACAGCGGACAAACGACCCGCTTAAGCAGTGGAAGATCACCGAAGAGGACTGGAGGAACCGGGAAAATTGGGACCGGTATGACGTGGCAATCGATGAGATGCTGGCCCGGACCAACACGAAGATCGCACCATGGAGCGTTATCGAATCCGATGACAAATGGCATGCCCGGGTCAGGACTCTTGAAATAGTGGCGGAGCATTGCCGGAAGTTACTCTGATACTTTCAAAAATGCCCCGGTCCTTCCGGTATAGCTTCGGATACCATCATCGCTTTTATGATATGGCCCGGCAAAGGTGAAACTGCCAAGACATCTCCGCCATTTCGGCAAACGGAGATACCATGCTGAAAAAGTGCAACCTGACCGAAAAGATCGATCAGAAGACCTTTGATGAGGAAACGGAGCCCCTGCAGGTGCGTCTCGGGCAGCTGCAGCGGCAGCTCCATGCCGAGAGAATCCCGGCAATCATCCTCATCGAGGGCTGGTATGCCGCGGGGATCTCGTTAACCGTCAAAGAACTTATCCGTTCGTTTGACCCTCGTGGAATCGAACTTTCTACCATCGGATCCCCTACTGATGCAGAGCTGCACCGTCCGCTGTTATGGAGGTTCTGGAACCGCATCCCCCCAAAAGGCGGGATCGCTATCTTTGACCGGAGCTGGTACAGCCGGGCACTTGCGGAGAGCACCAGACACCCGGCATGGGAAAAACGCGTTGACAACGCTATCCAGTCAATCAACCGGTTTGAGCGCCAGCTCGCCGATGACAACACGATTATTATCAAAATATTCCTCCATATCAGTAAAAACGAGCAGAAAAAACGCTTCATTGAGCGCGAGACAAATCCACGGACCTCATGGATGGTAACCCCGGATGACTGGGATTTCCACGGAGAGTATGAAACATATCTCCCGCTTATCGATACCTTCCTCGAGGAAACCAGTACTCCCCATGCACCCTGGACGGTCATTGGTGCCAATGATACCCGGTATGCCATTCTTATGGCATACAAGACCGTCATACATGCCCTTGATAAGAGAAAAAGCAACAAGGACACCACGCCTCATAAGCAGCATGCAACGTTCACTCCCGAACTTGTCCCTGTCGAACGCGATGAGAAAAAGCCGGTCAAACTTGACAAGGAAAGTTACAGGAAAAAACTCGCGGATGCACAGCTGATACTGGGTGATATGCAGTCCATCCTTTTCAAGCGCAATATCCCGCTCATCATTATCTTTGAGGGAAGGGACGCCGCGGGGAAAGGGGGTACCATTATGCGCCTCACCCACGACTTAAACCCGAGAGGCTACCGGGTCACCCCCGTTGGTGGTCCCAACGAATTTGAGAAAGATCATCACTATCTCTGGAGGTTTATCAGGAAATACCCCCGCCAGGGTCACACGACTATCTATGACCGGAGCTGGTACGGCAGGGTCCTCGTGGAACGGGTGGAAGGTTTCTGCACCCGTGCAGAATGGAAACGGGCATATTCCGAGATAAATGAAGTTGAGGATGAATTCCGCTCGTGGGGCGGTGGCATCCTGAAGTTCTGGCTTGAAGTCAGTCCCGAAGAGCAGCTCAGGCGTTTTCTGGAGCGGGAAAAAGACCCGCTCAAGCAATGGAAGATCACCGAAGAAGACTGGCGGAACCGGCAGAAATGGGATCAGTACACCGAGGCCATTGACGAGATGTTTAAAAAAACGAGTACCAAGAGCGCACCCTGGATTTTTATCAACTCAGATGATAAGTGGAACGCACGGATAAAAACAGTTGAGACGGTCTGCGAGTACGCTGAGCGCCTGCTCCAGCTGAGATACCAGCACTATAGTTAGAGAACTGTGCTCGTCCCGTCAGAGGATTCCCCGAAGGGAGATGTTTATCCGGGGTTTCCCGGAGAGATCATGTCCCGGGACAGTATCAGAGGATCTTCCCGTTGCGTGCAGTGATATACGTTACCCGGGATAGGACGGTCCCGAGAAGTTCGTCAATCCCAAGCTCCGCCTCGCTTTCCGCAACCGCTTCACGGGTGGCCGCGGTGGCCGGCATCCGGGGGACCGCCCGGCAGGCGAGATCGCCCTGTTTTTCCATGAATGTCCCGATCTTACGGGCGAGGGTAACGGTCTCACCCTTGTCATAGGTGATGAGCGGCCGGAGTACAGGTACGGTCGTGGCATCGGCGATCACCGCGAGGTTTGCCAGTGTCTGGGAGGCCACCTGCCCGAGGTTTTCCCCGGTAAGGACGGCCTGTGCACCTTCAGGCCCGGCGAGCGTGCCGGCAACCCGGAGCATGAACCGCTTGCAGAGCACGCACCGGAGACGAGCCGGGACCCGGAGCTCCTGCATCCGGTCATAGAAGGGTTCTGCATCGGCCACAATCATCTTGAGATCTGCCCCCGGGCACCAGAGCGAGAGGCGCCGGTGGTTCTCGATCGCGGTCTCCCGGACATCAGCACCCGCCCAGCGGCCGCCGTCCATGTGGAGGTGCGCCACCTCGCATCCCCGTTTCATCGCAAGCCACGAGGCAACCGGGGAATCGATCCCTGATGAGAGCAGGCTGAGCACTTTTCCCTGCGAGCCCCACGGAAGACCCCCCGGGGCCGGGATCCGCTTATCATAGACCAGCCCCCCGCAGTCCCGGACCTCCGCAAAGAGCTCGTACTCCGGGTGGGTGAGATCCACGGAAAGGCCGGGGATTGCATCGTAGACCGCTGAACCGATATGCTCGCCCAGCTGCTGGCTGTTCATGCCGGTCTTTGTCTGGCGCTTTGCCCGGACCGCAAACCGGCAGGGCGGGTGCAGGTGGGATCGGGCCAGGGCCACCGCTGCATCCCGCAGGGCATCCGGCGAAGCTTCCACCAGGGTACAGATGCTTACGTCCACCACGCCGAACACCCGTGCGATGATTGCGGCAATCTCTTCGGGTTTTTCCCCGGAAACAAAAATGCGTCCCCGGGGACTCCGGATACTGCTGGAATGGCCGGCCGTTTCCAGGGCCCACCGTATATTGCGCAGCAGGATGCCGATAAAATGGTACTTGACCGGATCGCTCTTTAAGAAAAGCTCGCCGTAACGTACCATCACGACCTTTCGTTCTTCCTGCTGTTCTGCCATGTGCTCCCTAGATACTGGGGGTACATGATACATAACCGTTGGCGGTCCTGTCCCCCGCTTCCCATCCGTTCAGAAGAACGAAACTCTTTAAGCGGCGGAGAGAATAGTGTACTGAAATGGTGAAAAAGGCGAGCAAAAAGGCAGAAGAGGAACCCCTGAAACTCTTCTACATTTTCTACAACCAGGAACGCTGGGACAACTGGGTGAAGTCGCTTTCCGAGGCGAGTTTCGATATCGATCCCAAGAGCGACGAGATGCCCGAAGGATTCCGGGTGCTCGACAGTTTCTCGGTCGACATCACCCTTGAGGTGCTCAAGATCATCAAGCTGTACCAGAACAAGCGCTTCAGCAGCGAGGAAGCTCAGGAGAAGCTCGCACAGGTCGAGGCAATTGTTATGTCCGCTGCTCCCAAGGGCGATCTCGAAGAGATTATCGAGATCCTCCAGCTCCCCAAGCTCGCCCTCTTTGCCTCATGCCGGAAGTACCTGGCAGGCGGATTCGACAAGGACATCAAGACGCTGGTCAAGAAGGGCAGGGACGCGATCGACAAGGACATGGAGCAGGCACTTGGGATTGCATCCAACATCGGTGCCGCAGTGATCGATGGCGCTGCCTGCTGCGGGAAGTACGTAAAAGACGATCTCGAGAATCCGACCCTCTTTGACGAGTGGCTCATCGAGTGCGAGCGGATGTTCGAGGCCATGGGCTCGCTCAAGAACTTTGACGAGTCGACCGGGGAAGACGAGTGATCGCCGGCAGGGCTCGGTTCCGTCACGCGAAAAAGATCGAGCGGCTTGCCGGATACCGGGTGCCCGAGTTCGCCTTCTCCCCGGTCACGCTTGAGGCCATAACCTCCCGATTTAATTTTGATGCCCTGGATTTCGCCATCCGGGAACAGATGTTACGGTTTTTTGACGATTTTCTCCGGTGCAAGTGCAGGAATTCACCGCTCTGCGGCTGCCCGGAAAAGAAGTTTGCAAAGAAGGTGATCGAGCTGCGCGAGAACGGTCTCGATCACCGGCAGATCGCGGCATACCTCTCTGACGAGTACGGGATCGAGATCTTTCCCGCCGATGTGCTCTCGTTTCTGGAGGATTCCGTACACGTGCTCGAGGCGATCGCTGACGTGGCACACCTGAACGGCGAGGAGAAGCTCGCAGAAAAAACCGCAGAGCACATCCGGCTCATCGAGCGATAGGATCGCTGACCGCTCTTCTCCTGCAGGCAAGGGCTGGTGCCGGCTCACCGTCCAGAAGGCATATATTACAAAATGTAATACATACTTTACGTGGTGTTTGTTCAGATTGGGCAACACCCACAACGGACAACAAACCGGAAGGAGACTCCAAAGAACTACCCCCGGCGGCATTCGGGATATCCCGAAACAGCCAAGTACGTGGACACGCGGAACAGAACCAGCCGGCTCTGCTGGCGGGTTTGTTCAAAATCACATCTTCGGGAGGTGAGCCCGGTAAAGGGACGCACTGTACAGGAAAAAATCCAGCCCGTCCGGAAGGACAGGGATGACGTACCCGGGATTGCACATCCTTTCAGGATCTCAATTGTTCAGAAAGGCAGCCCCGCCCCCACCCGGCGGGGAGCCGGACGTGAGTGCCTGGCAGGGTTGTTGCATGGCCCGGGACAGGATGGTACAAGTACCTCTTCATCAGACCATCAATCCTGAATACCTGTTGTTACAATGCAGGGAACATCCCCTGCCTCTTTTTGGGATCGTCATTCCGGCAACAGGGATCGTAACATCTTCACTGAACTCTGGATTCTGCCTGGCCCAGGACTTCAAAAAAAGATTTTGACGGTTGCTCTTTTGGGCCACCATTACCAGAACTCGTCTTTGAGTTCTTTGATGACCGCTGCTGCAAAGTCCTTTGCCGCGGGCGGGCCGTTTGCGGTAATGATCCGGCTGTCGGTGACCACCGGCTCCTTGACCACCACAGCCTTTCCTTTCTTCATCTCCATCACTGCTGCCGGGCTGTCGTAGACCGTTGCCTTCTTCTGCCTGAGGATTCCGGCCCGTGCGAGCACGACCGGAGCAAGACAGATGGCGCCAACAACCTTGCCGGTCTCGTGGAAGTAGGTGGCGAGCCGGATGAGCATATCGTCTTCCCAGAGATATGTCTGGCTCCCGGATCCCCCGATAATGATAAGGCCGTGGTAATCCTTCGGGTCAATATCTTCAAACGAGAGCCCGGCAACGGTTCTTCCGCCCATCATGCCGGTACAGGGACCGGCACGGGTCGATGCAATATCAAACCCAATCCCGGCTTTCGTGAGGGCGGCAACCGGTTCGGCCAGTTCCTCATCGCGGTATTTCTCCGGAGCAACGGCAATGACTACTTTCATGGTATCGGGTTTATCTCTTTTCGTATTTGAGCATTGGCCCGGGGAAAACGAATGTAAAAACGGACACGTAAAATCCGGTTTTATGAGAACAAGGGCATCTGCCCTTTTTTACAGGGAAAAAGAAGAAGAGAATTTTTCAGGACTTCTTGACAACCGCGTCAATGATTTTGTCCATGATCGCTTCGCTGCGGTTCCTGAGCCCGAAGCCCACGATGATCGCAATGGCCGCACCCAGGCCAAGACCGATACCCCATGCAATCGGGGTGACAAACGTGTAGATGATCGTGAGGTCAAGCATCAGCTGGGAGAGCGCCAGGATGGTGATGACAAAATACAGGAACAGCCGGATCAGGAAGAGAACCGGGTTGATCAGGTGGACCTCCTGGCCTGCATAGTACCGGGCAAGGAAATCGATGAAATAGTCAGAGAGTACGAACCCTACCAGAAGAATGATGATAAAAGCAACAATGTGAGGGATGTACTCCACTATCGTGGTCATCAGCTGGCTCATGTAGGTCATATCAAGGATGTTCACCGCTGCAAGGATGGCTATCATGTAGACAAATAGCCGTACAAAGATATCGCCGATATACCCGACCGAAATACCGGCTTTTTTAACCGACCCGGCAAAGGAGGTCTGGTCGGCCACTTCCTCGATAAAGTGCTGCTCGGCGATCTTATCCAAGATGATCCGTACTGCCCTTCCCAGGAGACGGCCGACAATCCAGCCGACAAGAAGTACAATGAGGGCTCCCAGGATACCGGGGCCGTAGGCCATCACCGTTGCATTCCATTGATCCGTAATACTGGTTACAAAAGGTGTCATGCACAATTCCTCCATGTATATATACCCATTATGGCATTCAGTATTTGATTTATTTCACTGATAAATATTACGTAGATAAACAATACATATGGATAATCAACAGCAATTATAAATGTTGATTTTGATAAAGTACTCCCATATCATCACGACATACCATGATGCAGGATTACCAGCAGGAACTCACGCAGATCAAAAATCTGCTCCGGGAAAACCCGGAAGGGATGAGTGTCACCGATATCGCAAAAGCGCTCGGGAAGAACAAGAACACGACCGGCCGGTATCTCGATATCCTCCTCATCTCAGGACAGGTGGATATGCGGACCTACGGCATGGCCAAGGTCTTTACGCTGTCCCAGCGTGTTCCCCTCTCTGCCATGCTCGGCTATTCCAAGGACCTGATCCTAGTCCTTGACCGGGAATCCCGAATCATCGAGATCAATGACAATTTCTCTGCCCTCCTCCACCTCATGCGGAAAGACGCCATTGGAAAAAATATTGCCTACTTAAAATCGCCGGAGGTAGATGTCCGTGAATTTATCAGCACCCTTTCTGCACTCAACTCTCAGGAATCGGAGCGTCTCGTCTCTTTCCGGATAAAGGATGCAGGAGAACGGATCTTTAAACAAAAATCCATCCCTTCCGTTTTTGATGACGGGGCAAAAGGCCTCACCATCATCCTTTCCGATGTCACCGAGGAGATTCTGCGGGAGAGGGAGATCCGCGAACGGGAGGAGCAGTTCCGGATGATGGCAGAAAATATCCAGGACGGGCTACTCATCTTCGAGAATGATAACTGTACCTTTGTCAACCGGAGGGTGGCCGAGATCACGGGGTACACCTTTGAGGAGCTCTGGGCAATGGATCCTATAGCCACCATTGCAGCCCCGGAAGATCGCAAAAAGATGGAGGCCATCCATGAGCTCCGCAGGAAACCTGCCCCCGGGGTCACCGAATTTCAGGGACGGATCCGGAGAAAAGACGGCGTGTACCGGGACGTCTATCTCAGGATCACCAGCCTCAAGCATGAGGAGACCTGGTTTACCTTCGTTATCATGACCGATATCACCGAGCTCCGGGCCAAGGACGCTGCACTCTTTGAGAGCGAACAGCGGTTCCGGATGATGGCTGAAAATATCCAGGACATCCTTTTCATCATCGAGAATGACCAGCTCGTCTATTCCAACCGGCGTCTCAGCGAGATAACGGGATACACCCAGGAAGAATTGCGGACCAAGAACCCGAAAGACCTGATCACTCCCGAGGAGAACCAGCAGATCGAAGAACTCTATAAAAAATCCCTGGGCGGGGTCGAACCGGCCCAGTTCCGCAGCCGGCTGCGATGCAAAAATGGTGAGAGCCGGCATGTGTTCGGGCATATCAACTCTGTGCGCTATGGCGGGACCATCAGTACATACATTACCATGACCGATGTGACAGAGTTTGCACAGCGGGAGCAGGATCTTCAGAACCGGATCATTGCCCTGGAAAAATCCTCCTGCAGCACGGATTTATAATAATTGTGTATGACCAATAGGGAAAATGATTATATACAAAAAATTCCAACAAGTACCAGCCTTTTCAATAAACCGAGGATGTACATGATCCATAACGATTCTGCCCCATCGTCCATTATTTCACCAGCATTTTCTATCCGTACCGTCCCGGGACTATCCCGGAATCCCCTCCGGAGCATCGGTCTGCTCAGTCTAGCCCTGTTCATTGTGGCGCTGGCGATAATTTCGCCGGCGAGTGCGGGGACGCAGGTCATGGCGGGGAGCCCTGCGTTATCAGCGCACATAGCGGGTACGAACG